>Ga0209578_10000007_pt1 | contig 888700 bp, 881 predicted proteins | sample tdAd472_FD_187127 | JGI IMG/M metagenome (GOLD analysis project Ga0209578, IMG submission 187127) | Marine sediment microbial communities from the Atlantic coast under amendment with organic carbon and nitrate - tdAd47.2 (SPAdes)... | ecosystem: Environmental > Aquatic > Marine > Coastal >... | reverse complement strand
GCACGAGCTTGCCTGTCCGGGCGAGGGTCTTGAGCCAGGCCTCGACCTGGCCCGCCAGCGGTTGTTCATAGCAGATGTCCCCGGCCAGAATGACATCGACGGCAAGGTCCATCTGCCCCACCAAGTCCTCAGTGGTGACCTCCACCGCCACGCCGTTCGCCTCCGCATTCATGGTTGTCGCAGCGCAGGCGAGGGGGTCCACATCGCTGGCGAGCACGTGGGCCGCGCCTGCCTGCATCGCCGCGATCGCGCCAAGGCCCGAGCCAGAGGCGAAGTCGAGCACGCGTTTCCCAGCGACGGTTTCGGGGTGGTCGAGGATGTAACGCGTCACCGCTTGCCCACCCGCCCAGGCAAAGGCCCAGAAAGGCGGAGCGAGCCCGGTCGCCTCAAGCTCCGCCTCGGTCAGATGCCAGAGCGGCACCATCTCGTCGGCGAGATGCAGCGTCACCTCGGGGATCAGCGGCGCGGTATTGGCCCTCGTGTTCTCGCGCACAAAGCGGGCAGGGTCGGCAATGCGGGACAGGTCTTTCATGGTGCGTCCTTTGCCTCCGTCCTCTCGGGCCGTCAAGGAAGGCTTTGGTTAAGGCAACAAAATCGCCGGGGCGTTTTGTGCTCCCTCTCTTGCTTGGGCCCGCTAGCGTTGCGGGGCCGGAAGGGACGCCGGCGGAAAGAATTGCGAGGGACAGATGATAATGCGGGGCAACGCACTATTGCTGCTGCTGTACGTGCTGGTATTTGCGGGGTTGATTGCCGCGCTCTGGGGCGGTGTCGCGCTGCTTTAGGCGGCGGCAGCTTCCGGCTTCGTGGTAGCGAGCTTGAGAACAGCCAGATAGCTGGGCTGGATTTCCATGCGTGTCCCATAGCCCTTTTTGAGCAAAATCTTGTGCAGCTTGCGCAAGTTGTACCAGGGCACCCACATGAACAGATGATGCTCCACGTGGTAGTTGACGCCATAGGGCGCAATCAGCAGCGTGGTCAGCGGGTCGGCCAGCGTTGTGCGGGCATAGCGGAAGGGATCGTTGTTATCCGGCACCACCGCGTGTTCGGCGATATTCCGGATGCGCGTGATCATCATATTGAAGGTCGCCATGGGCAATATCCACATCACGGGATAAAGCCACCAGTACCCCGCAAGGGCGAGCCCCGCGAACAGAATGCCGTTTACGAGGATGTAGGAACCGAGCCGCGTGCGCGCATAGTCGGCGCGCTGCGCAATGGGCATGCCCTGTTCGCCCATGCCATTGATGAATTGCGCCTTGCGCTGCTTCCAGAAGGTCTGACCCGTCAGGTCGCGAATGATCTTGCGCCGCAGGGATGCCTTCGTGATCGGGAAGGGCTTGGATAGTGAGAGATCCGGGTCTTCGGCCTGTTGCGTGTGCAGGTGATGCTTCAGGTGATAGGTGCGGTAGCCGTCCATGGAAACGCCCAGCGCGTTGCCGCAGAGCCAGCGCCCGAGGAAATTGTTGAGCCAAAGGGTCTTGCACATGATGCCGTGCGCGGCGTCATGCATGAGCACGGCAAGGCCGAGCTGCCGCCCGCCGATCACCACGACACCGATGAGGAACGTCAACGGGTTCGGCCAATAGGCGAACAGCGCCATGGCGGCGAAGATAATGCCCCAGCAGGACACGACACCCAGAACGCCCATAAGGTCGGACCGCTTGCGCACAATGGCAAGTTCCTCAGGGCTCAGAATGTCTTTTGCTTCTTTCAGCATGGCGATGATTATAGCACATCAGGGGCGGGGCTGCACAAACCGCATGCGGATCATGGAAAACTGCAAGGTGGACGCAGCAACCGCGTCATGCAGCGCCCAAAGGCTGGGGAGGGCCGCGAAGTCAACGCGCCGCTGCGTCAGCGCCACAGGCAGGTCTAAGATTTCCGCTACGGAAGTGGGCGCGACCGGCTCAGTGGAGGTCCAATAGCCCGCGCCGGGGTCGAAGCTTGTGAACGGCGCCGGCGGCAGCTCATAGAGGAAGAGCGTGGCCTCCTCGATTCGATCCATCCAGCCCTCTTCCACGCGCACTACATGTTTGGCGCGGTCACCATCCATGTACCGGCGCACGTCTTCGTCCGTACTGGTATCAATGGCATACCAAGTGATGCGCGGGCAGTCGCGCGGGACAAGGAACGTATGCAGCATGCGTTCCTCCACCGCCCAGACGCGAGGGGGAAGGTCGGGCCAGGAGGCATGCGGGCGCGGCTCGAACAGTTCGATGTCCGGACGGTCGCTGACGTGGAAAAGACGTGGGGTCATGGGATGATGATCACCTCACCATCGCGCACCGCACGATAGGGTATGCCTTCTTGCTTGCAGAAGGCGATTTCCTTGTCGATGGCTGCGGACTCCGGGTGATCGGACTCCCAGTGCGGCATGAAGGCAAAATCCGTCAGCCCCAATCCGTCCCAGATGACCTCGTCACATTTGTCGTACGGCGTGTCGGTTGCGTCATCGACAATCGCGTAAGGCCTGAGTGTGGGAGAAAGAACGCAGGGGCCCGCGCTGTATCCGGCATAGACAAAGGAGGCGTCACCCTTCAGCAACTCAAGGAGTTTATCGAAGCCGCTTAACCTCATTGCCTGGCGCAAGACGAACACATTGCCTCCACACACGAACACCGCGCCCATTTCGTCCAGCTTTTCGGCCAAAGCGCCTGACCTGCCAAAATAGTCCTGTAGATCGAGATGTTCCGCGTGAAGGCCAAGCGCAGCAAGTTCACCCAGTTCTCGTTCGGTCTGGGACTGTTTTCTCTCCAGATTAGCGGAGGAAAAATCGAGCGCATTGTTGATATATCCAATGCGCCCCTTTGCGGGCATCGCGGCCAGCCGCTCGGGGTTGTCGCCGAGACGAAACGAAGAGAGGTAGAATTTCATGGTGAAATGAGCCCGGCGTCTGCGAATATGGTTTGCAGGAAACCATCTCTACGCGAGCGCGTAAACCCGCCGCGCCGTGCCCTGGAACATGGCGTCTTTCTCGGCCTCGGAATAGGGTGCGGCGATCTTTTTGAAGGCGTTCCAGAGAACGGGGTAAGAAATCGATTGCCGGTCCATCGGGAAATTGCTTTCGAGCATGCAGCGCTCCGGGCCGAAGCACTGGATGGTGTGATCGTACCACTCGCCATGGGCCGCGACGAACTCGTCCGATGTGGCAGGGCGGTCGCGCTTGTCCCAGCCAAAGCCGTTGATGGTCATGGCCATGCCGCCGATCTTGGCAAAGACATTGGGGCATTGGGCGAGGTCCGCGACGTCACGCTTCCATTGATCAAAGTATTCGGCATGTTTGCCCACATAGGGTCCGATGCCGAGCGGCCCGCCAAAGTGATCGAAGATGATGGCGGTATCGGGGGCGGCCTTGGCAGCGGCGGTCACTTCGGGGATTTGGACGTGATAGTTCCAGAAATCGAACGTGAGGCCGCGTCTGCCCAAATGCCGAAGCCCCTCAAGAAACTTGGGATCCCCATAGACGCCTGCGTTGCGTTGCGCGTCTGAATGCGGGTCCTTGTCGATCAGGGGATCGAAGGTGGCGCGATGGCGGAGCCCGCGAAAGCGCCCGCCCGCCGCCTCGATATGCGCATCGATCGTTTCATCGAGCTGGTCGCTTCGCAAATCGGCAAAAGAAATGATGACGCCAATCTGCGCCTTGGACGGGTCTTTCGCGGCCTCGTCAGCGAGCCTCGCGACAAACGCGGTTTCGCCCACGCTGCGCAAGTGTTCGGGGCCATCGGTCCGGTATTCCGCGCCGCATTCCATGAACATGGTGGCGCGGATGTTGTGGCCGCTCTCCGTATCAGCCCAGAGCTGTTCCAGCCCATAAGGCTTGGTGGGGTGACGCCACAAATGATGATGCGGATCGACGATAGGCCGGTCCGCATCGATGATGGGTTCCTCGACCTGGGCAAGCCAGACGTTGAGGTCTTCGAGGGTGTCGCTTGGCATGCCCAGGGATCACATGCCGTAGAAATGCATCAGCAGATGAACACCGATCCAGATGAAGCACACGACCTGCACCACATAAGCCGCGAAACGGAAATTCACCGCGATCACCGATCCTGAGGACAGGTGGATGAGCGACTGCACGATGCGCGCGATCACCACGACGATGCAGAGAGTGGAAAAGAGTGCGGTTTCCACGTCGCTCGCGACGCCCGCCAGAACAAGCGCGCCGAAGATCGGCAGGTTCTCAACCGCGTTCAGGTGAGCGCGGTTCATCCGCCAATAGGCGTCGCTGCCGTGCTTTTCACCTGAGGGAAACTCGTTCGCTTTGACCTTGCCAGACATGACCTGGCTCACGCGCGCCGCCGCGATGAGCAGAAGCAGAAATACGGTCCAAAGAGCAAACCAGACGAGTGATACGAGAGGTGCTGACATAATGTTCGTCCCCAATTGATGTGTTTCGGTCTAGGGGATTGCGCCAAGGAACCATGCAAGAAACAAGATGGCGCCCGCATCCCGATTCGACTTGAATACAGCCAAGCATACCACAGGGTCATCGATGTCCACGCGCCGGATTTGCTGGGCGAGATGCAAGGCAAAGAACGCAAGGAAGGGATAGAAAATCCAATCCATCGTGCCCGTGATTGCGGCGCCGATGAAAAACGCTACGGAAAGCCCATAGGTAACCGCAAGGAACGGCTTGGTCTTTGCCCCCAGTTTGCGGGCCGACGATTTCACGCCGATCAGCGCATCGTCTTCCTTGTCCTGATGGGCATAGATCGTGTCATAGGCGAGGGTCCAGAGAAACGCGCCTACATAGAGGAGGATTGGCGCCGCGCTGAGCGAGCCGTGCACCGCGGCCCATCCCATCAGCGCGCCCCAGTTGAAGGTGAGGCCGAGAAAGGCCTGCGGCCACCAGGTGATGCGCTTCATGAAGGGATAAATCGCAATCAGGATCAGCGAGCTTGCGCCGAGCGCGACGGTGAACCAGTTGAACTGGAGCAGGATCAAAAGCCCCACCAGCAATTGCGCGATCAGGAAGGCGATGGCCTGCCACAGTTTCACTTGGCCCGAGGGGATGGGGCGCAGAGCCGTGCGGTCGACCTTCGCATCGAAGTCGCGATCGACAATGTCGTTGAAGGTGCAGCCCGCGCCGCGCATGACATAGGCGCCGAGCGCAAAAAGCCCGTACATGCCCATCAGGCCGAGCACCGTGCCATCGTAGCCCGGCAGCGCCATGGCGAGGGACCACCAGCATGGCCACAAAAGCAGCCATACGCCGATGGGTCGGTCCGCACGCATCAGCTTGAGATAGGGCCGGGCAAAGGCGGGGGCGGAGCGATCCACCCAATTGGTCGGGCGCGCGTCCTTGATTACCTTGCTGTCAGAAGGCGATTGCGTGGTCATGGCATAAGGCCTATCCCTTGGCGCATGGCGGATCAAGACGAAAACCCGGCCTGCGCGACAGGCAAGATCAGGCTCTTTGTGGACGCCCCCCTCGCGTCGGGCGGTGTGGTTGAGCTTGGCCGCGAGCAGACCCATTACCTCGTCAACGTCATGCGGCAGGCAGAGGGCGCCAATGTCCTTCTCTTCAATGGCTGCGATGGGGAATGGTCGGCGGAGATCGCCAAGGCAGGTAAGAAATCCGCGACCCTGGCCCTCCGTACACGGACAAGAGAGCAAGACACCGTGCCCGATCTACAGCTCTGGTTTGCGCCGGTGAAACGCGGACCGCTGGACTTTATTGTGCAAAAAGCGACGGAGCTGGGCGTTGCGGCCATCCGCCCCGTCACGACCCGGCGCACCAATGTGGCCCGCGTGCGTGAAGACCGGTTGCATGCGACGGTAACTGAAGCAGCCGAACAATGCGGGCGCTTGACCGTGCCGGACGTCCTGCCCCTATGCACTCTCGACGAAGTGATCGCGGAAAGCGCGGATCGCAAAATCATGTTCTGTGACGAAGGGGAAGGCGCGGCATCCGCGCGCGAGGCGCTCGGCCATCAGCCGCAAGGTGCCTGGGCGGTACTGATTGGGCCCGAAGGGGGCTTTGCACCTGAAGAACGGGCCATGCTCCGGGCGCAGAACAGGGTTGTGCCGGTTTCCCTCGGGCCCCGCATCATGCGCGCCGATACGGCGGCTGTAGCGGCCTTGACCCTGTGGCAGGCCACGCTGGGCGACTGGTAACTACAGGTCGTAACCGGGGAATAGGGCACATTACAGCTTGCCCGGTGAAATTCCGCTGTTTAAATGGACGAAACAAGTGCGCCGCGATGCACGTCGCGCGGCGGCAAAGGAAAATTTGCGCATGTCCATACCGCAGAAGGGCGGCAGCCCTATTGAATCCTACGACGACCTCGTGGATTTTCTCCGCAGCGGCGAAAAGCCCGCCAGTGAATGGCGCATCGGCACCGAGCACGAAAAGTTCGGCTACATCGTCGATGGCAACAAACCCCTGCCTTATGACGGACCCACCTCCGTGCGCGCCATGCTGGAAGGCATGAAGCGGTTCGGCTGGGCTGGTGTCTATGAAGGCGACAACATCATCGGCCTTGCAATGGATGGCGCGTCGATCAGTCTTGAGCCCGGCGGACAGTTCGAGCTGTCGGGCGCGCCGCTCGATGATCTGCACCAGACGTGCGACGAGGTGCATACGCATTTGGCGCAGGTCAAAGAAGTGGCGGAGGAAATGGGCGCGGGCTTCATGGGGCTTGGCGCCTCGCCGAAATGGAGCCGTGAAGAAACGCCGATCATGCCCAAGGGGCGTTACGGCATCATGATGGAATACATGAAGAAGAAGGGCTCCATGGGCCTCGACATGATGTTCCGCACCTGCACCATTCAGGTGAACCTCGATTTCAGCAGCGAAGCGGACATGGTGGCCAAGCTGCGCACAGGGCTCGCGCTGCAACCCATCGCGACCGCGCTCTTTGCCAACTCGCCCTTCCTTGACGGCAAGCCCAATGGGTTCCTCTCATACCGCGCGCATATCTGGACTGACACGGACCCGGACCGCACGGGGCTCTTGCCCTTCGTTTTTGAAGACGGCTTTGGCTATGAGCGCTGGGTCGAATACGCCCTCGATGTGCCCATGTATTTCGTTTATCGCGACGGCAAATATATCGACGCGTCTGGACTTTCCTTCCGCGACTTTCTTGAGGGCAAGTTGTCGGTGCTGCCAGGGGAAAAGCCAACTAAATCCGATTGGGCCGATCACCTGACCACGATTTTCCCCGAGGCGCGCGTGAAGAATTACATCGAAATGCGCGGCGCTGATGGCGGCCCGTGGGACAAGATTTGCGGCCTTCCTGCTTTCTGGGTGGGGCTTATGTATCACCAGCCGTCTCTGGATGCCGCCTGGGCCATTGCACAGGAATGGACGCTGGAAGAACGCGAGGCGTTGCGCATTGACGTGGCGAAACTGGGCCTGAAGGCAAAAATCCGTGGGCGGACGGTTCAGGATATCGCACGCGAACTTGTGGACCTGTCCGAAAAGGGCTTGCGCGCACGGGGCAGGTCGGACAAGAGCCCGGACGAGACGGGCTTTCTCTCGCCGCTCAAAACCGTCATCGAAAGTGGTAAGACCCCCGCCGAGGTCTTGCTCGACAAATATCACGGCGAATGGGGCGAAAGCATTGAGCCCATATTCGCGGAACGAGCATTCTTCTAGGTCATGAACGAAGGCGATTTGCTGGCGGTTTACGGGCTCTTGCGCAAGGGCGAAGTGGGCTTCGCGCGTTTCGGCCTTGCCAATGCCTTCGAACATGTTGGGCCTTGCGTCATCCCCGGCAAACTCTTCGATTTGGGCGACTACCCGGGCCTTGTGGCGGGGGAAGGGCGCGTTGTGGGTGAGCTTTTCCTTGTAAGGGACATGTCCGTCATGCCGCAACTCGATGCCTACGAAGACTATGATGCGAGCGACGAAAACGGCTCGCGCTATCTGCGGCGGCAAGTGACGTTGATCGAGCCGCAAGCAACGGCCTGGGTCTATCTCTGGAACCTTGGCGTCGAAGGGTGTAGGCCTATCGCAAGTGGAGACTGGCTTGCGCGATAAGGGGAACTGCCATGGCCGATGAACCGAAGTATCTGATCCGCACATCGAACATGGAACGAACCGCGGGCATCCACATCCGCCATCCCATGCAAGCCGATACGGAGGTTTATTTCGCGAGCCTGAGCGGCCCCGCGGGGTTGGAGCGCGCGCACTTGAACCTGGTGCGCGTGCCGCCGGGCAGGGCCGCCTTTCCGGTGCACAGCCACGCACTGCAGGAAGAGTTCGTCTTTGTTCTCTCAGGGGCGGGCACCGCGCGCATCGGCGATACGGACTATGCCGTCGGCCCCGGCGATTATCTTGGCTACCCCACCGACGGAACGCCGCACGATTTGCGCAATACGGGTGAGGAAGATCTTGTTTGCTTGATGGGTGGGGAACGCACCGCGACCGAAGTCGCCACGTTCCCCGAGCTTGGCAAGGTCGCCATTCAACACGAAGGCGGGATGACTTTTCACGACCTTGACGGCGGCGAAACGCGAAAGATGGCGGAATGGGTGGCGAAGGATTGAGCGACCCCGGAAGGAATAGCCGTTGAACAATCTTCCCGACACAGAAACAGGCACGTCTTCGACGCCCGCCGCGGAAGTGCATGCGGATGAAGATCTGGTGCGGGCGCTCCTGCGCGCGCAAGCGCCGGACTTTGCCTCGCTACCTATCGAACTCGTCGAAACCGGCTGGGACAATTACACCTTTCGCCTTGGCGCGGATCATGCTGTGCGCCTGCCGCGGCGGACGGTTGGCGCGATGCTGATTGAACGCGAACAGGAATGGCTACCTATGTTGGCACCGCAGTTGCCGTTGCCCGTGCCATTGCCCGTGCACATCGGCGCGCCCGGTGAAGGCTTTCTCTGGAAGTGGAGTGTTCTGCCTTGGCTGTCGGGTGAGGCAGCGGACATTGCGGAGCCCGATGCGCAACAGGCCGAGCCGCTGGCCGCGTTCATGCGCGCGCTTCACACGCCTGCGCCCGCCGAAGCGCCGCCCAACCCGGTGCGCGGTGTGCCGCTCATGACCCGCGCCGAAGGTGTTGAAGAGCGGCTCACGCGGCTCGCGGGCAAGACCGACCATGTGACCGATGAGATTTGGAGAATTTGGCGCAAAGCGCTTGATGCGCCGCTCGCGCAGGATCGCATGTGGCTACACGGCGACTTTCACGCGCGAAATGTGCTGGTGAAGGATGGTGCGATCAGCGGCATTATCGATTGGGGTGATATCACCGCCGGCGATGTGGCGACGGATTTGGCAAGCATCTGGATGCTGCTGGGGGATGCAGGCGCGCGCGCGAGGGCGAGGACTGCCTACGGTGCGGACGAGGCGACATGGGCGCGGGCCAAAGGCTGGGCAGTTCTGTTCGCGGCGATCCTGCTCGACACGGGCCTCACCGATACGCCGCGCCACGCGGTGATGGGCAGGCGCACCTTTGAGAGGCTGGCGGGGGAGAGCTAGCCGCGGCGGCTTCACGTCGCATTTGGCTAGGACAAACCGTCCCGCCATCTCTGATTGATCAAATTATGGAATCATCCCTATAGTTGCGGCTCTGTCGCGAGGGAGGGTTCCGCCATGTCCGATGTGTCAGTCGCGTCTCCGACCCCCACAACGCCAAGACCGCCAAAGCGGCGACTGCGCATTCTGTCGGTGGATGGCGGCGGCATTCGCGGCATCATTCCGCTCATGGTGCTGGCGGAGCTTGAGCGCCGGGTGCAGGCGGTGCACGGCAAGGCCTTGCACGAGGTCTTTGATTTCTTCGCCGGCACCTCCACCGGCGGAATGATCGTTTCGGCCCTTTGCGCGCGCAACGCGGATGGGTCGGTTCAGCCCGCCACCGCACAGGACGTGCTGAATGACTATGTAGATCACGGTGCGGATATTTTCCCCTGGAAGGTGGACGACAAGTTCGCAACGGGCTGGGGGTTTCTACGCCGCAAATACAGTCACAAGCCCCTGGTCGAAATGATCAAGAGCCGCATTGGCGATGCCCGTCTGCGCGATACGGCTGTGGAACTTTTGCTCACGAGTTACGACTTGCACGGCGCGCGGCCCTATTTCTTCAAACGCTGGCGCGCGCAACAGGACGGTGCGAAACGCGATCACCCTTTGTGGGAAGCGGTGCGCGCGACCGCCGCCGCGCCAACTTACTTTGAGCCGCACAATCTTGTGGGGCGAGATGACACGGGCGGGGAGCTATACAATCGTTGCCTCGTCGATGGCGGGCTGATCGCGAACAACCCCGCCATGTGCGCCTGGGCCGAGGCGCAAAAGATGCTGCAAGTCTTTCCCGATGACCCGGGCGGCCCGCGCGCCCATTTGCCGTTTGATCCCATGGACCGGGACCGCGTGCTTATGGTCTCACTTGGGACCGGCGATGGCGATGCCCTTCGCGACGGGTCGGGCGTTGATGCGGCAACGCGACGCTACCAATACGGCAAGGTGCGCAAGTGGTGGATCGCGCCATGGGCCAAGGCCGCGATCTCGGTCAGCATGGATGGCGTCTCCGACACAGTGGAACACGAGCTCGCGCGGGTTCTGATTGGCGCGAAGGAAGCGGCCATGATCGAAGAGGTAGGCGGAAGCGTTGATCAGGACTATTTCCGCTTCCAGACCCACCTGACCAAAGCGACGGAGCCCATGGATCTCGCGAACGAGATCACCATCCCCGAACTGCAGGACCTGGGGCACAAGCTGGTTCAGCGCGAAAGTGATCAGATCGACAAGCTGGTGGCGATGCTGACGCCGTGAGGCCCTTGCCGCCGCGGCGCCGATTATTCAGGCTTCACGCAGGTCCAAACAATTTCCGTTGCGCCCACCAGACGTGCAAGCCGCGCAAGTTCGGCATCCAGTTTTCGGGTGCGCGCTTTTGAGGCCCGGACGCCAGGTTCGCTCCAAAGGTTTTCGACGGTCAACGTGCCCGCCTTGCGGTCGGAGGTGACCTCGATGCGTCCCACCATGCGGTCGCCTTCGAGTAACGGATAGACATAGTACCCATACTGACGTTTGGCGGCGGGAACGAAGATCTCGATGCGATAGTCAAAGCCAAAGAGCTTGGCGAGTCGTGTGCGGTCCCGGATCACAGGATCAAACGGGCTGACGATGCGCAGGCGGGAGGAGGGCGAAGGCAAAGCCTCAAGCCGCTGCTCGATGTCAGGATGGGCAAAGGCCTTGTCCCAGGTACCCTCCGCGGTTTCGATTTCCACTGGCACCAGGTGTTTTTGTTTTGCGACCCAGGTTTTGACTTCCTTGCTGTCGGCGGCGTCCCAGAAACGCTGCAGCGCCCCTTCGGTGGCAAAGCCCAGCCGGTCAATGGCCTGATGGCAGAGCCAGTCGAGTTGCTTTGCATCGCTCACGCTTTCGGCGCGAAGGTGGTCGGGGATCACGCGGGTCGCGAGGTCGTAGAACTTGGTGAAATTTTCCCGGTGCGAGGTGGCGAGCAGTCCAGCGTACCACATATGATCCAGCGCGTACTTGTGGGGCGGGCGGGCCCAGACGCGGTTCGACTTTTTCTTGGTATCGAAGTCGCGCGTACAAAGCGGGCCTTCGTCTTCGATACGTTTCAGGATCTTGTCGCGTTCGCGTTTGGGCGGCATCGCCTTGCCCCAGCCGCCGGTGCTGGTCCGTTTGCCCATGCGGCGGAACTGCCGCCCCCAATAGGGATAGAACGATATGGGAATGACGCTGGCGTCATGGGTGAAGTGCTCAAAGACGTGGCGGTGCTCGGCCAGCGCCTTTTCCAGCATGGGCTCGCGGTAAGTGGGGTTGCGGCTCCACAGAATATGGTCGTGCGCCCGCGCCACCACGCGGATGGTGTCGAGCTGAACAAAGCCCAAGCCTTCGATGAGGTCTGAAAGCCCCTGCGGGGTCAGCTTGCCCTTCGGCTCAGCAAGCAGCGCCTGACTATGAAGCCAGAGCCGCCGCGCGTCGCGATTGCCGATCCGCAGCGTCATGTTAGGCCGCCGCGGTGCCGCCGACCGTCAGTCCGCTGATGAGTAGTGTAGGTTGGCCAACCCCCACGGGCACGCCCTGGCCGCCCTTGCCGCACATGCCGATGCCGGGGTCCATGGCAAGGTCGTTGCCGATCATCTTGATCTGGGTGAGCGCATCGGCGCCGGAGCCGATCAGGGTCGCGCCCTTCACCGGCGCACCGATCTTGCCGTCCTCGATCATGTAGCCTTCGGTACAGCTGAAAACGAACTTGCCGTTGGTGATGTCCACCTGGCCGCCGCCAAAGTTCACCATATAGACGCCGCGTTTCACGGCGCCGATGATTTCCGCGGGGTCCTTGTCCCCGCCACGCATGAAGGTGTTGGTCATGCGGGGGAGCGGCGCATGGGCAAAGGATTGCCGCCGCCCGTTGCCGGTGGGCTCCACACCCATCAGCCGGGCATTCAGCCGGTCCTGCATGTAGCCCTTCAGGATGCCGTCTTCGATCAGCACCGTTTCCTTGGTCGGCGTGCCTTCGTCGTCGATGGTCAGCGAGCCGCGCCGGTCAGTCATGGTGCCGTCGTCCACCACGGTGACGCCGGGGGAGGCGACGCGTTGGCCCAGAAGGCCGGAGAAGACGGAGGTCTTTTTGCGGTTGAAGTCGCCTTCAAGGCCGTGGCCCACGGCTTCGTGCAGCATGACGCCCGGCCAGCCGGGGCCCAGCACCACATCCATCACGCCCGCGGGCGCGTCGATGCTTTCAAGGTTGACGAGCGCCTGACGCAACGCCTCGTCCACCTGACCTTGCCAATGATCGGGGCTCATATAGACGTCGAATCCCGTGCGCCCGCCCGCGCCATGGCTTCCGGTTTCCTGCCGGTCGCCGTCGCCCACCACCACTGAAACATTCAGTCGGACCAGAGGACGAATGTCCCGCGCGCTTTCGCCATTGGCGCGGATGATTTCCACCGCCTGCCATTCCCCGGCAAGGGAAGCCGAAACCTGACGCACGCGGGGGTCGAGATCGCGGGCGTAGGCATCGATGTCCTGCATCAGCTTGACCTTCTCCTCGAAGCTCACGCCCTGCAGGGGGCTTTCATCTGTATAGAGATGACGGTTCGTCTTCGCCGGTGCATCGGCCCAGGTGCCCGTGTGGCCAACCTTCACCGCTTGCACCGCATCGCTCGCGCGCTTCAGCGCGTCTTCGGAAAAGTCCGAGGAATGGGCATAGCCCGTCGCCTCGTCCGCCACCGCGCGCAGGCCAAACCCTTGCGCCGTGTCGAAGCTTGCATTCTTCAGTCGGCCGTCATCAAAGACGAAGCTCTCGCTTTGAGAATATTCGAGATAAAGCTCCCCATCATCGGCGCCGTTCAGGGTGTCGCTCACCTGGGTTTCCACGCGGGCGCGGTCGAGCCCCGTGCGCGAGAAGAAGAGATCATCGGTCGAATGTGTCATGTGCGCTCCCTCGGGCGGCCCGGTGTTTGGCCGCGATGTGATGGCTTTCCCCCCAAGAACCATGGCCGCGCCTGATTCGCAAAGCGCAATTTCTGTTCTACCGGTCGGGAAGGGCCCCATGTTGCATTGCATAAGGATATAGGCGGCCTCGGGGCCGAATCCACGGCACCGCGCGCTCAATCTGCACAAATACCTTGTGGAATCGGCGCCTTGGCGCGCCAGGCGTGAAATTCGCAGGAATCCGGGCGCGAAAAGCCGCAGGCGCCAGTTGACGTAGGTCATTTCCTGCGTCAATACGTCCGTGGCCCGGGGACCCGGGCTAGTTTATCTCTACGGCGCGCTGGGGGAGGAAGGGGCAGGCCTGACTTTCTCCCATTTTCTTCAAGGAGGATGCAGGTGAGCCTCTCGCGGACACTCAAACAGATTTTTCTCATCGGCCTTATGGTCGTTGGGGTGACCGGTGCGGCTTACGCCGCTGGCCCCCAGGACTGGCAGATGAATTTCCAGCCGGCGGTGACGCCGGTCATGCAGCAGATTGAATCCTTCCACACGCTTTTGCTGTGGGTGATTACGATCATCGCCGTATTTGTTCTTCTGCTGATGCTTTTCGTTTTTGTCCGGTTCAACAACCGCGCCAATCCCGAACCGCAGAAATTTTCGCACAACACGCTGATCGAAGTGATCTGGACCGGTGTGCCGGTCCTGATCCTGATGCTGATCGCGGTGCCGTCCTTGCGGCTTCTTTTCCTTGAAGATGTGATCCCCGAAGCGGACTTCACCATCAAGGCGACGGGCTATCAGTGGTACTGGGGCTATGAGTACCCGGATCAGGGCATCGGCGAATATTTTGCGAACATGGTCGCGGAAGAGGACTTGCAAGAAGGCCAGCCGCGCCTTCTGGCGACCGATAACGCCGTTGTCGTTCCCGTGGGCGCCACGGTCCGCGTGCTCGTGACGGGCGCCGACGTGATCCACAACTGGGCCATGCCGCCCTTCGGCATCAAGATGGATGCCGTGCCGGGCCGGATCAACGAGACCTGGTTCCGCGCGCTGGAAGAAGGCACCTACTACGGCCAATGTTCCGAACTGTGCGGCCAGCGCCACGCTTTCATGCCGATCGAAGTGCGTGTGGTCAGCCTGAATGAATTCAACTCCTGGGTCGAGGGCCAAGGCGGCACGGTAATTCCGCTGCCTGAACCCCAGACCGCGGATGCTGCGGCCACCGCTGACGCGGGCGCGCAAGCGGCGCTTAATTAAGGACCGAGGGAAGAGACATGACTGACGCAACCGCAGACGCCCTTGCCCACCACGCCGAAGACCATGGCGCGCCGAAAGGCCTGAGCCGCTGGCTCTTCTCCACCAACCACAAAGACATCGGCACGCTCTATTTCATCGTCGCCTTCATCGGCGCTTTGCTGGGCGGTGTGTTCTCGATGCTGATGCGGGCGGAGCTCGCCATGCCGGGGGATCAGATCCTTGCCGGCAATTACCAGCTCTACAACGTGCTCGTCACAGGCCACGGCCTGTTGATGGTGTTCTTCTTTGTCATGCCTGCGCTGATCGGCGGTTTCGGCAACTGGTTCGTGCCGCTGATGATCGGCGCGCCGGACATGGCGTTTCCGCGCATGAACAACATCTCGTTCTGGCTGATGCCGGCCGCGCTGACGTTGCTCGTCATTTCGATCTTTGTTGAAGGCGCGCCGGGTTCCACCGGGTTTGGCGGTGGCTGGACGGCCTATCCGCCACTCTCGTCAAAACTGGGGCACCCGGGACCGGCAATGGATTTTGCCATTCTGTCGCTTCACCTTGCGGGGGCAAGCTCGATCCTTGGCGCGATCAACTTCATTACCACCATCTTCAACATGCGCGCGCCGGGCATGACGCTCCACAAAATGCCGCTCTTCGTGTGGTCGATCCTCGTGACCGCGTTCCTGCTGCTTCTGTCGCTGCCGGTTCTGGCGGGCGCCATCACCATGCTGCTGACGGACCGCAACTTCGGCACGACGTTCTTTGATCCCGCTGGCGGTGGTGACCCGATCCTGTTCCAACACTTGTTCTGGTTCTTCGGTCACCCCGAAGTGTACATCATGATCCTGCCGGGCTTTGGCATCATCAGCCAGATCATCTCGAAGTTCTCGCACAAGCCGATCTTCGGATATCTCGGCATGGCCTATGCCATGGTCGCCATCGGCTTCATCGGCTTCATCGTGTGGGCGCACCACATGTACACCGTGGGCCTGAGCCTGAACCTCAAGGTTTACTTCGTGCTCGCCACCATGGTGATCGCCGTGCCAACGGGCATCAAGATCTTCTCATGGATCGCGACCATGTGGGGGGGCTCGCTTGAGTTTAAAACCCCCATGGTCTGGGCGCTGGGCGTGATCGCGCTCTTCACCGTGGGCGGCGTGACGGGCGTGGTGCTGGCAAACGCCGGCGTCGACCAGTCCCTGCACGACACTTATTATGTGGTGGCGCACTTCCACTATGTGCTGTCCATGGGTGCGATGTTCTCGATCTTTGCGGGCTTCTATTACTGGTTCCCGAAAATGTCGGGCTACACTATCCGTGAATGGATGAGCCAGTTGCATTTCTGGATCATGTTCATTGGCGTGAACTTGATCTTTTTCCCGCAGCACTTCCTCGGCCTTGCGGGCATGCCGCGGCGCTATGTGGACTATCCGGACGCTTTTGCGGGCTGGAACCAGGTGTCCTCCATCGGCGCGGTGATTGCCGCGGTGGGAAGCCTCTGGTTCTTTGTCGTGGTGATTGAAGCCTTCGTGGCCAAGCGCAAGGCGAGCGCCAACCCCTGGGGTGGCGACGCCGGAACGCTGGAATGGACGCTCTCATCGCCGCCGCCGTTCCACACCTTCAACGAGCTGCCGGTGGTCCGGTAGCCGAACGGGAGGGACCCCGCGTGACCGACCTTTCGGTCCATCAACGATCTGACCAGAACCCCGGCGCGACCGCTGGGGTTCATGGCGTTTCGGCCGGTTGGCGCGACTATGTCGAGCTTCTGAAACCGCGCGTCATGTCGCTCGTCATTTTCACCGGTCTAGTGGGCATGGCCGTTGCGCCGGGCACCATCAACCCCGTGCTGGGCGCCATTGCCTTGCTCGCCATCGCGGTGGGGGCAGGGGCCGCTGGATGCCTCAACATGTGGTTTGATGCCGATATCGACGCGATCATGATCCGCACGCGCAAGCGGCCCATTCCGCGCGGCAGCGTGGCGCCCGAAGATGCGCTGTTCTTTGGGGCGTTTCTTTCCGGCGCCTCAGTGCTGACCATGTGGATGGCGGTGGGCTTGATCCCCGCTGTGCTGCTTGCCTTCACGATCTCCTTTTATCTCTTCATCTACACCATGGGGCTGAAGCGCCGCACGCCGCAGAACATCGTCATCGGCGGGGCCGCGGGCGCGTTGCCGCCGGTGATCGGCTGGGCCGCGGTAACGGGTAGCATCAGTGTCGAGCCGCTGATCCTGTTCCTCATTATTTTCATGTGGACACCGCCGCACTTTTGGGCCCTCGCGCTCTATCGCAATGGCGACTATGAAAAAGCCGGCGTGCCCATGATGCCAGTGGTGGCGGGCAAGCAATCAACCCGCGCGCAAATGCTGCTCTATACGTTGCTGCTCGCGCCGGTCACGCTGATGCCAACGCTGCTCGGTTACGCAGGCCTTGCTTATGGCGCGGTCGCGGCGATTGCCAGCGCGCTCTTTGTAGGATTTGCCGCGGAGGTCTGGCTGCTTGGCAAGGTTGCCAAAGGCGCGCCCCAAGGGGAGCTGCGCGCCGACCGTGCCGCGCGGCGGCTCTTTGCCTATTCCATCTTCTATCTCTTCATTCTGTTCCTGGCGCTTCTCGCCGAACAGCTTTTGGGGTGGGCGTAATGAGCGACGATCAGCACTACACACCGACCGAGGAATTTGAGAAGCGCCGCAAAAGCCGCAATCGCGCCATCGCCCTGTCGCTTGCGGCCTTTGTGGTGCTGGTCTTTGTCATCACCATCGTGCGACTTGGCCCCGATTCCTTGACCCGGGGGTTTTAAACGCAAGCCATGAGCGACCTCGACCGCATCAACCAGAAGAACATGAGAGTCCTGGCCATGTGCCTGGGCGCGCTATTGTTCATGGGCGGTCTGACGGCGGCCTCGGTGCCCCTTTATCGGCTCTTCTGTCAGGTCACGGGTTATGGCGGCACCACGCAAGTGGCGAACGGGGGCCCCTCGACCATTCTTGATCGGGAAGTGACCATCCGCTTTGACACTAACGTCAATGGCGGCCTGCCCTGGGACTTCGAGGCGAGCCAGCTGACCCAGACCGTGCGCATCGGCGAAGTGGGGCTGGCCTTTTTCACCGCCAACAACGATTCAAGCCGGGAAACCAGCGGCGTTGCCACGTTCAATGTGACACCGCTTGAGGTGGGCCAATACTTCAACAAAATCCAGTGCTTTTGTTTTAACGAACAGACGCTGGAGCCGGGGGAGATCGCGCAGATGCCGGTCTATTACTATGTGGACCCGGCCATCGTTGAACGCGCGAATCTGGACGACGTCACAACGATCACCTTGTCTTACACGTTCTTCCCGACCGAGACCCCGCGCGCCGATGCCGGCACGGGGGCCCGCGACGTTGAGGGCGTTGCATTTGCTACGAATTTGGGGCACACGGAGCCTTGATCTGAAGGGGATCCGGGTGGCCCATCCGTGAGGGCCGCACCGGCAGAAATAGAAAAGAAGAGGGACCGCCATGTCCGGCGCGCACGCTCAACAGCATGATTATCACCTGGTGAACCCCAGCCCGTGGCCGCTCGTCGGCTCGCTGAGCGCGTTCGTCATGGCCGTTGGCCTCGTCGACATGTTGCACGACATGTTCTTTGGCGGCAGCCCGGTGATTTTTCTCCTCGGCCTCGTGGGTGTGCTCTACACCATGTTTGGCTGGTGGCGCGATGTGATCAAGGAAGCGCACGAGGGGCACCACACCCCGGTTGTGCAGATCCACTATCGCTACGGCATGCTGCTCTTCATCGCCTCGGAAGTGATGTTCTTCGTGGCCTGGTTCTGGGCCTTCTTCTCGGTGGCGCTTTACCCCCATGGCGGCCACGAGATTATCTTGAGTGGTGGTGAGCCGCTGACAGGCGATATTGCGCTTCAAGCGGACTATCTTGAAGGCGTGGTGATGGAGCGCGGCCAGGTCGCGCGGAACTACTTTACCGGCGCGGCATGGCCACCAGCGGGTATCGAGGTACTGAACCCTTGGCACTATCCGCTCATCAACACCATCATCCTGTTGACCTCGGGCACCACGGTGACTTGGGCGCACCACGCGCTGATCCACGGTGATCGGTCCGGCCTCAAGTGGGGTCTGGTGCTGACCGTCGTGCTCGGCTTGGTGTTCACCTCGATCCAAGCCTATGAGTACGCCTCTGCCCCGTTCGAATTCTCGGGCAGCATCTATGGCGCGACGTTCTTCATGGCGACGGGCTTCCACGGTTTCCACGTGATTGTGGGGACGATCTTCCTGATCGTCTGCCTGATCCGGGCGCTGCGCGGCGACTTCACGCCGACCCAGCACTTTGGCTTCGAAGCTGCGGCTTGGTACTGGCACTTCGTTGATGTGGTCTGGTTGTTCCTCTTCGCTACCATTTATGTCTGGGGCTCGACGGGCGGGACCATCGCTCACTAATTGGCGCGACTCGCCAGACAGGACATGAGGCTTTGACCGAGGCAACTAAACCTTCCCCCCATATGGCGGCGCTCAAGGGGCGTTGTCCCAATTGCGGGGAAGGGCGTCTCTACGCGGGCTATCTGAAGCTCAACGATAAATGCGATCATTGCGGCATCGACCTCGCCGGGTTTGACCAGGCCGATGGCCCCGCGGTCTTTGTCATGTTTATCGTGGGCTTTCTTGTTGTGATCCCAATGTTGATCGTGGAGCTGTCGTTTCAGCCCCCCTATTGGGTTCATGCGGTGCTGTGGCTGCCGTGGACGATCTTTTGGGTCATGGTCCTCCTGCGCCCGGTCAAATCGCTGCTCGTTGCTCAGCAATTCATTCACAGGGCCGAAGAAGCCACTTTCAAGGAATAGTTTGTTCCATGCCCGTGTTCAGGCCCTATCCGGTGATGACCGTTGCAACCCTCGTTGCGCTTCTCATCCTGGTGAGCCTCGGGAATTGGCAGATGCGCCGTCTCACCTGGAAAGAAGACCTGATCGCGAGCGTCGAAGCGCGCGTCGACTTGCCCCCTGTTGACCTGCATGCCGCATTGGTCGAAAGCGGCGAGGGCGACATTTCCTATTTGCCTGTAACCGTGACCGGCATTTTCGATCATGATCGCGAGGTGCAGGTTTTTGGCCAGGACCTCGACGGCGTACCGGGCTATTTCATCTACACGCCGCTGACGCCGCGCAATTTGCCGACGGTCATTGTCAATCGCGGGTTCGTGCCGCAAGAGCTGAAAGACCCCGCCACGCGCCCCGAAGGGCAGGTGGGCGCCGCGGAAACGGTTACGGGCCTTGCGCGCCCCTCGCGCGAGGCGGGGGCGTTTCAGCCCGCCAATGATCCTGAGGCCGGTGACTGGTATGTTGCCAATCTGGATGAAATGGCCGAGGCCATGGACAGGCAAAACATCGTGCCGTTTTTCGTCGACGCGGACGCGAGCCCAAACCCCGGCGGCTGGCCGCTGGGCGGGCAGACGATCATCACCTTCCGCAATCCGCACCTGGGTTATGCGCTCACGTGGTACGGGTTGGCGCTGACCTTGCTCGGCGTCTATGTTGCGGTTCACATCGGGGCGGGACGGCTTGCCCTGCGGCGGAGTTCACAATGACCAATTTGACAAATAGTGCGTATACGGAACTAGAGGTGCGGGCGCGCCGGCTTTCCGCGCTGGAAGATGCGCTCGGCATCCTCGGCTGGGACCAGGAAGTGATCATGCCTGACGGGGCAAATCAGGGCCGCGCCATGCAGATGGCGACGCTGGCAAAGATCATCCACGAGATGGAGACCAGCGAGGACTGGTCAGGGCTTTTGAGCGCCGCGGAAGGGGAATCCCTCGACGAATGGCAGGAAGCCAACATCCGCGAAATGCGCCATGGCTATGCCCATGCGACCGCGCTGCCGTCGAACCTTGTGGAACCCATGACCCATGCGCGCTCCGAATGCGGCCATACCTGGCGCAAGGCGCGCCCCCAAAATGACTGGAAGGCCGTTGCGCCCGTCCTCAAAAAACTCGTGGGTTACGCGCGCGAGGCGGCAAAAGCAAAATCCGACGCGCTGGGCCTGCCGCTTTATGACGCGCTGCTCGATCAATATGACCCGGGCCGCAAGTCGGCGCAGATCGATCAGCTCTTTGGCGAACTGGCTGTGGAGCTGCCGAAGATTCTGGAGCTGGTGCTGGCGAAGCAAGATACGGGCCCGGCCCCGATCCCGCTTGCTGGTGATTTTTCGACCGAGCGCCAACGCTCCCTTGGCGAACATGTCATGCGGGTCTTGATGTTTGATTTCCATCACGGCCGTTTTGATGTCAGCGCGCACCCGTTTTCGGGCGGCGCGACCGGCGATCGACGTATCACGACGCGCTACGACGAAAGCGATTTCACCAAGGCGCTGATGGGTACGATCCACGAGACGGGCCACGCGCAATATGAAAGCGGTTTGCCGGAGGATTGGGCTTACCAGCCCGTGGGCCGGTCGCGCGGCATGACGCTGCATGAAAGCCAGTCGCTGCTGTTTGAAATGCAGGCGGGCCGCAGCCCGGAATTTATCCGCTTCCTCGCGCCCCTCGCGCGGGCCGAATTGGCGGGTGAGGGCGATGGCTGGGATGCGGAAAATTTCATCCGCATCTATCAGAATGTGCGCCGCAGCCTGATCCGTGTGGATGCGGACGAAGTGACCTATCCGCTGCACGTGATGCTGCGCTACCGGCTTGAGAAGGGGCTGATGGAAGGCGACCTTGAGGTTGAGGATCTTCCCGCAGCCTGGAACGAGGCCATGGTGGAGCTGATCGGCATCACTCCGCCGACCGACGCCGACGGCGTGATGCAGGACGTTCATTGGTACGAAGGCATTTTTGGATATTTTCCTACCTATACGCTTGGCGCGATGACGGCAGCGCAAATCTTTGCCGCCCTGCGCCGCGCGGTACCGAGCGCGCTGGATGAAGTGGGTAAGGGCAATTGGGAGCCGTTGCTTGGCTGGTTGCGCACTAATGTCCACGGACAGGGGTGCCGTTTCACGCCGGACGGGCTCATTGAACATGCCACCGGCGCGCCATTGACGGCAAAACCCTTCCTCACCCATTTGCGGGCGCGCTACCTGGGTGAGGCGGCGTAAGGCGGACGGACGAGTGAACTACATTTCCACCAGAGGGGAAGCACCCCCGGTCTCCTTCGAAGAGGCGCTGTTGCGGGGGCTTGCTCCTGACGGCGGTCTTTATATGCCGGCCCATTGGCCGCAGCTGCCGGAGGGGTGGCAGGAGGAGATGAAGGACGCGCCCTACACGGACTTCGCCTATCTGGTGGCGGAGGCCTTTGCGGGCGAGAGTTTTGGTGCCGAGGAGTTGCGCGCCATCGTGGCCCGCGCCTATGCGGGCTTTGATGATCCGGCGGTGGCGCCCCTGCGCGAGCTCGACGATGGGCTCTATCTGCTGGAGCTTTTTCACGGCCCCACTTTTGCGTTCAAGGATTTTGCCATGCAGATGCTGGGGCATCTGTTCGAGGCGGCGCTGACGCGGCGGGGGGAACGGCGCACCATCGTGGTCGCGACCAGCGGCGACACGGGCGCGGCGGCGGTGGAGGCTTTTGCCGCCCGCGCGGGTGTCGATCTTTTCGTCATGCATCCTGAAGGGCGCATCTCCGATGCCCAGCGGCGGCAGATGACCACCTGCACGGCCGCGAATGTGCACAACATCGCGGTAAAAGGGTCGTTCGATGATTGCCAGCGCGTTCTCAAAGCGCTCTTCGCCGACGATGGATTTCGCGAGGACGTCTCATTAGGCGCGGTCAATTCCATCAACTGGGCGCGCATCATGGCCCAGACTGCCTATTACCTCTCAACGCTTGCGCGGCTCGGGCACGTTGCGGCCTTTTCCGTTCCCACAGGAAATTTCGGCGATATCTTCGCAGGGTATGTGGCAAAGCGCATGGGCGCGGAACTCGGCCCTCTCGTCATCGCCACAAACACCAACGACATTCTCCACCGCACCCTGAAGACGGGCATATATAAGGTCGAAGGCACATCACCCACACTTTCCCCCGCCATGGATATTCAGGTGGCGTCGAACTTTGAACGCCTGCTTTTTGATCTGATGGACGGGAACCCGGCTGCGCTGAAGACGCAGATGGGGTCCCTTGCCGCGACCGGCGCTTTTGCGCTCGACCCCGCGGCGCACGAACGGATGCGCCATATGTTCCATAGCGCGCGCGTCAGCGACGACGAAATCCTTGCGGAGATCGCCCGTGCCTTTGAGGCCTATGGCGTGCTGATCGACCCTCATACGGCGGTGGGTCTCCGCGCTGAACGAGAGGGGCTTGCAGGCGTTCCGGCGCCCCATGTTGTGCTTTCGACGGCGCACCCGGCCAAATTCGCGGACACCGTGGAGCGCGCGACGGGCCAGATTCCGCAGATTCCTGCGAAACTTGCGGGGGCCATGACGGCGGAGGAACGGTTTGATGTTCTCCCCCCTGACGAGGGCGGGATCATGGACTATGTTCGCGCCCGCATCTGAGACCCTGAACCTGATTGAGGACGATTTTGACGCCTGACGTCACCACATTGCCTTCCGGCCTGCGCGTTGCCAGCGTGACCATGCCCCACCTTCACAGTGTCGCCTTTGGCGTCAGCGTTGCCGCCGGCGCGGTGAACGAGCCTGCCGAGCTCAACGGCCTCGCGCACTTGCTGGAACATATGGCGTTCAAGGGGACCGAGCGGCGCTCGGCGCGCGCGATTGCCGAGGAAGTGGAAGCGGTGGGCGCGGACATCAACGCCTTCACGGGCCGGATGATGACCAGCTATCACATGCGCGCCTTGTCGGAACATCTGCCGCTCGGGTTCGATGTGATTTCCGACCTACTGTGCAATTCTCTTTTCGATACGAATGAGCTTGAACGGGAACGCGGCGTGGTGCTGCAGGAAATCGGCGCGGCGGAAGACACGCCCGACGATGTGGTCTTCGACCTGCTTCAGGAAACCGCCTATCCCAGACAATCTCTGGGGCGTCCGATTCTCGGCCGTGCGGATTGTCTTGCGCGCGTGGGCCGCGACCACCTGAAGGGCTTCATGTCCGACCTTTATGACGCGCCGCATATGATTGTTACCGCTGCGGGCGATGTGGATCACCAAAGGCTGGTGGACCTTGCAGGAAAGCATTTGGACAAGCTGCCCAAGGCCCGCATCGGCGAGACCCCCGAGCCGCCGCGTTACGGCGGGGGGGAGGCGCGTGCACCGCGCGATCTCGAACAGGCGCATCTGACCTTTGCCTTCAAGGCGCCCGCCGCGATGACCGCGGGCTATTACGAGACCTGGATCCTGAGTGAGATTCTCGGGGGCGGTATGTCCTCGCGCCTGTTTCAGGACATTCGCGAGGAGCGGGGCCTCGTCTATTCCATCTATTCCAGCTACCGGGCTTATCCCACGGCGGGGCTGTTTCTCATCTACGCCGGAACGGCGGGGGGCGATGCGCAGGAAGTGGCGGCCCGCTCCGCAGCAGCGCTGCACGATCTCACAACCCATGTGACGGAGGCTGAGATCGCCCGCGCCAAGGCGCAGGTGAAGGCGGCGATCCTCATGGGGCTGGAAAGCCCCACCAATGTGGCCGATGCCCTCGCCACGGACTTTCTCCATTATGGTCGCTGGGTGACGCCGGAGGAGGTGATTGGCCGGATCGACGCCATAACGGCGGAGGACGTGAAGGGGGCCGCGGGCGCGCTTTTGACCGCTCCCATGACATTTGCTTCCGTGGGCCCCACGGGCACCCTTGAAACATATGACGCGCTTGCGGCAATGTTCGGTACGCCCAAGACTTTTTGACCCTTGAGAAGGACCCCCAGCCGATGGCTGTCATGCGTAATACGGACTGGTCGAGCGCTGGACCCCATTTGCGGGGCGGGCCGGTCTATCTGCGTTATCCGCAGGCCGGTGATTTCGAACAATGGGCCGAAATACGCGAGGAAAGCCGCGACTTTCTGGTGCCGTGGGAGCCGACCTGGCCAGCAGACGATCTCACGCGCATGGCCTATCGCCGACGTCTGAAGCGTTACGCCAATGACATCAAGGAAGACCTTGCCTATCCGTTCTTCGTGTTTCGCGAAGAAGACGATGCCTTTGTCGGCGGGGTGACGGTGTCCAATATCCGGCGCGGTGTCGCGCAGGCCTGTTCCGTCGGGTACTGGATCGGCCAACGTCACGCGCGCAAGGGCTACACCAGCGCGGCGGTGAAGGCGCTCTTTCCCTTTGTCTTCAAAACCCTGAAAATGCATCGCCTGGAAGCGGCCTGCATTCCGACGAACGAGCCGTCGAAGAACCTGTTGCTCGGCGCCGGGTTTACCGAAGAAGGCTACGCCCGCAAATTTCTCAAGATCAATGGCGAATGGCAGGACCACCTGCTCTTTGCCATTGTCGAGGACGACCCGTGGGAATAGCGCGCAGTTTGGTCCGTACAAGGATTAATGTGACCTTTGCAGCGCTTTTGATTTGCGCCGCAATTCTCGGGGCACTGTCGCCCGCTGCCGCGCAAAATGACCGTCAGCTCGAACCAGTGCTCGTCACCGACGAGATGCAGGACGTGAGCGGCGCCCTGCGGCGATTTCAGATTGATGTTGAAAGCAATGGCCTCCGGTATTGGGGGGTCGAACTTGATGCGGGCGACGCGGACCGCACACGGGTTCTGGTAATTTCGTCTTCGCGACTGTTTGGCGCTGGTATCTTGGGCTTTGGACGGCGCCTCGCCTATGGCCCCACTGTGGTGCGCCTGACGGGGGAAGGCAGCGGGCTTGAAACCCAGCCGCTTCTGGTGCGCCGGACCGCCAGCGGCTGGGCCACGGATATTGTGATCCAGGAAGGCGAGACATTGCGCCTTGCCTTTGGCGCAACACCGCGCGAGGGCCGCCTCGCCGTGACGCTCGCAACACCGGAAGAACTTGCCGCCCATGAAGCGCTTGAGGCGCGCATGCGTGGTGTGCTCTTCGGTGCGGCGCTGATGTTGCTCGCCTTTATGTTGGCGCAGGGCCTGCTTGCCCGGCGGGGGCTTTACTTCTCGGGATTTCTGCTCGCCTTCGGCCTTCTCGCCATGATCATCACCAGCGCGGGCTGGCACAGCCGCTGGATCAATCCCGACGACCGCGTGTTTGACGGGGCGAAGGGCGCGGCGCTGATGCTGTTCCTTGCCTTCGGGATGGATTTTGCCCGCCGCGCCATGCAACTGCGCGCGCTAAGCCCGGTGCCGAACCTCATTGCGCTTGCCTTCATCGTAATGGCTCTTGTGCTCGCAGTTCTGTGCGTATTGTTCCCGGCGCTGATTGTGGTCACCGCACCGCTTGCGATCCTTACGACCCTTGGGTCGGGCATCGTGGTGGTGGAGGGCACCCGTCAGGATGTGGATGGGCCCAAGCTCATTCTCGGGCCCTGGATCCTGTTTGCCTTTGCCTGCCTTGCGGCGACGGGGCTTGCGCTCTTTGTTGGGCCCCGCTTTGGCGCGGATGCGGCACTGCTGGTGCAGGGCCTGCTGGTTGCGGGCACCCTGGCGACGGCGCTGTCACTTGGTCGTCTGACCACCGCGCCGCAGGTGGCGCAAGGGCTGACTACCTCGAGGGAGAGCGAACCCTCGCGCGGCCCGGAACACCGTCTGGTGCAGGCGGTCGCGGGCGCGCGCAAAGGCGTTTGGGACTGGAAGATCCACGGCGACCGGCTCTATCTCTCGCGCGGCGCCATGGCGTTGCTCGGCTATGACTCCCAAGGGGGCGAGGGCAAGGAAGAAGCCTTCCACGCGCGCGTCCATGGCGAAGACCAGGACGCCTATCGCAACAAGCTGCGGGACGAGATCGGGCACGGCTCAGGCCACTTCAGCCATGACTTACGGGTGATGAACGCAAGCGGCGAATATCGCTGGCTGCGGCTTGAGGCGGAAGTAACCGGCGGCACCACCAAGACCGGGGCGCGGGTGGTGGGGCTTTTGTCCGATGTGACGACGGAACACGCGACCGCGACTGCCGGCAGTGGCGGCGGCGATGGCCTGCACGACGGGCTGACTGGGCTCGCTGGCCGGGCCCTCTTTATGGATCACTTGCGCCACGCCGAAGAAGACGAGGCCGCGCGCCCCGCGGTGATCGTGATGAATGTGGACCGCTTCCAGTCGATCATCGACGGGGTTGGGCACGGCGGCGCGGATACGGTGTTGATCGTCCTCGCGCGACGGTTGGAAGGGGCGCTGCCGCGCGGCGCCTTGCCCGCGCGCCTGGGGGCTGACGAATTTGGCGTGCTTCTGGAAAACAGCACCAGCGCGGGCAAAGTGCTCGACCTTTGCGAGGCCGTTCGCGACATCACGGCGGAACCCTTGGAAGTAGCGGGCGAGGAAATCTTTCCCGCTCTGTCGTTCGGCTTTGCCCTTGGCGGCGGTGAGATAAGCCAATTGCCGTTGCTGCGCCGCGCCGAGATCGCCATGTATCACGGCAAGCGGGCAGGCGGTGCGCGTATCGAAAGTTTCCGCCCCGAGTTCGTGAAGGACAAGGGCGATCTCATGTCGCTGGAAACGGGGCTCAACCGTGCACTGGAACGGCGCGAGGTGGAACTCGTCTATCAGCCTATCCTGTCGGTGGAAGACGGCCGCCTCGCCGGATTTGAGGCGCTGATGCGCTGGAACCATCCCGAACGCGGGCAGCTTTCGCCTGAAGCCTTTCTCAATCTCGCTGAAGAAACAGGCGCCATCGTGCCGCTTGGGCGCTATGCGGTTGAATCGGCGGCGACGCAGCTTGTCGCTTGGCAAAAGTCCTATCCGCGTCCGGCACCGTTGTTCCTCGGTGTCAATCTTTCCGCGCGGCAGATATTGCATCACGACCTTGCCGGCGATGTGGAACGCATCCTGAAAAAGGCGCCGCCCGCCAAACGGTCGCTGGTGGTGGAAGTCACCGAGTCCATGGTGATGGAAAATCCAGAGCTTGCACAAAAACGCCTTGTGGCGCTCAGCGGGCAGGGGCTTGGCCTTGCCCTCGATGATTTTGGCACGGGCTATTCCTCGCTCAGCCATCTTGCACGCTTCGCCTTCAACAAGCTCAAGATCGATCGCGAGTTCGTGGAAACCATGGCAAACGATCCAAAGGCCAAAACCGTTGTGCGCGCCATCATCGGTCTTGCGCGCGATCTGGGGCAGGACGTGATCGCCGAAGGGGTGGAGAACGAAGGGCAGTTCCGTCTGCTCAAGGAAATGGGGTGCGGCTTTGCGCAGGGCTATATGTTCGGCAAGCCCATGACAGCGGCTGAGGCCGAACGGCTGATCATCAATGATGAAAAACTGCGCAAGGCGCGGGAAGCCGAAGCGCCCGCTTCCCCCAAACCCGCAACGCCCAAACCGGCTGCCAAGGCCGCCGATGAACCGTTGCCGGACCTGATTGAAAAGGAAGCGCCGGAGGAAGAGGTTGCCGCGTCGGCGGGTGAGGCATCGGACGCAGCATCTGATCCGGCGCCAGAGCCCGAACCTACGCCGGTGCCTGAGCCCACACCTGAACCTGAAGCAAAGAGCGAAGCGCCGCCCCGTCGCGGCCTCTTGGGCGGGTTCCGTTTGAAGCGCACGGCGGACAAGGGTGCGGACGATAATCCCGCGACGGACAAGCCTCCGGGCAAATAGGGAACCGCTCAGGCGCGGCCCGCATCCCCCGACAATTGTGCCGGGTCGATGCCCAGCTCCGCCAGCGCCCGTTCCCATTTCGTGTCGTCCGATGTGCCGAACAAGAGATCGGGGCTTGGGCGACAATGAAGCCAGCCATTGGACAGGATTTCTTCTTCCAGTTGTCCCGGCGCCCATCCGGCATAGCCGAGTGCAAGCAGCGACCTTTCGGGGCCTTCGCCCTTGGCGATTTGCTCAAGGATTTCGAGCGTAGCTGTAAGACCGATCTCGTCGCTGACCTGGAGCGTCGATCCGGTTGCGTTGTAGTCGGTACTGTGAAGCACAAAGCCGCGTCCGGTTTCCACGGGCCCGCCAAAGAGCACGCGGATCTGTTCGTCTGGGTCCCCTTCGATACCGAGTTGTTCCAGAAGTTCGGGAAAGGTGATGTCGTCCACCGGCTTGTTGACGATCAACCCCATGGCGCCATCTTCGGAGTGGCCGCAGAGGTAGATGACACTGCGGTCAAAACGCTCGTCCCCAATGCCCGGCATCGCCACGAGAAGTTGCCCCGCAAGGCTGTTCTCCGGGCGGTCGGGGCCCGATGACCCGTTTTGTGAAGGATTGTGCGACTCGGTATCAGACATGTGTAAACCATAACTCCAGTTCGAAACCGCGCCAAATCAGCGACTTTTCGCCGTTCACGCACTTCTGAGCGGCGGTGAGCCGCATGGGCCTTTCAGCGGGGCTGCCTTTTGCTATATGGCTCAATCCATGGGCAGTTTCCACGTTTCCGTATGGGCTTTGGCGGTTCTCGCGTTTTTATGCGCGGGAAGCGTTGGCTATGCGGGGCAGGATCATCTGCCAGCACTTAGCGAGGATGCCTCGCAATGGCATTCCAGCGATCACGCGCGGGTGCGGCTCATTCGCGGCGGGCGCGCCGAGGACGATCGCGACCTTGCGGGACTGGTGTTCGAGGTGGAGGCGGGCTGGCACACCTATTGGCGCAGCCCGGGCACGTTCGGCCTGCCACCGACCTTCAACTGGGAGGGGTCGGAAAACATTCGCGGTGTCGAGGTACAATGGCCCGCGCCGGAACATATCTTCGATGGATCGTACGAGGCTTATGGCTATACGGGCCGTGTTGTCTTGCCGTTGCTGGTGACCCGCGAAGATGAAGATGCCCCCGCGCGGCTTAATCTCGCGGTGGGCTATGCGGTGTGCGAGACCATCTGCATCCCGACGCTCGGCTTTGTCGCCATGAGCCTTCCCGCCGGTGACGCCGCGTGGGAGGCGCGCCCGCGCTATCGCGACGCCATTCTCGATGCCCAGGAACAAGTGCCGGTCTGGGGGCTGGAAGCGGCGCAGCTGGACCTCGATCCACCATGGCTGGAACAACTTGACGATGGCTCTTACGTGCTTCGGCTCCGGTTCCATTCGCGGACGGGTTTCACCAGCCCCCAAGTCATCGTAGAGGGCCCCAAGGGGACAACTTTCGGGGCGTCGGTTATCCTGCTGCGCCAGAACCGCCGTCGGCTGGATGCGACCATACCCATCGACTGGGACGATACGGTGGACGCCCCCCTGGGCGAGGCGGTCATGGTGACCGTCACCGGTGCGCGTGTGCCGGTTGAATTCTCTCTGGGCGCCGTTCTCGAAACGGAAGAAGAGTAAGCCCCACAAGGGCTTGGTACCGCCAAATCCCCCAAAGAATTTAGGGTCCCTTTCAGCGGGCCAACCTGCTAGAGACTCTGGAAATCCAACATCCACCTTAGGAGTTATCGATGACCATTTCCGTTGGCGACAAAATCCCCGAAGCGAACCTGATGCTGAGCACGGACGAGGGCCCCAAGCCCACTTCGTCCTCCTCGCTTTTTGGCGGCAAGAAGGTCGTGATGTTTGCTGTGCCCGGCGCCTTCACGCCGACCTGTTCGGCGAAACACCTTCCCGGCTTTGTGGATCACGCCGCCGAATTCAAGGCGAAAGGCGTTGACGAACTGGTTTGCATTTCCGTGAACGACGCTTTCGTCATGGGCGCCTGGGGCAAGGATCAAAACGCGGGCGGCAAGGTCACCATGGTGGCCGACGGCAACGGCGACTTCACCAAGGCCATGGGGCTTGTAATGGACGGCAGCGGTTTTGGCATGGGTGAGCGCTCACAGCGCTATGCGCTTTATGCCGAAGACGGTGTTGTGAAGGCGATCAATGTGGAACCGGGCCCGGGCCTTGATGTGTCCAGCGCCGAAGCAATGCTAAAAGCGATCTAGTTTCGCTCAGTTCCCACGGGCTTCTTCAAGCCCCAGATTGGCCAGTTGGTCCGCCCGCTCATTCTCCGGGTGACCGGCGTGGCCCTTCACCCAATGCCAGCTGATCTTGTGGTGGCTGAGCGCCTCGTCGAGACGCCGCCACAGATCGTCATTCTTCACCGGCTTTTTCGCGGCGGTCTTCCACCCGTTGGTTTTCCATTTGGGAAGCCACTGGGTGATGCCGTCGCGCACATACTTTGAGTCTGTATAGAGATCGGCTTCCGTCTCGCGGGTCAGGGCCTCGATGGCCTTGATCGCCGCCATCAACTCCATGCGGTTGTTGGTGGTATCAGGCTCACCACCAAACAGCTCTTTCTCATGGCCGTTCCAGCGCAAAAGCGCGCCCCAGCCGCCGGGGCCGGGATTGCCCTTGCAGGCGCCGTCTGTGTAGATCTCAACCTTCGCCACTCTTTATGCTCCGTAGGCGGATGATGAAGTGGCCTTCGCATGGAACGCGAGGTGAGGCAAGAGCGCGAGCGGGTCTTTCGGCGTCACCAGGGCCTTGGGGTCGTGATTGAGCCAATCGGTGAGCCGCGTCAGGATAAAGCGCAAGCAGGCGCCGCGCGCGAGGCGGGGTAGGGCGGCGCGTTCCGTGTCCGACAATTTGCGCACCGATTGATAGCCTTCGATCAGGGCGGCGGATTTTTCCGCTTCAAAGGTGCCGGATTTCGCAAAGCACCAGGAATTGATCATCACCGCGATGTCATAGGCGTAGCTGTCGGTGCAGGCAAAATAGAAATCAATGAGGCCGGAAACCTCGTCCCCTACAAAGAGGACATTGTCGGGAAACAGATCCGCGTGGATCACGCCAGAGGGCAAATCCTGAGGCCAGTCTTTCAACGTGTCATCAAGTTGTTCCTTGAGCATATCCGCAAGGCTGGCCCGTACCTCGCCCGCGCGCGGCGCGGCGGCGCGCAACAGGCGCGGCCAGGCGGCGGGGCCCAGGTCATTGTCGCGCGCGCCGGGAAAATCCTTGCCCGCAAGATGCAGCTGCGCCAAGGCGGCGCCGGCATTTCGTGTTTGAGCAACGGACGGCGGATCCGCAGAAACCCCATCCAGAAATTCGATCAGCGCGGCGGGCCGCCCGCAAAGGGTGCCCAGCGTCGCGCCGTCCTTTGTGCGCAGGGGCCGCGCGCTATTGACGCCGCGCGTCGCAATGAAATCCATGAACCCGAGGAAGAAGGGCAAGTCTTCCGCCCGCACGCGCTTTTCATAGAGCGTCAGGATGAAACTACCGCCGTCGGTCTTCAGTAGATAATTCGAGTTTTCGACCCCTTCGGCAATGCCTTTGAAGCTCCGCACCGTGCCGATGTCATAGGCGGCAAGGAAAGCCTCAAGCTCGTGGGGCGTAACGTGGGTATAGACAGCCATGGTCAGTCCACCAGTGCGCGTGGCAGTTTGAACTCGATGTCTTCGTCCTGCACGCGAACTTCCTCGACCTCAACGGGCCCTCGCGCGCGAAAAGCATCGAGCACTTCCTCAACAAGGACTTCGGGGGCGGAGGCGCCCGCCGTAATGCCGACAACCCGCGCGCCCTCCAATGCCGTCCAGTCGAGATCGCTCGCCCGTTGCACCAGAGCGGCGTAAGGACAGCCTTCGCGCTCGGCCACTTCCACAAGCCGCATGGAATTGGATGAATTGGGCGCGCCGATCACCAACACCGCGTCACAGCCGTGGGCGATTTCCTTTACCGCCTGCTGGCGGTTGGTGGTGGCGTAACAGATGTCTTCTTTATGGGGTCCGACGATTTTTGGGAACCGCGCGCGCAGCGCCTCCACAATGCCGGCGGTATCATCCACGGAAAGGGTCGTCTGGGTGATATAGGCGAGCTTGCCCGCATCGCGGGGTTCAAGGCTTGCCACATCGGAAACCGTTTCCACCAGCGTCACCGCTCCGGGCGGCAGCTGTCCCATGGTGCCGATCACTTCGGGGTGACCGGCGTGGCCGATCAGCACGATCTCAAGCCCGCGGTCATGGTGGCGCTCGGCCTCCACATGCACCTTCGAAACGAGGGGGCAGGTGGCGTCGAGATAAAATAGCTCGCGCCGTTCCGCCTCGGCGGGCACGGCCTTGGGCACTCCATGGGCGGAAAAAATGACTTTCGCGCCTTCGGGCACCTCGTCAAGTTCGTCCACAAAAATGGCGCCCAGACCCTCCAACCGCTCCACCACAAAGCGGTTATGGACGATCTCGTGGCGCACATAGACCGGCGCGCCAAAGCGCTCCAGGGCCAGCTCCACAATGCGGATCGCCCGGTCCACCCCGGCGCAGAAGCCGCGCGGGGCGGCCAGCCTAATTTTGACGGCATGACTCATGTTGGGGAATGTGGCGTTTCCGGCCCAAAAGGTCCAGCGGGGCGGCCCAGAATCCCAAGGCCCCTGCGGCTTGCGAGGGGGGCCCGGCCCCGCTACAGTCCGCCCGCAATTGGCATTCCCACCTAAAGCCCCCCGCGAGGACCCCTATGATTCGACCGGCCCATCTTCTTGTATTGATTTCCGCGCTCGCCCTTTCGGCCTGTGGCGCGGGCCGTGCGGTAAGCAACGCGGGCGGCAGCCTGTTTGAGGCGCGCCAGGGTGCCTGTCCGACGGTGGGCATTCTGGCCGATGCGGAAGAGGTGACGGTCTTCAGTGGCCAGGGCCGCGACCTGCCGGACGTGCGTTATCACGCCGAAATGACGGACGTGACCACCACCTGCGACTATGGCCGCGCCGGGGGCCAGCGTTTTGCCTACGCGCGTGTGCGGATGGACTTCACCGCGCAGCTTGGCTCCGCTGCCCGTCCCGAGCCCGTGGACATTCCCTATTTCGTGGCCGTGGTAACCCGCGGCACAGATGAGATCCTGATCAAGGAAACCTACAACATCCGCGCGCCCTTTAACGGCGGGCGTCCTGCGGTGCAGATGGAAGATTCCATCGACCGTATCGCCATCCCGGTGGAAACCGTGGCCGATGGCGGCTTTTACGAAATCATCGTTGGCTTTGAGCTGACGCCCGACCAACTCGACTTCAACCGTCGGGACCAACGCTAGAGATTTTCATGTCCGGCATACTTGATCTGTTAAGTGCAAAGCTGGGTGCGGGCTTTGCCGCCGAAGGGCTTGATGTGTCTTTCGGCCAGGTGCGCGTATCCGACCGTCCCGACCTCGCGCAGTATCAGTGCAATGGCGCCATGGCGGCGGCGAAGGCAGCGAAACAAAACCCGCGCCTGATTGCCGAACGGGTAAAGGAACGCGTGGAATGCGACCCCATCTTTGCGAAGGTGGAACTCGCTGGCCCTGGGTTTATCAACCTGACGCTGACGGATGCTTTCCTTGAAGAACAAGCCAATGCCGTGACCGGCGACAAGCGGTTCGGTGTTTCGGCCCACGAGCCGGCGTCGACCGTTGTGATCGACTTTGGTGGACCGAATGTCGCAAAACCCCTTCACGTGGGGCATTTGCGCTCGACCATCATCGGCGACAGCTTGCAGCGGCTTTTCCGTTTCATGGGCGATGATGTCACCTCTGATGTGCACCTTGGCGACTGGGGCCTGCAAATGGGCCAGGTGCTCTATGGGCTTGAACATCCCGAGGTGAGCGGCGTTGCGGTGGACGGCATCCCCAGTCTTGATGAACTGGAAAAGATCTATCCGGCTGTCAGTGCAGCCTCGAAAGCGGACAAGGAAATTCTTGCCGCCTGCCGTGAAATTACCGCGGACCTGCAAGAACACAAACAACCGCACTACGACCTGTGGCGTCAGGTGCGCGCGGTTTCTGTTGAAGCGATCAAGAAAGGCTTCGACTCTCTCGGCGCGCATTTTGACGAATGGAAGGGTGAGGCCGACGCCGACCCCTTCATCGCGCCCATGGTGGAAAAGCTGAAAGCCGACGCGATTGCCCAGGAAAGCGAAGGCGCGCTTGTCATCTTCGTCAAACAGAATGACGACAAATCGGAAATTCCGCCGCTCATTCTGCTAAAGGCCGATGGTGCGGCCATGTACGGCACCACGGATTTGGGGACGATCATTGACCGCGTGCGCAGTCATGATCCGGATCTGATCCTTTATGTGGTGGACCAGCGCCAGCATCTGCATTTTGAGCAGGTATTTCGCGCGGCGCGTAAAGCAGGCATCAATGGCAAGGCCGCGATGGAACACATCGGCTTTGGCACCATGAACGGGCCGGACGGCAAACCGTTCAAGACTCGCGAAGGCGGTGTCATGCGTCTTGATGAATTGATCAAGATGGCAACAGAAGCCGCCGCCAAACGTATCGAGGAAGCTGGCATCGGCGCGGACTATCCGGCGGAGGAACGCGCGGAGATCGCGCGGCAGGTGGGCCTCGCCGCGATCAAGTTCGCGGATCTTTCGAATTATCGCATGACCGACTACATCTTCGATCTTGATCGGTTCGCGGCGTTCGAGGGCAAGACCGGGCCGTACCTCCAATACGCGGCAGTACGGATTAAGTCGATCCTCAAGCGCGCGGAAGGTGAGGGCCGCGACGTGCAAGGCCCGATCAAGATTGGCGCGGACGAAGAACGCAGTCTTGTGCTCGCGCTATCGGGCCTTAATGAAGCGCTCCAGAACGCCTATGACCGGCGCGCGCCGAACCTTCTCTGCGATTACGTCTATGGCATCGCGCAGGCCTTCTCGACCTTCTATTCCGCCTGCCCGGTGGTGAAGGAAGAGGATGAGGGCGTGCGCGCCAGCCGACTCGCCCTCTGCCGTGCCACGCTCGCGCAGCTTGAACTGGTGCTGGGGCTGCTGGGTATCGAAATTCCCGAACGAATGTAAGGGGTTAGGGTCCCCCCAGAGTCTCATTGACTCTCCTCCCGAGCCCCCTACCATCGCTCGCGTAGAGGGCCTTGAGTTGGGCCCCAAAGCCATATATGCATCTGCCTCCCTCGCGGGAGAGACCGGGCCAAAGCACAAAAAAATGGACCCGGCGCCGAAGGAGCAACCGCCCCGGAAACTCTCAGGCAAATGGACCGCGAAAGGACAAGCATCTCTGGAAAGCGAGCGGCCTCGGCCGTTCCACCGAAGGGGTAAGGGGGACGGGCGCAGCGTGCGCCAAGGGTAACGTCCTTCGAAATCTCTCAGGTCCCATGACAGAGGGGGCGCGACAAGCGACACCGGCCATCGATATTGGCCCGGCAAGCATCGCGTACCCGTGTCACTGGACCACCCGGAAGGGACGAGAGAATGGGCGATACGCCAACTGATCTGAAACAGACGCCGCTCCACGCGCTGCACCTTGAACTGGGCGGCAAAATGGTGCCATTCGCGGGCTATGACATGCCCGTGCAGTTCAAGGGCGTCCTCGCCGAGCACAATCATGTGCGCGAGGCCGCGGGCCTCTTTGACGTCAGCCACATGGGCCAGTGCTTCATCGTCGGTCCCGATCACGAAACCTCCGCCAAGTTTCTTGAAACCCTTGTGCCGGGCGAAATTGCGGGCCTCGCTCCTGGGGGCATGCGTTATTCCATGTTGCTGAACGAAGAGGGCGGCATACTCGACGATCTCATGATCACGCGCTCGGGTTCATCCGAATACGCGGGCTGGATCTATGTGGTGGTCAATGCCGCCTGCAAGACGGACGACTTCGCGCACATCAAAAAACACATGCCCGAGGGGCTGGAACTGGAAATCGGTGAGAGCAAGGCGCTGATGGCGCTGCAAGGCCCCAAGGCGGTCGAGGTGCTTGGAAAGCTCGAGCCCGCGGTTAAAGAGCTCAGCTTCATGAACGGGCGGCGCATGACGCTTGCCGGGATCGAGGGCTGCATCGTTTCGCGCTCGGGCTATACGGGCGAAGACGGGTTCGAAATCTCTGTCCCGGGCGATGAGGCGGAAAAGCTCGCGCGGTTGATCCTCGAAAGTCCGGATGTGGAACCCATTGGCCTTGGCGCGCGCGACAGTCTGCGCCTCGAAGCAGGGCTCTGCCTTTATGGTCACGATATCGACACGACCACGACACCGGTCGAAGCCGCACTCACTTGGGCCATTGGCAAACGCCGCCGCGAAGAAGGTGGTTTTCTGGGCGCGGCAAAGATCCTCGATCAGATCGCAAACGGCGCGCCGCGCAAGCGGGTTGGCCTTGTGCTCGAAGATCGCGCGCCCGCGCGGGAGGGCACACCGATTCTCAATGAAGCAGGCGAGCAAATTGGCGCTGTTACCTCCGGGACCTTTGGCCCGTCAGTCGGTGCACCGGTCGCCATGGGTTATGTGACCGCCGATTACGCCAAAGTGGATACGCCCATCGGGCTCGACGTGCGCGGCAAGATCCGCAAGGCACGCGTCGCGAAAATGCCTTTCATCCAGAAACGCTACGAGAAGTAAAAAACGTCATCCTTGTAGGGAGAACAAAAGACGATGACCGTGAAATATTCCGAAGATCATGAATGGGTCCGCGTGGACGGCGGCGAAGCGACCGTAGGCATTACGCCTTATGCCGCCGAGCAGCTGGGCGATGTGGTCTATGTGGAACTGCCCGACGTGGGCAAGTCCTTCAAGGCGGGCGATGAAGCCGCCACCGTCGAATCCGTGAAAGCGGCGAGCGAGATTTATTCGCCGATCTCGGGCGAGATTTCCGCAATCAACGATGCGCTGGAAGGCAACCCCGCGCTCGTCAATGAAAGCGCCGACGGCGAAGGCTGGTTTTTCAAGATCAAGATCGCCGACGAAGGCGAACTTGCCAAATTGATGGATGAAGCGGCCTACAAGGACTTTGTGGCCGGACTGGAGTAAGCCATGCGCTACCTTCCCCTTTCCGCGGCCGACCGGGCCGAGATGTTGAATTTGATCGGTGCGGGCAGCATTGATGAGCTGTTCCGCGACGTGCCCGAGGCGGCGCGACTGGACAGTCCCATCGACCTGCCACCCCACGCGGGCGAGCTGGAGGTGGAACGTCGCCTGTCCGCCATGGCCGCCAAGAATGTGGCCGCCGGGTCGGTGCCGTTCTTCCTGGGGGCGGGGGCTTATCGCCACCATGTGCCCTCGACGGTCGATCACCTGATCCAGCGGTCGGAGTTTCTGACCGCCTATACACCGTATCAACCGGAAATCAGTCAGGGGACGACGCAGGCGCTGTTTGAATTTCAGAGCCAGGTGGCGCTGATCACCGGCATGGATGTGGCGAATGCCTCCATGTATGACGGCTCGACCGCCTGTTCCGAGGCGGTGCTTATGGCCTTCCGCGTGACCAAACGGCGTAAGGCGGTGATCTCTGGCACGCTGCACCCCCATTATCGCGACGTGGTGCGCACCATGGAACGGTTCGACGCGGACGAAGACAACGCGCTTGTCTGCCTTCCGCCGTCGGTGGATGAGCCCGAGGATCTGCGCTCGCGCATTGATGACAAAACAGCGTGCGTCGTTGTGCAGAACCCCTCGTTCTTTGGCGGGGTGCGCGATCTCACGGAACTTGCCGATGCCGCCCATGAAAAAGGCGCGCTGCTGATCGTCGTGGTGCCGGAAGTGGTGTCGCTGGGGCTAACGAAATCGCCGGGCGCCATGGGCGCGGACATCGTGGTGGGCGAGGGCCAATCCATCGGCAACGCGCTCAATTTTGGTGGCCCCTATCTTGGCCTCTTCGCGACGAAGCAAAAATATGTGCGGCAAATGCCAGGTCGCCTCACCGGTGAAACGGTGGATGCCAACGGCAAGCGCGGGTATGTGCTGACGCTTTCAACGCGCGAGCAACACATCCGCCGGGAAAAGGCGACGTCAAACATCTGCACGAACTCGGGCCTCTGCTGCCTTGCCTTCACCATTCACATGGCCCTTCTGGGCGAGGACGGCTTTACCCGCCTTGCCGCGCTGAACCATGAAAGTGCGGTGAAGACCGCGGAAGCGCTGGAAAGCGTTTCCGGGGTCGAGGTGCTGACCAAAAACTTCTTCAATGAGTTCACCGTGCGACTGCCGAAACCGGCTGCTGAAGTGGTTGAAGTGCTGGCCGCGAAAGGCGTGCTGGGCGGTGTGCCCGTCTCGCGCCTCATTCCCGGTGACGAGGCCATGGCGAACCTGCTCGTGGTCGCCTCAACAGAAACCAATACGGATGTGGACCGCGCGGCCTTTGCCGCTGCTTTGAGGGAGGTGCTCTAAATGAACCGTCAAGGACGACCCACGGCGCCCGCGCATGTGAGCCCCTCCGCCGCGCCGGAAACTTTTTCGGGCAACAAGGGCCTGGAACAGGACGAGCCCTTGCTCTTTGAAATTGGCCGCGACGATATTTGCGGCGTGGACCTGCCAAAGCCGGATGCAAAGGTGAAAAGCCGTCTGGGTGACGTCGCGCGCGAGGGCCGCATCGGCCTGCCAGGTGTGTCGGAACCCGAAGTGGTGCGCCATTTCGTGCGGCTCTCCCAGAAGAACTATTCCATCGACGCGGGGCTTTATCCGCTCGGGTCGTGCACCATGAAGCACAATCCGCGGCTAAACGAAAAAATGGCGCGGCTGCCTGGCTTTGCGGATATTCACCCGCTGCAACCCACCTCCACCGTGCAGGGTGCGCTGGAGCTGATGGAAGAACTGGCCCATTGGCTGACGACCCTCACGGGCACGACCCGGGTCGCCCTGTCGCCCAAGGCCGGCGCCCACGGGGAGCTTTGTGGCCTCATCGCTATCCGCGCGGCATTGGAAGCGCGCGGTGACAAGCGCACCCGTGTGCTGGTGCCGGAATCGGCCCATGGCACGAACCCCGCCACGGCGGCGGCGTGCGGGTACGAGGTGGACGAGATTCCCGCCACCAAGGACGGCCGCGTGGACGTGGCCGCCTTCAAGGCAAAGCTGGGCCCCGACGTGGCCGCCATCATGCTGACCAACCCCAACACCTGCGGGCTGTTCGAGCGCGACATTATCGAGATCGCCGATGCGGTTCACGCCGTCGGCGGTTTTTTCTACTGCGATGGGGCGAACCTGAACGCCATCATGGGCCGTGTGCGGCCGGGCGATCTCGGCATCGATGCCATGCACATCAACCTGCACAAGACTTTTTCCACGCCTCACGGCGGCGGGGGCCCGGGTGCGGGACCCGTGGTGCTTAGCGAGGCGCTCGCGCCTTTCGCGCCGCTTCCCTACATCTGCCGCACGGCGGACGGGTTCAAACTGGTGGAGGATGAAAGCCAAGCAGAAGAACCGGAATTGCCCTTTGGTCGGCTCGTTGCCTTCCACGGGCAGATGGGCATGTTCGTCCGTGCGCTCAGCTACATGCTCAGCCACGGGGGCGACGGCTTGCGCCAGGCGGCAGAAGATGCCGTGCTGAACGCCAACTACATCCTCGCCTCGCTGAAGGATGTGATGACGGCGTCCTTCGAGGGGCCGTGCATGCATGAGGCGCTGTTCGACGACCGCTTCCTCGATGGCACGGGCGTCACGACGCTTGATTTCGCGAAAGCCATGATCGACGAGGGCTATCACCCCATGACCATGTATTTCCCGCTGGTGGTGCATGGGGCCATGCTGATCGAGCCGACGGAATCGGAATCGAAAATGAGCCTCGACAAGTTCATCCGCACCATGCGCGGGCTGACGGAAAAGGCGAAAGCGGGCGACACGGAACGCTTCATCGGCGCGCCGTACTTCGCGCCCCGCGCGCGGCTTGATGAGACCGCCGCGGCCCGGAACCCCGTGCTGCGCTACATTGAACCGGAAGCCCCCGCCCAAGCGGCGGAGTAGGGGTGGCTGACAACCTCGAAGGCGCGTTTCTGGGGGCCCTCGGCCACAACCCCTTTGTGGCAGAGATCCTCGATGGGCTGGTTGCGATGGAAGTGCCCGACGCTTGGCTTGTCTCAGGTTGTTTGACGCAAACGGTATGGAACATTTTGCGCGGACGTGCTCCCACGCAGGGCATCAAGGACTACGACGTTTTCTACTTCGATCCTGATACCTCTTGGGAAGCGGAAGACGCGGTTATTCGAGCTGCCGCCACGCGCTTCGGTCACGTTCCCGGGGGCGTAGAGATTCGCAATCAGGCACGGGTGCACCTCTGGGCGCCGGAAAAGTTTGGCAAAGAAATGGCGCCGCAGAGCCGCGCCGCGGATGGAATCGATGGGTTCCTGACCGCTTGCACCATGGTGGGCGCGCAGCGCGCGGAAGATGGGGGCACGCGGCTCTATGCGCCGGTAGGTCTCGCGGATGTTTTTGATGGTCAGGTGCGCCCCAATCCTCTCAAATCTGTTGCTGGGCAAGAAGAGTTCTATTGGGCCAAGGCATGTCGTTGGCAACAGGAATGGCCGGACCTCGAAGTCTGCAAGCCAAAATGAAAAAGGCCGGAGAAAACTCCGGCCTTTTCTTTGTCTGACGTGCAGACGGACTAGTTGAGCTTGCCCGAGAGGGCCGTGATGTCGGCGTCCAGCAGCTTGGCGTCGGTGCCGGCATCCATCCGTTCGGCAATCAGGGAGCGGGCCGCCTCGACCGCCGTGTCGGCGGCAATGGCTTGCACCTCGGCCATGGCTTGCGCCTCGGCCTGGGAGATTTTTTCCTCGGCCATGCGCGTGCGGCGTTCGAGTTGCGTCGCGAGATCGGCGCGGGTTTCCTCGATGATGCGCCCGGCCTCATGCTTGGCCGCCTCGACAATGTCGTCGGCTTCCTGCTGCGCTTCACGCTGCTTGCGCTGATACGAAGCGAGCAGGGCCTGGGCTTCCTCACGCAGGCGGCGTGCCTCGTCCAACTCCCGGGAAATGCGGTCGGCCCGTTCGTCCAGCGATTTGGTCACACGCCCCGGCACCCGCAGGTACAGGACACCGCCCAGAAAGATCAGCAGGGCAACCAGCGCCCAAAAGGTATTATCGAATTCCATTACGAACGCCCTCCGGCCATCACCTTGTCGACCGCCCCACTGGCGGCAGAGGCGTCGGCGGCTTCGCCGGTCAGCTGATGCACGATGGCGCCAGCGGCTTCCGCCGCCACGTCCCGCACATTCGCCAGCGCCTTTTCCTTGGTCGCGGAAATGCGCGTTTCGGCAGCGGCAAGTTGCTCGTCGAGCTTGGCGTCAGAATCAGCGCGCAGCTCGTCGGCCTCGCCCTTCATCTTGTCGCGGGTCTCGTTCGCAATCGTATGGGCCTTGGCGCGCGCATCGGCGAGCGCTTGCTCATATTCGGTTTGCGCGGCTTCGGCTTGCTCGTTGAGCTCGGTGGCCTTGGCCAGATCCTCGGCGATCCGCTCGCGGCGATTTTCGATAATGCTCGCCACGCGCGGCAGAGCCAGGCGGCTCATCAGCACGTACAGCACACCAAACGTGATCACCAGCCAGACGAGTTGGGGCACGAAGAATTCCGGGTCAAACGGCGGGAAGGGCACGTCATGCGCGCCTTCCTCGTGATGACCCAGCTCTTCGGTCAGCTCCGCCTCCGAGGGGTGGGCACCAAAAATGTGCTCCGCCTCGGTCTCATGGCCGGTGCTTTCTTCGGTACCGTGCTGTTTGGCGACTAACGTCTCGCTCGCCATTCTAAGGCTCCTTCAGGTTCCGCGTTCAAAATCGGCGCGGAAAGGGCGGGGAAGCAGTGTCCCCCGCCGCTTCCGGCTGATTAAAGAACGAAGAGCAGCAAGAGCGCGATCAAAAGGCCGAAAATGCCGAGCGCTTCCGTCACGGCAAAGCCAAAGATCAGGTTCCCGAACTGGGCCGGGGCCGCCGTCGGGTTGCGCATGGCGCCTTGCAAGAAGTTACCGAAGATGATGCCCACACCGATACCGGCACCGCCCATCGCAACGCAGGCGAGGCCCGCACCAATCATCTTTGCAGCTTCAACTTCCATCTTAATGCTCCTTGAGTTGGAAGAGTTTGAAAAGGATACGCCTCAGTGACCCGGGTGAATCGCGTCATTGAGGTAGATACACGTCAGGATGGCGAACACATACGCCTGAAGGAACGCCACCAGAAACTCGAGTGCGGTCAGCGCGATCGTCAGCATCAGCGGAAGAATCGCGAGGCCGTAACCCCACCACGCGCCAGAACCGAGCAACAGCACGATGAAGCCCGCGAAGACTTTCAGCGCGATGTGACCGGCCAGCATGTTGGCGAACAAACGAACGCCGAGGCTTACGGGGCGCGTGATGAAGGAAAAGACTTCGATGATCGTCACCAGCGGCAGCAACACAATGGGCACGCCGGGCAGGACGAACAGCTTCAGCCATTTGAGGCCGTGTTTGAATACGCCATAGCCGACCACGAGGCTGATCACCAGCATGGCCAAGGCGAAGGTCACGACGAGCTGGCTCGACACCGTATAGAAATAGGGGAACATGCCCATCATGTTGGCGAACAGGATGAACATGAAAAGCGAGAACACCAGCGGGAAGAAGCGCATGCCTTCGGTGCCGGCGCTCGACTTCACCATATTGGCGACGAATTCGTAGGAAATCTCGACCATCGACTGGAACCGGCTCGGCACCAGCGACTTGCGCGAGGAACCCAGCAGCATGAAGGCCGTCACACCCAGGGTCGCGGCGATCATGAAAACGCCGGAATTGGTCAGCGAGGCATCAATGCCGCCGATGGGCAGCTCAATCAGGCGATTGAGGTGGAACTGGTGGATCGGATCGTTCGCCACGTCTACTTTCCTGTAACCTTGATCCGTCCGCGAGAAAAAACCTGGCGGCGGAGCCCTCAAGTATCGGAGCCGTCTTCGCCCCGTTTGTTCAATTCATTCGCTGACCGGATAGCGAGATTCGTTCCGGCCACAAACCCAAGCGCCAGACAGATGATCAAACCCCACGGCGTGGTTCCGAACGATCTGTCGATGCCCCATCCCAAAAGCCCGCCAACGATGATCCCGGCGATAAAGTCGGACCCGACCCGCATGGCCAGACCGTGGGACGAAGCAGGGGCCTCGGCGTGCTTTTCCGCGTGAGCCCGTCGCGCCTGCTTAAGGCGGCTGCGAAACGCGGCTTCATCCTGTGAGGAAGGATCGGTCGGCTCTTGATCGTCGGCCATGAACCCCCTCCAATTTTTCGCGGAAAAACGCGGCGAGCGCCCCGAAATTCGCGCGCACACTACCCACGGCCCTATGCCCTGTCAAGCAAAGGTGAAGGCTTGCAACCTGTTGATATAAAAGGGGTATTAGTCCCGTGTCACCCGGTCGCAGCAAGTTCTTCCGCACTTGCGAGATCAAGTGACACGAGCTGCGACACGCCGCGCTCGGCCATGGTCACCCCAAACAGCCGGTCCATGCGCGACATGGTCAGCGCGTGGTGGGTGATGATGAGGAATCGCGTGCCTGTCTCGCCCTTGATTTCGGTCAGAAGGTTGCAGAATCGTTCCACGTTCGCGTCATCGAGTGGGGCGTCCACTTCGTCGAGCACGCAGATCGGCGCCGGGTTCACCAGGAACACCGCGAAAATCAAGGCCATAGCGGTCAGCGCTTGCTCGCCGCCCGACAGAAGCGACATGGATTGGAGCCGCTTGCCCGGGGGCCGCGCGAAGATCTCCAGGCCCGCTTCCAATGGATCTTCCGATTCCACGAGACGAAGCTGCGCCGTGCCGCCACCGAACAGCTCAGTAAACAGGCGCTCAAAGTTCTGGCCCACAGTCTCAAAGGCGCCCAACAGGCGTTCGCGGCCTTCCTTGTTCAGGGTCGAAATACCCTGACGCAATTTGGCGATGGCTTCCTCGAGTTCCTGCCGCTCGGACGACAATTGTTCGAGCTGCGCGCCCACTTCTTCGGATTCCTGATCGGCGCGCAGGTTCACCGCGCCCATGTTTTCACGCTCGCGCTTCAGCCGTTCGACGCGGCTTTCAATCTTGTCGAGTTCGGGAAAATCGCCTTTGACTTCCACGTTGCCGGCTTCCAGCACTTTGTCCGGCGTGCAGCCGAGCACTTCCTTGATGCGATCGGCGATTTCTTCCTGGCGCCCCTTCGCCCCTTCAAGGGTGGCCTCGATCCTGGCGCGGCTTTCGCGCGCTTCAGACAGGGCGCTTTGCGCGGTGCGCAGGGCCTCGTCTGCGATCTTCAAATGGGCTTCGGCGGCGGCCAGATGGTCACCCGCTTCGCCACGTTCTTTTTCTGCCGCTTCAAATGCGCCAAGCAGCGCTTTGCGTTTTTCCGCGACCGCAAGCGGGATTTGCTCCGCCGCTTCCCGCTCGGAAAGGGCTGCGGCTTTGCGTTCTTCCAATGAAGTGATTTGTCCGCGTGCCGCGTCCCGGCGGCGGGTCCAGTCGGCGATTTCGCTTTCGATGCCCGACAGGCGCGCAGTTTGCGTTTCCACCTCGCGGCGGTGCGCATCGAATGCGGCTTGCGCTTGGGTATAGGCGTTGCGTGCCTCGGCCGTTGCTTCGCGCGCCTCGACAATCTGTGTGCGGATCGTATCGATATCGTCCATGCCGGCAAGGGCGTCGCGCGCTTCGGCCAGGCCCTCGGCGGCGCGTTCCTGTGTCGCCAGCAGCCGTGTTTCAGCTTCACGCAAGGCGGCGAGCCGTGCGGCGTGGCGGTTGGCGGTGCGTTCAGCCTCGGCCAGCGCGTCGCGCGCGGCATTGGTCGCGGCTTGTGCTTCGCGCAAGGCTTTGCGGGTTTCGGTTTCGCGTGCGGCGGCATCTTCGCCCGCGGTACGCAAGGCATGATAGCGCTCGCGGATGTCACGCAGCTTGGCGTCTTCTTCGGCGATGGTCGCGTCGAGATCGGCCAGGCGATTGCGTTGCGCAAGCCGTTGCGCGGCGGCGGTGGGCGCTTCGGCGGCGGCGGTAAAGCCGTCCCAACGCCAAAAATCGCCCTCGGTAGACACGAGCCGCTGGCCAGGCTTGAGCTGGCTTTGCAGCGCGGCGCCCCGGTCGCGGGAAACGATGCCGATCTGGCTGAGTGCGCGGCCCAGTGCGCCCGGCGCTTGCACACGCGAGGAAAGCGGGCTCACCCCATCGGGAAGGCCAATGCCCCCATGAAGTTCACCCAGGTTCCGCCAGTGAACCGGCGCGGCGTCATCGTCGGGCGCTTCCAGGTCATCACCCAGCGCGGCGCCGAGTGCCTTTTCGTAGCCTGGTTCCACGGTGACTTTGTCGATCAGCTTGGGCCAAAGGCCCGCGTCCGCATCACCACTAAGAAGATCGGAGAGCGCTTTGGCTTCAGCCTTGATTGCGCCAACCCGTTCGTTTTCGCGGGAAAGAACTTCGCGCGCCTCGCGTTCAGCGGCGCTGGCGACCTTGTGCGCTTCTTCGGCCTCTTGGGCGAGGCGTTCGGCGTGCGTCTGTGCGGCGGCGGCGTCTTCATGCTTGCCGTTCGCAGCGGCCAGCACTTCAGGGTCCGCGCCTTCGCGTTCAAGGGTTGTGAGTTCCTCGCGTGTGTGGGCGAGTTCTTCGGTTACTTGCGCGGCTTGATTTTCGAACTGCGAAATCTCGCGGGTGAGGGCGGTGCGCGCCGCTTCTTTATCGGCCAGCTCGCGCGTCAGTTCATCAAGGCGCGCTTCGTTGCCGCCGAGCCCGGCGCGCGCCGAAGCGGCGGCGGATTCAAGTTGTTTTGCATTCGCTTCCTGGCCTTCGGCTGCTTCGCGAATTTCGCGCGCTTCGGTCGATAGGCGGTCAATCACCTCATCGCTGTCTTTGACGCGCTCGGTTTCGCGGGAAAGGTCTTCCGCAATATGGGCGAGCAAGGCTTCGAGCTTTGCGATTTGCGCGCGGGCGCGTTCTTCTTCGGCATCGAGCTGATCGCGTTCCACGGTCAGGCGGTGCAGGGCGGCGGCGGCCTTGGCTTCTTCCTCGCGCAGGGCGGGGAGCTTTTCAGCCGCCTGTTCTTGCGCCGAATTGGCGGCGGCAACGGCGCCGGTGCACGTGGCCACATCGCCTTCGATGGTGTGCAATTGTTCCGCGGCCTTGTTGCTGGCGGCTTCGGCATCGGTCCAGCGCAGGTGCAGGAAAATGGCTTCGGCTTCGCGGATCAGGCCCGACAGGTTCTTGTAACGGTTTGCCTGCCGCGCCTGGCGTTTCAGGCTGGCAAGCTGTTGTTCGAGTTGTTGCAGCACATCGTCGACGCGCAGAATATTTGACTCCGCCGCCTTGAGGCGCAGTTCCGCCTGATGACGCCGCGAATGAAGGCCGGAGATGCCGGCGGCTTCTTCCAGAATCTTGCGGCGGTCCTGCGGCTTGGCATTGATGATCTGGCTGATCTGGCCTTGCCGCACCATAGCGGTGGAATGGGCGCCGGTGGACAGATCGGCAAACAAGGTCTGCACATCGCGCATGCGCACGTCGAGGCCGTTCACGCGATAGGCGCTGCCCGCTTCGCGCTCGATGCGCCGGGAAATTTCAAGATCGTCGGATTCATTGAAGTGCGGCGGGGCGGTGCGGTCGGAATTATCCGCGCACAGAACAACCTCGGCCATGTTGCGTTCGGGGCGATTGGCGGTGCCGGAAAAGATCACATCTTCCATGCCCTTGCCGCGCAGGGATTTGGCGCTTGTTTCGCCCATGACCCAGCGCAGGGCTTCGACCACATTGGACTTGCCGCAGCCGTTGGGGCCAACAATACCCGTCAAGCCTTCTTCGATCGCGAGCTCGGTCGGATCGACGAAAGACTTGAACCCTGTAAGACGCAAACGTGTGAACTTCACGGACGCACGACCCCTCTTAAAAAATCAATTTGCGGCGCGTGAGAACCCGCGCGCCATCGTCACGGGGGCAGGTCTGCCGAGACATACCGCTCATCGACCCCACACCCAGCCCAATAGGGGCATATCACCGGGATTCGGAACGCACCGGCAAGACTTTATTAAGCATTCCTTAAGCTCTTCTTAACCCCCTAAGAGGGCAGAAGAAAGGGGGCGAATCACTCCGAATCGCTTGATTCGGCGCTATCTTCGGGGGTTTCGGCGTCCGGAGCCGCATCTTCCGCCGGGGCGGGGCGCAGATCCTCAGGCAGGTGGGAGATGATGAAGGGCTCGAACATATCCCAGGGGTAGACCCCCTCATACTGGTCCCCGTTGATGTAGAAAGTAGGCGTCGAGCGCACGCCAACGGCGGCGGAGGCCTCGACCTGGGCGTTCAGCCCATCGAGCACCGTTTGGTCCAGCCGGCAGGCATCGAAATCATTGCGGCTCATTCCCGCCTGGGCGGCAAGGCGCGCGAGGGCGTTCATCCGCGCGTCTGGGTCCTGCTGAAAGGCCCATTCCCCTTGGGTCCGCATCAGGGCATCGATGAAATTGTAATAGCGTTCCTCGGGCACGCAGCGCGCGATCATAAAACCCAGCCGCGCCATATTGGTGGGCGGGGTGGGTAGGGGGCGCATGGTGTACCGGACGAGGCCGGTGTTGATGTATTCCTCCTCGATAAAGGGGAAAACAAACACCTGGAACTGGGCGCAGTGGCTACACGTGACAGAGGCATATTCGATGATGCTGACCGGCGCGTCGGGATCGCCCAGCACAATGTCGCTTTCCTGGCCGAAATTGTTCCAGTCCCGGTCGCCGAGGCCGGTTTGCGCTGTGCCGTCACCATCGCCACTGTCATTGCCACAACCGGCGAGCGCCAGGCCAAGGCCCAGAAGGCCCGCGAGAGCCGCGGTTTTGAGGGGGCTGGAAACCGAACCGAGATTAAACATGCTGTCGTCCCTTTACGCTTCATCGCGCCCCGGGTGGCGGGGCTGAATTTCAATTTCGGGGCACATTAGGGGGATTTTGCGGCGGAGTCATGGGGGCACGGGCTCAAAGGCGGGTGAGGGGGTGGCTTAGCTCAGCGGCCCTTGCACAATCTCGATGCGGATGAGGCGGCCTGCGCCGGCGAGACGGTTGGCGCGGTCGAGCAGGTCCGCCGCTTTGTGCTGAATTTCCATGGCCGCCGCGCGGCTGACCTTCACCACCAGCACGTCGCCCTCGGGCGTCTTTTTAATCTGTTCGGGCCGGGTGAGGCGGGCGAGCCGTTCGCCTGCGATTTCGGGCCAGTAGCGCAGAATATCGCCGCCGCCCATGCCGAAGCGTTTGAGGGATTTGTCCGCCGCCTTGCGCGCAAACCCGCCCGCCCGTTTCGCGCCGCGATTGGGGGGCCGGGTCTTGGGCAAAAAGGTGCCGATCTCCGGCAGGTGCCGGGTCAGGCGGCGCCCCCGCGCCGAAAGAAGATCGTCGTCCTTGTCTGCCATGGCCGCATAGTCGATGCTTGCCGCCCGCAAGACAAGACCATTCATTTGATGACGCCGCCTTCCCCGCAAAAATCAGCCGCGCTCAGCCGCCGCCTGCTGAAATGGTACGACGCCAACGCGCGGGTGCTGCCCTGGCGCGTGGGGCCCGGCCGGGGCGTGCCGCCCGACCCGTATCGCGTGTGGCTCAGCGAGATCATGTTGCAGCAGACGGTGGTGGCCGCCGTCATTCCCTATTTCGAAAAATTCGTGGCGCGCTGGCCCACGGTCGAGGCATTGGCCGCGGCGAAGAGCGAAGACGTCATGGCCGACTGGGCGGGGCTTGGCTATTACACCCGCGCAAGGAACCTCTTGAAGTGTGCGCGCGTGGTAGCAGGGGAGTTGGGCGGCGTGTTCCCACGCACTGAAGCGGAACTGCAAAAGCTGCCCGGCATCGGTCCCTATACGGCGGCGGCGATTGCCGCCATCGCCTTTGATGCGCCCGCCACCGTGATCGACGGCAATGTGGACCGCGTCATGGTACGCATGTTCGGGGTGCGGAAACCCATCCGCGATGCGAAGGTGGAAATTCGTGCCTTTGCTGGGGCGCTGACGCCCAAGCAGCGGGCAGGGGACTATGCGCAAGCGGTGATGGACCTCGGCGCGACTGTGTGCACACCGAAGTCGCCTTCTTGCGAGGAATGTCCGTGGGCGGAGGATTGCGTGGCGCGTGCCAAGGGCATCGCCGGTGATCTGCCGGTAAAGCCCGCGCGCAAGACAAAGCCGACGCGGGCGGGCGCGGCCTTCTGGATCACGCGAGGGGACGGGGCGGTGCTGCTCCGCCGCCGGCCGGAAAAGGGCCTGCTCGGCGGGATGCTGGAGGTGCCATCATCGGAATGGCGCGCGGGAGCATTCGACGCGCGCGCGCATTTAAGAGAAGCGCCGGTGAGGGCAATCTTCGAACCCGTTCCCGGCCTCGTCACGCATACCTTCACGCACTTTCATCTGGAACTCAGCGTTTTTACCGCCCGCATCGATGGGCGGAAGGGGGGCAGCGCGGATGCGCTCTGGGTTTCTAGGGGCGAGTTGGAAGACATTGGCCTGCCGACCGTGATGAAGAAGGTGGTGCAGTTGGTGGGTGGTGCCTCCTCCTAGTCGTCACCCTCCGGCTTGACCGGAGGGTTCAGTGCATTTTTTTGTCTGGATGCTCCGATCAAGTCGGAGCATGACACCGTGAGGTGCGCGGGAGGGTTGAACACTTCCGCGACTCGCTACTCAATCGGAACATGACACCATTCAAAGAAACACGCCTCTACAAGTGGCCCAAAGCTGTTGTCGACTCCATGAGCGACAATCCGATTGATACGTCGATCGCCGTTGCACTTGTCGCAATATTCCTGAGTTGGGCTTTGACTGAAGCTTGGCGCGGTGCTGGCCCGCTAACCGCTTTCGCTGACTCTTGGGGCGACTTTGGCGGTTCAATAATTGGGGGGCTGGTAGCCTTTCTTCTAGCGAGATTGGCAATTGAAAGAGAACGAAAGGCTCAGTTGCAGCGCTACGTGTTAGAGAGCGGCCGCCATGCTGTGCAAGTGAGGGAGCAGCTAGAAAACTGGCGTGAGTCCAGTTTGCGTCAATTCGAGAAACTCAAAATCGCGCTGGGTCAGGAGCAGCATGAAGATGGGACGATGCATTACAACAGAAGGGAAGCGGCGGATTGGTTTAGGAGGGCGGTTCCTCCCGAAAAATTTGGGCCAGATTGTGTTGGCAGGCTGACTTCTCTCTGGCCCTTGGGGGCAGTGGAGGCCACCCTTCGAAACGAGGCAAATCGGCTAAGTAACTTCGGGGAAAATGTCTGGCATTTTGAGAACAGAGAGGTCGGTTCATATAATGGTGAGGTCGAAGACCTACAAAACGCATTTGAGCTATATCGATGGTGCAAAAAAGCTGTCGAATCTATTGACGCGGCCATGGCAGAAATAGCCGCCGGCGAAATTCCAGAGCAGCCGACTCCGGAAGATCCCCCACAACTTGATTGGCCAAGGGATCAACTGGCTCGGTAACAGATTTCCTTTATGCCCCCGCACCTTTGCCCATCTCTGCGCGAATTTCCTTGCGCAGATCATCAATGCAGACGAGTTCCTTGTTCTTCTGCATGTGCCAATAGGTCCAGCCGTTACACGCGCTGAGGCCCTGCACATGGGCGGCGATCTTGTGGATAGAGCCCGTCTCGCCCTTCACGGACAAGGAGCCGTCGGCGCGCACATTCGCGGCATATTTTTTGTTCGCGCTCACAAGCTTTGTGCCCGGTTTTACCATCCCGCGTTCCACCACCATGCCAAAGGGGATGCGCGGCTCGGACCGTTTGGACTTCATGACGTTGAGCTCGTCGCCCTTCAGGGGCGTGACATGCTTGATGCGGTGGCGCGCGATGCGGATGTAATCAAGCTCGCGCTCGATGCCGATAAAGTGACGGCCCAGCATTTTCGCGACCGCGCCGGTGGTGCCCGTGCCGAAGAAGGGGTCCAGCACCACATCGCCCGCGTTGGTCGACGCGATCAGCACACGGTGGAGCAGGGCTTCGGGCTTTTGCGTGGGGTGCGCCTTTTGCCCGTTCAGGTCCTTGATCCGCTCCCCGCCATTGCAGATGGGCAGGAGCCAGTCGGAGCGCATTTGCAGATCGTCATTGGCGACCTTCAACGCATCATAATTGAAGGTGTATTTGGCCTTGTCGCCCTTGGAGCACCAGATCATTGTCTCGTGCGCATTGGTCAGGCGTGTGCCCCGAAAGTTCGGCATGGGGTTCGACTTGCGCCAGATGACATCGTTGAGGATCCAGAAGCCGAGGTCCTGCAACGTCGCGCCAACGCGGAAAATATTGTGATAGCTGCCGATAACCCACAGCGTGCCGGTGGGTTTCAGCACGCGATAGCATTCGCCGAGCCAGGCCTTGGTGAAGTCGTCATAGACTTCGAAGCTCGCGAACTTGTCCCACTCGTCCTCAACGCCGTCGACGCGGGTGTTATTGGGACGGTGCAGTTCGCCCCCCAATTGGAGGTTATAGGGCGGGTCGGCAAAGACCAGATCCACACTTGCGTCGGGCAGCTTTTTCAGCTCCGCAATGCAATCGCCGCGCAAAATTGTGTCGATCGGCAGCGCCTGCGCGCCGCCCTTTGCCTTACCCGCCATGCCACACCCCTAGTGCGTTTCGTGTCTTCCCAAAGTCACTGCCTTTGCCGCCGTGTTCCCGCACGAGGGCCAAGGGACGCGCATCCTGAGTCACGGGGAGTCCCGCGTCAAGAGTCATAGTGGAGTCAAAGGGTTAAGGCCGAATCAATGCCTTGAGTGCAAAGGGAAAATTAGTTTCCGGAGACGGCGCGAACGGGCGCGAAAGAAACGCGGTGGTGCGGGGTCGGGCCGAATTTTCGCAGCGCGGAAAGGTGCTGCGCGGAGCCATAGCCCTTGTTCTGTTCCCAGCCGTATTCGGGATAGTCCATGGCGAGGGCGCGCATGTACCGGTCGCGGGCGACCTTCGCCACAATAGACGCCGCCGCGATGGACAGGGACTTGCCGTCGCCGCCCTTGATGCATTCGGTGGAGCAGGCAACATCCGGCGCGTGAATGCCGTCAATAAGGGCAAAGCGCGCTTTTGTCGGCAGGGCTTCGCATGCGCGGCCCATGGCAAGGAGCGAGGCCTGAAGAATATTGACCGTGTCGATTTCTTCCACGTCCGCCAGCCCCACGCCGATCTCGGCGACCTCCAGCAGCGCTTCATAAAGCTCCTCGCGCCTACGCTCCGACAGTTTTTTGGAATCGTTCAGGCCATGCGGAAAATCATCCGGGTTCAGGATGACCGCTGCCGCTATGACCGGCCCGGCGAGGGGGCCGCGCCCCGCTTCGTCGATACCGCAAATGGGCGTGACGCCCGCTGCAAGTTCGAATTCAAAGGTTGGTCCGCCAACGACTACGGGTTTGCCGGGTTCGGGACTGTGGGCGCGATATCTTTCGCGAAAGAGTGTGAGCGAATCGGTCATGGGCTCAATTCTACGCCTGCGCGGAACAGAGTCCGACTCGAGAATCACATTCAGAAGAGACCGAGTTGATCGCCCACCGCCGGCGGCGGCTTGAACTGTGATGGATCAAGGGGATGGGAGACTTTGTTGAGACCGAGCTTTTGGGCGGCAAGGCGGAACCGTTTTGAAATCAGCTTGGCGTAGGGGCCCGTGCCGCTCATCCGTTTGCCCCACTGCGAATCGTAATCCTTGCCGCCGCGCATCTGCCGCATGAGGGAGAGCACACGCCCCGCGCGGTCGGGATAATTTGCCTCCAGCCATTCGGCGAATAGGTCCTTGATCTCAAGCGGCATGCGTAGGAGCACATAGCCCGCGCCGGTGGCGCCCGCGTTCGCGCCCCGCGCCAGCAGGTCTTCAATCTCCGCATCGTTCAGCGCGGGGATCATGGGCGCCATGAAGACTGAGGTGGGGATGCCAGCCTTGCTGAGAAGCTTGATCGCATCAAGCCGGCGTTCCGGCGTCGCCGCGCGCGGTTCCATCGCGCGGGCAAGCTTGCGGTCGAGGGTGGTGACGGAGATCGCCACCTTGGCAAGGCCGCGTTCCGCCATGGGCCCCAGGATATCGATGTCGCGCACGATCAACGGTGACTTCGTTACAATGCCGACCGGGTGACGGAAGGCGGCGAGCACCTGCAGCACCTGCCGCGTGATCTGATACTTTTTCTCGATGGGTTGATAGGGGTCGGTGTTGGTGCCCAGCGCCATCGTATCGCAAACATAATCTGGATGACGCAGCTCCCGTTCGAGCAGCTTCGCCGCCTCGGGTTTGAAATAGAGTTTGCTCTCAAAATCGATCCCAGGCGACAGGCCGAGATAGGCGTGGGTCGGCCGCGCGAAACAATAAACGCAGCCGTGCTCGCACCCTTTGTAAGGATTGACCGACCGGTCGAAGGGCACATCCGGCGACTGGTTCCGCGTAATCGCGGTGCGCGAGGCATCACGAAAGACCTGTGTGATCAGCTTTTGGGGTTCAGGGTCTTCATGGGTCCAGCCGTCATCCATGTCCACACGGGTGAACCGCTCATAGCGCCCGCTGGCATTGGAATGGGCCCCGCGGCCGCGGGGAGGGGGTCGTTTAATGCCGAGTTCCATGGGCTGAAGCGTAAGCCCCGGGGCCTCATTGAATCAAGAACAAAATAAGAACATTTGCCCTAGCGACTGGTCACCAGCCGGTAGCCGCAGTCCCGGGCTTTGCGGGCGAGGAGCTGGCGGTAGCGTTCGTTCCAAACGCCGCTCGCGAGGTCAGCCTCAAGACGCGCGAGGGGGGCCGAAATGTCCCCGAGCTTCCAGAAGGATGACATGGCGGCGCAAATGCGCGGGTCGAGATAGGCGCGCGGCCGCCGCCAATAGGCCGACAGGAATCCGTCCGTGCAGTCGTGCGGGATGGGTACGGGCGTTATTTCCACCGGCCCCAGTACCTCTTCATAGAACGCGAGCTTCGGCATTTGCGCATCATCAAGCGCGGCAAGCTCGGGCAGATAGTCGAGCAACCAGAAATCACGGAATGCCGGATCATAGGTAAGGATCGCAATGGGCCCGCGCGTCACGCGCCGCATCTCGCGCAGGCCTTTCGCCTGATCGGTCCAGTGATGAATGGTGAGCACGGCCATCGCCGCGTCGAAGGACTTGTCCTCGAAGGGAAGATCTTCGGCGGTTGCCTGGATGGCAGGGGCGGCCTTTGCGGCGCGTTGAGCAATCATCTCGGCGGATGGCTCAACAGCTGTTACGTCGTGGTCCAATGGTTCGTACGATCCTGCACCCGCGCCAACGTTGAGAACGGCTCTTGCATCGCCAAGCGCCGCATGGATCATCGCGCCGATGCGCGGGTCCGGCTTGCGTAGCTTCGCGTAGTCGACGCCAATGGTGTCGTAGGTGGCGGTCATTGCTCGCCGAAACGCGGCATCAGGTCCACGAAATTGCAGGGCTTGTGGCGGCTGTCGAGTTGCAGCTTCAGGATCTTGTCCCAGCCATCCTTCACCGCGCCGGGGGAGCCGGGCAGGCAGAAGACGAGCGTCTCACCAGCAAGCCCCGCGCAGGCGCGGCTCTGCACCGTCGAGGTGCCGATCATCTCGAAACTCACCATGTGGAAAAGAACGGAAAACCCGTCGATCACTTTGTCGAAGAGCGGCGTGAGCGCCTCCACCGTGATGTCGCGGCCGGTCAGCCCCGTGCCGCCGGTGGTGATGACCACATCAACGCCCGCGTCCTTCACCCATTCGATGACCTGATCGCGCACGGCTTCGCGGTCATCGCGCAGGATGTGCCTTGCGGCGACGGTGTGCCCCGCCGCTTCGATGCGGTCCGCCAGGGTCTGGCCGGAGGTGTCGGTTTCAAGGGTGCGCGTGTCGGAAACCGTCAGCACCGCAATGTTGAGGGGATGAAAGGGCAGGCTGTCATCAATGCCGGGCATGGGTTTTCTCAGTTGAAGGTGGCGGGGACCGTCACTGTATCAACGGAGCGGTATTCGGGCCAGCTTCCCGAGGCGACCATGTCGAGGCTTGGTGCGTCCTCGCCCAGCCGCGCGCGATAGACCCAGAGGTTTGTGAAAACCTGCTCGATAAAGCCGCGTGTTTCGGGTGTCGGAATGCTTTCAATGAAGAGCAGAGGGTCGCCGCCATAGTCGATGTTTTCCAGCCAGCGCGACAGGTTCCCCGGCCCGCTGTTATAGGCGACGGCGAGCATGAACAGGTTCGTGCCCGCCGCGTAACGGTTCATCAGGCGATTGATGTACACCTGACCGACTTCCATGTTGTAGCCCGGGTCATAGAGCTTGTTCTCATCCTCGAGCACAAGATTACGGTCACCCATGACATAGCTCGCGGTCGCGGGCAGAACTTGCATCAGCCCGCGCGCACCGACACGGGATGTGGCGCGCACATCGAATTTGCTTTCCTGTCGCGCGAAGGCATAGACGAGCGCGCGGTCGAGGGTGTAGCCGCTCTCGGGCTCATAGTCGGGCAAGGGAAAGCCCGCCGCGCGAATTTCAGGATCATTGGATGAGATCGCGGCGATGAGCTGCGCATGGGGCAGGTCAAGCGCGGCGGTCAGCGCAAGGAACGCGCGGTCGAGACTGCCGTCAATGCGGCCGTGCGCGCGCACGAGTTCCTCTTCGGCATCGGCGTTGCGTCCCACCTGGCGAAGTGCCACGGCGCGCGCGATGCCGGGGTCGGCGATAAGCGCGGCGAAATCTATCTCGCTGAGGCGCGGCGCTTCAAAGTCTACTTCGATCTCGCGGCCCAGCTGGCGCGTGGCAAGAATGCCGTAAAAAGTAAGTGGCTCCCGCGTTGCGATTTCCAGCATGGGCACGACGCGTGCCGGCTGAAAATCCACCATATAGGCGCGCGCCGCCCAATAGGCACCGCCCGAGCGCATCCAGGGGTCCACCTCATCGGCGCGGGCGAGCGCGGCAAAATGTTCAGCCGCGGTTTCAATCTCGCCCAGGCGCCAGGCGGCAAGCCCCGCCCACCAGTCCGCTTCGGGGATCGCGGCACGGCTGCGCGCTGCAACCTCGCCCGCCATCTCAAGGGTCAGATCATCCCGCTGTTCTGCGTAATAGGAGCGCGCGATCATGGTGCGAATGCGGTCGTATTCAAAAACCGTAAGGTCGTTTCGTGTGCGGTCTTCGTTCAGGTAGTTGATTGATTGCGTGGGGCGCTCGCGGCGCATGAGCGAACGCACATGGTTTTCAATCTGTCGCACGCGCTGTGCCTGCGCGCGGCTGCGGCGGGGATTGTAATTGTCAAAGGGATCGATGGGTTGCGCCGTCACGCGCCAGCGACGCGCCGCGGGCTCGCGCACGGCGCGGGCGCCATCGGGCCGCCGTCGTTCGGCCAGGCGGTAGATGCGGCCCGCGTCGGGCAGATCCGCATAGTGATCCATCCAGTCATTGAGTTCGGTAAAGCGCGACCGATAGGCGGTGGGATGCATGTAGCGCTGAAACTGCACATGCCCCATCAGCACGCGGTTTTCGAGCTGACCGATCAGCCGGTCGGCGGTGTCCCACTCGCCCCGTTCCTGAACGCCAAAGATTTGTTGGTACAGATAAATGTCCGCATCGGACAGTACGCGCGGGTCGGTGACTTGCGCCGTTGCCGCCGTCATCGCTGTGAGGAGGAGCGCAAAGCTCAAAACCCATGACCGTAGATTGGAAAACGGGCTCATTCGCCGCGACACCTCGAACACCTCACACCGAGTCAGAAGGTACTGAGCGCACCGGGCGTGTGCAAGCGAAGAGGCGTTCGCCTGTGACGGTTCTCGGCCGCAAAGTTAATCCGAGCAGAAACTTTAACCGGTCACCCTCCGGCTTGACCGGAGGGACTAGCGACAAAATGGTTCTGGATGCTCCGATCAAGTCGGAGCATGACAACAGAGGGACTATTCGGCGTCGAGAGCGCGTAAGCGTTGTTGCAAATTGAGCAGGTCGGTCCAGGCTTCACGCTTGGCGAGCGGGTTTCTGAGCAGGTAGGCGGGATGAAGTGTCGGCAGGATGGGCACTTTGCGGCCCGCGACGTCGAGTTCCGACCAGTTACCGCGCAGGCGCATGATCCCCTGATTGGTGTCGAGCAGCAGCTTTGCCGAACTGCCGCCCAGCGCGACCGTGAGGCGCGGCCCAGCGAGCTCGATATGACGCATCAGGAAGGGCAGGAAGATGATGCCTTCCTGCTGGGTCGGGGTGCGGTTGCCCATGGGCCGCCAGGGCAGAATGTTCGAGATGTAGACGCTTGTCCGGTCGAGCCCGATGGCGGCCAGCATGCGGTCCAGCAATTGGCCGGAGCGCCCCACGAAGGGAAGCCCGCGCCGGTCTTCCTCTTCGCCTGGGGCTTCGCCGATCAGCATAATTTTGGCTTGCGGGTTCCCGTCGGCAAACACGAGATTGCGCGCGGAAGGGAACTGGGCCTTTGCCTCGAAGCTTTCCATCGCCGCGCGCAGCTGGTCCAGCGTCGCGCAGCCCGCCGCAATGGCCGCCGCGTCGGACTGAAGCTGTGCGCTTACTTCTTCCGCGGTGGGCGGTTTGGGGGCCGAGGGCTTCAGCGAAACCTGTTTTTGTTGCTGCTGCAGCGGGGTGATTTCTGCTTCCATAGCGTAAAGAGCTGCGGCCTCCGTCCCGACGGCTTCGTCGGCCCCGGCGTCGGCATACCATTTCAGAAGGGCAAGGCCCGCTTCGCGTGCTGTGTGACTCATGGGCGCGATCCTAGCCTGCGCGGGGGATGGGGCAAATGGCCGTTTGACGCGTTCGGGCAAACGTATAGTGTTCGGAGGAGAATCCGGCCCTTTCCGGGGCTTTTTCATATGCCCGACAGCTATTTTGGGGACCTGAGGAATGAGCGAGACGCAAGTCGAACGAGAGTCCATGGAGTATGACGTCGTGATCGTCGGTGCGGGGCCCGCCGGGCTCGCCGCCGCGATCCGTCTGAAACAGCTTGCCGAGGAGGCAGGCAAAGAGCTTTCCGTGGCCGTCCTTGAAAAAGGCGCCGAGGTGGGCGCGCATATTCTGTCCGGCGCGGTGATCGACCCCAAGGCGCTGAACGAGCTGATCCCCGACTGGAAAGACAAGGGCGCGCCGCTGAACACGGCCGTCAAGAAGGACAAGTTCTTGTTCCTCGGCCCGCAAGGCGCGATCCGTTTCCCGAACTTTCTGTTTCCGCCATTTATGTCGAACCACGGCATGTATATCGCGAGCCTGGCGAACATTTGCCGCTGGCTGGCGGAACAGGCCGAAGGCATGGGTGTTGAGATCTATCCCGGATTTGCTGTTGACGATGTGGTGCTGGATGAAAACGGTGCGGTGAAGGGCGTTGTTACCGGCGACTTCGGCGTGGCGAAAGACGGCGGCCAAAAGGGCGGCTACACGCCCGGCATGGAGCTGCACGCCAAATACACGCTGATCGGCGAGGGCGTGCGTGGCTCCGTCGCCAAAAAGCTCATCAATAAATTTGAACTTTCAAAAGGCCGTGACCCGCAAAAGTTCGGCATCGGCATCAAGGAACTGTGGGAGCTTGATCCCGCCAAGCACGACGAAGGCATGGTGGTACACACCATGGGCTGGCCGCTGTCTGAGGGCACCGGCGGCGGCTCCTTCATGTATCACTTCGAAGGGGGCCTCGCCTCCGTCGGCTTTGTGGTGCACCTCAACTACAAGAACCCTTATCTGTCGCCCTTTGACGAAATGCAGCGGCACAAGCATCACCCGGCTATTGCGCAATACCTGGAAGGGGGCAAGCGCATTGCCTATGGCGCGCGCGCGATTACCGAAGGTGGCTTGCAATCAGTGCCCAAGCTTGCCTTCCCCGGTGGTGCGCTTATTGGCTGTTCGGCCGGTTTCGTGAACGTGCCGCGCATCAAGGGCACCCACAACGCCATGAAGACCGGCATGTTGGGCGCGGAAGCCGTGTTTGAAGCGATCGAGGCGGGGCGGTCCCGCGACGAGCTTGAAACCTATGAGCCCGCGGTGAATGCCTCCTGGGTGCACACGGACCTCAAACGCGTGCGCAACGTCAAACCGCTGTGGAGCAAGTTCGGGACGATCCTTGGGCTGATGCTCGGCGGCATTGACATGTGGACCAATTTTTTCGGGTTCTCATTCTTCGGCACCATGCACCACGGCAAGCCGGACCATGCCACCCTGAAAAAAGCGTCGGAATCGAAAGAGATCGATTATCCCAAACCCGACGGCGTACTCAGTTTCGACAAACTCTCGTCGGTTTTCCTCTCTAATACGAACCATGAGGAAGATCAGCCGGTGCATTTGCGCCTCAAGGACGCGAGCGTGCCCATCGAGCACAATCTGCCGTGTTTCGATGAGCCGGCGCAGCGTTATTGCCCGGCAGGGGTCTATGAGATCGTGCGTGAGGATGACGGCAGCAATCCGCGCTTTGTGATCAACGCTCAAAACTGCGTGCATTGCAAAACTTGCGATATCAAAGACCCGACGCAAAACATAAACTGGACCGTGCCCGAAGGTGGCGGCGGTCCTGTTTATCCCAACATGTGAGTGCGAGTGCTGTATCTGAAAACATTCCGGGGACTTCTGGTTCTCGCCGCGGGCCTGGCCCTGACAGGCTGCGCTGCCGGTTCAGGCTACGACTTCGGCAACCTGTCGTCGTCAAACCGCATTGGTGGGCCGAGCCACTATGGCGCCTATCTCGCCGCGCAACAGGCGCAATACGACGGGGACACGGTCACCGCCGCGCGCCAGTTCCGCCGCGCCTTGCAGATCGGCCCAGCGGACCCGGAAATTCTTGAACGCGCCTATGTGCTTGATATTTCCAACGGCGATGTGGCGGAGGCCGCGCGCCTTGCCGAAGTGGCACTGGAAGTCACGCCGGAAAATACATTCGCGCGGCTGACCGTGGCGGTCGACTGGTTCAAGCGCGGGCATTATGCGGAATCGCGGGAGTTGATGGAGGGGGTCGACGCGGGCGTTCTGACCAATCTGACCGTTGCCTTGCTTCAGGCCTGGTCCTATGCGGGCGAAAACCAGCCCGACACGGGCATGGCCGATCTTGCGGGCCAACAGCTCGACGGGGTGGAACTCTTTCAATCCTATCACGGGGCGCTGCTCGCCGACCTCGCGGGCGATCTCAATAATGCGGAAGTGGGCTATGTCGCTGCGATCACGGGCTCCGGCGGGTCGAGCGCGCGCGTGGTGGAAGCCTATGGCAATTTCCTGGAACGCACGGGCCGATCAGCCGAGGCCGTGCGGATCTATGACGCTTATCTCGACATCGTGCCGCACAATGCATCGGTTGCCGCCGCGCGGGAGCGGGCGAACGCAGGCCGGGCGCCGCGGCGGTTGGTGAACAACGCCCGCGCCGGGGCGGCGGAAGCGCTCTTTTCCGTGGCCAGCGTCGTTGCCGGGCAGGGGGCCTATGATGTGCCCGCGCTTTACTTGCAGCTTGCCTTGCACCTCAATCCCGACCTGGACGAGGCGCGCTCTCTGCTTGGTGATCTCTACGCGCAGATGGAACTTTTTGATCAGGCCGAACAGGTCTATGCCGCCATTAACCCGCGCAGCCCGCTCAGGTTCAGCGCCGATATTCAGCGTGCGTTTCTGTTCAACCGCATGGACCGCGAAGATGATGCCATCCGCCTGCTGGCGCGGCTGACCAACAGCGACCCGCATTCCTTCCAGGCCTGGATCGCCTATGCCGACACCTTGCGTGGTGAAAGCGAATTTGAAGATGCCGCAAATGCCTATGCACAGGCCATTGGCTTGCTTGATGAGGAGCAGCAGTCCGACCCGCGCTATTGGTCGCTCTATTATTCCTATGGCATTTCGCTGGAACGCATCGGCGAATGGCCCGCGGCGGAAAACGCATTTCAATACGCCCTCACGCTCAATGAGGATCAGCCCTACGTGCTCAACTATCTGGGTTACAGCTGGATTGAGCGCGGGGAAAATCTGGACGAAGCGCTGGCCATGATCCATCGCGCGGTGGAGCAGGAACCCAATGACGGCTTCATCATCGACAGTCTTGGCTGGGGCTACTATCAGCTCGGCCAGTATGACGAGGCGGTACTTTATCTTGAGCGGGCGGTGGAGCTTGCCTCCGGCGACCCGACCCTCAACGATCATCTAGGTGATGCCTATTGGCGAGTAGGGCGAACTCGCGAGGCGCGCTTCCAATGGAGCCACGCCCTGGGGATGAACCCGGATGAAGATCAGGTGCCCGTAATCGAGGCAAAGCTTGCCGATGGTCTTTCGGACCAACCGGCGACGGCTGACAATCATGGCGGCAACTGAGTTCCGCGCTTTCGCCCCGGCGAAGATCAATCTCTTTCTACATGTGCTTGGCAAACGCGACGACGGCTATCACGACCTTGAAAGCCTCGTAGCCTTTGCCGATGTGGGCGATCATCTGACGGCGGTGCCTGCGGACAAATGGGGACTCAGCCTGACAGGGCCCTTTGCCGACGCGCTGCGCGGCTATGACCCCGATGACAATCTGATTCTGAAGGCCGCGCATCTCGCCGCCGAATGGGCAAGGGCCGAAGGGCTCACCCTGCCGCCGCTGCATTTCACATTGGAAAAGCATCTGCCCGTCGCATCGGGCATTGGCGGGGGCTCGGCGGATGCCGCCGCCGCATTGCATCTTTGCGGCAAGGCGGGGGGCTTTGCGGTGATCACCCGCGCGCAATATGACGCCGCTGCCGTGCTGGGCGCCGATGTGCCAGCCTGCCTTTACAGCAAGCCCACGTGGATGACAGGAACGGGCGCCGCGCTGCGGCCCGCCGTGATGACCTCGCGATTTGCCCTGCTGCTGGTCAATCCCGGTGTGCCGGTGTCCACCGCCGAGGTCTTCAATACGCTCGGTCCCCTCTCGCCGCGCGCGCCAAGAAGCGATTTTCCGAATTTTCTGAAACTTGAAGACCTTGTCGCATTCTTGAAAGACACGACCAATGATCTCGAAGCGCCGGCTTGCGCAATTGCACCGGTAGTCCGCACCGTGATTGATGAGATCGCCGCGACGTCGCCCTTGCTTGCGCGTATGTCGGGCTCAGGCGCGACATGCTTCGGGCTCTATAGGACGGCGGAAGAGGCGCAAAAGGCGGCAAGCGCGATCCGCGCGGCGCATCATGATTGGTGGGTGATGTGTGGCTAGACCGCGTCAGTGCGCGCGGGAGATCACGAACTCAACGAGGTCTTGCATGACCTCGCGTGCGTCGCTTTCGGGGAAAATAGCAAGGGCGTCCTTGGCGATCTCGCCATAGTGCCGCGCGCGCTCGATAGTGGCGGCGACGGTGCCGTGTTTTTCCAGAAGCGCCATGGCGTGTTCCAGGTCCGCGTCGGACTGATCCACCTTTTCCATGGTGCGTTTCCAGAAATCGCGTTCCTCCGCGCTGCCGCGCCGGAAGGCGAGCACGACGGGAAGGGTGATTTTACCTTCGCGGAAATCATCGCCCACGGATTTGCCGAGCTTGGCCTGATTGCCGGAGTAATCGAGCGCGTCATCCACGAGCTGGAAGGCGATGCCGAGATTGCGGCCATAGCTTTCAAGCGCTTCTTCCTCCGCGTCCGAGCGTTCTGCAATGACCGCGCCCACTTGTGTGGCGGCGGCGAAAAGCGCGGCGGTCTTGGCCTGGATCACTTGCAGATAGGTGTCTTCCGTCGTCGCCGTATTGTTGGCGGTCGCGAGCTGTAGCACTTCGCCCTCGGCAATCACCGCGGCGGCGTTCGACAGGATGTCGAGCACGCGCAGGTGGCCGGACGTGACCATCAATTGGAATGACCGGCTGAAGAGAAAATCGCCGACGAGCACGCTCGCCTGATTGCCGTAAACAAGATTTGCGGCTTTTTTACCCCGGCGCAGGTCGCTGCCATCGACAACATCATCGTGGAGCAGGGTCGCGGTGTGGATGAATTCAACCGCGGCAGCGAGCGAAATGTGGTTTGAGCCGTCATAGGCGCAGAGTTTTGCCGCGGCGAGGGTGAGCATGGGGCGCAGGCGTTTACCGCCAGAGGAGATGAGATAATCCGCGAGCTCGGGGATCAACTCCACCTCGCTGGCCATACGGTCCAGGATTTCCTCGTTGACGGCCTTGAGGTCGTCCTCGACCAGCGCGTTCAGCCGGTCCACCGGCGTCGCCCGCCGTCCGTCCTCAAGTGATACAACTACGCCCAATTCCGGCCCCTCAAATCCTCGGCTTGCGCCTGTTGTTTTTGGCTTCCGCCGCGTCCAGTCTTGGGGTCACACTATGTCGGCCCCGCCGGAGGGGCAAGATGCGGGGGGCGCGGTCGCGCCTTTTTGCCGCTGGCGGGAAAATGCGGGAAAGGACGGCCCTTTTTGAAGGAACTCATGCGGACCGTGAATCCGGTGGACCTAAGCTTTGTGCAGGATCTGCTCGGCCAGCATGGGATCCAGAGCTTTGTCTTTGATGAGAATATGTCGATCCTTGAGGGCTCCATAGGTGTGCTCATCCCCCGCCGCCTGATGGTGGTGGATGATGAATATGACGAGGCCGTGCGCCTGATCCGGGCCGAGGGGATTGAGCCCTATGATGGGAAAAAGATGTGGTGATGACCGACTGTACCGAGGACGTGTTTCTGGGGGGCAAGCTGACCCTGGCGCAGGCGCGGGACGGGTTTCGCGCAGGCCTCGATTCAGTTCTTTTGCCCGCCGCCGCGCCAGTGCGCGCCGGGGACCATGTGCTTGATGCCGGATGCGGGGCAGGGGTCGCGGGGCTCTGCGTGCTTGCCCGCGTCGCCGGCGCGCGGCTCACCGGCGTCGATCAGGAACCGGGCGCCATTCGTCTTTGTACGGATAATGCCGCGCGCAACGGGTTTGGAGACAACGCAGCCTTCATCGAAGGAGATGTGTTTGACCTGCCTCAGCTGACCGACCGCGACCGCTTTGATCATGTAATTTCCAATCCACCTTTTCACGACCCCGAACGCGAGCGTATTTCGCCGCGCATCGCAAAGGCTGCGGCGCACGCCCTGCGTCAGGGGGAGCCTTATTCCAAGGCGCTCGGGCTCTGGATTGCGGCATGCCTTGCCGTGCTCAAAACCAAAGGCTCCCTCACCATGATCAACCGGGCGGAGGCGTTGCCTGCCACGCTCAAGGCGCTGGATGGGGTGACGGGCGCGATCGAGGTCATTCCGCTTTGGCCGAAGGCGGGGGAGCCCGCCAAGCGCGTTATCATTCGCGCGCGCAAGGGTGCCAAGGCGGCGGCAAAACTTCATCCCGGATTTGTGCTGCATGGGGCGGACGGCGGTTTCACACCGGAAATTGATGCCGCGTTAAGGGACGGTGAGGCATTGGGGCTTTAAGTAGCTTGAGTTATCCCGGTCCACTTCTTAAGTAGCTGTCATGAAAAAATTTATTGGAAATCTCGCTGAGGCTGTCGGCCTTGATCGCAACCCTCGCGTCGCCGTGGTGCGGCTTTCGGGCGTCATTGGCGCCGCCGGGGGCTTGCGCCCCGGGCTGACGCTTTCCGCCGTCGCGGGGCAGCTCGAAGAAGCGTTCACCATGAGCAAGGTGGAGGCGGTGGCCCTCGCCATCAATTCGCCGGGCGGCAGCCCCGTGCAGTCCAAACTGATCCACGACCGCGTGCGGGCCCTTTCCGAAGAACACGGCAAGCCGGTCTTTGCCTTCTGCGAGGACGTGGCCGCCTCGGGCGGCTATATGCTCGCGCTCTCGGCAGATGAGATTTTCGCCGACCCGTCGTCAATCATCGGCTCCATCGGTGTGATCTCGGCGGGCTTTGGCTTTCCGGCGCTCATCGAAAAGCTGGGCATCGAACGCCGCGTCCATACGAGCGGCGAGAACAAGGGCATGCTCGACCCCTTCCAGCCCGAAAATGCCGAGGACGTGGCGCGGCTCGAAGCGATCCAGCGCGATGTGCACGAGACCTTCAAGGACATGGTCAAATCCCGCCGCGAGGGGCGCCTGAAGGGCGACGAGGCGGAAATGTTCACCGGTCAGTTCTGGGTGGGGCAAAAAGCGGTGGATCTGGGCCTCATCGACGGGCTGTCGGATATTCGCGCCACCATGCGCAAACGCTTCGGCTCCAAAGTGAAGCTGCGGGTGGTCTCGCCCGAACGGGGTTTCTTTGGCCAGCCTAAGCCCGATTCGACGGCCGGATTGGGTGAGGGCGCGGGACTGGGGGAGATTTGGGGCGCGCCGGGCAAGGCGCTCGCCTGGCTCGAAGCCCGTTCGCTCTGGGGCCGTTTCGGGCTATAACGCCTCTCATGAAGTTCGTTGTTACCCTTCTCCTCATCGGTATGGCGCTCGTGCTGATGAACCTGTTTGCCAAGCGCGGCCGCGACCGGCGCGACGATGTGGCCGATGCCGCCCGCCGCGCCACGCAGAAGGCCGCGGGGGTGGAACAGACCGTGCCCTGCCGGACCTGCGGCACCTACCGCCTGGTCGACGACAAATCCCCCTGCGACCGCGACGATTGCCCCTTTGCGGAAGGTGGCCGGTAAGGGGCGCAAGGCCCCCTCAGCCCGCTTGATTTCGCAGGTGCACACGAGGTAGCGTCCGGGGCCCGCCGCACCCGGCATAACCTTAAGTAAACGGCCAAGTTCCACACCATGACCCAGGCGCCCGACCGGTCCTTTCAGGGCCTTATTTTGACGCTCCAGCAATATTGGGCGCAGCAAGGCTGCGTGATCCTGCAGCCCTATGACATGGAAATGGGCGCAGGCACCTTCCATCCGGCGACCACCCTGCGCGCGCTCGGCCCCAAGCCCTGGAACGCGGCCTATGTGCAGCCCTCGCGCCGGCCCACCGACGGGCGCTATGGGGAAAACCCGAACCGGTTCCAGCACTATTATCAGTTCCAGGTGATTCTGAAGCCGAGCCCGGACAATATTCAGCAGCTTTATCTCGACAGTCTCGCCGCTCTCGGCATCGACTGGCGCAATCACGACATCCGCTTTGTGGAGGACGACTGGGAAAGCCCGACGCTGGGCGCCTGGGGCCTCGGCTGGGAAGTTTGGTGCGACGGCATGGAGGTGAGCCAGTTCACCTACTTTCAGCAGGTGGGCGGCTTCGAGGTCGACATCGTGGCCGGGGAGCTCACCTACGGGTTAGAGCGGCTCGCCATGTATGTTCAGGGTACGGACAATGGCTATGACCTCGAATTTGGCGGCAAGAAGCCGGACGGCACGCCCTTCACCTATGGCGATGTGTTTCACCAATCCGAGGTAGAATTTTCCGCCTATAACTTCGAGCACGCAGACACGGAGGTCCTGTTCCAGCACTTCAAGGACTATGAGGCCGAGTGCCACAAGCTACTCGCCGCGAAACTGCCGCTGCCGGCCTATGACCAGTGCATCAAGGCGAGCCATGCCTTCAACCTGCTCGACGCGCGCGGCGTGATCTCCGTGACCGAACGTCAGGCCTATATCGGCCGCGTGCGGGAGCTGGCGAAAGGCTGCGCCGCCGCATGGCTTGAAAGCCCGCAAGGACGCACCGAAAAGGCGGATGCCGCCAAGCAGGAGGCGAAGTAATGGCCGACCTTCTGCTGGAACTATTTTCCGAGGAAATCCCTGCGCGCATGCAGGTGGATGCCGCGCGCCAATTGCAAGACACGATCACCAAGCGCCTGAAAGAAGCGGGACTCGAATTCGAGGCAGCGGAACATTTTTCGACGCCGCGCCGCATCGGCATCTTTGTCAGCGGCTTGCCCAAGGAACAACCCGATGTTTCCGAGGAACGCAAAGGCCCCCGCGTGGGCGCGCCGGAAAAGGCGGTTGAAGGGTTCTTGCGCGCGGCGGGGCTCGACAGTCTCGACCAGTGCGAAACGCGCGAAGACAAAAAAGGCGCGTTCTATGTCGCTGTCATCGAAAAGAAGGGCGGCAAGACCGCAGACGTAATTTCTCAAATGGTACCGGAGGTCGTGCGCGGCTTCCATTGGCCCAAGTCCATGCGTTGGGGCACCGGCTCTCTTCGCTGGGTGCGGCCGCTCCATTCCATCCTCTGTACGCTCGATGGCAAGGTCGTACCCTTTGAGGTCGACGGGATTGAGGCGGGGGAGATAACCTTCGGTCACCGTTTCCATGCGCCCGACGCGATCAAGGCGCCGACCTTTGACAAATACAAGGACCGCTTGCGCGACGCGCGCGTGGTGCTGTCCCGGACAGAACGGAAAGACATCATCTGGCGCGAGGCGACGCATTTTACTGAAAGCTCAAACCTTGAGATTGAGCGCGACGATGCGCTGCTGGAAGAGGTTGCCGGGCTTGTCGAATGGCCCATGGCGCTGATGGGCAAGTTTGATGAGTCCTATCTCGAAGTACCGGAAGAAGTGCTCATCACCGCGATGCGGTCGCACCAAAAATACTTTGCCGTGCGCGACCCCAAGACGGCAAAGCTCGCCAACAAATTCATTTTTGTCTCGAACCTCGAAGCCGACGACGGCGGCAAGGCCATCATCGCCGGGAACGAACGCGTGCTGAACGCGCGGCTCTCCGACGCCAAGTTCTTCTGGGATCAGGACCGGAAGGTGAAGCTTGAGGACAGAGTCAAGAAGCTCAAGGACATCGTGTTCTACGACAAGCTCGGCACGGTCAGAGACAAAGTAGACAGGCTGATATTCATATCAGGATTCACAGCTCAGCAGTTTGCGACGGATAGCGCATCAGTTGGAAGGGCCGGAACTGCCGCGCGATTGTCTAAGGCGGACTTGGTCACCGATATGGTCTTCGAGTTTCCTGAACTACAAGGTGTGATGGGCAGGTACTACGCAATTGAAGAAGGGCAGGACTTGGACATCGCAAATGCGATTAGAGACCATTACTCTCCAGCGGGCCCAAACGATATGTGTCCCGCCGACGATGTCGCGGTCTCTGTTGCATTGGCGGACAAGTTCGACACCCTCGTCGGCTTTTTTGGGATCAATCAACGCCCTACAGGATCGAGAGATCCATTCGCGCTTCGCCGCGCTGCTCTTGGCGCAATCCGCTTGATCCTTGAAAACCAAATCCGAATTCAACTGGTAGAAACATTTGCTCGTGTATATGACCTGTGGCTGAAAGATGCAGATAAGGTTCGTCTAGCGGCGTTCCAGATGGCATATCCGCCAGAACCGAAAAAAGACTCTATTGCCAAGGTATCTGCTGCTGACTCAAAGAACGAAGCTCTCGACCAACTCCTCTCTTTCTTCGCTGACCGCTTAAAGGTCTATCTACGCGACAAGGGCGCGCGGCACGATTTGATCGATGCAGTGTTTGCGTTGCGCGATAAGGACGGCAATCCGCCGGACGATCTCGTGGCTATCGTTGCGCGCGTGGAGGCATTGGGCGAATTCCTCGATACCGAAGACGGGCAGAACCTGCTCGCGGGCTACAAGCGCGCGGTGAATATTCTCCGCATCGAGGAAAAGAAAGACAAAAAATCCTACGACGGCAAAGCCGTGAAGAAGCTCATGTCCGAAGACGCCGAAAAAGTTCTGGCCGACGCCATTGCCGAGGCCGACAAGGCGGTTGAGGCAGCGCTCAAGACCGAGGACTTCAAGGGCGCCATGGCGGCGGTGGCGAAGCTGCGCGCGCCCGTGGACACATTCTTTGACGACGTCACCGTGAATGCGGACAAAAAGGACGTGCGCGTGAACCGCCTCAATCTGCTCAACCAGATCCGCGCCTCGCTGGAAGGCGTTGCCGACTTTTCCAAGATCGAAGGCTAAGCCATGACCAAATGGGTCTACACATTCGGAACCGGCGAAACCGAAGGCACCGCCGAGATGAAGAACCTTCTGGGCGGGAAGGGTGCGAACCTGGCGGAGATGTCGAACCTCGGCCTGCCCGTGCCGCCCGGCTTCACCCTCACCACCGAAGTGTGCACGGCCTATTACGACAACAATGAGAAGCACCCCGACGATCTCGACAATCAGGTCGCTGCCGCGCTGAAAAAAGTTGAGCACAAAACAGAGAAGCTGTTCGGCGACCGTTACAATCCGCTGCTTGTGTCCGTCCGCTCCGGCGCGCGCGCGTCCATGCCCGGCATGATGGACACAGTTCTGAACCTCGGGCTGAACGATCAGACGGTGCTGGGCCTTGCGAATTTGGCTGAGGACGAACGCTTCGCCTATGACAGCTATCGCCGTTTCATCCAGATGTATTCCGATGTGGTGTTGGGGGTCGATCACCATTCGTTTGAGGAAATTCTCGAGGACGCCAAAACTGAAAAAGGCGTGACGCTCGACACCGAACTCGACGCCGATGATTGGAAAGCGATTGTGCAGGACTATCTCGCGCTCACGAAACGCGAGACGGGCAAGGACTTTCCCCAAGACCCTCATGAACAGTTATGGGGCGCGATCAGCGCGGTCTTTGGCAGCTGGATGAACCAGCGCGCCATCACCTACCGCAATTTGCACAATATTCCCGCCGAATGGGGCACCGCCGTGAATGTGCAGGCCATGGTCTTCGGCAACATGGGCGAAAGCTCCGCCACCGGCGTGGCCTTCACGCGCGATCCCTCCACCGGAGAGAAAGCATACTACGGCGAGTTCCTGATCAACGCGCAGGGCGAGGACGTGGTCGCGGGCATCCGCACGCCGCAATATCTGACGCGACAAGCGCGGCAGGACGCGGGCGCGACGGACCAAAGCATGGAAGAGGCGATGCCCGCTGCCTTTGGCGAGCTGACCGGCATTTTCGACCGGCTTGAGAAGCACTATCGCGACATGCAGGACGTGGAATTCACCGTGGAACGTGGCAAGCTCTATATGCTGCAAACGCGGAACGGCAAGCGCACGGCGAAATCGGCTCTGAAAATCGCGGTCGATATGGTCGCGGAAAAACTCATCACCGAACACGAGGCCATCGGCCGGGTGGAACCGCAGGGGCTCGACCAGCTCTTGCACCCGACGCTTGATCCCAAGGCCCGGCGCAGTGTGATCGGGCGCGGGCTGCCCGCATCCCCCGGCGCGGCCTGCGGCGAGGTCGTTTTCAACGCGGATGAGGCCGAAGCGCGGTCAAAGGGCGGGCGCAAAGTCATCCTCGTGCGGATCGAAACCTCACCCGAAGACATTCACGGCATGCACGCGGCGGAAGGCATCCTCACCTCGCGCGGGGGCATGACGTCTCACGCGGCGGTCGTCGCGCGCGGCATGGGGCGCGCTTGCGTGGCGGGCGCAGGGACGGTGCGTATCGACTACGCCAAGCAGGAATTTGTCTGCATGGGCGAAACCATCAAGGCGGGTGACATCATCACCATCGATGGGGCGACCGGCGAGATCATGAAGGGCGCGGTGGATACCATCCAGCCCGAACTCACGGGCGATTTTGCCAAATTGATGGAATGGGCGGACAAGGTGCGGCGGCTCGGTGTCCGCGCCAATGCGGAAACGCCCAGCGATGCGAAGACCGCGCGCAAGTTCGGTGCGGCGGGCATCGGCCTTTGTCGGACGGAACACATGTTCTTTGACGCGCGGCGCATTTTGGCCATGCGCGAAATGATCGTCGCGAAGGATGAGGCGGGTCGGCGCAAGGCGCTGGGCAAGCTTCTGCCGGAACAGCGCGGTGATTTCGTGGAGCTCTTCCACATCATGAAGGGTCTGCCGGTCACCATCCGCCTGCTCGATCCGCCGCTGCACGAGTTTCTGCCCCACGAAGACGATGAGATCGCGGAAGTGGCAAACGCCGCTGGCGTGTCGGTGGACACGATCAAAAAGCGGCTTGCGGAACTTGCCGAAGCCAACCCCATGCTCGGCCACCGGGGGTGCCGCTTGGGCATCACGTACCCTGAGATTTATGAGATGCAGGCGCGCGCGATTTTTCAGGCCGCCGCCGAAGTCTCAAAGGAGCACGGCGAGACGGTCGAGCCTGAGATTATGATCCCACTGGCCGCGACGAAGCGTGAGATTGACTACCTCAAAGAGCGCATTGACGCCGTTGCGGCTGCGGTAATGACCGAAACTGGCCATCACATAGATTATCTGGTCGGCACGATGATCGAGCTGCCGCGCGCCGCCTTGCGCGCGGGCGAGATTGCCGAAAGCGCCGAGTTCTTTTCCTTCGGCACCAATGACCTGACGCAAACGACTTTTGGCATCAGTCGGGATGACGCGGCGCGCTTTTTGTGGGTCTACCAGGAAAAGGGCATTATCGATCAGGATCCGTTTGTGACCATCGATCAGGACGGGGTGGGGGAGCTGGTGCGCATGGGCGTTGAACGCGGCCGCGCGACGAACCCGAAACTGAAACTCGGTATCTGCGGCGAACACGGCGGCGACCCGGACTCGATTGCTTTCTGTGAGGCGGTGGGCCTCGACTATGTGTCGTGCTCGCCCTTCCGTGTGCCCATCGCGCGGCTCGCCGCCGCCCAGGCCGCGCTCAACAACGCGCCGGAAAAGAATTAGTCGAATACAATATCGAGTCCGAGGTCGAGACTCGGGGCGGAGTGGGTCAGCCAGCCGACGGATAGAAGATCGACGCCGGTTTCCGCCTTGGCGCGCACCGTCTCCAAAGTAATGCCGCCCGAGGCTTCCAGCGTGGCGCGGCCCTTATTGATCTCTACCGCTTTGCGAAGCGTATCGGGGTCCATGTTGTCGAGCAGCACCGCATGGGCGCCACCATTGAGCGCCTCTTCAAGCTGATCGAGCGTGTCCACTTCGATTTCAATGCGTAGCATATGACCCGCGCGCGCCTTCGCAGCCTCAAGCGCCGCCGTCACACCGCCCGCAACGGCGATGTGGTTGTCCTTGATCAGGATCCCATCATCAAGCCCGAAGCGGTGATTGACCCCGCCACCCGCGCGCACGGCATATTTTTCAAACGCGCGAAGGTTCGGCGTCGTCTTGCGGGTGCAGGTGATGCGCGCACCCGTGCCCTCGATGGCTTCCACAAAGGCGGCGGTCGCCGTGGCGATACCGCTCATATGCCCCATGAAGTTGAGCGCAACGCGTTCGGCAGAAAGGAGTGACCGTGCATTCCCCTCAATATGGCAGATGGCGTCGCCCGGCTTGGCGTCCGTGCCGTCACGCAAGGCAACGGCAATCTTGAGTGACGGATCAACGAGGCGGAAGGCACAGCGCGCCACGTCCAGCCCCGCGATGCGTCCCGAGGCCCGCGCCGCGATCACCGCATGGGCGGTCTTGTCTGCGGGGACCGTCGCTTCCGTCGTCACATCGCCCGCGCGGCCAAGGTCCTCGGTCAGCGCCGCGCGCACGGCGGGTTCGATGATGAGGCTGGAGAGGGGTTCAGGCATCTGCTCTACTCGTGCTCCGGGCGATTGTAGACAAAGTCGTTGTCAATCGGGTGGCTTGCGCAAAATGACGTTGCCACCGGAGCATCGACGCCTTGCTCCCTCAGGTGAATGCTCACCGTCATTTGAAAGTTAGAGACCAGATTGCCGGTGTCCTGAACCGGAGACCGACGAAAACTTTCTCCCTCAAATGGCTGCAGGAAGACAGATCGCAAACACTGTCCGTCGGACATCAGAATTACAGTGGGACTCGATGAGCAGCCAAGTTGAGAGAATGTGCGCATCCATATTTCTCTTGTCGCCGCTCTACAATGTTCTTCAGTTAACATTCCGGGGTCATAGGTTGGAATGTCGAAACCTATCTCAATCAACCCTGATTCATCTTCTTGCATGCCGCCATATGAAAACCACATGTCCGACTCTCCATGCTCTACAGAGCGAAATGAGTCTCGTTCAACCGTACGAAACGCCTGATCGAGCCGATACAGTCCAAAGTCCCACCAGCTAACCGGATGCTGCTCCAGTTCCTCCCGGGCCGAAGGTGCTTCTGTCGGTTGCGCGGCGGCGAGGGTCGCTCCCGAGGCGATGACTGCGATGGAGAAGAGGAGGACGACAAATCTATGCATTTCTTACACCGCCTCTGAAACTGGGTCGGAGGTTTGTCCGGCTGGCGCAGGCGCCGCGCCGTCCAGCGTCATAAACGTGCGCTTGGCGAAGGCATCGCGCGGTTCGGGGAAATCGTCGCGATAGTGTCCGCCACGGCTTTCCTCACGGGCGAGGGCGCCAGTGGTGATGAGCCGCGCGAGAGTGAACATGTTGGCAAAGGCCGCCGCCGTGCCGGGGGTCGCGCCCGCTTCGGCCTCCAATTCATTCAGCTCGCGACGCGCGGACGTGAGCGAGTCGGCAGAGCGGATGACGCCCACATGGGTCGCCATGATCCAGCGCAGGCGTTGCGCGATCTTCGAATTGATCAGCGTGTCGGCGTGGCCCAGGCGTGGCGTAGGCTCAGCAAAATTCACCGGGCGGCTCACGTCTTTGCCGTTGATGTCCTCCGCGACGCGCGCGGCAAAGACAACGGACTCGAGCAGCGAGTTCGAGGCAAGCCGGTTCGCGCCGTGCGCGCCGGAGCTTGTCACCTCGCCGCAGGCCCAGAGCCCGTCGAGGGTTGAGCGGCCGCGGCTATCGATCGCGATGCCGCCCATATAATAATGCGCGGCGGGGGCGATGGGGATCAGCTCCGTCCGGGGGTCGATACCTGCTGCCTGGCACGCACCAAAGACGGTGGGAAACTCATCGGGGAAGGCCGCGCCGATTGCCTGCCGCGCGTCGAGAAAAGTTTTGCGCCCCATGGCGCGCTGGCGATGGACCTCGCGGGTCACAATATCGCGCGGTGCGAGATCGGCAAGCGGATGGACGGACGCCATGAAGCGCGTGCCCTCGTCATTCACAAGGAAGGCGCCTTCACCGCGAAGGGCCTCGGAAGCGAGCGGGGCGGGGTCGCGGCCAACATCAATGGCGGTTGGGTGGAACTGAATGAATTCGGGGTCGGCGATCACCGCGCCCGCGCGCGCCGCCATGGCGATGCCTTCGCCGAGCGCCTCGGGCGGGTTGGTGGTGACGGCATAAAGCGCGCCCGCGCCCCCGGTCGCCAGCACCACATGGTTCGCGCGGATAAAAAGCGGCGGCTTTGACGCATCGAGCCAGTTGGGCGCGAAGACGCCGCAGACGCGGCCGTCACTCACCGCCAATGCATGTGCCGTCACGCCTTCGATGATGTTGATCGACGGCGTCGCGCGCACTTTTTCGCGCAGGGCGGCCATGACGGCGGCGCCCGCGCGGTCGCCCTTCACCCGCACAATGCGGTCATGGGAGTGCGCGCCCTCGCGCCCCAGCTTCAGCTTGCCTTCAAGGTCGCGGTCAAAGGGAACGGCGAGTTCCACAAGATCGAGAATGCGGTCCGACGCCTCGGTGGCGATGATCCGCGCGATGCGTTCGTCCACCAGCCCCGCCCCGGCGGCAAGCGTGTCGGCGATGTGGCTTTCAATGGTGTCGCCGGTCCCCAACGCGGCAGCAATGCCCCCTTGCGCCCAGGCGCTGGCGCCCCCGCCGATGGGTTGGTTGGCGAGCACGGTCACGTTGCGGGGCGCGAGCTTCAGCGCGGCGAAGAGGCCGGCCAGCCCTGCGCCCACGATGAGCACGTCGCCCGCGTCGAGCACGTTGTCGGGAAGGGCGCGCGCCATTTGGTTGTCTTTCGTTTATTCCGCGGCCACGGAAGGGCGCACGGGCTTTGCCTTCGGCGGGGCGAGACGCAACATGGCCTCGACCGAGTCCTTCGCGGCCTTGGCAACGGAGGGGTCTACCTTCACTTCGTACTGGCCGGTTTCCAGGCACTCCAGGATATTGGCGAGCGTGATGCGCTTCATGTGCGGGCACAGGTTACAGGGGCGGATGAATTCCACCTCCGGCGCCTCGGCGGCCACGTTGTCGGACATGGAACATTCGGTGAGCATCAGCACGCGCGCCCCGGCTTGCCCCTTGGCATAGGCAATCATGCCGGATGTCGAGCCAGCAAAGTCGGCCTCCGCCACCACATCGGGCGGGCATTCGGGGTGGGCGAGCACGACGACGCCGGGGTTCGCGGCGCGATAGCCGCGAATCTCTTCGGCGGAAAACTTTTCATGCACTTCGCAGCGGCCGTGATAGGCGATGATCTTGATATTCGTCTGCTTGGCGACGTTCTTGGCCAGATATTCGTCCGGCACCATGATCACCGTGTCGACGCCGAACTCCGCCGCGATCTTTTCAACAATCTCGACAGCGTTCGAGGACGTGCAGCACACATCGCTTTCGGCCTTCACGTCGGCGGTGGTGTTCACGTAAGTGACCACCGGCAGGCCGGGATATTTCTCTTTCAGCAGGCGCACATCATGACCGGTGATCGAGGCGGCGAGGGAACACCCCGCGCGCAGGTCGGGGATCAGCACGGTCTTTTCAGGGGAAAGGATCTTTGACGTTTCCGCCATGAAGTGGACGCCCGCCTGGATGATGACGGCGGCGTCGGTTTTTGCCGCCTCTTGCGCGAGCTGGAGCGAGTCCCCCGAAAAATCCGCCACCGTGTGGAAGATGTCGGGGGTCATGTAATTGTGGGCGAGGATCACGGCGTTCTTCGCCGCCTTCAGCTCCAGAATGCGTTTCACATAGGGCGCCATGGTGGGCCATTCGATCGCCGGCACCACGTCCGCGATGCGGTCGTAAAGATGGCTCAGCTCGTCCGCGGCGGCGAGCGCCTCCTCCGGCCCCACCAGCGGGGGTAGGGGCACATGCAGCGGGGCGGTGCGAATGGGGAGTGCGGTCATGGCTGACCTCCTTGGCTGGCTCCTGTCTGCCCCCGGGCGGGTTCCCTCGCCTGGGGCTGAGCCTTCGTTCCTCGGGGCGTTTGATGCGCAATGCCCACTTTTCCTGGCCTTTTACGCGGCTCTCAATTCATTGCTCGAAGCTATTATACTCAATATGAGCATATATAGGGTCCAAAAAAGCACCTGCAAGAGCAGGCGGAAACAAAATGCTCCCGCTTTTGGGCGGGGGTGTCAAGGGCAGAAGAAAATACAAAGAACAGGGTCGGCGTGTTATATGCACACCGACCCTATGAGAATTGGCGGATGCGGTGGGATTCGAACCCACGAGACTGTCAGGTCGGCCGGATTAGAAGTCCGGTGCGTTCAACCACTCCGCCACGCATCCAGGGTTTAGTCTGGCGGGCCTATTCCACTCGTTGAACTGAGGGTGGTAGGTCCGCCAGACCTATTTGTCAGCCGACTTACTCGCTGAGGTCGCGGTAGATGTTCGTGATCTGGAAAAGGGACGAGTACACTGCGCGGCTCTTGCCCATGTTCCAGGGATTACTTCCAGCGGTGTTGATGTACTGGCCCTTGGCTGCCTTGATGATATCAGCATCATCAAACTTTGCAGGCGGGTCGTAGGACCACTTCCCATGTTTCTTTTTCACGAAGGCCGAGAGTGATGCAATGATCGGAAAGACTATCCCGTCTGGCACCTCAACGACTTTGCCGCAGTCGCGTTCAATGGCTCGCAATCCGGTTCCACGAAAGCCTTGGTGCGACTTCCACTTTTCGTAGAGTTCCCAAGCCTCCGGCGCGATGTCGAGGTAGTACTGGTAGAGTTCTTGAGCCGCTTTGTATTGACCGTTCTCGACTTCGTCGGATGTTGGCGACTTGGTCTTGCGATGTAGCTCCTGAAATTCCCGCAAGCATTTCGATTTTTGGCTGTAGGTGTAAACCTTGACGGGGTCTTCACGCTCTTTGCCGCGCGGCCACAGCTCCACGGGGATCAGTGCCGTGCAAACTTGTAGAAGCTTTTCGGTATCCGTGTAATCATCAGACCGCTCAGTCTCCGATTTGCGAAGCCGGATATCGGGCCGCGCAAGTTTCATTTGATCTTCGATTTCGTCGAGTTGGCGGCGGCGTCCAGCGATTGAGATCCGGGCCACATCATTTTGAAAGTTGCGCGAAATTGAGATTTCGGCTTTCAAGTCGTCGTCGTCGGCCACAATTATTTCGTATTTTACGTGAACCGGATGTGGCTCAATGTCGGCGACTCGGCAGTGCTCGAAGTACCTTTGAAGCTCGCCTCGCGTTTGTGAGCCGTTGATGATGCTGGGCTTCGTCAACGAAACGGTCTTGCGCTTTTCATCAACCTCGGCGTTCGCGCTAACGATCACAATTCCGCCGTTCAATATGCAGAAGTTTTCGGGCCGGTTCTCAAGAGTGTCCCGTATCTGGCGATGAACATCGGTGAGCGCCTGCCGCTTTTTGCCTTCGGCGGTTACGAGATAACCGCGAACGTTCTCATCTTCTGGCAGTTCCAAGAACGAAGCAGCGGGCGCGTGTCCGGAATAGACACGCCGACCGTTCTCGGTGTCGTCTGGCGAGCTGATGTTGCGGAGGGAGTGGTAGGGAAAATTAATGCAGCTTTGGCGCTGCGCACCTTTTGTGTGCGACATATCGCGGTTCCTTATATCCTGTCTCGGGTACCTTGACCGCCGCCAGCACCATGCTGAGGCGAAATACGCCGGACGCCCCATATGTGGTTAACGGCTGAAGCAAAGTCAAGCCCTGGCGAGTGGCTTTCTTACCCCCACGGTTCCTCATTCACGCCCGGGAGCGGGAGCGGGAGGGCAATTTCGCGATGGGGTTGATAGGGAGGGTTGGGTTTGGCCCGACGAGGTGAGCGGCCCGCCAGCTCAGGAATTGCCGCCGCTGGCCATGGCGTGGACGGCGTCGAGGCCGTCGGCCACGTCGATATAATCGCCGCTGCTGCCTTCGCTGAAGATGATGCGCGTGACCTGGCCCTTGTGGACGTAGCGGTCGTCATTGGGCGCCTGGCGGATGCTGACCGCGTTGTCGAGGTTCACGAGAACGCTGCCCGTGCGGACGGCCCAGTTCATTTTGTGCCAATTGGCCATGGGGTTTCCTTTGCCCTCGCGCGGGGCACATGGAAATGTTTCCCGGGCCCCCGCGACGGGCATGATGCGCCCACATGTTGTAACAAGTGTGAAGGGAATAGCTCCCTTTATCCCCACTTCGCCTCATCCACACCCCGCACCACTAACCAGAGCGCCAGCGCCAGTTCCGCGATCAGGCAGACGACAAAAGCGGGGCTGAGCGTGCTGTAGTGCTCGGGCGCGGCGAAGCGGACGATGCTGGTGGTGAGGTACACGAGCCCGCTCGCCGCCATGAGCGCGCCGAGCGCTTTCGGCAAAAACGCCGCTCGCCAGATGAGCACGCCAAGCAGCAAACAGTTCACCCCGAAAAAGATGAGCGCCAGAGAGTAGCCGTGCCCGTGCACATTGAAGGCGTGATAGACGAGCGCGTTCACTTGCGCCCCGTCGAACGCGGCGGGGGCGGTGGCGCTGGCCACGTTCGCGGTGAGGAATAAAAGCGCGCCGAAGGCCGTCATCGTATTGGCGGCAAGCACGGCGGTTTGGGTCAGGTGAAAGGCGGCGGCGGCGAGGGCGAGGGGTTTGGAAACCACGCGCAGGATCAGATAGAGCAGCACGGTGACGGCCACGTCCGCCACGGCCATCACGGCCTCCGCCACAAAGCCCATGCGGAACAGCGCTTCGTTCGCCAAAAGGTTCGCCGCCGTGGCGCCCGGGTCCCCCGCCACGGTGATGGGCCCGCGCACGAACACTTCCGTCCAAATGCCACAAACGATAATGACGAGATAGAACGCCCCCGCGCCGCGCGCGAGCTGCTTGGGGCTCCAACCCCTGGTCGTTGCGCTCATTGTCTTTCCCCTTCGTCAGTTTTTTTGCCGGCTTTTGCGACTCTATAGCACGATTGCCGCGCCGCCCGCCTTGGTGTTTGATGGCTTTGGGCTGCAAATCAGGCGGGGCAATTTGTTATGCGCAATATCCTTCTCATTATCGGGGCACTGGTTCTAACGGTACTGGTGAGCCTCGGTTTCTTTGTCTATCCCAGCGTGCGGGACGCGGGGCTTCAGGGCGCTGGCTTTGTGGCCAAGAACGTGTGCTCCGGTCATTTCGTTTCGGGCCTGCCGGTAAGCCAAGTGATGGCGGAGGCGATTGCCCCCATCGACGATGGCCTCGCCGGGATGAACGTGGAGGTCGACGATACGGCAGAGACGGTGGACGTGAACGTGCGCGGGCTCTTTAACCGCCGCGCAGTGCGCGTGCCGGGGGCAGGGTGCACCTTGCTCGCGCCGGGGGTCGATATCCCGCAGTGGACCATCGCGCCGCTTACGCCGCCCGTCGCCACGACCCAGCCCTGGCCGCTTGGCGACGGGCCCATCAACCGCACCATGGTTGGTGTCGACTATGACGCGCTGAACGGCGCCATCGATGATGCCTTCGTCGATGTGAACCCGGAGCTGCCTCGCAATTCCATGGCCATCGCGGTGATCTGGCGCGGCACATTGCTGGCGGAACGCTATGACGACGGGATTGATCAGCATACGCCGCTTCTCAGCTGGTCCATGGCGAAATCGGTTACGAACGCGCAGTTCGGCGTGCTTTACGGGCAGGAAGCGCTCAATCTCTTCGGCGTTGCCGACGTGCCCGAATGGCAGGGCGAAGATGACCCGCGCAGCGAGATCATCATTGACGAAATGCTGCGCATGTCTTCCGGTTTGGCCTTCAATGAAACCTACGCCGTGGGCACCGACGTGACGCGCATGCTGTCACAGGAAGTCAGCGCCGCCGCCTTTGCCGCGTCAATGCCGCTAGCGTATGAACCAGGCGAGCATTGGTCCTATTCTTCCGGCACATCTAATATTCTGTCGCGCCTGATCCGGCAGACGGTGGGCGGCGCGACGCAAGACCATTACGCGTTCGCGCAACGGGAACTCTTCTGGCCGCTCCATGCCTATAGCTTCCAGTTGGAGGCGGACCCCTCGGGCAGCTTTATCGGCTCGTCCTATATGTATGCGACAGCGCGCGACTGGGCGCGGCTCGGTCAATTGTTCCTGCAGGATGGTGTGTGGGAAGGCCAGCAACTCTTGCCGCGCGGCTGGGTCGATTATTCCCGCACACCAACGCCGAACAATCCGCGCCGCAGCTATGGCGCTCACTTCTGGCTCAATGCCGCGCCCACTGATGGGTCCGACCCCGTGTGGCCGGCGGCACCGCGTGACACCTATTACATGAGTGGGTTCCAGGGTCAGTATGTGCTCATCATCCCCAGTCAGGATCTGGTGATCGTGCGGCTCGGCTTTGCCACGGACCCCAATGACGGCGGCATGGACGAGCTGATTGCCGGTATCATTCAATCCTTGGGTGGCGCCAGCCAGTAAACATTGTCGTGATATGACGCAAAGTTAACTTGAGCATGGGCGGCCCGGCTCTAATTTGTCGGGAATTCTTATATTCGGGGGCTTAAAATGAAATCTGTTCTTTTGAGCGGCACTTGTGCCGCATTTTTGCTTGTGGGCTGTGCCGGCCTTCCAGAGACGACTGCGCCGTCGGCCACTCTTGGGGCTTGGGGCGTTGAACTGGATCAGATGGACGGCGATGTTCGTCCCGGCGATGATTTCAATACCTATGTGAATGGCAATTGGATGGCCAACAATGAGCCGCGCCAAGGGTATTCCTCGGCAGGCGGATTTCTTGATTTGCATCTGGAAAGTCAGGAACAGGTGCGGCTGATCATCGAAGAAGCGAGTGCCACATCAAACGGCAGCCGCGAAGAGCAGCAGATCGGTGACCTCTATGCGTCCTATATGGATCGCGACCGGCTTGAGGAACTGGGGCTTTCGCCGATTCAAGAAGAACTTGATGCCGTGCTGGCCACCACCACCCATGAAGAAGTGGCGCGCTGGATGGGGCGCCCTGTGCACTCGTCCATGATTGGCCTCTACATCAGCCCCGATGCCGGGGACCCAACGCGCTACATCACTTGGCTTTACCAGAGTGGATTGAACCTGCCGGATCGCGAATACTATCTCGAAGATGATGAGCGCTTTGCCACCTATCGCGCGGCCTACGTTGACTACATCGAAGCCACGCTGGCCCGCGCGGGCATTGACCGTGCACGCGAACGTGCCGAGACGGTTCTGGCTCTTGAAACACGGCTCGCGGAGGCGCACTGGACGCGCGCCGCTTCGCGCGACCGTGTGGCCAACTATGACCCCAAGAGCATTGAAGAGCTTGAGGAATATGCACCCGGCTTTGGCTGGCGGGCATTCTTTGAGGAGCTCGGCCTTGAAAACGAAGACCTGTTCATTGCGCAGAACAACACCGCGCTTCAGGGCATGGCGGAAGTGTTTGCCGACACGCCGGTTGACACCTGGGTCTCATACTTGGCGTTCAACTTCATTGACAATCAGTCCTCAACGTTGCCGCGCGAGTATGACCTCGCCAGTTGGGAGTTTTATAACCACACCTTGAATGGCATTGAGGAAGAGCGGCCGCTGGCACAGCGCGCGGTGTCGTATACTTCAGGATCATTGGGTGAAGTCATCGGCCAAGTCTATGTGCAGCGCTATTTCCCGCAATCGTCCAAAGGCCGGATCGAAGAGCTGGTGGGCTATCTTATTCGTGCCTATGAAGACCGGATCAGCAATCTGGATTGGATGGACGAGGCAACCCGCGAAGAAGCGCTTGCCAAGCTCGCCGGCTTCACACCCAAGGTTGGTTTTCCGGATCAATGGCGCGATTATTCGTCCATTGAAATTGATGCGGGCGATCTGATCGGCAATTCGCGCCGTTTGGGTGAATGGTCATGGAACGACAGCCGCTCGCGTCTCGGCGGTCCTATCCGGGAATGGGAGTGGGGCATGTCGCCCCAGACGGTGAATGCCTATTACAGCCCGACGCGGAATGAGGTTGTGTTTCCCGCGGCGATCCTTCAGGCCCCGTTCTTTGACCCCTCAGCGGATGTGGCGGTGAATTTCGGCGCCATCGGCGGCGTCATCGGGCATGAGATCGGCCACGGTTTTGATGATCAGGGCAGCCGCACAGATGGCACAGGCATGCTGCGCGATTGGTGGACAGAAGGAAGCCGGGCCGCGTTTGAAGAACGCACGGGCACACTTGTTTCTCAGTACAACGAGTTTTCGCCGATCGAGGGCTACCACGTGAACGGCGAGCAAACCCTGGGTGAGAACATTGGTGACCTTGGTGGGCTCGGCATCGCGCTCCATGCCTACAGAATGTATGTGGCTGACCACGGCGGCCAGGCGCCGGTGATCGATGGTTTTTCCGGTGAACAGCGCGTGTTCCTTGCTTGGGCGCAGGCCTTCCGCACTGTACGGACAGAGGACGCGCTTGTTTCTCGTCTTCAATCGGGTGTGCATAGCCCCAGCCGATATCGCGTCAATGGCATCGTGCGGAACATCGATGCCTGGTATGACGCTTTCGGCGTCACCCCGGATGACGAGCTTTATCTGCCGCCGGAAGAACGCGTAAGCATCTGGTAGAACCTGAGCTCCCATCCGAAAGAAGAACGGCCCAGAGACGGCAAGCTCTGGGCCGTTCGCTTTTTGTGCATCCATTCAACCGTGGCCATGCATCTCCTCTGAAACCAAAAGGGAGATTCCAATGCGTGGTTTGATTTTTACGGCGATATTGCTTGTGTCCGGCCCGGCCTTCGGGTTTGAGGCGGAGGCCCCCGAAACATTCCGCTTCGGCAATGGGCTCGAGGCCCATCAGGCCCTATTCGGTGAGGCGTGCGCGTCCGTTGATGTGCGCGAGCTTGATCCGGCACAGAACCCCGCGGCCCAGGAAACCCTGGTGCAGGTTGACTGCGACGGCTTTGACTATTTTGGCGCCGCGCGGTTTGCGGAGTTCGTTTTTGCCGACGGCGCGCTGACCCATGTGTGGATCCTTACCACACCAGACGATGAAGCGGCATTGCGGGAAGCTTTCGAAGCCGCCTTTGGCGCGCCGAGCCATGACTCGGAAGGGTTCATTGCTTTCACCCAAGCCAATGCCGCAATCCGGCGCGATGTTCCCGAAGCGCTCTACTATGGTGAAGAGGTGGCGCCGCTTTTTGCTGCTTGGTTTGATCAGGCGTCGGCTCAGTGAGTGGGGTTTCAAAACGCCAGCTAATATTGCAGCTGGCAACTGCCTTTGCCGTCATGTTGATCGTAAAGGCGGTTGCCGACCGTTATGAGGTCATCGGCGCGGGGTCGATCGCCATCTGGTGCGCCATACTTACGGCAACCATATTCATGAGGCGTAACGGGCTGACATGGCGCGGGTTTGGATTGTTGCTTCCAAAAGGGCGCGGTCAGTGGTTGCGCCAATTTGGATGGGGAATATTGGCGATGGTCGCTGTCTTCCTCCTCATGGGATTGGTTCTGGCGCCGCTCTTCGGGGCCTTGGGGCTTGAATCACCTGCCGAGTCCAATGACCGGTTTACATTTTTCCTTGGAAAGCCGGTTCAATTTGTCGGGTTTCTTGTCGTTGTTATCTGGTTTGGCGCGGCGCTGGGCGAAGAAATGTTCATGCGCGGGTTTGTGTTGAACCGCCTCGCGACTTTTCTGGGTGAGGGCAAAATCGGGTGGGCCGCTGCCCTTGTCATCCACGCGACAATTTTCGGCGCCATGCATGCCTATCAAGGCGTGCCGGGCATGATTGGAACCGGACTGATTGGTCTTGTCCTTGGGGTGTTTTATCTCGTCGGGAAACGAATGCTGTTCCCTGTGGTGCTGGCCCACGGGCTGGTCAACACCATTGGTTTGCTCGGCTTTTATTTTACTGATGGAGCCCTGACGTAACAGGCAATTTATGCCTGCAGCGCCAGCGCCCGCTGAAAGGCGGGGCGGGCGAGGCAGCGTTCCACATAGGCGGCGATCGGCGCGTTGCCCGACAGCGCGCCGAACATCTGCATGAAATTTGCCGATGAGCCCACCAGCACGTCGGCGGCGGAGAACCGGTCGCCGAGCAGCCATTCTGTATCGCGCACCGCGTTTTCCAGAACCGAAATCATGGTTGGAAAATCACCCCAGGCAAATTGCGCCTTGTTCGTCGGAAAGTTGGCAAGCTTCTCGGCCATGGCGGGTTCGATCACGCCAGGGGTAAAGACCATCCAATAGAGATATTGCGCGCGGTCCTTATCCCCGATGGCGGGGGCAAGGCCGGATTCGGGAAATACATCGGCGAGATAAAGCGCAATAGCAGCACTGTCGGCCAGATGCACATCGCCATGGCTGATCGCGGGGACCTTGCCCATGGGGCTTGCCTTGGCAAAGTCCGGATCGCGCGGCACATTCGGGTCACGAATGTCGATCAAGACCGGCTCAAATGGCTGACCCAGTTCCTCGAGCAACCATCCGATGCGTACCGCCCGCGTATTGGGGCACCAATAATATTTGATCATGGAAATGTCCTCTAACCTCTTCCTCGCACTCGCACCCCGGGGGCAGGGCGTTCTTTCAGGACCTCGCGGCGGAACTCAAAAAGCGCGGCGGGGCGTCCGCCCGCGCGGGACGAATGCTCTCCCGTCGGTTCCACCAATCCCTCGCGTTCCACAAGACGGCGAAAATTTTGTTTGTGGAGCTCGACGCCAGTAATGGCTTCGACGGTGCGTTGCAGCTCAAGCAGCGTGAAGCTTTCCGGCATCAACTCAAAAACAACGGGGCGATATTTCAACTTGCCGCGCAGCCGCCCCATGGCGGTCGCCAGAATGCGGCGGTGGTCAAACTGCATGGGCGCGCCCATGGCGGCAATGCCGGCCGCCTTTGCGGGTGACTTGCCCTGTTGCAGGCGGCGGTCGCGCGCGGCCTCGGCCACTAGGCCCGCCTCATAAAGTAGCTCATAGCGTTCCAGAACTTTTTCTTCGTCCCAGGGGATGCCGTCCCCGCCAAAACAAAGATTGATGCGGTCACGCCGCCGCGCGGTCTGTCCCGCGGTACCTGCGTCCTTGGCCCAGGCGTTGAGTTTGGGGGCGATGACGTCGGCGATCAGGCGCGGTTCGCCCTCGCGCCGGTCTTCCCAAGGCAAATGTTGATACCAGCCGTGCCACATGCTGTCCGGCGAGGGAGGCCCCATATCCGCGCGGGTGAGCGCGAGATAGCCAACCGACACGACCCGCGCGCTGGCCCCCGGCGCGCCCACATACCGGTCGCGGTCACCGAAAGTGTAAAGTTGTTCCACATAGCCAAGTCGCAGAGATGTTTGATCTTCCACCCAGCTGCGCAACCCGATTTCCAGGGTGCGGTGAAGGGCGGGGTCGAACGGGCCGAAGGGCAGGCCGAACTCGCCGCTGCTTTCATCGCCTTCGAAATGGTGAGCCGCCGCCGCGCCGCTTTCCAGGGGGGCATAGGCGCGCCGCACCACCAGCACATGGGGCTGAAAGTCGATCACCGCCACGATTGCGGCATGCAGGCCGATGACAACGCCATGTTTGCCGGACGGGCTCTCGGGCATGCGGCTCAGCTCTTTCCGTGAAGGGGATAGTAGGTGCGTGTGCCTTCAAAGACGGGCTCGTCGCGATAGACCAGTTCAGCCGCTTCCACGAGCCGTCCCCGCCGGTCGAGCGCCACATCGGCCAGCGCGATGAGCCGCCGGTTGGGGCGCGCGTGCGGCGCGGCCTTGCGCAGGGCCGTCGCAAGTTCTGCCTCATCAGCATGGGGGTGAAGATGGGCCTGCGTGATCAGCGCCGCGGCGGTGGAGCGGCTGATCCCCGCCCAGCAGTGAACGACAAGCGGCGCGTCGTCATGGGGCCAGCGCCCGACGAAATCCAGTAGGTCCTCGATATGGCTGTCATGAGGCAGGATCTGCCCGGGCGCATGATCGGCGATGTCATTCATTTCCAGCCGCAGATGGCGCCCCTCGAACCCTTTGATTTCGGGAATCATCATGTCGGGGCCAAGCAGGGTGACAATCCCGTGGGGCTGTTCATCCTCGATGGCGTCGGGCAGGTCGGCGAGAGAGCAAATGATAATCATGGGCGCAGTATAGCGGGTCCTTCGCGGGGCCGCCATGAAGGGCGCGCGATTTGGCGGCTAATGTTTGAAGCGCGCTTCGGCGTCGCGAAAGGCCTCAAGAAACGTCTTTTGTGCCTCTTGGGTGGGGCGGGGCGTCAGGATGATGGGCTGGGCCCCGCGCGGATTGCCAAAAATTTCCTTGGCTTCCTTTTCCTCAAAACCCGCGAGCTGCGTTGCCTCAAAATAGGCGGCGACTGTATCGGCGCGCTTGATGAGTTTGGAAATCGCCTGGGGCAGTTCCGGCGGCAGGCCGAAGCGGATGTGAATGGCGGCGAGAAGTTTCAGCTCGAACGCTTTGTAGTCGATCCCCACCGCGGCCTTGAACGGGCTGATGAGATCGCCGACCACATATTCCGGTGCATCGTGCAGCAACGCCGCCATTTGCCATTTGGCGGGCAGGCCGGGCCGGAACTGAAGGCAGACATCGCGCACCAGCAAGGAATGCTGCGCAACGGAAAAGGAATGCCGCCCCACGGTTTGGCCATTCCAGCGCGCGACGCGGGCAAGGCCGTGGGCAATGTCTTCAATCTCGATATCGAGCGGTGAGGGGTCGAGCAGATTGAGCCGCCGGCCCGACAGCATGCGTTGCCATGCGCGCGGCGCTGCGGCCTTTTTCGGCGCGGCTTTTCGGACGGATGATGTGGCGGCGGGTTTTGTCATGGGAGGGGCTTGATACTTGGGCTGGGCGTCATTGCCAACCCGGAAATTGCGTCCCGGGCGGCAAAAGAGTGCCCTTGACCTCCATCAAGGTCAGCATGCAGCCTTGGGGGCAGAGTTAGCCCAACATTAAGGGCTGCCGCCCCAACGAGGAGGACCCCTGATGACCTTGCGCAAGATCTTGGTGCCATTGACCGGCGGGGAGCGCGACAAGTCTGCCCTGCGCACCGCGCTAGCCGTCGCCGTGCAGCACAAGTCCTATGTGGAGGGGCTGTTCGTGCGGCCCGACCCCAGCGAAGCATTGCCCTTCATGGGGGAGGGGGTATCCGGCACCGTCATTCAGGACATTATCAATTCTTCGAAAGAGGCGGCGAACCAGGCAAGCGAACGCGCCCGGCAAACACTCACGGAACTCGCGGGCGAAGCGGGCGTGCCCATGGTGAGCGAGCCCTGCGGCCCCGGCGATACTTGCGCGCGATTTGTGGAAGGGACGGGACCCTTTGAAGATGTGGTTTCCGCCCGTGCGCGGCTATCCGACCTGGTCGTGTTTCTGTCGGGCAAGGACGAACGCGGCGCGGGGGTGAGCGAAGGCCTGCAAGCCTGTTTGATGGATGCTGGGCGGCCCATCCTGCTTGCGCCGGAGGAAGCACCCAAATCCGTTGGCGGCAAAATTGTCGTCGGCTGGGACGGCGGGGTCGAAGCGGCCCACGCCATCACGGCGGCGAAACCGTTTCTGTTCGCGGCAGACAAAGTTGAAATCCTCAACGTCTCCAAGGGCGAACTTGACCCGACGCTGGCCGACATGTTGAGCGATTACCTGAAGCTCCACGGTGTTGAAAGCAACGAACACCTCATCGATCCCGCCTCGCGGCCTATCGGCGAGGTGCTGCTGGAAGAGGCCGAACGCGCGGGCTGTGATTTGCTGGTCATGGGCGGTTATGGCCACAGCCGCATTCGCGAGTTGCTGCTGGGCGGCGTGACGCGCTTTATCATTTCCCACGCCACCGTGCCGGTTCTGCTGGCGCACTAAGCAAGAAACAAGCAAGAGAGAGGACCCCATGCCCCTGATGCATGTTCGTATTGAGATGGCGCGCAACGCCGATTTTCCTGATGGCAGCGCCGAACACGGCTATGAATTCATTGCGCCGCTGAATGACGATGGCCATCTGGATGCCGACGTCTGGCACGCCAACAAAGACGCCTGCACTGTGAAACGGTTTTGGGGACGTGAGCCGGAAGAACACGGGCACCTTGCCCATCTCGGCAATGGCTGGCGCTTTCACTATCCGGGTGAGGACCTGGACGAAGACGAGCCGCTCTTCAAGCTGGACCGCCACGCGATCAAGCAAGGCGAATACCTGTCGGTTCATGAAGACGACGGGCTCGTGACGTTCAAAGTCGTCAGCATCCGCCCGTCACCGCTTGGCTAGCGCTCACACCAGCGCGCACTTGCGCGCGGCTCCGTGAGGGCGGCCTGACCGGCCGGGCCGCAGTCGCTGTCTGAAAATCTAGACCATCTTCCTGACGATGACGCTGCCGGCGGAATAACCGGCGCCGAAGGAACAAATCAGCCCCAGATCACCCGGCGCGAAATCATTGTTGTATTTGTGAAACGCGATGATGGAGCCCGCCGAGCTGGTGTTGGCATATTCATCAAGGATCACTGGCGAATCCGTCGTGTCCGGCACGCGGCCCAGAACCTTTTTGGCGATCAAATCATTCATGCCCTGGTTGGCCTGGTGCAGCCACATGCGCTTCAGCCCCGCGGGGTCGAGCCCCTCGTCGCCGAGGTGCATCACGATCATGTCGGAGACCATGGGCACCACTTCCTTGAAGACCTTACGGCCTTCCTGAACGAACAGCTTGTCCTTGTCGTGGGCGTGCGCTTCGTCGCCGCGATTGAGGAAGCCGAAGTTGTTGCGGATGTTGTTTGAGAACTTCGTTTTAAGCCGTGTGCTGACAATTTCGAAGGCGCCCGGCACCGTGCAGGTGGACGCGTCTTCCACGAGAATCGCGGTCGCCACATCGCCAAAGATGAAGTGGCTGTCCCGGTCGCGGAAGTTGAGGTGGCCTGAGCAAATTTCCGGATTGCAGACCAGCACCGCACGGGCGTGGCCCGCGCGAATGAAATCCGCCGCCGTCTGAATGCCGAAGGTGGCGCTGGAGCACGCCACATTCATGTCGAAGCCGAATCCGTCGATGCCGAGCGCGTCTTGCACCTCCACCGCCATGGCGGGGTAGGCGCGTTGCATATTGCTGGCCGCGACCAGCACCGCGTCAATGTCTTCCGGGCCCTTGCCCGCGGCCTTCATGGCTTCGCGCGCAGCAGTGACCGCCATTTCAGCCAGAATGGAAATTTGCTCATTGGGGCGTTCGGGAATACGCGGCACCATGCGCGCGGGGTCAAGAATGCCGTCCTTGTCCACCACAAAGCGCGCCTTGATGCCCGACGCCTTTTCAATGAAGGGCGCACTCGAAGGCACCAGCGGCTCCACCAGCCCGGCTTCGATATCGGCGGCGTGCTCGGTGTTGAAATTCGCCACATAGGTGTTGAAGGACTCAACGAGCTCTTCATTGGAGATGGAATGGGGCGGCGTATAAAGCCCCGTTGCGCTGATAACAGGCTGCGCCATTTTTGTCGTTCCTCTAACTGCCCCTTGAACGCGAGAGCGTTTTTTGAAGTTTCCCCCGAAGCCGGGGAGGGGTCAAATCCTACCGCGTTAGTTTCTTAACCTCGCCGTGGCGATAGCACCCCGTCACGTGGTCATTCACCATGCCCACGGCCTGGGCAAAGGCATAGACGATGGTGGGGCCGCAAAACTTGAACCCGCGTTTCTTGAGGTCCTTGCTGAGCGCCTCGCTCATGGGGGTTGCCGCGGGCACCTGCTTCATCGACGCCCACTTGTTCTGCACCGGCTTGCCGTCGACAAAGTTCCAAAGATAGCCGGAGAACCCGCTCGGCTCTTTCTCCATCATGTCGAGCCACACGCGGGCATTGCCGATGGTCGCTTCGATCTTGCCCCGGTGGCGGATGATGCCTTCATCCTGCAGCAGTTTTTCGACTTTTTTGTCCGTGTAGCGCGCAATCTTTTCGGGCTCGAACCCGTCGAAGGCTTTGCGAAAATTTTCACGCTTCTTGAGGATCGTGATCCACGACAGCCCGGCCTGAAAGCCATCGAGAATCAGTTTCTCAAACAAAGCGCGGTCATCGTATTCCGGCACGCCCCATTCGGTGTCGTGATAGGCGACGTAAATCGGGTCGGTGCCGGGCCAGGTGCAGCGGGACGTTTCTTTGCTCATCGGGGGATCCATTCGGGCCAGTCGACGGCAAGGCTCACGCCGCCCGCCGTCAGTAGTTCGTCTTTTGCTTCTTCGAGGCGATCAAGACGCAAATACACCATGGCGCGATTGCCAAGCCCCGTTCGCAGCTCACCGATGCGTCGGTCACCTGCCATGACTTCCGTGCCCGGTGCGGGAAGCGCGCCTTCAACGACCACGGGCAACAGGCGCTTGCGCAAACCATTCTTGCGTTTCATGCGGCTCGCGAGTTCCTGGCCGATATAACAGCCCTTTTGAAAGTCGACGCCGTGGAGCTCGTCGAAGTTGGCTTCGAGCATGAAGGTTTGGTCTTGTCCTGCATCGCTTGCCATGTTGGGCACGCCGAGCGACAGCCGCCACGCCTCATAGTCTTGTTCGCTTGCATTCGTTGCGATGGGCTCGCCGGCGGGCACAAACGCGCGGGTGCCGAGTGCGGCAAGGCGTGGGTCGGCATATGTCGCGCCGGGAAGGGTGGAGGCGTCGCCGCCCCAGATGGCCGCGACCGTCCATTTTTCGCTCACGTCTTCAATCTCCACCTTCGCTCGCAGACGATACATGGTCAGGCGTTTGAGAAGCGCGGGCAGATAATCCTTGTGGCAATCGAAAAGCAGCTTGCCGCCCACTTCCAAAATGAGGAAGTCGAACATCAGCTTGCCTTGCGGCGTCAGCAGCGCGGCATAAATGGCGCGGGTCTCACTCACCAGATCGATGTTGTTGGTGATCAACCCTTGAAGGAGCTCACGCGCGTCCGGCCCGGAAAGGGCGATCACGCCGCGGGAGGGCAGAAGGGCGATGTGCGGGGCATTACTCATGGAGCGTCGACTCGTCTATTGCTGTCCTTGGACCTAAGGCGCGCCCGGCGAATTGGCAAGGGAGCGCTTATCGCAGGCCGCCTTGACAAGCGGTCCAATGCCCCTTCGTATCCGGGACCCAATGGACGCCACATTTCACGATATTGCCGGGATCATTACCGACGGCTCGGGCCCGCTCAACGGCGAGGGGCTGGGCCGTCTTGTGGCGTCCGGTGCCGAGGGCGCGGCGCTTAGCCTGGGCCCCGGCGAGGAATTCGCTCTGGCAGGCTTTGCCTCGGAAGGGGCGGCGGACGAGGGCCTGAACGGGGCGCCCGCGTCGTTCTTTCTGGCCCATGGGGCGGCAGCCGGGCCTTTTGAGCAGTGGAAGGCCACCAATGCGGTTTCCCAGTTTGGCGAGGCCGGGCAGGGCGCCTGGGCCGCCGCGCGGGCCTTTCCCGAGATGCAAAAATTCTGGCTGGCGCGCGACCAGTTCGGCCAGCAGCCGCTCTATTATGCGGAGAAGGGCCCGACCACGGCCTTTGCCACAGATCTCAAATGGTTTTTCGACAGCGGCTTTTGCGCCCCCAAACTAAACGAAGACAGTTTCGCCGAGCTTGTGCAGCTCCAGTTTCTGTCCGGTGGTCAGACGGCCTTTGAAGGGATTCGCCGGGTCTTTCCAGGCGAGACTCTCGTGATCGAACGGGGCCGGGTGGTCGATCGCCTGCGCCGCCCCACGGTGCCCCTGAGCGATCGCACGCTTGTGGACCCGATTGTTGCCTTTGACGCTCTTGATCAGCTGTTTAAGTCCGCCGTGACGCGGGCGCTCGAGGGCACACGCCAAGTGGGCTGTGTGCTGACCGGCGATCTCGCCTCCACTGCGCTTGCCATTGCCATTGCACGCCAGGCCAAGCGGCGCGTGCGCGCCTATGTTCCCTTTGCGAAAACCGGCGAAGAAACGCGCGGGCAAGCGGCGATGGCCTTTGCAAAAAGCCTCGGGTTCGATCCCGTGCCGTTGCCGATCGATGCCGACCGTTTTTTCCAAGGGCTTCCGGCCATTGCCGGGGCCATGACCGACCCGGTAGGGGATCAGGTGGCCATTGCTTGGCATGTGGTGGCGGAGGCCGCGCGCGAAGACGGCGCGACGCTGATCCTTTCCACGGGCGGGCAGGAACTCTTTGGCGCCTATGGGCGATATCGCACGGCGGCACGCCCCCTTTGGCTTGGTGGGCGCGGCATGCGCGGGCGCGGTCACCTTCAGGGCCTTTCGCGTCTGCCCGGCGGCCCCACCCATTGGCGCGACGGGCTGACCGGCGTTGAAAGCCGTTTGCGCGGCGGACGGTTCACGCGCATTCAGCGACTGCAGCTTGTTGATATTTCCACCTGGCTGCCCAACGACATGATCCTTGGTGAACATCAAGTGGTCGCGCGCGCGGGCGTTGAACTGCGTCGGCCCTTTCTGGATGCGGAAATGGCGGGCTTTGCTTTCTCACTCGCCGATCAGCTCAAGCTGCGCGGGCAGACGGGCGGCGTTTTGCTGCGCCAGTGGATCGGCAAAACGTTCCCGAGCGCGGCGGGCATGCTCGACGGTATTCGCGCGACGCCGCCGCTGGGGCCCTGGCTTGCGCAGCGGGCCGATACGCTGGGCCCCGCGGTTGACCGCGTGATTTCCGAGGCTGGATTGCTGGCGCCAGGGCACGCAAACGCAGTATTTGCGCAGACCGCGCAAAAGAAAACCAAACGTCTCGGCATGGCGGCCTGGCAGCTGCTCTCTTTCGCCCTATGGTATCAGGTACACCTAGGCGACGCGGCCCCGGACGGCGACATTGAAGCGGTGCTCAACAAAGGCATTTGAAGGAGCAGATTTTGACCCAGACATTCGACACGATCTTCAAAGGCGGAACTGTGGTGAACCACGACGGCGCCGGCGCGCGGGATGTGGGGGTCAAGGACGGACGGATTGTTGCCATCGGCGCGCTGAACGCGAGCGCCGCGGGAAACGTGGTTGATGTCACGGGGCTTCATGTGCTGCCCGGCGTGATCGACACGCAAGTGCACTTTCGCGAGCCTGGTGGCGAGCAAAAAGAAGATTTGAAGAGCGGCAGCCATGCCGCCGTGATGGGGGGTGTGACAGCGGTGTTCGAAATGCCGAACACCAATCCGCCCACAACCAATCCGCCTGCGATCGAAGACAAACTGAAACGCGCCCATCACCGCATGCATTGCGATCACGCGTTCTATGTGGGCGGGACGGAAGAAAACGCGGACGACCTGCCCGAATTGGAACAAATGCGCGGTGTGTGCGGCGTCAAAGTTTTCATGGGCTCATCGACGGGCAATTTGCTGGTGGCGGGGGACGAGGGCGTTCGGAAAATCCTCAGCCGCATTCGCCGCCGCGCGGCCTTCCATTCCGAAGATGAATTCATGATGCGCGAACGGCGCGAGCTTGCCGAGCTTGGCAAGGTGGAAACGCATCCCGTCTGGCGCGATGTAGAAACCGCTGTATCCTGTACGCGCCGCCTGCTTGGCCTTGCCAAGGACCTCGGCGCGCTTGTCCATGTGCTGCATATCTCAACCGAGGATGAGCTGCCGCTGCTCGCCAAGTGCAAGGACTTCGCAACCGTCGAAGTGTTGCCGCAGCATCTCACCATCTCCGCGCCGGAATGCTACGAGGAATGGGGCACCTTCGCGCAACAGAACCCGCCTATTCGCGAGGCACGGCATCGCGAGGGGCTCTGGAAAGCCATCGCAAGCGGGCTCGTGGATGTCATCGGGTCCGACCATGCGCCGCACACGCGCGAAGAGAAGGCACAGACCTATCCCAAATCACCCAGCGGCATGCCGGGCGTGCAAACGCTTCTGCCGCTGTTGCTTGATCACATGAATGCCGGGCGCCTGACCCTCGACCGGCTCGTGGATCTCACGTCCCACGGCGCGAACCGCGTCTTCGGCATTGCAGGGAAGGGGCGGCTCGCCGTTGGCTACGACGCGGATCTCACTATCGTAGACTTGAAAGCCAAGCGCACCATCACTGAAGACTGGCTTGCCTCGCGGTCGGGCTGGTCTGTCTTTACGGGTAAGGAAGTCACGGGCTGGCCCAAGGGGACCATCATCCGTGGACAGACAGTCATGTGGGAAGATGAACTGGTGACGGAATCAATCGGCGAACCAATGAAGTTTCACTCGAGCTTGCGCACGGGGCGTTAAGCCCTAGTGCACGGTGCCGATGTCGCTGCCGTAGGTCATGTCATGCGCGGAGATGATGCCGACGCTCGCGACCCGCACGGAATGGAGCCGTCCGTCGAGGTTGTCATTCCACCAGTCGAGAAATTTGCTGAGGATCGGGAACCTGGGGGCGAGGTCGTATTCCTGCCAAAGATAGCTTTGCAGAAAGTCCGGATGGTCGGGCATGTGGTAGAGGATTTCCGCCGTGGTGAGGCGATAGCCCTTCAGCTGTATGTCCAGCTTCGACATGGTTGCTACTCCTTTACGCTTAGCCGCCCGATGGTTCCCTTCCTTTGCTGACATCCTACGCGGCGCGGATTAATATTGCTTGAAATGGTCATTCAGCTTCCTGAATCTGTCAAGATTCGGGCCCAAGTACACGCGGGATTGCTTAACTGCCGCTGCGGCAGGCCATTCAACTGCCCGTAGCGCGTTGAAAAGTCACGGCTTTATCGCGCTTGACGGCCCCGTCATTTTACGGTGGGTTGGCCCTCCGGCGCCCCGGGAACGGAACCAATTGCGGGTGCCTTTTTCATGGCCAAGGGTCAAGGGAGGCGGGGATATGAGTGAGCGTTTTCGCGCGCTTTTCGTCGACAAGAGCGAAGACGGCCAGACCGTCGCATTCAGGGACGTGGGCGTTGATGACCTGATGGAAGGGGACACGGTCGTCCGCGTCGATTATTCCACCCTCAACTACAAGGACGGCCTGGTGCTGACCGGCGCGGCCCCCGTGGCGCGCAGCTTTCCCATGATCCCGGGCATTGACCTTGCCGGCACAATTGAATCAAGCGATGGCCCGTTTAGGCCGGGCGACAAGGTCGTGCTGAACGGCTACGGGCTCAGTGAAAAACATTTTGGCGGCTACGCGCAAAAGGCGCGGGTGAAGTCGGACTGGCTCGTCCCGCTGGCAGGCGACATGACCACCCATGACGCCATGGCGATCGGCACGGCGGGCTATACGGCCATGCTTTGCGTTATGGCGCTGGAAGACGCAGGTGTGACGCCGGACAAGGGCCCCGTGCTCGTCACCGGCGCTGCGGGGGGCGTCGGCTCCGTCGCCGTCGCAGTGCTCGCGCATTTGGGATACGAGATTGTCGCCTCTACGGGCCGGGAGGAAGAGGGCGACTACCTCATGTCGCTTGGCGCGGCGCGCATTATTCCGCGGGCGGAGCTTTCCGGCGATCCGCGGCCCCTCAACAAAGAACTCTATGCTGGCGTGGTGGATGCGGTGGGGTCCAAGACCCTCGCCAACGCCATTTCCATGACGATGTACGATGGTGCGGTCGCGGCCTGCGGCCTTGCAGGCGGCATGGACCTGCCCACCTCGGTCGCACCTTTCATCTTGCGCGGGGTGAGCCTTCTCGGGATCGACTCCGTACAGGCGCCCATGGCACGGCGCAAACGCGCGTGGGAACGGCTTGATACGGACCTCGACCTGACGAAGCTCGAAGCGATGACACAAGACGTGCCGCTGTCGGGTATTGAAGACTATGGCAATAAGATACTGGCGGGCCAGGTGCGTGGGCGCATCGTGGTCGACGTCAACGCTTAAGGACCAACACAAATGACCGCTCCTTTCCGCCCCTTGCCAAACAAGGACCCCAAGGTTGAGATCGAACACCGCGACGACGGCACGATCATCTTGCGCAATCCGCACCCTATGGCCGACCCCCATGTGAACGTGGTCGCGCCCCTTCGTCGGTGGGCGGAGGAAGCGCCGGATCGCGATTTTCTGGTGGAACGCGGTCCCGACGGCGCCTGGGTACACCTCACCTATAAGGCTGCTAATGTTTGCGTGAACGCCGTTGCTCAGGCCTTGCTGGACCGCGGGATGGGGCTGGGTGCGCCGAACCACGGACCCGTCATGATCTTGTCGGGTAATTCCATCGAGCACGCGCTGATGACCTATGGCGCGATCCTGGCGGGCGTTGCTGTCGCGCCGGTCAGCCGGTCTTACAGCTTGATGAGCAGTGATTTTGCCAAGCTGAAATATGTGTTCGAGCTGGTCGAACCCAAGATGATCTTTGTGCAGGACGGCCAGGTGTTCAGCCCGGCGCTCGATGCGCTTGATCTCGACGGGGTCGAGATCGTCTATGTGCAGAACGCGCCTCATGAATACGAAGCGACGCCCTTCCAAAACTTTCTTGAAACCAGACCGACCGAAGCGGTGGACAAAAGTTTTGACGGGCTGACCTTCGACACGGTGGCAAAGTACTTGTTTACGTCGGGCTCCACAGGAATGCCCAAGGCGGTGATCAACACCCACCGCATGATGTGCACCAACGCCGCCATGGCGCGCAGCCTTTTGAACGAGGAAGGCCGCGCCGAAGTGCCGGTGATTTTGAATTGGTTGCCTTGGAACCATACGTTCGGCGGCAACTCGGTGCTGAACGGCATTCTGTCCTCGGGCGGCACGTTTTATCTGGACGACGGGCTGCCTATGCCCGGGCTCTTCGAAAAGTCGGTGCGCAACCTCAAGGAAGTGTCGCCCACGACCTATTCGAATGTGCCCGCCGCCTTTGCCATGCTGATCCCCGAGCTGGAGCGCGATGATGAACTGGCGAAAAGTCTCTTCAAGAACCTCAAGTCGCTGTCCTATGGCGGTGCGGCGCTCTCCCAAGATCTCTATGAACGACTGCAAGCCGTGGCGATTCGCCTGACCGGGCATCGCATCCCGTTCTTGACGGGATATGGCGCGACGGAAACCGCGCCGGTGGTGACAAGCGTGCACTGGGCGACGGAACGTATGGGACTCTTGGGCCTGCCGCTGCCGGGGGTTGAGATCAAGCTCGTGCCCGTAGGCGAAAAATATGAAGTGCGGGTGCGCGGCGAAAACATCACGCCGGGTTATCACAAGCGCGACGACCTCACGGAAAAAGCGTTCGATGACGAGGGCTTCTATTCCCTCGGCGATGCGGCGAAATTTGTGAACCCGGAAAATCCAGTAGAGGGTCTCGTCTTTGACGGCCGCGTGTCAGAGGACTTCAAGCTCGACACAGGCACCTGGGTCAATGCGGGCCGTATGCGTGTTCAATCGGTGGAGGCGTCCGGCGGGCTGATGCAGGATGCGCTGGTGGCGGGGCTCGACCGCGCCTTTATCGGCATCTTGGGGTTCCCAAACTTTGCGGCGTGCCGCGATTTGATCGGCGATCAAAACGCAAAGCCCGAGGACATCATCGTGCATGAAAAGGTGCTGGCGCGCATTGCCGAAGGGCTGAAGCGTCACAACGACGGCCATCCCGGCTCATCCACGCGCGTGGGCCGCGCCATGTTGATGGCGGAACCGCCGAGCATGGACGCTGGCGAGATCACCGACAAAGGGTATATAAACCAGTCGACCTCGCTCGCGCGTCGCGACAAGCTGGTTCAGAAACTCTATGCCGATCCGCCCGGCAATGATGTCATCAACCTCATCTAATCTTTTTCAGACGGACAAAATCTCATGACCGATGCCGCAAAACCTTCGAACCATCCCACGGGCGCGGAGACGCTGATTGAAACGCTGGTGAATTGCGGCGTCGATCTGTGTTTCACCAATCCCGGCACGTCCGAGATGCATCTCGTGGCCGCCATCGACAAGGTGCCGGGCATGCGCCCCGTTCTGGGCCTGTTTGAAGGGGTGGTGACCGGCGCGGCGGATGGCTATGCCCGCATGACCGGCAAGCCAGCGGCGACATTGCTGCACCTTGGCCCCGGCCTGGCGAACGGTATCGCGAACCTTCACAACGCGCGCCGCGCGGGCAGCTCCATCGTAAATATCGTGGGCGATCACGCCACTTATCACCAACAGTACGACGCGCCGCTGGCGTCCGACATTCACGCGCTCGCCGGGACCTTTTCGTCCTGGGTCAAATCCGCGCCGGATGCCGCCTCGCTCGCGCCGCTGGGTGCGCAGGCGGTGTCGGAATCGCTGCGCGGTCCGGGCAATATCACGACGCTGATCGTGCCGGCCGATACCGCATGGGACGCGGCGCGCATGGCGGCAAAGCCTTTGCCCGCGCCTGCCGCGCCGAAAGTGGACGCAAGCGATATCGAAAAAGCCGCGAAGGCGATCTCGGCTGCCAAAAATCCCGCCATCTTGATCGGCGGTCCGGCCCTGTACGAAGACGGGCTCTATGTGGCGGGGCAGATCGCCAAGAAGACGGGCGCTGCGCTTTTCTCCGACACGTTCAACAAACGTATCGAGCGCGGGGCAGGGCGCGTGTTCGCAACGACCATTCCTTATTTCGGTGAGATGGCGCTCGACGCGCTCGCCGGTGTCGACTTGCTTGTCGTGATCGGAACGAAAGCGCCGGTCGCATTCTTTGCCTATCCAGGCAAGCCGAGCATGCTGGTCCCGGAAGGCTGCGAGACGCTGTCGCTTTGCGATCGCGATGCGGATGTGCTGAGCGCGCTGAAGGATTTGGCCGATGAAGTGGGCGCCATTGGCATTCAGCCTGACGTGCAACAGGCGGACCGCCCGAATGTGCCGCCCGCAGGGGACCTGACCGCGGGCACCATCGGCCATTCATTGGGGGCGTTGCTGCCGGAAGGGGCCATCGTGGTGGACGAGGGCGTCTCAAACGGGATCGCGTCTTTCATTCTGACCCTCGGGTGCCCCCATCACGACTGGCTGAACCTCACGGGCGGGGCCATCGGCTGGGGCCTGCCCGCCGCGACGGGCGCCGCATTGGGCGCGCCCGACAGAAAAGTCATCTGCCTCGAAGGGGACGGCTCGGGCATGTACACGGTTCAGGCGCTTTGGACTCAGGCGCGTGAGAACCTGGACGTTACGACCATCATCTTCGCGAACCGCACCTACAACATTCTGAATGTGGAATTCGATCGCACGGGCTCGGGCGAGCAAGGCGAGAAGGCGCACTCCATGCTGTCCATAGGTGATCCGGATCTCGATTGGGTGAAGATTGCCAACGGTATGGGGGTTGAGGCAGTGCGCGTCGATACGGCGGAAGGCTTCACCGCAGCGCTCGCTGCTGCCATGGCGCAAAAAGGCCCGCGCTTGATTGAAGCGGTTGTGCCTTAGATATCGCTCACGCCGATGCGCTTGCGCGCATGGCTCCGCGTGGGCGGTGCATAGGCACCGGGCCGCGGTCGCGGCCTGGGGCAGACGCTTTCTTGATTGAGATTTTGACTAGCGACGGACGGTAAAATCGCCCGCGCGGATGCGGCTCGGCAGGTCTTCGGTCATTTCCGCGACCGCGCGTTCGCCATAGGCGCCGACCATGTCGGACAGGCCCGCGAAGATCGCCGTCTTTGACAACACTTCCGGATCGACCCCTTTGTCCATGGCGCTATGCCATGCCTCAAGCAACAGATCGAGGGCGATCTGCCGTTGTTCCTGCTCGCTCAATTGCTGCCCCGTCTTGGCAAATGAGAACATGTGCGTATTCCTTTAGTTAGCCCCGGTACGCCCACGTGGTCACCCGTGAAGGTCGGAAGCTAGCAGAAGAGTCGCGAGAGGACGAGGGGGGCGAGTTATCTCAAGGTAAGGGCCATGCGGCTGGCGAGTTGGGCGCCTTCAGCGGCAAATTGGCTGGCATAGGAACGCGCCTCGGGGGTGCAGGTGGGAAAACGCTGCTCCACCTCGTTATAGGCGTCGTTGAACCGTTGCGACATGCGGTTGCGCTGCTCCCGCCCCGGGTTTTCCAGCCGCAAAAGCTCCAGCATGTTGTCGCGCCAGACCTGGTCGCCCTCGTGTTCGCAGATCTGCGTGAGGTGATGCATGGTGCCGAAATGGCCGGCGAGGTTCAGCAGGTCACGCTCAAAGGGTGTCAGCGCCTGAGCCAGGGCCCCGCCGCTTCCAAGCACGCAAAAGATCAGTACTGCTATCGCTTTCCGCATGGGCGGCAGCATAGCAGAAAACCGGGCGAAATTGGGGCTGGTTCAAATGAAAGACCCCTCGACCTGGCTGTTGGCGAGGGGCCCTTCGGGGCAGGAAACTTGAGGGGGTTTCCATGTTTGAAAGCATGCCCGGGCCCCCGCTAGGGCGCCTTGACCTGCATCAACGCTCAGAGGTCAGGCAAACCGCTGCAGCCCGCCAATGGTCTTTTGCGCCTCGGACAGCATGTTCTGGATAATGTCCGCCGCCGGGACCACTTCATGGATGCCGCCCGCGCCCTGACCCATGGGCAGGCAATCCTTTGCCGGGTCGAGCCCCTCGACCTTGCCGCCGATGCCGCCGAGCACATCTTCGCGCGCCGAATGAATGGCTTGCGCGGGAAAAGGCTGGATCTCGCTTGGGCGCCGCTCCCAATCATCCACATAAGGGTTGCGCAAGGTGCGGAGCGTCTTGCCCGTGTAACAGCGCGTGACGACCGTGTCCTGATCGGACGCGCCCAAAATGGCGTCTTTGTATTCGTCGCCCGCGCGTGCCTCGGTCGAGGCAATGAACCGCGTGCCAACCCAGACCCCTTGCGCGCCATAGGCCAACGATGCCGCAAGCCCGCGCCCGTCATAGATGGAGCCCGCCGCAATCACGGGAATGCTGACGGCATCCACCATCTGAGGGATTAAGGCCATGCCGGCAACGCGACCCGTATGGCCGCCGCCTTCGGTGCCTTGAGCGATAACAAAGTCGCAGCCCGCCTGTTCGGCTTTCACCGCGTGGCGCACAGCGCCGCAAACGGTGGCGACCTTGATGCCCGCTTCCTTGAGCTGCGGCATGATGGGCTCGGGTACGCCAAGCCCCGCGATAAAGGCGGTGGCGCCTTCCTCAATGATGATGTCGCACGCGGCGCGTAAAGACTCCGGAACCGCGGTCAGTAGATCGACGCCGAAGGGCTTGTCGGTCCGCTCCTTGACCAGCCGCATTTGCTCGCGGATTTGATCGGGGCCCGCGCTCGCCATGCCGAGGGTGCCAAAGCCGCCCGCGTTGGAAACCGCGGCCACTACGTTGGCGTAGGAAACGCCGCCCATGCCGGCGAGCAGAATGGGGTGTTCGACACCAAGGATGTCGCAAATCGGTGTGTGGAAGTTCATTTGTCTCAGCCTCTAGAAAATTGCGTAGCCGCCATCGATGACGAACATGTCGCCGGTGTGGAACTTCGATGCGTCGGACGCGAGATAGACCGCCATGCCGCCGAAATCATCCGGTTCGCCCCAGCGCCGCATGGGCACGCGCGGAATTACCTTTTCGGTAAAGGCCGGCGCGGCTTGCGCCATGGCCGTCATGTCGGTGGCGATCCAGCCCGGCAGGATCGAATTGGCGCGCACGCCGTAGCGCGCGAACTCCACCGCGACGCCGCGGATCATGGAAAGCACCGCGCCCTTGGTGGCGGCATAATGTTCATTGCGTGCGGCGCCTTCGATGGCGGCAAGCGAAGCAACACCCACCAGCGAGCCTCCGGCATCGCCCGCCTTGGCGCGGTCGACCATGTGGCGCGCGGTTTCACGCAAGGTGAAGAAAACGCCATCGAGATTGACCGACAGGACCTTTCGGTATTGCTCGGTACTGATGTCGAGGAATGATGCCGCACCGCTGCCGATGCCGGCGTTGGCGAAGGCGGAATCGATGCGGCCAAAGTCCTTCAACGTCGCGGCGATACCGTCGGTGACTTCATGTTCCTCGGCAACGTTGACCTTGTAGGCTCTGACCTTTCCTCCGTGGGCGGAAAGTTTTTCCGCTGCCGCCGCGTTCTTGTCCGCATTGGTGCCCCAGATGGCGATGTCCGCGCCCGATGCCGCACAGGCTTCGGCCATGCCGAGGCCGATGCCGCCATTGCCGCCCGTTACAAGAACTGTTTTTCCAGAAAGGTCGAAAGGCGCATAGGCCATGCCGTGTCTCCTGCGCAATGGGTGATGAGTTGCCGGAGAGTGTGCCCCCTTGATGGGGCGGCTTCAAGTGCGCTTCACCTGCGACGCCCGGCGGCGCTCATGCGAATGACATCGGCAAGCGCATCCCAAACCTTCAGGTGTTCGATTTCCTCAAGGGAAACAAACCGCGCATCGTCTTCTGCTTCCCCAGGGGAAGGTTCGCCCGAGACCCATTCGGCTTCAAAATCAACCAGGGTGAAGTGGTAGAGCACGTCGCCTTTCTCGTCGCGCTCGATGGAATCGAAGACACCGAGAAACGTCAGTGCACCGATCTCGCACCCGGTTTCCTCGCGCACTTCACGGCGGGCTGTTTCTTCTACGGTCTCACCAAGTTCTTGCCCGCCGCCAGGCAAGCTCCATTCGCCTTTGGCAGGCGGCTTGCCACGTTTGACGAGAAGGATTTGGTCGCCGCGCCAGACAAGGGCGCCGACGCCCACAATCGGTCGCGCGGGATAGGTTCGATCATTGCTCATGAAATGACTTTAGGCGCGGGAGCGGTCCGCGCAAAGGGCGCTATGCCGCCTCTGAAACCAGCCGCGAGGCGGGCAGGCTGAAGAAGACTTTGGTGCCTTCGCCATAGGTGCTTTCGATGTCCATCTTGCCGCCGTGCAGTTCTACAAGGCCTGAGCAGATGGGCAGGCCGAGGCCGGTGCCCTCGAACCGGCGTGAAATGCCGCTGTCGAGTTGCGCAAAGGGTTGCAGCGCGCGAGGAACATCTTCGGGCTTCATACCAATGCCTGTATCGGTGACATAGACTTCGATCTGATCAGTATTTTGGTGAATGCCAAGTGTGACTGACCCTCCAGCATCCGTGAATTTGAGGGCGTTGGACAGCAGGTTGAGAAGCACCTGCTTGATGCGGATCGCGTCGCATCTGATTACCTGCGGTTCGTCCGGAAGATCACGATGGAGCTCGATGCCATTCTTGCGCGCGGTTTCACGCAGCATGGCAAGGGCAGAATCGGCGAGGTCTACCAAATCCACACTCGTCTCGGACAGTTCCTGTTTGCCCGCTTCGAGTTTTGACAGATCGAGAATGTTGTTGATCAGCCCCAGAAGGTGATGCCCGGAATTGTTGATGTCCATGGCAAAGGCATAGACCTCGTCGTCATCATCTGTGCTGGGGCGGGCGGAAAGGATTTCGGAAAAACCGATAATTGCATTGAGCGGCGTTCTGAGCTCGTGGCTCATTTGCGCAAGGAATTCGGCCTTGATGCGGTTGGCCTCTTCCAGCTCAACGTTCTTTTGCTCAACGACCCATTGCGCCTCGCGAATAACGGAAATGTCGCTCAGCGAGGCAAATGTGCGCAGCACCCGCCCGTCATCGGTGCGAAGGCGGGATGCGGACATCAGGCACCGCACGGGTTCGCGATCGCCCATGATGAGGTTTACCTCGCCCGAATAGGAGTCGCCTTCGAGCATTTCACTAAGTGTTTTCAGGCCGTCTTCTGAATCTTTTTGAAACTGCGGGCCGCCGAGCCCCTTCAATTGACGCAGGTTCGTAGCGCCACAATAGGTGAGGCAGGACTTGTTTGCGTAGACCAAAAAGCCATCACCATCATAGGCAAAAACCGCGTCCCCGGAATGTTCGACCATGGCGGCGAAACTTGTGAGTTCCTCGCGGAATGTCTGGCTGACCCGTTGCAGCAGCTGCTGGATGATCACCGCGATATCTGTGAGAACGCCCTGGCCCCGTCGCGGTGGCGCGAATTCGGCGGCATTGGTGAGGTCGCGTCCTGCGGCCGTAAGGCTGGAGCGGAGCGCAAAGAGCGGCTCAACGATTGTATGGGCGACGACCAGGGTCGCCGCGGCGGCGAGGGCAAGAGACATGATGAGGAGGATGGCAAGGGCCCGCCAGAGGTAGGATGCGGTTTCCGCCGGTATCCAGGATGTATCGGCGCGCATGACAACGTAGAGCGGCGCCTGCATATCTGCGGGCGTGATCAGGTATTCAATGCGGCGGCCCGGAATATCGGTCCGCGCCTGGGTCAGCTCAGAGGGTTCAAAATAGAGGGGCTCACCAAAGCGGGTTAGTACCGTGCCGTCCTCGGTATAGACCATGCCGCCCATGACGTGACTGGTGTGCTGGGTGTGAGTGATCGCTACTGCCGCGCCCGCCAAATCGGGCACGTTGCGTTCCGCCATATAGGGGTGCGCGGCGGAGAGCACCGACGCGGTAACCTCACGCTGAAGGCTGTCGAGCAGCTCTGCCCGTTCGTTCACATAGAGGGGCCACAAAAGCAGAACCTGAATTGACACGACCGCAACCAGCAGCGCCCGGGCAACGTGGCGCACCAGACTGGATCGCACTGCCAAAAGCGGAACTTTCGGCAAGTTCATGAGCTCAAAACGTGGCATGTCCCCGGTGTCGCCCCTCGACATGGTTTCGATGGTTTCGACAACTCTATCGGTCGAGCGTTAAAAAAGACTGCAAGGTCTGGTGGCGGTCATAAAGCATTTACCATTAGGATAATGGCCATGTGCGGACGCTATTCCATCACCACGCCCCCTGAGGCAATGACCCGGCTTTTCGGGCTTTCAGGGCCAGTGCACAATTTCCCGGCACGTTACAATGTGGCGCCGACGCAGCCTGTTCCCGCTGTGGTGCAGGCCGGTTCAGTACGTGAACTGGCGCTGTTCCGCTGGGGGTTGATCCCTTCCTGGGCCAAGGACGGCGCAAAGCCGATGATCAATGCACGGGGGGAAAGTGTGGCGGAAAAGCCTTCGTTCCGCGCGGCGTTCCGGCGGCGGCGCTGCCTGCTCCCCGCGGACGGGTTCTATGAATGGCACCGACCCGAGAGCGGTCCCAAAACGCCCTACATTATCAAGCTCCGCGAGGGCGGGGCGTTTGCCATGGCAGGGATCTGGGAGACGTGGATGGCGTCCGACGGGTCTGAGGTCGATACCTGCGCCATCATCACTACCGCCGCGAACAAGACGCTTGAGCCTATTCATCACCGCATGCCGGTGATCCTTGCGCCGCAGGATTGGAGTGTCTGGCTCGAGACGCCCGAGACTGAGGCGCGCGACCTGCTACCGCTTCTTCGTCCCGCGCCGGACGATCTTCTGGAAGCCTACGAGATTTCGAGGCAGGTCAATCGCGTAGCGAATGATGGTCCGGAACTGCTGGAGCCGGTCAATTCTGATTCAAATGAGACGGAACCTGCGCAACACCCCGCAGGAAAAGCCGATCCCGACCAGGGAAGTTTATTCTGAGGTCACTGGTAAGCGCGTCCCGGACCCGGTAGCATGCGCACCGAAATTCACCCCGACTTGAGGGAATTTGGGAGAGAGACGGATGAAGAAAATTGTTTTGGTAAGCGCACTGGCGCTCACGCTCGCGGCCTGCGGCGGCGAGGATCAGCAGGACACAGACGATATGACGGTGGACGATGCGATGGCCGCGGCTGAAGGCATGGTCAACGATGTGGACGATGCAGTGAACGATGCAGTGGGTGAAGCAATGGACGCCTTGGAAGACGCTGGGCCGTCCTATGAAGACATGCAGGCCGCATTCCTTGCCGAATATGCGCAGGGCGAAGGCACGATGGTGACGAACTCGGGTTTGATGTACCGCGTGGAACGCGAAGGCGAGGGCGCCAGCCCTGACGCCAACGATGTGGTGGAAGTGCACTACGAAGGCAAACTCATTGACGGAACGGTCTTTGACAGCTCCTACGCCCGGGGCGAGACCATCGAGTTCCCGCTGAACCGTGTGATCCCTGGCTGGACCGAGGGCCTGCAATTGATGCAAGAAGGCGCGAAGTATCAGTTCGCAATCCCCGCGGAGCTTGCCTATGGCAGCCGCCGCATGGGCGACGACATTCCCGCGAACTCGACGCTGGTCTTTGATGTGGAACTCTTCAACGTGACGCCGGTCGAATAAGCCCGGTCAGATCACTTTTCCAGGGTTCATGATGCCAAGGGGATCGAGCGCAAGCTTGATCCCCTTCATCATTTGTAGCTCCACGTCAGACTTGTAGCGCTTGATCTCATCGCGCTTCATGACGCCGAGCCCGTGTTCGGCGCTGATGGACCCGCCGTGTTTGGCGACAATGTCGTGGACGATGCGGCTGAGCTCCTCCCACCGCGCAAGATACGCCGCTTTGTTGGCGTCTTTGGGTTGGGTCAGGTTGAAATGAATGTTGCCGTCGCCCAGGTGACCGAAGGGCACGGGCCGGATGCCGGGGCAGGCGGCCTCAGCCGCGGTCGTCGCTTCTTTCAAAAAAGCGGGGATGGCGGAAATGGGGACGGAGACATCGTGCTTGATGGATCCGCCTTCGGCCTTTTGTACTTCGGACAGGCGTTCGCGCAGCATCCAGAAACTCTGTGCCTGGGTTTGAGATTGCGCGATCATCGCGTCGTCAACGAGGCCGCGCTCGTTCGCGAGGGAGAGTAGGGATTCCGCATCGCGTGACAGGGCGCCTGCGTCGTTCCCGTCAATTTCAATCAGCACATACCAGTGATGCGGCTTTGCGAAGGGGTCGCGCGCGTCCGACACATGGGCCGTGACGAACTCGAGCCCGATGCGGGCAAAAAACTCAAAGGTGGAAACTTGCCCACCGGACCGCGCCTGCGCGATGTGCAGCAGTCCGATGGCGGCGTCCACGGTGGGCAGCGCGCACAACATCGTCGATGTGTGTGCAGGGCGGGGAAACAGTTTGAACGTCGCGGCGGTGACAATGCCAAGTGTTCCCTCCGCGCCGATAAAAAGCTGTTTGAGATCGTAGCCTGTGTTGTCTTTGCGTAGGCCTGAGAGCCCGTTCCAGATCTCGCCCGACGGCAATACGACTTCCAGCCCCAGCACCTGATCCCGCGTCATGCCATAGCGCAAGACATTGGTGCCGCCCGCGTTGGTGGACACAATGCCGCCGATGGTGGCGGTGCCTTCCGAGGCGAGGGAGGTCGCAAGCAACATATCGCGCGCGGCGGCTGCCTCTTGCGCGGTGGCGAGGGGGCAGCCCGCCTCAATTGTCATTGTGGCGTTTTCGCTGTCGATGTTTCGCACCGTGCGCAACCGTTCCAGCGAGATGAGCACTTCGCCGTCAAAGGGGATCTGCCCACCCACCAATCCTGTGTTGCCGCCTTGCGGAACAATGGCGGTATGGGTTTCGGCACAAACGGAAACGATGCTAGCGATCTCGCCCACGCTGCCAGGGCGGAGCAGCAACGGCGTTTGTCCCTGATAACGCCCACGCCATTCGGTGAGGTGCGGCGCGAGGTCATCCGCGTCGGAGGTCCAGCCCGAGGGGCCGACAAGGGCACGCAGCCGATCCAGCGTTTCCTTTGAAGGCATCGTCATCTCACGCCTCCGCCGCGGCGCGGGACAGGCGATCATTAATAGCCTCCCCAAGGCCGGTTTCGGGAATAGGCATTGCGGCGATTGACAGCGCGCCGCTGGCGTCGAGCTCACGCAACATGGCGAACAGGTTTGCCGCTGCTTCAGCCAAATCACCGGTCGGGCTCAAGTTGCGCATAGGGCCGTCGTGCGGTGGCGCTTCAGGTCCGAAGGCGAGCAGGGCTTCGCGCTTGGCAACACTTTCGGCATTCAGCCGCAACTTTGTGTGCGGCGCATAGTGGCGCGCAAGTTGGCCGGGAGAATGTCTTTCATCAAGTGTTCGGTCCGACAGTTTGCCCACCACGTCTTCAATTGCAGCGCGGGGGACCGCGCCGGGGCGGAGCTGGATCACCTCATCGCCGAATGCGCCGCAGACGGTGCTTTCCACGCCCAGGGGGCAGGGCCCGCCATCGAGGATCATGTCCACGCGTGCGCCCAGGCCCTCCGCCACATGGGCGGCCAGAGTGGGGCTGAGGCTTTCCGATGGATTTGCACTCGGCGCGGCGAGGGGGACGCCCGCCGCCGCGATCAGGTCGCGCGCGATGTCATGGGCAGGCATGCGCAGGGCGATGGTGGAAAGCCCGGCGCTGACGAGATCGCTCGCCGGGCAATCGAGGGTGCGTTCGACCACAAGGGTCAGCGCCCCGGGCCAGAAGGCCTCTGCCAGGGCGCGCGCCTGTTCCGGGAACACGCCAAGCTGCTCCGCCATTTCCATACTCGCAACATGGACAATCAGCGGGTTGAACTTTGGCCGGCCTTTCGCCGCGAAGATGCGTGCGACCGCGCGGCCTTCGGTCGCGTCCGCGCCTAGGCCATAGACCGTCTCGGTGGGAAAGGCCACGAGCCCGCCGTCGCGCAAGGTGCGCGCGGCGTCGATGATGGCGAGATGAGTGGCGGGCGTGGGTTGCATTTGTCCTGTTGATCCTGCGATTTTGTCGCACCATACATAGAATGGGCACGCGCCGGACAACAGCCCCCAAATCGTTTAAGGTAAGTGTCAGACCATACACGAATGACGAAGGATCAAGCTTCGATGCGGACCGATACCCCAACCTACAACAATGTCGCCATCGTGCTTCACTGGCTGATCGCTCTTCTGGTGATCTGCATGTTCTTCTTCGGCCTCTATGCCGAGGAAGCAAAGGAAGCCCTGATTGAAGGGGAAGGTGGCACCCGCGAACAGGTGATCATGCTGTTCAATTGGCACAAGACATTTGGCCTTTTGGTGCTGGTGCTGGTTCTCGCGCGGCTTGCCTGGCGGCTTGTTAGCAAGGCGCCGCCGATGTCAGCGGATTTGGGCAAACGGGAACAGTTTCTCGCCAAGGCGACGCACCTGCTTTTCTATGTGCTTTTGATCGGTATTCCGCTTTCCGGCTGGCTGATCATCTCGACATCAACGAGCCCCAGCTTCTTTTTCAATATCACCGGAATGGAAATCCCCAAGATTTGGGGGCCCAGTGAAGAGCTTCACGAAGCGATGGAAGAAGTGCACGAGCTTGGCGCCTATTTCATTATGGCGCTTTTGGTGTTCCACGTGGCCGCTGCGCTGAAGCATCACTTCTGGGACAAGACCGATACGCTTATGCGCATGGCGCCTTGGGTCAAACCGAAAGGTTAAACAAGGCGTACAGGGCCGCTAACGCTTCCCCCACGTCATAATTGACGGGGGGAAGGGCCGCTCCTAGGGTCGGTCGCAACCACGAGGACCCGCATGGCTGATGCATCCCTGGTCTCCCAAGGGGCCGGCAAACGTTTGGACTATCCCTTCGACGCACCTGAGGTCGGTGAAACCATTGAGGTGGCGCCGGGCGTTCACTGGCTGCGCATGCCGCTGCCCTTTAACCTCGACCATATCAATCTGTGGCTTCTGGAAGACGGCGACGGCTGGACCGTGGTCGACACCGGTCTGCGCGGCGGCGACACGCGCGAGGTCTGGACAAAACAGTTCGGCACGGTCATGGGCGGCAAGCCCGTCACACGGATGATCGTGACGCACCTTCACCCCGACCATGTGGGCAGTGCGGGCTGGCTTGAGCGGCAATTCGGCTGCCGCCTGTGGATGAGCCGCACGGATTACCTTCAGTGCCGCATGCTGTGGCACGACACCGGCCGCGAGGCGCCCGAAGCGGCAACTATTTTCTACCGCGCGGCGGGTTATACCGAAGATCAGATCGAACAATACAAGTCGCGCTTCGGCGGGTTCGGCAAGGGCGTCGACCGCATGCCGGACGCCTATACGCGGGTGCAGGAAGGCGACGTCATTTCCATCGGCGGGCGCGACTGGCACGTGGTGGTGGGCTCCGGCCACGCGCCGGAACATTTGTGCGTCTGGGCGCCGGAGCACGATCTTTTCATCTCCGGCGATCAAGTGCTTCCGCGCATCAGCTCAAACGTTTCGGTCTGGCCGACGGAACCTGACGGCGACCCGCTCTCGGCCTGGATCGACAGCTGCCACAAGATCAAGGCGACGGTGCCCGACACGGTGCTCGTCTGCCCCGCCCATCAGCGTGCGTTCCATGGGCTGCACCACCGGCTCGACCAGCTCGTGACCGGCCACGAACGGAACCTCGATAACCTGCTCAAGAAACTGGCCGAACCCCAGCGGGCGGTGGACGTCTTTGCTTGCCTATACAAGCGCGCCATCGGGGATGACCTGCTCGGCATGGCGACCGGGGAAAGCCTCGCTCACCTCAACTGCCTCCTCCACCGGGGGCTCGCCACCCGCACCCGGGACGAGGCCGGGGTCGACTGGTACCGGGCCAGATAGGGCGCCGGGGCACCGGGTTGTTGCCCCCACATTTTTCGCTTGCGCTTTTTTCAAGTTGAGCAATCATTTGCCCGTTGGAGCGGCGTGGTGCCAGCTCTTGCCGCTGTGGGCCGCCGAAAGCTGGTTGGCGTACCTGAGTTTCGGCCCCTACAGCCCCAAAAAGGTCATTTGAAAAGATGATGCTCGTTAAGACTTACGTTGCCGCCAGCGGCATCGAAGGTGTTGGCGTGTACGCGGGCGAACCGATTGCCAAGGGCACGACCCTTTGGCGGTTTGACCCTCGGTTCGACCGTACACTGACAATCGAGGAACTCGAGGCGCTGCCTGAAGGTGTTCGTGCGTTCCTTGAAAAATACTCCTATCCGCATCACGCGGAAGAAGGGATCATTGTCCTTGAGCTGGACAATGGCCGCTTCATGAACCATTCGACGGAACCCAACACGGACTTCAGTCAAATGGATTTCGGCCACGCCCTTCGCGATATCAAGGCGGGGGAAGAGCTGACCTGCGATTACGTGGATTTCGACCCCACCTTCGCGCTATTGCCTTCCGATGTTGCCCGTTTTACGGGCCACCACGCCGGACTTGCCGAATAAGGCCTGTTGACGGCGTTCCTCTCGCCGGGTTCCACTATGGGCCCGGCGGGAAGGATCGGCATGAACGGAACCATCATCGCATATGAGGATGCGCGCGGCGTCGGCTTGATCGCGCCAGAAGACGGCGGCAATCCCATCGGCTTTCGCGTCGAGGATGTGGATGTGCCCAAGCACCTCAATGTGGGCGAGGCGGTGGTCTATTCCGTTGAGGTGGGGGACTGGTTCGCGAACCGCATCGCTATTCTCAGCGCCCCCCGCGCAACCCGGTCGCGGATCATCGCGGCGCTGCTCGCTATCTTCGGCGGGGTGCTGGGGCTTCAGAAATTTTATCTTGGCTACATGGGTACAGGCTTTTTGATCGCCTTTGTGTCCATCTGTTTCTGGTGGTTGGCACTCTTGCCTGTTCTGGCCGCGGCGGGGCTGGGGGTAATCGAGGGGCTGATCTACCTCACCATGAGCAATGAGACCTTCGAGCAACGCTATCTCAAGGGCCGTCGGCGATGGCTTTGAGGGCTTCCAATCTAACCTCAATCTGTTGACCTTGGCGCGCACCTCACCTATCCCCACTTGGCTTGAATTCGCGGCCCGTCCATGGGCTGACCAGAGGAGCAGCAGAGGTCTCCGATGACCGAAGTTGATGGGGAAACCCCAAAGGGCACGCCTGGCGCGATCACTCTGACGCGCCATGGCAAGCCCAAGGTGCGGCGGCGGGGCTGGTGCGACCGGCACGGCTTCGACACCTGGTGGCGAGCCTATGAAGAGTCCGGCCTCAATCCCGACAGCAAGCCGCCGGAGGTCCTGTGCCATGTGGCGGGGCGGGCGACCCAGCTTTTCATGAGCCCCAAACAGCGCGCCCGGGAAACCGCCAAGGCCATCTGCGGCGACCGCGAGGTGGAAGTCAGCGATCTGTTTCTTGAGGCGCCGCTGCCCGCGCCGCCCCTGCCGCTCCACATGCCGGTGACCTTCTGGTGGGTCATCTCGCGCTTTTACTGGTGGTTCGGCTTCAAAGGGAACTTTGAGCACCGGAATGAGACCAATGCCCGCGCCACCCGCGCTACGGATTTTTTGATCGAACAGGCCGCCAAGGGCGACGTGCTTGTTTGCGGTCACGGCTGGTTCAACCGCATGGTGGGCTGGCGCCTGCGCCGGCGGGGCTGGCGCATGATCTACAATGGCGGTGATGCCTTCTGGGGGTGGCGCGAATATCTGCCGCCGGAGTAAGCTCAAGCCCAAGGAGACGTTTTACATGGCCAAGACCGACAAGATTCCCGCCGACATCGCCAAGCTGAGCTTTGAGGATGCGCTGAAGGAACTCGAATCCATCGTCACCCAGCTTGAGCAGGGCAAGGTGGAGCTGGAAAAATCCATCGAGATTTACGAGCGCGGCACGCAGCTGAAAGCTCATTGCGAATCCAAGCTGAAAGACGCCCAGGCGCGCATCGAAAAAATCGTCGTGGCCGCCGATGGATCGGTCACGACCGAGCCCGCCAATCTGGACTGACCCCCATGACCACACCCCTTAATGAGGCGCTGGAAGCCTCCGCTACGCTTATGGATGACGTGCTGGCCGATGTGCTGCCGGAGCCTTCGGGGCCTGAGGCGCGGGTGCACGAGGCCATGCGCTATGCGGCGCTCGGCGGCGGCAAGCGCCTGCGTCCGTTTCTTGCCATGCAGTCGGGCAAATTGTTCGGTATCGACGCCAAGCTTATGCAGCGCGTTGCGGCGGCGGTGGAATGTGTCCACGTCTATTCCCTCATCCACGACGATCTTCCGGCCATGGATGATGACGATCTGCGCCGGGGCAAGCCCACGACCCACAAGCAATATGACGACGCAACAGCTATACTTGCCGGTGATGCGCTGCTGACGTTGGCGTTTGAAATTCTCGCCGATGAGGAGACGAACGAAGACCCTTATGTCCGCGCCAAGCTGGTCGCGCGCCTTGCCCGCGCGGCGGGGCCCCACGGCATGGTGGCGGGGCAGATGATCGATATCGCCGTTGAGGGGCAGAGCGCGGACATCGGCACGGTCACGCGGCTTCAGCGGCTGAAGACGGGAGAGTTGATCGCTTTTGCCTGCGAGGCGGGGGCAATCATGGGCAAAGCCAGCAAGGAAGCGGGCCACGCCCTTGAGGGCTATGCCCATGATCTGGGGCTCGCGTTTCAGATGAGCGACGACCTTTTGGACGTGGAGGGCGACGAAAATGCCGCAGGAAAAGCCTTGCGCAAGGACGAGGCCCGCGGAAAAGCCACATTTGTCGGGATATTGGGGGCGGAACGGGCGCGGGCCCAGGCCGAGCTTCTGGCGGCCCAGGCGGCCCGTCACCTTGATTTGTTTGATGAAAAGGCCGACCTTCTGCGGGCGCTCGCGGACTATGTGGTCCACAGAAAGAAGTAAGCAAGCGTTGGCAGCCGCCGGGAACAGGCGGCGTGAAAAAGGTCGGGGAAACCCTTCGGGGCAGTATAGTTTTGACTGACAAAATCGGCACAGACGAGAACCCTCCGGTGCAAAGCAAGACACCCTTGCTCGACACGGTCCACACGCCCGCCGATGTGCGTGCGCTCGAAAAAAAGGATCTGCGCCAGCTCGCCGACGAGCTGCGCACCGAGACCATCGACGCGGTTTCGATCACGGGCGGGCACCTGGGTGCCGGGCTCGGTGTCGTGGAGCTTACGGTCGCGATCCACCACGTCTTCAACACGCCCGATGACAAGCTGATCTGGGACGTGGGGCACCAATGCTATCCCCACAAGATACTGACCGGCCGCCGTGACCGTATTCGGACCCTGCGCCAGGGCGGGGGGCTTTCCGGTTTCACCAAACGCGCCGAGAGCGAATACGACCCCTTTGGCGCTGCGCATTCCTCCACGTCGATTTCCGCGGGCCTGGGCATGGCCGTGGCGCGCGATCTCAAGGGCGAAGACCGCAACGTGATCGCCGTCATCGGCGACGGCGCCATGAGCGCCGGCATGGCCTATGAGGCGCTGAACAACGCGGGCGCGCTTAAGAACAAACTCATCGTCATCCTGAATGACAATGACATGTCCATCGCGCCGCCGGTGGGCGCCATGAGCGCCTATTTCTCGCGGCTCTGGTCGGGCGGCGCGTATCAGAACATCCGCCACTTCACGAAACAGATTACGGGCGCGCTTTCAAAAGAGCTGCAGAAAACCGTGGGCCGCGCGGAAGAATACGTGCGCGGTATGGCGGCGCCGCAAGGCACGCTGTTCGAGGAAATGGGTTTTCACTATGTGGGACCCATCGACGGGCACAATCTCGAGCACCTGATCCCTATTTTGAAGAATGTGCGCGACGCGGATATGGGGCCGATCCTCGTTCACGCGATTACGCAAAAGGGCAAGGGCTACGCCCCGGCAGAAGAATCCGCCGACAAATATCACGGCGTCTCAAAATTCAACGTGGCGACCGGCGTCCAGCAAAAGGGCGCGTCCAACGCGCCGTCCTATACAAAGGTCTTTGCGAAGGCGCTGATCGACGAGGCCGAACGCGACGAAACCATCGTCGGCATCACCGCCGCCATGCCGGATGGGACGGGGCTTGATCAGTTCGCCAAGCAGTTTCCCGATCGTTTTTTCGATGTGGGGATTGCCGAACAGCATGGCGTCACTTTTGCGGCGGGACTTGCTACGCAAGGCATGAAACCCTTTGCGGCGATCTATTCGACCTTCCTGCAACGCGCCTACGACCAAGTCGTGCACGACGTGGCGATCCAGAAGCTGCCGGTGCGCTTTGCCATCGACCGCGCGGGGCTCGTGGGCGCCGATGGGCCGACACATGCGGGCGCCTTTGATGTGACCTATCTTTCAACCCTGCCGGGGTTCGTGGTCATGGCCGCTGCCGATGAGGCGGAGCTGGTGCACATGGTGGCAACCGCCCGCGCCATTGACGATGGGCCTTCGGCTTTTCGCTATCCACGCGGCGAAGGGCGAGGTGTTGAGCTGCCCCTGCATGGCGAACCGCTCGAAATCGGTAAGGGCCGACTGATCCGCGAGGGCAAACATGCGGCGGTCCTGAGTTTCGGCGGGCGGCTGGAAGAAGTTGAGAAGGCGGCCGATGAGCTCGCCTCCCGTTACGGCCTTCACATCACCGTGGCGGATGCGCGCTTTGCAAAGCCCCTTGATCATGACCTGATCCGCCAGCTTGCGAACCATCACGAGGCCCTCATCACCGTCGAGGAAGGCTCTATCGGCGGTTTCAGCTCACACGTGCTGGAATTCATGGCGGGCGATGGCTTGCTTGATGGGCGGGTAAAATTCGCGCCCATGCATTTGCCTGATACGTTCATCGATCAGGCGAGCCCGCATGCGATGTATGACGAGGCAGAATTGAACGCGAGCCACATCGTCGCCCGCGTTCTTTCCATGACGGAAGCCGGTACCGCCGCCTTGCGCGCCTAAGGCCTATTCGGCTTCAGGTTCCGGGCCGGGGCTCGGGTTGCCGCCATCCAGGACCCATTTCCACGAGCCGTCTTCCTGGCGTTGCCAGATCGTGACGTATTTGCCGAAGTTTTCCACTTCATTGCCTTCGTCGTCTGTGCCCCAAGTGCGGTACTGGCCGTAGGTGAAGCCAAGGTCTTCACTGCCGGCGATCATGCCGCCCAGCGGTTCCCATTCGAGACTAATGCCATCAGGCCATTGGGTGAGGAACTCACGCACGCCGCCTTCGCCGCGCACAAAGTTCTGCCCGCCGTTCATCATCACCGCATCGTCGGCAACGTATGCCAGGAACGCATCACGCACTTCGCCGTCTTGCGCCATGGCGCTGAAGTCGCGGTCCGCCTGCATCAGGTCTTCAACCGTGTCGGCCATGGCCGCGCTCCCCAGAAAAGTCATCAGTACAGATATGAAAAGGATTCGGAACATTTGTGCCTCCCTTGATCTTGGGTCAGCATAGCCCCAAATGCCGGGTGGCCAAGTCACAACGCGGAGAGGGTGCCTATCCCTCGAACGTGAGGCCCTGGCCCAGATGACGCAAGACGTGATCGGCCAGAACGCAGGCCATCATGGCCTCGCCGATGGGCACCGCGCGGATACCGACGCAAGGGTCGTGGCGGCCCTTGGTCTGGATTTCCGTCTCTTCGCCCGCTTTTGTCACGGTTTTGCGGGGGCTGAGGATCGAGGACGTGGGTTTGACCGCGAACCGCGCCACCACGGGTTGCCCGGAGGAGATGCCGCCTAAAATGCCGCCTGCGTGATTGGTGGTGAATTTGATGTCATTGCCGTCGCGCACAATCTCGTCAGCGTTCTCCTCGCCGGTGAGCTCGGCCGCACCAAAGCCCGCACCGATCTCGACGCCCTTGGCCGCGTTGATGCTCATGAGCGCCGCGGCGAGGTCCGCATCAAGCTTGCCATAGATCGGCGCGCCAAGCCCTGCGGGCACACCTTCCGCAATCACCTCAATAACGGCGCCGAGGGAGGAGCCCGCCTTGCGCGTCTCGTCGATCAGCTTTTCCCATGCCTTTGCCGTTTCTGCGTCGGGGCAAAAGAAGGGATTGTTGTCGACCTCAGCCCAATCCCATCTGCCGGTGTCGATGCGCGATTTGCCCACCTGCACGAGCGCCGCGCGCACAGTAACGGGGGCGGGTAGGATGTGGTTGAGCACTTTGCGAGCGACGGCGCCCGCCGCGACGCGGGTTGCGGTTTCACGCGCTGAGCTGCGCCCGCCGCCGCGATAATCGCGCACGCCGTATTTTTGCCAGTAGGTGTAATCGGCGTGGCCGGGGCGGAACTTGTCCTTGATGTCGGAATAGTCCTTGGACCGTTGATCTGTGTTCTGGATTTCCAGCGCGATGGGCGTGCCAGTGGTCATTTGTCCGCCGGTATCCGCGTCCTCGAATACGCCGGACAGGATCCGCACCTGATCGGCTTCCTGCCGCTGGGTGGTGAACTTCGACTGGCCCGGACGGCGCTTGTCGAGAAAGGGTTGAATGTCGGCTTCGGTCAGCGCAATACCGGGCGGGCACCCGTCGATGACGCAGCCGATGGCGGGGCCGTGGCTTTCGCCCCAGGTGGTCACGCGAAACAGATGGCCGAACGTATTGTGCGACATTGATCGGCCCAGCCTTCCTTACGTTGTTGAAATGTCGGGGGCGTCAACCGCCTTCATGCCGACGACATTATAGCCCGCATCCACGTGATGGATTTCGCCCGTGACGGCGCTGCTCATGTCGCTCAGGAAATAGAGCGCGCTTTGGCCCACTTCATCAATGGTCACATTGCGGCGCAGGGGCGAGTTGTATTCGTTCCATTTGAGGATGTAGCGGAAATCGCCAATGCCGCTCGCGGCCAGCGTCTTGATCGGCCCTGCGGAAATCGCATTCACGCGAATGCCCTTTTTGCCCAGGTCCTCGGCAATATATTTGACCGAGGTTTCAAGCGCGGACTTGGCGAGCCCCATGACATTGTAGTGGGGCATCACGCGCTCGGCGCCGTAATAGGTGAGGGTGAGGATCGACCCGCCCGGGTCCATCAGTTTTTCGGCGCGCTGCGCGACCGCCGTGAAGGAATAGCACGAGATATTCATGGTCATCATGAAGTTCTCGAAGCTCGTATCGACATAGCGGCCCTTGAGTTCGTCCTTGTCGGAAAAACCGATGGCATGAACGACGAAGTCGAGCTTGCCCCAGCGCTTTTCAATTTCGGCGAAACAGGCATCCACCGTTTCAAAATCCGAGACGTCGCACGGCACGGTGAAATTGCTGCCCAACCGTTCGGCGAGCGGCACCACGCGCTTTTTCAGCGCATCGCCCAGATAGGTGAAACACATCTCCGCGCCTTCCGCCGCGCAGGCCTGTGCGATGCCCCAGGCGATCGACTTTTCATTGGCGAGGCCCATGATCAGGCCCTTTTTGCCAGCCATAAGCGGCTTGCGGTCACTCATCGTCACATCCATTGCTTGAGCTGCGGTGCAGGTTCGCGGGTGACTTTACCGATTTGAGTCTACGGGTCAATTCAGGGACTTAGCGAAGGTAAAGGGGCCCGGTCCCATTCCGTGCCGCCTACGGCGCCAATGGGTTGTAATCACTCTCATCGGTGACGGGGGCGTCACTCTCCAACCGCAGATCGGGGGTCGGCCCTTCGGTGTCTGGCGTGGGAGCCAGATAGGCCGCGATGCTTTCCCCGGGTGCGGGTTCGAGCTGCGGCGGCAGGTTGAATTCCGAACGTGTGGGGTCTTCGAGCAATTCGAGCGGCAGGCCCGCTTCAGCAAGGCGCAAGTTCGCATTGCGCAGACCCTGGCGCGCGGCGAGGCGGATCAGCTGCTCGGCCGTGTCGCGATTCTGTTCGATGCCTTCGCCCTTTGCCGCCATTACGCCAAGCACATATTGCGCACGCGGATCGCCGGCGCGGGCGGCGGTGTAGAACCATTGGATCGCGGCTTCGGGGTCGGGGCGGTCCACCCCGTCGCCCGCGCGCAACATCGCCCCCAGATTGATCATGGCGTTGACGAGACCGGCCTCCGCCGCGCGGCGATAGAAATAGACCGCACGCGGCAGGTCCTGCTCGGTGCCCACACCCTGCCGCAACATGTTCGCCACATTGCGCTGGGCCGACATGTTGCCGGTCTGGGCGAGGGGCAACCAGATCTCGAAGGCGCGCGCATAGTCGCCCGCGTCATAGGCGGCGATCCCCTGATCAAACAGAGCTTCCTGTTCGGCGCTGGTCATGGGGCCGAAGTCATCGTCCAGCGAATCATCCTGCGCGCGCGCGGGCAGGGCGAACAATGCCGCGCTAGTAAGAACGATTAGCAGGAACCGGAACAAAGACGCCAAAGAAAACTCCGCGAACGCTGGTGGGGGGATGACGAAGGCCGGGGGCTGGTCTATGTCTTTTCCCAACTACTCATTGTGCCGTTATAGCGGGCCCGGGGGCAAAGCTCCAAATCGCTGCGGCACGGCTTTCGGAAAGGGCGGCTGATGGCCTTGCGTACCGAAGAAGATGTGGCCGCGGAGGCCTTTGCGGCGACGGACCCGGTGGCCCTGTTCCGCACCTGGTTTGCGGAGGCCGAACTGCACGAGCCCAATGACGCGAATGCCATGGCGCTCGCCACGGTGGACGCTAGCGGGCTGCCCGATGTGCGCGTGGTGCTGCTCAAGGACATGGATGAAGACGGGTTTGTTTTCTACACCAACCTCAAGTCCGCGAAGGGCGAAGAATTGCTCGGTGCGGGCAAGGCGGCGTTGAATTTTCACTGGAAAACCTTGCGGCGACAGGTGCGCCTGCGCGGTCCTGTAGAACAGGTCACGGATGCAGAGGCGGACGAGTACTTCGCTTCGCGTCCGCGCGGCAGCCAGCTGGGCGCCTGGGCCTCGAACCAAAGCCATCCCATGGAGAGCCGCGAGAAGCTGATCGAAGATGCAATGGCGCTCGACAAAAAATACGAAGGCCAGGATGTGCCGCGCCCCCCGCATTGGTCGGGCTTTCGCCTGCGCCCCGCCTATTTCGAGTTCTGGATCAATCGCGAGTTCCGCCTTCATGACCGCCGCGTTTTTCGTCGTGAGGGGATGGGCAAGCCTTGGCAAGTGGAGCGCCTTTATCCATGACCGCCGCGACGCGCCCCCCCGAACCTGCCAGTGCGCTCGAGCGCCCCACGCTGATGAAGGCGGCGACCTATGCCGCCGTCGCGGCGGCAGCAACCATGATCCTTATGAAGCTTGGCGCCTGGTTCGCAACCGACAGCGTGTCCATGCTCGGCAGTCTGGTGGATTCTTCGCTTGATGCCTTTGCCTCCATCATCAACCTGATCGCCGTGCGGCAGGCGGTGGTGCCCGCTGACCGCGAACACCGTTTCGGCCATGGCAAGGCGGAATCCATTGCGGGGCTGGGGCAGGGCGCGCTTATCATCGGCTCGGCGCTGTTTCTGTTTGCCGAGGCGGTACGGCGCTTCATTGACCCGGTAGAGATCGAGTACAGCACCATCGGGATCGCTGTCATCGTCGCATCCATCGTGATCACCCTCGCGCTGGTGGCGTTCCAGATGTACGTGGTGCGCAAGACGCGCAGTGTGGCAATCACGGCGGATTCGATCCATTACCGGGGCGATCTCGCCATGAACCTCGGCGTCATCGCGGCGCTGGTGCTCACGTCTTATTTTAGCCTGTGGTGGGCGGATGCCCTGTTCGGCCTGATTATCGCGGGCTTTGTGGGCTATGCCGCATGGCAGATCGTGCGCAAGTCCTATGATCAGCTTATGGATCGGGAACTGCCCGATGGGGAACGGGAACGCATCGTCGACGAGGTTTTCAAATGCGAAGACGTGCTCGCCATTCACGACATGAAAACGCGCGCCTCGGGCGGCGATTATTTCATTCAGCTGCACATGGAGCTTGATCCCGGTCTCAGTCTTGATCGCGCCCATGATGTTTCCGAAGAAGTGGAACAGGCGCTCCTCGCCCTCTTTCCCTCTTCCGAAGTCATCATTCACCAGGACCCGCTGGGCGCCGTGCCCGAGGAATATTCCGGCCGCGTGACCCGCCACATGGCGCTCAGGAAGGGCGGCAGTTACGCCGCGCATGTGGCGTGACTTTGATACGCGTTACACCTATTTGGGGGCACGGAGGCTGGGGGGCCCATGGAAGTTCCCGCTCCTTTCGACCTTGAAGTTTTAGGTCATCGAAACGCGGCGCAATTGGAGGCCAGCCTTTATGGCGAAGTGAAAACCCCAGATCACCCGCTTGTTGGCCTTTTTGTTCAATTGAGCAAGCGTCACAACAGCATGACGTCCAATGCGTTCAACCTTGTTGGCGCTGAAGACAAAGAAACAATTCGCCGGGGGTTTGAGGAGATCACTCTTCCGGACTGGACTATAGCTGGGTTTGCAGAGGTCGCGCTTTCTGAACTGGGGCGCCTATAGCGGTAATCAATCCCCTGTTCCCACGGGGCCCCAGCACTGCTAAAACCATCAGCTGATAGTTTGTCACCAGATCACGTGGGGAGACGTATATGCTGGGTTTGATGCAGGACTGGCCGCTTTTGGTCAGCAAAATTCTCGATCATGCCGCCATCAATCATGGCGATCAGGAGATCGTGAGCCGTACCACCGAAGGCCCGATCGAGCGCTGCACCTACAAGGACTTGCATTCCCGCGCGCGTCAGGTGGCCAAACGGCTTGAGGCCGCCGGCATCAAACAAGGCGACGTGGTTGCGACCATGGCCTGGAACAACGCCCGCCATATGGAAGCCTGGTACGGCATCATGGGCATGGGCGCGGTGTGCCACACGTTGAACCCGCGCCTGTTCCCTGAACAGCTCGTCTACATCATCAATCACGCTGAAGATAAGTTGATCTTTGTCGAAACGACTTTTGTGCCGTTGATCGAAGCCATTGCCGACAAGCTTATGCACGTGAAAGGCATCGTCATCATGACCGACGCCGCGCACATGCCGGACACCAAGCTGAAGAACGCCATCTGCTATGAAGATTGGCTGGCTGAAGCGGACGACGATTACACCTGGCCGGAGTTTGATGAGAACACGGCCGCGGGGCTTTGCTATACCTCCGGCACAACGGGGAACCCCAAGGGCGTTCTTTATTCGCACCGCTCGAATGTGCTTCACGGCATGCTGGCGAATTCCGCCGACACGCTGGGCCTCACGACCAGCACGGTGATCCTGCCGGTGGTGCCCATGTTCCACGCGAACGCCTGGGCCATTGCCTTTGCCGCGCCCATGTCCGGCGCGAAACTCGTGATGCCGGGGCCGAAGATGGATGGCGAAAGCATTTACGAATTGCTCGACACGGAGAAGGTGAGTGACACCGCCGCCGTGCCTACGGTCTGGCTGATGCTACTCAATCACCTTGAGGCAAACGATCTGAAGCTGCCCTACCTCAATCAGGTGGTGATTGGTGGTTCGGCCTGTCCGCCCTCGATGATCGAAAAGTTTGAAAAGAATTACGGCGTTGAGGTTTCTCACGCCTGGGGCATGACCGAAATGTCGCCCATCGGCACGATCGGTAAGCTGAAAGGCAAGAACAAGGATCTTCCGTTCGAAGAAAGACTTGCGCTCAAAGCCAAGCAAGGCCGCGCGCCCTTCACCATCGAGTTGAAGATCACTGATGACGACGGCAATGAGCTGCCCCATGACGGCAAGGCCTTTGGCCACCTCATGGTGCGGGGCCCGGCGATCTCCAAGTCTTACTTGAAAGGCGAGGGCGGCGAGATCCTCGACAGCGATGGTTGGTTCGACACCGGCGACGTGGCGACATTGGACGCCGACAGCTACATGCAGATCACCGACCGCTCAAAGGACGTGATCAAGTCGGGCGGGGAATGGATTTCGTCGATCGATTTGGAAAACCTCGCCGTGGGCCACCCCGAAGTGGCCGAAGCCGCGGTGATCGGCATCGTGCACCCCAAGTGGGACGAACGCCCCTTGCTGATCGTGGTGCGGAAAGAGGGCTCCAAGGTCACAAAGGATGATATCCTTGCCTATATGGACGGTAAGATCGCCAAATGGTGGATGCCGGATGATGTGGCCTTTGTGGATGAGATTCCGCACACAGCGACGGGCAAGATTCAGAAAATGGATCTGCGCGAAACCTTCAAGGACTACGAGCTGCCGACTGCGTAGGGGTCTGTTGCCCCTCTGAAACAAAACGGAACCGAGGGGATGGACATCATGTTCGACGCAACCGCACGTTTTCTGCCGGGGCTTGCCTTGGCGGTGGGTCTTGTGGCGCTCGCGCTCGTGGCGGGGCCGGGACCCGGCTACAAATTCGGGATCATCCCGCTGGGCACCGTCTTTCAGATGCTGAAGTACGGTGCCTATTTCGGCATGGCGGCGGGCGGGCTCGGCCTTCTCGCCATCGTCGCGCGGTTTATCTCAGGGCAAGGCGCCTTGGCGATCGCGTTGGCGGGGCTTTTGCTTGGCGCTGCCGCCGTTGGCTTTGTCATGAATTTTCGGTCCCAGGCGCAATCCGTGCCGCCCATCCATGACATCTCAACCGATACGGAAAACCCGCCCGTGTTTGTCGCGGCAATCCCCTTGCGCGAGGCGGCAGGGGCATCGAACCCGCCTGAATACGTTGGCGGCGAGCCCGAACCCGGCAATCCGGAGCGCACCATTGCCGAGGCGCAACACGCGGCCTATCCCGATCTGCAATCGGTCTTTCTCGACGTGGACCCGGGCGTTGTCTCCGCCGCGGTGCTCGCCACCATCGACGAGATGGGTTGGGAGCTGATCGAGGCGAACACGCTCGAAGGCCGCTTCGAAGCGACCGATACCACATTCTGGTACGGCTTCAAGGATGACATCGTGATCCGCATCGACCCGCAGCGCGATGGCGCGGTACGGCTCGACGTGCGGTCAAAGTCTCGCGTGGGCGTGTCGGATGTGGGCGCGAATGCGGCCCGCATCCGAGCCTTCCTCGACGCGCTCAACGCGCGGGTGGGGGGCTAAGGCAGCCGCCACTCATCACCGTCAGCACGCGCGCGACCGGTGTCCACCATGTGGATCAGGTGCGCATGTACTGAGCGCGCGGCGGCAGGGTGCAAACGGCTGTCCACATCGCGGTACATGCTTTCCACCATTTCGGGGATGCGCGTCATGCCTTCTGTGAGGCAGGCCTCGATCTGTAGTTCGCGTGCTTCGCGGTGATGGATGAAGGCCTCAATAAAGGGCTTTGGCTCGGTGATCGCCGGGCCGTGGGTCGGCCAATAGATCGCGTCATCGCGCGCCTGCAATATCCGAAGGGATTCGAAATAGGCTTTCATGTCACCGTCGGGGGGCACGATCACGCTCGTTGACCAGCCCATCACATGATCGCCGGTAAAAAGCGCCCGCTCTTCAGCCAAGGCAAAACACATGTGGTTGGACGTATGGCCGGGGGTAAAGACCGCCTCCATGGTCCAGCCTTTGCCTTCGATTACATCGCCATCCTTGATGCGCACATCGGGAATGAAATCTGAATCGCCGCCTTCTTCGACCTTCGCGCCCTGATCGGCTTTGCCTGACCCGTGGGGTCCAAAGGCATAGGTCTGCGCGCCGGTTGCCGCTTTCAGTTCCTTGGCCAGCGGTGAGTGATCGTTGTGCGTATGGGTGATCAGAATGTGGGCGACGGTTTCACCCTTCAGCGCTTTGGTCAGCGCCGCCATGTGCGCCGCGTCGCGGGGCCCGGGGTCGATCACCGCAACCTCGCCATGACCGATGATATAGGTGCCGGTGCCGGTATAGGTGAAGGGTCCCGGGTTGTTGCAGATGACGCGCCGGATAAGCGGCGAGAGCGTGTCCACAACGCCGTATTCAAATTCAATGTCCCGAACAAAGGGGATGCCGGCCATCAGGCTGCCTTCTCACTCACCATCTGCGTAAAGGCCCGGCCCAGGCGCGTGAGCGCGCGGAACTTGTCCACCGTCTTGAGCGGGATGGGCGGCCCCATATCGGTTTTGTTCACATCAACCACAAAGATTTTGCCGCTGTGGCGGCAACGCAAGACATCGAGCCCGCCGAAGTCGAGCCCCATTTCGCGGGCAAAGCCGAGCAGCTGATCCACTTCTGTTTGGCTAAGGGCTTCAACCGTTTCAACCAGCGTCGCGTCTGTGTTGTCATTGGCAAAGCGGATCGCGATGGGCCGACGCTTCAGATAAACGAACGGAATATTGTCGCCCACGATGGGCACGCGAATATCCTCGACGATCTCGCCGTCATAGCAGTTTTCAACAAAGCGCTGGTAGGAATAGCCGGCCTCGGCCTTCGCGATGGGGCAGTCGATGATGCGCCCGTCGTGTTTCGCGTTCTCTTCTGACTTTTGCACCACCTTGCCGGTATAGGTCGTGGGGTCCACGGCGAGGCCATAACCGAAGCTGCGTTCGAACACTTCTTCAACGCGGGTCTTGCTGATGTCTGTGCACCCGCCGTTGAGAATCTTTTTGTTGGAATTTAGAACATCCTCGGCGATGGACCCGTGGGTCTTGTCCTCGAAGTAAAAGAGGACGTCACAGGCGGCAAAGTCGTCGGAGTAGCGAAAGCCCATCCACTTCGTGACATTCCAGATCTTGTACCAGGGCTTGGGCCGCGCGGGCACCCAGCCGATGGTGTAGGGGGCGCGGTTGCCGGTGAAGTAGCGCGTCCAGAAAACGATTTGAATGGCGAGGAACATGATCAGCTGACGGTAGATCGCATAGATCATCGCCGCGTCGAGACGCAGGTGTGTGTCCGTGCTCTTGATATATATTTCGCCCCAGCGGAGCACCGCGTCCTTGTAAAACTGCATGCGGCTGTCTCGCCCCTCGCTTCGCGGCCCCGTCTGCGCGGATAGCCTGCCTTTTGACCGATTATCAGCAAGCTTCCCGTGAAGGCAACCCGGGGCCCTGCGGCCCTTTACCCTGATTGGGGCCTTAGCTGTAGCGGACTTCCTTGGCCTCGGCCTGGCCCTTTTCCACCTCTTCCGCCGCGGCGGCGAGATCTTTGAGGAAATCATCGAGCGCCGCTTCGTGCGCCGGGGTCAGCATCATGTGCAGCGCGGGGGGCTCGGTCGTTGCGCCGGGCCACCAGCCGCGCTTATGCATGGCACCCCACAGGGAATAGAGGTCCATCCCCGGTTTTGAGAAGTTGATGATCATCAGTTTCGAGGGGCCGTGCACCACAAAGCCCAAATCGGCGAGACCCTTTTCCAACCGGGCGCGGGTTTCGAGCACCTTGCCCGCTTTTTCCTTGTAGCCGTCCTTGCCGAGATAATTCATCACGGCCCAGGCCGCGGCGATGGCGCCGCCGGGGCGCGTACCGGCGAGGGTCGGTGTCACCATCCGGCCAGAGGGCCAGACGTTGAAATCGGTCGCCTGATAATTCTGCAAGTCTTCGGAGCGGTAGAGCACGGTGGAGGCGCCCTTCGCGGCATACCCGAACTTATGTAGATCCGCCGACATGGAGCTGACGCCGGGGTTGGTGAAGTTATAGGTGGGCAGCTCGACGCCGTTCATTTCCGCGAAGGGTGCGAAGTACCCGCCAACGCAGGCATCCACATGGAACCACTTGTCATGCTTGCGCGCGATTTCCGATAGCTCGGGGATCTGCTCCACCACGCCGCTCGGGAACGCCGGGGCGCTACCCACGCACATGATGGTGTTGTCGTTGATCGCGGCTTCAAAGGCGGCAAGGTCGGGCAGGCGCGTTTCGTCGTCGATCTTTGTGCGGATCACCTCAAGCCCGAGATAGAGCCCGGCCTTGTTGAACGCAGGGTGACCGGAATAGGGGATCACGATGTTGGCTTTGGAGACATCGACGCCCTGTTCGCGGGCGCGCTCGCGGCAGGACTTAACGGCCATGATGATGCTTTCCGTGCCGCCGGAGGTCATGCCCCCCGCGGCGCCTTCGGGCGCCTGGAACAGGTCGAGCGCCATTTGCACCACTTCGTCTTCCATGGTGCGGAGCGAGGGGAAGGCGCCCTGGTTGAGGCCGTTCTCAGAAATGAACATGGCATAGGCTTCTTTGACCACCTGCAGCACGTCGGGCCCGGCGAAGAAGACGTTGTAGCCGTTGCGGCCGTGGCGCCAGTCGATGTCCTTGGCGGCCATGTCTTCCATTTGCGCCTTCAGCGTATCCCACGGGGTGCCGTGCTCGGGAAAGCCCTTGCTCATCTTGTTCTGCCTCTGTGTCCGGTTGAGTTGCGCGGGACCCTAGCAGGGGTGCGAATGATGGAAAAGAGCGGGGTCAGATAGCGTCGCCCGCGATCCAGAAACTAAGGGCGATTCCGGCCCAGGGCAGCACCGCGCCAATGCCGAGCAGCAAGAGGGTTGGCGTATAGGTGGCCTCGGCCCGTGCGCGGAAGGACCGCACGGCCGCAAAGATCAGCATCAAAAGCGCGCCAAAGGTCGCGACAAGGATCAGAAGGTTGGCCCGGAACAGGGACCCCACGCCCATGCTCTCGGCAGAAATGCCATTGACCGCGAACCCGCCGTAAAGCTCCCAGAACCAGAAAATGTGGAGGCCGATCATCGCGAGGGCCAGAATGCCGAGAAAGGCGTGTTCCCTGCGGCGTTGGGGGCGGGATGATTGCCTCATGGGGTGGTTCCAATCTCTCTGCCCGCAGGCTGTTGCGATGGCGTTCCTTAGGACGGGCCCGGCCACCTTGCAACGCTGGGATGCGTCTAAGGTGTAAAGCTGCCAAGATCGCTCGCTTAAAGGGAACTTTAATGCGGACGTGATCTTCTGGAGGTCTATTGGAAGGCGCATGCAGATGTCCAGCCAGGCCAGCGCTGCCCCTATGGCAGCTGAAAATACGACAGGCTTCATCGACGCGATCGAGAAGATCGGCCGCGACTACGGCTTTGCTGACGGGGCAACGCACCGCCACGGTTATGTGGTGGGCGAGCTCTGCAGCACTCTCGCCGTGGCGCAGGGCGTCTCCAAAGAAGAAGCGACGATCCTCGGCCATGCCGCGCGACTGCATGACATCGGCAAGTTTCTGCTGCCCCCCGCCATCCTGCACAAGCCGGGTCCGCTCGACATCGGTGAGCGCGAGGTCATACAGATGCATTCGCAGCATGGTCAGAGCATCCTGTCCATGTATTCCAATCCGCATTTCCAACTGGCCGCGCAACTGGCGCTGCTTCATCATGAGCGGACCGACGGGACGGGCTATCCCTTCGGGCTCAGGGAGGATGACATTCCCGCGCCGGTCAAAACCATCGCTATCTGTGATGTCTATGAGGCGCTGCGTTCATCCCGTTCGTACAAGGATCAATTGACCCACGACGAAGTTGTAACAATGCTGCGCTTTGACGAACAGCTCGGTACGGGCGCTTTTGACCAAACGGCGCTGACCGCTTTTTTGGACATCGGCGATACGGTTCGCCGCGCCTACCGCCAAGCAACCGCGGAAGCCGAAGCCGCGCACGCCCGCTAACACCCAAAGAAAAAGAGGCGAGTGCACGAAGCACTCGCCCCAAGTTCGTCGAGGAAGGTGCGAAGGCCAAACCTCCGCATCGGAATACCGAGGCATTCCGGAAGGTCGAATGCACGGGCGCGAGACGCTCGCGCGGATTCGATTTGGAAAGTCTGCGCCCTCACGGGCCGAGGGGCTTTGACCTGCATCAAGGCAGGGCAACAGCCCTTGCTTTCAGGGCTTTTTGTACCAATCGGGGTCCGCCGCGCGGCCCAGAACGCGGCGAAGCCCCGTTAGATGCGCCTCAAAAGGCGCCGCGCGACCCTGTGCGGTTTTGTAGATGGGGCGGCGCACCTGGCTCGCACTGGCCGTTGCCACCTGCCGCTTGTTTTCATGGAATTTCAGGCAGGCCGGTTCCCAGGGCAGGCCGCAAAACGCGACAAGTGCGCGCACTTTGGTTTCGGGGTCGGCTGTCAACTCTTCATAGGACAGCGTCAATAGGTCGCCGCGGTCTTGCCGCGTCCACACCTTCATAAGTTTCTGATAGCGGCGAAACACTCGTCCAATGGCGCCAAGGTCGGAACACCACTTCAGTGCATTCATACCAAAGGCGGTCGCAAAACAGGAAAAGCCCGTGTCCATCGGTGCGCGCACCACATGCACAAAATTCGCGCCGGGGAAAAGCAGACGCAAGAACCCCAGATAGATGTAATTGGTGATGCTCTTGTCGAGGATGATTGTGTCTTCGTCTTCCGAGATACCCAGTAGGGCATACGCACCCTCACGAAAGGCGCGGCGAGCATCTTCCAGTGCGGCGGGTGTACGGCTTCGGTTCCAGATATGGAATGCATCATAGACCAACGCCCGCTCACCGATCGTTTTCACGCGCGAATGGCTGGCGAGGATTTGTTCTGTCAACGTGCTGCCAGAGCGAGGCAGGCTGACGATAAAAACAAGATTGCCGCCCGGCGCGTCAGTGCCTGTCGGCAGGGGCGCGACATTGCCGAACAATTGAAGCTGCTCGTTCAGCGCGCCGATATAGCCTTCCTCGTCAAAAGGGACGAGGCTCCTGTGGATTTCGTTGCCGGCGACATAGGCATCCCATGCTTCGTCAATGCGGGCTTGTTTTTCAGCAACCGTCGCGCGGGCAAAAGCAAGAATCATTTGCGCCGGTGGCTCTAGCGTTTTTCTCCGGCTCCAGGCGTCGTCGAGCAGAGGTTCAAGACGAGGCAGATCGCTGTTGTCGCCAATGCGGGCGAGATAATAGAGGGCGTTCACATTGGTTGGATCGCTTTCAAAGGCTGCCCACAAGCCGGCCCGCGCCTTGTCGGATTCACCTGTTCCCATCCAGCCGCGCGCCACCTGAATGCGCAACATGGCATTGTCGGGGAATAACGTTGCTGCCTCATTTGCAATGTCAAACGCCTGTTGGTGCTTTTGGTCGGCAATCAACGCGTCCACATACAAAATGAGAATCATTTCGTTGTCAGGTGTGGCCGCGCGGGCGCGCTCAAGAAAGGCGAGAGGGCCCGTCGTATCTCCCATTTGCTGACAGGTGTTGGAGAGAGCCGCAAGCGCGTCGAGATGAGTTGGGTCATGTTCCAGAACCCGCTCCAACGCAGCGCGCGAACGCGCGAAAGCGCCAACTTGATAGGCGTCGTATGCCTGCTTCAAGAGTGGATCGATTTCAGCATTGTCCATGCGCTAACGTCTTTCCTCTTTGGGAAGGAACCAATTGGGGTCAGCGGCGCGGCGCCCCATGGCGGCAATCAGGGGCCCAAGATGTGCCTCGTACTTTGCGGCGCGGCCCATTGCGGATTGATAGATGGGTTGGCGCACCTGATTGATGCTTGCGGTCAGAATGGCGCGATCGGATTCATGAAACTTGAGGCAGGCCGGGTCCCACTCAAGGCCGCAGAACGCGACAATCTGTTTCGACAGATCTTCGGGCCGTTGCACCAGATCCTCATACCGCACAGTCAGAATATCGTCGGGCCACTGGCTCATCCAATGCAGCATAAGTTTTTCGTAGCGCCGCACATGCCGCCCGATTTCCTCGAGGCTGTAGGTCCATTCGTTTCCTGCGAAGAACGATGTGGTGAGGCAGGAGATTGCCGTGTCCAGCGGGTGGCGGACCACGTGAATGAAGCGCGCCCCGGGCAGGATGGTTCTGAGAAATCCCAGAAAGACATAATTGGTGATCGATTTATCGACGATTACGACACCGTCTTGCCCCGATGCCGCGCGGGCGGCGGCGATGTAACACTCCCGTGCGGCCTTGAGCGCCTCCGGCCCCAGAAGCTTGGGAAGCGTTGGGCCAAACGTATTGTGCCAATAGCCAACCGTGTTGTAGGCGAAGGGTTGTTCGCCAATCGCAGTGACCGCGGAGTGGGCATCAAGGATCTGTTCGACCAGCGTACTGCCTGACCTGGGCAAGCTGACGATAAACACAAATCCGGCGCCGGGCTTTTCATCCTCGAAGGGAATGGGGTTTGCGGCATTGAACAATTTGCCGTGCTGTTCCGGCGTGCGGGCGAAGGTGGGCTCATCGAAATGGGTAACGCTTCGCCGTTTCGCCGCGCCGAAGGAATAGCCTTCCCAGGCTTTCTCAAAATCCTTCATGCGTTCGGCAGCGCGCCCGTAGGCATAGCCCAGCGTCGCCGCATTCCAGGCGTCGCGGCTGTCTTTGTCTTTCCACATCAGGTCCAGCGCGGCGCTGAGTTTCGGCAGCTCCTCGTCAGGAACGATTTGGCCTAATTGATAGGCGCAGTCTGTGTTGTCCGGATCTTTCTCAAGCCAGGTCCAGAACACAGCGCGCGCGGCATCCTGATTGCCGAGCGCAAGATCAGTGTGCGCATAGAGAAGGTGAAGGCGACTCACGTCGGGGTGGGCGGCGATGGCGGACTGGGCCACATCGCGTGCGCGATCAAGCTGCCCGTCCGCGATCAGCGCTTCCACATAACCGGCAAGAACTTCAGGGTCCGGCGTCTGCGTTCCTGCCGCACGGGCATAGAGTTCCACAATGCGGTCGTTGCGATTGAAGTAGCGCAAGGCCTGGGCGGCCAGCATCAGCGCCTCCGCATGGGCGGGATGGGACGCCAGAAATTGTTCCAGCGCCGTGATCGCCTGGTCATGCGCCCCGGACCGGAGCGCCTGTTTGGCGGCGGCGAGGAGAGAATCATTGGCGTTTGCGGTCATCTATTCGGCTCGAGAAAAGGGGTGCGCCCTGAATTCCATCGCGCTTTTGAGCAGCAAAATAGGGGGAAAGTCCATGGTTTTCCTCAAGTTTTGCCGGTCTGAGAGCATTCATTGAAGAATGCCGGGACATAGGATAGGCTTAAGGCCTCTTAACCTTTGGGGGAAGGACGCATGAGAGGTTTTCTCTACGGATTGATCATCGGTGTACTCGCAACGGGCGGGGCCCTTTGGTATTTTGGTAAACTCGATATGAGTGGCGGTTCGGATGACGCGGCTGTGGTTGAAGATACCATAGACGCGATGGACGATGCGGCTGACAGCATGGATGACGCTGCCGAGGACATGATGGACGAAGCAGACGGCATGGCCGATGACGCTGGTGACATGATGGACGATGCTGCTGACACTGCCGAAGACATGGCAGACGACGCGGGCGACATGATGGACGACGCTGCTGACGACATGATGGACGACGCTGCCGACGACATGATGGATGATGCTGCTGATGCTGCTGACGACATGATGGACGACGTTGCCGACGATATGGCGGACGACGCTGCTGACGCGACCGACGACATGATGGATGACGCTGCTGATGCGGCCGACGACATGATGGATGACGCCGCCGATGCTGCCGATGCCGCTGACGACATGTCGGGCGATGCTGCCGACGCTGCCGAAGATATGGCGGACGAAGCTGGTGACATGATGGACGAAGGTGGCGAAGCCACCGACGACGGCACCACGGAATAAGATCGCTTCTGCGATTTGAAACCTGAATGCGTCTGACGGTTGCCGGGTGAGGGCAGGGAGACCTGCTTCCACCGGGCGCCGTCGGCGCATTTTCTTTTGGTGCGATGAAAATGGTCGGAGTGAGAGGATTCGAACCTCCGGCCCCTGCCTCCCGAAGACAGTGCTCTACCAGGCTGAGCTACACTCCGACATTTGACCCCATGAGAGGTCCGGTCAGGGCCGGTTTATGGCCCCGCGGGAGCGCCCTTATAACGACATGACTCAGGGCCCGCAAGCGGGACTTAAAAAGGCGCGATTTGGGCGTTGAATCTCCGGCGCGAAGCGATTATGGTCCGCGACCTCGCAGGCAGGGACCCCCGTGGTTCTGCCGCCTGACGGGTTTTCCAAATGGGGCGTAGCCAAGTGGTAAGGCAGCGGTTTTTGGTATCGCCATTCGCAGGTTCGATCCCTGCCGCCCCAGCCAACCCGGTATCTGATGATTCTCAGGCTCATCCGTGCTCTGGCGCCCCACCGGGCGGCCGCGGCGAATCGCCTTGATCTGCCTACACCCCGCGGCAGCCCCATCACGGGGGCCGCGACTGCTGGCTTCGCGCCATAACGGCTTTGTGACCCTGGTGTCACAAGCTTAACCAAGTCGCTAGAAATTGACTTTGTAAGCCCCCTCATTCCTTGCGGGAGTCTGCCACAAAACCTAGCATCATCCTCAGTTGGAATACGCCGGGGCTATTCAACTCCGGCGAAGAAACAGTCTGTGCCCCTTACGTTTACGGGAGTTTGCCCCGGGAACGCCCCAGAATTTCACTTGTCTCCTCTGCTTGAAGAGGATAAGTGGGTCGCTCCAAGCCGCCGGAAGGCCGGGCAATTCGTGGCATCACAACGCCGCACGTGGGGCACGCCGGGCTGTTTCGGGCTTGAGAAAAAAGGGCGCTAGGGGCACCCTTGTGCATAAGAGGCCGGCAACAAGGCCCACCGCACGGCAGGAACGCTTTTGGGGAGTTTAATTTGGTGACGGGTCTTCTTGCGCAGCCGGACCGTTTGGGGCGGATGGCGCGCATTCTCAATTTCCCGGAAATTTGAATCCGGTAACTCTAAAGGGCCAGGGGCGGCGGTTGTGCTGCTCGGGCTATCGTCTTCTTAGGAGAGAGATCGACGATGATTGATGTACTAGTCCGCTTACGGACAATTGGTTTGGGCCTTGCTTCTGCTGGGTTCCTGGCCGTAGCGCTTGTGACACCTGTTCAGGCGCAATTGAATGATGCCGAAAACACTGCCGAATCGGCCGTGACCGAAGGCGCCGCCTCGCAAGAGCGGATCAACAACCTCGACGACCAGACCGAACAGCTGCTGCGTGAATATCGCGTGGTGGTCGAACGGCTTGAAGCGATGCGCGAATACAATGACCAGCAAGAACGGCTGATCGATGCGCAAGTCGCGGAAATCGCGTCGCTGGAGTCGCAAATCGAAAACGTGACGACGTTGCAGCGGGATATCTCGCCGCTCATCACGCGCATGCTTGAAGGGCTGCGGGTGTTCGTCGACCTCGACGTGCCCTTCCTGCCCGAAGAGCGGCAAGAGCGTGTGGAACGTTTGACGGCCCTGATGGACCGCGCGGACATTTCGGTGGCTGAAAAATTCCGCCGGGTGCTTGAGGCCTATCAGATCGAGAACGACTACGGCCGCACGATCGAATCCTATGTGGGGACGTTGGAACGGGACGGCGAAGTCCTGGAACTCGACTTCCTCAAGGTGGGCCGCGTCGCGTTCTTCTATCAGACCAAGGACCAGTCGCAGTCGGCGATCTGGAACCAGGATACGCACGAATGGCAGATCCTTCCTGACCGTTTCAACAGTCAGGTGCGGACGGGGATCAACATGGCGCGGGAAGTGATCCCGCCGGAAATTCTGATCCTGCCGGTGCATGTTTCCGCCGAAGAGATTGAGTGAGGGCCGGAACAATGAATAAAGTGACACGCTTTTTCGCGATTTCTTTCGTGGCTGCATCCGCACTGGTGCTGGGCGCCGCGCCGCAAATCTCTCCTATTGCGACGCCCGCCTATGCGCAGGATAGCGACATCACCACGTTGAACGAACTGCTGCAGGCTGTGCGCCGCGGTCGCGTAACCGACAATCAGCTTTGGGAAGAACGCGAACGCGAATTCCTGAGCCAGCGGAACCGTCAACAATCGCTGCTTTCTCGGGCGCAGAGCGACCTGGCTTCGGAAGAAGCGCGGGCCGACCGTCTGGAAGCGACCTTCACGGAAAACGAACAGCGCCTGACGGTGCTGACCGATCAGCTCAACGAACGTCTCGGCGACTTCGGCGAACTGTTCGGTGTTGTGCGGCAGGTTGCCGGTGACACGCGCGCGCAAGTGGATCAGTCGATGATCTCGGCGCAATACCCCGACCGGGGCCGCGTGATGAACCGCCTGACGAACAGCCGGCAATTGCCGACCGTGAGCGACATCGAAGACATGTGGTTTGTGCTGCAACAGGAAATGACGGAGCAGGGCAACATCACCCACTTCGACGCGAATGTTGTGCATCCCGATGGCCGCTCTGCGACACAAGAAGTGATCCGCATCGGTCCCTTCACGGCAATCACCGCCGACACGGGCGACTTCCTTCGCTATGAGCCGGAAACGGGCTCCCTGAACGTGCTGCAACGTCAGCCTGCTTCTGCCTACATGGGCGCGGCGGATGACCTGCGTGGTGCGTCACTGGGCAGCCTCAGCCGTGCCGCGATTGACCCCAGCCAGGGCGCGATCCTTGGGCTGCTGGTTGATACGCCGGACCTGATGGACCGGATCGAGCAAGGTAAAGTGGTTGGTTACATCATCATCGGCCTTGGCGCGGTGGGTATCCTTCTGGCGGTCATGCGTATGTTTGCGCTGTTCGGTGTCTCTGGCGCCGTGCGCTCGCAAATGCGCAAGCCGGACCAACCGAAGAAGGGCAACCCGCTGGGTCGCGTGCTGATGGCCTATCAGGAAAATCAGGATGCCGATCTGGAAACCCTGAGCCTGAAACTGGACGATGCAATCCTGAAGGAACTGCCGCGTCTGGAATGGGGTCTCAATACGGTCAAGGTGCTTGCCGCCGTGGCGCCGCTCTTGGGTCTCTTGGGTACGGTGACCGGGATGATCGTGGTGTTCCAACAGATCACCCTGTTCGGTACGGGCGATCCCAAGCTGATGGCCGGCGGTATTTCGCAGGCCCTCGTGACCACCGTGCTTGGCCTCTGTGCCGCCATTCCGCTCTTGCTGTTGCATGCGCTTGCTTCGGGTCAGTCCCGTGGTGTGGTGCAAGTTCTTGAAGAGCAGTCGGCTGGTATCGTGGCGCGCCACGCAGAAGGCGGTAAACGCTAATCGGAGCGGGAGCGGAACAAGCTAATGGGTGACATTGGTTACTACTTTGGCGGCGTGTGGACGGGTCTGGTTTCCTTTTTGGAAACGGGCGGACCCGTTCTGCTCTGGATCATGGGCGTCACCTTCTGCATGTGGGTGCTGATGATCGAGCGGATCTGGTACTTCATGTTTTCCCATCCGTTCGTGCGGCGGCGTGCCGTACGGCAATGGGAAGCGCGGACGGACCACCGGTCGTGGTATGCCCATAAGGTGCGGGAAGCCCTGATCTCCGAGGTCAGTGCCGAAACGCACTGGGGCATCAGCATGATCAAAACCTTCATCGCGCTTGCGCCGCTGTTCGGTCTGCTTGGCACGGTGACGGGGATGGTCGAAGTGTTCGACGTCATGGCCTACACGGGCGCTTCCAACGCGCGCGCCATGGCCTCCGGTGTGTCGAAAGCAACGATTCCGACCATGGCGGGTATGGTGGCGGCCATTTCGGGCGTCTACCTCGCGTCGATCCTTGAACGCACGGCGAAGCGAGAAACCGAAAAGCTCGGCGACGCGCTCGAGCTAAGATAGGTCACGAACATGGCACAACGACGCATATCTGAAGAGTCGAGTGACGGCAGCGTTGACCTGACGCCCATGCTGGACGTCGTGTTCATCATGCTGATCTTCTTCATCGTGACGGCGGTGTTCATTCGCGAGCCGGGGCCGGAAGTGCTGCGGCCCGAAGCGGAAACCGATGTTCAGCAAAGCCGTATCGCCGTGCTGATCGCCGTTACCGAAGACGACGAGGTCTATATCGATCAGCGCCAGGTGGATCCCAATGCGGTGCGCGCCATTGTCGAACGCATGCGTGCGGAGAACCCGCAAGGCAGCGTGGTGATTCAGGCGGACGAGGAATCGCGCTCGGGTGTTTTTGTCGATGTGATCGACCAGGTGCGGCAGGCCGGTGCGCCCAGCATCGCCGTCGCCACGCGGAATGACTAGGAAGGTTGAGCTGAACCAATGAAGCGGCGAGTTTCCAAAGATAGTCAGGATACTGAAGTCGATCTGACACCCATGCTGGACGTTGTGTTCATCATGCTGATCTTCTTCATCGTGACGGCGACATTCATCCGGGAAAAGGGGATTGACGTCCTGCGCCCGGACGAGAGCGATACGCCGCCGCCGCCCAATATGACCGCGATTGTAATTTCGATCGACAGCAACAGCGATGTCTGGATCGATGGGCGGATCGTTGACGAACGCGCGGTGCGCGCGAATGTCGAGCGCCTGCGGGCAGAAACACCCGATGCACCGGTTCTGGTTCAAACGGACCGGCGCGCGAATACGGGTGTAGTTATTCGGACCATGGACCAGGCCAAGCAAGCTGGCGCGGCCGCTGTGTCTATTGCAGCAATTGACGATTAGGTGACGCAAGGATGATCGCACGTTTCATCATAGGTGTTCCGCTGGCAGCGATTGTGACGCTGAGCCTGTTTATGCTCATGCGCATTCTGGTGCAGCCGGAACGGGACCTGAGAGAAGACGTGGTGGAGTCGGTGGCTATCGACATCACTCGTGCGCAACGCAACGAAGAATCCAACACCGACAGGCGCCAGGAGCGCCCGGACGTGGAAGATCAGCCCCCGCCGCCGCCGCCGATGGATACGAGGACCGAACGCCCCGATCTTGGCGGTCTGCAAGTGGGCATTCCCGATATTGATCTGAACCTTGGCGGTAACCAGGTGGGCCCGATCGATGGTGAAATTCAACCGCTTGTCCGTGTGCCGCCGGAATATCCGATCCGCGCTGCGGAGCGCGGTATCGAAGGGCAGGTTTGCGTGGCCTTTACGGTCACTGCCGAAGGGACGGTGGAAAACCCTGAAGTTTATTACAGCGACTCGAACCTTTTGAACTCCGCTTCGGTGCGCGCCATTTCGCGCTTCCGGTATCAACCGAGAATCGTGGACGGCCAGCCCGTTCCGCGGCCAAATGTTCGCTTTTGCTTCGACTATAACCTCGAAGAAGCGTCGCGGAGATGAGGACGATGGTGATCAAAGCAACAAGCAAATCCGACGTTTTCTCAACCCAGACTTTGTCCAATGTCTTTGCCCGGGGTTGGTTTCTGGCAGCAGCCGTCGCCTTTCTGACCTTTGCCCCGGTGGACCAGGTTACGCCGTTTAAGGGCGCGGGGCTCTATGGTGTAAGCGAGGCGCAGGCCCAGCGTCGGCCGCGCAGCCGGGCCGAAGGTGAAGGCGTTGTGCGCCAGCCTGTGGCCGATGCCTATAACGAAGCTCTGGAAATGATGCAGGCTGGTGATACGGCCGGCGCCATTGCGCACATCCGGCCCTTGCTTGCCGATGCGACCCCTTTTGAAGCATCGATTATCTATCGCTTCATGGGGCAGGCTGAAATTGACCGCGAGAATTTCGGAGCCGCTGTCGGGCATTTTGAAAGCGCCATCAATTCGGGCGGCCTCGAAGGGAACGACCTAGCACAGCTCTATCTGATCGTGGGGCAGCTTCATGCGGCTGACGGCCAATATGATCGCGCCATTTCCTCGCTGAACCAGTATTTCACCGTTGTCGAAGAGCCTGAAGCCCAGGCCTATTATGTTCTGGCGCAGGTTTACGCCGTGGCCGGACGCATTCGTGAGGCGGTTTCGCCCGCGCGCACTGCGGTGGACATGACGTCGGCGGAGCCGCGCGAAGGTTTTATTCGCCTGCTGATGAGCCTTTATCTTTCCCTTGATGAGTGGCGCAATGCGCTGCCCCTGCTGCAACAGCTTGTGGGCCTCGCGCCGGACAAGGATCAATATTGGGTTTCCCTGGCGGGCGTCTATCAACAGCTCGGTCAAGAAGACGACGCATTTGCCATCTATCAGTTCCGTTACTTGATGGGTTTCCTGTCGCGTAGCTCTGAATACGTGACCCTTGCGGACCTCTATATGTACCATGAGGTGCCTTATAAGGCGGGGCAGATCCTTGAGCGGGAACTCGACGCCGGTCGCGTGGAAGCGAATGCCGAAAACTGGGAAAAGCTCGGCAACGCATGGTTTTCTGCGCGGGAGTTTGTGCGTAGTCGTGCCGCGCTGTCGCGCGCCGCGAACCTTTCGCCCGATGGGCAGATTTCCTACCGCATCGCCGGGACCCACATTCAGGAAGAAGACTGGAACCAGGCCCGCCGCTGGCTCGAACGCGCCATCAATCAGGGCGGGCTCGATGACCCGGGTCAGGCTTGGCTCTTGCTCGGTCATGCGCGGAACGAAGTGAACGACTATGAAGGCGCTGTTGCTGCCTTTGAACGTGCACGAGGTTACGCCGATTGGCGCGAGGACGCGTCCACATGGTTGACGGTTATGGAAAACCGTCGTCTCGCACGTGAGGCGGAACGTGAGCAGCAAGAAGCCTACACGGCGGAAGCTGCTGACATTGTTGAAACCGGCGAACACGCGGCGCAGCTCGCCGAAGCGGCGGCTGGCCTTGCGCGGGAGGCTTACGAGCAAGCCCGTCTGGCACGGCAAGTGAGCGATTCCGAGCGTCCTGGCATTATTGAGACGGCTCGCGCGAGTATCGATGAGGCGCGCGAGGCGGATGACGCGGCCCGTAATCCGGACTTCGGGACGGAAGCGGATGTGCGCGAACGTGTTCGCCGCATCGGCACCTCGGCTCGCGAGGACGACAATACCGCCTTGGCTGAAAACCTTGAAGATCAAAGCGAACGCTTCCTGGAACGTCGCATCACAGCGCTGACGGATAGTGACCGCCTGATCCGCGAGGCTGAAGAAGAACTCTTCGAAGCCCAGCAGATGTAATCTGCGACAAAGCAATGACGATTGAAGGCCCGCCTTTGCGCGGGCCTTTTTCGTTTGGGGCTTGCGCGAGGGCAGGGCGCGATTGATCATTGGTGCCTTAGCCAAGGAGACGCCACATGCCCCTTTCCCCGCTCACGATTGATGGCACCTGGTTTCAGGATGACAAGGGGCGGCGCGTGCGCCTGCGCGGGGTCAACTTGGGCGGTGACTGCAAGGTGCCTTACCCGGGCGGTGGCACCGACCAACCAACAGATTTTTCTGACCATCAGGTGGTGAGTTTTGTCGGGCGACCCTTTCCCCTGGACGAGGCCGATGAGCACTTCAGCCGTCTTGCGGCCTGGGGCTTCAACTGCGTGCGCTTGCTAACCACGTGGGAGGCGGTGGAACACGCTGGCCCCGGCATCTATGACACGGCCTATCTCGACTATTTCACGCGCATTTGCGAACTCGCGGGTGAGTACGGGCAATATGTCTTTATCGACTTTCACCAGGACGCCTGGTCCCGTATGTCCGGCGGCGATGGCGCGCCGGGGTGGACCTTCGATGCGGTGGGGCTCGATTTCACCAAGTTCCATGCGGCGGGCGCGGCCCACGTGATGCAGTACAAATATGACTACTCATCGGATGAGCGGCGGCAGGAACACAATTACCCCACCATGACCTGGGGGCAGAACTATCGCATGCCCGGAAATGCGATCATGTGGACGCTGTTTTTCGGCGGCAATACGTTCGTGCCGGACTTTCTGATCGAGGGCGAACCCGCGCAGGATTATCTGCAAGGGCACTATTTGCGGGCAATGCAGGAAGTGGCGAAGCGTGTGAAACACATGCCCCATGTGATGGGGTTCGATACACTGAATGAGCCCTCCACCGGATGGATCGGCAAGCCGCTCAGCTATCGGCATCTGGAACCATCGGAGGAACATCCCGCCCGCGTCGCGCCGGGGCCGGCATGGTCCGTGCTCGACGGGCTCGCGGTAGCGCAGGGCTGCACGGTCAAAATTCCGGAACTCAAATTCAAACGCGAAGCGATGAAGGTGGTCCCGTTTGAAAACCGCACTGTGAACCCGGACGGTGTCGAGATCTGGTATCCCGGTCACAAATGCCCCTTTGAAGCGGCAGGGGCCTACCGGCTTGGCAATGATGGGCCAGAGGTGCTGGACGAGGATTTTTTCCGCATACGGAACGGCAAGCGGCTCGACCCTGAAGGCGACTTCATGGTCCCCTTCTTCAATCGGGTGGCGGAGGCGATCCGCGAGGTGAAACCGGACTGGATGGTCTTTGCGGAGGTCGATCCCTTTCGCGGCGTGGTGGGCGATGGGTTTCCCGAAGGGATGCCCAAAAACGCGGTCAACGGCAGCCATTGGTACGACATCATCACCCTGGTCACGAAGCGGTTCAATTTCCCTAATGCTTTCAACCCCTTAACGGGTGTAATGCTGGAAGGTCCCGAGGCGATCGAGGCGTCCTATACCGAGCAGTTGGGGCGGCTGAAGACCTCATCGAAGACTTTGGCCGAGGGCGACGGGCCGACGTTGGTAGGCGAGTTCGGCATTCCCTTTGATCTCGACGGCGGCGCGGCCTATGACGCCTGGGCCGCGCGGGACCATGGCGAGGGCCCATGGGAAGGCCACGTGACGGCCCTCGACCTTATGTACAATGCGCTCGACAATCTGCAGATCCACTCGACACTTTGGAATTACACGGCCTCGAATAGCAATGATTTGCGCGTCGGGGACGGCTGGAACCAGGAAGATCTGTCGATCTTTTCACGCGATCAACAAACAAGCCCCAATGACATCAACTCCGGCGGCCGCGCTCTGAAAGGATTTGTGCGCCCCTTCCTGCGCGTTTGCGCGGGCGAGCCAAAATCCATTCGTTTCAATCGCCACTCTGGCAATTGTGAGATTGCGTTTGAGGCGTCGCCAGGCGGAGAGAGCGAGATCTATGTCCCCGCTGTTCAGTACCCGGATGGATTTGATTTGCAGTTGGAAGGCGATGCGCGCGCCGCCGTCGACGCCGCATCGCAACTATTGAACATCACCGCTGGTAAGGGCGGGGCGGTGACGCTGATCCTTACTCGACGAGGTTAGGTAGGTCTTCGCCTTCGGGCACAAAGGTCAGCGCATGGCCATTGATGCAGTGCCGCTCTCCCGTGGGCTCCGGCCCATCGGGAAAGATATGCCCCAAATGGCTATCGCAGCGGGCACACAGCGCCTCGGTCCGCACCATGCCGTGGGACTGATCCACTTTCCGTTCTACGTGGCTTTCTTCGACGGGCGCCCAGAAGCTGGGCCAGCCCGAGCCGGAATCGTACTTGGTGTCGGAACTGTAAAGCGGCAGGTGGCACGCGCCGCACACATAGGTGCCTTTGGATTTCAGGTCCCAATAGGGGCCGTTGAAGGCGCGTTCCGTGCCCGACCCTCTGAGCACCAGATAGGGGTCGGGCTCCAGAAGCGCGCGCCATTCCTCGTCGGTCTTGGTGATTTTGTCGATCATTGCGGTCCTAGTTGTAAACGATCGAGATGGTCTGGGCGACGCAGGCCGGCCGGTCCTGACCCTCGATTTCGATGGTAAACTCGTTGATGAGTTGCAGGCCGCCCGACCGTTCTTCGGCTGAGAGCAGCTTTTGCCGTCCGCGAACGCGGCTGCCTACGGGCACCATGTTCGTGAACCTCACCTTGTTGCACCCATAGTTGATGCCGCGAGAGACCCCATCGATACGCATGATTTGTGACGAAAGCATCGGGATCAGCGAAAGGGTGAGGTAGCCGTGGGCAATGGTGCCGCCGGTGGGCAGTTCTTTCTTGGCCCGTTCCACGTCCACATGGATCCACTGGTGGTCGCCCGTGGCGTCAGCGAACATGTTCACCTTGTCTTGGGTGATCTCGTACCAGTCCGAGACGCCCGTTTCCTGGCCAACCAGGTTTTTGATCTCGTCAAATTTCACGACTTTCATGGGGAAACTCCTTTAGTTTTTCAAAAGTCTAGTCGGGGCGCGGGTTCCCGGCAATGCGGCGCACTTCGCGCTCGAGCCGGTGGAGCGGCCCGTCGGCGATGCCAAACTCATCCAGGTGCTTGATGGTGTTGTAGAGATAGTCCCGGTTCTTGCCCAGAATGCCTTCGGACCGGGCAATGCGTTTGGCTGCCTCGTCAAAAGGCTGCGGGCCGATGTAGCGCTCGTTCGCTTTGTTGGCGACAAAAGTCAGGACCTCACGGGGGCCGCTTTCGCAACGGGCGGTAATCCACTTGGGCTCATAGCCCCGGCCGATCATCTCGCGCATCCAGAGGATTTCGAGCTCGCTCTCCACGTGGTCCGGCGCGATTTTGTGCGCAAGGCCGATGCAGGACCCGCCGCTGTCGAGCCCGAGCATCAACCCCGGATTGTCGGGCGCGCCACGCCCGAAGATAAGGTCGAGGCAGAAGGAGCGGTGATAGCCGTAAATCTGCGCGCGCTCCGTCGCCGCCACATGGATGGCCGGGTTCCACATCAGGCTGCCATAGCCAAAGACCCAGACCGGCGCGCCGGGCTTCAGATGCTTGGTCGCTTCGGCGCGATTTGCATCGCGTTCCTGGTGAGTGATGATCCAGTCCTGCCCGAACTCGCGCGCAAGATCACGCAGCTGGGTAACGCGCTCGCGGGAAAAATCCTCACGGCGCAGAACGCCCCCGGGCGCGAGGTCCGCGGGCGCCTGTCGGGCGATCGCTTCGCTAATGGTTTCGTCAGACGATTTTTGAGTCATGATCGCCCCAGTAGCGATCGCGGATCAGGCGCTTGTAAAGCTTGCCTGTCGGGTGACGCGGCAGTTCCTTTTCAAAATCCACCGTGCGCGGGCATTTGATCGCGCTGAGATGATGCTTGCAGAAGGCGATCAATTCTTCGCCCAACTCATCGCCCACCTCGTTCCAATTGGCAGGCTGCACCACGGCTTTGACTTCCTCACCAAAGTCCTCGTTGGGCACGCCGATAACGGCGACGTCCGCCACTTTGGGGTGCGTGATGAGCAGGTTTTCCGCTTCCTGCGGATAGATGTTCACCCCGCCGGAAATGATCATGTGGGCCTTGCGGTCAGTGAGGTAGAGATAGCCTTCCTCATCCACATACCCAATGTCGCCCAAGGTGCTCCAGCCTTTCGGATGACGGCTCTCCTTGGTCTTTTCCGGGTCGTTGTAATATTCGAACTGGTTCTCGCTTTCGAAATAGATCGTGCCGATCTGCCCCGCGGGCACTTCCTCACCGTCCTCGCCACAGATGTGCAGGATGCCCATCAGCGCCTTGCCGACGGACCCTTCGTGGGTCAGCCATTCCTCGGAATTGATGGCGCAGAAGCCGTTGCCCTCGGTCCCTGCGTAATATTCAGTGATCACTGGCCCCCACCATTCGATCATCTGTTTCTTGACCGGAATGGGGCAGGGCGCGGCGGCGTGAATGGCAATCTCCAGCGAGGAGACGTCGTAATTTTTCCGCACGTCCTCGGGCAGTTTCAACATGCGCACGAACATGGTCGGCACCCATTGGCTGTGGGTCGCCTTGTATTTTTCGATGGTTTGGAGCGCGAGCTCGGGATCGAAATGTTCCATCACCACAACGGTACCGCCGAAGCGCTGCACGGTCATGCAGAAGCGAAGCGGCGCGGCGTGATAGAGCGGGGCGGGCGAGATGTACATCATCTCCTCCCGGAAGCCGTAAAGGAACTCGACCAGCATGCGGAAGGCATTGGGTTCGTCAATCGGCGCGCCGGTCAGCGGGATGCGAATGCCCTTGGGTCGCCCGGTGGTGCCGGAGGAATAGAGCATGTCCGTTCCCGCACTTTCATCCGCAATTGGTTCCGCGGGCATCTTGTCGCGCAACTCTTCATAGGAGGCATGGCCCTCGATTGTGCCGCCCACCATCAGGCGCTTGTGCACCTTGGTGTTGAGCGAAATGAGCTTGTCCAGCACATCGTGCGGCATGGCATGAGACGTAATCACGACCTTCGCGTTGCAGTCGTCGATGATGTACGCCGCCTCCGGTGCGGTCAGGCGCGAGGAGATGCAGGTGAAGTAAAGGCCCGATCGTTGCGCCGCCCAACAGGCTTCAAGGAACTGCGCATTGTTTTCCATGAAGATGGCAATACCGTCACCGGTCTGAAGGCCAAGGTCGCGAAACAGCTGCGCCATCTGGTTCGAGCGGTCTTCAAGTTGCTTGTAGGTCACCACCTCGCCGGACCCCGCCATGATATAGGCGGGGCGGTCCGGGGCGGTTCTGGCGAAATGACAAGGATGCATACGGTCAGGTCTTTCTGAACTTGGGTTGAAAACTATTCGGCGGCAGAGGGCGTTTCGGTTCGAAGTGCCGGTTTGCCAAGGATGATGTCGGCAACCTTTTCCGCGATCATGATTGTGGGCGCGTTTGTGTTGCCGGAGATCAGGCGCGGCATGATGGAGGCATCGATCACGCGCAGGCCCTGAACACCCTTCACGCGTAGCTGGCTGTCCACCACGGCCATGTCGTCCGTACCCATTTTGCAGGTACCCACCGGGTGATAGATGGTCGAACCGGCCTCGCGCGCAAAGCCCAAAATCTCATCATCGCTCTCAATCGCTTCGCCCGGCATGATTTCCTCACCGCGATATTTTTCCATGGCGGGTTGGGAAACGATCTTGCGCGCCCAGCGAATGCCCGCCACCGCCGTCTGCTGATCGATGGGATCGGCAAGATAATTCGGGCGGATCGCCGGGTACTCGCGCGGGTCGGGCGACTTGATGTGGATCGACCCCCGACTTTCAGGGCGCAGCTGACAGGGCGCGGTTGTCAGTCCGGGGAACTTGTTCAGCTCCATCACCTGCTGCGTCTTGAACTTTTCCAGGTCCATAGTGGCAGGCAGAATGTGGAACTGCACGTCAGGTGAGGAAAGCTCGGGCCGCGTTTTCACAAAGGCCTGAATGTGTGCCGCTGAAAGCGTGAGCAGACCTTTTTTGAGGAACAGATACTTCGCGACTTCCTTCAGGAAGGCAAAGCCCTGTGCCTGATCGTTCACCGTCACCGGCTGGGTAATCTTGTGCTGAACCGAGATGACATAGTGGTCTTGCAGGTTCTCGCCCACGCCCGGCAGGTCGGCAATCACGTCGATTCCCTGGGCCTTCAGATGATCGGCTTTGCCGATGCCGGAGAGTTCCAGGATCTGCGGCGAATTGACGGCGCCGCCTGAAAGCAACACTTCCTTGCCCGCACGCGCTTCCAGCATCTCGCCGTTCTGTTCATAGGAAACGCCCGTGGCGCGCGTGCCGTCAAAGACGATCTTGTGCACCAGCGCTTCGGTCTCAACGCGCAGGTTGGGGCGGTCCATGGCGGGCTTGAGGTACGCGCGCGCAGCGGACATGCGGCGACCGTCCTTCACGGTCAGCTGATAGTAGCCGATGCCTTCCTGGTCGCCTTCGTTGACATCAGGCTTGCGCGGCAAACCTGCCTCTACGCCTGCATCGATCATGGCATCGGACACCGGATTGTGCTCGGTGGGGTCGGAAACGCCCAATGGACCGTCTTTACCGTGCAGCTCTCCGGTGAAGGTCTCGTTGCCTTCGGAGCGGATGAAGTAGGGCAGGCAGTCATCCCAGCCCCAACCTTCGTTGCCCATCTGGCGCCAGCCGTCATAGTCGGCGGCTTGCCCGCGAATGTATAAGAGCCCATTGATGGAAGAGGACCCACCCAGCACTTTGCCGCGCGGCCACACGTGCACGCGGTCGTTGCTTCCGGGGTCGGGTTCGGTCGGGAAGAGCCAGTTCACTTTGGGATCGACCAGCGTGCGCGCATAACCCACAGGCACATGGATCCACATGTTGGTGTCCTTGGGGCCCGCTTCGAGCAGCAGCACCTTGTTCTTGGGATCGGCGCTCAAACGGTTCGCAAGTACGCAGCCGGCGCTGCCAGCGCCGATGATAATGTAATCGTACATATGGTCCTCCCGCCCGGGGTTTCCCGGGGCCTTGAAACGCTTACCTTGGGTCAAGGCAAGCTGCTGGACTCCCCCACTGATATTTTATCAACTTATTGATAGGCGAGGCGGCGGGTTTCGTCTAGTTCTTGGGCAGATCGATCCCAAAAATTGCGCAAACGACCAGCGAACGACCAGAGGGAGGGCAAAGCCGATGACCTATGAGACCCTGAAATACGAGGTGGCGGACAAGATCCTGACCATTACGCTCAACCGGCCCGACCGGCTCAATGCCTTCACGGGGCAAATGATGCTCGACCTCATCGCGGCTTTTGACGCGGCGGATGCGGACGACGGCGTCCGGGCCATCGTGGTGACGGGGGAAGGGCGCGGCTTCTGCGCCGGGGCGGACCTTGGCGCGGGGGCGGACACCTTCAACTACGACGAACTTGACCGCAGCGACCGGGCGGGCGGCGCCGTCGGCGCACCGGACCGGGACGGTGGTGGGCGCGTGACGTTGCGCATGTACGACTGCATCAAGCCCATCATCGGCGCGATCAACGGCCCTGCGGTCGGCATTGGTGCGACCATGCAGTTGCCCATGGATGTGCGCATTGCCTCGGACAAGGCGCGCTTCGGTTTTGTCTTTTCCCAGCGCGGCATTTGCCCCGAGGCGTGCTCGAGTTGGTTCCTGCCGCGGCTTGTGGGGATCAGCCAGGCGCTTGACTGGACCATTTCGGGCCGGGTCTTCGATGCGGCTGAAGCCCTCAAAGGGGGGCTTGTGAAAGAAGTCGTGCCGCACGAGCAATTGCTCGCTCGCGCCTATGAGCTTGCGCACGAATATGCCGACCGCACCTCCGCCGTATCCGTCGCGATGGCGCGGCAATTGATGTGGAAAATGCTGGGCGCCGATCACCCGATGGAAGCGCACAAGATCGACAGCCGCGGCATCTATGAACTGGGCAAGGGCAACGATGTGAAAGAGGGCGTCGTGTCGTTCCTGGAAAAGCGTGCCCCCAACTTCACGGACTCGCCGACCAAGGACATGCCGGACTTTTATCCCTGGTGGGAAGAGCGCGACTACCGCTAGTGCGCTTCCGCCGGATTGTGGTCGGGAAATTCGATGCTCCACAATTTGGTGGTCAGGACCAACGTCGTTAGCGCGACCGACATCAGGGCGGCGGGTATGAGCGCCGCCTTGAACGGTCCGATGAAATGGATCAGATAGCCGATGCTGAATGATCCAATGGGCCCGCCCCCCATAAAGCCCATGGAAAAGATCGCGAGCAACCGTCCGCGATGACTTTCGGGCGCGAACTCCTGCACTAGCGCGCGGGACAGTGTGATGGTGACGCCTGCGCCCAGGCCCCAGATGAAGATCACGCCGAGCAGTGCCCAATAGGGCATGGGGAAGCTGAGAATAGCCAGGACGAGCGCGCCCGTGATGATGGCGAGGGTTACAGCGCGTCCACCACGTTTTACGCCTCCCCTGCCAAACAGCGTCATGGATGAAACGATCGTGCCGCCGAAAAAGCAAATGCTCATGAGGGCGAAACGCCAAGCGCCGCCGCCATGGAACTCGCGGATCTGGATCGGCAGGATCACCTGAAACGCGCCCATGTAGAAAATGCCGATGCAAAAGGCGATCACAATCACGGGCATGATTTTCGGGTGCCCGAAGGCTTCGCGAATGCCTTCGATCATTTGCAGGATCTGGTAGTCGATCCCCGTGCCGTGGTCCACTTTGGGGCGCGAAGGCAGACGCAATTGTCGGATAAGCAGCACCGTCCCGACGATCACGAAGGCCTGCAGCCACAGAAGCGGGCTGATGCCGATCCGATCCGCTTGGGAGGCCAGGATCATGCCGACAATTTGCGCGGCAAACATGGTCATCGTGGCAAGGGTCACGGCCCGTTGAAGCGGCATCGCCCCGCCGGCGGCACTAACCACACGGTTCAGGAGCGAATCCCGCGCCGGTTGGGAAAAGGCGTTGAGGGTCCCCATGGCAAAGCCATAAATCAGAAGCACCGGATAGCTGAGCCAGCCCGCCGCGACGACAATGCCGAGGACCAATGGTGGCACCATCGCCACCAGATGCACCACTGACAGGATGGACCGGCTGTCGAACCGGTCGGCCAGCGCCCCGCCGGGCAGCATCAAAAGGAAGGTCGGCAGCATCATGACAGCCTGGGCGATCCCCACCAGGTCGGCGCTCATGTGCAGCCGGTCCGCCACCAGATAGGGGAACAGCACCATCTGCAGCCCATTCGACGCAAACCAGGCACCCTGGAGCGACATGTACCTGCGAATCACGGTGGGGTCGGGAATGACCGTCATGGAACAGTCCTTAGTCTTGTAACGCAGCGGTTGGGGCGCTCCCTTCCTCCTACACGTTTTTGGGCGGGAATCGCCAGTTTTTAGAGATTGTTTTTGATTGACGCGCCGGAAAGGGTAATGTCGCCCCGCGAGGCCGGGGTGGCTAGGGACAGCTATTCCCCGAGGTAAAATTGAGGGACTGAATGCAGGACGTCGTCCTTGTGGTTTTCGGCGTGACGACGCTATTGGGGCTGGTCAGCTTGCTGCTGCCCCTGGCGAACCGTCTTGACGTGCCTTACACGGTGCTTCTGGCCGTGGTCGGAATCGGGCTCGGCCTGATCACCTCCTCGGACATGCCGCTGACCGGCATTGGCGGCGATTTTCTCCGCGCCTTGGGCGATCTCAATCTTCCTTCCGATGCTTTCTTTTATGTCTTCCTGCCGGCGCTGCTGTTCAACGCGGGTCTGCGCGTGGATGTGCGACGGCTGATGGATGACGTCTGGCCCGTGTTCCTGCTCGCCGTCGTCGCCGTGATTGTGTGTACAGGGATCGTCGGTTTCAGCCTGACATACTTCACGCAATTCAGCCTGTTGGTGTGCCTGCTTCTTGGCGCGATTGTATCCACCACGGATGCCGCCGCCGTGGTCGCCATCTTCCGCGACATTGGCGCGCCCCAGCGGCTGACCATTATCGTCGAAGGCGAAAGCCTGTTGAACGATGCCGCCGCCATTGTGATCTTTGCGCTGCTTCTGGGCATGATCACGAGCGGACAGCAGCCCAGCATCGCCTCGGGCGCGCTGGCGTTTCTTCAGGGCCTCTTGGGCGGCCTTATCTTTGGCTACATCGCCGCGCGGGTCTTCACATTCCTGATCGGCGCCCTGAAGGATGTGGTGCTGGCGGAAATCACACTGACGCTGACGCTCGCCTATCTCACCTTCATCGTGTCCGAAGCTTACCTGGGCGTTTCCGGGGTTATCGCCGTGGTGACCGCGGCGATGGTGGTCAGCTCCGAAGGGCGCACGCGGGTTTCGCCGGGGGCCTGGGGCAATCTGCTTCAGACCTGGAAGCAGCTCGATTTTTGGGGCACGTCGCTCATCTTTATCTTCGCCGCCATGCTCAGCCCGGCCGCCATTCTGGGTCTGCACGGCAGTGATTTTCTGATCCTCGGGGTTTTGTTTGTCGCGACCATCGTCGCACGCTTCCTTGTGCTCTACGGCATCATGCCGTTCTTCAGCTTTTTCGGCGTCGCCCAGCCCATCCCGAACAACTACAACGCGGTGCTCATTTGGGGGGGGCTGCGCGGTGCGATGACCATTGCGCTGGCTTTTGCGATTTCGGAAAACTCCTTGGTGCCGACGGAAATGGGCGACTTTATTTTCGCCATGGCTGTGGGTTACGTCTTCCTGACCCTGTTCGTTCAGGCACCGACCTTGCGCCCGCTGATGAAACTGCTCGGCCTTGATCAGCTGTCCGATCGCGAGCGGCTGGTGCGTGACCGGGTGCTCAGCTTCTCCCGCCGCCGCATTCGCGACCGTGTCGCGCATATTGCGCAGGAAATGGGCCTCGCCTCGGCCTTTGCCGCAACCTATGCCTCAAAGGCGGAAGGAGATCGGGACGAGAAAGAAATCAAACGGCTTGATTTCAAGGAAGGCACGCAAGCGGGTCTTCTGACCCTCGCCAATCGTGAGGGCGAGCTTTACTTCGAATATTTTCAGCGCGGTTTGCTTGACCGGCGCATCGCGGATCTTTTGCGCGCGGAAAGCGGGCGCATGCTTGACCGCACCAAAACACGCGGCGCGGCGGGCTACATCAGTGCGAGCTTGCGCCCCTATGGGGTCAGCCGCCGCTTCCGCCAGGCGTTGTGGCTGCATCGGCGGCTCCACATCGCTGCCCCGTTGCAGCAGACCATTGCCGACCGCTTTGAGACTCTGTTGGTTGTGAGTTTCGCCCTGAAGGACCTGCGCGCCTTTAACCGCGAGGCCGTGAGCCCTCTGCTCGGGCAGGAAATCTCGGACCCCCTCGACCGCATTTTGGAAGACCGCGAGCTTGCGACTAAAAGCGCGCTGGAAGCCATGGAGCTTCAGTATCCTGCCTACGCGGATAGCCTGCGCGCGCGTTATCTCGAACGCATGGCCATCGGGTTCGAGAATGTTGAGTACCGCGCCCAGCTCGAGCAATCGATGATCTCGGCGGAGGTCTATGACGCGCTCGAGGTTGACCGCCGTCGCCGGGGCCGTGCCCTCGACAAGCGGCCGCAGCTTGATCTTGGCCTTCGCCTGCAACGCATGATCCGCAAGGTGGAACTGTTCCGCGAGCTTTCGGACGATGGCACTCGCGCGCTGGTGCGTCAGCTTTATCCTGAACTTGCCGTGCCCGATGAACGCATCATCGCCATCGGCGACAAGGGCGACTGCATGTACTTCATCGCCTCGGGTGAGGTTGAGGTGCAACTGCCGGGCACGACGATCAATCTGCGAGCAGGGGATGTGTTCGGCGAGATCGCGCTGATCACTAGCGAGCCGCGCACTGCGGACGTGACCGCAAAGGGCTATGTCACCTTGCTTGTGCTGCGCCGCGGTGATTTCCAGCGGCTCACGCGGTCCTTGCCGGAACTGCGGACGCACATCGAAAAGATTGCCAAGGAGCGGCTGAGCGAGAACGCCACGCCGGGCATGTAGCTCGCCCTAGCGGTCGAACCATTCCCGCCAAAGCTCATCCACGCATTCGCGTTTTGAGGGTTCTTCGGAAAAGGCACGGCGCAGCTCATCGAGCGGCGTATCCTGTTCTTTCGCCAACATGCGGCAGGGGTCGCCCGAGCCGTAGTAGAGCGTGAGGCCGCCATAGGCGGCGAGGATCAGAATAACGATCCCAATCAATCCACGGAACAACATCAGCGCGGCACCGAATCCCAATGGTCACTATCGTTTTCGAAGATGTCGCGGTTTGAGTCACTGTCGGTGGTCTCACCGCCGCAGGCGTTATAGCCATCGCGCCAACCGGTCTCATAGGCAGGTTGGCTTTCCGACAGGGCGCGGTCCTTGGTGACAGTGTCATCAAATCCCGAGATGCGCGAATGGCCGGTCTGGCAGCCGTCGCTGTAGCCTTGTGCGTAATAGGGGCTGTTGAGCACCTCGGGGTCGCGCGCGGTTTCACAACCGGCAAGCCCACCCAATCCCGTGATAAGGGCAACAGCCCCCACCAGAGTTTTCACCGAACCAAAGCCCTTATTGCCGCCCATAACGCACCCTTACTTTTCAATCTTCGACAGGTTTCCCGCTGCCAGAGTGGGATGATTTGATGGCGAGCTTATCAGACCCTTTCGGCCCCGTCTTCAACGCTTGTGGGCCCCAGGGCCAGTTTCGCCGCCGCCGTGGCATATTTTCAGCGCACGGGATTTACCAGTGCTCCTAGTGGCTTAGGGCCGAGTCCGAATGTGATCAATCACCTCGGCGCGGGGCAATCAGGACCCGGAGCCAGCCGAGGAAACTGTTCCCCTGGAGCATCTGCCGGTGCAGCCCCTCCATATCGGCATCGAGTTTTGCGGGGTCGGTGAAATAGTCCATGCGGGTGCGGCGGGGCTCCGCGGGGTCAAGCTCCCGCACCACGACGGCGGGCACCCCGGCGGCGATGGCGTTCGCTGGGATGTCGTCCACCACCACGCTGCCCGCGCCGACGATGGAGTTTTCGCCAATGGTGACGCCCTTGCAGATAATGGTGCTGTCGCCGATCCAGACGTTTTCTTTCAGCTCCACCGGGGCGGATTTGCCCGCCTCTGTGGTGCGATCATAGGTGCCGTGCCAGTCGGAGTCGGTGATGTAAACATTGCTGGCGAGCATTGTGCCCTTGCCGATCTTCACGTGCTGTGATGATGAAATGCGTACCCCCGGGGTCAACAGGACGCAGTCGCCGATGTCGATGCGGCCATGGCTGTCCCACCATTGCCAGGACGTGAGCCAGATGTTCTGTGTGGCCGTCGCGGCCATGTGGACATTGTTTCCCGCGCTAATGCCGCGCCCATGCACGTTGATATTCTGGGGCCGGGCGATGTGACCACCGTCACCGAAACTTTCAAATTGCGGATAGAGAAAGTGGCGCGCACGCCAGGCCTCATACGCTTTTGCCAAGCGTCTGAGCCAATTTGGGCGATGATCCCTGCGCATGCGCGTTCCTCGCAAATTGCTTCAAGTTTTCACGTTTACACCTCGTTAAAGGGGGTTTTCTAGCGTCGCAAGTGGGAAGTGAACCAACTGTCCCGCGAGCAGCGCCGTCTCGCAGGTCTGGTCACCCCCCGAAAGGGCAAACCATTCGAAAGGATGGGGCGCAAAACCACCGGCCCTCATCTCCATTGTGAGACGGGTAGCGGGGTTGCCGAAGGGTCAAAGGGCGTATTCCCATCCCCTCGGTTGTCAGTGTGCGGATTGTCCGCATCGTTGTAACTGTGGCTCGGAGGACGGGAAGCCATGACGGTACCAATGCGTGTACTGGTCTTTGCCTCGCAAAAAGGCGGCTCGGGAAAGACAACACTTTCAGGACATATCGCGGTTGAGGCCGAACGATCGGGCGCTGGGCCTGTCGCCTTGATCGATACCGACCCGCAGGGGTCGCTCGCCAAGTGGTGGAACGTGCGCGAGGCGGACATGCCCGCCTTCATGCAATGCACATTCCCGAACTTGCTTCACGACATTGAACGGGCAAGGGCCGAAGGGTTCCGCCTTGTGGTGATCGATACGCCGCCGGCGGTGACGCGGGCGATCGCGGAGGTCGTCGCCATGGCGGACCTTGTGGTACTGCCCACGCGCCCCAGCCCGCATGACCTGCGCGCCGTGGGGGCGACGGTGGACATTGTGGAAAGCCGCAACAAGCCGATGGTCTTTGTTGTGAACTCCGCCGTGCCCAACGCACGCATCACAACGGAGGCTGCTGTCGCCCTGTCGCAGCACGGCACCGTCGCGCCGGTGATCATTCACCACCGCACGGACTTTGCCGCCAGCATGATCGATGGCCGCACGGTGATGGAGGTCAAGGACAACTGCAAATCCGCGAAGGAAGTTAGCGCCCTATGGGAATACATTCAGGAACGGCTCGCCCGGGTGGGGGATGAGCCGCGCTATCTCGATGGACGTCGCACCCATGCGGTGAACGCGCCACGGGTCAACGCCCTGGGTAAATCCATTCCGGCTTTCGGCCGCCGCGCGTCAGCGTAATGGGGGGAGAGATGGAACGGATGTTCAACAAACAAGAGTTTGGCCGCCAGGACAAAACATCTCGAAATGCGCCGCAGCGGGGGGGCGGGAACGCGCAGCCGCGATTTGCGTCGCTCACTGCCGGGCTGATGGCGCGCAAGGGCGAAGCGGTTCCCGCGCCGGCGCACCTTGATGGCGTTTCGATCCATAGCCATGGCGTCGCGCGTCAGCCGCAGTCGGTTGCCGAACAGGAACTCAGCCAAACCACGGCTGCGCCCTTGTTCGAAAATGCCGCCCCGGAACCCGCGCCGAAACCCGCGCCGGTGGAGCGGCCCCAAGCGCCCTATGGCACGCGGCATGTGCCGCGCGTGCCGCAGGTGGCAGAGGAGCCCGCGCCTCAGCCGGAGCCCGAGCCCACACCACGGTTCGAGCCTGAGGCTCACGAGGCGACGGCTGCACCGCGCCCCCTTGCTGATGAGCCTGTGCCGCCGCCTGTCGAAATTCTTCAGCGGCGCGCCGAACGGCTTGCCACGGTGGGGACGGGGGATTGTTGCGCGCTGCCGCTTCCCGCGGCGGTCACCGAGACCCTGCCGGCTGGGCCTTACGCCAAGGTGACCACACGTCTCGACCGGGAACGGGTGCGCAAGCTCAAAATCCTGGCCGCCCGGATGGAAACCACCAACCAGAAGGTTCTTCTGGCGGCGCTGGACCACTATCTCGACTATGCCTGCGACGTTTTGGCCAGCGAATGTCCGTGCCTTGCCCGGTCGCTGCGTGAGGATAGCTAGGCCCCCTCTCAACCAGTTCAGCGGTATTGGCCCGGCTTGAAGGCCGGGCCAAACCGTGGCAAGTCTTTTCCCCTAACCTGTACGGCGGAGGCTCACTCCGCCAGCTGGAACAAGAGGCGGGCGGCACCCGGGTAGGCTGTCGCATCAACCGCCGGTCGGGGTAAGGCGCATAGATGATCCTCCTAGCGGTACTCGCCTGCTTTGGGCTGGCTCTCCTTGCGCCCTTTGTTCATGCCATCGTCAAGCCGCATAGCGGCTGGGTGCTGGCCATTCTGCCAGCCGGCCTTTTCTATTATTTTGTGGGCTATGTGCCCGACATTGCGGACGGCAGTGCCTTTGTAGAATCCCATGCCTGGATCGCCGCATGGGACGTGAACCTGTCGTTCTATCTCGATGGGCTCAGCCTCGTCTTCGCACTGCTAATTACCGGCATCGGCACTTTCATCATTTTCTACACGGGCGGCTATCTGGACGGGCACCCGCATCAGGGCCGCTTTTTCGGCTTCATGTTTGCCTTCATGGGCTCGATGCTCGGGCTGGTGCTGGCGGACAACATCATCACGCTCTTTGTGTTCTGGGAGCTGACGTCGGTTACCTCCTTCCTGCTGATCGGGTTCGATCACAGCCGCGCCGCGGCGCGCCGCGCTGCCATTCAGGCGCTGTTCGTGACGGCGGGGGGCGGGCTCGCCATGCTCGCGGGCTTCATCATGATGGGGGCCGTTGCGGGCTCCTTCGAGCTTTCGGAAATTCTTGCCGGTGGCTCGATCAGCGCGAGCCGCCTTTATGTGCCGATCTTCATTTTGGTGATGCTGGGCGCCTTCACAAAATCGGCGCAGGTTCCGTTCCATTTCTGGCTGCCCAATGCCATGGAAGCGCCCACGCCGGTGAGCGCCTATCTGCACTCCGCCACCATGGTGAAAGCGGGGATCTATCTCATCGCGCGGCTCAGCCCCGTGCTGGGCGGGACCGACATCTGGCACACGGTCCTGCCGATCTTCGGCGGGGCGACACTGATCTATGGCACCATCCTGGGACTGCGTCAGACCGACCTGAAACTCATGCTCGCGTACACGACGGTGGCGAGCCTCGGGCTCCTCACCATGCTGCTCGGGGTCGGCACGGAATACGCGGTGAAGGGGGCGGTGCTCTATCTGATCGCGCACTCGCTCTTCAAGGGCGCGCTATTCCTCGTCGCGGGCTGCGTTGACCACGGCACCGGCACGCGGGAAACGATCCGGCTGGGTGGTCTCGCGCGCAAGATGCCGATTACGACACTCGCGGCGCTACTCGCTGGCCTGTCCATGATGGGCATTCCCTTCTTCTTCGGTTTTCTCGCCAAGGAAGTCATTTACGAGGCAACCACCCAGGGCGATAGCTGGCGCCTTCTGACCGCGACCGCGGTGATCGGCAACGGCTTGATGCTCGCCATCGCGGGCGTTGTGTCATTGCGTCCCTTCTTTGGCCGCAAAATCGAAACCCCCAAGGCCCCGCACGAGGGCTCGCTCTATCTCTGGCTGGGGCCACTCACGCTTGCGGTGCTCGGCTTTGCCTTCGGCATATTCCCTGCTTTCCCTGAGGAGCTGTTCGTCGCGCCTATGGTCCTGGCGATTTCCGGGCACGAAATTCATGGGCACCTGCATGCGGTGCCGGTGATCGGCCTGCCGTTTTACTTGAGCCTTGTGACCATAGCCTTTGGTTTGATTGTCTTTTTCGCGGTTGGCCGCGTCCGCGCCATTCTCAACACAGCGGGCGCGCGCGCCTGGGGTCCCGATCAAGGGTCGGACCAGTTCCTTGCGCTGCTGGACCGCGTGTCGGGAACCCTGGTGGGGCTTTTGCAAAGCGGGCGCTTGCGCCTTTACGTGACGATCACCCTCGTCGCACTGGCGGTCACGCTCGGTATTCCTGTTTTTGCCTATGACTTGTTGCCTTCATCTATCGCGCTGCCGGATGCGCCGTTCTACGTCTATGGCGTTCTGTTGCTGACGGTGACCGGGGCGCTCGCCCTCATGTTCGCGCGCTCGCGGCTGCAGGCGATCCTGTCCATGGGTGTTACCGGCTTTTCCGTCGCATTGCTCTTCTTGCTCATGGGCGCGCCGGACCTTGCCTATACCCAGTTCATGGTGGAGACGCTTTCGGTGGTCATCATCGCGCTCGTGCTCTTGCGCCTGCCAGTTGATACCTATGACAGCCGCCACATTCTGCCTTCGCTACGTGATGCAGCTATTGCCGGATCTGTGGGGGTCTTTTTCACAGCGCTTCTGATTGCAATAACAGCGACCCCGCTCGATATGGAGTTGTCGGACTATTTCACCGCCAACGCCTATCTGCTCGCGCATGGGCATAACATCGTCAACGTGATCCTCGTCGACTTCCGCGCCCTTGATACGCTGGGCGAGATTTCTGTGGTGATGGTGGCGGGGCTCGCCGCCATGGCGCTGATCAAGATCCGGCGCGGCAAGCTGGTCTTGCCAGCCAATGCAGCAAATGAAGCCGCGGGCGAAGAGGAGGGCGCGGAATGAATTCGCTGATCCTTCGCACAACGGTTCCGCTGCTTGTCAGCCTCATGATGGTCTTTTCCATCTTCGTTCTGTTCCGCGGGCACAGCCTGCCCGGCGGCGGCTTCATCGGTGGGCTGATCGCAGCGTCGGCCATCGCGGTCTACATGATCGCCTCGGGCCCCACAGCGGTGCGGCGGGCGCTTTACATCCACCCGATTTCCATCGCGGGGATCGGCGTGCTCTTTGCCGCCATCAGCGGCCTGCCGGGGCTCTTGCTTGGCGATCCGTACCTGACGGGTCTTTGGTGGCTGCCCGAAAACATTCCGATCAAGATCGTGGCGACGCCGGTGATCTTTGACATCGGCGTTTATCTCGTCGTCTTGGGCACGGTTGTGGCCATCGCGCTGGCTCTTGAGGAGTGGCACTGATGGAACCGATCTTTGCCGTCGTCATTGGCCTGATGTTCGCGATCACAGTGTTCCTGCTGCTGAGCCGGTCCTATGTGCGGATCATTCTCGGGATCTTCATGATCTCGAACGCGACGAACCTTCTGATCTTTACGGCGGGGCGTTTGACGCTAGAAGTGCCGCCGCTTATTCCCCATCACGACGAGATCATTCACGAAGCCATCGCCAACCCGCTGCCGCAGGCGTTGATCCTCACCGCCATCGTGATCAGCTTCGCACTCTTTTCTTTCATCTTGATCCTCACTTATCGCACCTATCAGGAAGTGGGCACGGTGGATGTGGATGAGATGAATGCGTCCGAGCCGCGTGCGCTCGAACCGCCCCAAGGTGAAGATGCGGAGGGCGCTGAATGATCGAGCTTGCCCGCGCCCTTGGTGATTTTCTGGTTGTCGCGCCTCTCGTCTTTGCGCTGATGGGGGCGGGGCTCTGCGCCGTTTTCTGGTGGCGGCCCTTCGCCCAGACAATGGTTGGCCTTCTCACGACGCTTGGCATGTTCGCGGCCTCGGGGCTCTTGCTTGTGCGCGTGCTTGCGGACGGCCCCCAAGTGACGGCGGTTGGCGCCTGGCCCGCGCCCTTTGGCATTGTCTTCGCCGCTGACACGCTGGGTGCGGGGCTCGCCTTCATTACCGCGCTTCTGGGCGTGCTAACGCTGCTCTATAGCCTTGGCGATCAGAACAATGATTTTCGCCGCGTGGGGTACACGCCGCTGTTGCTCGCCATGCTGGGCGGCGTTACCGGCGCGTTCCTGACGGGCGATATTTTCAATCTCTATGTCTGGTTTGAAGTGCTGCTGATCGGCTCCTTCGGGTTGATCGTACTCGGTGGTCGCAAGGACCAGCTCGAAGGCGCGCTGAAATATGCAACCTTGAACCTGCTCGCGACGACCTTTTTCCTGATCGCGACGGGGCTCCTCTACGGCCTTGTTGGCACGCTCAACATGGCCGACCTCGCGGGCAAAGTGGCGGCGGTGGAAAATCGCGGGCTCGTTACGGCCGTGGCCGCGCTGTACCTCCTCGCTTTCGGCATGAAGGCGGCGGCCTTTCCGCTCTTCTTCTGGCTGCCTGCGTCCTATCACACGCCGCAGCCAGGTGTGTCGGCGATCTTTGGCGGCTTGCTGACCAAGGTCGGCGTCTATGCGCTGCTGCGCACCTTCACGCTGATCTTTCCCCTCGACGGCGGCATTTTCAACGACCTCTTCGTCTGGATCGCGGCGCTGACCATCTTATTCGGCGCCATGGGCGCGCTGGTACAGACGGACTTGCGCCGCCTCGTGGCCTTCACCGTGGTAGGGGGCATTGGCTATATGCTTGTGGGTCTTGCGTTGATGACGCCGCAGGCGCTGACGGGCGGGCTCTTTTACATGCTCCATTCCATGCTGATCTCCACCGGCCTTTTCATGGCGGTGGGGATCGCAGGTCGCATCGGCGGCGGCTATGACACCGCGACGCTCGCGGGCGTCTATCGCGCCGCGCCGGTCTTTGCGGGGCTCTTTCTCCTCGGCACCTTTGTCATGTCCGGCGTGCCGCCCTTTTCCGGCTTCTGGCCCAAGGTGGTGCTGGTGGAAGCTGCCATCACCATGGGCAAGCCCTGGCTTGCCGCGTCGATCCTTATGGGCGGGTTCCTGACCATTGTCGCCTTTGCAAAAGCCTATGCGCTCGCCTTCTGGCGTGACAGCGAGGAACCCTTGCCCGATCACGGCACCTCGGCCCCCGCCATGGTGGCTATGTTGGCGCCGACAACGGGGATCATCCTTGCCGCTGTGCTGCTCGGGGTCGCCGCGGGGCCCATGGTCAATCTGATCGGCGGGGCGGTGGATGGTCTTTTGAACCCCGCAGCCTATATTGAAGCGGTCCTGGGAGGCGACGCATGAACCTCTTCGCGCTCAATGTCCTTTTGGCCCTCGTCTGGGCGGCCATTACAAATGCCTTCACGCCGCTGAACGTCTTCGCGGGGTTCATTGTGGGCAGCATCGCCCTTTGGGTTCTGCGCAAAGAATTCCACACCAAGTATTTTCTGCGCGGCCACCGCATGTTGCGGCTCGCACTGCTGTTCCTTTATGAGCTTGTGATGTCGGCCTTGCGCGTCGCGCGGGACGTGCTGCGCCCGGGCCTCAATTTTCAGCCCGGCATCATCGCTTATCATCTGACCACGGACGATAACGCGCAAATCACGTTGCTCGCCAATCTCATCACCCTGACGCCGGGCACACTCAGCGTCGATGTCTCGTCGGACAAGTCCACGCTTTATGTGCACGCCATGCACGCACATGACCCCGAGGGGCTGCGCAAGGATATCCGTGACGGCTTTGAACGCCAGATCAAGGAGACGCTGGGCTGATGGGCTGGTTGGAACAACTAAGGGGCGCCTTCGCGACGGATCTGGTCGGCACCTCGACCATGATTGCCTTTGCCATGCTGGTAATTGCGTTCTTTCTGACAGTGGTGCGGCTGGTGCGGGGCCCGAGCATCGCGGACCGGGTGCTATCGCTCGACTTTCTCTTCACCCTGGGGATGACCTTCATCGGCGTCTATGTGGTGGCGACCGGGCGGGACGTCTATCTCGACATCGCCATTGCGCTCGGGCTCGTCGGGTTCCTGGCGACAGTGGCTTACGCGCGCTTCGTCTATCAGCGTTGGCGGACAAGGGAGCTTGGCGGCAATGGTTGATATTATCCTTTCCTTGCTGGTTTTAGGTGGCGCCGCCTTTTGTCTGATAGCGGCGGTGGGCATGGTGCGTTTTCCCGATCTCTATGTGCGCATGCATGCGGCGACCAAGGCGGGAACCTTGGGCGCGGGGCTCGTCTTTATTGCGGTGGCAGTGGGATCGGGGGAACTGGGCACCGTTATCCGCGCCATGGCCGCGATTTTGTTCCTGCTGTTGACTGCCCCCATCGGTGCGCACCTGCTGGCCCGGGCGGCCTATGCCTCTGGCGTGAAGATGTGGGACCGCAGCGGCCCGGACGATCTGAAAGACCGCTATGACTTCGTGCATGAAACCCTCGCCGGGTCCGAACCGCCCGCGCCGGGCACCTCTGACGAATAGGGCGGGATGGTTCTCGTCTTTTCGCGACTGAGGCTTCATAATCACCGCATGAGTTGTCCCAACACCCCCGCAGGCGGGACCGGCCCATGCCCCGCCTGAGCGTTTCATTGCGCCTGTTCCTCGCTGGCCTTGCGGTCGGGCTCGTGGTCATTGCGGCCATTGTGCTGCCGCTTCTCTCGGCACGGGACATTCGCGAACAGGTGCGCGAGGGCCATTCCCTGGCTGCCGTGAATTGCTGGGGCTGCGCGCCCTATGACCGGTTGCGTTCGCTCTTTCGGCTGCAGGAAGTGGCCGCCGAGCCGCAAATTCGCCAGTTCGAGCGTCGACTGGAGACACGCCACCTGACCCTCAACGAACGGCAACAGGTGCAGGTTGACCTGCGGCTCGCGCAAGCCAAGTTCGATGCGGCGGAGGCTGCACGCAATGCCCTTGATAGGGCAATTGAAGCTTGCGCCGCGAACGCCGCCTGCCGCCGTACGCCGGATGCCTTCCACGCACTGACTTGCACGGGTGAATGGCCGGATGCGGAAACGCGGGACACGATCGCATCCTATGCGCGGCGCATTTATGCGGCCGGGGCCGGGTGCCGGGAAATGTCTTGTCCCTCTGTCGCCTGTGGCCCACGCGCGGACCTTCAGGCGATGATGGACGAGCTGACCGTAACCTTTGCCGGCTTTGCCGCCGCGCCGGGGCGCGGAGACATATCCTATGCGGCCATCACCCCCGTGATCGCCGGTTTGCGGCAAGCGCTTGAACGTCTGCCGTTGGTAATCACAGAACCGAATGCCGCGTCCTATGCGACCTGGGCGGCTTATGTCACGGACTCTGGTATTCTTCAGACTACGGATGAATGGAGCAACGGCACCGGCGCCGATGTCGGTTGGCGCTTGCGCATGGTGCGGTTGCAGCTCGCAACGCTTGTCGCGCTTGAGCCGGGGGACGCGGGCCCCGACTGGCGCGTTGTGGCCGAACGCGCGGGAGGGGCGCTGGCGCAGGTGCATTACCTTGAATGGCGCCTGTCCTTTGAGGGGCAAGCGGATGCTTGCGAGACCCCCGAAACGGATGTGATCGCGGAGCTTGCGACCGATTTGCGTCGCGCGGCGGCGGCGCTGTCGGTCTGCGGCGCGCGCGCGGGGTGTGAGGACGCAAGCACGGGGCCACCGCTGGTGGATCTCTATGATCGCGCGCCCAGTGGGCTGGGCGGGCTTGAGCGGTTCACCACCGAGGCGGTCGCCATAATGGCCCGCAACTTCGATGCCATGGACCTGCGTCCCGATGATCCGGTGGCGATCTCGACGGACCTTGAAGCCTACGGCATGGGTGAGGCGATTCGCGCGAGCTTTGGCGACACCGGGAACCGCTGCATCGCGGAACCGGGCGCGCGGCTGGGCATGTTCTCCGCGGGCGATTCTGATGAACCCATCGAGATGCGCGACGTGCGCGCGACCGGCGATCACACCGAGGCATTGATCGCGGCGCCGGAACAGGCGGGGGTCTTTGAGATTCGCGCCTTTGCCTCCCCCTTGCGCGGCGGTGCGGAGCTTGCCCGTGAGCGCATTATCGTGGAGCGCCCACCGCTGGGGTGCGATGGATTCAGCGGTCTTTGGGATACGAATTTCGGCGAGCTGCGTCTCTATGTCCGTAATGGCATCGCGCGCGGCACCTATGGCCGGTCGCCTGATACACCGCCCGGCTTTTTGACCGGAGAGGTGCGGGGCCCTGTGCTCTATGGCGATTGGTCGTCGGAACTCGGTGATGGCGGCGCGCGATTAGTGCTTGCTGATGAAAGCGGCGCGTTTCGTGGGGCCTGGAGCCATATCCCGGGGCGCTATACCGGCACCGGCGCGTGGAACGGCAGCTGCGTCGACGATCTCGCCGGCGGCGATTAGAGCCCCCGCCGTTCCGCCGCCAGTGCCCAGGCAATAGCGCGCGCTCGGGGCCCGCGCGCGGTTTGCAGCGCCGCTGCCCGCTCCAGGCGCGCTACAATCAGTGCCGTTATGGCTGGGTCTTTGGCGCTGAGCCAATCGCTCGGCACCCGCAGGATAAATGGCAGGTGCGTTGGGCGGCTGTAGGGGTAGGGGTGCGCGGGGTCGTGTCTCATAACCCGCCCAGTCTGACGTCGGGGCCGACCCACGGGGAAACTGCGGGAATTGTTTTGCGAAAGTTCAGTCGGCGAAGCGGACGTCGAGCCGCACCCGCGCGGCCCAATTCAGCGTCACGTCGTATTGCACCTCACCATCGTCGAGGGGAACGAGCGTGAATGTGCCGTCCACCCCTTCGATCAGGCGCGCGAGCCAGAGGGTCCCTTGCGCCGTTTCGCAGATGCAGGGATGGCCCTTGGCGGCGGCGATGTTCCGCCCGGCGAGCTTCGTGGCAATCAGATAGGTACCCGCGCGATAGGGGCCGATGTTTTCCGCCGCCCGAACAGCGACGGCATCATCGAGCGAAAGCGGCAGGGGTAGCTGGCCCGCGCCCGCGCCGCCGATGCGCCCATCGCGCGCGGCGGTGCCGATCACGTCAATGGCCGCCGTCGCCCCCTCGGAGATGAGTTCCGCCGCCGAGACACCAAACAGATTTGCGAATTTTTGCAGCCAGTCGGTGGAAACCGTCATCACATTGGTTTCGAGCCGGGAAATGGTCTGCGGTGTGGTGCCCAGCCGCTCGGCAACGTCGGCCAATGTCCAGCCATGTGACTTGCGTAATTCACGCAATCGCGTGCGCAGATCCGGCTGGGGAAGGGGGTCGCTCATCTCAAAACCCGGGTGATTCCAACGAGTTTCCCCATTAAGTGATATTTTCTCGGCAAATGCACTAGGAATGTTATCCTCGGGGGTCTTAACGTGATGTATTTACCAAATAGGTAAATTTTTCATGGAGGACGCGATGTATCCAAACAGCTTTCCCCCCTTTCCGCCGTTTTGCCCTCCGACCGCCGGGGATGTCTGGCGGCGGGCCACTCTGGTTTGCCAGATCGTGGCCCATCTCTTTGAGGTGTCGGTGGAGGACCTGCAATCGCGAAAACGGCGGAATGCCTCGGCGGCGCTGGCGCGGCAAGTGGCCATGTATGTGTGCCATGTCTCCCTGGGGCTCAGCTTCAGCGATGTGGGTGGGCTCTTCGCCCGCGACCGCACCACTGCCTCCCATGCGTGCAAAGTGATTGAGCTGCGGCGGGACGACCGCGGCTTTGATGAGTTTCTGAAGCGGATCGAGGAGGCGGTCTCTGCCCTGGGGGCGACGCCCCAGCCAACCTATCCGGCCTTTGGTTGCGGGTGCCGGGCATGAAGAGCGCGCACGAGATCGACCGTGAGGCGCGCCGGGTGCTGCCTCGTCTGGGGGATGCGCGGGCCGTGCTGGCGCTCGTACCGGGAACGAAGAAATTCGGCATTTTCAGTGCACGGAACAAATGGCAGCGCCCCGTCCTTCAAATCACCGAAGAGTTTGTCAAAGCCTTCGATGCCCAGGAACTTCTGTTGCCGCTGGCAAGCGATCACCCCGGCGCTCTGGCGGGGGAGGCGCCGCGCTATGCGCTTAGCGATGTGGGGCGCGCCTATCTGCGCCGCGCGCAAGCAGCCCACGACCCCTTTGGCGGGCAGCATCGCCTGATGGCGGGCCGGTCCATCGAGGGCGAGGGCCGCACGCGCCGGGTGGTGCAAGTCAACACCGCCGAAACGCCCTTGGGCTGGCTACGCAATCGCAAGGACACGGACGGCAAGGCCCTGCTCACCGAGGCGGAATACGAGGCGGGGGAGCGTCTGCGCGAAGACTTCACCAAGGCGGGACTGACCGCGCGTGTCACTGCCGATTGGTCGTTGGCGCCGGGAACTGCGCCCAAACGAGGCGGCGGCCGGGCCGGGCAGTTGGAAATGACGGATATGGCCATCGCTGCCAAGCAGCGCTTTTTCAAGGCGCTGGAGGCGACGGGGCCGGGGCTCAGCGACGTGCTCATTGAGGTCTGTTGTCAGCTCAACGGGCTCGAAGAGACCGAACGCGGCCTTGGCTGGCCCAAACGGTCGGCGAAACTGGTTTTGAAGATCGCCTTGCAGCGGCTGGCCACCCACTACGGACTGATGCCGGCGGAGGGGCGCAGCGGGCGCATGCGCAGCTGGCGGAGCGGGACGTGAACCTAGTCGCAGACGGCCTGTGCCTGAGCCTTGATGCGTTGGATCATGGCGGCAAGGCCGTTGGCGCGCTGCGGCGTCAGATGTTGATCGAGGCCGATCTGCGCGAGGACCGGCGCGGGGTCGGTCTTGAGGATCTCGGCGCAGGACTTGCCGGAAAAAAGCACAAGCAAGATGGCGATCAGCCCACGGACGATCAGAGAGTCGCTGTCGCCGCGAAAGATCATGGTGTCGTCGGTGCCGGGTTCCGTCACAAGCCAGACCTGACTGACGCAGCCCTTCACATGGGTCAGCTCATTGCACTCGTCCTCGGCAAGCGGCGCAAGGGCGCGGCCCAACTCCAGAAGATAGGCGTAGCGGTCTTCCCAAGTGTCGAGAAAGGTGAAGTCTTCGACGAGCTGTTCTGCGGTCATTTTGGTCATGGCGCCAACATGGGGCGATCAATGCCGAACGGCAAGGCCAAAGGGGCCTAAAGGTCGAGTAGCGCCGTCATCTTGTCGTGGGACAGGCGATAGGTGAGCAGATCGTCCATGTGGTTGAAGCCGACGCGGGCGTAGAAGTTCCGCGCTGGGTTTGCGTGCACCACGTTGAGCTGCAGGTGCGTCGCGCCGCGCTCCTCGGCAATGCGCGCCACATCGCGCACCAGATGGAAACCCACTTGCTTGCCGCGCGCTTCCTCGGCCACGAACAAATCCTGGATGACCAGACCGACACTGCCTTCCCAGGTTGAATAAGTGCGGTTGAACGTGGCAAGGCCGACAGGTTTGCCCTCGGAGACAGCGATCAGTGCTTCGAATTCGCGATTTTCGCCAAAGCCGTCACGCAAGATCGCTTCTTCGGTGGCATGAAAATATTCGGTGGTCGCCTGGTACTCCGCAAGCTCGCGCAGAAAGCGGACCATAATCGCAGCGTCCTCGGGCATTGCCTGCCGAATAGTCACGTCGCCTGGTTCAATTGCGCTGAGGGGGAAACCCATGAAATGCCACCTTTGATGTTGTCCGATTGCTCGCGCTGGAGACACAGCATGATTTGGCCGCTATGGCCAGCCGCGTGGGCCAACTTCTCGCTGTTTTGATTGCGTATTGGATTTGATCGAATATGAGGAGCTGCTAAAGCGCTTTAATTGCCGCGATCCGCGGCGTTACCGCCGTCGCCGTCCTCGCCGCCTTTGGTAAGCCATTCCTGGGCCCGCCCGGCAAGATCCCCCGCCATGATGCGCGTGTTCCACATGATCCGCTGGCCCGTGTCACAGGCATCGGGTTCACGTTCGCACAGGTGCATCACATCGCTCGCCGTTGTTCGGACCATCGACGCCATCTCGGCGAGCTTCACCGGCTCGGCATCATAGTCCTCGGGCATGCCCGCACCGCCGCCCGTAACAAAGGGCAGGGCGATAACAACAACGCTAATCCAAAAGGCCATTTTCAACATTGAAAGGGTCCTCACCTCACTTCAGCAAGACGGACCCTATAGATGTCGCGTTTCGGCGCGGTTAAACGATTTGGTAAATAATCTGAACAAGGAACAAACGACAGTTGATTAAAATTGTCGCAAAGCCTGATGGGCGCTGACCGCCGATCTATTGTGAGAGGGCGGCCTGTTCGATGTCACCGTCCAAGCTGACGATCCAGCCCCAGCAATCGGCAATGTCGTCAACGCCGTGGCGGCCGGTGCAATAGGCCTCCTCCGCCGTGGTACGCGAGGCGGCCATGCATTGCGCAAGATTGAGGCGGGCCCAGCGCAGGCACTGGTTCGTCTGGTAATCAACGGACAGGAGCCCCGCCGCGTTGAGATTGCGCCCGCCTGAGCTGTCGAGCGAAAGACGCGCAGCAAGTTCCAGAACACGCTGCATGACCTGTTGCGCACGATAGGGGACCTCATAGGCGCGCTCACCGCTGGTTGCGGGGTCTTCACCCAGAATTTCCGTTGCGTTGGCTACGGCACCGGTCGGCAGGCGCGAGCCGTAACGCGTGTCCATATAAGCATAGGCGCGGTCGTTCAGCACTTGGCCCACGGCGCGTGCTTCCCGCGCATCCTGATAAAGACCATCAAAGACAAAATTGATGGCCGCCGTGTTGGAAGAAATCCCCCAGAGGTAAGTGGAATCCTGCCGCGCATTGGTGAAAAACTGTTCCTGGCCGCGTTCCCGCGCCGTGGTGCGGATCATGTCCATAAAGCCCGGCGCGCGCGAAGCAACCAGCGCCTGGTGGGCGAACCAGCCGCGCGAGAGATCGGCGGGATCATAGTCCATGATCAGCTCATAGGCGTTCTGCACCTCGTCACGGCTGGTGAAGGACATTCCACTCAGCTCATCAATGTCGCGGCGATAGCTGCGGTAGTGGCGGGCGTATTGGCCAACGGTTTCTGGCGCGTCCTGCACGGTTTCGCTGCGGTCTTCATCCTGGGCGGCCGCAGGAAGGGCGATCAAGGCGGTAAGACCCGCGCCCAGAGTGCAGATTTTGAGTAGCCCCACGAGGGTTCGAGCCACGGTCATGATCGCTAAGGTCCCCAAACTATGGCCGCATCGGCCCTTGATCCTGGTGTTTGACGCCGCACCAGCCCCCCGCGGCATCCCTTCACAGATTGATCCTAGCCCCAAACCGGGGCCGATCTCCAGCGCTTATGCCATTTGGCGTTGCGAATTGATGAGCCGCGCCGGGGGGATTGGACCGGCCTCGTTCAAACTTCATTAAGGGTGCCGGGATACCCAATAAAGGCTTAACGAAAGGGATTATGCGCGTGAAGCCGCGGCATTCTGCAATTTGGCGTGACCTGTGGGTTCCGCTCGCCGGTGCGGCGGGCGCGGGGGCGCTTGTCCTTATTGTCGGGGGCGTCCTGGGACCGGTTTCTCTCGCACTCTGGGTAGGGGCAGGACTGGCGGCCTTGGCCGCCTATGCCGCGCTCAAGGGGTTGGGGGCGGGCCGCGCTCAACCTACCGAAGACGAGATTGCTCGGCTTTTGCTCGCCCATTCGGCCGACGGCCTGCTGCGGTTGGGGCGCGACGGGTGCATTCGCTTCGCAAGTGCAGAGGCGGGGACATTGCTGGACCGCGCGCCGTTCGATCTCCACCGTCATTCCATTACTGAATTTGCCAGTGGCGCGGCGCGCACCGAAGTGCAGACAGCCCTTGCCCGGACCAGCTACTTCGGCGCGGACACCACGGTTGCTTTTCTCGTGCGGCCCGGGGGCGGGGAGGCGGTCTGGGTGGAAATGAATTGCCGCCCGCTCTTTCCCGATGCGCAAGCCGCGCGCGGGGGTGAACCGGCCTTTGAGATGGTGGCCATCCTGCGCGATGTCACCGCGCAGATGGAACAGGAAACGGCCTTGCGCAGCGAGCGCGATGCGGCTTTGGCCGAGGCGCGCGGGAAGGCGCAATTCCTCGCCAACATGAGCCACGAGCTTCGTACGCCGCTCAATGCCATCATCGGCTTTTCCGAAATCATGACAACGGAAATGTTCGGCGCCCTCGGCAACCCGCGTTACACCGAATATGCAAACCATATCCGCGAAAGCGGCGAACACCTGCGCGATCTCATCAACGATGTGCTGGATGTATCAAAGATCGAGGCAGGACGTTACGCCCTTGAGCTTGAGCGGGTGTCCGTGCCGACCATGTTCGAGGAAACGCTCAAGCTCGTCTCTGTCACGGCGAAAGCGCACAAGGTGACGTTGGATGTGCAGTTCCCGGAGGGACTACCGCGCGTATCCGCCGACCGCCGTGCGGTGAAACAGATGCTGCTGAACCTTTTGTCCAACGCCATCAAGTTCACCCCCGAAGGGGGCACGGTGACCGCCGCCGCGCGCGTCGATCGCGGGCAAATGGTGATCGAGGTGCGCGACACGGGCCACGGCATTTCCAAGGCTGACCTTGCGAGGCTCGCCCAACCTTACGAGCAAGTTGACCGGCGGCGCGGCGAGAGCGAAAGCGCCGCGGACAAAGGCACGGGCCTCGGCCTGTCGCTGGTCAAGGCCTTTGCCGGGCTCCATGGCGGACGCTTGGAATTCGAAAGCGCGGAGGGCGAGGGGACGACCGTGCGGGTGCGCCTGCCGCTCGATGGGCCTCATGGGGCAAAGCCAAAAGATGATGCGCCGCCCGCGCCTATTGCATTTTCCCCGCGCCGCGTGGCGTGACTTCATGCCCCGAACCGGGCTATCACTCGCCCCATGGAACCGCGTCTCAAATCTGGCATCTGGGTAAGCGCTTTGATCCGCCGCTGCGGGGCGGAGGCCGTGCCCGCCATGGTCGTCCGCAAGGGGGACGAGACCGCGGGCAATATCTTCGTGAAAGTGAACCGGCTCGACGGGCAGGCGGATGTGTTCAGCGCAGCGCGGCGGGGCGATGGTTCAAAAGTCTGGATGCATGCGCTGGGCGAAGGCCCGGTGCCTGAAGCGGACGCAGACGCCTATATCGCGCGGCAGGTGAAATTCGACCCCGATATCTGGGTGGTGGAGATCGAAGACCGCGCGGGGCGGCATTTCATCGGCGAAGAGGTTGACTTGGGCGGTGGGGGCCTTATGCCGTGAGGGGCAAAAGCGGCAGGGATGAGCGTCACCCATGAATGTTGAGCAGTGGCAGGAATTTTGGACCCTGGTGGTCCAGGTGTGGAACACCGCCTTTCTAGGCGTCAGCGTGGGGCGCGTGGCGCTGGCGCTCGCCATCTTTCTGTTCTTCCTGCTGATCCGGCATCTCTTTGCACGTATCGTCGTGGCGGCATTGAAGCGCATCGTTCTCCGCACCAAGAATGAGATCGATGACAAAGTGATTGAGGCGCTCGACGGGCCGCTGACCCTGGTGCCGATCATCATGGCCGTCTTTTTTGGTGGTCAGGCGCTCGAGCTCACCGAGCCTTATTACGGCGTTGCGGCGCGGCTCAGCCAATCCTTGATCGCCATCGCGATGTTCTGGGCGATCTACAATATCTCCCTGCCGCTGTCTGAGATCATGTACCGCATGGACCGCTTCTTCACCGGCGCCATGGTGGATTGGGCGGTGCGGGGCACGCGTGCGCTGGTTATCTTTTTCGGCATCGTGTCGGTGCTGGAGCTTTGGGGCATTCAGGTGGCGCCGATCCTCGCGGGCCTCGGCATCTTTGGCGTGGCCGTGGCGCTGGGCGCACAGGACATGTTCAAGAACCTGATTGCCGGGTTTCTGATCCTGTCCGAACGGCGTTTCAAGAACGGCGACTGGATCAAGGTCGACGGCGTTGTCGAAGGCACTGTGGAACGCATCGGTTTCCGCTCAACCCGTATTCGCCGTTTCGACAAGGCGCCGGTCCAGGTGCCGAATGCCCAGCTTTCCGACAATGCGGTCACCAACTTCAGCGAGATGACCTATCGCCGGATCTACTGGGTGATCGGCGTTGAGTACCGCACGTCCATCGAGCAGTTGAAACAAATTCGCGACGGGATTGAAGCCTATCTGACGACCAGCGAAGACTTTGCCCAGCCGCCGGAAGTGCCGCTGTTTGTGCGCTTCGACAGTTTCAATGCCTCGTCCATCGACATCATGGTCTATTGCTTCACCAAGACAACGGTGTGGGGCGAGTGGCTGTCCATCAAAGAACAGTTCGCCTACCGCGTGAAGGAAATTGTCGCCGATGCGGGCACCAGCTTCGCCTTCCCCAGTCAGTCGATCTATGTGGAAACATTGCCCGAAGAAGCGCCGGAGGTGTTCATGCCCCCGGGCATCGAAGACCTGACCTAGTGCCCCATGCGGGCCGCGCCCTCTGGCGCGACGCGCGTAATCGCCGCGTCGATGGATTGCTTGAGCACGTCGGCAATCTCGCCGATCTCGTCTTCTGTTGAGATATAGGGCGGGCCGAGAACGATTACGTCGCGCACCGCGCCGGTTCCCGCGAAATAGAAAAAGACGCCCCGTTCCAACCCTTCGCGAATGATGCGGCCCGAAAGGCCCACGTCCTTGGCAAAGGGCTCGAGCGTTTCGCGGTCGCGCACAACCTCCACGGCCCAGAGCATGCCCTTGCCGCGTACTTCGGCCACATGCGGGTGCTGGGTGAGGGGGGCGAGCGCATTGCGCATGACGCTTTCCATCTTGGCCGCGCGCTCAACAAGGTTTTCCCGCTCCATAATGTCGAGAACGGCAAGCGCCGCCGCGCAGGGGCCCGTCGCCGCGCCATAGGTATGGAACATGACCGCGTCGCCCGCGGCGCGCAGGGGCTCGACAATGGCGTCGGAGGCATAGAGCCCGCAGATCGGCGCGTAACCGGCGGCGAGGCTTTTGCCCGAGACCATGATGTCCGGTTCCACGCCCGCCCAGTCACAGGCGAACTTCGTGCCCGTGCGGCCAAAGCCCGTCATCACTTCGTCGACGATCAGCACCACCTCGTACTTACGGCAAATTTCCTGAACGCGTTTCCAGTACCCCTCGGGCGGCACAATGGCGCCGCCACTTGAGCCCGTCATGATTTCGGCGATCAGGCAGGAAACCGTTTCGGGCCCTTCGCGCAGGATCACATCTTCGATGGCCTTGGCGTAATATTCGCCCATGGGCATGTCGGCGGGGCCGTCATAGCGCAGCGGATAGGGCGCGGGCACAGAGGGTTGTTCAACCCACATGGGCTCCAGCCCGACGCGCCGCGCGGCATGACCGGAAATGCCCATCGTTGAGACCGTCGCGCCGTGATACGAAATATCGCGATAGAGCACTTTGGTTTTCGTGCCGCGTCCGCTGTGCAGTTGGTATTTGCGCGCGAGGCGAATGGCGCCGTCGACCGCTTCCGATCCACCGCTTGTGAACATCACGCGGCGCAGCGGCTTGGGCAGCCAGCGATCCTGCAGCCGCTCAACCAGCGCCACCCGATGCGGGGTCGCGAAAGGCGGGCAGACAAAGCTCAGCTCTTCCATCGCCTTGGCGGTCGCTTCGGCCACTTCCTTCCGGCCATGGCCGATGGAGGTCGCCACCGCGCCCCCGGCGGCATCAAGGATCCGTTTGCCGTCGCGGGTATAGAGCGCGGTCCCCTTGGCATGGGTCAGCTCGAGAACGGAATTGGACGGCACGAACGGCCAGGTCCCGGAATGATCGACAAACATGGAAAACGCCCTGATGACTGGAATGGAGGCGGGGAGACTAGCCCAGAGCCCTATGGGTCAGTCAAAGCCTAATTCGCCGCAGGACCTGTAACTGACGAGAGAGGGTTGATAGGTTCGCAAGATGTTTACTTTCAGACCCCTCGCCGCGCACGATTTCGAATTGCTGGTCCTCTGGCGCAATCATCCTCATGTGGCCGAATGGTGGGATGGGCCGACGGACCTCGCCGGAATCACGGCTCAGTACACCCCGCGTCTCTCGCCACTGGACCCCGTCCGGATGTTTATTGTCGAGCGAGACGGGGGCCCCTTCGGCCGCATCCAGTACGAGCGCACAAAGGATTGGCTGCCGGGATATGACGCTGATGTGGCGAACATCGATTTTCTGATTGGCGATGCTGGAGACATCGGGCGCGGACATGGTCCGCAGATGATCGCCCAGTTTATTCAGGATATGGTTTTGGAAGATGGCCGCTTCTCGCGGGTCGTTGCCGACCCAGCAATTGAAAACCAGCGTTCAATTCGGGCGCTTGAAAAGGCCGGGTTTCGAAAAGGAGAAACGCGCCTTCTGGAGGGGCAACTCCACCAGATCATGGAGTGGTCAATTGAGGATGCGGATTAATCCGCGCCTGTCTTGAACCGGGTGAGTTCAAACCCCACGGCCTCGGTATCGGGATAGACGTCGGGTTTTTCGGTGCGCACCAGGGCGCCGGTGACTTCGTCCCGCGCCAGGCAGGCGTCCATCACCGCTTCGACGAATGTTTCCTGCAGATTGAAGTGGCGGCTGGCTGCCAGCCTGCCGATGGCCTCGCGTAGAAAGTCGTAGTCTAACACTTCCTCGATCTGGTCGGCCTTGGGGGCCTCGCGCGGCCCAAGCCACAGTTCCACCGTCACCCAAAGGCGCTGGGGGCCCGCCTGTTCGAAATCGTGGATGCCCATGCGCACTTCGACCTCATAGCGGCGGAGCAGAATGCGCCGGGTTTCCTCAAAAGGCGGGGGCGTTGTCATAAGATTGTCCAATTACAGCCGGATTTACGGTGATGGTAGTGCGCCCTCGCCCAGACCGCTAGGGTGGTCTATGCTTTCCGTCACACCGAGGAGCGAACAATTGAGGGCACTTCCCATGCACGGGCGACTGGTTCTGGTCCTGATGGCATCGCTGGCCGCGTCGGCCTGCGGCGGGGTTCAATATGGCAGCTCGCGCTGGGGGTACGATCAAGGCCCCACGGCACAGGTGGACGGCATTGCCTATGGGTCGACCTATGGCAGCCAACTGACCTTTTCCGACATCGGGTACATGAGCGATGCCTTTATTGGCGCCATGGCCGCAGATGTGGGCACCTCTCGCGTCTGGGCCAACGGGCGGACCGGCGCGCGCGGCGAAGTGATCGCGGGCGAGGCCTTTCTTGAAAATGTTGATTACGCCCGGGGCCGCCGCTTGCGGGCGCCGGTGGGGCTGGAAACGCGCTGGATGCTGGACCCCGCGCAAGGGGACTACACCACCACAGCCAATACGAATGTGCGCCTCGGCGCCAGCACCTCCTCGCTGCTTGCGGGCACCTTGCCCGAAGGCTCTGTCGTCGAAGCGGTTGGCGCGGCGCACGATGCGCCCTGGATGCTGGTCGCGCGCAATGGCGAGGTCATCGGTTACATGCACACCGATTTTCTTGAGCAGCGCGAAGGCGGCGATCTTCTCCTTGCCGGCGGTGCGCCGCGGCAGCCCACGTACTGTCGCAGCTATGAGCAATCGCTTTCGTTACGCAATGGGCCGAGCGACCGCTGGCGCGGTGATGCTTGCCTGAGCCCCGTGGGCAATTGGCAAGTGCAGGGCAGCGGCGGCGGGCCCGGCGTCTAAAACGTTTTAGCGATAGCGGCGCCAGTCGCCGCCTATGCGACGACCGCTTTCCTCGAACTGATCGGCGGCGCGATAGAGAAAGCTTCTCATCTCGCGATTTTCGTCCGACACATCGCCCGCGCGATAGGCGTCGCTCGTGCGTGTCAGATCGGTCAGCGGCAAGCCTTCGTGGGCGTCGGACATATAGTCCTGCCAGATCTGCGCGGGTATGTTGCCGCCCGTCACATGATCCATGGAACTGTCATCGTCATTGCCGACCCAAACGCCGGTAACATAATTCGCGGTGAAGCCAATGAACCAGGCATCTCGCCAATCCTGCGTCGTGCCGGTCTTGCCCGCCGCTTCGCGCCGCCCAAGGTCCGCCGCCGCGCCGGTGCCGTTCTCAACCACCTGATACATCATGTCCGTCATTTCACCGGCAAGCCCCGCATCCATCACGAACTCGGGCTCCGGCGCCTCGCGGGTGTAGAGCACGGTGCCGTCTTCGGCGCGGATCTGCGTGATGGCATAGGGCTCATACCGCGCGCCGCCGGTCTCGAACGGGATATAGGCGGAGGTGAGCTCCAGCAGGTTCACTTCGCTTGCGCCCAGCGCAATGGAGGGCAGTTCATCAAGATCGGACTGAATGCCAAGCCGGTGTGCGGTTGCCACGACATTCGCGGGCCCTACCGCGTCGGTCAGTTGCGCCGAGATCGTGTTGATGGATTGGCGCAGGGCATCGGACAGGGGCACCGGCCCAATGTAATTGCCGCCATAGTTTGCAGGTCGCCAGTTACCGATCTGGACCGGCTGGTCGATCATGATCGTGCTCGGCGTATATCCCGCCTCAAGCGCGGTTAGATAGACAAAGGGCTTGAAGGCCGATCCCGGCTGACGCTGCGCCTGCACCGTTCGATTGAACTGGCTTTCGGCATAATTGCGCCCACCCACCATGGCGCGGATCGCGCCATTGGTTGAAAGGGAAATCAGCGCGGCTTGACCCGCACTCACGCTTTCCCCGTCCCGGTCCATGCGGAAGGCGAGGCGTTCCTCGGCGGAGGTTTGCAAGCGCCGGTCGAGGGTCGTGGTGACGATCAGGTTGCGGTCGGTCTCGCCAATCAGGTCATGAATTTCGTTGATGACGTAGTCGACAAAGTATTGCTGGCCATCCGTATTCGCAAAGGCGATGGGCTCGGCTGGGTTGTCGAGGGCATCTTGCGCTTCTTCCTCGGTAATGAACCCCTCGCGCAACATGGTGCCGATGACGAGCCCTGCGCGCTGTTGGGCGAGTTGCAGATCGGATGTGGGCGCATAGCGGGAAGGGGCCTTGGGCAATCCGGCCAGCATGGCGGCCTCGGCGAGGGTCAGCTCGCGCGCCGACTTGCCGAAGTAAAAGCGCGCTGCGGCGTCAATGCCATAGGTGCCGGAGCCGAGATAAATCCGGTTCATATAGATGGTCAGGATCTCGTCCTTGTCCAAATGGCGCTCCAGCCACATGGCGAGCACCATCTCATGCAGCTTGCGCCGGATCGTGCGGTCAGGGGTGAGAAACAGATTCTTTGCCACCTGTTGGGTGATCGTACTGCCGCCCTGGACTAGTCCGCCGCGCGTCACATTCACAAACATCGCGCGGGCAAGGCCCACCGGGTCCACCGCGCCATGCTGATAAAAACGGCGGTCCTCGATGGCGACAAAGGCCTGGGCCACATGAACCGGCAGCTCATCCAGCCCCAGGGTTTCGCCATAGAACGCGCCGCGAATGGCTAGAGTCGCACCGTTTTCGTCAAAGACCGCAAGGCTGGGAACCCGGTTCTCGCGCCACAATTCGTCGTGGGTGGGGGCGCGCCAGGTCACAAGCTGATAGGCGAGAAACAGGAAGCTGATGCCGAAAAAGCCAGCGATGCCCAGATAGGTTGCAATGCGCCAGGGCCAGGCAAGGCTCCAGATCCAGGAGTTGACGCTTTTGAGCAGGTTCACGTAAGGCACCTGTAGTAATTGACGGCGGAGGTCTTTTGCCGCCCGAATGCGGCAGAGGCAAGGCGGCAGGACCCGCGGAAACGGCTGAATTGTGACCAATTCCTTTTGGAAAGAAAAGCGGCTCGAGGAGCTTTCCCACGAGGAATGGGAAAGCCTGTGCGATGGGTGCGCGCGCTGTTGCCTCGTCAAGCTCGAGGACTGGGATACAGGGGAGTATCACTACACCGATGTTGCGTGCCATTTGCTCGATGCCGGGACATGCCGCTGTACCGATTATGCGAACCGGACGGTAAAGGTTCCGACCTGCGTCCAGGTGACGCCCGAAAGCCTGCCCAAGATCGCCAAATGGATGCCTGTCACCTGTGCCTATCGCCTTCTTTGGGAGGGGGGTGACCTGCGCTGGTGGCATCCGCTCGTCTCGGGCGACCCATCCAGTGTTCATGAAGCGGGGATATCTGTCCGCGGACGCATTTTTTCTGAAAAAAATATATCCGAGGAAGAACTTGAGGATCACGTGGTCGATTGGCCCCATTGGGATGTTCTGGACCCCAAAACCCCCGGGGATTGACCGTGTACTGACTTTTTTGCCGTTGACAGCGCGGCGCTGTGAACCTACCTACAGTCCACCTCCGAAATTGTATCCAGGAAACAGCCGCTGCCCCGAACGGGCGGCGCGCCAATTGCCAAACTCGTGTCCAGATCGCAAAAGCAAATTGATTGGGACGCGGTCGCGGCGGCCTATGACGAAGGCTCGCTGACGCTGAAGCAGATCAGCGAAGCCTATAACGTCTCCACGAGCGCGATCACGCGCCGCGCCCGGCAGGAGGGCTGGCCCCCGCGCTCACGCAAGACAAAACGAAAAACAAAACCGGATGCGACCTTCGAGGCGCGTCTTGCCCGCGCGCTGGATCGGCAGATCAGCGAGCTGGAAGAGCGCTGGGCAAGTGATGAGGCGCTGGCAAGTTCTGCGCAGGCCGAGAAGGAAGCGCGCACATTGAATGTCCTTATACGTACAGCTGAAAAGCTGAAGGAGCTGGAAATGGCAAAGACGAAATCAACTGGTTCAAAGCGTGACAAAGACAAATCCAAAGGTGACGAGCTCGACCGCAAACGCCTTCGTGAAACCCTTGAGCGCCGCCTCGATAAATTGCTTGCCGCGGCCGACGCGCGAGGCGTTTCTCCAGAGTCTGACAGCGGCGGAAACTGAGTTTCTTCTTCACCATTGGCCGTTCTGGGCGCGCGCCGATCAGCTCGCGCCGGACGGGGACTGGACCACGTGGCTCGTGCTGGGTGGGCGCGGCGCGGGAAAGACCCGCACCGGCGCTGAATGGATACGCGATCTGGTCGAGGGCGACACGCCACTTTCGCCCGGTCGCGCGTCGCGCATTGCATTGGTCGCGCAGGATTATGGCGAGGGGCGCGGCGTGATGGTGGAAGGCGAAAGCGGGCTTCTTGCGATAGCCCCACGTGACTGGCGCCCGATCTGGCGCAAAACGGCGCGCGAACTTGAATGGCCCAACGGGGCAAAGGCTACTGTCTATTCCGCCGAGGACCCCGAAGCCTTGCGCGGGCCGCAGCATGACGCGGCCTGGCTCGATGAATTTGCAAAGTATCCTTATGCGGAAGCGGTTTGGGACATGCTCCAGTTTGGCCTTCGGCTGGGCGCGCGTCCTCAACAAGTTGTCACGACCACGCCGCGCCCCACGGCCGCTCTAAAGCGCCTGATGGCGGACCCGCATACGGTACTGACCCGCACGAGCACGTATGCAAACTCTGCGTATCTCGCGCGGGCATTTTTCAAGGCGGTGGTGGCGCGCTACGAAGGCACGCAACTTGGCCGCCAGGAACTGGACGGCGAGCTGATTGAAGAAGCCGCCGGGGCGCTTTGGACCCGAGCCCTTATCGAGGAGCATCGCGTGAGCCAGGCGCCAGCGCTTGCCCGCGTAGTGGTCGCGATCGACCCGCCGGTAAGCGCCGGGCCCCGCGCCGACGAATGTGGCATCGTCGTTGCGGGGCTCGATCATTCTGGCTGCGGTTACGTGCTGGCCGATCGATCCGCGCAAGGGCTGGGTCCCTCTGCCTGGGCCGCGCGAGCGGTCAAAGCGCTGCACGAATTTGCGGCCGACCGCGTTGTGGCGGAAGTCAATCAGGGCGGCGAGCTTGTGCGTTCTGTGCTCGAGCAAGTGGACGCGAATGTGCCCCTGCGCCTTGTGCGTGCGAGCCGGGGCAAGGTGCTGCGCGCCGAACCTATTGCCGCTCTCTATGAACGGGGCCGTGTGTCCCATGTGGGCGCGCATCCTGAACTTGAAGACCAGATGTGCAGTTACACCGGCGAGGCACGCGAAGGCAGCCCCGACCGGCTCGATGCGCTTGTCTGGGCGCTGACGGAACTCATGCTGACGGGCGAGGGCGGTGAGCCCCGCATTCGGCAATTCAATTGAGGACGATATGATTTCGGAATTCCTGCAAAGCTTGCGCCGGCTTGGTGCACCTGAACGGAAAGACAGCGCGACGGCGGGTCTCGTATCCATTCACATGACGGGGCAGCCGAGCTGGACACCGCGCAACTACGGCGCGCTCGCCAAAGAAGGGTATGCGGCGAACCCCATTGCCTTCCGCTGTGTGCGCGCCATTGCCGACGCGGCGGCCTCTATTCCAATTGTGCTTTATGAGGGCGATCAGGAACTCAGCGAACATCCGTTGCTCGATCTTTTGACGCGGCCGAACCCGCTTCAGGCCGGGCAGGACTTGCTTGGCACCGCCTTCAGCCACCTGCAGATCGCGGGCAATGCCTATATCGAGGCGGTGAGTGCGGGCGATGAAGTGAAAGAGCTTTACGTGTTGCGCCCCGACCGCATGAAGGTGGTGCCCGGCGCACGGGGCTGGCCCGAGGGGTTTGAATATTCTGTCGCCGGACGAACGCATCGTTTCGCCATCGACGGTGAGGTCTCACCCATCTTGCATCTGAAGACCTTCAATCCCGTCGATGATCACTATGGCCACAGCGCCATCGAAGCGGCGGCCCCCGCCATCGACATCTATAACCAGGGCGGCGCTTGGTTGAAGGCTCTGCTCGACAATGCTGCGCGGCCTTCTGGTGCGCTGGTCTATCGCGGCGTCACCGGCGCGCCTAACCTGACCGCTGATCAATTCGACCGGCTGAAGGCGGAGCTTCAGGAAAATTATCAGGGTGCAAAGAACGCCGGGCGGCCCTTGCTGCTGGAAGGGGGGCTTGAGTGGCAGTCGCTTTCTTTCTCGCCGTCGGATCTTCAGTTCCTTGATGCGCGCAACGCGGCGGCGCGGGAAATCGCACTGGCCTTTGGCGTACCGCCAATGTTGCTCGGCATTCCGGGCGACAACACTTATTCGAATTATCGCGAGGCAACGCTTGCCTTCTGGCGCGCGTCGGTCATCCCCCTTGTGAACCGCACCCTTGAATCCATCACTCATTGGCTTGGGCCCCGTTTTGGCGAGGGGCTGCGGCTGGGGGTCGATCTCGACGGGGTGGAGGCGCTGACCGTTGAACGCGAGGCCCTTTGGAACCGGGTCCAAGGGGCAAGCTTCCTGACCCGCAACGAAAAACGCGAAGCCGTTGGCTATGGCGCCGATGATGGGGAAGAGGTGCAAGATCGCGGTGGCGTGGGCACGGTGCTGCCCTTGGCACGTCCTGCACCAGCGCAACCACAATCAGGTCGTGCAGAAACGCAGTCTTGAAATTTTACCGGGAGGCGATAATCTCTATCTCCTAATGCGGGAGGATGGCCTCATGAACAGAAATGGCTTGGCAATTTTTGGTGCGATGAGCTTGGCGCTGGTCGCGGCGGTGGGCGCGCAGGCCGCGCTGCGCAACGTGAATTCCTGGTATGCGATGCAATCAAACATTCCGTCGAGCTATTCCTCATCTGAGGCGCGAGACATCGTGAGCCATGTGCAGGGTCAATGCCAGCGCAGCCGAGGTGGGCATTCCGATGCTGGCTACGGCATGACGGCGCCAAGTGTCCGCGTCGACCGTACATGCCAGCAAGGCGGTTCCTGCAGCGGCGAGCTTTACATTCCGAATGGCGATACCGTTCGGTTCAACGTCGGCTGTTAGGTAACTGCAATTCGCCAGATCGAAGTAAGGCTTCCTTAAGCATGGGTACGCTTCGCGGCCCAAATAGAGAGAGTATTAAGAAAGCCCCTTCATGGTGATCCAAACTCGGGCGGAGATTTCTCCGCGGGCGCGAGGGGAGACGACATGAAGACGAAATTGATTTTGGGCCTTGTGGTGAGCCTGGTCGCGACCGGCGCTTTGGCGTCTGACGGCGCGCCGTTGCTCGTGCGCGAGGTTAGTACCTGGGGCGCTATGGAAGGTGAGATTCCTTCCGTCCTCGACACGTTCAATTCGCACGATGTTACTATGCATGTGCAGAACGTCTGCGCCCGGGACGAAGGCGGATTCTCGGAAATGGGCTCCTCGCGCTATCAGCCGAGTGTCCGCGTGGATGAGACCTGCCCGCAAGAGGGCAGCTGTCGCGGCGAGGTCGTTGTGCCGAACTTTCGCAACGTCCGTTTCGATATCGGCTGCTGATTAGCTCGTCGCGAGAAGATAGACCCCGGTGGCGACAACCGCCGCCGCGGCAATGCGTTGCCACCCAAACCGTTCTTTCAGGAACACGGCCGCGATAATCGCGCCGAAGATCACGCTTGTCTCGCGTAACGCGGCGACGGGCGCGACATTGGTGAAGGTCAGCGCCCAAAGCACGATCCAATAGGCAAGAAGGCCGATGACCCCGCCGAAGGTGCAGGGCAGCCAATGCCTTTGTGCCACACGCCAGAATACGCGGCCGCGGATTGCCATTGTGAAAATCAAAAGCGGGATGCCGTGGAGCAGAAATAGCCAGATGACGTAGGAATGCACCACGTCGCTGGCCCGAGCGCCGGTCGCGTCGATCACCGTATATGTGGCGATGAAACAGGCGGTAATGAGGGCGTAGATCACGCCCTTTGGGTTATGGGTGATCGAGCCGATCCCGTGAATGGCGAGTGACATGATCCCGCCGCCGATCAGCGCGACCGCGACCCATTCGATGGGGGACAAAACTTCACCGAGCAGGAACACGCTTGCGACGGCGGAAAGCAACGGGGCGGTGCCGCGCGCGATGGGGTAGGTCTGGCCGAAGTCCCCGTGACTGTAGGCCTGCACCAGAAAAAACAGATAGCCCGAGTGGACAAAGGTCGTCCCGATCAGGAACGGCCAGGCCTCCGCATTGGGCAGGGGCACGAAGGGCGTCATCAAAAGCCCGGCGATCCCCGTCGCGCCCGCCATCAAGGCGGTGGCGACCAGGCGGTCGTCGTTCACCTTGATCATGGCGTTCCACGTGGCGTGCATCACGGCCGCCAGAAGAACGAGCATAAAGGGAAGTAGAGACATGGTTGCCCGCCGGGTTCAAAGGACCGGGGGCTTCATGACAGTTTTATTGCGCGCTGCCAAGATCACCCGGCGGCATGCCGCAAGGCTCCAGGACAAAATGACTGAACATCACGTAATCGCCGATTGGCACCTCGATAAGCGGGTGCCGATAGCGCTCATCTTTGCCATCGCGGTGCAGACCGGCGCGGGGCTCATCTGGGCGGGCGCGGCGAGCGAACGCATCAGCCACCTCGAAGTGCAGGGGGAGCTGACCACCGGCATGACCGAGCGGCTGGTGCGCGTCGAAGAACAGATCGGCTTTGCCCGAGAGAGCCTCGACCGGATCGAGCGCAAACTCGAGCGCGATACCTCACAAGATGGAGACAACTGATGCAGGCAACCCCCTGGTCTGACACTGAACCCTGTTGCGCGGCCTGCGCTGGCGCCGCCGCCGATGAAAGCGGCGGTCGCTTCGAAGGTTATGCCTCGCTCTTTAATCTGCGCGACCGGTCGGGCGATGTTGTGCGCCCCGGCGCCTTCCGCCGCACCCTGGCCGGGCGTAAGGCCGGTGACGTGCGCTTGCTGCACCAACATAAGGCCGAAGAGCCCATCGGCATCTGGGAAGAGATCCGCGAGGACGGGCGCGGCCTGTTCGTCCAGGGGCGGCTTATTCTCGACAGCCCCCGCGCGCGCGAGATTTGGGCGCTGATGCGCGAGGGCGCCATCGACGGGCTTTCCATTGGCTACAAGACGGTGCGGGCGGGCAAAACCACTTCGCCCAAGGGCCGCAATCTATTCGACATCGATCTTTGGGAGATTTCTCTCGTGACCTTTCCCTTGTTGCCGGGCGCGCGTGTGACCCGGCTGGGGGCAGGGCCGCGCGGGATGGACGGGTCCGGCGTGACCCTGACCACGGCGCTGCGCGATGCAGCGCGTCAAATGAGCGTCTAGCTCACCAACAGTCTGGCACAAACAGGAGAAACAAATGTCTCACAAATCCCACGGCGGGGCCGCCGCGGGCCCTTCGGTCACGCCCGAAGTCAAAGCGGCTCTCGACGATTTTCTGAATGCGTTTGAGCATTTCAAATCGTCCAACGACGAACGGCTGGCGGACCTTGAACGCCGGTCCTCGGCTGATGTTCTGCTCGAAGAAAAAGTCGAGCGCATCAACAACAACCTTGATCTACAGAAGAAGAGCATCGACCGCATGATCGTCGATGCGCGGCGTCCCTCGCTCGGCATTGAAACCGGCGCGGCGCCGGTCTCGGAACACAAGGCCGCCTGGAACAGCTATATGCGCAAGGGCGATGCCGGCCCGCTCAGTGCCTTCGAGATGAAAGCGCTGTCCGGCACTTCTGATCCCGAAGGCGGTTATCTCGCCCCGGCAGAAGTCGAACAGGCCATTGACCGTGTGCTTTCGGAAGTTTCGCCGATCCGGTCCATCGCCGCTGTGCGAAAAATCGGTTCGGGCAGCCTGAAGAAAGCCATGAGCGAGGGTGGAGCGGCCACTGGCTGGGTGGCGGAAAACGCATCGCGCCCGGAAACCACCGCGCCGACTTTGTCACTGATGGAGTTCCCGGCGATGGAGCTCTATGCCATGCCGGCGGCGACACAGTCGTTGCTCGACGATGGCTTTGTGGATCTGGAAGCCTGGGTGGCGGACGAAGTACAAACCGTCTTCGCCGAGCAGGAAAGCGCGGCCTTTGTGAACGGTGACGGTGTTGCCCGCCCGCGTGGGTTTCTTTCCTATAACAAGGTTGCCAATGGGTCCTATACCTGGGGCAACGTCGGTTATGTGGCGACGGGCACGGACGGCGCGTTCGACAGCTCGAACCCTTCGGACGATCTCATCGACCTCATCTACACGCCGAAGCAAGGCTATCGCGCCAATGCCCGGTTTGTGATGAACCGCTCAACCCAAGGCACCATCCGCAAGTTCAAGGACGGCGACGGCAACTATATCTGGCAGCCGGGTCTGACCGCCGGTCAACCTGCAACGCTGATGGGCTACCCGGTGATTGAGAGCGAAGACATGCCGGACATCGCGTCCGACAGTTACTCGATTGCCTTTGGTGATTTCAGCCGGGGCTATTTGATCGTGGACCGCATGGGCATTCAGATCCTGCGTGATCCCTATTCGTCGAAGCCCTTCGTCCTTTTCTACACCACCAAACGTGTCGGCGGCGGCATCCAGAACTTTGAAGCTATCAAGCTGATGAAATTTGGAACGTCTTAATCGCGCTCACGCCAATGCGCCGTCGGCGCATGGCTCCGCGGGGGCGGCGTAGTGACGCCGGCCCGCAGTCGCGGACTGAGTCTTTTCTTAGGAGAATCTCATGCAAGACCTTTTCAACAACGTCCATCCGGCGCCGTGCATCAGCCCGGTGGTGGTGTCCGACAATACCGCCGCTGTCGGCACGGTAACTGACCGGCAAGGCTATGACAGCCTGACCTACGTCATTGCCACCGGCACGCTGGCCGATGCGGACGCGACGTTCGCTACGCTGGTGGAACATTCCGACGCGCCGGGTTCCGGTTTTGAGGCCGTGGCGGACTCGGATCTATTGGGGACGGAAGCAAATGCTTCTTTCGCCTATTCCGATGACGACAAGACCTTCAAGATCGGCTACCGCGGCACCAAGCGCTATGTGCGGCTAACGGTAACGCCGGCGAACAACTCAGGCAGCGCGCCGCTCGCGGCGGTGGCACTGCTTGGTCATCCCAATGTGGCGCCGACGGCAAACCCTCCCGCCTAGTTGTGCGCCCCTGAAGGGCGTCTGACCTCATCAACCACGCCCTTCCCCCAGGGAGGGGAGAGCCGCCCCTCGCTCTCCCCTCCGCTTTTATTGAGAGAGAATTCATGGCATCGACATTGCTGACCGCGCCGTCGGTTGAGCCCATCACGCTCACCGAGGCCAAGGCGCATTTGCGCATCGACCATACGGCCGAAGATGACACGATCACGGAGATGATCACTGCAGCGCGGCAAGCGCTGGAGGATTCTTCCGGTCTCGCGCTCATCACCCAGAGTTGGCGCGTTGCGCTCGATACCTGGCCTGGCCCCTTTGTGGAATTGCCCAAGCGGCCCGCGCAGTCAGTGACGGAAGTGCGGGTGACGAACCTGAACGGTGTTGAGCTGATCATCGAAAGCACCGCCTATGACCTGAAATCAGCGGGCGGACTTGCAAGGCTGGTCAAAACGCCAGCTGCTGTCTGGCCCGCGCCGGGCCGCCTCGCGGGCGGCATCGAGATCGACTACGTAGCGGGCTATGGCAGTGCGGCGGCGAATGTGCCGCGCGCTCTGCGTCAGGCGCTGCTCATGGTCATCGCTCATGTGTATGAGAACCGCGAGCTCTTGGGTGATGCGGCGACGCCGCTCCCCGCTGGTGTCGACGCACTGATCGCGCCCTATCGGAGGGTGCGGTTGTGATTGGTGATCTTCGGCACCGCGTCACGATTGAGCGCAACGACGGCGCGACCGATGCGGGCGGCGGGACCGGTGAAGACTGGGTCCTGGTTGCCACCGCCTGGGCTGCCATCGAGCAGTTCCAGTCCTCGCCTACGGCCCACGCCGGCCGCGCCGCGGAACGGTTCTCCCTGCGCGCGACTATCCGGTATCGCACAGACATAGCGGCGGGCATGCGGCTCACCCATGAGGGCGAGATCTATCGCATTCGCGCCGTCTCCGACCCCGAGCAACGCAAGCGCTTCCTCGCGCTCTCCTGCGAACGCGACGGGGGAACCTGATCATGGCGGGGCGGGTAAGAGTACAAATCACCCGGGGAATCGAGCCCGAGCGCATCATGGAAACCCTGCGCGCGCGCCTTGCGCCGCAACTCGAAAGTTTCGCAGGCGAGGCGCCCGCGATTGTACGCGGGGTTGTTGCGCCAGGTGGAACACCGGCGCCGCTGGTGCATCGTGCCGAGCAGAACCCGCCCGATGATCAGGGGGACGAAATTTCAGCGCCTCCCGCCCCATCGGGAGAGGAGATTGCGACGCAGCTCACTCAATCGATCGGCGCGCAGTTCGATCCCAATGCCCTGACTGTGACTGTGACAGCGGATCGGCCAGGGGCAATCAGCGCCGAGTTCGGAACCATGGAACTTGCCGCGCGGCCCTTCATGACCGAGGCCGTGGCGCGGCTGCGCGCGCGTTTGCGCGACGTGCTCGCGCGCGGTTGAGCCTAATAGAAAGGATGACCCCATGAGCGGTTGGGCCCTGCGCCAGGCGCTTTATGCGACCTTGCTCGCCGATGATGGATTGAAAGCCATCGTCGGCGACCCGGTACGACTTTATGATGACGTGCCCGCGGGGGCGACGTTTCCCTTCATTACCTTCGGCGACAGCGACATTCGCGACTGGTCTACCAAAGACCGGCCTGGCGCGGAACACACCGTGACGCTGAACGTCTGGTCCCGCTACGAGGGGCATATGGAGGCGCAGCTGATCCTCGAAGCCATCGAGGCCGCGCTGGAAGACGCCGCAACCAGCCTGAACGGGCACACGCTCGTCAATCTTCTTTTTGTCAGCAGTCAGATCATCCGTGATCCCGACGGCGCAACCACCCACGGCACGATCCGCTTTCGGGCCGTGACCGAACCCACAACCTAGATCCCCAAGGAGAGAACCATGGCGGCACAACAGGGCAAGGATGTCCTTCTCAAGATCGGTGATGGCGAGGTTTCCGAAACCTTCACCACGGTGGGCGGTCTGCGCACCACTTCCCCTAATTTCAATTCGCAAAGCGTGGATGTGACGGATGTCGCCTCGAGCGGTCAATGGCGCGAGCTGTTGTCCGGCGCGGGCATCCGCTCAGCCAGCATTTCCGGCTCTGGCGTCTTCAAGGACGCAGCGACGGACGCTACCGTGCGCCAGGCCTTTTTCGATCAGAGCCATGACAACTGGCAAGTGATCATTCCAGACTTCGGCACGGTTGAGGGCGCGTTCCAGATTCGCGAGCTGCAATATTCCGGCGCCCACGATGGCGAAGCGACGTTCTCGCTCTCGCTTGAGTCTGCCGGTGCGCTCACCTTCACCGCGGCATAGGGGACCACAATGGCCAATGAAGCACGTGGCGAAGTGACCATCGAGTTGGGCGGCAAGGCCTATTGCCTGTGCCTGACCATGGGGGCGCTCGCCGAAATTGAGGCCGCGCTTGAAGCAAAGAGCCTCGACGATCTCGACGCACGGCTAAAGGCGCTGCGGGCAGGTGACATCCTGAGTATTCTGCATGCCCTGATGAAAGGCGGCGGCGAGACTTTGACGCTTGAAGAGGCAAGAGCACTGCCGCTCGATATCGCAAAGACAACGACCGCGATCGGCGCCGCCTTCCGCGCCGCGGGGGTGAAGCAGCCTCCGGCGGCATAGCCCTAAATGCCCTGGGCCGAATTGCTCGCGGCGGCGATGCGCCTTGGCATTGAGCCCGCAGCCTTTTGGCGGCTCAGCATTGCCGAGTGGAACATGATCATGGGCGGGATGCGCAACGGCGCGCGACCGCTCACCCATGCCGAGTTTGAAGCGCTGGCCGCGCGGTTTCCAGATAGTCCAAGAGAGAGTTAGATGCCGTCGTCGACAGAAGATATTCTATTTAGAGCCGGGCTTGATCCGCGGGGCTTTCAACAGGGGTTGGTTGGCCTGCGGGCCGAGTTTGAAGACATGTCCCGTGCGCTGGAGGAAGCTCTCAGCCCGGGAGAAGGTGTTGCACAGCTCGGCCAAATTCGAGAGTTGTTTGCGGACATACTCGGTGACGGCAATTTTGACGACTTCGATGACGCATTCGACCCGGACAGAATCCGGGAAGTCGGGTCATTGCTCCAGAGAGTTTTCGGATCGGTCAACGGCGAAGGCATTGCCGGTTTTGCCAACCTCAAAAACAGCGTGGACGCCTTCGCGACATCCATGAAAGACCTCGGCGAAGAGTCTTTCGGCGTTGTTGAAGACTCCGCGCGTTCCGTCGTTGGTCACATCCAAAATGCTTTCACGAATTTTGTGCGTACGGGTGAGCTGGATTTCGAACGGTTAGCAAACTCCATTGCCACAAGCCTCGCCAATATTGCCTTCGAGGAATACATCAAGGAACCCCTTGAGGGCATCTTCGAAGACTTGTTCTCGGTTCTGCTTGGCAACGGCAAGGATGGCGGCATTCTCGGCTCGATCTTCAGTTTCCTTGGCAACGGGATCGCCAGCCTCTTCACGGGTGGAGGCGGCGCGGCAAGTAAGGTCCCGCTCAAAGGATTTGCCCTTGGTGGCTCGGTCACCGGCGGGCGGCCCTATGTAGTGGGCGAGCAGGGGCGAGAGCTATTCGTTCCGGAAACCTCCGGCCGCATCGTGCCGAACCACGCCATGGGCGGGTCCATCGTCTTCAATGTGCAGACGAAGGATGCCGACAGTTTCCGTCGCTCGGAAAGCCAGATCGCGGCCATGCTTCATCGCGTGGCAAGCCGCGGTAACCGGAACCTCTAAGGGATCATCCACATGTCATTTCACGAAGTGCGCTTTCCGACCGATATCGCGCTGGGCTCCACCGGCGGGCCGGAGCGGCGCACGGAAATCGCCGTGCTCGGGTCGGGCTTTGAAGAACGCAACACGCCCTGGGCCCACTCGCGGCGGCGCTATGATGCAGGCAGCGGGGTCAAAACCTTTGATGACTTGCACAATGTCATCTCCTTCTTCGAGGCGCGCCAGGGCCGGCTTTATGGTTTCAGGTGGAAGGACCGCGCGGATTTCAAATCCACGACCCCGGGCGCCACGCCGTCGATGACGGACCAGGTGATTGGAACGGGGGATGGCGCGGCGCTGACCTTTCAGCTCAAGAAGACCTACACCTCCGGCAGCCACAGTTATGCGCGGGACATCAAAAAGCCTGTCGCAGGCACGGTGCGTATTGCGGTGGACGGTGTTGAAAAATCAGAAACCACAGACTGGACTGTAGATATAGAAACCGGGGTCGTGACCTTTATCACCGCGCCGGGAAGCGGCCTCGCCGTCACAGCGGGGTACGAATTCGACGTGCCGGTGCGGTTCGATACGGACCGGCTCGACATTAATCTCGCCAATTTCGACGCGGGCGAAATTCCCTCGATCCCCATCGTGGAGGTGCGGGTATGAAAACACTTCCCACTGGTATGCAGGCCCATCTGGATACCGGCGCGACGACTCTGTGCCGTTGTTGGCAAATCACGCGCCGCGACGGGGTCACGCTTGGCTTTACCGACCATGACGAAGACCTCAGCTTTGGCGGGATTACCTTCGAGGCGGCGAGCGGATTTACCGCGACAGCGGTGGAAAGCTCATTGGGGCTTAACGTCGACAATCTCGATGTCATCGGCGCGCTTGATTCCAATAGTCTGAATGACACCGATCTTGCGCGCGGGCTTTTCGATAATGCGGCGATTACGATCTGGTATGTGAACTGGCAGGACGTGGGCCAGCGCATCATTTTGCGCGCGGGTAATCTGGGCGAGGTGAGCCGAGGCCCGACCGCTTTCACGGCAGAGGTGCGCGGCCTTGCTCATAACCTCAATCAGGTAGCGGGGCGGGTGTTCCAGCGGGTGTGCGATGCAACCCTTGGCGATGGCCGCTGCGGCGTGAACCTGGCCAGTGCGAACTACAAGGGGGCAGGAACCGTTTCGGAAAACCCGGATTCAAATCGCTCCTTCGCGGTGACGGGTATCGGCTCCTTCGCTAACGGCTGGTTCAGTCGCGGCAAGCTGACCTGGACCAGCGGCGCCAATATAGGGCAGGCCATGGAGGTAAAGGTCCATTCCGCGGGCTACATTCAGCTGTGGCTGCCCATGGCCGATGATGTTTCAGAAGGCGATACGTTCGATATCGTCGCGGGGTGCGAAAAGAGCTTCACCATTTGCCGACAAAAGTTTTCCAATGCCGCAAACTTTCGCGGCTTCCCCCATATGCCCGGCAATGACTATGTGACCAGCTACCCCAATTCCGACAGCGCGAACCAGGGCGGCTCCAACCGGCAGGAGGGTCTGCCATACGGGTCCTATCCTGGCACGGCGACTCCCTTCCAGCCGCCGCCGACGGATGTCAGCGACTGGTCGCCGACCATTGATGCGCAGATCGGATCTGTCGTCACCGTATCCGGCGACTTGCCCGACACGGGCAGCTTTGGGGGGCTGGGTGATGATGTGGGCGGCATCGGCCCCGACGATGTCTTTAACGTGGCACGATAAATGACCATACGCGAAAACGCGCTTGCCATTGCGCGCACCTGGATCGGCACGCCCTATCACCATCAGGCGAGCAAGCGGGGGCGGGGGGCGGATTGCCTCGGCCTCGTGCGCGGGGTGTGGCGAGAGCTCTATGGCGCGGAACCGGAGATCCCACCGCCCTATAGCCCGGATTGGGCTGAGGCAACGCGAGTGGAAACCTTGCTCGCCGCCGCGCGCCGCAACCTTGTTGAGATCGACAAGAGTGAGGCCCGGCCTGGGGATGTGGTTCTGTTCCGCATGGTGCGTGGAGGTCCGGCGAAACATGCCGGGATATTATCCGAAGACGGACGGTTCATTCATGCCTATTCGGGAAAAGCGGTCAGCAACAGTGTGCTGTCATCCTGGTGGGAAGGAAAGATCATCGCGGCCTTTACCTGGCCCGAACCATCTTGAGCCGCCGCGAGGGGGCTCTACTCATCCGCGTCTGCGCCGCCAATATCGGGAATGGCAAGCACAGCCGTCAGAATGATGAAAATCAGGACGGTGCCAACGCTTGCGCGAATCAGAATCTCACCCGGCGCGTGCCAGGACGACATTGCCAGTTGCGTGATGTGGCTGTCATAGGCGGCAAGCACGGGCAGGCCGGGCAGCAGGATCATCGCCCCCAGCAAGATGCGGTGGCGCGCCTCGCCTTTGCCATCGAGCCCGAACTGTTTCACGAGGTCGTAGTGAACCCAGGGCAGCAAGGTCGGCAGCCAAAGCGCAATCGGCACCAGCAGGTAAGGCAAAAAGAAAGTCTCAAAGCAGAGCGCGAGCAGTAATAGCGCGGCCGGCCAGCCAGCGGCCCAGACCTCCAGCAATACGGCGGCTGCGGCAAACAGCAAAAGACTCAAGGCCGCCAAGGCCAATGGCAGAACGGTCCAGTAAAATCCCTTTGCGGCATTCAATCGAATGCCGATGTGCGGCGCCTTGGTGGGCAAGCGCATAATGAGTCCTCCCAAAGGGCAGCCTAGCCCGACCGTGGTGCGTTGACCACTAGCGATTCCGGAGTGCGGTAAACGCGCTGCGGCCCATCGAACCATCCTTGAACTGACGAAAAGACATCATGGCATCTCTTGTATTAGGCGCGGTCGGCACAGCGATCGGCGGCACCAGCACATTCGCCTTTGGCCTGACTTGGGGCAATGTGTTGGGCATGGTGGGTTCCACCATTGGGGGCTTTGTTGACAACGCGCTCTTCGGCTCCGGCGGCGCCAACGTCAAGGTCGGCAAGATCGAGGATCTGCGGGTTCAGGCGAGCCGCGAAGGCGCGGCGATTCCCCGTGCCTATGGCCGCGCCCGCGTTGCGGGGCAAATCATCTGGGCGACCGAGTTTCGCGAGGAGAAAAAGACCAAGAAGGTCGGCGGCGGCAAGGGGTCTGGCGGTGGGGGCGGTAGTACCGTGACGGAGTTTTCCTATTACGCCAATTTCGCCGTTGGCCTTTGCGAGGGCCCGATTCAGGGGATCGGCAAGGTCTGGGCGGATGGCAATGCCCTCGATATCGGCCCCTATATGACCCGCGTCTACAATGGGTCGAATAGTCAGTCTCCGGACAGTTTGATTGAAAGCGTGGAAGGCACAGGTAAGGCGCCCGCCTATCGCGGCCTGGCCTATATCGTATTTGAAGACCTGCCGCTCGAACGGTTCGGCAATCGCGTGCCGCAGCTCAATTTCGAAGTCTTTCGGCCCCTCGGCGGCGTGACAACAGGAACGACAGAAACGCTTGAGGATCGCATCCAAGCCATTGGCGTTGCGCCGGGCGGCGGGGAGTTCGGTCTGGGGACCGAGGTTGTGGATCGGGACGACGGCGACGGTTACGGCCTTCTTGAAAATATGTTCAACGGGCAGGGGATTGCAAACTTCACCGCCTCGCGTAACCGCATGAGCGACGACCTTCCCAATGTGGAAAGCGTTGCGCTTCATGTGGCCTGGGCGGGCAATGATTTGCGTTGCGATCAGATTGCGATCAAACCGGCCATCGATGGCGCGAGCAAGCTGACCTATCCCTATGTTTGGGAAGTGAACGGCGTTGCGCGGGCTGATGCCTATATGCTCAGCGAAGATGACATTGGTGTCGTGCTGCAGGCCACGCCTGCCGACCGCGCGGTGGTGGAAGCGATTCAGGATCTCAAGGATCGCGGCGACCGGGTGGTCTTCACGCCCCTCATCCAACTCGACATCCCCAGCGGCAATACGCTGACGGACCCCTACAGCGGCACGGCGCCTCAACCCGTTAATCCCTGGCGCGGGCGCATCACCTGTAATCCGGCACCGGGCGCGGACGGTACGGTGGATGCAACGGCGACGGCGGCAACGCAAGTGGCAAGCTTTTTTGGCTCCGTCGCCGTCAGCGACTTTACCGTTGGTTTTGCCGCGAATGGCGTCGACGTGGATGTTTCCTGGTCCAGCACGCCTGACTGGGGCTATCGGCAGATGGTTCTGCATTACGCCAAGCTGTGCGCGCTGGCGGGGGGCGTCGATGCCTTTCTGATTGGCTCTGAGCTCGGCGGCATGACGCGCGTACGCTCCGCGGCGCAGACCTATCCGACCGTCGCGCAGCTCAAAACGCTGGCCGCCGATGTGAAATCCATCTTGGGAAGTGAGACCAAAGTTTCCTATGCAGCGAACTGGGGAGAGTATCACTCCTACGCGCCGGGGGATGGTTCGGGTGACATCGACTTTTTCCTCGACGATCTTTGGGCGGACAGCAACATCGACTTTGTCGGGATTGATAATTTTATGCCCCTTACCGATTGGCGGGAGGGGATGAGCCACCTCGATTACCAGGCCGGATGGACCGATCAATATGCGCTCGCCTATCTGAAGGCGGGGATTGGCGGCGGCGAAGAATATGATTGGTATTATGCCGACAGCGCCGCCCGCACCGCCCAAACACGCACCACCATCTCGGATACCAGCGGCGCGGAGGAACATTGGGTCTATCGCATCAAGGATATTCGAAACTGGTGGGCGAACGCGCACCACAATCGCCCCGGCGGGGTGCGGGATGCTGGCGCAACGGCCTGGACGCCAGAGTCAAAGCCCATTTGGTTCACGCAGCTGGGGTGCCCTGCGGTGGACAAAGGCGCAAACCGCCCGGGGCTCACTTTCAACGTTTTGTCGGACGACAGCGCCCTGCCGCCATTCTCTACCGGGCAGCGGGATGACTACATCCAGCGGCGCTTTCTCGAAGCGCACTTCGAATACTGGACTGACACCGGCAACAACCCCACCTCGTCTGTCTATGACGACGACATGGTAGATGTCGCGAATATCCATGTGGCGGAATGGGACCCGCGCCCGTTTCCCGATTTCCCGCGCCGGTCCAACATCTGGCGCGATACGCCGAATTGGCGGACGGGGCGCGTTGTTTCGGGCCGCGTTGGTGGGTCGGGGCTTGCCGCCCTTGTAAAGTCCCTTTGCGCCGAGGTTGGCTTTGCCAATGTGGATGTGAGCGGCCTCACGGGCAGCGTTCCCGGCTATGTGCTTGATCAGCTTTTGTCGCCGCGCGATGCGATTAATCCCTTGAGCCTTGCATTTCAATTTGACGCGGTGGAGAGCGAAGGCACGATCAAATTCTTCCATCGAGGCATGCCACCCGTTGGTGAAGTGATTGAAGCGGAACTGGTGGAACCGGGCAGCGACGAGCCCGAACGGTTCCGCCTCACGCGGGGTCAGGAAACCGAACTGCCGCTCGTGACCAAAATGACCTATCTCGAGGATGGCGGCGATTATCAGCCGGGTACGGCAGAGTTTCGGCGGCAGACTGTTTCCACCGACCGCATCATGCAAACCGAAATGCCCCTCGTTATCGATGCTGACAAGGCGCAAGGCATTGTCGACACCTGGCTGATGGATTTGTGGGCGCAGCGCGAACGGCTCGAGGCGCACCTTGCCCCGTCGGATATCCGCTTTGATCCCGGCGATGTACTGAGCTTTATCCTTAACAATCGCACTCACACGATGCGGCTAACGGATGTCAGCGATACCTTTGCGCGGTCGGTCAAAGGGGTGGGAACCGAACAAGGGGTATTCAGAACTGATTTTGGTACGACCGTTGGCGGGCGCGCACCGACGGTGCCGACCTATCGCCGCCCGACCGTTGAGTTCATGGACTTACCGCTGTTGCGGGGCAGCGAGGCGCCCCATGCCCCCCATGTTGCCGCCAATGTCGTGCCGTGGCCCGGCGCTATTTCTGTGTATCGCAGCCCGTCCGATGCGGATTATGAACTCGACACGCGCGTGGGCTCGCCCGCCACGATTGGAACAACGACAGCCGAATTTTCATCCGGCCCTACGGGGCGCATTGACTACGGCAGTCGTCTCACCGTGCGGGTGGGTTTCGGTGAGCTCTATTCCGCATCGCTCGATCAGGTGCTGTCCGGCGCCAATCTGGCAGCGGTGAAAAATCCGAACGGCGAATGGGAGATGCTGCAATATCTGAGTGCCGAGCTCGATGAGACGGAGGCCCACACTTATGTGCTCAGCGGACTTTTGCGCGGTCAATTCGGGTCCGAACACGCCATAGCTGACCCGCTGCCCGCGGGCGCGCGCTTTGTGCTGATGGACTCCGCTATTGTGCAAACGGGTCTGACACTCAACGAGCGGCAGCTCAGCCGGAACTGGACCTATGGTCCGGCGGCGGCAAGCATCGGGCACCGCTCCTTCAAGTCTGAAACACGTAGCTTTACGGGTGTGGGGCTCCGGCCCTATGCGCCGGTTCATGCAAAAGGCGTGTGGCAGCCTTCGGGCAACATCGACCTCAGTTGGGTACGGCGCAGCCGCATTGGCGGTGATGAATGGGAGCGGGATGAGATTCCCCTTGGCGAGGAAAACGAGTCCTACGAGGTCTATATCATGAACGGGTCCACCGCCGTGCGCGGTGTAACGCGAAATTCGACCAGCTGGACCTATACGGCGAGTCAGCAGTCCGCCGACTTTGGATCGGCACAATCCACCATCAGCATACGGATTTATCAAATGAGTGAAATTTATGGACGCGGTGCGCCGTGCGCGGTGACCCTCAATGAGTAATTCAACCAACCTCGGCTTTACCTATCTTGAAGCAAGCCAGGCCCAGAAACATGTGACGGTGAACGAGGCACTGCGGGTCGTCGATGCGGTGATCCAGCTTTCGATTATTGACCGGGACCTCACCACACCGCCCTCGCTCACCTCGCCCACGGATGACGGCAAGGTCTATATCCCGGCCAGCGGCGCCACCGGCGACTGGAGCGGCCATGTGGGCGAGATCGCCTTTTTTGTGGACGACGCGTGGCAGTTCGTGAGCCCGAAGGAGGGATGGCGCGGCTGGGTGCAGGACGAAAATGTCGAGGTGCACTGGTCGGGTTCGGCCTGGGCACTTTATCCGGCGCAGCTCGAAAGCTTCGTTATCGCATGTTCCGATGAAACGACGGCGCTCGCCACGGGCACGGGCGTCGCCAGCTTTCGTATGCCCTATGCCTTTAACGTCACGGCGGTGCGAGCCAGCGTGACAACAGCGCCCACGGGCGCGGCCTTGCAGGTCGACATCAATGAAGGGGGCGGGACGATCCTGTCGACCAAATTGTCCATCGATGCAGGTGAGAAAACATCTACAACGGCGGCGACGGCCGCGGTCATTTCCGGTGCGGCCCTTGCCGATGACGCCTTGATCACGATCGACATCGATCAGGTGGGGTCCACCGTGGCCGGTGCGGGGCTCAAGGTAACGCTGATCGGGAACCGGGTCTGATGTCGGTCGCGCTAATTAATCCCTATACGTACTATACCGGCCCGACCTATGGCGTCGATCTGCCGGGTTCAACGCAAAGCGCGTCACGTTCGGTTACTGACCCGGCAAATGCCAATGCGGGTTGGCAGTTCAATGTGGACGGCACGGTCGACCGGCGACAGGGGTCCTGGTCCTACAATCACGATTGGGGCGCGCCGACGGGCGGCACACCGGGCACGGACTACGAAATCAAGTGCATCCTGAACTCGGGCAGTACCCCGTCGGGGGATTCTGTCGGAACCTGGCTTGCGTTGACCTCGGCCCGCAGCTGGACCTTGAGTCAGACCACGGTGGGCTCAAAGTCCTGCAATCTGACTATTCAGATCCGCGACGCGGCGACAAGCACGTTGCAAGACAGCCAGACCTATACGATTGCGGTGACGGTTGGCTCTGGCGGAACAACGACCACTGGCACTGGAACGATCGACCCAACCAATCCCACATACTGATGAGGGGTGGGGTTGCTTATGCCGATTTCTGGCGAGCGAAGCCGTTGGCCCATCGTCCGGCAGCGGGTTGATGTTCCCGATTGGATTGTCCAGGCGTGTTCCGGCGACAATCTCGATTTGCAGCGCTCAATGCTTCTCGGGTTTGATGAAGGTGGCGCTCCGATGGCGCGTCAGAACGAGGATGTGCGTCACAGCGAAAACGTGTCTCTGTCTGCTCATCGGAACGCCGCGCTGTGGACCTGGCTTCTGCCGGTTGCGTGGCAGGGATTCGCATCCTGGCAGGGGGCGCATCCCGGCTATTGGCCCGACGATGCCTTGCCCGAACGAGGGCAAGTAATCCGCTACAAGGCGGGAGATTTTTTCACCGCCCATTCGGACTTCAGTTTCTTTCCCTATTCCGGCGGCCACCGCGTGTTGATGGCCTTGCTCGGCCTTTCAGATGCGACCGACTACGAGGGTGGCGAACTGGTCTTTGAGACCTGTTCCGTGCGCTACAAATTGGGGCGCGGGGACCTCATCATCTATCCGGCCGCCCTGCTGCACGAGGTGGAGCCCATCCACGAAGGGGTGAGGACAACCATGTTGGCCGAGCTTACGACCGCACTGACGCCCGAGGCCTTCCAACGATATGTGGATCAGTTCCTACACGAACCCGAAGCGGACACATGACTTTGCCGCGCCGCACGATCGGCGATCTGTCCGTGCCGATCCTTGCACTCGGAACTGCCGGGTGGGGGGCAAAGACTAACCGCCGCGCCGCCCTGCGCATTGCAGACGCGGCACTTGAGTTGGGCATCAACTTCTTTGACACGGCAGAAGGATATCCCGCGCCGATGAGTGCAGAGACCCATGGCCGCAGCGAGGTCATTCTGGGGCAATGGCTCGCCAGTGGCGCACGAGACCGGGCGCAGATCTGTTCCAAGGTCTATGGCCCGTCCCGCACTTTGCGCAGCGGGCAAGTCACGCGCCTTGATCCGCAAGAAATTTTGTCGGCTCTTGAAGAGTCACTTAATCGTCTCGGTACGGAGTATATTGACCTCTATCTAATTCATTGGCCGGATAGTTGCGACTATGATGCGTTCCTCGGCGGCGAGGTGGCAGGCCGGTTGAACGAACAAGTCCATGCAATGGGGCAAGCCCTGCGCGCGGGCAAGAGCCGCGCTTGGGGGCTATCCAACGCATCGCATAAGGACTTTGCAGATTATTGCAGGGCCGCAGACGACGTCGGCGTGCCCCGGCCCGTCGTCGCGCAAAACCGGTTTTCCCTTTGGGAGGACCCACATGGCATGGCGGATCACCCAGTGCCACTCATGGCTTATGGCGCACTCAATTATGGCCGCGTCAGTCCGGACGTTATTCAGCCTGCCATCGCTCATGTGCTTGAGCAGCCCTTCACGCGCACCTGCTGCGTCGGTAGTTCGAGCGCACGCCAGCTTGCCGAACTAGCGGCGCTGGCCGCGATGGAATAGGGCCGGGCCAGTCCTTATTCAACCACTTCGATTACTTAGAGTTGTATTTTGAACATTTTGCCATTCTAAATTTGACAGAATTCATGTTCTCGGGACATACTAGGAATATATACCTAAGCGGGAATGGTTAACCAGTGGTCCTTGCCTCGGAAGTTGAGATATTGACCCCCAGAACCTTCGACGCTTTTCTCGGAATTGCGCGGGCGGTGCGTTCATTGGCGCCCAATCCCGCCGATGAGGCGGCGCGGTTGGGACTGATCCACCTGGCCCTGCGACGCAAAGGCCGCGAGGGCCGAAAGCCACCATCTGACAGTCTTTCCCGGGCCATTCAGGACTTTCAAAAACCGTCGCTGCAGTCCCACGACCTGATGCCGGACCCGGACGATGCGCGCGTTCTTGCCCTGACGCTTCTTGCCTATGCCGGTGACTTGCCGGATCCGGCGGGGGAGGCCGATCTTGTGGTCCGCCACGATGAGCCCGTCCCGGAACTTGCAAGTGCGGCGGCGGTTTCTCTGCTGGGCCCTTACGTTTTCCTCAACACTTCCCCCGACAATTAGCCCAGCCTTTCTATGGCCCACCCGAGAAAAGGGTGGTATGAGCCATTCTTCCAATTAAGGCGGGACCTTTATGGCTGAGCAGCAAAGCGAATTTGCGTCGCTTCTTTACCAGCTCCTCATTGTCGAGGAAGTCAAAGCGGTGAAGGAAGTCGCGGCGGAACTGGGGCTCAAAGAGCAGGCGCTTTATGCGCGGCTTTATGGGCGTGTGAGGTTCTCGGTGGACGAGGCGCGCGCGATCCTCATTTATCTTGGCGACGTGCGCATTGCTGACCATCTTCTTGCAGGTACTAAGTATGTAGCCATTGAGCGCACAGAGCTTAGCGCCGATCGTCAGTCTGATGGCGTGCGCGAAGGGGCGACGACGACCTTGTTCGATGTGACGGACCTGATGCGCGAGGTTGAAACGGCGCTCAGTGATGACGGCCGCATCGACCATCGCGAAAAGATCGACATTGAAAAGCGCCTGCATGAAGCCGAGCGTTCGCTGACCGCCCTGCGCAATGCCCTTAAAGGCGTGAGCTGACCGCAGCGATTATTGCAGGCCGACACGCCGCAGGATGCTGGTCATCAGGCACCAGCCGGTCAGTCCGGATTGAAACAGATTCAATCCCACAAAGATCGTGAACCAGAGCCACGTCGGGTGGGCGAGGTCGACGCCGTTGTAAAAGGCGGCGAGGCTGACGCTCAGTAGGACAAACAAGCCGGCGATAGAACTGGTGGCGCGTTGGGCATTCATTGGAAAGTCCTTCCCATAAATATTAGTTATCACTAATATAGTGACTGTTGCGGGCTACGTCCCCGCGAAAAACGGTCGCACTCCCCCTCCCAAATTAGGCCGGTTTTCCGCCGCCCGCCCAATTCCCTCAAATCCGAACGGTTGGTTTCACCACGCCTTAGGCCCCCGCTGGCATACTCCCCTCATCATTCAAGCCTTGGAGCTTTGGGAAACATGTCGGTTCGCAACATCTTTGATCGGGAAAAGCGCGCAGCGCGGCGGGAGCGCATGCTCCGCCTCTTCGCCTGGACCTGCTTCATCGTGATCGCGATGCTCGCCCTCGATAATGTGGGCGCGGCTGCCGTTATCTTCTAATCTCCTCCCTGTACATCCCACCGGTTGACCCATCCCTGACAAAACGTCAGTCTCCCGTTCTCATCCAATCGAGAACGAGGGAGGCTCTGCGTGCTCGAACTGAACGGTAAGGTCGCAATGGTGACCGGTGGGGCGCGCGGGCTCGGTGCCGCCGCGGCCAAAAAGCTCGCGAGCGCGGGCGCCAAGGTTTTCATCACCGACCTGCTTGATGATGTTGCCGCGGGCACCGTGGCGGAGATCAAGGACGCGGGCGGCGAAGCCACCTTCTTTCATCACGACGTCACAGATCCTGACAGCTGGCAAAAGGCGGTCGACGCTTGCGTTGAAACCTATGGATCGCTCGATGTTCTTTTGAACAACGCGGGCATCTTGCAGCCCGGCACGATTTTTGACGCGAGCTATGAAGACTTTCAGCGCGTCATGAATGTGAACGTGGGCGGGGTCTGGCTCGGTATGAAGACGGCGTTGCCCAAGCTCATCGAGGCCGGCGCGAAGTGGCCGGGTGGGGCGTCCATCATCAACATTTCGTCCGTCGCCGGTATCGTTGGCGCCGCGGGGCTTTCCGCCTATGCGGGCACCAAGGGCGCGGTGAAGCTGCTTACGAAATCCGTTGCCATGGAATGCACCGGCGCGGGCCACAAGGTGCGCATCAATTCCGTGCATCCCGCGATCATCAAAACCGACATGGCAACGGGCATTGCCGAGGAGATGACACGCGAAGGGCAAGTCAGCAACGCAGATGAGGCGCTGGGCATGATGAGCCTTGCTCACCCCATCGGGCGGCTCGGCCAGCCCAAGGACGTCGCCAGCGCGGTGTTGTTTCTTGCCAGCGAAGCTTCAAGCTACATGACCGGGGCGGAAGTCGTCGTCGACGGCGGCTTTACGGCGCAATAGGGAGGAGAGAGACATGGGACTTCTTGAAGGAAAGATCGCTCTCGTTACCGGCGGTGCGCGGGGCCTGGGGGCCGAGATTGCCAAGGCCTATATCGAGGAAGGCGCCAGCGTTCTGATCACTGACGTGCTGGAAGAGGACGGCGCGAAAATGGCGCGTCAGCTTGGCAACCGCTGCTCGTTCGTCAAACACGATGTGACGAACGAGGCTGACTGGGTCGCCGCTATTAAGGCGGTCAAGGATCAATTCGGCGGGCTTGATGTTCTTGTAAACAATGCAGGCATCGCCGAAGGCGGCCGCATGGAAGAAACCTCGCTTGAGGATTTTCGCAAAGTCACCAGCGTCAATCTGGATGGGGTCTTTCTGGGCATGAAACACGCAGGGCCCTTGATCCGTGAACGCATGGACAAATGGGAAGGCGGCGGCGCCATCATCAACATGTCGTCGGTTGCGGGGCTCATCGGCCTTGCCGGTGCGCCGGCCTATACCGCGTCCAAAGGCGCGGTGCGGCTGATGACCAAATCCGCGGCGCTGGAATACGCACAGAACGGCGACAAGATTCGCGTGAATTCGATTCATCCCGCTTTCACTGAAACGGCGATGGCCGAACAAATGATGGAGGGCATGGTGGAAAACGGCATGGGCTCGAACCGCGACGAAGCGCATGCCTTCTTGACCATGATGCATCCCATCGGGCGTCTGGGAAAACCACGCGATATTGCCAACGCCGCGGTCTTTCTTGCCAGCGAGGAGAGCTCGTTTATGACCGGCTCTGAAATGGTTGTGGATGGCGGGCTTTCCGCCCGTTAGGCCTGGCCCAAAAAAGTAGGGCCGGGAAGCTACGCATCCCGGCCCTGGTGGCGTTCCCGGACAGCTAGGCGGGGCTGGTTAATCTCCCCGGGTCCGCACAATTGAAAGAATACGCTTTCCGTCTGAACGGCCCGTGGCGGCTCCATTCATCGGTCATTCAGGCAATTGGGCCTAAAAAACGACCATGACTTCATTCGAGAAAACATTGATGACTGCACTGGCCGCGCTGCTTTTGGGCGCATTTGTTGCCATTGCGGCCCCCGTGAGCCGGGCTCATGCCGCCGAAGGCGACATGCTGGTCGCGCAGACCTATGACACGCGCCGGAACATGGAGCTGACCAATCAGCGGGTGCCTCTCGAATCTGTGATCGCGACCATCGGCCGGACCTGTTCGGGACAATTGATCAACGCGCGACATGACGCGAGCTCGAACCGGTATATAGTGCGGTGGGAGACGAGCGATCATCGAATCGTCTCCATTCAGGCGGACGCGGCGACGGGACGTATCCTTTCGACGGGCGGCTGCTAGGGCTCAGGTCCTTGTTCAGGGTCGCAATCCCATCACGGCGGAGGCAAAGATGAAAATTCTGGTCATCGAAGACGAACCGGCCATCAACCGGCAGCTTGTGGAAGCCTTTAAGGAAGCCAACTACGCGGTCGATTCGACCGGCGATGGCGAAGAAGGCGAATACATGGGCGAAACCGGCTCTTATGACGCCATCATCCTTGACCTCGGTCTTCCCGGCAAAGACGGCATCTCCGTTCTGAAAAGCTGGCGTGCGAATGGCATCGCCACGCCGGTTCTGATTCTCACCGCGCGCGGCGTTTGGTCCGAACGGGTCGAAGGCATCGACGCGGGCGCCGACGACTATGTGGGCAAGCCCTATCAAATCGAGGAAGTGCTCGCGCGCATCCGGGCGCTGGTGCGCCGGGCGGCGGGGCATGTCTCCTCTGAAATCAAATGCGGGCCCTTGCGGCTCGACACCAAATCCACCCGCGTGACGGTCGAGGGCAATCCGGTCAAGCTGACCTCGCTTGAGTACCGCTTGCTTTCCTACCTGCTGCATCACATGGGCCGTGTCGTTTCGCGCGGCGAATTGGTCGAACATCTCTATGAGCAGGATTTCGACCGCGACTCCAACACGATCGAGGTCTTTGTCGGTCGCTTGCGCAAAAAAATGGGCGTCGACGTGATCAAGACGGTGCGGGGTCTTGGGTATTGCATCGAAGATCCTGAAAAAGTCGACGGCGACGCAGCCGCGCGGACCTAATCCGCATGTTGCGTTCGCTTCGCGCACGACTGCTGGTTTTCAGCGCGGGTCCCTCGCTGATCTTTCTGGTCGTGGGCGTTGTGGTGGCGGCATCGCTTGTGCGCTCCGTGCAACGCGAAGACTTTGAAGACACCCTGCATCAGGAACTTTATCAGCTCGTCGCCTGGGCCCAGGTAGACGATCAAGGCGTCTTCGACCCCAAACTGCCCGGCGCCACGCGATACGAGATTACGTTTTCGGGCTGGTACTATCAGGTCTTTCAGGTTGCCGAGGAGGGCACCCTGGAAGTGGTCGCTTCATCCCCGTCACTGCAACAGGCGCGACTTAATCTTCCCGACGTGGGAACCGACAGGAACCGCTGGGCCGGGCGCTCGGTCGGGCCGACGGGCGAGCCCCTGCTGGTGGTGGTGCAGCGCATTCCCGCCGAGGCGCTCGCCGATGGGCGGCCCATTCCAAATCCTGACGATCAGTTTTTGCTCGCTGTCGCGCGCAGCGAGCTGCCGCTGACTCAATTGAACGCGCGGGTCTATCGCGCGCTTGGCGTTGGCGCGGCCGTGGTCGCCTTGTTGCTGACCATTGCATCGGTCGTCCTGGTGGCGGTCAGCCTGAAGCCGCTCGCCCGGGTGCAGCGCGCCCTTCACAACATCCGCTCCGGTGAGGCAACGCGCCTTGACGGGAATTTCCCGCAAGAGATCGAACCGCTTGCCGATGAGATTAACTTGCTCATCGGTGAAAATGAAAAGGTGGTGGAACGGGCGCGCACGCAAGTCGGCAATCTTGCCCACGCGCTCAAAACCCCGCTCAGCGTGCTGACGAACGAAGCGCGCGGTAAAGATACATCGCTGGCGCGCGCCGTCGCGGAACAGGCCGCGCTGATGCGATCGCAGGTCGATCGTTATCTTGCCCGGGCAAGGGTGGCGGCGACCAGCCAAGTGCTTGGTACTCGCACGGAAGTCGAGCCCGTTATCGCGCGGCTCGCGCGGGCGCTCATCAAAATTAATTCCGACAAGGGCATCACGCTCGACGTCGATGTGCCCACGGGGCTCGCCATGCGCGGTGAGCAACAGGACCTTGAGGAAGTGATCGGCAACGTCCTGGAAAACGCCTTTAAATGGGCGAAGTCTCGGATCAAGTTGAAAGTGGAAAAGGTCGAAAGTGATCTGGTGTTCACCGTGTCCGATGATGGACCGGGGCTTGCGCCGGAGGACCGGCCTCAGGCGCTCAAGCGCGGGCAGCGCCTTGATGAGACAACGCCGGGCACCGGGCTCGGTCTTTCCATTGTGACGGATATTGTTTCAGCCTATGGCGGGGAACTTGAGCTTGGCGCCGCCGCAGCTGGCGGGCTTGAAGTGAAGATCAGCTTGCCTTCCGCGCGTTGACGGCGTCTTCGGCCTCTCCGGACTTGCGGTCGCTCTTTTTCTTCTTCTTGTCTTTGGCTTCTTTTTCGAGCTCGGCCTGCCGCGCCTTGACCTCCAGATCGCTGGGGCCGTGGTAGTCGGTGCTGCCGTCGGCAAGCGCTTTGCACGCGAGCCGGACCGAGCGCGGGATTTTTACCGTCTCGCCGTCGCGTTCGCCCTTTTCATAGTACTGCACCACGCGCCGTTTCAGGCCCAGGGCCTCGGCGGCTTCCTTCTGGGACAGTCCCATCCATTTGCGCCAGCGTTTGAAGTCGGCTGGTTTCACCGGTTACTCCTTCTTAAGGGTTTCCCCCCAAATGCTCCGGGATCGTCCCGAAGACGGCAAAGATTGGCCCTTTTGGCCCCGCGGCGCAAATTCCCCGAGTGATCATTGTAAATAGCGCATCAACCTCACTTTAAGGGTCAATGGGCATACTTGGGCCAATTGTGACTGCCCCCGGGCCCCAAAAGTGAGTGCAGAGTAAGATGGAAGACGATAAGTCCCAGAAACTAAAGGCGTTTCTTGAGCGGTTGCCGGACCACCTTGTCCAGCAATTGACCCAGGCCGTTGAGCGTGACCGCCTGTCGGGCGGTTCGGAATTGCCCCATGACCTTCTTTTGGCGGGCCTGCGCACGTCCTTTACCGACAATCAGCGCCACGTCAATCGCACACCGACACCGATGCGGGTGTTCTGCATGCCGGTGGAAGATCTTTTGGTGCCAGCGCGTCGCCAGAAACGCACGGGCCGCGTTTTGCGTTCGTCCCTGACGCCGATCTGGGAATGGCTGGCATCGGACCTGATGCCGGAACAGTTCCGCGATCACTACGATCAGTTGACCAACGCGATCCTGGAAAATGACTCGACCAAAATTCATGAAAGCGCCGCGGTGTTTCAGGCAGCGGGCGCCAAGGCCCTTACCGAAGCGCTGGCCGATGCGCCCGAAGGGTCCGACCAACGTAGCGCCATTGCGGAAACGCTTGGCGGCGAAGATGTGGTGAGCGATGCGGAAGACTTCGCGAAAGTTCTCGCCATCGCCCCGGCCATTCTTGAGTTGCAAGATGAATTTGTCGCGCCGGTCAAAGTGGTCAGCCGCGAACAGATGAAAGCGCTCTGTACCAAATACGATGAAGTTGCGGAATTAAAGCCTGATGCTGCGCCGTATCTGCTTGATGTGGCGATGCATCGTCACAAGAAGCCGTGGGAAATTCTGCGTGTCGCGTCCTACCTGGTGCACCGGGCCGAACATACCGGTACTGCGCGCGGCGATCTCGACATGCCCGTGCAGCTTCTGTTCGGCGACATGGAGGATTGCATCGCCTTCTTCGAAGACCAGAAGGCAGCGAACTTCGACCCGGACAATGCACGCCGCTACATCACGACCTATGCCCATTTCGCGCAAGGCATTGCCGCGGAACTGGAAACCAATCCCGACGCGGCCTGGCAAGAACGCTATGACGCCTTGCAAGCGGTCGGCGCGAGAGAGTTTGAACGCCTGATCAAACAGGTGCCGGAACAGATCACGGCGGCCATGCCGTTCCGTCTGGTGGGCAGCCGGTCTTCGGCGACCTCGCACCGCCCGGACCTTCACGAGGAGCCCAAACCCGAAACGCTTCAACGCGCGGTCAAGCTCGCGAACTTCATGCGGGAAAGCCGTCCGCTCGCCTATGCGGCGAATGTGGCGAACGTTCATTCCGACGCCTATGACGTGATCCTCGACAATCTCAATTCCTATCGAAATGGATTGCTGTCGGAACTGCGCTCGTTCGAAGAGCCCGCCATGCTGACCCGCGCGCGGGCCTATCTCGACCTGACGGTGGAGTTGACCGCCATTCTGGTCAGCGAAGGCGAAGCGCAAATCTTCCGGCACAAGAGTGCCGCGGTGGAACGGAACGATATCGCCGCGAACGGATAATCAGCCTTAATGGATCAATAATGCCCCGGAACGCGCGCCAAGCGGTTCCGGGGTTTTTTGTTGGCGGTTGATCAAAATCTTGCCTCTGTCCGGGCCTCATGGTAGCGCCATGCAGCCCCTGACCCGAATGAGGCCCGAAGGCGATGGCAAAGAAACCCCGCACACTCGAACCGCTCGGCAAGGCCGGCGACGCGCGGCTCAGCTCGCCTTCCACCGGACGCAACAAGGAGCCCTTGCTTGATGCGTTGCAGGGCGAGCTTACTGACGCAAAGCGCGTTCTTGAAATTGCGAGCGGGACGGGCGAGCACGCGGTTCATTTCTGCACAGCGTTGCCGCACCTCCAATGGCAGCCAAGTGACATTGCTGACGATGCGCTGGCGTCGATTGCGGCTTGGCGCGCCGCCGCCGCGATTGAAGAAATCGCGCCGCCCCTCAAGCTTGATATGACGACGGATCATTGGTGGGACGCGGTGGCGTCGCCCATTGATTTCATTTTCTGCTGCAACATGATTCATATCTCGCCCTGGGCGACGACGCAGGGCCTGATGCAAGGGGCGGGCGCGCTGCTGGGGCCGGGCGACAAGCTTTCCCTCTATGGGCCGTTCTCGCGAGGCGGTGTTCATACCGCGCCCTCCAATGAAGACTTTGACCAGTCGCTCAAATCGCGCGATCCCTCGTGGGGCGTGCGCGACCGGGATGATGTGGCGCGCGAAGCCGAAGCGGCGGGGCTGGGTCTTGTCCGTGAAATCGAAATGCCCGCGAACAACCTCATTCTTCTGTTTCAGAAAGCCGCCTCATGATCTTTTGGTTTCTTGCCGCGCTGCTGACCGCCGCTGTGCTGGCCTTTGTGCTGCGGCCTTTGTTCCGCGCGCCGGCAAATGACGGCATCGCGCCCGAAGAGGTCTACAAGGCGCAGCTGTCCGAAGTTGAGCGGGAAGCGGCGGTCGGCCTCATTTCCGAACAAGACGCGGCCTCCGCGCGTGCGGAGATTGCGCGGCGTATTTTGCGGGCGGGTGAGGCGAACTCAAATGCCGGGGCGGCCAAGGGGTGGGACCCGCGCTTCGCCGCCCTTGGGGCCATTGTCCTGTTTGTCGGGGCGGGACTGGGGCTTTATCTCTTTCTTGGGCAGCCGGACCTGCCGGGGCAACCTTACGCGACGCGCGACTTGGGCGAGGAAAGTGCGGAGGTCATCGGCCCCGCCGCGCAGGAGCTTGAGCGCCGCCTTGCCGAGCTTGACGATCCTGCCGATCGCGCGCTGCTGCTCGGTGATGCTTTTGCCTCCCTTGGCGGTGTTGAGGAGGCGGGGCAGGCCTATCGCACTGCCCTCAGCCACCGTCCCGATGACCCCGATATTCTGACCCGCCTGTGCGAAGTGGAAATCATGCGCAATCAAGGGCTCATGACTGCCGCCGCCCTCGAGTGGGTTGCGCAAGCGCTCACAAACGCGCCCGATCATCCGGCGGCGAATTATTATCGCGCGCTCTATGACTATCAGCAGGGTGATTTCGATGGGGCAGAAACGCGCCTTGGCGCCATGCTCGACGGTGCGCCAGAGGACGCAGGATGGACGGATCAGGTGAGCGCGCTTCTTGCCGAAGTGCAAACCGCGCGAACCAACTCCGATCAGGCGGACGCCATCGCCGGAATGAACGATGAAGACCGCGACGCGATGATCCGCAGCATGGTGCAGCAACTTGCCGCGCGATTGGAACAAGAGCCCGATGACTTCGACGGGTGGTTGCGTCTCGCCAATTCCTACACGGTCTTGGGGGAACGGGACGCGGCGGAGAATGCCCTTTCCCGTGCTCGCACACTTGCCGAAGGCGAGCCCCTTCTGATGCGCCGGGTCGACGAAATCGCAGCCGGTTTATCTCAGGAATAGGCTCTTCACATGGATGTGAGGCGGGGAACCTCGCCGATGCCAGTAGCATCAAAAGATGGCAGTGCCCGCCGTCTCGGGTGCTGGCTGCCAGGTTCTTCGACTCAATTCGTTGAGGTGCGGCAACCGAAGATCTGGCGTGGGCGGGCTGGGACGTCAGGAAACCCCTCCCTCAGCAGCCTGGTCCGCCCACATCTCTTTGATTTAAAAGAGATGTTCTCGAATATCTGGGCGCGGCAACGTCGCGCCTTGTGACCTTGCGTGGGCGGGCTATAACCACTTCTGAAATCGAAAAAGGAGGAGCTGACGTGCGCAGGCGCGACAGACGGATGATTATGATCGGCGCGGCGGGGGTGACGCTCATCCTGGCGGCGGCGCTGGTACTGACCGCGCTTTCCCAGCGCATCACCTATTTCTATGGCCCCTCCGACCTTTTGGCGCTTGAGGCGCCGCCTTCCGGCGCGATCCGCCTGGGCGGCCTGGTGGAAGAAGGCTCCGTCCTGCGCGGGCAGGGGCTGCAGGTCCGCTTTTCCATCACCGATGGTGCCGCCTCTGTGCCGGTGGCTTTTGAAGGCACCTTGCCCGATCTGTTCCGCGAACGGCAGGGCGTGGTGACCGAAGGGACCTTCGGCACTGATGGAACCTTTACCGCGCACGAAGTGCTCGCCAAACACGACGAGACCTACATGCCCCGCGAAGTGGTCGAGGCGCTTCAGCGGTCTGGCGAGTGGCGTGGGCCGGACCCGTCACCCCTCGAAAATGAATCGGGCGCCGAGAGCGGGGACGAATGATCGTCGAACTGGGCCACTACGCTCTTGTTCTCGCCTTCTGTCTTGCGCTGGCGCAGGCCCTGGGGCCCTTCATCGGTCTCGCTGCCGGGCGGCCGCAGCTCGCGGCGCTTTCATCGCCTGCCGCAATGGCGCAGTTTCTCTGCATTGCCTTTGCGTTTCTTGCGCTGACCTTCGCCTTTATGACATCGGATTTTTCGGTGGCACTGGTCGCGGATAATTCCCATACGGACAAACCCTTCATCTACAAGGTCTCCGGCGTATGGGGAAACCACGAAGGGTCCATGCTGCTCTGGGTTTTGATCCTGTCCGGCTTTGGCGCGGCGGTGGCGCAAATGGCAAAGCGCCTGCCCGAGGCGCTGAAGGTGCGCACCCTTGCGGTGATGGGCGTCATCGGCGCGGTCTTTCTGCTCTTTATCTTGCTGACGTCGAACCCATTCTTGCGCCTTGATCCCGCGCCGTTCGAAGGGGCGGGGCTGAACCCGATCCTTCAGGACCCGGCGCTCGCTCTTCATCCGCCACTTCTCTATGTGGGCTATGTGGGGCTCTCGGTCGCCTTTGCCTTTGCCATTGCCGCGCTCTGGATGGGCGAAGTGAATGCCGCCTGGGCACGTTTCGTGCGGCCGTGGATCTTGATTTCCTGGAGCGCGCTGACCATCGGCATCGCGTTGGGGTCCTGGTGGGCCTATTACGAGCTCGGCTGGGGCGGGTGGTGGTTCTGGGACCCGGTGGAAAATGCCTCGCTGATGCCCTGGCTCATGGCGACGGCGCTGCTTCATTCGGCGATCGTTACCGAACGGCGCGAGGGACTGAAGGCGTGGACGGTCTTCCTTGCCATGGCGGGGTTTGCCTTCAGCTTGCTCGGGACGTTTCTGGTGCGCTCTGGTGTGCTCACGTCCGTTCACGCCTTTGCCAATGATCCCGCGCGCGGTGTTTTCATCCTCGCGATCCTCGGCCTGACCGTGGGGGGCTCCTTCGCGCTCTTTGCTTGGCGCGCGCCCTTATTGAAGTCCGACGCGGTCTTCGCGCCGATCAGCCGCGAAAGCGCACTTCTGTTCAACAACCTTTTCCTCACGGTTGCGACCATTACGGTTCTTACCGGCACGCTTTATCCCTTGGTGCTGGAAGCAGTGACGGGAGATCTCATCTCCGTCGGCCCACCTTATTTCAACGCGACGGTTCTGCCCCTCATGGTCCCGCTGCTGATCGCCATGCCTTTTGGTCCTTTGCTTGCGTGGAAACGGGGGGATCTGCTCGCCGTTGCGCGGAAGCTGATCACCGTTACGGGCATGACCATCGCGGTGATGCTGATCGCCTACACCCTGATGGGCGCGCAGGAAGGCTTTGCCTTTGTCGGCATTGGCCTCGGCGCCTGGCTCGTCATGGGCGCGGCGAAGGACATTTATGAACGCCTTCAGGTCACGCGCATCCCGATGAAGCAATCCTTTGCGCGGGCCTTTGGCCTGCCGCGGTCCGCCTATGGCACCGCGCTTGCCCATGCGGGGCTCGGTATTCTCGTGATCGGCATATCGGCGGCGGGTACGTTGCGCGCGGACAAGGTCGAACTCCTTGCCCCCGGTCAATCGATGGAACTTGCGGGCTATGAAGTGCGGCTCGATCAGACCGGCGCCTATGAAGGGCCGAACTATTGGTCCGAGTACGGAGATTTTTCCATTCTCGCTGATGGCCGCGTGATCGATCACTTGCGCGCCGAGCGCCGCAACTTTCCTACTGAACGGCAGGGCACCACGGAAGTGGGCCTTCATGCGTCGCTCTGGGGTGATCTCTATGTGGTGCTGGGCGAACGTCAGGCCGATGGATCGGGTTGGGCGGTAACGACCGCCATACATCCACTTGTTCGGTGGATCTGGTTTGGCGCGGGCATCATGTGCTTGGGCGGGCTTTTGTCCCTTTCCGATCATCGCTTCCGTGTGGGGGCGCCACGCCGCGCAAAGAAACAGGCAAGCGCGAAACCCGCAGCGGAGGGGAGCGCATGAAACGCATCCTCGCCGTTTTGTTTGTCGTGTTTCTTGTGGCTCCCGCATTTGCCATTGAGCCCGGGGAGGCGCTGAACAACCCCGAGCAGGAAGCTCACGCCCGTGCGCTCATGGGCGAGATCCGGTGTCTCGTCTGTCAGGCGGAGTCTGTGGAAGATTCGCCATCGCCCTTCGCGGGCGAGGTGCGCCGTCTGGTGCGCGAGCAAGTGGCGGCGGGACGCTCGGACGAGGAGATCAAGAATTTTCTGGTCACGCGCTATGGGGAGGAAATCCTCTACCGCCCGCGCTGGCGGCCCAGCACATGGCTTTTGTGGTTGGGACCTTTCGTCGCGCTGGGCCTTGGCGTGGTTATTGTCCTCTTCACCATCCGCGCCGCACGGGGCACGAAATTGGCCCCCGCCGCCCCCTTGAGCGATGATGAGCAGGCAGCCCTGAAGCGCTTGCTTGAGCAAGAAAATCGCGGCCAGGAATAGCGGCCCCGATCCCGCTTCAATCCAGCAATTGGTTAATGGCAATTGTGGTCAAAAAGGCCATGATTTCGCCGCGTTACAAGTTCGTAATATCCCCAATTCGTTACTGCGCCCTAAGATGGGGGGGCCTATATAGGGAGCGAAGCGAAGGTATCGCCTTTGCTGTTATCGGATAAAAAAGACGCGATAAAGATTCGAGTTGCCAGCCCTTAGTCGTTCAATGACCCCCCCATTGATCGAATGCATCTCGACCGACCGAATAGGCTTAGCGCGGGCAAGCTATGGAGGAAGGACCAAAAATGTCAGACGACAAACTAAACGTCGGGCACACCACCGAAACCAATCAATCATCGTCACGTCGCCAGGGATGGAATTATCTTGGCGTTGCTGTTGTGGCGGGCGGGCTCGTGCTCGCGGGCTTTGGCCTCGCGACGGCGCGGTATTCGACCGCCACCGCGCAAACGGCAGATGAAGTGCAGATGGCGGAACTTCAGGGCGGTGAGATCACGCCGATCCCCATCCGCCCACCGATGAACGCCCCAATGAGTTTTGCCGATCTGGTCGAACGTGTCAGCCCCGCCGTGGTGAGCGTGACCGTGGAACAAGCCGCGCCGGACTATTCCGAATTCGAGGGCGAGCTTCCTTTCCCGTTCCCCTTTGACAATCTCCCCGGCATGCCGCGCGGCCAAGGCCCGCGACCGCCGCAGGGTGGCGGCGTTGCGCAAGGTTCCGGCTTTGTCATCAGCGGTGAAGGTCACATCGTGACCAACAACCATGTGGTTGAGAATGGCGTGAGCTATTCGGTGACGCTCGCCGATGGCACCGAACTGGAAGCCGAACTTGTCGGCACCGATCCCGCAACGGATTTGGCTGTGCTGCACGTGCAGCCCGAGAGCCCGCTGCCTTACGTGACCTTCGGCAATGACGAAGACCTTCGCGTGGGCGATTGGGTTGTCGCGGTGGGCAACCCCTTCGGTCTTGGCGGCACCGTGACGGCTGGGATTGTTTCCGCGCGCGGACGTGACCTCGTGAATTCCACGTACAACGATTTTATTCAGCTGGATGCGCCCATCAACCGGGGCAACTCGGGCGGGCCGACGTTCGATCTGCAGGGCCGCGTGATTGGCGTGAACACGCTCATCTTCTCGCCGTCCGGCGGGAACGTGGGTATTGGCTTCGCGATCCCGTCAGGCACCGCGCAGACGGTGGTGGAACAAATCATCGACCACGGCAATGTGCGCCGGGGCTGGCTGGGTGTGCAGATCCAGGGCCTTGATGACGATCTCGCGGCATCGGTGGGTCTTGATCGCGCGCGCGGCGCCATTGTCGCTCAGGTGCTGCCGGATTCCCCCGCGCTCCGTGCCGGATTCGCGCAAGGCGATGTGATCCTTGAGTTGAATGGCAATGAGATCGAGGACAACCGTGACTTGACACGCCGCGTCGGCTCTCTCCGCCCGGGCGAGGAAGCTCATTTCCTCGTGCTGCGTGACGGGCAGGAAACCACGCTTAATGCCACGGTTGACCTGCGCGAAGACCAGGTTGCCTCTGCCGATCCGGTGGAAAGCGACACAGGCAAGCCCGCGGGCCCCGAAGCGGCCGACGTTCTGCCGGGCGTATCCGTTGTGCCGGGCCAGGACGGCGAGGGTGTGTCCATCGTCGCAGTGGACGCAGATAGTGAGGCCGCCGAGAAGGGACTCCAGCCGGGTTCTGTTATACTATCGGTCTCCGGCGAACGCGTTTCCACCGCTGATGAGGTGATCGAACAGGCCGAGGCCGCGCGCCGCGCGGGCCGGGAAGCTGTTCTCCTCCTCCTCAGGGAAGGCACCCAGGAAAGGTTCGTCGCGCTGCGCCTTGAAACCGATCAAGGCTAGGCAGGCGAGTTTTGGAATGCAGGCGTTTGGGGGATGACCGCCAGACGCTGCAACAAAGCACCGGTCCCCGCCCCGTCAACCTGGGACCGATGCACCCGCGCCGGTGGCAGCCGACCTCATCCCCCCGCGCTGCTGCCGGTGCGGACCTAAGTTTCGGGTCCAATCCATTTGTTAGAGTAATAGTCAGCGTCTGATTCCTTCCAAGGGAGAAGCACTTGCGCATTTTGGTAATTGAAGACGACACGCAAGCGGCGAATTACATCGCGCGCGGTCTGAAGGAGCAGGGTCACTTGGTCGAACACGCGGGCGATGGGGAAGAAGGTCTCGCGCTCGCGCAGGAAGACCGCTTCGACGCCCTGGTGGTCGATCGCATGCTGCCCAAGCTTGATGGGCTGTCCATCGTTAGCTCCTTGCGCGACGATGGCGTGCGCACACCGGTGCTGTTTCTCTCCGCTCTCGGCGAAGTGGACGACCGGGTGAAGGGCCTGAAGGCTGGCGGCGATGACTATCTGACAAAGCCCTTTGCCTTTTCCGAACTTTCCGCGCGGCTAGAGGCGCTGGTGCGCCGTGGTGCGCCGGAAGATGTGCAGACCAAGTTGAAAGTAGCTGACCTTGAGATCGATATGATGGCGCGCCGCTGCACAAGGGGCGGTCAACGCATCGATTTGCAGCCGCGTGAATTCAAACTGCTCGAATACCTGATGCGCAACGCGGGGCAGGTGGTGACGCGCACAATGCTGCTCGAAAACGTTTGGGAGTACCACTTTGACCCGCAGACCAATGTGATCGATGTGCATATCTCGCGGCTGCGGTCGAAGATTGACAAGGACTTTGACGAGCCGCTGCTAAAAACCATTCGCGGCTCCGGATACACGATCCGTGCCGATTCTTAGGCTTCTCAACTCCACAACTTTTCGCCTCGCACTGATCTACATGATCTTTTTCGCGGGGTCGGTGTTTGGCCTGCTCGTCGTGGTCTATTGGTCCACTACGGGGTTTATGGAACGCCAGACCGACGCGACTGTGGCGGCTGAAATTCGCGGACTTGAGGAACAATACCGCACCGATGGCATTGGCCGCCTGATCGAAGTGATCCAGCGCCGCAGCCGCCGTGCGGGCGACAGCCTTTACATGCTGGCCCATGCCGACGGCAGCCGCGTTGCCGGCAATCTCAACTCCTGGCCCGATGGCGAGAAAGACGAAGAAGGCTGGATGGCTTTCACCTTTGAACGCCCCACCGAAGATGGCCCTCGCGAACATGATGCCCGCGCACGTGTTTTTGAGGTGCAGGGGACCTTCCGCCTGCTCGTGGGGCGCGACATCGAAGGCCGGCGTCAGATCGAACGGACGATCCGTACGACCCTGGGCTGGGCCATGGCGGTGACGGCGGCGCTCGGGTTGATCGGCGGGGCGCTTCTGGCGCGCTACATGATGGGCCGCCTTGATGAGGTGAACCGCACAGCGCGCGGCATTATCGCCGGGGATCTGACTCACCGCGTGCCCGTGCGCGGCTCAGGTGATGAGATCGATCAGCTTGCCGAGAACCTCAACGCCATGCTGACTCAGATTGAGCGGTTGATGATGGGCATGCGGCAAGTGACGGATAATATCGCGCATGACCTCCGTTCGCCGCTGAACCGCCTGCGCAACCGCATCGAAGTGACGTTGATCGAGCAGGAAGGGGCGGAAGCCTATGAAGCCGCTCTGCGTCAGACCATCGACGACGCGGATGACCTCATTTCCACCTTCAATGCGCTGCTCAGCATCGCGCAGATCGAGGCGGGCGCCCTGCGGGACGAGATGTCCACAGTGGATGTGGGCGCCATCGCCGCCGATGTGGTGGAGCTTTACGAGCCCGCGGCGGAGGAGGCGGAGGTCGTCCTGACGTCCGAGATTGGTACGGAGCTCAACATCCGCGGCAATCGAGAGCTGATTTCCCAAAGCCTCGCGAACCTGCTCGACAACGCCATCAAATATGCGGGGGCGGGGGGCAAGGCCCATGTGATGGCGAATGTGGTGGGTGATCAGATTCAGCTTTGCGTCAGCGATACGGGCCCCGGCATTCCCGCAGCGGACCTCGCCCGCGTGACCGAACGCTTTGTGCGGCTGGAGGATAGTCGTAGCGCGCCCGGCGCGGGTCTGGGGCTTAGCCTTGTCGCCGCCGTCGCGCGCTTGCACGATGGTCGCCTTTATCTTGGCGCCAATGATGAGGGGCCGGGCCTAAGGGCTTGCCTGATATTGCCACGCGCCTAGTCGTGCGCGTGCGTGCGCTCTTCCTTCACGAAGAGCAAAAGCCCCGCCCCAACAAACAGGAAGATGAAAATCACGCCCATGCCGGCGCGCTGGCTGTTGGTGATCTGCGTGGCAAGGCCAATGGCAAGCGGCCCCATGAAGGCGGTGAGTTTGCCCGTCAAGTTATAGAGACCGAAAAACTCGGCCGTCTTGTCCGTGGGGATAATGCGGCTGAGCATGGTGCGGCTGGAGGCCAGCGCCGGGCCGACAAAGAAGGTGCTGAATATTCCGCATACGAAGTACCAGCGTTCGGGCAGCCCCGCAAAGCCCAGTGCCTGTAGCAATGGACCGATTAGCGGCACGTCGCTACTCGCGGTTTGCATGGAAGCGGGCAGCCAGGGCACCAGCTCCGGCGTGATGGAAAGCCCCACCGCCAGGAAGAAGCCGAACATGAAGACACTGATCAAAAGCGTGCGTTTGGAGCCGATAAGATCGTCCAGCGCGCCGCCCGCGATGGAGCTGAAAAAGCCCACCGACAACATGGCAACGGCATAGAACATCATCTTTTCCGGGCCCCAGCCGTAGTAACCCGCGGCGTAAACGGCGACGAAAGTGAAGATCGCCATCATCCCATCGTAATAGACGAGCCGCGCGATCATGAAGATCGCCACATTCCGATAGTGGCCGAGACTGCGAAGGGTTTTGCCAAGGCCCGCGAGCCCGTGGGCCAACGCCGCGCGCGTCTTGCGTCCCGAATGGGGCAGGTCGCGCGTGAAGATGAAGAATGGCAGGACAAAGACGAACATCCAGAGCGCGGAGAAGGGCGCCATGACGCGCTGGCGGGCGTCGTCGGCAATACCGAACGCAGGGACATCCGGCGCCTGAAACATCATGAACCAGATGGCAAAGGCGCTCACCGCGGCGAGATAGCTCATGGCATAGCCCGCGCCGGAGAGAGCGCCGATGCGCTTATCACTTACAATGTTGGGCAGCATGGAATTGTGAAAAACGCCCGCAATCTCGGAAGAGATGGCCGCAACAATATAGGCCACCATCGCGAAGCCCACCGCATGGGGCATAGATGGTTTGGCGAACCACAAAAGGCAGAGCGCGACAAAGCATATGGCGGAAAAGAGCGCTACCGCCGGCTTACGCGGGCCCATGGCATCGTTCAGCGCGCCCAGAATGGGGCTGAGAATGGCAATGGAAAGCCCCGCTACCGTGGCGGTATAGCCCCAGAGGGCCTGGCCGCGCACTTCGTCACCCACAAGGGCAAGTTGGAAATAGGGGGAAAAGATGAACATCACAAAAGTGATGAAAAAGGGCCCATAGGCGAATTCGTAGAGGGTCCAGCTGAAGAGGCCCTTGCGGGAGGCCGTCGCATGGCCGGTCATGGAGGTGCGGGCCGGCGCCTCCGGGACGGGATCGATCACTTGTGTCACGTGGATACCCTCGGACTGACTTTTCCTCAGTTTACATAAGACCTTGTGAAATGCACGTCGAAAGGGCGTGGCCGGGTGCGGCATTTCCCGCGATGCCACATCACGCGATTACCAGTAAAAAGAAGGGTTTTAGCGATACGCCTGCGCTGATTCCGCTTGCGCGCCTACGAATCCGTGGTAGACGGATTCGCAGTAGTAGGGAGTTCGCCCAATCTGGGCTTCCCACGAAAGGGCGTCAAAGGGGTTTAGCGGCTTTCGGGCGGCTGCCTCGCGTGACGTTTTCAATAGAGGGCGCGATTCACCGGGCGCAGTGTCTCGGGGCGCGAAGTTCAAAGGAACAAAACCATGAGCAAAGCAGAATTCATCGAAGGTGTGGCCAAGCGTGGCAAGATGTCCAAGGCAGAAGCCAAACGCGCCGTCGAGCTCGTGTTCGACGAGATCGAAGCGGGCCTGAAAAAATCGAAATCCGAAGGCAAATACACCATCGGCACGTTCGGCACCTTCGCGATCTCCAAGCGCAAAGCGCGCATGGGCCGCAACCCGCAGACCGGCGAAGCGATCAAGATCAAGGCTTCCAAGTCCTTGCGCTTCAAACCGTCGTCGCAGCTGAAAAAAGCTGCAGGCTGCTAAGGCGGTTTCGCCTACAAATTACCGGGAGGGCGTTCTTTGCTGCCATGCGCGGCGAGGGGCGCCCTCTCGCTTTTTGGCACTTGCTTTGCCGCGGCTCAATCCGCGCCTTTTCATTTGAACCTCGCCTGTTACGCTGACCAGTGAACAAACGAGTCCCCGCGTCCGCCATGAGCGCCTTTGTCTTTTTCGAAAACGCGACCGATGTCCCAGCCCCCTTTGATGAGGAACGGGCGGAAGCCTTGCGCGCGGCGCTGGGGGACCATGCCTTGCTGGCCGATGAGGTTGCCGCGCGGGTCCTGACCTCGCTCGCGGGGCACAGCCCGTTTCTGGCCCGACTTATCGAGCGCGACGCCGACACGCTGTTGCCCTATCTGTCGCAATCGCCCGATGCCGCGATTGACACGCTCCTGAGCGCGGTGAGTTCCGACGCTGCCGAGGTGACAAGTGCCGCTGCGTTGCGGCCCCTTCTGCGGCGTGCGCGCCGTCACGCGGCGGTGCTCATTGGCCTTGCGGATTTCACAAACCAATGGACGGTCGCGCAGGTCACGGCCGCGCTCACCCGCTTTGCCGATGCGGCAACGGGGGCGGCGGTGGACGTGCTGCTGCGGGAGGCCGCTGCCAAGGGCAAATACACACCGGACACGGATCATTCGCCCGCTTCGGGGTCGGGCCTTGCGGTTATCGCCATGGGCAAGCTCGGGGCGGGGGAGCTGAATTATTCCAGCGACATCGACATTGTTGTCTTTTTCGATCCCGCAACACTTGGGCCCCGGACGAACGGTGAAGCGCAAAAATTCGCGGTGAAGCTGACCCGCGATCTGGTGGCCGTGCTGCATGAGCCGACGGCGGACGGTTATGTCTTCCGGGTCGATCTGCGCCTTCGCCCCGACGCAGGTTCAACGCAGGTCGCGATCTCCTTCGACGCGGCGGAAAACTATTACGAGGCGCTGGGGCAAAACTGGGAACGCGCGGCCTTCATCAAGGCGCGGCCCGTGGCGGGGGACCTGGCGGCGGGACAGGACTTTCTGAAAACGCTCACGCCCTTTGTCTGGCGCAAGTATCTCGACTTCGCCTCGATTGAGGACATTCACTCCATCCTCCGGCAGATCCACAGCCACGGCAAACACCGCGATATTGCCGTTGAGGGGCACGACGTGAAACTGGGTCTGGGCGGCATCCGCGAGATCGAGTTTTTTGTGCAGACCCAGCAACTCATCCTTGGCGGGCGGGAGCCTGACCTGCGCTCGCCGGGCACCGTAGAGATGCTCGGACGGCTTGCCGCTCATGCCGACATTGAGGAAGAGACCGCGAAGCGCATGGCGGAGGCCTATGCCTTTTTCCGCCTTGTGGAACACCGCCTGCAAATGGTCGAGGATCAGCAGACCCATAAAATGCCGACGGACGATGAAGGCATTGCCCGCATCGCGTCTTTCTGTGGCTTCGATGATGTCGCGGGTTTTCGCGAAACCTTGCTCGGGCACTTGCGTTATGTGCGGGAGAAATCAAAGGGCCTCTTTGGCGGCGCGGAACAGCTTGGCGGGGAAGAGGGCAGTCTCGTCTTTACCGGCGTTGAGGATGACCCTGAAACGCTTGAGACGCTCAAGCGGCTCGGCTTTGAGCGGGTCAGCGATATTTCCGGTGCGATCCGGCGCTGGCATCACGGACGGCTGCGCGCGATGCGTTCCACCCGCGCCCGGGAGCGGCTGACCGAACTCATGCCGCGTCTCTTGCGCGCGCTGGCGCAGACCGCCGACCCGGACCGAGCCTTCTATCGCTTTGACGATTTTCTCGCCGGGCTGCCGGCGGGGGTGCAACTCTTTTCGCTGTTGGCGGCGCATCCGGAGATGCTGGAGTTTCTTGCGGACGTTTTTGGTACCGCGCCGCGCCTGTCGAATTATCTCGCCCGGCACGCCCATGTGATCGACGCCATGCTCGATCCTGACTTTTATGAGAGCATTCCAACTGCGGCGGAGATCGATGCCGCCTTTGCGGACGCGATGGCCGCGGCGGGGGACCTAGAAGGCGCCATGAACGGGGCACGGCGGCTGGTGCGCGAGATCGGCTTTCGCATCGGGGTGCAGATCCTGCGCCGCCGCGCGGGGCCAAAGGAAGCGAGCGCGGGCTATTCATCTGTCGCCGAAGCCGCGATCCGCAATGTGCTTGAGGTGGTGACTGCGGATTTCGAAGCCGCGCACGGCAAGATTGAAGGCGGCAGTTTCGCGGTGGTGGCACTGGGCAAACTCGGCAGCTCGGAAATGGCCGCGACGTCCGATCTGGATCTCATCTTTGTCTATGACTGCGCGCTGACGAATCCCGGCGGCGGGGACCTGAAGTCGGACGGCGTTCGCCCGCTTCACGCGACGACGTATTACATGCGGCTCGGCCAGCGGCTGGTGAATGCCATCACGGCCCCCACGGAGGAAGGCAAGCTTTACGAGGTGGACCTGCGCTTGCGTCCCTCGGGCAACAAGGGCCCGCTGGCGACGCGGCTGGCCGGATTTGAGAGCTACCACGCTGATAGCGCCTGGACCTGGGAACGCCTGGCCCTGACCCGGGCGCGGGTGATTGCCGGACCTGCCGACCTCAAGGCCCGTATCGAGGCGGTGGTTGAGCATACGCTGACCTCCCCGCGGGATGCGCGGGCGACCCGCGCGGACATCCGTGACATGCGCGACCGGCTGGCGCGGGAATTTGGCACCACAAACCCCTGGGAGGTGAAATACGTTCGCGGCGGGCTGGTGGACCTTGAGTTCATTGCCCAGGGCCTTCAGCTGCTCCATGGGGTCAGTCACCCGGAGGTCTTGACGCCCGCTACCAGCGCGGCTCTGGAGCGCGCCACAGGGGCAGGGGTGCTCTCCCCCGACGATGGGATCTTTCTGGGGGAGGCGCTGGAGCTGATCCAGACCATCGACCACATCCTGCGGCTGGCGCTTGAAGGGACCTTCGATCCCGCGACGGCGCCCGAAGCGCTCAAGAAGCTGCTGGCCCGGGCAGCGGGGTCCGACTTTGACTCCCTGGCGATCAGACTGACTGAGACAGAGGCCCGGGTGCTGCACACATTTGAGTCGCTCTTTGGCGGTGCGGGGGTCGGCCAGGCCCTTTAACCGGTCCGTTGGACTGTCACAATCGGGCCTGAGGTCGGCCTCCAAGGCCCTTTTTTCATTTTTCCTATGGTTTGCCTTGAAATTTCACTTGCACTTCGGTGCGGCATCCATATATTCCGCGCTTCGTTCGGGGCCAACTCCGGGCGGTTTGTTGGAGTGGAAACACTCCCTTCGGTAATGACCTTGATTTGAGGGGGGGCCAAAATGGCAGAAACCTATCCCCAGATCACGGTGAGAACTGAAGCGGAGGCGCAAAACGCCCGAGCAGAGGTGGGATCCGTGCAGGCCAGTGCGAAGCTGGCCGAGCATCAAAGGACTCAACTGGACCTCGTCCATAGCCAAGTCCCTACAGAGCAAAAAGATTTTTGGATCAACCGTGATGGTTTGACCTATGCCGGCGTGCATTTGATCGTCGACATGTGGGATGCCGAAAACCTCGATAACGAGGCGTTGATCCAGAAGGCGCTCAAGGAAGCGGCGATCGAAGCAGGTGCCACCTTGCTTCACGTCCACACGCACAAATTCGAAGAAGGCGGCGGCGTCTCTGGCGTGGCCGTGCTCGCGGAAAGCCACATTTCGGTCCACACGTGGCCGGAACGGAACTTTGCCGCGTTCGATATCTTCATGTGCGGTGATGCGAGACCGATCGACGGTATTCCGGCGCTCAAGCGGGCCTTTACGCCTGGCCACATCAATGTGGTCGAGCACAAGCGCGGCATCGCGCTGTAACGCCATGACACAGAAGATTTTTGATTTTCTGCGGGACCAGCAGCCCGCGACCCCATGCCTTGTGGTTGACCTGGACGTGGTCCGCGCGCGTTACGATGCGCTGACCGAGGCGTTGCCGCTTGCGGCCGTCCACTATGCGGTCAAGGCGAACCCTGCGCCGGAGATCATCTCCGTGCTCAAAGACCGGGGCGCGAATTTCGACGTGGCGAGCCGCGGCGAGATTGACCTGTGCCTGTCCCTTGGGATTGCGCCGGAACGGATTTCCTTTGGCAATACCATCAAGAAGGCCAAAGACATCGAGCATGCCTATTCGCAGGGCGTGCGCTATTTCGCCTTCGACAGCGAAGCCGAGTTGCACAAGATTGCGCAGCGCGCGCCGGGCTCCAGTGTCGTCTGCCGCATCCTTGTCTCGAACAAGGGCGCGGACTGGCCGCTGAGCCGCAAGTTCGGCTGCACCGAAGACATGGCCTATGACCTGCTTCTGAAAGCGCGGGATCTGGGCCTTGTTCCGACGGGCGTGTCGTTCCACGTGGGCAGCCAGCAAAAGCACCCCGAAGCCTGGGCGACAGCGGTTGAAGCGTCGGCGGAAATTTTCGCCAAGCTGGAACGCGAAGGCATCACGCTGACCACCATCAACATTGGCGGTGGCTTGCCGGCCCGTTACACCGAAGAAGTGGACGAGATCGGCACCTACGCCAACACGGTGATGGCCGCGATGACCAACAACTTCGGCAATTTTCTGCCCCACATGATCGTGGAGCCGGGCCGGTATCTGGTGGGTGATGCGGGTGTCATCCAGGCGGAAGTCATCCTGGTCTCCAAAAAGGCCTATGAGGATGAAGCGCGCTGGGTCTATCTCGACATTGGCCGTTTTAACGGCCTCGCCGAGACCGAAGGCGAAATGATCAAATATCCGATCCGGTCCGACATGGGCTCAGGCGCGGACGATGTGGCGGAAAAGGGTCCGGTTATTCTGGCGGGCCCCAGTTGCGACAGTGTGGATATTCTGTATCAGAAAACGCCCTATGAGCTGCCGGTGAATCTGGCGGCGGGCGATACGGTGCAGATCTATTCCACCGGCGCCTATACGACGACCTATTCGTCGGTGGGCTTCAACGGGTTCGAGCCGCTCAAGTCGTACTACGTCTAAGACGGCACATAGCTGAATTGAAAAGGGCGCTCGCCATGTGAATTGGTGTGGCGCCCTTCTTGTTTGGCCCTACTTCGCCAGCCGTTCCATCCACGCGGGCAGCTTGAACGATGCGTTGTGGAGGGCGGGGGTGTAGTAGTCGGTCTCGATGCCGGAGGCGGCAAAGAGCTCTGCCAGCGCCGCATCGTCCGCCTGCCCGAGTTCCGATCCGTTGGACGCCCAAGTCAGCGCCATAATGCCGCCGGTATAGCTGGGGGTAACCGTGGTGTAGGTGCCCATGTGTTTGAACATCTTGCCGAGCTGGCGGATCGTCGCGCCAAGCTCATCGGGTTGATAGAACGGCACACCCGTCTGGAAAACAGCGACGCCGGTGGGCGACAGCGCCGCGGCAACCGTCTCATAGAATACATCGGCGAAGAGGATCTCGGCCGGCCCCACCGGGTCGGGTCGGTCAGCGACGATGATGTCGAAGGCGGCTTGGGAGGCGGGTTCCTTCAGAAACTCAAAGGCATCGCGCACATGGACCTTCAGCCGCGCGTCCGCATAGGCCGCGGCGTTGAGGTCAGCAAAATGTTCCTTGCACAGCTCGATCACGCGAGGGTCGATCTCCGCCATATCGACGCTTGAAAGGCCCTTGTGCTTCAGCGCTTCCTCGGCCACCGCCGCATCGCCGCCACCGACGATCATGATCTTCTTCACGTTTGCCCCCTGCGCCATCAGGTCGAAGGCGGGCAGGTGGGTCAGCATTTCGGAATAAGACGCCTCGTCGCGCGTGGAGATCTGCACGATGTCGTCCAGCGCCATGACCCGGCCATTGGCGACGGTGTCAAAAATCTTGATGTCCTGAAACTCGGATTGCTCGTGCACCAGAAGGTCGGTCACTTCCAGGGTTTGCTCGAACCCGGCGTGAAGTTTCTCGGCAAAGGTCAAGGCCATGGGCGTCTCCAGAATTTGCGCTCGTTCTATAGGAAAGCCCCCTCGGGCTGTAAACCGATTTTCGCCCTATCCTTCGACGGATCGGCGGGGCCCCCGCGTTAGAGGATGTGAAGGGCCGGCGCTGACCCCTCCTCAGAACCCCGATGCCGGCCTTTTGCCCCGGGATGGGCGCCTTTGGACTGTCCCCCTAAACAGTAAAGTCATATCCGTTTTAACCCCAAAACGGTTGGCCGGGGGCGCCCATCCCACTGATTCCCCTCCAAAAATTGATGCGACGGATTTCATGCCCTTTGGGCGTTTGATTAGAACGATGGGTCTTGGGGGCCCCTTTGATGAGCAATTCGAACGGAGACGTGAAAATGAAACAGATACCCTTTCTGGGAATGATTGTGGCGGCGACCATGGCGTCCAGCCTCGCTTATGCGCAAGGCGGCCCTGAGGGCCCTGGCCCCCGCGGCGAAGGCTTCATGCAGGAACGCTTCGCCGACCTCGACACGAATGGCGATGGCCGCATCACGCGGGATGAAGTTGACGCGAAAATTGCGACAGACTTCAGTGCCGCCGACACCGACGGCAATGGCACCCTTTCCGAAGAAGAAGCCGACGCGTTCCACCAGGCGCGGCACGCCGAACGTATGGCGCGCCATGAGGCACGCCGCGCGGAACGCGAAGCCCGTCACGAAGAGCGCCGCGGCGACGGCGAAGGTCGGGGCTCCCGCCACTTTGAACATGCTGCCGGCGAAGATGGCGTTATTGATCAGGACGAGTTCGCGACACGTGGGCTCCATCGTTTCGAGATGGCCGATCTCGATGAGAACGGTGAAGTTACCGAAACCGAAATGGAACTCGTGGCAAGCGTCATGGGCGGTCGACACGGGCGCCACGGTGATCGTCACGGACGTCATGATGGCCGTCATGGCGAACACGGCGAGCGTGGCCAATGGGGCGATGACGACTAGGCCAGAGTTCTGGCGGGTGAGGCGCATAGCCTGAGGGCCACCAGCTGTGTCAGACTTAGGGGTAATGAGAACGCTGGAGGGACCTCGTTTGGAGGCTCGCAATCACCCGCGGTTGGCCGAACAAGGCGCCGCGGCGGTCAATGATCCTGATGGGGATCTGATTGCCGCGGTGGCCGCAGGGGACCCGCGCGCGGCGCGGGAACTTGTCGACCGGCACTTGCCGCGCATGGTGGGTCTCGCGCGGCGTGTGCTCGGCAATCAGGCTGATGCCGAAGAGGTCGCGCAGGAGGTCTTTCTGCGGGTCTGGAAGCAGGCGCCCAAGTGGAAGCCGGGCAAGGCCAAGTTCGAGACCTGGATGCATCGGGTGGCCTTGAACCTTTGCTACGACCGTTTGCGCAAAAAACGCGAGGTCACGGGCGAGGATCTGCCGGAGGCGATTGACGACGGCGCAAACCCGGGCGAGGCGCTGCATCAAAAGGAACTTGCCGCGCGCATCAACGAGGCGCTGCAAGCCTTGCCGGATCGGCAGCGCGTGGCGGTGACCCTCTGCCATCACGAGGGTTACACGAATATCGAAGCAGCGGCGATGATGGACATAAGCGTGGACGCTTTGGAATCTCTTTTGGCGCGGGGGCGCCGTAAATTGAAAGACTTGCTGCGGTCTGAAATGAACGAGCTTTTAGGAGCAGGGCAATGACGATGAACGATGACGCGAATACGGCAATGACGCCGGAGGTCTTTGAGGGCCTTCTCGAGCGTTGGGGCGCTGAGCTGGCCCAGTGGCCAAGCACTGAGCGCGCCGCCGCGCGAGCCTTGCTCGAAACCTCCGATGAAGCGCGCACCCTTTTGCGGGAGGCGCAGATGCTTGTCGCCCTGTTGGATGAGGCGCCCAAGGGCGAGGTTCACGGGGCGCTGACGGCGCGCATTCTTCAGAATGCGCCGGGGCATGCACCCGCCGCGCACGACGCGAGCTCAGGCACTGCGCAGGGCGGGTGGCTGCGTGGGGTCATTGGTGTCTTGTGGCCGGAGTTCGGCTGGGTCCGTCCCGCGGCGCTGATGGCGGTCTCACTGGTGGCGGGGCTTTATATGGGCATCACGGCCCCGGCCATGACGGCGGAACCGGAGCAAACGGATCTGTTTGCCTATGTCTTTGATGTTCCCGACACCTGGGACACCGGTGCCGGCGATATGGGAGAAATGCAATGAGCGATCAACCGCGTTCGGGAAATCCGGCGATCTGGCTTGGCGTCGCGCTGGTGCTGTCGCTGGTGGTGAACACGTTTTTCATCGGTCTGATGGTTGGCGGCAAGCTGACGTCTGAGCGATGGGCGAGTGGTTGGCGCGATCGCATTGGTGCGGAAGCGGGGATGGAGGGTTTTGGTCGCCACGGCATGCCGCCCGATCTCGACCCGCGCGCCATGACGCGCATGTTGCCCGAAAGCGCCCGGGATGAAGCACGTGCCCTGTTGGAAGAACGCGGCCCCGAAATTCGCGATTTGTTCATGGCATCCATGGAAGCGCGCGGCGCGGCGCTTGAGGCCATGCGTGCAGAACCTTTTGATCGCGACGGCCTTGCCGCGGCTCTCGCCACGTCGCGAGATGCGGATGAAGCGGCGCGGGCTGCGGTGCATGCCCTGACCGTGGATATTATTGCCGATATGAGCCCCGAGGAGCGGGAACGAATTGGCATGGACTTGCACGAACGGTTTCCGGGTCGCCATGAGCGGCATGACCGGCGCGAGCGCCGTTATGATCGTCACTTCGACCGCGATAATGACTGATTGAAAAACTAGCGGCGCGGAAGTGCGATCCGCACCGTCGTGCCAAAGCCTTCTTCGCTTTCGATGGACAGCGCGCCGCCATTGAGCCGTGCCAGTGCGCGGCTAACCGACAGGCCGACGCCGAGCCCCGCGCCTTCGTCGCCACTGATCAGGGCGTCCCGCTCAAGCGCGGAAAACGGCTGATCGATCTTTTCCATGATTTCTGGCGTGATGCCGATGCCTGTGTCATCGATGACGATGGTGACGTCTTCGTCGTTCACCTTTGCGCGGAGGGAAATGCGCCCGCCCGTCGGCGTAAACTTCATGGCGTTTGACAAGATATGCAGAAGGATCTGCCGCACGGCCATGGGGTCGGCATAGACCGTGGGCAGGTCGTCGATGATTTCCGTCAGCGCGATCCCACTCGCAAAAATGCGGGGCCGCAGCATGGACAGGCACCCTGCAATCTCGTCTTCGAGATTGATGCGTTGGCGTTCGATGGGAATGTCGCCAGACTGGATTTGCGACACGTCCAGAATGTCCGTGATCTTGTCGAGCAATTGCTGTCCGCTTGCGTGAATGTCGCTCACGTACTCGCCGTATTTCTCATGCCCCAAGGGCCCGAAGATGCCGCTTTGCATCATATCGGTGAAACCGATAATCGCGTTCAGGGGCGTGCGTAATTCATGAGACATATGCGAGAGGAAATCGGATTTGGCACTAACCGCCGCTTCAGCGCGGGAGCGCTCTTCGGCGATGCGGCTTTCCAGCGCCATCACCTCGCCTTGCAGGTCGTCATTCAGGATGCTGAGGCGGGACACTTCCCCCATCAGGTGGCGCAGGCGCGTCTCGGTTTCCTTTGCCGCATCCGGGGCGGCAGCGATGTCGGACACATCGGCAATGATCTCAATGGTGCCGCCGTCGGCAAGCTCGCCGCGCTCGGCAATGAAACGCCCGCGCGGGCTGATGATGGTGCCGGTGGCGAGGACGCTTTCCAGCGCGCGGCCGCCGATGGCGCGGATGCTATCGCGCGCGGACCCGATAATGACGTCGGGCGCGGCGAGTTCCAGAAATTCGGAATAGCTCGAATTCGCGATGGAAAGGCGGCCCCTCGCATCCCAAATGGCGATGCCGAGCGGGGAGGCGTCGATAACGTCCGTTAGCTGCGTGGAAATTGCGTCGTCGATTGTGTTTTCAAGCGGCGCGACGCTGAGCGCCATCATGGCGGCGCCGACAATGCTGCCGACCCCGAAGATGAACAGCGCGATGGCAATGATGGGGGCGAGCGTTGGCCACTCGCCGGCCAGGCGCGCCACGATGGAAATGATAGCGGCGAGCACAGCGGTGGCGAGCGCAATGCGCAGGAGGATCGACTCTTGCCGGGTCAGCCGACGACGCGGTTTTTCCGCAGCCGTGACAGGCCGCTCGATACCGTTCGCACCTATTGATGTGTTGACCGCAGGTCCCGTTGCCATGGTGACAAAGCCCCCTAATTCCCGGGGCTTACGGTGATTCTCGATTGTTAATGATTCGTTAACGCTGAGCCGTCGGTGCAACGTTTCGGTAAGGGGAATGAAGATTTTCTTGCCGGGCGCTGCAAATGCCACTCCCGGCAAGGCAAACTCAGTTCACCTGCAGGACCCGGGTGGCGTTCTCGAACAGGTTTTTCGAGATGCCCTTGTGGTCGAGAATGCGCTGGATCTGCGCCTTGGCGTGGGCCTGCCGCGTCTCGTCGAACCGGTGCCAGGTCTCGAACGCCGTCACGCTACGGGCCGTCACCGTCGGGTTGATGCCGTCCCAGGCGATAATCTGATCCGCAAACCACTTGTAGCCTTCGCCGCCCGCGTCATTGAAGTGCCGCTGGTTCATAAAACCAAAGGCGGCGACCAGTGCCCGGGCGCGGTTCGGGTTCTTCAGCGTGAAGGCCGGATGGTCCGCCAGCGCCTCGATACTGCCCAGCGCGCCGTCGCGAGAAGAAGTCGCCTGGACGCTGAACCACTTGTTCACGACCAGCGGATCTTTTTGCCACTTGTCATAGAAGGCCTTGAGCGCACCTTCGCGATGCGAGCTGTTGCTGTTCACAAGGATCGACAGGGCGGCGAGCTCGTCGGTCATGTTCGTTGCGCCGGTGAAGTGCGCAAAGACGAGATCGTCGGTTTCTTTCGTCTCAAGACTGGAAAGATAGCCTAGGCACCGGTTACGCAGGGCACGGCGGCCCGCCTGCGCGGCGGTAGGGGCGAAGGGCTCCCCACTTGCTAGCGCGTCATAGGTGGCGCGGAGGTCGCTCTCCAGCAATGCCGCGAGCCCCTTCACCAGGCCCTTGCGGGCGGTGTGGATCGCGTCGGGGTCGATGACATCCGATAGCTGGCCCAGCTCCTGTTCGGTGGGCAGCATCAGCGCTTGCGCCTTGAACGCGGGGTCGAGGGCTTCGTCGAGCAGAATTTTCCGCATGGCTTCGGCAAAATCGGTGTCGAGCTCCGCCTTGCCGCCGGCCTTCACCGCGTCCATCAGAAGGGCGCGGGCATAGGCTTGCCCCGCTTCCCACCGATTGAAGGGGTCTTCGTCGTGCGCCATCAGGTGGCGGCGGTCGGCAGGCGAAAGGTCGTCGTCGAGCCACACGGGCGCAGAGAATTGCCGGAAGAGGGAGGGCACCGGGCGTTCCGCGACATTCGTGAACCGGAACGTCTGCTTTGCTTTCGTGAACTCCACAACCCGGCTCGTCTCGACATGTATCTCGTTGTCGCCTTCGAGGCGGACGGGGATTGCCTCGCCGCTTGCCCCCACGAGGCCCATCAGCACGGGAATGTGCTGAGGTTCTTTTTTGGGCTGGCCCGGCGTGGGCTTGGTTTCCTGAGAGAGCGTCAGCTCATAGGTCTGTGCCGCTTCGTCCCAAACTCCGTGCGCCGTGACGTGCGGTGTGCCGGCCTGGCTGTACCAGTTGCGGAACTGGGTCAGGTCCTTGCCGCTTGCGTCCTCAATCGCCTTGATCATGTCTTCGACCGTGGCGGCCTCGCCGTCGTGGCGAGAGAAATAGAGGTCCGATGCCTTGCGATAGTCCTCGGGGCCGAGCAGCGTCGCCATCATGCGCATCAGCTCCGCGCCTTTTTCATAGACGGTCGCGGTGTAGAAATTGTCGATGGAGATATAGCTCTCTGGCCGCGGCGGATGGGCGAGGGGGCCCGCGTCCTCAAGGAACTGCCGGTCGCGCAGGTCGAGCACCTGGCCGATGCGTTCGACGTTCTTCTCGCGCATGTCCTCGCTGAAGCGCTGGTCGCGATATACCGTGAAGCCTTCCTTCAGGCAGACCTGGAACCAGTCGCGGCAGGTGATGCGGTTGCCGGTCCAGTTGTGAAAATACTCGTGCGCGATGACGCTTTCGATACGGGCATAGTTGTCATCCGTCGCCGTGTCGGGGCGAGCAAGGATCACCGAACTGTTGAAAATGTTCAGCCCCTTGTTTTCCATGGCGCCGAAGTTGAAGTCGTTCACCGCCACGATGTTGAAGACCCCGAGATCGTATTCGCGGCCAAAGGCTTCCTCGTCCCATTTCATGGACCGTTTAAGCGCATCCATGGCGAAGTCGCATTTGTCCGCGTCTTCTTCGCGCACCCAGATGCCGAGGTCCACTTTGCGTCCGGAGCACGTGGTGAAGGTATCCTTGAGCCCCACGAGGTCGCCCGCGACCAGGGCAAAAAGGTAGGCAGGCTTGTTATGCGGGTCGCGCCATTCGGCCCAATGGGTGCCGTCGTCGTTTTCGCCTTGCGCAACCGGGTCCCCGTTGGACAAAAGGACCGGATAGGCTTTTTTGTCGGCGGTCATCCGCACATGGAAGGGCGCCATCACGTCCGGGCGATCAAGATAATAGGTGATGCGGCGAAAGCTTTCCGCCTCGCACTGGGTGCAGAAAATGCCGTTTGAAAGATAAAGCCCCTCGAGCGCCGTATTGGCGGCGGGGTTGATCTCAACTTCGGCTTCCAGCGTGAAACTGGCGGGCACGTCTTTGACGGTGAGAGTCTCCGGCGTCGCTTCAAAACGGTCCGCCGCAAGTGCTGCGCCGTCAATGCCCACCGCAATGAGTTTCAGTTCCGCGCCATCAAGCACGAGAGGAGCACCAGCCGCGACCCCATCGCGGCGGCGGAACGATATCTTCGCCTTGACGCGGGTCGCGTTCGGATTGAGCGCGAAATCAAGGTCAATGCCGTCCACCCAATAGGCCGGCTGCTCGTAATCTTTCAGGTGAATGGCGCGGGGTTCTTCGGTTCGCATGGTGTTTCCTCAGGTCGGTCTTTTGTTCTTTTGGCAAGGGCCGGTTGTGCGCGGCTATTTCCGCTGCGTCAACATCTAACGGCTTTTCAGTCGGTCCGCGAGTGATATGGTAGCCGCGAATGGAACATCAATGGGCGCGCAACGGCGCCCTTTCGCGGGGAGCAACATGAATTTCGATTTTTCCGATGACCAGAAATTTCTCAAGGACCAGGCGAACAAGTTCCTGACAGAAAAATGTGATACGTCCGTGCCTCGCGCCGTATTGGAAGGGGATGCCCCCTTTGACGCGGGGCTTTGGAAAGCCATCGCGGAGATGGGCTGGACCGGTGTCACCATCCCCGAGGAATTCGGCGGACTGGGCCTTGGCTATCTGGAGCTCTGCGTGATTGCCGAGGAAATGGGCCGCGCGCTGGCGCCGGTGCCATTTTCCTCCACCGTCTATCTTGCGACAGAGGCTCTGCTGCTTGCCGGGTCGGATGAGCAGAAGAAAAAATATCTGCCCAAGCTTGCGAGCGGCGAGCTGATCGGGACCTTCGCGCTCGCCGAGGGGGCCAAGGTGCCGACGCCGCGGTCGCTGGAAACGAAACTCACCGGCGGCAAACTTTCCGGCACAAAAATTCCGGTGCCCGATGGAGACATCGCTGACTTCGCCGTGGTCGCCGCCGTGACCGATAGTTCAGGGTCGGAAAGCTCCGTCGCGCTTTCAATTGTCGATCTCAAGGACAAGAGCGTGTCGCGCAAAGCGGTGGACACCATCGACCCCAGCCGCAGTCACGCGACCATCACCTTCAAGGATACGGAAGCCGAAGCCTTGGGCGAACCCGACGCGGGCTGGTCGTTGACGCGCAAAGTGTTTGACCGCGCGGCGGTACTGTTTGCCTTTGAACAGGTGGGCGGCGCGGACCGTTGCCTTGAGATGGCAAAGGAATATGCGCTTAGTCGCTACGCCTTTGGCCGCAAGATCGGCTCGTTCCAAGCGATCAAACACAAGCTCGCCGACATGTACATCAAGAACCAGCTTGGGCGGTCGAACGCCTATTACGGCGCCTGGGCGCTGTCGACGGATGCGCCGGAGCTGCCCATCGCGGCGGCGGGGGCGCGTATCTCCGCGACCGAAGCCTTTGACTTTGGTTCAAAGGAACTGATCCAGACCCACGGCGGCATCGGCTTTACCTGGGAAATGGACTGCCACCTTTTCTTGCGCCGCGCGAAGCTGTTGTCGCTTTGCGTGGGCGGCGCGCGCGGCTGGAAAGACCGGCTGATCAGCGCGCTAGAACGCCGCAACGCGGCCTGAACGATTTCACGGGAGAAAAAACATGGATTTCAACGATAGCCCCGAAGAAGCCGCCTTTCGCGCCGAAGCGAAAACCTGGCTTGAAAAGAATGCCAAACCTTTCGAGCACAAGGAAGCTGACAAAGGCGGGAAGCTGAGCGAAGCCGAGCAGCTGAAGGTCGCCAAGGAATGGCAGAAGCGCAAAGCCGAAGCCGGGTATGCGGCCATCACCTGGCCCAAGGAATTTGGCGGCCTGGGCGGCACGCCGATCCAGTCGGTGATCTACAATCAGGAAGAAGCAAAGTTCGATGTGCCGCGCGGCTTCTTCACCATTGGGCTCGGCATGTGCATCCCGACGATGATGGCCTACGCCACCAAGGAACAGCTCGAGCGCTATGTGGAACCGGCGCTGAAGGGTGAAGAAATCTGGTGTCAGCTCTTTTCCGAACCGTCCGCAGGCTCGGATGTGGCGGGGCTGAAAACCCGCTGCGTGCAAGACGGCGATGACTGGGTGCTGAATGGGCAAAAGGTCTGGACCTCCGGCGCGCACTATTCTGACTACGGCATTATCGTCGCGCGGTCAGACCCCAAGGCCCCAAAGCACAAGGGGCTGACGTTCTTCTTCCTCGACATGAAATCACCCGGCGTGGAAGTTCGCCCGATAAAGCAGATTTCGGGCGCCTCGAACTTCAACGAGGTCTATTTCACCGACGTGCGCATTCCCGATGCCCAGCGCCTGGGCGAGATTGGCGAGGGCTGGAAAGTGGCGCTGACGACGCTCATGCACGAACGGCTTGCCATCGGTGGTGGATCGGGCGGCGTCGATATTCGCGAAATCATGGAACTGGCGCAAAGCATCGACCTCGAAGACGGCCCGGCCATTGGCGACAGTGCCGTACGAGAAAAAATTGCCGATTGGTATGTGCGGTCCAAAGGTCTGCAATACACCCGCTATCGCACCCTGACCGCGCTTTCCAAGGGCCAGATCCCGGGACCGGAGAGCTCCATCGGCAAGGTGGTGGGTGCCCCCAAACTTCAGGAACTCAGCTCCTTCGGCATGGAGATGGAGGACATGGGCGGCATCCTGACCGGTAAGGACGTGGCCCCGCTGGATGCGGCCATGCAGGAGAGCTTCCTCTGGGCCCCGGGCATCCGGATTGCGGGTGGGACCGACGAAATCCTGCGGAATATCATCTCCGAGCGGGTCCTGGGCCTGCCGGGGGACATCCGGGTCGACAAGGATGTGCCTTATGACGAGCTTCCCTCGGGCTAGGGCAACCTCCAGCTAACCAAGATGTAAGAATCCAGGCCCCAATCCCGCCACATCATTCCTTCACCTCGCGTAGGATAAACTCGAGGTCGAGGAAGCGAGTCGCGAATGCAGGTCCGGATCCCTGAACTTACCCTGCGTATGCAGAGGCGCATCGCCTATTTGGTGATCGCGCTCGGCTGCATTTTGGGCATCTGGCGCGATGCGACCACGCCCGAGTTCCGCGTGGACGATGGCCACGTGCTGGACGGCATCCGCGCGCGCGGTGAACTGGTCGTTCTCACGCGCAATGCGCCCACGACATTCTATTACGATCAGAACGGCGAACCCGCAGGTTACGAGTTTGAGCTCGTCGAAGACTTTGCGAATTCCATTGGCGTGCAGGTGCGCTTTGTCATCGAAGATACTGTGTCCGACATTCTCCAGGGCATCACGGCGGGGGAGGGCGACATCGCGGCGGCGGGGCTGACCCGTACTACAGAACGCATGCGCCGTTATCGCTTCGGCCCTTCCTACAAGCGTATCCGGCAGCAGCTAGTGTGCAATCGCACCATGGATTATCCGCGCTCAATGGAAGACCTGCCCGGCCATTCCATCGAAGTGATCGCCAACTCTTCTTATGAGGAAACGCTGGTCGCCATGGCCCGCCGCATTGGTGAGCTGACCTATCAGGCAACGGTGGGTACCGATACCGAAGGCATTCTCGCCCGCGTCGCTGTGGGGGAGGTGGAATGCACCATCGCCGATTCCAATATTGTCGCCGTCAACCGCCGCTACGAGCCGGATTTGATCGTGCCTTTCGACATGACCGAGGGCCAGGAGCTTGCCTGGGTCCTGCCGCCGGGGGCCCAAAGCCTGAGCGATGCCTTGAGCGAATGGTTCGCTGAGGTACAGGAAACAAGCTTTCTTGATGAGCTAGATGAACGCTATTACAGCCATGTGGAAGAATTCGACTTTGTCGACTTGCGCGCCTTTGAGCAGCGCATTTCATCACGGCTTCCCGAATTACGCGCCTGGTTCGAACGAGGAGCGGAAGCCGCCGGTTTCCCTTGGACTCTGCTTGCCGCTGTCGGCTATCAGGAAAGCCATTGGGATACGACAGCGCGCAGCCCCACCGGCGTGCGCGGGGTCATGATGCTGACCCTTGCAACGGCCGAGGACCTTGGCGTTGAAAATCGTCTCGACCCGGAAGAAAGCATTACCGGCGGCGCGGCCTACTTGCGCAGCATCTATGATCGCCTGCCGGAAACCATCACCGGCGAGGATCGTCTGTTCATTGCGCTCGCGTCCTACAACGTTGGCCTTGGCCATGTGCTGGACGCGCGGCAGCTTGCCGAACAGCAGGGCAAAGACCCCGATACCTGGCGCGACCTGCGCGAGGTATTGCCGCTGCTTTCCCAGCGCACCCATTATCGCAATCTGCGCTACGGCTATGCGCGGGGCGGGCAGGCAGCGATCTATGTGCAGCAAGTGCGCGACTATTGGGACATCCTGAACCGGACTTTCCCGTCGCACAGTGAGAACACGGGCTCGGCCTTTAACCCGCCGCCTCTGACGGCTCCGGAAGTGGCCGAGCCCGCCGCGGGCGAGTAAGCTGCCAACGACTCAAATTCCGACGGGAGCAGCCGTGCCGAAACTCTGGGATCAGCTCTGGATCGATTGTCACCTTGCCACCATGGTGCAAGGCGGCGCACCCTATGGCGCGATCCGCAATGGCGCGCTGGCGGTCAAGGATGGCCGCATCGCCTGGGTGGGGGAGCGGGCAAACCTTCATGGCGATCCTGAAACGCTGGCGGGGGAGGTTGTATCCTGCGGCGGGGCGTGGCTTACGCCGGGTTTGATCGATTGCCATACGCATCTCGTCTTTGCGGGGAACCGCGCGCAAGAGTTTGAAATGCGGCTTGAAGGCGCGAGCTATGAAGAGATCGCGCGCGCCGGCGGCGGGATCATCTCCACGGTGAGGGCGACGCGCGAAGCCTCCCTTGATCAACTCATTCAAAGCGGCGAGGGGCGGTTGCGGCAACTCATGGCCGAGGGCGTTACTACGGTTGAGATCAAATCGGGTTACGGGCTCGACACAAAAAATGAACTCAAGATGCTGCGCGCGGCGACGGCGCTGGGCGAGCGATTGCCGGTGCGTGTGCGGCGCACGTTCCTGGGCGCTCACGCCTTGCCGCCGGAACATGCGGATACGCGGGGAGCCTATCTCGATCTCGTGTGCGACGAGATGATCCCTGCCGTTGCGGGCGAGGGCCTCGCCGATGCGGTGGATGCCTTTTGCGAGAACATCGCTTTCACGCGTGACGAAGTGGAGCGTGTGTTCAAGGCCGCGAAGCAGGCGGGCCTGCCCATCAAACTTCACGCCGAGCAATTGAGCGACCAAAAAGGCGCGGAGCTTGCCGCGCAAATGGGCGCGCTCAGTGCAGACCATCTTGAATATCTTGATGAGTCGGGCGTCACAGCCATGGCGAAGACGGGAACGGTGGCGGTCCTTTTGCCCGGCGCGTTCTATTATTTGCGCGAAACCAAATTGCCGCCGATTGACGCTTTGCGCGCCGCGAAGGTGCCCCTGGCGCTGGCGACGGACGCGAACCCCGGCTCCTCGCCCATCCTGTCGCCGCTCTTGATCCTCAACCTGGCCTGCACACTGTTCCATCTGACGCCGGAGGAAGCACTGGCCGGCATGACCCGGGAAGGGGCAAGGGCGCTGGGCCTTGCCGATGAGGTTGGCACCCTCGAGGAGGGAAAAGTGGCTGATTTCTGCCGTTGGCGGATTGAGGCCCCGGCGGAACTCGCCTATTGGGTCGGCGCGAACCCGCTGGAGCAAACTGTCTTTGAAGGCTGGGTCCGCCCGCGCTAAAAGGGGCGTCAAGAATCCCCGCGAAGGGGTCACCGTATTCAAGGGAACAGCCGTCTTATGACCACTCGCGTTGACAATACGCGCACTATTCGCGCACCCCATGGGGATCAGATCACGGCCAAGTCGTGGCTGACCGAAGCGCCCATGCGCATGCTTATGAACAATCTCGACCCGGACGTCGCCGAGCACCCGCATGAACTGGTGGTCTATGGCGGTATCGGTCGCGCCGCGCGCAACTGGGAATGCTTTGATTCGATTGTCCAGACGCTGAAGCGGCTTGAGGGAAACGAGACGCTGCTTGTCCAATCGGGCAAGCCCGTGGGTGTGTTCAAGACCCACGAGAATGCGCCGCGCGTATTGATCGCCAATTCAAACCTCGTGCCCCATTGGGCGACGTGGGAACATTTCAACGAGCTCGATCGGCTCGGCCTCATGATGTACGGCCAGATGACGGCGGGCAGTTGGATCTATATCGGCAGTCAGGGGATCGTGCAGGGCACTTATGAAACCTTCGCCGAAATGGGGCGCCAGCATTATGGCGGCGACCTGAAAGGCAAATGGATATTGACCGCCGGGCTGGGCGGCATGGGCGGGGCGCAACCGCTGGCCGCCACCATGGCAGGCGCTTCGATGCTCGCCATCGAATGTCAGCCGAGCCGCATCGAAAAACGTCTGGAGACGCGCTACCTCGACAAGGCGGCAAAGACCATCGACGAAGCGCTGGCGATCATCAATGACGCACACGAGAAAGGTGAGGCGGTTTCCGTCGGCCTTTTGGGCAATGCCGCGGAGATATTGCCTGAAATGGTGGCGCGCGGCATTCGCCCCGACGCGGTGACCGACCAGACCTCATCTCACGATCCCACGAACGGTTACCTGCCCATCGGCTGGACCATCGAGGATTGGGTGGCAAAACGCGAAAGCGCGCCGCAAGAGGTTGAACGGGCCGCGCGCGCCTCAATTGCCGAACACGTCCGCGCCATGCTGGCGTTCAAAGACATGGGTATTCCGACCTTCGATTATGGCAACAACATCCGCCAGGTCGCGAAGGAAGAGGGTGTCGCGAACGCCTTCGATTTCCCTGGGTTTGTCCCGGCCTACGTGCGTCCCTTGTTCTGTCGCGGGGTGGGGCCGTTCCGCTGGGCCGCGCTTTCGGGGGACCCTGAGGACATCTACAAGACCGATCAAAAAGTGAAAGAGCTGATCCCCGACGATCCGCACCTGCACAACTGGCTCGACATGGCGCGGGAGCGCATTGCGTTCCAAGGGTTGCCCGCGCGCATTTGCTGGGTCGGTCTTGGCCAGCGTGACAAGCTGGGCCTTGCCTTCAACGAGATGGTGCGGACGGGCGAGCTTTCCGCGCCTGTCGTTATTGGGCGCGATCACCTGGACTCAGGATCGGTGGCGAGCCCCAACCGGGAAACGGAGAGCATGCGCGATGGCTCCGACGCCGTGTCCGATTGGCCATTGCTCAATGCGTTGCTCAACACCGCATCCGGCGCGACCTGGGTGTCGCTCCATCATGGCGGCGGCGTGGGCATGGGTTTTTCCCAGCATTCCGGCATGGTCATCTGTTGCGATGGCACGGATGAGGCGGCGGAACGCATTGGCCGCGTTCTCTGGAACGACCCAGCGACCGGCGTGATGCGCCATGCCGATGCGGGTTACGAGATCGCGGAAAAGTGCGCCCGCGATTTCGGGCTCGACCTGCCCATGGTAAAGGACTGATCCGATGATCCAGAAATGGCTGTTCGTTGCGGGCGCCTTGCCACTTCTTGCTCTGGGGGTTTTGCATACCCTCTACATTTTTTTTGATGCTATGAAGCCGCGCCGCATCGTTCCGCGTGATCGAGAACTCATTGACAAAATGAAAGCCTCAACCCTGCGCCTGACAAATGAAACCGACATGTGGCGCGCTTGGATTGGATTTAACTACAGCCACGGCCTGGGCGTGACCACCATCGCTGGCTTCTATCTCTATATGGCGCTCTTTCAGTTTGAGGCGTTGCAGGCGCTGCCGATCATTCAGTACGCCGCGCCGGTTCTGGCCGCGTGCTACGTCATCCTTGCCTGGCAATATTGGTTTAAAATTCCGCTCATCGGCGCGACGCTTTCTCTGGTTCTGTTTGCCGCCGCTGCGTCCATGCCGTCCGGAATCGGTCTGTGAGTGCGTCCATGAAAAAATTTGAGTTGAAGCCCGGCAAATTGACCCTGAAGGAACTGCGCCGCATTTGGGCGGGGGAGGTGACGGAACTCACTCTCGACGCCGCGACCGCGCCCGCCATTGCGGCCAGTCAGGCCTTTGCACAAGGCGTCGTCAATTCCGACAAATCGGTCTATGGCATCAACACGGGCTTCGGGCTTTTGGCGAAGACGCGCATCTCCGCGGATAATCTGGCCAAGCTGCAAAAGAACCTGGTGCTCAGCCATGCGACGGGAACGGGCACCTACCTGAGTGACCGTGTGGTGCGGTTGATCCTCGCCACAAAGATCGTCGGTCTGGCACAGGGGCTTTCCGGCGTGCGCCCGGAAATCATCGACCGTTTGCTGATGCTTTATAACGTCGGCGCTTATCCATGCATTCCGGAAAAGGGGTCCGTTGGCGCGAGCGGCGATCTCGCGCCGTTGGCACACCTTGTGGCGACGCAGCTCGGCATGGGGCGCATCAAAGTGGGGGAGGAGATTGTGTCCGGTGCGGAGGGGTTAAAAAAACTCGGCCTTGATGCGCTGGTGCTCGGCCCCAAGGAAGGGCTGGCGCTTCTGAACGGCACGCAGGTTTCCAACGCTATCGCGCTCGATGCCTTGTTCCGGGCGGAGATGGGGTTTGCCTCCGCGCTTGTTGCGGGCGCCCTGTCGGTGGAGGCGCTGCGCGGCAGTCATGCGCCATTCGATGCGCGCATTCACGAAGCGCGTGGTCAGCAGGGGCAGATCGATGTGGCCGCGCGCCTGCGCGAGATCGTTTCGGGCAGCGAGATCCTCGTCAGTCACGCCAATTGTGATTCCGTGCAGGACCCTTATTCCTTTCGCTGTCAGCCGCAGGTGATGGGGGCAGCGCTCGACGTCATTCGCAATTGTGCGCGGACGCTTGAGATTGAAGCGAATGCCGTGACCGATAACCCGCTAATTTTCACTGAGACGAATGAAGCGATTTCCGGCGGCAATTTTCACGCCGAGCCCGTGGCCTTCGCCGCCGACATGCTGGGTATCGCCATGTGCGAGGTGGCATCGATTTCTGAGCGACGGCTTGCGGTGCTGGTGGACCCCAAAATGAGCGGCCAGCCCGCGTTTCTCGTTGCGGACTCCGGTCTCAACTCGGGTTTCATGATCGCGCAGGTTACTGCCGCCGCACTCGTTTCGGAAAACAAAACCTACGCCCACCCGGCGAGTGTGGACTCGATCCCCACCTCCGCAAACCAGGAAGATCATGTTTCGATGGCAACCTTCGCGGCACGCAAGGCGGGGGAGATCGCCTTCAACACCAACACGGTGATCGCGATTGAGTTGCTGGCCGGTGCGCAGGGTGTGGACTTTCTGCGTCCGCTGAAAACGTCGAGCACGCTGGAAGGCTACATCGCCAAGATCCGCGAAGTGGTACCGCCCTTTACCGAAGACCGCTATTTTGCGACAGACATCGAAAACGCGCGCCAACTTGCCCGGGAAGGCGCATTTCTTGATGCCGGGCGCGGCTTGCTACCCTCAATGGGGTAGGTGCTTGGGTGGTGAAACCCTATCGCGGGTGTGGGGCGCGGGGCCGCCTGGGCACGTCAGCCATCTTTTTCAATGCGGCCTCTGAGGCGCTTTACATCGCCCCTAATTGCCTTTGACTTCAGACGCTTTTCTTTGGCCGCTTTGCTGGGGCGCGTTTTGCGGCGCTGGACGGTAGGCGTTGCCGCCTTTTGCAAAAGCGCCACGAGGCGGGCCTGCGCATCCTCGCGGTTGCGGGTCTGCAAACGAAAGCGCTTGGCCTCGATGATCAGGATGCCGTCCTGGGTCAGCCTGTGCCCGGCAATTTTGGCGGCCTTTTGCTTGACTGCCTCCGGCAGATTGGGGCTGCCCATCAAGTCAAAGCGGAGCTGCACGGCAGTCGCCACTTTGTTGACGTTCTGCCCGCCCGGCCCGGAAGCTCGAATGAAACTCTCTTCAAGCTCGTCTTCGCTGATACTGATGCGATCTGTGATTTTGATCATGCCACCGGCCACCACGGTCAAAGGTTTAGGATATTCATTCGCTTCCGTGCGCCTACCGAGCAACTAGTGTTCGTTGCTCGTTCAAGATAACCTATAGAACTGAAGGCACTTCAGGCTATAAGAAAACAATGATTGTATCCAACAAAACGCTCTGTGTTGCGCCGATGATGGATTGGACCGACCGCCACTGCCGCATGTTCCATCGGCAGCTGACGGGGCGCGCGCTGCTCTATACCGAAATGGTGACGGCCGACGCGATCCTCCACGGGGATCAGGAGCGCCTCCTGCATTTTTCCTCTGATGAACAGCCCGTGGCGCTGCAGCTCGGCGGGTCGGACCCCGCGCGCCTTGCCGAGGCCGCCAAGGCGGGCGCGGCGGCAGGCTATGTTGAGATCAATCTGAATGTGGGCTGCCCCAGCCCCCGTGTGCAGTCGGGTCGCTTTGGCGCCTGCCTGATGGCGGAACCGCAACTCGTTGCCGAATGTGTCGCGGCCATGGCCGAGTCAGTGGACGTGCCCGTGACGGTAAAAAACCGGCTCGGTATCGATGACCAGACCCCGGACGAAGTACTGCCTACTTTTCTCGAAACCGTTTCGGGCGCCGGATGCAAGACCTTCATCATCCATGCCCGCAAGGCCTGGCTCGAAGGGCTCAGCCCCAAACAGAACCGCGACGTACCGCCGCTCGACTATGACCTGGTGTACAAAATGAAGCGCGACTTTCCGCAGCTTGAGATCATTATCAATGGCGGCGTTGAAACCTTGCGCGAGGTGAGCAAGCACCGCCCCCACGTAGATGGCGTAATGATGGGGCGCGAGGCCTATCACAATCCTTATGTGCTCGCGCTGGTGGATCAGCACTTTTATGGCCATCGCCTCGACCCGCTGACGCGCCATGAAGTGGTCGAGCGCATGAAGCCCTATATCGAGAAAGAACTCAGCGCGGGAACGCGGCTCCATTCCATTACGCGGCATATGACCGGATTGTTCCAGGGGCTTCCCGGCGCGCGCGGTTGGCGGCGCGTGCTCAGCGAAGGCGGCGTAGGTGACGGCGCGGGACTGGAGGTGCTTGATGAAGCGCTTCGCCAAATCCGCGTCGATGAAAGCGCGGCAGCATGATTGCCGATCTGCTTCCCCTTGCGCTTGGGCTGCTCACCGCGGGGGTGATTGCGGGCATTCTCGCCGGGCTTCTGGGTGTTGGCGGCGGGATTGTTCTGGTGCCCGTGCTCTTTCAGGTCTTCACCGTCCTCGACATTGATCCGAGTGTCCGCATGCACCTCGCCGTCGCGACATCACTCGCCACAATCATTCCCACCACCATCCGGTCGATGATGAAGCACCATGAAAAAGGCGCGGTGGACTATGCCATCTTGCGCTCATGGGCACCGGGCATTGTGATTGGTGTTGTGGCGGGCTCTTTCATCGCGGGCGGCGTGAACGGCGATACGCTCACGTTCATCTTCGCGATCTTCGCACTTGTCTTTGCACTTAATCTGGGGCTGGTGAAGGAAAGCTGGGATCTGGGCCGCCCCGTGCCCGTGGGGCTCGGCGGCACGGCCATCGCGGGGGTCATGGGGACGCTCTCGACCCTGATGGGCATTGGTGGCGGCATCTTTGGCGTTACCGCGCTCTCGCTCTTTGGTGTGCCGATCCATCGCGCGGTGGCGACGGCGGCGGGCTTTGGGCTGGTCATCGCGGTACCGGGCACCATCGGTTACATCGTTGCGGGGTGGGGCGAGGCAGGGCGGCCGCCATATTCGCTGGGCTTTGTGAATTTGATCGGCTTCGCGTTGATCGTTCCCGCCACCTGGGCGGCAACGCCTCTTGGCGTACGGATTGCCCACGCCCTTGAACGTGCGACCCTGCGGCGCGTCTTCGCGGTCTTTCTGGTAATCGCATCCTTGCGGATGTTCTGGGCGCTCTACGGCGGCTAAATCTTCTGCCTAAAGCTTCTGATCGTACTCGCCGACTTCCGGGTGGGTGGAAAGATAGTCGTCGATCACCTTGAACATGGCGCGCATTTGCGCCTCGGAGGTCGGGCTTTCGACCACCACCACAAGGCTTGGCTTGTTCGATGACGCGCGGATAAGGCCCCAAGTGCCATCTTCCAGCATCAGGCGCACGCCGTTAACGGTCACCACGTCCTTGATCTTTTGCCCCAACAGTTGTTCGCCCCGCTCGGCGAGGCCGACAAAATGCGCAACCGCCTTGTCCACCACGTCGTACTTAACGTCGTCGGGGCAGTAGGGCGCCATGGTGGGCGAGTTCCAGCTGGCGGGAAGATCGCGCCGCATGTCCGCCATGGTCTTGTCCGGCGCGCGGTCCAGCATGCCGAGGATGGCAAGGGCCGCGACCAGCCCGTCGTCGTACCCGCGCCCCAGCGGCGGATTGAAAAAGTAGTGCCCGCTCTTTTCAAATCCGGCGACGGCGTTCAGCTCGTTCGCGCGGCGTTTAATGTAGCTGTGGCCGGTCTTCCAGTAATCGACCTTCACCCCGTTCTTGATCAGCACCGGATCGGTGAGGAACAGGCCTGTCGACTTCACGTCCGCCACGAATTGCGCATTGGGGATTTGCGCTGAGAGATCGCGCGCCACCATGACACCAACAATGTCGGCAAAGATCTCATTGCCTTCATTGTCGATAACGCCGCAGCGGTCGCCGTCACCATCGAAGGCGAGGCCCACATCCGCGCCGTGTTCCTTCACCGCCGCGGAAATGGCGTGAAGCATTTCCATGTCTTCGGGGTTCGGGTTGTAGCGCGGGAAGGTGTAGTCGAGCTCGCAATCGAGGGGGATCACTTCCGCGCCGATGGCTTCCAGCACGCGCGGCGCGAACAAGCCGGCGGTGCCGTTGCCGCAAGCAGCGACCACTTTCAGCGGCCGTGTCAGTTTCAGCTTGGATGCAAAATCAGCGATGTAGCGTTCACGCATATCCGGCACGGCGATATAGCCGCCGCCTGCGCGTTCTTTCCATGCTCCGTCGAGAACGATTTGTTTCAAGCGTCCGATCTCGTCGGGGCCGAAGGTGAGGGGGCGGTTCGCCCCCATCTTCACGCCTGTCCAGCCGTTCTCGTTATGGCTCGCTGTCACCATGGCGACCGCCGGGATGTCGAGCTCGAACTGCGCGAAATAGGCGGTGGGGGAAAGGGCGAGCCCGATGTCATGGACCTCCATCCCTGCCGCCATCAGGCCCACGGTCAGCGATTGCTTGATGCTCTGAGAGTAGGAGCGGTAGTCGTGGCCCACCACGATCTTGGGCGCGACGCCCATTTCTTGGATCAAGGTGCCCAATCCCAGCCCCAGGGCCTGAACCCCGAGCAGGTTGATTTGCGAGGGATAGAGCCAGCGCGCGTCATATTCGCGAAAGCCGAGCGGCGCGACCAGAGGCTGGGTCTCATAGTCCGCCGAGTTGGGCGTCAGGTCGGCGCGGGGCTTGGGCAGCGGCATGGGAAATCCTTCGGAAAAACCAGTGGTGCGCGCACCTCTAGCCGCCCCGGCGGGGGAGATCAACTGCCCACGCGGCCCCCGCGCGAATGCCGGGTGGACGGCCCCGCAAAACCGGCGTAATCCGGTGCGTCCTTGGACCCCACCCGGAAAGGACGTTCCCATGCTGGTCAAAACACCCGAGCCCCCTTATGTGGCCGTCATCTTCACCAACCGGAAGGCGGCGGATGCGGACGACGCCTATGGAACCACCGCCGCGCGTATGGTGGAGCTGGCGCACGACCAGGACGGCTTCCTCGGGTTTGAAAGCGCGACAGGCGAAGACGGGCTCACCATCTCAAACTCCTACTGGCGGGACGAGGCCGCCGCGCTCGCCTGGAAGCGGAACGCGGAACACCTCGCCGCGCAAAAACTTGGCCGGGAAAAATGGTATCAGGCGTTCTGTCTGCGCATCGCGACGGTGACGCGGGCCTATGCATTTGAGCGCGACTAGGCGTTTCGAATGACATGGCGTCGGATTTGCCGCCGCGTCCACCAACCGGTAACGAGCATCAGCGCGCCGAGAAAAATGAAGAAGCGCACCCATGCGCCGTCGCCGTGAAGGAGGAAGGGAAACTCCCGCGTCACCGCTTCTGCGATAAAGGCCATGACGAGCCCGAAGTAAGCCCAGCACATCAGGATGCCATGAGTGATGTAGGCGGTTCGTGATTTGCGTAGCCGCGCGCGCCATCCGAAAGCGATTGCGGGCAGAAGCGTTGCAAGGCTCATCAAGGCGGCAAAGTGAAAAAAATTCGGACCGCCGGTCAGGCCATAGCGCGTCAAGGCGGCGATGTTCGCGGTAAGCATTGACACAACAAAGATGTAGCCAAGAACGCGATGCGATCCCGTTCCCTTACGCCGCAGGAACATGACGGGCCCCAGTACCAGCGCAAGAAGCGCCATCCCCACATGCAGTTGCCCGATGGGATGCGTCGTCCAGTGATCAATATAGAGGAGCGGGTTCATGCCGCGACGCCTTCTTTACGGGGGCGCCGCAAGATGAGGACCGTGAGTGCCAGAAGCGCCAGTACGGCGGCGGGCATGGCTTGCGGCGGCGTGTCATAGGCGACGTGAAAGCCCGCGCCCACGATCATTGTGACGGCAAGGAGGGCGGGGGCGGCGAGACCGATCATGCCGCGCCGTAAATGAAGCCCGAGGGCACCAATGATCTCGACCCCGGCGGTCACAAGCATGAACCAGTGGGGCAGGTGGAACCGTTCGAAGATCGCCACCACATCCGGCGCGCCCATGATTTTGGCCACGCCCGCCGCCAGAAACACCAGTGTCAGCGCCCATACAATTATTCGCTCCGGCCATCCGTACTTCGCCACCATCGTCCCAACCTTTCTTGTTTCATGCCCGATTTCAGGGCTTGCCTTTATTTAATTCTATCATAGAATAGTACATAGAATAATTAAATCAAGAGGACGCGATGCAGGACCCCCGGATGATCGTTCTGGCGCTGGTGGCGCAAGGGAGGGACTACGGCTTTGCCATGGAAGACTTTGTCGAGCAGAGCCGGATGCGGCTCTGGGCAAAGATCGGCTCGTCCACCATCTACAAGGCACTCAAGGACGTCGAAGCGGACAAGTGCCTTACCAGCACGCGAGGGGAGGCGAAGCGTGGCCCGGGCAAGAAGGTCTTCAAACTGACCGCCAAGGGGACACGTGAGCTCGAACGGCTGGTGGGGGAAGCGCTGGCCTCAACGGAGTCCGTTTATTCCGACCGCATCGCGGGGCTCGTCTTTTCACTCTCCATACCCAGGGACACCGCGCGGACGCGGGTCAGGGCGACCATCAATGGGCTTGATGGTGCGCTCACGTCCCTAAAGGACGAGCGCAAACGCATGGCGGGGGACGCGCTTGCGGGCATCGTACTCGACTACTACAGCGCCATCTACAAGGCCGAGCAGAAGGCCATGAAGTCGGTGCTGGATGAGTTGCTCACGTAGCCGCGCAATATCCACTAACCAGTTGACGTAGCGGCATTCTCGCCGCTCGGCTCGCCGCGACAATCCGCACTTGATTCAGGGGCCGGGACGGGCTTCCATTCCTTGATCCCCGCGCACAAGGCGCTATGATCCCGACCAACTGACAAACTGTCGGATTTGATCGGAATTGATTGGAGGCCGTCCCCATGGACATCAGTTTCAAGCCTGAAGACGAAGCGTTCCGTCAGGAGGTTCGCGCATTCCTCGACAAGGTGCCGCCGCATCTGAAAGGCGCGAGCCGTGGCGAGCTTGGCAAGGAAGGCCAACTCGAATGGCACAAGATGCTTTTTGAGAAAGGCTGGGTCGCCCCCGGCTGGCCCGTGGAGTTGGGTGGGACCGGTTGGACCATCACGCAAAAATATATCTGGCAGGAAGAAAGCGCGAAGGCCGAAGTGCCCATCGTGCTGCCCTTTGGCGTGACCATGGTGGCGCCGGTGATTTTCACCTTCGGCACCGATGAGCAGAAGCAGCGCTTTCTGCCGCGCATTCTTTCCGGTGAGGACTGGTGGTGTCAGGGCTATTCCGAGCCCGGCTCCGGCTCCGACCTCGCCTCCGTGCGCACCAAGGCGGAGCTGACCGAAGACGGCAAGCACTACATCATCAACGGTCAAAAGACCTGGACGACGCTTGCTCAGTATGCGGACTGGATTTTCTGCCTCGTGCGGACCGACCCCAACGCGCCGAAACGCCAGCAGGGGATTTCCTTTATCCTCGTGGATATGAAAACGCCGGGCATCGAGGTGAAGCCGATCATCACCATCGGCGGCCACCACGAAGTGAACGACGTCTTCTTCACCGACGTGAAAGTGCCGGTGGAAAACCGCATCGGTGAGGAGAACCAGGGCTGGACCTACGCCAAGGTGCTTCTGGGCCATGAGCGCACAGGCATTGCCGGCGTGGCGCGCTCGAAAAAGGGCATTGAGCGGCTCAAGGAAATTCTGGATACGGAACTGGACAATGGCGAACCGCTGTCCGCCGACCCCGAGTTCCAGAAAAAGGTTGCCGAGTTGGAGATTGACCTGACGGCGCTGGAGTTCACTGAACTGCGGACATTGGCGGCGGAAAGTGCCGGCAAGGGTCCGGGGCCGGAAAGCTCTGTCCTCAAGATCAAGGGCACGGAAATCCAGCAACGCCTGACCGAACTGACGCTCGAAGCGGTGGGCCACTATGGTTTTCCCTTCATTCCGGATTCCGACATGGAAGGTTGGAACCAGGCGCCTGTGGGTCCCGAGTATGCGGTGGGCAGTGCGCCGACCTACTACAACATGCGCAAAACCTCTATCTACGGTGGGTCCAACGAGATCCAGCGGAACATCATTGCCAAGATGATCCTGGGGCTTTAACGCCCCGGGGTTTCTGATTGGGTCTGTTTTTCAATTCTTCAAGGGAAGTGACCGCGAATGGATTTCTCATTCACCGAGGAACAAACGCTCCTACGCAACATGGTGCAGCGTTTCGTTCAGGATAACTACGATTTCGAAAGCCGCCAAAAAATCGTCCATTCGGACGAAGGCTGGAAGAAGGAATATTGGGCGCAGTTCGCCGAGCTGGGCTTGCTTGCGGCGCCTTTCGCCGAAGAGCTCGGCGGCTTGGGCGGTTCGGCCATCGACACCATGGTGGTGATGGAGGAGCTCGGCAAGGGCATGGTGGTTGAACCCTATCTGCCGACGGCTGTGCTGGGCGGCGGTTTCCTGAAACATGGCGGCTCTGACGCGCTTAAAGGTGAAGTGATCCCGACGATCATCGACGGCTCTTGCGTTATCGCGGCGGCCTATGCGGAACCGAAGGGGCGCTACAATCTCGCCGATCTTTCCACGACTGCCAAAAAGGATGGCGGCGGCTTTGTGCTGAACGGTCACAAGGCCGTGGCGCTGGGCGGTCCCTGGGCTGACAAGTTTGTTGTGACGGCGCGCACCTCTGGCGGCCAACGCGACGAAGGCGGCGTGACCGTGTTCCTGGTCGACAAGAACGCGGACGGCGTTTCCACGCGCGATTATCCCACCGTTGATGGCTACCGCGCCTCCGATGTCATGCTCGACAATGTGAAGGTCGATGCGGCCAACGTCATCGGCGATGTGGACGGCGGCCTGCCGCTGGTAGAAAAAGTGATCGATGAAGGCATCGCGGCACTATCGGCCGAGGCCATCGGCGTCATGAAAATGCTGGTGGATGACACGATTGAATACAGCCGCAACCGGAAACAGTTTGGCGTTCCCATCGGCTCGTTCCAGGTTCTGCAGCACCGCATGGTGGACATGTACCTGAATTATGAGCAGTCCGTTTCAATGACCTATATGGTCAACATCAAGATGGATGAAGACGACGCGGAGCGGAAAAAGGCTGCCTCCGCCGCGAAGGTGCAGATCGGCAAGTCCGGGCGCTTTGTGGGTCAGAACGCGGTGCAAATCCATGGCGGCATGGGCATCACCGAGGAGCTTCGCGTGGGCCACTACTTCAAGCGCGTGACCATGATCGACACCCAGTTCGGCAATGTGGATCACCACATGAAGCGTTATGCAGCCCTGACCGAGTAGGGCCGGGTGCGATTGAATTCAGAAGGGCCGTGCCTCCGGGCGCGGCCCTTTCTTTATTGGGGGGTCAGTCGAACCAGCCCAGCCGCCGGAACAGCCACCACTCGAACAGCGCGATCAGAACGAGCAGTCCGCAAACGGCTGCAAAGGCGCCGGGGTATTGGGCAAAGGGAATGCCCGCCACATTGATGCCGAGCAAGCCGGTGAGCAGGCCTAGAGGCAAAAAGATCGCGGCGATGATCGAAAGAATGAACATGTTCTCGTTCATCTTCTCCGCGCGCATGTCGGCAAGCTGTTCATGCAGGATGGAGGTGCGTTCCCGCGCGGTATCGAGGTCCTCCACGAACCGCGTGACGCGGTCGGCGGCCTCGCGCAGCATGGTGCGGTCGTGTTCATCGATCCAGTCGAGCCGCTCGACGATCAAGTGGTTCACGGCATCCCGCTGCGCGGCAATATGGCGGCGCAGGGTGATGGCGGTCAGTCGGATCTCCGACAAGTCCTTGCGGATATCGAGCCTGGGCGCATCGATGATCTCTTCTTCCAAAGCGTCGATGCGTTCGTTGATATCTTGGATCACCGGGTCCATGCGCTCGGTCAGGCCGAGGGTCAGTTGCGCGATAAACTCGCCTTGGTCGCGTGGTCCCTTGCCGCTTTCCACGCGCTGACGAATATCCTCAACTGCCATCAGGCGGCGAAGCCGTACACTGATGATCCGGTTGTCGGTAATGAACATGCGGATCGACACCATGTCGTCGGGGTCCGCGCCGGGGTTGAGGTTCACCCCGCGCAAGTTCAACAGAATGCCGTCCTCGTGGTAAAGAAAGCGCGGGCGCGTTTCTTCAGCGAGCAGGGCCGCGCGCACAGTTTCGTCGATGCCGTATTCGGGTTGCAGCCAATGGTGATGGGGGTCGCGCGGATGCTGGATATGGATCCAGTCGAATCCGCTCTCCGGCGGACCCTTTGTTTTCAGGTCGTCCCAGTCGATGGGGGTCGCGCCGCCCTGTCCGTCAAAACGAAAGGCGCAGACGAGATCCTCCGCGACAGGAGGTTCCGCAACGTCAGGGCCGGTTCCTGAAGCCGGCAAGTCGGAATCGTTGTCCGCCATGGCTTTTTCGCTTCCTATCGCTTTCCCGGCGGGGTCGCCTCCGCTAGTCTGATCACTGACTTTACGCGGATTCTATCGAGGTGTTGATGAGCGACTTGCTGCTCTTTGAAAAGGCCGGACCGGTGGTGACCCTCACCATCAATCGCCCGGAAACCCGCAATCCCCTGGGCGAGGCGGGGGACGGCGACGCCTTCGCGGCGGCCTGCGCGACGATCAACGAGGATCGGGATGTGCGCTGCGTGATCCTGATCGGCGCGGGCAAGGCTTTTTCGGCGGGCGGCAATCTGAAAGCCATGCAGGAGCGCTCCGGCGCCTTTGCGGGCGCGGGCACCGCCATCCGCGACGGGTATCGCAATAACATCCACCGCATTGTGAAATCGCTTTGGGCGCTGGAAGTGCCAATGGTCTCTGCCGTCAACGGCCCGGCCATCGGGCTCGGCAACGACGTAGCGTGCCTGGGCGATATGCGCATTGCATCGGACAAGGCGATCTTTGGCGCAACATTCCTCAAGATCGGCCTGGTGCCGGGGGACGGCGGGGCGTGGCTTCTGCCGCGCATCATTGGCCACGCGCGCGCGTCGGAACTGTTGTTCACGGGCAAGACCATTGATGCCGCCACGGCCCTTGATTGGGGGCTGATCAGCAAGGTCGTGGATCACGACGACCTGATGGAAGAGGCGATGATGCTTGCCAAGGCCGTTGCCGCGCAGCCGCCGGACGTGTTGCGCATGACGAAAAAGCTGTTGCGGCAGGGGGCAAGCGAGAGCTTTGACTCCATCATGGAACTTAGCGCCGCCATGCAGGCGATCGCCCACCACACAGAAGACCATCAGGAAGCGCTTGCCGCATTCCTCGAAAAACGCGCCCCCAACTTTAAGGGCCAATAAGGAGATCCACCATGATCGGTGTTGTTGCCATTTTGAAAGTGAAGCCGGGCGAGGAAGCCAAGTTCGAGGCCGCCGCGAAAGAAGCCGCCGCGGCAGTAAGCGCGAACGAGGCGGGCAATCTTCAGTACGACTTTTTCAAGCACAAGTCCGAAGAAAGCACCTACGTGGTCATGGAACGCTATGCGGATCAGGCGGCGCTCGACGCCCATGGCCAATCCGATCACTTCAAAAAGTTTGCGGGCGGGCTTGCCGGGGTTTTGGCGGGCGCCCCCACGCTGCATTTTCTTGACCCCGTGGAATAGGGAGCCCGAAGCATGGATCTCGCATTCAAGGACGAAGACCTCGCCTTCCAAAAGGAAGTGCGGGACTATATCGAAGCCAATCTCGACGATGAGATGAAGCGTCTCGGCGGGCAAACCAAGAACGGCTACATCAGCAAGGATGGCATTGTGCGCTGGCACAAGGCGCTTGCCGCCAAAGGCTGGGCCGCGCCGCATTGGCCTAAGGAATATGGCGGGCCCGGCTTCACGCCGACGCAAAAATACATTTTTGACCTTGAATGTGCGCGGGCGGGCACCCCGACTCTCAGCCCCATGGGGGTGCGCATGGTAGCGCCGGTGATTATGAAGTTCGGAACCGATGAGCAGAAAAAGCAGCATCTGCCGTCGATCCTCAATTGCGACATGTGGTGGTGCCAGGGCTACTCGGAACCGGGGTCGGGGTCTGACCTCGCATCGCTCCAGATGCGTGCCGAGGACAAGGGCGATCATTATCTCTGCAACGGCACCAAGATCTGGACCACCCATGCGCAATGGGCGGACTGGATGTTCTGTCTCGTGCGCACCAATCCGAACACGGAAAAGCGCCAGGACGGTATCTCCTTCATCCTGATCGACATGAAGACGCCGGGGATCACGATCAAGCCGATCGTCACTCTCGATGGCCCCGTGGAGAACGAGCAGGAAATCAATCAGGTCTTTTTTGACGATGTGAAGGTGCCCAAGGCAAATCGCATTGGCGAAGAAGGCAAAGGCTGGACCTACGCCAAATATCTGCTCGAGTTTGAACGCGGCAACACTTACGCGCCGTCGATCAAGCGCGGCATCAAGAAGCTGCGCACCATCGCGAGCGCGGAGCTCGATGGCATGGGCGGGGCACTGATCGATGATCCTGACTTCGTGGCCAAGATCAATGATCTGGAAATTCAGGCGACGGCGCTTGAATTTACGGAGCTGCGCATTTTTGCCGAGCTTGCAGGCGGGCAAAACCCCGGCGCGAAAAGCTCGATCCTGAAAACCCGCGGGTCGGAAATGCAGCAGCGTCTGTCGGAACTTCTGGTGGAGGCGGTCGGGACCTATGCCCAACCCTTCATTCAGGACACCTTCGCGATCTCGAACGAGCCGCGCCCCGGCCCGGACTATGCCGCCCCCGTCGCGCCCGCGTACTTCAACTATCGCAAGACATCGATCTACGCCGGGTCCAACGAGATCCAGCGGAACATCATGTCGAAGCTGGTATTGGGGCTTTAGGAGCCGAGCTGTTCAAGTGCGCGGGCGACCATTGCCGCCCGCGAGGCACGCATTGTATCTGCCGTGATTTCCGGTCGCCCCAAATCGGCCCACCCATTGGCCCAGATAGAGAATTGGTCGATGGGGCGCAAGGAGGCGTAGAGGTCCCATAGCGGCAGGTTGGTCCAATCGAGGTTCGTGATGGCGGCATAGGCTTGGGTGAATGCGTCGGCCATTTCCAGATCAAACGCGAAGGCGAGCTCCTGGCGGCTGACCGCAATGTCGAGCAGCGGGTCACCCAGTCCTGCATCTTCCCAATCGATGGGGGCCACGATCTTGTCGTCTGCCCACAAGATATTTCCCGGCCAAAAGTCGCCGTGAAGTAGAACCGCAGCATTCTGATTGGGGAAGGGCCAGGCCACGCGGAGAGTGCTGCGAACACGGGCCTCGTCGTCCACGGGCTTTTGCCGGGCGGGAGACCAATCGATCTGATGCGCCACTTCACCCGCCATTTTGGGCATGAAGGAAAAGGGTTTACACGCCAGCGCGTGGACGCGGGCAAGCGCATGCGCCATCTCGGCGACATATTGGATGGAGTCGCGCGGCGTGAAATGTACCGCCCCCGGAAGATACGAAACGATCAATAGAGGTACTTCGGCATCAGGCGGCGCGACATAGTGGGGCGTTGAGGTGGGATAGCCCTGCCGAGAGAGTTCAGAAAGCAGTTTGAACTCTGACTCCGTTGCATTCGCCAAACGCGCAAGGGCCCACTCGCCCGGTTCGCGAAGTACCATGCGCTCTGTCGCATCACGCCAGGTCACCTTAAAGGCCGCGACGCCCGATGAGATGCCGCCCTTGAGCGGAACTGGCTCTCCTACATCTGCACCGGGCCGGAACGTGTGCACAATCCGTTTTAACTCGTCGTGCGTTGTCTTCATGCCTTGGTCTTTTTGTGGCCGGGCAGGTTCTTTAGCAGATTGGACCATGTGCGTTTCAGGCGGTTGATGGTGCGCGCCTGAAAGGCAATCAGGTCTTGATCGTCACGCGGCTGGAGCAGGGCATAGCCGAAAAAGGCGAGTAACTCCGTGTGCCCGCCCAGCACGTCATTGATAATCTCGAAGTCGGCCTTGGTAAGCAGGCGGCGTTTCGCCTCGTTCATGTCTTCCAGTTCGCGCGCGCGCGTGCCCTCAACCGAATGAACGCCAAAACGGGCCGTTGCATCAAGGGGCCCCAGCTCGGGTAGAAACTCTTGCAGTTTGGCGACGGCGACATCGGTGTCCTGCGTTAGTTGCTCATAGGTGAGCCAAAACACATTCTGCTGTTTCGCGATGGTTTCGCGCTGTGTCTCCGCAAAGCTGAGCCACAACTCCGCGGCACGGGCGATGGCCTGCGCCCGTCCAGCATGTTTCGAAAGGTTCATGGGCGGCACGTGCCCGCGCCGGGCCAGCCCCTCGATATGGGCATAAGGCGCGCGCAGCATGACGATGAAGTAGGCAGGCTCGAAAGCCGTTTCGATCTCACCCGCACGGATCATGTTGGGCGGACTTTTTTCAAGCAGCAGGGGTTTGGTGGTGTCCCAGTATTTTTCCCAGGCCCCGCGAATGTCGCCCCAGGGCAGCCGCCGCGTCCTGTCCCATGGCGCGGCGCGCATCACGTCCCGCACCTCGGAAACGAATTGCCCTTCGCCGGGCAAGCCAGAGACATGCGCCGAGGTTTCGAGCAGGCGGAAGAGCACTGTCGATCCAGAATAGGGGGGCGCCATGACAAAGACATACTTGGTCATGGCCCGAGTGAACCCTGAGATAGCGGGAGATACAAGGTTAACGCGAAAAGCGCACGCCGTGCGGCACGGTATGGGCGGGCTTACTCCTTGCCGACTTCAAAGAACTTCAAGGTTTGTTCGCCACCTTGCCAATAGGCCTTGGCGTCCTTGTCATCGCTGATCTTGTCCCAGTTGTCGCGCACCGCTTCCACCGTCAGGCGATCGTCGCGGCCAAGATAAGCGCCGCGTGTTTCCACGATCTTGGCCACGGCGAAAACGCCCGCGCCGGCCGAAAGGATCGTGCCGTTGGGTGCATCTTCGGACGCGAGGTAGACAACACCCGGCGTCACATATTCGGGCTTGAGCATTTCCAGCGCTTCGGGGGGCATCAGGTTTTCGGTCATGCGCGTCGCCGCTACGGGCGCCACGGCATTGACGCGGATGTTCGACTTTTCGCCTTCCAGCTTCAACGTGTTCATGAGGCCGATCTGGCCCAGCTTCGCCGCGCCGTAGTTGGTCTGGCCAAAATTTCCGTAAAGGCCCGACGACGACGTGGTCATCACCACGCGGCCATATTGCTGGTCGCGCATCTGGTTCCAGAACGCGCGGGTCACTTTCACCGCGCCCATCAGGTGCACGTCCACCACGAATTCGAAGTCGGCGATGGTGACCTTGTGGAAGGTCTTGTCGCGCAAAACGCCCGCATTGTTGATGACGATGTGCGCGCCGCCAAAGGCGTCATTCGTTTGCTTGACCAGAAGATCCACCCCGGCATCGTCGGAAACGGACGAACCATTGGCGATGGCTTTACCGCCCAGGGCCTCGATTTCCTTCACCACGGCTTCCGCCGCGTCCGAGTTGCCGCCCGAGCCGTCGACTGAGCCGCCCAGGTCGTTCACCACCACGTTGGCGCCGCGGCGGGCAAGCTCGAGCGCGTGACAGCGGCCAAGGCCGCCCCCGGCACCGGTGACAATGGCGGTCTTGCCGTCGAAGCGGATATCGGACATGGGGCTTTCTCCTTATGGGGATCAGTAGAATTGCCAAGTGATATGCCCCGGCCCGGGCGGGCGGGTCAAGCTGACGTGAGGTCACGGGGAAGGGCGCGGAGGACGGGGTGGCGGGCCGCGCCAAAGGAGGCGGGCTGGGCCTGCGGGGAGACCTGCGATCATGGCCCCGGCGCATGACGGCCATGTGGCAGATTCCGTGCGCTTTTCGCGAGGCGGCTATGCAGTCTTTGCAATTCTCTTCGCGAGGTCATGAGCCTATGTACTGCCTCGAAACAACCCCGCAACCCCGGGGCCGCATTTCCGGCCCCAAAGATCAGAGGTAACAGCCATGAAAACCGTTTTTGGCCTGATTGATGCCGGTCTCGTTGCCACGATCGCCTTTGGTGTTTTCACCGCGACCGCCGACATCTTCTCCATATCTTCGCTGGCACTCTAAGTCCCCATAGTTAGAGAGCCGAATTTGAGGGCCCGCAGCCTCCCGCGGGCCCTTTTTTTGCGCCTCAGGCGGGGCCTTTGGAATTGAGATCAAAGGCGCGCTTGAAAGCGGGGCGAGCCGTGAGCCCCTCCACATAGCGCCGCACGTTGCCGTGGTCCCCCAGAATATCGGGGAAGAGGCCATTACGGAGCACGGTTCCCATCAGCACATCGGCGATGGTCATCTCCCCCGCCACCAGAAAGTCCTTGCCCACCAGTACCTCATCCAGAACGTCGAGCCGGGCGTTGGCGTTGGTCCGCGCGATCTCCGTCACTTCAGCGCAGACCGGGTGGTCCTTTCTGAAGTTCTCCCAGACAAAATTGTCAAAGAGCGGCGGAAAAACCGTATCCAGCGCGGCGTAGCACCATTGCACCACATGGGGCCAATGGGCGGCGGACGAGGGCCCGCCGAGCGCGCCGTATTTGGTGGCGATGTATTCGAGGATCGCGCCGCTCTCGAATAGGGTCAGATCTCCGTCTTCCATGGCCGGGACCTTGCCAAAGGGATGGCGGGCCTTGTGCGCGTCCGAGCGCTGCTCGCCTTCCTTCACGTTCAGCCAGATGATTTCATAGTCCGCACCGATCTCCTCCAGGGCCCAGATGGGACGGATGTCTCGGATCTTGCCTTTCAGGAACGGCGGCGCGCCAAAGCTTGCGTAGATCTTCATTCGAGTTCTCCTTTGCGACACAAGCGTAAGTCACGACGGCGATTATGCACTTGACATAGTATAAGTCGATTCCCATATATGGCTCAAGGAGATAGAGCCATGAACGATCTTGCCAATCCAATCTTTCACGACGAAGAGGCGGCCCGCCTCCATTTCGAAGCGCTTCGCTGGCCTGATGGCCGCGTCTGCCCACATTGCGGCTCAGTGGATAACTCCACACTCATGAAGGGCGAGACGACCCGCCCGGGGCTCTATAACTGCAAGGACTGCCGCAAGCCATTTACCGCCACAATTGGGACGGTATTCGAACGCTCCCACATTCCGATGCACAAATGGCTTTTGGCAATACATCTCATGTGCTCAAGCAAGAAGGGCATCAGTGCGGCGCAGCTTCACCGCAATTTGGGCTTTGGCTCATACCGGACCGCGTGGTTTATGGCGCACCGGATTCGTGAATGCATGCGCCCAGAAGACTTTGAGCCGCCAATGGGCCAAGACGGTGGTTCTGTCGAGGTGGACGAAACCTTTTACGGCCACGATCCTGATGCCCGCCCAACCCCAAAACACGCCCACAGGAATTGGGTTGAAAAGAATAAGGTGCTGACTTTAGTGGACCGCAAGAGCGGTCGCGCGCGCAGCTTCCACGTCGAAAGCCTGAAGGCAAGCGAGATTGCGCCGATCCTTCAGGAGAACATTGCGAAAGAGGCGCGCCTCTTAACAGACGAAGCTCCCCGCTATCGAGGCCACGGCAAGATGTTCGCGGATCACCAGTCAGTGCACCACAAGGCTGATGAGTATGTGCGCCGGGGCGAGCCGGATATCCATACGAATACTGTCGAAGGCTATTACTCGATCTTCAAGCGGGGTATGCGCGGTGTGTTTCAGCATTGCTCGAAGCACCACTTGCACCGCTATTTGTCCGAGTTTGATTTCAGATACTCGAACAGGGAAGCGCTTGGCGTCGATGATTGGGAGCGCGCTAGTAGGGCTGTGCAGGGTAGCGTTGGTAAGCGCCTAATGTACGGAACAACTCCACAGCAAACCGCGACCTAAGGCAAAGATGCAGAAGCGCAAGTCTCGATGGCGTCCTAAACGGAATCGTCATCCTCGCTAGGCCGCTTTCGCTTGCCTTTGGGCTTCGGTTTCGATTTGGGTTTCGGTGGCGTAGCAAGCATTCTTCGCACAACCCTATCACGCCGCGCGTTGATGCTATCCTCTTGATCTGAATCGACTTTTTTCGTCTTTTTGCTCATGGCTCTGCGTGTTAGGTGGGACGTAACCCTTTGAATCCTTGACTTTTTCAAGTCTGGGGCATATATTGACCGTGGCAGGGAGCAATCCCTACCACGGCCAATCGAGCCTAGGATAACAGAGCTAGGGCCTAAGCCCTGTTACTCATATTGTCCGGGCCATTTGCCACATGACGCACCTCCTTTTCTCCCTGAGGCGGGATCTGGGGTTGTTGTTAGAGGGCCGTAAGACCCTCGGCTTACCCCCGAAAACTGCGATTTTCGGGGAACTGGTGTGGAGGCGAGGGGAATCGAACCCCCGGGGAACCAGGTGGATAGCCGGAGCCCGCTACCAAGCCGCCCCCAAACCTTTAAAGACCCCGCTTCGGCGGGGTTTTTTCATTCCGCAAATCGTCAAGAAACGGCAGATTCCTGCGGTAAACGATAGGTTCTGCCAATCTTCACAATTCTTTCTCTATCGGCCCCCCGCTTCAATGCGGTGTAGAGGTAATTCTCGCTGCCGATCATTTTCCCTTGCCCTGCGGCCACTATCGCACTCCGGATTTGCTTTGGCGTCATTGGTCGGCGGGCTTTTGCCAATACCTCAATGATCACGTCCAGCAGGGTCTTGTCTTCGCCCTCGGGAGTGTTCTTGTCATTGTCGAAGGACCGCTGAGTGTCATGAAACAGGTGCGGCGCGAGGGTTCTAATGGAATCAAGCATGGAGCCCACCGCCATATATCTAGCGCGCGCCTCTTGCATATCCTCACGATATTGTTTTTTCTCCTCAATCAGCTTTCTCACCACCTCGGCGGTCAGCAGATTGGAGATATCATGGTCGCCAGACATGGCCATTCACCCTTTCGTTGGAAAAGAACTTAGCCCTTTCCAATCCATCTTTCAAGTGGTGAGTGGTGGATTTTTGAGGTGCGACGGTAAGGATGGAAGTATGCTATCTCAAGTGCATAATTGCCGTCACGACTTACGTAAATGTCAAGTGGTTTGCCCGGAGCGACCGTGCGGTTAACATCCCTGAAAACGGGAGGAACTGGCATGCGATGGATTGCGATTGCGGCGTTTATGGCCGCGGGTCTGGCGGCTTGCGGCAATGCCCCTTCCGCGAATGACGAGGGAGCTGAACAGATGGCTGAACTGACGCCCATCCGCGAAATGTGGAATTTTCAGGACCCGGCAGCAAGCGAAACGGCCTTTCGCACACTCGCTGCCGAGGCGGAAACCGCGGGCAATGACGCTTATGCGGCGGAGGCGATGACACAGGTGGCGCGTACGTTTTCGTTGCGCGGGGATTTCGATCAGGCGAACGCGACCCTCGATGTGGTGGATGAGGGGCCCCAAGGCAGCGTGCCGGTCGTGCGCGTGCGCAGCCTTCTGGAACGGGGCCGGACGCTGAACTCCGGCGGGCAGCCGGATGTGGCATTGCCCTTGTTTGAAGAGGCTTATGAAATTGCCGCCGCGAACGGAGAGGACTTTCTTGCCGGTGATGCCCTGCACATGGCCGGGATCGCCGCCGATATCGAAGGCGAGCGCCATTGGGTTGGCGTGCTGGGGCAGTTTGTGGACGGGCGCCCCGATAGCCCCGCCAACTACTGGTTCGGTGCCATGCACAATAACCTCGGCTGGAGTTACATGTCGGCGGAGCGGTTCGAGGAGGCGCTCACCGAGTTTCAGGCGAGTCGTGATGCCTATGCCGCCATGGAGGGCAAGCGCTATGAGACTCTGATCGCCGATTATTCTGTGGGCCAGGCCATGCGGCGGCTGGATCGTTGCGAAGCCGCGCTGCCTCTTCAGGAACAAACCTTCGAAGCGATCCGCACCGAGTTCGATCAGGAAGACGAATATGTGGCCGAGGAGATCGCCCTTTGCCGCGCGGCCTTGGGCGACACCGAGGGAGCACGTGAGCCTGCCTCACTCGCCTATGGCAAGTTCAGCGCGCAAAGCTGGTTTGTTGAAAGCGAAGCGGAACGGCTTGAGGCGTTGCGGGAGCTTGCGGGCGATTAGAAGCCTCACCCCCACCGGCTCGCCTTCGGCTCACTAACCTCCCCCATCAAGGGGGAGGTATGACGTTGTGCAATTTCAATTCCCTCCCCCCTTGTGGGGGAGGGCCAGGGTGGGGGGGCTAGAATAGACGGTCGGGAACTAGAGCCCAAAGGCCTCGGCCAGCAATTCATAAGACCGCATCCGTGCGGCGTGATCATGGGTGATCGTCACAACAATCACTTCCTCCGCGCCGTAATCCTCCGCCTTGGCAACGAGCGCGTCACGGACCTTTTCCGGTGTACCGAGAAAAAAGCGTTGCTCACGCCCCGCGATGGTCGCCTTTTCCTGTTCGGAGTATTCATGCGCCAGCGCAGTTTCAACTGAAGGGATGGGGGCGTGTTGCCCCTTGCCCACGCGCGCCGCCCAAAGCCGAACGGACGACGACAACCGCTCTGCCTCGTCATCCGTTTCCGCCACGATGGCGGCGACGCCGATCATGGCGTGAGGCGCGGGGCAATCCTTGGACGGGACAAAGCGGCGGCGATAGTGCATCAGCGTTTCAACGCCGCCGATGCCCTCGGTACCGCCATCCCCCACAATGAAGTGAGCGTAAGAGAACGGCCGACCGGTGACGGCGGCGACCTCTGCGCTGTCGGGACCTGACCCAAGCAGCCACATCTCCGGCCCGCCGGGGCCCATGGGCCGCGCGTGAATGCCAAAGAAGGGATGGTTCTCACCGAGCGGCGCCTCGCCGCTAGCGTCCGCCAACAGGTCTTTCACAAGCTGGATCTGTTGCGGATAAACTTGAGGGCCATAGCGTTCTGGCCCGGGCTGCAGCGCCGCCATCGTGCGCAGGTCCGAGCCCGGCGCGCGACCAATGCCGAGATCGATGCGCCCCGGCGCGAGTGTGTGTAGCACGCGAAATGTTTCGGCGACTTTCAGCGCCGCATAGTGCGTCATCATTACACCGCCGCTGCCCACGCGAATACGATCGGTCTCCGCGGCCAGTTTCGCGATCATGATCTCCGGCGCGCTGCCAGCAAAACTTTCCGTGTTGTGATGCTCGGCCACCCAATAGCGGTGATAGCCCAGCTGGTCCGCGTGCTTCGCCAGCTCCAAGGTCTCGGCGAGCGCATCGGCGGCGGTGCCGCCCTCGCGGATTGGGCTTTGGTCCAGAACAGAAAGTTTCAGCGTCATGACTTCGCTTTCAACTTCTTGACGGTGCCTTTGTAGCTGAGGATCACCACCCGTTTGCCTTCGCGATGGGTGAAGACGTCGCCCCGCAGAAAGACATAGTTGCGCGTTGAATGCACAACATCGGCGGTCGCCTCCACGAATTCGCCGTCCATGGCGGCGGAGGTGAAGTCGCAAGCGAAATTGAGCGTCACGGCTGGGCCATCTTTGAACGGCCCCGCGAAACGAAAGAGCGCGAAGTCGGCGAACGACATCAGGCAGCCCCCATGGACGAAGCCGTCGTCGTTCAGATTGCGGCGCTCGACAACAAAGGCGCATTTGACCGATCCGTCGTCGAACTCCTTCCAGCAAAAGGGCCCGATGGCTTCCTCAAACGGGTCGTCGCCATGGAAAGTGACGTATCCTTCAAGGCGCGGGTCATCGGAAAACTCTGACGCGGGGCGGATGGTGTGACGCATGTTTAGTCCTTGTTCGGAATGGGGACGATGCCGGAGGCGATCAATTCATCAATTGCCGCCTCGTCGTAACCAAGGCCGGATAGAATTTTCTGCGCCTCGCCGCCAAAACGGGGCGGGGCGTCGCGGCGTGTCGACGGCGTGCGCGACAGCTTGATTGGCGTCGCGATGCCTTTGACGTTTTCTTCGTTGATGACCATCTCGCGTGCGTGGGTGTGCTCATGGCTCATCACCTGGCCTACCGTATGCGCGGGGCCCGCGGGCACGCCCGCTTTCAAGAGTTCGAGACAGAACGTTTCGCCGTCGCGGGACGCAAGAGCCGTTGCCAGCTCAACAGTGAGCGTTTCGAGGTTTTCAAGCCGCAAGGCGTTGGTCGCATAGCGCGGGTCTTGGGCGAGGTCATCGCGGCCGAGCAGCTTGCACGCCTTTTCAAATTGTCCTGAGTTGCCGATGCCCATGAAGATGGGCCCGGTGGCAGTGTCGAACAAATCGTAAGGCGCGACGTTGGAATGGGCATTGCCGGTGAGCTTGGGCTCCTTGCCCGACATCAGCCAGTTGATGCCGTGCGGATGCATCAGGCTGATGCCTGTGTCATAGAGCGTCGCCTCGATGAACTGGCCCTTGCCCGATCGCTGGCGTTCAAAGAGCGCCATCATGATGCCGATCACCGCATTCAGCCCCGTCGCCAGATCGATGATGGGAATGCCGATGCGGACAGGCCCGCTTTCCGGTGAACCATTAACGGAGATGAGCCCTGCCATCGCCTGCGCCACCGCGTCGTATCCGGGAAAATGCCCCAGCGGGCCATCCTCGCCAAAGCCCGAGATGCGGCAATGCACGAGTTTCGGGAAGTGCTCTTTCAGAACCTCCTCATACCCCATGCCCCATTTTTCCAATGTGCCGGGCTTGAAATTTTCCACCATGACGTCGGCGTCTTCGAGCAGCTTGAAGGCGACCTCGCGGCCCTCGGGTTTTGAAAGGTCGAGCGCGAAGCCGCGCTTGTTCCGGTTGATGGCGAGGTAATAGGAGCTGCGTTTTTTGCCGCTCTCTTCGGCCGGCTCAAACGGCGGGCCCCACTCGCGGGTCTCGTCCCCCTGGGGTGGTTCAACCTTGATCACCTCCGCGCCATGGTCGGCGAGAAGCTGGGTGCCGTAGGGGCCGCCTAGGACGCGGGAAAAATCGACGACGCGTAGGCCCGAAAGGGCGCCGGAATGTTGTTCAGTCATGCCCCGCGTTGTAGCAGGGCAAAGATGGCGCTTCCACCCTGATTGATCTCACGCGAACCTTCTGCTTTGCTCATTTCATGGCACTTGATCTTGAAACACGAAATCAGCTGATCGAGACCGTCCGCCGCTTTGTGCGCGAACGGCTCGTTCCCATCGAAGCGCAAGTGGCGGAGACCGATGAGGTGCCCGCCGAGATCGTGCAGGAAATGCGCGAGCTTGGGCTATTCGGCCTCTCGATCCCGGAGGAATACGGCGGCCTCGGCCTGACCATGGAAGAAGAGGTGCTGGTGGTGCTGGAGTTGGGGCAGACGTCGCCTGCCTTCCGCAGCGTGATCGGCACCACTGTAGGTATCGGTAGCCAGGGCATCGTGATGTTCGGCAATGACGAACAAAAGGCCGAGTGGCTGCCCAAACTGGCAAGCGGGGAGGCAATCTCCTCCTTCTGCCTCACCGAACCGGAAGCCGGGTCAGATGCGGCCTCGGTGCGCACGACCGCCATCCCCGATGGGGACGGCTTCGTGCTCAATGGCACCAAGCGTTACATCACCAATGCGAACCGCGCGAGCGTGCTCACCGTCATGGCGCGCAGCAACCCTGACATCGCCGGCGCGAAGGGCATCTCGTCTTTCGTCATCCCGGTGGACACGCCGGGCATCACCATTGGCAAACCCGAGGCCAAGATGGGCCAGGCCGGCGCGCATATCTGTGACGTCGTGTTTGAGGATTGCCGCGTGCCACGCTCTTGCCTGCTGGGGGAAGAGGGGCAGGGCTTCAAGGTTGCCATGCAGGTTCTCGACCGGGGGCGCATTCATATTGCGGCGGTCTGCACCGGCGTTGCGGATCGGCTGATCCGCGAAAGCGTGACCTACGCGCGTGACCGGAAACAGTTCGGCCAGGCCATCGGTGAGTTTCAATTGATCCAGGCCATGCTCGCCGACAGCCAGACGGAATTTTTCGCCGCCAAGTCGATGATCATGGAAACCGCGCGGCAATACGACAGCAAGGCGCCCGGCATGTCCATGAACGCATCCAGCTGCAAACTCTTTGCCTCCGAAATGGTGGGCCGCGTGGCCGACCGTGCGGTGCAGATTTTCGGCGGCGCGGGTTATGTGACCGACTATGGCATCGAACGTTTTTACCGCGACGTGCGCATCTTCCGCCTCTATGAAGGCACCAGCCAGATTCAGCAGATCGTCATCGCGCGGAACTTGCTCCGCAACCTCGAAGTCTAAAGGGAGCGCCCCATGAGCAAAACAATCCGCATCGGCTGCGCCAGCGGGTTCTGGGGCGATTCCATGACTGCCGCGCCGCAGCTCATCCACAAGGGCAATATCGACTATCTCGTGTTCGACTATCTGGCTGAGATCACCATGTCGATCATGGCGCGGCAGCGCGCGAAGGATCCGAACGCGGGCTTCGCGCATGATTTCGTTTCCGTGACCATGAAGCAGCACCTGCAAGCCATCGCGGATAAGGGCATCAAAGTCATCTCAAACGCGGGCGGCGTGAACCCCAAAGCCTGCGGCGAAGCGCTGGAAGCGCTCATCAAGGAGCAGGGACTGGATCTGAAAGTCGCCTGGGTGGTGGGCGATGACCTGCTCAGCCGCGCGCAAGAGTTCGCAGAGGGCGGCACGAAGGAAATGTTCTCCGGCGCAGACTTTCCGCCGCTCGATGACGTTATGTCCATTAACGCTTACTTGGGTGCGCGGCCCATTGCGGAGGCTTTGGCGCGCGGCGCGGACATTGTGGTCACTGGCCGCGGTGTGGACAGCGCCGTGACGCTGGGCGCGTGCATGTATGAATTCGGCTGGGGCGATGAAGATTACGACGAACTGGCGGGCGGCTCTCTTGCCGGGCACATTGTCGAATGCGGCGCGCAGGCAACGGGCGGGCTCTTTACCGATTGGGATATGGTCGAGGGCTGGGAAAATATCGGCTATCCAATCGCGGAGGTTTCAACCGACGGCTCATTCGTGCTCACCAAGCCGGAAGGGAAGGGGGGGCTCGTCTCCTTTGGCACGGTGGCGGAACAAATGGTCTATGAGATCGGCGACCCGCAGGCCTATTTCCTCGCCGATGTGATTTGCGATTTCAGCGAAGTACATATTGAGGAAGTTGGGAAAGACAGAGTGCGCGTTGCAAACGCGCGGGGGCGCGCGCCGACCACCACCTACAAGTGCTCGGTGACCTATCGTGACGGCTTTCGCGTCGGGACCTATCTCACCATTGGCGGCATCGATGCGACGGCCAAGGCGCGCAAGACGGCAGAGGCGGTGCTCACCCGCGCGCGCGGCATGCTGCGCGCCCGCAATGCGCCGGACTTCACAGAAACCAGCGTCGAGGTGATCGGCGCGGAAGACAGCTATGGGCCCAATGCGGCGGGCATCAATCCGCGCACGGTGATTCTGAAGCTCGCCGCAAAGCATGAGGACCCGCTCGCGCTTTCCATGTTGCTGCGGGAGCTTGTCTCAAGCGGCACCTCCATGTCGCCGGGAACGACGGGCATGGGCGGCAATCGGTCAAAGCCCTCACCAGTGGTGCGGCTCTTTTCTTGTCTCATCCCGAAATCAGATGTGCCCGTTTCCATACATGTGGCGGGTGAGGACATTGCGATCCCCGTCGCGCCTGGCGGGCCCTTCGACGTTGACGCGCTCGACCGCCCCGGCGGCCCCGGCGAGACGGCACAAGGCGATGTAACTGAGGTGCCGCTCATCAAGCTTGCCTATGGCCGTTCGGGCGATAAGGGCGACAGCGCCAACATCGGCGTCATCGCGCGCGACGCGAAATATCTGCCGTACATTCGGGCGGCATTGAGTGAAGAGGCAGTGAGCCGCTATATGGCCCACACGGGGCATACGGGTGTCACGCGCTTCGACCTTCCGGGAATAAATGGGCTCAATTTTTTGCTGACGAATGCTCTTGGTGGCGGCGGAATGGCGAGCTTGCGCAACGACCCGCAAGGCAAAGCCTATGCCCAGATGCTCCTTGATTTTCCTGTGGCAATCCCGACATCTATGGTAGCGCAACTTTAGGGGAGAACCGTCATGGCCGATTCCAATGCGGAGCCGAATGGCCCGCTGGTCAAATTTGCTTTCACGCTTTTGATCATTACCGCCATTGTCGCCGTCGCGGGATATGTGCTCGCGCTTCTGTTCGGCATGATCGCGGCCTTTCCGTTTGGCTTGTTGGGGCTCGTGCCGCTCACGGCGGTTTTGATCCTCTTGTTTGTGGTCGTGCGCGGCCAGCTTACGAGCAAGGAAGATGACTATTACGCCAAGAATGTAGACAAGTGAGACTCTGATGCTGATTACGTCCCAAGATACTTTTGCAGACAAAGAAATTTCCCAAACCATTGGTATGGTGCGCGGCAATGTGGTGCGCGCGCGCTTTTTCGGGCGCGACATCATTGCCGGCTTGCGCATGATCGTGGGCGGTGAGGTTGTTGAATACACCAAACTGATGGCGGAAGCGCGGGAGCAAGCCATGGATCGCATGCTTGCGGATGCACAGAGCAAAGGCGCGGATGCAGTGGTCTGCGTGCGTTTCACCACATCGATGGTGATGCAAGGTGCGGCGGAAATTCTCGTCACCGGAACGGCGGTCAAACTGCGCTAAATGGCGCGGGAGCCAATCGACAGCCTGTTTTCTGAAATCCGTGCCTGCCGCATTTGTGTGGAGGCACCGGGTCGGCGCGGGCCCTTGCCGCATGAGCCGCGCCCGGTCATTCGCGGGAAGCGGTCGGCGAAGCTCTGCATTGCGGGGCAGGCGCCGGGGACGCGCGTTCACGCGAGCGGCATTCCGTTCAATGACCCTTCGGGCGATCGCCTGCGCGATTGGATGGGGGTGGACAGCGATACCTTCTATGACGAAGCGCGCATCGCCATTGTGCCCATGGGTTTTTGCTTCCCGGGGCTCGATGCCAAGGGGGGCGATCTGCCGCCCCGGCCCGAATGCGCAAAGGCATGGCGGGAGCAGGTCTTTACAGCACTCGACCGGCATGAGCTGACGCTCCTTGTGGGCGGCTATGCCCAGAAATGGCACCTGGGCGCGCGCGCCAAGGGCACGCTCACTGAGACGGTCAAAGCGTGGGAAGATTATATGCCCGCGTTCCTGCCCTTGCCGCATCCATCCTGGCGCAATACGGGATGGCTGAAAAGGAACCCCTGGTTCGAGCGCGAAGTTTTGCCTGTCCTCAGGCGTGAAGTTGCGCGGCTCGTGAAGTAAGCTTGGCGAATGACGCCGACTCGTTTTCTGCATTTCGTTGTGCTTGCTGCGCTGCTCGCCGTTGGAGCCTGTGCGCCGCGCCTACAGGAATGGGGTCCGGCGGCGGGGACGGGTTTCATTGAACCGCACCTTGAGGACGATGCCTTTGTCACGCGCGACGGGTTACGGCTCGGGCTCAGCCATTGGGATGCGGAAGACCCGCGCGCGATCCTGATCGCCCTCCACGGCATGAATGATTACGGCAATGCTTTCGCGGGTCCGGGCGCTTGGTGGGCGGAGCGGGGCATCACGACATACGCTTTCGATCAACGCGGTCATGGACGCTCGCCCCAACGCGGCATTTGGCCCGGCAATGATCGCATGATCGATGACCTGGCCGATTTTGTCTCCGTGGTTCATGCCCAATACCCCGGAACACCGGTCTATGCCCTGGGCCACAGCATGGGCGGTGCGGTGGTGATGACGACCCTTGCGGAGGGTCGCGCGGACGTGGATGGGGCAATTCTGGTCGCGCCCGCGGTCTGGGGCTGGTCGACAATTCCCTTTCCGCTGGATGCCACCTTGTGGGTCGTGGCGCACACGGTGCCGGCGCTGACGGCAACGGGCGAGAGCCTCAATCGTTGGCCCACGGACAATATCGATGCCCTGCGCGCCATGGCGGCAGATCCAAACATGCTGTTCGACACGCGCTTTGACGCGCTCTACGGCGTGGTCTCACTCATGGACCGGGCTTACAAGGATGCGGGCGACGTGCCGCCGCCAGTGCTGCTTTTGTATGGGGAGCAGGATCAGATCATTCCACCGCGCCCCGTGAACGATGTGATCGCGCGCATGTGCCCCGCGCGGCGCGTGGCGATCTATGAAAACGGCTATCACTTGCTCTTGCGTGATCTGGAGGCGGAAATTGTCTGGGCGGATATTGCGGCCTTTATCGCGGATCCGGGTGGGCCGTTGCCCTCAGGGGCCGAAGCGCGCGCCGACGCCGAGCATGGCTGTCCACCGGGCGAATGATATCAGGAGTTGACGGCGGCTTTCTTGGCTGCGTCTGGCAGCAGTGAAAATCGTTCCAACACCTCGCGCATGGCATTGAGCGTAAATGGTTTAGGCAAGTAGCCATCCGCACCGGCCCCCATGTAGGCATCGCGATCACCGGCCATGGCATTGGCGGTTACGACGACGATGGGAATGTCCTTGTTCGGAGTCGCGCCTGACCGGATCAGGCGGATTGCTGTCATCCCATCAAGCACGGGCATTTGAATATCCATCAGAACCAGGGAAAAGTCAGACTCGCAGAGATGCGAGATGGCTTCCTGCCCGTTTTCCGAAATGACATGTTCGACGCCCAGGCTTTTCAGAAACGCACCGATGACGCGTTGGTTCATCGCGTTGTCTTCAGCGACCAGTATCGGAGGGTGCGATGTGTTTGTCATAGGCGGTAGGTCGGCCCTGCTTGAAATTACCGGGTGCCGCGCGGGGCGGCGCCGCTTTGCGCGAGAAACCAGCTATCGGCGTGCTGAATTCCTCAAGTTTCTGTTTACCCTTTGGGCCGACACTGAGGTCATTGTGGCGGAATAGTCCTAAGTCAAAATTAAGGGTCAGGTCCGATCCGGAGAGATATTCGATTTGACCAATGCACTCAGCCAGGAGAATACGGAAGAGGCGGTGTTTATGCCGGGTCCGGCCTTGTCGGCGGGACCTGAGTTCCAGCAACGTCTCTCGCTGTTTTTGGATGACCTGGGCTCGAGTTCTGTAAAATTGTTTGGAAATTTCTGGTTCGAGAAAGTTGAGGGGGACCGGCCCCCCACTTGGCCGTCCCTTCAGCCCCATACGCGCCCTGACTTGATCTTGAGCGCCTTCGTGCTTGAACGACCTGTCGGCAGTGCCCGCATTTTCATCCGCTTCATTGGAAATGATCTCATTGAGACATTGGGGGGCGAAATCACCGGCCTTGCGCTGGATGAGATCACCCAGGATGAGACGCTCACGCGTTGGAATGCGGCCAATACTTACTGCTTCGACAAGCAAGCCGTCAGTGCTGTGGATTTTGACCTTGGATTTGCGGGTCGGCATTTCAAAAAAGCAACGACGGTAATGTTTCCGCTGCAATCGGATACGGACGTCGACTTGCTTCTGGGCTATGCCCTCTGGCGCAACTAGCCTTCGAAACGTACATCCAGCCGTCGGCCCGCGTTGATGTAGGTTTGGGCAAGCTCAACTGCATCAAATGAAATCCGGTCTAGCAGTGATCGCAACTGTTCTTCGGTTTCCGTATCGACCTGACTTGCATTGGCGTTTGTTCGCGGGGGCAGCTCAACGGGCCCCGTGTGTCCGAACTGACCGAGCAGGCGTTGCGCGCCTGCGTGTGTGGTCATTTCTTCAAGCCGCGCACTAACAAAGCGGTATCGGTCACCATACAGCAGGGGGTAATAGGCCTGCCGCGCTTCCATTTCCGCGATGTACCAGGCGATATGGCCGAGGGTGCCCAGATTGGCAAAAGGATCGGCGCTGACGATGACGTTCTGATACCGCGCGTCGAGATACCAAAGCCAAACCGTGGAATAATTTGCGAAGTCATGCCGTGCGATATAGCTCGATGCCTGGGCCAGCCAGTCGCGCTGCAGGACAATGATCGAAACCGTCGCATCATCGGGCAGCATCGACAGGTTCTCGATCAGCCCACATTTCGCAAGCGCGTGGTTCGTTTCCACATACAGGGAACAATCGGGGACGAGGCTGAATTTGCGTTGCCAGAAATTCTGCACGCGCTCACGATTGCCCCAATGATTGAATGCGCCCATCAGGCCCACGTCCTGTGACAGGATGCCGAATTGCCCAAAGCCCATGAACTCATGATGCGCGATGCAATCGACATTGGCGGCGAAGAGCTTCGCGAGCCATGCCGTACCGGTGCGCCCGGCAGTCAGGGTGTAGACAAATTCAGTCATGGGCGAAGTCTAGCCTCGCGCGGGAAGAGGGGAAACCTTGAGCGGCGGCAAGGTTACTTTTCGGGCAGGGGCGTGAATTCCTGATCGTCCCCGACGGGCAGCTTCATGCGTTGCTGGCGCCAGTCTTCCTTGGCTTGTTCCAGCCGGTCCCTGGACGAGGAAACAAAGTTCCAGAACAGATAGCGCTGCCCCAGGGGCTCGCCGCCCAGCGCCATCACGGTCGCGGGGGAAAGGGCCTTGATGCTCACCGCCTGGCCGGGGTCGAGCACCGCCATTTGCCCGGCGTGGAGTGCCGTGCCCGCGACCTCCACCTCGCCGCTCGCCACATAGATCGCGCGATCGGGATATTCAGCGGGCAGGGTGCGTGCGCTCCCCGCATCCATCTGCCAGTGCATATAGAATTGGGGGGAGTTGGTTTTCACTGCCGCCGTCATGCCTTCCGCCGCGCCCGCGATCAGGCGGCCTTTGATACCCGTTTCTTCCCAGGTGGGCAGGTCCGCGCCGTCGTGATGAAAGAAGGCCGGGTCCATCTCCTCGTCTTCCTCCGGCAGCGCGACCCAGGACTGAATGCCGTGCATGTGCGCGCCGTTCGCGCGGGCATATTCGAAGCGCTCAGAATGCGTGATGCCTTTGCCTGCGATCATCCAGTTCACTTGGCCGGGTTTGATTTCCTGATGCGCCCCCAGACTGTCGCGGTGGGTCAGCGCGCCATCATAGAGATAGGTGACCGTGGCGAGACCGATGTGCGGGTGGGGCCGGACGTCAAGCTCGCGCGGAATGCCGGGGGCGAGGTCCACGGGGCCCATGTGATCGAAAAAGATAAAGGGGCCGACCATGCGCCGCTGGGCAAAGGGCAGCACGCGGCCCACCTCGAACCCGCCGCCCAGGTCGTGGCCGCGTTTGTCGATAATCCGTTCGATGGTCATGGGGGTCCTCCTTCAACTTGGTGCCGTCGCCCAAGATAACGGAAGGTTCAGGCCGATTTTTTCACAAATTCCGTCAAAATGACGATTTGTTGGCCATTCACGCGGCCTTCGATATGGAGCGGATTGTCCTGCACCAAAGAAATATTGCGCACGGCGGTGCCGCGTTTGGCGGTAAACCCGGCGCCTTTGACGTTCAGGTCTTTGATCAGGGTCACTGTATCCCCCGCGGCAAGAACGGCACCGTTGCTGTCGCGATGTTCCACCGTTTCTTCGGTTGCGGCGCCATCTTGTGCTTCGGCCAGGGCGCGCGTCGCGTCATCAAGATAGAGCGTGTCGAGCAGATCGCGGGCCCAAGGCTCCGCATTGAGCCGCGTCAGCATCCGCCACGCGAGGATCTGGATGGCGGGCACATCGCTCCACATGCTTTCGGAAAGGCAATGCCAGTGGTGCACGTCGAGCTCGACGGTGCCCTCAATCTGATCGCGGCAGGTGGCGCACAGGACAGCGCACATGGCGTCGTCGTCGTCCGCCCCCGGCGGCACCACGTAAGGTGCAAGGTCCGCGGTGCTGCCGCACAATTCGCAAGCGCCATTGCTGCGGGCGCTGAGGGCGGCATTCAAAGACATGGGCTGGATCCTTGTGCACCTAAGGATGAAAATGGTGGGCGATACTGGGATTGAACCAGTGACCCCTGCCGTGTGAAGGCAGTGCTCTCCCGCTGAGCTAATCGCCCGGAAACCCCGGTTAAACAAGGGACGCTTCCCTTACCCAAGGCAGGGGGGCGCGTCAAGCTCCGCACGGATGCCCCCGTCAGGCGCGAGCGAGGAGCCGTTCCACGGCCTCAGGGATCTCCCGGTAATGGCTCACCAGCGCGTCCCCGCCCAGATCCTGCGGTGGGATCTCCGTATAGCCGAAATCCACCACGATCACGGGGATGCCCGCGGCCTGCGCCGTCTTCACATCGGTGATGCTGTCGCCCACCATGATGGCGCGGGTCTCATCTCCGCCCAGGCGTGCGATGGTCTGGGTCAGGTGCGCGGGGTCGGGCTTGTGCACGGCCAGGGAGTCGACCCCCAGCACCACGGGAAAATACTTGATCAGGTCGAGCTTGGTGAGCAGGTCCACCGACAGGGCCTCACGCTTGTTGGTGCAGACGCCGAGCCGCGCCCCCGCGCCGGCAAATCGGTCCAGCGCCTCGACCACCCCGTCGAAGGGCCGGCTCAGGTGGTCAATGTTCCGGGCATAAAGATCAACAAAGCGGTCGAATAGATCATCGATCTGGGCCTTGTTGCCGGGCGCGCCGGTCAGCTTCAGCCCCTCCTCGATCATCACGCGCGCGCCGCGCCCCACCAGCTCTCGCACATGGGGGGCGTCGATCCAGTCGCGGCCTTCCTCCCCCAGCACCGTGTTAAGGGTCAGGAGAAGGTCGGGGGCCGTATCGACCAGGGTGCCATCGAGGTCAAAGACAATCGTGGTCCCCTCTGGAAGGGACTTGGGATGAGGCTGGGAAGGGGGCAAGGGCCTTGTTTCCGTCTTATTGCCGTGGTGAATCGCGGCGTCTTTTACCATGGCATTTGCGGCGAAGAACCTTCGTTCGCGAAAGATTGGGAAATATTATTTTAATTTCCCGGTAGTGGGGCCTATGCCATTGTCCCCGCTAACAAAAAGGGAGCGAACGTATGACGCGCGCGACAGCGGCGATCATTCTGGCGGCGGGCCACAGCACACGCATGAAGTCGGCAAAGTCGAAGGTGCTGCACGAGATCGGTGGGCGCTGCCTGCTGGGCCACGTGCTGGCGAGTTGCGCGGCGCTGAAGACGGGCCACGTGGTGGTGGTGTCGAACCCGGCGGGTGAGGATGTGCGCGCGGCGGCGGAAGCGGCCGGGGCGGGCGCGGCGATCCAGGACCCACCGCTTGGCACGGGCCACGCGGTGCTGGCCGCGAAAGACGCTCTCAAAGATTTCGACGGCGATCTCGTGATCCTCTACGGCGACACGCCCTTGGTCGAACCGGCCACCATTGAGGCGATGCTAGCCGCCCGATCCAGCGGGACCGATGTCGTTGTGCTCGGATTTCGCGCCGCGGACCCCGGGCCCTATGGCCGCATGATTATGGACGGCGGCGCGCTAAAGCGCATTGTCGAAGCCAAAGAAGCGAGCGCGACGGAACTCAAGATCGACCTCGTCAATTCCGGCGTCATGGTTGCTGACGCGCAGACGATGTTCGACCTGCTCTCCAAAGTGACCAACGACAATGCCAAGGGCGAATATTATCTCACCGACATCGTGGGTCTCGCGAATGGAGCAGGTCTTTCCTGCGGCGTGATCGAATGCCCTGAGGATGAAGTGCTCGGGGTCAACTCCCGCGCGGAACTCGCCGCAGCCGAAGCCGCATTGCAGCGCCGGTTGCGCGTGCGCGCCATGGACGGCGGCGTTACCATGGTCGCGCCCGAGACGGTTTTTCTGAGCCATGACACAAAGCTCGCCCCCGACAGCTGGATCGGGCCGAATGTGGTTTTCGGCCCCGGCGTGACCGTGGGGGAGGGTGCTCGGATCAATGCCTTCAGCCATCTGGAGGGGGCAACGGTTGCCGCGAATGCGCAAGTAGGACCTTACGCCCGCCTGCGCCCCGGCGCGCAATTGGACAAGGGCGCGAAGGTCGGCAATTTCGTCGAGGTAAAAAAAGCGCACATCGAAGAAGGGGCGAAGGTCAATCACCTCACCTATATCGGCGATGCGCGCGTGGGCGTGGGTGCCAACATCGGCGCGGGCGTTATCACCTGCAACTACGACGGCTTCGATAAATACTTTACCGACATTGGCGCGGGCGCCTTCATCGGCTCGAATACGTCGCTGGTCGCGCCGGTGGTGGTGGAAGCGGGTGCCTATGTGGGCTCGGGCAGTGTGATCACCAAGACGGTGGACAAAGACGCGCTGGCGTTGACGCGTCCCGAATTTAAGCAGATCAGCGGTTGGGCGACGAAGTTTCGCGCCCGCAAGAAAAAAGAAAAATCAAAGGACTGATTTATGTGCGGCATTGTCGGCATTCTCGGCAAGCAGGATGTGGCCGAAACGATCCTCGACTCGCTCCGGCGGCTCGAATATCGCGGCTATGACTCAGCGGGCATCGCGACCATCGTCAACGGAGGGATTGAGCGGCGCCGCGCCGAAGGCAAGCTGAACAATCTGGCGAAAGAATTGCACGATCATCCGCTGACGGGGATTGTCGGCATTGGCCATACGCGCTGGGCCACCCACGGCGCGCCGACGGTCGGCAATGCGCACCCTCATGCGACAGATCAGGTCGCCGTGGTGCACAACGGCATTATCGAAAACTTTCGCGAGCTGAAGGGTGAGCTGTCGGACAGCGGCCATGACTTCCAATCCGAGACGGATACAGAAGTGATCGCCCATCTGATTACCCATTTCCTGGGCAAGGGTCTTTCGCCGGAAGACGCTTTTGCCAAAACCGTCGAGCGCCTGGAAGGGGCCTTTGCGCTTGCCGTCGTCATGCGCGCGGACCCCGACGCGCTCTATGCCGCGCGGCTCGGCAGCCCGCTTGCCGTGGGCTATGGCGATGGGGAGGTCTATCTCGGATCGGATGCCTTCGCGCTCGCGCCCATGACCAACAAGGTTGCCTACTTGGAAGAAGGTGACCGCGCGATCCTCCGCCGCGATGCCGTTGTCTTCATTGATGCCGATGGCGCAGAGGTCGAGCGCCCCATGCAGGTGGTCGACATCGGTGCGGGGCTCGTGGACAAGGGCAACCATCGTCATTTCATGGCGAAAGAGATTCATGAGCAGCCAGAGGTCATCGGCCACACGCTGGGCGGCTTCATCTCGCCCATCGATCTGAAAGCGGTGATCCCCGATCTGGGCGTCGACTTCAACGATGTGCCGCGCGTGACCATGTCCGCCTGCGGCACGGCCTTCTATGCGGCGCTCGTGGCGAAATACTGGTTCGAGCAGGTCGCGCGCCTGCCGGTGGAAGTTGATGTGGCGTCCGAGCTTCGTTATCGCGAAGCGGCCATGCCCGAAGGTGGCTTGGCGGTATTCATCTCGCAATCGGGGGAAACCGCCGACACGCTCGCCGCCTTGCGCTATGCCAAGCGGCAGGGACAAAAGATTGCGTCCATCGTCAACGTGCCGCACTCCACCATCGCGCGGGAAAGCCACGGTGTTCTGAAAACCCATGCGGGGCCAGAGATCGGCGTGGCCTCCACAAAGGCCTTTACCTGCCAGCTCACCGTGCTCGCGGCCATGGCCATCGCGGCGGGGCGGCAGCGCGACACGATCGATCAGCTGCGCGAACACGAGCTTTGCCAGGCGATGCTCGAAGTGCCGCGCCACATGACCAAGATGCTGCAGCATGAACATGACATCGAAGCAATGTGCCATGAACTGTCTAAAGCGCGCGACATTCTTTATCTTGGCCGCGGGCTCACTTATCCCATCGCGCTTGAGGGCGCGCTGAAGCTGAAAGAAATTTCCTACATCCACGCCGAGGGCTATGCCGCCGGTGAAATGAAACACGGCCCCATCGCACTGATCGATGAAAACGTGCCGGTGATCGTCATCGCACCGTCGGACCATCTGTTCGAGAAGACCGTGTCGAATATGCAAGAAGTCATCGCGCGGGGTGGCAAGGTGGTGCTGATCTCTGACGCGAAAGGCATCGCCAAGGCGGGCATAGGCACCTGGGCGCAAATCGAAGTGCCGGAGGCCGATCCCTTCATCGCGCCGTTGCTCTATACAATCCCCGTGCAACTGCTTGCCTATCACACGGCGGTCGCCAAAGGCACGGATGTGGACCAGCCCCGCAACCTCGCCAAGTCGGTGACGGTGGAATAGACTTGCCCCTCACCGAGTCGGGAGGGGCACGCCCATGGAATCCTACGCATCAAGCTTTCTTGGCCTTTGGGTCATTCTCACCACCATTGTGGTGCAAGCGCTTGTCGCCTCCGTCGCGCATCGGCGGCAAAAGGTCTATGTGCCCGGCATTGTCGATGCGGCGCTGGGGCACAGCTCCTTTGTCTTTCGCAGCGACCGGACGTTCCGCAACTCACTTGAAAACATTGTGCCGCTGTTCGGGCTCGCGATTCTCGCGATCCTTACCGGTTACGATGCCGGGCGGCTCGCCATCGTGGTCTGGATCTACGCTGTCGCGCGCATCATCCACGCATTGCTTTATTATGTGATCGCGACGGAAAAGAACCCCAGCCCGCGCAGTTATTTCTACATTATCGGGTTTTTGGCGACCCTGTTCCTCATGGTCGATTTGGGACGTGTGCTGATCGCTTCGGTCTCGTAGTTGTAGCCGAAGGTGTGGCGCAGATTGCGCGCAACGACCTTTCTGAAATAGTCGCCGTCCGCGCCTGAGAAATAGGTTTCGAACTGGCCTTCCTGCTGCCCCACAATTCGTTCGGGCGCATCGGGGTCCGTGCGTTGTTCGCGGATGTGGAGCGGCAGATTGTCGATGACGCGCCGCACCGTCGCGCCGGGAACCTGCAAATCGAAATGGCGCAGGATGCATTCCACATTGGCGGCGGTGTTCGCGCGCAGATCCTCGTAATGAAAACTTGTGATCTCGTGGGGCAGCCGCTTGGCACAATCGCCCCAGCGGTTGAGAAAATGAATGTGCCACCACAAATCGCAGCGCGCCTTGTCCTGATCGATGGGCAGGCGCAGGTATTGGCTCCAGCTGATGCCGTAACGGTTCTTCCAGCGCTCATAATGGGCGATCAGGACTTGCCGCAGGTCGCGCACCAGAACCACCACGGGGGGATAGGCGCCGGGGCGCAGCGGCCCGCCATCAAAGCCAAATCCGGGAATGCCGCTTGAACTCATGAGCCGGGGCAGGCCGCGAATGTTTCGCTGGACCCTCGGGTTGGCGATAAAGGCGTTGGCCCCATCGGGATTGAAATAATCTGGCGGCTCCAGGCCATAGTGTTCGGCCAACACGACACCCAGCAGATGTTTGACCCAATGCGCGCCCGCGTTCTTTTCCGCCGCCAGATGGCCGTGAAAGCCCCGGTGGGCCAGCCAATTGTAATTGCCCAGCTCTTCGCCCCAGCAACGGATCTGGAATTTGACGTTTCTCATGGGGAAAGAATAGGAGTGGCGGGGGAGGCGCGCTATCATCGCCGCGAATTCAGCTGAATACGAGGTTACCAGTGACATTCAAAGACACATTGAATGATCCGCAATTGCTGCGTGAGGCGGCCTATATCGACGGGACCTGGGTGGGAAGCAGCAAAACGAACCCGGTTATCAACCCCGCAACGGGCGAAAGCTTTGCGCAAACCCCCGACCTAGGAGTTGAGGAAACTCGCGCCGCAATTACGGCGGCCGAAAACGCCATGCCGGCCTGGGCGGCCTTGACCGCCAAGGAGCGCAGCAAGATTGTGCGCCGCGTCGCCGAGTTGATGATGCAGCACCAGGAAGACCTTGCGCGCATCATGGTGGCAGAGAACGGCAAGGCCATGGCCGAGGCCATGGGCGAGATTGTTTATGGCGCGAGCTTTTTTGAATGGTTTGCGGAAGAAGCCAAACGCGCCTATGGCGAGACAATTCCGTCCTTCGCCGCCGACAAACGACTGGTGGTCATCAAACAGCCCGTGGGCGTTTGCGCCGCCATTACGCCGTGGAATTTTCCCTCTGCCATGATCGCCCGGAAAGCGGCGCCCGCGCTTGCGGCGGGCTGCGTCATGGTGGTCAAGCCCGCCCCGGATACGCCTCTGTCTGCGCTGGCGCTTGCGGAAATCATCGCGCGCGCCGGGGTGCCCCGCGGCATCTTCAATGTGGTGACGGGTGATGCGGAAGCGATCGGCGGTGAGATGACGTCGAGCCCCGTTGTGCGCAAGATTACGTTCACGGGCTCCACGGCCGTGGGCAAGCTGCTTTATCGCCAGTCGGCGGATACGGTGAAAAAGATCTCGCTGGAGCTCGGCGGCAATGCGCCTTTTATCGTCTTTGACGATGCGGATGTGGACGCGGCGGTGGCGGGCTGTATCACCGCAAAGTTTCGCAATGCGGGCCAGGTCTGCGTTGCGGCCAATCGCATCTTTGCGCAGGCCGGGGTGCATGACGCCTTTGTTGCGAAATTGGCCGAAGCAGCAAAGGGGCTCACTTGCGGCAACAATCTGGAAGGCAAGTTCGACCTGGGCCCGCTCATTAATGAGCAGGCGGTGGAAAAGGTTGAACGTCATGTGGCCGATGCCACGGCCAAGGGCGCGAAGATTGCCCTTGGAGGGAAGCGCGCGGGCAACGTAGGCACATTTTTCGAGCCCACGGTGATTGCGGGTGTCACGCCGGATATGGACATGACCCGAGAGGAAACCTTCGGCCCCGTCGCCGCCGTCGCCCGCTTCGAGGATGAGGCGGACGTGATCGCCCAAGCCAACAACACCCGCTATGGCCTTGCCTCCTATTTCTATGCCCGCGATGTGGGCCGGGTGTGGAAAGTGGCCGAGGCGCTGGAATTCGGCATGGTGGGCATCAATACGGGGCTGATCTCCACCGAGCTTGCCCCCTTTGGCGGGATCAAAGAATCCGGTATCGGTCGGGAAGGGTCGAAATACGGCATCGATGAATTTCTCGAAACGAAATACCTCTGCTTCGGCGGAATATAGGAGGGCAAGGGTGAGCGATCAGGACGCCTGGAAACGGGCCGCGGCGGAAGCCGCCATGGGCGAGGTGCGCGATGGCATGACCATCGGGCTCGGTACGGGCTCGACGGCGAAGCACTTTGTCGACCTGCTCGGCGCGCGCGTGGCGGAGGGCTGGAAGGTGCGCGGGGTGCCCACATCAGAGGCCACCGCCGCGCAAGCCAAGAGCCTGAACATCCCCCTACCGGAGTTTCACGAGATCGACGTGATCAATGTCACGGTGGACGGCGCGGATGAATTCGATGGTGAACGACGCCTCATCAAGGGCGGGGGCGGTGCGCTGCTCCGGGAAAAAATCATCGCGGGCGCGTCCCAGCGCATGGTGGTGATCGCTGATGACAACAAGGAAGTTGAAACGCTCGGCAAATTTCCGCTGCCCATCGAAGTGGTGCCCTTTGCGCTCTCACTCACAGTGACGGCGCTTTCCAACGCGACGCGCTTTGTGCTGGGGCGGGAAGTGGACCTCAAGCTGCGCCAGACGGGGGAGGGCAAAGCCTTCCTCACCGATGGCGGCCACTACATTATCGATGCCCATTGCCGGTCGATTGAGCAGCCCGAAGCCCTCGCCATGGCGCTCGCCGGCATTCCCGGCGTGGTGGACCACGGGCTTTTTCTCGGCATGGCGGAACTGATCCTGATCGGGGGGCCTTCGGGCGTCCGGCGCATAGGTGGTATTCCTGCGCGCCCGTAACGCCTGAGCTAAGGTGGCATCGGAATAGTCTGGCCCACGACAAGCAAGGACAGTGTTCATGTCCCAATACGACTTTGATCTTTTCACCATCGGCGCAGGCAGCGGCGGCGTACGGGCCAGCCGGCTAGTCGCGCAGACCGGCGCGCGGGTGGCGGTGGCGGAGGAACACAAGCCCGGCGGCACCTGTGTGGTGCGCGGCTGCATTCCGAAAAAGCTGTTCGTCTATGCCAGCGGCTTTGCCGAGGATTTTGACGACGCGAGCGCCTATGGCTGGACGCTGGGGGATGCGCGCTTTGATTGGCCGACTTTGCGCGACAATGTGCAGACGGAAGTGGACCGCCTGGCGCGCGCTTATGAGCGTAACCTGAAGATCGCGGGCGGGGAGCTGATCAATGACCGCGCCATCCTGAAAGATGCCCACACGGTCCATCTCGTGAACGAGAACCGCGACGTGACGGCGGAAAAGATTCTTGTCGCCACCGGCGGCTGGCCCTTCCTGCCCCAGGATGTGATGGGAATCGAACACGCGGTTTCATCGAACGAAATGTTCCTGCTGGACAAATTGCCCGAGCGGCTGGTGGTGGTGGGCGGCGGCTATATCGCCGTTGAGTTCGCCAACATCATGAACGGCCTTGGCGTTGACGTGACGCTGCTCTATCGCGGGGCGGAGCTGTTGCGCGGCTTTGATCTCGACTTGCGCGTCATGGTCCGCCGCCAAATGGAAGCCAAGGGCATCCGCGTCGCGATCGAGACGGACGTCAAATGCATCGAGAAAGACGGCGATGGGTTTGTCGTCATCTCGAAGACCGAACGCGAGTTTCCTTGCGATCTGGTTCTCTATGCCACCGGGCGGCGGCCCAATACCGCGGGCCTGGGGCTCGAGGCCGCGGGCGTTGAGCTTGACGATCACGGCGCGATCAAAGTGGACAAATATTTCCGCACGAGCGCGGAAAGCGTTTTCGCCATTGGCGATGTCACCGACCGCATGGCGCTGACGCCCATCGCCCTGCGCGAAGGCATTTGTTTTGCCGAAACCTACTTCAAGAATAATCCCACCGAGATGGACTATGTGAATGTCCCGACGGCGGTGTTTTCCCAGCCGCCCATCGGCACCGTCGGCTGCTCGGAAGAAGATGCGCGCAAAGAGGGCTACACGGTCGACATCTACAAGACCGCCTTCCGCGCCATGCGCCATTCCTTTGCCGACCGGGACGAACAGACCTTCATGAAGCTGATCGTGGACCGCGCAACGGACCGCGTGCTCGGCGCTCACATCATGGGGCATGAAGCCGGGGAAATGATCCAGATGCTCGGGATCGCCGTGAAAATGGGTGTGACCAAGGCTCAAGTCGACGCCACCGTCGCCGTCCACCCCACGGCGGCGGAAGAGATGGTCACCATGCGGGAAAAATACGTCGAGGAAGAAATCGAGGTGGATCACACCGGACACCACGCTGAGCCCCAGCTCGGCAGCGATTAGGGCCCATTAACCTCTCGCAATTTTGTGCGGCCTTATGGGTTGCTTTCGAAGATTTATTGCATTACATAAAGATTTGAGTGCGGTGCAAAATGGCCCTGTTCGTGCAACGATCAGGGCCTAAATCTGTCTTTGGTTCGAATTGAGTTTGGTGAAAATCATGTCTGCGAAGTGGACACCCGAAAGCTGGCGCGCAAAGCCGGCCCTGCAATTGCCGACCTACAAGGATGCGGCGGCGCTGGCCGCTGCCGAAGCGCGCATGGCATCGCTGCCGCCGCTCGTCTTTGCGGGGGAGGCGCGGGCGCTGAAGGCTGAGCTTGCCGCCGTGGCGAACGGCAAGGCCTTTCTGCTGCAAGGGGGCGACTGCGCCGAAAGCTTTGCGGAATTTTCCGCCGACACCATTCGCGACACCTTCCGCGTGATTTTGCAAATGTCCGCCGCGCTCACCTATGGCGCGGCCATGCCCATCGTGAAGGTGGGCCGCATCGCGGGTCAGTTCGCCAAGCCCCGTTCCGCCGATATGGAAAAACAGGGCGATGTGGAACTGCCCAGCTATCGCGGTGACATCATCAACAACATTGATTTCACGCCTGAAAGCCGCGAGCCCGACCCCGCGCGCATGGAACGCGCTTACAGCCAGGCGGCATCGGCGCTGAACCTGTTGCGCGCTTTCGCGGGCGGCGGTTATGCGGATCTGCACAACGTGCACCGCTGGAATTTGGGCTTTGTTGAAAACAGCGCGCAGTCCGAAAAATACCGCGTCATGGCGGACCGCATTTCCGAAGCGATCGACTTCATGGAAGCTTGCGGCATCACGCCGGAAACCGCGCCGCAGTTGAAGAAGACTGAGTTTTTCACGTCTCACGAGGCGCTGCTTCTTCCTTACGAGCAAGCGCTCACCCGTATCGATTCAACCAGCGGCGAGTGGTACGACACCTCCGCCCATATGCTCTGGATCGGTGACCGCACGCGGCAGCTGGGCGGGGCGCATGTTGAATATATGCGCGGCATCAAGAACCCCATCGCCATGAAGTGCGGGCCATCCCTCGGCGCGGATGAATTGCTCGACCTCATCGACATCCTGAACCCGCAGAACGAGGCGGGACGCCTCACCCTCATCTGCCGCTATGGCATGGACAAGGTGGGCGAACATCTGCCCGGCCTGATCCGCGCGGTGGAACGTGAAGGGCGCAAGGTGGTGTGGTCTTGCGATCCCATGCACGGCAATACGGTGAAAACCGAAACCGGCTTCAAGACGAGGCCCTTCGAGCGTGTGCTGAAAGAGGTGGAACAATTTTTCGCCGTGCACCAGGCCGAAGGCACCCATGCGGGCGGCGTTCATTTCGAAATGACCGGCAAGGACGTGACCGAATGTATCGGCGGCGCGCAGGCCATCACCGCGGAAAACTTGTCCGACCGCTATCACACCCATTGCGACCCGCGGCTCAATGCCTCCCAAGCGCTGGAGCTTGCCTTCCTGATTGCGGAAAACATCCGCAAGGAGCGGGATAAGGCGAAAGCTGTCGCCTAGCCATCATTTGGCCATCTCTGCACCTATGATTGTCCGCTTCTGAAATGGGAGGCGGATATGCGGGGGATTTTTGTTCTTTTAGTGGGGGCGGTTCTGGGTGCGCTTGGGGCCGCAGTCTACTTCAGCCAAAATTCGGGTGCGGTTCCAGCAGACGCTAGTGCAACTGCGCAATTATTGCAGATTGATGAGCTGCAGAACGCACGAGAGATTACTCGTGTTCGGATTGGGCCAAATGGGATTGAGTTAATTTGTAATCCTTCAGCCGATTGGTCGCCGCGATCTGACGATGGTGTCATCGAGGACATTCAGAATGGTCAATTCACATACTATGTCCAAGTCCCGATCGAGGTCGTGGTTGTGAATCGTGATACCGGTCCCTATTTGCGCACAAGGGAGACAAATGTTCGAGCGGACAATCTTGGAACGCGCCCACGTTGCGATCAGTTTGGCAACGCTGTGGAACCAATGCCAAGTAGTGAAGCAGAAGAGGAGTAAAGCTCACCTTGATCAGTTTGCGTAGTTTTCTGATCCTCTTTTTGTTCATTCCGGCGTTTCTTGGTGCCGCGCTCACGCTCTATGCGGTCGTAATCGAACCGTCCCGGCTTGTGGTCCGACACGTGACGCTGGAGGCCCAACCCGGGCAAGTGCGAACCTTGCGCGTCGCATTGATCGCGGACCTGCACACGGGCTCGCCAATGTCCGGCTTGGGTAAGGTCCGGCGCGTGGTCGACGCGGCGAATGCAGAACATCCCGATTTGGTGCTGTTGCTGGGTGACTATCTTATCTCCGGCGTCTTGCTCGGCACCTATGTGGAACCTGAACCGATTGCCCACGAACTGTCGCGGCTGAGTGCGCCACTGGGAACGATTGCGATTCTCGGCAATCATGATTGGTGGGAGGATGGCGAGGCGATGGCCGATGCGCTTGAAAGCGTTGGCATTGCCGTTCTGGAAAATGAAAGCGTCCGCGTCACGTCAAACCTGTGGGTCGTCGGCGCGGCGGATGACACGACGCGTCACCCGGATTTTGCGAGTGCCTTCGCGGGCGTGCCACGAGACGCCGCCAGCATTCTCATCACCCACGATCCGGGGGCGTATCTCGACTATGGCAATCCAGCGCGCCCACTCTTCATGGCGGCGGGCCATACTCACGGTGGGCAGATCTATCTGCCGTGGCTTTTTCCGCCTGTGACGCCGGGGCGGGCTGGGCCGGAGTGGGCGCAAGGGCTGCACCATGTTGATGGCATTCCGCTCTATGTTTCGAGCGGCATTGGCACCAGCATTCTTCCGGTGCGGATCAATCGCCCGCCGGAAATCGTAATCATCGAGGTGCCGTACTAACCCCCCGCCAGTTCTTTTTTGAGCCGAATGTTCTCTTGCTCCAGTTCCTCGATGCGGGGCTGGAGCGTTTTGATGTGCTCATCAAAATCTTCCGCCGCCATCAGGTGCGGAATGTGCTGCGGGCAGTTGATGTCATAGGCGCCTAGCGTGAACAGGATCACCCGTTCGGGGCGGGCGGGATAGCTCTCATCCGCTAGCTGTTCAAGCAGGAACGGATCATCCTCAACGACGCGCGCGGTGCCCCACAGCTTCATGCGCCGCTGGTTCTCATAATCCATCAGGAAGATATAAGCCTTGGGGTTATCCTTGAGGTTCCCGAGCGTGATGTATTGCCGGTTGCCCGCGAAGTCTGCGAAGGCAAGCGTCTTGTCATCAAGCACCTTGAGAAACCCCTTCGGGCCCCCGCGATGCTGGATATAGGGCTGGCCTTGCGCGTTGGCGGTGGCGAGAAAGAACGAATTGCGCTCGCGGATAAAGCCAGCCAAGCGGTCATCGACCGTCGTGCGCCAGCCGCCATGTTCCTCCATCCGCGCGTAGGCCTCGCGGGAGCCTCGCGCTTCCTGCTCGGCTTTCACGGATGGCGTAAAGCCGATGTCGCTGGGGTATTCGGGCATGCCGCATTCCTTTCTGCTGCATCAGTGTAGCCTCTGATGCGGCGGCAGGCATGCCCGGTTACGCATGAACGCTATGCGAAATCACACGTCATTCCGGGGCCGAGCATAGCGAGGAACCCGGAATCTCAGGCAACGGCCAAAAGCGCCGAGATTCCGGGTCCAACATCTCGCAACTGACGCCTGCTGCGTCTGGCTCGATGTAGCGCCCGGAATGACACGATAATGCTCAGGTCAATTTTACCAGCATCTTGCCGAAATTGGCGCCGGAGAAGAGGCCGAGAAACGCGTCCGGTGCTTTTTCGATCCCGTCATAGACGGTCTCTTCCCACTTGATCTTGCCGTCCTTGATCCAGCCTGACATGTCGCGGATGAAGTCTTCGGCGAGGTCGAGGTGGTTCGACACAATGAAGCCCTGGAGTTTGAGGCTCTTACCCACCGCCATCACCAGGTTCCACGGGCCCGGCGTGGGCTCGGTGTCATTGTAGCGGGAGATCATGCCGCACAGCGGCGCGCGCCCGAAAGGCTTCATCAGGTTGAGCGCGCTGGTCAGGTGATCGCCGCCCACGTTCTCGAAATAGACGTCGATGCCGCGCGGGCACGCGTCGCGCATGGCGGCTTCGAGCTCGGGCTGGGTTTTGTGGTTCTTGTAGTTGATCGCCTTGTCGATCCCGGCGACATCCTCAAGCCATTTGCATTTGTCGTCGGACCCGGCGGAGCCGCCCACGTGGTGGCCCTTGGCCTTAGCAATCTGACAGACCACGCTGCCCACCGCGCCGGAGGCGGCGGTGACGAAGACGTCGTCGCCGTCTTTCAGCTCTCCGATACGAAGCAGGCCCGCATAGGCCGTCATCCCCGGCATGCCGAGCACACCCAGGTACGCCTGTGCGGGGGCAAGGGTCGGGTCGATCTTCTGGTCGAGCATGCCGTCAGAGATCGCGTATTCCCGCCAGCCGTTGAAATGGTTCAGCCAGGTGCCAACGGGCACGTTCGGGTTCTTGGAGTCGATCACCTCGCCGATGGCGCCGCCCGACAGGGGCTCGCCGATCTGGAAGGGCGGCACATAGCTTTCCATGTCCATCATCCGGCCCCGCATATAGGGGTCGACGCTCATCCAATGGTTCTTTATCAGGATTTCGCCATCCTTGATGGGGCGCATCTCCACCTCGGCCAGCTTGAAATTGTCTTTCGTCGGCATCCCGGTGGGACGCGAGGCGAGATGAATTTCCTTGGATTTGATACCGGACATAGGGCGTTCCTCTGTATGGTGGGATAGGTTGGTCGTAACCCTAGCCCGTAATATTCGTGAAACAATAGTTGAGTTGCCGGGGGGCGGACTTGTGGGGCCAATGGCCTTATATGGGGGCCAGAATTTTCACCCCCTTGCGTAGGGTAAACCGTAGTGACCACAGAAGAGACAAACCGGCCGTCGGGCACGAAACCGCTGCGCGCCGCCGTGGCGGGCGCGGGCGTGTTCGGTACCTATCACGCGCGCAAATATGCGGCGCACCCGGATGTGGAGCTGGTCGCGATCGTGGACCCCGATCTTGCCCGGGCAACGAAGCTGGCCGAGGAAGTGGGCGCGAAGGCCATCGCGCGGCTCGCCGATGCGCTACCCCAGATCGAAATCCTCACCGTGGCGACGCCCGCCGTCTATCACTATGAGACGGCGAAGGAAGCGCTGGTCGCGGGCAAACATGTGCTCGTGGAAAAACCATTGTCGCTCAGCACAGCCCATGCGGATGAACTCATCACCCTTGCCGAAGCGAGCGATCTGATCCTTCAAGTGGGTCATCAGGAACGGTTCGTGTTTGACGCGGTGGGGCTTCTGACCCGCGACGTGGCGCCGACCAAAATCAGTGCCACACGCGCGGGCCCGTTCTCAGGCCGCGCGCTTGATACCTCTGTCGTGATGGATTTGATGATCCACGACCTCGACCTCATTCATCAGGTGGTGCCCGGCGTGGTGGCGGCAGTGGAAGCCGACGCCAAAACCGTGCATGGCGATCACCCTGACGAAGTGGCGGCAAAGCTCACCTTTGAAGACGGCGCGGAAGTCACGCTTCTCGCCAGTCGCATCGCGGGAGGGCCGAACCGCACCATGTCGCTCACCTATCCCGACGGCGCGGTGAACATCGATTTCATTGGCCGCACGGTGGAAAACACAACGCCGCATCAACTGGGCGATATTTTCGGCGATGTGGATCACCCGGTGATGAAAGATCCGCTGGGCCATGCGGTGGCGCATTTTGTTGAAAGCGTGCGGAACAAGACCCAGCCCGCGATCACGGGTCGCTGCGGCCGCCGCGCGCTCGACACCGCACTCAAGATTCACAAGGCAGCGGGCGTTGCTGCCCCGGCTGCATAAGAAGGTACTTGCGTAATGACTGACCAAAGTCCCATCCAGTTCATGGACCTGAAAGCGCAACAGGCGCGCATCCGCGAAAAAGTTGAAGCGCGGTTGCTGGGCGTGCTCGACCACGGCCAGTACATCAACGGGCCGGAGCTTTTTGAGCTGGAAGCGGCGCTGTGCGAGTTTACCGGCGCGGCGGATTGCGTGGGCGTGGCGAGCGGCACTGACAGTCTCGTCATCGGCATGATGGGCGAGGGCGTCTGTGCCGAGGACGCGGTCTTCGTACCGTCTGTCACATATAACGCCACGGTCAATGCGGTGCTGCTCGCGGGCGCGACGCCGGTCTTTGTCGACGTACGACACGACACATTCAACATGGACCCTGCCGATCTCGCCGCCAAAATCGAAGGCGTGCTGGCCGAAGGCAAGCTCAAGCCGAAGATGGTGATCCCCGTCGATCTTTTTGGTCTTCCGGCGGACTATCCACAGATCAACAAGATCGCGAACCAGCACGGCCTGCAAATCCTGGCCGATGCGGCGCAAAGTTTTGGCGGGGCGCAAGGCAACACCCGCGTGGGCGCGCTGGCGCCGATTTCTTCCACCAGCTTCTTTCCGGGCAAGGGGCTCGGCGCCTATGGCGATGCGGGCGCGCTTTTCACCATGGACAAGGAAAAGGGTGAAATCTGGCGCTCGATCCGCTGGCACGGCACTGATGAGGGCCGCAAGGAAAGCGTGCGTGTCGGGTTCAACGGTCGGCTCGATTCCATGCAGGCGGGCGTGCTTCTCGAAAAGCTCGCGATTTTCCCTGAAGAGTTAGAGCTGCGCGCCAAGCACGCGGCGCATTACGACGCCCGGCTGAGCGAAAAGATCGCGCTGCCCTCGCGCAACGGCGGCTTCCAAAGCTCCTGGGGCTACTACACCATCGCCTTGGAAAACCGGGACGAGGTGCAGGCGGCGCTGCAGGCGGCATCGATCCCCTGCGCGGCCTATTACAGCCAGCCGCTCCACACCATGAAGGCCTTTGCGCCCTACGCCCCCGCGGGCGGGCTGCCCATGTCCGAGCGGCTTTCCCGCGAGCTTCTGTCCCTGCCCATGCACCCCTACCTGACCGAAGGGCAGGTGGACCGCGTGGCGGACGTGGTGCTGGCGGCTGTTTAAGGGACGCTCTAAGCCATTGCGGTGGCGCGCGGGGCGCGCTACCTAGCCATTATGACCGACCGGCTCCAAATCGCGCTTGCGCAGCTGAACCCCGTGGTGGGCGACATTGACGGCAATGCCGCCCGCGCGCGCGCGGTCCGGGCCGAGGCCGCCGCGCGGGGCGCGGACCTCATCGTTTTCAGCGAGCTTTTTCTGCTGGGTTATCCACCCGAGGACATGGTCATCAAGCGCGCCTTTCAGGAAGACGCCCATGAGGCGGTCGAGGCCCTGGCGCGCGAAACCGCCGATGGCGGGCCGGGGATGGTCCTGCCGACCTGCTGGGCCCACAACGGCCACGTCCACAATGCGGTGGCACTGCTCGACGGGGGCGAGATCAAAGCCATCCGTTTCAAGCATCATTTGCCCAATTACGGCGTCTTTGACGAATACCGGGTCTTCAAGTCCGGCCCGTTGCCCGAACCGGTGGAATTTCGCGGCGTGAAACTGGGCCTCCCCATTTGCGAGGACATCTGGTTCCCTGATGTGGTGGCGCACCTCGCCGAAGCCGGGGCGGAGATTCTGGTGGTCCCCAACGGCTCCCCCTTCGAGACCGACAAGATCCACGATCGGATGAAACACGCAGCCTCCCGCGTGAAGGAAAGCGGCCTGCCGCTTGTCTATGTGAACCAGCTGGGTGGGCAGGACGAACTGGTCTTCGATGGCACGTCATTTGTACTCAACTGGGATGACAGCATTGCCGTGCAACTATCTGGTTGGGAAGAGGAAATCCTTCTAACCGAGTGGCACCGCCAAGGAGAGGGCGAGGGCGGAAGATGGCTCTGCTCACCGGGCCCCAAGGCCACGGTGGACGAGGGGCTCGCCGCCATTTATCAGGCGCTCGTGCTGGGCCTGCGCGACTATGTGGGCAAGAACGGTTTTCCCGGTGTGGTGCTGGGTCTGTCGGGCGGGATCGATAGCGCGCTCTCCGCCGCCGTTGCGGTCGACGCGTTAGGCTCGGACCGGGTTCACTGCGTGATGTTGCCCTATAAGTACACCAGCAGCGAAAGCCTGACGGATGCGGAAGAATGCGCCCATCTGCTCGGCGTGCGCTATGACACCATCCCGATCGGTGGGCCGGTGGAGGCCTTTCTCAAGGAGCTCAATCCCTATTTCGAAGGGACCGCCGCCGACACGACAGAGGAAAACCTCCAGGCACGGAGCCGGGCGGTGACCCTTATGGCGATCTCGAACAAATTCGGCTCCATGGTGCTGACCACGGGGAACAAGTCGGAAATGTCCGTGGGCTACGCCACCCTCTATGGCGACATGTCGGGGGGCTATAACGTCCTCAAGGACGTCTACAAGATGCAGGTCTTTGCGCTCTCGCGCTGGCGGAATGAGCACATGCCGAAAAACGCGCTGGGCCCCGAGGGGCCGGTGATCCCGGAAAACATCATCACAAAGCCCCCCACGGCGGAACTGAAAGAGGGCCAGACCGATCAGGATTCTCTTCCGCCTTACAAGGACTTAGACGATATTCTTGAGTGTCTGGTGGAAAAGGAAATGGGGGTCGATGAAATCATCGCCCGGGGCCATGCCCGCGAGGTGGTGAAACGCATCGAACATCTCTTATATATAGCAGAGTACAAACGTCGGCAGGCCGCGCCGGGGGTGAAGATCACCGCCCGGAACTTTGGCCGGGACCGGCGCTACCCGATCGTGAACAGGTTCAGGGATGCCAGAGACTAACAACGGGACCGACAGCTACAGCCCGGCGGACGGCGGCGAGGAAGCGGACGCGGGCTCGCGCAGCGCGCTCGGCATCGCCATCCTGATCGTGGCGGCAATTATCGGGCTCCTGTGGCTCGTGCCCGCGGTCATCGGCTTTATCGTCCAGGTCTTCGCCCTGGTGATCGGCCTTATCGTTGGGGTCTTCGCCGTTATTGCGGCTGTCTTTTCAGCCGTTTTCTGGGCCATTTTCGCCCTCATGGGGCTTTTGCTCTTTTTCCTGCCCCTGATGCTGGCGGGCGCCCTCGCCATCATTATCGCCGTCGCCATCGTCAAGATGTTGCGCGGGGCAGGCGCTTAGCTGTATGCCTCTGCCCTCATTCTGAGAGCTAGGCTTTATTCATGACCGTCACCGTCCGATTTGCGCCGAGCCCCACGGGCCGACTTCACGTAGGCAACATTCGCACCGCGCTGTTCAACTGGCTGTATGCCAAGGGGCAGGGCGGGCAATTTGTGCTGCGTCTGGACGACACGGACCTTGAGCGCTCCACGGCGGAGTTCGCCCAAGGCATCATCGATGACATGGAATGGCTGGGGCTCACCTTCGACCGGATTGAACATCAGTCCGCACGCTTTGCCCAATATGATGCCGCGGCGGACAAGCTGAAGGCGGCGGGGCTGCTTTATCCCTGCTACGAGACCGCCGATGAGCTTGACCGCAAGCGCAAGCTGCAACGCACGCGCGGCCTGCCGCCGGTCTATGACCGCGCGGCGCTGGCCCTCAGCGATGACGAAAAGAAGGCGCTGATGGCCGAGGGGCGCGCCGCCCATTGGCGCTTCAAGCTGTCGGGCGGCGTGGTCAAATGGACCGATGAAGTGCGCGGCGAGCAAGTCATCGACACCGCGTCGATTTCCGACCCTGTCCTGATCCGCGAGGACGGCAGCTATCTCTATACATTGCCGAGCATTGTCGACGACATCGACTTTGAAATCTCGCACATCCTGCGTGGCGAGGACCATGTCACCAATTCCGGCGCCCAGATCGAGATCTTCGAGGCGCTGGGCGCGAAGGCGCCGGCCTTTGCTCACTTTCCGCTTCTGGTAGGGGTGGATGGGGACAAACTGTCCAAGCGGTTTGGCTCCCTCTCCATCGAGAGCATTCGCGAAGACAATATCGAACCCCTGGCGCTGCTTTCACAGCTTGCCAAGATCGGCACCTCCGACCCGGTGGAAGTGCGTCACTTCATTGCCGAACTCGCCGCTGAGTTTTCCTTCGACAAGATCGGTCGCGCGCCCGCGCGGTTCGACCCCAAGGAGCTCGAAGCGCTGAACGCCAAACTGCTCCACGAGATGCCCTACAAGGCGGTGGAAGATCGCCTCGCCAAGCTGGGCGTAACCGGCGGCGAAGAATTTTGGACCACCGTGCGCGGGAACGTGAAACACGTGGCCGAAGCCGCCGACTGGTGGAAAATTGTCGAAGGCCCTGTGACCCCGAAAGTCGAGGAAGCGGACTATATCGCCGCTGCCGAAGCGGCCTTGCCCGCAGGCGAGCCGACGGCGGAGACCTGGGGCGCCTGGACCAAGGCGCTGAAAGAGACGACGGGCCGCAAGGGCAAGGGGCTCTTCATGCCTTTGCGCCAGGCGCTGACCGGCCTTGATCACGGGCCGGAAATGGGTACTCTGCTGCCGCTGATCGGCGAGGCGCGCATCCGCGCCCGGCTTAAAGGCGAAGTGGCCTGATCGGCGACAGGAGAGACGAAATGGCTCGCACACAGACCAAAATGGCAGCGCAGGCGTGGACCGACGCCACCTGTTGTTCGTGGTGCGCCTGAACCTTTCCGCTGCCGGTCCCGACTCCACTATCTTTTTGATTGATTTCGTGTCCGGCCCGCCGCGAGCGCGCTCGCGGCTGACACTCGCTTTTGACTACGGACCAACGCCATGACCTTCAAGCTTTACAACACCAAGACCCGTCACAAGGACGAGTTCAAACCCATCGATCCCGAAAACGTGCGTATGTATGTGTGCGGGCCGACGGTTTACGATTACGCGCACATCGGCAATGCGCGGCCCGCTATTGTCTTCGACGTCCTGTTCCGCTTGCTTCGTCATATCTATGGGGAGAGCCACGTCACTTACGCGCGGAACATTACTGACATCGATGACAAGATCATCGCCCGCGCTGCGCGGAACAACCAAACCATCCGTGAAGTGACGGAGGAAACCACGCGCGTCTATATGGAAGACGTAGCCGCATTGGGCACACTCGTGCCAACGATGACCCCGCGCGCGACGGAAACCGTTGATGAGATGGTGACGATGATCGGCACCCTCATCGACCGGGGCCATGCGTATGAGGCGCAAGGCCATGTGCTGTTCTCTGTCAAATCCATGGCCGACTACGGCGAGCTCTCGGGCCGCTCCGTCGATGACATGATCGCCGGCGCGCGGGTTGAGGTCGCGCCCTACAAGCGTGACCCGATGGACTTTGTGCTTTGGAAGCCGTCGGAGGAAGAGCCCGGATGGGACAGCCCCTGGGGACGCGGTCGCCCGGGCTGGCACCTCGAATGCTCCGCCATGATCGAAAAACACTTGGGCGAGACGATCGACATTCACGGCGGCGGGAACGATCTCGTCTTCCCGCACCATGAGAACGAGATCGCCCAATCCAAATGTGCCCACCACGGCGCACCGCTAGCGAACTACTGGATGCACAACGGCTTCCTTCAGGTGGAAGGGGAAAAGATGTCGAAGTCCCTCGGCAATTTCCACACCATCCACGATCTGCTCGCCAATTGGCCGGGGGAGGCGCTGCGCCTGCAGATGCTCATGACCCATTACCGCCAGCCTATCGACTGGACGGAACGGTCGGCGCGTGGGGCGGTGGCAACGCTTGATAGCTGGTACGAACTGACGGACGGCGTTGAGGCCGGTGCCGTGCCGGAGAGTGTGCTGGCCGCGCTTTCCGACGACCTCAATACGCCGGGGGCCATTGCCGAGTTGCATCAGCTGAAAGGCGATCCCGCCGCGCTCAAGGCCGGGGCGCAATTGCTCGGGCTTCTTTCGCACACGGCGGAAGAGTGGAAAGAGCAGGGCATGGCGCGAGCGGGAGTTGACCCCTTTGTCATCGAGGAGCTGATCGCCAAACGCATCGAAGCGCGCAAGGCCAAAGACTTTGCGGAGGCTGATCGCCTGCGCGATGAGATCGTCGCCATGGGAGTCGAGATCATGGACAGCCCCGACGGCACCACCTGGAAAGTTGCGAAGTGACGAGCGCGGCAGACCCCACGCCAGAGGAACGCGCCCGCACGCGGGTGGGCGTGGCCTCGGCGGTTACGGCTTTCACGCTATGGGGGCTTAGTCCCGCCTATTGGCGGTTCTTTCTTCAGTTCGGCGCGCTGGAAGTGCTCGTCAACCGGATCATCTGGGCGACGGTATTCCTCGGCATCCTGATTTCCACGCGCGAGGGCTTTGCCCCCATCGTTCAACAGCTCAAGCGCCCCAAGGTGCTACGGCTTTTGTGTATTTCCACCGTGCTCATCGGGATCAACTGGCTGCTGTTCATCTGGGCCACCATGAATGACCGCGTGCTTGATGCGAGCCTTGGCTATTTCATCAATCCTCTGGCGAGCGTCGCCATCGGTGCGTGGCTGCTGGGCGAACGGCTGAGCCGCCCGCAACAGGTGGCGGTGGGCTTTGCGGTACTGGGCGTTCTCGTCTTGTCGACGAACCTGTCCACCTTTCCGTGGATCTCGCTGACCTTGGCGACGACGTTCGCCTTCTATGGCTATGTGCGCAAAACCGTCGAGATCGAGGCGCTGGAAGGCTTGTTCGTGGAGACCTTGCTCGTTACGCCGATCGCGCTCGGTTATTTCATCTGGCTGATGGTAAGCGGGACGGGGCATTTCATTTCCGGCGGCCTGGGCTTCACGCTGCTCTTGATGTTTGCCGGGCCTTTCACCTCCATTCCGCTGATGCTCTATAACATCGCCGCGCGGCGGCTGCGCCTCGCGAGCGTGGGGCTGGCGCAGTACATCGCGCCCTCGCTCCACTTCGCCCTGGCCGTGAGCTATGGCGAGACCATCACCACGCGCCACCTGATTACCTTCGGGTTGATCTGGACGGGGCTGATTATCTACACAGCAGATGCCATCCGCCAGGAGACAATGCTGCGCCGCCGTCTCGCGACACCGCGCTAAAACTTGGGCGCTGCTTCGTGCGCCGCGCCGTCCAGCCATTTGCGCATGGCGGGCAGGACGTCCTCAATCTTGTCCACCACTTGCCACAGCTTGGGCATGTCTTCATGGGCAAAGCCTTCGGCGATCATGTGGTCGACCAGGGCGAAGAAAGGGTCCCAAAACCCATCAAGATTCACGAGCACGATGGGTTTGGCGTGTTGGCGAAGGTAGGCCCAGGACATCATCTCCACCATTTCTTCCAGCGTGCCGATGCCGCCGGGCAGCACGCAGAAGGCGTCTGACCGTTCAAACATCAACGCCTTGCGGTCATGCATGGTTTCGGTGATGACAAGCTCGCGAATACGGTGGGAGGGGATTTCCACCTCGCGCAGAAACTGGGGCAGGACCCCGGTCACAACGCCGCCGCCGTCAACGACCGCGTTCGCCACCGCGCCCATCAGGCCGATGTCGCCGCCGCCGTAGACGAGCTCGATGTCCGCTTTGGCAAGGGCCCGGCCCAGGGTGCGGGCAGCCTCCATATAGCTGTCGCGCGCCCCGACGCGGGAGCCGCAGTAGACGCAAACCGATTGAAGTTTCACAGCAAATTCCTCCGGACTTTCCCTTCCGGTCATACAGGGGTTATCGTCTTAACCTAGTTTGGGACACGCGATAGCCACAATTTCAAGAATAGTCTTCATTAAGGCGGTTATAGGGAACCTTGGACCATGCGCGTCATTCTGATCTTTGTCGGGATCATCACTCTCGCCGCGATAGCGATTGTCGCCTATCTGTTGTTCGGCGTGCGTACACCGAACCTGCCGCAAGATGTGACGCAGGAAACGGTCGCGCCCGCGCCGACTGCCGATGGTGATGAACTGCCGCCCCCCGCCGCCGATCTCGTTATGCCGACCTTCGACATTGTGCGCGTCGACCAGACGGGCGAAGCCGTTATCGCGGGCCGCGCTACCCCGGGCACCACGGTGGAAGTGCGTGCCAATGGCGACGTCATCGGCACCACGACGGTCGATCAGCGCGGGGAGTGGACCATGATCGTCGAAACACCCCTCGACGAAGGGGACCAGGAACTCGTCATCACATCGATTGACGACAACGGATGGTCCATCAATTCCGAACAGGTTGTTGTTGTGGCGGTGCCGGATCGCCCGGATGAGCTTCCCCTTGTGGTGCTCTCGACCCCCGATCAGCCAAGCCAGGTTCTTCAGGCGCCGCAGGATGGTGTGCGCCAGGGTTCATTGGTGCTCAGCTCCGTCGACTATGACGATCAGGGCAATGTGATTTTTGCGGGCGAAGCGGACGCAGGCGCCCCGGTGCGCGTCTATGTGGGCGACCGGCCCGTGGGCGCGGCCCGCGCCAATGAAGACGGCGAATGGACAGTGCAACCCGTCGACCCGATCTTGCCCGGGCTCTATACTCTTCGCGTCGACCTGCTCAGCGAAGAAGACGGCTCGGTGCTGGAACGCATCGAAGTGCCCTTTGAGCGGGCGTTGCCCTCTGACGTCGTCTTGCGCGGCGGTCATGTGGTGGTTCAGCCGGGCAACAGCCTGTGGCGCATTTCCCGCGCGGTCTATGGGGAGGGCGTCCGCTACACGGTGATCTATGAGGCCAATGCCGAACAGATCCGCGATCCGGACCTCATCTATCCCGGCCAGATTTTCGACGTTCCCAACCGGAATTAGCGCCTCTCGCGGCCGGTTGGGCTTGCCGGATGGGGGAAAGCGCCCCATCTTGACCCTCCATGGCCAGAATTCCCGTATCTCATTCCGCCCCGCCGCCGCCGCTCGATGAAGCCGCGGCGTCCGCCTCCATGCATGAAACGGCGGGGGGCTTTTTGCGCACCGTGCGTGAGCTGCTGCCCTATCTCTGGCCCCGGTCCCGCGCCGACCTGCGCCTGCGAGTGGCGCTCGCGCTAATCGTCATGGTCGCGGGCCGCGCCATTACCGTGGTGGTGCCCTGGTTCTACAAGCTCGCCGTTGACGCCATGACGCCCGCGGTGGGGACCGCCACCGCCGCGGTCATCACCGTTCCGGTGATGGCAGTCATTTCCTACGGCGTCGCGCGCATTCTGATGGCGGCATTCCAGCAATTGCAGACCGCGATCTTTGTGCCGGTTAGCCAGCACGCCCAGCGGTCCATCGCGGTCAAAACCTTCCGTCATTTGCATCGTCTGTCGCTGCGGTTCCATCTTGACCGGCGCACGGGCGGGCTTTCCCGCGTGCTCGACCGGGGCTGGAACGCCATCGGGTTCTTCTTGCGCTTCACGCTGTTCAACATCGTCCCGGCGATCCTTGAGCTGACCTTTGTTTGCACCATCCTCGCGCTCGCCTTTGACTGGCGCTTTGCGGCGATCACCGGCGGTACAATTGTTTTTTATATCTGGTTTACCTTTGGCATCACCGAGTGGCGCACGCGTTTCCGCCGCGAAATGAACGACACGGACACGGAATCGAGCAGCAAGGCGGTGGACAGCCTGCTCAATTTCGAAACAGTCAAATATTTCGGCAACGAGGAGCACGAGACCAAGCGCTTCGACAAATCCATGGCGGCCTATGAGCGCGCGGCCATTCAGGCGATGACCTCGCTATCGTTCCTCAACTTCGGGCAGGCCTTCATCTTCACCATCGGTCTCACGATCCTCATGCTGCTGGCGGGGGCGGAGGTCGCGGCGGCCAACAAGACCGTCGGCGATTTCGTGATGCTCAATGCACTGCTGATCCAGCTCTATGTGCCTCTGAATCTGCTTGGGTTCGTCTATCACCAGATCCGCGAGAGCCTGGTGGATATGGAACGCATGTTCGATGTGCTTGAGCAACGCCCCGAGATTCAGGATAGCCCAACGGCCAAGCCGCTCGACGTGAAGGGCGGCGAGGTCACATTCAAGGACGTGAGTTTCCATTACGATCGGGACCGCAGCATTATCCACGGCATTGATTTCACCATTCCAGCGGGCAAGACCGTCGCCGTGGTGGGGCCGACGGGGGCGGGCAAGTCGACGCTCAGCCGTATTCTCTATCGGTTCTACGATGTGAGCGACGGCTGTGTAACCATCGACGGCCAAGACATTCGCGATGTCAGCCAAGAAAGCTTGCGCGAAGCCATTGGCATGGTCCCGCAGGATACGGTGCTGTTCAACGACACCATCCGCTACAACATTGCCTATGGGCGCCCCGGCGCGGGCGCGGAAGAAATCGAGGATGCGGCCAAGGCGGCGCAGATCCATGATTTCATCGCTAGCCTGCCGAAAGGGTACGATACGCGGGTCGGTGAACGGGGGCTGAAATTGTCTGGCGGGGAAAAGCAACGGGTCGCCATTGCGCGGACGTTGCTCAAGAACCCGCCGATCCTGATCCTCGACGAGGCGACCTCGGCGCTTGATTCCCATACGGAGAAGGAAATCCAAACCGCGCTCAACGCTGCGGCCCTGGGGCGGACCACGCTGATTGTTGCCCACCGGCTTTCAACAGTGGTGAACGCGGACGAAATCATCGTGCTGGATGCCGGCCGCATTATCGAGCGGGGGCGCCACAACGACTTGCTGGACGCCAATGGGCGCTATGCCTCCATGTGGCGGCGTCAGCTCGAAGTGGAAGATATCGCCCACAAGCTTGAAGAACTTGAAGGCGATGAGGCGGCAGTGCCCGCGGAATAATTATTCCGCGGGTTGAGCGCGACCTGCCTTTTTGGCCAAACGGCGCTCGCGCCGTTCCCGGCGACGCCGGCGGCCCTCGCTTTCAATCTCGCCCGTGATGTGACCCCAGAAGGTCAAAAGGCACGGGGTTACCAGCAGCGTCAGCAGGGTCGAGAACCCAAGGCCCCACACGATGGCGGTGGAGAAGGGCACCCACCAGGTGGAGACCGGCCCGCCGATGGAAAAATGCCGCGCGAAAAAGTCCACATTGAGCTGGAACATCATCGGCGCAAGGCCGCACATGGTGGTGACCGTGGTCAGGAAGATCGGCCGCAGACGCTGCGCGCAACTCCGGATGATCGCATCAACCCCTGAGAAGCCTTCCTCAAGAAGGCGCTGGTAGGTGTCGATCAGCACAATGTTGTTGTTCACCACAATCCCGGCCAATGCGACGATCCCTGTCCCCGTCATGATGAAGGAGAAAGGCTGCTGCATCACAAGCATGCCCAAAAGCACGCCGAAAGTAGAAAAAATCACGGCGAGCAGGATCACGAAGGAATGGAAAAAATTGTTGAACTGCGTGATCAGGATCAGGAACATCAGGAACAAGGCAGCGAGCATGGCATTGCCGAGGAACGCCGCGGTTTCATCCTGTTCCTCGTTCGCGCCGCGGAAGCGGTAGTGCACCCGAGGATCAATTTCCTGCTCATCCAGCCAGGCCTGCACCTCGCGAACGTTGTCGTTCGTTAGGGTACCTTCCGCCGAGTTGCCGCGTATCGTCATGACGCGTTGGCCGTCCACCCGATCAATCTGGTTGACCTGCGGTTGGGCTGTCCGCGTCACAAAGTTTGACAGGGGCACGTTGCCCGCGTTGGTCTGCACCCGCAGTTGGTCGAGCTGGTCGATGGAGCGCGCGCCTTCGGGGAAGCGGACGCGAATGTCCACTTCGTCGTCGGCGTCATCGGGTCGGTAGCGCCCGATCAAGAGGCCATTGGTCACGAGCTGCACCGCCGATCCGATGGAGGTGACGTTCGCGCCAAACCGCCCCGCGGCCTCGCGGTCGATGTCCAGCTCCCATTCGATACCGGGCAGGGGACGAGAGTCTTCCACCTCGATCAGGTTGGACATGTTTGACATGTGCTCGGTGATCATGGCGGTGGTGCGGTCGAGCGACTCGTAATTGATGGAGCGCAGTTCGATCTGAATGTCCTTGCCCGTGGGCGGGCCTTGTTCCTGCTGCCGCACTTCGACACGCAGCCCGGGGATATTCGCCGTGCGCTCCCGCATCTCCCGAAGGATTTCGCGTCCGGGCCGCCGCTGTTCATACGGCAGCAGCTGGATAAAGAAGCGGCCAATTTCATCGCGTGGTGCGGATGACCCACCAATGGAGACACCGCCGCCGCCACCGCCGCTTGAGCGCGTGTTGGTGAAGCTGGAGCTCACGCCGTCGATGTCGAGCATGATGTCCTCGATCTCAATGACGAGGTCACGCGCTTCGTCGGCGGCAAGGTTGCCGCGTGCACTGACAAAGACGCTGACGAACTCAGGCTCCGTATCGACGAAGAACAAGCTGCCTTTATTACCCGCGCCATAGGCCATGATAATGCCGAACAGGAGCAAGGCCGTCGCGATGATGACCATCAGGGGGCGCTTCACGAGGGTGGAGATCGTCGCCACATAGGCACCGGTCCAGCCGCCGATTTCCCGCAAATTTCCGCCTTCGGCGGCGGCAAGCGCACGCATGGTTTTTTCGTTCCCTGGCTGCGGCTTGCCGATCAGCGACCCGAACACAGGAAGGAACAAGAGCGCCATGAAGAGGGACGCCACGAGAACAAAGATCACGGTGAGCGGCAGGTACTGCATGAACTGCCCCGACACGCCGGGCCAGAACAGCAGCGGCACAAAGGCGGCAAGCGTCGTCGCGGTTGATGAAATGATCGGCCACCACATGCGCTTTGCGGCAAGGGCATAGGCCTCCCGCCGGTCGAGCCCCTCAGACATTTTTCGGTCGGCATATTCCACAACCACAATGGCCCCGTCGACGAGCATCCCCACAGCGACCACCATGCCGAACAACACCATCATGTTGATGGTCAGTCCGGCCCAGCCGATGAGCAGGAACCCGATCATGAAGGAACTGGGGATAGCGAAACCGACGAGCAAGCCCGAACGGAATCCGAGTGCCGCCACAATGACAATCAACACAAGCGAAATCGCGGTGAGGATCGAGTTCTGAAGTTGGTTTATCGAGCGAAAGATCCAGTCCGATGCGTCAAATGTGACTTCCACATTCACTTCGTCGGGCCATTCGGCGGTAACTTCCGCCACGATGTCCCGCACCGCCTGATTGGTGGAGACGATGTTTTCGCCGATGCGCTTGGTCACCTGGATCGCCATGGCGGGCTCGCCGTTAAAGCGGGCATAGCCGGAAGCATCCTGAAAGGTGCGGCGGATCTGGGCGATATCACCCAAGGTGACAACGCTGTCACCGCTCGCCCGGATGGGCAGGCTGAGCACATCCTCGCTTGTGGTAAAGAGCCCCGGCACATTGACGGCAAAGCGCCCGTCGCCATTGTCCATTGACCCTGCGGGGATCAAGCGGTTGTTGAGGCTGACCGCATTGAACAGTTCTGTCTGCGTGATGGCATAGCTTTCCATCCGCGCCGGGTCGATAACGACTTCCAGCAGCTCTTCGCGCGTGCCCGTCAGTTCCGCATCCAGCACGCCTGGAACGGTCTTGATCTCATCTTCAAGTTCCTGGGCAAGGCGATAGAGCGTCCGTTCTGGTACATTGCCGGACAGGGCGACAATCACAACGGGTTGAAGGCTCGTATTGAATTCGAGAACACGCGGTTCTTCGGCGTCGTCCGGCAATTCGGCGCGGGCAATATCTACTTGTTCCTGCACATCGCGCAGGGCGGCGTCCTTGTCGAAGCTGACGTCGAATTCCAGAACGATGCCGGCATGGCCGCGCGCGGCATAAGACGTCATTTCTTCAACGCCTTCCACCGATTGCAGGGCGGTTTCCATGGGCCGCACGAGCAGGCGTTCACCGTCTTGCGGCGAGATGCCTTGCATGGAGAGGGAGACAAAGAAAACCGGAATCGCAATGTCGGGGTCGGCTTCCTTGGGCAGACCTACATAGGAGCCAATGCCCGCGAGCACCGCCACGACCATGATGAGCATGACTGTGCGGGAGCGGGCAATTGCCGCGTCAACAATGGCGTTCACGATTGAACCTCCTCGCCGACCTCGACCGGGATGACGCGTTCACCGTCCACCACGAATTCCTGGCCCACGGTGATCACGCGCGCGGTGCGGGGCAGGCCGCGAACCCAAAAGCCGTCGCCGGCGTCCTCAATCACTTCCACCGGCATGAAGTGAACCACATTGTCTTCGTCGATGATTTTCACGCCCACTTCGCCGATGTCAGAGAGCGACAGGATCGACGACGAAATCAGATGCGCTTCGACGGAGCGAATGGGAACGATGATATCGCTCGTCATGCCGTCGCGCAGGGCGCCGTCTTCATTCGCGACTTCCAGTTCCACACGGAAGGTGCGCGTCGCGGGGTCGGCTTGCGTGCCGATGAAGCGGATGGTGCCTTGCACGCGCGACCCGTCGACCAGACGGCCCACGCCGGGGCTGCCAAGGGTCAGTTTGCTGACATCACGTTCGGAAACCTGACCAACGATCAGGAACGGATCCTGGTCGATGACAATGCCGCAGGCCGCGCCCGGGGACATGTAGTCGCCCACGTTCACGCTGCGATCATCCAGAATGCCGTCGAAGGGCGCGCGGATGCGGGTGCGTTCCAGCTCCACTTCGGCGGCGCGCATGGTGGCGCGCGCCGAATCCCGCGCGGCGAGGGCGCCGGCACGCTGAATGTCGGAACGGTATCCGCGTTCGCCCAGTTCCTGCGCGGCGGTGTATTCCGCTTCGCGCTGGTCGAGCAGGGCGCGGGCTTCGGCAACGCGTGCCTCGCGGTCATTGATCGCGAGTTGGCAGATGATGTCGCCCTCGGCCACATGCTCGCCTCGTTCCACGGGAAGCTCAGCGATGATGCCTTGGGTTTCGGAGCGCAAAGTGACTTTGCGCAGAGCACTGGTCTGGCCACGAATGGTCAGGGCTGCATCGCGGTTCTGCGCGGTGATTGTCGCCACGCGCACGCTGATGGCGGCCGCATCTGTTTCAGCCGCGGCATCGGCGTCGGCATGATTCTGTCCCGAGCGGTTGCCCACTGAACCGGATGCCATCCACACCACGATAATGGCGCCGATGGCGATGGCGATAACAAATGAACTACGAATACGCATAATCAATCCTCGGCGATTTAATCTGCACGCGCGGCGATGAGAGGCGCGTCCATGTCGCGGATCTCTTTTCGCTCAAGCAGATGACGGTTTTGTTCGAGATAAGTTTTGGCAGCCTCGAAAATGGCGATGGCATGACCGGCCACAAAGCAGGGCCCCGGGGGGGCGTCATTGCCCAGCTCGTTCCGGATGTGGGTAATCTTGTCCTCATAGTAGGCAAGACGTTCGTCGACAATCGCGCGAACGCGTTCGGGCGAAAGCTCATCAGCAAACATCAATACGAACATGAAATCCGAACGGTAGCGGTCCGGCGCGACGGCGCCTTCCAGGGTCGTGCGAAACTCTTCGCGCCCCTTGGGGGTGATCGAATAGGTCTTTTTGTCCGGGCGGCCGTCCTGTTCCTCGGTACGGAACTCCACAAGCCCGTCTTCGGTCATGCGGGTGAGGGCGGGATAAATCGAGCCGAAGCTCGCATCGACGAAATGGCCGAGCGGCCCCTCCTCGAGAAGCTTCTTGATCTCGTAGCCCGAGCGGTCCGCCGAGGTCAGCAGACCCAAACAAATGGTCCGTACGTCCATGGGTATCCCTACTTCAGCCCAGCATATATCGGTTCAGCATATGAAGCCTATATTGGTTCGATATATAGCTGGTCAAGAGGGTATGGGGTCGGAAAAGGTCATATTCAACCATTCCGCGCCCGCTTTTTGCGCTCTTGGTGAATATTGTGGATTTTTCGCCGCACATTCCCAGAAAGCGGCGCTTCTGATAGACTGCAAATCAAAGTGGCATTGGAGCCAGTCGCGGGGCCTTTCCCGCGCGCCCATGCCGACAGAAAGGCATCGACGTGTCGACGGAGGAACGTGGAAACGGTCCAAAGCGGCACCGATCTCGCCGCGGCGGAAATCGGCGCCGTCGACCTAACGACAAGAGGCCTCCGGCCCCCCGGCCAGAGGCCCAAAGGCGTGTTGATATTCCCGCAGCCCATCCGCTTCCCGACGACGGCAATGTCTATGCCGCTATCGACCTGGGCACGAACAATTGCCGCCTGCTGGTGGCAAAACCCGCGCCGGGCGGGTTCGAGGTGATCGACGCTTTCTCGCGCACCGTGGGCCTGGGCGAACAGCTCAATTCCACCGGCGCCCTTTCTGACAGTTCCATGGACCGCGCCATCAGCGCGCTGAAGGTTTGCGCCAGCAAGATCAAACGCGACGGCGCTACCCATGTGCGTGCCATCGCGACAGAGGCCTGCCGCTTTGCCGAAAACGGCGCGGCCTTTATCGAGCGGGTGGAGCGGGAAACGGGCCTTCACTTCGATATCATCACGGCGGGGGAGGAGGCGGCGCTGGCCGCGGCAGGCTGCGCCGCGCTGGCCGACCCCACTTGCGAAAACGTTCTCGTCTTCGACATTGGCGGCGGCAGTACGGAACTCGTTTGGCTCGACCTTTGCGAACGGTGCGAGACAACGGGCCAGCCGCGCATCGTTGCCTGGACGTCGCTCCCTTGCGGGGTCGTCACCCTGACCGACATGTTCGGCCTGTCGGATGAATGCTTTGAGCAGCACTGCATTGGCGTCGAGCTTTACGACAAGATGGTGGATTACGTGCGCGACCGGTTGCGCGCGTCGGGGGCCTATGAGCTTTTCGCAGACCGCCCCGATGATCGGCCGGCGCATCTGCTGGGCACATCGGGAACCGTCACGACGGTCGCGGGCATTGCCTTGGGCCTCAAAAAATACGATCGCGCCAAGGTGGACGGCACCTGGCTGCATCTCGATCTTGTGCGGCAGGTTTCCTTGCGCGTTGCGAAGATGAGTCGTGCCGCGCGATCACGGCATCCTTGCATCGGGGCGGACCGGGCGGAATTCATCGTCGCGGGGTGCGCCATACTCGAGGCCATTCGCGATCTTTGGCCCAGTGACCGGCTGCGCGTTGCGGATCGGGGCTTGCGCGAAGGCATCCTGATCCGCCTTATGGCCGAAGCGGGGGATAGTGCCCTCGCGCGGGAACGGATCATGGGCGCAGCAAAGAGCCATACGGTGGAACAGAATTCATGAGCAGCGGACGAGGAAAGGGTGGCGCGGGCAAACCCACAAGCGGACGCGGCAAACTCAAGGAACGAGTGAAATCCGCGCGCGGGCGAAAATTGTCCTCAACCCGCTGGCTGCAGCGGCAGTTGAACGACCCTTACGTTGAGGCGGCTCGTGCTGCGGGCTATCGCAGCCGCGCGGCGTTCAAGCTTGTTGAGCTGGATGAAAAATTCGGCTTTCTGAAAAAAGGCCGCAAGGTGCTCGATCTTGGCGCGGCGCCGGGTGGGTGGTGTCAGGTGGCTGTGGCCAAGTGCGGTGAAGGGAATGTGCTGGGCATCGACCTGCAAGAGATTGACGCCATTCCCGGGGCAGAGCTGATGGTGCTCGACATTATGGCCGAGGACGCGCCGGACCGGATCAAGGCGGCGCTCGGGGGCCCCGTGGATATTGTGATGTCCGATATGGCGGCAAGTTCCACCGGCCACCGCCAGACGGACCATTTGCGCATCATCGCGCTGTGCGAGGCGGCACTGGATCTCGCCTATGACGTGCTCGCGCCGGGGGGCGATTTCCTCGCCAAGGTCTTGCGCGGCGGGACCGAAGGAGAGTTGCTGAAACAGATGCGCGCGCACTTTGAAACCGTGCGCCATGCCAAGCCCCCGGCGAGTCGTCAGGATTCGGCGGAGATGTACGTTGTGGCCCAGGGCTTCAAGCCCTTTGAGCGCGATGACCCGCGGGAATACTGACGTTTCACGCGCCCCTTGCATTCGCCCGGTCCCTCTGATACTCCCCCGCAACTTTTTTCAGGAGGTGCGTTTTGGATATACGAGAGGCTTTGACCTTTGATGATGTCCTCCTGAAGCCGGCTGCCTCGGATGTACTGCCCGGCCAGGTCGACACGAAAACGCGCCTCACGCGCTCCATTTCCCTCGGCATTCCGCTTATCTCCTCCGCCATGGATACGGTGACGGAAGCCCGTCTCGCCATCGCCATCGCGCAGGCAGGCGGCATGGGCGTTCTGCACAAGAACATGACGCCCGAGCAACAGGCCGAAGAGGTTCGCCAGGTCAAAAAGTTTGAAAGCGGCATGGTGGTGAACCCGGTGACGATCGCGCCGGAACGAACCCTTGCCGATGCTTATTCCCTGATGGAGCGGCACAAGATTTCCGGCATCCCGGTGGTGGAAGAACCGCTGGACGAACATGGCCGCGGCAAGCTCGTCGGTATTCTGACGAACCGCGACGTGCGCTTTGCGGACAATCCGAACACCCCTGTCGCCGCGCTGATGACCAAGGAAAATCTCATCACCGTTCATGATGGGGTGAGCCAGGAAGACGCCAAGCGTCTGCTGCACCAATACCGCATTGAAAAGCTGCTGGTCGTGGATGATGAGAACCGCTGCGTCGGCCTGATCACCGTGAAAGACATCGAAAAGGCGACGCTGCACCCCAACGCCTGCAAGGACGAACAGGGCCGCCTGCGCGTTGCCGCGGCCTCTGGCGTGGGTGACGGCGGGTTCGAGCGCACGCTGGCGCTGCTCGACGCGGGCGCGGACTGCGTTGTCATTGATACCGCGCACGGCCATTCGCGGGGCGTGATCTCCGCCGTTGAGCGGGTGAAAAAACATTCCAATCGCGTTCAGGTGATTGCCGGTAATGTCGCCACCGCGGATGCGGTGAAGGCGCTGGTCGATGCGGGCGCTGACGCGATCAAGGTGGGCATTGGCCCCGGTTCCATCTGCACCACCCGCGTTGTCGCGGGTGTGGGTGTGCCGCAGCTGACGGCCGTCATGGATTGTGTCGCCGAAGCGCGCAAACACGATGTGCCGGTAATCGCGGACGGCGGCATCAAATATTCCGGCGACTTTGCAAAGGCCATCGCCGCCGGCGCGGATTGCGCCATGATCGGCTCCCTGCTTGCCGGAACGGACGAAAGCCCGGGTGAAGTTTTTCTTTATCAAGGCCGGTCCTACAAATCCTATCGCGGCATGGGCTCCGTTGGCGCCATGGCGCGCGGCTCCGCCGATCGGTATTTCCAACAAGACATTACGGACTCGCTCAAACTCGTGCCCGAAGGCATCGAGGGTCGCGTTCCCTTCAAAGGGCCGGTCGGCGCGGTGATCCATCAGCTCGTGGGGGGCTTGCGCGCCGCCATGGGTTACACAGGCAGCGCCACCGTGAAGGATTTCCAATCCCGTGCTGAATTCATCAAAATCACTGCCGCGTCGTTGCGTGAGAGTCATCCCCACGATGTCTCGATCACGCGCGAAGCTCCCAACTATCCAATGGGGTCCTGAGTGACGGCGCAGACGCAAGGGGGTCATGAATGACCCCTGGCGCGCGCATTCGAACTGCGACCGAAATCCTCGAAACACTCATGCGCACCGGCGAGCCCGCCGACCGCTACCTTCAGGGGTGGGGGGCGAAAAATCGCTATGCGGGCTCCAAAGACCGGCGCTTCTTGCGTGAACTTGTCTTTGGCGCGCTGCGCCATCGGGCGAGCTATGCCAAAGCCATGGGCGTTGACGAAGCGCGTGCGCTCACCCTCGCGGCCATGCGCTGGGGGGAGGGGTTTTCGCTTCCTGAGATCGAAAAGGTCTGCACGGGCGAGGGGCACAACGCCGCGCCCCTGACCGAGGATGAACGCGCCGCGCTGGCCAAGGACGCCCCGCAAGAAACTATTGAATGGCCGACCTGGGCGCTTGAGGAACTTGAGCGGGGGCGCGAGGTAAAGGATGCGAACGATCTTGCCAATGCGCTGAACGAGATGGCGCCGCTGGATCTGCGCGTGAACGCAGTAAAGGCAAAGCGCGACGAAGTGCTGAATGCGCTGGAGGCTGTCGGCTTTACGGCCAAGGTCACGCCCTTCAGTCCCGTCGGCCTGCGCATCAAACGTAATGCGCAGGAAATGGAATCCCAAAACGTGCGCGCCCTGCCGCTGTTCCGGGACGGGCGCCTGGAAATTCAGGACGAGGGCAGCCAGCTGGTCGCCATGCTCGCGGGTGTCGCGCCGGGAACCCAGGTGATCGAGCTTTGCGCGGGCGGGGGCGGCAAGACGCTCGTGCTTGGTGCGGCGCTCAATGGGCGCGGGCAGCTCTATGCCTGTGACACGGACGAACGGCGCCTCAACGCCGGGCAGTCCCGGGTCAAGCGGGCGGGGCTCCACATCGTGCAACCCAAACACATTTCCATATGGGACCCCGCAAATGGTGGCGAGGACCCGGACCTGGAAGAGCATGTGGGCAAGATGGACCTCGTCTATCTCGATGTGCCCTGTTCGGGGTCCGGCGCGTGGCGGCGGCAGCCCGACGGCAAATGGAACCTCACGCCCGCACGGCTGGAAGAGTTGGTGGCGGTGCAGGCCGCCATCCTGCGGCGCGGGGCGCGTCTGGTGCGGCCCGGCGGGCGGCTCATCTATGTGACGTGCTCGGTCTTTGAGCGGGAAAATGCCGAACAGGTGCGCGCCTTCATGCAAGCCGCGCCAGAGTTCGCCCCCAAACCCGCGCCCACGTTGTGGGAAAACCACATCAGCCAGCCGTTCCCCTCTGCCCTAAACGATGGGCTTGTTGACGGCGACTTTCTTCAGTTATCACCGACCCTGAGCGGCACCGACGGATTCTTCTTCGCCGCCTTCACGCGCAAATCAGGATAGGCCCCCATGCAGCACGACCGCATTCTCATCATCGATTTTGGCTCTCAGGTGACGCAGCTCATCGCGCGCCGGGTGCGGGAAAGCGGCGTCTATTCTGAAATTGTGCCCTTCCAGAATGCAGCCAAGGCCCTTGAGGAGATGAACCCGAAGGCGGTGATCCTGTCCGGCGGTCCGGCCTCCGTAATCGGCGAGGGGACCCCGCGCGCGCCGCAGGAAGTTTTTGAGCGCGGCATCCCGGTGCTTGGCATTTGCTACGGGCAGATGACCATGGTCGAGCAACTGGGCGGCAAGATCGAAGCCCCCGACCACCGCGAGTTTGGCCGCGCCTTCCTGGATGTGAAGACCGAGAGCGCTATTTTTGGCGACTTGTGGAAACCCGGTGACCGGGAACAGGTCTGGATGAGCCACGGTGATCGCGTCATCGATATTCCCGAGGGCTTCAAGGTCATCGGTAACTCCGACGGGGCGCCCTTTGCCGCCATCGCGGATGAGGCGCGCAAGTTCTATGGCTTCATGTTCCATCCCGAAGTGGTGCATACGCCCCAAGGGGCGGAGCTCATCCGCAACTTCACCCACAATATCGCCGGGTGCAAAGGCGACTGGACCATGGGGGTCTTCAAGGACGAGGCCATAGCCAAGGTGCGCGATCAAGTGGGATCAGGCCGTGTCATTTGCGGGCTGTCTGGGGGCGTGGATAGTTCCGTTGTGGCGGTGCTGTTGCATGAAGCGATTGGCGATCAGCTCACCTGCGTCTTCGTCGATACCGGCATGATGCGCGCGAACGAGGCTGAAGAAGTCGTCACCCTGTTTCGCGATCATTACAATATCTCTTTGGTGCACTCGGAAAGTCAGGATCTATTCCTGGGCAAGCTGGAAGGGGTCAGCGACCCGGAAAAGAAGCGCAAGATTATCGGCGCGACCTTTATCGATGTGTTCGAAGAAGAGGCTCGGCGCGTCGGCGGGGCCGATTTTCTCGCGCAAGGCACGCTCTATCCGGACGTCATTGAAAGCGTCAGCTTCACCGGCGGACCGTCGGTGACCATCAAGTCGCACCACAATGTGGGCGGATTGCCCGAGCGCATGAACATGAAACTGGTGGAACCCCTGCGTGAGCTTTTCAAAGACGAAGTGCGCGTGCTGGGCCGCGAGCTTGGCCTGCCTGAACCCTTCGTCGCGCGCCACCCGTTCCCGGGACCGGGGCTTGCCATCCGCATGCCGGGGGAGATCACGGGCGAAAAGCTCGACATCCTGCGCAAGGCCGACACCATCTATCTCGACGAGATCCGCAAGGCGGGGCTTTACGATGCCATCTGGCAAGCCTTCGCCGTGCTGCTGCCGGTGCGCACTGTGGGCGTGATGGGCGACGCGCGCACATACGACTACGTTTGTGCCCTGCGCGCCGTCACCTCCACCGACGGCATGACGGCGGATTACTATCCCTTCGATCACGAGTTTTTGGGTCGCGTTTCGACGCGCATCATCAATGAAGTGAAGGGCATCAACCGCGTCACCTATGACATCACCTCAAAGCCCCCAGGAACCATTGAGTGGGAGTAGGGGTGCGATCCTTCTGCAAAGGCAGTTAACCGTGCGGACCGTGACAATCATCAATGATTATGCAGCTGCCCCTGAAAGGCTGTGGGCACTTGTTACCGACTATGGCGCGCTGCGCGAGGTGATGAAGGGCATTGCCGAATTCGATGGACTGCCTGAGGGGCGCACCGAAACCGGGCAGAAGCTCGACGTCATGGTTTCCCTGTTCGGCCGGTTTCCGCCCCAGCCCTATCACATGGAAGTTCTTGAATGTGACGATGACCGCATGATCCTGCGGTCCTCGGAAGTGGGCGCGGGCGTTAAGAGCTGGAACCACACATTGACGGTTACCCCTCACGAAGACGGTAGCCGTTTGACAGACCGGATAGAAATCGATGCCGGTCTCCTGACACCAATTTTCGCGCTTTGGGCCCGCCACCTCTATTCCGCTCGGCACAAACCGCGCCTGCGGCTTCTTGAGGCGTGTTAGGCCACTTGGGCCCATCGACCTTTCCCCCGCGTCAATATCGGCCAATTGAATGGTGCCGCGGATCGCCCTAGGTTTGTGCCGAGGCACGAACGCCTGCGAGGAGGCCATGGACGCTCCGGCGAAGCTTTTCACTGACGACGTAGTGGCGCAGAAGGCCGCCAATCCCGTCATGTATGGCGAGGTGGACTTTGACCATCTGCCCGAACGGTTCACTGATGTCTTTGACACCGCAAATGCCAATGTGGGTGCCTTTTCCAAACATCTGCCCCGGCTGCTCGAGAATACCGAACGGGTAAACCTGATCCGCAACTACACCATGATGGGCGACCGGGTGGCGGACGCCTATGCCGCGCTGATCCCCGAATATGGCTTCAAGCGCCTGGTGGAAATGCTGGAGCTTGCCTGCGACAAGGGCGTGCAAGCCGTGGAGGGCGCGCCGGAGGAACTCAAAACCTTCATCGAAGCCATGGAAGAAAAGCCTGACTGGCTCGACATGGATCTGGTGGAGGAGGGCGCGCGGCTTGAACGCAACGTCGCTGCCCACGCCGCGCCTTACTTTGTGCGCGGCGCACTGATTGCCACCTACATGAACAAATATTCCGCCCTGCCCATGGCGATGACCGGTACGTTATCGGGTGGACAGGCCGCGAAGCGCGCATTCGAGACCTCCGCGTTTTTCGGCATCACGGTCATGCCTGGCGCGCTCGACCGGTTCCGCGAGGGCTTCAAGGCCGCGGCTAAAGTGCGGCTGATGCATTCCATGGTGCGCTTTCATCTGTTGCGCTCGCCCGATTGGGACAAGTCGGTCTATGGCGTGCCGATCCCTCAAGTGGATCAGATGCCCGCGGGCAACATCAACATCTTCCTTTTATCGGCAATGGTGTTGCGCGAAGGACGAACCGAATTTACGCCAACCGAACGCGCGCGGGTGGAGATGGCGCGTTATCGCTGTTTCCTTCTGGGTCTACCAGAAGAACTGGTGGGGTCTACGCCGCAGGAGATCATCGACCTTCTGCTCACGCGGCATGTCACCTTGCGCGCGGGCTATGACGACGCCACCTGCGGCGAGTTGGTGCGCGCCACCATGCGCGCCAAATTGTCCGACGACACCTCGCTCACGGGCCGCATCAAGACGGGCATCGAACGCGGCATTTCGAAACTCTTTTTCGTAAACAATTTTTGCGAAAAGGATTTCAAACGCGCCGAGGAAATCGGCGTGCCGGTGACGGCGGGGGACCGCTTCTGGGCGGTGGCCGGCGCGCTCACGATTTTCGCGCGGCTCCGCTTCTTCGGCTTTGCCACACGGAACAAATATCTCAAGGATTGGGCGGACCGTATTTTGGTGCGCAAACTCGCCCAGCGCCTCGCGAGCTACGGCCATGCGGAGTTCGAGACGGACGCGGCGCGCTATAAGGCGAAAACCGTAACGGCGTAACAATTGTTCCAGACGGGGCGCGGGCCCTCATGTTGGAAAGCTTCCGACGCGCCATGTGGCGCCAAACAAGGGAGCAACTCATGCAACAGATGAAATTCTTTATCGATACCCACGATTCCGCGAACAGCACGTTTCCGGCGGGCATTTCACCGGCGGATTTTGCGGACTTCTACAGACAATACGAAGCGGCCTGCGCCGAAGAAGGCGTTGTGAGCATGCGCATTCATGGTTGCTTTGACGAAGGTCGCGCCTTCTGTTTCAACATGGCCCCGAGCGCGGAAGCGGTTGCCCGGGTCCACGAAAAAGTGGGCCTGCCTTTTGATACGATCACCGAGGTCTCCATGGTGAGCCCCGGCGATCTGTTCGCGGGGCCTGTGGCGGCATAGCCGGGAAAGGGGAATGGAGTGACTGAAAAGACGGACCTCGTGTTCCCCTTCTCTGATGATCTGAGCGCGGAGGCGCAAGCGCGCCTTCGCGACGCCGTGTCCGTGGATACCATCGCGCCGGGCAGCGACATCCTGCGTCCGGGCGATGAAGTGGACGGGGCCTACCTTGTCCGCGCGGGGTCCCTGCGTGTCTATTATGTGGACGCCAAGAGGCACGAAGGCACGCTCTATTGGATTGCGCCGGGGGAAAGCTGCATCCTTGCCCTCAACAGCCTTTTTACTGACATGCCGTATCCCGCCTTTGCCGCGGCCGAAGCGGAGGGCGCGGAGATACTCCATGCGCCTGGTGCGATCTTTCGCGACCTCTTTGCGCGCGAGCCCGTCGTGCAACGCTTTCTGTTCGATCAGCTCTCGGGGCGCGTCTATGGATTGCTTCAGGTGCTGGAGGAACGCATGCGCTTGCCTCAAGAGGCGCGGCTGGCGGCTTTGTTGCTGGCGCAAGCGGATGAAGCGGGCGTCGTGCGACTGTCGCAGGATCAAATGGCCGCGCACCTGGGAACATCCCGCGAAGTGGTCTCACGCCTTGTCAGGAACCTTGCGAGCCAACGGCTGCTCGATACGGCGCCGCGCCGCATTGCACTTCTGAACAGGGAAAAACTCGCCGCGCTCGTGGAGGGCTAGTCGAGGTCGACCCCCGGATGTTCCGCCTTGGGCTTCCACACGGTGTCCATGCCGTGGGTGATGACCACGTTGTCCGTGCCGAACAGCTCATAGAGATATTCCGCCGCGGGCGTGATCAGTTCTGATTTTTCATTCTCGTGCAGAAAGAGCCCGAACTGGCATTTGGCCTCGATGCCAAACTCCTGTGCGATCTCCGCACCAAAGGGGCCGAGCTTTTTCGCATCCGCCAGCATCAGGGGCCCGTCAAACCATTCGGGATGTTCGGCGCGCGCGCGCACGATCCGCTTTGGCGTTTCGATACGGGAAAGCGCGCTATGTCCGAATAGATCGATGGCCATGGTTGAAATTATCGCGAAGGGCTGTGCCGAAACCATCCCCCAAAAATGGGAGGACGCTTAATTTCTTGGCCATCCAGAAATGGGATGGCCCTGCGGCGGGAACCGCAGGGCCAGGGGGGTGTGGAACCTTGGGGAGGGTTCCTCGGGAAGACACTACGGGGTCAGACCGAAGCGTCACGAGAATCCCTAGGGTTCGATTCCGGTATGGGTCAATGATTCGAATGGGTTGGAATAATCAGGGTGCGAATCAATTGGTTCGCCGAATCGATTCTATTCGTCCGATTCCTCGCCGATTTCCTCAAGATATGCAGTGAGATCGGCAATCTGTTTCGTGTCGAACTGGAAGACCGGCATCTCATATTCTTCATGGCCCACCATGATTCCTTCGCCCAGGGCTTCTTCGAGATACATCAGCGGCCACATGGTCACGAACTGGCGGAAGGGGGTCGCGTCGGCGACGGGGCTCTCGCCCGTCCGGGCTACCGCGTGACAACGCGAGCAGAGCTCTTGCGCCAGCGCTTCACCGTCGGCGGCGTTCCCTTCGTATCGGGTCCAGTCCACATCCTCGTAGGTATTTTCGCCCCGCGGCGGCTGATTGAACGCGGTGCTGCGCTCGCCGCTCGGCCAAAACAGCAGTAGCAGAAATGCACCAATCGCGACGAAACCTATAAGCACAAGCACCCAGCGGGGCATGGGGGGCCTCCAGACCTTAGAACTTTGGGCATTTTGCCAAGTATGACGGTTTTTTGCCAGCTTTCCCGCGCCGATTGACGGGCCCCGGCTTTGGGGCTCCAATATCGCCATGGTGCTGAGTGTTTCAAATCGAGTGATTTCCGGCGTCGCCGCGATGTTCGCGGCGGGGGCGATGGTCTTTGCTGCGCCTGCCTCGGCGCAATGGAGCGATGTGGCGGAGGCCTGTTACCAGTCCGAGGGCGAGCCCTCCAGCGCGGTGATCCTCTGTACCCAGGCGATCGAAGCAGGCGATCTCGATGATGAGAGCCTGGCGCTCACCTATTCCAATCGCGGCAATTCCTATTACGACCTTGGCGAATATGATCGCGCGGTAGGCGATTACAATATCGCCCTCGATCTTTTGCCCGGCGATCCCGTCACGCTTTCCAATCGTGGCGCGGCTTTTCTTGAGCTGGGCCAAAACGCGCAGGCGCTTGAAGACCTCAATGAGGCCATTCGTCTTTATCCGGATAATCCGGTGGCGCTCACCAACCGCTGTTGGATCCACGCGGTGGAGGGGCGGTTTGAATTGGCGCGCTTTGACTGTGATGAGGCGCTGGGCCTGGAGCCCGAAGACCCCATCGCACTGGCGAGCCGCGCTTATGTCTTCATGCAGCTCGGCGATGTGGAAGCCGCGCAAGTGGATGCCGATCAGGCTGTCGTCTATGGCGATCACCTTTGGCAGACGCATTTTTATCGCGGGCTTGCCTATGAGTCGGCGGGGGACCTGACCCGCGCGGCGGAGAGCTATAACCGCGCCGTGGACCTTGCCCCTGACGAGCCGCGCATCCGGCAGAAGCTGGCGGAGATCGGCGCCGCGGAACAATAATCTTACGTTAACGTAAGCGGAAATCGTTCTTGTTTGCGCCGCATCATAGATTCGTCTAATGTCCGCCTCCCTGACCATCGCGTGACGTATAGGAGGCCCCCTATGTCCGCCCAGGCAAAAATCCGCCGTAAGACCGTGACCAAGATCCGCGCCGCCAAGGGCAAGGCGCCTTTGGTTTGTCTGACCGCCTATACGGCCCCCATCGCGGCACTGGCCGACGAGGTGGCGGACCTGATCCTTGTGGGCGACAGCGCCGGCATGGTGGTCCATGGGTTCGAAAACACGGTGCCCGTCACCCTCGACATGATGATCATGCATGGCCAGGCGGTCGTGCGCGCCAGCCAGGCGGCCTGCGTCGTCGTGGACATGCCCTTTGGCTCTTATGAAGAATCCCCCGAGATCGCTTATCGCAACGCCTCGCGGCTGATGCAGGAAACCGGCTGCACGGCGGTGAAGCTGGAAGGCGGCGCGCATATGGCGCCCACCATCGCTTTCCTCGTGAAGCGGGGCATCCCCGTGATGGCGCATATCGGCCTGACGCCTCAGGCAGTGCACGCCATGGGCGGCTACAAGACCTCTGGCCGCTGCCGCACGGAATGGGCGGAAGTCGAAGCGGACGCCAAGGCGGTGGTGGAAGCGGGCGCTTTTTCGGTGGTGCTGGAAGGCATGGCCGAACCGCTGGCCGCGAAAATCACCAGTATGATCAGCGCGCCGACCATCGGCATCGGGGCCTCGGCCCAGTGCGACGGGCAAATCCTCGTGATCGACGACCTGCTGGGTCTGACCCCGCGCGTGCCCACATTCGTGAAGAAATACGCCGATCTGGACGGGGTCATCCGCGAGGCGCTGACCGCTTATGCGGCCGACGTACGGGATCGCAGCTTCCCGGCCCTTGAGCACACCTATGCGCTCAAAGAGGACGAAGAGGCGCTGAAGGCGGCCAACGAGGCCAAGAGCGCCTGAAGGCCGCATAAATCTGCCCCATTTGGGCCTATCTTCCGTTTGAATCCTGCGCGGGCTGGAGGTAGGGTACCGCGCCATTCCCGGCGGCGAGGGATTTCCACGCCGCCGCCCCTTTATTTTGGAGCCATCGCCCCGTGAGTGACGTCTTTCAGGAAGTCGACGAAGAACTTCGCCGCCAGCATCTCGACAAAGTCTTCAAGACCTACGGCCCTCTGATACTGAGCGGCTTGATTGTGATCCTTGTGGGCTATGCCGGGTTCATGTTCTGGCAGGGCTATCAGGAACGGCGCGCCTCGGCGGCGGCTGACCAATTGATGCACGGCATCGAGTCCCTTGTGGGTGGCGACGAAGAAGGGGCGCTTGCCACCTTTGGCGCGCTCGGCGACAGCGGCCCCGACGGTTACGCCATGCTGGCCGCGTTCCAGGAAGCGGGCGCCATGCGTCAGATGGGAAACCTCACCAACGCCATCGCGACCTATGACAGCATCGCCGCGAACAATGGCTACGACGCGGAGTTTCGCGACCTTGCGCAGTTCTATGCGGGGCTCACGGCAATCTCGAGCCCCGACGCCACCTACGAAGACATCACAAACCGCCTTGAGCCCGTTGCCACTGGCAACAGCCCCTGGCGCTATCATGCCCAGGAAGCGCTTGGTTATGCGGCGCTGCGTGAAGGGCAGAACGATGTCGCCGAAACCTATTATGAAAGCTTGACCGCAGATGCGCTCGTGCCCGCCGGAATTGCGGCGCGCGCCAATGAAATGCTCAATGTTGCCCTGGCCGCTGTCGAAGCCGAAGGCGGGGCCGACGCGCCCGCAACGCCGGAAGCTGAAAGCGCCCCGGCAGAAGACGCCCCCACGGAATAAGCGCCTCGCGCCAAACCAAGGATTAGGATCGCCATGACCCAGGTTCAACGTATCTTTGCCCTCTGCATGACCGCCGGCTTGTTTGTCGGTCTGGGGGCGTGCAGTTCCGTCTCGGACATGTTGTCCACTGAAACGGACGAAGAGGTCACGGGCCAGACCATCGCCATCCTGTCGCTTGAAGACACGCTGACCGCGGACCCGCGCATCGCGGAAATGCCGGTCAACCTGCCGCGCGCCTATACGAACGCGCAGTGGCCGCAGCCCGGTGGTGCCCCCACCAACGCGATGCAGCACCTGGAACTTGATGGCCAGCTCAACCGCGTGTGGTCGCGCGGCGCGGGTGCGGGCAATGGGTCGGCCTCGCGGCTCACATCTGCGCCGGTCATGGCGGACGGGCGTCTTTACATGTTGGACGCGGAAGCGGAAGTGCACGCGCTCGACGCCGAAGACGGCAGCCGTATCTGGCGCACCAGTTTGCGCCGGGAGGGGGAAGCGCGCCGCGCGGGTTTTGGCGGCGGCGTTGCATTCGCTGGTGACCGCGTCATCGTGACGACAGGTTTTGGCGATATCTACGCGCTGAATTCGGAAACAGGTGATGAACTTTGGGTGCGCGAGATCGGCATACCGATCCGCACCTCGCCCACGGTCATGTCGGGCCGCGCCTTTGTGGTGACCACCGACAACCAGCTCCTTGCCGTTGATACGGACAATGGCGAGGTGTTGTGGAACCAGCGCGCCTTTCAGGAAAGCGCGGGGTTGATTGCGGCGACCAGCCCGGCGGCCACCAATGATGTGGTGATCGCGCCTTTTTCCTCCGGTGAGCTTGACGCGGTGCGGATCCAAACCGGCAGTCTTGCCTGGTCGGATCAGTTGACGCGCACGGGCAACTTCACGCCGCTGGCCAACATCAATGCGATTGCCGCGCGCCCGGTGATTGTCGATGGCCGCGTTTACGCCATCAGCCATTCGGGCCGTTTTGTCGCCATCGACTTGCGGACCGGGGAACGCATCTGGACCACGAATGTGGCGAGCACGCAGACCCCGTGGATCGCGGGCAACTTTGCCTTTGTGGTGACACTGGATGCGGAACTCGTATGCATCTCGACCCGCGATGGCCGTGTGCGCTGGATCACGCAGCTTGACCAATGGCGGAACGAGAACCGTGAACGAGGCGCCATCCAATATGTGGGCCCGGTGCTGATCTCCAACCGCCTGGTGGTGATTTCCTCGCAAGGGCACATGGAAGAATACTCTCCGCAGACCGGTGAATTCCTCGATTCTCATCGCGTGGGTGACCCTGTGTCCCTGCCGCCGATCGTCGCGAACAACACCCTTTATGTGTATACGGACGATGCGGACCTTGTGGCCTTCCGCGGCGAAGGCGAACAACGCCAGCGCCGCGTGCGCCAGCCGGTGAACGAAGCGGATGCCGAGGGCGAAGGCGGGGGCTTCCGCTTGCCGTGGTCGCGCCGCGACGATGCGGAGGACGCCCCGGAAGAAGACGCAACACCGGTTTCAACCACCTCTTCTGACGACGGCGCGGACGGCGCCGAAGACGAAGATAGCGGCGGAGGGTTCAGATGGCCCTGGTCGTCGCGATAGTCGGCAGGCCGAACGTCGGTAAATCCACACTCTTCAACCGGTTAGTCGGTCAGCGTGTTGCCCTGGTGGACGACATGCCTGGCGTGACGCGCGACCGGCGCGAAGGGGATGCCAGGCTGGGTGATCTCGATTTTCGAGTGATCGACACAGCGGGCCTGGAAGATGCCACCGACGAGAGCCTTGAAGGACGCATGCGGGCGCAAACGCAGACCGCTATTTCCGAAGCCGACGTGACTTTGTTCCTGATCGATGCGCGCGCGGGCGTGACGCCGGCGGATGAACATTTTGCCGAATTGCTGCGCAAGGGCGGACGGCCCGTGGTGCTTGTGGCCAACAAGGCCGAAGGCCGGGGCGGCGAGGCGGGGCTGATCGACGCCTATGGGCTTGGGATCGGCGATCCTGTCGGCATCTCCGCCGAACACGGCGAGGGCATGGGTGATCTCTATGGCGTACTTGAGCCCTTCCATGCCGCCAAGCTCGAAGAAGAGGCGCTGGAAGAAGCGGAAGAGGACCCGGACAAGCCCCTGCGCATTGCCATCGTGGGGCGCCCAAATGTGGGCAAGTCCACGCTCATCAATCGCATTCTGGGCAAGAACCGCCTGCTAACGGGGCCCGAGGCCGGCATCACCCGCGACAGTATTGCAGTGGACTGGGTCTGGCAGGATCAGAAGATCAAATTGTTCGATACCGCGGGCATGCGCCGCAAGGCACGAGTGACGGAGAAAGTTGAAAAGCTGTCGGTGGGCGAGACCTTGCGCGCCGTGCGCTTCGCCGAAGTGGTCGTCGTGATGATGGATGCGACCGACGCGCTGGAAAAGCAAGACTTGCAGATCGCCGACCTTGTGGCGCGCGAAGGCCGCGCGCTGGTGCTGGCCTTCAACAAGTGGGACCTCATCGAGGACAAGAACCAAAAACTCAAAGAGATCAAGGAACGCGTGGCGCGGCTCCTGCCGCAGGTGCCTGAAGTTCCCGTTGTCACCATGACGGCGGAGGCGGGGCGCGGCACGGAGGCCATGCTCAAGGCCGTGATGAAGGTCTATGAGTACTGGAACCGGCGCGTGCCCACCGGGCATCTCAATCGCTGGCTTGACATGGCGACCCAGCGCCATCCGCCGCCCGCGGTCAGCGGCCGCCGTATCCGCATCAAATATGTGACGCAGACAAGCGCACGCCCACCCACCTTTGCTGCCTTTACGCAGCGGGCGGACAAGCTGCCGGATTCCTATACGCGGTATCTGATCAATTCATTGCGGGAAGCCTTTGACATCCCCGCGGTGCCGGTGCGGCTGAACCTGCGCAAGCGCGACAACCCCTTTGACACGGCCAAGGACAGCCCCAAGGGCAAAACGCGAACGCTCAGTCACTCAAAGAAAAAGAAATAGCGCTTTTGGTCATGCTCCGACTTGATCGGCGCATCCAGGGTGGTGTCGTCTGGACCCTCCGGTCAAGCCGGAGGGTGACAGCTTTTCACTTCAGCGCGGCTGGAAATTGACGATCTCGCCATTGCGCGTGCAGGCGGGACCAGCCAGTTCCAGGAACAGCGGCACAATCTCACTTGGATGCGGCAGCGTATCGGGGTCTTCGCCCGGGAAGGCGCGTGCCCGCATGGCCGTGCGCATGGGTCCGGGGTTGATCAGATTCACGCGCACATTGGTCTTGTCGTTTTCCGCCGCATAGACCTGACCCAACATGTTGAGCGCGGCCTTGGATACGCAATAGGGGCCCCAATAAGCTTTGGCGCGGACGGCAGCACCGGAGGTCACAAATACCGCGCGGCCCGCGTCCGATTTTTGCAGCAATGGATCGAGCGTGCGGATCAGCATCCAGCTTGCGTTGACATTCACGTCCATGGCCTCGAGCCAGGTCTTGGGCTCAAGATTGTTCAGCGGCGTCAGCGCGCCCAGCGAGCCTGCATTGGCGATCAGGATATCGAGCTTGCCCCAGCGTTCGTTGATCGAGGCGGCGAGGCGGCCATAGCCCTCGAAATCGCGCAGGTCAAAGGGCACCAGCGTTGCCGAGCCCCCGAGCTGTTTGATCTCGTCGTCGAGCTCCTCAAGAGCGCCGGAGGTGCGGGCGACGGCGATCACATGCGCGCCTTCTTTTGCAAGGCCCAGGGCCACTTGCCAGCCAATGCCGCGCGAGGCGCCGGTCACAAGCGCGACGCGGCCTTCGAGTTTCTTGTCGGTCATGAACGTCTCGTTTTGTCAGGCAGATTCAGTTTCGGTGAGCAGGGAAAGCTGCGCGTCGTCTTCGCCGCCGTCCTTGTCCACCAGGGGCAGGGGATACTCGCCCGTGAAGCAGGCGTCGCAGAACTGTGGGCACTCGCCGTTCCGCGCGGCTTCCCCCACAGCGCGGTAAAGCCCGTCGATGGAAAGAAACTCGAGGCTATCGACGCCGATCACCTTTTCCATCTCGCGCAAACTCAGGCGCGCGGCCATCAGCTTGTCTTTTTCCGGCGTATCGACGCCATAGTAGCACGGGTCCGTGGTCGGCGGGCTTGCGATACGCATGTGCACTTCTTTCGCGCCCGCTTCGCGCATCATCTCGACAATCTTGACCGAGGTCGTGCCGCGCACGATGGAATCGTCAATCAGCACCACGCGCTTGCCCGCCACAAGGGGGCGGTTGGCGTTGTGCTTTAGCTTTACGCCCAAGTGGCGAATTTGATCGGTGGGTTCAATAAAGGTTCGGCCCACGTAGTGATTGCGGATAATGCCAAGATCGAAGGGCACGCCAGAGGCTTGGGCATAACCGATGGCGCCGGGAACACCGGAGTCCGGAACCGGCACAACCAGATCTACATCGATGGGTTTTTCCCGCGCGAGCTCCGCGCCGATGCGCTTGCGGACTTCATAGACGGAGCGCCCTTCGACCAGGCTGTCGGGGCGCGCAAAGTAGACGTACTCGAAAATGCAGAACCGCTGCGGCTTCTTGGCAAAGGGCCAGAAGCTTTCGATGCCGTCCTTGGTAATGACCACCATCTCGCCCGCTTCCACATCGCGGACGAATTCCGCGCCGATAATGTCTAGCGCGCAGGTCTCGGACGTCAGGATCCACGAATCTTCCAGCTTGCCGAGCACAAGCGGCCGCACGCCATAAGCGTCGCGTACACCGACCAGCTTTTTCTTGCTGAGGCAGACAAGTGAGAAGGCGCCTTCCACCCGGTGCAGCGCGTCGGCAAGACGAGAGAGCGTATCGGGCTCCCGGCTGCGCGCGATCAGGTGAATGACGTTCTCCGAATCCGAGGTGGTTTGGAAAATTGCGCCGTCCTGCACGAGCTGTTTGTGCAGGGTACGGGCGTTAGTCAGATTGCCGTTGTGGGCCACCGCGATGCCGCCGCCCGCCAGATCGGCGAAGAGAGGCTGGGTGTTGCGCACCGCGCCGCCACCGGCAGTGGAATAACGCACATGCCCGATGGCGCAGTCGCCGGCCAGCCGGGCGATCACGTCGGGGCGGGTGAATTTGTCGCCCACAAGCCCGAGGCGCCGGTCTGCGTTGAAGTTCTTGCCGTCGAAGGTGACGATGCCAGCAGCTTCCTGGCCGCGGTGCTGCAGGGCGTGGAGCCCGAGCGCGGTCATGGCGGCGGCGTCCGCATTGCCGAAGATGCCGAAGACCCCGCACTCCTCGTGCAGTTTATCGTCATCGAAGGGATTGGTGGTGAGGGCGGTGGGGCCGCTCTCGCCGGTCTCAAAGCCGGAAAAATCCGCCATTTAGTGCCAAAACCTAATCAGTCGCCACTGGTGCTTTCGATCAGCTGATCGAGGGCTTGCCGCTCAGAATCGTCATAGCCATCCTCGTCAGCTTCGCCTGCGGGCGCTTCATAGGCGGGATCGGAGGTCGAAGCAACCCCTCGCGCACCGTGTGCGCCATCTTGTGGCACTATTGCCGAGAGGCCCCGGGCCGTAATGTCGATAAAGGGATAAAGACTGGCCTCGGCCACATAGGCGGGCGGCTCCTCATCGGTGCCGGCGAGCCCCAAAAACCAAAAGCCCACGGCCACCAGAACAAGCCCGCGCGCGATGCCGAAGACAAAGCCCAGAGACCGATCGAACTGGCCCGGATTGTCTACCTTGAGCATATCGGCGATTCGATCGGAGAAGAAATTCAGGATCCAAAGCGAGCCGAAGAAGGTCACGAACAGCGAGATGACGTCGGCGATGATTCCCACGGAAATCGCGTTGTGGGCCAAGGGTTGAACCAGCGGAAAGACGAAGTAGGTGCTGGCGCCCGTGGCGACCCAGGCAAAGATTGAGATCGTCTCCCGCGCGAACCCGCGTCGGAACGCAAAAAGGGCGGAAATCAGCATGACCGCCAGAATGCCGAGATCAATAAAACTCATGGATCAATTCCTCCCCGGGTTTCGGCGGCTCGCCCCGCCGCGCGCGATGCGTCTAGCTGCCCAGCGACCCGTCCTTCAGGAGATCAAGCAGAGCATTAAGGTCCGCCACTTCATAAGTGGTTAACGCCGGTTCACCTTTTGCCTTTTTCCCCGTTTCGCCCTTGGGGCGGGCGGGGGCGAGGGCGGCGCGAAAGCCCAGTTTGCCTGCCTCTTTCAGGCGGGCATCGCCCTGCGCCACCCGGCGGATGGTGCCCGACAGCGAGACTTCGCCGAAAAGCACAATATGCGGGGGCACGGGGATATTCAGGTGCGAGGAGATGAGCGCCGCGGCGACGGCAAGGTCGGCGGCAGGCTCGTTCACGCGCAAGCCGCCCGCGACGTTCAGATAGACATCGTTCCCGGCAAGGCTAAGTCCCGCGCGGGTTTCCAGCACCGCCAGCACCATGGCGAGGCGGCCTGTGTCCCATCCCACCACAGCCCGGCGCGGTGTGCCCAGGGGCGAGGGGGCAACGAGCGCCTGTAGCTCCACCAGAACGGGGCGGGTGCCCTCGATCCCCGCAAAGACGCAAGAGCCAGAGGCGGCTTCGTCGCGGGAGGAGAGAAATAGCGCGGAGGGGTTTGCGACCTCCGAGAGCCCCTCGCCGGTCATCTCAAACACGCCGATCTCGTCCGTCGGGCCAAAGCGGTTTTTGACGGCGCGCAAAATGCGGAACTGGTGGCCGCGCTCGCCTTCGAAATAAAGCACCGTGTCGACCATGTGCTCGACGACGCGGGGCCCTGCGATCTGCCCATCCTTGGTGACGTGACCGACCAGCAGCACCGTTGCGCCGGAGCGTTTGGCGTAGCGCACGAGTTCCTGTGAACACGCGCGCACCTGGCTCACCGTGCCCGGCGCGCTTTCCAGCACGTCCGACCACATGGTCTGAATGGAATCGATCACCACCAGGCGTGGGCTTTTCGCTTCAAGCGTTGAAAGGATATCGCGCAGGTTCGTGGCGGCGGCGAGTTCGACTTTTGCATCGGACAGGCCGAGGCGGCTCGCGCGCAGTCGCACCTGCGCAATGGCTTCTTCGCCGGAAACGTAAATCACTTCGCCTCCGTCCGCGAGTTTCGCCGCCACTTGCAACAGCAATGTGGATTTGCCGATACCCGGGTCGCCGCCCACGAGGATGGCTGAGCCGGGCACCAGCCCGCCGCCAGTGACGCGATCAAATTCATCGATGTGACTGATGGCGCGGGGCGGCTCGGCGCTTTCGCCCCTCAAGGCGACAAGCTCAAGCTTTGCGCCTTTGGATTTTGAAGCCGCGAGGGAAGTTTTCGGCGCGGCTTCGCCTGTGCGGCCGGGTTCTTCCTGCAGGGTGTTCCATTCGCCGCAGGCGTCGCAGCGGCCCTGCCACTTCGAGGTAACAGCGCCGCAGGACTGGCAAACATAATTGGGCGCGGGCCGGGCCATATCAGCTCTTCAGCACGTCCATCTGGATCGGCCCTTCCGCGCGGCCATGCACGAATTGATCGACCATTGCGTTGCCCGCGCTGTCGATCTGGCTTGCGGGCCCGCGCCAGATGATCTGACCCTTGTGGATCATGGCGATGTCGTCGGCGATCTTGCGCGCGGACGCCATGTCGTGGGTGATGGAAAGTGCCGTCGCGCCCAGGTCCTTCACCCGTTCGACAATCAGCTCGTTGATCACGTCCGCCATGATGGGGTCGAGCCCCGTGGTGGGCTCATCAAAAAAAATGATCTCCGGCTGCGAGGCGATGGCGCGGGCAAGCGCCACACGCTTTTGCATGCCGCCGGAAAGTTCCGCCGGATAAAGCTCGCCCACATCAGAAGGCAGGCCCACCTTGCGCAGGTTTTCAATGGCGACGTCTTTCGCCTTTTTGCGGTTCATGCGTTTGGACTGGATCAGGCCAAAGCCGACATTTTCCCAAACGGGCAGGGAGTCAAACAGCGCCGCGCCCTGAAACAACATGCCGAATTTGTTCAGCAGTTTTTCGCGCGCATGGGCGCTCATGCCAACGGTTTCCTGACCGTCCACCTTGATGGAGCCTTTGTCCGGTGTGAGCAGACCCAGAATGCATTTCAGCATCACGGACTTGCCGGTGCCCGAGCCGCCAATCACGACGAGCGACTTGCCGGCTTCGACAGTGAGGTCGAGGCCATTCAGCACCTTCTTGGAGCCGAAGGCTTTGTAAACGCCAGTGAGTTCGATCTTGGGTGTATCAGCCATATCTAGAGCGGGGTCACGCCTTCGTTGAAGAGGAGGGAGGTCATCAGATAGTTCGCGGCAAGGATCAGGATCGAGGCAAAGACCACGGCGTTCGTCGTGGCGCGGCCCACGCCTTGCGCGCCGCCTTGGGAATTGAAGCCCTGATAACAGCCCATCATGGCGATGATGAAGCCAAAGACGGCCGCCTTGTAGAGGCCGGACAATACGTCGCCCATTTCCACAAAGTCATAGGAGTTTTGAATGTAGACGCTGGAGTTGAAGCCCAGCCCCTGCGTCGCGACCAGCCAGCCGCCCATGACGCCGATGATGTCGGCGATCAGAACAAGCAGGGGCAGTGCGATGACGCCCGCGATCAGGCGCGGCGCCACAAGGTATTTGAACGGGTTCGTCGAAAGCGTTCTTAGCGCGTCGATTTGTTCGGTCACGCGCATGGTGCCGATCTCCGCCGCGATGGCGGCCGCGACGCGCCCCGCAACCATCAGCGAGGCAATGACGGGGCCAAGCTCCCGCGTGATACCCAGCACCACGATGTTCGGCACAATGCTTTCAGCGTTAAAACGCGCGCCGCCGATATAAATCTGCAGCGCCAGCACCGCGCCCGTGAATACGGCTGTCATTCCGACGACGGGCAATGAGAAATAGCCGATGCGCAGGAGTTGCTCGATGATCAGGCGCGGGTAGTACGGCGGCAGGAATGTATGGCGTATTGCGGCAAGGGCGAACCGCATGAAATGGCCGGTTGCCCGAAATCCCGCAAGCGTGGAACTGCCGATAACCGCGAACGGATTTGTGAATGTCATGTCTGCCCCTGATTGCCTGATAGGACGGCCCGCGCGGCAATAGAAAAGGGTGGCCCGCCACGCGAAGGGCCATTCGAATCGCTGAACCTAAATGTAGCGTCTTAAGTAGCGTTTGCCGAGACTTGTAAAAAGCTCATAAGGCAGGGTTCCTGCCGCTTGCGCGAGCTCCTGCGGCGTCACATTCGCACCCATGGTTTCGGCCCAGCCCCCCACGAAAACCGCCTTTTCCGGCACATCGGTCATATCGACCGTGATGAGGTCCATTGAGACGCGCCCCACCACCGGCGCGCGGATGCCGCCGATGTGCACAAATCCCTTGTTCCCCAGCGTCCAGGGATAGCCGTCGGAATACCCGAGCGCGAGGGTGGCGAGCCGCGTGGGGCGATCGGCGGTCCATGTCGCGCCATAGCCGGCGCTCTCGCCGGGCTCCAGCTCCTGAACCTGGAGAATGCGTGCCTCCGCCGTCGCCACGTTGCGGATGGGGGCGTGCACCTTGGGCCCCGGTCCGCAGCCATAGAGCGCGACGCCGGGGCGGCAGATGTCAAAGTGATAGTCCTGCCCCAGCAGGATGCCGCCGGAATTGGCGAGGCTCGCCTTGGCCTTGGGCAGGCGGGCGAGGCCAGCGCGGAAGCGTTCCAGCTGTTTGGTGTTCACATGAGAGGCGGCGTCTTCGGAAGACGCGAGATGGCTCATCCAGAATGTGACCTCAATGCCGTCGAGCAGCGAGAGATCACCGGCCAGCGTTTCCAGCTCTTCTTCTGGCAGCCCAAGCCGGTGCATGCCGGTGTCAAAATGGATGGCGGCGCGCAGGCGCTCGTGGCGTGAGCGCCGCATGGCACGGTATTGCCGGATCTCATCAAGGCTGTTGAGCACGGGGGTCAGGTTGTAGCGGTGAAAAATGCCGCCCGTGTCGCCCACCAGACCGTCGAGGATATAGATCTCCGCGTCGATGCCCGCGCGGCGCAACTCCACCCCTTCGTGCGCGCGGGTGGTGAAGAAGAGATCGCAACCGACTTGCTCAAGAGCCTTGGCCACCACCTCCGCGCCCAGGCCATAGGCGTTCGCCTTCACCACGGCGGACATGCGCGCGCCGGGGGCGGCCGCTTTCAGCGCCCGGTAGTTGGCTTTCAATGCCTCAAGCTCGACGGTCAGCCGCGCGGTCTCGGGCGTCATGGCGAAATCTCTGGTCATGGCTAAGGCCCTATAGACGCCTGCAAAATGGCAAGGTCAAGGCGCGGCAGGGTTAACCCCCTGATCGGAAAGGGCCCCTAGAACTGGTGCTGATCCAGATCTTCCCGTTCTTCCAAATTGCCAAAGCGGGTGTATTCCGCCGTGAAGCTGAGTTCCACATCGCCAGTGGGGCCGTGACGTTGTTTGGCAACGATCACCTCGGCCTTGCCTTCGACGGCGGCGAGCTCCTCGGGCAGGGCCCCTTCGAGGCGCTTGTAGTACTCCTCCCGGAACACAAACATCACCACGTCGGCGTCCTGTTCGATGGAGCCCGATTCCCGCAGGTCCGACAGAAGCGGACGCTTGTCGGGGCGGCTTTCCACCGCCCGGCTCAGCTGGCTGAGGGCCACGATGGGAACATTAAGTTCTTTCGCCAAGGCTTTGAGATTGGTGGTGATTTCCGTCACTTCCTGCACACGGCCATCGTTCTTGCGCTTGTCGGACCCGGCGAGCAACTGGATGTAGTCGATGATGATCAGGTCGAGCCCCGACTTGCGTGCCTGCCGCCGCGCGCGGGCGGCGAGGGCGGCAACCGTGAGCCCGCCCGTGTCGTCGATGTAGAGGGGCAGCTCCTGCAGCTCGTCGATGGTTCTCACCAGATGGCGGTACTGGTTCTCAGAAATCTTGCCCCGGCGGATATCGCTCGAGGGGATCATGGCCTGCTCGGAGATGATCCGCGTGGCGAGCTGTTCCGCTGACATTTCAAGGCTGTAGAACGCCACCTTAAAGTGCTCGGGCTCTTCGGCCTGGCTTTCCTTATTGAAAGTTCGCGCGACGTTGAAGGCGATGTTGGTGGCGAGCGACGTTTTCCCCATGCCCGGACGTCCCGCGAGGACGATGAGGTCGGACTTTTGCAGCCCGCCCAACAGCGCATCGAGCCGGGTCAGCCGTGTGGCGACGCCAGACAGGTGCCCATCCCGGCTGAAGGCGCTTTCCGCCATGACGCGGGCCTGTTCCAGCGCGTCCTTGAAATCGAGAAACCCGCCGGCGGTGCGTCCCGTCTCGGCCAGGGAGTAGAGGTTCTGTTCCGCGTCGGAGATGAGCCCTTCAGGGTCGTCATCGACCCCTGCGTGAACCGAGCTTTCCACCAGCCGCTGGCCGATCTCGATCAGACCGCGCCGCTGGGCGAGGGTGTGCACCAGCCGCGCATAATCGGTGACGATGGAAACGGGTGTCGCCCAGGCCGCAATACGCGCGAGATAGTCCGTGCCGCCCACGTCGGCCATGGCCGGGTCGCGTTCGAAGTAAGCGGACATGGAGATGGGGGACGCGATGTGGCCCTTGTCGATCAGTTTCGCCGCCGTGCGGAAAATGCGTTCGTGCAGGCCTTCCGAAAAATCTTCCGCGCGCATGATGTCCTGCACGCGATAGAAGGCTTCGTTGTTCAAAAGAATCGCGCCCAGCACCATCTGCTCGGCTTCGATGTTGGAGAGCCCGTCGCGAACCGCTTCCAGCGTTTCGGCGTCGGGGGTGTCCATTTGCGCAAGTATGTCTTCGGCTTCCATGGCGCAGATTGAATTCCGAATCGTTTCACGAATCAAACAGTATTCGTGATTCGGGCCAACGAAGTTACTCCCAGTTTGAATAAGACTGTGGATGATCTTTCATCAATTGAAACTCGCGCGCGCGGAACGAAAAAGAGCGGTACGTTTCCGCACCGCCCTTGATCTGAATGTTTGATGTGAAGCTTTGACGCCAAGCCGTTATTCGGACTTGGGTTCTTCTTCCGTTGCTTCGTCTTCTGCAGCGCCCGTTTCTTCGGTGGCGGCAAGTTCGTCCGCCACTTCGGCGATGACGTCTTCTTCGAAGACTTCTTCGATGTCGAGCGCAGCTTCGCGTTCTTCCTCGGTCGCCAGCACGTTTTCACCGCGGGCTTGGCGTTCAGCTTCTTCTGCTGAGCGGGCCACGTTCACGGTGATGGTGACGGTGACTTCGGGGTGCAACTGCACACGTTGGTCAAACAGGCCCAGCATCTTGACGGGCTTGTCCAGGATCACCTGATGCTTGTCCACATGGAAGCCTTGTTCGCTCAGCATTTCGGCGATATCGCGCGCGGCGACCGAACCGTAAAGCTGACCGCTTTCACCCGCCTGGCGGATGATCACGATGCCAACGCCGTCGAGCTTGGTGCCCACGGCTTCGGCTTCGGACTTGCGTTCCAGGTTGCGCGCTTCGAGTTCGGCTTTTTGCGATTCAAAACGCTTCTTGTTGTCTTCGGTGGCGCGCAACGCCTTGCCACGCGGCAGAAGATAGTTGCGGGCAAAGCCGTCCTTCACACGGACGAGGTCGCCCATCTGGCCCAGCTTTTCGACGCGTTCGAGCAGGATAATATCCATTGGTCTTTTCCTTCTCTCTCGCTTAGTCGAGCGTATAGGGCAGGAGCCCCAGGAAGCGCGCGCGCTTGATCGCCTGGGCGAGCTTGCGCTGGTGCTTCACAGATACGGCGGTGATGCGGGACGGCACAATCTTGCCGCGCTCGGAAACGAAGCGCTGCAGAAGCCGGGTGTCCTTGTAATCGATCTTCGGCGCACCGGTGACCGAGAAGGGACAGGTTTTCCGGCGGCGGAAGAACGGGCGCCGAACGGGAACTTGAGGAATACGATCTGACATTGGTTCAGGCTCCCTTATTCTGCAGACGATGCTGCGGGTTTGTTGTCATCACGACGGGGACGGTCGTCCCGGTCACGGCGCGGGCCACGGTCGTCACGGTCGCGGCCACCAAAGCTGCGTCCGCCGCCACCGTGGCGCGGGCGATCATCGCGGCCGGCGCGAAGCAGCGCGGCCGGATTGGGATCAAGCTCGTCAACACGGACAGTGAGGAAGCGCAGGACGTCGTCATGGATGCGCATCTGGCGTTCCATTTCGGCGACGGCGGGGTGCGGCGCATCAATATTCATGCGCACGTAATGACCCTTGCGGTTCTTTTTGATTTTGTAGGTAAGGGTGCGAAGGCCCCAGCTTTCGACCATCGACACCGTGCCGCCGTTTTCTTCGACAATGGCTTTAAAGGCGTCGGACATCTGGTCGACTTGTTGCGTCGACACATCTTGCCGCGCAATGAATACGTGTTCGTAGAGTGGCATATTGGCCCTCATTTTTGCTTGTTAAACCCTCGCGCCGCGGCACCTCTCAGGGATTTTGCCCTGAAAAGCGACGGTTCCCCGGGACGGAAGGGGGTACGAACAACCCCCAGCGCTGGGCCAAAAAGGCCCGCCCGACGACCGCAGCACGTCGAAGGCGCGGGATATAGAGGAACGGGGCAGGATACGCAAGGGGGCGCATTATCTGGGCACTGAGGGCCTGCGATACCGGCCTCGCCCCCCGACAATTGCCTGTTTCACGTGGAACAGGCTGCAACGGCCCCTAGCGGCTGCCCCGACCGCCACCGATCGGATCGGAGTTGGGGCCGATGTCGATATCCGAATTGAGGATATTATTGGGCCCGCGTCCTTCGCCGGTCTCGTCCGCCTTGGCGCCGGAATCGGTGTCGGTATAGCCAGTGTAGCTGCCGTGCTCCCGATATTTGGGATCCGCGTTGCGACCGTCGTCATTATCGGAAAAATAGCCGCTTTCATCGCCGCTGCGGGGATGGGCGTTGCCTTGGTTCGGCCCCTCCGCCGCGCGGGAGCGGTCATTGTTTGGCCCGGTGTCATTATTGGGCCCATGGTCGCCACGAGGCTGGGCCCGTGCGCCGGACGTCGTACCTGAGACGGCGCCAAAGGCGCCCAGGGCCAGCGCGGCGCCGGTGACGCTGCGCAGGAAGGATCGACGGTTCAGAGGCTTTTTCTTGGACATATCTTTTCCCCCTTTGGATCGGCCTGCGCCCCCAGGGCGCGCCGACCTTGACACTCTAGCACCTCCGGGGCACAGAAGCCGCAAATTACCGAAGATTTTGAGGGAACAGCGATCATGGTCACACGGGCGTTTACCTTTCCCGGGCAGGGCAGCCAGGCGGTGGGCATGGGCAAGCCGCTGGCCGACGCCTATGCGGCGGCGCGGGAAGTCTTTGAGGAAGTGGACGACGCCCTGGGCCAAAAACTCTCGACCCTGATGTGGGCGGGCGAGGGCGACGAGCTGACCCTGACGGAAAACGCCCAGCCAGCGCTGATGGCGGTCTCGGTCGCTGTGATCCGCGCGCTCGAGGCCGAAGCAGGCTTTGATTTCAGCAAGCACGCGGCTTTCGTGGCGGGGCACAGCCTGGGCGAGTATTCCGCGCTCGCCGCTTCGCGCTCGCTGAGCCTTTCCGACACGGCGAAGCTTCTCAAGACCCGTGGCCTGGCGATGCAGAAAGCCGTGCCCGTGGGCGAGGGCGCCATGGCGGCGTTGCTGGGGCTGGATCTAGCGGTCGTCGAAGAAAAGGTCATGGACCCCGATCAGAAAGACGGCGTCTGTTCCATCGCCAATGACAATGCCCCCGGGCAGGTGGTGATTTCGGGCGCGAAAGCCGCCGTGGATGCCGCCATCGAGCGTGCCAAGGAAGCTGGCGCAAAGCGCGCCATGCCGCTGCCGGTCTCCGCGCCGTTCCATTGCCCGCTGATGCAGCCTGCCGCCGATGCCATGGCCGAGGCGCTGGGGGCCGTGACCATCGCGCCGCCGCAAGTGCCGCTGGTGGCGAATGTCATCGCCGATCAAACCTCGGACCCCGAAACCATTCGCGACCTGCTGGTTAAACAGGTGACAGGCCGTGTGCGCTGGCGCGAAAGCGTTGTGTGGCTCGGCAATAATGGCGTCGACACGCTGGTGGAAGCTGGCGCGGGAAAAGTGCTGACCGGCATGGCCAAGCGCATCAACCGCGAACTGACGAATTTCAACGTTGAATCGCCCGACGATCTCGAAGCGTTCGCAAAGACGCTCTAATTCCATTTCCGTTTCCGGAGGACCTTATATGTTTGATCTCAGCGGCAAGCGCGCTCTCGTGACGGGCGCATCAGGCGGCATTGGCGGCGACATCGCCCGCGCGCTTCACGGCCAGGGCGCGATTGTCACGCTTTCGGGTACCCGCGCCGAAAAGCTTGAAGCGCTTAAGGGCGAGCTGGGCGATCGCGCGCATATCGCCACCTGTAATCTGAAAGACAATGCAGACGTTGATGCGCTGCCGGGCAAGGCAGTCGAGGCCATGGGCGGGCTCGATATTCTGGTGAACAATGCAGGGCTAACCCGCGACAATCTTTTCATGCGCATGAAAGACGATGAATGGGACGAAGTGATTCAGGTGAACCTGACCGCCGCGTTTCGCCTCGCCCGCGCCTCCTTGCGCGGCATGATGAAACAACGTTGGGGGCGGATCGTTTCCATCACCTCTGTTGTCGGGACCATGGGCAATCCGGGGCAGGGCAATTATGCGGCCACCAAGGCGGGCCTTGTGGGCATGTCCAAATCCCTGGCCCAGGAAGTCGCCAGCCGGAACATTACGGTGAATTGCGTGGCGCCGGGCTTTATCGAAACCGCCATGACCGATGCCCTGACCGATGACCAAAAGGCCGCTATCAACGGCACGATTCCCGCCGGCCGGATGGGCGCGGGCGTTGACGTAGCCGCCGCAGTTGCGTATTTGGCCAGCGACGAGGCCGCCTATATGACGGGGCAGACGCTCCACGTTAACGGCGGCATGGCCATGATCTGATCGTCTTCCGGGGCGAAATTATTAGTAAATCTAAGGACTTAGCCCTGCGTTTCCGGGGCGTCTTCCAAGTGGCGTCCGGCACACAAGTGTGCTAGGACACGGGCGAAAAATTCGGGGGCTCTCTGCCCTCCGTGTCTAAAAACCTATGAGGGCTGAAATGAGCGATACCAAAGAACGCGTTGCTAAAATCGTTGTGGAACACCTGGGCGTTGATGCCGATAAAGTAGTCGAAGGCGCCAGCTTCATCGACGATCTCGGCGCGGACAGCCTCGACACCGTCGAGCTGGTCATGGCGTTCGAAGAAGAATTCGGTATTGAAATCCCCGACGACGCGGCGGAAACCATTCAAACCGTTGGCGACGCGATCAAATTCATCGACGCCAACGCATCGTAAAGTTATTTGCCAAGACGCCGCCTGTGAGCATCATGGGCGGCGTTTTTGTATCTGCGTGAAATTTGAGCAGCGAGAAGGGATTTTCCATGAGACGCGTTGTTGTTACCGGCCTTGGACTTGTCACCCCTTTAGCGAACGGTGTTGAGCCGTCGTGGAAACGGTTGCTCAATGGTGAAAGCGGCATCAAGCCGATCACCAAATTTCCGACCGACGATCTGAAGTGCTCGATCGCGGGTGGGGTGCCGCTGAAAGGCGAAAGCCCCAACGACGATGCCTTCGATCCCGAAGAAACGATGCCCGAGCGCGAACGCAATCGGATCGACCATTTCATTCTGTTCGGTATCGCCGCCGCCGACGAGGCGCTGGCCGATTCCGGCTGGAAACCGGAAAGCGAAGAAGACAAGTGCCGCACGGGTGTTCTCATCGGGTCCGGCATCGGCGGTCTTGAAACCATTTACAACGCCTCGCTGCTGCTTGAGGAAAAAGGCCCGCGGCGGCTGAGCCCGTTCATCGTGCCGGCCATGCTGATCAACCTTGCCTCCGGGCAGGTTTCCATCCGCCACGGGCTGAAGGGTCCGAACCACGCGGTGGTGACGGCGTGTTCCACCGGTGCGCATGCCATTGGCGATGCGGCGGAAATCATCAAGCGCGGCGACGCCGACGTGATGGTGGCGGGCGGCGCGGAAGCGGCGATCTGCCGTCTTGGTATCGCGGGCTTCCAGGCGGCGCGTGCGCTGTCCACCGGCTTCAACGAGACGCCGACGAAAGCCTCGCGCCCTTATGACAAGGACCGCGACGGGTTCGTCATGGGTGAGGGCGCGGGGGTCGTTATCCTCGAAGACCTTGAACATGCGCAGGCGCGCGGTGCGAAAATCTACGCCGAGGTCGTGGGCTATGGTCTTTCAGGCGATGCGCACCACATCACCGCGCCGGCGGACGATGGCGACGGCGGTTACCGTTCCATGAAGATGGCGCTGGACCATGCGGGGCTCAAACCTTCCGACATTGACTATGTGAACGCGCACGGCACCTCGACGCCCAAGGGCGACGAGATTGAGCTGCGGGCGGTGGAACGGCTGTTCGGCGGGGCGGCCTCGAGCATGTCCATGTCGTCCACCAAGTCCGCCATCGGGCACTTGCTCGGCGCGGCGGGCGCGGTGGAAGCCATTTTTTCCATCCTCGCGATCCGCGATCAGGTCGCGCCCGCGACGCTCAACCTTGAGAACCCCTCTGTCGAAACAAGCCTGGACCTTGTCCCGCTCGAACCCCGCAAGCGGGAAATCAAAGCGGCCCTGTCGAATTCCTTTGGCTTTGGCGGCACCAACGCCTCCGTGATTGTGAAAGCGTTCGAGGGTTAGGCTATAGTCCTGACCTGTAGGGCCTTCGGGGGGTAGGGCCGCTCATGAGAGCTTTGGCATCCATCTTTTTCGGCATGATCCTGCTCGCCGCGCTCGCGGTGGGCGGTGTCTATCTGTGGGGCAAGGCCCAGTTCGAGGCACCGGGCCCCGCGGCAGCTGAGGGCGCGGAAGAAACCGTGGTGATGGTAGAGCGCGGCATGGGCGTCAGCTCTATTGGCGCGCGGCTCGAAGCGGACGGGCTCATCTCCAGCGCGCGGCTCTTTTCCATCGGCGTGCGGCTGGCCGGTGAACAGAACAATCTCAAAGCCGGCGAATACGCGATCCCTTCCGAGGCCTCCATGCACGACATTATGGAGATCATGCGCCTGGGCCAATCCATCAAACACTGGATCACCATTCCCGAAGGTTTGGCGAACATCCAGATCGCGGAAATCATCGCCGCGAATGACGTGCTGGTGGGCGACATGCCCGAGCTGCCGGGGGAGGGCGAGATCCTTCCCGAGACGTACGATTTTCTGCGCGGCACCACGCGGGCGCAAATCGTCGAGCGCATGCAAGAGGCGATGGATGAAACATTGGTGGAGCTTTGGGAAAACCGCCAAGAGGGCTTGCCGCTCGAGACGCCTTACGAGGCGCTGATCCTTGCCTCCATCGTGCAGAAGGAAACAGGGCTTGATGAGGAAACACCGCTGGTGGCGAGCGTTTTCATCAATCGTTTGCGCATCGGCTATCGCCTGCAATCGGACCCCACGATCATCTATGGCCTGACCCAAGGCGTGCCGCTGGGCCGCCCAATCCGGCAGAGCGAGCTTGATCGCGTGACGGGCTACAACACTTATCACATCGACCGGCTGCCGCCGACGCCCATTGCCGCGCCGGGGCGTCATGCCATCGAGGCCGTTCTCAATCCGCCGGACACGGATTATCTCTATTTCGTGGCGGACGGGACGGGCGGTCATGCCTTTGCCCGCAACGTCGAGGAACACAATCGCAACGTGGCGGCCTACCGGCAGTATCAGCGGGAAAACGGGCTTAGGTAGATTTTGTAAGTCACCCTCCGGCTTGACCGGAGGGTCCAGACGAGATTCGCACTGGATGCTCCGATCAAGTCGGAGCATGACGACTTTGTTGGGCGGGTAGGGCATACTTGACCAACAATGTTGGACACCCTACCCAACAGATAACGCAAAAAGGGGCGAGTCGCATGGGCCTGAACAGCATGACCGGATTTGCGCGGGCCGAGGGCGCGGAGGGCGATTGGCGCTGGGCCTGGGAGCTCAAATCGGTCAACGGGCGCAATCTCGAACTCCGCTTCCGCCTGCCGCCCGGCCATGACTGGCTCGAGGGCGAGGCACGCAAGGCCCTGCAGGCCGCGCTCAGTCGCGGCTCGGTCTATGCCAACCTGACCGTCGCCCGCGAGGGGCACAGCGCCGAGCTGCGCATCAACCAGGATGCGCTTGCGCAGATCCTTCCCGTTATGAACGAGCTCCAGCAAAAAACCGGCGCCATGGCGGCGACGGTCGACGGTATTCTGGGCCTGCGCGGCATTCTGGAAGTGGCCGAGCCCGAGGAGAGCGAAGACCAACGCAACGCGCGCGGCAAGGCCATCCTGAAATCACTTGCCGACGGCATCGCCGCCCTGCAAAAGGCGCGCGGCGAAGAGGGCGCCAAAATCGGCGCGGTACTTGCTGATCAGGTGGAAAAAATCGAACGGCTCGCGAAAGAGGCGGACAAATGCGCGGCCGCCCGGCCCGAGGCCATGCGTGAACGCATCAAGACACAGGTTGAAGCCCTGATGGACTCGGGCAAACCCTTGAACGAAGAACGCCTGCATCAGGAGCTCGCCATGCTCGCGGTGAAGGCGGACATCCGCGAAGAGATTGATCGCCTGAATGCCCATGTGGCGGCGGCGCGGGAACTGCTGGGCTCTGATGAGCCCGTCGGGCGGCGGCTCGACTTTCTGACACAGGAATTTAACCGCGAAGCGAATACGCTTTGTTCCAAGGCGGGGGATATCGACCTCACGCGCATCGGGCTTGACCTCAAGGCGGTCATCGATCAGATGCGCGAGCAAGTGCAGAACCTGGAGTAGGCATGACCAAGATCGCGCGGCGCGGCCTGATGTTCGTTCTTTCCTCACCCTCTGGGGCAGGGAAGACAACGTTGTCACGCAAGCTGTTGTCTGAGGATGCAGATATCACGCTTTCGGTCTCGGCCACAACGCGCAAACCGCGCGCCAGTGAACAGGACGGCAAGGATTATTTTTTCATCTCCAAGGAAAAATACGACGCCATGGTCGATGGCGACGAATTCCTTGAGCATGCCAAAGTCTTTGACAATTTTTACGGCACACCGAAAAAACCGGTGGAGGAAGCGCTCGCCGCGGGGCGCGATGTGCTGTTCGATATCGATTGGCAAGGCACGCAGCAGCTCGTGTCAAACGCCAAGGAAGATGTGGTGCGCGTTTTCATCCTGCCGCCCAGCCGCAGCGAGCTTGAAGACCGTCTCAAGCGCCGCGCCGAGGACCCGCCGGAAGTTGTGGCCGGGCGCATGGCGCGCGCATCGGACGAGATGAGCCACTGGGCCGAATACGATTACGTCATCGTCAATGATGATCTGGACAAGGCCTATGAGCAGATAACCGATATTCTGCGCGCCGAACGACTGAAGCTCCGGCGGCAACCGGGATTGAGCGATTTCGTCAACAAGCTGCGCGAGGAGTAACGCCCCATGACCTCACACTCTCTGTCATCCCGGACGCCGGAGGCGATCTGGGATCTCTGTGAGGCGCGGTTGGGGCAGAGAGATTCCGGGATCCTCGCTTTGCTCGGCCCCGGAATGACTAAGTATAGGAGTAAGTGCGGATGACTACGCCGGATATGGTTCTTTTGATTGGCCCCAAGAACAGATCCACATGGTCCTTACGCGCTTGGATACTCTTCTCCCACTACGGCATTCCCTTTGCCGAAGATCACGTGGATTATCGTATCCCAGCGGGCAAAAAGCAGCTGAACGAGACCTCGCCCAGCGGATGGGTGCCGGTACTGTTCCACAAGGGTGAGCCTGTGTGGGATACGCTGGGCATTGCCGAATATCTGGCCGAGACCTTTCCCGAGTATGAGATGTGGCCTGCCGACAAACGCGCCCGTGCGGTGGCGCGGTCGGTGACGGCGGAAATGCATTCGGGCTTTGCGGCGCTGCGCAGCGAGATGGAAATGCTCTTCGCGGAGGAGGGCAAGCACGTTACGCCCTCGGACGCCTGTAACCAGAATATCCTGCGCATTCAAAGCATCTGGAATGACGCGCGCAAAACCTTTGGGCAGGGCGGGCGCTTTTTGTTCGGCAAGTTCTCTATTGCCGATGCGTTTTACGCGCCGGTGGTCAGCCGCTTCCGGACTTATGGGGTCAAGCTCGACGGTCCCGCCGCAGACTATGCCGCCATGATGTGGGAGCTGCCCTCAATGCAGCAGTGGTTCAAAGGCGCGCAAGCCGAGCTGCTTGAGGCGGAGTCATAAAATTTCGTCATTCCGGGATCGCGCTATGCGCGGAACCCCGAATCTCGAAGCCACGACTCGTTGAATGAGATCCCGGATCACCTTCGGTGTCCGGGATGACCTTTCAGGTCACTTCGCGATCGCTAGCTCATAGAGATGCGCATAGCCCTCGGCGTCGGGTTTTTTTAGTGCGCCGAAGTGGCAAACGTCCGTGAGCGCGTGTTCCACCATGCCGGGGATCATTTCTTTGGTGACGCCCATGTCGCCGAGATTTTTCGGGATGCCGAGTTCGGCGTTCAGCCCTTCGATGAAGTCCGCGATATCGGTGCCTTCGTCGAGGCCCATGGCGCGGCGCAGACGCGCGTATTTTTCGTCATTAGTGCCTTCGGACCAGCGCAGCACCACGGGCAGGATCACCGCGTTCAGCGTGCCGTGGTGAAGGCGCAACTCGTGCTGCCGCCCGGCCGCGTGGGCCATGGCATGTACGGCGCCCAATCCCTTGGTGAAGGCGAGCGCCCCCTCAGTGGAGGCCATCATCATGTGCCAGCGCGCTTCGGTGTCGGTGCCGTCCGCAACGGCGCGTTTGAGATAACCCATGCGCACGGCGCGTTCGAGCCCGTCGAGGGCCACGCCTTCGGCCGGCGGGTTGATGGCGGGCGTCAGGAACGCCTCGATGCAGTGGGTGACCGCGTCCATGCCGGTGGCCGCCGTCAGGTGCTTGGGAAGGCCGATGGTCAGATCAGGGTCGCAGACGGCGACTTTGGGGATGATCGTTCCACTCACGAAAACGAGCTTGTGCCCTTCGTCGGTGATGATCACCGCGCCGCTTGAGACTTCCGAACCTGTGCCGGAAGTGGTGGGGATCGCCACCAGCGGAACAATTTCGCCGATTTTGCCGCCCGCGAGAGGGGCGTGCTTTTCCATGGGCCCCTCATGGGCCTCCATGATGCCGACGCCCTTGGCCAAATCCATGGAGGAGCCGCCGCCCAAAGCGATGAGGCCGTCGCAGCCTGCGGATTTGTAGACCGCCAGCGCATCGCGCACCGCGGCCTCGGTCGGATTTTCCGGCGTGCCGTCAAACACCGTCACTTCGAACTCGTTGCCGATGGCCTCGCGCACCTTGTCCAGAATGCCCGCCGCGATGATGCCCTTGTCGGTGCAAATGAGCGGGTGATTCAGGCCCTGTTCCTTCAGAATTTTCGGCAGCAGATTGATGGCGCCGTGATCGAACTGGGTGGTGGTCTGAAAAGTCAAAACGGCCATGAGGGTCTCCCGCGTGGGTTCGGCAATGAGAATTTGTCAGAGAGGTTAGGCGTCCTCGAAGGCCTTCGCAAGGCGACAGAAGCCCGCAACATCCACCTCTTCGGCGCGCGCCGTGGGGGCGATGCCCACCGCCTCAAGCAGGGGCTCAGGCGCGCTCGTGAGTTGCTTCAGGCTGCCGCGCAACATCTTGCGGCGCTGGCCGAAGGCGGCCGCAGTGACCCGCTCCAATGCCCCAACGGAAGGGGCATTGGCGGGCGGTGCGCCGGGCGTGATGTGCACAATCGAGGAGGTCACTTTGGGGGCGGGCACAAAGGCCGTGGGCGGCACATCGAACAGAATTGCCGGGTTCGATCGCCACTGGCTGAGCACGGCGAGGCGGCCATAGGCCTTGCCCCCCGGCGCGGCGCAAATGCGTTCGGCCACCTCGCGCTGAAACATGAGGGTAAGGGAGGTCCAGAACGGCGGCCAGGGCTCCATGGTGAGCCATTTGATCAGCAGGGCCGTGCCCACATTGTAGGGAAGGTTCGCGACGATCTTGGCGGGGTTCGCCAGCGCGGTCTCGTCCACCGTCATCGCATCGCCTTCGATGACTGTGAGGCGGCCGGGGTAGGCGGCAGAGATTTCCTCAAGTGCGGGCAGGCAACGCGCGTCGCGCTCGATGGCGATGACGTGCTTGGCGCCTTCCATCAGAAGGGCGCGGGTCAGACCGCCGGGGCCGGGCCCCACTTCGATGACGGTGCCTTGGAAAAGATCACCAGCGCCGCGCGCGATTTTGCGCGTGAGATTGAGATCGAGAAGAAAGTTTTGCCCCAGCGATTTTTTGGCGTTGAGCCCATGGGCGGCGATAACCTCGCGCAGGGGCGGCAGGCCGTCTTCGTTGCTCATAGTCCGCGCCGCTGGGCGATTTGGCCCGCCATCTTGATTGCCGCGATCAGCCCCGCGGGGGAGGCAACGCCCTTGCCCGCAATATCGAGCGCTGTGCCGTGATCGGGGGAGGTGCGCACGATGGGCAGGCCGCAGGTCACATTCACCGCACTGTCGAAAGCGATGGTCTTGATGGGGATCAGCGCCTGATCGTGATACATGCAGAGCGCGGCGTCATAATGGGCGCGCGCTTCCCCATGGAACATGGTGTCAGGGGAAAGCGGGCCCATCGCGTCAATGCCGAGTTCCCGCAATGCGGCGACGGCCGGGGCGATGATCGTTTCTTCTTCCGTGCCCATCTTTCCGCTTTCGCCCGCGTGGGGGTTCAACCCCGCAATGGCAAGGCGCGGGGCTTGTATTCCGAAATCGATTTTCAGCGCGGCGGCGGTAATGCGGCCCGTCTCTACAATCATGTCAGTGGTCAGCGCGCCGGGAACGGCGGCGAGCGGAATGTGCTGCGTCACGGGCACCACGCGAAGCGTGTCACTTGCCAGCATCATGACCGGCGTTGACGATCCGGGGCACAGATGCGCGATGTAGTCGGTGTGGCCTTGAAAGCGGAAGCCGGAGTCGTAAAGCGATGACTTTTGAATCGGGTTCGTCACGATGCCCGCCACCTCGCCCGCGAGGGCCAGTTTCACCGCCCGGTCGATAGACCCCAATACCGCTTTCGCGGATGTGGGCGAGGGCTTGCCCGGCACATAGGTTCCGGAAAGACCAACATCGAGAACGGGCAATCGGTCAGCGAACATCTCATGCGCATCCGCTGCGGCGGCAATAGGCGCAACGTTGATGTTGAGGTTCATCTCCGTGGCCAGTGCGGTCAGGCGCTTGGGATCGTCAATGACAAGAAAGGGCGGCAGGTCGGCGTTGGTCCGCGCGGCAAAGGCTTTGAGCGTGATCTCACCGCCCACGCCCGCGGGCTCCCCCATGGTGAGCGCAAGCGGGCGGGCGGAGGACATGTTAGCCGTCGTAGCCTTCCCGGATATCGATCAGCGCGTCACGGCGCAGGTCGCGCAGGTGGCGCCGGGCGATGGACGAAAGCTGCTGCTGGAAAAGCTGATCGTTGATGCTCTCGCGCGATGGCAGGTTCACATCGTCCCCTTGCCGATCGCACACGAAGACCACGTGGAAGCCGATCTGGCTGGGGATGGGCGCGGTAGCGCCGCCCACGGGAACGCCGCGCAGCCCCTGCTGGAACTGTTCAGCGAGTTCCGTCAGATAGCGCGTGCCAATGTCGCCGCCCACCATCAGCGGGCTGCCAAGAGCGATCTCGCGCATTTGATCGCAAGACTCAACGGATTCCGATACGCGGTAGGCGAGCTCGCCCGCCTGGCGAATGCGGTTCTCGTCCATGTCCGCGGTCACGGGCACGACGATCTGGCGCAGGGTCATCTGGATCAGGTTCGGGTCCGTCGCGCCGGTAATGCGCCGATCGCGCAGGGCAAGGACGTAATAGCCGCCGGTGGAGCGCACGGGCAGGGAGAACTGGCCCGGCGTCAGGCGGCGGAGCATGTCGTTGAGCTCATCAGGAAGCTGCCCGTCCAGCACCCAGCCCAGGTCACCGCCAGCGGCGGCAGAGGGGCTTTGGCTGAACTGGCGCGCGACGGCCGGAAAGCTCGCACCGCGACGGATCTGCGCAACAAGGCGTTCGGCGTTCTGCCGAACCTGTTCGTCCTGGTCCGGGCTGTCGACGGGAAGAAAGATTTCCGAAACGTCGTATTCAGGCTGGTTGATGCTGCGGCTGATCCGGTCGAGCACGAAGTCGATCTCTTCCTCGCTGACGCTAACCTGACCCGCATAGAGCCCACCCACGAGCTTGTTCCACGCGATGTCCGCGCGCATCTGGGCGATCAGCGTCAGCGGGTTGACGTTCCGTTCGCGCAGCAGCTCAATCAACTGCGTGCTCGTCATATTGTTGCGGCCCGCGATGTCGCTGACGGTTCCTTCAATCTCTTCGGGGGAGACGGTCAATTCCCAGCGTGAGGCTTCCTGAAGCTCAAGCGTTTCATCAATCAGCTGACGCAGGGCCTGTTGCCGGAAGCGGGCGATGGCCTGCGGGTTCGCTTCGGCGCCCGTTGAAAAGATGAAGAGGTTGACCCGCTGTTCCACGTCATAGGTGGAAATGATCTCGTCGTTGACCGTAGCGGCAATGCGCTGCTGGTCCTGCGCGGCAACGGGGGTTGCCAAGGCAACGACGGCGCAAAGCGAAAGGAAAGCCAGGCTGATGAAATGGCGAGTCATTTTGGAGGTCACGAATCTATCCCGATCTGTCGCCGGCGCGTCCGGCATTGGCAATGCGGCCCGTTTGAAGTGGCATTGGGCCGCGTTCTATCGCCCCACGTAATCCCCGCCGAAACATACCTATTTCACGGGCTGACGCAAGGCGGCGCTAGTTCCCTAGCGCATTCAGCCGCACCCGCAGCATAATGGCGGTGGAGGGCTCGATATCACGGTCCCGTGTAAAGCGCCGGCGGTAGGACAGCTCGATCTCTGTACATTCGTCCGCATAGACGAGGCCGGCGTAGCTGTTGATCATATGGCTGTTTTCGAGGTCGCGGCGGCCCCCGGCCCGGAAGGCCCAGTTGTCGGCCAGGGTCAGATAGGTGCCGGCGCTGATTTCTTCCCGACTGCCCAGGGTAGAGGCGATCTGGTCGTCGGCCAGCCGCACATAGCCGATTTCCACATTGTAGTCCTCGGTCCCGGCCCAGAGCGCGACTTCATTGCGGCGGAAATGGAGGTCATCCCGGTCGAGACGGAAGCGGTGGATCAGGTCCAGATACCGCCCGGGGCGCAAATCGATCCGGCCCACAAAATCTGACCGTTCGCTTTCCAGTCCCGAGTCCTGGTCAAAGGTCGGGTCATCGCGGAAGCGATAGGATTGGCCCAGCACAATCGAGCCCGACCCGCCGCCGAGCGTATGGGCGGCCAGCCGCACGCCCGCATTAACGCGCGGACCTTCTTCCCAAGTGTCGAGGCCGGGGAACTTGTTGTAGCTGAACAGATTGGTTTCATCGAATTCGAAGCTGGCACTGTCTTCGTTCGGAATGTCCGACGGGTTGCCGCCGTAGGGCGCGCCGATGACCTGGACGATGGGTTCAATCACCTGCCGCACGCTGCCGTTCTGGCGCACAAAGGGCCAGCGCCATTCAAAGGCGGCGAGGGGGAGCACGCGCACCACGACTTCTTCATCATCCGGATCGCCGGGCATCAGCGGGACGTTGTTCACGTGGTAGACGTCGCCGCGCCCGCTCAGGAACATCGTATAGACCTGTCCGATGTCGGACACATGGGTGCGTGTCCAGTTCACTTCCCCCGAGAGGCGCGTTGTGTCCGTGCCGTCGGTGCGTTGCAGGACAAGGGCATTGAAGTTGACGCCAACCTGGCCGCCGAAATAGCGCTGGTCGAGGATTTGCCGATGATCGGCGAGCAGAGGGATGATCGGCGTCAGCCCCGCATCGTCGTCTTCACGCAGACCAATAAAGTAATAGGAATCGAGCGTCGTTGTATTCCGTCCATTGAACCGCCGGGCATAGACATTGTTGGTCAGCCGGTCCCGGTCGGTGAAGTCATAACGCTTCAGATAGGTGTCGTCGGTCACGGCCTCGATATCGAAGCCCCATTCCCAATCATTGGCGAGGTCAAATTCGCCCGACCCGAACAGGTGGCCCCGAATGCGGCGACCACCGATTTGGTTGTTGTTGTCATCGCGGCGTTCGGCGTTTGTGATGCTGCCGGTGAATTCATACCCGCCGTTGCGCGTCCTATGCCGCCATTCGCCGTTCAACACGACGCCTTCGCTCGACGTGATGCGCGGGGTGACGGTTAGGTCGTAATTGGGCGCAAGGGCGAAGTAGTAGGGAAGGTCGATGAAGTTGCCGAGTTCTGTCGTGTTCCCCATGGCGGGCGGCAGAACGCCTGACTGACGCTGCACGGTCGGATCCGCATGGCTGAAATAGGGAAGGTAGGCGACGGGAACCCCCAGCACTTCGAACGAGGCGTTGCGATAAGTAATGCGCTGGCGCTGCTGATCGTGGGTCACGCGGAAGGAGCGGATTTGCCACAAGGGTGCGCCGGCCCATTCGCATTCCTCGCACGCGGTGAAGGCGGCTTCTTCAAGTTCGGTGACATTGTTGCCCGTGCGCGTCGCGCGCGTCGCGGCAAGCTGGGCATTGTTGGCCAGCAGAATGCGCAGAGAGTCGATAATGCCTTCGGACAGGTCATTGCGCAGGCGGATGCGGTCGGCGAACAGAACCTCGCCCGAGGGTTGGCTGATGACGACATTGCCTTCGGCAAAAACTTCGTCAGTCCTGTCGTTGTAGGTCACCTGATCTGCCATCAGGATGCGGTCGCCGTAGTTGGCCTCCACATTGCCCGTGGCGGTCACAATGCCTGACTCAGGGTCATAGGAAAGATTGTCCGCTTCGAACAGCACTTGTTCGGCGGGCTCTTCCCCCATGGCCTCGTCCATCGAGGTGGGGATATCGGCTGCGGCGGGCAGGGCGCCCAGAACCACGGAAAGGGGCAGCGCCCCCAGGAACCAGGTACCGAACAGAACCTTATGGAAGGGGCGTTTCATACGCACTCAGCCATCCTCCAGATGCAATAACGCGGTTGTACCAAAAAGCAGCGCAACGATTGTCGGCGCCCAGGCCGCCAGGGGGGCAGGCATGACGCCTGTTTGTCCCATAGCGGCGGCCACATCCGCAATGAAAAAGAGACCGAATCCCGTGGCCGCGGTCGCGGCGGCCAACCTGACAAAGCCGGTGATCCGCGCGGTGCGGAGCGAGAAGGTCGCCGCAATCATCACCATGGCCAGGAACAGGAAGGGGGTCGCGAGGATCGAGTACCAATGGACCTTGTGGCGTGCGGCGCTGAGCCCGGCCTCTTCGGCCTGATGGATGAAGTGCGGCAGCTCAAAGACCGAGAGCGTCTCGGGCGATGCGAAGCTTTCACGGATCTGGTCGCGGGTGAGGGACGTGGGCAGAGTCAGACTATCGAAATGTTCAGGTGAGCCTTCGTCGGGCGTGACATAGGCGTTCTCGAGCCGCCAGAAGGGCTCTTCCAGCCGCGCCGAATCCGCCGTGATGTAGCGCTGGAATTCGTTGGTGCCTTCAAAGGTGAAGACGGTCACATCTTCAAGCCCCAAGAGCACGTCGCCCCGATCGTCAATGCGCAGGGCATGTAACACCGATTGGTTGCCATTCTCCGCCTGCCGTAGCCAGAGCCCCGTGTCCGACACGGCGATCAGGCTCGTCTGCCCGCGCAGCCATTGCGCCTCAAGCCGCGCATATTGGGAAAACATGGTCGCGGCAACGGGGTTGTAAACCAGCACCACGAAAACGCCCATCAACACCGAGATAAAGATCGCCGGGGTCAGGAACTGCCAGGCCGAAACGCCCGAGGCACGGGCAATCACGAGTTCCTTTTGTCGGTTGAGGGTGGTGAAGGCCCACATGGCGCCGATCAACACGGCAATGGGCAGGGCCTTTTCCGTAATGTTCGGTAGTTTGAGAAGGCTAAGCCCGAGGGCGGTCATGGGCGTCACGGTCTCGCGCGAGGCATGCTGGCGCAGCATCTCGACCGAGTCCCCCAGGAAGACGAGCAGCAGGATGCCGCAAAAGACGACCGCCATGCGCACCAGGAAGATGCGCCCGATGTAGACAGAGAGAGTGAAAGACAAGCGCATCGCCCTAGGCCCCCTCTGCCGAATAATCGTCAGGAATGGGGGCTGGCTTGCGCGACCAGCCGGGCATGACGCCCGCGATGATCATCAGGCATACAATGATGGCGCCGAGCGGAATGACATATAGGAGCGCGGAGAGCCCCGGGTTCGCCGCTGCAATAGCCTGAATGCCAAAGCCCGCGAGCCGCACACCGATGGCCGCCGCCATGGCAAGCGCAATACGGCCCGCATAGCCGCGCCGGTTATAGACACCGCAGGCAACCGCCGCGAAGGGGATGAGCGCGAGAGCGAGATTGTAGAGCGGGCTTGAAAGCCGGTCGTGCGCCTCGGCATAGAGCCGATCAATATTGCGCCGGTCCCAGTTGCGCGTAAGGTCGGGGTTCAAGAGCTCGCTCAGATACCGTTCACTCAAGTCACGTGAATGGGGCCCGCGCGGTTCCATGAATTGCGACAGGTCGAAAACGTAACTGTCGAACTGCAGCAGCGTGACATTGTTGGTCGCTACATCGCGGTGAAGGATCGTGCCGTTTTCCATGATGAGGCGGGGGCCGCCATCGGTGCGCACAAAGGCGCCGCGCCGCGCGAGATAAGTGAGCGGCTGATCGGGGTCGCGCGCATTGTGCACCATAAGGTCGAGCAAGTCCCCGCCGGGCGGGGCGGAGCCGATATAGACCGTCACACCGTCCGCCGGCGTTATGAATTCCCCTTCGCGCAAAATAGCGCCCGCGATGTCCTCGCGGATCTCATAGACCATGTCCTTCATGGTCCGGTACCCGGCGGGCATGAAATAGAGGTTGAGGGAATAGGCGATCAACATCGTGATGCCGCCAAAGACGATGACGGGCCGCGCAAGACCCCAGCGCGAGATGCCCGAAGCGCTCATCACGATCAACTCAGAGTCCTCGCGCATGCGGTTGAGGGCATAAAGGGTCGCCACGAAAACGGCGATGGGAAGAATGTTGGTGAGGAGCAGGGGAAGGATCAGAACCGATAGCTTGAGAAACACCATGGCCGACTGACCGCGGTTGACCACAAGGTCGATCATGTCGAGGGACTGGGTCAGCCACACAATGGCGGTCATGCCGATGGTGCCGAACACCATCGGTACAGCCATCTGCCGCAGCATGTACCATCCTAGGCGCGTCATTTCCGCCCTTTGCCCCATATAAAAGCCCTGCCGGGCCCGCCCCCCCATAAAAGGTGGAAACCCCGCCAAATTCGCCGATTTCCGGCTGGCCGCCGATTCATGTCTTCCCTGGGCGTAACTCTCGCCTAATTTGCCTTTGGGCGCAAAGGTCTTAAGGTGCGCTCCAAATCCGGTTCACCACAAAAATTGAGGGTTCGTACCGGGAAAGTGATGCCCCTCGCGGTCATGGCTCGGCCATCTTGCTGCTATGGGCACACCCAAGAGTTTCTTATCACCGGGTGGATCTCCCGCCCGGCACCCACAAAAACCGCAGAAAACGGGGAATCGTCATGGAAATCAGTTTCAAAGCCGCCAGCCTGCCAAGTGAGGGCACCCTTGTCCTTTCCGCCTATGAAGACGGCGCCCTTGGCCCCCTCGGCCGGGACCTCGACAAGGCGATGGACGGGGGCGTGACCCGCGCGCTCGAGGCAAAAAATTTCAAGGGCAAGGCCGGCAAGGTTGTTGAGATGCTCACCCCGGCGGGCTCCGGCCTCGACCGAATCGTCGTTGTGGGCATGGGCGACCCGAAAGCGGTGACCGCGATTACCGTTGAAGACTCCGCGGCCGAGGCTTTCGCTTCGCTGTCCACCGGCGCGGGCCGCGATGCGACCTTCATCATTGAGCGGGTGACCGGCGTGAAGCTGGACGCGAACGAGCTTGCCGCGCATGCCGCCTTCGGCGCGAAGCTGCGCAGCTACAAGTTCGACAAGTACAAGACCGACAACGGCAAGAAAAAAGAAGCCGGCAAGAACACCTCGGTGGTCTTTGGCTGCGCGGCCAAAGGCGCGGCGGACAAACTCTGGGCCGAGCTCGACGCAGTGTCCGACGGTGTGTTCCTTGCTCGTGACCTTGTGAACGAGCCCGCCAATCATCTGCACCCGGAAGAGTTTGCCGCGCGCTGCAAGGCGCTCAGCAAAGAAGGCGTGAAGGTGCAAGTGCTCGGCGAAGAGCAAATGAAAAAGCTTGGCATGGGCGCGCTGCTCGGCGTGGGGCAGGGCTCGGCTTATGAAAGCCAGCTCGCGGTCATGCAGTGGATGGGCGACACCAACTCCGCCGGCAAGCCGAATTCCGACCCCATCGCCTTTGTGGGCAAGGGGCTCACCTTCGACGCGGGCGGCATTTCCATCAAGCCCTCGGGCGGCATGGAAGACATGAAGGGCGATATGGGCGGCGCGGCGGCTGTCACCGGCCTCATGCATGCGCTCGCCAAACGCAAGGCGAAAGTGAACGTGGTCGGCGTTGTGGGCCTCACCGAAAACATGCTCGGCACGGGTGCGCAGCGCCCGGGTGACGTGGTCACCTCCATGTCGGGGCAAACCATCGCGGTGCTCAATACCGATGCGGAAGGCCGCCTCGTGCTGGCCGATGCGCTCTGGTACACGCAAGACCGCTTCAAGCCGCAATTCATGATCGACCTTGCAACGCTCACCGGTGCGATCATCGTCAGCCTGGGTCATGAGCACGCGGGGCTGTTCACGAACTCCGACGACATCGCCAAGGGGCTTTCCGCCGCGGGCGAGGCGGTGGACGAGCCCGTGTGGCGCTTCCCGCTTACCGACAAATACAACACCCAGATCGATTCAAAGATCGCGGACATGCAGAACATCGGCGTGCGGGGCGCAGGCTCCATCACCGCCGCGCAGTTCCTGCAACGCTTCACCAACGGCACGCCTTGGGCGCACCTCGACATCGCGGGCATGGCCTGGCGGCCGAACACCAAGCCCACGGTGCATACTTGGGGTACGGGTTATGGCGTGAAGTTGCTCGATCGTTTCGTGAAGGACAATTACGAAAAGGGCAGCGCGCGCAAAAAGCCGGCGAAGCGTAAGACGGCAAAGAAAGCCGCGAAAAAGGCCGCCAAGCGGTCAGCGAAGCGCAAGTAACGCATGGCTGAGATCTGGTTCTATCAACTGGAGCGAACCGGGCTGGAGGAGACCTTGCCGGGTCTTCTCGAAAAAACACTTGAGAAGGGCTGGCGCGCCGTGGTGCGCGCCGGCTCCGACGCCCGCATCGATGCGCTCGACGGGCGGCTTTGGACCTACAAGGACGAAAGCTTTCTTGCCCATGGGCGGTCAGGCCGGGCGCACCCGGAAGACCAACCAATTTACTTGACCACCGGAACGGAAAACCCGAACGGCGCGCAGGCGTTGATCGTTGTCGACGGTGCGGAGTTTGCGGAACTCAGCAGCGGTAAGACGGACGCCTATGAGCGCACGATGATTTTGTTCTCTGGCAAGGACGCGGAGGCGCTTAACCAGGCCCGCGCCATGTGGAAAGAGGCCAAAGACAAGGGCCTCAACATTTCCTATTGGGAGCAGACCCAATCCGGCGGCTGGGAGAAGCGGGCATGAAGCAACGCCGCGACCTTGTGGCAAGGCTTGTGTGTGTTACGGTTCTCATTTCGATATCAGTCTTCATGTTCGGGTGCGATGAACCTGATGTTCTTTCCGTAGAAAGAACATCATTAGAGCGCTCATGCGAGCTTGGATTGGCAGACCAATGCTACGCGCTGGGATGGCACTACTTCTATGGCTCTTTGGGCATTCAAGACTATGAACAGTCCGCCCGTTTCTTGCGTGCCGCGTGCGAAGGCAGGGTCGGCGATGCGTGTTCGAACCTGGGCCAGATGTATTTTGGTGAGTATTTGGGCACACAGGACCTGGAGCGATCAGCTATCTTTTTGCGACAGGGCTGTGATCTAGACTCCGGAATAGGATGCTATGGCCTGGGGTCCTTGTACTGGGGTGGCTCAGGCGTGCCGATAGACATTGAGGAAGCCTATAGATTGTTCCGAAGATCTTGTGACTTGGGCGACGCGCGAGGGTGCTTGGATACTGGGCGATACGATGCCTACGGCATGAATGGTGAGATCGACTACGACTTGGCCGAGGCGTCCTTTCGCAGTGGGTGCGAACTCAATGAATCGGAAGCATGTCGCGAACTGGGCCTTATTTACACAGACGGATATGCTTTTGAGAGCGATCCAGCGGCGTTGAGGCAAATCTACTCCGAATTGTGCGTCAGGTCACAGAGCGCCTGTTACTACCTTGCCGTCATGCAACTGGAGGGGATTGGCGGGGAGCAAAACACTCAGAATGCGCTGGAAGCGATTTCAGATGCTTGCGCGCAGGACATTGCCGAAGCTTGCCTGACGCGAGGTGAAATCTTTGAGGCTGGTGAGTACACGGCGCGGAATGTCCGGGCCGCCCGCACTGCTTTCAATCAGGCATGCTTTTTGGGCAACGAGGAAGCGTGCGGTAGAGTTTCTGAATAGGTGCAGATTTTACGGCGCGATCCATTTGCGCGTCAGAAACTCCGTATCAAAGGGAAAGACTACGCGCGGGTCGGGGCTGCATAGGTCCTCGTCCTTGTCCGGATAATCGATGCGCGAAAGAATGTCCTTGATGACTTCAACGCGCGTCGTTTTTTTGTCGTCCGCGCGCACCACATGCCAGGGCGCCATGGCATGGGTCGTGCGTTCCAACATCACGTTTCGCGCCTCGGAATAGGCATCCCACAGTTCGATGGCCTTGGCGTCGATAGGACTGTTCTTCCACTGCTTGAGCGGATCTTTTTTGCGCGCGCCCAGGCGCTCAGCCTGTTCAGGTTTTGAAATATCCAGGAAATATTTGAGCAGTTGAATGCCGGAGCGGACGAGCAATTGCTCGAACGTCGGCACCACGTCGAGAAATTCCTGATACTGCGCATTGGTGCAAAAACCCATGACCTTCTCGACACCGGCGCGGTTGTACCAGGACCGGTTGAAGACGACGAATTCGCCCGCCGCGGGCAGGTGCGGCACGTAGCGCTGAAAATACCAGCTCGTCTCATCCCGCGTGTTGGGTTTGCCCAGCGCCACCACGCGGGTTTCGCGCGGGGCCATGTGTTCCACAAGGCGCTTGATGAACCCGTCCTTGCCCGCGCCGTCGCGCCCCTCCACAATCACGGCAACTCGCGCGCCGGTGTTGATGAGGTCGCGCTGCATGTGCACGAGCTCCACTTGCACCTTGTAGAGCTGATTTTTGTATTGCTGCTTCGTCAGCCGGGGCAGGTGATTGGGCGTATCGCCCGCGTGTTTGTCATGCGCCATGCCAGCTCGCTTTCAGGTCTTCAGGGCCTCTTCATAGGCGTCTGTCGCAGTTAACCAGCGGCGTTCCGCCCCTTCAATCATTTTCACGATCTCAGCACGCTTCTGGTTAAGCTTTCGTGCGCGTTCCGGCGGCCCCGCATAGGTGATCTGATCGGCGAGGGCGGCATCGATTTTTTCAATCTGGCCGTTGAGTTTTTCAATGGCGCCTTCCCATTTGGCGATCTCGTCCTTGAGGGGTTGCAGCTCCTCGCGCCGGGCCGCCTTGTCGCGGCGCGCGTCCGCGCGGCTGTCATCGCCCGCACGGCGTTTCTGGTTGCGCGAGCCGCGCCGCAGCGCGAGCAGGTGTTCGCGATAATCATCGATGTCGCCGTCGAAGCTGTGCACGCCACTGTTTTCAACAAGCCACAGCCGATCGGCGCAGAGGGAGATCAAGTGCCGGTCGTGGCTGATGAGCAGCACCGCGCCTTCATAATCGTTGATGGCCTGCACCAGCGCCTCGCGGCTATCCACGTCGAGGTGGTTGGTGGGCTCATCCAAAATCAGCATGTGCGGCTTGTGAAAAACGGCAAGCGCCATGAGCAGGCGCGCCTTTTCGCCCCCCGACAGGTTCTCGATCTTTGTGTCGGACTTTTCCTTGCCGAATCCAACCGCGCCCAATTGGGAACGCCGCTGAGCCTCGGTTTTGTCGGGCAACAGGTCTTCGTAATATTGATAGGGTGTCCACGCCTCGTTCAGTTCATCAAGCTGATGTTGCGCGAAATAACCGATCTTCAGCGTGGGCGAGCGGCGCACGCGGCCCGTCTCGGCCTTCAGGCGGTCGGACAGAAGCTTGGCGAAGGTGGACTTGCCGTTGCCGTTCGCACCTAGCAAGGCAATCACGTCGTCCTGATCGATGCGCAGGTCAATGTCTTTCAGGATCGGCTTGCCGGGCTCGTAGCCCACGCTCACGCCTTCCATGGTGATGATGGGGGGCGAGAGCCGCTCGGGCTGCGGAAACTTGAACGGTATGATGCGGCTTTCCATCACGGCGGCGATGGGCTGCATCTTTTCCAGCATCTTGACGCGGCTTTGCGCCTGGCGCGCCTTTGAGGCCTTGTAGCGGAAGCGGTCCACGAAGCTTTCCAGGTGCCGACGTTCAGCCTCTTGCTTTTTCTTCATGGCCATTTGCAGTTCCAGCCGCGCGCGGCGCGTTGCTTCGAACTGGTCATAACCGCCCGTGTAAAGCGTCAGCTTTTCGTTCTCGAGGTGCAGGATGTGGTCGACCACTTTGTTGAGCAAATCGCGGTCGTGACTGACCAGCAGCACCGTATAGGGATAGGCCTTGAGATAACTCTCCAGCCACAGGGTCCCTTCAAGGTCGAGATAGTTGGTCGGCTCATCGAGCAGCAGCAAGTCCGGCTCGGCGAACAGAACCGCGGCCAGGGCCACGCGCATGCGCCAGCCGCCGGAAAATTCCGAGCACGGCCGTTTTTGGGCTTCTTCATCAAAACCGAGGCCAGCGAGAATGGTCGCGGCGCGGGCAGGGGCCGAATGAGCGTCGATATCGGCGAGCCGGGTCTGGATCTCTGCGATCTCATGGGGGTCGGTTTCCGTCTCTGCGCGTATCAGCAGATCGTTGCGTTCGGTATCGGCCTCCAGCACCGTGTCGAGCAGGCTTATCTCCGTGCCCGGCGCCTCCTGGGCCACGCTCCCCACGCGGGTCCGGCTCGGCATGGAAATGGAGCCGGTTTCGGACCCCAGCTCCCCCAGGATCATCTTGAGCAGGGTGGACTTTCCGGCCCCGTTCTTGCCCACAAACCCCACCTTGTGGCCCGCATTGATGGCGGCCGTGGCGCCTTGAAAAAGCACCCGGTCCCCAATGCGATAGGTGATGTCGTTAATGTGCAGCATGGCCCTGATCCAAAAGTGAGGGCGGTGTCTATCACAGGGTTTCGCCGCGCGCCACTTGCCGCGCGACGGGGCCCCACTTGCGGAGGGCGGCGGGCCCCGCTATACCCCGGCCCGAGATTCGACACCCATTCCAATTCAGCCAAGGGAGAGGCACCAAATGGCCCTCGAACGCACTTTTTCGATTATCAAGCCCGACGCCACGGCGCGGAACCTTACCGGCAAAATCATCGCCAAGCTGGAAGACGCCGGCCTCCGCGTGGTGGCTTCGAAGCGCATCCAGATGACCGAGGATCAGGCGAAAGGCTTTTATGCCGTCCACAAGGAACGCCCGTTCTATGGTGACCTGGTGAAATTCATGACCTCCGGCCCGGTGGTCGTGCAGGTTCTCGAAGGCGAAAACGCGATTGCCAAGAACCGCGAAGTCATGGGCGCGACGAACCCCGAAGAAGCCGCCGCGGGTACCATCCGCGCCGAGTTCGCCGAAAACATCGAGCGCAACTCCGTGCACGGCTCCGACGGCCCCGCGACTGCGAAAGACGAAATCGCATTCTTCTTCAATGATGATGAGATTGTCGGCTAGTTAGCCGGACTTGGATGACCAACTTTGCGAAGGGCGGGTGCTGAAAGGCATCCGCCTTTTGTCTATGTAGGTTGATGGTCGTCACAGGCTCGGCTCTTGAATCGCGCCGCATCCTGCCGATCTGTAGCTGCCGAGAGGAATAGAGCCGTGAACAATTCGCCTTCATCAGTCTTTGTCGAAACCTTCGGCACCAAGGCGCCCCTCATTCAGGGCCCCATGAGCGGCACCTCGGGCCCGGCGCTCGTGGCTGCGGTGGCAAATGCGGGCGGTCTTGGCATGTTGCCGGTGTGGGGCAGGTCGGTTGCTGACGCGCAATCGATGATCGCGGAAACACGGGCGCTCACCGATGGACCGTTTGGTGTGAACCTGCGCTCTGATTTCAAGCAGCTCGACCACATCGCCATGGCGGCGGGCTCAGGCGCCCCCATCATCCATCTTTTTTGGGGGGACCCGGGCCCCTCTGCCGCGGCGGTCCGCGCGGCGAATGCCACATTGATTGTCACCGTTGACGATGCTGACGCAGCGAAGGCCGCACTTGATGCCGGGGCGGCGGCTTTGATCGCACAAGGGGTTGAAGCGGGCGGTCACGTGCTGAGCGAAACCCCGCGCGATGAGTTGCTCTCGACCGTGCTTGACCTCGCGGGCGCCGTTCCGGTGATCGCGGCGGGCGGCCTGTCGACATCGGGCGATGTTGCCCGCGTGGTTGCGGCGGGGGCGGCGGGCGCCCTTTGCGGCACGCGCTTTGTGGCAAGCGATGAGGCCGATGCCCATGACGCCTACAAACAGGCGCTGATCAATGCGGGTGCCAACGCAACGGTACGGACCAAGGTTTTCGACATCGGCTGGCCCGATGCGCCGCTCCGCGCGTTGCGAAACTCGACCTATGACATGTGGGAAGCGGCGGGCTGTCCCGAAAGCGGCCAGCGCCCCGGCGAAGGCGACATCGTCATGACATTTTCAAATGGCGAGGGCCTGCCGCGCTATCACGCCATGGCGCCCAAGCGCGGCATGAGCGGCGAATTTGAAGCCGCGGTCATGTATGCGGGAACGGGTGTCGAGAGCGTGCGAGATATTCGTCCCGCCGCCGACATCGTTGCCGAGCTTGCTTCTGCAATAGAACTCTAGGAACTCGGACTGATCACTTCGAATTCCGAGGGGCGGGCGTCCACAAGCGTCCGCCCTTTTTCTATGCGCACACGGCCTTCCGCGATCAGGCGAAGGCATGTGGGATAGAGCTTGTGCTCGGCATTGAGGATGCGCGTGGCAAGGGCGTCGGGCGTGTCGTCATCGCGCAATGGCACGACGGCCTGACCGATGATGGGCCCGGCGTCCACTTCCGGCACGACAAAGTGCACAGTGCAGCCCGAAACCTTCACGCCTGCTTCCAATGCTTGTTCGTGTACATGCACACCCGGAAAGCTCGGCAGCAGGGAGGGATGGATGTTGACGATCTTGTTCGGCCAGCGCTCGATAAAGGAGTTCGTGAGCACGCGCATGAACCCGGCGAGGGTGACGAGTTCGACGTTGTGGGCTCCCAGTGCTTTCTGCACTTCGGCTTCAAAGGCCTCGCGGCTCTCATAGGCCTTATGATCGATGGTGACGGCGGGGATGCCCGCTTGTGCCGCGCGTTCCAGCCCTTGCGCGCCGGGGCGGTTGGAAATCACCACAACAATCTCAGCGGGGTAGGCAGGGTCTTTGGCGGCGTCGATCAATGCCTGCAAGTTGGTGCCGCGGCCGGAGATGAGCGCACCGACTTTCATGCGCCCGCTCATTCAAAGACCACCTTGCTGCCGGCGTCGGCGGTCAGCTCGCCAATCCATGTGGCGCCGGGCAGGTCGAGCTTTGTTGCTTCTTCGGCGCTGACCACCAGCACCATGCCGATGCCGCAGTTGAAGGTACGCAGCATTTCAAAGTCGTCGATGCCGCCCGCCTTTTGCAGCCAATCGAAGACGGCAGGGCGCTCCCATGACTTGGCGTGGATCTTTGCGCCAACGCCTTCGGGCAAAATGCGCGGCAGGTTTTCAGGCAAACCCCCGCCGGTAATATGACACAGCGCCTTGATCAGCCCCGCCTGGATCAGCGGCAGCGTCTCTTTCACATAAATCTTGGTGGGCGTGAGAAAGGCTTCACCAAGTGTTTGTCCTTCAGCGAAGGGCGCGGGCGCATCCCAGTTAAGGCCTTCCGCTTCGACAACTTTGCGCACAAGGCTGAAGCCGTTCGAGTGAACGCCAGTGGAGGGAAGACCGATCAGCACATCGCCCGGCTCGATATCGTTCGCGGGCAGCAGCGCGTCCCGTTCCGCCGCGCCTACGGCAAACCCGGCGAGGTCAAAGTCACCCTTGGCATAAAGGCCCGGCATCTCCGCCGTCTCCCCGCCGATGAGCGCGCAGCCCGCCTGACGGCAGCCCTCGGCAATGCCGTCAACAACTTGTGCCGCGTGATCAACGTCCAGATGGCCGGTCGCGAAATAGTCGAGGAACATAAGCGGCTCGGCGCCCTGAACGATCAGGTCGTTCACGCACATGGCCACAAGGTCGATGCCCACAGTCGCCACGTTGCCGGTGTCGATGGCGATCTTCAGCTTTGTGCCCACCCCGTCGGTGGCGGCGACAAGCACTGGGTCCTTGAAACCGGCGGCCTTCAGGTCAAAAAGCCCGCCAAAGCCGCCCAGGTCGCTATCAGAGCCGGGCCGCGAAGTGGACTTTGCCATGGGCTTGATGCGCTGAACGAGCTCGTTCCCGGCGTCGATATCGACGCCCGCATCGGCATAGGTCAGGCCATTTTTCCCGGATTTAGAGGTCACTCGAATCCCCTGTGTCGCGATTTGGCGACACGCATAAGCCATCGCGTCCCCCCACGCAATCCGGCAGGGGGCGGAAGGGCAGTTTCCGCCCTTTTGCCGCCCAGATCGCCCCGTTATAGTGCGCCGGGCCTCATCTGCATTTGGGCGCGCGGGGGCCGATGGAAAGTCGAGGGACATGATCAGAGTAATTGTAGGTTTTGCCTTGGGTTTGGTGGCGTTTTTCCCCCTTTCGGCGGGCGCGCAGACGGCGCCTCAGGGCGCCGCGGACGTCTTTACCGTCTCCCAGGTGCCCGTAATGGCCGAGGCCCCCTCGGCAGAAGAAGCCCGCCTGATCGCCCAGGACCAGGGCCGGGCCCAGGCGCTCCATATCCTGTTGCAGCGCCTGACCCCCTCCAGCGACTGGCCCTATCTGCCTCGGCCGCGCCTGAACGAGCTATTGGACCTCCAGGTCGGTTTTGAGGTGGAACACGAGCGCTTTTCGACCCTCGCCGGGCAGCAGAACCGCTATCTCGCGGATATCACCTATTCCTTCCGCCGCGACCGGGTGCGGGCGCTGTTGCGCAGCGAAGGCATCGCCTTTTCCGAAAGTCAGGCCGCGCCCGCGCTGGTGCTGCCGGTTTTTGAGGTCCGCAGCGGCGGGGCCGAGACGCTGATGCTTTGGGAAGAAGGCAACGAATGGGCCGCGGGCTGGTACGCCAATGATTTCAGCCACGAGCTTCTGCCCATGATCCTGCCCCTTGGCGATTTGGCCGACGTCACGGTGGTGACTACCGATGATGTGGTGCAGGGCAATTGGGACGCCCTACAGTTCCTCGCCAACCGGTACAATGTCGGCACGGTCTATGTGGCCCATGCGGTTTTGGTTCCGGCGGTGGACGGCACGGCGACGCTTTATGCCCGCATGACCGAGCTCACCGAAGGCGGCGTGGGGCAGGTGATCGACACGCGCGTTGCCGGTCCCTATGTGCTGCCCGTTGAAGGAGAAGCGCCCGCGCGCAGCGGAACGGCAGCGGAAGAAATTGAACCGCTCAACGGTCTTGCCGGTCGTGCCATCACTCTAATGTCGGGAGAACTTCAGGAGCGTTGGAAGTCACGCACACTTGTCTCCTATGACTCGCTTCACCGGATACAGGCGACGGCTCTGTTTGACACTCTCGAGCAATGGGAAGTCATTCGTAGCGGATTGGAAGATTCCGCCACCGTGGACGGCTTTGACACCCATGCCTTGTCAGCGCGCGGGGCGGAGCTTTCGATCGACTTCGCGGGCTCGCCACAACAATTGATGATTACGCTCGATCAGGCAGGCGTGGCGCTATCGGGTTCACGCGGCTATTGGGACCTGCGCGTGAAGAACGCCAACACACGGGAGCTTCCTGCATATGCGGGCCAAGCGGCGGGCGCGGGCGGCGGCTATGGCAGCTACCGCGCCTCTGGGGCGATGCCGCCGGTAGAAACCGTGACGGTGCAGCCGCGCGTGCAACAGAACGCGCCGGTGCTGACGCAGGACGATCTGCTTGGCATTTTCGATGAGCCCCTGAGCGATGATGAGGTTGAGGACCGCCGCGACCGCGGCCTGGGCGACCGCCCCGGCACCATGCAGCCGGTGGAGGATTAATCCTCTGCAACGCGCATGAAGCACCCCCAATTCACGCTCGATCTCGACCGTCCCGCCGATTTTTCGCCTTCCGCCTTTGCCCGCGCGCCCGGCAATGAAGCAGCTGCGCGTCTGGTCGACCAATGGCCTGACTGGCCCGCGCCGGCGGTTTGCATTGCGGGGCCCGCGGCATCGGGCAAATCGCACCTCGGCATGATGTGGTGCGAGCGGGCGCAAGGCGCGGCCATTGCCTTGTCCGCGCTTCAGGCGAGCGATATCGAAGGCGGCCTTGACCGGCCTCTTTGGATTGACCGCCACGATGAGGAAGCATTCGATGAAGACGTTCTGTTTCACACGCTCAATCTCGCGCGGGAGGAACAGGGATCGATCCTGATCACCGCGCGCGCTGCCCCCGCGAAATGGAAAGTGGCGCTGCCTGATCTTGCCTCGCGGCTCAAAGCCATTCCCGTTGTGGAGATTGGCGGCCCTGATGACGGGCTGGTGGAAGCGATCCTGATCAAGCGCTTCACGGACCTTGGGATCGACGCGGAACCTGCGGTGATGCGGTATCTGCTTGCCCGGATGGAGCGCAGCTATGGCGCGATCGACGCGGTGACCCAGGCCTTCGGGCGGCAAACCCTTGCGGCCCAGCGCCGCGCCTCGGTCCCCTTGGCCGCGCAAGTCCTTGAAGACCTTGAGAATTCTCACTGATGCCCAATGACAGGGCATAAGCCAACGGTTAAGATGGCTGTCATATAGTGGTGATGGGGACCTGTTACAAAAGCGACATGTTTCCTCCGCCCATGAAAGAGCCTTGCTGTGTCTGACCAGATGAAAATCGAACCGCTCGACCCGCACCGCGCCGCCAAGGGGGCTGTCCCCATGCGCGCGAGCGCCGATCCGCGCGCCATCACGCTCACCAGCAAGGAGCGCTTTATCAACCGCGAGCTATCATGGCTGGCGTTCAACGGGCGCGTTCTGGAAGAAGCCAAGAACCCCAATCACCCGGCATTCGAGCGCCTGCGCTTTTTGTCGATCTCCGCCTCGAACCTCGATGAGTTTTACATGGTCCGCGTGGCGGGCCTGATGGGGCAGGTGAAGGCCGGCATCAAGGCGGTGTCGCCTGAAGGTCTGACCCCGACCCAGCAGCTTGAAAAAATCAACAAGGCCGCCAGCGCGCTAATGGCCGAACAACAGGAACGCTGGCTACAACTGCGCGAAGAGCTGCGCGCAGAAGGCATCACGGTTCTGAGCGCCGAGGAACTGACCGACGTCGACCGCCGTTGGGTGGAAAGTTATTTCCTCGAACAGGTCTTTCCGGTGCTGACGCCGCTCGCCATCGACCCGGCGCACCCGTTCCCCTTTATTCCGAACCTGGGCTTTTCCCTGGCGCTGCAATTGCGCCGCCGCAAGGACGGGCACATGCTCAATGCCTTGCTGCCCGTGCCGAGCCAGATCTCGCGGTTTGTGCGCGTGCCGGAACCGGGCGCGAAGCGCGTCAACGGTCGTGTGCGTTACATCTCGCTTGAAAACATTCTCGGGCTTTTTCTCGACAAATTGTTCCCCGGCTATGATGTGCTCGCCAAGGGCGCCTTCCGCATCCTGCGGGACAGCGATATTGAGATCGAAGAAGAAGCCGAAGACCTCGTGCGCTTCTATGAAACCGCACTCAAGCGCCGCCGCCGTGGGGAGGTGATCCGCCTCAAGGTGTCGGGCGACATGCCGCGCGATCTGCAAAAATTCGTGGCGCGCGAAATGGAAGTCCCCGGGCGCAGCCTTGTGTCGGTGAGCGGCATTCTGGGCGTTGCCGATCTTTCGCAACTTATTACCGATGACCGGCCCGACCTGTTGTTCACGCCGTTTAACGCGCGCTTTCCCGAACGCATCCGCGACCACGGCGGCGATTGCTTTGCCGCGATCAGCGAAAAAGACCTCGTGGTCCACCACCCGTATGAAAGTTTCGACGTTGTGGTGCAGTTCATTCGCCAAGCCGCGGCCGACCCCAATGTGGTGGCGATCAAACAGACGCTTTACCGGACCTCCAAAAACTCGCCCATCGTTGCCGCACTGATTGAAGCCGCGGAGGCGGGTAAGTCCGTCACCGCGCTGGTCGAGCTCAAAGCGCGCTTTGACGAAGAAGCCAACATCAAGTGGGCGCGCGATATGGAACGCGCAGGGGTGCAAGTCGTCTATGGCTTCATCGAGCTGAAGACCCACGCCAAGATCAGCCTGATTGTGCGGCGGGAAAACGGACACCTGCGCACCTATGTGCACTTCGGCACCGGCAACTATCACCCGATCACGGCAAAGATTTATACGGACCTGTCGCTCTTTAGTGACGACCCGGTGCTCGCGAAAGACGCCGCGCGCATTTTCAATTTCATCACGGGCGGGGCGGAACCACGCGATCTGGAAGCGATAGCTGTCTCACCCGTTTCCTTGCGCTCGCGCTTGCTCCACCACATCGACGAAGAGATTGGCCATGCGCGGGCCGGCAAGCCTGCGCAAATCTGGGCCAAGCTCAACTCTCTGGTGGACCCGGTGGTGATTGATGCGCTCTATAACGCCAGCCAGGCCGGGGTGCAGATCGAGCTGATCATTCGCGGCATTTGTTGCCTGCGCCCTGGAGTGCCGGGCCTTTCGGAAAACATCCGGGTCAAGAGCATCGTGGGCCGGTTTCTGGAACATTCGCGCATTGTCTGTTTCGGCAATGGGTATGGCCTGCCGAGCGATGACGCAGTGGTCTATATTTCGTCCGCTGACTGGATGCCGCGCAATCTGGACCGCCGGGTGGAAACCCTTGTTCCGATCCAGAATCCCACGGTACACCGTCAGGTGATGCATCAGATCATGGTGGCGAACCTGAAAGACAATGAGCAAAGCTGGGTCTTGCAGACCGACGGAAGCTACACCCGCGTGCGGCCGCGCGAGGGCGAAGCGCGGTTCAATGCGCACACCTATTTCATGAACAACCCAAGCCTTTCGGGCCGGGGCCGCGCGATCAAATATGATCCGCCGCCTGCCGTTGCCGAAACCTTCAAGGGCCGATGAGCGAGGGGGCGGGACGCGTCTCACCCTCCGCGATGGCCGACGCTATGCCCTTTGGCGTGGTGGACATCGGATCAAACTCCATTCGTCTTGTTATCTTTGAACGCCTGACGCGCAATCCCTGGCCGCTGTTCAATGAAAAGGTCGTCTGCGGCATTGGGCGCGGCATGGTGACAAGCGGCAAGTTGAATGAAGACGGCACGGCCCGCGCGTTACAGGCGCTCGCGCGCTTCCGCACCCTTGCCGACGGCATGCATGTTCCTGAACTAAAAGTAGTGGCCACCGCCGCCGTGCGCGACGCAAAGAATGGCGAGGCCTTCGCCGCCAAAGCCGAACGCGCGGTGGGCGCGCCGATCCACGTGCTGACGGGGGAGGAAGAAGCGCGCCTCGCCGGTCATGGCGTCATCTTCGGTATTCCCGACGCCGATGGAATTGTCGGCGATCTTGGGGGCGGCAGTCTGGAACTGATGGAGGTAAAGGGCGGCGCGTTGGGTAACGGCGCGACGTTCCCGCTGGGTCCCTTGCGCCTGATGGATGCTTCGGGTGGCAAGATCAAATCGGCCCAGGATATCGCGGCAAAGGAGCTGGCCAAGGCTGAATGGCTCAACAGTTTCAAGGGGCGGACGCTCTATTTGGTGGGCGGCGCGTGGCGGAACTTTTCATCCGTCATGATGGAACAGGACGATCACCCGATCCGCATTTTGCAGAACTATTCCATGTCCGCCGACAAGGCGCGTGGCCTCGCTACCATACTGAAACAAATGAGCGCCCAGTCATTGCGTCAGACAAAGGGGCTGTCCTCGCGCCGTGTGGATGCCATGCCCTATGCCGCGGCGGTGCTCGAGCGGCTCATCAAAGTGACGGGCGTGGGTAGCGTGGTGACCTCGGTTTACGGCGTGCGTGAAGGTGTATTGTTCGAGGCATTGGCATTGCAGGAGCGGGCAAATGATCCACTGCTTTCCGCGGCGGCTGACCTCAATGTGCAACTGGCGCGGTCGCCCGGGCTTGCGCCGGAGCTCCTTGAGTGGATCGCCCCGGTGTTTGAGGGGTGGCCCAGCGATCTGAAACGTTTTGAGCAAGTGGTTTGCTATCTGTCCGACATTGGCTGGCGCGATCATCCCGACTATCGCGCCGAACGCGCCTTCGAGCGGGCGCTGGGGCTTCCCGTTGCGGGGCTGACCCATCAGGCGCGCGCTTTTCTTGCGCTTGCGGTCGCAACGCGATATGGGGCGAATACACAGGGTGGTCCCTACAAGCCCGCGCGGCGCCTGTTGGAAGATGACTTCATCAGCAAGGCGCAAATTGTGGGGCTCGCCTTGCGGCTTGCCTACCGTATTTCCGGTTCGGTGGTTGGGCTTCTGCCGCACAGCGCCCTGAAGATAAAGAAAAAGGTTCTTGTGCTGAGCTTTGACAAGTCGCAGGGCCGCCTGGCGGGCGAGATCGTCGAAAAGCGGTTCCAGGCCCTGGCCGATGCCTTGGGCCTCGAAGCCAAATTCGAATTTGAATAGAGCCTACTCGGCCGCGGCTTTGTCGGACTTGCCGTCGAGCGGCAGCAACGTTACCCGGCCCTTGCGGATACCGATCGCCATCAAGCCGTGTTTGAGTTCCAACGCGGCGATGCCAAAGATTTCCCGTCGCCAGCCCTTGAGCGCCGAAACGTCGGCGTTGTCATCTGCGGCGATTTTTTCGAGGTCTGAAACTGTCGCGATCATGCGCGGGGCGACCTCGTGTTCCTCGGACTTGGCTTTCAGCAGCACTTTGAACAATTCCACCAGCGGGCCAATGCCGTTGGGGGTGGGCTCATTCCGCTTCACTTTGGGCAGGGATTTGGGGTCGCGCTCAAGCCCCGCCTTCACCGCCTCGATCAACGTCTTGCCCGCGGATGAGCGGCCAAAACCGTTGGGCACGCCGCGCAAGTTGCCAAGGTCCTCAACCGACTTGGGCCCATGGGCCGCGATTTCCATCAGCGCGTCGTCTTTCAGGATGCGGTTGCGGGGCACGTCGCGGGATTGGGCCTCGCGTTCGCGCCAGGCGGCTACTTCCATCAGGATGCCGAGATAACGTTTGTTGCCGGAACGAATCTTGAGCCGTTTCCAGGCGTCCTCGGGGCTGAGGTTATAGGTATCGGGGCTGGTGAGCACGGCAAGCTCTTCGGCCAACCAATGATGCCGGCCCGTTTCTTCCACCTGCTTGCTCAGAGTCTCGTAGATGGGGCGCAGGTGCGTCACATCGCCGAGGGCATAATTCAGTTGCTTGTCAGACAGGGGCCGCCGCGACCAATCGGTAAAGCGCGAGGATTTGTCCAAGCTTTGGTCCAGGACCTTCCGCACCAAAGTCTCATAGCCCACCTGATCGCCAAAGCCGCAGACCATGGCCGCGATCTGGGTATCGAAGAGGGGCGTGGGTAGGTTGCCGGTCTCATGGAAAAAGATCTCAAGGTCCTGCCGCGCTGCGTGAAAGACCTTGATGACGTTTTCATTGGCCATGAGCTCAAAAAAGGGCGCTAGGTCCAGCCCCTTGGCGAGGGGGTCAATAATGGCTTCTTCGCTCGCGCCGGCAATCTGGATCAGGCACAGCCGGGGCCAATAGGTGGCATCCCGGATGAACTCGGTATCGACGGTGACATACGCGTCCCGGGCGAGGGCCTTAGTCAGCTTGGCCAGGTCCCGGGTCTCTGTAACAATCTGCATGGGCTCCCTATAGCGCGGTTCGTCCGCTTTGTCGCCATTGATTGAGGCTCGCCCCAGATTCTGGGTTCTGGCAAGGGGGCGGGACCGCCAGAGGGGGCCCATGGCCTTGACAAAAGGGGGCAACCCGTGTGCCTTTGCGCCCGCTTCGCCGGGGCCCTGGCCCTACGCGAAAACCACTGAAATCCCGGGGACCTTAAGGCAATGCATCAGTACCGGACCCATACCTGTGGCGCGCTCAGAAAGAGCGACGTTGGCACCGAAGTCCGCCTGTCGGGCTGGATTCACCGTCAGCGTGACCATGGGGGGCTGCTTTTCATCGATTTGCGCGATCACTACGGCCTGACCCAATGCGTCATCGAGCCGGATAACGCGATCTTTGCCGAGCTGGAGCGCCTGCGCGCTGAAAGCGTCGTGACCCTGGGCGGCAAGGTGGTCGCCCGTTCCGACGAGACGGTGAACAAGGACCTGCCCACGGGCGAGGTGGAAGTGCGCATCGATTCCTATGTGCTGCTGTCGGCGGCCGAGGAACTGCCCCTGCCGGTCTTTGGCGAGTCCGACTATCCCGAAGACACGCGCCTGCGCTATCGTTTTCTCGACCTGCGCCGAGACCGGATTCACCGGAACATCGTGCTGCGGAGCCAGATCATCACCTCGATCCGCAATCGCATGGTGGCGCAAGGCTTTACCGAGTATCAAACGCCGATCCTGACGGCCTCGAGCCCCGAGGGCGCGCGCGATTTTCTGGTACCCTCGCGCCTGCACCCGAACAAATTCTATGCGCTGCCCCAGGCGCCGCAGCAGTTCAAACAGCTGATCATGGTCTCGGGCTTTGACCGTTACTTCCAGATCGCGCCGTGCTTCCGCGACGAAGACGCGCGCGCCGACCGCTCACCGGGTGAGTTCTATCAGCTCGACCTGGAAATGAGCTTCGTAACGCAAGAAGACGTGTTTGAAGCCATCGAGCCGGTGCTGCACGGACTGTTCAAGGAGTTCGCGGGCGACACGCGCGTTTCCGACGACAAGTTCCCGCGTATTCCTTATGCGGAATCGCTTCGCAAATACGGCTGCGACAAGCCGGACCTGCGCATTCCGATCGAAATGTCTGATGTAAGCGAGACCTTCCGCGATTCGGGCTTCAAGGTCTTCGCCAACATCCTGGAAAAAGACGGCAAGGCGCAAGTTTGGGCGATCCCCGCACCGACGGGCGGCAGCCGCGCCTTCTGTGACCGCATGAACGGCTGGGCACAAAAGGAAGGCCAGCCGGGTCTTGGCTACATCTTCTTCCGCGACGGCGAAGGGGCAGGGCCCGTTGCCAAAAACATCGGCGAGGAACGCACCGCCGCGCTGCGCGATCAATTGGGTCTCAAGGACGGCGACGCGGTGTTTTTTGTCGCCGGTCAGCCCAAGTCCTTCCACGACTTTGCGTCACGCGCCCGGGTGCGTGTGGGTGAGGAACTGGACCTCGTGGAAAAAGATGTTTTCCGCTTCTGCTGGATCGTCGACTATCCCATGTTCGAGTTCGATGAGAAGGAAGGGAAGATCGACTTTTCCCACAACCCATTCTCGATGCCGCAGGGCGAGATGGAAGCGTTGGAAACCAAAGACCCGCTCGACATCCTTGCCTATCAGTACGACATCGTCTGCAACGGCATCGAGCTTTCCTCCGGTGCGATCCGGAACCACCGTCCGGAAATCATGTACAAGGCGTTTGAGATTGCGGGCTATGACAAGTCCGTCGTCGACGACAAATTCCGCGGCATGATCAATGCGTTCAAATATGGCGCGCCCCCGCACGGCGGCATCGCCCCGGGCATCGACCGCATCGTCATGCTGCTTGCGGGCGAAGAGAACCTGCGCGAAGTGACCATGTTCCCGATGAACCAACAGGCCGAAGACCTGATGATGGGCGCCCCCGGCGAAGCCGAAGTCCATCACCTGCGGGAGCTGTTCATCCGCATGGTGCCCCCGCCGGAAAAGGCGTAAGGGCCTCTCATCCACACAAAAAAGGGGCGAGCCGAAGCTCGCCCCACCGCTTTGGTTGGCCCTCGTTCCCGAAGGCCTCTCAAAACTTGATTCTTAGCTGCAGCCGGTCGTCGAGCCGCAGGTATCGCACTTCAAGCACGTCCCGTTGCGCACCAGGGTCATGTGACCGCAGGTGGTGCAGGGGTCGCCCTCATAGCCCTTGATGCGCGCTTCCATGATCCGTTGCGCTTCGTCGCTCATGGGCATGGAGGTTTCACGGTCGATGACGTCGAGCTCCGCGCCCAGGGCCGTGGTTTCCGCATGCACAGTGGTTTCCCGCACTTCCATGGTCGCAGGCACCGTGTCCTCCGCCATGGCGGCCAGGGCTTCGCTGGCGGTGGAAACCGTTTCGGCGGGTTGCGCCGAGGCTAGGCGGATCAAACGACCGGCCGAGGCCTGCCGCATGTAGCCGGTGCTCGCCACTTGTTCGATGGGCATTTCCACCTGACGCTGGGTGGGGCGGTCTTCGTCCGCGCCGCCGCCGAGCTGGTCATCCTCCGCGCCCGGGGGCACGTGGGCGAGGTCGTGACGGCCGAGATAGCTAACCGCCAACTCCCGGAACACATAGTCGAGGATCGACGTGGCGTTCTTGATCGCGTCGTTGCCTTGCACCATGCCCGCCGGTTCAAACCGGGTGAAGGTAAAGGCGTCGACGTATTCTTCCAGCGGCACGCCGTATTGCAGGCCCAGGCTGACCGCGATGGCGAAGTTGTTCATCATCGATCGGAAAGCGGCGCCTTCCTTGTGCATGTCGATGAAGATCTCGCCGATCTCGCCATTGTCGTATTCGCCGGTGCGCAAATAGACTTTGTGCCCGCCTACGATGGCTTTTTGCGTATAGCCCTTGCGGCGGTGGGGCATGCGTTCGCGTTCTTTCGTGCGGCGCATGACTTCCTTGATGATCGTCTTGGTGACCACCTTGGCACGTTCAGTGGCGGGCACGTCCGCGCCGACCACGTCTTCCGCCGCGGTGTCTTCCTCTACGTCTTCCAAGAGTTGCGAAGAAAGCGGCTGGCTGAGCTTGGAGCCATCGCGATAGAGCGCGTTGGCTTTGATGCCAAGCTTCCACGACAGCATGTAGGCTTCCTGGCAATCCTCGACCGTCGCATCATTCGGCATGTTGATGGTCTTGGAAATCGCACCGGAGATAAATGGCTGGCTCGCTGCCATCATGCGGATGTGGCTTTCCACCGACAGATAACGTTTGCCGATGCGGCCGCAGGGGTTCGCGCAATCAAAGACGGGCAGGTGCTCATCCTTGAGGCCCGGCGCGCCTTCGAGCGTCATCGCGCCGCAAATGTGCAGGTTGGCAATCTCGATGTCTTTCTTGGAAAAGCCCAGGGCCTCCAGCATGTCGAATTCGAAATCGTTCAGCGCCTCGCTGTCGAGACCCAGCGTGTTCACGCAAAACTCTTCGCCCAGCGAGAATTTGTTGAAGGCAAAGCGGATGTCGAACGCCGTGGCGAGAGCGCCTTCAATCGCGGCGATCTTTTCATCGGTAAAGCCCTTGGCCTTCAGCGCTTCGGCGTTGACGCCCGGCGATCCGTCCAGCGTGCCGTGGCCCACCGCATAGTCGATGATGCCTTTGATTTCGTCATCGCTGTAGCCGAGGTTCTTGAGCGCCTCGGGCACCGTGCGGTTGATGATCTTGAAGTAACCGCCGCCTGCGAGCTTTTTGAACTTCACGAGAGCGAAGTCGGGCTCGATGCCGGTGGTGTCGCAATCCATCACAAGGCCGATGGTGCCCGTGGGCGCGATCACCGAGACTTGCGCGTTGCGGAACCCAAACTCGTTGCCGACGGCGAGGGCGTCATCCCAAGCCGCTTGCGCGGCGCGGACGATGTCATCTTGCGGGCAGTTGGCGATGTCGAGCGGTACCGGTTTGGTGTGCAGCTCTTCATAGCCTTCGTGCTCGCCGAACGCCGCGCGGCGGTGGTTGCGAATGACGCGCAGCATGTTGTCGTCATTCAGCCAGTATTTGTCGAAGGCGCCCAGCTGTTTCGCCATCTCGGCGGAGGTCGCATAGGACTGGCCCGTCATCAGCGCGGTAATAGCGCCGGTGAGCGCGCGGCCCTCGTCAGAGTCATAAGAGAAACCGGACGCCATCAACAGGCCGCCGATGTTGGCAAAGCCCAGGCCCAGGGTGCGGTAGTCGTAAGACAGCTGCGCGATTTCCTTGGACGGGAACTGCGCCATCAGCACGGAGATTTCCAGAACGATGGTCCACAGGCGCACGGCGTGAGCAAAAGCTTCGGTGTCGAAGCTGAGGTCATCGCGGCGGAACGCCATCAGGTTCAGCGAGGCGAGGTTACAGGCGGTGTCATCCAGGAACATATATTCCGAACACGGATTGGACGCCTTGATATCGCCGCCCGCCGGGCAGGTGTGCCAGTCGTTGATGGTGGTGTGGTACTGCATGCCGGGGTCGGCGCAGGCCCAGGCGGCATAGCCGATCTTTTCCCACAGGTCGCGCGCCTTGATCTGCTTGGCGGTTTCGCCCGTGGTGCGGAAGGTCAGGTCCCAATTGAGATCCTTTTCCACCGCCGCGAGGAAATCATCCGTCACGCGCACGGAGTTGTTCGAGTTCTGCCCCGAGACGGTCAGATAGGCCTCAGAATCCCAATCGGTGTTGTAGGTGGGGACGTCGATGTCCTTGAATCCCTGACGCGCGAATTGGATGACGCGCTGAATGTAATTGTCGGGGATCTGCACGGCCTTGGCGGCTTTGATTTCCCGTTTCAGGGCCGGGTTGGTTTTCGGGTTGAAGCAGTCGTCGCTGTCGGCTTCGCAGTTCACGCAAGCCTTCATGATAGCTTTCAGGTGCTTGGCCAGCGCCTTGGACCCGGTCACCAGCGCGGCGACCTTCTGTTCTTCTTTCACTTTCCAGTCAATGAAAAGCTCAATATCGGGGTGATCGATATCGACCACCACCATCTTTGCCGCGCGGCGCGTGGTGCCGCCGGACTTGATCGCGCCCGCCGCGCGGTCGCCGATCTTCAGGAAGCTCATGAGGCCGGAGGACTTGCCGCCGCCGGAAAGAGGTTCGTTCTCGCCGCGCAGGTTCGAAAAGTTTGACCCCGTGCCCGAGCCATATTTGAACAGCCGCGCTTCACGCACCCAAAGGTCCATGATGCCGCCTTCGTTCACCAGGTCATCGGAAATGCCCTGGATGAAGCAGGCGTGCGGCTGCGGGTGCTCATAAGAGGTTTTGGATTTTTCCAGCTTGCCGGTCAGATAGTTCACATAGTAGTGGCCCTGGCTCGGCCCATCGATGCCGTAAGCCCAGTGAAGGCCGGTGTTGAACCACTGCGGAGAATTCGGCGCCGCCTTTTGCGTCGCCAGCATGTAGCGCATTTCGTCGTAGAAGGCTTCGGCATCCCCTTCGGTATCGAAGTAACGGCCCTTCCAGCCCCAATAGGTCCAGGTCCCGGCCAGGCGGTCGAAGACCTGTTTGGAGCTGCGCTCGGAGTCATACTCAAGCTCATCGGCGTCCGCGTCGGCCTCGTGGCGTTGCAGCCATTCAGGAACGCCCGGCTCATCTACCCGGCGGAGCGAGGAGGGGACACCGGCTTTACGGAAATACTTTTGCGCCAGGATATCGCAGGCCACCTGGCTCCATTTCTTGGGCACTTCCACGCCGTCGAGATGGAAGACGACCGAGCCGTCCGGATTTCGAATTTCACTCGTGGCGGTACGGAATTCGATTCCGTCGTAAGGAGATTTACCTTCAGTGGTAAAACGGCGTTCGATACGCATTAGATGGCCCCTCGGTCTTACGTCTCAATTCAATCCTACGTCCGCCCCGTGAAGCCCCACCAGTCCGAATTATATTTCCGGACACAGCTTTCCTGTCCACAGGGGCTATATTTTTCTCCCTGCGGTCGGTCCAACACCGTTATTTTTGGTTGCGGCGCCGCGTGTAGCGGCCTCCCCAAAGCGGACACAAACGCTATGCCGAATAATCGGGGGATGCAATACATTTTGTGTCATTTTTTTGGTGGCCCACTACATATAGATTTTGTGACGTCCTTGAAAATGCCGTTGAGTCAATGACTTAGGGCCGCTCGTTCAGAACAGGTCTTGGGGCACTAGATATAGGGGCCCCCTAGATATAGTTTTTTGGGCAGGCCCCCTCGCGGGGTCCGACCGACACTATTTTTGTCACCCATTTGGAGGTCGCGAGAGGCACTTTGCCGCGTCCGCATCGGCATCTGTGACGGTAGGGCACCCCCGCTAAATCGATGCACACTTTCGATTCGTCACAAAGCTGTTTTGCCGGGCCCCCAAGGGGCGGAGGAAGGCCTAGACTGGGGCCGGGGCCGGTGTAATAGTCCCGCCGAATCCGAAGGGGCGGGGCGACTCGGGCCCCTTCGCCAAAACAGGGAAATTTGGACGTGTTGAACCTATTTCGGGCGATCTTCACCTGGTGGAACGGTGCCACTTTGGGCACGCGTTGGACCATCTGGCGTCACGGCAAATTCGTGGCCAAGGATGACTTCGGCAATCGGTATTTTTTGGAAAACCGCGCGCGCAAGGGCATGAAGGCCCGGCGCTGGGTGGTCTATAACGGCCTCGCCGAAGCCTCGAAGGTGCCGCCGGAATGGAATGCCTGGCTGCATCACACGGTCCCGACACCCCCCAGTGAAACCCCGATTGCACCCAAGCCTTGGGAACAGGCCGCTGAACCCAATTGGACCGGCACACCGCGCGCCTATGTACCCAAGGGTTCATTGGCGGGCGAGGGCATTCGCGCCCCGGCGACCGGCGATTATGAAGCCTGGACACCGGACGAAGCAGGCGCAAACTAACAAGATCAAACAGAGGAAGGGGCTCCCATGAAAAACCAAATGGTTGAAACCATCATCGGCGCGCTAGTGGTTATTGTCGCCGCTGTCTTTCTCTGGTTCGCCTATGGCCAAACGGAACAGGCGGCGGGGCCGGGCTATGCGCTTAGCGCGCGCCTCGACAATGCCACCGGCGTATCGGCGGGCACCGACGTGCGCATCGCCGGCATCAAGGTGGGCACGGTCACGAGCACCGAGCTGGACCCGCTCACCTATACGGCGACGGTCAACTTCACGGTCGAGAACAGCGTCGAGCTGCCCGAAGACAGCTCCATCCGCATCGCGCAGGAAGGACTGCTTGGCGGCAGCTTTCTGCAGATTCAGGTGGGCGGTGATTTCGAGAACATGCTCGCCGACGGCGATGAGATCGTTCACACCCAAGGCTCTATCGACATTATCGGGCTGATCCAGCGCGCCATGTTCGGTGGCGGCAACAACGGCGGCGACGAGTAATCTCGCCGCCATACCCTTGCCATGATCCCTTGGTTTCGTGGCGGACAGGGCAAAACCCCGGGGACCTCGTGTGGCACGCGTATTTCTGATTGTTGGACTGGCAATGGCTCTTGCGGGCGCGGCACTGGCGCAGCAAGTGATCACCATTCCGCTCGACCCGCCCACGACGGATACCGACGCCGACGCCGAGGTGCAGGAAGATGACCCGGCCGCGACCGCGCCCGACATTCGCCTGAACAACGCGGCGGATGAGGACGAACAGTTCGGCGACTCCATCGACCTGCCGCCCGCGCCGACGAACGAAAGCCTCAGCGACGAAGACTTGATGGACCGCTTCATGCAGCCCATCGACGCGGGACCGATCTACGACGCCGAAGTGGATGGGCCGGAAAACCTGCCCGCGCCGATCCCCGACGACGAAGGCATCTCACGCATCGCTGTTGTACGCGGCCTCGACAAGATCACCGCCGAAGTGCGGGACGTCGAAGTGCCGGTGGGCGTGCCGGTGATGTACAATTCCTTTGAGATCCTGGCGCAGACCTGTGACCGCCGCCCGCCGGAGGAAACGCCGGAAACAACGGCCTTTATTCAGATCACGGAACATCGCCTTGACGATACGCTGGAGCGTATTTTCTCAGGCTGGATGTATGCCTCGTCACCGTCGCTCAACCCGGTGGAACATTCCACCTATGACGTCTGGTTGATCGACTGCAGAACCCTTTGACCTGACACTTGCCGGGGCAGGGCGAAAAAGTTCGCCGGTGTCGTCAGCGCCTTTTCCAATAGCTTGTGATAGCGCTCTTTCGGGATCTCAATTGCCCCGAAGCGGCGCAGATGGTCGGTCACAAATTGCGTATCGAGCAAGACGTAGCCGCCGGCCTTGAGCCGCGCCACCAGATGCACCAGTGCCACTTTGCTGGCGTCCCGTTCAAAGCTGACCATGCTTTCGCCAAAGAACGCGCCGCCCAGTTCAACTCCATAAAGGCCGCCTACCAGGTGCCCGTCCTTCCAGCATTCAACACTGTGAGCGAGGCCGCGTTCGTGAAGCTCCGTATACAGAGAGATGATCTCGTCGTTGATCCAGGTGCTGGGACGTTCCGCTCGCGACTTGGCGCAGGCGCGCATCATGCCGGGAAAGTCGAGGTCTACATGAACGTCAAAAACGTCTTGCCGTACGGTGCGGGCAAGCCGCGCAGGGACATGAAATCCGTCAAACGGCAGGATGCCGCGATATTCAGGGTCGACCCAGAAAAGCGTTTCCGCGTCCGCGCTTTCGGCCATGGGAAAAATGCCCAGCGCGTAGGCTTTGATCAGATGTTCCGCTGTGAACTTTTCGAGCGGTCGCGTCATTCGTTCTCGAGCAATTGCTCCAGCCAGTGAATGTGGTATTGGCCATCCACAAATTCCTGTTCGTCCATGATCTGGTCGAACAGCGGGATAGTCGTATCGATACCCATAATAACATATTCGTGGAGCGCGCGCCTAAGCCGCATCAGGCATTCGTTGCGCGTGCGGCCCTCGACGATCAACTTGCCGATCAGGCTGTCGTAATAAGGTGGAATGGAATAGCCCGAATAGACCGCGCTATCGACCCGCACGCCGAGCCCGCCCGGCGCATGGTATTGATCGATGCGCCCCGGCGAGGGCACAAAGGTCTTTGGGTTTTCCGCGTTGATGCGGCACTCGATGGCGTGGCCTTCGAACTTGATATCCTTTTGTGTGTAGCCAAGCTTCGCGCCGCTCGCCACGCGGATCTGTTCGCGCACAAGATCAAGGCCGGTAATTGCTTCGGTCACCGGGTGTTCCACCTGCAGGCGCGTGTTCATTTCGATAAAAAAGAACTCGCCATTCTCAAATAGGAACTCCACCGTGCCAACGCCTAGATAGCCCAGTTTCTTGACGGCTTTCGCGACAACGTTGCCGATCTCCTTGCGCTGCGCATCATTGAGCGCGGGCGAGGGGGCCTCTTCCAAAACTTTTTGGTGGCGCCGTTGGAGCGAGCAGTCCCGCTCGCCAAGGTGCACCACATTGCCGTGGCTGTCGGCGATGACCTGCACTTCGATGTGGCGCGGCTGGCCGAGATATTTTTCGATATAGACCGCATCGTCGCCAAAGGCGGCCTTGGCCTCGCTGCGTGCGGTTTGCAGCGCATTGACGAGTTCGTCTTCCCGAAGCGCGACCTTCATGCCGCGCCCACCGCCGCCCGCCGCCGCCTTCACGAGCACCGGATAGCCGATACTCTTGGCGATCTTTTTCGCGTCCGCGTCATTGGTCACGCCGCCGTCCGAGCCCGGCACCACGGGGATGCCCGCATCGGCCACGGCCTTTTTGGCGGCGATCTTGTCCCCCATCAGGCGGATGTGTTCCGCCGTCGGGCCAATGAAGGTGATGCCGTGCTCTTCGACGATTTCGGCGAAGCGTGCATTTTCAGACAGGAAGCCGTAGCCGGGGTGGATCGCCTGCGCGCCGGTAATCTCGGCGGCGGCGATGATGGCAGGGATATTGAGATAGCTTTGCGCCGCTTGCGGCGGCCCAATGCAAACGCTTTCGTCGGCAAGGCGCACATGCATGGCGTCACCGTCGGCGGTGGAATGAACGGCAACCGTCTGGATGCCCATTTCCTGACACGCGCGGTGGATGCGCAGCGCGATCTCTCCGCGGTTGGCGATGAGAACTTTTTCGAACATGCCGCGCCTATTCGATGGCCATCAGGACTTCGCCATATTCGACCGGCTGGCCGTCATCGACGAGGATACGCGTTACCTTGCCCGCCTTCGGCGCGGGGATGGGGTTCATGGTCTTCATGGCTTCGACGATCATCAGCGTCTGGCCCTCGCGCACACTGTCGCCCACTTGGACGAAAGGCGCGGCGCCGGGTTCGGGCGAAAGATACGCCGTTCCGACCATGGGCGAAGCAACGGCACCCACGTGCGATTCTGCTGCGGGCGCGGCGCTTTCGGCGGGGGCCGGAGCGGCAACTGGCGCGGGGGCAGCAACGCCCACCGTCGGAACGCCCGCGTTGCGCGCGACGCGCACGCGCAGGCCGTTCTGGTCGATTTCAATTTCCGTGAGGCCCGTTTCGGTAAGCAGCGAGGACAGCTCGTGGATCAGGTCATGATCAATGCGCGAGCCGCCGCTTTTCGACGGCGCCACGGACTTGCTGGCCGGTTTGCCGGAAGGTTTGCTTTCGGACGGCGCATTGTCCGTCAGGATCGCGGCCAGTTCCTTGATCAGGTCCTGCTCGCTGGGGTTTTGTTTTTTTCCGTCGTCCGAACTCACAGTTTCCTCCGTTTGCGGATGGTTCGCGCCATCTTATTTGCTTTTGCCGTTCACCAGGTCCGCCATCGCGTCGAGCGCCAGAAGATAGCCCGTGGCGCCGAAACCGCAGATCACTCCTGCAGCGGCGGGAGAGATGAAGGATTTGTGGCGGAACGTCTCACGTTTGTAGGGGTTGGACAAGTGAACCTCGATCACGGGTACGTCGACGGCCTTGATGGCGTCGAAAAGCCCGACCGAGGTATGCGTAAAGGCGGCGGCATTCAAAATGACGCCCGCGCCACTTTTGTCCGCTTCCTGAATCCATGTAATGAGCTCGCCTTCGACATTGCTCTGGCGGAACACGGTCGTGAGCCCCAGGTCCTTTGCCAGGCTCGCGCACATCCCCTCGATATCGGCGAGGGTGTCGCGGCCATAGATCTCCGGCTCCCGGCTGCCGAGCAGGTTCAGATTGGGGCCGTTGAGGATGTAAATGGGCTTCTGACTCATGGCGGGTGTTATACTCTCGGAGACAGGGCTTGCAACGACCTTGGCGGGGCTGTGACGTTGGGCCCGTTGGCCCCGCGCGGCTTTCTCGGCCATCATGCCCTCAGAGGCGTAGTGAAAGGGTAAAATTATATGGTCCGGGTTTTAACCCTCGTTGGCGCAGTAGCTCTATTGGGCTTGCTCTACGCCATTTACCCCTACGCCACGATTTGGCAACTGGATCAAGCGGTTACGGCGCAGAATGAAAGTGCCCTCGAAGGTTTGGTGGACTGGGACTCCCTGGGGGCGGGCCTTGAGGACGACCTTGAGGGCCTGTTTGACCATCCTGATCCCGCCAGCGGTGACGCCATGGACCAGCTGGCCGGAAACCTTCTGGGGGTCTTTACGGACTTTCTCATCGGTCCCATCGTGGACTTCTACACGACCCCGCGGGGCCTTGCGTACCTCCTCAACACGCAAGTGATTCTCGATGATCCGGGCGAGGCGCTGGAGGAGGATTTTCCGGCGGAAGACACCTGGTTCAATCATATTTCCTCGGCGGGCTTTACCGGGCTCACGAGCTTTCGTGTCGAGGTGGCTTATCCTGCGGAGAGCGGCAAGGTGCTGAGCGAAGAGGGCCCCATGGCGCTTGAATTCCGGCTTCAGGGGATTAGGTGGCAGCTTACAAGGGTGCGCTTGCCCCTCGACGACCTTGCGGAATGACCATGGCGATCTCCATCACCCTCAACGGCGAAGACCGCTCCCTGCCGCGCCCCATGAGCGTTGCGGAGCTTCTGGCCGAGTTCAAACTCGAGGCCAAAAAAATTGCCGTGGAACGGAACTTGGAAATCGTGCCCCGTTCGGCCTATGACACGGTCACGGTCGATAGTGGCGACCGTTTGGAAATCGTCAGGTTCGTTGGAGGCGGATAAGCATGACCAATATCTCTGAAGACGGGGCTCTCGTCATTGCGGGTAAAAAATATGGCTCGCGGCTGATTATCGGCACGGGGAAATACGCAAGCTATGAGCAAAACGCCGAGGCGTTGAAAGCTTCCGGCGCGGAGATCATAACCGTTGCCATGCGGCGCGTAAATCTGACGGATCCCGATCAGCCCATGCTGGTCGATCACATCAGCCCCGATGACGTGACCTTCCTGCCCAACACGGCTGGGTGCTTTACCGGCGAAGATGCCGTGCGGACCTTGCGCCTCGCGCGCGAAGCGGGCGGCTGGAACCTTGTTAAGCTCGAAGTGCTGGGCGATCAGAAGACGCTTTATCCCAACATGCCCGAAACCTTCCGCGCGGCGGAGATGCTGATCAAGGACGGCTTCGACGTCATGGTCTATTGCAATGACGATCCCATCGCTGCGAAGACGCTGGAAGAAATCGGCTGTTGCGCGATCATGCCGCTCGGCGCGCCCATCGGCTCGGGGCTCGGCATTCAGAACCCCGTGCAGATCCGTATCATCGTTGAAAACGCGGGCGTGCCCGTGCTGGTGGACGCGGGCGTTGGCACCGCGTCCGAAGCCGCTGTCGCCATGGAGCTTGGCTGTGACGGCGTGATTACCAATACGGCCATTGCGGAAGCGAAGAACCCGGTGCTCATGGCGTCCGCCATGAAGCACGCGGTCATCGCCGGGCGCGAAGCCTATCTAGCCGGGCGCATGGCCAAAAAAATGTATGCCGATCCGTCGTCGCCACTTGGTGGCCTGATCTAGCGGCCTGATCTCATCAGTCTCGTTCGCGGGCGGCGGTAATAAGATCGCGCATGCGTTCTTCATTCCAGCCGAGTGACGCTGCGCCACCGACGATGTAGGTCGGCGTCGAATTAACCGTCAGCGCATCGCCAAGCTGCATGTTCGCCTGGATGCGGCTGGCAATCTCAGGATCATCCATATCAGCGCGCAGTTGATCGATGTCTGCGCCAACGTCCGAGGCAATCTCGAAAATCGTTTCATCCGTCAGCCGGTCGCTGGAGGCAATCGCTGCATCGTGGAAGGGCATATAAAGGCCCTGGCGATCCGCGGCCAAAGCGGCGAGGGCGGCGCGATAGGATGTTTCGCCCAGGATGGGCAGCTCGAAATAGATGACGCGGATATTGCCGTCGGCCTCGACCATGGCATGGAAGGGTTCCTGCGCGCGGCGGCAGAAACCGCACTCATAGTCGAAGAATTCAACGATAGTGAGATCCCCATCGGGGTTGCCCCCTTCAAAGGCGGCGGGGGCGGACTCAATAAGGCTGTAATTGCGCGCGATGGCGTCTTGCAGCGCGGTCATTTCCGCGTCGCGCTGCTGAGCGTCGAGGGCATAAAAAGCGTCGCGCAGGATTTCGGGCTCCGCGATCAGTGCCTCACGGACGCGCTCGGCAAAGACCGCGTCGTCCATGGTGGCGCCATCGCCCATGGGCAGGTTGGAGGCGACGATGCCAATGAGCGCGCCCAGCAGGCCCGCGACTACGATCAAGGCGATATTCAGAAAACGCATGCTTCCCCCTCGGGTGCCGATGAGATGATTGTTGGGGGCCGCCCCTCGCGGCCCCGCCGTGTCCTATCAGGAAATTGACCTATTGTCCGCCTTCATAATCGGCGCGGCTCGGGTCGGTCAGGAACAGGATGTCCATGGCCCGGTTCCAGTGCACCGTGCCTTCGGGCAGCTTGTCGCGCGCGCGGGCCGCGAACTCACGAGACTGCTGCAGCCGGTTCACCATGTAGTACTGCTCGGCGATGGAAAGGTCCGCCATGCCTTCCTCGCCCGCGCGGGAATAGGCGATGGCGAGCTGGCGCCAGGCGAATGAGCTCGTGTCATCATGCGCGACGGCGAACTGAAGGTTCTGCAGCGCTTCTTGATTGGTGGGTGAGTTGCCACGGTCTTCTTCGGAAGCGATGAGCGCCTGGCCAAGGTTCACGCGCAGGAGCGCAGAAGTCGGCTGCAGTTCAATCGAGCGGCGATATTCAGGAATAGAGTCGCGCACCCGGCCGCCCTCAAACAGGATCTGGCCGCGCAATTCATAGAAATAGGGATTGTCTTCATCTTCGGCGAGCAATTGGTCGATCTCGGCGAGCGCCAATTCAGTTTGCCCCTGACGGAAGTAGGCTACGCTGCGGGCGTAAAGCGCCTCGTCGGATTGGTCGTCTGGCGGATAGCGCCGGAACACCACGGACACGGAATCGAGAAAGCCGTGGATCTTTGCCTGGGCCATACGCAGCCGATGAATGCTTTCTTCGCTGTCCGGCTCATCGTAGTAGGGCGATTGCGACACGCGTTGTTCCAGCAGGGCGATCCGTTCGCTCGAAAGCGGGTGAGACCGAACATAGGGGTCCTGATCGGTGGTGATCATCGCTTCCTGATCGCGAAAGCGATCAAAGAAGGCGACCATGCCGCGGCCCGATTGGTGCGTTTCATTCAGATAGGTAACACCGGCCTGGTCAGCGGAGGATTCCTGAACCCGGCTGTAAGACAGAAACTGGCGCAAGGCGACGTGCTGGCCGCCCATCATCACCGCCATGCCCGCCTCGGGCGCGCCGGCGATCATCAGGCCCAGCCCGATGGCCGCGCCCAGATAGGCGGGGATAGACGCGCTTGCCATGGCGTCACTGGTACGCGCCAGGTGTCCACCGGCGATATGGCCGGTTTCGTGGGCGATCACGCCGATCAGCTCGTTGGGTTCATCCGCTTCCAGGATCAGGCCTGTGTGGATGAACATGTTCTGCCCGCCCGCGACAAAGGCGTTCATGGCGGGATCATTGATCAAATAGATATCGACGGAGCCGGGCTCAAGACCCGCCGCGCGGAAAATGGGGTCGGAATAGTCGCGCAGAAGCTCCTCGATTTCCGCATCGCGGATCGAGGTTTGCGCTATGGCCTGGCCGGTCACCATCACAAGCGCCAGGCACAAGGTGGCCAGCTTCAGAACAAAATGCCGGGTTTTCGCTACCATCAAAAAGAAAACTCCATTACCACCGGCCCCCGCCTGGACCCAAGCCTAAGCGATTTTGCCCGCGGATGCACTCACATGTCAGAGATCATAGGGACCAACAAAAAGGCGATCTGGGGGCAAGAACACGCAATCCATTGAAATAACGGCTCACAAGGGTTAATCCGTTGGCTTAATTCACGCATTCGGGCCCTTTCCGGGCGCCGGGTCAGCCACCCCCAGATCCGCCCGCAATCCTGGGCGCGGATAACAAAAGGACGGCAATATGCTGCGTAAAATCGTCTCGGCGGCCCGCCGGACCACCATTGGCAAGGTCCTCGTGCTTTCCGTCACCACGTCGTTTCTGGCGAGCTGTGGTGGTGGTGTTGGCTCTTTCGATATGCCGACCGTCCCGTCGCTCAGCATCCCATCCATCGGGGGCGGGGGACGCAACGTGGCCTCGGGTGTCTTTGCCGCGCCGGGCACCGACTGGGGATATGTCAGCGTTGCCAGTCCCAATTACGCAGGTCTTGTTGTCGCGGACGAACCGCGCGCCGCATTGGCCGCGCGAAATATTCTCGATGAAGGCGGCACGGCTGCCGACGCGGTGACCGCGCTCTATTTCACGCTCGCATCGACCAACCCCGCGGCGGCGGGCCTGGGCGGTGGCGGCGTCTGCCTGATCCATGACGAGGAAGCGGGCCGCACCCAAAGCATCGACTTTCTGCCGCGCGCGGCGACCGAGGGCGGCCCCATTGCCATCCCCGGCAATGTGCGCGGATTTGGCCAGATCCACGCTGCCTTCGGATCCATGCCGTGGAATGATGTGGTCGACAGCACCGTGCCGGCGGCCGCGTCCCATCCCATGGCGCGCACGATGGCGCGCCGCCTTGACCACGCGGACTCAAGCTTCCGGGGCAGCCCACGTTTGCGTCGCGTGCTGACTAACACAGATGGCGTTTTTCTCGACGAGGGCGATGACTTCACACAGCCGAACCTTGCCGGCACCATCGGCATTATCGCGAACCGCGGCCCGCAGGACATGTACACGGGCGAGCTGGCCTATCGCTTTGTGGAAGAAGCCGCTGAAGACGGCGGACGCCTGACCACCATCGACATGCAGTCCTATCGCCCCCATGTGACGACGGCCCAGTCCATCGATATCGCGGGGCAGACGGGCTTCATTCCGGCGGGGGATACGGGCGCCGGGTTCTTCTTTCCCGAGATGACGCAAAAGGCCCTGCGCGGTCTGCCGCAAAACCCCGCGCCGGGCACGCCTTCAGTGTCTTCGATCCGGGCTGATGCGGCCAGCGTTCTGGCGGAAAGCGGCGTTCGCGGCAGCCTGCCGAATGACTACGGCTCCACGTCCTTTGCGGTGACAGACGAAAGCGGCCTCACCATCGTTTGCGGTGTGACCATGAACGGCGTCTTTGGCACCACCAACATGGGCCGGTCCACGGGCGTTGTTTTCGCGCGCTCACCGTCGGATATCGAATACGGCCTGTCAGGGGCGTTCCTGACGCCGCTCATTGCCACGGACCAAAGTGGCGAGCTGCGCCTCGCCGCAGCCTCCGCCGGGGGCCCGGACGCCGCCGCGGCGCTGCTGTACACCGCCGTCAATGCGCGGGCCGAGGGGCTGGGTAATGCACTCCAAAACAACGGCTCGCAAATGACGGGCACGGTGAACGCCATTTCCTGCGAAGGCGGGCGCGACGGTCGTTGCAGCATCGGCGTTGATCCGCGCGGCTCAGGCCTCGGCGCCGAGTCCTTGCGCTAAGACACCTCACAAAAAAGATCAGGGCCCGGATGATTGTTTCACCCGGGCCCTTTTTTATGTCTGGCGTGTTTGCCTGATTAGCGAAGCCTAGAACCAGCGGCGCTGCCACCAGCCCTTTTTGCCATCATCATCTCCGGCACCCGGGCCTTCGCTGCCTGACGGCGCGGCGCCCACGGATTCAAGCTGACGGTCCGAGGCAGGGGCGCAGGGCGTGTTGTCGCCCTTGTCATCATTGCCGGACGCGGCCTCTGCTTGATCGCCATTTTGCGTGTCGCCCGATGCGCCATTTTGGTCATCGGTCTTTTCGCGGCGGCGGCGATTGCGGCGTCCGCCTCGGCGACCCCTACGGCGACGGCGGGATTTTTCCTCCGCCGTGGCTTCGGCTTTCGCCTCGTCGTTTTTGTCGTCGTCGGAATCGGCGTCGGTATCCGCAGTCGTCTCGGCTTCTGCTTCTTCTACTTCCTCTTTGACCACAACGTCTTCGTCGTCATCTTCATTAAGATAGGCTGTATCGAGGCTAACGGTTTCGCTATCGTGCAGTTCCTTGCGGCGTAACTCGCTTAAGGGCTCGCCGCGGTCAACCTCGAACTCGTCGCCCATGAGATCACGATCGACACTGACGATGGTCCGCATGCCGTAGTGATCCTCGAAATCAAGCAATTGGCGACGCTTGTGATTGAGGATAAATTCCGCCGTCTCGCGATTGGTGCGCACGGTGATCGACGCGCTGCGTTCGCGCGCGCCTTCTTCGCCGCAGGCGCGCAAGATGCGCAAGGCTGCACTTTCCACGGAACGGACAATCCCCGCGCCCTCGCAATGCGGGCAGGGACGGGTAGACCCTTCCAGAATGCCGGCGCGTAACCGTTGCCGCGACATTTCCAGAAGGCCGAAGTTCGAGATGCGTCCGACCTGCAGCCGTGCGCGGTCCTGCTCAAGACACTTTTTGAGTTGGCGTTCCACCGCGCGGTTGTTGCGGTTTTCCTCCATATCGATGAAGTCGATCACGATAAGGCCCGCAAGGTCGCGCAGGCGCAATTGCCGGGCGAGCTCGGTGGAGGCTTCCAGGTTGGTCTTCAGCGCGGTCTGTTCGATATTGTGTTCGCGGGTCGATTTGCCCGAGTTCACGTCGACAGAGACCAGCGCTTCGGTTTGATTGATAATGATGTAACCGCCGGACGGCAGGTCCACGCGGGGGGACAGCATCGAGTCGAGCTGCACATCCACGTGGTAGCGCTGATAGAGCGGCATGCGCTCGGTATAGAGCTTCACATTTCGGGCGTGGCTCGGCATCAGCATCTTCATGAAGGCCTTGGCTTCGGTATAAGCCTCTTTGCCCTCGACCAGCACTTCCTCGATGTCCTTGGTATAAAGATCGCGGATCGACCGTTTGATCAGATTGCCTTCCTCGTAAATCATCGAGGGGGCGGACGATTTCAGGGTCAGCCCGCGAATTTCTTCCCACAGACGGATCAGATAGTCGTAGTCGCGCTTGATCTCAGCCTTGGTGCGGTTCGCGCCCGCGGTACGGACGATCAGCCCCATGCCCTTGGGCACGTCGAGTTCCGCGACAATTGCCTTCAGGCGCTTGCGGTCAGACACATTGGTGATCTTGCGGCTGATGCCGCCGCCCCGCGCCGTGTTCGGCATCAGGACGCAGTAGCGCCCGGGCAGGGACAGATAGGTGGTCAGGGCCGCGCCCTTGTTGCCGCGCTCTTCCTTGGCAACTTGAACCAGCAGAACCTGACGGCGGCGGATGACCTCTTGAATCTTGTAGTTCTTGAAGAAGGGCCGGGGATCGCGGCTCAGATCCTCGTCCTCGTCGCCGCTGCTCCGTTTGCGCCCGCCGCCCCGGCGGCGGCCATTGCTTCGACCTTTGCTGCTGTCACTGCGGCTGCTGTCGCCCCGGGTAGAGCGGCGACGGCCACCCCGGCGTCCCCGGCGGGAGCGGCTGGGCGTTTCTTCTTCGCCTTCTTCCTCAGAATCCGACGACGCCTCGGTGTCATCACCGGCGTCTTCGCTCTCGCCGTCGTCTTCGTCCGCGGCGGATTCGGTTTCGTCGTCAGCCCCGTCTTCTTCAGCGTCGTCGCTTTCACCGCTTTCGTCGGCTTCTTCCGATGCCTCGGTTTCGGGTGTCTCGACTTCGTCGCTGCTCAGGGTGCTCGGCGTCTTGGCGGCGAGGCTGACGGTGCGGTCATCGTCGTCATCGCCGTCCTCATCATCCTCGTCGTCGTCTTCATCCTCGGAGGCGTCCTCAGCTGAGGCGACGAGGTCTTCTTCCTCGTCATCCTCATCGTCGTCTTCATCTTCGTCGTTGTCCTGGAGGTCCGCGTCGGCCAGAAGCTCATCATCGCCTTCGGCATCGTCGTCGTCGTCTTCTTCCTCGTCCGCTTCGTCATCGGCTTGGGCGCGCCGGGCTTCGGCTTCCGCTTCCATGGCGAGCAGGCGTTCCCGGTCCGCGACCGGGATTTGGTAGTAGTCCGGATGGATTTCCGAAAAGGCAAGGAACCCGTGGCGGTTGCCGCCATATTCCACGAACGCCGCTTGCAGCGAGGGTTCGACGCGCGTTACCCGCGCGAGATAGATGTTGCCTTTGATTTGTTTCTTGGCTTCGCTCTCGAAGTCAAAATCATCGATTTGTGTTCCGTCTGCGACGACCACACGGGTTTCTTCCCGGTGGGCCGCGTCGATCAGCATTCTTTTTGTCATTGATGGGTGCTCCAGCACGGAATGCGCCGGGGGAAGGAACTGAGGGATTAGTCCTCGCCCGCGCTGGCGCCGTCGTGCCGATAGATCTGGTTGAAAGGAAATGTCCTGCCCGGACCGCCCAAAAATTGGGCGTACGTTTCGCGGGTCCCGCCTTAGGGGTGTGGCGGGTCCAAGTCTGCGAACGAAGGGCAGGCTGCTTGTTCATAATGCCTCGCGCGTGGCCCTGGACCATTCTGTCGTCCAGGTTCGCGCAACCCCAAATTTCGGCGGCTGGTCCGTCCCTCAAAGCGTAAAGCCGGTCAGCCGCAAACCTTGTCATTCATCTGGTCCCGTCGGGCGGAAAGCGCCAGCCCGGGACCCCTCGTTTTGGCGCGGTTTATTGGCACGCGCCGGGGCGGCGAAAGGCCGCCCACGCCCTCTTTTACTCACCGGATGGCGAAAATAGCAAGCTATTCCGGAAAGCCCGGCCCCCAGAGTGAGGGCCAGCCTCACAAGCTTGAGAGAATAGGGTTAGCGACCTGTAAACACTTGCCATGTTCCGATAAAGGTAGGAATTCAGGGGCCGGGACAACGTTTTTGAGGATTCAGGATCATTTGCGGATGCGGCTCGTCATTTTTGCTGCCCTAACGGCCGTTTTGGCCCTTTTACCCCCCGCGGCCCAGGCCGCGACGGTGGAGGCCGCCCATATTGAGGCCGCCGGGGGCCAGACCCTCGTGACTCTCGATCTGACGGCCCGTGTGGAGCCCCTCAACGTCTTTACCCTGGCAGCGGAGGCCGGACGGCCCTATCGGGTGGTCATCGACCTGCCGGAGGTGGAATGGACCGTTCCCGGGGGAGCTACCCTTGCGGGCCGGGGGCTGGTGCAGCAGGTGCGCTATGGCCGGAACCGCCCTGGCCAGTCGCGGATCGTGCTCGACCTTCTGGCCCCCGCGAATGTGGCGGCCACCACGGTGACGGACGCCAGCGACGGCATTCCGGCGCGGATCGTGGTGACCCTTTCCGGGGCGAATGAGCAGACCTTTGAGTCCGCCTCCGGCTTTCCCTCCCAGGAGGTGCGGCCCGATACTTACGGCCCACCAGCTGAGGATGAACCCGGCGCCTTCCGCACCATTGAGCAGGTTCTAGCCGCTCTGGGGGACCGGGAGGGCACGGTCAGCGAGCCGGAGCCCGCGGCAACCACGGAAACGCCGATTGAATCGATTCATGCGCGTCCCGTTATCGTCATCGATCCTGGCCATGGCGGTCATGACCCGGGCATGTCGCTCATCAATGGGCATGACGAAAAAGAAGTGGTGCTGGATGTCTCCCGCGCTATCCGGGACGAGTTGACCGCCTCGGGCCTCTTTGACGTCTATATGACCCGCAACGAGGATATTTTCCTGCCTCTCAGCGATCGCTACGCCATCGCCCAAGATATGGAGGCGGACCTTTTTGTCTCTGTCCATGTGGATTCTAACGACGACAGCAGCGCGCGCGGGGCGACCATCTATACGCTGTCGGAACGCGCTTCGGATGCCGAGGCCGCGCGGGTGGCGCGGCGGGAAAACCAGTCCGACGCGGTGGCGGGTTATGAGGTGGATGAGGAGCTGACCCGCATCCTGATCGATCTGGCGCAGCGCGAGACCATGAACCTGTCGGCGGAACTGGCCGCCATGGTGGTGGGTAGCTTTTCCAGCCACGAGGTGGCGACCGTGGGACGCCCGCACCGTTTTGCCGGTTTCCGGGTGCTGACCGCGCCGGATGTGCCCTCGATCCTGATTGAGGCGGGCTTTGGCACCAATCGCCAGGACGCGGCGCTCTTGGTGACCGACCGTTATCAACAGGCGCTGGGCCGTTCGCTGACTGAGGCCCTGATCGTCTATTTTGATCTCGATGAGGCAGACCGCGCCACATTGGCCCGAAATGCGGTGGCGGGGAACTGATCTGCCATTTGTGTGTCACAATCCCTTCGTAGAGAATTGGGCCCCGCTCGGGCGCACAATTTGGCGCGGTATGGGCAGTAAACAGGTATAACGGGGCTATGGCAGACGAGGGCGACAAGAAACCGGACGAGGGCTCCCAAGAGGGGCCCGCCAAGGACGCTCCGCCCAAGGCGGAAGCGCCGACGTCTGATGAGGCGTCCGATGCGGCACCGGCGAAGCCGGAAAAGCCCACGCCCCCCAAGGCTGACGAACCAAAGGCCGAAACGCCTAAGGATGAAGCGCCCAAGGATGAAGAGCCCGCGAAACCGGTAGAGCCGGAAAAACCCGAGCCCCCCAAAGCCAAACAATTCGAACCCGAACCCCCGATTTCTGAACCGCAAGCGGCGCCGCCCAGTTCCATCCGCGCGGAAATGGCGGCCAAGGCGGGCGGGTCCGGGCCGGTAAAGCCCAGCGCCCCAAAATCCGATAAGGTCGAGCCCGAAGCGCCCAAGGCGGCACCACCAAAACCCGAGGCGGAGAAGCCGAAGGCAGAGGACCCGAAAGCAGAAACGCCAAAGGCCGAGCTGCCGAAGAAGCCGGAAGCGCCCAAAGCTGAAGCGCCCAAAGCGGCAGCTGCTGCATCGGGCGCGGCGGCGGTAACATCGGGCGCGATTGAACGGCCCACTGATGTCGCCCCGGCAAGCCCCCCGCCACGACGCAAGGCGACCAAAAAGGCCGCGACCAAAAAAGCCGCGGCCAAACGGACGGGCAGGCGGCAAAGCCCGCGCGAACGGCGCCGTGAAAAGCGTGAGGCCCGGCGCGAGCGGAAAAGGAATCGTGGCGTGGTTGCGAAACTCTTTTTCGGACTTGTGAAAACCGTCGCGGTGCTCTTTATCATTGCGGGGCTCGCCGTTGCGGGTTGGGTCGCGCTTTATGTGAATCGCCTCAATCAGGACCTGCCGGACTACACCGTGCTCACCGAATACGAGCCGCCCATCATGACGCGCATTCACGCGGGCGATGGCACACTGATTGCCGAATACGCAAATGAGCGGCGGCTGTTCGTTCCCATCGAACAAATGCCCGATACGGTGGTGCATGCTTTTGTTGCGGCGGAAGATCAGCACTTCTATGAGCATCCGGGCATCGACATTCGCGGTATCGCGCGGGCATCCATTGCCAACATCTTCAACTATTTGAACGACCGCCGGCTCGAAGGGGCATCGACCATCACGCAGCAGGTGGCGAAAAACTTCCTGCTGAGTTCCGAAGTGCGGCTTGAGCGCAAAATCCGTGAGCAGCTTTTGGCGCTGCGGATCGAACGTACGTTCACCAAGGATCAGATCCTCGAGCTGTATCTCAACCAGATCTATCTCGGCTGGCGGTCTTATGGCATTGCCGCCGCCGCGCTCAACTATTTCAACAAGTCGCTGGACGAGCTGACCATCGCCGAGGCCGCCTATCTCGCCGTGATGCCCAAGGCGCCGAACAATTATCGCCCCGACCGGGAATCGACCCGCGCCCGCAGTCTTGAGCGTCGCAACTATGTGCTGAACCGCATGGCGGAGGACGGCTACATCACGCGTGAAGAAGCCGATGAAGCGATGCTGGAGCCATTGGTGATTTATGAGCGCCCCGCCGGTGCGCAATCGGTGGAGGCAGCATATTTCGCCGAGGCAGTGCGCCGCGAAGTGGCGGGTGACTTTGGCTATGACGCGCTGCTGGACGGCGGTCTTTCCGTGCGCACGACCATCGAGATGGACTATCAACGCTTCGCGCGGGATGCCTTGCGTCACGGCCTTGTCGCCTATGACCAGCGTCACGGCTGGCGCGGGCCCGTCGCGCACCTCGACACAATGGAGGACTGGGAAGCGCAAGTGGCCGCGCTGGAACTGCCGCGCGATCTCGCGCCCTGGCGCCCCGCCGTTGTGGAGCGCGTGAACGACGGGGCAGGAACGGTTGAGATCAATCTCGCTGATGATAACCCTGGTCCCGGCATCATTCCCCTGTCGGAAATGAGTTGGGCGCGGGAGCAAGCCTCGAATGGTATCGACATTGGCGCGGCGATCGAACGCCCCAGTCAGGTGCTTCATGTGGGTGATGTCATCTGGGTCGAGCCCGTGGACCTCACCGCCGCCAGCACTCAGACCGAGATCAACGAAGATGGCGAAGAAAGCGAAGTCGCGAATGACGCGGCGAACGCCGTAACCTATGATCAGCCCACCTTCGGCCTGCGTCAGGTGCCCGCCGTCAACGGCGGCATCATGGCCATGGACCCGCACACGGGCCGTATCCTTGCCATGGTGGGCGGCTTCTCTTTTGATGCCTCGGAATTCAATCGCGCGGTTCAGGCCTGGCGCCAACCGGGCTCAAGTTTCAAACCGTATGTTTATGCCGCCGCACTGGAAGCGGGGCATACGCCGTCGGATCTCATCCTCGATGCGCCATTCGTGATGCCGCAGGGCGACGGGCTGCCGCTCTGGCGCCCGGACAATTATTCCGACCGCTTCTATGGTCCGTCCACCTTGCGCAGTGGGGTGGAACGGTCGCGAAACGCGATGACCGTGCGCCTGGCACAGGACGTCGGCATGGAACAGGTCGTCGACATGGCCGTGCGCTTTGGCGTGGTGGATCATCTCGACCCTTACCTTGCCTATGCACTCGGCGCGGGCGAGACGACACTGGAACGTCAGGTCACGGGCTTTTCCCAGTTCGTGAATGGAGGGCGGCGACTGCACCCTTACATCATCGAGCGGGTGCAGGACCGTTATGGCCATACGCTGGAAGGGGCCGACACGCGCGAATGCTCGAACTGCAACATGGAAGAATGGGACGGCCGTCCCGCGCCCACGCTGCCCGACAACCGCGAACAAGTGCTCGACCCGCGCACGGCCTATCAGATCGTGTCGATCCTCGAAGGCGTGGTGCAGCGGGGCACGGGCCGGTCGCTGCGCTCGCTCGGCGTACCGCTGGGCGGCAAGACCGGCACCACCAATGACGAGCGCGACGCCTGGTTCCTTGGCATTTCCCCCGACCTTGTGGTGGGCGCCTATGTGGGCTTTGACAATCCGCGCCCCATGGGCCGCGCCGAAACCGGGGGCCGGGTGGCCGCGCCCGTGGTGCGCGAGTTCTTTGAACATACCGTGGCGACGCGCCCGCCCATTCCGTTCCGCCGTCCGCCCGGCATCCGCATCGTGCGGGTGAATGCGGAGACGGGGCAGCTTGCCCAGCCCGGCGATCTCAATGTCATTGAAGAGGCTTTCCGCCCCGGGACTGAACCCACGGGCGAGCGGTCGGTCATTGGTGCCGATGGCTTCAACACCCAAACCGATGAGAGCGATGATTTACGCTCGGGGTCGGGCGGACTCTATTAAGGTCTTTACAGCCGGGATACTTGTTCTTATTTTCCGGCCCTTCTGATGACCTCCAACGAAGCAGGGGACGTGACCATGCGCGCCGAAATCGAAGCGCTGGCAAGCCAGATTCGCGACAGCCTCCACCTGCTAAGGAGGCATCTTTGACTGGGATACAGCCGAAACGCGCCTGGCGGAACTGAACGCCAAAGCCGAAGACCCTGACCTTTGGAATGACCCGAACGCCGCGCAAAAGGTAATGCGCGAGCGCACGGCTCTTGATACCCAGATGCAGGCCTGCATCGATATGGACCAGGGCCTCAACGACAATCTTGAACTCATTGAGATGGGCGAGGCCGAAGGCGACGAGGATGTCGTGAAAGAGGCCGAAGCCGCCTTGCGCGATCTTGAAAAGCGCGCGGCCCAGCTTGAGCTTGAAACGCTGCTGTCGGGGGAGGCCGACGCCAACGACGCCTATGTGGAAGTCCACGCGGGCGCGGGCGGGACCGAGAGCCAGGACTGGGCCTCCATGCTGGAGCGCATGTACATCCGCTGGGCCGAAGGCCACAAGATGAAAGTCGAAATCATCGAAGAAAGCGCGGGCGAAGAAGCGGGCATCAAATCCGCGACGCTGCTCATCAAGGGGCACAACGCCTATGGCTGGCTGAAGACCGAAAGCGGCGTGCACCGGCTGGTGCGCATTTCGCCCTTCGATTCCAACGCGCGGCGGCACACGTCATTTTCGTCCGTGGGCGTCTTTCCCGTGATCGATGACAACATCGAGATTGAGATCGAAGAAAAGGACGTGCGCGTCGATACCTTCCGCGCCTCGGGCGCGGGCGGGCAGCACGTGAACACCACCGATAGCGCCGTGCGCCTGACCCACGTGCCCACGGGCATCGTGGTGCAGTGTCAGAACCAGCGCAGCCAGCACAAGAACCGCGCCACCGCGTGGGACATGTTGCGCGCGCGGCTCTATGAGCTCGAACTGCAAAAGCGCGAGGAAGAAGCGCAAGCCGAAGCCGCCAGCAAGACGGAGATCGGCTGGGGCCACCAGATCCGGTCCTACGTTCTGCAGCCCTATCAGATGGTCAAAGACCTGCGCACCGGCGTTGAAAGCTCACAGCCCGCGCTGGTGCTCGACGGCGATCTCGATCAGTTCATGGCTGCAGCTCTTGCGGCGCGGGTAAAAGGGACCTCGACGGAAGTCGAAGACCTCGACTAAAAAATCAACCTTAGCCCGGCGCGGACAATCGTTGCTTCCACGTCATCGCCGGCCGCACGACGCAAGTTGGCTGTTTCACCCAGCGCACGCTCATAACTTACTTCCACATAAGGCGCGAACTTGCGCGTGACCTCGTAACGCAAGCGCAGGTTCGCCTCCACCGTGGCGATGCCGGATGCGACCTCGAGTTCGGGGATGTCACCGGCATAGGCGTTGACCTCCACGTCAGGCGAAAGGATCAGTCGCTGGGTGAGCAGCAGCTCGTATTCCACCTCGGCGCGGGCGCTCAGATCGCCATCCTCGGAGAGGAACCCCGCTGCGTGGACTTCGAACAGATAAGGCGCGAGGCCTTGGATGCCGACCGTGGCGTGGCTGAGCCCGCCGGGCTGGAAGTCATGACGCACGCCCGCCTGCACGTCCCAGAAGGGCGCAATCATGTGGCTGACGAGGACTTGCACTTCAGCACTTTCCACCTCGTGCTCATCGGCCTCGCCTTGCGTAGTGACATATAGCTTGTTCACGTCACCACCGACCCAGGCTTCGGCGTCCCAGGAATAGACGGTGTCACCGTCGCTGGTGCCGACGTCACCGTCGACGCGGGCATAGTAAAAGGGCTCGTTCCCCATGGCGCTGGCAAGCGAAGGCCAAAGGGCGAGGGCGGCAATCAGGAAAAACGTCGCTTTCATCTCTACGCCCCTCAACTTTCCACCGCGCGGGCAACCACCACACGCCGCATCATGCCTGTGTCCATGTGGAACATGAGGTGGCAGTGGAACGCCCAGTCGCCCAGCGCATCGACGGTCACATCCGCCTCCACCGTGCCGCCGGGCGGAATGGAAATGGTGTGCTTGCGGGGATTGCGGTCCCCATTGCCGTTCTGCAAATCCATCCACATGCCGTGCAGGTGCATGGGGTGATCCATCATGGTCTCGTTCACAAAGCGCAAGCGGACCCGTTCGCCCAGGGTGAGGTGAATGGGTTCGGCATCGTCAAAGCCCACGTCGTTGATGGTCCAGAAATAGCGGTGCATGTTTCCCGTCAAGCGCACCTCAATCACGCGGTCGGGCTCCCGCGCGCCGTCGTAAGGGGTGAGCGCCTCAAGATCATCATAGGACAGCCGCTCAATGGTGCCGGGCATGGACATTTCAGACATGCCCCCATGGCCCATCGCTGGATGATCCATAGCCGCATGGTCCATTGCGGCAGGTTCCATGGCGCCCATGTCATGCCCCGCGTGGGGGTCTTCCATGGTTTCCGTCGGCATGGTGTGGCCCATCGCGGCGTGATCCATCCCGCCCATATTCATGCCGCCCATATTCATGCCGCCATGGGCGGCGGGGCCCATGTCCGCCATGGTCAGCACCTCGCGCGGCGACATAGGCGGAACCGGGGCTTCCATGCCCTCGTGCGGCGCGAGCGTGCCGCGGGCATAGCCTTCGCGGCTGCGCGCCTGGGCAAAGATCGTATAGGCCGTATGGCCATCGGGCTCGACGATCACGTCATAGGTTTCCGCGACCGCGATGCGAATTTCTTCCACCGGCACGGGCACCACATTATTGCCGTCGGCGTTGACGACGCTCATGGGAAGGCCGGGGATCGAGACGTCGAAATAGGTCATGGCGGAGGCATTAATAAAGCGCAGCCGCACGCGCTCGCCAGGCGCGAACAAGGCGGTCCAGTTGTCGGCAGCCTCTTGGCCGTTGAGTAGATAGGTGTAACCGGAGATGTCGGCGATGTCGGTCGGGTCCATACGCATATGGCCCCAATCGAGGCGATCCTGAATTGCGGCGTTCCGGTCCGCCGCGTTTTCCGCGCCAAAAACGTTGCGGAAAAAATCGCCCAATGTGCGGCGATTGTAGTTGTAGAACTCGGGGCTGCCTTTGAGATTGCGCAGCACCGTGTAGGGATTTTCGTTCAGCCAATCCGAAAGCACGACCACATATTCGCGGTCGTACTGCACGGGGTCGGGTTCCGCCGGATCAATGATCAGCGAGCCGAAGACCCCTTGCTGTTCCTGAAAGCCCGAATGGCTGTGGTACCAATAGGTGCCGTGCTGACGCACCGTGAAATTATAGGTGAAGGTCTCGCCCGACTGGATGCCGTCAAAGCTGAACCCTGGCACGCCGTCCATATTGGCGGGCAGCAATATGCCATGCCAATGGATCGACGAGTCCTCATCGAGATTATTGGTGACGTGAATGGTGACGTCCTCGCCCTCTTGCCAACGCAAGGTGGGGCCGGGGATCGTGCCGTTCATGCCGATGCCGGTGGTGGTTTCCCCATCCACCGTCATGGTCACTTCGTCGATGGTGATGAAATACTCGTCCGCGTGCGCCGGCAGGGCCGCCGCGCCAGCAAGCATGCTCAGCAGAATGATGTGAATTGCCTTCAACGGCCGCTCCCTTTGCAGAATCGAATTGCACCGTAGACATTCCAGTTAGGGGAAGGTCAAGCCGCCAGGGAGATGACGGCGCAATAGAAAAGGGGATGCCGCACGAATTCCGATACGCGGAACCCGTGCAGCATCCCCTCGAGATGAAGGAGTGCCCTAGATTGCCCCTGGTGCCTTGCGCCTATTCGGCGGGCGCGGCCGGAGCGTTGGCGGGTTTGCCACCAAGAAGACCACCGCCGCCGCCGAGAGGCTTGGGCGCCGCGGAGCCATTGCTCATCGCCTGACGGGGCGATTCAGCTTGTTGGCGTGCCGCGTTGGTCATGACCTGGGGGCGGGGGGATTCCGCATTCAGCGGATCGTCCGAATGACGACAGTTGCCTTCGAAGAAGGCGCCGGTCTCAACGGCGAGCGCGTGATGCATGATGTCACCTTCCACATGGGCTGTGGTGCAAAGGTGAACCTTGCGGGCGCGGATCTGGCCGATGACATGACCGCGTACCGTGCATTCCTCGGCGCGAATTTCGCCATTTACGACGGCTTTTTCGCCGACGGTGACGGATTGGGTGTTGATGTCACCCTCAACCTTGCCGTCGATCTGAATGTCGCCGGACGCGTTCAGCGTGCCGATAACGGTCAAATCGGTCGAAATAATCGACGGAACGGAGGATTTGGACCCTCGCTTGCTCTGTTGCGGGGGTTGGGGGATCGGAGCGGCGCTCTGCTTTTGCGGAGCGGGCGTTCCGTTATCTTTAGCTTTCGAAAACATGACGACCTGCCTCAAGAAAAGGGAGTGGATCTAAGGGCTCTCCATGGTACCGCACCTCATAGTGAACGTGCGGTCCCGTACTCCGGCCCGTACTGCCAAGTTGCCCGATAACCTGGCGAGCCGAAACTTCATCTCCAACGGACACGTTGATGCGCCTAAGATGGGCATAACGTGTTGATATCCCGTTGCCATGATCAATTTCGATGACCCGGCCATAGCCGGACATCGTTCCTGCGCGGGTGACCGTGCCTCCGGCGGTCGCCATCACAGGCGTGCCTGAGGGCCCCGCAAAATCGAGGCCATAGTGCATCCGCAGCCGGCGATTGAAGGGATCGCGGCGCATGCCATAGCCATCGGTCATCCGATAAAGGTCGGAGGGGCGCAGGAGGGGAAGATTGTTAATAGCTGCTTGCAGAACCGACAGCTCGTCCATGTGGTTGGAGGCGCGGATCAGGTAGCGGCTGAAATCGGCGGTGTCTTCATCTTCGTCGATGAAGGGCTCCAGATCCTCAATGTCTATGCCGGGGCCGCCCACGCCGCTGAAATCATCCGCGGTAAAGGCGCCCATATAATCGTCGAGGTCGAGACCGGTGGAGGCGAGAATGGTCTGCAAACGACCAATGCGTTCCACCGCACGATTTTCCATTGAAAGAACCGCATCGCGCTGGGTGGTGCGCAGATCGCGCGCCATATCTTCCATGCGGGCGATACGCGTTGCCCGCGTGGTCAGCGCGTTGCGAACATGGCCCCCCCCTTGGGCGATCGTGGCGAGCACCGTGGAAACGCCGTCAACAGTGCTGGCGCGCACAGGCGGCAGGGGCCGGCCCTGACGCACGGCCGTATCGCGTTGGCTGACGTCCATTGCCAGTACGGAGGTGCCTTCGGCCGCTTCGTTCATGGGATTGTTGCCCATGACGGCGACGCGGGTGCGCAGATCTTCGTGTTCGAGGTTCAGCACTTCCTGATCGTCCATCAGGCGGTCGAGTTGTTCCTGGCGTTCTTCGAGAAGTTCAAGCTCGCGTTCAAAACGATCCTGCGTCACGCGCATGGCGCCGTTCACATTGTCGATCTCGCGCTGCAAGCGATTGACGCGCGTTTCATAATTCGCCTGCATCTCGTTGAAGCGGCGATCTTTGGATTCAATGATCTGGTCCTTGAAGACGACGTTCACGGACGTAAAGGCAACCCACGTCAGGAAGGCAAGCGTCACCGCGATCAGCACCATCTGGGTGCGCGCGGGGATCGTGACGAAGTGAACTTCACCGCGACTGCGGTGGTAAATCTGTCTTTCAGGAAATAGACGGGCAGCCCCTGCGCGGAGCTTTGTCCAGAAGCCATTGGACATCTAGTACGCTTCCCCTGTCTGGCCCCCGCGGACATTTGTCCTGCATCGGGTCAGTTGTTAATCCCACACCAGGCTTCATTCCACCCAATCCAGCTCAAAATTACAAGCTAAAGCACTGGATCGGCGGCAAAAAAGTCTTCCCGGCCTATCGAGGGACTCCCTCGCAAGTCTCGGGCCGAAGGTTAGGGGTTATGGTAAAACGGACGCAAAAGGCCCGCTTGCTCCCGTGCAGCCTCATTGAACGGCGGCTTGAGGGCCCCTCTGAACCGTTCCGCGACAAGCGCGTGGAAGGTCGAAAGCGGGTCCTGATCCGATTTGGCACAAAGGGCGCTGAACCAGCGCATGCCGACGGCCACATGGCCAACCTCGTCGCGCAGGATGATGTCGAGCGCCGCCGCGCTTTCCTCATCACCTCCTTCGCGGAACTTTGCCGCCATCTGCGGATTGACGTCGAGCCCTCGCGCTTCGAGCACCAGCGGCACGATCGCCAGCCGGGCAAGCACACTGTCGGCGGTGTCCGTGGCCGCCTGCCACAACCCATCATGGGCGGGCAGGTCGCCGTAGTCCGCATGAAGGGCCTTGAGCCGCCGCTGCACCAACGCGAAGTGGGTGGCCTCTTCGCCTCCTACGCGAACCCAGTCGTCGATAAACGCGCGTTCGGCGACTTCTGGCCCAAAGCGGGCGACCATGTCCCAGGCAAGATCGATGGCATTGAATTCGATATGGGCGATGGCGTGCAGCATGGCGAAGCGCCCCGCCGCACCGCGCGCGGATCGTTTGGGCATGGCGCCGGGGTCGCGCAGCTCGGGTCGGGTCGGCCGAGCGGGACGGTCCGGCACGGGCAGGGGCGCTTCATCCATCAGCAGCTTGTCCGCGCGCCAGTCCGCCGCCGCCGCGAGTGCCGCCGCGACTTTGGCCGCCGGATCGGCAGCCGAAAGAACGCCGAGGGCCGCTTGCCCTATGGTTTGGATGTCCGTCACTTGGCTTTGGCGAGCGCTTTCACCGCTTCCAGCACTTCTGCGACGTGTCCGGGGATTTTCACCTTGCGCCAGATGCGCTGGATCTTGCCCGCGCCATCTATCAGAAAGGTGGACCGGTCGATGCCCATATATTTACGGCCATACATGCTCTTCTCGATCCAGACGCCGTATTTTTCGACCACCTTGCCGTCTTCATCGGACCCCAGGATCACCTTCAACCCGTGCTTGTCCTTGAACTTGTCGTGTTTGGCGACGGTGTCTTTCGAGACGCCGATGACCACCGCGCCCGCGCGCTTGAATTTGGCCAAGGCTTCAGTGAATTCGATCCCTTCCCGCGTGCAGCCAGAGGTGTCGTCCTTGGGGTAGAAATAGAGGACGACGATCTTGCCCGCGAGGTCCTTGAGCGCCACTTTGCCGCCCCCATCGGTGGGCATATTGAAGGCCGGAGCCTTTTTACCTTCGGTGAGTGCGGGGGCGCTTGCCATGATTTGGTCTCCTTTGAACGGTTAGTCGCACATTGTTGGGCGGGATATTGGCGAGACGGGCAGCCTCCCGCAAGGGCTGAAGGCCTTGGGAAAGGCTGCATTTGCCGCCGATATCTGATACGACAGGCGCAGGGGTGATTTGTGGGGGCAGATGGACGATAAGTGGGGCTTGCCTCCGCCGGTGAAGGGCGGGCAGGGCGAGCCTCGATTGATTTTTGGTGAACCCCGAACGACCCTCTAACCCCCGAAGCTTGGCGTGATCAGAACTTCTGCAAAATATGCATCGATAGCCGTCGGCGGCGTGCTCGCCGTGATCGTGCTTGCCTTGTTGATCGGCTTCTGGATGCTCACGCGCGGCCCGGTGGCGGTGGACGCGGCGGGCCCGGCGATCAAGTCCGCCTTTGCCGACGCCTTTGCCCCGCTTCGTATTGAATTCATCGATCCGACGCTGGTGTGGTCAGGCGAAAACCGCGCCTTTCAGTTCCGTGTGGATCAGGTGGAAATCTTCGATGCCGAGGACAATCTGGTGGCCGACGTACCGCGCGCCGAGATCGGCATCAGCGCCGATGCCTTGTTGCGCGGCATCGTCGCCCCTTCACGTATTGAGTTTATCGGCGCGACGGCCCTCATGATCCGCCGCCGGGACGGGGGCTTGCAACTCGGCCTTTCGACACCCGAAGGCGGCGCAACAGATCGTGATACCGATGACGAGATTGCACCGCTGGGCATCGTGCAATCCATTATCGATCTACTGCTTCAGCCGCCGGACCGGTCGACCCGGGCAGGTTATCTCTCTGAATTCATCATTCGGGATTCGACCTTGCGCTATTTTGATGCGCCGACGAGTTCCTTCTGGCGTGCGCCAAACGGCTTTCTGTCTTTTGGGCGCGGCGATCATGGGCTTTCGCTTCGCCTCGACGCCGATGTGGAAGTGGGCGGGCGGAAATGGGGCCTCGACGTCAGCGGCAATTTTGATCCGGTCACCAGCCGGGGCGACCTGGAAGGGCAGTTCAGCGATTTTAACCCCTCGCACATTGCCGCCGCGGTTCCCGCGCTGGCGAGCCTTGCGGGCATCGACCTTCCCATTCAGGGGGATGTGGCCCTGGGCTTTACCGGCGAAGGGCAGATCACCTCCGCTGACTTGTCCGTCGTCGTGGGTAGCGGCGAGTTCGGTCTGCCGGGCTTTTTTGACGAGCCCGTGCCGGTGGATTCAGCGGGCTTTGTGGGCGAGTTTCGCCCGCAGGACCAGTCCGCCGAGATCCGCCATCTGACCTATCGCGCCGGTGACAACAGCGCCGATATCAGCGGCAGCATACATGTGGAAACGGCGGAGGATGATCCGCTGCGCGCCATCGCCTTTGACTTCGATGTGGTGGCGGAGAACCTGTCGATCTTCATGACCAGCTTGCAGGACCGGCCCATTGTCTATGACCGCGCCGAGTTAACGGGCCGGCTTGATGATCCCGCGCGCACGCTTTCCATCAGCAGCTTTCATGGCATCACGCAAGGTGGCGAGATCAACATGACCGCGCGCGCGAGCGACGCGACGGGCCGGGTCGAGTTCTATGCCAACGGCACCGCGAGCAATATTCCGTCATCGGAGATCCTGGCCTATTGGCCCATGGGGCGGGCGCTTGGCGCGCGGCAATGGATCGGCAACAATCTGCGCGCGGGCATGGTGCGCACGGCGAACTTTGAAATCGATGCGCCGCCGGGCACGTTCGCCGAACCGTTTCTGCCCAATGAAACCATTGAAGTGAACTTCACCTTCGATGAGGCGGCGGCGAGCTTTGTTACCGGACTGCCGGTGATGACCGATGCGAGCGGTAGCGGCACTTTGTTCGCCGATCAGTTCAATGTGGAGGTCGATAGCGGCCGCATTGGCGAGGTGGTGATCCACAGCGGTAGTCTGGTCGTTGATCAGATGCATATTCAAGGCACCACCGGCGTGATTGACGCCGATGCCGAAGGCCCCATTGAGCAAGTGCTCCGCATTCTTGATTCAGGCCCCTTTGATTATCCAACACGCTACGGCATTGACCCGGCGGCGGTCAGCGGCACCGGGCGCGGAACGCTGCACATTGAGTTACCCATGTTGTCGCGCCCGCCGCGCGACCGGATTGATTTCAGCTCCCATGCCGTTGTCCGTGGTCTCGCTCTGCCGGAAGTCGGCCCGAACATGGACCTGACCGATGGATCAGTTACCCTTGATCTCTCGCGCGCGGGCTTGCGCGCTTCGGGCACCGCCGCGCTGAACGGCGTGCCGGTTGATCTCTCATGGAGCGAGAACTTCGGTGATCGGGAATCCCCGTCGAGCTTTTCACTTGCCGGAACCCTCAATGACAGTGACCGCATTCGTCTCGGCATGGACTTTGGCGCCGCCGTTTCCGGCCCCGTCGACGTGGAAATCGAAACGCGCGGGCGCGGCCGCCTCATGCGAGAGGTGGACATCCGCGCCGACCTTGCCGCCGCGACGGTTCTTATTCCCAACACCGACTGGCACAAACCGGCGGGGGAAATTGGCGCGGCGCGCCTGCGGCTTATGTTCCCCGAAGATGGCGGCTTTGAAGTGCATGATCTTTTGTTCGCGGGCGACAGGGCGCTGATCCGCGGCGGCTTTGCCCTTGGCGCAAATGGGCGACTTGAAACCGCCGATCTGGAACGTGTCCGCCTTGATGGCCTGATTGATGTGTCGGTGGATGCGGCGCGCGACGATGAGGGCGCGCTTTCTATTGAACTTGACGGCGACTATTTCAACGCCGCGCCCTTTATGCAGCGCTTCACTCGCGCCGAAGATCAGGGCCCCGGTCTTCCGTTTTCCGTCGAAGGGTCGCTGAACCGCCTGACCATGCTGAAAGATGTGGAGGTCAATGACATTGATCTCTACCTCTATAACGACGGCACCAAGATTGTTGAGATGGATCTGGCCGGTGGTTTTGCGACAGGGGGCGCGATCCGCGCGAACCTGATCCCCCGAACGGACGGCACGCGCGATTTTGTGGCGACCACCACGAACGCCGGCGAGCTTCTCAACGGTCTTGTGGGGTTTGATTACATTTCCGGCGGCAATCTTGTGCTCGACGTGGTGGTGCGGGATTCAGGGGACGCACTTGAAGACGAGCCTGCGCCAGACCCGAACGCTTTGCCCGATACGGAATCCCTGACCGGCGTCGAGCCCGCGCCCACGGAGGAGCCGCAAGTTGCCACGCCGCATGAGCCCACGCGCGGCATTCTCACCATCAACCGGTTCCGTGTCGTCGGCGCCCCCGTGCTCGCGCAGCTTCTGTCGCTTGGCTCGCTCCAGGGCCTTGCCGATACGCTGAACGGGGACGGCATCGCCTTCTCCACGCTTGAGTTGCCATTCTATGCGGATGGCGGCGTGCTCGGGTTTGAGTCCGGCAATGCCCATGGCTCGGCGCTGGGCATTACGCTTGACGGCACCATTGACCGCGACCGGGGGCAGACGAACCTCACGGGCTCGCTCGTGCCCGCCTATGACATCAACAGTTTCCTCGGCAATGTTCCGGTGTTTGGCGAGCTTTTCGTGAACCGCGAAGGGGAAGGGCTGATCGCCTTTAACTACGGCGTCATCGGCCCCACCAATGACCCGCAGGTCTATGTGAACCCGCTGTCTGCGCTAACGCCGGGTCTGTTCCGCCGCATCTTCAGCGGCAATCCGCCCGCACAACCCGCGCCGCCACGCGCCGAAGCCGAAACGGAGACGGACACCGCGCCCGCGCCGGAGGAACTGGACACAAATGATGTTGTTGATCCTGAGCCGCAGCCCTATCCCAATTGAGGATTTGCCTTAGACGGGCTTGACCAGCACGTGGCGCTTTTTGCCCATGGAAAGCTTGATCACGCCGTCGCTGTCGAGGTCGCTAAGTGTGAGGCTCGACCGTTCGTCGCTGACCGCTTTGTCATTCACTTTCGCGCCGCCCCCCTTGATCAGGCGCCGCGCTTCGGAGTTTGACGCGGCAAGTCCCGCCGTGTGGAAGGCTTCAAGAACGCCCAGCCCCGCTTCCAGCTTGTCGCGCGCAACCTCAATCGTTGGCAGATCCTGACTGACGCCGGAACCGGCGAAGGTTTCCTCCGCCGTCTTGAGGGCCTTCTCCGCTTCCGCGCGTCCGTGGATGACAGCGGTTGCTTCGGTGGCGAGGATCTTTTTCGCCTCGTTGATCTCCGCGCCTTCCAGCTTTTCCAGCCGTTCAATCTCGGCAAGCGGCATTGACGTATAGAGCTTGAGGAAGCGCCCCACGTCACCGTCTTCTGAGTTCCGCCAATACTGCCAGTAGTCGTAGGGCGAGAGGCGGTTGGGGTTCAGCCACACGGCGCCCTCCACCGTCTTGCCCATTTTTTTGCCCGACGATGTGGTGAGCAGCGGCGTCGTCAGGCCGAACATGTGGGCGTCCGCAATGCGACGGCCCAGGTCGATGCCATTGACGATGTTGCCCCATTGGTCGGAGCCCCCCATTTGTAGGCGGCAGCCGTAACGTTTGTTCAGCTCAACAAAGTCGTAGGACTGAAGGATCATGTAGTTGAACTCAAGGAAGGTGAGCGGCTGCTCGCGCTCAAGCCGCAGCTTCACGCTGTCCATGGTCAACATGCGGTTGATGGTGAAATGGCGGCCGACCTCGCGGAGGAAGGGGATGTAGCTTAACCCACCCAGCCACTCATCATTGTTGACCAGGATGGCATCGGTCGCACCGTCGCCGAATGTGAGAATCTTTTCGAATGTGCCGCGAATGGATTCAATATTGCCGGCAATTGCATCGTCGCTCAATAACTGACGGGTCTCGTCCTTTCCCGTTGGGTCGCCGACCTTGGTGGTCCCGCCACCAATCAAGGCGATGGGGCGATGACCGGTCTGCTGTAGCCAGTAGAGCAACATGATGGGAATAAGATGGCCCGCATGGAGGGAGTCTGCTGTGGCGTCAAACCCCGCATATCCCGTTACCGTTTCCGCGGACAAAAGCTTGTCCAGCTCCTCCGGCTCGGTAAGGTCCTGAATGAAGCCGCGTGCCTCGAGCACGCGCAGAAAATCGGATTTGTATTTGGTCATCGCTCGCGTCACATTTCGGACAACTGAATTGGGTGGAATGGTTTATCACCTCGCGCCCAATAAGCAAGAAAGGCCCTTCCGGGTATCAGGGTAAACCGCATGACGGATGAGCTGACAGTCATTGGCCTCATGTCCGGCACCTCCATGGATGGGGTGGACGCGGCGATCCTCAAGACCAATGGGGTGCAGGTCACGGGGCGGGGCTCAACCTTTTCCCTGAGCTACAGCCCTGATGAGCGCGCGGTTCTGCGCCAGGCCGTGGAGGAAGCGCGCTTCTGGACGCAGGATATGGATCGGCCTGCTGTGTTGGACGAGGCCGAGGCCATCGTCACGCGGCGGCATATCGAGGCGGTGGCCGGCTTGCTCCAGTTCCAGCGCGGCAAAGTGGATCTGATCGGCTTTCACGGGCAGACGGTGCTGCATCGGCCCGAACGGCGCTGGACGGTTCAATTGGGCGATTGCGCCGCCATGGCCGCCGAGTTCGGCATTCCCGTGGTGGGCGATTTTCGCCAGGCCGATGTCGCCGCCGGGGGGCAGGGCGCCCCCTTTGCGCCGCTCTATCACCGTGCCTTGATCCGCAGCCTGCCCGAAGACGCTGCGCCCGCTATGGGCCCCGCCGTGGTCGTGAATATGGGGGGCGTAGGCAACGTCACTTACATTGATCGCGAGACAGTGCTCGCCTTTGACACGGGCCCCGCGAATGGCCCGGTGGATGACTGGGTCGCCGCCCACACGAGCCAGAGCTATGACAAGGGCGGCGCCATTGCCGCGAAAGGCCGCGTGAAGGAAGACCGCATCCGCGAGGCGCTACTGCATCCTTACTTTGCGCAAGACCCGCCCAAATCCCTCGACCGGCTGGATTTCACTATGGAACTTGCTGGCGGCCTGAGTGTCGAAGACGGCGCGGCGACGCTCACAGCCTTTTCCGCCATATGCGTGGCGCAGGCGCGCGCGCATTTTCCCGCCGAACCGGTCGCCTGGATCGTTTGCGGCGGGGGGCGTCACAACCCCACTTTGATGATGATGATCAGCGCGGCGGTGCCCGCCATTGTCTATAGCGCCGAGGATATGGGCTGGCGCGGCGACCATCTGGAAGCCGAAGCCTTTGCCTTCCTCGCCGCGCGATCGGTGAAGGGCATGCCGCTCAGCCTGCCCACCACCACCGGCGTTCCGGGCGCTATGCCCGGCGGCGTCTTATATGAAGTCGAAAAAGCCGCTCGTCGAAAGTGACGGCCTAGACGATCTCGCCGCTGTCGCGCTTGTCGAGGTATTTGTTCACCTCGGCCACCATTACGTCTTCCATGCCTTCAAAGAAGTGATTGGCGCCGGGAATGCATTCCTGCGTGATGGTGATGCCCTTTTGCGTCTTCAGCTTTTCAGCGAGCTTGTCCACGTCTTCGGTGGGCACAACGGAATCTTCCGTGCCGTGAAGCAAGAGGCCAGACGAGGGGCACGGCGCGAGGAACGAGAAGTCGTACATGTTCGCGGGCGGGGAGATGGAGATGAAGCCATCGATCTCCGGCCGCCGCATCAACAGCTGCATCCCGATCCACGCACCGAAGGAAAAACCAACAATCCAGCATTGCTGGGCGTTGTCATTGGTCAGTTGCAGCCAGTCGAGCGCCGCTGCCGCATCGGACAATTCGCCCACGCCCTGGTCAAAGCTGCCCTGGCTGCGGCCCACGCCTCGAAAATTGAAACGCAGGACCGAGAAGCCGCGCTTGTGGAAGGCGTAAAAGAGGTCATAGACCACCCGATTGTTCATATTGCCGCCGTAACGCGGGTGCGGGTGGAGAATGATCGCGATCGGCGGATTCTTGCCCTTTCCCTGCTGGTAACGGCCTTCGAGGCGTCCGGCGGGTCCGGTAAAGATGACTTCAGGCATTCTCTGACTTTCCGTGAGGCTTTTGCAGTTTCAGGTTCGCGGGGCGCTAAATCCGTAACAAAATTACGGATATGGCAATTATCTGGCTTTTTTGCAGTCCTATTTGTTGACTACCCAGCTCTGGAAATATATCTCCATCTCGACCGGCGGGATTCGACACCCTTCGAGGCCGGGTCTCTTAACACGGCCCGCGCGTCCCGCCTAGCAAAACCCGAAAATGCCAATGTTTTCGGGCCTCAAGGATCAAAACCGCAGGCCGCAGGGTCAAGAGATTCGGGCCAAAGGAGAGAGACGTGAAACTCAGCACCCGAGGCCGCTACGCCGTGATGGCCATGGCCGACCTTGCCCGGATCGAAAACGGCAAGCCGGTGACCCTGGCCGATATTGCAACGCGTCAGGAAATTTCACTGTCCTATCTGGAGCAATTGTTCGCGCAGCTGCGGCGCGCGGGGTTGGTGACCTCCATGCGGGGCCCGGGGGGCGGCTACAAGCTGGCGCAGGCCGCCAGCGACACGCGCATCTCCGACATCATCATGGCGGTGGACGAGCCCATCAAGGTGACCCGCTGCGACCCCAATTCGCCCTCGGGCTGTCGCGCTAGCGGTGGGCGCTGCCTCACCCACGACCTGTGGGACGAGCTCGGCCGCCAGATCAATATGTTCCTCAGCACCGTCAGCCTCGACGAAGTTATCAATCGCCGGGTGCTGGGCACCGCGAAAGTCTTTCCCGTCGCGCAAGAGACCGAACAACCTTCCGCCGCCGCTGGCGAGTAATTCAAAGAGAACTGTAGACCTGCTATGGAGCGTATCTATCTCGACTATAACGCGACGGCCCTGCCGCGCCCTGAAGTCATCGACCAGATGGCCGAGGTGATGCGGGACGGCGGCAATCCATCGTCCGTACACGGACGGGGGCGCAAGGCGCGTGCGCGGGTCGAGACGGCGCGGGCGCAAGTGGCGGGCCTCGTGAATGCGCTGCCTGCTGAGGTGGTCTTTACCGGCAGTGGCACAGAGGCGACGGACCTCGCCGTGAACGGAGTCGCCTCTGCAAACGGCATTACCGATTTGGTGGTTTGCGCGGTGGAACACCCCGCGAGCCACGGCGCCACCCGACAAAGCGCCTTGCCAGTGACGACCCTTCCGGTGACGGGCGAGGGGATCGTCGATCTCGCCGCAGCGGAAAAGATTTTTGATGATCTTGCCGCCGCGGGCCGCAAGGCAATGGTCGTGCTCATGCGCGCCAACAACGAAACCGGCGTGCTGCAGCCCGTGCAGGACGTGGCGCAGATGGTGCGCGACCGCAAGCTGGGTCTTGTCCATTGCGATGCCGTGCAGGCGGCAGGAAAAATCCCTGTCGATATCGTCATGCTGGGCGCAGACACCATGTCCATTGCCGCGCACAAGTTCGGCGGCCCGCAAGGGGTCGGCGCGCTGGTCGTGCGGGAAGGCGTTGCCATCACCCCGCGCATTCTGGGCGGGGGGCAGGAACAGGGTCGCCGCTCGGGAACGGAGAACGTTGCCGGGATCGCGGGCTTCGGCCTCGCTGCGGAACTTGCGGGTGCGCACCTCAAAGAGTTTGCCGCGCTTGCCGAACATCGCGACCGGCTCGAGGCGGGCCTGCGCGAAATCAGCAACGCGGTGGTGATTTTCGGGGCGGGCGCTGAGCGTTTGCCCAATACTTGCTGCTTTGCCATGCGGGGCGTGCTGGCCGAAACGGCGCTGATGCTTCTTGACCTCGGCGGAATTGAGGTCAGCTCCGGCTCGGCCTGTTCTTCCGGCAAGGTGGCGAACAATCATGTGCTGGCGGCCATGGGCGTGGATGAAGCGCTGAAGATGGGCGCGCTACGCGTGAGCCTGGGGTGGAACTCCAAGTCGGATGACGTTGATCGCTTTATCGATGTGTGGCGCGGACAAGTGATGCAGATGTGCGGGCATGGCATAGCGGGGGCGGCGCAATGACCGAAGCTCCTGATATCCACGACGGCGCCGGCGAAAAATACAAGTACGGCTTTGTCACCGACATTGAGTCCGAAAAGGCGGCAAAGGGTCTTTCCGAAGACACCGTGCGCTACATCTCGGCCAAGAAGAATGAGCCCGAGTGGATGCTCGAATGGCGGCTGAAGGCCTTTCGCCGCTGGCAGGCGATGGAGGAGCCCGAATGGGCAAAGCTCCATTACCCCAAGATCGATTTTCAGAACGCCTACTATTATTCAGAGCCGAAGAAGAAGCAGTCCCTCGAAAGCCTGGATGAGGTCGATCCGGAACTTCTGGAAACCTACAAGAAGCTCGGCATCCCGCTGCAAGAACAAAAACTGCTCGCGGGCGTGGCGGTGGACGCGGTCTTTGACAGCGTATCGGTGGTGACGACGTTTAAGGAAAAGCTCGCCGAAGCGGGCGTCATTTTCTGCCCGATCTCCGAGGCGATCCAAAAGCACCCCGAGCTGGTGAAACAGTACCTTGGTTCTGTCGTGCCGATCACCGACAACTATTACGCCACGCTCAACTCGGCGGTGTTTTCGGACGGCTCGTTTGTTTACATCCCCAAGGGCGTGCGCTGCCCCATGGAGCTTTCCACCTATTTCCGCATCAACGAGGCGGAGACGGGCCAGTTCGAACGCACGCTGATCATCGCGGACGAAGGCAGCTATGTCAGCTACCTTGAGGGCTGCACCGCGCCGCAACGGTCCGAGCATCAGCTCCACGCCGCGGTGGTGGAGCTTGTCACGCACGATGATGCGGAAATCAAATACTCGACGGTTCAGAACTGGTATCCGGGCGACGCGGAAGGGCGCGGCGGCATCTATAACTTCGTGACCAAACGCGGCGCGTGCCGCGGCGCGCGGTCAAAGATTTCGTGGACGCAAGTGGAAACCGGCTCCGCCATCACCTGGAAGTATCCCTCCTGCATCCTGCAAGGGGATGACTCGGTGGGCGAGTTCTATTCCATCGCCATCACCAACAATTACCAGCAAGCCGACACCGGCACGAAGATGATCCACCTCGGCAAGAACACCTCAAGCCGTATTATCTCCAAGGGCATTTCGGCGGGGCATGCGCAGAACACCTATCGCGGGCTTGTCTCCATGCATCCCAAGGCGACGAATGCACGGAACTACACGCAGTGTGACTCGCTCCTGATCGGCGACCAATGCGGCGCCCATACAGTGCCCTATATTGAGAGCCGCAACCCGTCCGCGACGGTGGAACACGAAGCGACCACCTCGAAGATTTCGGAAGATCAGCTCTTTTATGCCCGCGCGCGGGGGATCGGCGAGGAAGAGGCGGTTGCCCTGATCGTCAATGGCTTTGCCCGCGAAGTGATGCAGCAACTGCCCATGGAATTCGCCGTCGAGGCGCAAAAACTCGTTGGCATCTCACTCGAAGGAAGCGTCGGATAACCATGCTCAAAATCAATGACCTCCACGTCACCGTCGACGGCAAGGAAATCCTGAAAGGCATCAGCCTTGAAATGGGCAAGGGCGAGGTGCATGCCATCATGGGGCCGAACGGTTCGGGCAAGTCGACGCTCTCCTACACGCTTGCGGGTCGCGATGGCTATGAAGTGACGGGCGGCGACATCTTGCTTGGCGGCGAAGACATTCGCGAGCTATCGCCGGAAGAACGCGTCGCGAAGGGCTTTTTCCTCGCGCTTCAGTACCCGGTGGAAATCCCCGGCGTCACGACGATGACGTTTCTGCGCACGGCGCTCAATGCCCAGCGCAAGGCGCGGGGACAGGACGAAATGAGTGCGCCTGATTTTCTGCGGCTCGTTCGCGCGAAAGCCAAGGAACTCAACATCAGCGATGACATGCTAAAGCGCTCCCTCAATGTCGGCTTTTCCGGCGGGGAGAAGAAGCGCATGGAAGTGCTGCAGATGAGCCTTTTCGCGCCGAAGCTCGCGGTGCTGGATGAAACGGACTCCGGTCTCGACATTGATGCGCTGAAAGTGGTTGCCGAAGGTGTCAACGCCCTGCGTGGGCCCGATGCGTCTTTCCTCGTCATCACGCACTACCAACGCCTGCTTGATCATATTGTGCCGGACCATGTGCACATTCTCGCGGGCGGCCGCATTGTGAAATCTGGCGGCAAAGAACTGGCGCTGGCGCTCGAAGAAAAAGGCTATGACGCCGTCATCGGAGAGGCCGCATGACCGACGCCGCAACGCAAAGCTGGCTTGATGCCGCGACCGAAGGCCCGGACTTTCCGGGCCGCGCCGCCGCGCGCGCCGCATTTGCGAAGACGGGCCTGCCCCATCGGCGCATGGAGGACTGGAAATACACAGACCTCCATGCGCGCTTGCATGAGGCGTTGCCCGCAGCGGGACCGACAGAGCCCAAAGGCGCGCATCCCTTTGGCGACAAGGCGGGCGCAACCATTCAGTTGGGCAATGGCTTTTTTGCAGGCATCAAGGGCGAGCTCCCGAAAGGGGTTGAGGTGTCACCGCTGGTCGATGCGATGGCCCTTGATTGGGCCAAGGCTCATTACGGCAAAGGCAAAGCGCCGGAAGGCCATCCTATGGTGGCGCTCAACACGGCGCTTGTGCATGAGGGTGTGGCCATCCGCGTTGCCAAAGGGGTGAAGGCGGGAACGCTCGTGCTGTCTCACGAGGGAACATCCGGCCGTCAAACGACGCGCAATCTGATTGTGGTGGAGGAAGGCGCGGCGCTGACTCTGATCGAAGCCCATCAAGGCAGCGATGAGGCGCAGCAAGTTCAGCAGGTCAGCGAGATCTTTGTCGCGAAGGGTGCGAAGCTCACTCATATCCGTTTTCAAGACACTGGCGGGAAGACCGTGCATTTGACGACGGACCTCGTCGACGTGGCGACGGAGGCGGACTATCGCGGTTTCGTGCTCACCACGGGTGCAGAGTTGTCGCGCAATGAGAGCTTCATCGAGTTTTCCGGCGAGCATGCCGAGGCCCACATCAGCGGCTCTTATATGCTGTCCGGCGACCAGCACGGGGACATCACCACGCGCGTCAATCACGCGGTCCCTGACTGCGTTTCCCGCGAGGTGTTCAAGGGCGTCATCGCGGATAAGGCCCGCGGTGTGTTTCAGGGCAAGATCATCGTTGCCGAGGATGCGCAAAAAACCGACGGGCATATGCTCAACAAGACGCTGCTGCTTTCCGACCGCGCGGAAATGGACGCCAAGCCCGAGCTTGAGATTTACGCGGATGATGTGAAGTGCTCCCACGGCGCGACCACGGGGCAACTGGATGCGAACCAACTCTTTTACCTGCGCGTGCGGGGCATCGATGAAGCAACGGCGCGCGGCCTTTTGATGCAAAGCTTCTTGGCCGAAGCACTGCTCGAGGTCGAGGACGAACAGGTTCGTGCGGTGCTACAGGCGCGCGTCGATGCCTGGCTCGCCGCCCATGCGGTAGCCTGGAGGGCCGCGGCATGAGCTTTGATGTTTTCCGCGTTCGCGCCGACTTTCCGATCCTAAGCCGTGAAGTGAATGGCAAGCCGCTCGTCTATCTCGACAGCGCGGCGTCGGCGCAGAAGCCGCGTCAGGTGATCGACGCCATGGCGGGCGCGATGGAGCATGCCTATGCCAATGTGCATCGCGGCCTTCATACGATGGCGAATGAGACGACCGCAGCCTATGAAGGCGTGCGGGACAAGGTGGCAAAGTTCATCAACGCTGGCGATCGGTCTGAGATCGTCTTCACGTCGAATGCGACGGACGCCATCAATCTGGTGGCGGCGACTTTTGGCGCGGCGAGGGTGGGCGAGGGCGATGAGATCGTCCTCACGCTCATGGAGCATCATTCCAACATCGTGCCCTGGCACTTTCTGCGCGAGAAGAGCGGCGCGGAGCTGAAGTGGGTCACTTTGCGCGAAGACGGCAGCTTCGACATGGACGCCTTCGAGGCTGCGCTGTCGGACCGCACCAAAATGGTGGCGATGACGCATATGTCGAATGTGCTCGGCACGGCAACGCCCGCGAAGGAGATCGTCAAGGCCGCCCACGCACGCGGCATTCCCGTGCTGTTCGATGGCAGCCAGGCGGTGGTCCATTCCACGGTCGATGTGCAGGACATCGGCGCCGATTTCTATGTGTTCACGGGGCACAAGCTTTATGGGCCCACCGGCATTGGCGTGCTTTATGGCAAGCGCGAACATCTTGAGGGGATGCATCCCTATCGCGGTGGCGGTGAGATGATCGAGCGCGTCACCATGGACGGCATCGATTATGCCGCGCCGCCCGCGCGGTTCGAGGCCGGCACGCCGATGATCCTTGAGGCCATCGGCCTCGGCGCCGCCATCGATTACGTGGAGCGCCTGGGCCGCAATGCGATCCACGCTCATGAGGCGGACTTGCTCACCTACGCGACGGAACAGCTGCAAAGCCTGAACTGGGTCAAGATCTTTGGCCAGGCGCCGGGCAAGGGCTCGATCATTTCCTTTAACGTCGACGGGGCGCACGCTCATGATGTGGCGACCATTATCGATCAGGACGGCATCGCCGTGCGCGCCGGCCAGCATTGCGCCGAACCGCTGATGTCCTATCTTGGGGTAAGCTCCACCGCGCGCGCGTCATTCGGCATGTACAACACGCGAGGCGAGGTGGACCGGTTTGTTGAGGCGCTGCAAAAGGCAAGAGGGCTTCTGACGTGAGCACGCAGGACGCAAAATTCAGCCAGGAACAGCTTGACCAGCTGACCGATCAGATTGTGACGGCTCTGAAGACGGTCTTTGACCCGGAAATCCCGGTGGATATTTACGAGCTCGGCCTTATCTACAAGGTTGACGTGAGCGACGACATGGACATTACGGTGGACATGACGCTGACCGCGCCGGGCTGCCCCGTGGCGGGGGAAATGCCGGGCTGGGTGGAAAATGCGGTGCGCTCTGTCCCCGGCGTGCGCGATGTGACGGTGAACCTGACCTTCGAGCCCCCGTGGGACCCGAGCCGCATGTCGGACGAGGCGAAACTTGAACTGAATATGTTCTAAGGTGAAGCGATGACTGCGCAACCAAGACCAAGACCCAAGGTCGTGACCCTGACCGACGCTGCCGCGAGCCGCGTGAAGGACATCATGGCCCAGGCGGATGAAAAGTTCGTCGGCGTGCGCGTGGGCGTGAAGAACGCAGGCTGCGCGGGCATGGAATACACCATGGACTATGTGACCGAGCCCGGGCCGATCGATGAGGTGGTCGAGGACAATGGGGTGACGATTTTTATCGATCCCGCCGCGGTCCTGTTCCTTATCGGCTCTCAAGTCGACTATGTGGTCGAAAAGCTCTCGGCCAAGTTCGTTTTCAACAACCCGAACCAGACCGATGCCTGTGGCTGCGGGGAAAGCGTGACCATCGTTCCGGCCAGCCTCGATGCCGAGGACACGCGGGCCTGATGGCGTTATCGCCGCAGTTCAAGGAATATCTCGAAGAGCTGTTCGAGCCCGTCGCGCCCATTTCGGTGAGGCGCATGTTTGGCGGAGCAGGGGTGTTCAAGGAAACGCCGGCGGGCAAGTTGATGTTCGCGTTGGTGATCTCTGAGACGATCTATCTGAAGGCCGGTGACGATACGCGCGCGGCCTTTGAAGAGCGCGAGCTTGAGCCCTTCACTTATGAGACGAAGCGCGGCACGCGCAGCTCTATGAGTTACTACCGCATGCCAGAGCTTTGCTTTGATGATGCAGACGAGCTCAAGTCCTGGGCCATGGCCGCCATTGATGCCGCCATCGCCGCCAAATCCTGATTACTTGCCTTTGAAGTCCGCCGGGCGTTTTTGCAGAAAGGCCATGACGCCCTCGCGGCTGTCATCGCTTTGGCCGGCTTCGCGCTGGGCGATGCGTTCGGCATGGAGTTGCTGGTCGTAAGATGTTTCCCAGCTTTGCCAATAAAGTTTCCGCGTCAGGCGATAGGCGACCGTTGGCCCTTTGGCGAGACGGCGGGCCAGGTCCATCGCCTTGTCCATCACCTCACCGTCTTCGGTCGCGTAATTGATCAGCCCCCATTCGAGAGCGCTTTCGGCAGGGAGTTTTTCGGCCAGCAGGGAAAGCTCCATGGCGCGGCGCGCGCCCACTAGCCGCGGCAGGATATATGTCGACCCGCCGTCGGGCACTAATCCGATGCGCGTGAAGGCTTGCAGGAAATAGGAAGACTTCGCCGCCACCACCACATCGGCGGAAAGCGCGAGGCTCATCCCCACGCCGGCGGCGACGCCATTGACGGCGGAGACGATGGGCATGCGCAGATCGCTCAGTTTCAGGAAGAGGGGGTTGTAGTATTTTTCAAGCACGATCCCCGCATCGCGTTCGCCGCCTTCCGCCGTGCTGGCCGCGCCGCCTTTGGGGTCGGCCAGGTTCGCGCCCGCGCAGAACCCGCGTCCCGCGCCGGTGATCAGAAGCACCCGCGCGCTGCTATCGGGGTCCTCTACCAGGTCGATGGCCTTGTTCAGTTCCTCGACCATTTGCACCGAAACGGCGTTCAAGACGTCCGGGTCATTTAGGGTGAGCAGCGCGACGCCGTCGTCGATCGTGAGTGTGAGTTTTTCGAAATCCATGGGGGCCTCCCTAGCGGCCCTCGCCTCTCGGGGCCTTTTGAGCGTGAGCATAAACGGGGCGCGCGCCCTGTCCAGATGCCGCTAGGGTAGTGAGACAGGGCAGAATGCGTTGCTGCCGCTGGGGCAGGTCCGTGTAATTTTTGGCCTCTAGGCATTTGATTTTTCTGAGCAACTGATAGATTCGGCGCAAACCCGGGCGAGCGCCCGGACCCCGGAACAGGCAAGACGAGGACCTTCCCATGGCTGAGACACACGCAGCGGCAGATGATTCCCAGGCGCAAATCGCGCGGATGCACGCGTTGCTCGACAAGCAGCGCAAGGCCCAGATCAAGGAAGGGCCGCCCAGCTATGAGCAACGCATGGATCGGCTCGACCGGTTGATCGGTCTTCTGGTCGATCATAAGGACGAAATCTGTGAAGAGATTTCCAAAGACTTTGGCCATCGCTCCATCGACCAAAGCCTGTTTGCCGATGTGGCCGATTCCATCTCTTGCGTGAAGTACGCGAAAAAACATCTGCGCCAATGGATGAAGGCGTCCAAGCGGAAGACGGAACCGGCGTTGCTGGGCCTCTTTGGCGCGAAAACGGAAGTGCGCTATTTCCCCAAGGGCGTCGTGGGTGTCATCTCCCCGTGGAACTTTCCGGTCAACCTGACGTTCAATCCGCTCGCCGGGATCATTGCCGCGGGCAACCGCGCCATTGTGAAGCCCTCGGAATATACGCCGCATGCCTCGGCGCTGATGGACCGCATGTTCCGCACCGCCTTCGACGAAGACGTGATTGCGGTGGTGCAGGGCGGCCCGGAAGTGGGCGAGGCCTTTTCCAAGATGGCCTTTGATCATCTGGTCTTTACGGGCGCAACGCCCATCGGCCGCCACGTGATGCGCGCGGCGAGCGAGAACCTCGTGCCGGTTACGCTGGAACTCGGCGGTAAATCACCGGTCATCGTGGGCGACAGCGCGGACGTGGAAATCACGGCGAACCGGGTCATGTTCGGCAAAACGCTGAACGCGGGGCAAATTTGCCTTTCGCCCGACTACGTGATGATCCCTGAAGACAAGAAGCAGGATTTTGTCGCGGGCGCGACGCGCGCCGTGCACAGCATGTACAAGACGCTGAAGGAGAACCCGGACTACACCTCTGTGGTGAACCTGCGTCACTTCGAGCGTCTGCAAGGTTATCTGGAAGATGCGAAGGCCAAGGGCGCGGAAATCGTCGAGATCAATCCCGCGAACGAGGATTTTTCTCAACAGGAACACTACAAGATCCCGCCGACGCTGGTGATGAACCCCACCGACGATATGAAGATCATGCAGGAAGAGATTTTCGGCCCGTTGCTGCCGGTGAAAACCGTGAAGTCGACGGACGAAGCTGTCGCCTACGTCAATGCTCACGACCGGCCGCTGGGGCTTTACTACTTCGGCAATGACGATGCGGAGCGGGAAAAGGTGATCAACTACACCATGTCCGGCGGCGTGACCGTCAATGACGTGGTGATGCATGTGAGCCAGCATGATGCGCCTTTTGGTGGTGTCGGCCCCGCGGGCATCGGCTCCTATCATGGCGAAGAAGGTTTCCGCGAATTCAGCCACGCGCGCACGGTCTATCGCCAGGTGGGCAAGGACCTGCTCGCGCAAATTCGGCCCCCCTATGGCGAGAAATATCGCAAGCTCGTGGGCGGCCAGGTTACGCGGTAGGGCCCCTAGTCGACCTTCAGGGTTGTCAGGATTACTGATTTCAGCGAAGCGAGGAGCATGCTCAGATGGGGGCGGCTTCTCGCATCGTGTTTGTAGGCGGCGGCCGAAGTGCAAACGAAGTCCGCGAAGGGTTTGAGACCAAATCCGGCAGCTTCGATTTGCGGCGTGTAGGGTTCAAAGGCGTGCTGGATCGCCTTTTGATAACGCGCGATATTGGCCTCGATCTGGGATTTTCCTGCTTCATTGAAGCCACTGATGAGATCCTCTGAATCCGGTCCCGAATGGAGCAGCTTATAGGGCTCCAGGGCCAACCATTTGAAAATGGTATCCAAACGCTCACCAAGGTCGTGCGCCTTGGCGCAGCCGTCCTCGATATGACCAATCCAAACATCGGCTTGGTGACGCAGGGTGGCACGCAACACTTCATCCTTGTTGGAAAAGACGGAATAGAGGGTTTGTCGGGAAACGCCTGCTTCCTCGGCGATATCAGCCATTGTTGTGCGCTTCACGCCATAACGGCTGATGACCCGCTTGGCGGCCTCCACGAATTTCACTTCCCGTTCAATCATGTTGACAATTTGACATCACCGGAGTAAATGTCAAATTTACAAATCAACGAAAAATGTAAAAATGACAAAGCCCTGGAATACATCTTACCGCCAGTGCACTTCGTTGCCCGCAAAGGAGATTCTCATGGATTACACAAACCTCGGCCGCTCTGGTCTCAAGGTTTCCCGCGTCTGCTTCGGGTGCATGTCCATTGGTGAGAAGAGCCAATTCTTCCCTTGGGTGGTCGATGAAGAAGCCGCACGCAAGCTCATCCGTCAGGCGTTGGAAAGCGGCATCAATTTCTTCGACACAGCGAACCTTTATGCCTTTGGCACATCGGAAGAGTTTCTCGGGCGGGCGCTTCGCGACTACGCCGACCGGGACGAGGTTGTCATCGCCACAAAAGCCTTTTTCGGATATCGCCAGGGTCCCAACACAAACGGCCTGTCACGGAAGCACTTGATGGCGGAATGCGATGCGAGCCTGAAGCGCCTGGGGACTGATTTCATCGACCTCTATCAGATTCACCGATGGGATGAGGACACGCCCATCGAGGAAACCATGGAGGCGCTTCACGATCTTATCAAGATGGGGAAAGTGCGTTACATCGGCGCCTCGACCATGTCGGCTTGGCAGTTTGCGAAGGCGCAGCAGGTCGCGGAGCGTAACGGGTGGACGAAATTCACTTCCATGCAGAACCAGGTAAGCCTTCTTTATCGTGAGGAAGAGCGCGAGATGTTACCGCTCTGCGCCGATCAAGGCGTTGGCGTTATCCCCAGGAGCCCACTTGCCCGTGGCCGCGTCACGCGGGGGTGGGATGAGCAAACGGAACGGTCGGGCGGTGATCGATTCCAGAAGATGTACCTCGAGGAAATGGGAAGCGTTGCTGGCGGCATTGTTCTGGAGCAGGACCGAAAAATAGTTGAAGCAGTGGGCGAGATCGCGCAGCAGCGCGGCGTAACCCGCGCGCAAGTGGGTCTGGCCTGGGTTCTCCAGAAACCGGAAGTGGCAGCGCCAATTGTGGGCGTTGGCAAGGATTACCATCTCACCGACGCCGTCGCCGCGCTTGATGTCGATCTGACGCAGGATGAGATCGCGCGGCTAGAAGCAGATTACATCCCGCACCCCGTTGCGCCGAGTGGGGCGGCCGGGCGTTTGCGAGACGGCTTCACCGTGACGGTGAACTGATTACCGTGTTCCCAGGCGCCGGATGGCCGAGGGCGAATAGCGGTTTTCGTCCAGATCATCGGCGAAAAAGTTGATCGGGCCTTCCTGGTTCAGCAGTCCGCCAATGATGTAGCGCCCGTTGTTGAGGTCGTAGCTGATGCCCGCTACGCCCACACAGGCCGGCACCTCATAGGCAACGGTGGGATACCCCTCCTGAAGCCGCCAGAGCTCACCCCGGCTGTCATAGATTTCCGCCTGCACAATGCCCGTGGTGTCTTCGTCGATATAGAAGACGCGCCGCGCGTAGGTGTGCCGGGTGTTGGGGCGCAGCGACGCCTCCAGCACCCAGACGCGGTGCAGCTCATAGCGGACATACTCAGGGTTCAGGTGCGGCATCTGGATAATGTCGGTGTATTCGAGTTCGGGCGAGCCGAGGCGATAGTTGTTGTAGGGGATATAGGCTTCCTGCTTACGCACGACCCGCCAATTGTAGCGGTCCGGCGCGCCGTTAAAGCCGCCAAAACTATCCGCCGTCGACATGCCGTCGGAGTTCGTGCCCGGATTGTCGTAGGCGATGTCCGGCGCGCGGCGCACGCGGCGCGTCCCCGGGCTGTACTGCCAGGCCTGACGCGAGCCGTTGCGCATGTTCAGGCTCTCGTGCACCAGGATCACATTCCCCGCCACGCGACTGGGCGCGATGGTGTGCAGGATATAGAGCGCGGAAACATTGTTGAGGTCTTCCGCGCTGGTGTAATCCGGATTGGTCCAATTGATGATGGCGTCGTCCTGCGCAATGTAGGGAACAAAGTCGCCGCTGCGTGTAGGGATGATGGCCGCGAATTGCCGCTCGATCTTGTTGGGCAGGTAATCCAGCATGTGGTTCCAGATCATCTCAAGCCCGTTGGAGACAACCGGGAAAGGCTGACCGTGAATGGCATGCAGCACGCCGTTGCCGTCGTCTTCCATCTCGCCCACGCGCGCATTGTTGCGGATCGAGTCATAGACCCAGTCCGGGTTCGCGCAGGTGCGGTGCGAGGGGTAGACGTTCATGGCGTAAGTGTCGGGCCAGGCATTGAACATGGCGCGCGATACGCCGCTTAGCCGCGCACTGTATTGGTCCGCATTCGCCGCCGTGATGGTGAAGAGGGGCTCTTCATCGGCAAACGGGTCCACATGAAAATCGCCGGGCTGATAGCCGGGGGGCGGGGTTTGCAGCCCGCCCGTCCATTCCGGAATGGTGCCGTCCGCGTTGCCCGCGCGTTCCGCGCCAAAGGGTGTGAGGTCCTGGTCCAGCCGTGCGGCAACTTCCTCGGGCACGGTGGCCCAAGCGGATGCCGAAAGGGTGACGGCCAATATGGCACTAAGTGCAGAAATGGAACGCATGCGTGATCTCCCGGTTTGCCCCGCCGGAATAATGCATGACATGAGAACGCTAGGCCAGAGGTCTGGCGGAAATGTGACGGCTATTCCACGGGCCGCAGCAGGAACGCGGGAAGCTCATCAGGGCGCGGCTTGATCTTTTCCGGCTCGCCATTGTTGTTGCGATCCCGGCCACGACCACCGCGCGGCTGTTCCTTCTTGCCGCGAGTTTGGTCCTGATTGCCGCGCGTCTGACGGCGCGTGCGCTCCGGCTTGGCGGGCTTGTCTTCCGCATCGGCCTTTGCGGTACGCTTGGGCTTTTCAGCTTTTGCTTCGGTCTTTTCATCGGACGCGTTGGCACTTGCTTCGGCTTGCCCATCGGACGAGCGGCGGCGACCTCGGCCACCCCGACGACCCCGGCGGCGGCGCGTGCGGCCTTCGCCATCGGCGTCCGCGGAATTGTCTTCGCTCTTTGTTTCAGGGGCGTCGGCCTTGGCTTCAACTTCTTCCACGGCGGGCGCATCCTGCGCGGTCTGCGGTTGGTCATCAGACCCACGACGTGACCGGCCCCGGCCACCCCGGCGGCGACCGCGTCCACGGGAAGAGCTTTCCTCGCGGGTTTCACCGGCGTCTTCGTTGCCGGCTTCCGGCGCGGCGAGCCCGTCGAGCTCTACGAGCTTGATGGACTTGCCCAGAAGCTCCTCAACACCCTTCAGGTATTTGCGGTCATCGGGGCACACGATTGTATAGGCGTGGCCCAGCTTGCCCGCGCGGCCCGTGCGGCCGATGCGGTGCACGTAATCTTCAGGGTGCGTGGGCACATCAAAATTAAAGACGTGGCTGACGTCGGGAATATCCAGCCCGCGCGCGGCAACGTCGGAGGCTACGAGCAGGCGAATCTCACCCGCCTTGAAGCGCTCCAATGTCTTCGTGCGGCTGCCCTGATCCATATCGCCGTGCAGCGTATCGGCGCTGAAACCGTGCTTTTTCAATGACCGGCCAAGGACATCTACATCGCGTTTGCGGTTGCAGAAGATGATGGCATTTTTGATGTCATTATCGTTGATCAGGCGGCGCAGCACTTCGCGCTTCGCTGTGCGTTCGCACTTGATCGCTTCCTGGGTGATGCTTTCGGCGGCGGTCGCCTGACGCGCCACTTCAACTCGCGCGGGGCTGAACAGATACTTTTCAGTGATCTTCTGAATCTCTGGCGGCATGGTCGCCGAGAAGAACAGCGTCTGCCGGCTGAAAGGCAGCATGCCGAAGATGCGTTCCAGGTCAGGGATGAAGCCCATATCGAGCATGCGGTCGGCTTCGTCCACCACGAAAATCTCAATGCCCGAAAGCAGGATCTTGCCGCGTTCGAAACAATCGAGCAGGCGGCCCGGCGTCGCGATTAGAACGTCAACGCCGCGATCGAGCTTTTTGAATTGTTCGTCAAAGGAAACGCCGCCGATCAGCAGCGCCATGGTCAGCTTGTCGTACTTGCCATAGATCTCGAAATTTTCGGCGATCTGGGCAGCGAGTTCCCGCGTCGGCGAGACGATCAGCGAGCGCGGCATGCGCGCCTTGGCGCGGCCCTGGCTCAGGATCTCGATCATGGGCAGGGTGAACGACGCGGTCTTGCCGGTCCCGGTCTGGGCGATGCCCAGAACGTCCTTGCCCATGAGGACTTGCGGAATAGCTTTTTCTTGAATGGGTGTGGGCGCGGTATAGCCCGCGTCCGCAATGGCTTTCAGGACCTTGTCGCCAAGGCCGAGGTCTTCGAATGTCATGTAGTCTCTTTGTTGTTACGGCGTTAATGCAAGGAAGGACATTTGCTTCGGTGCACCGGCGGATCCGGCTTCGAAGCTGCACTCGCACCACCACTTTCCTTGCCTAAGAAAGGGTGGGGTGCCATGCCCCCTGCCGCCGCGCCCATCGCGACGGGCTCATACTGATGGCCGGGAACATACGGTTTGTTCGGGGAAAGTCAATCAAACCGGTTAACCGCCCCGGTTTTGCTTCATTTCCGGTTCAGCTTTCCCGGGCTAGGATGACACGATGAAAACGACCCATATCTGGCCGATTTTGGCGCTTTTGGCGGTAATGCTGCCCGGCGCCGTGAGGGCCGAAACCACCACATTCGAAGACCCCATGGAGGGGCGCTTCCGGCTGGACTATTGCCGCTACGAGGGGATCGATTGCGGCATTGCCGCTGCTTTCGCCTTTTGCCAGCGCGAGGGCTATCGCCAGATCGAGAACTATCGCGGCGAACGCGATGTGCAAGATACGCAGCGCATGGGCGATGGCTCAACGTGCCGCTCTAGCCTCGGTCACACCTGCGACGGGTTCGAGTTCATCACCTGCAGCCGTGATCATGCGCCGCCCGCCTTGCGGCCCGGCTCTCCCGGTTATCCCGTGCGGCCCTATACGGGTGACAGTACTGATGACATTGACGACGGAGCGGACGAGGCGAACTAAAGCACCGAGGTTTCGACGAACTCGGCGTTCTCCTGAATAAAGCGGTAACGCAGCTCGGCCTTCTTGCCCATCAGGCTTTCCACCATGTCGGCGGTTTCGCCGCCGTCATCGTCGGGGATTTCGACGCGCATCAAGGTGCGCTTGCCCGGCGCCATGGTGGTTTCCTTCAATTGCGCGGGCATCATTTCGCCCAGGCCCTTGAAGCGGCTGATTTCCACCTTCGCGCCCTTCTTAAACTCCGACTTCAGCAGCTCATCGCGGTGGGCTTCGTCACGGGCATACATTGTCTTGCCCCCGTGGTGCAGGCGATAGAGCGGGGGCAGGGCAAGATACAAATGCCCCTCGCGGATCAACGCCGGCAATTGGCGATAGAAAAAGGTCATGAGCAGCGCCGCGATATGCGCGCCATCCACGTCGGCATCGGTCATGATGATGACCTTCTCATACCGCAGGTCATCCTCGCGATAATTGTCTTTTAGGCCGACCCCCAACGCCTGGATCAGGTCCGACAGTTCCTGGTTCTGGTGCAGCTTTGCCGTGGTCGCATTCGCGACGTTCAGGATCTTGCCGCGCAGGGGAAGGATCGCCTGTGTCGCCCGGTGGCGCGCCTGTTTGGCGGAGCCGCCGGCGGAATCCCCTTCCACCAGAAAAATCTCCGTGCCTTGGCGGTCTTTCTGGGTGCAGTCGGCGAGCTTGCCCGGCAGGCGCAGCTTGCGGGTTGCCGCCTGACGCGCGACTTCCTTTTCCTGTTTGCGACGTGCGCGCTCATCGGCGCGTTCGATGGTCCAGGCAAGTAGCCGGTCGGCGGTGCGCGGATCGCCCGTCAGCCAATGCTCAAAATGGTCGCGCACGGCGTTTTCAACCAGCCGCTGCGCCTCCGCATTGGCGAGGCGGTCCTTGGTCTGACCCTGAAATTCCGGTTCGCGGATAAAGACCGACAGAAGCGCGGCGCAGCTCGCCATGACATCGTCGGCGGTAATGGCGGCGGCTTTTTTGTTGCCCTTGAGCTCGCCATAGGCGCGCAGCCCCTTGGTCAGCGCCGCGCGCAGGCCCGCCTCGTGGGTGCCGCCGTCGGGGGTAGGCACAGTGTTGCAGTAGGAATGCACAAAGGCGTCCCCGTCGCCGATCCAGGTCACCGCCCATTCCACGCGCCCCGGGCCGTCGTCCTTCTTTACCGTGCCGGTGAAGGCGCCGTCGGTGACGCGGGTATGACCCCCAACCGATGCTTCAAGAAAGTCGGCTAACCCATTAGGAAAGTGGAGTGTATCTTCCGCGGGAACCTTGTCCGGGTCGCGGATCAGTTCCGGCGCGCACTTCCAATTGATTTTGACGCCCGCGAACAAATAGGCCTTGGATCGCGACATGCGGTAGAGCCGTTTAGGGTCGAACGCCGCGCGCTTGCCAAAAATTTCCGCATCGGGCTTGAAGCTGATCTTCGTGCCGCGCCGGTTGGGCGCGCCGCCCGCCTTCTTCAGTTTGCCCTTGGGCTTGCCGCGCTCAAAGCGCTGGGTATAGAGCTCCCGATCGCGCACCACTTCGACTTCAAGAAACTCCGAGAGCGCATTGGTGACCGAGACCCCGACGCCGTGCAGACCGCCTGAGGTCTCGTAGGCGTCGCCGCCGAATTTGCCGCCCGCGTGGAGGGTTGTGAGAATAACTTCGAGCGCCGACTTGTCTTTGTACTTGGGGTGCTTATCGATGGGGATGCCGCGCCCGTTGTCGGAGACGGACAGGACCCCGTCCTTGTCCAGTTCCACATCGATGCGGTTGGCGTGGCCCGCGACGGCCTCATCCATGGCGTTGTCCAGCACTTCAGCAAAAATATGGTGCAGGGCCTTTTCGTCCGTGCCGCCCACATACATGCCCGGGCGACGGCGAACGGGCTCCAGCCCCTCCAGGACCTCGATGTCCTTCGCCGTATAGCTGCTGCCCTTGCCGCCCTTGGGGACGGGGGCATCGCTGGCGAACAGGTCATCGTCGGCATCTGCTTTTTTCTTGGCTGAACTGGCCATACGCGGAGGTTGCCTCCCATAATGTCAAAATTGCTAGGCTGGACTGACGCGGCATCGACCGAATCAAGGTGCCAGCATAACGCATCTCTATCTGGATACGGGGCCAATATGACGACGATTTCCGACCCTTTAAGCCTGCCGTGCGGCGGGATCATCAAGAATCGCCTGTGCAAGGCGGCGATGACCGAAGGGCTGGCCGACGCGGAAAACCGCGCGACGGGCCGCCATGTGACCCTCTATCGCCGCTGGGCGCAGGGCGGGGCGGGCATGCTGCTCACCGGGAACGTGCAGGTGGATCGGCGCTATCTTGAGCGTGCCGGGAACGTGGTGATCGACGGCCCCCAGGATAATGAGCGCCTTGCCGCGCTGGCCGCCTTTGCCGAGGCCGGAACCGCCAACAATACCCACCTTTGGATGCAGATCAGTCATGGCGGGCGGCAGACGCCGAAAAACATCGCAACAGAGCCCGTGGGCCCGTCGGACATTCCGCTGGCGCTGCCCGGCGGACGGTTCGGTAAGCCGCGCGCGTTGACGGGTGAGGAAATTCGCGACGTGATCGCGCGCTTCGCCCATACGGCGAGTATTGCCAAGCAGACCGGCTTTACCGGGGTGCAGATCCATTCCGCCCACGGCTATCTGCTTTCGGAGTTTCTTTCCCCGCGCGTCAACGTGCGGGACGATGAATGGGGCGGCAGTATCGAGAACCGGGCGCGGCTTCTCATCGAGACCATCCGCGCGGTGCGCGCGAAGGTCGGCCCCGATTTTCCGGTGGCGGTGAAGCTCAATTCCGCCGATTTCCAGAAGGGCGGCTTCTCATTTGAGGATTGCCTCGCCGTGGTGGCGCTCCTCAACGAAGAGGGGCTCGATCTGCTGGAGGTTTCCGGCGGCACCTATGAGCAGCCGCGTTTGTTGGGTCTGGAAGGGATCGAGCCGGTCTTTGCCGAAAAAGTGCAGGAATCCACGCGCGCGCGGGAAGCCTACTTCTTTAACTATGCGGTCAGTGTACGGAAGATCGCGAAAATGCCCCTGATGGTGACCGGCGGTTTCCGCAGCCGGGCCGGGATGGACGAAGCGCTCAGCGGCGGCGACGTAGACATGATCGGCCTGGGGCGGCCCCTCTGCGTCGATCCGGACTTTCCGAACAAGATCATCGCGGGCGACATTGCCGCCGCGCCGGATGTGGACAGCTCCATCCGCCTTGGCCCGGGGCTCTTCGGCCCCAACTCACCCATCCGCATCATCAAGGCGCTCAACGGCTTTGCGAGTATTGGCTGGTATTACGAGCAGATCTATCGTCTGGCCGACGGCAAGGACCCGGACCTCGACTTGAGCGGGTTCAAGGCCTTTGTCGCCTATGACAAAACCGAAGCGGCAAAGGCAAAAGCGCTGGTGCGCTAGCTCGCGCGGTTGTCTTCCATCCAGTCGCTGGCGAAGTCGACGAGGGCGCTCATATCCACGAGGCGCGAGGGGGCGATGCCCACCTTGCCCTTGGTGAAGCTGTCTTTGCATTTGCGCTCGAACGCGCGGCCGATGTCGTCAAAGTCAGAGCTGTCGTGCTCAAGCCCCTTGTACCAAACCCATTTGCGCTTGCCATCCACCATCATGGGCGCGCCCTGACGGACGAGGGGGACGGTGTCGCTCACGTGTTCGGAAAGATGCAGCGCGGTGCAGCTTTCATACGTCGTGCCCAGCATCAGGATTTTCGCGCCCGCGCGCACCATCTTGCCGAGCGGTGATTTGGTGCCAAAATCTGCTTCCAATGTGTGACCACGCATCAAGCTGCGCGCGCGCTTGCCAACGGCGCAGAACGAAATTTCTGGATGGGCAGAACGCACGACGCCGGGCCAGCCGCGAAAATATTCCGGCAGCACGCCTTGCCCGCGCACGGGCGTCAACTTCGGGTCATAGGGGGGCATGTTGCGGCGGATGGTGGCGACCCATTCTTTAGGGACCGGTGGGCTGTTCCATTCCGCCGGGTCGGAGAGCCCGGTCTGCGCGGTCATGACCACGGTGCCGTCGGGCCCCACCGCATCTGTCAGCGCTTCGACCATTGTTTGCGGCCCACCCATGGTCCAGCCGAGCTTGCTGAAGGCGCTGTGCACCAGCACCACATCGCCCGGCCTGAGCCCAAGCTTTTTTAAGTCGCGGGCGAGAGTCGCGCGCGACATGGGGTGGGGGCTCTTCTTGATGGATTTGGTTTCGGACATGGGGCGCTCCTTTTTCGGAGCGCCCTTATAGCGGCTCAGGCCTCGCCCGTCTGCCTGTCGCTTGCGCCGCGCCAATAAACATATGAGGCGACAAGGGGGACGAAGACCATTACGGCGACGATGGCCACAAGTCCGTAAAGGTAGTCAGGCAATGGTACGAAGAACGCGCCCGCGGCGATGGCCAGCCCACCGAGCACCCAGATCCGCCCGGCAAGGCGGTGGGTCTTGTCCCAACTTTCATTGGATGACAGCGTCCAGGGCGTGCGAATGCCAAGAACAAAGTTTGACTGGCTCTTGCCGAGAACGTTGCCGACAACGGCCATCAGCAAGCCAACTACTACGATCACCCCTTGCGCCACGGGCACGTCGTAACCCAGCGCCGTCAACACCACGAAGCCGTGAGCGATACCAAGAACCAGCATGACCCCGACCCAAAGGGTCAGGTATAGCGTGCTTGACTGAAGCAAGTTCCCGCGGCGCGGCTCAATGGCGGGAAGGATCGCGAAAGCCGCCGCCATCACCGCGACCAGCACGGGCATAAACCAGAGCCCAAAGAGCAGTCCGGCAAAACGGTCGGGCGCGCCACTCGGCCCCCAGTGCACCGCAATCTGAGCGTCCGCAGGTAGCATGGTTTGGCCGTAGAAACTGAGCGCGGCAACCGCCACCAAAACTACAAGCGACCAGATTATTCCAATACGGATCATTTTCCTTTCCCTCCCTTATCGCCGGATTTGCCAACCTTGAAGGCGTCGAGAAAACCGGCCAGCGATTCTTCCAGCACCGACACGTTGAGGCGGTAGGTCAGTGTGGTGCCCTTACGACTAACGGTGACGAGGCCCGCGTCCTTCAGAACGGTGAAGTGACCCGAGAGCGTTGGCTTGGCGAGATCGAAATGTTCGGCGATCTCGCCGGCGGACTTTGGCCCCGCGCGCAGGAGTTTCAGAATGTCCCGCCGCACAGGGTGGGCCAGGGCCTTGTACACGTCAGTCATATTTCGGTATTTAGGTAATTACCGAAATATAGTCAAGAGGCATAGAAAAAGGGCCGGAACGTTTCCGCGCCGGCCCCTATGCAAAGCATGAAAGCCGCTTACTCCATGTGATCGCCGTGATCCATGTCGTCGTGCGCTTCGCCGTCGTCCATGGGCATGTGGTTCATGTGATCCATATGCGCCGTGTCGATGGGTACCATCAGGTGGGCGTAAGGCGTGCCACCCCACATGACAAAAGGCCCGCCGTTATAGGGATCGCTTGAATATCCGGCATAGGGGTCTTCGCCCGGCAGCACGATCATCAAGTGTCCGCCCATGACGGAAATCCAGTCGTTATCTTCCGTCGGACCGGTGGCGTAGGGATCGGTATTGGAGGTCGGCGCGTCGCCCGCGAGCATGTAGGCGATGCCCATGGACGTCGCTTCAAAAGGCTCGCCCGCACCATAGGCGGCCAGAAATGCGCCCCAGGGTGCGTTGAAACACCACGGGTCGTTGCCGTCGGCATCCGGGTTGTCGGGAAAACAGGTCCAGCCGTTGGTCCCTTCGCGCAGCACATTGCCCGCGCGGTCGGTAATGGTGGCATTCTCGGCCAATGATGACGGCCCCGCCGACATGGCGCTGGCGATCATTTCGTCCGTGTCCTGAGCGATTGCGGGTCCGGTAAGGGCAAAGCCGGTACCAAGCGCAAGCGCAAGAATTGAAGTTTGAAGTCGCATGAAAAGGTCCCTCCGTATGGTGCGGGCCCGAGACAAGTAGAGCTCGGGGCTGTCCAAACCTTAGAGAGATGGGCGCTGCACCATCAAAGGGATTCGCCGCGGGAAACTCCTACGTGCCTAGTTTTGTCTGAATTAACGGCTTAAGCGCGAAGGAGGGCAAGTTGCAATCCCGCAAAGGTAGCGCAACAAAAAAGGCCGGAACCCGAAGGCTCCGGCCAGGAAACGCGTCTGAAACGAAGGGGCTTTAGACGCTGTAGTACATCTGGAATTCCACCGGGTGCGGCGTGATTTCGAAGCGTTTCACTTCTTCCATCTTCAGGTCGATGTAACCGTCGATGAGGTCATCGCCGAACACATCGCCCTTGTTGAGGAAGGCGCGGTCCGCGTCGAGGCTTTCAAGCGCCTCGCGCAAGCTCGAGCACACGGTGGGCACGTCTTTCAGTTCTTCCGGCGGCAGGGAGTACAGATCCTTGTCCATCGGGTCGCCCGGGTGGATCTTGTTCTCGATGCCGTCGAGGCCGGCCATGAGCATTGCCGAGAACGCGAAGTACGGGTTCGCCGTGGGATCGGGGAAGCGCACTTCGACGCGCTTGCCCTTGGGCGAAGGCGCGTGCGGAATGCGGCAGCTGGCCGAACGGTTCCGCGAGGAATAAGCGAGCAGCACCGGCGCCTCGTACCCCGGCACCAGACGCTTGTAGCTATTGGTGGACGGATTGGTGAAAGCGTTCAGCGCCTTGGCGTGTTTGATAATGCCGCCGATGTAATAGAGCGCGGTTTCCGAAAGATCCGCATAACCCGAACCGGCGAATTGCGGCTGGCCATCTTTCCAGATCGATTGGTGCACGTGCATGCCTGAGCCGTTGTCCTCGAACACGGGCTTGGGCATGAAGGTCGCGGTCTTGCCGTAAGCGGCCGCCACCTGATGCACGATGTATTTATAAAGCTGCATGCGGTCGGCCATGGTCACCAGCGTCGAGAACTTCATGCCGAGCTCGTGCTGCGACGGGGCCACTTCGTGGTGGTGTTTTTCCGGCTCGAGCCCGAGCTGGCCCATGACGCTGAGCATTTCGGAGCGGATATCCTGGCCACTATCGACCGGCGGCACCGGAAAATAACCGCCCTTCGGTCCCGGACGGTGGGCGAGGTTGCCCATCTCATATTCCGTCGCCGCGTTGTAGGGGCCTTCGGAAGAGTCGATGGCAAAGCCCATGGAGTTCTGTTCGACCGAGAAGCGCACGTCATCAAAGATGAAGAACTCGGCCTCGGGGCCAAAGAACGCCGTGTCGCCAATGCCCGCTTGTGCCATGTAGGTCAGCGCGCGCTTGGCGGTGGAGCGTGGGTCGCGATTGTAGGGCTCGCCCGTGGACGGCTCCAGCACATCGCAGAAGATTGCCATGGTCGGTTGCGCAAAGAACGGATCGACGACCGCGGTGTCCGGATCGGGCATCAGGGTCATGTCTGACTCATTGATGGATTTCCAGCCCGCGATACTCGAGCCGTCGAACATGGTGCCTTCTTCAAAGAAGTCGGCATCGCACAGGGCCACGTCAAAGGTGACGTGCTGCATCTTGCCGCGAGCATCGGTGAACCGCAGGTCCACGAATTTGATGTTCTCGTCTTTGAATCGTTTCAGGATTTTGTCAGACATGTTGTTCCCTCTTCTGGCTGACAGATTGACTTGCGTGACAGATGATTATGCAAAGCGGGTTAGATCGCCGCTTTGTCGGTTTCACCGGTCCGGATACGGATGACTTTTTCGACGGACGTGACAAAGATCTTGCCGTCGCCGATCTTGCCGGTACGGGCGGCGTTTTGGATGGCTTCCAGGGCGGCCTCGACCTGGGATTCTTCCAACACGACTTCCAGTTTCACTTTGGGCAGAAAATCCACCACATACTCAGCGCCGCGATAGAGCTCGGTGTGGCCCTTCTGCCGGCCAAATCCCTTCGCCTCGGTCACGGTGATGCCCTGCAGACCGATTTCCTGCAGCGCTTCTTTCACCTCGTCGAGCTTGAACGGCTTGATGATCGCTTCGATTTTTTTCATCGGGCCCTCGAATTCATATGAACGGGACGGGGGCGCATGCCCCCGCTTGTCCTTCCTTAACGCATAGGACGTGCCAGCCTTGGGCGCACCTGAAATCGTGGGTTTTCCACCGGTTTTCCCCAAGTTTCTGGTTGGGGCCTGCGGGGGGCCGCCTATTGCCGATGCAGCGTGCCTAATTTTTAAGCAGGGCAAGAAGCCGCGGCTAGCCTTCCCCTTGGTCACGCTTGCACGTGTTGCGGGGGCCCCTAAAAGGGATGGCCCCGCGTGAAAAATGGAGTTCTGACCGTGCCTCGTCCCTCAACCCCGATTCTGGTCGGTGGCGGCCAAAAAACCTGGCGCGTCACCCCGGAGGAGATGCCCACCGCCCTTGAGATGATCGAGGAGGCGGCCCGGCTCGCGCTGGCGGACGCGGGCGTTGGGGCGGAAGCGCTCGATACGGTGGCGACCATCGAATTCACCATCGACGCGCCCTTTTTCAAGGACATGGGAATCCCGAAGCCGAAGAACTCGGCGACGGGTCTTGCGCGCGTGCTGGGGCAGGCAGGTGCCTACACCATCCAGTGTGACGGGCCGGGTGGGAACTCGCCGCAGCAGATGATCAATCACATCGCCGAAAAGATCGCAGCTGGGGATGCGGGCTGCGGCGTCATTTCCGGCGCGGAGTTTCTGAACAACTATTGGACGCTGGTTCAGTCCGGCGCGCCTATGGATCATTGGCGTACGGACGATCCCGAACCGAATGAAAAGATCGGCGACGCGCGCGACGGCGAAAGCGCCATCGAGCAAGCGAACGGGATGGAACGCCCCACCAACGTTTATCCGCTGATCGAAAATGCAATCCGTGCCGAGCGTGGCGCCACCGTTGCCGAGCACCTGGCGTCTATGGGCCGCCTCATGGCGCCGTTTACGAAAGTTGCTGCCGCCAATCCTTACGCCTGGTTTCCGGTGGAACGCTCAGCCGAAGAGATTGCCACCGAAGGGCCCAAGAACCGCATGGTGGGCTTTCCCTATACGAAGTACATGAACGCCATCATGCGCGTGGACATGGCCGCTGCCGTGGTGCTGACGTCGGTTGGCAAGGCGCGGGAGCTTGGCATCCCGGAAGACCGGTGGGTCTATCTCCACGGTTGCGGCGATGCGAAAGACGTTTGGAACGTGACGGAGCGGCCCGAGCTGACGCGCTCTCCGGCAATTGCCGGATGCTGGCAGCGCGCGAGTGCCATGGCGGGCATTGGCGCGGACGATCTCAACTACATCGATCTCTATTCGTGTTTTCCCTCGGCGGTGGAAATCGCTTGCCGCGAAATCGGCTTCAAGGAAAATGACCCGCGCGGGCTTACGGTCACGGGCGGGCTGCCGTATTTCGGCGGCCCCGGCAACAACTACGCCATGCATTCCGTCGTGACGATGCTCGATAAGCTGCGCGCCGACCCGGGCAGCTTCGGGCTTTGCACCGCGAATGGCTGGTACGTGACCAAGCACTCGCTGGGCATCTATTCCACCAAACCTGTTGAGGGTGAATGGTCGCGAGAGGACCCGAAGGTTCTGCAAGCCGAACTCGACGCGGGCCCCCGCGTCGAAGTGGCCGAGAAACCGGACGGCAAGGGGACGGTGGAGACCTCGACCCTCGTCTATGGCCGTGAAGGGCCGATGATGGGCATCGTCGTGGGGCGGCTCGAGGATGGCCGCCGCTTTGTGGCTAAGACCGACACCGACGAGAAAGCCATCGCCGCCCTGCGCGCCGATGATAGCGCGGGCCGCACGGGAATGGTAACAGCGGGCGAGGGGCTCAAAAACAAGTTTGTGTTTGATTGAGCGAGAACCTGACACATCCTCTATGTCATGCTCCGACTTGATCGGAGCATCCAGCGCAATAGGCCCTGGACCCTCCGGTCGAGCCGGAGGGTGACGACAAAACGCACGCAGTGCTAAGGAAGGCCCATGGCAAAACTCTATCTCATCAGACATGGCGAGGCGGCAGGTGGCTGGGCCGACGATCTCGACCCCGGCCTTTCGGCATTGGGCCGCGAGCAGGCGGCGAAGGTGGCCGAACGCTTTGCGTCGATGCCGCCCCTGCAAATGCTGTCGAGCCCCATGCGGCGTACGCGGGAAACAGCCGAGCCCCTGATGAAGGCCTGGAACATTGAGCCCACCATCGACGCGGGCGTTTCTGAAATTCCTTCGCCTACGGAGGATTTGGCGGAGCGCACCAAATGGTTGCGCGCCATGATGCCGGGCTTCTGGGGTGGGCAAACACCGGCGATCCAGTCCTGGCGCGCGAATGTGGTGCGCGCGCTCACCGACCTGCCGCAGGACACGGTTGTTTTTACGCACTTCATCGCCATCAACGCGGCGGTGGGTGCAGCCACCGGAAACGACAAGGTCACGGTCTTCCGCCCGGACAATTGCTCGGTTACGGTGCTCCGGTCCGTTGTGGATGAATTGCAGCTACTGGAGCTGGGCGCGGAAGGTGAAACCCGCGTCAACTGAGCGCGAGGGTTTATGTCTGACATTCACTGGATGAGCGCGAGTGAGCTGCTCAAAGCCTATAAGACTAAGACTCTGAGTCCCGTCGAGGTGGCGGAAGCGACCCTCAAACGCGCGGACGATCTCAACCCCAAACTCAACGCCCTCAACCTGATCGATCATGACGCGGCAATGGCGCAAGCGCGCGACAGTGAAGCGCGCTGGCAAAAGCGCGCGCCCCTCGGTCGCCTCGATGGTGTGCCGACGGCCATCAAGGACATTCTACTCACCAAGGGCTGGCCCACTTTGCGCGGCTCGAAGACCGTCGATGCGGATCAGTCGTGGGATGAGGACGCGCCTTGCGTGGCGCGCATGCGCGAACACGGCGCGGTCATCTATGGCAAGACAACGACGCCCGAGTACGGCTGGAAGGGGGTGACGGATTCGCCGCTTACGGGCGTTACGCGCAACCCGTGGAATTTGGACAAGACGCCCGGGGGCTCTAGCGGCGGGGCGAGCGCGGCGCTGGCCGCGGGGCTATGCCCCATCGCCGTGGGAACGGACGGTGGCGGCTCGATCCGCATTCCTGCGGCCTTCACCGGAACCTATGGTATCAAGCCGAGCTTCGGTCGCGTGCCGGCCTATCCCATCAGTCCCTTTGGCACCGTTGCGCATGTGGGGCCCATGGCGCGCACGGTTGAGGACGCTGCGCTGTTCCTCTCCGTGATGGCGGAAGGGGACGCGCGCGACTGGTATGCAATGACGCCGGACGGGCGCGACTACGTTGACGGTCTCAAAGACGGCATCAAGGGCGCGCGCATCGCCTTCAGCCCGCGCCTTGGCTTTGTGAGAAAGATCGACCCGGAAGTCGAAGCACTGGTCGCGCGTGCGGCGCATCGGTTTACGGAACTTGGCGCGACGGTGGAAGAGGTTGATCCGCACCTTGAAGCGACAATGGGCGATCCATCGGACGCGTTTCAAACGCTCTGGTGGTCGGGCGCTTTTTTCGCTTTGGGGCATCTGCCGGACGCGAAGAAGGCATTGCTTGAGCCGGGCCTTGCGGAGGTCGTGGAAGAAGGCGCTAAGTTTTCGCTGCACGACTATCTCAGCGCCGTCAAAGCACGCGAAACCTATGGCTCGCAGATGCGGCAGTTCATGGAAGGCTTTGACTTTCTGCTGACGCCCTCGCTTGCGATTCCCGCATTCGATGTCGGCATTGTCGCGCCACCCGGATATGACGGGCGGCAGTGGATGGAATGGACGCCTTTCTCCTATCCCTTCAACCTGACGCAACAGCCCGCCGCCTCTATTAACTGCGGCTTCACTGAAAGCGGCTTACCTGTGGGGCTGCAGATCGTCGGGCGCATGCATGATGATGCGGGCGTTCTGCGTGCAAGCCACGCGTTTGAACAAATCGAGCCCGATGCCACCCGGCACGCACCTCTCTAGGAGCCCTTATGACGCACGAGCTTGAGCTTCTGACGACAGCAGAGATGGCGGAATGCGACCGCTTCACCATTGCGGGCGGCATTCCCGGTATCGAGCTTATGGAGAACGCGGGCTATGGCGTTGCCGAGCTTGCGCAGGAAGCGGGCGAGGGCGCGATCCATGTTCTTTGCGGCCCCGGCAACAACGGCGGTGACGGTTTCGTTGCGGCGCGACTGCTGAAGGAATGGGGTCGCGACGTGCGCGTCTTTCTGTTCGGCGATCTCAAAGGTCTGAAAGGTGATGCGGCCGCCGCCGCCGCGAAATGGGACGGCCCTGTTGGCGCGGTGTCTCCGCTTGCCGTGAAGGGCGCGGATATTGTTGTGGACGCCATGTTTGGTGCGGGTCTTGCGCGCCCGCTTGATGGTGTCGCGGCGGAAACCGTCGATGCGATCAACGCGTCGGACGCCTGGATCATTGCGGTGGATGTGCCGAGCGGTCTTGATGGAACGACCGGGCAGGCGCAGGGCCCCGCAGTGCGCGCGGACGAAACCATCACCTTCTTTCGGCCCAAGGTGGGGCACATGCTTTATCCGGGGCGAGGGCTGTGCGGTGACCTGACGGTGATCGACATCGACATCCCGGAAAGCGTGCTCGACAAGATCCTGCCAAAAACATTCGTCAACGATCCCGAACACTGGCTTGCGGCTATGCCCTGGCCTGAAGAAGACGCCCACAAATATGCACGCGGTCATGCGCTTGTGGTTACGGGGGATGAGCTGCACACCGGTGCGAGCCGCCTTGCCGCGCGCGCGGCGCTGCGCATCGGGGCGGGGCTTGTCACGCTCGCGGGGACCCGTGACGCGCTGCGCATTCACGCGGGCCAGGTTACCGACATCATGTTGGCGGAGGCGGGGGACGCAGGTGGCCTCAACGAAGTACTGAAAGACGAGCGCAAGAATGCGCTGCTGATTGGTCCCGCCGCTGGGGTAGGCATGAAAACGAAGGCCATGACGCTTTCGATGCTCGAGACACGCCGCCCCGCGGTTCTCGATGCCGACGTCTTCACAAGTTTCAAGAATGCGCCGGGGGCGCTCTTGAATGCACTGCACGGGGCTTGCGTCCTCACGCCGCATGAGGGGGAGTTTGCTCGTATCTTCCCCGGCCTACTTGAGAAGGGGGAAGGGCGGCTTGCCGCTGCTCGCGCCGCCGCGGCCCAATCCAAGGCGATCATCCTGCTCAAAGGGCCGGACACGATTATTGCCGCGCCCGATGGCCGGGCGGTGATCAATGCGAACGCCCCGCCGACCCTCGCCACCGCCGGATCGGGGGATGTGCTCGCGGGGCTCATCACAGGGCTGCTGGCGCAAGGGGTCGAGCCCTTCGTCGCGGCAGCCATGGCGGCCTGGATCCATGGGGAGGCGGCGAATGTTTTCGGCGCTGGGCTGGTTGCGGGCGATCTGCCGGACCTTGTGCCCGATGTGCTCGCCGAACTTTCAAATTGGGATGAGTTTTCTCCCTTAAGCCCTTGAAAGCCAGACCCCCTCACCTTAGATTAGAATTATTCTAACATAAGACTCCCACCAAAGGAGGGGCCAAAATGAGCACCGACAATAAAGACATCGCCCACGGTCTGGCGGTACTTCTCGCCGACACCTACACGCTTTACCTCAAGACCCAAGGGTTCCACTGGAATGTGCAGGGCCCGCAGTTCAGCGCGCTCCACACCCTGTTTGAGACCGAATACACCGACCTGGCGGCGGCCAACGACGAGATTGCGGAGCGGATCCGGGCACTTGGTTACTTCGCGCCGGCGAGCTACTCGGATTTTGCAAAACTGGGACATATCAAGGAAGAAACCTCGGTTCCCAATGCCAATGAGATGATTGCCCAACTGGCCAAGGACAACGAGGCGATTGTGGAGCATATCCGCAGCATTCGGCCCCTGATCGACGATCGGGCCGATAATGCAACCGCTTCGCTGCTCGATGGCCGGCTGGAGATCCACGAAAAGGCCATCTGGATGCTGCGCAGCCATCTCCACGATGCCCGGGAAGCGCCGCTGGCGGGCTCGATCGCAGGCCAATTCGCGGCCTGAGGCCGATAGCCCCGCAAATCCCCGAAATGGGGCCGGTTTGAGCACCAGACCGACCCCTTCTTCACCTTGTTGGCCCCCAGCATCCTGAAGGGGCTAGCCAACCCCATTTCCCTCGTATATTAAGCCGCTTTCGCGCGCCCTGCGCCTTGGGTCAGGGAGTGCGATGCGGCTCGCGCGTGAGGCGCGTCCGGCGCGGGCGTGGTGGAACTGGTAGACACGCAAGATTTAGGTTCTTGTGCCGCAAGGTGTGGGGGTTCGAGTCCCTCCGCCCGCACCACAGATCGGGTCGCGATTGAAACGAGATTTGACCGCCGCTCCAATGAGTGGAGCAGCGAAGATAAAGAGTGAATGGGCAATACAATGCAGGTGACCGAAACTTCCGCGGAAGGCCTTTACCGCGAATTCCAGATCACGATCCCGGCGAGCGAGCTGGACGAGAAGCTGAACGACCGTCTTGAGAGTCTCAAGGACAAGGTCAACCTAAAGGGCTTCCGTCCCGGCAAGGTGCCGGTGGACCACCTGAAGAAAGCCTATGGCAAACAGGTGATGGGCGAAATCATTGAAGAGACGGTTACCGAGTCGAGCCAGAAGGCGCTGGAAGAGCGCTCCCTGCGCGCCGCGATGCAGCCGAAGATCGATCTGACGTCAAACGCAGAAGCGGTTATGGGCGGCAGCGCCGACCTTGAGTTCAAGGTTGAGGTTGAGCTGATGCCGACCTTTGAGGTTATCGATCTGAAGTCCCTCAAGCTTGAACGTCCCGTTGCGGAGATCAGCGACGACGCCGTAGATGAGCAGCTGAAAGAACTGGCGAAGTCGCAAGTGAGCTATGAGCCGCGTGACGAAGGCGCCGCGGCCCAGGACGGCGATCAGCTGACCATTGATTTTGACGGCTCCATCGACGGCGTCGCCTTTGACGGCGGTCGCGCAGAGGGCCTGCCTTTGGTGCTTGGCTCGGGCCAGTTCATTCCCGGTTTCGAAGGGCAACTCGCGGGCGCAAAAGCCGGCGACGACAAAGAAGTCAAAGTGACGTTCCCCGCCGACTATCCGGCCGAACACCTCGCCGGAAAAGAAGCGGTCTTCGACGTGAAGGTTCACGAAGTTGCAGCGCCCAAGGACGTGACGCTCGACGATGAGTTCGCCAAGGGCCTGGGCATGGAATCTCTCGACAAGCTGAAGGATGCGGTGAAGCACCGCATGCAGCATGAATATGACGATGTCTCGCGTAACCACGCGAAGCGCCGTCTGCTGGACCTTCTGGACGAAGGCCATTCGTTCGAGCTGCCCAAGGGCATGGTCGACGCCGAATTCCAGGCGATCTGGGCCCAGGTGCTGCAAGATCTGCAGCAACGCGGCAAGTCGGTCGAGGACGAAGCTGAATCCGAAGACGCCATGAAAGACGAGTACCGCAAGATCGCCGAACGCCGCGTGCGTCTCGGCCTCGTGCTCGCCGAGATCGGCAATCAGAATTCGGTCGACGTGACGCAGGAAGAACTGGGTCGCGCGCTGAGCCAACTCGCCCGTCAATATCCGGGTCAGGAACGCGAAGTCTATGAGTACTACCAGCAGAACATGGGCGCGATGGCCCAGCTGCGGGCGCCGATCTTTGAAGACAAGGTTGTCGATTTCGTACTCGAACTGATCGACGTGACCGACAAAACGGTCTCCAAGGATGAGCTCTTCAAGGACCCCGACGAAGACGAAGCCTAGGTCTTTATTGGGGTTCCCTAGGGAGAACCAGTCCGGCGGACTTGCACTGCCGGGCCCCAACGCTACATATCGTGTTGTGTTAACCCTTCAGTGGCGCTTTTCGTGGCAATAAGTCCGTTCTGACGATTCGCGGCGCTGGGCAGGGGTCCTTCCTGAATTCGCTGGGCGCTCGGCCGCGCCTCGCGCCGTCCATAAAGAGGCTGATTTTCCGATGCGCGATCCCATCGATACGTACAACATGCTGGTCCCGATGGTTGTGGAACAAACCAACCGCGGCGAACGCTCCTATGACATTTATTCCCGCCTTCTAAAGGAACGGATCATTTTCGTGACCGGCCCGATTGAAGATCACATGGCCGGTCTGATCACCGCTCAGCTGATCTTCCTGGAAGCGGAAAATCCGAAAAAAGAAATTTCCATGTACATCAACTCGCCGGGCGGCGTGGTGACCAGCGGCATGGCGATCTATGACACCATGCAATACATCCGCCCGCCGGTTTCGACGCTCTGCATCGGCCAGGCGGCGAGCATGGGCTCGCTTCTGCTTTGCGGTGGCGCGGCCGAGATGCGCTTTGCGCTTCCCAATGCCCGCATCATGCTTCACCAGCCCTCGGGCGGGTTCCAGGGGCAGGCTTCCGATATCGAACGCCACGCCGAAGACATCGTGAAGACCAAGCGTCGGCTGAACGAGATTTACGTCAAGCACACGGGACGCGATTACGAGACCATTGAAAAGACCCTCGATCGCGACCATTTCCAAACCGCGGAAGAAGCCCGCGAATTTGGCATCATCGATGAAGTTTTCACCGCTCGTCCGGAAGCGGTTGAGGGCGAGTAAGGCTAGACTTTCTTAACCAAATCATGACGGTCTGGGACAATTGGCCCTTTTAGGGGCTGGTCCGGGGCTTGCACGGTCGCTTGTGCCCTTTGGGAAAGCCGGGGGAAAAGGCGCGCTTGCTGCCCAAAATGGCAATATTGCCGCGCCGTTTAAACGTCTGTTGATCCCTCGCGGGCTATCGTGCTTGCATAGTCTCGTGGGGCACCGGGATGGGCGGAGGCCGCCAGAACTCCCGGGATGGGCAAATTAGGGTACCCGACAGGATCGACTGATCCGAAGACGGGTGTGTGACGTCAAGGAGCGTTCATGACAAAGCCAACCGGCACCGACTCCAAGAACACGCTGTATTGTTCTTTCTGCGGCAAGAGCCAGCACGAAGTGCGTAAGCTGATTGCGGGTCCCACCGTGTTCATCTGTGATGAATGCGTCGAATTGTGCATGGAGATCATCCGCGAGGAAAACAAGACAAACCTGTCGAAGACTCGCGAAGGGGTGCCGACCCCCCAAGACATTCACAAAACGCTCGATGATTATGTGATTGGTCAGAGCCAGGCGAAGCGCGTGCTCGCTGTCGCCGTCCACAATCACTACAAGCGCCTCAACCACGCCGCCAAAACGGGCGGCGATGTTGAACTCGCGAAATCAAACATTCTGCTGATCGGCCCGACGGGTTGCGGCAAGACGCTGCTGGCGCAAACGCTGGCGCGCATTCTCGACGTGCCCTTCACCATGGCGGACGCCACTACGCTGACCGAAGCCGGTTACGTGGGTGAAGACGTCGAAAACATTATTCTGAAGCTGCTCCAGTCCGCTGACTACAATGTGGATCGTGCCCAGCGCGGCATCGTCTATATCGACGAAGTGGACAAGATCAGCCGCAAGTCGGACAACCCTTCCATCACCCGTGACGTGTCGGGCGAGGGCGTGCAGCAAGCGCTCCTCAAGATCATGGAAGGCACGGTCGCTTCTGTTCCGCCGCAAGGGGGGCGCAAGCATCCGCAGCAAGAATTCCTGCAAGTTGACACGACGAACATTCTTTTCATCTGTGGCGGCGCCTTTGCCGGCCTCGACCGGATCATCGCCCAGCGCGGGCAGGGCAGCTCCATCGGCTTTGGCGCCGATGTGCGCTCGCCGGACGACCGCAAGACGGGCGACCTGCTGCTGGAACTGGAACCGGAAGATCTTCTCAAGTTCGGCCTGATTCCGGAATTCGTTGGCCGTCTGCCTGTGCTGGCGACGCTGATGGATCTGGACGAAGGCGCGTTGATCGAGATTCTGACCAAGCCCAAGAACGCCCTGATCAAGCAGTATGAACTGCTGTTTGAAATGGAAAACGTGAGCCTCACATTCTCCGAGGACGCTCTTGCCTCGGTGGCCCGCAAGGCCATTGAACGCAAGACCGGGGCCCGGGGCCTGCGCTCGATCCTCGAGGCGATCTTGCTCGACACCATGTTCGAGCTGCCGGCCCTGGAAGGGGTTGAGGAAGTAGTGATCAATGGCGAAGTGGTGGAAGGGCGCGCGCGTCCCTTGTACATCTACGCCGACCGCCAGGAAGAAACCCCGGCCACGACCGCCTGAGGCGAATCCTCGCCGAATCAGCCAATCTGATCCCGCACCCCCGTCAAGACTTGAAAGGGGGGCGGGGATCTCCACATCATTACTGGACGCCCTGCCTGTGACGGGGGGCGCCCATGCATGGGTTGTGCCCCAAATTCCTCGTAATTCCGGGGGAAAATGCGCTGTCGATGGCTTTGGCACCTGTTAGGGTTGCTGAAGAAAACGAGGCGCCGGGGCGCACCTGAGGGCCTTAATCTGGCGGGCCACCATCCGATGGGACGGCCCGCCGCCAAGCAGGACTCGAAGGAACATATGAGCGAACACGACGACACCACCGAGAACGAAACCGAAGCCGGCACGGAAACCGCCGCGCCGCAGGACAGCTATCCCGTCCTGCCGCTGCGCGACATTGTGGTTTTTCCGCATATGGTTGTGCCCCTGTTTGTGGGGCGCGATAAATCCGTACGCGCGCTCGAAGACGTGATGGTGGACGACAAGAAAATCCTGCTTGCGACGCAAAAGGATAAAGAAGCCGACGACCCCGCGCCCGAGGACATCTATGAGGTGGGCACTATCGCGACGGTGGTGCAGCTTCTGAAACTGCCCGATGGCACCGTGAAGGTGCTGGTCGAAGGCGGCCCGCGCGCGAAGATCACGGAGTTTCTTCCGAACACGGAGTTTTTCCTGGCCAAGGCCGACGTGATTGATGGCGAAGGCGAGGGCGAGGTGACGAAAGACACCGAGGCGCTGGCGCGGTCGGTGATCAGCCACTTCGAACAATACGTCAAACTCAACAAGCGCATTCAGCCCGACGTGCTGGCGGCGGTAAGCCAGATCGAGGACCCCTCGAAACTGGCCGACACCATTGCCTCGCACCTGGCGATCAAGATTTCCGAGAAGCAAGAGCTTCTCGAAACCCTCGACCTCGTCCAGCGGCTAGAAAATATCTACGCCCACATGGAAGGCGAGATCTCGGTGCTGCAAGTTGAAAAGCGCATCCGCAGCCGCGTGAAGCGCCAGATGGAAAAGACCCAGCGCGAGTATTATCTGAACGAACAGCTCAAAGCGATCCAGCGCGAGTTGGGCGATCACGATGAGAGCCGCGATGAGCTGGCCGAAATCGAAGAAAAGATCGAACAGACCAAGCTGTCCAAGGAAGCGCGCGAAAAGGTCGATGCCGAGGTCAAGAAGCTCAAGCAGATGAGCCCCATGTCCGCGGAAGCCACCGTGGTGCGCAACTATCTGGATTGGATGCTGGCTCTGCCGTGGGGCAAAAAGTCCCGCGTCAAGAAAGACCTCAAGCGCGCGCAGCAAATCCTTGATGACGATCACTATGGCCTGGAGAAGGTCAAGGAACGCATCATCGAATACCTTGCCGTTCAGCAGCGGACCAACAAGCTGAAGGGCCCGATCCTGTGTCTCGTCGGCCCTCCGGGCGTGGGCAAGACCTCGCTTGGCAAATCGATCGCGCGGGCCACGGGCCGTGAGTTCGTGCGGCTGTCTTTGGGCGGCGTGCGGGACGAGGCGGAAATCCGTGGGCACCGGCGCACCTATATCGGCTCCATGCCGGGCAAGATCGTGCAGTCGCTGAAAAAGGCGAAGGCCTCGAACCCGCTGTTCCTGCTCGATGAGATCGACAAGCTGGGCGCCGATTTCCGGGGCGACCCGTCCTCGGCGCTGCTCGAGGTGCTGGACCCGGAACAGAACGCGACCTTCAACGACCACTACCTTGAAGTGGACTACGACCTGTCGAACGTTATGTTCATCACGACAGCGAACAGCCTCAACATGCCGCGGCCGTTGATGGACCGGATGGAGATCATTCGCATCCCCGGCTACACCGAGGATGAGAAGCTGGAAATCGCCAAGCGCCACCTTGTGCCGAAGCAGGCCAAGGACCACGCCCTCAAGGCCAAGGAATGGTCCATTGACGACGATGCCATTCGCGGCCTGATCCGCACCTATACCCGCGAGGCGGGGGTGCGGAATCTGGAACGCGAGATTGCAAACCTGGCGCGGAAGGCTGTGACCGAGATTCAGATGACCGGCGCGAAGGCGGTTCATGTGACGCCGGAAAACCTTGAGGACTATGCGGGCGTGCCGCGCTTCCGCTTCGGCCAAGCCGATGAGGAAGATCAGATTGGCGTGACCACGGGCCTTGCCTGGACGGAAGTGGGCGGTGTGACCCTGCCCATCGAAGCGGTCATGTTGCCCGGCAAGGGCCGCATGCAGACCACGGGCAAGCTCGGCGATGTGATGAAGGAATCCATCGACGCGGCCAAATCCTTTGTCCGGGCCCAAAGCGTCAGCATGGGTATCAAACCGACGCTGTTCGAGACGAAAGACATCCACGTTCACGTTCCCGAAGGCGCAACGCCCAAGGACGGCCCCTCGGCCGGGGTGGGCATGGCAACCTCCATCGTCTCGGTCCTCACGCAGATTCCTGTGCGTGCCGATGTCGCCATGACCGGCGAGATCACGCTGCGGGGCCGGGTGCTTGCCATTGGCGGGCTCAAGGAAAAACTGCTGGCCGCGCTTCAAGCGGGCATCAAGACGGTCTTGATCCCCGAAGAAAACGTGAAGGACCTGGCGGACATTCCCGACAACGTGAAAGCGGCGCTGGAAATCATCCCTGTACGGACGGTTAGCGAGGTGCTGAGCCACGCGTTGACGGAAAAGCTCGAGCCCATTGAGTGGGATGAAGAGGCCGAGATCGCCTCGGCAAAGGCAAAGGCCGAAGGCAAGGACGACGGGTCCTCGGCGGCCGTTACCCACTGATTTTGGGGGCCTGCCCCAAACGACTCACCCCGCCGGAAAATCGCTTCCGGCGGGGTTTTTCTGCGCTGCACAACGGGTTTTGACCCAAAAAAGGGGCATTTTTAACCCAAAAACGGCAGAAAACTGCGGAATCTGGCTTTGACGGGGGGCGGAACAGGGCTAGACTCCAGCCTTCGATAACCCTTCCCAACTTCCAAGTTTAGGGGGACCCCGTGAATAAGAATGAACTGATCGCAAAAATCTCGGACGACACGGATCTGTCAAAAGCTGACGCCACCCGTGCCGTCGACGCCGTATTCGATACGATTACGGCCCAGCTCACAAAAGAAGAAGAAGTACGCCTCGTCGGCTTCGGCACGTTCTCCGTGTCTCACCGCAAGGCCACTGAAGGCCGCAACCCGCGTACGGGTGAAAAGATCCATATTCCCGCGTCAAAGCAGCCGAAATTCAAGGCTGGCAAACAGCTGAAAGATGCTGTGAACAGCTAGAACGCAGGGCTTCAAGTCCATCAAGCGCTATGATAGAAACCGCCCGACTTTGCGCCGGGCGGTTTCTTCTTTCCCGCATTGACCGGGGTCTTTGGGCGGTTAGCTCAGTTGGTAGAGCTTTCGGTTTACATCCGAACGGTCGCAGGTTCGAGCCCTGCACCGCCCACCACCCTTCGCAGTCAGGTTGCCTTGGCAACCGCTACGAGAAGGGTATTCTCCGAAGCCTTGGCGAAGGAGAACGTTCCAATCAGCTTCGGGTGGCAAGCCATCCTTGCTCCGAAAGGCCGACGTCCAGTCGCGCGCTGATGAATCTCTGTACTGAGAGCACTGCCTTCACATGGCAGGGGTCGGAAGCTCTACTCCGCCGCCAGGGGCCGCGCATCGGCGAGGGCATCGAATTCGGCCAGCAGCTTTTCGCCGCCTTTTTCCAAAATCTGCGGCTCCAGGGTCGCGCGCGTCCGTTTGGCGGCTTCGTCGAACTGCGTCGTTGAATGCCAGTCCACGATCTTGTCCCAGAAGGGATCGATCATTTCCGCGCCCTTGATCCGCCCGCCCTCCACCGTCTTGAAGGTGAAGCTGCGCATTTCCGAGATGGCGGTGACGAGATAGCCCACGTGGATCGCCTCGTCCGTGCGGATGCGCTCGATCATTTGCGCCGCCTGTTCGCATTCGGCGTCCTTGCCCGGAAAAGTATCCGGGTGGCGGAGGACGGCGCAGCTGAAGGCGAAAAAGCATTCGGCGCGCACTTCGATCATCAGCACATTGGCGAGGAGCGAGAGTAGCTCCCCGTACGCCGCTTCAATCTGAGAGAAGGCGGGGCCTTCGTCGGGGCGGGCGATGGATTCGGGGATCTCGCACATGGGAAACGCGTCTTTGCCGTAAACGAGGTCGCGCGCCGCGAACCACATGGCGTCATGGGCGCCGCGTTCAGGAATGTCCGGATCGCCGCCTTCGTCCGCCCCGTGAGCATAGAGCAACCCCTTGTGCAGGTGCCCGGTGCAGGTTTCCGACACATCGTCCACGATGATGTCCTGCCAGTCCGGCGGGGAGAACTCGCAAAGGGCGCGGCCCCGCGCCTCGATCACGCCGGTGACCGTCAGCGCGTTCCAAAAACTTTGGCCCAAGCCATTCTTCTGCAAAAGGATCTGCTGGGCGAGATTGGGATAATTGCCGCGCTTGAGGAGTTTTTGGCTCGCGTCGATCAGGGGCCAGCCGCGGCCCGTCAGCTGCGCCTGCCACGCCTTGACGGCCGGCCAGCGGTTCAGCGTCTTGGGCGAATGATAGGCGCCATCGGCTGTGTATCCGCCATGGAGCTTGTAGCCTGCTTCCTCTTGGCCGCGGTCATAGGGGTGATCGGCGAGCAAATCCTCGCGGGAAAAGACGAGTGCGGACATTAGGGCCTCCGGTAATCGCGTGGATTAAGCTTCCGCCCAAGCTGACAGGTTGTCAACTTTGGCGCGGAGGGGGGCAACAGCGCCTCGGCGGACCGGGCGCCCAACCCCGCACTCAGCCTTTATTTGCCGCGTTTCAAAGAGTGCTTGACAGGGAGGGGCGGCTCTTCTATTTCCAGCCCTCCCGAGCGCGGCTCATCTCGCGACCCGGGCACCCATGCGGGGGTGTAGCTCAGTTGGTTAGAGTGCCGGCCTGTCACGCCGGAGGTCGCGGGTTCGAGTCCCGTCACTCCCGCCATTTTCTCTCTATAGATGTCATCAGCGTTAGGGCTCTCGCAGCGTCAATTCGCGCCCGCGATTTTCCCCCATTTTTGCGTTGCGAAGCGCGGCGAACAGTCCTAGGTTCCGGCCCGCGTGACGGGCAGGGCAGCTCGCCGCGTGATGGGCTTTGGCGCATCACTTGGGGGCGGTTCTGGCCGCTGAAAACGGCTCGATTGAGGTCTTTCGGCCTGCTTTGAATGCCCCTGAAGACGCGCTACATCCCCTCGTGGGCGGAGCCATTCGGCCGCTCGCCGCTCAACCACACCGTCCCTCGCGGCGGACACTTCTAAATACGGGACACCTTAGAGGTCAGACCCATGTCGGAACTGCTGATTGAATACCTGCCGATCGTGATCTTTCTCGGCATTGCGGCGGGCCTTGGCATTGTGCTGATGGGGCTGCCGTTCATCCTGGCGCCGAACAATCCCGAACCTGAAAAGATTTCCGCCTACGAATGCGGCTTCAATGCCTTTGACGACGCGCGCATGAAATTCGACGTGCGTTTCTATCTCGTGGCGATCCTGTTCATCATCTTCGACCTTGAGGTGGCGTTCCTGTTCCCCTGGGCGGTGGTGTTTAACGACCTGGTGGAAGGCAGCGGCTTGCCCGCGCTCACCTCGCTGGGTCTTTTGTCCATGATTGTGTTCCTGCTCGTGCTGACCATCGGCTTTATCTACGAGTGGAAGAAAGGGGCGCTGGAATGGGAGTAGAAACGACACCCACCCAAACGCCGGCCCTGGCTGGTGCGCGCGCCGGCGTGGAAGGCGGCGCGGCGGTGAACCGGGATGATCCGTTTTACGTCCATGTGAACCGCCAGCTGGCGGACAAGGGCTTTCTCGTGGCCTCCGCCGATCAGGTGATCAACTGGGCGCGGACGGGTTCTCTCATGTGGATGACCTTTGGGCTTGCCTGCTGCGCCGTTGAGATGATGCAGGCCTCCATGCCGCGGTATGATGTGGAACGCTTCGGCTTTGCGCCGCGCGGCTCCCCCCGTCAGTCCGACGTGATGATTGTTGCCGGCACGCTGACCAACAAGATGGCCCCGGCGCTGCGCAAAGTGTACGACCAGATGCCCGAGCCGCGTTACGTGATCTCAATGGGGTCCTGCGCGAATGGCGGCGGCTACTATCACTATTCCTATTCCGTGGTGCGCGGGTGCGATCGCATCGTGCCGGTCGACATCTACGTTCCCGGCTGCCCGCCCACGGCGGAAGCCTTGGTTTACGGCATTCTTCTTTTGCAAAAGAAGATCCGCCGCACCGGAACGATCGAGAGGTAGGGCCATGGACACGAGTGCCCTGATCGATCTTGGCGAACACATTTCTTCGGAAATGGAGCAGGTGGTGCTGGATGCCTCCATCGCCAACGACGAGCTGACCATCACCGCCCACGCGGAACATGTGCATCAGCTCATGACTTTTCTGCGCGACGATCCCACGTGCCGCTTCTCGCAGCTGATCGACATTTGCGGGGTGGACTATCCCGACCGGTCCAAGCGGTTCGACGTGGTCTATCACTTGCTGTCGCTGCATCAGAACCAGCGCGTGCGCGTGAAGGTGCAGACGGACGAAGTGACGGCGGTACCGTCGATCACCGACGTCTTCAAAGTGGCGAACTGGTTCGAGCGCGAAGCCTTCGACATGTTCGGCATCCGCTTTGACGGCCATCCGGACCTGCGCCGCTTGCTGACCGACTACGGCTTTTCCGGCCACCCGCTGCGCAAGGACTTTCCGCTCACGGGTCATGTGGAGCTGCGCTACGACGATGACGTGAAGCGCTGCGTCTATGAGCCGGTGAACCTCACTCAGGAGTTTCGCAACTTCGACTTTCTCTCCCCGTGGGAAGGGCCGGAGTATGAGACCCCCGCCGCGAAGGAAGGGGAGGCCAGCGAATGACCGAGCTCAATACCTTTGACGACCGCAAGTTTACGATCAACTTCGGACCCCAGCACCCTGCCGCCCACGGTGTGTTGCGCCTGATCATGGAACTTGATGGGGAGATCGTTGATCGCCTCGACCCGCATATCGGTCTGCTGCACCGGGGCACCGAGAAACTGATCGAGCACAAGACCTATACGCAGGCGATCCCGTATTTCGACCGGCTCGACTATGTCGGCACCATGAATCAGGAGCATGGCTTCTGCCTGACGGTGGAAAAGCTGCTCGGCCTCGAGGTGCCCAAGCGCGCGCAATATATCCGCGTGCTCTATTGCGAGATTGGCCGCATCCTCAATCACCTGCTGAACGTGACGACCCAGGCCCTCGACGTGGGCGCGCTGACGCCGCCGCTCTGGGGCTTTGAGGAACGCGAAAAGCTCATGGTCTTTTATGAGCGCGTTTGCGGCGCGCGGCTGCATGCCGCCTATTACCGCGTTGGCGGTGTCCACCAGGACCTGCCGGACGGTTTGGCCGACGATATTTTCGAATGGACCGAAACCTTCCCGAAGGTGATGGACGCGCTTCACGATCTCATCACCGACAACCGCATCTTCAAACAGCGGAATGTGGATATCGGGGTTGTGGATCAGGAGCAGGCGCTCGATTGGGGCATGTCCGGCGTGATGCTGCGCTCCACGGGCCTCGCCTGGGACCTGCGTAAAGCGCAACCTTATGAGTGCTACAACGACCTCGACTTCGACATTCCCATCGGCAAGAACGGCGACTGCTACGACCGTTACCTGATGCGCATGGAAGAAATGGTGCAGTCGCTTTCGCTGATGCGCCAGTGCCTCGAACACATGCCCGAGGGCGAAGTGATGATCGAGGACTACAAGGTTCGCCCGCCCAAGCGCTCGGAAATGAAGCGCTCCATGGAAGGGCTGATCCACCACTTCAAGATGTTCACCGAGGGCTTCAAGGTTCCGGCGGGCGAGGCCTATGCGGCGGTGGAAGCGCCCAAGGGCGAGTTCGGCGTCTACCTCGTCTCGGACGGCACCAACAAACCTTATCGCTGCAAAATCCGCGCGCCGGGCTATGCCCACCTTCACGCGCTGGACGAAATGAGCCGGGGCCATTTGCTGGCGGACGTGAGTGCCATCATCGGCACCCTCGACGTCGTCTTTGGCGAGATTGACAGGTAATCAGAGTACTGATCATGGCCGCACGGAAATTGAGCACGAACCAGCCCGCAAATTTCGCTTTCACGAGCGAGAACGAAGCCTGGGCGCAAAAAGAGATCGCGAAGTATCCGGCGGGGCGTCAGGCCTCTGCCGTGATCGCGCTTCTGTGGCGCGCGCAGGAACAGGAAGGCTGGCTCTCGAAACCCGCCATCGATGCCATCGCGGCGATGCTCGATATGCCGGAAATTCGCGTGCTGGAGGTCGCGACCTTCTACACCATGTTCAACCTTTCACCGGTGGGTCAGCACTTCGTTCAGCTTTGCGGTACCACGCCCTGCATGCTGCGCGGGTCGGATGAGCTCAAAAAAATCTGCCGCGACAAGATCGGCGCGCCGGGCAAGATCACCGCTGACGGTAAGTTTTCCTGGATGGAAGTGGAATGCCTCGGCGCCTGCTGCAACGCGCCCATGGTGCAGATCGGCAAGGATTATTACGAAGACCTGACACCGGACAGCTTCACCAAGCTGCTGGATGACCTCGCCGCCGGTCGCGATGTGAAACCGCGCTCGCAGTCGGGCCGCGTTACGTCGGAGCCGGAAGGCGGGCTGACGACCCTGAAAGAGGTGACGGAGTAATGCTGGAAGATAAAGACCGCATCTTCACGAACCTCTACGGCCTCCATGACTGGCGTCTGGAAGCAGCCAAAAAACGCGGCGCGTGGGACAATACGCGCGCACTTCTGGAAATGGGTCACGAAGGCGTCGTGGAAGGCGTCAAAGCCTCCGGCCTGCGCGGCCGAGGCGGCGCGGGCTTTCCGACGGGTCTCAAGTGGTCCTTCATGCCCAAGGAAGTGGGCGAGCGTCCGCATTATCTCGTGGTCAACGCCGACGAATCCGAGCCCGGCACGTGTAAAGACCGGGAGATCATGCGGAACGATCCGCATCTCTTTATCGAAGGCTGCCTTGTTGCTGCGTTCTCCATGCGCGCCCATGCGGTCTATATCTATATTCGCGGCGAATATATTCGTGAGCGCGAGCGCCTTCAGGCCGCCATCGACGAGGCCTATGAAGCCAAACTCATCGGCAAGAACAATATTCACGAGTGGGATTGCGACATCTATGTCCACCACGGCGCGGGCGCCTATATCTGCGGTGAAGAAACCGCGCTCCTTGAAAGCCTGGAAGGCAAAAAGGGCCAACCGCGCCTGAAGCCGCCGTTCCCCGCGAACATGGGGCTCTATGGCTGCCCGACCACCGTCAACAATGTGGAAAGCATCGCCGTTGCGCCCACCATTCTGCGGCGCGGGCCGGATTGGTTTGCCGGTCTCGGCCGCCCGAACAACACCGGCACCAAGCTTTTCTGCATTTCGGGGCACGTGAACAATCCGTGCAACGTCGAAGAGGAAATGGGCATTCCCTTCCGCGAGTTGATCGACCGCCATTGCGGCGGTGTGCGCGGCGGCTGGGACAATCTGCTCGCCGTTATTCCGGGCGGGTCCTCCGTGCCGTGCCTGCCGGCGACGGTGTGCGACGACCTGCCCATGGATTTCGACACCTTGCGGGACCACCAGTCGGGCCTGGGAACCGCGGCGGTGATTGTGATGGATAAATCCACCGACATCATTCGCGCAATCGCGCGGCTGTCGTACTTCTACAAGCACGAAAGCTGCGGCCAGTGCACGCCGTGTCGCGAGGGGACGGGCTGGATGTGGCGCGTACTCGAACGCATGGCGCGCGGCGAAAGCTCTTACGCGGAAATCGACAAGCTGCTGGATGTTTCGAAAGAAATCGAAGGCCACACCATCTGCGCGCTGGGCGATGCGGCGGCGTGGCCGGTGCAAGGCCTCATCCGACACTTCCGGCACGTGATCGAAGAACGCATTGATGATTACGCCCGGCGCGGCGCAACGGCGGCGGAGTAGGGGCTATGAGCGATCTCGTCAAAGTCATCGTCGATGGGCAGGAAATCGAAGTTCCCCGGAGCTGGTCGGTCATGCAGGCGTGTGAGGCGGCGGGCGCCGAGATCCCGCGCTTCTGTTATCACGAACGTCTTTCCGTGGCGGGCAACTGCCGCATGTGTCTCGTCGAATGGGTGGGCGCGCCGAAACCGCAAGCCTCTTGCGCCCTGGGTGTGGGCGATCTGCGCCCCGACCGCGACGGCACGCCGCCGAAGATCAATACATCATCGCCCATCGTCAAGAAGGCGCGCGAAGGGGTGATGGAGTTTCTGCTCATCAATCATCCGCTTGATTGCCCGATCTGTGATCAGGGCGGTGAATGCGATTTGCAGGACCAGGCCATGGCCTATGGCACCGACCGCTCGCGCTTTGAGGACAACAAGCGCGCGGTTGAAGACAAGCACATGGGCCCGCTCGTCAAGACCATCATGACCCGCTGCATTCACTGCACGCGCTGCGTCCGCTTTACGACCGAGGTTGCGGGCGTGAAGGACATGGGGCTACTCGGTCGTGGCGAGGACGCCGAGATCACCACCTATCTGGAAAAGGCGTTGGCATCGGAGCTTTCCGGCAACGTCATCGACCTGTGCCCGGTGGGCGCGCTGACGTCCAAGCCTTATGCTTTCCATGCGCGCCCGTGGGAGCTGCGCAAGACCGAAAGCATCGACGTGATGGATGCGGTCGGCACCGCGATCCGCGTGGACAGCCGCGGGTCCGAGGTCATGCGCATCATGCCGCGCACCCACGAGGCGGTGAACGAGGAATGGCTGGCCGACAAATCCCGCTTCATCTGGGACGGGCTGAAGTCGCAGCGGCTCGACAAGCCTTATGTTCGCAAAGACGGCAAGCTACAGCCCGCGAGCTGGGACGAAGCGCTGAAGGCTGTTGCTGACGCCTTCCCGACGGACCCCAAGATGGCCGCGGCCATTACGGGCGATCTCGCCTGCGCGGAAAGCACCTACGCGCTGAAAGAACTGATGACCTCGCTTGGCGTTACCAACATCGACTGCCGCGAAGACGGCACGAAACTGATGAGCGGCAATCGAGCCGGGTACCTGTTCAATTCCACCATCGAGGGGATTGATCAGGCCGACGCGCTGCTGATCGTCGGCTCGGACGTTCGCAAAGAAGCGCCGATCATCAACGCGCGCATCCGCAAGCGCTATCTCGAACGCGGCTTCAAAAAGATCGGCGTCATCGGTGCCGCGCGTGACCTTACCTATGCGTATGAGCACTTGGGCACCGAAGCGTCGCTGGTGGAAAGCGCCGAGGCGGCAAAAATTCTTGAGGGCGCGGAACGCCCCATGATCATCGTTGGCCAGGGCGCGCTTACCCGCGCTGACGGCGCGGCGATCCTGGCTGCCTGTGCCAAGCTCGCCAAGAAGACGGATGAGTGGAACGGCCTTAACGTGCTGCACACCTCAAGTGGCCGGGTGAACGGTCTCGACCTCGGCTTCGTGCCGGGGACAGGCGGGCGCGACGTCAAAGGCATCGCCGAAGGCGTTGAGAAGATGGAGATCCAGTTCGTCTATCTCCTCAATGCCGATGAAGTTTCGTTCCAGAAACAGGCGGGCACCTTCGTGGTCTATCAGGGCCACCACGGCGATCGCGGTGCGCATCTGGCCGATGTGATCCTGCCGGGCTCGGCCTATACGGAAAAAGACGCGCTTTGGGTCAATACCGAAGGCCGCGTTCAGAAAGCTCGCCGCGCCATTTTCCCGCCGGGCGAAGCGAAAGAAGACTGGGCCATCATTCGCGCCGTCTCCGGCGTGATGGGCAAGGCGTTGCCCTTTGATACGCAAGCCGAATTGCGCAAGGCATTGTTCGCCGCGCACCCGAGCTTCGGGTCCATCAATCACGCGCCGGGCGCGGATAGTGGTGACCTCAATGGCGTTGGCACCGCCGGCACCATCGAAGGCGGCGTCATTCCGTCGGCGGTGACGGACTACTACCTCACCAACGTGATCGCGCGCGCGTCCAAGACCATGGCCGAATGCAGCCGCACCTTTAACGGCGCCACGGCGCAGGCAGCGGAGTAGGGAGAACGATGTACGAATACTTCCAATCGCTGCTGGGTGCTGAGTGGGGCTATCTCGTTGCCGCCGTCCTGCACATTCTGGCGCTGGTGGTGGCGATCCTCGTGGCGCTCGCCTTCCTGCTGCTCTTTGACCGCAAAGTCTGGGCCGCGGTGCAAATGCGCAAAGGGCCGAACGTGGTGGGCCCCTTTGGCCTGTTCCAGAGCTTTGCTGATTTTTTCAAATTTGTGCTGAAGGAGCCGATCCTTCCCGCGGGCGCGGACAAGGTGGTCTTTCTCCTCGCGCCGCTCCTTTCCTTTGTGCTCGCCATGGGGGCCTGGGCGGTAATCCCGGTCGCGCCGGGTTGGGAAGTTTCCAACATCAACATCGGTATCTTGTTTGTCTTCGCCGTATCCTCACTGGAAGTCTACGGCGTCATCATGGGCGGCTGGGCCTCGAACTCGAAATATCCCTTCCTTGCCTCGCTCCGTTCCGCCGCGCAGATGGTCTCCTACGAGGTCTCCATCGGCTTTGTGGTGGTAACGGTCATCCTGCTTGCAGGCACCATGAACCTTGGTGAGATTGTCGAGATGCAGGCGGGGGGCTTCTGGAACTGGTACTTTATTCCACTGTTCCCCATGTTCGTTGTCTTCTTTATCTCGGCGCTGGCGGAAACGAACCGGCCGCCGTTTGACCTGCCCGAAGCGGAATCCGAGCTCGTCGCAGGCTATCAGATCGAATATTCCTCGACGCCCTATTTGCTCTTCATGATCGGCGAGTACACCGCCATCACTCTGATGTGCGCGCTGCTGACCACTCTCTTCATGGGCGGCTGGCATGCGCCCATCCCCGCGCTCGATTTCATTCCGGGGGTCTTCTGGTTCCTGATCAAGCTGGTATTCTTCTTCTTCATGTTCGCGATGGCGAAGGCGATTGTGCCGCGCTACCGCTATGACCAGCTCATGCGCCTCGGGTGGAAAGTCTTCCTTCCGCTCAGCCTGTTTTTCGTGATCGCGGAAGCGATCATCCTCGCGGTCATTTAGGAAAGGAAAGGAATACGATATGAGCACCATCGTTCAAACGCTCCGGTCCTTTTTCCTGTTGGAATTTGTGTCCGCCTTTTTCCTCGCCATGCGGGAATACTTTCGGCCCAAGCCGACGGTGAATTATCCGTTTGAGAAAGGCCCGCTGTCGCCTCGCTTCCGGGGCGAGCATGCCCTGCGGCGCTACCCCAACGGCGAAGAGCGCTGCATCGCCTGCAAACTGTGTGAGGCCGTCTGCCCCGCGCAAGCGATCACCATTGAAGCGGGCATTCGCGAAAGCGACGGCACCCGTCGCACCACGCGCTACGACATTGACATGACCAAGTGCATCTACTGCGGCTATTGCCAGGAAGCCTGCCCGGTGGATGCGATTGTGGAAGGTCCGAATTTCGAGTTCTCCACCGAGACGCGGGAAGAGCTCATGTACGACAAGGAACGCCTGCTCGCGAACGGCGACCGCTGGGAGCGCGAGATTGCACAGAACATGGAAATGGACGCGCCCTACCGATGATTGAACATACGCTCTGGAGCGGCATAGCCTTTTGGGTGTTCGCCAGCCTCGCGGTGATTTGCGCCTTTGGCGTGATTTCCGCGCGCAACCCTGTGCACTCGGTTCTCTTTCTCATCGCCACCTTCTTCCAGGCGGCGGGGCTGTTTGTTCTGCTTGGGGCGGAATTTCTCGCGCTCATCTTGCTCGTTGTTTATGTGGGTGCAGTGGCGGTGCTCTTCCTCTTTGTCGTGATGATGCTGGATGTGGATTTCGCGGCGCTGAAAAAGGGCGCGCTCCACTATGTACCCATCGGCGGGCTCGTGGGGCTCGTCTTCCTTGCAGAGATCGTGCTGGTGGTGGGCACCCTCGGAATTGATCCGGCCATCGGCAATGTGGCGACCCAGCCGATACCGAACCCGGGCGAGGTCTCCAACATCGCGGCGCTGGGGCACATTCTTTACACAGACTACATCTACCTCTTTCAGGCGGCGGGGCTAATCCTGCTGCTCGCCATGATCGGCGCCATCGTCCTCACCCTGCGGCACAAGCCTCACGTCAAACGCCAGAACATCGGCGAGCAGGTGAACCGCCGTCGCGAGGACGCCATGGAAGTGGTCAAAGTTAAGCCGGGGCAGGGGATCTGATATGACAATCGGTCTGGGACACTATCTCACCGTCGCGGCAATCCTCTTTACCTTGGGGATCTTCGGCATCTTTCTGAACCGCAAGAACGTCATCATCATCCTGATGTCGATCGAGCTCATTCTGCTCGCGGTGAATATTAATCTGGTGGCGTTTTCAGCCTATCTGGGCGATCTCGTGGGGCAGGTCTTCGCGCTTTTCGTGCTGACCGTCGCCGCCGCCGAGGCCGCCATTGGCCTCGCCATCCTTGTTGTCTTCTTCCGCAATCGCGGCACCATCGACGTCGAAGACGTCTCCATGATGAAAGGCTAGGGAAGACCCATGTATCATCTCATCGTCTTCCTGCCGCTTCTCGGCGCGATCATCGCGGGCTGCTTTGGCCGCTTGATGAGCCCGCGCGCCAGCGAAGTGATCACCTCCAGTTTCCTGGTGGTCTCGGCGCTGTTGTCCTGCGTTGCCTTCTACAACGTCGGTATCGGCGGGCAGGATCAGGTGATCCATGTGCTGTCATGGATGGACTCCGGCGCGCTCGCCATCGACTGGGCCCTGCGCATCGATACGATGACCGTGGTCATGTTGGTGGTGGTGACGGGGGTTTCCTCTCTCGTGCACATCTATTCCATCGGTTATATGCACGACGACCCGCACCGGGCGCGGTTCTTTGCCTATCTCTCGCTTTTCACCTTCTCCATGCTGATGCTGGTAACATCCGATAACTTCGTTCAGATGTTCTTCGGCTGGGAAGGTGTGGGGCTGTGTTCCTATCTCCTCATCGGGTTCTGGTACAAAAAGCCTGAAGCCAACGCTGCCGCCATCAAGGCCTTTGTGGTCAACCGGGTGGGGGACTTTGGTTTCGCCCTGGGGATCGCGGGCGTCTTCTTCCTGTTTCACACGCTGAATTTTGATGAAGTCTTTGCTGCCGCCCCGGAAATGGCAGGGTCGCAGATGATGTTCCTGGGGCTGCAGATTGATGCGCTGACCGTTATCTGCCTGCTGCTCTTCATGGGCGCCATGGGCAAGTCGGCGCAGTTCCTGCTGCACACCTGGTTGCCTGACGCCATGGAAGGCCCGACGCCGGTGTCCGCCCTTATCCACGCGGCGACCATGGTGACGGCGGGTGTGTTTCTCGTCTGCCGCCTGTCGCCCATGTTCGAATATGCGCCCATCGCACTGAACTTCGTGACCATCGTTGGCGCGACCACCGCATTCTTCGCCGCGACCGTGGGCCTCTTTCAGAACGACATCAAACGCGTCATCGCCTATTCGACTTGTTCGCAGCTCGGCTACATGTTCTTTGCCGCGGGCATTTCGGCCTACCAGGTCGCTATGTTCCACCTTTTCACCCATGCCTTTTTCAAGGCGCTGCTGTTCCTGGGCGCGGGGTCCGTGATCCACGCCATGCACCACGAACAAGACATGCGTAAAATGGGCGGTATCTACAAAATGCTTCCCATGACCTGGGGGTTGATGCTCATCGGCACTCTGGCGCTTACCGGTGTAGGCTTGCCGTTGCATCTGCTCGGGGATTTGCCGAACATCGGCTTTGCCGGGTTCTATTCAAAGGACGCGGCCATCGAATCCGCCTTCGCGAGCCATGGCGCCTTTGGCCCCTACGCCTTCTGGATGGGCGTGATCGCGGCGGGGCTGACCTCTTTCTATTCCTTCCGGCTTCTGTTCATGGCGTTCCATGGGCCCATGCGCGCAAGCGAAAGCGTGGTGAAACACATTCACGAGTCGCCCTCGGTCATGATGATCCCCTTGCTCGTGCTGGGCGCGGGCGCGGTCTTCGCGGGCGGGCTTTTCGCGAGCTTCTTTGTGGGTGAGCATGCGGCTGAGTTCTGGCGCGCGTCCATTTTTGTCGATCCCCACAATCACGTGCTGCATGATCGTCATGGGGTTCCCGTCTGGGTGAAGCTTTCGCCTCTGTTCGTAACCGCCGCGGGGCTTTTGGTGGCTTGGTATTACTACATCAGACGGCCCGACCTGCCGCCCAAGATGGCGGCGAAGAAGGGGCTTCTCTACACCTTCCTCTACAACAAGTGGTACTTCGACGAGCTTTATAACTTCCTCTTCGTGCGCCCGGCTCTGTGGCTTGGCCGCAAGCTGTGGAAGATCGGCGACGGCCTCATTATCGATGGTCTTGGTCCCGACGGGATCTCGGCCCGTGTGGTCGATGTGACCCGCCGCGTGGTCCGCCTCCAGTCCGGCTACCTCTACACCTATGCCTTTGCGATGCTGCTCGGGATCGCGGCGCTTCTAACCTGGTTCATGTGGCACATGGCGGGAGGCGCATCATGATGTCGAACCTTCTCTCTGTCATTCTGTTCCTGCCCACGGCCGTGGCGCTGCTCATCATGCTCATTTCGGGCGAGGAAGAGCACCACAAGGCGAATGTGCGCAATCTGGCGCTCTTCGGCTCGGTCTTCACGTTTCTAGTCTCGCTGTTCTTGTTGTTCCTCTACGACCCCTCGACGGCGGACTTCCAGTTCGTCGAACAATACGAGTGGCTGGGCGGGGGCATTAATTACAAGCTTGGCGTTGACGGCATTTCGATCCTCTTCGTGATTTTGACGACCGCCCTGACGCCTGTCGCGATCCTTGCCGGGTGGGAGGCGATCCAGACCCGTGTCAAGGAATACATGATCGCTTTCCTCATCCTGGAAACGGTGATGATCGGCGTCTTCGTCTCGCTTGACCTCGTGCTCTTCTATCTGTTCTTCGAGGCGGGGCTGATCCCCATGTTCCTGATCATCGGGATCTGGGGCGGGCCGCGGCGCGTCTACGCGAGCTTCAAGTTCTTCCTCTATACGCTGCTCGGCTCCGTCCTCATGCTGATCGCCATGATCGCCATGTATGGCATCGCGGGCACGACGGATATTGAGGTTCTGATCAACGATTACAGTTTCGCGCCAGGTATACAGACCTGGCTATTCCTGGCGTTCTTTGCCTCCTTTGCCGTGAAGATGCCCATGTGGCCGGTGCACACCTGGTTGCCCGACGCGCACGTGGAAGCGCCAACCGCAGGCTCCGTTATCCTGGCGGCGATCCTTCTGAAGATGGGCGGCTACGGCTTCCTGCGTTTCTCGCTGCCCATGTTCCCCATCGCGGCGGACATGTTCGCGCCGATGGTGTTCACACTCTCGGTCATTGCGATCATCTACACCTCTCTGGTGGCGTTGGCGCAGGAAGACATGAAAAAGCTGATCGCTTATTCGTCCGTGGCGCACATGGGGTTTGTCACCATGGGCATCTTTGCCGCCAACATGCAGGGCATTCAGGGCGGTATCATTCAGATGATTAGCCACGGCATCGTGTCGGGCGCGCTCTTTATCTGCGTCGGCATCATCTATGATCGCATGCACACGCGCCTGATCGCCGATTACGGCGGACTGGTGAACCGCATGCCGCTCTACGCCTTCGCCTTTATGGTGTTCACCATGGCGAACGTAGGCCTGCCGGGCACCAGCGGCTTTGTTGGGGAGTTTCTGACCCTTGTGGGCGTCTTCCAGGTGAATGTCTGGGTTGCCTTCTTTGCCGCCTTCGGGGTGATCCTGTCTGCTTGTTACGCCCTTTGGCTCTATCGCCGGGTGATGTTTGGCGAGCTTGTGAAAGATTCGCTCAAGGGTATTTCGGACATGAACCTGCGGGAAAAGATCCTTATGGGACCGCTGATCGCCGCCACGATCTTCTTTGGCGTTTATCCCATCCCCATGTTCGACATCACCGCCGCGTCGGTTGAGAACCTTGTCGAACAATATGAAGCGGACCTGATCGCTCATCATGGCGAGCTCGACCGGCCACAAGTCATTCCCGGCGAAGGCGTCCCGGAAACGGACCATGAGCCCGAGGCCCACGAAGCAGGGGGAGAGCACTGATGGAACAGCAACTCGTTGCGCTTCCCGAGATCAACATTCTCGCCGACATGGCCGCTCTGCGGCCGGAGATCGCGCTGGCGCTGGGCGCCATGGCGCTCCTTATGTTCGGCGTGTTCCGGGGGCAGCAAAGCGCGCGCCTCGTCTCCAGCCTTGCGGCGCTCCTCCTGATCGGGGACGCCGCCTATGTGGTCATGTCCTGGGGCGACTCGCTGACGGCCTTTGGCGGCAGCTTTGCCGTCGACGCTTTCGCCTCATTCGCCAAAGTATTGATCCTGACCGGGTCCGCGCTTGCGATCCTTATGTCGCAAACCTTCATGCGGACAGAAAAGCTCGAGCGGTTCGAGTTTCCCGTGCTCATCGTATTGGCGACGCTTGGTATGATGATGATGGTGTCGGCCAACGACCTCATCTCGCTTTACATGGGGATCGAGCTGCAATCCCTCGCGCTTTATGTGCTCGCCGCGTTTAACCGCGATAGCCAACGCGCAACGGAATCGGGCCTTAAATACTTTGTTCTCGGGGCGCTCTCCTCGGGCCTGTTGCTATATGGCGCCTCGCTCATCTACGGCTTTACCGGCACCACGAACTTTGCCGTCCTGTCGGATGTGCTGACCGGGGCCGAGCCGAGCCTGGGTGTGATCTTCGGCCTCACGTTCCTTCTTGCCGGTCTCGTCTTCAAAATCTCCGCCGTGCCGTTCCATATGTGGACGCCTGACGTTTATGAAGGTGCGCCGACGCCCGTGACGGCGTTTCTCGCCGCCGCGCCAAAGGTTGCCGCCTTCGCGCTCATCATCCGCGTTCTTTCCGATCCGCTGATGCCGCTGGTCGCCGAGTGGCAGCAGATCATCATCTTCGTCTCCATCGCCTCCATGGTGCTTGGCGCGTTCGGCGCCATTGGCCAGACCAACATCAAACGCCTGATGGCCTACTCGACCATTGGTCACATGGGCTATGCGCTGGTGGGTCTTGCCGCGGGCAGCGAAGCGGGGATCAAGGGCGTGCTGATCTATATGGCGATCTACATGATCACCAATATAGGTACCTTTGTTGTGATCCTCTCTATGCGCCGCAAGGAAGGCATGGTCGAGGACATCAGCGATCTGGCGGGTCTTTCGCGGACCCGGCCCGCCATGGCCATGGCGCTCGCTGCGTTCCTGTTCAGCCTCGCGGGTATTCCGCCGCTGGCCGGGTTCTTCGGCAAGTTCTACGTCTTCATTCCTGCCGTCGCCGCCGGTCTCTGGTGGCTCGCGGTGATTGGCGTGGTCGCCAGTGTGGTGGGCGCCTTCTATTACCTGCGCATCATCAAAATCATGTATTTCGACGATCCCGCTCCGGCCTTTGAACAGGTCATGGGTACCGAGATGCGACTGATCCTGCTCGGGTCCACCGCGGTAACCGTGCTCTTTGTCCTGATCGCGGGGCCCGTGGCGCAACTTGCGGGGCAGGCGGCAGCGTCGCTGCTGCAATAGGGGATGACGCCCGCTTGGCCAGCCGGGGTGCAGCTCGCCGAGTTTGGCGAGATTGATTCCACAAATGAAGAAGCGCGCCGCCGCGCGGAAGCGGGCCAGCCCGGGCCGATCTGGCTGCGCGGGGACGTACAGACAAAGGGCCGCGGGCGCCGGGGCCGGGACTGGGTTTCCCCGGCAGGCAATTTGTTCGCCACGCTGCTGATCCGCCCGGCGATGAGCGCACCGGAGGCCGCGCGGCTGTCCTTTGCCGCCGCACTTTCGGTCGCGGATCTGCTTGACGCCTTTGTTGAGCCTTCCCGCGTCAAACTAAAGTGGCCCAATGATGTGCAGCTGGATGGGGGCAAGGTCTGCGGCATCTTGCTGGAAAGCTCTGCTCGCTCCGACGGGGCAGTGGACTGGCTTGCCGTCGGCATTGGCGTCAATCTGGCCAATCACCCGCATCTGGATGAACCGCGAACCATTGCCCTCGCGGACGTTGCGTCACCGCCATCGCCTAGCGAAGCGCTTACCCACCTTGCAGCGGCCTTCGCTAAATGGTTTGCGGCCTATGAGGCCCACGGCTTTGCCGCCTTGCGCGAGCCCTGGCTTGCGCGGGCGCGGGGGCTGGGGGAGCCTATCACCGTGCGCCTGCCGCGCGAGGAACTACACGGCACTTTTGCCGGCATCGACGAGGAGGGCGCGCTAGTGCTAGAAACCCAAGGAGCCACGCGAAAAATCACCGCGGGCGAAGTTTTTTTCGACTAGGCCGCAGGGAACGAAAGAATGCTGCTCGCCATCGACGCCGGGAATACAAACACGGTCTTTGCCATCTGGGATGGCGATACGGTCCGCGCTGAATGGCGTGCGGAAACCAGCGCCTCGCGCACGGCGGATGAATATCTCATCTGGCTGACGCAGCTCATGGCGCTTGATGGTCTCAAGCCCGCCGACATCGACGGCGCTATTATCGCGACCGTGGTGCCTCAGGCGCTCTTCGCTTTGCGCCAGCTATGCGCCAAATATTTTTGCGCCCATCCGATGGTCGTCGGTGAACGGGACGTGGATATCGGTATCGACATTGCGCTGGAACGCCCAGACGTCGTCGGCGCTGACCGCTTGGTGAATGCCGTCGCCGCGCATGCCGCCTATCCCGGCGCGCTGATCATTGTCGATTTTGGCACGGCCACAACCTTCGATGTAGTGGGCAAGACCGGCGCCTATGAGGGCGGGGTGATCGCGCCCGGCGTGAACCTGTCGCTTGAGGCGCTGCACGGCGCGGCGGCGAAACTGCCGCGCATTGCGATTGAACGGCCGCAAGCGGTGATCGGCCGTGACACGGTGCCCGCCATGCAGTCGGGTATCTACTGGGGCTATGTCGGCCTGATCGAAGGGCTCGTGAAGCGGATCAAGGTGGAATACGAAGCACCCATGACTGTGATCGCCACTGGCGGTCTCGCGAACCTGTTCCGCCATTCGGTGAAAGTCATCGACCATGTGGATAGCGACCTTACGGTGCGCGGGCTGCACATGATCTATGAACGCAACAAGGCGGCCTTTGCCGCGAAAGGATAAGCGGCCTCTTGGCTAAATCACGCGAAGACGAACTTGTGTTTCTGCCGCTGGGCGGATGCGGCGAGATTGGGATGAACCTGAGCCTCATCGGTCTCGGCCCTGAAAACAAACACCAATGGATCATGGTCGATCTGGGCGTGACGTTCGGGGATGCCTCGACGCCCGGGATCGACCTCATCATGGGCGATCCGGAATTCATCGTGAAGCGCAAGGACAGCCTTCTGGGGCTCGTGCTCACCCACGGCCACGAAGACCACATCGGCGCGGTCGCGCGGCTGTGGCCGCAGCTGCGTTGCCCCATCTATGCAACGCCTTTCACGGCGGAATTGGTGCGGGACAAGCTGGCGGAAGTGGGCCTTCGCGACGAGGCCTATGTGACGGTGGTGGAACTGGGTGGGCACATTGAGCTTGGCCCTTTCGACATTGAGCTTGTGACCCTGACCCACTCGACGCTGGAGCCCAACGGCCTCGCCATTCGTACGCCCATGGGCACGATCCTTCATACGGGCGATTGGAAGATCGATCCCCATCCCCTTATCGGCGACAAGACGGATGAGGAATACCTGCGCAAGATGGGGGATGAAGGTGTGCTCGCCATGTTGTGCGATTCCACCAATGTCTTTGTGCCGGGGGAGTCCGGCTCCGAAGGTGACGTGCGCGAAAGCCTGACCGAACTGATCGGTACACTGAAGAACCGCGTGGCGGTTGCTTGCTTTGCCTCGAACCTTGCGCGCGTTGAGACGGTGGTTGAGGCCGCCACCCGCAATGGCCGCCATGTGGCGCTGGTGGGCCGGTCCATGCACAAATACACCGAAGCCGCCAAGGCGGTCGGCTACCTCAAGAATATGCCCAAGCTCATCGCCGCGGAGGACGCAGGTTTTCTACCCAAGGACAAGGTGCTCTATCTTTGTACCGGTAGTCAGGGGGAACCGCGTGCCGCGCTATCGCGTATCGCCAATGACGATCACCCTGAGGCGGTGCTTGAAGCCGATGACACTGTGATCTTTTCTTCCCGCGTTATTCCGGGAAACGACATCGGCATCTTTGAACTTCAGAACAAGCTCGCGGAACGCGGGATCGAGATCATTACCGACAGCGATCATTTCATTCACGTCTCCGGTCACCCGTGCCGCGAAGAACTCGCCACCATGTATTCCTGGGTGCGGCCCAAGATCTCCGTGCCCGTGCATGGGGAAATGCGGCACTTGCTCGAACACGCGCGCCTTGCCAAATCGCTCCAGGTGCCAGAAGCCCATGTGGCGCCGAACGGGTCCATGCTTCGCCTCGCGCCCGGCCCCGCGCAGATCGTGGATCAGGTGCCGAGCGGGCGGCTCTACCTTGATGGGAACCTGCTCGTCTCAAGCAACGATCCGGCGCTTGCTGTCCGTCGTCGCATATCCTTCACCGGCCATGTGGTGGTGACACTGGTACTGGACAAGGCGGGGGACCTGATTGCCGATGCGACCATCCGTCTGGCCGGGGTGCCGCAGGAAACCCTGAGCCGGGACCCCGATTTCGTGGCGACCCTGCAGAACGCGGCGGAAGAGGCGGTGGACCGTCTCTCGAACAAGCGCATCCGCGACGATTTTGCCGTCGAAGAGGTCGTGCGCAAGGCCGTTCGGCCCCATATAAAGAGGGTCTGGGGCAAACGACCGCTCCTCGATATTCAAGTGATCAGAGCCGACTAAACCGACAGACCGAAGAAGGACAACACAATGCTGGGACCGCTCAATCAAGTCGCCATCGCCGTGCCGGACGTGCGCGAGGCCGCGAAGCTGTGGAAGGACCGGTTCGATGCGGATGTGTCCGAGCCCCAGCCCGAACCCGACCACGGGGTGACCGTCGTCTTCGTCAACCTGCCCAATACCAAGATCGAGCTCTTGGAACCGCTGGGTGAGAACTCACCCATAGAGGGCTTTCTCAAGAAGAACCCCAAGGGCGGCATTCACCACATCGGCTTTGAAGTCGACGAGCTGATCCCCCTCCGCGACCGGCTCAAGGAAAAGGGCGTGACGATTACCGGGACGGGGGAGCCCAAGATCGGCGCCCACGGCAATCCGGTGATCTTTCTCCACCCCAAGGACTGCAATGGCGCCCTCATTGAGCTTGAAGAAGTGAAGAGCTGATGGGTATTACCGGCTCCATCGTCGTCTATGTTGTCATCTGGTGGTTGATCTTTTTCATGTCGCTGCCCTTTGGCGTGCGCGGCCAATGGGAAGACGGCCGGGTGGCGGAAGGGACGGACGCCGGCGCGCCGCAGGTCCATGGCCTGGGCAAAAAGGCGCTGGTGACAACGGGCATTGCCGCTGTCCTCTGGGCCATCGTCTGGCTGCTCATCTATTTCAACGTGTTTCACTTCACCGAGGGGCTGAGCTGGGGTTAGAAGCCCCCTAGAACAGGACAAACTGTCACCCAAAATTGCGCGTTTTGACGCAGGAGGGCAATTTATTGTCGGTTTGGGGTTGAAAGCGGCCGGAAAAGAACTCATTCTTGTTGCAGCTGGGGTCCGCGAGGGCCCGAGCAGCGCTTGATGGCGTTTCCTCCCTTTACTTGGGCTGCCCCCTTCAACCGGGGCAGCCTTTTTTCTTTGTAGTTGAAGGGCTTGGGGCAGGGGCCTCGTCTGACAGGCGAAGCGTGCGGCCTTTTATTCAAATTGTCTTAAATCTTTGAACCGCGATTTTAGCGGGCAGGGTTAATCTCCCGCCCGTTGAGGCACCCTATCAATGCCCTCACAAGCTTGGTCGCTTGACTAGCCGCCGGTGGCCCGGATCTCGCCCCCAACCTGATCCCCCACCGGCGCTTTTCATTTCCTCGTGCACACCCTTCGTCGCCGTTGCGCGGGACGGCGCGAACCCCTAAACCTTGCCGGTACGTTTTGCCCCTCGCGTGACTTGCCCCTGAAGGGACCGGTATGAGTGACGTTGCCCCCGCGCAATCCCCCGATGCGCCCAAATCTCCGCCCCATGTGACCAAGGGGGCGGCACCTTTTTCTCCCGTCGAATGGATGATGGCGAGCCGCTATCTCGGCTCCCGTCGGCGCGACAATTTTGTCTCCGCCATTTCGGTTATCTCCTTCCTCGGCATCATGTTGGGGGTTGCGGTGCTGATCGTCGTCATGGGCGTGATGAACGGTTTTCGCACCGAACTGCTTGACCGCGTGCTGGGCGCGAACGGCCATGTAATCGTGCAAGCCTATGGCGCGCCCATGGAGGAATTCGACTATTGGGCCGATCAAGTGCGCGGCGTTCCCGGCGTCTCGCGCGTCTCGCCTGTAGTGGAAGGGCAAGTGATCGCCTCTGCCCACGACGTGGTCCGCGGCGCGCAAGTGCGCGGTATGCGCAATGCCGATCTTCGCCAGTTCAGTCTGGTGGCCGACAATATTCAGCAAGGCTCGCTTGACAATTTCCAGGGTGGCCATGCGGTGGCGGTGGGAAGCCGCCTTGCCGAAAACCTTGGCCTCGGTATGGGGGACGAGATCACCATCATCTCGCCCCAAGGGGACGTGACGCCCTTTGGCACCACGCCGCGGGTCAAGACCTATCGCATCGCTACGATCTTCGAGATCGGCATGAGCGAATACGACGCGAGCTTCATCTATATGCCGCTTGAACAGGCGCAGCTTTTTTTCGGCACGGGAGACGGGGTCAGCTATCTGGAAGTGATGGTGGATGATCCGGACAAGGTGGCGGACTACCGCACGGCGATTTCGGAAGTCATTGGAATCCCCGCGCGCATCTATGACTGGCAACAGCTCAACGCGAGTTTTGTGGGGGCGCTTCAGCTTGAGCGCATGGTGATGTTCATCATCCTGACGCTGATCATTCTGGTTGCCGCCATGAATATCGTCTCGGGCCTTATTATGCTCGCCAAGGATAAGGGCAGGGGCATCGCTGTGTTACGCACCATGGGCGCGACCCAAGGCATGATCATGCGCATCTTTTTGATCGCGGGCGCGCGCATCGGGGTGCTGGGATCCATCGCCGGGTTGATCCTCGGCATCGTCTTTGCGGCGAATATCGAATCCGTGCGCCAGTTCATCATGTGGATCACGGGGGCGACCCTGTTCGATCCCAACATCTACTTCCTGTCGAAAATGACGGCGCAGGTGAACAACGGCGAAGTAGCGGCGGTGATGATCGTTGCCATCACGTTGTCGCTGCTCGCGCCGCTTTATCCCGCCTGGCGCGCCGCGCGTCTCGATCCGGTGGAGGCGCTGCGTTATGAGTGACAAACCTGTGGAACAAAGGCCTATCCTGGAGTTGCGCGATATCACGCGGTCCTTCCGCGAGGGCGAGGGCGCGCTGCGCATCCTGCGCGGGGCATCACTGCAAATCCGCCCGGGCGAGATCGTCGCGCTGATCGGTCCCTCGGGCGCGGGCAAGTCTACGCTGCTCCACATTGCGGGGCTTCTGGAGCGGCCTGACGAGGGCATGGTGCTATTGGGTGGGATCGATTGCGTCGATCTGCCAGACCGCGAACGCACCTATATGCGCCGCGCGGAACTTGGCTTTGTCTATCAGGCTCACAACCTGCTGCCTGAATTCAACGCGCTGGAAAATGTCGCTATGCCGGAACTGATCGCCGGCACGCCGAAGCAAGACGCCTTTGCCGAGGCGACGCGCCTTTTGACGCTGCTTGGTCTTGGTGAGCGGTTGCTCCATCTGCCGACGGAACTTTCAGGTGGTGAGCAACAACGTGTCGCCATCGCGCGGGCGCTGGCCAATCATCCGCGTGTGCTGCTGGCGGACGAGCCCACCGGGAACCTCGATCCCAAAACGTCGAAGATGGTCTTCGATGAGCTGATCCAGCTCGTGCGGCGCGAGGGGCTCGCGGCATTAATCGCTACGCACAATCTTGACCTTGCCGCCAAGATGGACCGCGCCCTAGTGCTGCACGAGGGCAAGCTGGTGGAGGGCCGCCCCGCGCAGGCTAAGCCGGCCATCAAAACGCCGACGGCGGATCCCGATGAAGATCAGGACCCGCCGCGCGCGCCGTTTGCTTGACTTGAGCTAAGCCTTATTCCGGCTTGCGGAACAAATAGACGAAGCGGTCTGTCTGCCCACGGATGGCCGGGTTGAACACATTCGTCTGGTGATCGTCGTCTGTGTTCCGCATGGCATCGGACGTGGCAATCAACTCAAAGCCTGCGGCTTCCACTTCCTCGCGCACCGTTTCCGCATCAATGCGGTGAAGATCATTGGTCCATTCCGTGCCGGTGCCTTCAGGCCCGTAGTGGTCGCTGATCATCAGAAGGCCGCCGGGACGCAGGGCATCGAAAAAGCCCTGGTTCATCACCGCGCGGTCGATCGGCAGCAGGGCGCTGTCGTGATAGGTGAGCATGAAGGTGATGGCATCGAGACTGCCGTCTTCAACACCCAGATCGTCAAACTCGGCAATCACGAAGTCGATGTTGTCGCGCGCATCGGTCTTTGCGCCCTGAACTTCGGGCCAGTCGGCGCCGTAGTTGTCTTCCCAGATTTGCGGGTTCTGTCCGGTCACGTGACCCTCGGGGCCGACGAGCCCTGACACCAGCATGGTGTAATATCCGCCGCCCGCGCCGATATCCATGACGCGGCTGCCCGGCTCGATCTGGCTGAAGCTCAACGTTACGTCCGGATGGCGCACAGCGTCGCGCGCGCGCTCGTCTTCGGCCCGGTCTTCGGCGTTGATCGCCGCGGCAATGTCATCCGCATGATGTTCGGCATAGTGGGCAGCGTGATCGTCGCCCTCATACATGCCTTCTTCGTGGGTGCTCTCGTGATGGGCGGCAAAGGCCACCGGCGCCCCCAGGGCCAGAACGCTGACGAGCGTCGCGGCAAGCAAATTCGTTTTCATAGTCAGTCCCCAAATATTTCCATCGCGGCAGAGAGTGCCGTCGCCGGGCAGCCGGGTCCAGTAAAGGTTGCGCGAGCGCTTTTGCCCGGGCCAAATCGGGCTAGTATTGCGCTGCACCACGCGAGAGGAGCCCCCATGACCGCTGCCGCCACGGACCCTATCGAGGTCTATTACTTTTCCGATGTGCTCTGCATTTGGGCCTATGTGGCCGAGGCACGGCTGGATGAGGCCCGGGCCAAATTCGGCGGGCGCGTGCAGTTCGACATGCGCTTCTGTTCTGTCTTCGGCGATGCCCACGGCAAGGTGGAAAAGACCTGGGAGGGCCGGGGCGGGTTCGAGGGGTTCGCCAAGCACCTCCATGAGGTCGCGGCCAAGTTCCACCATATCGAGCTGTCGGACCGCCTCTGGCGGGAGGTGCGCCCCCCTACGTCCAGCGCGGCGCATCTGTTCCTTAAGGCTGTGCAATTAGTGGAGGCTGACCGGGGCTGGGAGGAGGACCGTTTTCTCGACGCGGTGAAGGCTACCCGCCATGCCTTCTTTGCGAAGGGGCGGGATGTCGCCGCATGGGAAACGCATCAGGAGATCGCCGGCGCCCTCGGCATCGACTTCGCCGCCGTCGAGGCAAGGATCCGCTCAGGGGAGGCCATGGCCCGGCTCGACGCGGATCTCAAGCTCGGCCAGGAGCTGGGGGTCGCCGGCAGCCCCACCTTCGTCATGAACGAGGGGCGGCAAAAGCTCTTCGGCAATGTGGGCTACCGGCTGATCGAAGCCAATCTTGAGGAACTGCTGCGCCAGCCCAAGGGGAGTGAGGCCAGCTGGTGCTAGGCATTTGCTGGGGCCTTGCCGCGTTAACGAAAAACCTGTTGACAGACTTAGAACAAAACGGGAACATTGCTGCCCAAGATGGAAGGAATACACCATGTATCGCAGCAATTTCAGTGACTTGGTCAAAGACGTGTTGGCACTCTCCTCGGTGGTTGGCGTTTTGTGGGCAGTGACCGTATGGTCAGCCATTCTGGGCAGCGGCTCGCTCTGAGCCGCTCCCATCGTCTTCCGGCCCCATAGCGGGTTTCACAGAATCAAATGAGACTGCGGCCATGCCGTCATCCACGCCCACGCCCTTCGTGCATCTCAGGGTGCACACGCCCTATTCGCTCCTGGAAGGGGCGATCCGGATCAAGGCCCTGCCGGGGCTTTGCCAAAAGTTCGGCACGCCCGCTGTGGGCGTTACAGACACGGGCAATATGTTCGGCGTTATGGAGGTGGCGAGCGCCCTGACCGGCGCGGGCATCCAGCCCATTATCGGCACGTCCATTGCGCTGAAACTGAGCAGCGAGGGGGAGGGGCGCTCCCGCCATGCGGAGCGCCTGCCACGAATTGCTCTTTTGGCAAAGAATGAAACGGGTTACCGCAATCTCCTCAAGTTGAGCTCCATGTCTTTCTTCAAGACGGAGACCCAGGACGACGCCCATGTTGAGGTCGACGATCTGGTCGCCCATGCGGCGGGGCTGATCTGCCTGACCGGCGGCCCGGACGGCCCGGTGAACCGGCTGATCGTCAACAATCGCCAGCCTGAGGCCGAGGCGCTGCTAGCCCGCCTGCACGAGATTTATGGCGACTGCCTTTATGTGGAGCTGCAACGCCACGGCCGCCGCATCGAGACCCAGGCCGAGGGTCCGCTGATCGACTGGGCCTATGGCAACGATGTGCCGCTGGTGGCGACCAACGAGCCCTATTTTGCGACACGCGAAGAGTTCGAGGCGAATGACGCGCTGCTCTGCATCAAGGAGGGCGCCTATGTGATGCAGGACGATCGGCGCAAGCTGACGCCGGAGCACTATTTCAAATCCGCCGCCGAAATGGCGACGCTCTTCGCCGACTTGCCCGAGGCCATTGAAAACACGGTGGAGATCGCCCAGCGCTGCGCCTTCGCCCCGCAGCGGCACGAGCCCATCCTGCCCAAGTTCGAAGTGGCGGAGGGCCGCACCGCGGATGACGAGCTACGCGTGGTGGCAACCGAGGGGCTCAAGCGGCGGCTGGCCGAGAACAAGCCCTATGCCGATCTCGAGGTTTATGAAAAACGGCTGGCGTTTGAGCTCGATGTCATTATCGGCATGGGGTTCCCCGGCTATTTCCTGATCGTCTCGGACTTCATGAAATGGGCGCGGGCGAAAAATATTCCCGTCGGCGTGCGGGGGTCCGGCGCGACCTCCATCGTCGCCTGGGCCATGGACATTACGAACCTCGACCCAATCCGCTTCGACCTCGTGTTCGAGCGCTTCCTCAATCCTGAGCGCGTCTCTATGCCGGACTTTGACATCGACTTTTGTCAGGACCGGCGTTCAGAAGTGATCCACTACGTTCAGGAAAAATACGGCTTTGATCAGGTGGCGCAGATTATCACCTTCGGAACGCTGCAAGCGCGCGCCTGCGTGCGCGACGTGGGCCGCGTGTTGCAAATGCCCTATGGCCAGGTGGACCGCATCTCAAAAATGATCCCCAACCCGCCGGGCAAGCCGGTGGGGCTGAAGGACGCGATCAATGGCGAACCGCGCCTGCGCCAGATGATCCGCGAGGACGCCTCTGTCGAGCGACTGATGGAGATTGCGCAAAAGCTCGAAGGGCTTTACCGCCACGCCTCTACCCACGCGGCGGGGCTTGTGATTGGCGACCGGCCGCTGGATGAGCTGGTGCCCATGTATCGCGACCCGCGCGCCGAAATGCCGGTGACCCAGTTCCACTACAAGATTGCGGAACAAGCGGGCCTCGTGAAGTTCGACTTTCTGGGGCTGAAGACGCTGACGGTGATTGCGCGCACCGAAGAATTGCTCGCCAAGCGCGGCATCGAGATCAAGACGCAGGACATCGAACTTGCCGATGAAAAGGCCTTCGAGATGCTGGCGCGCGGCGACTCCGTTGGCGTGTTCCAGTTGGAAAGCACGGGCATGCGCGACCTCCTGCGCCAGATGAAGCCTGACCGCATCGAAGACCTCATCGCGCTTGTGGCGCTCTATCGCCCGGGGCCTATGGACTCGATCCCCAAATACATCGCCTGCAAACACGGGCGCGAGCAGCCCAAATATCTGCACCCCAAGCTGAAGCCGATCCTTGAAGAGACCTTTGGCGTCATGACGTATCAGGAAGACGTCATGCAGATGGCGCGCGACCTCGCCGGATATTCACTGGGGGAGGCGGACCTTCTGCGTCGCGCCATGGGTAAAAAAATCGCGTCCGAAATGAAGATCCAGGAAGAGCGCTTTTTGCAGGGTGCCAATGACAATGGCATTGACGCGGATGTGGCCAAACAGATCTTCGAAGTGGCGGCGAAGTTTGCAGGGTACGGCTTTAACAAGGGCCACGCCGCCGCCTATGCGCAGGTGGCGTTCCATACCGCGTTCCTGAAGGCGCACTATCCGGTTGAGTTTATCGCGGCGTCCATGACGCTCGATATGGACCGCACAGACCGACTTAATATTTTCCGGCAAGAGGCCAAGCGCCTTGATGTAAAGGTCCTGCCGCCGGACGTAAACCGGTCCGAAGCGCTGTTCACGGCTGAACAGGACCCCGACGGCACCTGGGTTATTCCCTACGCGCTTGCGGCCATCAAAGGGACGGGCCGGGCAGCTATGGCCTCTGTCGCACGGGAGCGGAACGAAAACGGTCCGTATAAGGACATTTTTGATTTTGCCCGCCGCACCGATCCGACCCAGGTGAACAAACGGTCCATCGAAGCGCTGGCCAAGGCAGGGGCGTTCGACGCCATTCATCCCAATCGAGCGCAGGCTTTTGCCGCTGCTGATGTGCTGTCGGACTACGCCGCGCTCAGCCACGAAGAAGCGACGAGCAATCAGGAGAGCCTGTTTGGCGGGGCGGACATCGAAGTGCCGCCGCCCAAACTGCCTGACGTGGATGACTGGCCAGCGCTCGATCGGTTGACCGCGGAAATGGAAGCCATCGGGTTTTATCTCTCCGGCCATCCGCTCGATGACTACAGCCGTTCGCTCAAGCGGGCGCGTGTGGTCACCTATGAGGAACTTCTTGGCGGGGCGGGGCGTCACGGCAAGCCTGTCCGCATCGCCGGGACGGTAATGGAACGGTTCGACCGCAAATCAAAGAGCGGTAAGCCCTTTGCCTTTGTCCGTGCGTCGGACCCGACGGGCGAATATGAGGCGACGGTATTTTCCGACGTGCTTGCCGTATCGCGCGATCTGTTCGAGCCTGGCAAATCAATCGTCATGTCGGTGACCGTCGACCACACAGAGGACGGCGTGCGCCCCCTTATCCAGTCCGCCGAGCCCGTCGACAGCGCGGTGGCCGACGCGGGCGCCGGGCTCAAGGTCTTTATCGAAAGTGCCGAGGCTTATCCCGGCATCAAGGCGTGCCTGGGCAATGCGGGGAAGGGGATTGTGACCCTGGTGGTCATGGCCGATGAGGGCCTCAAGGAGGTCCATATGGACCTGCCGGGGCGCTATAAGGTGGACCCCAAGGTGCGCGCGGCGCTCAAGTCGCTCAAGGGCGTCGCCCAAGTCGAGGAAGTCTAAGCCCGAAAACCGCCGGAAATCTGCGCTTTAACGGCTCGTTCAGCGGGTGCCTGCTAGGCCTTGCGCTGCCGGGGCGGCATCAGTATAACCCGCCCCACTAAACCACACGCGGGCGCTTCGGGCGCTGGGCCAGCTTTTACATAGGCCCTCGTCCTTCCGGTGGGCGGCATTTGCCACCTCACACGCACCTGCGGAGGATAAACCGGAAAAGGAGATAAGCCGATGGCTTTGCCGGAATACAATATGCGTCAGCTGCTTGAGTCTGGCGTGCACTTTGGTCACCGTACCCACCGCTGGAACCCCAAGATGTCCGAGTACATCTTCGGTGACCGCAACAAGATCCACATTATCGACCTGTCGAAAACCGTACCGCTTCTGCACCAGGCGCTGGTTGCCGTGCGCGACGTTGCCGCCGGTGGGGGCCGCGTTCTCTTTGTCGGGACGAAGCGCCAGGCGCAACAGCCGATCGCGGAAGCCGCGGGTCGCTGCGCCCAGTACTACATGAATCACCGTTGGCTCGGCGGTACGCTGACCAACTGGAAGACCATGCTGAACTCGATCAAACGGCTTCGGGAACTCGAAGGCCTTCTGTCGGGTGACGGCTCGGGCTTCACCAAGAAAGAGCTTCTGGGCCTGACGCGCGAGCGCGACAAGCTGGAGCTTTCCATGGGCGGTATCAAGGAAATGGGTGGCCTGCCGGACGTTCTGTTCGTCATCGACACGAACAAGGAAGCCATCGCCATTCACGAAGCCAACAAACTCGGCATTCCCGTGATCGCGATTGTGGACACGAACTCCGACCCCGCGGGCATCGACTATCCGATTCCGGGCAACGACGACGCCAGCCGCGCCATCGCGCTTTATTGCGATCTGGTCAGCAAGGCTGTGATCGACGGTCTCGCCGCCGGTACCTCCAAAATGGGCGGCGACATGGGCGAAGCTGCTGAGCCCGCGCCGGAAGTTCTGCCCGACGTGAGCGCCGCCGCTGAAGAAGCGCCGGCCGCCACCGAAGAAACGCCGGCCGCGACCGAAGGCGAAACCGAACAAAAGGCTGACTAGTCCGCGCCCGGATGAGTTGGCAATTCTGAACCTAGAAAGACAGGGGAAACCCATGGCACAGATCACCGCGAGTTTGATCAAGGAACTGCGCGAAAAAACCGGCGCTGGCATGATGGACTGCAAAGCCGCCCTCAAGGAAAACGACGGCAAAATGGAAGCGGCCATTGACTGGCTGCGCACCAAGGGCCTTGCCAAGGCCGCCAAGAAGGCGGGCCGTGTGGCGGCCGAAGGCCTTGTTGCGGTCGCGACCGCTGACGGCAACGGTGCCGTTGTGGAAGTGAATGCCGAAACCGACTTCGTGGCGCGGAACGACATCTTCCAGGCGATGGTGAAAGACATTGCCGACGTTGCGCTCAGCGTTGGTGGGGACGAAGCCAAAGTGCGCGCCGCGGAATACCCCGGCGCGGGCAAGTCGGTTGACGATCAAGTCACCGAGATGGTGGGCAAGATCGGCGAGAACATGAGCTTCCGCCGCTCCGCCGGCCTGTCGGTGAACCCAGGTGTGGTCGCGAGCTACATCCATAACTCCGTCTCCGACGGCATGGGCAAGATCGGCGTGATCGTGGCTCTCAAGTCTTCGGGCGATGCGGACAAGCTGAACGCGCTGGGCCGCCAGGTGGCCATGCACATTGCAGCGACCGGCCCGCTGGCCTTGTCGGAAAAGGATCTCGACCAGGAGCTCGTGGAACGCGAACGTCAGGTTCTGATTGCCGAAGCCAAAGAATCCGGCAAGCCTGACAACATCATTGAGAAAATGGTGGAAGGCCGTATCCGCAAGTACTACGAGGAAGTCGTTCTTCTGAAGCAGACCTTCGTGATCGATGGTGAAAACACCGTCGAGAAAGCCGTCAAGGCCGCGGAAGCGGATGTTGGCGCGCCCATCGAAGTTGTCGGCTTTGTGCGCTTCGCCCTCGGCGAAGGCATCGAGAAAGAAGAAAGCGATTTCGCGGCGGAAGTTGCCGCTGCGGTGGGGTCTTAAGAACACGGAAGCAACGGCAGGAAAGGACGAGGCGGCAATGGGCGAAAGCGGTGAGACAACCAGCGGCGGCCCGAAATTTCGCCGCGTCCTTCTGAAAGTTTCCGGCGAAGCCCTGATGGGCAAAGAGCCCTACGGCATCGATCTCAATATCGTGGAGCGCATCGCGGGCGAAGTTCGCGATGCGACTCAAATCGGCGCGCAAGTGTGTCTCGTCATCGGGGGTGGCAACATCTTCCGGGGCCTTTCGGCTGCGGCCAGGGGCATGGAACGCGCAAGCGCCGATTACATGGGCATGCTGGCGACGGTGATGAACGCTCTTGCCATGCAGAACGCCCTTGAAGGCGTCGGCGTCGACACGCGGGTGCAGTCGGCAATCCCCATGTCCTCGGTATGTGAAACCTACATCCGGCGCCGCGCCATGCGGCACATGGAAAAGGGCCGGGTGGTCATTTTTGCCGCCGGCACGGGCAATCCGTTTTTCACCACTGATACTGCTGCTGCCTTGCGCGCGGCGGAAATGGGCTGCGATGCGCTGATGAAGGGCACACAGGTGGACGGCGTCTATTCCGCCGACCCGAAAACAACGCCTGACGCGACGCGTTATGACACACTCACATTCCACGATGTATTGGCGCAGGACCTGCGCGTGATGGACACATCCGCCGTCTCGCTGGCCCGCGACAACAACATTCCCATCGTGGTGTTTTCCATTCATGATAAGGGCCGCTTTGTGGAAGTTCTGCAAGGGGGCGGCCCTTGCACGGTGGTCTCTTAAGACCATCCGTATAAGGACTAAGGGAGAAGAAAATGGCTGCTCAGGGCGGTGTTGATTTTGACGACCTCAAGCGTCGCATGGAAGGCGCGCTGACAACGCTTCATTCGGAGTTCGCGGGCCTGCGCACCGGCCGGGCGAGCGCGAGCCTGGTTGAGCCCATCACGGTGGATGCCTATGGCAGCCAGATGCCCATGAATCAGGTGGGCACGATCTCGGTGCCCGAGTCGCGCACCATTTCGATCAGCGTCTGGGACAAGGGACTTGTCGCCTCGGTCGAAAAGGCGGTCCGCGAGTCTGGTCTGGGCCTGAACCCCGCCGCCGAGGGCCAAACGGTGCGGATCAATATTCCCGAGCTGAACGAGGAGCGCCGCAAGGAACTGACCAAGGTTGGCGGCAAATATGCCGAACAGGCGCGGGTTGCGGTACGCAATGTCCGGCGCGACGGCATGGATCACCTCAAAAAAGCCCAAAAAGACAAAGAGATTAGTGAAGACGAATTGAAGGAATATTCCGATCGCGTGCAGTCCCTGACCGATGAGATGATCGGCAAGATTGATGAGCTGCTCGCGACCAAGGAAAAGGAGATCATGCAGGTCTGACGGCGCGCGACGGACCGCGCCCGCTGCCTGGAGACAACAATGCCAGGTACCGATCCCCAGAACGAATTTGATTTGCGTGTGCCGGTGGACGCTCGTCCCCGGCACATTGCCATCATTATGGATGGCAACGGTCGTTGGGCGAAGGCGCGGGGTCTGCCCCGCAAGGTAGGGCATGAACAGGGTGTCGAGGCCGTGCGCCGCACGGTGCGCGCTGCTGGGAACCTCGGCATCAAATATCTCACCCTCTATGGATTTTCATCGGAGAACTGGAGCCGCCCCGAAGCCGAAGTGAATGACCTCATGGGTCTTTTGCGGCTTTATATTCGAAAAGATTTGGCGGAGCTTGTCGGCAATGGCGTCCGCATACGGATTATTGGCGACCGCTCGAACCTGGCTGCTGATATTATCAAACTGATCGAGGATGCGGAAAGCAGCAGCGCGGCAAACAACGATTGCTTCCTGACCATCGCCTTCAATTACGGTGGACGGCAGGAAATCGTCAGCGCGGTGCGGCAGTTGGCAAAGAAAGTCGCGGCGGGCGAGCTCGACCCTGACACGATCGACGAGACGGCCTTTGCGGGCGCGCTTCAGACGAAAGGCTTGCCGGATCCTGATCTGGTGATCCGTACCAGCGGCGAGGAACGGCTCAGCAATTTCTTGCTTTGGCAGTCCGCCTATGCGGAATTCTATTTTGATGATGTGCTCTGGCCCGACTTCGACCGGGCGCATCTGGAGCGGGCGATTGAAGCCTTTGCGGATCGCGAGCGGCGGTTCGGCGGGCGCCCCGATGACAATCATGATGACATGTCCGGCGACGGGCATGGGGGGAAACGGATTGACCGGGCAGGGTGAAGCGGAAGCCGCCGCAAACGCGGGCGTAAAAGCGCACCCCGGTGGGGGCGCCGTTCGGCGCGTTGTCCCGGCGCTGATCATGATCGCCCTCGCGCTCGGCACCGTTATTGCGGGCGGCTGGTTCTTTGCGGCCATGGTGATGGGCTGTTGCGTGCTCATGCTGCTGGAATGGCAGACCATGACACGCGTCGAACGCACCTCGCCCACGGGCGTTTTGCAAACCGCGACCGGGGTAGCCGCCGTGGGCCTCGCGGCCTGGGGCGCGCCAGAGGCGGGTCTTGCCGTTGTAGGCGTGGGCGCTGTTGCGGCGGGGGTTGCCGCCTCCATCGCCGGGCACCGGGTCGCCCATGCCTTGCTGGGCGTTCTCTATGTTTGTTTGCCGAGCCTCGCCGCGCTTTGGTTGCGCGCGCTGCCCGAAGTTGGCCTCGTCAACATTTTATGGCTCTACGCCGTGGTTTGGGCCGGGGACACAGGCGCCTATGGGTTTGGCCGCTGGATTGGCGGGCCCAAGCTCGCGCCGGTGGTTTCGCCGAACAAGACCTGGTCCGGCGCCATTGGCGGGGCGATCTGTTCCATTGCCGCGGGTGTGGCAGCTGCCGCCTTGCCCATCATGGGCGGGTTTGACTCCCTCGTTCTCGTGATGGTGATCAGCTTGATTGTGGGCGTTGTCGGGCAAGTGGGCGACCTTGTGGAATCGATTTTCAAACGCGCCGTCAATGTGAAGGACAGCGGCTCGCTGTTGCCCGGTCATGGCGGCCTGCTCGATCGGCTCGATGCCTTCCTCGCTGCTGTCGCAGTGACCTTCCTGATCCATATCCTGTTCGCGGTCCAAGGGCCGATCTGGAACTGGTAGGACCGATGCAAACCGCAAACACCTCCAAACGCATTACGGTCCTCGGCTCAACCGGCTCGGTGGGGTGCAGCACGCTCGACCTTGTTGCCCGCGCGCGGGAGACGGAGGGCGAGGGCGCCTATCCCATCGAAGCGCTGACCGCCCATTCCAGCGTTGCGGACCTCATCGCCCAGGCAAAAGAATTTCGCCCCGCCCTTGCCGTGATCGGCGAGGGGCATCTGCTTGAGGACTTGCGCGCAGGACTAGCGGGCACCGGCATTGAAGCCGCCGCGGGCCCCACAGCCATTGTCGAGGCGGCCCAGCGCCCCTCCGACTGGGTGATGGCCGCCATCGTCGGCGCGGCGGGGCTGCGGCCCACCTATGCGGCGATTGAGCGGGGCGTACAGGTAGCACTCGCCAACAAGGAATGCCTCGTCTGCGCGGGCGAGCTTGTCATGGCCAAGGCCAAACGGGCGGGGGCGACGCTCCTGCCAGTGGATTCCGAGCACAACGCGATCTTCCAGGTGCTGGAAGCCGAGAACCGCGAGGCAGTGGAAAAGATCATCCTGACCGCCTCGGGCGGGCCGTTCCGCACGACCTCGCTGGACGATATGGCCCGCATGACCCCGGCACAGGCCGTGGCTCATCCCAACTGGTCCATGGGCCCCAAGATTTCGGTCGATTCCGCGACCATGATGAACAAAGGCCTTGAAGTCATTGAAGCGCATTACCTTTTCGGGTTCGCGCCGGAAGAGATCGAGGTCCTGATCCACCCCCAATCGGTGATCCATTCCATGGTGGCCTACCGCGACGGCTCGGTGCTGGCGCAGCTCGGCTCTCCCGACATGCGGACGCCCATCGCTCATACGCTCGCCTGGCCCCACCGGATGGCCGCCCCGGCCGAGCGGCTGGACCTGGCCGCGATGGGTCAACTGAGCTTCGAAGCTCCGGACGAAAAGCGCTTTCCTTCCTTACGTTTAGCCCGGAATTCCTTGCAAATCGGCGGGGGCGCGCCTACTATCCTCAACGCTGCGAACGAGGCAGCCGTGACAGCCTTTTTGGGCGGCCAGATCGGATTTCTCGATATTCCGAGGGTCGTGGAGGGGGCGCTTGACCGTATGAACAACGGTAGGGGCGTTGCGGCACTCACCGCACTTGATGACGTCTTCGCGCTCGATAGCCAAGCGCGCGAGCAAGCAATGCGACTGATGTCCGCTTGATCCTAGGGGTAGGGGCAGGCGGCATCTAAACAAATGTTGGGCCGATGGATCTGCTGCTTGGCGTACAAGGCGCCGCCTCATGGGCGCTACACTGGATACTTCCTTTCATCGTTGTGCTGTCGGTCGTGGTCGTAATCCACGAGCTGGGGCACTTCTGGATGGGGCGGTTGTTCGGCACCAAGATCGATTCATTCTCCGTCGGCTTCGGCCCCGAAATTTTCAGCCGCATTGACAAGCTGGGCACCCGTTGGCGCGTCGCCTGGCTGCCCCTTGGCGGCTATGTAAAATTCTATGGCGACATGGGCCCTGCCAGCGAACCCGACCCGGAAATCCTTGAGGCGCTCAAGAAAGACGGTGTCGATCATTCCGAGGTCTTCCATTTCAAGCCGCTCTATCAGCGTGTCCTGATCATCCTTGCAGGCCCGCTCGCGAACTTCGTACTCGCCATCGCGATTTTTGCCGGGGCGTTGATGGTCGTGGGCGAGCCCAATGTTCCGCCCGTGGTCACGTCAGTTTCCGAAGGATTGCCGGCGGAGGCGGCCGGGTTCGAGGCGGGCGATCTGATTGTGGAAATGAACGGTCGCCACATTACCAATTTCACCGAGGTGCTGCCCGTGATCGCCATGAGCGCCGGGGCCTCGTTAACCTTTGTGGTCCAGCGCGGCAGCGAGGAAGTGACACTGAGTGTCACACCGCAGGAGGAATCCCGCGAAGACCGGTTCGGCAATGTCCATCAATTGGGGGTTATCGGGCTGACCTTTACCGAGGAGCCCGAATGGGTCCGCTATGGGCCAATTGTCGCCACGGCAAAGGGAACGCGGCAGACATATGACATCGTCACCCAGACCTTTGTCTATCTGGGACGTGTGATATCAGGGCGACAGAGCGCCGATCAGCTGGGGGGACCCTTGCGAATCGCGCAGGCTTCTGGGCAAATTGCCTCAATCAGCCCATTTGCGCTGATACAATTGATCGCTATTCTGTCTGTCAGTATCGGGCTGGTTAATCTTTTCCCCATCCCGATCCTCGACGGGGGCCATCTTGTCTTCTATGGATACGAGGCCCTGGCGGGCAAGCCTCTCGGAGAGGGGGCACAAGAAGTAGGGTTCCGGGTAGGGCTCGTGGTTGTTCTGTCGTTGATGATCTTCGCAACGTGGAACGATCTCGTGCACCTGCAAGTTTTTGAGTTTCTCGAGGGAATGTTTTCATGACGCGGTATTTGTCCCGGCTTATTGGAGCGGCTGGCATCAAGGCTTTTGCTCTGGCGTTCGCCGTCACTTTCGCGGTACCCGCGTCAGTCGCCTATGCCCAGGATGACGCGATCGTCACCACGCAAGAAGGAACCATCCGGTCCGAAGCGGGGGCTGAGGGTCAGGTCATCGATGCCGTTGTTATTGAAGGCAACGTGCGGACCGAGACCAGCACGGTCGAGGCCTATATGCTGCTTCACGCTGGTGATACTTACACCGCTGAGACCGCTGACCAGACCCTGAAGCTTCTTTTCGAAACCGGCTATTTTTCCGACATCGTGATCGACATGCGCAACCACACCATGACGGTGCGCGTTGTCGAAAACCCGATGATCAACCGCGTGATCTTCCGCGGCAACCGCGCCATCAAGGATGACGACCTGACCACCGAAGTTGAACTGCGCGCGCGCATGTTCTTCACCCGGGCGCAGGTGCAGGCCGATGTGCAGCGCATTCTCGAACTTTATCGCCGCAAGGGCCGCTTCTCCGCGCAGGTCAATCCGCAGATTGTGGAACTGCCCCAGAACCGCGTTGACCTTGTGTTTGAAATCAATGACGGCCCGGAAACGGGCGTGCGTCGCATCAACTTCCTTGGCAACGAGGAATTCGGAGACCGTCGTCTGCGGAGCGTGATCGCGACCCAGGAAACCAAGTGGTGGCGGATCCTCAGCTCGAACGACAACTATGACCCCGACCGCCTGACGTATGACCGCGAACAGCTGCGCCGCTTCTATCTGTCCAAGGGCTTTGCTGATTTCCGCGTTGTGAATTCGGTCGCGGAACTGACGCCGGATCGCCGCGACTTCTTCATCACCTTCACGGTGGAAGAGGGCGAGCAGTACACCGTCGGCAATGTAGAAGTGAACAGCGAGCTTGAACGTCTCGACGAAAACGTCATGCGTCGTCTCGTGCCGATCCATGAGGGCGAAACCTATAACGCCGACTTCATTGAAGACTCGGTCGACAACCTGACATTCTTTGCGGGCGCCGCTGGCTATGCCTTTGTAGACATTACGCCTCGGGTGCGTCGGAACCGGGAAGACCATACGGTCGACCTGACCTTCGACGTGAACGAAGGCCCGCGCGTTTATATTGAACGCATCAACATCGTGGGCAACACGCGGACGCTGGACCGCGTGATCCGCCGCGAATTCCGTCTTTCCGAAGGTGATGCCTTTAACCGCGTTCTGGTGGAACGCAGCCGCGCCCGGGTGCGGGGCCTCGGCTTCTTTGAATCCGTTGAAGTGACGCAGGAGCCGGGCTCGCTGGTCGACCGCACGGTTCTGAACGTGGAAGTGGAAGAGCGATCCACCGGGGAAATCAGCTTCGGTCTCGGCTTCTCCTCCACCGACGCCTATGTGTTCGACCTGTCGGTGACGGAACGCAACCTTCTGGGTCGCGGACAGTACCTGCGCTTTGCCGTGCAATTCTCCTCCCGGACGCGTCAGGTCGATATCCGCTTCACCGAGCCTTACTTCCTGGGTCGGAACCTTGCGGCCGGCTTTGACCTCTTCCAGGTCCGGAACAACTACATCGAATCGAACTTCTCGACCGAGACCTCCGGTGCCGGCGTGCGGCTGGGCTTCCCGATCTCGGAACACAATCGTTTGAACCTGAACTACACGCTGCGGCGGGAAACCATTGAGCCCGATGACGGCTATTGTAATCCTTCACGCTATATCGAAGACGCGGACATGGATGGCAATGACGATGACGGCTACATTCCGTTGCCGCGCGTTTGTACGCTGGAAACGACGACCTGGCTGTCCATGGCCGGCTATACATTCACGTCGGACCACCGGGACGACTTCCTGGAGCCGCACAACGGCTATTTCATGAGCATCAGCCAGCAGGTCGCAGGCCTGGGCGGCGACATCCACTACGTGCGGTCTGAAATCGACACGCGGTTGTACTATTCGCCGTTCCGCCGGGGTTTCCTCGACGATGTGGTGTTCTCCCTCCGGGGAACCGGCGGTTACATCTTTGACTGGAGCGGCGACGGAAACCTTCGCCCCAATGACCGGTTCTTCAAGGGCGGCGCGAGCTTCCGTGGGTTTGAACCGTCCGGGGTGGGCCCGCGCTCTACCATTACCCGCGATGCGATCGGTGGGCGTATGTACGCCATCGGAACCGCGGAAATCGGCTTCCCGCTGCCAACCCCAGGTGAACTTGGCCTTGATGCTGCCCTGTTTGCCGACTTTGGTACGGTTGGATTGCTCACTGACGATGATATCGGCGGCTCCATTGCCCGTCAGTACGTCATGGACGATCTTACGATGCGCGCTTCTATCGGCGTCTCGGTGTTCTGGGATTCACCATTCGGACCAGTTCGCCTTGATTTTGCCCATGTTTTGGCCAGAGAAGAGTATGACCGAACAGAAGCCTTCCGGTTCTCAGGCGGGACGAGATTTTAAGGAACGAAAGAAATGCAAATGAGAAATTTGGCTATTGCCACCGTCGTGGCAGTGATCTCCCTTGTCTCGGCCCTGCCGGCCGCAGCGCAAGACACAGTACTGCTGACCATCGACCTTGCCCGCGCTCAAGCTGAAACGGAACTGGGGGCTGACATCCAGCGTCAGGTGACCGAGCTTGAAGAACAGTTCCGCGCCAACCTGCAAACGGGCGGCGATGAACTTCAAGCTGCGTTGACCGAAGTTCAGGAACAGCACGAACAGTTCATCATCACTGATGAAGTTTTTGAGCAACGCATGATGGAACTGCAACAGCAGGACCAACAACTGCGGGCCCGTTACGAAGTCAGCACCCAGGCCGTTCAATACGCCCGGGGCCGTGCGGCCGAAGCTTTTTTCCAGGCGATCTATCCCGACATTGAAGCAGAGATGGATGAGCGGAACGGTACGGCACTGTCCGAGTTGCATTCACTGGTCGCGTCGTCCGAGGACATCGACATTACCGATGACGTGATTACGCGCGTGAACAACCGCATCACCGAACTGGAAGTGCAACTGCTGCCGCAGCGTTCCGAAGGCAGCGGCAACAACTAGTCTGACCGCAGCCTCAAGGGGGCGTTGGTGGCCGATCCGAGATTCTACACACAGGCAGGACCAACAGCTGTCACTGCCTTGTGCGAGGTGACCGGGGCCGAGCTTGCCACGCCTGACTTGGCGGAACGGATGATCCACGGTGTTGCGCCCATCGCGGGTGCGGGGCCGGAGGACATCACCTTCCTGACGGGAAAGAAACACAAGGCCAGCCTGGGCGAAAGCCGGGCTGGCGCTTGCTTTTTGGGTAAGGGCCTCGAAGACGCCGCGCCTAAGGGCATGGCCGTTCTGGTGGTCGCAGATCCGCAGCGCGCTTTTGCCGATGCTCTCAATCATTTTCATCCTCACCCTGAACGTCATGGCTTACACAAGGGCGCGCATGTGGACCCCACGGCGAAGCTCGAAGACGGCGTCTATGTCGGCGCGGGCGCAGTTGTGGGTGCGGACGCTGAGATCGGCGCAAACACGCAAGTGATGCCTGGCGCCGTCGTCGGCCCCGGGGTGACCATCGGGCGTGACTGTTTCATCGGCACCAATGTCTCCATCGAAAAGGCGCTGATTGGGAACCGCGTGCGCATTTCCCCCAATGCCGCAATTGGGGCCGACGGTTTTGGCTATGCCATGGGTCTTGATGGGCACAAGAAAATCCCGCAGGTGGGCCGCGTCATCATTCAGGACGATGTGGAGATCGGCTCAGGCACCACCATCGACCGGGGCGCGTTGGACGACACAGTCGTCGGCGAAGGCACCAAGATCGATAACCTGGTCCAGATTGGCCATAACTGCCGCATCGGGCGTCACTGCGTCATCGTGGGCATGGTGGGCCTGTCGGGGTCGACCGTGCTTGAGGATTTCGTGGTTTTGGGGGGCCAAGTGGGCTCGGCCGGACACGTGACCATCGGCACGGGATCGATGGTGGCGGCGCGCAGCGGAATCAAGGACGATCTGCCCGCGGGCGGCGTCTATGGCGGGGCCCCGGCGAAACCTGTAAAAGAATGGATGCGCGAAATCGCGGCGGTTTCGCTGCTCGCGAAGCGCGGTAATAAAAAGAAATAAGACGAGGGACCCGCGGGATCCATGTCGGATATCGATACTCTGAAACAATGCGAACGGAACGAAGATTTGCCATCGGTCGACGTCATCGGCCTGATGGAACTTCTTCCGCACCGCCCCCCCATGCTGATGATTGATGGGCTGTACAACATCGTGCCCAATGAAAGCGCGGTGGGGCTGAAAGCTGTGACCATGAACGAACCGTTTTTTGTCGGTCACTTTCCCGGCCACCCGGTCATGCCGGGCGTTCTGCAGGTCGAGGCCATGGCTCAGACCGCCGGCGCGCTGGTGGTTCATTCCCTGGGGGATGAGGCTAAGGGCAAGGTGAGTTATTTTTTGACCGTAGATGAAGCGCGTTTCCGCCAGCCGGTGGTGCCGGGCGACACGTTGCGCTTTGCGGTCAACAAGATCAAAAGCCGGGGACAAATCTGGAAGTTTTCAGGTGATGCCTATGTGGGCGACAAGCGCGTATCCAATGCCGTCTTCAGCGCCATGATCGTTGATAATTAGGCGCGGAGATCATCAGCATAATGAGCAACATTCACCCCACAGCGATCATCGAAGATGGCGCGCAGATTGGCGCAGATGTCGAGATTGGGCCCTATTGCCTGATCGGGCGGCAGGTCTCGCTGGGTGACCGCGTGCGGCTGTCGGGGCATGTGGCCGTTGACGGGCACACGACGGTGGGCGAGGGGACCTTGATCTATCCCTTCGCGTCCATCGGTCACCCGCCGCAGCACCTTGGCTACCACGGTGAAGACACGACGCTGGTGATCGGCAAGAACAACATCATTCGCGAACATGTCACCATGAACCCAGGGACAGTACAGGGCGGGGGCGAAACGATCGTCGGCGACGACGGTCTGTTCATGGCAGCCTGTCACGTCGCGCATGATTGCAAGATCGGCAACAATGTCATCTTTGCCAACAACGCGACGCTGGGCGGCCATGTGAGCGTGGGTGATTTCGTATTCATCAGCGGGCTCGCGGCCGTGCACCAATGGACCCGCATCGGGCGCTATTCCTTTGTGGGCGGCATGGCGGCGCTTGAAGGCGACCTTATCCCCTATGGCATGTGCCTGGGCAACCGCGCGGTGCTGACGGGGCTGAATGTGGTCGGCATGAAGCGACGCAAGCTGAGCCGCGAGACCATCCACGCATTGCGCGCCGCCTATCGCATGCTCTTTGCGCAAGAAGGCACCATGGCCGAACGCATCGAGGACGTGAAGGAACTCTTCGCCGAACATGCAGAGGTGATGGAAATCGTGGATTTCATCCGCGCCGAATCGAACCGCCCCCTTTGCGCGCCCAAAACTGATCGGGGCTCGTGAGGGACCTCGTGAGCGATACCCCACAAAAACTGGGCATCATTGCGGGCGGTGGGCAGCTGCCCCTCAAGCTGGCGGAGGTGTGCCGGGAAACCGGACGCGCTTATGCCATCTGCGCCCTGTCCGGCTGGGCCGATCAGGAGGTGGAGGACCATCCCCATCGCTGGTTCGGCATTGGGGAGCTGAGCAATCTCACGAAGTATTTTACCAACGAGGGCGTCAAGCAGGTCGTCTTTGCAGGCAATGTACAGCGCCCTGATTTCAGGAACCTCAAAATTGACTGGGCGGGCGCAAAGCTTCTGCCGCGCGCCATCATGGCGGCGCGCAAAGGGGACGAGGCGCTCTTGCGCATGCTCGTCGAGATTTTTGAAGAGGCCGGCTTTGAAGTGATCGGCGCGCATCAGGTGCTCGAGGCGCTCCTGATTGAGGAAGGCCCGCTCGGGTCATTCAGCGCTGACGAAGACGCCATGGACGACATCGTCAAGGCGCGCGAAGTGGTCGAGGCTCTCGGCTCGCTCGACGTGGGCCAGGGCGCGGTGGTCGCGCGCGGGCTTGTGTTGGCGGTGGAAGCAGCTGAAGGCACCGACGCCATGCTCGACCGGGTTGCCCATATGCGGGTGGAAATCCGCGGCACGCCGGAAGATCGCGCAGGCGTTCTTTTGAAATTTCCCAAGCCTATGCAGGAAAGGCGCATCGACCTGCCCACCATCGGCCAAAAAACCCTCCACGGCGTTGCCGACGCAGGGCTGAAGGGCGTGGCGGTCGCCGCCGGCGGCGCGCTGGTCATCGACCGCGAGGCCGTGGCGAAACTGGCGGACGAGCTGGGCATCTTTGTCATCGGCGTTCCCGAGAGGTCTTCCCGATGACGGGAGAGGCGCACGTCCCCCGGATCATGATGGTGGTGGGCGAACCCTCCGGCGATTTGCTCGGCGCGCAAATCATGGCGGCGCTCAAGCGGTTGACCGGCGACGCGGTGGAAATCACCGGAGTTGGCGGCCCCGTCATGGAGGCGCAAGGGCTGACCAGTCTTTATTCGATCGCCGACACCTCCGTCATGGGCTTCAACGAGGTGGTGCCAAAGATCCCCAAGATCCTCGCGCGGGTGCGCCAGGCGGCGGATTATGCCATGGAGACGCGCCCCGACCTGGTGGTGCTGATCGACAGTCCTGACTTCACGCACCGTATCGGGCGACGGCTGTCCAAGCGCGCGCCGGACATCACCGTGGTGAAATATGTGGCGCCCCAGGTTTGGGCCTCGCGCCCCAAGCGTGCTGAAAAACTCGCCGAGTTTGTGGATTATCTCCTTTGCCTTTTGCCGTTTGAGCCCCCGTTTTTTGAGAGCTACGGGCTCGACACGCGCTTTGTCGGCCACCCGGTGGTGGAGCGCGTTGAAAAGGGCGATGGCGCGGGGTTCAGAGCGCGGCATGGCATCCCCGCGGAGGCACCGGTGCTGGCGGTCTTGCCCGGCAGCCGCTCGAATGAAGTGCGCATGATCTTGCCGGTGTTCAAGGAAGCGGTCGCATTACTGGGCGGCCAGGTGGACGGGCTGCAGACCGTGATCGTCACGCTTGATCACGTGCGGGACAAGGTTGTTGCGGGTAAGGAAAACTGGCCAACGCCGCTGACCATTGTCGATCAGGATGAAAAGTCGGATGCCTTTGCCGCCGCCGATACGGCGCTCGCGGCCAGCGGCACGGTTTCCACGGAACTCGCCCTTGCCAAGGTGCCCATGGTGATCGCCTACCGGCTCGGCTGGTTCACCTACGCCATGTTCCGCGGGTTGATCAAAGTGCCCTTCATTTCGCTCATCAATCTGATCGAAAAACGCGGGGTGATCGCCGAACTGGTTCAAGACGATTGCACCGCCCCCGACATCGCGGCGGAGGCAGAGGCGCTACTGACCAATGAAGAGGCCGCCCGCCGTCAGGTGGAGGGCTGCCAATCCGCGCTTGTGGAAATGGGACTGGGGGATGCGCCGCCCTCTGAACGGGCCGCGCAGGCGCTTCTTGATATTATTGCCGAGGAACGGTGCTCAGTTCGCTGAGATTACGACCAGCGCGAACAGGGCAAAGGCCACCACCGGCACAAGCCAAACGGCGGTGCGGTCCACCACATTGGATTCCGGCTGTGGGTTGTCATTCGCCGGCCGCAAATCGCGGCAAGGGTCCATCCTGCGGCGCGCTGCAAATGTTTTACGCGTATCCTTGCGGGTGCGCGCGGCACCGCGGCGGATCGTACTGGTACTCATCCCCAAAACTCCAAAACCGATATGAGGGTTAGCCGCGATCTGACAGCGACGTGTAGTCCCGATAGGTCGGGCCCGTGTAAAGCTGCCGCGGACGGCCGATCTTCTGGTTCGGGTCGTCGATCATCTCGCTCCACTGGGCAATCCAACCCACCGTGCGGGCCAGGGCAAAGAGCACCGTGAACATGGTGGTGGGGAAGCCGAGCGCCCGCAACGTGATCCCGGAATAGAAATCAACATTGGGATAGAGCTTTTTTTCCACGAAATATTCGTCACTTAGCGCAATCCGCTCAAGTTCCACCGCAACATCGAGAAGCGGGTCATCGTCGATGCCGAGCTCGTCCAGCACCTCGTGGGCGGTCTGCTGCATCACCTTCGCGCGGGGGTCATAGTTTTTGTAGACCCGGTGGCCAAAGCCCATCAGGCGGAAGGGATCGTCCTTGTCCTTGGCGCGCTTGATGTATTCGGGAATGCGGTCAACGGTGCCGATTTCCTCCAGCATATTGAGGGCTGCCTCATTGGCGCCGCCGTGCGCGGGCCCCCAAAGGCAGGCAATGCCCGCCGCGATACAGGCGAAGGGGTTCGCGCCGGACGAACCCGCCAGCCGCACCGTGGAGGTGGAGGCGTTCTGTTCGTGGTCGGCGTGCAAAATGAAAATCCGGTCCATGGCGCGCGCCAGAACCGGATTGACCTTGTAGTCTTCCGCTGGGACCGCAAAGCACATGCGTAGGAAATTTTCCGCATAGCCGAGGTCATTGCGCGGATAAACAAAGGGCTGGCCCACGGAATATTTGTAGGCCATCGCCGCCATGGTCGGCATCTTCGCGATCATGCGATAGCTCGCCACCATGCGCTGGTAGGGATCGGAAATATCCGTGCTGTCGTGATAGAAGGCCGACAGCGCGCCAACGACACCGGTCATGATCGCCATGGGGTGCGCGTCTCGCCGGAAGCCGCGATAGAAATTCTGCAGCTGCTCATGCACCATAGTGTGATAGGTGATGGCGCTCTCGAAATCTTTCATTTCCTTGGGGTTCGGCAAATCGCCATAGAGCAGCAGATAAGCTGTTTCCATGAAGTTGCCTTGCTCGGCCAGCTGATCGATGGGGTAGCCGCGATAGAGCAGCGTACCCTTGTCGCCATCGATGTAGGTGATGGTGCTTTCGCAGCTCGCCGTGGAGGTAAACCCGGGGTCATAGGTGAACTTGCCGGTCTGCGCATAGAGGGTGCGGACGTCGATCACTTCCGGACCGACAGACCCTTTCAGGGTCGGCAGCTCGACGGCCTTGCCATCGATGGTCAGTGAAACCTGGCCGGACTTCTCTCCCGATTTGACTTGGCTTTTCATTGCGTTCCTCTTTTTTGCGGGTGGCGCGCGGCTGGGGTGGACCCCGCGGCAAGCGCCGGTAGATTTATCGTTGGCGGGGATTATAACCCGGGATGCTGCACTGCGTCATCAGCGCGACTTAACTATCCGATCTGGCGGAAAAGGCAAGGTCAGCGGACCTGATCACGCATTCGCGCCAGGGATTCCGCGCGTCCCAGAGCATATAGCACATCAAAAATGCCCGGGGATTTCATTTTTCCGGCACAGGATGCCCGCACAGGTTGAGCCACTTGTCCAAACTTCAACTCTTGAGCCTCGGCAAAGGCCCGGATGCGCGCCTCAATGGCCTCAAGGGTCCAGTCCGCGTCGCTGGCAAGCTCGCCTTCCAGCGCATCTGCAAGGGCAGCCAGGATGGGGCGACTCTCATCGGTCAGCAGTTTCTCGGCCTTGTCCTCGATGGGAATGGGCCGCGGTGCAAACAGGAAATCCGCCCCCTCGATCATGTCGATCATCGTATTGGCGCGTTCCGACAGGCTGGGCAGTGCGCGAAGGAGCCGCGCCTTATGCTCGTCGCTCAGGTCCCAATCATGAAGCGGACCCGTGAGCGCCAGCACTTCACCGAGCAGCGCCTCGCCATCGCGTTCGCGAATGTAATGGGCGTTCACATGGTTGAGCTTGTCGAAATCGAACCGCGCGGCGGCCTTGTTGATCCCGGCCAAGTCGAACCATTTAATCGCGTCTTCCTGGCTGATGATTTCGTGATCGCCATGGGACCAGCCGAGGCGCAATAGATAATTCCGCATGGCGTCGGGCAAATAGCCAAGGTCGCGATATTCGCGAACCCCTTGTGCGCCATGACGTTTGGAAAACTTCGCGCCATCGGGCCCATGGAGCAGCGGCACATGCGCATAGTCCGGCGCGTCCCAGCCCAGCGCCTTGATAATCTGCATTTGCCGCGCGGCATTGTTCAAATGGTCATCGCCGCGCACCACATGAGTGACGCCCATGTCGTGATCGTCCACCACCACGGCCAGCATATAGGTGGGCGTGCCGTCCGAGCGCAGCAGGATGAGATCATCGAGATGATCGTTCCGGAAGGTTACATCCCCCTGCACATGGTCGCGCACGACGGTTTCGCCTGTCTGTTCGGCGCGCAGGCGGATCACGTAAGGCTGGTTGCCTTGTTCTGGCCTCGGCTCACGGTCACGCCAGCGCCCGTCATAACGGGGCGGCTTGCCCGCCGCACGGGCGGCTTCGCGCATTTCGGTCAACTCTTCCTGTGTCGCGTAGCACTTATAGGCATTGCCGCTCGCCAGCAGTTGCTCTGCCACTTCCCGATGACGGCCCGCGCGGGCGGATTGAAACACGGGCTCCTCGTCCCAATCGATGCCCAGCCACTCCAGCCCCTCGAAAATCGCGTCGATGGCTTCCTGGGTCGAGCGCTCCTTGTCCGTATCCTCGATGCGGAGCAGAAATTTGCCGCCCATATGCCGCGCATAAAGCCAACTGAACAGGCATGTGCGCGCATTGCCGATATGGACAAAGCCGGTCGGCGAGGGGGCAAAACGAGTGACAACGGGACGCTGTGGCATACTATGCGCTCTTTGGAGGTTGTGATGGGCCGGAAACGGGTGGGCCAAATGGGCCGCAGATTTGGGCGCTGTTTAGCACAGGACGCCCCCAATGCCATAGGGCCCCTGGGGCCCATAGGGCAGAGGGCGCGGTGAGCGGCGGCTCGGAAATCGGCGCGCTGGCCGGTGCCTGGGCGAGGGTGCGGGCCGCGCTTGGCGCGGGCGCGGAATGGCTTATCGCGCAGTTGATGGCCGAACGCGAGCGCTGGATCCTGTGGGCCCCCATGGCGCTGGGCACGGGCGCGGCGCTTTATTTTCAGCTTCCCTTTGTCGTACCGTTCTGGGCTTCGCTCGCCGTGGCCGCCTTGGCGGCGTTGCTCATGGTCTGGCGCATGGAGCGGGGGCCAGGCTGGCTCATCGCGCTGGCGGCCAGCGCCTTGCTGATCGCGGGCGGGTTTGCCCTTGGCGCCGGGCGCACCGCGCGGGTTGCCGCGCCGATGCTGACAGATGAGGTTGGGCCCACTTGGGTTGAGGGGCGCGTCACACGTGTCGAGGTCACCGACGATGGCTTTCGCCGGGTGACGCTCGCGCCGGCGCGTATCGAGGACCTGAGCGCGGAGGAGGTGCCGCACAACATTCGGGTAACCGTGCGCCAGCGCGGGGAAGAAATCCTGCCTGGGCAAAGCGTCGAATTTCTCGCCATGCTTTTGCCGCCCTCGGGCCCCGCCGCACCGGGCGCATTTGATTTTGCCCGCAGCGCCTATTTCGACGGGCTCGGCGCCGTGGGCTATTCCCTCACAGCACCAACGCTGGATGTAGAAGCGCGTGCGCCGGGCCTTGGCGCGCAAACGGAAGGCGCCATCGCGCGGCTCAGGTACGCCATGTCGGCGCGTGTGCGCGAGGCCCTGCCAGGCTCAAAGGGCGGCGTGGCAGCCGCGCTCATCACCGGTGACCGCAGCGGGATTGCCGAGGATGACATTACGGCGATGCGCGGTGCGGGGCTCGCGCACCTGCTTGCCATTTCTGGGCTTCACATGGCGCTGGTGGGCGGGCTTTTGTTCATCAGCATACGGATGCTTTTGGCCCTGCGCGAAGAATGGGCGCTGACCAAGCCCATCAAAAAATGGGCGGCCATCATCGCCATGGGCGGGTCCTTCGCCTATCTGATCTTGTCGGGCGGATCGGTCTCAACCCAGCGCGCCTTCATTATGATCTCCATCGCCTTCCTTGCGGTGCTTGCAAGCCGGCCCGTGTTGACCATGCGCACGGTGGCCGTGGCGGCCTGCACGATCCTCATCCTTGCGCCGGAGAGCGTCAGCCAAGTGGGATTCCAGATGTCCTTCGCGGCGGTGATCGCGCTCATCGCCTTGAGCGAATGGCTTGCACCGCGCCTTGCCGATGGCGTGCTGGCGGGGGAGCGGGGGTGGGTGCAGCGCATCGCCACTTACCTGGGCGGGCTCATCGCGACCAGCTTGATTGCCGGGCTGACCATCGCGCCCTTCGCGGCTTATCACTTCAATCGCTTTTCGAATTACGAGGTTGCGGCGAACCTGGTCGCCATGCCGGTGATGGCTTTTTGGGTCATGCCCTGGGGTATTCTTGCCGTTCTGTTGATGCCCTTTGGTTTGGAAAATCTCGCGCTGCAGCCCATGGGGTGGGGCATTGATGTCATCCTCGGCACGGCGCATGGGGTTTCAAGCTGGCCGGGGGCGGAGGCCGCCGTCGTTGCCGTCGCGCCCTGGGTGCTCGCTGTCATTGCTTTGGGTGGGGCGTGGATTGCCATCTGGCGCGGGCGGTGGCGCTGGGCTGGGCTCGCGTTCATCGCCGCGGGGCTTGCCGCGTTCCCTCTCGCGCGCGGGCCGGATGTACTGATCCAGGCCGAAGGCGAAACGCTTGCGGTGCGCGGCGGCGATGGCCAGCTCGCGCTGCTTTATCCCCGGCGCGCACAATATGAGCAGGAACTTTGGCTTCGCCGTGATGGGGACCGGCGCGACTTGCGCGACGCGGGCGGCGCGTTCCCCTGTGACGCGGTGGGCTGCACCGTGCCGTTACCCGATGGGCGTTTGCTTGCCTTTGCAGCAGAACCGCAATCGCTGATCGATGACTGCGCGCGGGCAGATATTCTGGTGACGCCTATGCCAGTGCGCATCAGCTGCCCGCATCCGACCATCGTCATTGATTATTACGCGCTACGCCGGGGCGGGGCGCACAGCATCACCTTCGGGGAGGACGGGCCCGTCATTGCGCGAGCGGAAGACGCAAGGGCCGGGCGGCCATGGGCGCACCCCATGGCGCCGCGCGAGGATCAGTAGCGACGCAAAAGCCCGACGAGCTTGCCCTGAACCTTCACGCGATCAGTTGTGAACTCGCGCGGTTCATAGGCGGGATTTTCCGCCTGAAGCGTGATCTTGCTTCCGTTTTTCAGGAAGGTCTTGAGCGTCGCTTCCTCGTCGTCTACCAGCGCCACAATGATGTCACCGCTCTGCGCCGTGTCGGCGCGCTGGATCACCACCGTGTCGCCGTCGAGAATGCCGGCGCCGGTCATGGAGTCGCCTTCGATTTCGAGGGCGTAGTGTTCCCCGCGCGCAAGTAGGCCCTTGGGCACGTCCACGAAATGCCCGTCATGCTGGATCGCTTCAATGGGCGTACCGGCGGCGATCTTGCCCACAAGGGGGATCGCCATGGGCTCGTTCTCGTTCGCCGCATGGGTAAAGCCCGGCACCTCTTCGGCAAAGCCGGGGGCGGGCGCCTTTTTCGCCGCGATATCCTCGGGCAATTTCACCACTTCCAGCGCCCGCGCGCGGTGCGCGATTCGGCGGATAAAGCCGCGTTCCTCGAGCGCACTGATCAGACGGTGAATGCCGGACTTGGATTTGAGATCGAGCGCGTCCTTCATTTCGTCGAAAGAGGGGGAAACGCCAGTTTTCTGTACCCGTTCGTGGATAAAGAGCAGCAGATCGTGCTGTTTCTGGGTCAGCATGGGGGCCTCGCGAATTCTGGAACCGGCACGTATGAAACGCGGTCGCTACCGGAACAAAACCTAAACATCACGAATGTTCTAGTTTAGTTCTCCCGCGGCGTCAACCCTCGGGGGAGCTAGTCCAGCAGCAGCGCCTCGGCTAGATCACCGGCCTTGGCGGGTGGGGCGTCCACCTCGCGAATGAGAAGGGCGTTGGCCCGCGCAAGGACGGACATGAGGGAAGAATCCCGCCGTGTGAAGGGCTGCGCCAAAGGCACGCCGTCGGGTCCGGGCTCCACAGCTGCGCGGACATATTCCTGACGTGTGCCGCCAGGGGCCATATCGGCGCCGAGGCGGACCCGCGTGGGCGCGGGGATGGGGTCAGGGTCGCGCATGAGCGCGGCAAGGGCCGGGCGCACGAAGACCTCAGCACCAACAAAGGCCGAGACCGGATTGCCGGGAAGGCCGATCAATGGCGTGCCGTTCACCTCGCCCACCATGACGGGCTTGCCGGGCCTCATTTTCACGCGCCAGAAATCGATGGTGCCGCCTGCCGCCTTGATCGCATCGCCAACGTGGTCGTGCGCCCCCACCGACGCGCCGCCGATGGTGAGGATGAGGTCCGCATTGCTCGCGCGCGAGATGGCGACGGCAAGAGCATTGAGATCGTCGGGCAGGATACCGAAGTCGTCGACCTCCGCACCGCGCGCGGTGAGCCAGGCGGCAAGGCCGATACCGTTCGACGCGATAATCTGTCCCGGGCCCGGCTTCGCCCCCACGGGCACCAGTTCATCGCCAGAGGAAATGATGGCAACGCGCGGGCGTTTCACCACGTCGACCTCCGCGCAATTCATGGCGGCGGCAAGGGTGAGCGCGCGTGCATTCAGGCGAGCGCCCTCGCGAAGCAGCACGTCGCCTTCCTTGAAGTCATTGCCGGCTTCCCGAATGTGCGCGCCTTCGCTGCTTACCTCGTTGATGGTGACGGTGCTGAGATCATCCGCAAATGATGTGTCTTCCTGCATGACGACTGTGTCGGCGCCTTCAGGAACGGGGGAGCCGGTATAGAGCCGCGCGGCTTCGCCCTTGCCGAGCTTTGCACGTGGCATAGTGCCCGCTGGCACTTCCTCGACGATCTTGAGCGTGACCGGCAACTCGCACACATCGGCGAAGCGCACGGCGAACCCGTCCATGGCCGAGGCATCAAAGGGTGGCTGGGTGCGCGTAGCAGTCAAGTCTTCGGCAAGGATGCGCCCGCCCGCGTCGCGCAAGGGGATGCGCTCCGCGCCGAGAGGTTTCAGGCCCTTGATCAGTCTTTCCTGCGCTTCGCGGACGGGGATGAGGGTCATCACATTGTCCCTTTACTGGGCCTCATAGGTTCCGGACTTGCCGCCGCTCTTCTTGAGAAGGCGGATGTCACCGATCACCATGGACTTATCCACCGCCTTCAGCATGTCATAGATCGTGAGCGCCGCGACGGACGCCGCCGTGAGCGCTTCCATCTCGACGCCGGTTTTGCCGGTGACCTTCACCGTCGCGCGGATGTCGACCGCATGTGCCGCGTCATCCAGATCAAATTCGATCTCGACCTTGGAAAGCGGCAAGGGATGGCAGAGCGGAATGAGGTCGGACGTCTTTTTCGCGCCCATGATCCCGGCGAGCCGCGCGGTGCCGAGCACGTCGCCTTTCTTGGCCGTGCCCGCCTTCACATGAGCAAAGGCTTCCGCGGACATGGAGATACGCCCGCCCGCTATGGCGACGCGTTCCGTCACATCTTTCGCCGAAACATCGACCATATGCGCCGCGCCATTTTCGGTGAAATGGGTGAGCTTTGATTTGTCTGACATCACCCCTCCAGCAGTTTGCGCGTGGCGGCCTCGACGTCGGTCTGCCGCATCAGGCTTTCGCCTACGAGAAAGGTTTTGATGCCGCATTGCTCAAGCCGTTTCAGGTCGTCGTGCGTGGCGATGCCGCTTTCGCCGACGATGGTCTTGTGCGGCGGCACGAGCTTCGAAAGCCGCTCGGAGGTTTCCAGCGTCGTCTCGAAAGTGTTGAGGTTGCGATTGTTGATACCGATGAGTGGGCTTTCAAGTTCCAGCGCGCGAGCTAGCTCGTCTTCGTTGTGCACTTCGAGCAGAACATCCATGCCCCAGCTGAGCGCGGCGGCTTCGATCGAGCGAGCCATCGCGTCATCGACGGCCGCCATGATGATGAGAATGCAGTCCGCGCCCATGGCGCGCGCTTCGGCCACCTGATAGCGGTCGAACATAAAGTCCTTGCGCAGGACGGGAAGGGTGGTTGCTTCCCGCACGGCAATCAGGAATTCATCCGCGCCTTGAAAGCTTGGTCCGTCGGTGAGCACGGAGAGGCATACCGCGCCGCCGCGTTCATAGGCTTGCGCAATTTCCGGCGGATTGAAATCCTCGCGGATGAGCCCTTTCGAGGGGCTGGCTTTTTTTACCTCCGCGATCAGGGCAAAGCGCCCGGCGCGATGGGCGGCCTTCAGGCTGCCATGAAAGTCGCGCGTTACACTGCGCAGCCGCGCGGCGGCTTCCACCTCTTCGCGGGGGTGGCGCTTTTTGCGCTCTGCCACTTCTTCAAGCTTATAGGCTTTGATCTTTTCGAGAATGCTCACCCTACAACCTCGCCGGTAATGCGGATCAGCTCGGTGAGCGCTTTTTTCGCCGCGCCCGCGTCGATGGAGGACTTGGCAATATGGATGCCCTCGCTGATGCCCGTCGCGCGGCCCGCGACCACCATGCCTGCGGCGGCGTTCATGAGCACGATATCGCGATAGGGGCCTTCTTCGCCTTCGAGCAGGCGGAGCAGGGCTTTGGCGTTTTCATCAGCATCGCCGCCAACGAGATCCTTCAGGCGCGCGGTGGGCAGACCCACATCCCCGGGCGTCACTACCATCTCGGTGATCTTGCCGTCCTTGAGTGCAACGACTTTGTTGTCGCCGGTGGTGGAAAGCTCGTCGAGGCCGTCCGCGCCATGGACGATCCAGGCCGACACGGCACCCAGCTCGCGCAAGACCTCGGCAAGCGGCATCAGCCATTCCTCGGAATAGACGCCGAGCACCTGACGCTTAACGCCTGCGGGGTTGGCAAGCGGCCCAAGCAGATTAAAGAGCGTGCGCAATCGCAATGATTGGCGCACCGGCGCCACATGGCGCATGGCCCCGTGATGGCGCGGGGCAAACAGAAAGCCGATGCCCGCTTCCTTGATAGCCCGTTCCGACGCGGCCAAGGGTGCGTCGAGATTGACGCCGAGGGCAGCGAGCACATCGGATGACCCGGACTTGGACGAGACGGACCTGTTGCCGTGCTTGGCCACAGGGACGCCCGCGCCCGCGAGCACAAAGGCAACGGCGGTAGAGACATTGAACGTGCCGTGCGCATCGCCGCCCGTGCCGCATGTGTCGACCGCATTGTCGGGGGCATTCACCCGGATCATGCGCGCGCGAAGGGCCCGCGCGCCGCCGGTGATTTCAGGAACCGTTTCCCCGCGTACGCGCATGGCCATCAGAAAGCCCGCGCCCTGTGCCGCGTCCACTTCGCCGGACATAAGCTCGCCTACGGCAAACTCGGCTTCCGCATCGCTCAGCGTTTCGCCGCTCGCGAGCTTGGTCAGGATGTCGTGAAATGTGGCCATGAGACTCAGGCCGGTTCGACCGCCCGGTCGGCGATCTCGAGAAAGTTTTTAAGGAGCGCGTGCCCGTTCTGGGTCGCGATGCTCTCGGGGTGAAACTGAACGCCGTGAAGCGGCAGGGTCTTGTGCTGCAATCCCATGATGAGGCCATCGTCGGTTTCCGCCGTGACCTCGAAACAATCGGGCAGGCTCGCGCGGTCGACAATCAGGCTGTGATAGCGCGTCGCCTCGAAGGGATTGGGCAGGCCCTTGAAGACGCCCTTGCCCTGATGATGGATCATGCTGGTCTTGCCATGCATGCAGACCGGCGCGCGCACCACCTTGCCGCCATAGGCCTGGCCGATGGATTGATGCCCCAGGCAGACGCCGAGGATCGGCACCCGGCCGTCCGCAGCTTTGATGAGATCGAGACAGATGCCCGCCTTGTCCGGGTCGCAGGGCCCAGGCGACAGCACAATGCCGGTAGGGCGCTTGGCCAGCGCCTCCGCCGCCGTCAGGGCGTCATTGCGATGAACCTCGACCTCAGCCCCCAGTTCACCCAGATAGTGAACGAGGTTGTAGGTGAAGCTGTCATAGTTATCGACCAGCAGGATCATGGGGTCCGCCAATTATCTGAGCCATTTGGGGAAGAACCTACCACGCGGGGCCCGGGGGGCAATATGGCAGGTTAGAGCTTTGGGCGTCTGGGAAGGGTCTATTTCCCTTTGTATGGTCCAAAAAGACCGACACCGGCAGCTTGAAGCAACACGAGCGCCAGGGGCTGTTCTGAATCCTCTTCATAGTAATAAACAGTCTTGATTCCTGATTGGAAGATCAGCTTTGCGCATGCGACGCAGGGCGACAAAGTGACATAAATTTCGTGGCCTTTGGTGGCATGACCTTCGGCGGCTGACCAGCAGATGGCCTGTGCCTCCGCATGCAAGGTCGTCGCGGGGCCTTCGCGATTGATCAGGCTCGTATTGTGTGCGCCCACGCCATTGGTGATGACCGCGCCAACTCGCCGGTTCGTGTTCGTCGAGCGATTCATCAATTCAATTGCCTGGTTCATGATCGCGGGCTTGAATTCAGCCATTGTGTGACTTCCGTTTCAAGAATCCGTCACCAGTAACCGAATTCTGATCCCATATCGAAAAGAAAGGTCTGAACTTCCTGCGTCTCGGTCGGGGTCAAACGTTCCTTGTAGGTGCCGATGGATTCAGTGCTCAGATCCTTGGTGTACAGGTCTGACCAGAAGGCACCGCTGAAGGCGTCTTTCAGGCGCACCTCGCGCGTCAGGTTCTTGCTGTCAGTGCTGGCCGGGTCGAATTTGACCATCTCGTCGCCCTCATAGACCGCGCCGGAAAACGCACTGATCCGGGCAAAGGTTTTTGCAGGGTCCGTCACCACGTCTTCGTACCGCACGAACATCAGGTCATCGCCAAACAGCCCGCGTTCCTCGATGATGGTCTTGTAGTATTTCATATAGAAACTGCAGTACTCCGCCATTACCTGAAACTTGACGGTTGGGCTCCATGTTCGGCTCGCCCGATGGCGCTGGTTCACCATTTTGATGCTGCCAATCACGTCGCGCGGGTCGCGCACGATGACAAGGAACTTGGAGCCCGGCATCATTTTCCGCAGCGTCAGAAAGTGCCGCGTCAGTTCGGGGTGTTTCAGGATCAGCAGTTCCGGATTGTCATAACGGTCCGAAACCAGATTGAGGTAGTAGTGCAGATTGAATTTGAAGATATCTGTGAGTTTTTCTGGTTCGCCGAATTGGTCCGCGTGGCGGACTTCAAAGCGCTCCATGTTCCACGCAAATAAATTGAACTGGTCGTGCAAGTACCAGCTCTCGGAAATATAGGGGTTGGAGTTGCGCGCCTGGCATAGAGCTCGGTGAATGACCGTGGTGCCGCTGCGCATGGCACCGCCTACGTAAAGGACTTTTTGATGGCGGTCCTCGCCCATGGGGTTGGTCAAATCACTCACAAAAAGGACTCCGAAATTCCCCCGATGACTGTCATTCCATTGGCGCGGGGTCAAGGGTTTCGAGTTGGCGCAATCTAGAGGTTCTGCTAGGTTTCCGCAACCAAAGCGGGAGGGCGGCGAGAGTGAGTATGCGTACGCAGATCGTATTTGCGGCCAGTGCCGTTATTGGCGCGGAAACAGGACCAGTCCGGTGAGTGAGCAAGGAAGCGAGGTCACCGCGCCGCAAGGCGATGTCTGGTTCGTATATGATGGCGATTGCCCCATCTGCGCGACGGCGGCGCATGCGCTTCAGATCAAACGAACGGTCGGCGCGCTGCATCTGGTCGACGCCCGAGCCGCAAAAGATGATCCTATTCTGAAAGACATCAGCGCCCGCCAGCTCGATCTGGACGCAGGCGCGGTGTTGAAGTTTCAAGGCGAATACTACCACGGGGACGACGCCATGCACATGATGGCGCTCTTGGGCAGCGGGCACGGTTGGTTCAACCGAATGAATGCCCTGCTGTTTCGATCGAAGCGAGTTGCAAGGATCGCATACCCGGTGTTGCGGGGTGTGCGGAACCTGCTCATTCGGCTGCGCGGTGTTCAAGGACTGAACAATCTGGCGCTCGATCCGGATCGGCCCATCTTTGCGAGCGTCTTTGGCGCGGATTGGGAACGCCTGCCACAGGTATTCAAGACGCAATATTCCGTTCGCCCGTATAGCGCGGACCAGGTCCGCATCGAAGGGCTACTCGACGTCGCCATTGCATCGCACGTGAGCCTGATGGCGCGGCTTTCCGGATCGCTCGTTCCCTGGTCGGGTGAGCAGGTGCCCGTGACCGTCACGTTCCGTAGCGACGAATACGGCTCGTTTTATTTCGACCGCACCTTTCGCTTCCCGGGCCGTGGGGAGAAGCGATTTGTCTCGCGCATGGAGCTGCAACGGGGAAACGAATTGCTGGAGTTCATGGCCTTTGGCTTTGCCTGGCGGCTCACCATCTCCTGGGACGAAGCGCGGCAGAAAGTCATTTACAGCCACCGGGGCTATGCCTGGCGCATCCTTGGGCTCACCATTCCGTTGCCCATGGGGCTGGGGCTGGGACGCGGTGACGGGGAGGAGACCCCGCTCTCGGACACGCGCTTTGCCATGTGGACGCACACGCTGCATCCCTGGTTCGGCAAGACGCTTGCCTATTCCGGCGAATTTGAGATCGACTCCAGCGAGCGTTGACGCGGATTAATTGCCGCGCGTCGCGACCAGGTCATAGGCCCCTTGTTGCCATGTCTCGCCGCTGTCGTAGGAGCGGTCGGAGCGCATTTCCCAGCGATCTGCGGTGATGTTGAAATAGGTCTCGCGGTTGATGAAAGTGCCGGTTTCGTCCGTCACCGGGTCGACCATCACGACCATCTCGCCATCGGCGAATGCGGCGGTCACCGCTTTGGGCGTGCCCCAGGCGTTATAGACATTGAAGCCCATCCAGTGGCCTTCCTGCGAGTTATAGATGCGAATTTCGGAACCGCTGGCATAAGGGCCGCGCCATTCCTGCATCACCGCATAGCCGTCGACGATCCATGTGTTGTGCCAGCGGGCGTTATAAGTGATCTCGCTGCCGTCTGGATTACGGAAGTTAATCACCACGTCCCAGTCGCCAATGACAAAGTCATATTGCGCGGTCTCCGGCGGCGCATTGGGATTGCGTGTGCCGATGGGCGAGTCCGGGTCGGGCTGATAAAGAATGGGCGGGCTGCCTTGCGCGACAGCTGCAGTGGCACCGGCAAAAACAAACAGAACGGCAATAAGTATCGAACGCATGGCATCCCCCATGAAAAATAGGATGCCATGCTACGATGACTTACCCAATGTCGCCGCTAACAATCGGGTGATAGGGCTGGGCCTGAAAGGCGGCTGGACGCCCGCAACTAGTTCCAAACCGAAGCGCGCAACACCGCTGATTGAATGCGATAACAATCGCTTTGCAGGCAGCCGGCAGGATTGTCGGGTCGGGCCGTGTTGACCTGGATCAGCAGCTCTTTGCCTTCAACGGCAACCGCGGTGCGCGCCAGATCAAGGACATGATCGACAAAGGGCTGATCATTCAATGCGAGTGAGAAATAAACGCCTTGGTACCGCCCGCAGGTGATGTGCATGCGGCCTGGAAAGACCGCGATGTCCGCGACATCACAGTGATAGATGCCGCGCTCAACCTCCGCGCGGCGATCTGCTGCCAGGGACGAATAATCCTGAGCAAAGGCGCTCGACGAAAAAAGGGCCGCCAGGGAGACGAGGATCAGTGTTTTAGCCCGGACCATAAAAGCACTCCTTCTTGATGCACCGCCAAGGGGAGTGTGGGTCACAACTTCCAAGAATGCAATGGACAAGGCAACAACCAAGGCGTTGTCTGGAACTAGTCGTGACCGCCCAGATTCCCCGGCTTTTCGTTGGCGAAGCGGACCGCTTCTTCGGCCGCACGGATCAGGGCGCGGGACTTGTTCACGGTTTCCTGATACTCGGCCTCGGGGTCGCTGTCATAGACGACGCCGCCGCCCGCCTGCACATACATGGTGCCGTCTTTGACGAGCGCGGTGCGCAAGGCAATGCAGGTGTCCATCGAACCGTCCGCCGCGAAGTAGCCAACGCCGCCCGCATAGATGCCGCGCTTTTCTTTTTCCAGCTCGTCGATGATCTCCATCGCGCGAACCTTTGGCGCGCCGGAAACGGTCCCTGCGGGAAAGCCGCCGATGAGCGCGGAGAGCGCGTCTTGGTCCTCCGCGATCATGCCTTCGACGTTCGAGACGATGTGCATGACGTGGGAATAGTTCTCAATGGTGAAGCTTTCGGTCACATCGACGGTGCCGGTCTTCACGACACGGCCCACATCGTTGCGCCCAAGGTCAAGCAGCATGAGGTGTTCGGCGCGTTCTTTTGGATCGCCCAGCAAGTCGGCGGCAAGGGCGCGGTCTTCGTCCGGCGTTTTGCCGCGGGGGCGCGTTCCCGCGATGGGGCGGATGGTGACTTTGCCTTCGCTCAGCTTCACGAGGATTTCGGGGCTGGAGCCCACGATGGCGTGCCCACCAAAGTCGAGAAAGAACAAATAGGGCGAAGGGTTCAAACGCCGTAGCGCGCGATAAAGCGAGAAGGGCGGCAGCGCGAAGGGGGCGGAAAAGCGCTGGCTTGGCACCACCTGAAAGATGTCCCCGGCGCGGATATAATCCTTCGCCCGCTCGACAATGGCGCGATAGTCCTCGTGGCTTGTGTTCGACGTGGCAATGGGCGTGGGCAGCACGTCATCGGGCACTTGCTGATGCGGCAGGGCGCGGTCGAGCAGGGCAACCACTTCGGCAATGCGTTCCTGCGCGCGGGCATAGGCGGCCTCTGCAGTCACATTTCTGTCGGCCCAAACGGGCGTCACGACAATCAACTCACCGGTCACGCCGTCAAAGATGGAGACAATGGTGGGCCGCAGAAATATCGAGTCTTCGATACCGAGCGGATCGGGATTGACGCCCGGCAGGCGCTCCATCTCCCGCACCATGTCATAGCCCATATACCCAAAGAGCCCCGACGACATGGGCGGCAGTTCGTGCGGCACGGTCAGGCGGCATTCGTTGATGAGATCGCGCAAGGCTTCGAGCGGGAGCTTGTCGCAAGGCGCGAAAGCGTCCGGTGCATCAAACACAGTGCGGTTCAGTTCCGCCGTGCCGTCCTTTGCCCGGAAGATGAGGTCGGGCTTCAAGCCGATAATGGAATAACGCCCGCGCGTTTCGCCGCCCTCAACAGATTCAAACAGAAAGCTGTTGGGGGCCCCCGCGCCAAGCTTCAGCATGGCGGAGACCGGCGTTTCCAGATCCGCGATCAGGCGCGTCCAGACAAGCTGCGCCTCGCCCCGGTCGTAAGCCGATTGAAACGCATCGCCATACTCGGGGGAGGTGTCCATGGTCATTCCTAATTGATATTCGAAGTGACCTGGCTCAACACCTGCTCGTTGATCCGCACGTTGAGAGAGTTTTCCGCATCATCGACGTAGGCGTTTAACAATTCGCCCGCGACGCGGTCTTCAAGCCCATTGCGCAAGCTCACGATTTGATCGTTCTCGCTTTCGAGGTCGGCGGGAATGACGTTCGTCACTTGTGCCACCACGTAGCTTGCGCCGAGCTGCACGGGCGCGGCGGCGGCGCGGCCGGCGGGTTCCGTGAACAGAGTGTTGAGCATGGAAGCGGTAAAGATCTCCGACGTATCGCCGCGGCGCACGGGGCGCGGGGTCTCGCGCACTTCACGGCCCTGGCTCGCCGCCACATTGGCAAGGCTCACGCCCGTATTGATGCGGTCCGCCGCTTCCGTCGCCATGGCCGACAGGATCTCGTCGACCTGTTCCTCGCGCCAGTCGGCGAGCACCTGCTCGCGCACTTCGTCAAAGGTCTTGGCCCGGGCCGGGGTGATGCCGGTCAGGCGCGCCACATAGAAGTCGCCTTCGATGGTATCACGGAAGCCGGTGTCTTCGCCTTCGGCAAGATCGAACACGGCCTCGACCAGACCCGGTGTTGCAAGAAGGTCGAGTTCCAATTGGCCGTCTGGAGTCATGCCGTTGCGGTCGACGCCTTCAGAGGAGATGACAGGAATGTTGAGGCGTTCGCCGATGGCCGCGAGTTCTTCGCCGCCCGCCAGCGCGTCCTGCACATTTTCGGAAATGGCATAGATTTCTTCGCCCGCCACGTCTTCGGCTAGCTCTTCGCGAAGCTGGTCGCGCACATCTTGGTACGGCGTTGCCTCGCCCGGGGTGATGGAGACAACACGCGCGACAACGGTGCTGAGTGCGCCATCGATAACATCGGTCGTGCCAGGCTCAAGAAGGTCAAAGGCCGCCGCCATCACCGCGGGGTCGATTCCTTCGTTCTGCGCCACATCGCCCAGGTCGACATAGGTGCCGCCGACATTCTGGAAATCGCCACCGGCATTCAAAAGATTGAGCGCGGTTTCGGCCGCTTCCCTTGTGGGGAAGGACAGTTGTTCAATATGGCGGCGCTCGGGCACCTGCAGGCTGTCATGACGGATGTCATAGAGCTGGCGAATGTCATCTTCGGCAACGTCTATCTGCGCGGCGAGATCCTGGATGTTGAGCCGAAGCAAGGTTACCGCGCGATATTCCAGCGCGCGATAGCTGCTGTTGTGACGGTCGAAATAGTCCTGAAGCGTTTCATCACCCGGGTCGGCAATGTCACCGGCAGAGGCGGTGGGCAGAAGAAAGTAATCAACCTCACGCGTTTCAAACGCATAGGCATAGTGAGAGAGCACAAGACCGCGCGGCATGAAGTAACCGGAAATCAGACTGCTGATCAGTTGGCTGCGTGTGATGTCGGCGCGCAGTTCGGATTCGTACAGACCCACGGTGTAGCCCGCGCCGCGCAACGCTTCGGCATAGCTTGATTGTTCAAACTGACCCGTCGGGCCCGCGAAGGCCGGATTGCGACGAATTTCCTGAACCAGCATTTGGTCGGAGGTGGTCAGCCCCAATTGCGCGGCCATGTGATTGACCACATTGCGGCGCACCAGAATGTCGAGCGTGTCGCGCGCCAGACCATCTTCCAGGGCTTGGGCCTGGGTGTAGTTGCCGCCGCGTTGCGCCTGGGCCTGCCGGAAGGCGAGGTTGTATTGCTGGGCAAAGGTGTCCTGCTCGATATCGATATCGCCGACCACGGCAATCGGGGCGTTCGGGTCGGGACTGAAAACGTCCTGCACCCCCCAGATGGCGAAGCTGACAACAAGAATGCCCACCACGACCATGGCGAGCCAGGATTTCGTGGCGTTGCGAATTTGCTCCATCATGGCGGTACGACGCACCCTCTATCTGACGTTGGCCCCCGGTCTCCGGTGCCGGGGCGGCGCGCATCATAGGAATGAGGGCCCTCCGCCGCAAGCAACGGAATTGCCTTTGGTTTCTGCCTGTGTTGCGGGGGGTCGGAACGGGTGCTATGAGCCCGGTCCATCAATTGGCGCCCTTATCGGAGAGAGGACCCCCATGAGCCGCGAACGCCGCCCGGTGGTAATCGGAAATTGGAAGATGAACGGCCTGAAGGCCTCTGTCGCTGAACTGAAGGCGATGATGGATGCCGCAGGCGACGTGCAGGGCTGCGACGTCATGATCTGCCCGCCCGCGACGCTGGTCGCCGCATTTGCCGACACGGCAAAGAATTCGGCGCTGGCGATTGGCGGCCAGGACTGCCACGCCAGCGAATCCGGCGCCCATACAGGCGATATCGCCGCCGAAATGCTGGCCGATTGTGGGGCCAAGGCGGTTATCGTGGGTCATTCGGAGCGCCGCGCCGACCACGCCGAAAGTGACGAGATCGTCCGCGCCAAGGCCGAAGCCGCCCACCGCGCGGGGCTCACGGCCATCATCTGCGTGGGCGAGACCGAGCATCAGCGCGATGCGGGCGACGCCGAAGCCGTGGTGGGGGAACAGATCCGTGGATCGCTGCCCGACGATGTGAATGCTGAAAACACCATCATCGCCTATGAGCCCGTCTGGGCCATTGGCACAGGCCGGACGCCGACCCTCGATGACATCGCGGCCATGCATGGGTTCATTCGCCGCACGGTGGCGGACCTCAAAGGGGACGTGGCGCCCGCGATCCGGCTGCTTTATGGCGGCTCGGTGAAGCCCGGAAATGCTGGGGAAATCCTTAATGTCGCCGATGTGGACGGGGCCCTTGTGGGGGGCGCCAGCCTGAAGGCCGGGGATTTCGCGGGGATTTTCACGGTCTTTGAATAGGGGCCGAGAATAGGGGCTGGGGCCCGGTCCGCCGCCAGGCTGCGGCCTGGGCTTGGCTTTTGGGTTCCGTGCCGTTACAACCGCCCCAAATTTCCAGAACCGTTTCAGGAAGGGCCGCTGGGCCATGATGACCTTACTGTTGATCGTCCATTTGTTTGTGACCATCGGGCTTGTGGGCCTGGTGCTGGTGCAGCGTTCCGAAGGGGGCGGGCTTGGTATCGGCGGCGGCGGTGGCGGCGGCTTCATGACGTCTCGTGGCACGGCGAACGCCCTGACCCGCGCAACCATGGGCTTTGCGACGGCCTTCTTCATCACCTCAATCACCCTGTCATTGCTCGCGGGCATTCAACGGGGCGGCAGCACGGGCACGGGCTCGGTCACCGATTCGGTCCCGGTCTCCGGCCCCGCGGCGGACCAACCCTTCGCTTTGCCTGACGATCTTCCGCCGGTTCCCGGGGATGAGTCGGGCGCGAGTGCCCCGGCCGAGAGCCCCGCGCCCGCATCGGACGAGGGTCTGCCTGAAGTTCCCACCGGCGAGTAGGTTTCAAAAGCCTAAGAATCGCATAGCTTTTTTCCAAGGCCCGCGCCGGGCGACCGGGGCGGGTCATTTCTGTTTTGATTGTTGTAGCGAAGTAAGTAAGGTGAAATTCCATGGCGCGGTACATTTTCATAACCGGCGGCGTGGTTTCCTCACTTGGTAAGGGACTTGCCTCTGCGGCTCTCGGAGCGCTTCTGCAGGCGCGCGGCTATTCGGTCCGCCTGCGGAAACTCGATCCCTATCTGAACGTCGATCCGGGGACCATGAGTCCCTATCAGCATGGCGAGGTCTTTGTGACCGACGACGGGGCGGAGACCGACCTCGACCTTGGTCACTATGAACGCTTCACCGGCGTTCCCGCGCGGCAGAACGACAACATCACCACGGGCCGCATCTATCAGGACATCATCACCAAGGAACGGCGTGGCGACTATTTGGGTGCGACGGTGCAGGTGATCCCGCACGTGACGGACGAGATCAAATCCTTCGCGCTGAAGGACCCCGACGACGTAGACTTCATGCTGTGCGAGATCGGCGGCACGGTGGGCGACATTGAAGCGCTGCCGTTCTTCGAGGCCATTCGCCAATTGCGCAACGAGCTGCCTGTGGGCGAGGCGATCTTTGTTCACCTGACGCTGGTCCCTTACATCCCGAGCGCGGGCGAGCTGAAGACCAAGCCCACCCAGCATTCCGTGAAGGAACTGCGCTCCATTGGTATTCAGCCAGACCTTCTCCTGTGCCGCGCCGACCGCGAAGTGCCCGCGGACGAACGCCGCAAGATCGCGCTCTTCTGTAACGTCCGGCCGGAGCGAGTGATCGCTGCGCTCGACGCGAAATCAATTTACGAAGTACCGCTCGCCTATCACCGCGAAGGGTTCGACACGCAAGTGCTCGAAGCCTTTGGTATCCATGATGCGCCAGACCCTGACCTCACGACCTGGGAAGGCATCGTTCACAACCACCTGGAACCCGAAGGCGAAGTGACCATCGCCATCGTCGGCAAGTATGTTGGTTTGAAAGACGCCTACAAGTCGCTGATGGAAGCGCTCACCCATGGCGGCATCGCCAATCAGGTGAAAGTCAGACTCGAGTGGCTGGATTCAGAAGTCTTTGACAGCGAGGACGTGGCCGCCCATCTGGAAGGTGTGCACGGCATTCTCGTCCCTGGCGGCTTTGGCCATCGCGGCGCGGAAGGCAAGATCAAAGCCGCGCAGTTCGCGCGCGAACGCAATGTCCCGTACTTCGGTATCTGCTTCGGCATGCAGATGGCGGTGATCGAAGCGGCCCGCCATCTTGCGGGACTTGAGAAAGCCAACTCCACCGAGTTTGGGCCCTGCGATGAACCGGTCGTCGGCCTGATGACCGAATGGATCAAGGGCAATGAAAAGGTCTCGCGCACCGAGGCAACCGATCTCGGCGGCACCATGCGCCTTGGCGCTTATGAAGCGAAGCTGAAGCCGGGCTCGAAGGTCGCGGGGATTTATGGCGACACGCGCATTTCTGAACGCCATCGCCACCGCTGGGAAGTGAATGCCGAGTATGTGGAACGGCTTGAGGGGCAGGGCATGGTGTTTTCGGGTATGTCCCCCGATGGCCGCCTGCCGGAGATCGTGGAGATCCCCGACCACCCCTGGTTCATCGGTGTGCAGTATCACCCCGAGCTGAAGTCGAAACCCTTCGACCCGCATCCGCTTTTTGCGTCCTTCATCGAAGCGGCGGTCAAGCAGAGCCGGTTGGTGTAGTCACAAGTATTGTCACCCTCCGACTTGATCGGAGGGTCCAGAGCATTTTCACTGGATGCTCCGGTCAAGCCGGAGCATGACTTGTCAGAATTGCTAGAGAATATCCCGCCATGACCGATCTCAGCACGTATCCGCGTTTCCAACTTGCGCATTTGCCGACGCCGTTCGAGGAGTGGTCGCGGCTGGGTGATGAGTTGGGGCTGAAGCTCTTTGCCAAGCGTGATGACTGCACGGGTCTTGCCTTCGGCGGCAACAAGACACGCAAGCTTGAGTTCCTCGTGGGGGACGCGTTGGCGCAAAAGGCGACATGCCTTGTGACCGTCGGCGCAATCCAATCGAACCACTGCCGCCAGACCGTTGCCGCCGCGAACAAGGCGGGACTTCCGTGCCATCTGGTGCTGGTGGATCAGGTGCCGATCAAGACGCCGCCTTACATTCATTCAGGCAATGTGCTGCTTGATCACCTGCTCGGCGCGAAGCTTCACCCGGTGGAAAACAAAGCAACCGCGCCGGAGTTTATTCTCAATTTGATTGGCGAGCTTCAGGCCGCGGGCGAGACGCCGTATTTCATGCCGCCGGGCGGCTCCACCGCCGTGGGCGCGCTCGGTTATGTGGACTGCGCGATGGAACTCGCGACGCAAGCCGAAGCGACAGGTGCGAACTTGCGCCACGTTGTTGTCGCCTCAAGCAGCGCGGGAACGCAAGCGGGGCTCGTCGCGGGCTTCGCGGCGATGGGGGCGGACGTCAATGTGCACGGTGTCAACGTCTACGAAGACGACCCGGCGACATTGTCGGAAGCGGTGGCAAAGCTCGCCAGCGAAACCCTCGCGCTTCTGAAGTCCGATGCCCGCGTCCCCGACATCATTGTCCATGGCGATTATCGGGGGGAGGGCTACGGCATCCCGACGGAGGGCATGATCGAGGCGCTGGGGCTCGCGGCCCGTCTTGAGGCAGTCCTGCTCGACCCGGTCTATTCCGGCAAGGGGATGGCCGGGCTCATTGGCCTTGCGCGGGCCGGGGCCTTTGGAGCGGGTGAAGGTGTTTGTTTCATCCATACGGGCGGCACGCCGGGGCTCTTTGCCTATGCGCCGGTACTCAATGCGGCTTTCAAGGGTTAACCGCCGCGTCGCGCCGCCCTTGCCGGAAGGCCTTCCAAGACGATATTGATAGCTCTTGAGCGCCAAGTAGAAAGTAACGAGATGCAACCCAATTCCACCGTCCGCGTCGGCAATGTCGAAATTGCCAATGACAAGCCGCTTACGCTGATCGCGGGGCCGTGCCAGCTTGAAAATCGCGACCATGCGCTGAAGATGTCCGGCGCGCTGAAGGAGCTTTCCGACAAGCTCGGCATCGGGGTCATCTACAAAACAAGTTTCGACAAGGCGAACCGGACGAGCGGGAGTGCCCAGCGGGGCCTGGGGCTTGAAGCGTCGCTGCCGATCTTCAACGAGATCCGCGAGACGACGGGTCTTCCCGTGCTGACGGACGTCCACACCGAAGAGCAATGCCGTATCGCGGCCGAGGCGGTGGACGTTCTGCAAATCCCCGCATTCCTCTGCCGCCAGACGGACCTGCTGCTTGCCGCCGCCGCGACGGGCAAGGTGGTAAACGTGAAGAAGGGCCAATTCCTCGCGCCCTGGGACATGAAGAATGTGGTCGACAAGATCACCGGGGCGGGCAACCCCAATGTGCTGGTGACGGAACGCGGCGTTTCCTTCGGCTACAACGCTCTTGTCTCGGATATGCGCAGCATCCCGGAGATGAAAAAGACGGGTGCGCCGGTCGTGTTCGATGCCACTCATTCGGTGATGCAGCCGGGCGGGAAGGGTGCTTCCTCAGGGGGGCAGCGAGAGTATGTGCCGGTGCTGGCGCGCGCCGCGGTGGCCGTGGGAGTCGCCGCCGTCTTCATGGAAACCCACGAAGACCCGGACAACGCCCCCTCCGACGGGCCCAATATGGTGCCGATTTCTGAGATGGAGGGCCTCATCCGCACGCTTCAGGACTTCGACGCGCTGGCGAAGGCCTTGTAAGGGCTTTTCCCTTACTCGCCCATGGGTTAAACCACCGGCCCAAGAGATTCCTTGAAGCCGGAGACCCCGTCCATGACCGCCATTATCGACATTATCGGCCGCGAAATCCTCGACAGCCGGGGCAACCCGACCGTGGAAGTGGACGTGTTGCTGGAAGACGGATCCATGGGCCGCGCGGCCGTTCCCTCCGGCGCGTCCACGGGCGCGCATGAAGCGGTGGAGCTCCGCGATGGCGGCGAACGCTACGGCGGCAAGGGCGTCACGCGCGCAGTGGAGGCCGTGAACGGCGAGATCTTCGACACGCTTTCCGGCTTTGATGCGGAAGAACAAGTCCACATCGACCAAACGCTGATCGACCTCGACGGCACGGAAAACAAATCCCGCCTCGGCGCGAACGCCATGCTTGGCGCATCGTTGGCCGTGGCAAAAGCGGCGGCGGAAGCCTCAGGGCTTCCTCTCTATCGCTATGTAGGCGGCACCTCGGCGCGCGTCCTTCCCGTGCCCATGATGAACATCATCAATGGCGGGGCGCATGCCGACAACCCGGTGGACATCCAGGAATTCATGATCATGCCCGTGGGCGCGGCAACCTTTGCCGAAGGTCTGCAATGGGGCGCGGAAATTTTTCACGCGCTCAAGAAAGGTCTGAAGGACGCGGGCCACAACACCAACGTGGGCGATGAGGGCGGTTTTGCCCCCGGTGTTTCCTCCACTGACGAAGCGCTCGGCTTCATCATGAAGGCGATCGAGGCCGCGGGCCGCACCCCGGGCGACGATGTCTGGCTCGCGCTGGATGCCGCCTCCACCGAATTCTTCTCAGGCGGCACTTACAATCTCGCGGGCGAGGGCAAAATGCTCGATAGTGCCGGGATGGTCGACTATCTTGCCGATCTCGCGGCGCGTTATCCGATCCTGTCCATCGAAGACGGCATGGCCGAGGATGACTGGGAGGGCTGGGCCCTGCAGACGCAAAAGCTGGGCGGCAAGGTGCAGCTGGTGGGGGACGATCTGTTCGTGACGAATCCCATGCGTCTCGCCGACGGCATCCAAAAGGGCTGCGCCAATTCGATCCTCGTGAAGGTCAATCAGATCGGCACGCTGACCGAAACGCTCACCGCGGTTGAGATGGCGCACAAGGCGAATTATACCGCCGTCATGTCGCACCGCTCGGGGGAGACGGAAGACGCGACCATCGCGGACCTCGCCGTTGCCACCAACTGCGGGCAGATCAAGACGGGCTCGCTGTCGCGGTCGGATCGGCTCGCGAAATACAATCAACTCCTGCGCATTGAGGAAGAATTGGACACCCAGGCCGTTTACGCCGGGCGGTCCGTTCTTCGCGGCTGATGCTCCCCGAAGGATACAGCATTCGCCTTGCCACGGTTGAGGACTGCGCGCGCCTTCCCGCCATCGAGCTGGCCGCCGCGGAAATGTTCCGCCCCCTGAACGTCATCGATTTCGATGTACGCCCGCCCGAGACGGTGCCGGTGGATATCCTGCAAAAGCAAGCGGGGGAGGGACTTTTGTGGGTTGCGACTTTCAAGGGCGCTCCCGTCGGCATGATCCTCGCCGATGTGCGGGAAGACGATTACTACATCGCCGAGCTGGATGTACTCCCCGCCCATGGCCGCAAGGGGATTGGCGCGGCGCTTCTGGACGCTGCCTGCGAGGAAGGTTTCGCCCGCGGATTCGTGCGGGTGACGCTAAACACCTTTCGCGACGTGCCGTGGAACGCGCCGTTTTATGCCCGGCACGGATTTACCGAAATCACTGAGGCCGACTGGCGCCCGTGGATGGAAACCCTCGCCCGGCGCGTGGAAAGCGAGGGCATGGACCTCAAAACGCGAGTCTATATGGAGTTGCGGCGCGGAAGTTAGTCTGCCACCGCTGTTGATTCAGTTCCGTCCATTTCGTCCGCCATCTCGACGATATCAACATAGATGAACGGTTGGCACTCGTCGTCGGCGGGCTCGGGTGAGGAAACGGTGCGTGTCGAATACGAAGCAAAGCATTCCTCCCAAGTGTTGACATAGGCGGCGAATTGAACGGTTGCGTCAGACCGAATGGACTCAAACTCTTCCGGGTTTCGATAGCCCGTCACTTCAACGGTGTTGTATGCGTGTTCCGGCATGCCTTCAGGCGGCAAGATGGTTGCGATGCGACCCTGATCGCTATTTTCCGGATAGACATGAAGCACACCCTCGGAGCAGATGAGTTTCGCCTCATATGGAAGCGGATCTTCCATGAGGGTGTTGAGCTCCACATGCATGCACGCCTCTCGCGGTAAATTGCGGTCCTGGGTCTCGACCTCATAGGCTTCCAAGATGATGGACGTGGCGCATGCGGGAATGCTGAGCGGCATCGCGCCGCCTGAACCTGTTGCAAATCCGGACCGGTCATTGCCGGTGCGGCATTCAGGTCGCACCGATACGAGGCCCGCTACCTCAACCTCGTCGCCGGCCAGGGGCCAGTTTCGCGCCGGGCCCGTAAATTCCCAACGAACCGCCACGATGGGGTGAGTTTGATAGGACACATAGTCGGCATTAGGCGCGAGCACATCGACCATGTCCTGCCGCGCCGCTGTGCCAGCCACGCAAACAAATTTGTCATCGAACTGAATGGGGTCGAAATAGAGCTGGTCGATTGTAATCGCCTCGCATTCCGCGCGCGGGCAACGACCTCGATGCGTTCAATTACGCCATCCTCGAAAGTAAAGGGAAACCCAGAGGGCATGCATCCTTCCTGCTCTTGAATTGGAAGTGCAGGGTCGTAGAGATCGATACAAAACTCCAATGCCGTGAAACGGCCCGAAACACGAACGCGGTAATAGGTGCGATATCCACGTTCCAGCGCCTCCCAAAACGAAATCGGCGCGGTGATATCGACCGGGGTGTGCACGTAACCCGCCAAACGGCCCTCCAGAAGATCCATGCCCCAATAGGACACCAGAACCAACGCCTCGGTACACACAAGCGTACCGTCGTATGTCATTGGGTTGGCATAGAGCTCAGAGATTTCGATAGTTTGGCAGACTTGGGCATGAGAAGGCTCGCTCTCCGCAGCGAATGTAGCGAGCGAATGCACTGACAAAGAGACAGCAGAAACGAAAATGAAGAGCAGTTCGTTTCTCATTCTGTCAAACCTCTATTGTCTATGATCCGCATGATCAGGACAAAGCTCCTGGGTTGGTCGTGCGCTTGGGGCGGGTCAAAAAAGCGTAAACGCGATAAACCCTCAAGACGCGGGTCTATAAGGTGCTGGGGCGGTAAGGTCTATTCCGACTGCGATGTCCATTGGTATACGTGGAGCATCATTGGGTAACCGCAATAGTCGGACCAATTTTCCGCGGGTTCAGCGAGACATTGCTCGTCGACTTCAACGAGGCCTGTTGCACGGATCTGCTCCCCCTCTTGGGGATAAGGACGTCGCCCCAATCGCGAATCAAAAAAGGTGCTGACATACTCAGCGAGCTCTGGCGAGAGTGAGGCCCCGGAGGGGACCAGTATGCCTTCCTCGCCCTGTAGCTCCGCTAGGCCTTCAGTACAGATAATTCGGTGATTGTAGGTAACTGGATCGACAAGAAAATCCGCCATGTCAACTTTACGGCAGACTGCGTCAGCTCGCGCCGGTTCCAAGATTGACACGCTGAGGTCTGTGAACTGGGCAACATCAATCAATGGGTTGTCACAGCCATCGTCAGTGATAGGCGCGAATACTGAAGGGGGGCAGACCTCCTCAACAGATAATGTGCCAGTGAGCCTCACGAGATCGCCCGGGCCCACGCCGGACTCGCGTAATATTTCTTCGTTCGCGTTTAGCGACAGATAGGCAGGCGCTTCCCAAAAATAGTCCGCATCAGTGGGATAAAAACGTATTGTCGCGAAGGCAGTAATGACTTGCCCGTCTAGGCAAACCATTTGTCGATCATAGGCAAGCGGATCGGCGTAGAAGGCGCTCCACGATAGCGATACGCATTCACTTCCAACGGAATCGTATACTCCTTCATCATCATGCGGGTTGCATGCAGAGACCGAAAATGCACCCACGTAAACTATTGCCATCAACGGCCAAACGGACTGCAAAACCTGGAAAAGTGCTCTCATCAACGATCCCATTGTCTGAAGCGTCCATTCCTGTTCCATTCGCGAACGCGGTTTCTGCATCCGATGACAACCGGAGCGTAAGGATACAAGTCCCTGTCAGAAGAGCTGGCACCCGGGACCCTGTAACTGGGGCGACATAGCCGGCGCATGTCTTCGTCACTTGGATTACGTGAATCATCGGGGTGGCTATGACCGAATACAAGTACAAAGAATGGATGCGCGCTGTATTGGCCAAAGTCGTACTGCCATTGCGGAGTGCCGTTGCGACTGGTCACGGCACGTCCGCATTCTGATCCGGGAAGTTCGATGACTTCCTGGAGGTCTATCAGGAAGATCTCAGCATACCCATCCTCTGGTGAGCCAAAGTCATAGTTGGCTCTCGCCAAATATGCTTTGGCACGGTCGATCGCAATCGATCTCAGCGGCTGAAGTTGGTCCGACGTACTGAGGTGTTCTTGATACTGCTTTGTTTGATGATGGCGGCGAACGATCTTCCGCCTGTATTGATCCCGTGTTCCGAGGGCCTTGCCGAGCGCCTCGTGGAGAGTGTTTCCTTCGTATCTCATTGCCGCATTCCTCATTTGTTGAGACTACATTGGCACTAACCCTAAGGCAATATCGCGGGGCGGGGATTACTTTGACGCGAAAGATCCGTAAGCGGAGAGTTTCCGCGGGCGAAGGCGCGCCTGCGTCGTCTCGAAGCGGGGACAACGGGCCGCTTGGCAGGGCTTGGACTTTATGGCTAGGCTTTGCGCCGCATACAGCCTCGGGGGAACTCATGCGCCAATTATCGAAGCTCATCGTACTGATCGCACTGCCGTTGCTGGCCGCCTGCGGCGACAAGGCCGCCGCGCCAGAAGAAACGGCACAGGATATCGTAGCGGAAGCAGTGGCCGACGGCGACGTGGCAATCCAGTGGGATGAGTGGGGTGTGCCGCACATTGCGTCCGGCGATATTGCAGGGGCGTTCTATGGCCTGGGCTGGGCGCACATGCAGCTTCATGGGGATTTGATCCTTGAGCTCTATGGCCGGGCGCGAGGGCGCGGCGCGGAGTACTGGGGCGAGGACTATGAGCTGCGGGATCGTTTCACGCGGGCGCTCGGCGTGCCCGCGCGCGCCGAAGAATGGTGGGAAGCGCAAGGGCCCGCGTATCAGAGCTATCTGGAAGCCTATGCCCTCGGCATGAATGACTTCGCGGCGGCGCATCCCGAACTGATTGATGACGAACGGGAACGCGCACTGCCTGTGCTGCCTACTGACCCGCTGGCCCATATCCAGCTGGCCATTCACGGCACCTTTATTGCCGGGTCCGCGCCGGAGATTGCGCGCCAATGGGCGCTGCAGGCCGCGCCCGCGGCAGCGGAGAGCGGCAATGATCGCGGCTCGAACGCCTGGGCCATTGGGCCGTCACGGTCGGAAAGCGGCAATGCCATCCTGCTCGCCAACCCGCACCTTCCCTGGTCGGACCTTTTCTATTTTACCGAAGCGCAGATGACCGCGCCGGACCTCGATGTCTATGGCGTGACGCTAGTGGGCATTCCCTTCGTTGCCATCGGTTTTAACGAGCACCTGGGGTGGACCCATACGGTGAACACCTTCGACGGTATGGACCTTTATGAATTGCAGATGACGCCGGACGGTAGCTACCTGCTTGATGGCGAAGAGGTTCCATTGGAACTTGAAGACCAGACCATGCTGGTACGCCTGGACGACGGCACCATGGAAGAGCGCCTCACGACAATTGCGAACTCTGTCTTTGGTCCGGTACTGGCCCTGGCGCGCGGTCATGCGCTTGCGGTGCGGGTGGTGGGGCTCGATCGGGCAAACATGATGCAGCAATATGTGGAGATGGGGCTTGCCACGAACCGCGAGGAATTCACTGCGGCCTTGGGGCAGGGGCAGATGCCCATGTTCAACACCATCTATGCCGATGCCAATGGAGAAATCGCCTACTACTTCAACGCGGCGATGCCGCAACGAAACGTGGGTAACTGGGCCGTGTGGCAAAGCATCTTGCCTGGTACGACATCGGAGTTTCTCTGGACGGAGTACCACCCGTTCAGCGACCTGCCGCAATACGCCAACCCCGAAAGCGGCTTTGTGCAGAACGCGAACGATCCGCCGTGGACCTCGACGTTTCCGCGAGCGGTGACGCATGATCAGTACCCCGCTTATTTCGCGCCGCAAGGGATGCCCTTCCGGCCGCAACATTCCGCGCGGCTGATGCTGAGCGATAGCTCCATCACCTTCGACGAAGTGCGGGACTATGCCAATGACACGACCCTCGACATGGCCGTGCGCATTTTGCCGGAGCTGATTGACCGGCTGGAGGCGCAAGACGATGACCGTGCCCGCCGCGCGGCGCGGGCCCTGCGCGGCTGGAACGGTCGCGCGGACCTCGATAGCCAGGGGGCGGCCCTGTTTTACAGTTGGGTTGTCGGCGTTGGCTCGACCGCAGCATTCTTTGACGACACCTGGGATCCAAACCACCCACTTTCGACGCCCTATGCGCTGACGCGGTCGGACGAGATTTTCGACGCGCTCTATACGGTAGTGGATGCCATGGACGCAGCGGGGGTTGCCCTCGAAGCCCCCTATGGAGACATGTTCCGCCTGCGCTATGCGGGGCAGGACCTGCCGGCGAGCGCGGGCAGCGAGGCGCTTGGGTCGTTCCGCACCGGCTGGTTCCGCCCGGCGGGTGATGGGACCTATTCCCTCGCGGGCGGCAACACCTTCGTCGCGGAGGTGGAATTCAGCAGCCCGATCCGCGCGCGGGGCTATCTCGCCTATGGCAACTCAACGCAAGAAGGCGATGCCCGCATGGGCGATCAGCTCCAGCTCTTCTCGGACGCCGAATGGCGCGACATCCATTTCTATGGTGACGACATCGCCGCCCACACCGTGGAGACGGAGGTTCTTCATCGTGGGGAGTAGGGGTGGCCCGCGAACGGGTTCAAACGACTCAGATTCGGTTGAGAGAATCAGACTTTCGAGAATCAGCCTAGAGTCCTGACTCTGTTAACAGAATCGCGCTTGACCTGGCGAATCAGTTGTGATTCTCTCAAAGCCATGAGGGGCGAACGATTTGCACAAGATGGCGGCGCGGGATGGGGCCAAGTGGCCCTGACCCTGGGCCTATTGCTGGCGCTTTTTTACGTCGGCCAAAACACGCTGGCCGGGCGGCATGGGCTCTTGGCGCTCATTGAGAACCGTCAGGAAATCAACATGCTGCAGGCCGAACTGGTTGAGGTGCAGGCCGAACGCGCCCGCATCCAGCGCGACGTTGATCTGCTCAGCCCGCCGTTTGTGGATCAGGATCTGCTTGATGAGCGCGCCCGCGCCGAACTGGGCTACGCCCGCGAAGATGAACTCGTGATCTTCCGGGATTGAGCGCGGCCCGCAAATCAGCTTTTGCAGCCTTCTAACTTTCGATCTCAATCTGGGGAAAGAGAATGTACATGGGGGCAGCGACCGGCCAGCAAATCGCCTCTCCGCCGCCCGGCAATTGCTCGTCCAGCATCTCCTGCCGATAACAATCCTCCACTACGATGAACCGCCCGCGCACGGCAATCCGGTCACCCGACCGCACGCCAAGTTCCAGAACGCCCGGTCCTTCGCTTAAAAGAAGATCGATCGAATACCGCATGGCGTCCGCCTCAGCGTATCCTTCTGGTCCGAACCACCAGAGTCCATCCATGCCGGCATTTTCTTCTTCATAGGCATACCCTTCAACGCAAACGATGCGTTCGTTGTAGGCAAGGGGATCGGAAAAGAGGCCAACTATGGAAACCGGGAGGCAACGGTCCCCTGATGTAGGCCGATTCAGAACATCCAAGCCCAGAACAAACATCTGCATTTCATACCCAAAGGCGCAATACGGCTCCCCGTTGTAGTTGAGGCCGTGTTCCTGAACAGCCGCGTAGCAATCCGCATTGTAGGCGAACCGCCCCCGAACGGTGGCAAGGTCTCCTGATCGAATGTCTCCATATCGAATGGTTTCATTGTGACTGGTCAGAACGATGGCGATGTCGAAATATTCGTCATCTGCTTGACCTGGCGGGAGCAATAGGACGACGCTGTTGTAATGGCGGAGCACGCCCGTTACGCAGATATCGCTTGAGGGTACCTCCGCGGGTGCCTCATAGAGAGAGTCGATTATGAAAGGAGTACATGTATCGTCTGGCACAACGGTTTGTGCGTTTGTGACTATTGTCCAGAGGCTGAAGAGAATGCTTGAAAGCGCCGCAATAATAATTGCGGCGCATTTGGGGGCCGCTTCTTTGCCGGGTCGCAACCTACTCATTGCCATCGGCAGTGTTGCCAGATTCTAGAATATCTGTACCCGCGATCCAAAGTGGAGCGCCAGTAGGGATGCAGCCGTCTCCCGACTGATATCCCTCCCAACAATCTTCCATTAGCCCGAACCGCCCGCGTACCGTAATCGTGTCTCCGTCTGAAAGCCGAACTGCAGCTATATCTTGAAAGGACAGGTCAGGGACCAGATCAACTCCGGCAAGATCCTCTGCCGGATATCCTTCTGGGGTGAGAGAAACGAGTGGGACGGCCTTATCGGCATCACGGATGCGGAGGACCCCCGTCGTGCATACGATATCCTCCTTATAGGGAAGGGGATCAACATAAAGCGTGGCGACCGGCACATTTGTACATGACCCATGATCGGCACCGCGATTGAGCACCTCAATATCAGCGACATCGAAATATGCTGGTTCCGGCGGGTCGGGGCAGTATTCATGATCGGAACGACTGTCATGCTCCCTATTTGTTTCGGGAACGGGATAACAAGCTTCCGGCACTTCGAACTGGCCATGAATGGAAACACGGTCACCCGTGCGAATATCGCCAGCGCGGACAATCGGGTGCGAATCTGCGAGATAGATTTCTCTAGCTCCGGCATCCAACTGTGTATCGATAGATAGAGGTTGGAGATATATCTCAGAGTACTGATATCTCGCTATTGCTTGAGTGCAGATTTCCCTTCCTGCATATACCGTTGAATCTTCAGACAACAACGGCATTGCGACTTCTGTGCAATCCTCTCCTGAGGTTTGCCCGGTGTGATCCAAATTCATTGGAGAACACGCAGTGACGCCGATTATCAGCCCTAGGCGCACGGTTGCTTTTATGAGGTATTTCATCAGCAATGTTCCCTGTGAAGTGGTAATGTCAGCGGCCTCTCCAAGTGCCCCACAATACTGTGACCTGAGAGCCTCGATTAGACGGTAGTTTGATTACAACAGGGGCGTGGTCCAGCAAGTCGGAGTCTGCCTCGTCAAGTTGTTCTTCGGTAAGCACTGTATTTTGCTCGTTGGTTTCGTCCGATGACCCATGGGGGTCGGCGTCGGACTCACGCGGATGACTATGTCCCGTGACCAGCAGTATCCCTTGGGAGGGCCGATAGCTAAATCGATAGTGGGACCCTCCACCAAAGCCTGCGACATTTCGGGGGTACTTGACCGTCTCGCCGGTTTCCTCGTTATAAGTCGCGTAACACCCAAACTCATGCCCGTTGCCGTAAGTTCTTTGAACGGTCATGTAATTTTCCGCCCAAGCGACGGCCTCTTCTCTAGCGCGAGCAATGGCAGCTTGCGCGGCAAAGGGGTTTGATTGGGTATCCTGTTTCCCGTACGTGCGCCTTTCGATCTTCCGGCCGTACTGATCCCGTGTTCCAAGCGCCTTGCCGAGGGCCTCGCGGAGGGTGTTGCCTGTGTAGAGCATCGCTGTTTCTCCTTTCATGCTGTTGCTCATCCAAATACAGGCTTCTAATTTAAGGTGGTGACAGGAGCCGGGGATTACTCTAGGTAGTTTTTCGTCTCGGCGACAAAAAGTCCAGCAACCCTGCGGGGATATTCGCGTCGCGTCCCTGGGCGGGCCCTTTGCGGGCGGGGATAGGGCCTTGGCGGCGCTTATCACGCTGGGCTGTACGGGGCGGGGCAAAGCGGCTATTTTCCGCGACAAAACGGGGCAAACTCAGCTAAATGGGTGCCCGAAGAGAGGAAACGAGGAGAGCCGAATGGCTGCTGCCCCAAAAGCTGCCTCCCGCCGCCGGGCCAAAGCGCCCGCGCCGAAGGAGGAGCTGCTCAAGTATTACAAGGACATGCTGCTGATCCGCCGGTTCGAGGAGCGCGCCGGCCAGATGTATGGCCAGGGCCTGATCGGCGGGTTTTGCCACCTCTATATCGGGCAAGAGGCAGTGATCGTAGGCATCGAGGCCGCGATGGAAGAGGGCGATCAGATGATCACCGGCTATCGCGACCACGGGCACATGCTTGCCATGGACATGGACCCCAAGGGCGTGATGGCGGAGCTGACCGGCCGCGAGGGCGGCTACTCCAAGGGCAAGGGCGGCTCCATGCACATGTTCAGCACGGAGAAGAATTTTTTCGGCGGCCACGGCATTGTTGGCGCGCAGGTGCCCATCGGAACGGGGCTCGCGCTTTCCAACAAGTACAAGGGCTCGGACCGCGTCGCCATGACCTTTTTCGGCGATGGCGCGTCGAACCAGGGCCAGGTCTTTGAGGCCATGAACATGGCGGCCTTGTGGAAGCTGCCGGTGGTCTATGTGATCGAGAACAACCAATACGCCATGGGCACCTCCGTCCAGCGCGCGACGGCGGAAACGCATCTTTATCGACGCGGCGCGGCCTTCAACATTCCCGGGGAGGAAGTGGACGGCATGGATGTGCTGGCCGTTAAAGCCGCCGCGGAAAAAGCCATCAAACATGCGCGCGAGGGCGAAGGGCCGATGGTTCTTGAAATGAAGACCTATCGTTATCGCGGCCATTCCATGTCGGACCCGGCAAAGTATCGCTCCCGCGAAGAAGTGCAGGATGTGCGCTCGCACCGCGACCCGATCGATCATGCGAAGAAACTGATCCTCGATGCGAAATACGCGACCGAGGAAGAGCTGAAAGCGATCGACAAGGAGATCCGCGCGCGCGTGGTGGAGGCCGCTGACTTTGCGCAGACCTCGCCCGAGCCTGCGCCCGAAGAGCTTTACACCGATGTATTGGCGGAGGCTTGAGGGAGCCGTCGCCGAGCGTATGAGTAACGTTGCGTTCGAACACCTTGGGGGAGGAATAGAGAGGAACGAAAATGACTCACATGCCTGTTGAACTCATGATGCTTGCCTATGCGGTGGTCTGGCTTTTCGTGATCATCCTGGTGACGACGGTACTCAGTCTGCAACAACGGTCCATTGGCCAACTCGCGGGCGCGCGTGATGACCTGCCGGCGCCAACGGGGACCTACGCTCGTGGCTTGCGCAACGTGGAAAATCACAAAGAAGGGCTGATCCTGTTCGCGCCCCTCGTGCTGATCGCCGCGTGGACCCAAAACCTTGACTCTTATACGGCGCTTGGCGCGCAGCTCTTCTTCTGGGGCCGCATCGCCCATGGCGTCCTTTATTTTGTTGGCGTGCCCTGGCTCAGAACCCTGGCCTGGCTCGTCGGTATTGTCGGCACGGCGATGATCGCCTGCGCCGTCATTTTCTAATCACGGAACGAGTAACGCAGTATGCCCACGGAAATTCTCATGCCGGCCCTTTCCCCCACGATGGAGGAGGGCACCCTTGCCAAATGGCTGGTAAAGGAGGGAGACACTGTTTCCCCCGGCGATGTGATTGCTGAAATCGAAACCGACAAGGCGACCATGGAAGTGGAAGCCGTCGATGAAGGCACCGTGGGCAAACTGCTCGTCCCGGCCGGAACAGAAAATGTGAAAGTGAATGAACCTATCGCCATTCTGATGGGTGAAGATGACGACGCGGGCACGGTGAACGGCGCCAAGGGCGCCCCGCCGAAAGCCGAAGCGCCCGCGAAGGAAGAGCCCGCGCCCGCACAATCTGCCGCGAGGGTGGATGCGCCGCAGGTGGAGATTGCCGCGGACCCTGACGTTCCTGCGGGGACGGAGTTTGATACGCTTACCGTGCGCGAGGCCCTGCGCGATGCCATGGCCGAAGAAATGCGCAACAACGAAAGCGTCTTCCTGATGGGGGAAGAGGTCGCCTATTACCACGGCGCTTATAAAGTCAGCCAAGGCCTGCTTGAGGAGTTCGGCGATCGCCGCGTGTTCGATACGCCGATTACCGAACACGGATTTGCCGGTGTCGGCGTCGGCGCGGCGTTCGGCGGGCTCCGCCCCATCGTCGAGTTTATGACCTTCAACTTCGCCATGCAGGCGATTGACCAGATCATCAATTCGGCGGCCAAGACGCGCTACATGTCTGGCGGACAAATGGGATGCCCCATTGTGTTTCGCGGGCCGAATGGCGCGGCAAGCCGTGTCGGCGCGCAGCACAGCCAGGACTATTCAAGCTGGTACGCGCATATCCCGGGGCTAAAGGTTGTGTCGCCCTGGACCGCCGCGGATGCCAAGGGCCTGCTCAAGGCCGCGATCCGCGATCCGAACCCGGTAATTTTTCTCGAGAACGAACTGCTTTATGGCAAGACCTTCGAAGTGCCCAAGCTTGATGACTATGTGCTGCCTATCGGTCGGGCGCGTGTTGTGAAAGAAGGCGCGGACGTCACGCTCGTTTCTCACAGCCGGGGCATGGAATACGCGATGGAGGCCGCCGCAGCGCTGGAAGCTGACGGCATCAATGCGGAGGTGATTGACCTGCGCACGCTGCGTCCGCTGGATACAGATACGGTGATTGCCTCGGTGCGCAAGACGAACCGCTGCGTGACGGTAGAAGAAGGCTGGCCCATCTGCGGCATCGGCGCGGAAATTTCCGCAACGCTGATGGCTGAAGCTTTCGATGATCTTGATGCGCCGGTCATGCGCGTCAGCTCGAAGGACGTGCCGCTGCCGTACGCGGCGAACCTCGAAAAGATGGCGCTGCCGCAAGTGGCCGATATCATCGAAGCGGCCAAGGCCGTTTGTTATAGGAGTTGATCCAATGAGAACCTTGATTGCAGTTTCCGTTCTGTCACTTGCGCTCCCGATGGTGGCGCAGGCACAGGACAATGCGGGTCGTGACCACGCGGTGGACCAGCTAGTGGGAAACTGGGTCTATCAATCCTGTGCGGCGGAGCCCGTTGTCGTTGAAGTCGAGGTGGATACGTCCTGCAGTAACGTGGAGCGGACCTACGAACCCGCGGCGGAAGGCGATCTTCTTTACTACACCGAAAACGTTGACGGCGAAGTCCGCGAAGGCTTTGTCGGATATGACGCGGGCGCGGGCACATTTGTGGAATATGACTATCCGCAGGAATGGTCTCGCGACGAGTTCGAACAAACTTTCTATAGCGAACAGACCGATCTGTCGCTGCATGGTGAGGAAGCCTATCGCCGGAACCTGCAATGGCAGATGAATGAAGACGGTGACACCATGTCCCTGCGCACCGCGTCGGGCGAAGTGACCCATTCGACGAGTGAGTTTCTGGGCGTTGTGTTCAGCCGTGTTCCGATTGTCGGCAGCGATCCGATCGTCGGCGGGGACGACGACTAGGCGCGAGTAACAGGCAAGGTGGAATTGATGCGCAGCGCGGGGCTTTTCGTCGTTATAGCGGTCGCGTTTGCCGGATGCACCAGCGGCGGCGCGGGTGATATGCGGCAACACGCCTCGTCCACTGAGACGCCGAGTACGATCCACGCGTCGCCATCGCTGAGCCCCGACGCGGAACGAGATCATGCGGTGGACCAATTGGTGGGGCGCTGGGTCTATCAGGTCTGCGACGAGGACGGCAATTGCGAAACCGTCATGCGGATTTATGAAGAGGCAGAAGAAGACGGGTTGGTGCGGTACACGGAACTCTATGATGGCACATCCGATGACGGGTTTGTCGGCTACGACCTCGACCGGGAAGGTTTCGTGGAGTTTGACTATCCTGCGAGTTGGAGCAATGAGGAGTTCGAGCATCGCTACCGCAGCGAGGACACGGCCATCCGCCTGTTCGGGGAAACGCCCTTTGCCGGGCCAGAGGATCGCGTGTTGCAGTGGCATCTGAATGAAGACGGCAGCACCATGACCCTCAGCACAGGTGTTGGAGATATGAGCGCGCCGCCGCACGAGTTTTTGAATGTGATTTTCTCCCGGGTGCCGCTGATCGGGGATAACGAGGACAGAAATTAAGTCATGCCTATTGAGATTCTCATGCCCGCGCTTTCGCCCACCATGGAGGAGGGCACGCTTGCCAAATGGCACGTCAAGGAGGGTGACACGGTTGCTCCCGGCGACGTCATTGCGGAGATTGAAACCGACAAGGCGACCATGGAAGTGGAAGCGGTCGATGAAGGCACCGTGGGCAAGATCCTGATCGGCGAAGGCACTGAAGGCGTAAAGGTCAACGAGTTGATCGCCGTACTGCTCGAAGAGGGCGAAGACAAATCCGCCGCAGACAGCGCGGGTAAGAACGGGGGGGCGAAGCCCGCACCCGCAAAGGCGGAGCCCGCGAAGGCTGAGGCGAAAGCGGCAACAACGCCCGCGGCACCCAAGACGGCTCCTGCGCCCGCGCCGAGAGCAAATGGCAGCGGCAATCGCATCAAGGCAAGCCCGCTCGCCAAACGCATTGCCGCGCAAAAGGGGATTGATCTATCCGCAATCGTTGGGTCCGGTCCCGGCGGGCGGATCGTGAAGGCGGATGTGGAAGGGGCAAAGCCCGGCGCGGCGCCCGCGATGGCGGCTCGTGCGCCGGCGGAGATGCCCGCGCAGACGCCGGAACAGATGGGCCTCAAGCCCGGCACCTATGATGAAGTGCCGCTTAACAGCATTCGCAAGACGATTGCGCAACGCCTCACGGTCGCGAAACGCGACGTGCCGCACTATTATCTCACCATTGATTGTGAGATCGACAAGTTGCTCAAAGCGCGCAAGGACCTAAACGACGCCGCGCCGAAGGGGGATAAGGCCTACAAGATCTCGGTCAATGACTTTGTCATCAAGGCCTGCGCGCTGGCGCTGCGGCTCTCGCCCGGCGTCAACTCGTCCTGGGCGGGGGACAAGATCATCCAGCATCACCACGCCGACATCGCCATGGCGGTGGCCATCCCCGAAGGGCTGATCACGCCCATCATCTGGGAAGCGGATGAAAAAGGCCTCGCGGAAATCTCGCGCGAAGCCTCGCAACTGGCGCAAAAGGCAAAGGACCGCAAGTTGATGCCCGAGGAATACCAGGGCGGTAGTTTTTCGGTCTCGAACCTCGGCATGTTCGGCATCAAGGACTTTACCGCCGTTATCAATCCGCCCCATGCGGCGATCCTGGCCGTGGGCGCGGGGCAGCAACGGCCCATCGTCAAGAACGGCGCGCTGGCCGTCGCAACGGTGATGACCTGCACGCTGTCTTGCGATCACCGGGTTGTGGATGGGGCCATGGGCGCGGGTTTTCTCGCGCACTTCAAGCGCTTCATCGAAGACCCCGTCACGATGCTGCTCTAGTGTGATCCGATGAAGCGCATTTCACTGATAGAAAAGCTCGCCACTTTCGACGAGCCCTGGACGCCCAGGATCATTGCCGATCTGAATGACACCGAGATCAAGCTGGCGAAGCTGGAGGGCGCATTCGAGTGGCATTCCCACGCCGACACGGACGAGCTGTTCTATGTTGTCAGTGGTAACATGCGTATGCGCTTCCGTGATCGGGACGAAGTGCTTGGCGCTGGCGACATGATCGTGGTGCCCAAAGGTGTTGAGCACATGCCGGTGGCCGAGCCCACCGCTGAGGTAATGTTGATTGAAGCCGCGGGTACCGTGAACACGGGCGATGCGGGCGGTGACCGCACGGTCGCAAATCCGGAAAGAATCTAAATGGTTGATACATTCGACGTCGTAGTAATTGGCGCGGGGCCGGGCGGTTATGTGGCCGCCATTCGCGCCGCGCAACTGGGCCTCAAGGTGGCGTGCGTAGAGCGGGAGCACTTGGGCGGCATCTGCCTCAACTGGGGCTGTATCCCCACCAAGGCGCTCTTGCGCTCCGCCGAGGTCAAGCACCTTATGGAGCACGCGTCTGAGTTCGGCCTGTCGGCGAAAGACGTGAGTTTCGATGTGGACGCGGTGGTGAAACGGTCCCGCGGTGTGGCGGATCGCCTGTCCAAGGGCGTGGGGTTCCTCCTCAAAAAGAACAAAGTCACCCAGATTGACGGCACCGCGAAACTGGCGGGCAAGGGCAAGGTCAGTGTCACGGGCAAGGACGGCAAGGCGCAAGAACTTGGCGCCAAGAACATCATTCTCGCCACCGGCGCGCGGGCGCGGACGCTGCCGGGGCTGGAGCCCGACGGCAAGTTGATCTGGACCTACAAGGAAGCCATGGTGCCCGAAACGATGCCCAAGTCACTGCTCGTCATTGGCTCCGGCGCCATCGGGATCGAGTTTGCCAGCTTCTATCACACCATGGGTGTGGACGTGACCGTAGTCGAAGTGATGGACCGTATTCTGCCGGTCGAGGATTCGGAGATCGGCGCGTTCGCTGAAAAGTCCTTCAAAAAGCAAGGCATCACAATTCACACAGGCGCGACCGTTGAAAAGCTCGACAAGCAAAAGGACAGTGTGAAGGCGACGGTCAAGACGAAAGACGGCAAGAGCGAGAGCCTGACCGTCGACCGTGTCATCCTCGCCGTGGGCATTACCGGCAATGTGGAGGACCTGGGGCTTGAGGCCGCGGGCGTGAAGGTCGATCGCGGTCATGTCACGGTGAATGAGTGGGCAGAGACGGGCGTGCCGGGCATCTATGCCATTGGTGATCTTGCCGGGCCGCCGTGGCTTGCGCACAAAGCGTCCCACGAAGGCGTCATGGTGGCCGAGCGCATCGCCGGGGTGAAGGGCGTTCACCCCATGGACGTGGGCAATATTCCGGGCTGTACTTACTCGCTGCCGCAAATTGCCTCAGTCGGCATGACGGAAGAGGCTGCCAAGAAATCAGGCCGCGAGATCAAAGTGGGCCGGTTTCCCTTTGTCGGCAACGGCAAGGCCATTGCCCTGGGCGATGATCAGGGACTGATCAAAACCATCTTTGATGCGAAGACGGGCGAGCTTCTGGGCGCGCATATGATCGGCGCGGAAGTGACCGAACTCATTCAGGGCTTTGCCGTCGCGCGGACGCTGGAAACCACCGAGGCCGAACTGATGGCCACGGTATTCCCGCACCCGACACTTTCGGAAATGATGCACGAGAGCGTCCTCGACGCTTACGGTCGCGTACTGCACATCTAGGCGTCAGGCGCGTCTCGGCGCGATCAACGTCAGGGCGAGGGCGACAAGGGCAGGGGCGGCCTGCACGAAGAGGATCGTCGTGCTCGCGGTCAGGGCGCCATAGACGCCCGCCGCAATGACGCAGAGCAGAAAAAAGATTGTGACGTCGCGCTTACCCGCCAGCGCGCCCCAAAGGAGTCCCGCCGCCAGGAAGCCATTGTATAGACCCTGATTGGCGGCCAGCACCGCCGTTTCCGCGGCTTGGTCGGCGGTCATGTCAAAGATGCGCAGCCCGGTCGGGGTTTCCCACAGAAACATTTCCAGCGCGAGAAATCCGGCATGAAGCGCGGCAACAACCAATACCGACAGAAGGGCAAGGGCTCTCATGTTTAGTCCTTATACCGACGGTGCGTCGGGCCCTTTTGGTTTTTCGGAACGAGCCGCTTCGAGATCGGCCTCGGCTTCCGCCTCTGCTTCCTCAAGGTCTTCGGCGGCATGAATGGCGTCTTCGGCGAGCTCCTCGACCTCATGTTCCAAGGCTTCTTCTTCGCCCAGGGCTGAGGGGCCGTCATCACCGGAGGGGTCGTCGATGGCCGCACTGGTCGCCGCTGCCGCGGTTTCCGCATCAAGCTCCGGCGCGTCCACAATGCCCACCGCATCCGCTTCAGGTTCTGGTTCGGCCGGGACGTCCGGCGCCGGGCCCCCGCCAAGCAGCTCATCAACGAGATGCTGTACGACGCCATAGTTCACCTTGCCCGTCCCGAGGATCGGGATCTCCGGCGTGTAGAACACCTTCTGTGGTACGGCGAGGGCGGTCACGCCATGGTTCTTGGCAAAGCTCACCATGTCCGCGCGGTTCGCATCCTCGCAGTCGGAAAGGAGGATGATTTGTTCTCCTTTGCGCGCGTCGGGAATGGATACCGCCGCATGCATGTTATCTTCCCAAATGGACGTGGCGCAGTTTTCAACCACGGCCAACGAGACCATTTCGCCGCCCACCTTGGCAAAGCGTTTCACACGACCGCGAATGGAAATGTAGCCTTCGTCGTCCACGGTGACGATGTCACCTGTGTCGTGCCAGCCTTCGTCCGGTGACTGGACAATGCCGGGCTGATCCACCTTCAGATAGCCCATCATGATGTTGGGCCCGTTGATGTACAAAAGCCCGCCTTCGTCGATGCCGGGAACGGGCTCCAGCTTGTAGTCCATGCCGGCCATCAACATGCCGACGGTGCCGGGGCGGTTCGCCTCGAGCTTGTTTGCCGCGGCCACGGGGGCGGCTTCGGTCGCGCCATAGCCCTCAAGCAGATCAATATTGTATTTCCGCTTCACCAGTTGGCGCGTCTCATCCTTCACGCGCTCCGCACCGCACACGGCGATGCGCAAGCTGTCGAGATCGCCCTGGTTCCCTGCGCGGGCATACTGGTTCATGAACGTGTCGGTCGCGAGCAGGATGGTGGATCCGGTTTTGCGAATACGCTTGGCGATATTTTTTGCCTCAAGCGGAGTGGGGTGCATGACGGCCTTGAGGCCGATCAGCATGGGCATCAGCGCCCCAACCGTCAGCCCGAAGCAATGAAATGTGGGCAGGGGATTGAAGACCGCGTCGTTTTCGAACAGCTCGATGTGGTCACGCACCTGTTCGATGTTCGAGACCACGTTGGCATGGCTGAGCACTACGCCTTTGGGGTCGCCCTCGGTGCCGGAGGTGAACAGGATAACGGACGGGGAATCGGGGTCGGGGCGCGACATGAATGCCCAGGGCAGAAATGGCCCCGCGCCGCCAGCGACCTTATCCATTAGCGTGAGGTTCTCGCGCACGTCTTCCAGATAGACCATGCGCGTTTCCTCGGCGAGCTCATTCACGAGCTCGTGGAAGCCGCCTTTTTCGACGAACAAGTGGGCGGTGACGATAGTGTCGATCTCCGCCATTTTGCAGGCGGCCTTCAGCGCCCGCGCGCCGGCGGTAAAGTTCAGCATGGCGGGCACGCGGCCATAGGCCGACAGCGCCATGAAGCCGATCACAGCGCCCGCGCCCGTTGGCAGTAGCACGCCGACCTTGTCGCCCTTTTTGGTGCCAGCCTTCAGCGCATGGCCGAGGCCGAACGTGGCGCGGGTAATATCGTCATATGTGAGCTTGCGCTCATCGCCGTCGACCAGGATCACGGTCTTGCCGCCACGCTTGCCTTTGGCCTTCAGAAAAGCCGAGAAGACGGACTGGCGGGATTTGCGCAGATCAAAGGGCCGGTGCAGCGAGCGGCCCAGATCGACCTCGGTCGTCACATCAGGTGTGATCTCAGGCTCAAGATCAGGGCTCGTGGCAATATCGGTCACGTGACGGTCCTCCCCACCACATTGGCTATATTGATGCGAGGCTCTTTTGGCCCCGCTTTATTCCTCTTGGGCCCAGACTATCCTTAACGGTCCGGCCCGGCAAACCGGCCAGGCCCCTTGGGCGGCCCCCTCGCATGAGGGGGCGAACCCCATTAAGATGACGGGGAATAAGGCGATTCAATGTTCCACCCCTGGCTGAATGAGAGGCCCTGCCGCCCATGATCGAGCTTCTGTCCGACCCCCAGACCTGGATCAGCCTTGCCACGCTCTCTTTCCTTGAGATCGTGCTGGGGATCGACAACCTCATATTCATCTCGATTATGGCGTCGAAGCTGCCCGCCCATCAGCAGCACACGGCCCGGCTCGTGGGGCTCAGCCTCGCGCTCGTCACCCGGCTCCTCCTGCTCGCTTCGGTCTTTTGGCTCGTGCATCTGACCGCGCCGGTTTTCTCCATTAATGATCTGGCGCTGTCCTGGCGGGACCTCATCCTCATCGGTGGGGGCATGTTCCTGCTCGGCAAAGCGACACTGGAAATCCACTCGGCGGTGGAGGGGGACGAGCACACCCCCACGGCCAAGACCGCCTCCGGGCTATTCGCCTTGGTGGTGGCGCAGATCGTGGCACTCGACGTGATTTTCTCGCTGGACAGTGTGCTCACCGCGGTGGGGCTGACCGAACATCTCAGCATCATGGCGGCGGCGATCACGCTTGCGATCCTTGTGATGCTCTTCCTCGCCAAGCCGCTTTCGGGCTTCGTCGAACGGCACCCCACGGTGAAGATGCTGGCCCTCAGTTTCCTGCTCCTCATCGGGGTGGCGCTGACGGCGGACGGGCTCCATTTCCATATCCCGCGGGGTTACTTGTATTTTGCCATCGCTTTCTCGGTCATGGTTGAAGCTTTAAATCTCCTGGCGCGGCGAAATCGCAATAAAGGAAAGCTCGCCTGAAGAGCTTGATCTTAAGGGTTTGGAGGCCCATTTTCTCTGCCAATGACGACGATACTGGACACCACTGATGGCAAGGACCCGCGGAAAGAAAAAGCCGCGGAGGCTGCGCGTGCGCGCCATCCGGAAAAGCAGAAGCGCCCCGATAGCCCCGTCCTGCGGAAACCCGACTGGATCCGCGTCAAGGCACCCATCGGCAAGGGCTATAACGAGACGCGCAAAATCATGCGCGACAACAATCTTGCCACTGTGTGCGAGGAGGCGGGCTGCCCCAATATCGGTGAGTGCTGGGAGCAAAAGCACGCCACCATGATGATCATGGGCGAGATCTGCACCCGCGCCTGTTCTTTCTGCAATGTGCGCACGGGGCTGCCCAGCCCCCTCGACCAGGACGAGCCTGTGAACGTGGGCAAGTCTGTCGCGCAGCTCGGCCTCAAGCACGTCGTAATTACCTCCGTTGACCGCGACGATCTCGCCGACGGCGGGGCGCAGCATTTCGCGGACGTCATTTTGCGCACGCGGGAACTTTCGCCCGGCACGACCATTGAAGTGCTGACGCCGGACTTTCTGCGCAAGACGCACGCCGAAGATGTGGTGATCGACGCAAAGCCCGACGTCTTCAACCACAATCTTGAAACCGTGCCGCGGCTCTATCTCTCGATCCGTCCCGGCGCGCGCTATTTCCATTCGCTGCGCCTGCTGCAAAAGGTGAAGGACCGCGATCCGTCGATGTTCACCAAGTCCGGCATCATGGTGGGCCTCGGCGAAACCCGCGAAGAGGTCATGCAGGTGATGGACGACATGCGCTCGGCGGGCGTCGATTTTCTCACCATCGGTCAATATTTGCAGCCGACGCGGAAGCACGCGCCCATCGACCGTTTTGTAACGCCGGAAGAGTTCAAGGCCTATGAGCGCATGGCCTATGCCAAGGGCTTTCTGATGGTTGCCTCGAGCCCGCTGACGCGGTCGAGCTATCACGCGGGCGACGATTTCGCGCAGCTTCGTGAAGCGCGCAACAAATCCCTCGGCAAGTCGTAAGGTCGGGTGCTTGAAACGCCACCACGAAGAAAAGACGGTTCCCTTCACCGGCGATCAGATGTTCGATCTGATCACGGATGTGGAACAATACCCCACGTTCATTCCCTGGTGTGAGAAGCTTACTGTCACGCGGCGGTGGGAAGAGGGCGGCGTTGAATACATGGACGCCTCCATGACGGCATCCTTCAGGGTCTATCGCGAGACGGTGCACACGCGGGTCGCCATGGATCGTAGCACTCACAAGGTGACGGTCGATTACCTCGACGGGCCCTTCAAGCATTTGCACAACGTCTGGACGTTCACGGATCGGGTGGATCGCGGCGATTGCCTGATCGACTTCTATATCGAGTTCGAGTTCCGCAACCGCATTTTGCAGATGGCGATCAAGCCGGTGTTTTCCGAAGCCGTCTATCGCATGGTGCGCGCCTTCGAGAAGCGGGCGCAGGCGGTCTACGGCTAAGCCAGCCGCTCCAGCAGCATCTGCATGGCGACTTTCACCGAGGCGAGGCGGACGTTCGAGCGCCCGAGCGCGCCAAAATGCTCCTCACGGGTGAGGGTCTCCGCATCTTTCATGGCTGTCGCGAAACAGACGTAGCCCTCGGGTTTGGGGCCGTGCGCGCCGGGCCCGGCGACGCCGGTAATGGCGACGGCCAGATGGGCGTGGGAGTTCTTGAGCGCGCCTTCGGCCATGGCATGGGCGCACTGGGGGCTCACGGCTCCGAAGGTGCGGATCACAGCGCCGGAGACCCCGAGGATTTCCAGCTTGGCGTGATTGGAATAGGTGACAAAGCCGCGCTCGAAAAAGTTGGAGGACCCGGCGAGTTCCGTCAGCAGCCCGCCCACGAGGCCCCCGGTGCAGCTTTCCGCCGTCACGACGCGGATTTTCTTTTCCGTCGCGAGGTCCTGAACTGACTGGCTGAGATTGATAAGGTCTTGATCAAACATGTCAGATCAACCTGCTGATAATAATCAGAATTACGCCTCCATAGATCCCGGCAAAAAGGTCGTCGATCATCACGCCTGCGGCGCCGGGCAGTTTCTGATCGGCCCAGTTCGCGGGCCAGACCTTCACGATATCGAAGATGCGGAAGAGCACGAACCCCGCCGCGAAGACATCCAGCGAGACCACGGGAATGAAAGGCGCGGCGATGAGAAAAGTCAGCGCCTGGCCCGCCACCTCATCGATCACGATCTCACCCGGGTCGGACTTGCCCGTGGCGAGAAGGTAGCGATCCGTCGCCCACCAGCCCGCGACCAGCGAGAGCAGAAAGAACGCGCCGAGCGCGGGCAATCCGCCAAAGACCAGGCAAAGCCAGATAAAGGGCATGGCCGCCGCCGAACCCCAGGTGCCGGGGGCCGGGCGAAAATTGCCGACGCCGAAAAAAGTGCCGATAAGGGCGGGAAGGGTCATGAGGTCAGGTCCTTGGCAGTTCCACGGTTGCGACGGCGCGCGCCTCGATGCCTTCGCCGCGGCCGGTGAAGCCGAGCTTTTCCGTCGTTGTTGCTTTCACGCTGACACGGTTCGGCGTCAGCCCGCAAATCTCGGCGACCTTGCCGCGCATGGCTTCGCGATGCGGGCCCACCTTCGGCGCCTCGCAGATCAGCGTGACATCAAGGTGGGTGATGCGCCCGCCCTGTTCCTTCACCAGTTCCACGGCGTGGGCGAGGAAGCGATCTGAGGACGCGCCCGCCCACTGCGGGTCGGACGGGGGAAAATGCGCGCCGATGTCTTCGGCCCCGATCGCGCCGAGCAGAGCGTCTGTCAACGCGTGCAGCCCCACGTCCGCGTCCGAATGCCCGACGAGCGCATGGGTGTGCGGCACGGCGATGCCGCAGAGCCAGACGTTGCTTCCCTCGCCAAAGCGGTGCACGTCCGCGCCATAGCCCGTTCGCGTTTCCATCATGGATGATCCTTTCCTCGCGGCGAGGATTGTTTCCGCCCGCGCGAAGTCCTGTTCATAAGTGATTTTTAGATTGTCCTCGCTGCCGCGCACGAGCCGCACGGAGAGACCCGCCGCTTCGGCTATTGCCGCGTCGTCGGTAAAATCGCCCGTGGCAGCGCGATAGGCGGAGAGGATGTCATCAAAGCGAAACCCTTGTGGCGTCTGCGCGCGCCACAGCGTTTCACGCGCGGGGCCCGTGACGGCGTTGCCGCCAGCATCGGTCTTTAACGTGTCGGTGACGGGCAGGGCAGCGATCGCGCCTTTCGCCTCGTGCAGGGCGGCAATCACGCGGGAGATGGTGTCCGTATCGATGCAGGCCCGCGCGCCGTCGTGGATCAGCACCACATCGGGGCCGTAGTCCTCAAGCACCTCAAGCCCCGCCAGAACGGAGGCGCCCCGCATTGCCCCCCCTGTTACCGGCTCCAAGGTTGCGAGACCGGCGGCCGCTTCGGCGAAGAGCTCAAACCCGTCCGCCGCAATCACGGGCTGGACCATCGAAATATCCGTATGCTGACAAAAGGCGCGCAGCGTATGGCGCAAGACAGGCTCACCGAGCAGGGGCTGGTATTGCTTGGGCCGATCGTCGCGCCCTGCGCGCGTTCCTGACCCGGCTGCTACGATCAGTGCCGCCACCTTCATGCAGGTGCCCCCTCGAATGCCGCGAGGCGCGCTTCAAGGCTGGCTTTTACCTCGGGCCATTCGCTATCGATGATGGAGAAATAGGCGCTGTCGCGCACGAAACTATCGCTTACCCGCATATGCTGGCGCAGAATGCCCTCGAACTTCGCGCCCATCTTTTCCATGGCGCGACGGGAGTGCGCATTGCGGGCGTCGGTTTTCAGCTCCACGCGGACGCAGCCAAAATCTTCGAAAGCCTGACGCATGAGTAGGTACTTGCATTCGGGGTTCACGGCAGTGCCTTGAGCGTCGGGCATATACCAGGTGTGACCAATCTCCACCTTGGTTTCGTGCTTTGAGATGTTCAGATACCGCGTGGAGCCTACCAGGGACTCGTCTGCCATCCGCCGCACGACATAGACCATTTCGCCGCGCTTTGGGCCTGCCTCGTTGAGTGACCAGCTGAACCACTTGTCGAATTCCTCGGCAATGCCGAGAGGCATATAGGCGAAAATCGAGGGGTCCGCCGTGGCCGCGGGGCGCAGTTCTTCCCGATGGGACTCGGCGAGCGGCTCCAGGGTCACAAAACGCCCTTTTAAGGGTTTGGGGGTCCAAATCATCGATTTTTGCCGGTTTTCTGCCTAAGGATTAGGCAAATCCAAAATGCTGCACTTGCGAAATAAAGATTTCTTCCTAGAATGATTATGAATTAGGCAAGAAACCGGGCTCGCAGCGCCTCCATGACCCTTCATATCGGAAACCTCGAAATCCGCAATCCCGTCTTCCTGGCGCCCATGTCAGGGGTGACGGACCTGCCATTTCGCCGTCTGGCCTATAGGCTGGGCGCGGGGCTCGTGGTCTCGGAGATGGTGGCGAGCCAGGAGATCCTGACCCAGAGCCCCGACGCAGTGGGCAAGGCGGCCATCGATCCCGATCTCGCGCCCGCGACGGTGCAGATCGCCGGGCGCGAGGCCTGTTGGATGGCGGAAGCCGCGCGTTATCTCGAAGGACAAGGCGCCGCCATTATCGACATCAATATGGGCTGCCCGGCGAAAAAAGTGACAAACGGGCTGTCGGGGTCGGCACTGATGCGCAATCTCGATCACGCGCTGGAACTGATTGACGCGACGGTTGAGGCCGTGCGCGTTCCGGTGACGCTGAAAATGCGCACAGGCTGGGATCGTGACAGCCGGAATGCGCCGGAGCTTGCCACGCGCGCAGTGGAAGCAGGCGTTCAAATGATCACGGTGCATGGCCGCACGCGTTGTCAGTTCTATGAAGGCACTGCCGACTGGGAATTCGTGCGCCATGTGAAAGAAGCCGTCGTGGTGCCGGTCATCGTCAATGGCGACATCAGCAGCGCGGAAGATGCAGTACGTGCGAAGGAGCTTTCCGGTGCGGACGGCGTGATGATCGGGCGCGGCGCCTACGGCAAGCCCTGGCTGCCGGGGCAGGTCGCCACGTTCCTTGAAACCGGAACCATGCCGGATGATCCTTCATTGGAAGAGCGGCTTGAACTGATCCTCGATCAGTATCGCCAAACCATCGCCTTCTATGGCGAGGGGCTCGGCGTGCGCACGGCGCGCAAACATCTGGGCTGGTACCTCGAAGCCTTGCCCGATGGCCGCGAAGCACGACGCGCGATCTGCCGCATGAATGACCCCAATGAGGTTATGCGCTCTCTCGAAGAGGCGTTCCTCACTGCGGGCAAGCGGGTGGCGGCATGACGAACACCAAACCGGCACCGCTGCCTGTTGCGCCTGACGCGACAGCCATCCTCGATGCACTCGCTGTGCCGATCCTTGTGATCGAAGAGGGGCTGTTCGCCACATATATGAATTCAGCGGCGGAGCAGTTTCTTTCATCGAGCACCGCCTACATGAAGCGTCACTCCTTGCGTGAGTTTCTGCCCGAAGACAGCCCGCTGATCGATGCAGTGGAACAGGTGCGCCGCACCGGCCGCACGGTCACTGAATACGGTGTTGAGCTTGGCAGCCACCGTTTGCCCACGCGGCCGGTCGATATTCAGGCAACGCCCTTTGGCGAGGGCGCCCAAGTGTTGCTGACCATTCAGGAACGCACCATTGCCGTTGCTATGGACCGGCGACTTTCAAATCGCGCGGCGGCGCGTACCATTTCAGGGCTTGCGGCGGTGCTGGCGCATGAGATCAAGAACCCGCTTGCGGGGATCAAAGGCGCGGCGCAACTCCTGGGCCGCACGGCGACCGAGGCGGACAAGCCGCTTGCCACACTGATCACCGAAGAAACCGATCGCATCACGGGCCTCGTCGATCGCATGGAACGCTTCGGCGAAGTGAAACACTACGCCCGCAGGTCGGTGAACATCCACGCGGTGCTCGAGCGCGTGAAACAATTGGGTGAGACGAGTTTTGCAAAGGACCTTCATTTCCTTGAAGACTATGACCCCTCGTTGCCGCCGGTGCTGGGCCATCGGGATGAGCTGGTGCAGCTCTTTCTCAATCTCACAAAGAACGCGGCGGACGCCATGGAAGGTCGCGTGGGCGGCAAGATCACCTTCCGCACGGCCTACCATTCGGGCATGAAACTTTCCGTACCGGGCTCAATGAGCGGCGCGAGCCTGCCCATCGAAATCACTGTTACCGACAACGGGCCCGGTATCCCAGAGGACCTGCTGCCCATCATCTTTGATCCCTTCATAACGTCCAAGCGCAAGGGGCAGGGGCTTGGCCTCGCGCTCGTTGCCAAGATCGTGGGCGAACATGGCGGCGTCATCGAATGCAGTTCGGAACCCGGCTGCACCCAGTTCCGCGTACTCCTGCCCATGGCCGCCGAAGGCGCCAATGAGAACAACGAGGACGATAGCGATGGCCGGTAACACGATCCTGGTAGCGGATGATGATGCGGCAATTCGCACGGTTCTGACTCGCGCGCTTGAGGGGCAGGGCTACAAAGTGCGGACGGCGAACACGGTCAGTTCGCTTTTGACATTGGCCGAGTCCGCCCCGACCGACCTCATCATTACTGACGTCTACATGCCGGACGAAAGCGTGCTCGACGTGCTGCCGCATATCAAAGCCGCGCAGCCGGATGTGCCGCTGATCGTCATGAGCGCGCAAAGCACTTTGCGCATGGCGATCGATGCAACGGCGCATGGCGCCTATGAGTATCTCGCAAAACCTTTCGACCTTGATGAGATGCTCGGCGTTGTGGAACGCGCCCTCGCCGGGCGGGGCGCGAAGGCGGCGGACCAATCGGAACTTCGCGCGGATGCGGAGGAGATGCCGCTTATCGGGCGCTCGCCTGCGATGCAGGAGGTTTATCGGACGCTTGCGCGCCTGATGCCGACGGGCCTTACGGTGCTCATCACCGGCGAGTCCGGTACGGGCAAGGAACTCATCGCTCGCGCGCTGCACCAGATGGGGCCGCGCAAGGCCGCGCCGTTCTCTGCTGTCAACATGGCGGCGATCCCGCGCGAGCTGATCGAAGCCGAATTGTTTGGGCACGAAAAAGGCGCCTTCACGGGTGCCACCGAGCGCGGAGTGGGGCGGTTCGAGCAAGCCCATGGCGGCACGCTGTTTCTGGACGAGATCGGCGACATGCCCTTTGAGGCGCAGACGCGATTGCTCCGTGTGCTCCAGGAAGGGGAGATCACCCGCGTGGGCGGGCGCGCGCCAATCAAGGTGGATGTACGCATTGTCGCCGCCACCCACCGCGACTTGCGGCAACTGATCGCCAAGGGTGATTTCCGCGAAGACCTTTATTATCGCATCAATGTGGTGCCGGTTCGCCTTCCGCCCTTGCGCGACCGGCTGGATGACATTCCCGATCTTGCCGCGCACTTTTTTGAACGAGCGGCGGAGCAGGGCCTGCCGAAGAAGAGCCTCGACCCCGCAGCGCAGACGCTGCTCAAGGAACATAATTGGCCGGGCAATGTGCGCGAGCTTGAAAACCTCGTGCGGCGCATGGCGGCGCTCTACAGCGAAGAGGTCATTGGGCCGGAGATCGTCAAACGCGAGCTCGCACAATCGGCGGCGGCGGGGCCAGGGGCGTCGGGTTTCGCGCCCGCCGGATCAGAGCAGGAAACCCTGTCGGAATCCGTTGAGCGCCACCTCAAGCGGTTTTTCGACCGGCACGGCAGCGATTTGCCCGCCGCGGGTCTTCATGACCGGATTATCCGGGAAGTCGAAAAACCCCTGATTGAGCTCTCTTTGCGCGCCACCGGGGGCAATCAGATCAAGGCGGCGGACCTTTTGGGCATTAACCGAAACACCCTCCGCAAGAAGATCAAAGATTTAGATATTCAAGTGATCCGCGGCACAAAGTAGTGATGCTTAACGGCAACATAGTGATTGATTTGCACAGCATTTGGCCTCACTCTACCGCCGATCGTCGCTGATCGTTGCACATAAGTCGCGCTGCCCGGAGATTCTGTGGCAAGCGAGCCGATTGTGCGGGGACTGGCGACCCGGCAGTGCAGAGGGCAGCTTGAAAGACAATCGGACAGGCAGCGCGGGGCGACACATGCTCCAGCCCGAATGGGCCGGCCGGCTTCGCGGCGGGGTCATCCTTGCCGCTGGTCTGGCGCTGGCCGCCGGGGCGTCCTTTGTCATCACCTATCTCGTCTACAATGACATTATCGACATCGGTGATACGGGCCTTGTGATCCGTCTGCTGGCGCTGGTGGATTTCGTTCTTGGCATTTCGCTGGTTGCCTTGATTGCATGGACCCTGGTGCGGTTTTTTCTCGCGCGGCAACGGGGTCATTCGGGGTCGCGTCTTCATGTGCGTTTGGCAGGCACCTTTAGTGCCATCGCCATTATTCCGGTGATTGTTGTGGCGGCCTTTTCCGTCATTACATTCAACCTCAGCCTTGAATCCTGGTTCAATGATCGGGTTCAAAACGTTCTGACCCACAGCCTTGAAGTGGCTCAGGCCTATGAGCAGGAACACCGCTATATCTTGAGCCTTGATGCCATCGCGATGGCCACGGACCTCAACGATGCCAAGCCTTTGTTTGATGCAAGCCCGCTTCAGTTCAGCGAGTATCTGGGAAGGCAGGCGCAATTGCGCACGATCTCTGGCGCTTTTGTTTTGCAGTCAGATGGATCTGTGCTGGCGCGCGCAACCGCTGATAGAGGCCCCCGCATGAGGACGCCGCCGCCGGGCGCCTTTGAAACCGCGCGGGACGGGCGACCGCTTATCCTGGCGGGGCAAGACAATATGGTCATCGCCCTGATCAAGCTTGATCAGTTTGACGATGCCTATCTCTATATCGGGCGCCCCGTGGTGCCCGCGGTCATCCAGTTGCTGCGCACCGCGAATGAATCCCAAAGCGAATATCTCGCCGCTGTGGAAAATCGCGGCGCGATCCTTCTGGTTTTCGCCCTTGGCTTTACCGTTGTCGCGCTTCTTATTCTCCTCTTTGCCGTTTGGACCGGGCTGACGGCTGCGGGGCGCATTGTCTCGCCCATCGGGCGACTTGTGGGTGCGGCGGAACGGGTGTCCGAGGGGGACCTGTCCGCTCGGGTTGAAGTAGGCCGCGAAGATGATGAGATCGCCACCCTGGGCCGGGCCTTCAACCGCATGACAGGGCAGATCCAGACCCAGCGGGACGAGCTGATCGAAGCGAACCGCCAATACGACCGCCGTCGCCGCTTTACAGAAGCCGTCCTTGCCGGGGTGACCGCGGGGGTGATCGGCCTCGACGCGCAAGGGCGCATTACCATTACGAACCGTTCCGCTCTCTGGCTGCTTGATCGCGAACGGGACGAATTGGTGGGCGATGCGCTGACCGAGGCCGTGCCGGAGATGGCGCCGTTGGTTGCCGAAGCCATGCATAGCGAAGAAACGCGCGCGCAAGGTGAGATCGAGATCGATATCGGCGGTCGCACACGGAATCTTACTGTCCAGGTGACAGGCGAAGCAGGCGTCGGGGAAGAAACCGAAGACGGTGCGGCCAAGGGCTATGTTGTGACCTTTGACGATGTGACCGATCTAGTCTCCGCCCAGCGCATGTCGGCCTGGGCCGATGTGGCGCGCCGCATTGCGCATGAGATCAAAAATCCGCTCACACCGATTCAATTGTCTGCGGAGCGCCTGCGCCGCAAGTATAAGGACGAGATCACCACCGACCCCCATGTCTTTAACCAATGCACCGATACGATCATTCGTCAGGTCGAAGACATTGGTCAGATGGTGGACGAATTCTCAGCCTTCGCACGCATGCCCGAGGCAGTGCTGAAACCGCAGGATATTGGCGAGGTCGTGCGCGAGGCGGTGTTCCTACAGCACGTTGCCTTCAAGGATACGAAGATCGAGGCGGATCTTCCCACAGATCATATGATCGCCAATTGTGATGCGCGGCAACTTCACCAAGCGCTCATCAATTTGATCAAGAATGCCGCCGAAGCGGTGGAAACGCGCCGCAAGGCAGAAAATGCGCCGGACCTGAAAGGGCATGTGCTGGTGCGGCTGCGCATGGTTGCGGGCGCACCGGAGGTTGAGATTATCGATAATGGCTGCGGCCTGCCGAAGGAACAACAGCATCGGCTGGCCGAGCCCTATGTCACGACACGCGAGAAGGGAACCGGTATCGGGCTCGCCATCGTGAAAAAGATCATGGAGGACCACGGTGGGGCGTTGGTTCTTGAAAATGCACCGCCGGACGCGGTGACAGGGTGGGACCGCGTTGGCGCGCGTATCCGGCTCGTCTTCCCTGTGTGGAAACGGGAAGCGGCCGATGCGCCACAGGAACACGCGGAACCAATGGGGATGAAAGCAGGGGAATAAAGTTATGGCGTCAGACATTCTGGTCGTAGATGATGAAGCGGATATCCGGGACTTGATCTCGGGCATTCTCGAAGACGAGGGCTATTCGACGCGGCTTGCGTCGGACAGTGACAGCGCCCTCGCGGAGATCGAGAGCCGCATGCCATCGCTAGTGGTGCTCGATATCTGGCTGCAGGGCAGTCGGCTCGACGGGCTCCAGATCCTTGAGAAGATCAAGGAGACCCATCCAGACTTGCCCGTCGTGATAATCTCCGGCCACGGGAATGTGGAAACGGCTGTCGCGGCCATCAAACGTGGCGCCTATGATTTTATCGAGAAGCCCTTCAAGGCGGACAAGCTGGTGTTGATTGTTCACCGCGCGCTGGAAACGGCAAAGCTGCGCCGGGAAAACACCGAACTCAAAATGAAGGCGGGCAGTAATGCAGAGCTGATTGGCGAATCCTCCGCCATCGCTCAGGTGCGCCAAATGATTGAGCGTGTGGCGCCGACGAATAGCCGCGTTCTGATTTCTGGCCCCCCGGGCAGCGGCAAGGAAGTCGCCGCCCGTCTGCTGCATGCCAAATCGCGCCGGACGCAAGGCCCATTTATTGCGATCAATGCGGCGACCATTGCGCCCGACCGAATGGAGGTGGAACTCTTTGGCGTCGAGGCGAGCGGGGAGCAGCCGCATAAGGTGGGCGTGTTTGAACAAGCCCATGGCGGCACGCTCTATCTCGACGAAATTGCGGACATGCCGCTCGAGACCCAAAGCAAGATCTTGCGTGTGCTTGTAGAACAAAACTTCGAGCGCGTGGGCGGCAGCCCCAAGGTGCAGGTGGATGTGCGTGTGATGAGCTCCACCAGCCGCGATCTGCGCCGCGCCATCGATGAGGGTATCTTCCGCGAAGACCTGTTCCACCGTCTGAACGTTGTGCCCCTGCATGTGCCCGCATTGGCGGATCGCCGGGAAGACATCCCGGAGCTCGTACAGCATTTCATGGGGCAGTTCACATCTTCCTCGGGTCTGCCGTCGCGCCGCATCGGTGACGATGCGCTCGCCGCGCTTCAGGCCCACGACTGGCCGGGGAATGTGCGCCAGCTGCGCAATATTGTGGAGCGGCTTTTGATCCTCGCCACGCAAGATGTGGAAGATGTGATCACAGCCGACCTGCTTCCCGCCGAGGTGGGGTCGGGTTCGCCGACGCTGTCAAATGGGGGGCAGACGGAACACATCATTTCCTTGCCCCTGCGGGAGGCGCGCGAAGCCTTCGAACGGGAGTACCTTATGGCGCAGATCAAGCGATTCGGCGGGAACATCTCGCGGACCGCTTCTTTCATCGGGATGGAGCGTTCCGCGCTTCACCGTAAACTCAAGTCCCTGGGCGTTAACACGGGGAGCCGGTCGAGCGGCGCGCATGCGTAATCGCGCGCGGGTGCCGGGAGGAAACATATGAAGATCATCATTTGCGGCGCTGGGCAGGTCGGCTCCGGCATCGCCCGCCAACTCGCCGTCGAAAACAATGACGTAACGGTCATCGACCAGTCGGCGGAGCTGGTGCAATCCCTTCAGGAACAGATCGACGTGCGCGGCATCGTGGGCCACGGCGCACACCCGGATGTTCTCGACCGGGCGGGGGCGTCGGAATCCGACATGCTAATCGCCGTGACCTTCTATGATGAAGTGAACATGGTCGCCGCGCAGATCGCGCACTCGCTTTTCCGCGTGCCGATGAAGATCGCGCGGGTTCGCGCGCAAAGCTATCTCAACCCCATGTGGCAGGACCTGTTCAGCCGCGACCACATGCCCATCGACGTGATCATTTCACCGGAACTCGAAGTGGGCCGCAGTGTGCTGCGCCGCCTTGAAATCCCCGGCGCGTTTGAATCCGCCAGTTTTGCGGATGGGCTTATCCAGGTCGTGGGCGTGCGCATTGAGCACGACACGCCGATTGTCGATACGCCGTTGGAACAATTGACCGAGCTATTTCCCGATCTTCAGGCGGTGGTGGTGGGGATCGTGCGTCATGGCGCGCTATTCGTGCCCACGCGCCGGGACCAGATGATTATCGGCGACGAGGTCTATTTCGTTAGCGCGAGAGAACACGTGGCGCGGACGCTCGATTTGTTCGGCCATCAGGAACCCGCCGCCCGGCGTGTGATCGTGGTGGGCGGGGGCAATATCGGGGTCTTTGTGGCCAAGGAACTTGAAGAACGCCCAGGCATGCGCGTGAAGCTGATCGAAGCGGACAAGCGCCGCGCTGAAAATGCCGCCGATCAACTCAACCGGACCGTTGTGTTCAACGGCAGCGGTCTCGACAGCTCAATCCTGCGCGAGGCAGGTATCCATGATGCGGAAAGCATCGTGGCGCTCACCAATGATGACAAAGTCAACATTCTGACGGCAGTGATCGGCAAACAGCTCGGCTGTAAAAAGGCGATGACGCTGATCAACAACCCGGACTTCGGCGCCATCGTGCCGAGCCTGGGGATTGATACCTCGCTCGATCCACGCGCGACGACGGTGTCGACGATCCTGCAGCATGTGCGCCGGGGCCGCATCCGGCGGGTGCATTCCATTCGCGGCGGTGCGGCGGAAGTGATTGAGGCCGAGGCGCTGGAAACCTCGCCCCTCGTGGGCAAGCCCTTGCGGGAAACCAACCTGCCGGACGGGGCGCTGGTCGGCGCCATTGTGCGCGGCGGGGAGGTGATGGTGCCGCGGGGCGACACGGTGATCGAGGCAGGCGACCGGGTCGTGCTCTTCGTCGAACAATCGGTGGTGCGCAAGGTCGAACGGATCGTCCGCGTGGGCATCGAGTACTTCTGATCATGCGCTTCGCCGCGGTCTTTTTCACACTCGGTCTTTTCCTTCTTGTGCTTGGGGCGCTTGCCACCTTTCCCGCGCTCATGGCGTTGGTGCAGGGTGAGCTTGCGTTGGGTGCGGAGTTTCTTGGAACCGCCTTGCTCTCGGCCTTTGTAGGGGGCGGGTTGGTTATTGCCCTTGGCGGCCCGCGCCGCCGGTCCGGCGTGCGCGAAGCGGTGCTGCTTCTTCTGCTCGCCTGGACCGTCTTGCCGGCTTTCGCCGCCATTCCCGCTTATCTGTCCGGCTGGCCCGGCGATCTGGCTGAAGCCTATTTCGAAGCGGTCTCGGCGCTTACGACCACAGGGGCGACCCAATATCAGGAAGCCTCTGGCGCGCCGCAGGCAATCCTGCTTTGGCGGTCGCTGCTCCACTGGATTGGCGGGCTCGGGGGGCTGCTCGCCGCCGCCGCCGTGCTGACCGGCGTAACGCCCACGGCGCTGCCGGTGCAGGGGGTGATTGTTCCTCATCTGGAACGGGATGCCCTCGTTGCCCGCCTGATGCCCATCGGGATTGTGCTCGCGCCTGCTTATCTGTTGCTGACTTTGCTCATCGTTATTTTGCTGCTCATCACGGGTCTTTCGCCTTTTGATGCCATTTGCCTGGGCTTTTCCGCCATTGCCACGGGGGGGACATCGGCGGGTGGTCCTGACATCAGCCTCTTTGGTTTCGCCCCGGTCGAGGTGGTGGTCCTTCTGGCGGTTACCCTGGGCGCCATCAGTTTCGCGACGCATACCTCTGCGCTGCGGGGCAATGTGAAGGCCTATGTTCGCGACCCGGAGGTCATCGCGCTTTTTGTCGTCGCCCTTGGCGCGCTGGTGCTGCTCTGGCTCTTGGGGCAGGCCGCCAATTGGCCTGACGCCTTTCAGATCATCTCGCTGGTGACGACATCTGGCTATGTGCATGAAGGGGCGATCGGCGCGCTGCCACCCGCGCTCATCTTCACGCTGATCCTCTTGGGCGGGTCGATCATTTCGACGGCCGGGGGCATCAAGATGATGCGGCTTGTGATCCTGTGGCGCCAAAGCCGGAAGGAGCTGCAACATCTCGCGCACCCCAACAGCGTTTCGCGGGCGCAAGTTCAGGGCCGCAATCTGACCGCCGATATGGTGGAGCCGGTTTGGATCTATTTTATTGCCCTGACCACGGCAATTACGGGTCTTGCCCTATTTTTGTCCCTAAGCATGGCCAATTTCGAATGGGCGGCGGGGGCATCCGTCGCCATGTTGGCGAACACGGGCCCCTCGTTGCACCTTGCCTTTCCCGATGCCCCGGGCTATGGCGAATTTGGCGCGGGCGCACTGATTGCCATGAGTTTTGGAATGATCTTGGGACGGATCGAGATCCTCGCCCTGCCGATTCTGCTGACGGGATCGTTCTGGCGTTACTGAGGCCGAAGAAAAAGGACCACAAGCCCCATGCCTCGCGTTAGTTACGTCAATGGCCGTTTTGTGCCGCATTCGGAAGCCGCCGTTCATGTGGAAGATCGCGGCTATCAGTTTTCCGATGCCATCTACGAGGTCTGGGGCGTCGCGGGCGGCAAGCTCATCGACTTTGACCTGCATCTAGACCGCATGGAGCGTTCCTTGGGGGAGCTGCGCATTCCCGAGCCCATGAGCCGCGCGGCGCTGTCACTGCTTGTCAAGGAAATGGTGCGCCGGAACAAGCTGAAGCACGGCATGGTCTATCTGCAGATCAGCCGCGGCGTCGCACCGCGCGATCATGCCTTTCCAACCAAGCCCGTTACTCCTGCCGTCGTCATGACGGCAAAGCACCTGCCCACGACCTACTATGAAGGGAAAGTCGCGAAGGGCATCAAAGTCATCACCGTCCCCGACATCCGCTGGGCGCGACCTGACATCAAGACGGTCTCTCTGCTTGGGAATGTGCTCGCCATTCAGGCGGCACGGGATGCCGGTGTCGATGACGCCTGGCAGGTGGACCGCGAGGGTTTCATCACCGAGGGCAGCCGGTCCAATGCCTGGATCGTTGACGCGGACGGAAACCTCGTCACCCGAAAGGCGGACACCTCGATCCTCAATGGTATCACGCGCCGGGTGATTATCAGCCTGGCGGAGCAAGAAGGGCGCAAGATTATCGAGCGGCCCTTTACCGTCGAAGAGGCCAAATCCGCGAGGGAAGCCTTCCAGACGTCCGCGTCCGCCATGGTCCTGCCAGTGGTGGAAATCGACGGTCAGCCTGTGGCCAACGGCGCGCCGGGCTCCGTGGCCCTGGCGGTGCGTGAATTTTATTTGAAAGGCTCCGTTGCCGGGTGATTTTTGAATTTGGGCCATCTATGACTATATCTATGAGGATAGGCCGCAAATGACCGGCGGCCGGCGCCCGGGGGCCAGACCCCGTGGGCGACGATAACAAGAACAGGGAAGACCAATGGCCAGTGACAAGAGCCCAAACCTGCAAGACACGTTTCTCAACTATGTCCGCAAGCAAAAGATTCCGCTGACCGTCTTTCTGGTCAATGGTGTAAAGCTGCAGGGCGTGATTACCTGGTTCGACAATTTCTGTGTCCTCCTGCGCCGTGATGGCCATTCGCAACTTGTCTACAAGCATGCGATTTCGACCATTATGCCGGGCGGCCCCGTGCAATTGTTTGAACCGGAAACAGAGGTGGATTGACCCGTCACGGGCATCCCTAAATTTTGACAGCAGATACGACTTTTACATTTGAGAGCGGCGGCCCCCAGACGGGCGCGCGGACGATTGTCATCGTGCCCGACATCAAGGCGGCGCGCGACCACTACAGCCGTACCCCCGAGGCGCGGCTTGAGGAAGCTGTGGGTCTGGCGCAAGCCATCGACCTTGAGGTGGTTCATGCCGCCGTTGCGCCGCTGGGCAAAGTGACGTCGGCGACATTGCTCGGCTCGGGCAAGGTCGAGGAGATTGCGACCCTGACTCATGACCTGGATGTGGCGCTGGTCGTGATGGACGGGGAGCTGAGCCCCGTGCAACAGCGTAACCTGGAACGCGCGTGGAAGTGCAAGGTGCTCGACCGTACCGGGCTGATCCTCGAAATTTTTGGCGCGCGGGCGCAGACCCGCGAAGGCACGTTGCAGGTGGAGTTGGCGCACCTGACCTATCAGAAGGGCCGGCTTGTGCGGAGCTGGACCCACTTGGAACGGCAACGGGGCGGGCTCGGGTTTATTGGCGGTCCCGGTGAAACGCAGATTGAGGCCGACCGTCGCGCCCTGCAAGACCGCATCGACAAGATCAAGAAGCAGCTTGAGAAGGTGACGCGCACTCGCGAAGTAAACCGTGCGACGCGCACCAAGGTGCCTTATCCGGTGGTCGCGCTCGTCGGCTATACCAACGCCGGTAAGTCCACGCTGTTCAATCGCCTGACCGGTGCGAGTGTGGTGGAAGAAGACATGCTCTTTGCTACGCTCGACCCCACCATGCGCGCGATTAAATTGCCCAAGGGCCAACAAGTCATTTTGTCCGATACGGTGGGCTTTATCTCCGACCTGCCGACGCAGCTGATCGCGGCCTTCCGCGCAACCTTGGAAGAAGTGCTCGCCGCCGATGTGTTGCTGCATGTGCGCGATGCTTCCAGCCCCTCAACGGAGGCGGAACGCGGTGACGTGCTCAAGGTGCTGACGGAACTTGGTATCGGTGAGGATGATGAGCGCGTCATCATCGAAGTGATGAACAAGGCCGATGCGCTGCCCGCCGATCAGGCGGAGGTTTTGGCAAACGCCTGTGACCGGTCTTCGCCCAATGCACCTATGGTGCTGGTCTCCGCGCTTAAGGGCACCGGCATGGACGGGCTGCTCGGCGTCATTGAGACCGCTCTCGAACGTGGTCGTGAAGTCGTTGATCTCGATCTTGGCCCAGAAGAGGGGGAGGCCATGGCCTGGCTCCATTCCCATGCGGATGTGCTGGCCAGCCGCACTGACGACGAAGGCCACAGTTTCCTCCGGGTGCGCATTGCGCCGGGGGAACTCGGCCGCTTCCGCAAACGGTTTGAGGCGCCCCGTGTCGTGGCGCGAGCGGCGGATTAGAGGCTGTATGGTTGATCCGGAAAAAGTTGCCGCGCTGATCAAAGAAGTCGCCGCCGAGGAGGTGACGCCCCGTTGGCGGAACCTCAAGGATCATGAGGTGCGCGATAAGACCAAAGGCGACCCCGTTACCGAAGCCGACCTTGCCACCGAGCGCCGCCTGACCGCTGCTTTTCGCGACATGATCCCCGGCTCTCTGGTGGTGGGGGAGGAGGGTGTGCACGAGGATCGCTCGCTCCTTTCCCATCTGGATCAGGATGAACCGGTATGGGTGATCGACCCGGTTGACGGCACTAAAAACTTTACTGAAGGCACGGAACTCTTCGCCGTCATGGTGGCACTGGTGCAAAAAGGCGCGCCGAAGGCGGCCTGGATTTATGCGCCTGCGTCGGACGAGATGACCATTGCGGAGGTGGGCGGCGGTGCTTTTCTCAACGGCGCGAAGCTCAAGGGCCGCAAAGCGCCGGAGCGCGCGGGCGACATGCACGGCGCCATCCACTGCAAATATCTCGAAAGGCCGGTGCGGGACGAAGTGCTCATCCATATGGGCGCCTTCAAGAGCAATGAGGAGCTTTATTGCTCCGGGCTCACTTATGTGCAAATTGCGCGCGGCATTCTCGACCATGCGCTCTATTGGCGCGCGAACCCTTGGGATCACATCATGGGCGCGCTGATCGTGGCCGAAGCTGGCGGTCGGTCAGCCTATCTCGATGGCGAGACCTATAAGGCCCAGGCCAAGGACAAGCGCGGGCTCATCGCCGTAGCCGACGCCCCTGCGTGGGAGCTCGTCCACAAGACATTGTTCCCCAAAGGCGTGCCGTCCTGACCCCCATTGTCAATCCGGGCGTTACATGAGCCCAAAGCCAAGGGCTTTGGAGGCGATGTGTTAGACCCGGAATCTCGCGGATCGTGCTGTGGGCAAGATTCCGGGTTCCTCGCTATCGCTCGGCCCCGGAATGACGTTTTGAGAGGCGGCTACTTCGGATCGAACGCCTTCGCGGCTTCCCAGTGTGCGTCCAGTTCGGTGATCGAAAGATCTTCCAGGCGTTTGCCGGCCTTTCCAGCCTCGGCTTCGATGTAGCGCCAGCGCGAGGCGAATTTGCGGTTGGTGCCGGCGAGGGCGGCTTCCGGATCGACGCCGTACTTGCGGCAAAGGTTGGCTACCACAAACAGCACGTCGCCGAGTTCGTCCTGTATCGCTGCCTTGTCTCCGCTGGCGGCAGCTTCCTTCACCTCGCCAATTTCTTCCTCAAGTTTGGCATAGACCGTTTCCGGCGACTGCCAGTCAAAGCCCACGCGGGCCACACGCTTGGTGATTTTTTCGGCGCGAGTGAGGGCGGGAAGGGCTTTGGGCACGTCGTCGAGCAGGCTCGTAGCCTTCGCGGCTTTGCGTTCCGCGGCCTTGATCTCTTCCCAGTTGCGGGTCTGGGCTTCAGCGGAGGCGATATCTGCTTCACCAAAAACATGAGGGTGCCGCCGCAACATCTTCTCAGATATCGATTTTACAACTTCATGGAAGTCAAAGCTTCCCGCTTCCTCGGCCATGCGCGCGTGATAGACCACCTGAAAAAGCAGGTCCCCCAGCTCCCCTTTGAGGCCCGCCATATCGCCTTCATGGATCGCGTCCGCGACCTCATAGGCTTCCTCGATGGTGTAGGGAGCAATGGTGGCGAAGGTCTGTTCCAGATCCCAGGGGCAGCCGCCGTTTGGGTCGCGCAGGGCAGCCATAATCTCCAGAAGCCCCTCAATGGAGCCGGGGTCCTTGGGTGGCGGTTTGGCCATGAAATATCCTCCTGCTAGTCGGCAGGCTGATCTTCTATCTCACCGCGTGGCGGGCTGATACCCGTCATGGAATCGATGGCGCCATGATCCCCGTGCTCGCGCTGTTTTTTGTCGATGGCAGCGCGCAGTTTTTCCTGTTCGGACTGATCGAGCGGAAAATTCCAGATGAGAGCCGCACCCAGCCCATAGACGGCCATGGGGAAGAAGACGAACATCAGGCCAATGGCGTTGATGGAGCCCGGCGTATTGTCAGCCCCCAGCGTCGGGTCAAAGCCGACAACGCCGAGGAGGGTGAGCGTCACGCCCACGGCCAGCGCGGCACCGACCTTGCTGGTCATGGTGAGTAGGCTGAAATAGAGCCCCGTGCGTTCCTGCCCTGAATGCAGCAGGTCATAGTCGCGCACGTCCGCCATCATGGAGCGGAGCAGGAACGGCCCCGCGCCATAGGCGAGCCCGTAAAGCACATTGAGCAAGAGAACTACAGGGAAGGGCGCATGGGGTGAGATGAGGTAGGTCGCAAGGATCACGCAGGCATAGATAAACCCGAAAGCCAGCGCCCGGTGTTTGCCGATGCGATAGGAAATGTTGATCCAGAACGGCACGCCCACAAAGGCCGCCACGAAATAGAGCAGCAGGATCCGGCTCGCCCATTCGCCATAGCCAACGTAATAGGCGATGAACCAGATATAGAGCGCGCCGGACACGCTGGGCCCGAAGCCCGCGATGATGTCCACCAGCAAGAGGCGCTTCACGGCCGAATTGGTCTTGAGCACGGTCCAGATCTGTTTCCACTCGATCTGGGGCTGTTCCTTCACCTTGCGTTCGCCCACCAGGCTGACGGCGAAGGCCACGGTGATGGGCAAGAGGATGATCACGAACCAGCCCATGGAGGCGATCTTGTCCCGTCCCACGGCGCGCTGACCTTCGTTTTCGGTCGCGGCCTCGGCGACCATTACGGCGGCTTCCTCGCTGCTTGCGATGGATTCCGGGGCCGTGTCGATGGCGGCTTGCTCAATCGCTTGCGGTGCGGGCTCATCGGCGGTGTTTGCACCCGCAATCTCGATCATGGCGGGCAGGGCGAGCACGGTGAACATGCCCAGCACAAGCGCAAACTCGCGCCAGCCCTGAACCCGGCTTCGTTCGTGATAATCGGGCGTCAGCTCCGCGCCCCAGGAAATATGCGAGATGGTGAGCAGCGTGTACCCCACGTAAAGCACAAACATCCACACCAGCAGATGCATAAGGCCCACATCCTGTGGCGGCATGAACAACTGCCACGCGGCAAAGACCATGATGGGCACCGACATAACGATCCAGTGGCGGCGGCGGCCCCAGCGGGTGGGATAGCGGTCCGACAGAAGGCCCATGATCGGGTCGGTAAAGACATCCCAGAAGCGCGCGAGCATAAAAATCGTGCCCACGGTCGCAACGGTCAGGCCCGCCTGTTCGGCATAGAACGCGGGCAGATAGACGGCGATGGGAAGCCCGAGGGCGGAGTTGGGAATGGACGGGGCGGCATAGGCGGCGATCTGCCACCGTTTGAGATGAAACGTACTCATGCGCTGTGCTTGGCCCCTTTTGGTCCCGATGGTTCCCAGGTCTTTCCCAACCAACCCGCCGAGCGTTCGCCGCGATGGTTTGACGAAATGTCAGCGGGTCCACGATTGCGGATTGGGCACTGGATGTCTAGGGCCGGTCGGGCGCACATATGGGTCACGTGGCGGAACCCCGCCACCATTGACTTGGGTGCGCTCGCGCCGTTTATAGCGCTCCCATACGAGTGCAACGGGGCGGCGAAGACCGACATGAAAAAAGCGCTGATCACCGGCGTCACAGGCCAAGACGGGTCGTACTTGGCAGAACTCCTCCTTGAAAAAGGCTATGAAGTTCATGGCGTTAAGCGCCGCTCTTCATCCTTTAATACGGGGCGGGTGGATCACCTCTACGTGGACCCCCACGAAAGCGCGACCAACTTCCACCTGCATTATGGCGACCTTTCCGACGCAACAAACCTGATGCGGCTGATCCAGGAGGTGCGCCCGCACGAGATCTACAATCTCGCGGCACAGAGTCACGTTCACGTCAGTTTCGAGACCCCGGAATACACCGCCAACGCGGACGGGCTGGGGCCCTTGCGCATTCTCGAGGCAATCCGGCTGTTGGGGCTGGAGGGCGAAACACGGTTCTATCAGGCCAGCACGTCGGAGCTCTATGGCAAGGCGCTGGAGAGCCCGCAAACGGAAACCACGCCGTTCTATCCGCGCAGCCCTTACGGGATTGCGAAACTCTACGGTTACTGGATCACCGTGAACTATCGCGAGGCCTACGGCATCCACGCCTCGAACGGCATTTTGTTCAATCACGAAAGCCCGCGCCGGGGCGAAACCTTTGTCACGCGCAAGATCACTCGCGCGGTGGCGGCGATCGAGCTCGGGTTCCAACACCAGCTGTTTCTGGGGAATCTTGATGCGCAGCGCGATTGGGGCCACGCCCGCGATTATGTCGAAGGCATGTGGCGCATTCTTCAGCAAGATGTGCCGGATGATTATGTGCTGGCGACGGGCGAAGCCCATTCGGTGCGCGAGTTTGTGGAGCTGTCATTTGCCGAGGTCGGCCGCACAATCAAATGGCAAGGTGAGGGCACGGACGAGAAGGGCGTCGATGCGAAGACTGGCGACGTGCTGGTCGCCGTCGATCCGATTTATTATCGCCCGGCGGAAGTTGAGTTTCTGCTTGGCGATGCGTCAAAGGCCAAGCGCGTGCTCGGCTGGGAGCACCAGACGAGCTTCAAGACTCTCGTGAAGGAAATGGTCGCCGCCGATCTCAAGATCGTAGCGAACGAGCACTCCAACGGGCGCGTCCTCGGCTAGCGTTTGCTTAGGGCGCTGTCGCGGTGACCACCAAAGCCATGAGCGGCATTTTGGTTGGCGCAGGCCCGAAGGCGGTCTCCAATGCGGCGCGGACTGCCTCTTGCGCTTGCTCCGGCGTCACGCCTGTATTGAGCGCGCGAATTTCATCCGCAAGTGGGTTGCCGAAGACCGCTGCATGGGCGAGCACTTCATGCGACGAAATGTGACCCGCCTTTTTCAACTCTTTGATCTTCACGTTCTTGAACCCGGCGGCCTTCAGATCGCGCTTGATTTCTTTGGGGTCGTGATAATGAAAGGGCACCTTGTAAAAGCCCGGCGCCTCGCCTGGGAAAAAGCCTTCGACCGCTTTGTGGCCCAGTCCGGCCCAGGGGTTGCCGTCCCAACTGCCCCAGGTATTGAATAAGTAGGTGCCGCCGGGTTGAAGTACCCGGCGCGCCTCGCGCAAGCTGGCGACCTTATCCGGCATGAACATAATGCCGAATTGGGATGTCACGAGATCGAAGCTGTCATCCGCCTTGGGGATCGACATGGCATCAACGACTTCGAACGAAATGTTCTCGCTTGTTTCGAATAGCGGGCTGGCAACATCAAGCATGGCCTGGTTGAGGTCCGATGCAACAATCGAAGTTGCTTTGGGCAAGGCATCGCGCAGTTTCCGTGTCACGATGCCCGTTCCGGCGGCAAGCTCTAGAACTCTCACAGGTTTTAGCGCTTTGGCACGCTTTACTAAATCGTCTGCATACGGATCAAATAGAACTGGCCCGAGGCCGTCGTTGTAGTTGCGAGGAATATCGCCAGTGAATTCTGATGCTTTGCCGGCCATAGTGGACCCCTCGGTTCAGCCGGCGGTGATTAATCCACCAGCAGTTTGATGATCTGTTCCGTCATGCGCACCATTGCATGCATATGGGGTTCTGTCTCTTTGAGCGTCGCCGGGGAGGGCGGCACATGGACAAAAAGGCAACGAGGCTCCGTATCGCTTGTGCCGGCGCGACGCAGAGCCTCGTAATAGGTGTGATTGCAGATATAGGCGCCAGCGTGGTTCGAAACGTCCACCGCAAAGCCTGTCTCGGCCAGGCGGGCCTGCATCTGGACCAGATCAAGCGTTGTTTGCAGGGCGAGGGGATCTGACACGCGGATCGCTTTGCCGCGGCGCAGGACCCCGGCGTTATCAGATATGTCCGCATCATCAATGTTGAGGGCGACGCGCTCGAGCCGGGGCCGTGGCGCGCTATCGGCGAGGCCAAGCATCAGCACCGCATGGGGGCGCAATTCATCCATCAACTCGCCAATGGAAGCGCCAGCCGCATCGTATTCAACGGGCAGAATGCGTGTCGTGAGTTTATGTGAGCCATCCCAGGCGCGTGCGACCGCTGCCACAATATCGCGGCTGGGGTTTTCCGTGTGCGTGCCAAAGGGCTCAAAGCCCGTGAGAAGGATTGTCATGGGGTAAGTCTATGCGGCCAGTAGCGTGGTGCGAAGACGATTAGTTCTGGGCGGTATTTTTGCAGTGGGGCATCATTCTGACCTTATCTCAATATAGCGCATAATTTATATTATGGTAAATAATTGGCAATATATTGAGGGTGCCAAAGGCTGCCCCTGAGATGCGCTAGACTGCGGATCATGCGCTGATTCAGACCAGGAGGCCCGTTATGTCCCTTACCACCCGCCAAACCACTATCGTTATTGCGACCGGCATCGTGCTTTGGTTCGTCGCCGCGATGGCAATTCGTTTCTTTGGCTCGTGGCTGTTTGATTTCGGCCTGAAACATATTCTCTTCTACGTACTCCTGTTCCCGATCAGTTTTCCATTCGTGCTGCTGCTGGAAAAACTCGCTGGGCTGACCAAGGACAATATTTTTGCAGGCGTTGCCGTGGCCACGATGGCGGCCTTGTTCCTGGACGGCATCGCGATTGCCTTCTTCCCGGGGTTTTACAGCCTGTCATTTGAGATCCAGCTGGCTGGCGCGGCGAGCATCCTCTGGGGCGCCGCGGTCTTCATTGCCCTCGGCTGGTGGCGCAGCCGCGGCTAAACAGCCTCAGAGCTCATGCTCCGGCGGCTGGCGCCTTGGGATCAGCTGGAAGCGCCGCCAGTGCAAGGCCCCGAGCATCAGCCCGCCAAGCCCCCCGGCAATGGCGAAATCAATCGGCGGATTGCCGGCCCAGACCTGCTGCGTTGTCAGCCAGCCCACGATCAGCCCGGCGCCCGCGCCCTGCGCCGCATAACGGCCCGCGTGGATCTCGATCCCGCTCAGCTCCGCGATGAGCGAGAACCCGGCCGCGAACGGCAGCGCCAGCCCCGCGACCAGCGGCACCAGGAATAACGCGTACCAAAAGATTGCGGTCCAACTGCGCGCCAGATTCAGGACTTCCTCGCTCTCAGAGCCAAAAATGAGTGCCGGAACCACGGCAATGACCATCAGGGCCGCCACCATGGTGACGACGGCCACAGCAAAAGCGCCGACCCATCGGACCCCGTATCCCAGATATTGGACTAAAGCCATGACTGAGCCTTTCGGGCTAAGCGACTCTATTCATTGGAGAATTCTAGCCGGTTCCCGCCCAGATCGATAGCGCCGGATTTCTGCGGTTTCCGCCCAAAAACCCGAGTGTTTGGAGGGCTGCCCTTATTCAACTATCGAGGTCATTGGTTCAATTTAATCATAGTCCTTCAGGTCTTTTTGACCTGTTTCCGCGACACTGAGGGTCAAGGACCAATCGGGGTTCCTTGCGTTTCAGGCACGGAGTTTCGCGCCATGCTTTTCCTTGGGTGGCTTTCCCATCGCTCTGCCAACCGCTCTGCCAAGAGTACGTCCCAATCCCCTCGCCCCGGTTTCGGCACCGGACTGGCGCGTTTTGCGCGCGAGGATAAGGGCGCAACGGCCGTCCTGTTTTCGGTGCTTTCAATGGTCCTCGCGGGCTCCATTGCTTTCGGCATCGACGCGGCCTCTTGGTACCAGACGGACCGCAAGCTGCAAACGGCGGCCGACATGGCGGCCATGGCGGCTGCGGCGGACGTCGCCCTGCAAAGCGCGGCGGGCTATTCCGGTGATACGGCGGAGACCGTGGCGCAATCCACCTTCACCCGTGGCGGCGTGAACATTGCGACGCTGACGAACCTTGAGGTCAACAGCCCGCCGACCTCCGGCGCCTATGCGGGCAATCCCAATGCGGTGGAAGTGATTGTCAGCCAGGACGTTCCGATCTTTTTTGCCGGACTGTTTGTTGAGTCAACGCCGCAGGCCCAGGCTCGCGCGGTGGCCCTGTCGAGCACGGATGGCGAGGTCTGCGTGCTCGCGCTTGATCGCACCCTGCCCTCGGCCATTTTGATTTCCGGCAACTCCGATGTGCAACTTGATTGCGGTATCGGCTCAAACTCCACAAATGACCGCGCCATCCTTGCCCAAGGGTCCGCCGACGTTCAGGGTACCATTGTGCGCGCCGTGGGCGGCATCGAAGACCGCGTCAACATGCAAGCCTCGCTGGCGCCCTATGCCAACCCTATCGCCAACCCTTTCGCCGACCTTACCGTTCCCGCATTCAGCGGCTGTGACAGTAACGGCGTGAGCAAAAAGCTCGTCAGCGGTAACAAGGGCAATGGCAACGGCAACAGCAACGGAAATGGAAACGGCAACGGAAATGGAAACGGCAACGGGAATGGTGGCGGTGGCGAAGAAGCTCCGCCTGTTCTGACCCCCGGCGTCTATTGCGGTGATGTCAGCCTGGGCTCGCAAAGCGAGACCACGTTCGACGCGGGCGTCTATATCTTCGACGGCGCCGACTTCATTGTGAACGGCCAGGCCAAAGTCTATGGCGACGATGTCACCTTTATCTTCACCAACAGTGGCGGCGGCGACCCCGGCGGCGTGCGGTTCAACGGCGGCTCCGACCTCCAGCTGCGCGCACCCACCAGCGGTGACTATGACGATATCCTTTTCATGCGCGACCCGAACGCGCCTGACCGCGCCGGCAGCAACAGCGACCGCTGGATCATCAATGGCAGTTCCGACCCCTGGTTCGATGGCGCGATCTATGCCCCCGGTGTGGACGTGGAACTGCTGGGCAACGCCGACCCCACGGGCGGCTGCTTTGTGATCGTCGCGGGCACGGTGACCTTTACCGGCAACGTGGATGTGCAAATGACGTGTTCCGGCACGAATACGCAGATGGCCGGCATCATCGTCACGCAGCTGGTGGAATAAGCACTAGGAAGCGTTCTAGCCCGGGCACTCGTCCATATTGCCCATCATGGCATCCCAGCGCGGTCCCTCATCGGGCCCCGGTTGGTCCTGCACACAAATCTGAAGCGTGTGGCGCGTCGTACAGACATGCGCGCCAACCGAATATGCGCGACCGTCATAAAGGCAAACGCCGTTGAGCTGGGTTTGCGTGCGCGTGACGTCGGCGCCGCCCTGGTTCGTAGAGTTCGTGACACGTTGATCCATCGGCAACACGACATTGTCTTCAGCGAAGGCAGGCGCAACGGTAAGTGCCGCGAAAACTGCGGCAGTAGCAAATATCGATTTCATCATGATCTATCCCCTTTATCGGATGCGCCAATCCTATGGCTGAGCCTCAGGGGCAGTCAACTTGGAGTTGATACAAGATGCTGCAATGCAACGCGCCTAGGTATGGACCACCATGCCGTCGTAGGCCGGCTCAACATGGCCCGGTAGTTCGCCGCGCAAAGTCTCGTAGTCGAGATCCACGTGCAGGTTCGTGAGCACGCCCCGTTTCACCTTTGCGCGGTCGAGCCACTGAAGCGCGGTCTCCACATTCGCATGGCTCGGGTGGCGCGTGTAACGCAATGCGTCGACGATCCAGGTGTCGAGCCCCTCAAGGCGCGGCCAGCTTTCTTCCGGGATGTCATGGGCGTCGGACGTATAGGCGATGTTGCCAAAGCGGAACCCAAGCGACCGGATGTGCCCATGCTCTTGCCAGAACGGTGTGATGGTCAGCGGCCCACCCGGGCCCTCGATTGAAAAGCTGTCACTGTCAACATCGATCACATGAGGTTCGAGGATCGGCGGATAGCCCGATCCCTTTGGCGTGACGAAGCAATAGTCGAAGCGAGTTTCAAGGATGCTCAACGTGCGCCGGTCCGCCCAGACCGGCACGCGCTTCATCATGTTGATGGCGATCATGCGCAGGTCATCAATGCCGTGGCTCTGGTCCGCGTGCTCATGGGTAAAGATGACGCCATCAAGGCGGCCGACATTGGCATCCAGCAATTGCTCGCGCATGTCTGGGGATGTGTCCACGAGGACGGAGGTGGTCGCCTCGCCCTCACCCCGCTCCACCAGGATTGAACAGCGTCGTCGCCGGTTCTTGGGATTGGCGGGGTCGCACGCGCCCCAGTTCCCGCCGATGCGCGGCACGCCGCCAGAGGACCCGCAGCCAAGGATGGTAATGCGGAGGGTCATGCTGGCCGTTCCACCTTACTGAACAACTCAAAAAAGTTTGTCGTCGTCGCTGTTTCAATCTGGCCTACGGGCACGCCTTTGATTTCGGCAAGCTTTTCGGCCGTGTGGCGCACGAAAGATGGCTCGTTCGTCTGGCCACGATGCGGTACAGGTGCAAGGTAAGGCGCATCGGTTTCCACAAGCATCCGCGTGAACGGCACTTCCGATGCAATGGCGCGCAGCTCGTCCGCTTTTTTGAACGTGATAATGCCTGAGAGAGAAATGTAACCGCCGAGCGCAAGCGCGCGGCGCGCAAGTTCCGGGCCGCTGGAAAAGCAATGGAGCAGAATGGGAAAGGCGCCCTCTTTCGTTTCCTCTTCGAGGATTTCGGCCATGTCTTCGTCCGCGTCGCGGGAATGGATGATCAGCGGCAGTCCGGTCTCACGGCTCGCGCGGATGTGCTCGCGAAAAGCGCGCTTCTGTAAATCGCGAGGGCTGTGATCGTAAAAATAATCGAGCCCCGTCTCGCCGATGCCCACCACCTTGGGGTGTTCGGCAAAGCGCATGAGTTCTTCCGCGCTGGTTTGCGGCTCGCTTTCGGCCTCGTGCGGATGAATGCCGACGGAACACCAGACGCGCTCATAGTCCTCCGCAATCCTCAGCACGCGCTCGAATTGGGTGACCTTTGTGCAGATGGTGACCATGGTGCCCACGTTCGCCTCATCCGCACGCGCCAGCACATCGTCGAGATGTTCGCGCAGTCCGTCGAAATCGAGATGGCAATGACTGTCTACGAACACTCAGGCCGCCTTTCCGCGTGCGATGTCCTGCAGCATGAAGATGGCGTTCAGGAACATCTGCTTTCTGTCCATGGTCAACGCCTCGCCGCGCGCAAAATGATGCGCGATGTCGTTCCAGGCCGTGGCCCAGGCATCGGCGCTGGTGCCTCGTGCAAGGGTCAACATGCGGCTGCCCTCTCCCACAACGATATCGGTCCCGGGGTCGCCCAAGGCAAGGGCACGGGCGACGCGGCCTGTCCAGCGCACCACCATGTCGGTGCCGGCGCGCCATGTGTCATCCGCCCCGCGTTTGGCCACCGCATCGGCCAGCTTGTGCAGCGCGCGGATATCGGGGTTCGGCAGCGCGCCGAGCACGCCTTCGACTTCTTTGTAGAGTTCAAGCCCGCCCCCAGCCGCGAGGGAGAGCGCCTCGCCCGCGCTGCCTTCGGCAATGGCGGCAACGGCGGCGGCATCCTTTTGGCTGAGGTCGTGGCCGTTCGCAGCCAGCACTTGCGCGATGTCTTCGGGCGACAGCGCGTTGAGCGTCAGCTTGCGGCAACGCGACCGGATGGTGGGCAAAAGCCGCCCGGGCGAATGGCTCACCAGAATGAGGATCGCCTTTTGCGGCGGCTCCTCCAGTACTTTGAGGAGCGCATTGGCGGCGGAGGCATTCATATCGTCAGCGGCATCCACAATCACGATGCGCCAACCGCCATGGCTCGCGTGGGTGGAAAAGAAATTGCCCACCTTGCGCACGGTATCCACGGGAATACCGCTCATGTGTTTTTTTGTCTTTTCATTCCACGGGCGGCGCAGGACGAAAAGATCCGGATGGCTTCCCGCTGTCACCAAGCGGCCTTCGGGATGGTCGGGCGCCACATCAAGCGAGTCTTTTGGTCCCAGTTCCTCACGCGGATTGGCGAGCAGAAACCGCGCCATGCGATAGGCAAGCGTTGCCTTGCCCACGCCCTGCGGCCCGGTGATGAGCCAGGCGTGATGCATCTTGCCGGAGTTCCACGCATCGAGCGCGGCGCGCTCTGCCGCCTCATGACCCACAAGTGTGAACGTCTCGCGCGGGTGCGCGAAGTCGAGCAGCCGATCCGCCTCGGGCGTTGCCACTTCACCGCGAGCCATTACGCCGCCCCCTTCGTCAGCTCGCGGAACTTTTTGGTGACAGCCGCCCAGATGGCGTCGGCCACCTCGTCCGGTGTGCCGGAGGCATCGATGACGACACAGCGTTTCTTGTGGGTCTTGGCGATATCAAGGAAGGCATTGCGCAGGCGTTCGTGAAATGGCTTGCCCATGCGCTCGAAGCGGTTCTCATCGCCGCCGTCGCCATGGGTGGCGCGCGCCAATCCCACATGCACCGGCAGATCGAGGATCAGCGTCAAGTCGGGCTGCGTCGCGCCCACCACCATCTGGTCGAGCGCTTCAATCGCGTCAGCGGGGATGCTCTCGGCTGTACCCTGATAGGCGCGGGTTGAATCGGCAAAGCGGTCGGAGATGACCCAGGCGCCCTCTTCCAGCGCGGGATGAATGGTTTTGTTCAGATGATCGTTGCGCGCGGCGTAATTGAGCAGCGCCTCGGTCATGGGGCTCCACCGGTTCGTGTCGCCAGTGACGAGCAGCTTGCGGATGTCCTCTGCGCCGGGGGAGCCGCCCGGCTCCCGCGTTGTTACCACGTCGATACCGCAAGCGATCAGACGTTCGGCCAGGCGTTCCATTTGCGTGGACTTGCCCGCGCCCTCGCCCCCTTCAAGGGTGATGAACTTGCCCTTGGTTTCTGGGGGGCTCGCGGCGCTCAAAGGGGCTTACTCCGTTTCTGCGTCAGCGGAGGGTGCTTCAGAAGGCTCCACGGTCACTTCGGTTGGACCCTCGGCGGCGTCTTCATCGATGCCGCCAAAAACGAGATGGTCGAGTGCCATCACCACCTGGCCAAGGATCCCCGCACGGGGAATGGAGGCGGCGGCATAAAGCGGAAACTCTTGCGGCTCCACCCCCGGCGCGGTGACGCGCAAGGTGGCAACCTCACTGCCGGTAATGATGGGTGCGCGCACGGGGCCTGTGTAGTTGATGGAAACGCGCATGTCGCGACGCGCTTCGCGCCGCAGGATGACCGACACATCGTCACGGATGGTGAGCGGCACAGAGGTTTCCTGCCCGCCCCACACCTCGGCGTTGCCAACGATGTCCCCTTCGGCAAACAAATCGTATTCGCGGAAAGCATTGAAGCCAAGGGTCAGCAGGCGTTGGCTTTCCTCCGCGCGCTGGCGTTCGCTTGTGAGCCCATTGACCACAAGGATGAGCCGCCGCCCGTCCCGTTCCGCCGTGCCCACAAGGCCATAGCCGCTGGCTTCCGTGTGGCCGGTCTTCAGGCCGTCCGCGCCGGGAAAGCGATAAAGCAGCGGATTGCGGTTGGGCTGGGTATGGTCGTTCCAGGTGTATTCTTCTTCGCCGAAGTAATGGAGATATTCCGGATAAGTCTGGACGATATGTTGCGCGAGCAAGGCAAGTTCGCGCGCGGTCATGACGTGGTTGGGGTCGGGCCAGCCGGTGGAGTTCGCAAAGGTGGCTTGCTCAAGCCCCAACTCCCGCGCCCGCGATGTCATGGTGACGGCGAAGTCCGCCTCGGTCCCCGAAAGCGCCTCGGCGATGGCGATACAGGCATCATTGCCTGAAACAACGGTGATCCCCTGAATAAGGTCCTCGACAGGCACCCAGGAATTCCATTCCGCGAACATGGTCGAGGAGCCAGAGGCCGAACCGCCGCGACGCCAGGCTTCGGTGGAAATGTGGAATTCCTGATCCAGCGTGACGGAGCCTTCCTGAAGCCGTTGGAACAGAATTTCGAGCGTCATCAGCTTTGACATGGAAGCCGGATGCATGAGCTCGTCGGCGTTCTTCTGGAACAGCACGAAGCCCGTGTCGGCGTCGATCAGGATGGCATATTCGGCGGGGGTCTCGATCTCCTGCGCCAGTGCCGCGCTCGCCATGAACGGCAGCGCGAGCGCGAAGAGAAGGCGGGAGATGATCAGCGGTATGCGGTGGTGCAGCATGGCGTCCTTTGCCCTGTTACGCGGGGGATGGGAGGGATATGGGTACCCTCATTCTCCCCGCCCCGTCCAGTGGAGGGGTGGAGGTGGTGAGATCGGCGGATTTCCGCGCCGGATCTGGCCCGGAATAGCAGGGAAATGCGACGATTAATCGACGATAATGCGGGCGGCGTGATAGCCCAGCCCCGCCACCTGGCGCAGGGCCGTGTCGGCGTCATTCACGTCCGTAAAGGGGCCCAGCCGCACGCGGTAGAGATCCTGACCGTTCACCTGAACCGGGGCGACGCCGGCATTGTTGATCTGTCCCGTGGCCCGAAGTTGGCTCATCAGGTTCAGCGCATTTGATTCCATGCCAAAGGCTCCGACCTGCACATAAAGGCGCGGCGCATGATCTGGCAGGCGGTTGCGTTCCACGGCAGGGCCGTTCACGTCCCGCGCCGGGGTGACCGCCACAGGTTGCGGGGCGCTGCTTGATGCGCCCGGCGGGGTCAGCGTTGCGGCGGTGACGGTGGAGGCATTGACGGAGGCCAATTGCATGCGGCGGCCTTCCATAACGCCGCGCGCTTCCTCGCTCGCCACATTGAGGGGCGCGACGCCCAGGTTCTGCACTCGCACCGGCGCGGTGCCGTCTCGCTCAAAACCCAGCTCACGGGCAGCAGCGCGAGAAAGATCGATAATGCGGCCGCGCGCGAAAGGTCCGCGATCGTTCACGCGGACGATGATGGAACGGCCATTGTTCAAATTGGTGACGCGCACATGGCTGGGCATGGGCAGCGTTGGATGCGCGGCAGTCAGAAGGTTCATGTCGAACCGTTCGCCGTTCGCCGTGGGGCGGCCCTGAAACTCGTCGCCGTACCAGGAGGCAACGCCGGTCTCGTTATACTCGGGGTCCTCGCGCGGATAATACCAGGTGCCCGCGATCTGATACGGCTGGCCGACCTTATAGGTGCCCACGGTGGGATGCGCGCCCCGCCCGCTCGCGCAAGCGCCCAGCAGCAATGCAAATGCAATTGTCAGAAACAGCCCCGCAAACCGCCGCAGCGGCAGAACCGAAAACGCCATCACTTCAAGACCCTCAAACGTCTGACCCACACGTTCCCTTGCGTGGCAGCGCGAAAATCATGTCAGGATGGCTTTCGCGCGATGCCGAGCAGAAGGATGATAGCAGCCTATGGTGAAAGGATTATGAGTTCTTTAACCAACTCAATCGACATGGCTGAATTGTCGCTGACCGGCGGGCTCGCTCGGCTGATGGCGCAAAAGCCCGTGGAGACGCGGGATCTGGACGCCGCCGCCCTCTTCACCCTGGACGCGGTGGCCAATGCCGTGGCCGGTCAATCCACCGCGCAAGGCGGCATTATTGGAAAATGGGCCGAAGGCCGCGCGATGGACGCGGGGCGCCGCGCCTTCGTCATGGGCGCGCTCACCCACATTCTTGAGGTCGACGATCTTCATAAGGCTTCGGTGGTGCATCCGGGCTGCGTCGTGGTACCCGCGGCCTGGGCCATGGCGGAATCCTCCGGCGCGCGTGGACCCCGGTTTCTGAAGGCCGTGCTGTGGGGATTTGAGGCGGCGACCCGCGTTGGTATGGCAGTGGGTCCCGCCCACTATCGCATCTGGCATAACACCGCGACCTGCGGGCCCTATGGATCAGCGGCGGCGGCGGGGTCTCTGCTGGGCCTCGATGAAGCGCAAATGGTGGATGCCCTGGGTAATGCAGGAACCCAAAGCGCGGGCCTGTGGGAGTTCATGGCAACCGGCGCCATGACCAAACACCTTCACGCCGGGCGCGGCGCGGAGGCCGGTGTGGTGGCGGCGGAGCTTGCCAAATTGGGGTTCACCGGCCCACCTGAGATTTTGGAGGGCCCGCGTGGGTTTTTCGCCGCCGCCTGCCCCGATGTCGACCCGGGGGCGGTTTTGGCGGATCCCGAACACCGCTGGCAGGTGCACGAGACCTCGATCAAGCCCTGGCCTTCGTGCCGGCATACGCACCCGATTATCGATGCGGCCCAACGCCTGCGCACCCAGATTTCTAGCGTCGAGGCGATAAAATCAGTAACTGTCGAGACTTATCAGGCAGCTCTCAATTTATGTGACAACCAAAGCCCGGAAGCCGAATACGCAGCGAAATTTTCGCTTCAGCACACGGTGGCGGCGGCGCTGAGCGACGATCAAGTGACCTTCGCGAGCTTTGACGAGGGCGCCCGCGCCCGGCTCGCCCCCTTGCGCGCCAAAGTGACGGTGAAGTTCTCCGAGGCGCTGGAAGCGGCCTACCCGGGCCGCTGGGGCGGTGCGGTGTCGGTGACCCTCAACGATGGCGCGACCCTGCGGGAGGCGCGTCCTGACGCCCTGGGCGATCCTGAGGCGCCGCTTTCCCGGGAGCAGCTCATCGCCAAGGCGCAGGATTTGCTTAGCTTTGGCGGCATGCCTGAGCCCGAGGGGTTGATTGACGCGATCCTCGCCCTGCCCGAAGGCGGCGCCCTTCCCGCGCTGCCGCTCTAGAGAAAAAAGAAGGCGAAGAGCCCGGCGGCCAGTACGGGCCCCAGGACAAGCCCCAGCCGGCCCACCAGCGCCCCGCCGGAAAAGACCGCGGCAATGCCGATCTTCACGGCAGTGTTCACTAGTGCGGCGATGACGATGGCATTGGCAGCGGTGTCGATGTCGCCCCCGTCCCGCGCCAGCCGTGACATGGCCAGCGTAATGGCGTCCACATCGGATAGCCCCGATACAGCGGCAAGCGCATATAGCCCCTGCGCCCCGGCCCATTCTTCGAGGTAATGCGCGAGCAGGATGATGATCGCGAGCAAGGCGGCAAAGCCCACCGCGACCGGCAGCTCCAGCGGGTTCTTCAACAGTTCCGAATGATCAGGCTTATGCGGTTGCTTTTTGGTCTGTGTGCGGATGATGAGGATGCCCGCGCCAACGGCGGTTACCAGTCCCATCAGACCAATGGACGGCAGGAGGTGGGGCAGCATCTCGCGATTGACTGTCGTCGCGAGGATCAGGATGCGGATGAACATCAGTAGCGCAGCCAGCGACGCGGCGGCAGCGAGGAGCGAGAGAAAGGCCTTGCCTCGCTCCGCCATACGGCTGACGGTGACGGTTACGGCGGTTGATGAGGCGAGCCCGCCGAAGAAGCCGGTGAGCAAAAGCCCTGCGTTCGGGCCCGCTAGGCGCACGGCGATGTAGCCAAGGAACGAAAGCCCCGCGACAAGGATCGCCATCCACCAGATTTCTGTGGGGTTGAGCACGCCGCCCGGCCCCATCCCCACATTTGGCAGGAATGGCAGGAAGACAACGCTGATAAGCAGCAGCTGGAGCACGGCTTGCAGCTCCACCATGGCGAGGCGTTTGAGCCAGTCGTGCAGCCGCTCCCTCATGGCCAGCACGAAGGCTGTCACCACGGCCGCGACAGCGGCGACTTGCGCCTCGCCCGCCACGGCCAGAAAGCCGAGGGCAAAGGTAAGAAGCAAGGCGATGGACGTGGTGGTTGCGAGCACCCCTTTATTGCGTCCCAACATGAATTGGCTGAGCGCCACAAGGGCGATGAGCCCCGCCAGGAAAGTGATCGCCATGCCGGGGCCAGTTGGGGGCACGGTCAGGGCGGCAAGCCCGCCCAGCAGCCCCACAAGGGTGAAACTGCGGATACCGGCAAAGCGCTGGCCGGGGTCTTCCTCGCGGAAGACAAAGCCGCGCTCCAGCCCGATCAGAAACCCGATCGCCAGCGCAAGGCCCAGATGCCAAAGCTCGGGGGCGGTTTCAAACAAGCGACTCTCCCAAGGCTGCTTCTGCGGCGAATCCTATATCACCCGAGGCCCGGGGCCAAAGGTCTCGGATTGACGACTTCTGGCCCCGTTGCTAGGGGTTTCGCCTCTCGCGGATGGGTGGCCGAGTGGTTGAAGGCACCGGTCTTGAAAACCGGCAGGCGTGGAAGCGTCTCGTGGGTTCGAATCCCACCCCATCCGCCATTTTGGGTCTCACGCTTGTTCGCTTCGCTCACCGCTCCGACAGGCGGCCGAAAGGCCGGCGCGCGGTCGCGCGCTGAAGTGATATGGTAGCAGCGCAGTTTGGCGGAACGCCAATCGAGCACATCCCACCCCATCCGCCATTTTGGGTCTCACGCTTGTTCGCTTCGCTCACCGCTCCGACAGGCGGCCGAAAGGCCGGCGCGCGGTCGCGCGCTGAAGTGATATGGTAGCAGTGCAGTTTGGCGGAACGCCAATCGAGCACATCCCACCCTGTCTCAATGACTTTCTGAAAAGGTCACGACAATGAAACTCCTCAAAGCTCTCGCTTTCTTTCTCGCTCTTTTCTCGGCTCCAGCTTTTGCAGGTCCCGAGGCATTCCACCCAGGTGACGCGATCCCCGACTACGGGCGCATTGCCGATGTGGACAATGAGTACCCGATTGCAGAAGGAACCGAGTTCCACGTGGCCTTCGATCTTGCCGAAGCGGGCGAGCCCGGCGAAGTGAACCGGGGTCTGGAAAGCCTCGCGCGTTTCATCAATATGCATGCGGCCGCGGGCGTGCCGGCGGAAGACATCCACCTCGCCGTTGTCATCCACGGCGGCGCGACCCATGACGTCACGAATGACGCGCACTATGAACCGCTCAAGGAAATGCCGAATGCAAACGCGGCGCTGGTGGCGGCGCTCAATGAGCACGGCGTTCGCATTTATGTTTGCGGGCAGTCAGCGGCCTATAATGATGTATCAAACGATGACCTGCTGCCCGGCGTGACCATGGCCCTGTCCGCCATGACGGCTCATGCACAGCTACAGCAGGAAGGCTATACCCTCAATCCGTTCTAGGTGGGCACGAACAGGGTTTTGATGAGTGAGCGGAAGATCATAGTCTGACGGCCAATGATGTCTTCCTGCTTCAATACCTTCACCATGATGATGCCCCCTTCTACCATAGTGGAGACCGTATCGGCGAGATCGTCGAGGTCGACATCTTCGCGCGGGGGGTATTTTTCCGCGATCTCCGTAAATCGTTGGCGGAACATGTCACGCCAACTGAACATGGCGTCGGCCATCATCTTGCGGATGTCGTTATTGAACTGATTGTCCTGATAGCAGTAGGACGCAATCAGGCAACCCGGGTGCGAAACCTCGACCTCCGTCATCTTCTCCGAATACAGCTTGAGGAAGATCAGCATGCGCTGAAGTGGGTCATCGCTCAGCTCATCCGCGCGATCAAAAATCTCCTCAAAGAAGGCCGTGTCATTTTCGACGTAGCGCTCCAGCAGCACACGTGCGAGGTCGAGTTTGTCCTTAAAGTGATAGAAAAAGCCGGATTTGGTGATGCCGGCTTCGACGATAATCTCTTCAATAGAAGTCGCCACATAGCCCTTGCTCAGAATGCCGCGCTCAGCGATCTGGCAAATGCGTTCGCGAGTCTGTTCGCCTTTCCGCATGGTCAACTCCTCTATAGGGCCTGAATCTACTGTACCTCAGGTACGGTTTCTATGTGGCGTTGCACGATCAAAAACGCAAATCCCGTGTCGCTTTACCCCGTAGCGCCCTGAATTCAAAGACAAAACAATCTTCCTATCCTCGCCAGACCACTAGTTCACTAGTGGCTTTGACCGAATTTGCCTATCTCCCCCATCTCACGCGGCGAGAGGCCGCGATGCAGTAGTTGGAGAATTCAAATGCTTGGTCTGCTTGATTGGGTCTTCATATCGATCTTCGGCGTCTTTTGCGTCCTTGATTTTGTTGTCCACCCGCGCGCCTTTCCGCAGATGCCGTTTTGGCGCTTGCGCGGCGTTGCCTTTTTCATTGTCTATTTCTTCCTCGCCGGATATTCGCCGCTCTTGTGGGATAGTCTGCTGGGCCAGTATTCGTTGATGAGCGCTGCAGCCCTGCCGCTCTGGGCACAAATCATCGGCGGGTTCTTCCTCGTGGAACTGGGGACCTATGCCTATCACCGCACGGTTCATAACGTGGACTTCATGTGGCGGCATTCGCATCAGACGCACCACAGTGCCGAGCGCATGGACGCGTGGAGCACGTTCATCTTCCACCCCATCGACACGGTAATCTTCACGCTCTTGGGCAGTCTCGCGCTTGTCTGGATCTTTGGCGTCTCGGCGACGGCGGCGATTGCCATCAACCTGTTCATCTTCTTTCTGAACGTTTGGCAGCACGCGAATATCAAGACGCCCCAATGGATCGGCTACCTTGTCGTGCGGCCGGAAAGCCATTCGTTGCACCATCAGCGCGGGGTGCACGCCTACAACTACTGCGACTTTCCACTGATCGACATGATGTTCGGCACGTTCAAGAACCCCAGAACCTGGGACGGAGAAGCCGGTTTCTTTGAAGGTGCGTCCTCAAGGATTTGGTCTCTCTTCATTGGCAAAAAGCTCGCTTGAGGGCGAAAGCAAGGAGGCTCAAAATGTTGGCCATGGAACTTGATCACACCGATACCCTGGAAGCCATCGAACGGGAAGGCATGGGTGATTTTGTCCGTGCCTGTCCCGCCCCGCTCGCCCGCGAGCTTGGCGTGACGATGCAAGAGGTCGACGGCGTTGAGTGCTTCGCCGTCCGTGCGCGGCCCCGGTCCATCATGTGGAACCACGCGCAAGGGTTTGCCGAGTGGTCCCCCGCTTCGGAAAGCGTGCTCGACAACGTCGTGAATTTCTATCGCGAGCAGAAAACGATCGGCGCCATTTGCTTGACGCCGCGCGCCTCCTCCGAAGAGACCATGCGCATGCTCGATGCCCATGGGTATGAGGCGGGTTACGCCTATCGCAAATTCGTTCGCGGCACGGCGCCCGCCCCCAATGCGGGCTCACCATTAGAGGTGCGCCCGGCGCGGCCCCAGGATGCCCATGCATTTGCCGAAATAGTCACGACCGCATTCGAGACGCCGGAAAGCTTTGTGCCCTGGATCGCGGCACTGGTGGGCCGCCCGCGCTGGCATTGCTTCATGGCGTGGGATGGTGACCGCCCCGCCGGCGCCGGCGCCCTGTTCGTCCACAATGGCGCGGGCTATTGCACCTTTGGCGCTACTCACCCCGACGCGCGCCGCAAGGGCGCTCAGCGCGCCCTGCTCGCTCACCGGATCGATGCGGGGTTGAGGCTTGGCTGTACGACCTTTGTCACTGAAACCGGCGAGACGGCGGACGGCGTCCCGGAACAAAGCTACCGCAATATCCTCTGGGCGGGCTTTGAGCGGTCCTATATCCGGGACAACTGGGTGCCGAAGGCGTAGCCCAAGACAGAGCCCGGCCCAGTGTTTCAGCCAGACTGTGCGGTGCAATTAAGAATTGCTGCTCCGCACATCTTAAACCTATGGCGTGCATCCCGCTCGCCCCTCTATGCTCTCGCCATAGTAGGGCGTTGGAATTTTACACGGAACTCAAAGGTGAAATTTAAAGCGAGAAACCAATGAAACATTTGACCAAGTTCGGAAGCGTGCCAGCCCTGGGGTTGGCAATGCTCCTGTTGTGCCTTGTGGTGCCGAGCGGCGCGCAGGCGCAATCCTTTACCGATGACCAGTTTGCTGACGGCGATTGGTCGGCTCAGTTCTGTCCCGATGTGCCGATGGTGATGAACTCGTCTTTTGTCGCGGTCCAGGATGCGGCAGCGGGCAATGGTGAACCTTCGCGGCACGTGGCGCACACATATGATGCACGCATCTACCTGTGTCATTTGCGGGCGACAGCAATTGTCGCCCCGTCACAATCTGCAATTGCCGCGATTGATTTCGCTCTCGACGGTCAATACGACCAGTCCACCAATAGTTCGGCGAGTTGCTTTGCCTATGGCGCGCTGGTTCGGCAGAACGGCGTCTTCTTTCAGGTGAGACCTTTCTGGCAGGCGTGCAGCGGAGACGGATGGGAGTCGTTCAATTCGTCATTGGCGGCGGCGGACTTTGTTCGTGTCGATCAAAATGAAGAGGCGGAAGTGCAACACCCTGACTTTTCCTGTGGCGGTGCTCCCATCGAACTGGGCTTCATTACGGGAAACCAGACGGGCCGCGCCCAGCAGGTGCGCGAGGGCCTGACCACGGAAGCCTGGGCCGATAATTGGGCCGCACGGGTCCAGCCCGGCGAAAGCTGCGCGCCTCTGCCTCCACCGCCCGCGCCGTACCAGTGCTATGACATTCTGGATCATAGTCAGGACCTGCATCCGGGACGCCGCGTTGCGACCGATCAGTTTGGCGAGATGGAATCGCGTTTTGGCCATCCGGTGGCGCTCTGCAATCCGGCCGCAGTGGGTGAGGAATACAGCGAGGACCAGAGCGAGAATGAAACGCACTACGTCTGCTATCAGACGCTCGGCCGCAATCGCGACCGGCCGCGTCGGGTGGTCATCTCCAATGCCTTTGATCAGGATAATGAGCTGGTCCTTGGCGGGCGCGACATGATCTGCCTGCCGTCCAGCAAGCGGGTTGTTGAACGAGCCGAAGAATAGTTCATCTAGGGATGGGCGGGGCTCCGGCCTCGCCCGTTCTCCTCACCCCGATGTGGCTTGATCCGGCGCGCGAGCCGGTCCACCCTCCCCTCTGGCGCGGGGTTTTGATGAGGGAGGAACGCCATGCGTTCGTTGATACTTGGGGCATTGGCAATCGTGGTGGCGCTGGCGGGCCCCGCCCATGCGGAGAACACGCTACGCTGGGCCATGCACGGGGACGCGCTGACCTTTGACCCCATGGGCCAGAACGAGGGCCCCACCTTCATTCTGAACCAGCAGGTCTATGAACCGCTGATCAACCTCGACCCGGCCATGAATCTCATCCCCGGTCTCGCCACCTCGTGGGAAGTTGCTGAGCCCACGCGCTGGGTCTTTCATCTGCGCGAAGGGGTCACTTTCCACAATGGCGAGGCCTTTACCGCCGAGGATGTGAAATTTTCCATCGAGCGCGCGCAGCATCCCTTTTCCAACTATCTGCAGCTCGTGAACGAAATCGAGAGCGTTGACATCATTGATGATCATACGGTCGCCTTTAACACCTATGCCCCTGCGCCGCTGCTGCCGCAAAAGCTGATCTCCATCTTCATGATGTCCAAGTCATGGTCAGAGGAACATGGCGTCGAGGTGCCGCAAAACTTTTCAGCGGGCGAAGAAAATTATGCCGTGCGCAATGCCAATGGCACGGGCCCCTACATTCTTGAGCTACGCGAATCCGACATCCGCACCATTTTTGTGCGTAATGAAAATTGGTGGGGCTGGGCCGAAGGGCTTGGCGGGAATGTGGACCGCATCGTCTTCACCCCAATCGAAAATGACGCGACGCGCGTGGCGGCGCTGCTGTCGGGCGAGCTGGACCTGATCCTCGACCCGCCGCTTCAGGACCTGCGCCGCATTGAACGGACGGCGGGGCTGAAGCTCGAAGAGGTTGCGCAGATCCGCACGATCTTTCTTGGCATGAACCAACGCGATGATGAACTTGAATCCTCGAACATCGACGGGCGCAATCCCTTTCAGGATCAGCGCGTGCGCCGGGCGATTTATCAGGCGATCAATGAAGACGCGATCCGCGACCGCATCATGCGCGGCCGCGCCGCACCCGCGGGCATGATCATTTCCCCGGGTATCAATGGGTATGAGGAAACATTTGACGAACGCCTACCCTTTGACCCAATGGCCGCGCGGGACCTGCTTTCGGCTGCCGGATATGGGGATGGGTTCTCAGTGACGCTTGATTGCCCCAACAACCGCTATGTGAATGACGAAGAGATTTGTCAGGCGGTGGTGGGCATGCTGGCGCAGATCGGCATTGACGTGAACCTTGATGCCCAGCCCAAGTCGCTCCATTTTCCGAAGATCGAAAACCAGACCACCGATTTCTATTTGCTCGGCTGGACACCCAATACGCTCGATAGCGCGGACGTCTTTGATTATCTCATCTGGACGGAGGGCTCGTGGAATGCGTCAGGATACTCAAATGCAGCCATTGATGAGATGCTGCCTGCGATTTCGTCAGAGCTCGACCCCGAAGTGCGCCGGCAAATGATCCACGATGCATGGGCTTTGATCATTCAGGACGTGGCCTATGTTCCACTCCACAATCAGGTGCTGACCTGGGCAATGCGCGACAATGTGGATATGCCCATTATTGCAAACAACCTACCGCAGTTCAGTTGGGCGAGTATTGGGGAGTGAGAGCTAGGCCTTCGCCTCTCTCACAAGCTGCGTTTGCGTGACGACGGCGGCGAGCTTGCCGTCTTCGCCGCGGGTGACGCGCGTCTCCCAAACTTGCGTGGTGCGGCCCCGGTGAATGGGTGTGCAAGTGGCGACCGCCACCTTGCCCATAGGGATGGCGGCGGTGAAGTTGGTCTTGCTTTCGATGGTGGTGGTTGTCCCGCCCTTGGGCAAGTTCAGTACCGTCGCCATGGCGCCGAGATTGTCCGCCAGTCCCATCACCGCCCCACCATGCAGAATATCGGGATAGGTGCAGAGCTCGGGGCGCACGGTAAGATGGGCCACGATCTTGTCCTTGCTTGCCTCGACCACCTCGATGCCGAGGGTGTTGCCAAAGGGCGGCATGAACTTCTGAACGAGTTCAAGATCGGAATAATCAGACATAGGGCCTCTATACGCTGTCAGGTTGCTGGCAGCATAAATGAGGGATTGCAGGTTGGCGAGATGGGCGCGACTACTCCGCCGCAGAAATCGCGCGGGGCCAGTCGGAACCATAATGCACAGCGACGAGCCGTAAGACGTCTTCGCCCAGGTTCTCAATGGCATGACAGGAGCGTGCCGGGATGAAGACCGAACTGCCCTCGTCCACCAGAAACGCCTGGCTGTCGAGGTGCATGCGTCCCACGCCCTTCACCACCACCCAATGTTCGGAGTGATACTTGTTGTTGCGCAGCGGCAGGCGGCCACCCGGGTAAACCTTGAAATGCTGCACCGGTGCGCCATCATGGAGTTGTACCTCCTCCACGGTGCCCCATTGTTTTTTGGTCAGTTCCATTTCCGTCATGACGACCCCCCATTGCGCTATCCGTCCCTCGGCGGGACGTCCCTGGGGTGAGAGGTGCAAGGCCCGCGCCACGCTTCACCAAGGCGTGAAGCGCGGGTTGCCCCCGCGCCTCGGTTCCGTCATCTTTCCCGGTGACTAAGGGAATCTGGCGGTTTTGGCTGGGGCCGCGCCGCGTGGTTGTAGCGTGAATAAGGGATGTGAGCATGAAGCGTATGTTGGGGATTGTGGCGATGGGTTTGGCCCTCGCTTTCGGGACGGCGGTTTCCGCGCAGGAAACGCAAGGGCCAGGTCTCCGGCTCGGCGAAGATGCGCCGACCACCCTATCCCCCGGCACGGGCTTTCGCCACGGCATCGCCATGCATGGCGCGCCCAAATACGCCGAGGGCTTTGACCACTTCGATTATGCCGATCCGCTGGCAACCCCCGGCGGCGAACTGGTGATCCCGGAGGTCGACACCTTCGATAGCCTCAATCCTTTCATCATCACCGGCACACCTGCGTGGCCGGTCTACTACTACGTCTTCGATCGCCTGATGGCGCGCTCCGATGATGAGGCCTTTTCCATGTACGGGTTGATCGCCGAAGCGGTGGAAGTGCCCGAAGACCGGTCCTGGGTTTCCTTTCGCATCGACCCGCGCGCGCGTTTTGCCGACGGCACGCCCATCACGGTGGATGACGTGATCTTTTCCTGGGAAACCTTTCGCGATCAGGGCCGCCCCAACATGCGGAACTATTACAGCCGCGTCATTGAAGTGCGCCGCCCCGAAGACAATGTGGTGCAGTTCGTCTTTGACCCCGCGCAGCTGAATCGCGAGTTGCCGCTCATTATGGGCCTGATGCCGGTGATGAGCCGGGCCTGGTACACCGAACACACCTTTGATGAGTCCACTTTGGAGCCGCCGCTGGGGTCCGGCCCCTATATGGTGACGGTTGCCGATGCGGGCAGCCGCCTGGAGCTGACGCGTAACCCGAGTTACTGGGCGGCGGACCTGCCGGTCAATGTGGGCAAGTTCAATTTTGAGCGCATCACCTATGACTATTACCGCGACCGCAATGCGGCCTTTGAGGCCTTCAAGGCCGGTGACGCGAGCGTCTGGCCCGAAGACGACGCGGGCCGCTGGGCGACGTCCTATAATTTTCCCGCCGCGCGCACGGGCCGCGTGCTACGCCGCGAGTTTGCCCATGGGCGGCCATCGGGCATGTACGGTTTTGTTTTCAACACGCGGCGTTCCATGTTCGCCGATGTGCGCGTGCGGCAGGCGATCACCCTCGCCTTCGACTTTGACTGGATCAACGCAAACCTGTTTCACGATTCTTACGTGCGGACGCGCAGCTATTGGGACAACTCCGACCTCGGCGCGCTGGGTCCGGTCCAGTCGCGCGAAGCGGCGCTGCTTGCCCCCTTCCCCGGGGTGGTGAGCGAAGAGATTTTGCTGAACGGCTGGGTGCCGCCTCAAGGTGGTGACCGCGTGCGCCTGCGTGAAAATCTGCGCGCGGCAGTGGGCTTGCTGACCGAGGCGGGCTACGGCGTTCAGGGCGGCGCCATGGTGAACCTTGCGACGGGTGAACCTTTGAGCTTTGAGATCATGCTCAAGAACCGCACCGAGGAACGGCTGGCGCTCAATCTGCGCGACACGCTCTCCAACATCGGCATTGAAGTGAATGTACGCGTGGTGGATGCCGCGCAATTCACCAGCCGGTCGCAGACCTATGATTTCGACATGATGCCCTTCCGCTATTCCGGCTCGCTTTCGCCGGGGAATGAACAGGCTTATCGCTTTGGCAGTCAGGAAGCCGACATTGAAGGCACGTTCAATTACGCAGGCGTGCGCAGCACGGCGGTGGATTATTTCATCGACGCCATTTCGGATGCGACGGCGCGCGAAGACCTGCAAGCCGCGACCCGCGCCCTCGACCGCTCGCTGCTGACCGGCAATTATGTGGTTCCGCTCTATCATCAGACGGCGGACCGCGTGGCCTATTGGGGTGAGATCGATCATCCGGAGGACACGCCGCTGACGGGCTATCTGCAAGGCACCCGCTTCAAGCATGAAACTTGGTGGTACACGCCGGATAATTAGGCGTCCCGCTCCCGCATCAACGCGGCAATCGCGGCGTTGCGCGCATCGCCTGTGCCTTCGAGCCCCACGATCGCGCCGTCATAGTCCGCGCCATGCTTGTTCTGGCCCAGCTTCCATGTGCCTTCGATATCGGTCACTTCGATCTCGAACGGCAGGATATGGCGCCGCATTTTGGCGTAGACCTCTTCGTCCATCTTGCCCGTGGTCCACAGGGCCTTTGGCGCGAGGCCGGCTTCGAAATGCGCTGACAGGTCGTCGAGCTGTTTGGGAAGCGCGTCCTCCGGCAACGGGTGGCAGATCCCTTGCATATGTACGGTGACATAGTTCCATGTCGGCACCTGATTTTCGCCCTCGTACCAATCCGGTGAAACATAGGCATCCGGCCCATTCACGACGATCATGACGTCGCATTCGGACCCGAAGGCTTCCACCAACCGGTTGCCGCGCGAGCAGTGAAAACGCAGACGGCAGTCGGCGACGTCCGCCACGAAGGGAACGTTCACACCGCGCAACCCCTCGCCCGTTTGCGCCACGATGGTGCCAAAGCCGCGCTCCTTTACAAAGGAAAAGAGCCGGTGACGATCGTCCTCGCGAAAGAGTTTATTGGGATGCATGTTGGTCTTCCGTCCACTGGCGAACCATGTCGCGCGCGGCTTTGCCCTCGTTCGCAAGGATCTCGTCATAGCGCGCATCGCGGCAGGTGAATTCAAGCGCCACGCCGTTCGGATCCCAAAAGTAAATCGAATGGACAAAGCCGTGGTCGACGGGCCCAAAGACTGGAACGTCCGCGGCGGTGAGCCGTTCCATGAAATCGTTCAGGGCGTCGAGGTCTTCAACCTCCATGGCGTAGTGATAGTCGCGAATGCCGTCTTTTGGGCGCCAGGTGGCATCCTGTGCCGTTTCCCCAACGTCAAAAAACGCGATGAAGTTTCCGTCATTGAGTTTGAAAAACAGGTGCAAAAAGGGCGTTTTCCCCGCCGTATCGCGCACCACGTGGGCGAGCGGCAGGCCAAGCACATCCTCATAAAAGGCACGAGTTTCCTCCGCATTGCGGCAGCGGTAGGCCACATGATGGGCGCCCAGAACTTCCGGGGTTTGCGGCTTAACGGACATGGCATGAATCCCTATATTCTTAATAGGCAAAGCCTAGGCTGAGGGGCGTGAGTTGACCAGACCGGTAACGGCCGGGTCATTGGGGATTTTGTAAATGGCATTCATGCCGGAAGACATTGAAGCGCCCAAGGTGCGCCCTTCGGATGCCGCGCGCCGTCGCTGGCGGATCGGGCTTCTGTTTGCCACGATCCTGTCGCTCGTCATCCACGGAATGATCATCTGGGCCATGTTCCCTGACCTTTTGCAATGGGGCTATTCGGGCGGCACCGGCTGGGCCGAAGAAATTGAAATCCGCTCGAGCCGTGAGACAAGTTCCGGCCTTGAGGGCGAGGAAGGCTCAACCGAGTCTGAGCGTGCCCAAGTGTTGCAAACGCTGGACGTCGCCATCGTGTTTGCGCCGCCTCCGCCTCCGCCGCCACCTGAGCCGGAGGAATTTCTGCCCGACGATGAGCCGGAGCCCGAGGAGATCGTCGAAGAGATCGAGCCTGAGGAAGAAGTGGTTCCCGAGGAAGAACTGGTGGAAGAAGACGCCACGGAAGAAGCCGAAGAGCCGCCCCTTGATGAAGACGACCCTGAGGCACTGCAGGCGACCCGCGAAACCGAAGCTGAGGTTCCCACTGACCTTGAAGGTGAAGGCGCTGGCGAAGGTGGACTTTCCGATCAACTGGCGGGCTCGCAACTGGGCACGACCGATAGCGGGCGCGGATCCGGCAATGCGGATACGGGCCGTGAAGGCACCTTCGTTCCGGGCGGGCAGCTGCGCGATCTGTTGCAGGGCTGGACTCTGATAGGCCAGAACGGCTTTGCGGATGGCTCGGTGAACGCGGGCGGTGACAACCGGAATGAGATTCCCTGGAACATCTACTACGCCCCCAATGGGCGCATCGAGGCGCGCTTCCGCCGTTACGGCTCACGCCAGGCCCATGGGCCGCGCGGTCTCAACTGGTACTCGGAAAACGGCCGCTGGACCATTGAAGGTGATCAGCTCTGCCAGCGCATTTCACACTGGGGCGGTGGCGGCACCACCTGTTTCGAGGTGCATCGCGATGGCGACAATGTCGCGATGTATTATTCCTATTGCCGCGGCGTGCATCGCTGCTGGGAGGGCCGCCTTGGTCCACGAGGTGTTATTCGTTCGGGCCGTCACCTTCGTGACAGCTACGAGGATGAGGGTTAGATCGCACCCGCTGCTTTCAGCGCGTCGATCTTGTCGCCCATACCCCATTCCTTCAGCACTTCTTCCGTATGCGCGCCGGCCTTTGGCGCGGGGCCCTGAATTTCCGGTTTGGTGCGGGAGAAACGCGGTGCGACGTTGGGCTGTTTCACGCCATCGATGTCGACAATGGTTTCGCGCGCTTGATTGTGCGGATGCTCATAGGCCTCATCCAGCGATAACACCGGCGCGAAACAGATGTCGGTGCCTTCCATGATCGCGCACCATTTCTCGCGTGATTTCTTTTTGAAGACCTCGGTCATGTTCTTCTTGAGCTCCGGCCACTTGGTGAAGTCCATCTGTGGGTCCCATTCCGGGCCGGTGAGTTCCGCCTTCTCCCGCAGGATGGCGTAGAACTGCGGCTCAATGGAGCCGATAGAAATCCACTTGCCGTCGCTGCATTCGTAGGTGTCATAAAAATGCGCGCCGCCGTCGAGCATGTTGGTGCCGTGCTCATCAGAGAACATGCCGGGGAACCCGCTTGCCTTGAAGCCAAAGAACATGGCCATGAGTGAAGCTGACCCATCGGTCATGGCGGTATCCACCACCTGCCCCTTGCCCGAGCGCATGGCCTCGATAATGCCGCACATCATGCCAAAGGCGAGATAAAGGGCCCCGCCCCCGAAATCGCCCACGAGATTGAGCGGCGGCACGGGCTTTTCCCCCGGACGGCCAATGGAATGCAGCGCCCCGGTGATGGAAATATAATTGATGTCGTGACCGGCGGCGGTCGCGAGCGGCCCCGTTTGCCCCCAGCCGGTCATGCGGCCATAGACGAGCTTTTCATTTCGGGCGAGGCAGACGTCGGGACCAAGGCCCAGGCGCTCCATCACGCCGGGGCGAAACCCTTCCAGCAAGGCGTCGGCCTTTGAGATCAGCTCCAGCGCGGTTTCCACGCCTTCCGGTGATTTGAGGTTCAGCGCGACCGAGCGCCGCCCGCGCGCGGTGACGTCAAATTTCGAGCCCCCTTGCGCGCCATAGCGGTCGATGCGGATCACTTCAGCGCCCATGTCAGAGAGCAGCATGGCGCAGAACGGCCCGGGGCCAATGCCTGCGAACTCGATGATCTTCAGCCCTGTCAGCGGTCCCGCCATTTTCTCTCTCCCTGCTTTCGCCCCATTGGACGCGGATGCTAGTCTTTGGATTACGAGAGTCAGGGAGACGCCCCATGAATGCAAGCCTTCCGCAAGGTAAGAGCGCCCGCGCCCTTCGCGCGGTTCTCAGCGCCGGAATTCTGGTTTTCGCCGTGGCCTGCAACGAGGAGGATTCCATGGCCGGAAGTTTCAAGGACGATCTGCCCCAGCCGAATGAGGCGCGCCTTGTCTATGACGTGACCGACATTTCCGTTCAGGAAGTGCAGAGCGCGGCCCTGCAAGTGATCATCACCGCGACGGGCCACACGCGTACTGGTGGTTGGACAGATGTGCGCCTGGTCCTCGACGAAGACGCGAGCGAACCAGGCCATCTCGTCTACCGTTTTGTGGCGATGCGTCCCGCGGGGATGGCGACACAGATGATTACGTCGATCCAAGCATCTACATCCTATTTTCCGTCCGTCGAATATTCTGATCCTACGTCGTCGTATCTTCCTACGGTGGGGCGCGTGGAAGTCATCGCTGAAACAAACAGCATGACCTTCGATTATCCCGGTTCCTCACAGGAATGAGCGTACCCGACCGGTTCAATATTGCCCGTTATTGTCTTGAGCCTTGCGCGCCACGTGACCCGGGCAAGGTGGCGATGATCGTTGTCCATAATGCGGCCCATGATGTTGCGGATGCGGAATACTGGACCTATGTGCAAATAGATGACGCGGTGCGCCGTATCGCGGCGGGCATTCGCACAAAGGGATTGCCCTCTGGCGCGCGCATCATGATCCGCATGGGCAATACGTCCGATTATGCGCTTCTTTATTTCGGTATTCTCGCGGCGGGCTATGTGGCGCTGCCCTCTTCGGCGCAACTCACGCAAAGCGAAGCGGCGTTCCTTCTTGAAGATAGCAGCGCGAGCGTGATCGCCGTTGCAGATGATCTGACCGTTGATCATGTTCCGGCTGGCGTTGTTGTTTGGGGCCCGGAGGACACCGCCGCGCTCAAAGCACATGAGCCGCAAGAAGGCTTTGCCGATACTGCAGCGGTCGACCCGGCGTTTCTCGTTTACACCTCTGGCACGAACGGAAAGCCCAAGGGCGTGCTACACGCGCACCGTTCGGTCTGGGGCCGCCGGCCCATGTATCAAGGTTGGTACGGCATCAATGCCGCCGACCGACTGCTTCATGCGGGCGCCTTCAATTGGACTTACACATTGGGTGTGGGTCTGACCGACCCCTGGGCCAATGGTGCGACGTCAATTCTCTACAATGGCGCGAAGGACATCGGCGTCTGGCCCAAGCTTATTCAGGATCACAAAGCGACCATCATGGCCGCTGTGCCGACGCTCTATCGCCAGGTGCTGAAACACTGTGACCTTTCACGGTTTGATTTGTCGTCGCTGCGTCACGGCCTTACGGCGGGTGAGCCCCTGCCTTTGCCTGTTGCCGAAGAATGGAAAGCGCGCACAGGGACCTCGCTCTATGAAGCGCTCGGCATGAGCGAATGCAGCACGTACATTTCGTGCTCTCCTTCGGTTCCCGTGCGGCCCGGCAGCCCGGGCAAGCCGCAGGCGGGACGCAAGGTGGCGATCCTGCCCCAAGACGGCGGCGCAGAGCCATTGCCGCCCGGCGAAGTAGGATTGCTCGCCGTGCATCGGTCTGACCCGGGCCTGATGCTGCATTACTGGAACCGCCCGGATGAGGACGCAGAAGTGTTTCGCGGAGACTGGTTCGTGGGCGGCGATCTCGCCGAAATGGACGCCGACGGCTACGTCTGGTTCCACGGGCGCGACGACGATGTGATGACCTCCATGGGGTACCGCGTTTCCCCGGCGGAGGTTGAAGCCGCCCTCGCGCCCCACCCCGATATCGCCGAAGTGGCGGTGACCGAGGTGCCCGTGCGGGACGGGGTCCGCATCATCACAGCCTTTGTGGTCCCCGCGGAGGGCCACGGGGTGGACCGCGACTCGGTCCTGGCGCTGGCGGCTGAAAAGCTCGCCGCCTACAAGCGTCCGCGTGCCGTCGTGGTGCTTGAAAGCCTGCCCCGGACCGGGAACGGCAAGGTAAGGCGTAATGATCTCAAGGGCTTAGCAGCACTCCCCGACAAATAAACCCCCTTGTTTTGTCGGGTCATTCGGGTGTTCATCCGTCACACTCTCCCCATCTCAAAGGCTGAAGAGCCGGGTTCCCGTTGGCGGGGCGCCGGCCAAAGACCCGAAGAAGGGGAACGCAACATGCGACACACAAGATACCGGGGGGCGGCGGGCCTCATCAGCAGCGTGGTTCTGGCCGTGCTGCTCGCCCTGCTTTTCCTCAGCCAGGCGCCTTCCGTGGCTCATGCAAATGAAAACCGCATCGGCTTTGACATGGAAGTGGTTGCCGAAAACGGCGAGGACATTTCGATCCTCGGCGCGGATGTTTCGGTCGACGCGCGCGACGCAGGCGACATTTCGATCGCTGGCGGCGATATTGACGTGCGCGGCACCACGCGGGGGGATGTCTCTATCGCTGGCGGCGATATCACCGTTGTCGCTGACGTGGGTGGTGAGCTGTCCGTTGCGGGCGGCGACTTGACCATGGAAACCAACGTGGAAGGTGAAGTTTCGCTTGCCGGTGGTGATGTCAACTTTTCCGGTACCGCTGCGGACGACGCTCATTTTGTAGGCGGGTCCGTCAATCTCGATGGTACTTTCTCGGGCGATCTGTGGGTCGCGGCGGATCATTTCACGATCACGCCAGGAACAGTCATCACGGGTGACTTCGAATTCAAGGGCCCTCATGAGCCCACTTTGCCCGAAGGGCTGACCATCGGCGGCACCTATACATACGAATACTCCGACCTTGATGAAGTGTTCGAAGGCGACTTGCCGGAACTCATCTTCCCGGTCATCGCCATCGCGGGTGTGGTCGGCGCGGTGTCACTGCTGTTCTTCCTGCCCATTGCGGTGTTGATCGGTGGCGGCGTCTTGCTGCTCATGATGACGGGCCTGACCGCGCGCACCATCGACGGCATTCGCCAGCGGCCCTTCGGCAGCATCGGTATGGGGTTTGTCGTGCTGGTGGGACTTTTCGTGATCGCGATCCTGCTCTGCATCACGATCATCGGGATCCCGCTCGCCATTGCGATCTTCTGGTTCTATCCGGTGTTGTTCCTGATTGGCTTCATCGTGGCTGTGCTGGGCGTGCCCTATTTGGTGCTCAGCAAGAACCCGCGTGACACGGGCGCGGGCGCAAAGCTCGGCATCTTCTTCGTGTCACTGCTGGTCTTTATGTTCCTGTTCGCCATTCCCGGCATCGGTCAGTTGCTCTTCCTCATCATCATGCTGATGGGTGTGGGCGCCTTCGGTGCCGCGGTCCTGGGTGGCCGAAACGATCAGACGGCTTAGCCGGCACGTCTGTTCGCCAAGCCTAAAGGGCGGTCCCTCTTCCCTCGGAGAGGTGGCCGCCCTTCTTGTTTGCCCTAGAGCGATTGCGCGTCGTCGACGACCAGCAGCTCACCTGTGATGAAGCGGGACTGCGGCGAGGCAAGCAGCAGCAATGCGCCGTCGAGATCGGACGGCTCGCCCGCGCGGCGACGGGGATAGGTTTTCAACTGCTTCTGGCCCGCGTCGGTCGCGAACCACTTGTCATTGATTTCGGTGACGATAAAGCCGGGGCAGATCGCATTCACGTTGATATTGTAACGCGCCCATTCGCGGGCCAGTGCTTGCGTCATCATCGCGACCGCCGCCTTGGTCGTGCAATAGGGCACGAGACCCGGCAGGGCCTTTTTCGCCGCGATGGAAGCGATGTTGATCACTTGACCGCCCTCGCCTCGTTTGATCATCCGCGCGCCCACTTCGCGCGCCATGAGGAACGGCCCGCGCACATTCGTGGACATGATGCGATCGAAATCCTCCGCCGAAGTGTTCACGACAAATCCTTCGATGCTCATGCCCGCATTGTTGACGAGGATGGTGATCGGCCCGAGCTGCTTTTCAGTTTCCTCGACGCAAGACTTGATGCTCGCTTCATCCGTGACATCAAGAGCGATCGCCGCGACCTTGCCGCCGTCCGCTTCGATTTGAGCTTTCAGCTCATCCAGACGTTCCACGCGGCGGCCAGTGATGGCGACCTTCGCGCCCTTCGCGGCCAGCACTTGTGCGAAGCGCTTGCCGAGGCCCGACGTGGTGCCGGTGATGAGGGCGACCTGCCCCGTCAGGTCAACGTCGAAATCAGTGGTGGTGGGCATGTCAGCTCCTTCAGGCTTTGACGGGTTCCGTGGCCGCGATATCGGCCAGGGTTTCCATAAGGCGCGCGGCGATCTTCAGCCGCTCTTCGGGCAGATCGCTGCCGCGCGAATAAACGAATTTGTGGTCGGGGCGCAGCTTCACCGGCGTGCGGCTGTTCGAGATGAAATCGACCAGCCCCGGCAGGTTCGGGAACTTGTCTCCCCGGAAGTTGAGCACCAACCCCTTCGGCCCCGCGTCGATGCGCTCCACATTGGCGGCGCGGCACAGGCTCTTGATCGAAACAATCTGAAGCAAGTGCTCGACTTCCTCCGGCAATTTGCCAAACCGGTCAATCAGCTCCGCACCGAACTCATCCACGTCCTCGCGGGTCTCCAATTCCGACAGGCGCCGGTAGAGCGCAAGCCGCACATTGAGGTCCGAAATATAGGTCTCGGGGATCAGCACGGCGGTGCCCACGTTGATCGACGGCGACCAGGCGTTTGCTGCCTCCACGGTCAGGTCGCCGGACCGGAGCGACGACACCGCTTCTTCGAGCATGGCTTGATAGAGCTCGATCCCCACCTCGCGGACCTGGCCGGACTGTTCCTCGCCAAGCAAGTTCCCCGCGCCGCGAATGTCGAGATCGTGGCTCGCCAGAGTAAAGCCCGCGCCCAATGTGTCGAGAGATTGCAGGACCTCGAGCCGTTTGGTGGCGTTGTCGGTAATCTTTTTACGCGGCGGGATGGTGAGATAAGCATAGGCCCGAATCTTGGACCGGCCGATGCGCCCGCGGATCTGATAGAGCTGCGCGAGGCCGAACATATCGGCTCGATGCACCACCAGCGTATTGGCCGTCGGGATGTCGAGGCCCGACTCGATAATCGTGGTGGAGATCAGCACGTCGTACTGACGGTCATAGAAGGCCGTCATAATGTCCTCGAGCTCGGTTGCCGGCATCTGCCCGTGAGCGACGGCGTACTTGATCTCCGGCACCATCTCGTCGAGATATTCGGTGATTTCCCTGAGGTCCGAAATGCGCGGGGCGACATAGAAGCTCTGCCCGCCGCGGAACCGTTCCCGCAGCAGGGCTTCGCGAATGACCACAGGATCAAATGGCGAAATGAAGGTCCGCACGGCCAGCCTGTCCACAGGCGGGGTCGCGATGATGGAAAGCTCCCGAATGCCGCTCATGGCGAGCTGGAGTGTCCGGGGGATCGGCGTCGCGGTCAGAGTCAGCACATGAACCTGCGCCTTGAACTCCTTCAGGCGTTCCTTGTGGCGGACGCCGAAGTGCTGCTCTTCATCTATAATCAAAAGACCCAAGTCTTTCATCTTGATATTTTTTGATAAAAGCGCGTGAGTACCGATCACGATGTCCACTTCGCCCCGCGCCAAAGCCTCGCGCGTTTCCGCCGCCTCTTTGGTCGAGACCATGCGCGAGAGCTGGCGGACCTTGACGGGCCAGCCCGCAAAGCGTTCGGCAAAATTGGCGTAGTGCTGCCGCGCCAGCAGCGTCGTCGGCACAACGATGGCCACCTGACGCCCCGTCATGGCCATGACGAAGGCGGCCCGCAGAGCCACTTCGGTCTTGCCAAAGCCCACATCACCGCAGATGAGCCGGTCCATGGGACGGCCCCGTTCCAGATCGTTCAACACATCATGGATGGCGTCGAGTTGGTCCTCGGTTTCCTCGTAAGGGAAGCGCGAGCAGAACTCTTCATAGGGCCCCGTATCGATGTGGACGACGTCCGCGCCTTTCAGCTCCCGCTCGGCGGCGATCTTGATGAGCCGCTCCGCCATGTCGCGGATGCGTTCTTTCAGCTTCGCCTTGCGCGCCTGCCAGTTCGAGCCGCCCAGGCGGTCAAGCTGCGCCCCCGCTTCTTCCGAGCCATAGCGCGACAGAAGCTCGATGTTTTCAACGGGCAAATAGAGCTTGTCGCCGCCGTGATACTGGATCTCGAGACAGTCGTGCGGCGCGCCGGTCACCTCCAGCGTCTTGAGGCCCTCATAGCGCCCGATACCGTGATCCACATGCACCACGAGGTCACCTTGCGCGAGGCTGGTTGCTTCGGTGAGAAAGTTCTGCGCGCGGCGGGTCTTGTGCCGCTGTCGCACGAGCCGGTCGCCCAGAATGTCCTGTTCGGCCAATATGGCGAGCCCGCCCGCCTCGAACCCATGTTCAAGCGGCAGCAAGGCAAAGGCGGTTGTCGTGACGGGCAGTTTGGTCGCCTCGTCAAAGCGCGCGACGGCGGCCATGCGCAAGAGCCCGTGATCCCCGAGCACCGACATCATCCGGTCGCGTGTGCCCTCGCTCCAGCAGGCGATGACCACATGATCGCCTGCCTTTTGCAGGGCGTCGATGTGGTCGACCACTGCTTCAAAGACATTGACCCCTTCCCGCTTCCGTTCGGGTGCGAAGTCACGAGCACGTTTGGCGCCCTCGTCCACCACGCGCGGGGCGTCGGGCGGCTTGAACGGCGAGAATGACCGCACAAAAAAGCGCGCGAGCCGCGCCTTCCACTCTTCCTCATCCAGATAGAGCTGATCTGGCGGCAGCGGCTTATAGGTCGGCGCCGCCATGGCGGTCGCCTTGCCCTCGTCGATTTCGTGCCGGGCGTCGTAGTAGTCTGCAATCAGTTTGAGGCGTTCTTCATGGGCTTCGTCGGCGAGGTGGTCAAAGCTCAACCCCGCGTCGGGCAAATAATCGAACAGGGTCTCAAGGCTCTCGTGAAAGAGCGGCAGCCAGTGCTCCATGCCCTGATACTTGCGGCCCGCGCTGATCGCCTCATAAAGCGGATCGTCCCCGCTGGTCGCGCCAAAGGCCGTGACATAACCGCGGCGGAACCTCTGGATCGCCGCGTCATCCAGAATGACTTCGTTCGCGGGAACCAATGTGATGCGGTCCTGCTTGCCAGTGGTGCGCTGGGACTCAGGGTCGAAACTGCGGATGCTGTCGAGCGTGTCGCCAAACAAATCGAGACGCAGGGGTTCGGCTGCCCCTGGCGCGAACAAGTCCACAATGCCGCCACGAATGGCGAAGTCGCCGGGCTCGCGTACCGTGCTTGCGCGCGCATAACCATTGTGATCGAGAAAGGTCGTCAGCGCCTCAAGATCGAGATCGCTGCCTACCTGCGCGGCGAATGCGTTTTTCGCCACCGCCTCGCGCGAGGGAACGCGCTGCAGGACGGCGTTCACAGTGGTCAGCACGATCAACGCGCCCTTGACCTGCATATGCGCGAGGGTGCTGAGCACCGCCATGCGTTCGGCCAGGACTTCGGTGCGCGGTGAGACGCGGTCATACGGCAAACAATCCCAGGCGGGAAATTTAAGCACCGGAACTTCGGGGGCAAAAAAGCTCAACGCCTCGGCAATGGACTCCATCCGCGCCTCGTCCTGCGCCACATGGATGTGCGCGCGGGCGCCCTCGCGCACTAGGCGTGCGAGGACAAGGGCGTCGAAGCCCTCGGGCACCCCGGCGTGGATCAGCGCGCCGGGGGTCTGGGTGGAGGTCTCGCTCACGGGCGAAGGTTGCCTTATTCGGTTATGGGCCGGTCGGAATAGCCGAATTGGCGCACACGATCCAGCATGAGATTGTCGAAATCCGCTGGCGGCGGCTCATTTCCGGTGATCCAGGCGTAAAGCTCCTGATCCGGCACCTCCAGAAGCGCCTCAAAGGCGTCGAGATCGGCCGCATCCATGGACGGGACCTCCCGGTCCGCAAAGCCGCCGATCAGGATATCGGCCTCCTTGAAGCCCCGGTGGTGGGCGCGGTACAGCACTTTTTTGGCGCGGGTTCCAAGGTCCATGACGACTTGCCTCTGATGATTGGTCTAGGATAGTGCCCGTGATGACCGCCCGCCAGCAACCCCCCAACCCCGCAAAGAAGAGCCTCCGTCCCACCTGATGCGCCCAGAAATCCTCTTTCCGCTCTATGCGCCGCTGACCACACTTTCAGGCGTGGGCCCCAAGCTCGCCAAGCTGGTGGAAAAGGTCGCCGGCGGCGAACATGTGGTGGATGTGCTCTGGGTCCTGCCCACGGGGATTGTGGACCGCCGTTCTCGCCCGCAGATCGCCCATGCGACGCCCGGCAAGATCGCTACCATCAAGGTGCAAGTGGATGATCACATGCCCCCGCGCACCAGACGCCTGCCCTACAAGATACGGGTGTCGGACGACAGCGGCAGCATGATGCTCGTTTTTTTCAACGGGCGAGAAGACTATCTCAAGAAGCAGCTGCCCGTGGGCGAGACGCGCTACGTCTCCGGCGTCGTCGAGGACTATCAGGGTGTTCAGCAGATGACGCACCCGGACTACATCCTCACCGAAGAAGAGCTGACGGAGATGCCGCTGATCGAGCCCGTCTATCCGCTGACGGCGGGACTGACGGCGCGCGTGATGGGTAAGGCCGCGCGCGGGGCGGTGGCGCTGGCGCCCGAACTCGATGAATGGCTCGACCCGGCCTTTGCCGAACGGCACGGCTGGGTCAGTTGGCGCACAGCGATCCACGCCGCCCATGCGCCGGAGGACGTGGACAATCTGCTGCCTACAAATCCCGAACGCATGCGCCTAGCCTATGACGAGCTGCTCGCGAACCAGCTGGCCCTCGCCATGATGCGCATGCATATGCGCAAGCAGGCGGGTCGCGTGCTCAAGGGCACGGGCAAGTTAAAAGACAAGATCAAAGCCGCCCTTCCCTATACGCTTACCGGCAGCCAGGAAACGGCGCTCGCGGAAATCGAGCGCGACCTCGAAGGTGGCGAGCGCATGCTTCGCATGCTGCAAGGGGATGTGGGCGCGGGCAAAACCGTTGTTGCCTTCCTCGCCATGGCGCATGCGGTGGAAGCCGGCGCGCAAGCTGCATTGATGGCGCCGACGGAAATTCTGGCGCGGCAACATTTTGCAACCATCGAACCGCTGGCCAAGGCAGTGGGCCTGAACGTTGTGCGGCTCACGGGTCGCGACAAGGGCGCGGGGCGCGAAGAGATACTTCAGGGCCTCGCCGACGGCACCATCCACATGGTGGTGGGCACCCATGCGCTGTTCCAGGAAGGTGTCGAGTTCAAGAACCTCGGCTTTGCGGTGATTGATGAGCAGCATCGCTTTGGCGTGCACCAGCGGCTGGCATTGGGCAGCAAGGGCAAAGGCGTCGATGTGCTGGTGATGACGGCGACACCGATCCCCCGCACGCTGACGCTCACGGCCTATGGCGATATGGATGTAAGCCGCCTGACCGAAAAGCCCGCAGGGAGAAAGCCGGTGAAGACGGCGGCGCTTCCCCTCAACCGCCTTGATGAGGTGGTCGAGGCGGTGCGGCGCGAGATCAGTGACGGCGGTCAGGTCTATTGGGTATGCCCGCTGGTCGAAGAATCCGAGCTTGTGGACGCGGCGGCGGCGGAAGAACGCTACAGCCATCTTTCATCCGTCCTTGGCAATGCGGTGGGCCTGGTCCACGGGCGCATGAAGGGGCCGGAGAAAGACGCCGTTATGGCGGACTTCAAGTCAGGCCGCATCAAGGTGCTTGTTGCGACCACGGTCATTGAAGTGGGCGTCGATGTTGCGCAAGCCAATGTGATGGTGGTGGAACACGCTGAACGCTTTGGCCTTGCTCAGCTTCACCAGCTGCGGGGCCGCGTGGGGCGCGGCTCGGAAGAAGGCTCCTGCCTCCTCCTCTATCAGGCGCCCTTGGGTGAAACGGCAAAGGCGCGGATCAAGATCCTGCGCGAAACCGACGATGGTTTTGTTATTGCGGAAGAGGATTTGCGCCTTCGCGGCGCGGGTGAACTTCTCGGCACCAAACAAAGCGGCTTGCCCACCTTCCGCATGGCGGACATCGAACACCACGGTGATCTGTTGGAAGCAGCGCGCGACGATGCGGCGCTGATCTTGAACAAAGACCCCGAGCTTGCGGGCAAACGGGGGAAAGCGCTTCGGACGCTGCTCTATCTCTTCGGTCGTGATGAAGCGGTGCGGTACCTGAAGTCGGGCTAGGCCGTTCAGGCCGCCGCGTCGTCCTTGTCAGGATCTTCTTCCACCGATGGCGCGATGGTGGGCTCCGGCGGTTCTTTAGGCTGCGGCAGCGCCTTGCAGGGATTTTTCGACATGCCCTTGTATTCGGGGATCACAAGGCCCCCGGAAATAACGAGCTTGGCGCCCTCTTCCACGGACATGTCGAGAATGATGATGTCCTTGCGCGGGACGAAGAGTAAAAACCCTGACGTCGGGTTCGGCGTTGTGGGCAGAAAAACCGAAACCATTTCTTCTTTGGTGTGCACGATGATCTCGCCGCGCGTGCGCGCCGCTACGAACACAATGGCCCAAAGGCCGGGGCGCGGATACTGGATCAGCCCCACTTGCTGAAACGAGCGTTCGCTCTGGCTCACGACCGTCTCAAAAATCTGGCGCAGCGCGCCATAGACCGTGCGCACCACCGGCAGGCGGTCGATCAGGCGACCCATGTAGTTGACCACCGCATGGCCGAACAGGTTCGCGGTTAGAGCGCCGAGCAGCGTGATGGCCACAACCACAATGACGAGCCCCACACCGGGGATTGAAAACGGCAGATAGGTCTCGGGGTTGTATTGAGCAGGCAGCATGGTTTCGACCATGTCGTCTGCAAAGTTGATCAGCACAATGGCGAGATAGGCGGTGATGCCTAGCGGCGCGGCGACCACGAGGCCCGTCAGGAAGCTGGCGCGCAAGTCCCACCAACGGTGCCGCCTGAGGAAACCGGTCTGTTCTTCTTCGCCGCTCTGGTGTTCAGTCTCGTCGTTCATTGGCTCGCTTGGCCCTGGAAAAAGGCCCTCGATAAGTCTTGGCCCACCTTATGCCTCGTTCTATGACAGGATTACGAGGCAAATTTGTTACCAAATTTTGACCCTCAGGGGATCATAGGGGATCAAGACGGCGAAATGACGGCGGAAAACCTGAAAGAATTGCTCGAGAAGGCCGCTGGCAAGATGGCGACCCCGTCCGGCAAGGTTGAGGGCTTGAGGCGTCTGTCGGGGGGCGCGAGCCAGGAAACCTGGTCTTTCGTCCTCTCTGGCCCGCAAGGGACCACCCCGCTGATCCTGCGCCGGACCCCGGGGGGTAAGCACTCGGCCAAGACCGGCACGGCGGTGCCCCTTGCCACCGAAGCCGCCGTTATCGCCCGGGCGGCCAAAGCGGGGGTACAGGTGCCGGATGTGGCCTATGTACTGCAGGACGCCAACGGCCTCGGCGAGGGCTACATTATGTCCCGCATTGAGGGCGAAACCATTGCGCGCAAGATCTTGCGCGATGAGGCCTATGCGGCAGCGCGCGGCAAGCTCGCCTTTCAATGCGGCGAGGCGCTCGCCAAGATCCACGCGGCGGACGTGAGCGGCGTTGAAGGCCTTCCCACGCTCGGCCTTGCGCCGCAACTCCAAACCTATTTCGATCTCTATGACGGCATGGGCGAGGCGCACCCCGTGTTCGAACTTGCGTTCCGCTGGCTTGAGGACAACAAGCCGGACGGCGAACCCGCGAAGCTGGTGCACGGCGATTTCCGAAACGGCAACATCATCGTGGGTGAAGACGGCTTGCGGGCCGTGCTCGACTGGGAGCTTTGTCATTTGGGCGATCCGATGGAGGACCTGGGTTGGATCTGTGTCAATTCCTGGCGCTTTGGTGAGAGCCAAAACCCGGTGGGCGGCTTTGGTCAATACAAAGAGCTCTTCGACGGTTATGAGGCTGCGGGCGGCGCAAAGGTGAGCCCGGCCCGCGTCAAATACTGGGAGGTTTTCGGAACGCTCAAGTGGGGCATCATGTGCATGTTGATGGTGTCAGCATTCCGGACGGGCATGGACCGTTCCGTCGAGCGTGCCGCCATCGGCCGCCGCGCCTCGGAAACCGAGATCGATCTCTTGAACCTATTGGCAGTGGAGAGCTGACATGCAGGACGCCCCTTCAACCAAGGAACTCATCGAAGCGGTGCGCGCGTTCCTCGAAGAAAAGGCCATGCCGGAACTTAAGGGCCATACGGCGTTTCATGCGCGGGTCGCGGCGAATGCCCTCGCCATTGTGGAACGGGAACTTGAGCAGGGCCCGACGGCGCAAACCGGTGAGCGCATGCGGTTGATGCAATTGCTTGGTCATGAAGGCACGCTGGAAGACCTCAACGCGGAACTCGCGAAAGCCATTCGCGCGGGCGACCTGACGCTTGAAACGCCGGGGCTCGCCGATCACCTCTGGGCAACGACCATGGACAAGGTTGCCATCGACCAGCCGAAATATTCAGGGCTCAAGACCGCGCGCGACCACAAAAAGGACTAGCGCCGCCGCCGTCCGCCTCGTCTGCCACGCATCCGCGACAGCAGTACGACCACCAGCACGACGACCACGACAGCGAGACCAATCTGTAATCCGGGCGCAGCCCCGAGGAACCGCGCCGGCAGTTCGAGCAGCAGAAACCCGAGAAAGTCGAGGATCGATTCCAACTAGTGGCCCCCCGGGTTTGTCATTTGGCCGACCGCACCGCTTTGCGCCGGGCAATGACGAGAAAGATCACGACGGCGGCTTCGATGATGGGCCAGACCGGCTGCATCCAGCTGTCGCCGTTAATGGGCCACGGGCTCACCAGCGAGAGCAAGCCAAGGCCGCTTGTCCCCGCGATCAACGCGGGCACGACAAAGTGCAAGACCCACAAGACCACAAAGGCCGCCAGGTCGGGCCGCCGCGCACGCTTGGCTGCGTTGAACCAAAGGACGATCGCGACATCGCGCACCATAAAGGCCATTATGGCAAAGATCGTGGGTCGCAAATCCACCTGCCCGTCGAAGGGAATGTGGCCGCCCGGCCATTCACTCGCCATCTCGCGCGCAACGTCGACCGACAAGGGCTGCAAGGTGGTCGCAAGACACAAGGCCGCGATGATGGCGGCGATCATGGCGTAGCCCCAACTCGGCAGGTTCCAGAACGCTTGCGGCACGCGGCCTGTCAGGAACTGCTGCCGTGCCTGGCGTAGCTGCACCCAGTTCTTAGGCGCAACAAGGATTGTGAGATAGGTCAGCGTGATGGCGACCACATAGGCGATGGCCCACCGTGCCGACGCGAGTACACTGTCCGGAACGCCGTCCACTGCGACTATGCCGCCGGTTGCCTTTGACGTGTGGTTCGCCGCCTCAGTCAGTTGATCCATGATGCCAAAGAAGTCGGCCTGTCCCGCATAATAGATCATGGCGAAGGCAATGAAGCCGATCCAGACAAGAGGCCCTGTGGGAATTTGAAGCTCGTGCCGCATCAGCGTCCAGTTGCCGACTATGGCCCAGCCCGCAAACAACAGCAGACTGATTACCATGAAGGTCGGCACGGCCATTTCAATGTGGAACCAGGTGAACTGCACATCGATAGGCCAGTCCTTGGTGCCGTACCACACGGTCCATACCCAGGCCGCGGCGCCGATGCCCGCCACCATGGCGAAGAAGGAGGCAAGCCGTGAAGAGGCCGCGTCACGCCGCACGGCGAGCATGCTGACGAGGAAGGCGCTTGCGTGCGCAAACAGCCCCATACCGACGCGGAACAAAATTTCGCGCAAGACTTCGTCACCGCCGGATGTTGCCGCCGTGTGCATGACCATGGGCACGAGGCAGATCAAGCCGCCGTACCAAACATAGGCCGTGCCGCCGATCAGCTTCCCCGCCACCATGGACCAGGAACTGATCGCTGACATGCGTTGAAAGTCCCAAGTGCGGTCGCGGATTTCGCCGGTCACAAGTCGCGCGGCAATCCAGGTACCCCAGATCACGACGACAAAGAAATAGATGAAGCGCGCAACGGCGGCGACGGCGCCCAGCTGACCGATCTCTTGGGAGCCAAAGCCCCAGGTGGTCCAGACCGCGGCGAAGATAAGCCCGATAACGGCAGGCATCAGAATGAGCCGCATGGGGCTCATCTCTAGCCATAGATTGCGGCGGAGTTCGGGGTTCATGACCGATCTCCTTTCCCGCCGCGCTCGGCGCTGACTTCTTCGAAATAGGCATCGGCGAGTGAGCGTTTGGTTTCGCTGATCCCGGCGACTTCAAAATCCGCTGCGAGCAGATCCTTCAGAAGTTTTGAACGCGTGCTGGCATCGCCTTCCAGCGAGACCATGGCACGGCTGTCATCGGCCTGGTGAACCGTCAGCCCTTCGCGTACGCCGAGCCAATCGGCGAGACCCGCGCTGGGGGTCGCCAGTTCAATCGTGTAGACGGTCGCGCCCGCGCCCTCTTCGACTGAGCGTTGGCTCTTCACCTTGCCACCGTCCATGATGATCATCTCGGTGGAGTAATCCTCTAGCTCCGCAAGGATGTGTGAGGACACGATCAGCGTAATGCCCTGCCCCTGAAGCTCGCGCAGCATCGCGGAAAGATCGCGCCGCGCATCGGGGTCGAGACCCGACGCCGGTTCATCAAGCAGTAGCACTTTGGGTTCGTGCACAATCGCCTGGCCAATGGCAAGACGTTGCCGCATGCCGCGACTGAGTTGCTTGGAGAGTTTGTTGCGGTGTTCGCGAAGATCAATGCGATCGAGAGTCTTTTCCACCGCGTCGTGAACCTTGCGACCCTTCAGGCCATTTGCCATGGCGGCATAGGTCAGGCACTGCGTGACGGTCAGGTCGTCATAGAGACCGAAAAAGTCCTGCAGGAAACCGAGTTTTTTGTGAACCTCGCGGGGGTGCTCGCGCACGTCCACGCCGTCGACAATGGCGGTGCCCGAGTAAGGGCGCTCCAGCGCGGCGATGTTTCTTAGAAGCGTGGTTTTGCCGGCGCCATTCGGGCCGACCAGCGCGGCAATGGCGCCCTCGCCCACGGTAAAGGACACATGGTCCAGCGCGCGCGCCGTGGGGTATTCATAACTCAGGTCGCGGACTTCGATCATGGATGGATCCCCTCTCGATTCTGTTTTGACCAGACCCTAGCGGGATGACCGAAATGAGGCCAACAAATAAGCCCCGGAGTTTTGCCGCTCCGGGGCCTAAATGGTGTGGATTTAACGCGAAGAATTAGAAGCCGAAGCGGACGCCTGCGCCCAGGCTGTGGCTCTGATATTCGACGGTCGAACCGCCAATGCTCGCATCCGCTGCGCCAAGGTAGCGGTACTCACCAAAGAACTCGACATTCTCGGAGGCTTGCAACGTGCCACCTGCCATGAACTGGTAGCCAAAGACCCATTCATCACCGGTAATTCCCAGGAAATCGATCTCCACATTCACGCCGCCGATACCGCCGCCAACATAGGCGCCAAGCGGTCCCTGAATGTCGAAATCAAGAAAACCGTTTGCCATCAGGCCGAGGCCAGAGATGGTTACAGGAACACCCGACAGGTCACGCTCGCCGTAGGTCGCTTCAAGTTCGAATGACAATCCATCCGTGAAAGCACGTCCGACCGCACCACTAATGCGATACCCGGAATCTGTACTTACGTTGACGCCGGCGAGTTCTACATCGGTAGAAAGCTCGACCGCGCCGGTGCCTTCGATATAGTAGCCGTCGTAACCAGCAAACGCAGGTGCCGAAACCAAAAGGGCAAATGCCCCCACAAGTGCTGCTTTGCGCATAACACCCCCCATATAAATATCCCGCCTCAGAGTGGCACGCGCCCGGTCCATCCACCAGCGAGACAAGCATGGTTTAGGGGGGTTAACCCTGATTTCGGCTGTTCGGGTTGCACGGCTGCAACGGTTTTCGCAGGTGCACAACGAAATGCTGCCTTAGCGTGCGGGTGAGATCTCGTAAGTCGTCGCCGCACCGTCATGCGGCTGGAACATGACGTCGAGGACGATGTCCTCACCACAGGCGTTGGCGGTCCAGTGCTCAAGCCACCGCCCGTCGCCATAGCGGTTCCCGATCGACGTGTTCGTGAAACGGATAATATCGCAACCCCTTGCGTCGTCCTGGGTCGCTGCGACGTCGCGCGCTTCGTTGATCAGTGCGAGCTGCGTTTCAAGATCCGCTTCCGTTGTGCCGCGAACCAGAAGGAAGGTGCGCTGACCGTCCGACGTGAAGGTATGCACCAGGTTCTCGGTTGCGGTTTCCTCGCAAGTCGTGCTGACAAGCCGCTCGCGCCAGACGCCCGTGGTGGGCGCCACATCGCCGTCGCCGATGATGATCGGGGCGACGGGCCAGGTCCCCAGCACCTCAAAGCGCGGCACCTCCACGCAAGCCGGTTGATGCAGAATCATAGAGCGCTGCAGGGCCTCCCGGCGTAGGCGGTCGGCGTATTCGCTGGTCAGGAAGGTCTGGAAGGCCGGGCTGTCAAAGGCGTCCCCCGGGGCAGGTGCGCCTTCTTGTGCCGCCGCGGGAGCTGCTGCAACGCCTAAGAAAACTGCCATTAACGCTAGAAACCGGATCATATTCGTCTGCCTTGGATTTCGGGGCACCCTGCCTGTCAGGGTTGTCTATAGCACCCGGCTCGGCCCCTCGCCCACCCAAGGTTTCGTGAGCCGTTGCAAAGGGGGCCCGGGGCGGCTATGCCTCCCCCCGAAAATCGGAATTCCCCCAAACCCGTCAATGGGCTAAGGATCGCCAATGGGCCAGAAATCGCCGAAGAATATGGACCCTTCAAAGCATGTAGAAAGCGCCCGCCGCACGGTGGGCACCCAGGCCGCCGCGCTTGAGGCGCTGGCTGGCACTCTGGATGGGGCCTTTACGAAGGCGGTCGAGGCTCTGCGCCATGTGGAAGGACGGGTCATCGTCACCGGCATGGGCAAGAGCGGCCACATCGGGCGCAAGATCGCGGCGACCCTTGCCTCCACTGGCACGCCGGCATTCTTTGTTCATCCGGCCGAGGCCAGCCACGGGGACCTGGGCATGATCACCCCAAAGGACACAGTGTTGGCCCTTTCCAAGTCGGGCGAAAGTGCGGAGCTTGCCGACCTCATCGAATTCACCCGCCGCTTCAGCATCCCCCTGATTTCCATGACCACGGGCACGGAAAATGCCCTGGCGCGGGCCGCCGATGTGGCCCTCGACCTGCCGGATGCGCCTGAGGCGTGCCCTAATGGCCTCGCGCCGACAACCTCCACCACTCTGGCGCTGGTGCTGGGGGACGCGCTGGCCGTGGCTCTGCTTGAGGATCGGGGCTTCACGGCCCAGGATTTCAGCCAGTTTCACCCCGGCGGAAAGCTTGGTGCCCGGCTCCTCAAGGTCGAGGATCTGATGCACGGCAAGGAAGAGCTGCCCCTGACCGCCCCGGACACCAAAATGGCGGACGCCCTGATCACCATGACCGAGGGGACCTTTGGCTGTGTCGGTGTGACAGATGCCAAGGGCGCCCTGATTGGGATCGTCACCGACGGCGATTTGCGCCGGAAAATGAGTGCCGAGCTGCTCACCCGCAGTGTTGAGGATGTCATGACCCGCGACCCGCGCACCATTGCGCCCGGCGCGCTGGCGGCGGAGGCCTTGAGCCTGATGACCATGAGAACGCCGAAGATCACGGGGCTTTTCGTGGTCGAGAATGGCCGCCCGGTGGGCATTCTCCATATTCACGACTTGCTGCGTGCAGGTGTTGTCTAAAGTATCCACCATAAGTCATTGAATTATCGGACTAAGTTCATTATCACGCTTGTAGCCTGAAGGACGAAGAGACCCCCTGATGCCCCAACCGATCCGCAAGATCGTCTTTCCCGTTGCCGGGCTCGGCACGCGCTTTCTGCCGGCCACCAAAGCGGTGCCCAAGGAAATGCTGCCCGTCGTGGACAAGCCGCTGATCCAATATGCTGTGGAAGAAGCGCTGGAAGCGGGGATCGACCAGTTCATTTTCGTCACAGGCCGGGGCAAGCACGCCATCGAGGACCACTTCGACCACGCCTTCGAGCTGGAACAAACCCTTGAGGAAAAAGACAAGATCGCGCTTCTGAAGCAGCTGGAGCCCACTGTGCCGCCGGCGGGCAACGTTGCCTTCACCCGCCAGCAGCGGCCTCTGGGGCTGGGCCACGCTATCTGGTGCGCCCGGCACTTTGTGGGGAATGAGCCCTTCGCCATATCCCTGCCCGACATGCTTGTGGACGCTCAGCCCTCCTGCCTCGCCCAGATGGTGAAGGTCTATGAGGAGACCGGAGGCAATGTCATCGCCGTTGAGGAATGCGCTCCCGAGGACACGAACAAATACGGCGTCATCGCCCCGGGCGCAGCGAATGGCGCGCGGATGGAGGTTTTGGGCCTTGTCGAAAAACCCAAGCCCGCGGAGGCACCGTCAAATTTGTTTGTTCTTGGGCGGTATATTCTGACCCCTCGAGTCTTTGAGCATCTCGACAATCAGAAGCCGGGCGCGGGCGGTGAAATTCAGCTGACCGATTCCATGGCGCAATTGATTGGCGAGCAGCCCTTCCACGCGCTGAAGTACGACGGGGTCAGCTATGACTGCGGCGACAAGGTGGGCTTTCTGAAAGCCAATGTGGCGCTGGCGCTGAAGCGCGAAGACATGGCAGGGCGCGTCCGCGAGGCGCTCGCTGAACTGGGACTTAAAGGGTAAAGGCGGAAATCCATGCGCGTAGCAATGATCGGTACCGGGTATGTGGGGCTCGTTTCGGGGGCCTGCTTCTCTCAGTTCGGGCAGGAAGTAATCTGCGTCGACAAGGATGCAAGCAAGATCGAGCGCCTGGAACGGGGTGAGATACCCATTTTCGAGCCCGGCCTTGATGCCGTGGTGGCCGAGGGCGTGCGCGACGGTCGCCTCTCCTTCACCACGGATCTGAAAGCTGCCGTGAAAGACGCCGATGCGGTCTTCATCGCCGTGGGGACCCCTTCGCGCCGCGGTGACGGCTTTGCGGATTTGTCTTACGTCGAAGGCGCGGCCGCCGAGATCGCCGACGCGATCGAGGGCTATACGGTAGTGGTCACCAAATCGACAGTTCCCGTGGGCACCGGTCAGAAGGTGGAAGACATCATCCGCTCGCGCCGCCCGGACGCGGAATTCGACGTGGCCTCCAATCCTGAGTTCCTGCGCGAAGGGTCAGCTATTGAGGACTTCATGCGCCCTGACCGCGTTGTCGTGGGCACGGAAAGTGAGCGCGCCCAGGCCCTGATGCGCGAGCTCTACCGCCCGCTCTTTATCAATGAGACGCCGATCCTTTTTGTCAGCCGCGAAACCTCGGAACTGATCAAATATGCAGGGAACGCCTTCCTTGCCACCAAGATCACCTTCATCAACGAGATGGCGGAGATTTGCGAAGCCGTTGGCGCAAACGTGCAGGACGTTGCGCGGGGCATCGGCCTCGACAACCGCATCGGCAAAAAGTTTCTGCACGCGGGCCCCGGCTATGGCGGGTCTTGCTTTCCGAAAGATACGCTTGCGTTAGTGCGCACGGCGGAGGAAGTGGGCGCCCCTACCCGCATCGTCGAAGCCGTGGTGCAAGTGAATGACGAGCGCAAAAAGCGTATGGCGCAAAAGATCATTGAAGCGGCAGGCGGTTCAGTTGCCGGCACGACCATCGGCGTCTTGGGCCTGACGTTCAAACCCAATACCGATGACATGCGTGACAGCCCCAGCCTCGATATCATTCCCATCCTTCAGGAATGCGGCGCGAAGATCCGCGCCTTCGACCCCGAAGGTATGGAGGAAGCGCAAAAGATGCTTCAGAACGTGACCTATTGCGGTGACGCCTATGAGGTCGCGTCCGGTTCTGACACGCTCGTCCTGCTGACCGAGTGGAATGAGTTCCGCGCCCTCGACATGAAACGCATCAAGGGCAATCGCGCGAAGACGGTGCTTGTTGATCTTCGCAACGTCTATCGCCCCGAGGACATGGCGGCGGATGGTATCCACTATTACAGCGTCGGCCGCCCTCACCTACCGCCGCACGGGGAATAAGCCATGCATGAGGTCAAGCGGGTACTTGTGACGGGCGGTGCGGGCTTTATCGGCTCGTTCCTGTGCGAACGCCTGCTCGATCAGGGTTGCGAAGTTTTATGCGTCGATAATTTTTTCACTGGCGCAAGGCGCAACATTGCGCACCTGCTCGAAAACCCGAATTTCGAACTGATGCGCCACGACGTGACCTTTCCGCTGTTTGTGGAAGTGGACGAGATTTATAATCTCGCCTGTCCCGCTTCGCCCATTCACTATCAACATGACCCCGTCCAAACGACGAAGACATCGGTGCATGGCGCGATCAATATGCTGGGACTCGCCAAGCGCGTGAAAGCAAAGATCTTTCAGGCCTCCACCAGTGAAGTTTATGGCGACCCGTCCGTCCATCCGCAGACGGAAGATTACTGGGGCAATGTGAACCCCATCGGCAGCCGCGCCTGTTATGACGAAGGCAAGCGCTGCGCTGAAACGCTGTTCTTTGATTACTACCGCCAGCACGCGCTGCCGATCAAAGTCGCACGTATCTTCAATACTTATGGGCCGCGCATGCACCCCAATGATGGGCGCGTTGTGTCGAACTTCATCGTACAGGCCCTGAAAGGCGAGCCGATCACCATCTATGGCGATGGGCAGCAGACGCGGTCGTTCTGTTATGTGGACGATCTGGTCGAAGGGTTTCTACGCCTGATGGCGACGGATGAAACCGTGACAGGGCCCATCAACCTCGGCAACCCCGGTGAGTTCACGATGATTGAACTGGCCGAAAAGGTGCTGGAGCTGACCGGGTCCAAGTCGACGTTGATCCACAAGGACCTGCCCGAGGATGACCCCAAGCAGCGTCAGCCGGACATTAGCCGCGCCAAAGCCGCCCTTGGTTGGGAGCCGAAGGTGAAGCTCGAAGACGGCCTCAAGCCCACCATCACCTATTTCGATGACTTGCTGAAAAGCAACGAACGGATATAGCGCTGCTATTCCCCAATCATGTCATCCCGGAAATCGTGGGAGCGTTTATCCGGGATCTTAGCAGTCGAGGCGGGCAGAGATCCCGGGTTCCGTGCGATGCGCGGCCCCGGGATGACAGCCCTTAGAGGTACGGGTCGTCTTTCACCAGATAGTTCTGCACGTAATCCATGACGCCGTCTTCGAGACTCGTAAAGGGTTTGTCGTACCCGGCGGCGCGCAAGCGATCCATCTTGGCTTCCGTGAAATACTGATACTTGTCGCGGATCGCCTCGGGTGTATCCACATACTCAATATTGGGCTTGCGGTTGAGCGCGGCGAAGGTGGCGGTTGCCAGGTCCTTGAAGCTGCGCGCCTCCCCGGTGCCGAGGTTATAGAGGCCCGACACATCCGGCGTATCCGCCAGCCATGAGATGACTGCGGCGCAATCCTTCACATAGACGAAATCGCGGGACTGGCCCCCGTCTTCGAAGTCAGGCCGGTGCGACTTGAACAAGGTCACGGGCTTGCCCGTGGCAGCATCGGGAAAAATCTTGTGGATCACCGAACGCATATCGTCCTTGTGATACTCATTCGGCCCGTAGACATTGAAAAATTTGAGCCCCGCCCATTGCGGCGGCGTCTTTTTGCCTTGTGCAATCAATCGCGCAATGCGGCGGTCGACAAAATGTTTGGACCAGCCATAGGCGTTGAGCGGATGCAGCCCCGCCAGCGCATCAATGCCCGCATCGTCGTCAAAGCCCGCTGCGCCATCGCCATAGGTGGCTGCCGAAGAGGCATAGATGAAACGTACGCCGTGTTCCGCGCACCAGTGCCAGAGGTCGAGCGTGAGGCGGATATTGCTTTCGACGATCAGGTCCGCGTCCCGCTCGGTGGTCGCGGAAATTGCACCCATATGAACGATCAGATCGACGTCCGATCCATAGTCCACGAGAAACTCTTCCAGGTCCTCAGGCATGACAATATCGGCGAGCTCGGCCTTGGCGATGTTGCGCCACTTGTCACCTTCTTCCAGCCAGTCACAAACCACGACCTCGCCAGGGTGTTTGGTAGCCAGGTCATTTACAACATTCGATCCAATGAAGCCGGCGCCGCCGGTGACGATGATCATTTGTTCAATTTCTCGATTGTCCGCGTGGTGGAAAAGCCGTCCTTGAGGTCGGCGAGATAGACGCGGCCACCGTTTGCCTGAACCACGTCACTGCCTACCACGGTTTCAACCGTGTAGTCCGCGCCCTTGATCAACACGTCCGGTTTGGTCACCTGGATCAGGCCGAGCGGCGTGTCCTCGTCAAACAAGATGACGGCGTCAACATCCGCCAATGAGGCGAGCACGATAGCGCGCGCCATCTCCGACTGCACGGGCCTTGTTTCGCCCTTGAGGCGTTTGACGGAGGCATCGGAGTTCAGCCCCACGATCAGTCGGTCGCATTGGGCCTTGGATTGGGACAGCAGCGAGATGTGCCCGGGGTGGATCAGGTCGAAACAGCCATTGGTGAAGCCGACCTTGAAGCCCTGACTGCGCCAGCGCTCGATGCGCTCCATGAGCTGCGGCAGTTCCCTGATCTTGGCTTCCGCCGAGCCGAGCTCCTCGGAATGGAGCGCGTTGGCTAGCTCATCGGGGTGGATCACCGCCGTGCCGACCTTGCCCACGACGACGCCCGCGGCGGCATTGGCAAGCGCCACGGCCTGGCCGTTGCTGGCCCCCGCGGTCAACGCCAGTGTCAATGCGGCGATCACCGTGTCGCCCGCGCCGGAAACGTCAAAGACTTCGAGTGCACGGGCACGGAAATGTTGCGCCCCCTCGCCGTCCACCAGCGTCATGCCTTGCTCGGACCGGGTCACCAGAACAGCGGCGGCATTCGCGTCTTCGCGCGCCATACTGCCGGCGGTGGCTGCCATTTCATCGTCAACGCAGGTGATGCCTGTTGCCTGCGCCACTTCGCGGGCGTTGGGGGTCAGGAAGCTCGCGCCTGCGTAGCGGCGGAAGTCGCGGCTCTTGGGATCCACCACGACAGGCTTGCCCGCGGCCCTCGTCTGTTTGATGGCTTCGGCGATGATGCGCGGGGTCAGAACGCCCTTGGCATAATCGGAAAGGATCACGGCATCCGCATCGGCGAGTTCGGATTCGAAGATGCGCAGCACTTGGTATTCGACGCCCTCGTCGATGTCGGTGGCCCCTTCGCCCTCGTCGGCGCGCAGCAGATGATGCCCGCCCGCCATGAAGCGGGTCTTGACCGTTGTGGGCCGGTCCTTGTCATAAACGAGGTCGGCGATCATGCGCTCATCATCCGCGATCAGCCGCTTGAGTTCCTTGCCCGCATCGTCATTGCCCGCGACACCGATGAGGATTGCTTCGCCGCCCAGCGCCGCCACATTGCGCGCGACATTGCCCACGCCGCCCGGCATAGCGGATTGGCGTTTGACCGCGATTACGGGGATGGGTGCTTCGGGGGAAATGCGGTCGACGCTGCCATAGACATAGCGGTCGAGCATCACATCGCCGAGGCAGATGATGCGCTTGCCCTTGAGCTTGCCCACAAGTCCCGCGAGATCGTGGCTGATGGTCACGAGGCATCTCCCGATTTGGGGGCAAGGCCGAGTTCCTGTTCCAGTGCGCCGCAGAGCATATGCCCGATCAGGATATGCATTTCCTGGATGCGGGCGGTTTCCTTGGCCGGGACTGGCAGCAGAATGTCGGCATGCGCGCCCATGGAAAGGCCCTTTTCGCTCGTGAAGCCAATGGTGGTGCACCCCTTGGCGCGCGCCATCTTCAGCCCCGCGATCACATTGGGTGAGGTGCCGGAGGTGGAAATGCCGATGGCGATGTCACCCTCCCGCGCGAGCGCCTCGATCTGGCGGGCAAAGATCTGCTCAAAGCCGAGGTCATTGCCCGCTGCGGTGATGGCGGAGGTATCGGTGTTCAGCGCTATCGCGGCGATGGGTGCTCGATCCTTGATGTAGCGAATGGAAAGCTCCGTCGCGAGGTGCTGGGCGTCGGAGGCGCTTCCCCCGTTGCCGAAGAACATGATCTTTCCACCCGCCCGGATGGAGGCGGCGCAAGCCGCGATCATCGCCGCGAAGGGTGCGCGCATGGCCCCCTCGGTCGCCGCAACGGCGTCCCGATGGCGCGCGAATTCCGCCTCAAAAAAGCTCTCTATCCAATTGGTATTCATGGGGTTTTTCGTATCCCGCGAGTCATGGGGCGATCCTAGCCGGGTCGGCGGCTCCCGTCACCTGGGGAGAGCCATATTGGTTTCCGCCGCGATTCGGCAATCATTTTGGGTCATTTCGCCCACCAGGTCAGCAAAGCTCACACAGGGGGTCCATCCAAGCACTTCCCGCGCCTTGGCGGCATCCCCCAGGCGCACGGGCACCTCATTGGGGCGGAAGAAGCGCGGGTCCACCCGCACCAGCGTCTCACCCGTCCCAGGGTCCACGCCGATCTCGTCCACACCCTGCCCGTGCCACTCAATGACTTGGCCCACTTGGGCAAAGGCGCGCTCCACGAACTCGCGCACCGAATGAGCCTCACCCGTCGCGAGCACATAGTCATCACCTTGGGGCTGTTGCAGCATGCGCCACATGCCGCCCGCAAAGTCCGCCGCGTGCCCCCAGTCCCGCCGGGCATCGAGGTTGCCGAGAGCGAGCTCGTTCTCCAGCCCCGCGTCGATGGCGGCAGCGCCCATGGAGATTTTACGCGTCACGAACCCCGGCCCCCGCAGCGGGCTCTCATGATTGAAAAAGATGCCATTTGAAAGATGGAGGCCATAGAGTTCTCGCGCCTGCCGCCCGGCCTTCAGCGCCAGTTCCTTTGACAGGCCATAGGGGCTTTGCGGATCGAGGGGTGTTTGCTCATTCATGGGCGTGCCGTCGCCAGGGCCAAAGACCTCGCAGCTTGAGGCGAGAAGGATGCGTGGGCGATTGCCAGCGTCAAAGGCGCCAATCGCATCGAGAACATGCATGGTGCCCACGGCGTTGATCTCTACCGCTTCGGAGGGCGTCTCAAAGCTTTGGCCAACATGGCTGCGCCCGGCGAGGTGATAAAGCTCGTGCGGCGCGGCATCGACGATGGCATCGCGCACAAAGCCTGCGTCAGCAACGCTGCCTTCGTAAAGCCTGATATGAGGATTGGGGTCCTCGCCGCCGGGAAGACGCAAGACCTTCGTACTGGGGAGATCTAGCCCGCTCACGCGATAACCCTTGGCGAGCAGCAGTTCGGTCAGATAGGCCCCATCCTGACCCGAAATACCCGTTATCAGCGCGCGGCGTTCCGTCATGCGCTAACCATTATAGGCGCGGTACCACTCAACAAAGCGCGGCAGCCCCTCGGCCAGCGACGTCTTGGGCTCAAACCCGAAGTCGCGGTTGATGGCGGAAATATCGGCATAGGTGGAATAGACATCCCCCGGCTGCATGGGCTCCATGGTCTTGTCGGCGGTCTTGCCCGTCAGTTGTTCGATCAAGCCGATGAAGTCCATCAGCTTTTCAGGCTTGTTGTTGCCGATGTTGTAGATGCGATGCGGTGTATTGTTATCCGTGGACGGCGGCCCGTCGAGCACGGCAAGCACGCCTTCGACAATGTCGTCGACATATGTGAAGTCGCGGGACATGTCGCCGTTGTTGAACACGCGGATCGGTTTGCCGTCGATGATGTCGCGCGTAAAGGTCCAATAGGCCATGTCCGGCCGGCCCCATGGCCCATAGACCGTGAAGAAGCGTAAGCCCGTCAGCGGCAGGCGGAACAGATGCGCATAGGAGTGGCTCATCAGCTCGCAGGACCGTTTGGTCGCGGCATAGAGCGAGACCGGATGATCCACCGCGTCTTCTTCCGAAAATGGAAGTTTCGTGTTGCCTCCATAGACGGAACTCGATGAGGCATAGACCATATGTTTGAGATGCGGCTGCGCTCTCGCCAGCTCCAGCATGGTCAGGTGACCAACAAGATTTGAGTCCGCATAGTCAAAAGGATGATCGAGGGAGTAGCGCACCCCCGCCTGGGCGGCGAGGTGGATGATCGCGTCGAAGTGCTCACCCTTAAAGAGCTTGAGGAGTGCGTCGCGGTCGACGATATCCGCGACGTGAAAACTGAAATTGTCGTACGGTTCAAGCTGCGTTAGCCGCGCTTCCTTGAGCTTGACGGGATAGTAGTCATTGAGATTGTCGATGCCGACAACGGCATCGCCGCGCGCAAGCAATGCCTTTGCGGTGTGAAAGCCGATGAAGCCCGCGGCCCCGGTCAGAAGGATGCGCATAAGAACCCTTTCAGTTTCCGACTCGCGAAGCGTCGGAAAGTGGTCGCACTCTAACGCACCCGGAAGTTGGCTTCCACATATTGGACGAGCTGGTCGACGCACTCATCAATGTCATGAGCGGAAGTATCCACCGTCAACTCGGCGCGGTCGGGCGCTTCATAAGGCGCGGAGATACCCGTGAAGTCCTTGATCTCGCCCTTGCGCGCTTTCTCATAAAGGCCCTTGGGGTCGCGGCTTTCGCAAGTGGCCACGTCGGCCTTGATGAAAATCTCGTGGAAGGCGCTTTCCGCAGCTGAACGCGCGCGGTCGCGGTCGGAGCGATACGGTGAAATAAACGCGGTCAGGGTGAGCATCCCCGCATTGGCGAAGAGCGCGGCGACCTCGCCCACCCGGCGAATGTTTTCCGCGCGGTCTTCGGGGCTGAAACTAAGGTTGGCGTTGAGGCCGTGACGGACGTTGTCGCCATCAAGCACAAAAACATTGTAGCCACGATCAAAGAGGCGGCGTTCCAATTCAACAGCGAGCGTGGACTTACCCGCACCCGAAAGGCCCGTGAACCACAGCACTCCGCCAGCGTGACCGTTTTTCTTTGAACGGTCGTCGTTGGAAATGCGGTTTTCGACCTTGGTGATGTTGGTGGACCGTTGCGTCACCAAATCCCGCTGATCGGCATAACCTTCCATCGAAATGATGCCGCCGCCTGCGATATCGAACTTGTCCAGGAGCACGAAACGACCTGTGCGCGGCAGCGCCGTGAACTCGTCGATGGCAAGCATGCGCTTGGACCGGATGACGACTTCCGCCACCTGATTGCGTTCTACTTGCTCAGCGCCGGAATGCGACAGGTCCGAGGTATCGATGATCTGTTCGATACTTTGCACGGTGATGTTCGCTTCGCCCGTGGCGAGTTTCATCTTGTACTGGCTGCCCACCACCAGAGGATTTCGGCCGAGCCAAAAGACCCGCGCACGGAACACATCGGTTTCCACCGGCGGGTTGCCGGTACCGGAGACAAGCTCGCCGCGTTCAACGAAGATTTGATCGTCCAACGTAATGCCGACCGATTGGCCAGCCACACCATGGGCGGCAGGTTCGCCGTTCCGTTCGGGCCAGCTTTCGATGGATCTGACGCGCACTGTCTTGTTCGATGGCGAAAAGAGCACGTAGTCACCGACGGACAGGCGGCCCGATTCAATGCGGCCCGCGATGATGCGGCGATGATCGAATTTATAAACATCCTGCACAGGCATGCGGAATGGCATGTGCACCGGCGATGTGGGCGTGGGGAAACTGTCCAGCGCCTGCACGATCGTCGGACCCAGGTACCAGGGCATGTTGTCGGACGGGTTCGCGATGTTGTCGCCTTCGCGCGCGGATACTGGAATGACAAAAGTCGGCGAAACGCCGATGCTTTCCAGATAGGTGCGAATGTCGCGCTCGATTTCGTTGAAGCGGTCCGCGCTGTATTTGCGCAGATCCATCTTGTTCACGGCAACGGCCACATGGCGCACGCCAAGAAGGTGAAGCAGATAGCCGTGACGGCGGGACTGTTCCTGAATGCCCTCGTCCGCGTCAACGATCAGCACGGCGGCGTCTGATTGCGCGGCGCCCGTGACCATGTTTTTGAGAAACTCTTTGTGGCCCGGCGCGTCGATGATGGTGTAGTCGCGCTTGGGCGTATGGAACCAGATCTGGCTCGTATCGATGGTAATGCCCTGATCCCGTTCGGCCTGCATGGAATCCATCAGGAAGGCCCACTCAAATGGCATGCCGCGCTTTTCGCACATGGCCTTGATGGCGTCGAGCTTGCCATCAGGTAGACTGTCGGTGTCGTGGAACAAGCGGCCCACAAGGGTCGACTTGCCGTGGTCCACATGGCCCACGATCACAATCCGCAATAGGTCGCGGTGCGTGTTCTGGCGCGTCAGAGGCGCGGTTACCTGGTTTTTCGACTGGTCCATCTTTACGCCCCTTACATATACCCATCGGCGCGCAGACGCTCAAAGCTGTCTTCAGCTTCATGGTCCATGGCGCGGCCGGAGCGTTCAGAGACGCGCGTCGTCTTCAGCTCTTCGATGATTTCTTCCACCGTCGTGGCATTGCTTTCCACTGGGTAGGTGATGTCCTTGTCACCCAGGGAGCGATAGCGTTTGCCGTCTTTCGCGAAGTAAAGCGAGATCAACGGAATGTTTTCGCGCAGGGAATATTCCCAGATGTCGATCTCGGTCCAATGCAGCAGCGGGTGCACCCGAATGTGAGTGCCGGGCGGGAAGTCGGTATTGTACTGGTCCCAGAATTCTGGCGGTTGATCGCGGAAGTCCCAATGGCCCTCCATCCCGCGCGGGGAGAAGACGCGTTCTTTCGCGCGGAGGGCCTCCTCGTCGCGGCGGATACCGGCAAACAGCGCGTTGAACCCATGCTTTTTGATGGCGGCTTTCAGGCCCTCGGTCTTGCGCGCCGCGGATCGCGCTGCGGGCGGCAAGGTCTCATCCATGCTCTCAATGGGCGGACATTCCTCGCGAATGAAGTTGAGGCCCCACTCGTCGGCATACTTGTCGCGGAAGGCATACATCTCAGGGAACTTACGGCCCGTATCCACGTGCATCACGGGGAAAGGCACATGGCCGTAGAACGCCTTCTTGGCGAGCCAGACCATCACATTAGAGTCCTTGCCCAGGGACCACAACATGGCGATGTTGTCGATGCGGTTGAAGGCTTCGCGGAAGATATAAACGCTCTGGCTTTCCAGCCGATCCAGCCGATCCATAGTACTGCCCTTTTGATCACTCATTCTCGCCTGTCCCTCCCCGGCGAACGCGCATTGATAAAGCACAAGACGGCTTTGTCAAACCCCGGAATATACACGGTTTTTTCGTGTTTTTGGCCTGTTTTGAGGCAATCCGGGTATCGCGTCGCGCTTACATATAGGTCCTGCGGCAATATGCAAGACCCGGGCTAGGCGCCCCGCGGGCCTCAGGTTTCCCGAAAAGCGCGGCGGAAGCTCTGAATCACCGGCTCCATAAGGTATTCCAGGGCGGTCCGCTCCCCGGTGAGGATATAGACCTCCGCCGGCATTCCCGCCGTTAAGGTTATTCTGTCTTCGAGGTCGAGGAGCTCCTGGGGGTTCACTTCGACCCGGGCCAGGAAATAGGGCTGCCCGGTGACCTCATCCACCAGCCGGTCGGCGGAGATGGATTTGACCTGCCCGTCGATGCGCGGCAGGCGGCGCTGGGAATAGGCGCTCAAGATCACTTGCGCCGTCATACCGATCTGAACGGAGTCGATGTCATTGGGCGAGACCCGCGCATCGATGAGCAGCTCTTCCTCTTGCGGCACGATATCAAGGATCGGCTCGCCCGGCCGGATGACGCCGCCAACCGTTGTGAAGCGGTTTTCGACCACGATGCCTGAGATGGGCGCGAGGATAGAGGTGCGCGTCAGGATATCCTGAGTACGAGAGAGATCTTGCTCGATCCCTGCCCGCTCGAAGCGCACCTGATTGAGCTCGTTGGCGATTTCGTCTTGGCGATCCGTGTCGAGATTGAGGATCTGAAGTTCGGTTTCGCCGATCGATTGACGGGCCTGGGCAATGGCGGCCACATTGGCGCCGACGGCGCCTTCAATGTCTGCCTGTTGTCGTTGCAGGGCCAGTAGGCGCGCGCGCCGTTCCAGCCCACGGTCTACGAGTTCCTGCACGTCTTCCACTTCGCTGGCGATGAGTGCGATCTGACGGTTTTGACTGTCGATCTGCGATTCCAGTCCGATGATTTCCTCGTCCAGCTGGGCGATACGCTGGCGCAGGATATCTGCGCGGCTTTGCTGGGCGGCTTGCCGGGTCTCAAAAAGGGTCTGTTGGGTTTCAATGATTTGCGCGACGTCGGGGTTCTCAGCATTGCTGATCAGAAAGTCGGGAAAGGTAATTTCTTCTGCCCCCGCCTGTTCGGCCTCAAGCCGCGATTGCATGGCGGCATATGTGCGCCGCTGCACGACAATACGGTTATAGTCGGCAAGGGCCTGGGTCTCTTCCAACACGATTAGCGGTTGGCCCTGCGTTACGTGATCGCCGGACGTCACAAGAAGCTGATGAATGATTCCGCCCTCAAGATGCTGCACCGTGCGGCGGCGACCGTCGGGGCTCACGACACCCGGCGCGATAGCCGCGCCCGCAATGGGTGCGCTGCCGCCCCACAGAACGCCAACGCCCACAAAGAAGACGATAACGCCGATCCCCACGAAGGCGGGACCGCGCATGGCGGACCAGATGCCGGGCTTCGTCTCGCTCATGCGTCGCCCTCCACTTGCGCGGGGTTTGCTTTTTGCTGCGCGGCTTGTACCGCGCGCAACACCTCATCGCGGGGACCGAAGGCTTCGACAGCACCGTCGCGGATGAGCAGCAGAAGATCCACCACCTGCAAGATCGTCCGCCGATGCGCGACGATAACAATTGCCGCCCCACGTTGTTTCATTTGGACAATGGCCCCGATCAGAGCGCGCTCGCCTTCTTCATCAAGGTTCGAGTTGGGCTCGTCGAGAACCAGCAACTTGGGATCACCATAGAGTGCGCGGGCAAGGCCAACCCGTTGACGCTGCCCAGCGGAAAGGGAGCCCGCCTCCGCGCCAACAAAGGTGTCATAGCCGTTCGGCAATTTAAGGATCATTTCATGCGCGCCAGCGCATTTCGCAGCCGTGACAACGGCCTCGTCATCGGCTGCGCCCATGCGGGCGATGTTGTCTTTTACAGTCCCGGCGAAGAGCTCGACGTCTTGCGGCAGATAGCCCGCCGCGGCGGCGAATTGCGCTCGGTCCCAATGGCTGACTTCCGCCCCGTCGAGCCGCACCGCCCCTTGCTGGGGCGACCAGACGCCGGTGAGCAGGCGACAGAGAAGGCTCTTGCCCGCTGCGGACGGTCCAACAACGCCTACGACTTGCCCTGGATTCACCGAAAAACTGATGCGCTTGAGGATTGGCGATGGCACTCCCGGTGGCGCGAAAGTGGCCCCGTCGACGATCAATTGCCCTTGCGGCTCGGGAAGCTTGGTGCGGTCTTGCGCGATGGGACTTCCGTCAAAAACTTCCTTCAGACGGGTGTAGCTTGCGCGCGCGCCGACAAAGCCGCGCCAGGCGCCAATGGCTTGTTCTATGGGCGCAAGGGCGCGGCCGAGAATAATGGAGCCGGCAATCATGCCGCCGGGCGAGAGCTCCCCACGCAGGACCAGAAAAGCGCCGAGGCCCATGACCCCGATTTGCACCGACATGCGCACGAATTTGATCGTGCCCAATATGAGCCCCGCGATGTCCGCGGCCGAGCGCAATTCATCCTGTGCATTGTCGAGTGGCGCGCCGAGCCGCGCCGAAAGCGCGGGCCCCATATTCATGGCGGCGATCACTTCAGTATTGCGCGCGGCCTGACCCAGGGAGCTGAGCACCGTACCTTGCCCCTTTTGGGCGTCCTGAAACTTTTTGCGCGTTGCGCTTTCGTTGATGAACGTCAGCACCCCGAGCACGATCGCGGCGCCAAGGGCGAGCAGCCCCAACCAGGGATGCAGTATCCACATGACAAACAGAAAGAACGGCACCCAGGGCGCGTCAAAAAAGGGCGCGACGGCGGTTGAGCCGACAAAGTTCTGAACCGTCATGAACTCACGCAAGAGCCCCGCGCGGTTTGCCTGGCTCAAGCTTGCACCAAGCACTTCGCGTGAAAGGCGGCGCTCGAGCCAATGGCTGAGGCGCGCGAGCATGAAAGACCGCACCCCTTCGAGCGCGCCATAAAGACCGATGCCGCAAATCGCGATCAGCGTGAGATAGAGCAGCGTTTCCGTGCGGCCGCTCGTCAGCACCCGGTCAAAGACCTGGAACATATAGAGCGGGCTAACGAGGATCAGCAGGTTCAAGAAAAAGCTGAAGACAGCAACCAGAATAAATGCCGTCCGCATCTCGGCCATGGCGGCCGCGAGCGGGTTCAGGTTGATGGCTGTGTTCCCCTTAAGCGTGTGCATGGCCCCTGTTTAACTGATCCGTGGGCCCCTGTCGCCCCATCCCGGTGCCGATATCCTTAACGGTTCAGGCCGGGTCGCCGCGCTCGTATATGTCTTCGAGACGAATGATATCGTCCTCTCCCAGATAGTCCCCGAACTGTATTTCGATGAGCTTCAGGGGCTCATCCGTGGCGTTCTCCAACCGGTGCTGTTCGCCATTGGCAACGAAGGTGCTCTGGTTCGGGCCCAGAGTTTTGACGTCCTCGCCGATGGTGATGCGCGCGGTCCCCTCTACGACGATCCAATGTTCCGTGCGGTGGTTGTGATATTGGAGCGAAAGCTTTTGCCGGGGGTGAACGTGCAGCACCTTCACCTGGAAATTCGGGCCTTCCTCGATACGGTCGTACCAGCCCCAGGGGCGGTGCACCTTGCGGTGATGGTCGGCCTCGCTGCGGGCGCTCGCCTTGAGCCGTCCGACGATGCCTTTGACATCCTGCGCCCGGGTGCGGTCGGCGATCAGGATCGCATCGTCGGTCTCCACGACTACCAGGTTGTCGACACCAATGGCGGAGATGAGCTTACGGTCCCCCCGCACATAGCAATTGGTCGAATCCTCCGTCACCACGTCGCCGGAGGTGACATTGCCCGCATCGTCCTTTTCCCCGATCTCCCACAGGGCGGCCCAGCTGCCCACATCGTTCCAGCCGATATCGACAGGCATCACGGCGCCTTTGCTTGAGCGCTCCATGATGGCGGTGTCGATAGGCTCCGACGGGCACGCGGTCAGCGCCTCGAGCCCCAGACGCACAAAGTCGGTCTCATTGGTCGCCCCTGCCAGCGCTTTTTCGCAAGCGGCGAGGATTTCAGGGGCGAATTGTTCCACTTCCCGCAGGAAGACGGAGGGTTTGAACATGAACATGCCGCTGTTCCAGAGATAATTGCCCTGGCGCACATAGGCAGCGGCGCGCACGGCATCGGGCTTTTCCACAAACTCTGAAATATGGCTCACACGCGCGTCGATGGGCTCGCCCGCGCGGATATAGCCGTAGCCCGTTTCGGGGTGTGACGGCACCACGCCGAAGGTCACCATGAAGTCGTTCTCGGCGATCTCGGCGGCGGCTTTTGCCGCCACAAGGAACCCCTCCACGTCTTCGATATGATGGTCGGCGGGAAGGATCAGCAGGGTCTCGTCCTGGGCGCGCGAAAGAAGCGCGGCCACTGTCGCCGCCGGGGCCGTATTGCGGCCCACAGGTTCGAGCAGGATTGTTTCAGGTGCGATCCCGATGCTTTGAAGTTGGGCAGCGATTAGGAAGCGATGCTGCTCGTTGCAGACGATATAGGGAGGTAGGAAGCCTCCGTCCTTGGGTGTCGCGCGAAGGGCCGTCTCTTGCAGCATGGAGCGGTCCGAGATCAGCGGCAGAAGCTGTTTGGGCAAGCGCGCGCGAGAGGTGGGCCAAAGCCGGGTCCCCGCTCCGCCGGACAATATTACCGGTCGAATCTTACGCACTTTCAAAGAGTTCCTTCTAATTTCTACGAGGTGACATCAAGGAGTTTGCCTTAGTGACTGGCCAAGCGGGGCAATCAGGCTGTCTGCTCCTGTCGCGCCCGGTATTCCTCCAGATTGGCAACCGGCTGGCGCGCCTGAAGAAAGCGGAAGGTGGTACCTTCGACCACCAGCGCCGTCAGCGCCCCGGTGACATAGGCACCCGTGTCGATACCGATCCGGTTGGTCTTGATCACCGGCTGTTCCTGCGGCGTGTGGCCGTGAACAATCATCTTGCCGTGGAAACGGCGCGACGTGAGGAACGGCTCGCGAATCCAGAGGAGATCGGCCGCCTGCTGTTCTTCCAGCGGCACCCCGGGGCGGATCCCCGCGTGGGTGAAGTAGAAATCCCCCAGCTCATAGCTCAGCTTCAGCCCCTGAAGGAACGCAAGGTGAGTCTTGGGCAGTGCGGCGGTGAATTTGTAATGGACCTCGTTGATCCAGTCTTCGCCGTCGGCGTCTTGCGGCACTTTGATACCGTAACTCGCCAGGGTTTCGATGCCCCCATAGTCCCGCCACAGGCGCAGAAACCCCGGGTCCTCGAGAAACGTCAGCAGCGCGTCTTCGTGATTGCCTTTGAGATAATGCGTTTCCGCCTGAAACGGCACACCGCGGATCAATGTGCCGATAACGCCTTTGGCATTGGGGCCCCGGTCCACATAATCGCCGACATAGACGAGGATGGTTTCTTCAGGTTGGTTCGCCTCGATATCGCGCTGGATCTTTTCATGGAGGGCGCGCAGCAGATCAAGCCGGCCGTGAATGTCCCCTATGGCGTAAACGCGGACACCGTCGGGCAAGCACATTTGCCGCCGCATGCGACCGTTCCTGGCCGCCGTGGGGCGCTTGATCCCGGGGATCGCATTCATCAATGGGGCTAAGCGCCGCTTCACGTCTCACTCTTTGTTTTGGACCGCGCCGCGAGAGCGGCCTTGATCAGATGACGCGTGGCAGGGTCAATCCCGTCCAGGTCCCCCTCGCCCGCCAGCGCGCTCAGAACGCGCCCCGCGACCGTTTTGCCCAGCTCAACCCCCCACTGGTCGAAGGGGTTAATGTCCCACAGAATCCCTTGCGTGAAAACCTTGTGCTCATAGGCAGCGAGCAATGCCCCAAGAGTCCCCGGCGTCAACCTGTCCATGGTGAGGAGGCTGACGGGGCGATTGCCGGCAAAAACGCGGTGGGGCAGCAGGCGGTCCTGATTCGTGGCACTCAGTCCCTCTTTTGCCATTGCCGCGCGCGTCGCCGCCTCATCCCGGCCGAAGGCCAGCGCCTCCGCCTGGGCGATGGCATGGGCCACGAGAATATCGTGATGACGCTGCGGGCCCTGATGGCTGGTGAGCGGTAGGACAATATCCGCGCTCGCCCGGTCGGTGCCTTGGTGAAGCCACTGATAAAAGGCGTGCTGGCCTGTCGTGCCCGCAGCGCCCCAGACCGCTGGCGCAGTGGCACCATCAACGGGCGTGCCTTCGCGGGTGACGGACTTGCCATTGCTCTCCATCTCAAGCTGCTGGAGATAGCCAGGCAAAAGCGAGAGCGCGTGATCGTAAGGCAGCACGGCATGCGATGCGCAGCCCAGCACATTGCGGTTCCATACCCCCACAAGGCCAAGCAAGACCGGCAGGTTCGCTTCCAGCGGCGCGGTGAGAAAATGATTGTCCATTTCCGCCGCGCCCGCGAGGAAGGCTTTGAAATTGTCCGCACCGATGGCAAGGGCGAGACTAAGCCCCACGGCGGACCAGACCGAGAAGCGCCCGCCGACCCAATCCCACATCGGAAAGATGCGCTCTTCGGTGATGCCAAACGTTTGCGCAGCATTTGTGTTCGCAGTGACACCAACAAAGTGCGCACTGACATCAGCGCCCTTGGGCAAATTTGCCGAAAGCCAGTCCGCTGCTGATTTCGCGTTCTCAACTGTTTCCTGCGTGGTGAAGGTTTTGGATGCGATAATGAAGAGCGTCGTTTCCGCATCGGCCCCTTCGAGCGCGCGGTGGAGCTCCGCCGCATCTATGTTGGCGACGAAGCGCACGTCGACACTCGCGCTGGCGTAGGGACGCAAGGCATCGACGGCGAGGCGCGGGCCGAAGTCCGACCCGCCAATGCCGATATGAATGACAGTGCGAAAGCTCTTGTCCGTAGATGAAGTTTGCTTGCCCGCGCGCACTGCCTCGGCAAAATCAAGAAAGCGCGTGCGAGTTTGTTCAACCACCTCAGCGATATTTACGCCATCGAGGACAGGCGGCTTGGGCAGGCCGCCCCTTAGCGCCATGTGAAGCGCGGCGCGGTGTTCGGTTCCGTTCACCGCCTCACCCGCCACCATGCGGTCACGCCAGCCGGAGATATCCTGCTCCGTCGCGAGCGCGCCAAGCAGCGCCAGTGTGTCGCGGGTCATTTGGTGGCGGCTGATGTCGAGGGTCAGGCCCGCGGCGTCCACAAGACCCCAGGACAAGCGGTCGTCATCGTCGGCGAAAAGATCGCGGATTGAAGTGTCGGAAAGGCTTTTGCCGTGAGCGGTGAGCGCGGCCCATGCGGAGGTTTTGGAAAGATCGGCCATTTCCACTCTCGCTCATGAAGGACTTCCGCCAAGGAGCGGAAGTGGTGAGCCCAACAGGGTTCGAACCTGTGACCTACTGATTAAAAGTCAGTTGCTCTACCAGCTGAGCTATGGGCCCCCGTCTTCCGGCGCGGGCCCGGAACATAGGGGCGCCGCCGCCGAGGGTCAACTACCAGATTCGCGCGGAAACACGGCGAAAAACAGCCTGTCCGCGCCCTACAGAATGAAATGGTCTGAATGGGCCGTGTTGAGGTCGGCAAAGAGGTCCGTGAGGGGGTGCTCCTCCCAAGGGGCTTCGATCGCCACGGGGGCCATGTCCTCGATGGGCTGAACCAATGAAGGCGGGCCAAAGTCGAGGAAATCCGCATCCCCGAGGATGTCGCGCTCGAGGGTCCCGGTGATGATGGCCGCCCCGAACTTGCCCACGCCGTCCAAGGGCGCGTCGAGCCCGTCAAGGATGAAGCTGTCTCCACCCGCCGCGCCAAAGTCCAACGGTGCGACACCAAGGTCCGTGCTGCCTGTCCCCGAGAGGAGGGCTTCAAAGCCCAGACCGTTGTCCTGACCGGACCAGATGAAGCCATCGTTCCCGCCGAAATCCGTGGCAAGGGCCGACGGTCCGGCATTCAGCCCAGCGCTGGCCGCTGCGGGGCTGGGCGGTGCCGTGAAGGAAAAATCATCCGAGCTGAGATCATCAACTCCCACACCCGACATAATCACGCGGGCACCGTCCAGCAGCCTGATGACGACGTCGCCGTTGCTGTTGTCTACCGCATTGGCCAACACATCCCCAAAGGAATTGAACCCCGTCACACCGGAGAAATTGACCACGTCCCCGGAACTCACGTCGAAGTCGTTGATGACCTGGCGCGTGGTGCCATCGGAGATCACAAAGGTATCCGCGCCACCGTTGCCGGTCAGGGTGTCCCTGCCCGCGCCACCGATCAGAACATCGTCAGCTGAACCGCCGATGACCTCGTCATTCCCGCCCAGTCCGTCAATGTAGTAAGGGGTATTCTCGCCGGAGGCATCAAGGGTGTCGCGACCCGAGGTGCCGGTCAGGACTGTGTATGACAACCCGCCCTCGGGCTCATCAGTCACAGTGATGCTGACCGACTGGGACGTCGTCAGGCCGTCACTGTCGGCGGTGATGATGATGTCATAGACGTTGTCGCCGCCCGCATCCCCCGGCGTCTCATAGTCAGGCGCGGCGTCAAAAGTCACTTCACCGGTTACCGTATTGATGCTGAACAAGGCCGCATCCGCGCCGCCCGTAATGGCATAGGTTGGTGCCGACCCATCGCCGCTTGAGGCGTTTGCATCATAAACCGTGCCGGTGCCGTTCTCGGCAAAACTTGTGGACGTCCCCGACGCAAAGACCGGTGTGCCGTCTACATCGGTGACCGTGATGCTGACTGATTGGGTGACGGTGTTTACGCCGTCCGATGCGGTGATGTCGATGTCATAGATATTGTCGCCACCGCTATCGCCCGGCGTTTCATAATCTGGCGGCGTAACAAATGTGACTTGGCCGGTCGTGGTGTTGATGGAGAACAGGCCCGCATCTGCCCCGCCCGTAATTGTATACGAAGGGCTGGTGCCATCTGCATCTGTCGCCGTAGCCGTATATGCCGTTCCGGTACCGTTCTCGGCAAAACTCGTCGAGGTGCCCGATGTGAAAACCGGAGTATTGTCGTTCAGATTGTCGACCGTGATTGTGACTGTTTGAACAGTGTCGTCCCCATCTGACGAGGCAGTGATCTCAATGACATAGTCGTTGTCACCGTTGGCATCGGCGGGCGTTTCATAATCCGGCGCGCTGTTGAATGAGACCTCGCCCGTGGTTGTGTTGATTTGGAAGAGGCTGGCATCCGCCCCGCCGGTGATGGCATAGGTTGGCGCGGCGCTGTCCGCATCAGTCGCATCTGCGTCATAGGCAACGCCTGTTGCGTTCTCGTCGAAATTCGCGGTCGTGCCCGAGCTGAAGACCGGGACGTAATTGATGCCAAGCAATTCGGCAAAGGTAACGGTGCCATCGTCAAACTGGAAGAACTCGACCCCATGCACAGTGTCGGTTCCATCAGGACCGGTGAGCGTCACACTATCGCCGTCAATCTGGGTCGGCGTGTAATCGCCGATGTTGCCAGAGAAGACGGCTGTGTCCGTACCAGTGCCGCCATCAATTGTGTCGTTGCCTAGGCCACCTTCCAGTGAATCATTATCGCCCTGGCCGAAGATGGCGTCACCACCGGCTGAACCAACGACCACGTCATTGCCGGCGCCCATGTTGATGGCGACGATTCCTTCGAGAGTCGTGGCCGAGAAATCATAGGTGTCGGCGCTCGATGTTCCTTCGATGGTCGTGTTCGAGACGACTGCCGATGCGCTTGCGGCAAACCCCGCAGGCGCGGGCGGGGCGCTAAAGCTGAAGTCGTCGGCACTCAGACTGGCACTTGAGACCCCATCCAAAACAATACGGGAACCATCCGGCAGGCGGATCACCGCATTGCCACCAGAACTGTCCTGTGCGACAGCCTGAACGTCGGCAAACGAATTCATGCCCGATGCGCCAGCAAGGTTGATGACATCGCCGGAGTTAACATCGAAGTCCCGAATCGTGACCCGGGTTGATCCGTCAGTAACGACAAAGATATCTGCGCCGCCATTGCCGGTCAGGTCATCCCGGCCTCCGCCACCATTTAGAACGTCACCCGCCGATCCGCCAAAAAGGTCGTCATTTCCGCCCAACCCTTCGATATAGTACGGCGTCGTTTGAGCTGAAGCATCAAGTGTGTCGTTCCCCGCCGTGCCAATCAGCGAGGTATAGTCCCCCGCGAGGCTGGGGGCGTCATTGGTGATGAGTTCGATGGAGTTGGAAGGACCGAAGGTGCCGCCCGCAAAAATAATTGCCACATCGGATTCAATTGCTGCGATCGTGTCGGTTCCAGTGCCGCCATTGAACACATCCGGGGTGTCACCCTGGGCCACGAGAAAAACATCATCCCCGCCGCCGCCATTGAGCTGGTCAATCCCCGCGCCGCCGGTAATCCAGTCGTTGCCTTCCAGGCCATTGATCTGATCCGCGCCGCTGGTGCCGGTCAGGTCTTCATCATCGCCCGAGGTCCCAAAGATGACATTGAACTCGTTGACCACATCGGTAACGGTGATGGTAACTGTTTGCGGCGCGCTGTCGTTGATGCCGTCCGAGGCTGTGATTTCGATGACATAGGTGTTGTCGCCGCCCGCATCCGTTGGCGATTCATAGTCCGGGCTGTTCTTGAATGTGACTTCGCCTGTGACTGAGTTGATGTTGAACAGGGCCGCATCCGCGCCGCCCGTTATGGCAAAGGTTGGCGCACCGCCTTCCACATCAGTGGCGTCGGCATCATAGGCCGCGCCAAAACCGTTCTCAGCGTAACTTGTGGCCGTTCCCGAAGTGATGACCGGCGCAATATCATTTGCGTCCGTAACCGTGATGCTGACCGATTGAGAGGTCGTCAGCCCGTCGCTATCGGCGGTGATGATAATGTCATAGACGTTGTTGCCGCCGTCATCCCCGGGAGTTTCGAAATCGGGGGGCGTATCGAACGTCACCTCACCCGTGACAGTATCAATGGAGAACAGCGCGGCATCCACGCCGCCCGTGATGGCAAAAGTCGGGGCGGTCCCGTCGCCACTGGTGGCGTTGGCATCATAAACCGTGCCTGTGCCGTTCTCGGCAAAGCTGGTTGTTGTTCCGGAGCTGAAACTCGGTGTGCCATCCGCATCTGTTACGAAGATTGTGACAGTCGTGGCCGTTGAATTCGTGCCGTCAGAGGCGCCAACGAGGATTTGGTAGGAATTGTTGTTGCCTGCATCCAGCGGCGTTTCGTAATCCGGAGGCGAAACGAAGCTGACTTCGCCCGTTGTCGTGTTGATGGTGAAGAAAGACGCGTCCGCCCCGCCATCAATTGAGTACGTAATTGTTCCACCATCCACGTCCGTGGCATTGACGTCAAAGGCAACGCCCGTACCATTCTCAACAAAGTTGGACGATGTTCCCGACAGGAATTCCGGGGCATTGTCGTTTTCATTGGTGACGGAAATCGTCACCGTTTGGACCGTGTCGCTTCCATCCGCCGAGGCCGTGATTTCAATGACGTAATCATTGTCGCCGCCATTGTCAGCGGGGGTCTCGAAATCGGGGGTGGCATCGAAGGTTACTTCGCCCGTGACCGTATTGATGCTGAAGAGGGCTGCATCCGCGCCACCAGTGATGGCATAGGTCGGGGCCGTGCCCCCATCCGTCGTGGCATCGGCGTCATAGGCGGTGCCGGTCCCGTTCTCCGCAAAGCTCGCCGTTGTGGCTGAAGTGAACTCTGGGGCGATGGCGCCGCCAGCCAAAACAAGCACCTGCGATTGGGTCAGCGTCGTGTCACCGAATTCAAAATACTCAATGCCGGTGACAAGGTCGGTCCCCTCGTCAATGCCGGCAGATCCGGTATAGGCGATCTGAAACTCTGTCGCGCTGATCATGCTGAAGGTGAATTGGTCGGCGTCGGACAAATATACAATCGTGTCGGTCCCGGTGCCGCCATCGACATCATCATTGCCTCGTCCGCCAAACAGCGTGTTGTCAAAGGCGTTGCCGATGATGGTGTCATCACCGTCGCCAGCATAGGCATGATGAATGATTGTTCCGGCCGCGAGCGAAACCGAAATGCCGTCAATTGTGCTGTTGCCGGCACCAGTGAGATTGAGCACCAGATTGGACGTTACCGCGGAGGCATTGATCGTATTGACGCCATCAGCGTCATCAATCGAGCGTCGCGAAGCGTCAGACCCGGCATTGTCTGAAAACTCATTGGTGAAGAAATACGTTGTGTCATCCGAAAGCGCATCGCCCCACAGCTGCAAAGACCAGCTGTTAAGCGTGCCGCTATCACCGGACAGCGTGTCCTCGACACGGATGGTCCACGTCCCCTCGCCCGTTTCCCCCCAGAATTCTGTGCTGGTCAGGGTGAAGTTGATATTGGCGTCAGGAACGCCTTCTTCGCCCGCCGTGCCATCTTGGGGCGTGGTATCCGAACCCGGAATAAGACCGGGCTGCACAACAAGAAGGCTTTCTGTTCCGTCAGGAGAAATCAGGGTGACGATCAAATCCACCGGAGCGGAATGAGAAAGATTCAAGGTCACTTCGACATGATCGATATTGACGCCGGACCCGATTTCGATGGTGTCCGAGGTCGATCCCAGGTCTGAAATTGTATTGTGGGGACTGCTGGAGCCCGAGACCGAAACCTCGTTGGCGGAAGTGCTTTGTTCGGTCCAGGTTTCCGCGAAACGGACCGCGGCCAGCGTATCGACCAAGCCAAAACCGAAATAGCGACTGGTATGCATTCCGCCGCCGTTCCAATTTGTGGCGGCATTCAACTGCCATGAAGCACTGCTCGAGTCGTTCTGAATCGCGGTCAGGGCAAGGATTTCTTGAACATCGCGCCAGCCCAAATCGGCATTGGCTTCCAGCAACAATGCTGCGACACCCGATACGATCGGCGCCGCGAAAGATGTACCGCTAACTGACCCGTAGTCGCGGTTTGTATAGCCTTCGGTCCCTTCGCGGTCGAGGGTGCGAACGGATTGCCCCGGTGCAACGACAAGGACCGGAGCGCCGGGCGTGCTAAAATACGCAAGGTCGCCGGATTCCGTAACGGCGCCAACCGTCAGAGTGTACCGAGAGTTCAGCAGATTGTGGTAGTTCGCGTCGTCGCCCTGGTCACCCGAATTACCTGAGGCAAATACAACAACGGCGCCGAGCCCACCTCGCCCGTTCTCAACCGTGTTTTCAAGCGCATCACGCACGCTATAGAAATACGGATCGTTGAAGTCGTCCGAATTCGAAAAGAACCCGCCATACCCCCAGGAATTGTTCAAGACATCAAAGTCGTTGGTAACGGCGAAATTGAAATTCTCTGCCGGTTGGCTAGGGCCGTCGCCCGAGTTATAGCCAATGCGAAGCCCTGCAATGGTCGCGTCAAAGGCTACGCCGACGACGTTATAGTCATTGTTGGCAGCGCCAAGGGTGCCCGCCACTGCCGTGCCGTGATTGTCGTCTGAAGTCGACGGCGCGGCATCATTGTCATGCTCAACGGCATCGTGGTCGAGGGACAGGTCATAGTTCGGGGCAAGGTCAGGGTGCGTGTGCTCTACGCCGTCGTCAACAACACCCACCAAAATGCCTGCGCCGGTATAGTCGTCCCAAACATACTCGACATTGATGTCGATATGGTCGTTTGAGCCATAGGTATTGGTGTTTACCAAGTGCCATTGGGAGAAGAAACGGCTATCGCCTGGAATGTAGGCGCGGATCGGCGTTCGGTCGGTTTCGATCTCACCACCGGAAAAGTATGATGTTGACCGAATGGTCGGCACATCCTGGACGTATCTGAAACGCATAACGACCCCAAATCGTAGCTGCGGGAACGCGGGCCGCAAAAGGCCAAGCTGCTCCCGTCGGTGGCGTAGGCCCCCAATTCATTACCCCATTGAGTGTGCAGTATCCCTGCACGTGCTTCAATGGGATCAGGCCTTTTGCAGCGAATCGGGCGACTTCGCCGCATCATCCTGAATAAGGGGAAGAAGTTACCGAAACCTGCACGGTTTAGGTCCAAACCGGAATATCAGAGCCTTGGTATAAGTCATTGAATTCTTGAGCGAAATCAATGAGGCGCCCAGCACCAATCGCGGCGCGAAGATCTGCCATCAGGTCCTGGTAAAACGCCAGGTTGTTCCAGGTGATCAGGATCGAGGCGAGAATCTCATTGGCTTTCACGAGATGATGAAGATAGGCCCGGCTGTAATCCCGGCTGGCAGGGCAGCTGCTCGCCTCGTCCAGCGGGCGCGGATCATCGGCGTGGCGGGCGTTTTTGAGATTCACGGGGCCGCGCCGCGTGAAGGCCTGGCCGTTGCGGCCCGACCGGGTCGGCAGCACGCAATCGAACATGTCGATCCCGCGTGAAACAGCGCCGACAATGTCATCGGGTTTGCCCACACCCATCAGGTAGCGGGGCCGGTCGTGCGGCAGCGCAGGCACCGTCTCATCAAGGGTTGAAAACATCAGTTCCTGCCCCTCACCTACGGCGAGACCGCCCACGGCGTAGCCATCGAAGCCGATCTGCTGGAGCGCTTCGGCGGAGCGACGGCGAAGTTCCGGGTAGATCCCCCCTTGGACAATGCCGAAGAGCGCATAGCCTGGTCGGGACCCAAATGCGGTTTTGGATCGTTCCGCCCAGCGCATGGACATCTCCATGGACGCACAGGCCTGATCTTCCGTCGCGGGAAAGGGCGTACACTCATCAAAGGCCATGACAATATCGCTGCCAAGTTGGCGCTGGATGTCCATGGACCGTTCCGGCGTCAGCATGTGCGTGCTGCCATCGACGTGGCTTTGAAACTCCACACCCTCTTCCGTAAGCTTGCGGAGCTTCGCAAGGGACATGACCTGAAAGCCGCCTGAGTCCGTAAGGATCGGCTTGTCCCAATTCATAAACTTGTGGAGACCGCCCAGGCGTTCAATCCGTTCCGCGCCGGGTCGCAGCATCAGGTGATAGGTATTGCCCAGGATGATATCCGCACCCGTCCCGGCCACCATCTCCGGCAACATGGCCTTTACGGTTGCCGCGGTGCCCACGGGCATAAAGGCCGGCGTGCGAATATCGCCGCGCGGAGTGGAAATCACACCCTGCCGCGCTGCGCCGTCGGTTGCCTTGACCTCGAATGAAAATGTGCTCACGAGCCCGCCTCCGGCCACAGGAGACATGCGTCCCCGTAGGAATAGAAACGGTACCCCGTATCGATAGCGTGGGCGTAGGCCGCCTTCATTTCTGCAAGGCCGGTAAAGGCGCTGACCAGCATGAAGAGCGTGGAGCGCGGCAAATGAAAATTGGTCAGCAACCCGTCGACTGCACGGAACGCATATCCAGGGGTGATGAAAATGTCGGTCTCATCCGCAATGGGTTCGATCACGCCATCTTCCCGTGCCGCGCTTTCCAGAAGGCGCAAGGACGTGGTGCCCACCGCGATGATGCGCCCTCCCTCGCCCCGCCGAGCGTTGAGCGCCTTGGCCGTGGCGGCGGATACTTCGCCCCATTCGGCATGCATCTTGTGCTCTTCAGTGGTGTCCGCCTTGACCGGCAGGAAGGTTCCCGCGCCGACGTGAAGCGTGACTTCCTCAATGTGGATGCCCTTTTCGCCGAGCGCTTTCAGAAGGTCCGGCGTGAAGTGCAATCCCGCCGTGGGCGCGGCGACGGAGCCTTCTTCCTTGGCGAAGGCCGTCTGATAATCCGTAAGGTCCTTGTCATCCACCGCCCGTTTGGACGCGATGTACGGCGGCAAAGGCATTTCGCCCGCGCGGGCAATGGCAAGGTCGAGGGCTTTGCCGCTCAGGCGAAAGTCAAAAAGGATATCGCCGCCCGCACGTTTTTCCCGTACCTGCGCTTCCAGATCATTGCCGAAATCAACCTTGTCCCCAATGGCGAGCCGCTTTCCCGGCTTGGCAAAGGCCGCCCATGTCGACGGGCTGATCCGTTTGTGGAGTGTGGCTTCGATCTGCGTTGGGGCGCCGCTATCGGTGCGCGATGCGCGTGTGCCATGAAGCCGCGCCGGAATGACCTTGGTGCGGTTGACCACAAGCGTATCGCCCGTTTGCAACAGGCCTGGCAAATCACGAATGGCATGATCACTCAGCGTGCGCCCTCGCACTTCGAGCAAGCGTGCGGCATCGCGCGGTGAGACGGGTCTCAGCGCGATGCAGCTCTCTGGAAGGTCAAAGTCGAATTCATCGACGCGCATAGGAGCCTGAATCAGGCGGCCTCGTCGGCAGCCACCTTCATGGAGACGATCTTGTCCGGGTTCTGCACCGGCTCGCCTCGTTTGATCTTGTCGACCAGTTCCATGCCCTCGATGACCTGGCCCCAGACGGTGTATTGGCCGTCGAGAAAACGCGCGTCATCAAAACAGATGAAGAACTGGCTGTCGGCACTGTTGGGACTTTGCGCCCGCGCCATGGAACAAGTGCCGCGCACGTGCGGTTCCTTGTTGAACTCGGCGGCGAGGTTCTGTCCCGAACCACCTGTGCCGGTGCCCGTGGGATCGCCGGTCTGGGCCATGAAGCCGTCGATCACCCGGTGAAAGACGATCCCGTCATAAAAGCCCTGACGCGCCAGTTCCTTGATGCGCGCCACGTGATTGGGCGCAAGGTCCGGGCGGGTCTGGATGGTGACACGGCCGCTTTCGAGTTCCAGATGGATGATGTCTTCAGGCGTAGGCTCAGGTCGGCTCATAAAATCAAAGTCCTTAGTTGTTTGACGGGTTCGCGAGAACCGGCGTCAGGATGTCGATGTTCACATCCGTCTCAAAAAGCGGATCGAATTCCGTGGTGGCGGCCGCGCGGTCTTCGACCACCGTGGCCCGTTCGGGAATGTCCGGCGGGCCGGAAACAAAGGCAAGGTCCGGGAAGGCAACATCAACCGTGCGCGCGGTGACAATGTGCGTCGGCTCCGCGGGCGGTTCGCCTTGAGCGATTTCGTCCACATGGCTCATGCCTTGAATGACGCGGCCCCAAACCGTGTAGCTGCCGTCAAGCTGCGCCCAGGTTGGGCCGCCATCCGGTGTGTCGGCGAGCATGATGAAGAACTGGCTGTTCGCACTGTTCACGTCACGCGCGCGCGCCATGGAGGTAATGCCCCGGCGGTGCGGGATTGAAGAAAATTCAGCCGGCAGATCCACCATGTCCGAACCGCCCGTGCCGGTGCCCGTCGGGTCTCCACCCTGCGCCATGAAGCCGGGAATCACGCGGTGAAAGATGATGCCGTCGTAAAAGCCGTCGTTCGCCAGCGTCGAAATACGCTGCACGTGGCGGGGGGCCACGTCGCGAAACAGCTCAATGTAAACCGTACCGGTATCAAGCTGCAGCATCAGCACATCTTGCGGATCGATGTGACGACCCGACGCGTCGACCGGCGGCGCGTCCTGCGCAAAGGCAGGCGCGGCAAGAAGCGAGATGCTGAGCGCCAGAAGGCTCAAAATACGCATGATCATGTCCATTCTTTCTTTGGGTTTACTGGCTCAATCAGGTGGACCGGCTTTCTACGATCCAAATTTTTCCGCCAGCTGTCGTTTCACCTCCGGTGAGACGAACGACGCGACATCCCCGCCCAGCCTGGCAATTTCCTTTACCAGACGCGATGCAACGGCCTGATGCTTCGCCTCGGCCATAAGGAAAACCGTTTCTATGTCCGGATTGAGGCGCTGGTTCATGCCAACCATCTGGAACTCATACTCGAAGTCCGACACGGCGCGCAATCCCCGCAGGATCACGCTTGCGCCAACTTCCTCCGCATAGTGCATAAGCAGGCCTTCAAAGGGTTTGACGACGATTTTTGCCTGCCCGGGGCCGGTCAGCGCGGCGGTTTCGCGCTGGACCATCTCCACCCGTTCTTCGAGGGTGAAGAGCGGGCCCTTATCCCGATTGATGGCCACGCCAATCACAAGCTCATCCACCAGCTTGATCGCACGGCGGATGATGTCGAGATGCCCGTTGGTGATGGGGTCGAAGGTGCCGGGATAAAGCCCTACGCGATTGGTCATTCCGTCTCGCTTTCTTCGTCGCCGTCCTCACCACTTGAGCTCTCGTCGATCCGTTCGACCGAGACGACTTTTTCGTCCTTGGCGGTTGCGAACACCGTGACCCCCTGGGTCGAGCGGCGACGCACTGAAATACCTTCAATCGGCACGCGGATAAGTTTGCCCTTGTCGGTTACGAGCATGATGTCATCATGATCTTCAACCGGGAAGGAGGCGAGTAACTTTCCCTTGCGCGCCGTCATGTCCATGGCCGCAATGCCCTGCCCGCCGCGCCCGGAGGTGCGGTAGTCATAGGCTGAGCTGCGCTTGCCAAAGCCGTTTTCGGTAATGGTGAGGATGAACTGTTCTTCCGCGCCCAGGCTGGAATAGCGGTCCTGCGACAAGGCGGCTTCTTCCAGCTCATCCGCTTCGGCGCCGTCCTCCCCATCATCATCGCCCGCGGCGCGCCGGATGGCGGCGGCCTGTTTCAGATAGGCTTGCGCCTCGGCGGTGGTCACATCCACATGATGCAGGATGGACATGGACACCACGTAGTCCTCGCCCAACAGCTTGATGCCCCGCACGCCGGTGGAGGCGCGACCCTTGAAAACCCGCACGTCCCCAACCGGGAAACGGATCGTCTTGCCATTGCGGGAGGTCAGCAGCACGTCGTCGTCTGGCGTACAGATCGCGACCCCGATAATGCCGTCGTTGGGGTCGTCGAGCTTCATGGCAATCTTGCCATTGGCGCGCACGTCCACGAAATCGGACAGGTTATTCCGCCGCACACCGCCGCTTCGCGTGGCGAACATCACGTTCAGGGAACTCCAGCTATCCTCATCGTCCGGCAGCCCGAGCACATTGGTGATCACCTCGCCCTGGCTGAGCGGCAGTAGGTTCATCATGGCCCTTCCGCGCGCCTGTGGCGTGCCTTCGGGCAGGCGCCAGACCTTGAGCTTGTAGACCATGCCGGTGGAGGAAAAGAACAGAACCGGCGTGTGGGTGTTGGCCACAAAGACCCGCGTGACAAAATCTTCGTCCCGCGTGGACATGCCCGCGCGGCCTTTTCCGCCCCGCCGCTGCGTACGGTAGGTGTCGAGCGGCACGCGCTTGATATACCCCTTGTGCGTGACGGTCACCACCATGTCGCGGCGCTGGATCAGATCTTCGTCCTCGAGTTCCAGTCCTGCGTCGATGATTTCCGTCTTGCGCGGTGTATAGAACTCTCCCCGCGCGGCGGCGAGTTCCTCGCGAATAATCTCAAGCAGTTTGATCCGTGAGCGGAGGATATCGAGATACTCGGCGATCTTGCCGCCCAGACCCTTTAGCTCGTCCCCGATTTCATCGCGGCCCAGTGCGGTCAAGCGTTGCAGACGCAATTCGAGGATCGCGCGTGCTTGTTCGTCCGTCATGCGGATCGTGCCGTCGTCTTTGACCTCGTGCCGTTGGTCGGCAATGAGTTCCAGTAGAGGCACAACTTCCGCCGCGGGCCAGTCTCTTTCTTTCAGTCGTTCGCGGGCCGTCGCCGGATCGGGCGCGGTGCGGATCATCTGAATGACTTCGTCGATATTGGCGACCGCAATCGCAAGCCCCACCAACACATGAGCGCGGTCGCGCGCCTTGCCCAGTTCGAACTTGGTGCGCCGGGTGACAACCTCTTCGCGGAAACGCAGGAAGGCCTGCAGCATTTCCTTGAGGGACATGAGTTCCGGCTTGCCCTGGTTGAGGGCCAGCATGTTGACGCCAAAGCTCGTTTGCAGCGGGGAATAGCGATACAGCTGGTTCAGGATCACGTCGGGCACCGCATCGCGGCGCAGTTCGATCACCACGCGCATGCCGCCCCGATCGCTTTCATCTCGAATGTCGGAGATGCCCTCGATACGCTTTTCCCGCACCAGATCAGCGATCTTCTCGATCATGGTGGCCTTGTTCACCTGATACGGGATTTCGGTGATGATGATGGCCATGCCGCCGCGGCTGGTTTCTTCAATCTCTGTCCGGCCCCGCATCAGGACCGAGCCGCGCCCCTTGAACATGCCGGCGCGGGCGCCCGCCCGGCCTATAATCAGACCGCCGGTGGGGAAATCCGGGCCCGGCACGATCTCGGCAAGTTGTTCGAAGCTGATTTCCGGGTCCTCGATCAGCGCGACGCATGCGTCGATAATCTCGCCCAGGTTATGGGGCGGAATATTGGTCGCCATGCCGACGGCAATCCCCGTGCCGCCATTGACCAGAATGTTGGGAAAGCGCGCCGGCAAAACGGAAGGTTCCCGCTCGGACCCATCGTAGTTGTCGACGAAATCGACCGTGTCTTTGTCGATGTCTTCAAGGATCGCGTGAGCGGGCTTGCCCATGCGGATTTCCGTGTACCGCATGGCGGCGGGCGGGTCGCCATCGACCGAGCCGAAGTTGCCTTGCCCGTCGAGCAAGGGCACGCGCATGGAAAATTCCTGCGCCATCCGCACCAGCGCGTCGTAGATCGCCTGGTCGCCGTGGGGGTGATACTTACCGATCACATCACCAACGACGCGTGCCGATTTCCGATAGGGTTTGTTCCAGTCGTAGCCGTTCTCGTTCATGGAGAACAGAATGCGCCGGTGAACGGGCTTCAGACCGTCGCGCACGTCAGGCAGCGCCCGGCTCACGATCACGCTCATGGCGTAGTCGAGATAGGACTTGCGCATCTCATCTTCGATGGTGATGCGTTCTATGCCCATGGGGCTTTGCGGCGGTTCATCAGGCGGGGTGCCGCCGGGGGGTAGATCGGTGGTATCGCTCACTGGGTTTTTGGTCTTTTTTTGTGGCGCGGAATGACCCCTTTGAGGGGGCCCCGAGTCAGTTAGGATTTGGCCTTTATCACTAGCATTTCCCTGAGTTTCGAGCAAATGTTCCGACGCCTTGGGAGCGCCCTATTAGGGGGCTAGACCGGGGGCTCAAACAGGGGCCCAATTTGGGGGGTAATTTCGTGCAACGGCTACGCGCATTCGTTGAGCATCCGGCCTTTCACTGGTCGATTATTGCGATCATCTTCGTCAATGCCGGGATACTGGCCATGGAGGCCCTGCCGGGCCGGGGCCCGGAGCTTCACCATTGGCTCCATGACATTGATTCGGTGATTCTATGGATCTTCGTGGCTGAGTTGACCCTGCGTCTGATTGCCCACGGCCGCCGGTTCTTTACCGACCCCTGGAGCATTTTTGACACCGCCGTGGTGGCCGTTTCCTTCTTCCCCGTGTCGGGAGGGTTTGCCGCCCTGCGGGCCTTTCGGGTGTTTCGGGTGCTGCGGCTCATTTCCGCTTTTCCGCGCCTGCGCTCGGTCGTGGCGGGTCTGCTCAAGTCCATCCCCGGGATTGCCTCTGTCGCCCTCCTCCTGTTCCTGATCGTCTTTGTTTCCGCGATCATGGGCTACAATCTGTTCTCGGAGCGCGCGCCCCAGTATTTTGGCGACCTCTGGACTTCCATGTACACGCTCTTCAAGGTCATCACGCTGGAAGGCTGGGCGGATATCGCCGATCAGGTCCAGGCCGTTTATCCCTATGCCTGGATCTTCTTCTTCACCTACATTCTGGTGGCCGTACTGACGCTGCTGAACTTCTTTGTGGCGGTGATCGTCAACGCCATGGAATCCGAGGCACTGGAAAACAAAGCCACCATCCAGATGCAAGAAGTGCTGGCTGACGAGATGCGCGCCCTCCGCGCTGAGCTCCGTGATTTCCGCGAGCAGCAGAAGAAGGAGCTCGACGATATCGAGGAACGCCTGGGCGGAACACCGCAGCGATAAAGGCGTTCTGGCACTCCGCCGATTTCAGGTTGGCGGCGTGCCCCGGGCACCCCATATTAGTTGGACCAACCCTTTCCCTTGCGAAGGAGGTTCACATGAGCACCACTGCTCTCATCATCGTCATTCTGGGCGTATCCATCGTGCTTTCTCGCGCGCCGCTGATTGTTGCGCCTGAGGCCGTTCGCGGCACTTACCTGAAGCTCTTTGATACCGACGGCAAAATGCGCCTGATGGGTATCATCATGGGCGCTGTGTCCGCGCTCATCATTTGGGCCGTTTGGGGCCTCAGGGATACGGGCTCGCTCGCGCTTACCTATATCGCGGGGTTTGTGCTGATTTTGTCTCTGGCCGCGATGATCCCCTTCCCGGCCTGGGCCCGGCGGCTCGCCACCAATGTGTGGTCCGCTTTCTCACCGGGCGTCCTTCGCCTTCTGGGCGCCTTTGCGGTCGCCGTTGGCGGATTGATCATTTGGTACGGATTAAGCCTTTAGGCAAAGGCCGAGCGGAAGACCATCAGGCCATAGATCCCGAGCACCGACAAAAAGCCCGGCCAGCCGAGCCAGAACCACACACGGAAAAGACGGTGAAACTCATCGGGCAAGGGCGCACCGCCCTCGCTCGCCTGCTTGGTCAGGGCCGCGAGACGCATTTGGATCCAGACCACGGGAAGCCAAGCCGCCGCCGCGACCGCGTAGAGAATGTACGTCCCGACGAGCCAGGGGCTCAGCAGCGGATACCCCACCAGCAAGGCGAGCCATAGCCCCGTCACCGGCTGCACGATCACCGCAACCGCAGTGAAGATGGCATCGGCCACCACCACATGCCGGGCGGTGACAGCGATGTTCGCGACGTCCTTGCCGCGTACCGCCATGAACATGAAAAAGGCGATGCCAAGCCCGGTGCCGAATAGCACCGCCGCGCTGAGGATGTGGACAAGGCGAAGCGTGAGAAATAGCTCCATCAGCGCTCATCCTCGATGGCGGCGACCATGAGCATGAAAACGATCAGCGGCACGATCTTTGTCAGCGTGCCCAGCGCATCAAGCCAAAGCCCCGGCAGGCTGATGGTCAGCGCGATCATGTACCCAAGGCTGACAAGGATCATGGCCGCGATCACGCTGCGTACGCGCCAGCCCAAAAGGAGCAAAAGCCCAAGCGCAATATCGATGATGCCGCCTGCGATGGCCACGGGGCCTGCGGTGTCGGGCGACAGGCCCATCTGGATCACAACGCCCGCTGCATAGCTGAACGAGATGGGATCAAGGAGCACGAGGCCGGACACGATCCAGAACAGCGCGAGCACGATGCGCGCCAATGGCTTGAGGAAGAAGAGCCGCGCATGCCAGCGGTCTTGCACTTGCGCGGGATCGGCGGCGAGCGCGTCCGCCATGGGACGCGGGGTAAAACCTGTGGCTTTGACCAGCGGGTCCATAGGGGCGACATTTGGTTCCTCAACCAATTTCAGCGCCGTGGTGCGGAACGAGGTGCGGCTGCCCAGCCACCCAATCATGTCGCCGAGCCGGGCAGCCAGACGCGCAAGTCCATAGGGAATGGTGACAACCTTGCCCGCGCCAAAGCCAAGCCAGCGGCGGCTCGCGCGCACAAATTCCGAGAGTGGCTTTTGCTCGGGCCCCACAAGATTGAGAATGGCGAGCGATGGCGTATTCCCCTCGCAAAACCGCGCAATGACTTCGGCCACGTCATCGATGTGGATCGGCTGAAACACCGGATCGCGCGAGAGGCGCGGCACGATAAACGGCAATCCCGCGAGCCCGCGAAACAGCGCCGTACCGCCAAAGACGCCACGTCCATAGACCAGTGAGGGCCGCAGGATGACCCAGTTCAGCTTGTGTGTCTGGAGTGCGGTATCGCCGCTCGCCTTGGTATGGGCATAGGCCGTGCCAGAGGCATCGCCCGCGCCCAGGGCCGAGATCTGGATCACCCGTTTGACACCAACCTGCTCGCACGCCTCAAAGAGCGCCGCCGGCCCCTTGTGATGCACATTCGCCGTGCTGTCGCGCAAGGACCCTTGCAGGATGCCCGCAGCATTGATGACGATGTCAACATTCGCGAGGCGGGGTAGCCACGCCTCCGCCGTCAGGTCCTTGTTGAGATCGCAAGGCACCCATTCGAAATGCGGAAAGCGCTTCCGCCCATAGGCCACATCCCGCCCGGCAGCGACAATCTCGTGCCCCCGGGCGGCAAGGCCCGCCGCAAGGTGCGAGCCGATGAAGCCATAGGCCCCAATGATGAGGATGCGCATGGGCGTCCCCGCCTAAGTTTCTTAAAACGGGATTTCGTCGTCGATGTCGCCGCGCTGGAAGTCGTCGGAGCCACCGCCGCCGCCACCGGAAGATTTGCCGCCAGAGGAAAAGCCGCCACCGCCACCGCCGCCACCATCGCGGCCGTCTAGCATGGTCATAGTGGAGTTAAAGCCTTGAAGCACCACTTCGGTGGAATAACGGTCCTGGCCCGATTGGTCCTGCCATTTGCGCGTTTGAAGTGCGCCTTCGAGATAGACCTTCGAGCCCTTTTTCAAATATTGCTCGGCGATCTTTGCCAGCCCTTCGCTGAAGATCACGACGCGGTGCCATTCGGTGCGCTCGCGCCGTTCGCCGGAGTTTTTGTCACGCCATGATTCAGATGTCGCCACGCGCAAGTTGACGATGGGACGGCCGTCCTGCGTATGCCGTACTTCGGGGTCGGCCCCGAGGTTGCCGATCAAAATGACTTTGTTGACGCTACCCGCCATGTGTCTCTCCTCATTGTTTCTCTAGCTTCCGTAAGTTCTCTTCCACACGGGGTATGAGTACCGGAATCGCTTCCCTGAACGCCCAATACTTAGCCAGAGCGACCGCGAAACCAATGGAAATTGGGCCCAGTGCCCGAGTTATCCCCAAAAACTTTGCCGCGCCCGGCCCGAGCAATATGTTCTTCTTTTGTTCTTGATGTCAATCCCGAGTCAGCGCTCTATGTTGCAAAGACAGGCCCTGGCGCGACGGCGGGGCCTTTTCAGCAGTATGGGCAGGCCAAATGAGCCAGAAATCGATCCGCGTGGTCGGCGCGCGGGAGCATAATCTACAGAACGTAACGGTCGAATTTCCCAGGGATTCCCTTGTGGTGATCACAGGCCTGTCGGGTTCGGGCAAGTCGTCCCTCGCCTTTGACACGGTCTATGCGGAGGGCCAGCGCCGCTATGTGGAGAGCCTTTCGGCCTATGCCCGCCAGTTCCTGGAGCTGATGCAGAAGCCGGACGTGGACCATATCGACGGCCTCAGCCCCGCGATCTCCATCGAGCAGAAGACCACCAGCCGCAACCCGCGCTCAACTGTGGGCACGGTGACGGAGATCTATGACTACATGCGCCTTCTTTGGGCGCGGATCGGCGTGCCCTACTCCCCCACCACGGGGCTGCCCATCGAGGCCCAAACCGTCAGCCAGATGGTGGACAAGGTCCAATCGCTGAAAGACGGTACCCGGCTTTATCTGCTCGCGCCCATCGTGCGCGGCCGGAAGGGCGAATACCGGAAGGAATTTGCCGATCTTCTGAAACGCGGCTTTCAGCGCGTGAAGGTGGATGGCGAGTTCTACGACCTCGACGACGCGCCGACGCTGAACAAGAAACTGAAACACGACATCGAAGTGGTGGTGGACCGGCTGGTTGTGAAGCCCGGCCTTGAATCGCGCCTTGCGGATTCCATCGAGACGGCGCTGCAGCTTGCCGAAGGTTTGGCCCTTGCCGAAATGGCCGATGAAAAGGACGACGACGGCAATCCAAAACGCATCATCTTCTCGGAAAAGTTCGCCTGCCCCGTTTCAGGTTTCACCATCGAGGAAATTGAGCCTCGGCTCTTTTCCTTCAACAACCCCTTCGGCGCATGCCCTTCGTGTGATGGGCTGGGTACGCAGCATTATTTCGATGCGGAGATGGTGGTGCCCGATGGGACCATGTCCCTGAAGGACGGCGCCGTTGCGCCCTGGTCCAAAACGACCTCGCCCTACTACACGCAGACTTTGATGGCGATCGTCGAGCACTACGGCGCCACCATGACGGTCGCCTGGAACAAACTGCCCAAAAAGATCCGCAACGTGATCCTCTACGGCTCGGACGGCGAAGAGATCACATTTGTCTATGACGACGGCCTGCGCCGCTATGAAACCACTAAGGCCTTCGAAGGCGTCATCCCCAATCTTCAACGCCGCTGGCGCGAAACGGATTCAAGCTGGGTGCGCGAAGAGATCGAAAAGTTCCAGGGCATCACCGACTGCGAAGCTTGCGGTGGTTATCGCCTGAAACCCGAAGCGCTGGCGGTCAAGATCGCCGGGCTGCATATCGGCGAGGTCAGTCAGATGTCCATCAAGGTCGCGAACGATTGGTTCGGCGACCTGCCAAAAAAGCTCACCAAGAAACAGACGGAAATTGCGGAGCGCATCCTGAAGGAAATTCACGAGCGGCTCTTTTTCCTGAACAACGTGGGTTTGGAATATCTCACCCTGTCGCGCGGCTCCCGCACTCTTTCCGGCGGTGAAAGCCAGCGTATTCGGCTCGCCAGCCAGATCGGCTCGGGCCTGACCGGCGTGCTCTATGTACTGGATGAACCCTCCATCGGCCTGCATCAGCGCGACAATGCGCGGCTTTTGGTAACGCTGGAACGACTGCGCGATCTTGGGAACACCGTGGTGGTGGTCGAACACGATGAAGAAGCGATCCGCACCGCCGATCATGTGATCGACATGGGCCCCGGCGCTGGCGTTCATGGCGGTCTCGTGGTGGCCGAGGGCACTCCCGACGACATCATGAAGGCGCCGGACAGTTTGACCGGTCAGTACCTCACGGGTTTTAGGCAGATCGAAGTGCCCGCTGAGCGCCGTACGGCGGCCAAGGGCAAGTCGATCGTTGTGAAAGGCGCGAAGGCGAACAACCTTCAAAACGTGACGGCGGAATTTCCGCTGGGCACCTTCACATGCGTTACGGGCGTGTCGGGCGGCGGCAAGTCCACGCTGACCATTGAGACGCTCTACAAGGCGGCGGCGCGCAAAGTGATGGGCGCGCGGGAACACCCCGGTACCCACGAGGAAATCAAGGGCCTGCAGCTGGTGGACAAGGTGATCGACATCGACCAGTCGCCCATTGGGCGGACGCCGCGATCAAACCCCGCGACCTATACCGGTGCCTTCACGCCGATCCGGGAGTGGTTCGCTGGCCTGCCCGAGGCGCGCGCACGTGGGTATAAGCCCGGACGCTTTTCCTTCAACGTGAAGGGCGGCCGTTGTGAAGCGTGCCAGGGCGATGGCGTTATCAAGATCGAAATGCACTTCCTGCCCGACGTCTATGTCACTTGCGATGTGTGCAAGGGCAAACGGTATAACCGTGAGACACTGGAAGTGACCTTCAAGGGCAAATCCATTGCCGACGTGCTCGACATGACGGTGGAAGATGGCCTTGAGTTTTTCAAGGCCGTGCCGGTGATCCGCGAAAAAATGGAAACGCTGGACCGTGTGGGCCTCAGCTACGTCAAGATCGGGCAGCAGGCCCCGACCCTGTCCGGCGGCGAAGCGCAGCGCGTGAAACTCGCCAAGGAACTGTCGCGCCGCGCCACGGGCAGGACGCTCTACATTCTGGATGAGCCCACGACGGGTCTTCATTTCGAAGATGTGCGCAAGCTGCTCGAGGTGCTGCACGAGCTTGTGGATCAGGGCAATACGGTAGTGGTGATCGAGCACAATTTGGAGGTCATCAAGACCGCTGACTGGATCATTGATCTCGGCCCCGAGGGCGGCGACGGCGGCGGCCAGATCGTGGCGGCAGGTACTCCGGAAGATGTGGCCCAGGCTGCCGGATCGTACACGGGCGAATATCTCAAACCGCTTCTCAAGAAGCGCTCACCCACCACCAAAGTTGCCGCGCCCAAGCGATCGGCGGCCAAGCCAAAGGCAAAAGCCAAGGCTCGCAAAAAGGCGGCTGTGAAAAAGGCGGCTGTGAAAAAGACAGCGAAGAAAACGGCGAAGCGCCGGACCCGGGTGGCTTAGGCCACCTCGCCCGCTTCACCCTGTTCGAGCTGCATGTAGACGCCGGTAAAGAGCCCGACGAAAAAGGCGTTCGACAGGCAGGCGATGGCGATATAGCCGACGTACCACAGGGCGCCGGTGAAGTACGGCGCCAGTTGTGAGCCCATGCCGACCAGCACGCTGTCGATCAACCCCGTCACCATGCCGAGGATCATCATCGCGATCACGGAGACCGCGAACATGATCAGATAGCCGAGGATCAGGATCCAGGTAATAGTGCTGCCCTCGCCTTTCGACGCCTGCCAGGCGCGCCCAAGGGGGACACCGCCGTGAAGGGCTGACGCGGGGGCCGCAACGACCAGCCGCGCAAAAATCCAGAAAAAGGCCACCAGGCTCAAAATCATGCTGGCGAAAACAGCCAGGGCGGCGAATGCGCTGCCCGCCCCGCCGTTGCCGGCAAATGGCGCTACAAGAAGCATCGCTACCAGCATCGTAATGGCGATGGCGGCAAAGGCCGCAATGACCGTCACGAGGAGATAGGTGATCGCCACGCCCAGTTCCCGGTTGCCGAAACGGAGGTAAGCAAAACCGCCGGGCCGTTCGCCGAGGGCCATCATGCGTACATAAGCAGTCAGAACGATGGCCGCCCCGACGATGCCGATGATCAGAACCGCGGCATATCCGAGCATAAGACTTGCGGGGCCGACGATTTCAATGGCGTTCTCAAGATCGCGGGTGAAGCTTTCCGACAATTGTTCAAGCGCGACCGGGTCGGTCGCCACCTCGGCATAGGCGTTCAGAAAATCCATATAGGCGAGGATGATCGGCTGCCAGAAATACCAGGCCAAAAAGCTGGTAAGCCCGATGGTTAGCGCAAACGGCAGCCAACCGATGCGGATCAGTGCCCCGGCATTGCCAAAGGTAAATTTGATGGAATCGTCGAGCGTCTTTCCGATGCGAACCGCGTTGCTCATCAATGCCTCCCCTGCTTTGGGCGCAACATAGGCGAAGCACCAGTGCAAGACAATGAATCAAGCGCCTGGCAAGGCGGCTTAGTCGAAGACTTCCGTCGGCGCACCCGTGAGTCCTGCAAGTCGCTTGTAAGGTCCCGCGAAGAGGCCCATGAAAAATGCGGTTGAAACGCAATAGATGGCGATATAACCAACGCCCCAGATCGAGCCGACAAAGACGTAAGTGAGGTTTGACCCCATGCTGGTAAGCGCTCCAGCAATAAGTCCCGACAGCAAGCCGAGAACCATCATGGCAATCGACATAATAATCGTCATGGCCAAGTAGCCCACGAACAGGGCCCCGCCAATTGCCCCGGCATGGCCTTCGGTAAGTTCCCATGCGTGACCGATGGGGATGCCGCCTTCAACGGCCGCGGCGGGAATGGCCACACCCAGCCGGCCAAACAGGCGAAACATTATCACAATCATGACCACAAACATCACGATGCTAATGAGGCCTGAAAGTGCAGCCCCTGCGGTTCCCAGTACGGCGGCCAAGACACCTGCCAACGCCACGATGGCCAGTACTAAGGCGATCATCGCAACCATCACCAGCAGCGTCACCACAAAATATGTGAACGCAACGCTGATCTCACGCCCGCCCAAACGGAAGTAAGCGAGACCGCGAATGCGCTCCCCGGTCACCATCATTCGGCAATAGGCCGCAACGGGAATGGCAAAGCCAACCAATGAGACAATAATGATCAGCAGATAGGCGAGCGCCAGATTGCCGGCCCCAATTTCCTGGATTGCAGAGTCAAATATCTGCGGATCAAAAGCGACGTCGGGAGTTTTGCCCCCATCCGCGGCGCCGGCGCTGGCGGCAGCGCTCACCGCGGCGATCATTTCGCCATAGGCAAGGATGAGCGGCTTCAACAGCACCCAGGCCAAGCCCACCGTTGCGCCAATCGTAAGGCCAATGGGCAACCAACCCACGCGAATAATCCCGCCCATATTCGAAGTGGTGAAGGAAATCGCTTCATCCAGAGTTTTGCCAACCCTGATTTTCTCGTCACTCATGATGTTTGGCCCCTCTCGAATCCTCTTCGAAAGCTTACGGGTCCAAGTCTATTTTTACAACTTTGTCGCGCTCTCGCGTGATTGTCGCGGAGTGACGAACATGGCACGATCCAGCCGCTTTCAGGGGAGGAATCACTCAATGGCATTTGAAGAATTCAGCGACTACGACGGCATCGGCTTGGCGGAGCTTGTCCAAAACCGAGACGTCACACCCCTGGAATTGGTGGACGCCGCCATCGATCGCATCGAGCGCCATAACCCGAAACTCAACGGGGTCATCTTCAAGGCCTATGATCAGGCCCGGCGCGAGGCGAGCCACGACCTTCCCGACGGCCCTTTCAAGGGTGTGCCCTTCTTGCTGAAAGACATCATGGGCGACCGCGAAGGTTGGCCCACCACCCAAGGCATGCGGTACCTGCAAGGGGTGCCCGCCCCCCAGAACAATACGCTGGTGGATCGTCATCTCGCGGCGGGGCTCATTCCGCTGGGCAAGACCAACGTGCCCGAGGCGGGGTCCATGCCGGTGACCGAAAGCGTGGCCTATGGCCCCGCGCGCAATCCATGGAACACAGACTATACGCCCGGCGGGTCAAGCGGCGGATCGGCCGCGATGGTGGCCGCGGGCTGCGTGCCCTTTGCTCACGCCAATGACGGGGGCGGATCGATCCGCATTCCCGCTGCCTCTTGCGGGCTTGTGGGGCTGAAGCCCACGCGCGGGCGGAACCCCAAGGGCCCCACGCTGGGCGACATCATGAGCGGCTTTGTAGAAGAGCACGTCGTCAGTCGCACCGTGCGCGATACGGCTGCCATGCTGGATGCGACGGCGGGCGCTGAACCCGGTGACCCTTATGCCGCCCCGCCGCAGGCTGCGAGCTATCTCAAGGAGTGCCAGACGGCCCCCGGCGCGCTACGCATCGGGCTTTTCACCACCAACTTGCGCAATGGCGCCCCCGCCGCACCAGAGAATGTTTTTGCGGCGGAAGATACCGCGCGCCAGCTCGAAGAGCTCGGCCACCATGTGGAAACCGTATCACTCAACTTTTTTGACTACGGCATGTTCAGCTATGCCTTCACGTCTGTCTGGGCATCGAATGCCAGCGGGATGCTCGACAGCATGGCTTTCCTGACAGGCAAGGAACTGCACCAGCAGGAATTCGAGCCCATGACCTGGGGCCTATATGAGGCGGGCAAACAGATCACCGGCGGTCAACTGATGCAGTGTTTCACCATTCTGCAAATGGTGGGGCGTGGCTTCGGTGCCTTTTTCCAGAACTATGATGTTCTGCTCATGCCGACGCTGGGCCAGCCCATTGCGAAGGTCGGCCAGTTCCACACAAATGAGTCAGATATTGAAAAAGCGTTTGAGCCCCTGCTCGACTACATCCCCTTCACGCCCATCTTTAACGCGACCGGCAATCCCTCCATGTCACTGCCGATGCATTGGTCCGATGCTGGCCTGCCCGTGGGCGTGATGCTCACCGCCGACATGGGCCGCGAGGACACGCTCCTCCGCCTCGCCGGGCAGCTGGAACAGGCACGGCCCTGGAAAGACAAGCGCCCGCCCGTGTGGGGGTGAGGTCATGGTTTTCAGCATCATCACTGTGCTAGTGTGAATTCAAAACAGAAGTTGACTGCTTCTCGCGTGACAGCGTGACCATCTCTCATTTGCGGCAGATAGATGAATTGTTCAACGGCCTCAAGTGCGGATCGGTTGAAGTACCTTGGATGGTCAGTCGTATAAACTTCTGCTCCCTCCACACGCCCGGTCGGTAATACGTTGAAACGCAGACACACCGTCGCTTCGACATTTTGATCAAATCCGGCAATCGGATAGGTTGGCGGAATTCGGATGACCGGATGTATATGCCCCTCTCTCCTGAGCGCCGCGAAAGTTGCGACCAGATTGAAGTTATCCGCAAGCTGTTCGGGTGACCATTCGTAGCGATTAATTCCGGTGATCCAATCTACCGCAATGTGCGTAAGGAAATGGTCAGCAAAACCAAATTCAATCAGGGTATTCAGACAATCTCTGAACTGCTCGTCCGCCCTCTCCGTTTCTCCCCGAAGCAATTCGAGTCCCGATAGCACCAATTCTGTTTGTGCCCGATCCGTCTCCCGATCCGGAAATCCGGAAAACACCGACCACGCCATTTCCGCCCTGGCAATGCCGGCATCTATAACCGCGGACATTTGATCCAGCTCTTCCGTTTCGCCCATTGCATGGCGCGAGCGACCCGGTCTTTCCCGGAATGCAGCTTCTTGGCGAGTAAGTTCGAACACATACCGTCCACTGGAGATGAATCGACCAGACCCCTCCTCTAGATCGCCAAACAATGGAACCATTGCGCCATACAGATTTGCCATCGCCGCTTGCACGCTCATGGCTCCAAAATTGTCAATGCTGTATGCGAACAAATCATCCAGAACCGTTTGTGCGGCGTCCGCATCTCCCATGCCAAGTCTCGATTTAGCGCGCTCAAGCATCGCGTCGTAAGTCTCTATGGCGTCGCTCGCGTTACTTCCGCTCAACGCGCTGACACTTAGATCAAGAACAGGGGCAGCCTCGTCGAAGTTCAGACTTTCGTTAAGTGCCATGCCGTAATTGAAGGCGAGAAACCCCGTGTTTCGACTGTCCGGTCCAAACTGTTCCAGGCCCAACTCAAAGGCCCGCTGTGCGTGGGGTAGCGCGCCATGTAGATCCCCCGCAGCGGCGGCTTCCTGATAGGCTGTGTATTCATCACCCAGCTCGGACGCAGCACCCGCGTTGCTGACCCCAAGCAAAACGAGTCCCGCCAAAAACAATCGCCGCATGATCTCTCCCCCACAACTTTTGGGCCATGTTGCGAGGAAATGCGCCCAACCGTCAAGGTTGCTCTTGGCGACAGGAAACACGCGGCCTAGACTTTGGCGGCAATCAACGGAGGATCAGGGTCCATGGGCTTCAAGGAATATGACAATTACGACGGGTTGGGGCTGGCGGAGCTTGTCCGCAAGGGCGAGGTCAGCGCGGCGGAGCTGACCGAAGAAGCCATTTCTCGCATCGAAGCACATAATCCCGCCCTCAATGCCGTGGTGCACAAGGCCTATGATACGGCGCGCGCGACCGCCAAGAGCGATCTTCCCGATGGGCCGTTCAAGGGTGTGCCGTTCCTGATCAAGGATCTTGGCATCAAGGTCAAAGGCATGCCGCGCACGGACGGCACCTATTTCATCAAAGATGATCCGGATACGGAGGATAGCCGCCTCACGACCCGTTACCGCGAGTCCGGTGTTGTGTTTCTGGGCAAAACCAACACGCCAGAGTTCGGCATTACCGGCACGACGGAAAGCGCGCGACTGAAACCCTGCCGCAATCCCTGGAACACCGATCATATTTCAGGCGGATCTTCCGGGGGCGCGGCGTCTTCTGTCGCGGCGGGGATTGTCCCTCTCGCCCATGCATCAGACGGCCTTGGCTCTATCCGCATTCCCGCCGCGTGCTGCGGGCTCGTGGGCATGAAGGTTACACGCGATCGCAACCCGCAAGGGCCCCACGATGGGGACCGGGTCATCGGCTTTTCCGTTGACCATGTGGTCAGCCGCACGGTGCGGGACAGCGCCGCAATGTTGGACGCGACGGCCCATCATGACCCCGACAGCCCCTACCCCGCGCCGCCCAAGCCTGACAGCTACCTGAAAGAAGTATCCACCGCGCCTGGTTCCTTGCGTATTGGGTTCTACACCGAGACCCCGAGCGGCAAGCCGATCGATCCGCACATCCGCGCGACCGTTGAGGATGTCGCCAAGCAGCTTGAGAGCCTCGGCCACAAGGTCGAGGAGCGCGGGCTCGGCGTAAACTATCGCCATCTCTATGCGGCGCAGCGCGCGGTATCGGGCTCGAACTTTGCCGCCGCCATGCACGAGCGCATCAAGCGCATGGGCCGCCAGCCGGAGGAGCATGAACTTGAACCGCTCACCTGGCGCAATTGGAAGGGCTCGGAAGAACGGCTCACCACAGTCGATGTCGGCCGCGGTTGGCGCACTCTGCGCGAGATGAGCCGCCAGATTCTGGCCAACTGGCTTGAGTTCGATGTGATGCTGTCGCCGGTGCTTGGCACTTCGGTTCCCAAGATCGGCTATTGCGACCCCGTTAACCAGGATCCGCGCACCACGGATGAGCACCAGGCCAAAACCTTTCCCTTCACCCCGCCCTATAATTTCACGGGCCAGCCTTCACTCTCCCTGCCTCTGGCGTGGGACGATCAGGGCCTGCCCATCGGGATGCAGTTCACCGGCCGCTATGGCGACGAGGCAACGCTTTACCGCCTTGCCGGTCAGCTTGAGGAAGCGCGTCCCTGGGCGGACAAGCGCCCGCCGGTCTGGGGCTCAGCGTAAGGGGCCCTCGCGAGGGACTGGAAAGCCCGGTCCCTCTGCACTAGGTTCCCGGCCATGACAGAGAAACCTATCCACATTATCGGCGGCGGGCTCGCCGGCAGCGAGGCCGCCTGGCAGGCAGCGCGCGCCGGCGTTCCCGCGGTGCTGCATGAAATGCGGCCCGTCCGTGAAACCGATGCACACAAGACTGACGGCCTGGCCGAGCTCGTGTGTTCCAACTCATTCCGGTCGGACGATTGGGAAGGTAACGCCGTGGGCTTGCTGCATGAGGAGATGCGCCGCTGCGGTTCCATCATCCTACGCGCGGGCGATGCCAATCAGGTTCCCGCCGGCGGCGCGCTGGCCGTGGACCGGGATGGATTTTCCGCAGCCGTAACCAAGGCGCTTGAAGAGGAGCCGCTCATCACCATTGAGCGTGGTGAGGTCGAAGGGCTGCCCCCCGCCGATTGGGACAGCGTCATCATTGCCACCGGGCCGCTCACCTCGCCCGCGCTGGCTGACGCGATCCTCAATCTTACCGGCGAGGACGAGCTCAGCTTCTTCGATGCCATCGCCCCGATTATCTATGCTGACAGTGTCAATATGGATGTGGCCTGGCGCCAATCCCGCTATGACAAGCCGGGGCCATCGGGAGAGACCGAGGCCTATATCAACTGCCCTATGGACAAAGCCCAGTATGAGGCCTTCATCGACGCCCTTCTTGCCGGTGACAAAACGGACTTCAAGGAATGGGAAGGCACCCCCTATTTCGAGGGATGTTTGCCCATTGAAGTTATGGCGGAACGGGGGCGCGAAACCCTGCGCCACGGCCCCATGAAACCCGTGGGCCTGACCAATGCGCACCAACCGGATGTGAAGGCTTATGCTGTCGTGCAGCTGCGCCAGGACAATGCCCTGGGCACGCTGTTCAATATGGTCGGGTTCCAAACCAAATTGCGCCACGGGGTGCAGACCGAAATTTTTCGTATGATCCCCGGCCTTGAGCAGGCGACCTTCGCGCGTCTCGGCGGGCTGCACCGGAACACGTTCCTCAATTCCCCCAAATTGCTCGATCAGAGTCTCCGCCTGAAAAAGGAACCGCGCCTGCGGTTCGCGGGTCAGGTGACGGGCGTTGAAGGATATGTAGAAAGTGCGGCCATGGGCCTCCTCGCCGGTCGGCTCGCCGCGGCGGAACGGCTCGGCCAGCCGCTAACGGCCCCGCCCCCGACCACGGCCATGGGCGCGCTCGTCGCGCACATCACGGGGGGGCATCTGGTAAGCGAGAAAAAGTCATTCCAGCCCATGAATGTGAATTTTGGGCTCTTTCCCGATATCGAAGTGCCCCGCCCCGATGACGGCAAACGCTTCCGCGGCAAGGACAAATCTCGCGCCCGTAAGCGCGCCATGGCCGTACGGGCCCTTGCAGATATTGAGAGCTGGCTGGGCGGCACGCGCCAAGCGGCGGAGTAAGTCCGATGGATCTCAATCAAGTAACGGTCCCGGTTACAGACCTTGATCGCGCGGTTGCGTTCTACAAACTTCTGGGCCTCAAGCCGATTGTGCTTGGCACCAATGATTACTACGCGCGTTTTGAATGTCCGGGCGGCAGCACATTTTCACTGCATGTCGTTTCGGATCTTGGCTGCGACCGTGACCTGACACTCTATTTCGAGAACGAAGACCTCGATCATGAAGTGACCCGTCTCAAAGCCGAAGGGATCGACATTGAAAGCGGGCCGGAAGACATGTCCTGGGGCTGGCGCGAGGCGCGTTTGCGCGACCCCGACGGAAACCGCTTGTGTCTTTATTGGGCGGGCGAGAACCGCCGGTTCCCGCCCTGGCGTCTCAAAGACTAGGACGCTTTGGCAAAATTTTCCGCTGCGAAATCCCAATTCACCAGCTCACCCAGGAAGGTGCCGATGTAATCGGGCCGCCGGTTCTGGTAATCGAGATAATAGGCGTGCTCCCACACATCCATGGTGAGCAGCGCGGTGACGCCGTCCGTCAGCGGCAGCTCGGCGTTGCCGGTGGAGATCACATCCAGCTTGCCGTCCTTGACCACCAGCCAGGCCCAGCCTGAACCAAAGCGCGTCGCGCCGGCGGTTTTGAACTTTTCTGCAAAGGCATCGAACGAGCCAAAGTCACGGTCGATGGCCGCGGCCAGTTCGCCCGTGGGTTTGCCACCGCCGCCCGGCTTCATCGAATGCCAATAGAAAGTGTGGTTCCACACCTGCGCGGCGTTGTTGAAGACGCCCATGTTCTTGTCTTTCCAGGCCGCGAGGATGATGTCCTCAAGCGACTTACCGTCCAGCGGTCCGCCCGCAATGGCTTTGTTCAGGTTCGTCACGTAAGCGGCGTGGTGCTTGTCGTGGTGGAACTCGAGGGTCTGTTTGGAAATGTGCGGCGCAAGCGCATCATGTGCATAAGGAAGATCAGGTAGTTCAATAGACACGGGTTTCCCTTTCGAAGGCTGCTATGCGGGGTTCATCTACACGAATTGAATATCACTCGTGTGAATTCAACCCTTTGCGGATTGCGGGAAAATTTGACGCAGGGTCTGCGGTCAATCAGGGGGTCTGGGATGCCGCCTCGGCATCGCGTGACCAGTCCCGCTTCACGCCAAACACCATGAGAACGGGTGACGCGACGAAGATCGACGAGTACGTCCCCACCACAACGCCCCAGATCATCGCGAAGGTAAATCCGTGGATCACTTCCCCGCCGAAATAGAACAGCGCGACGAGGGCGAGCAGCGTGGTCAGCGATGTCATGGTTGTGCGAGAAAGCGTGTCGTTGATCGACTGGTCGAGCAATTCACCCAGTGCCATACGTTTGTATTTGCGCAAATTCTCACGGATGCGATCATAAACCACCACCGTATCGTTGAGCGAGTAGCCCACGATGGTCAGCAGCGCCGCGATGATGGAGAGGTTGAACTCAAGCCGCAGGAGCGCGAAGACCCCAATGGTCAGGATCACGTCATGCACAAGGGCAATAACCGCGCCCACAGCGAACTGCCACTCGAACCGGAACCAGATGTAGATCAGAACAAGCAGCACGGCGACGACGACGGCCAGCGTACTCGATTCCACGAGCTCACCCGAGACCTTCGGGCCCACCACTTCAGTGCGCTCATATACGATCCCCGGGAAGGCCGCATCAAGAGCTGTGCGGGCGGTGGTCAAGGCTTCCTGCTGGGCGACTTCGGTTGCGCGTTCGTCACCCGGAACCGATTGTGCCTCAAGCACGATCAATATCTCATCCGGAGTGCCAAACTCCTGAATGGAATTGTCGCCGAGGCCAAGCCCCCCGACCACATCACGGAACTGATCGATCTCATAAACTTCAGGTGTTTTCACCTGGATCAGGATGCCGCCCTGGAAATCGATGCCGTAGTTCAGGCTCTGCGTAAAGAACATGAAGAGCGACGCGAGGATGAGAAACCCCGAGATGCCCATGCTGATAAAGCGGAACTTGATGAACGGGATTTCGGTCTTTTGCGGGATGAGGCGCAACAACATGATTTTATCCTCTCCCTAAATGGGTAGCCGCTCGGGGCGACGGCCCCGGAGCCAGGTGGCAACAATAAGGCGCGTGAAAGTTACGGCCGTGAAGACGGAAGTAATGATCCCGATGCCGAGGGTCACAGAGAAGCCGCGCACGGGCCCCGCCCCCAGGAAGAACAGGATCACCGCAGCAATCAGCGTGGTGATGTTGGCGTCAAGAATGGTCGCCATGGCTCGGCTGTAGCCCGTGTCGACTGCATTGATTGGCGTCTTGCCGCTTCGGATTTCCTCGCGGATGCGTTCAAAGATCAGCACGTTCGCATCCACCGCCATACCGACGGTCAGGATGATCCCGGCGATCCCCGGCAAGGTCAACGTCGCTTGCAGGATCGACAGCGCCCCAACAATCAGGATCAGGTTCACGAACAGCGCGATGTCGGCAAATATCCCGAACAGGCCATAACTCGCGATCATAAAGATCAGCACGAATGCAAGACCGATGAGGGCCGCGTTCTGGCCCGCGTCAATGGAATCCTGCCCCAGGCCCGGGCCAACGGTGCGTTCTTCCACCACCGTCAGCGGCGCGGGCAAGGCGCCGGCGCGCAAGAGGATGGCAAGGTCATTCGCTGTGTCGGCAGTGAAATTGCCGCTAATTTGCGCGTTGCCGCCCAGGATCGGCTCGTTGATCACGGGTGCCGTAATCACGTTGTCATCGAGAACGATCGCAAACCGTTCGCCCACGCTTTCCCGCGTGACGCGCGCAAATGCCTGTGCCCCGCGTGTGTCGAAGCGCATGGAAACCACGGGCATGCCGTTTTGGTCGAAGGTCGGTTGCGCATTGCTTAACCGGTCCCCATCAATCAGAGCGCGACGCCGCACCAGAATATAGGGCTCGTTCGGATTGTTGGTGGTGAGGACTTCGGACCCCGGGGGAACCTGACCCTCGAGCGCAAGGGCAATCGGCACGCTCGCGTCATGCATGCGGAATTCCATATGCGCCGTGGTGCCGACGATTTGCTTGATCCGTTCGGGATCATCTTCGCCAGGGACCTGCACAATGATGCGGTCGCGGCCCTGACGCTGAATGGTCGGCTCGCGCGTGCCGAGCTCGTCAATCCGCCGCCGCACAATTTCGATGGACTGGGTCACCGCCTGCCCGACCAATTGGTCGAGCGCTTCTTCGGTCAACACAACGGTGATGAGCCCGTCTTCGGTGGAGGAGACCGCAATGTCCTGCGCCGATCCGCTGAAGCCCGTGCCGGTAACCGGGGTCGACAGATCTTCGACCAGTGACACGGCCTGCGTCAGTTGGTCGAGGTCGCGAACGCGGACCTGGAAGTGTTCGTCGACAACGCCGATGCCGGTGTAGCCGACATCATTGGCGCGAAACTCCTGCCGCACGTCGTCTTCAACCGTTTCAAGTCGGCTGACGACGATCTCGCGAGAGTCCACTTCCCAGAGAAGGTGTACACCGCCCTGCAGATCGAGCCCGAGGTTCAGGGTCTTGCTCATCCATGGCGGAAGCTGGTCCCGCACGTTCTGCGGCATGACATTGGGCGCGGCGAACAAAAGGCCGAGCACACAAATGCCAAGAACGAGAATGACTTTCCAGGTCTGGAAATAAAGCATGGGAAGCGGTCCTGATTACTGCGGCGCGGAAGGGATCAATCGTTGGCGGCGCTGGATGCGGCGCTAGGCTCGCTCTTGGACTTCACGTCCGTCACCGTGTGCTTGACGATGCGGACCCGCACCCCTTCGGCGATCTCGATCATGGCTTCATTGTCATCGATCACCTTGGTGACTTTGCCGATGATGCCGCCGGAGGTGACCACCGTGTCGCCGCGCCGGATGGCGGCCACCATGTCGTGGTGTTCTTTCAGCTTTTTCTGCTGCGGGCGGATCATGAAAAAATACATGATGCCGAACAGCATGGCGATCATGACGATGGTCTGGATAAGTTGCGGATCCATGGAGCCTTATGTCCCTCGCGTACTGGGCGCCCTCTCCCTCCCCGGAATCGGGCCGCCCTGGAATGATTTGGCGCGGACTATAGCCACGCCGCGCCCCAATGCAAACGGCCTGAGTGGCCGCCTGCCCCAAGGGACGCGCGGAGAGGGTTAGGTAGGGACTGAGGGGCCGTTCGTCTAGCCCCTCATTAGACTTGGGAGATCAGGCTCCGGCGAGGAATTGGGCCGGATTCACCGCCTGAGCGTTCCGGCGGACCTCGAAATGGACCTGAGGCTCGGTCACTCGGCCCGTGCGGCCCGAGAGCGCGACAATCTCGCCCCGCTCCACCACATGGCCCTGAGCGACGTTCAGCCGCGAGTTATGGGCATAGGCCGTCACATAGCCGTTCTCATGGCGGATCAGGACCAGATTGCCGTAGCCCGGCACTTCGTTGCCTGAATAGATCACGACCCCGGCATCCGCGGCCCGGACGGGGGTACCTTCGGGAACCGCGATATTCACACCGTCGTTGTGCTGGCCTTCGTCCTTGGGACCGAAGTCGGAAATGATCCGGCCCGATACCGGCCACATGAAGCCCTGGCCCGACCGTGCGGGCGGCGTGAGGTCGCGAGCGCTCACCGCGCTGGCAGCAACCGGCGTTACCCGGCGCGGCGTCGGCGCGGCGCGTTCAGTCGCGTTACGCGACGCGGTACGGGTCGTTACCGGCGTTGAGGAGCTATTAGAGGCATAGCTCGTTGTCCGCGCGGGCGCGGAGGTCGTGGAGTTCGACCACGGCAGAACGATTTGTTGCCCTGCGTAAATGCGGTCCGGACGGCGGATATTGTTGCTGCGGGCGAGCTGCCGCGCATCCACGTCATAGGTCGCTGCGATCTGGGAAAGGCTTTCACCGCGACGCACTGTGTGCGTCGGTGCGCCCGGCACCGTCAGCTCCTGGCCGACAAAGATCGTGAACGGCGCGCGAAGGCCATTGGCCTGTGCCAACTCTCGAGTGGGTACGCCGTTGCGCAGCGCAATCTCCGACAGCGTGTCGCCCCGGCGCACGGTCACGGCGTGTGGCCGGATGGCTGCCGTAGATGTGCGGCCACTGCCATAATGTTCGAAAAATCCGTGGGGGTTGCCGTTGTAGACGGGCACAAAGGGAATGCGCCCACAGCCCGTGGCGGCGAGCGCCAACCCGATAACGACCCCAATTCTGACGATGCTTTGCAGCGTGCTCCGGTATTGCCGCGCCATCTTCAAACCCTGCCTCTTCCTAAACGCGTATTGCCCCGCGCATCAACGCGGTCCGCATATCTGAAGGCAGGCTTTGTTCAAGCCTCCGTGGGCAGCGCACCCTCAACCAAGGGCACGAACCGCACCGGCAGCAGCTCTTCCGAAATGACCCCGTCATCCGTCCTCCGGATGCGGAAGAGCTTCTGATCCCCAGTGGACCGCCCAATAGGAATAATCATCGAACCGTCAATTTTTAGTTGACTGGTTAGCGACTCAGGCAGATTTTCCGCCGCAGCGGTCACAATTATTCGGTCAAAGGGTGCCTGTTCTGGCCAACCCTTTGATCCATCACCACTTTTTGAGGTAATATTATGGAGGTCTAAAGCCCGAAAACGGGCCTCTGCCTCCCTCAAAAGCGTCTTGTAGCGCTCAATTGTGTAAACGCGCCGACATAAATGGGACAAAACGGCCGCCTGATAGCCCGATCCGGTGCCGATCTCGAGCACCTTCATCCGGGGGCCCACATCCAGGGCCTGGGTCATAAAGGCCACCACATAAGGCTGGCTGATGGTCTGGCCGCACTCGATGGGCAGCGCATTGTCATCCCAGGCCTGATCGCCAAAGGGCGCGGCCACAAACAGATCCCGCGGCACTTTTTCAATGGCGCCCAGGACCCGGGCGTCGGTAATGCCCTGACGGCGGAGCTTCATGATCAGCTCGATTTTTTGGGACTGGGTGTGGCTCTCGTCAGGGGCCATGGTCAGCGCGGGCTCCCTTCACCGGGCTCCATTGCATTTAGCCCTTCGGCCAGTGCCTCGCCTGTGCCCGGCTCCGTCAGGTTCATGTGGAGCGGCGTCACGGAGATGCGCCCATGCCAGAGCGCATGCCGATCGGTGCCCGGCGCGGGGGCAAAAACGCTCGGCGCCTGAAACCCAAACCAGAAATAGGGAATGCCGCGCGCGTCTTCGCGCTCAATGATCTTCAGCGCGGAGGCGTCGCGCTTGCCCTGCCGCGTGATTTCGACCCCGGTCACTTCATCCGGCGTGCGGTCAGGAAAATTCACATTGAGCAGTACATGGTCCTGCCAACCCAGATCCCAGAGCTTGGCAATCAGATCCGGCCCGTGGCGCTCTGCCGTTTCCCACGGCGGTGTGTTGCGTTGCTCCCAACCGTAGGCCTGGCTCAGCGCGATTGAGGGCACATCCATCACGGTGCCTTCCATGGCGCCGGCGATAGTGCCGGAATAGGTCACATCGTCGGCGACGTTCGCGCCGCGATTGACGCCGGACAAAACGAGGTCCGGCTTGTGGTCCTTCATGATGTGATGACAGGCCATCACCACGCAGTCGGTGGGCGTACCCACAACGGAGAACCGTTTCGGGCCGAACTCACGCACGCGGATCGGTTCGTGCAATGTCAGCGAATGGGATGCGCCACTTTGTTCGCTATCGGGTGCGACAACCCAGACATCGTCAGACAGCGCATTGGCGATCCGTTCCAGACACTCGAGACCGGGCGCATGAATGCCGTCATCATTGGTGAGAAGAATACGCACACCGGCGAGAGGCTTCATGGCTTTGACTTCTTTCTAGCTGTCTTTGCTCAGCATGGTCAGACCACCCATATAGGGCTGTAGCGCTTCAGGGATGGCGATGCTGCCGTCCGCCTGCTGATAATTTTCCAGGATCGCCACCATAGTGCGGCCAATGGCGAGGCCCGATCCGTTCAGGGTGTGAACGAAATGGGGTTTCTTGTCCCCTGATGGCTTGTAGCGCGCGTTCATGCGCCGCGCCTGAAAATCACCGCAGACCGAGCAGCTCGAAATCTCGCGATAGGTATCCTGCCCCGGCAGCCAGACCTCGATGTCATAGGTTTTTTGCGCGGCAAAGCCCATGTCGCCCGTCGACAGGGTCATCACCCGATACGGCAGTTCCAGCCGCTTGAGTACTTCTTCCGCCGCCGAAAGCATGCGCTCAAGTTCTTCCTCGGATTTTTCCGGCGTCGTGATCGACACAAGCTCCACCTTGGAGAACTGATGCTGGCGGATCATACCCCGCGTGTCGCGACCGGCCGAGCCTGCTTCCGACCGGAAGCACGGGCTGTAAGCCGTAAAGCGTTTGGGCAATTCTTCTTCGCTCAGAATGTCTTCGCGCACGAGATTGGTCAGCGGCACTTCGGCGGTCGGGATCAACCAGAAACCGTTTTCGGTGCGGAACAGGTCTTCGGCGAACTTCGGCAATTGCGACGTGCCAAACACTGCATCGTCACGCACGAGATACGGCGGCAGAATTTCTTCATAGCCGAACTCGCCCGTGTGAATGTCGAGCATTAGGCTCGCCAGCGCCCGTTCCATTTTGGCGAGGTGCCCCTTGAGCACCACAAAGCGCGCGCCGGACAATTTGGCGGCGGTTTCGAAATCCATTAGCCCGAGGTCTTCGCCAAGCTCAAAATGTTCCTTCGGCGTGAAGTTCAGCTTCCGCGGTTCCCCATGGGTATGGTGCAGAACGTTGGCTTCTTCATCCTCGCCGATGGGCACATCGTCGAGCGGAATGTTCGGAATCGCGGCGAGCATGTCGGTGAGTTCCTGATCGAGCCAGCGCTCGCGTTCCTCTCCCTTCTGCAATTCATCCTTCAGCGCGGCCACTTCATCAATGAGCTTCTGCGCCGCCGCGTCGTCACCGCTCGCCTTTGCCTTGCCGATGCGCTTCGAAGCCTCGTTGCGCTTGGTCTGCGCTTCCTGCACGCGCCCGACGACCGCGCGGCGTTCTTCGTCCAGCGCGAGCAGCTTTTTCGATTGAGGCTCCACGCCTCGCTTGGCAAGGCCGCGATCGAACAGCTCGGGATTGTCCCGGATGGCCTTGATGTCAAACATCACCAGAGGTCCTTCGACTCATGGGTTGGCAGGTTTCGCTCTCTATAAACGAGGGGCGGATCAGGGTCCAGCAGAGGAATCCGCGTCATCTTCGGCGCGACGCTTTTCGATCAGCGTGACAGTGAAGATTGAAAGCTCATAGAGCAACAGAACCGGCAGCGCGAGGCCGATCTGGCTGATCACATCGGGCGGCGTCAGAAAGGCCGCGACCAGAAAGACCCCGACGATGGCGTATTTGCGCCCCTTGCGGAGCATATCGGCGGTGATAATCCCCACGCGGGCCAAAAGCGTCAGCAGCACAGGCAGTTGGAAGCAAAGGCCGAAGGCGAACATGAGCGTCATGACGAGGGATAGATATTCGCTCACCCGCGTTTCAAGCTGTATGGGCAGACCGCCCTCGCCGCCCGGGTTCTCGAACCCGATGAAGAAGCGGAACGCGAGCGGCATGATGACGTAATAGACAAGCGAGGCGCCGGCGATGAAGAGCACTGGCGTTGCCAGCATGAACGGCAGGAAGGCGCGCTTTTCGTTCTTGTAGAGCCCTGGCGCGACGAAGGCCCAAAGCTCCCCCGCGACCCAAGGGAACGCGAGGCACAAGCCACCGAATGCTGCGACACGCAAATAGGTGATGAAAGTTTCCTGCGGCGCGGTGGCGATCAGGCGGCGATTGGTGTCGTCCCCAAAAGCCTGTGCCAGCGGATGCACCAGAAACTCATAGATGTGCTCGGCAAATATGTAGCAGAGGACAAAAGTCACCGCGAAGGCGATGACCGACCGGAAAAGCCGCATGCGCAACTCGATCAGGTGATCGAGTAAAGGCGCGCGGCTTTCTTCCATGTGAGGCTCAATCCGGGGGTCGCTCATTCGTTCGTCCCTTCGGTCTTGCCGGAGGGTTTTTGCTCAATCGTGCCGGGCTTTGGTGCCGTGTCGTCTTTCAGCGCCTCGTCGAGAGGTTTTTGAATTGAGTTTTTGATGTCGCGCGCTTCATTGCGAATGGCGACAACGTCATTCTTGAGGTCTTCCAGATCGGCCTCTTTCACCACCACATCGAGATTGTGTTGAAACTCATTGGCCATGATCCGGATGCGGCGCACCCATTCCCCTGCCCGGCGCATCAGGCGCGGCAGATCGCGCGGACCAACCACAAGGAAGGCCACGAGAATAACGATCAGAAGTTCTACGGAACCGATAGTGGGCATAGGTTATCCCGGCGCGCGCGCCTAGGACGTCCGCGTTTCGTCGCGGCGGGCTTCGCTTTCGCTCGTGCCGTCGGCGTCGATTTCGTGCGGGGATGAGGCGTCACCGTCTTCGTCATCGGTCTTCAGTCCGTCGCGGAAGCTGCGAATGCCCTTCGCCACGTCGCCCATGAGCTCGGAAATCTTGCCTCGCCCACCGAACAGAAGCACGGCCAGCAGTACGACCAGCAGGATCTGCAGCCATCCTGGAAACATATGGGTACCCTTTCTGCGTTCTTGTCTGCGTTTGTGGCCCCGGCCCCTCAGACATCCGGAGTCTGGCAGACCGGCGCGGTTGGCGCAACGAACGGCGCTTTCGGGCCAAATGCAAGGAAAAACAGGGCGCGCGTTAACCCCTATTTGTCCTCGTCGGTCTCTACGGTCTCTTCGTCCCCGGTTTCCTCGCTCGCGCCCTCTTCTAGGGCGGCGGCGGTTTCCGCCTCAATCTCGGTCAGCAGGTCAGGACGGTCTTCCTCTTCCTCATAGGCGTCTTCATCCTCGGCCAGCTCGTCGCTCGGTCCCGGCACGGAAAAGTCCGGCGGCAGGTTCGCTTCGAGAAGGCCGGCGGCCTTCAGATCATCAAGACCCGGCAGGTCACCCACGTTCTCAAGACCAAAGTGCTCAAGGAACGCCTCCGACGTGCCATAGGTGATCGGGCGGCCCGGGGTCCGGCGGCGGCCACGAAGACGGATCCAACCGATATCGAGCAGCAGGTCGATTGTGCCCTTGCTCACGGTGACGCCGCGAATTTCTTCGATTTCGGCGCGTGTTACCGGCTGGTGGTAGGCGATGATGGCGAGCGTTTCGATAGCCGCCTTCGAAAGTTTCTTGGGTTCAATCGCTTCCTTCTGGAACATGTAGTTCAGATCAGACGCCGTGCGCATCACCCATTTGTCGGCGACCTTGTCGAGCACCACGCCGCGCTTCTCATAAACTTCTTTCAAGTCAGCCAGTAGCGCCGCCACATCAACGCCTTTGGGCAGGCGTTCGCTGAGTTCCTTTTCAGACAAGGGACGAACAGAAGCAAACAGCATTGCCTCAAGCATACGCAGGTGCTGCATGCCGCTTTGGGGAAGTTGCGTGACGTTGTTTGCTTCTTCGCTTGTCACTTCAGCTTCAACCGTTTCGTCCGGTTCGTCGTTCATCGTGCTTACGTTGCTCGCTTCGGCGTCCATCGCCTAGTTCCCCTGATCATTGGCGGGTGTCATTTCCCGCTTCTTTACAAAAATTGGTCCGAAATGGTCCATTTGGCGGACCTCCAAAAGGCCGTCGCGCACAAGTTCCAGTGTTGCGGCGAACGTGCTGGCCATCCCCGTGCGGCGCCCCGTTTGGCCCGGCGGGGGCAGGAACAGATCAAGACTGCTCCAATCGGGAATCTTGCCCAACATGCTTTCAATGCGGTGGCGCGCATCTTCGAGGGCCCAGACCTGCGCGCGCTTCAGTTTGAAATCGCGCGGCATGGTGCGCACCCGCTGGGTCGAATAGGCCTTCAAGAGATCGACCAGATTGTCCTCATAAGCCGGCGTCTTGATCACCTTCAGCTGTTGCGGTTGCCCGCGGCGGAAGATGTCGCGGTCGAGACGGTCCCGCGCCATCAGGCGCGCCGCCACATTGCGAATGCCTTCGAGCCGTTGCAGTTGAAAGGCAAGCCGCGCCGCCATCTCTTCCGCTGACAGGCCGTCTTCCTCTTCTTCCTCGACGGGAAGCAGAAGCTTCGATTTCAGATAGGTCAGCCAGGCCGCCATGACGAGATAGTCAGCAGCAAGCTCGAGCTTCAGCCGCCGCGCCTCCATGACGAACACGAGATACTGCTCGACGAGTTGCAGGATGGAAATCTTGGTGAGGTCGACCTTTTGCGATTGGGCGAGCGCCAACAGCACATCAAGAGGGCCTTCAAAGCCCTCGATGTTGATGATCAGGCCCCCGGCATCGACTTCCGTCGGCGCGGTCCTGACCGGCGCGTCAAAATCCTCACTCATGCTGTCTCCACCGTAATCCCCAAACCCGCCAGCCGTCCAATCGCGGCGGCAGAGTCCAACTTTTCCCGGGGCCGCTCTTTTAGATAGTCCTCGGCGGCCTTTGCCCGTTCCAGCGCCTGTTCCCGCAGTTTCGGGGCCTCATAGGCGACGGATGTCATTTCCTCCAGATTCCCGTTGCAGTGGAGGATCATGTCACAGCCAGCCTGAAGCGATTCGCGCGCACGGTCTTCCATCGATCCGCCAAGCGCTTCCATGGAGAGATCGTCCGTCATCAGGAGCCCGTCAAACCCGATTTCCCCGCGGATAACCTCGGAAATGATCTTGGCCGAGGTCGTTGCCGGATGGTCGGGATCGATGGCGGGATAGAGCAAATGGGCGGTCATGGCCATGGGTAGATGGCTGAGCGCCTTGAAGGGGGCAAAATCAACCGTCCGGAGTGTCTCAAAGTCCACATCCGCGACCGGCAATTCCAGGTGGCTATCGACCCTGGCGCGGCCATGGCCGGGGATGTGTTTTATGATGGGCAGTACCCCGCCGGCCATCAGGCCCTCCGCCACCGCCGCGCCAAGGGCGGCCACGGTATCGGGGTCATTGCCATAGGCCCGATCGCCGATGACGTCGTGCGTGCCCTCCTCCCGCACATCGAGGATGGGAAGGCAGTCCACAGTCACCCCGACGGAGACGAGCTCCTCCGCAATCAATTGCATCGTGGTGCGAGCGGCATCTTTTGCCTTGTCGAGATCGGTGGCGGCGAGTTTGGCGAAGGCTTCGCCCGCCGGATATTTGCGCCAATGAGGCGGCCGCATGCGGGCAACACGCCCGCCTTCCTGATCGATCAGGATGGGTGCGTTTTCCCGCCCCACGCATTCGCGCATTTCATTTGTAAGCGCTCGCAGTTGATCGGGACTTTCGATATTGCGGGCAAAAACGATAAAGCCCCAGGGCTCCACCTCGCGAAAGAACATGCGCTCATCATCGGTGAGCGTCAGCCCTTCACAACCGAATATCGCAGCACGCATGGGTGCTGGTCCTCCCTTTTACGCAGGGCCCTTGATGCGGAGCTCTCGACCTACCGAGAAGCGACCAGACAGTCCTGACCCGCGTCTTTCAACTGATTACAAACGGTGTTGGCGTCATCGCTTGTGGCGAAGTACCCGACGCGCAATCGATACCATGTGCCCCGTTCGCCGAGGTCCACGGACTGGACGTCCTGAACGTAGCTGCCAACGATGGGCTCATGGCGCGACTGCAGGCGGTTCCAGACCCCGTCCGCATCGGCGGCGTTGGGAACACTAGCGATCTGCACCACATAAGTCCCTCCCGCGCGGAACAGCGACACCGCTTCCGGCGGCAATGGCCCTTCGATTTCCGGGTCGACGGTGACCGTCTGCGTCCGCAGTTCGGGCTCGCGCACGAGTTCCGGTTCGGGCTCGGCAATGACTTCCGCTTCGGCGGCGGCCAATTCAGCTTCACGGGTTGCAATTTCCGCCGCGGCCTGCTCAGCGGCTTCTTCGGCGGCGCTCAGATTGTCATTGGCGCCCGCGTCCCGCACCCGAGACGACGGCGGCGGCACGGCAAGGCCCGTGGACGACGGCGCGGCGGAGGCCACTTCTTCTTCCTGAGGTGTTTCGGTGCGCGAGGTCACAATGGGCTCTTCCGCCGACGGCATGATGGTCGCGGTTTCCTGGCCAATGCCTTCGCCCGCCAGCACCTCATCGGTCAGCGATTCTTGGGGTTCGGCCATGCCCTCGGGGTCATCGGGGGCCACGCGGAACGGTTCGTTCGAGGCCTGGATGATGGGCGGCGCGGAGGCCTGTCCATGGCGCACGCCCTGTTGATAGGCGAGCCACACAATGCCAACAAAAGCGGCCAGAACGATGACCGCGAAAATGGCAAAGACGGGCCCGCGCCCGAAGCCTTCCTCGTCGTCGTATTCGTCGTACAGGTCGTCGTCATTGGACGGGGTCTGATAAACGCCCCGTTCGATGTCGTGGTCAGAATTGCTCATGCATCTCTCCCGGCCCGGGGGTGCCACGTACGCAGCGGGGGCCGACTCGGTGTGTGGACGGTCGAATCTACAGTCTCACCCTTCTTAGGGGCAAATAAATGGCAAGGCAAAGCCTAGCATCAGACCAGCGGATCGACTTGAAATAATCGCCTGTGTTCAAGCAAGGCATAGCGGTCCGTCATGCCGGCAATGTAGTCGCAAACGACCCGGGCGGTGACTTCGGTTCCCGGGCCCTCACAGCTCGCCTGCCAATCGCTGGGCAGAACACCCGGTTCAGCAAGGAAGAGCTGAAAGAGATCGCTCACCACCCGCTTTGCCTTGCTGATCGAGCGGTTCACCCGGAAATGCCGGTACATGTTATGGAAGAGGAAATCACGCAGTTCCCGGTCGGCCTTCTTGAAATCGGCGGAAAAGGCCACCAGCGGCCCATCAAGCGCCCGCACGGCGGCGGCCGAGTCCGGTTGGATTTTTTCAATCCGCTCGCGGGTTTCAGCCAAAAGGTCCCCCACCATGTAGGAAAACAGCCGCCGGATCGTCTCATGCCGCAGGCGCTTGCCCGTGAGGCCGGGGTACTTGCCCTTCACCTCCCGAGCGAAGGGTTCGAGGATCGACAGGCTTTCGATGGCCTCAAAAGTGAAAAGCCCTGCCCTCAACCCGTCATCCAGGTCGTGGTTGTTATAAGCAATATCATCAGCCAAAGCAGCGACTTGGGCCTCTGCGCTCGCGTAGTGCTTTAGCTCTAGGTCCCACTTGGCATTGAAGCCGGTGATGGCTTCGGGCAAATCAGCCAAGGCCGTCTCTGCCGTGATGAGGGGGCCGTTGTGCTTCACGATGCCCTCAAGGGTCTCCCAGGTGAGGTTCAGCCCGTCGAAGTCGGCGTAGCGTTGTTCAAGCTCCGTGATGTGGCGCAGGGAATAGGCGTTGTGATCAAAGCCCCCGAAATCCGCCATACAGTCCTGAAGCACTTCCTCCCCCGCGTGCCCAAATGGGGGGTGCCCCAGGTCGTGGGCGAGGGCAAGGGCCTCGGCCAGATCCTCATCCAGACCAAGGGACCGCGCGAGCGTGCGGGCAATCTGGGCGACCTCCAGTGAATGGGTCAGCCGCGTCCGGAAGTAGTCGCCCTCGTGGTAGACAAAAACCTGCGTCTTGTGCATCAGGCGGCGAAAGACAGACGAGTGGATGATCCGGTCGCGGTCGCGCTGGAAACAGCTGCGCGTGGGGCTCTCGTCCTCACTGTGGAGACGGCCCCGGCTCTCCTCCGGCCGGCAGGCGAAGGCGGCATATGGCGTCTCAAGGTCTTTTCCGCGCGAATCCATGGCGCTCTTCTACCATTTTCCGCCGAATATCCCAGCGGGGAGGTTTGAAATTAACGCACCCTCGCCTATCTTAGAGCTGAGTGAAGGAAGGCGTGAATGACCGAAACCCTCGAAAAACCAGTAACGCTGAGCGCAAGCGCGGCCAAACAGATCAACAAGGTGCTGAGCGGTGAAGCCCCCGGCACCGTGCTGCGCATTGCTGTGATCGGCGGGGGCTGCTCGGGGTTCCAGTACACCTTCAATCTCGATGACGGCGCGCCCGCCGAGGATGACCTGGTGCTGGAACGGGATGGCGCAATGGTTCTGATCGATGCCATGTCGCTGCCCTTCATGGAAGGGTCCGAGATCGATTATGTGGACGAGTTGATCGGCGCTTCGTTCCAGATCAAAAACCCCAATGCGCAAAGCGCCTGCGGTTGCGGCACCTCTTTCGCCGTTTAATCTCCTCGCGAAATCATGCTAGGCCTCGACCCTCTTTAGGAAGGACCGAAGCTGTTGAAGATTGCTACCTGGAACGTCAATTCCATCAAGGCTCGCGCCGAGCATGTGGAACGCTATCTGAAGGAGGCCGAGCCCGATGTGCTGTGCCTTCAGGAACTCAAATGCGTGGACGAAAACTTTCCGCGCGATCTCTTCGAGGACCTTGGCTACAACGTCGCGACCCATGGGCAAAAGACATACAATGGGGTGGCGATCCTTTCCCGCCTCCCTCTCGAGGATGTTTCCGAACGCCTGCCCGGTGACACATCGGACGAACAAGCGCGTTATCTGGAAGCCGTGATCTCAACGGACACGGGCGTCATCCGCGTCGGCTCGATCTATCTGCCCAACGGCAACCCTACCCCGGGGGACAAATACGACTACAAGCTGAAATGGATGAAGCGGCTCAAAAAACACGCCGAGAAGCTGCTCGCGCTGGAAGAGCCGCTCGTGCTGTGTGGCGACTACAACGTCATCCCCACCGCCGATGATGTGCACGACCCCAAGGCATGGGAGAAGGATGCTCTCTTTCTGCCGGAGACCCGCGCGGCCTTTCAAGAGATTGTCTATCTAGGCTTTACTGACGCCCTGCGCGCGACCCATGCCGAACCGCATCTCTATACGTTTTGGGATTATCAGCGCGGCGCTTGGCAAAAGGATCACGGCATCCGCATCGATCACTTGCTCTTGTCGCCGCAGGCCGCCGATCACCTGACCGCTTGCGATATCGACAAGCACACACGCGGATGGGAACGCCCCTCCGATCACGTGCCGGTTTGGATTGAGCTTGATCTCTAGGGCCTAGTTGGCGCGATCCGCGATCCAGGCGAGTGCCGCCTGCCGCGCGGCGTTTTCCGTTTCCGGATCAACCTGCGCTGCGTATTCATCGTAAAGCGCAATGACCGCCTGACGCAAAGTTTGCGGCTCGTCATTTTCATCAAGCCCGATCACATCATCGAGCGGAAAGACCCGATAGGACCAATAGGGCTCATTGTGCTGGCTGCGGGCAACCTCGCGCGCAACGCCAATCCACATGAGGCCCTCTTCCTGATTGACCGGCGCGCCGGTGCCGAGGAACTGCATTTGGCCATAGCGCATCTGCGCGAAGACAACCCCGTCGAGTGAGGCAAGATAATACCACTGCGCGGAATGCCCGCGGCTTTGTTCGACCTGCCCCGGAACGCCATCGAAAAAGTAGTTGGCGATTTCCACCATTGCCACGGGATGTTCTTCGAGAGCGGCTTCATAGAGAAGCTGGAACGCGTGGCGATAGTCCTGATCGACGCCGCGCCCTTGCGCGTAGAGAAGACCGAGGCTGACCTTCGCCTCGATCTGCCCGGCGTCCACCGCCATTTGATAGTAGATCACGGCGAGTTCGGGATCGGGATAGTCGATGCCGAGGCCGTCGATATACATGTTACCGACATACCAGGCGGCATCCGCATCGCCGGCATTGGCTTCTTCCTGCCAGAGCTCAAGTGCGCGCGTGAAGTCGCCTTCGGCATAGGCTTGCTGCGCGGCGGCCATGTCCGCATGGGCAGGCACGGCGGCGGCAAGCAGTAGCCCCGCGAAAATCGCGCTAATGAAAATACGCATGGAAACCATCTCCCTGACGCCCCACCCGCCAAACTGGAAACAAGAGATTAGACGATCAGACCGGAAAGGTCACGCCTAGCCTTTGAGGCGGGAAAGCGCATCGTTCAGCTTGGCCGCCAGTTCCTCAGCGTCGGCAAGGCGGGTGCGTTGCTCTTCGATCACGTCTTCGGGAGCCTTGGACAGGAATTGCTCATTCGAGAGTTTTCCGCTGAGCTTTTTGATCTCGCCCTTGGTCTTGCCAAGTTCCTTGTCGAGCCGCGCAATTTCCTGATCCAGGTCGATCACGTCGGCGAGCGGCAGGATGGCAATCACATCCCCAAGCACAATCTGCACGGCCTTGTCGGGAATGCTATCCGTCTCGGTAATCGAGGCCGTACGCGCCAGCATCCGGATCAGGTCCTCGTGCGCCTCAAGCCGTGCGCGCAAGGTCGCGTCCGCGCCTTTGATCAGCAGCGGCACCTTCGCGCTGGCGGGCACATTCATTTCTGACCGCACCGAACGGATCTCGGAAATAAGGTTGATCACCCAATCCATTTCCTCATGCGCGGCGGCGTCGAATAGAGCCTCGCCGCGTGCGGGCCAGCTTTCATTGATGAGCATGCCGCTGCGTTGCGCGGACCGACCCCAAAGCTCCTCCGTGATGAAGGGCATAAAGGGGTGCAGCATCTTGAGCGCCTGGTCGCGCACCCACGCGGCCGTGGCGCGCGTCTCTTCCTTCGCGGCAACGTCATCGCCGGTAAGCGCCGGTTTTGAAAATTCCAGGAACCAATCGCAAAAGATGTTCCAGACGAAACGGTAGGCCGCGCCCGCCGCCTCATTGAACTTGTAAGCTTCAATGGCTTCGCTGATCGCCGCCACGGTGCGCGAGGTTTCGCCCACGATCCACTTGTTGACGGTGCTATTGAGCTTTGAGGGGTCAAAGTCTGTTGTGTAGGCACACTCGTTCATTTCACAGAAGCGGGTCGCGTTCCACAGCTTGGTGCCGAAGTTGCGATAGCCTTCGATGCGTGATTTAGCGAGCTTGATGTCTCTTCCTTGCGCGGCCATGGCGGCAAGGGTGAAACGCAGCGCGTCCGCGCCGAACTCGTCCATCAGCTCCAGAGGGTCAACAATGTTGCCCTTGGACTTGGACATCTTCGCGCCCTTCTCATCCCGCACCAGCGCATGGATATAGGCCGTGTGGAACGGCACTTCGTTCATGAAGTGCAGCCCCATCATCATCATGCGGGCAACCCAGAAGAAGATAATGTCAAAACCGGTGACGAGCACATCGGTTTTGTAAAACCGTTTCAGCTCGGGAGTTTCATCCGGCCAGCCCAGCGTCGAGAACGGCCAGAGCGCGGAGGAGAACCATGTGTCGAGCACGTCTTCGTCGCGCTGCAGTTCCACCGTATGACCAAAGTGTTTTTCCGCCGCGTTCATCGCCTCTTCGGCGCTTTCGGCGACAAAGACCTCACCATCAGGCGCGTACCACGCCGGGATCTGGTGCCCCCACCAAAGCTGGCGCGACACGCACCAGGGCTGAATGTTTTCCAGCCACTCGAAATAGGTCTTTTCCCAATTGCGCGGCACGAAGACGGTCTCGCCCCGGCGCACCGCTTCGAGCGCAGGCTGGGCAAGTGTCTTGGCATCCACATACCATTGGTCGGTCAGCCAGGGCTCGATCGCCACATCGGACCGGTCGCCATAGGGCACCTGATGGACGTGATCTTCTATTTCGGCGAGGAAGCCGAGTTCTTCCATTTTCGCGACGATCTTTTTGCGCGCTTCGAAACGTTCAATCCCACGCCAGCCTTCGGGTGCGTTCTCGTTCGTCTTCGCCTCAGAATCGAAGATGTTGATCATCTCAAGGTCATGGCGGCGGCCGACTTCAAAGTCGTTGAAGTCATGGGCCGGAGTTATTTTCACCGCGCCCGTCCCCTGCTCCGGGTCCGCGTATTCATCGGCGACGATGGGCAGAAGACGGCCCACGATGGGCAGCACGGCGAATTTGCCGATCAGGTCCTTGTAGCGGTCGTCATCGGGGTGCACGGCAATGCCGCTGTCGCCCAGCATGGTTTCCGGCCGCGTCGTCGCCACCGTAATGAAGCGGTCCTGTTCACCCTCGATGGGATATTTGAAGTGCCAGAGGTGGCCCTTGATTTCCGTGTTCACCACCTCAAGGTCGGAGATGGCGGTCTGAAGTTTCGGGTCCCAGTTGACGAGGCGCTTGTCCTTGTAGATCAGCCCCTCGCGATAGAGCTGTACAAAGACCTTCAGCACTGCGGCGGAAAGCCCCTCATCCATGGTGAAGCGCTCGCGGCTCCAGTCGCAGGACGCACCCAGGCGGCGCAACTGATTAAAGATTGTGCCGCCGCTCTCGGCCTTCCATTCCCAGACCCGTTCCACAAAGGCCTCGCGGCCCATGTCGCGGCGGGAAATGTTGGCGCCGTCAGCAGCGAGCTGGCGTTCCACCACCATCTGCGTGGCGATCCCGGCATGATCCATGCCGACCTGCCAGAGCACATCCTTGCCCCGCATACGCTCGAACCGCACCAGAACGTCCTGCAAGGTGTTGTTGAGGGCGTGACCCATGTGAAGGCTGCCCGTCACATTCGGCGGCGGGATGACGATGCAATAAGGGTCGGCGGCCGGTTTCGCGCCGGGCTTGAAGGCGCCGCTTTCCTCCCACGCCTGATAGAGGCGCGGTTCCACGTCAGAGGGTTTAAAGGTCTTTTCGAGCATTGATTTCAGCAGTCTTTGGCTAGGTTTCCCGTTCCCCTAGCGCGGGCGTGTGCCACAGGCAAGCGGGCAAAAGAAAAAGGCCGGGTCCCCGAAGGAGCCCGGCCCAGAATTGGTCGGTGTTCGGGGGTCCCTATCGGCCCCGGGTTACGCGGCGAATCTCGCGTTCCACCATGCGTTCCACCATGCCCGGCAGGTTCTGATCGAGCCATTGCTGGAGCATCGGCCGCAGCATTTCCCGGACCATCCCTTCTACCGAGGTGCTGCCGCCTGTCTCCGGCTCGCGGGGTGTCTCCTCGCGGGCGACCCCTTGGCTCAGCTGGCCCAGCATATTGGCAACCTGGTTTTGGGTTGAGGGGCTTAGAAGCTCATCCTCAACCAAAGTCTCAAGTTCGTCATCGACAGCTTCCTCGAAATCCGCGTCCTGGGTGAAGGACGTTACCGGCGAGACTTCGGGCTCATAGTCTGATTGCGACCATTCGGGCTCCGACGGCACTTCGCTGCCAAAGGCCACGGGCTCATCAAGAGCGGCTTCGTCTTCTTCGTCATTGCGGAAACCGGTGTTGTCGCTGACGACCTCCGGCTGGAAGGCAGAGACCGGCGCGGCCTCGGCTTCCATCTCAAAGTCATCGTCCTCGTCGACTTCCTCAAAATACTCGTCGTCGTCTTCGTCATCGACGCTGACGGGGCGGCGGCCGGCAAAGACGCTCGCAATGGAAGCGTAGCGCTCATCATCGGGGTTGGAGGTTTCCCGCTCTTCCGAAGTAGCTTGTGTCGCTTCGGGCGCTTCAGTATCGGCTTCGGGTTCGGGTTCGGGTTCGGTGAACGGCGTTGCTTCGGCAACGACCTCCTCAACCGGTTCCTCCACGATTTCTTCGACCTGTTCAGGCTCGTCCGCTGCGGCGGTCACTTCGTCGGGTTGTTCGCGCGCGCCATCGTCTTCGGAAATGATCCGGCGGATGGACGCCAGTATCTCTTCCATTGTGGGTTCTTTAGCGGCTTCAGATGGTCCAGCCATGGGGGTCCTCGATCTTCAATTGGGCAGCACAAGAAACCTAAAACTTTACAGGTCTCATATTCCTGATCCCAGCCTACGACGCGGACCTTAAAGGTTTATTGCAACACTTTATTCGCCAGCGCCCCAGCCAATAGGCAGCCACCAGGTATTCCGATAATGGCGCGCGGGATCGTAGTACTCAACAGGTAGACCCAGGTCTTCCGCCGTCAATTCACCCATGGCCGAAAGCAGGCTATAGGCCGCGACCTGCTCGTCGCGCTGCGCCCGCACCAGGGACACGCGCGAATCCAGCAGTTCCTGTTCGGCGTCGAGCACATCCAAAGTCGTGCGGGACCCCACTTGTGCCTCCTGTTGCACGCCTTCAAAGGCGATTTCGTTGGCGCGAACCTGTTCCTGACTGGATGTGATGACAGATTGAGTCGAAACGAGCGCATCCCAGGCGACAGCGACGGCCTCGCGGATTTGCCGTTCGGTTTCCGCAATGCGGATCCGATCGGCGTTGTTCGTTTGCCGTGCCGCGCGGATGGCGGAATATTCGGCGCCCGACTGATACAGCGGGATCGTCACCGTGCCAGCAATGGTCTGGCTGTCGGATTGGGTTTCCAGGTCATCGTCATCTTCTTCGTGGCGCAGGGTCGCGGTCACGCTGGCGCTCGGCAGCAGCGTGCCGACGGCGATATCCACTGCGCGGCGAGAAGCGACCTCGGCTTCGATGGCCGCGCGCAATGCCGGATTATTGGCGAGCGCCTGGTTCATCGCGTCTTCCTCGGTCGCGGGAAGTGTCGGCAGACTGTTCGGCGCTTCGAGCGCCATCGGCGTAACACCGACCACACGCTCATAGGCCGCTTCGCTGGCCGTGCGTTGGGCCTCGGCGACGGTGAGGTTTGCCCGCGCCAAGCTGAGGCGAGCTTCGGATTGCGCCACATCGGTGCGCGTTGAATCGCCAAGATCGAAACGGTCTTGCGAGGCTTCAAGCTGGCGCAGCAACACCGCCACGTTGTTATTCCGCAAATCCACAACAGCGATATCGCGGATGACGTCGTGATAGGCGGAGATGGCATCCAGCATCACGCCCTGCTCCACTGAATGCAGCCCGGCACGGCCCGCGCGCACATTGGCTTGCGCCCGGCGAAACTCGTTGATGCTGCGGAAACCGCGGAACAGGCTTTGCGATGCGGTGACCGTACCGCCGTAGTTGGTCGCATCGGTGGACATGGGCGAAAATCCTATGCCTTGGTCAACGCGGCCTTCGGAGTCAGAAATGGTGCCGGTAACAGTCACGGTCGGGCGCCAATTCGAGGCGGCCTGTGACACGCCTTCATCAACCGCCCGCAACTCAGCCCGCTGGGCCAGTATCGTGGGGTTGGTCTGATAGGTCTGAACCAGTGCTTCCTCAAGGGTGGTTGCCGCTGCCGGAGAAGCCGCAAAGCCCCCCATCAGCGCGGCGATCGCCGCCCCTGCCAGAAGATGTCGAAGTCCCATAACACGCATCACTTAATTCCCCGCTCTGAACAAACGCCATGCACTAGATGCATTTGGGCGCCCCGCCGGACGCACGTCCCAAGACGTTTCAATGCCACACCGTACCGCAGGACACGAGACAAAACGGCGTGAAACTTTTGTAAGGAAGTCCAACGCGTAGCTTGCCCGTATCCGCCGCGATCCCCGCGAACAGGTACCATGTAGGCATACGCTCCCCCTATCAAAAGGCGGCAATGTGACCATACGCCCTTGATTCGGGGGTTTCCAAGGCTTTGAGAGGTCCTAAAGCGCGAATTCCCGCGGTTTTTGGAAGCCCGGCAGGACCGGCGCGGCGGCATCGAACAGATATCGCGAGGAAACGCTGTCCCCGGTCCGCTCATAAAGGCGGACGGCGCCGGTGGACCCTGCCCCCTGCGGCGCAATAAGGCGGCCCCCAGCGGCCAGCTGATCCGTCAGCGCGGCGGGAACCTCTTCGACCGCCCCGTCGATCAGGATCACGTCATATGGAGCCTGGGCGCCGTGGCCCTCGGCCAAGGGTCCCGTGACCACGGCGACCGTATCGATGCCGAGGTGGGTGAAATTGGCAGCCGCTGATTCGGCGAGCGATTGATCGGAATCGAGCGCCACGACAGCAGCAGCGAGTTGAGAGACCAGCGCCGCGGCATAGCCGGTGGCGCAACCCACGAGCAAAACCAGGTCCGTCGACTTGATGTCGGCGGCCTGGATCATCTTGGCCAAGGTGCGCGGTTCCATCACCCGGCGGCCGGGAATCACCTCCAGCCGTTCCTCGGAATAGGCCAGCAATTTCACGGTCTTGGGCAAAAAGAGCTCGCGCGGGATCGTCATCATCGCCTTCTGGATACGGAGATCGGTGACGTCGCTGGGCCGGATTTGATTCTCGACCATGTTGATGCGGGCTTCGGAGAGGTCGTCCATGGCAGGTGCAGGCTCGTGTTCGGATTCGGTTGAAATGACCCCGCGCTTATAAGGCGGCGCGCCCGCGCTGACAAACCTTTCGAAGCCGCAAATCAGCGCATTGTGGTGCCGGGGGCCCTCTGCTATAGGAAGCGCCCTTCTCCCCGGCCACGTGGCGGAGTGGTTACGCAGCGGCCTGCAAAGCCGTGAACGCCGGTTCGATTCCGGCCGTGGCCTCCATTTTCCCATTTATCCCCAAGATTCAGCGGTCTTTCCCCCTTCCGGGGGCCCCCTGCGGCAAAAGCAGAGCCCGCGTTAACCTTTCATTAAGTCGGGTGAATGATCCTTTACATGTCTTCCCTTGAAGACACCCCACCATTTACCCAACACCTCCTGGGCCGCTTACCCAAGCGGCCCATTTTTTTGGGCGAAGCGCTCTTCGGCGCATTCTCCCGCGAAAAGGACTGGAAACCCGCAAACGTCTTTGCTATAGGCAGCCCTCCTCTTGCGAGGGCCTTATTCCCCGGTAGCTCAGTTGGTAGAGCAAACGGCTGTTAACCGTTCGGTCGCTGGTTCGAGTCCGGCCCGGGGAGCCACTCGCACAAGTCGTTGAATCCTCTGATTCTCTCCACCTGAAGATCAGGTATTGAAGCCTTCCCTGCGCCGCCTATCTGGCTAGGCTATAGGCGCGCGTGGCACGTCGGGATTCAGGGAAGCATCAGGAATGCGCATCGCGATTATTGGAACGGGGGTATCGGGGCTCGGTGCGGCCTACCTTCTCCATTCGGATTATGAGATCACCATCTATGAAAAGCGTGACCGCATTGGTGGCCACGCCCACACGGTGGATGCGGACTATGACGGCACACCGATTCCCGTGGACACGGGGTTCATCGTCTATAACGACAGAAACTATCCCAACCTCACCCGCCTGTTTGACCGGCTGAAAGTTCCGACGCGCGTGAGCGACATGTCATTTGGCGTCAGCTCTCGCGGCGGTGAGTTGGAATGGTCGGGTGGCAGCCTGGGCGCTGTCTTTGCGCAAAAGCGCAATCTAATGCGCCCCGCGTTTCTGGAAATGCTGCGTGACATCATGCGCTTTAACCGGCAAGCGATTGCCGATCTCGATGCCGGCGCGCTCAGCAACGTCACCATTGGCGATTACTTGTATCTGCGCGGCTTCAGTGAATCCTTCGCGCGGGACTATCTTGAGCCCATGGGCGCCGCGATCTGGTCCGCGCCGCGATCAAAGATTTTCGATTTTCCCGCCGCGAGCTTCATCCGGTTTTTCAACAACCACGGCCTACTGTCTTTTGACCGCCACCATTGGCGCACCGTCGAAGGCGGCAGCCGCGAATATGTGAACCGTCTCGTCGCACCATTTCGCGACTCCATTCGACTGGGGTGCGGCGTCACACATGTGAAGCGCGAGGCGGACCGCGTCCTCGTTACCGGCGCCGACGGGGAAACCGAGGCCTATGATCAGGTGATCTTTGCCTGTCATAGCGATCAGGTGTTGCCGCTCTTGTCCTGCCCCACGGCGGAGGAAGTCCGCGTACTGGGCGATCTGAAGTACACACCCAATCAGGCCTATCTGCACCGGGATCTTTCGCTCATGCCGCGACGCCGCAAAGTGTGGTCGAGCTGGAATTATATCTGTGGCGACTATGAAGACCCCGATCTGCCCAATGCTACGATCACCTATTGGATGAACCGTTTGCAGGGCATCGACATGGCCTATCAGCTCTATGTCACTCTGAACCCGACGGAGCCGCCCGCGCCGGAGCTGACCTTCTCGCACTTCGTTTATGACCACCCGCAGTTCGACAGCGGGGCACTCGCCGCGCAACGCGCCCTGCCAACCCTTCATGGAAAGAACCGCAGCTGGTATTGCGGCGCTTACTCCGGTTTCGGCTTTCACGAAGACGGATTGCGCAGCGGCCTCGATGTTGCCGAACGCCTCAGCGGCAAGGTCCGTCCCTGGGCACGCAAGCCCATTGCCGAAGAGCATCATGATTTGCCTGGAGACGGCACATGATAGCGCCGGGGCGGCTGTACTTCGGGCACATCGCGCACCGACGCCTTCAGCCTTTTGAACATGCCTTTCGCTATTCAGCGTTTTCGATGGTGCTCGACATAGACCGCGTTGATGAACTGGCGCGCGGCTTGAGGCTTTTTTCCTCCGGGCGGTTCAATCTTTTTAGTTTTTTCGCAAAGGACCACGGGAGCCGCGATGGCTCGCCCCTACGCCCTTGGGTCGAAGAGGAACTCGCGAAGGCAGGAATTAATCAGCACCCGGAACGTATCGAGGTCTTGTGTTTTCCGCGCATCCTGGGGTTCGTGTTCAACCCCCTGTCCGTCTATTTCTGTATCGATGCCGCGGGCGCCCTCTTCGCCATTGTCTATGAGGTGAAGAACACGTTCGGCGGCCAACACACCTATGTAGGTGACGCGGCCAACAACCCGGGCGCGGATGAGCGCGCCGCACCACATGGAGCGGACAAGGCTTTCTATGTTTCCCCTTTCATGGATATGGAAGCGCAATACGCCTTCACCACCAGCTTGCCGGGGACGCGGCTCAGTCTAACCATTGACGAAACCGACGCGAATGGACCTGTCCTTTGGGCCGGATGGTTCGGAAAGGCGAAGGCCTTCACCGACGGAAATCTCCTCAAAGCGTTCTTCCGCTACCCTCTAATGACCCTCAAAGTTGTCGTGGGCATTCATTGGCAGGCGTTGAGGTTGCTTCTCAAAGGCGCGAAGTACCGCCCCCAACCTGTTGATTCTGAAACGAATTCCTGACCTGAGCGGAGGGAATAAACCTCACGGACATGATTGCATGCGGCCCGGAAATTGGCCAAAATCACTATGAATTGAACGATTGGTACGACCCTTGGCGTATGTCGAGCCCCTCACCGAACGGGAGACCCCCATGTCCGACGTGGCACCAAGACCTGAAGAGACGACCCTCGCGACTGTCGAGTCCATCTCTCACCTTTCCGGCGTCCCCGCGCTGGTGAAAGCCGTGCTGCGCATTGCCCTGCGCATTCACTCCGGCGAGATCAAAGTCGTCATGCCCGACGGCCAGGCTCTGCTCTTCAAGGGCGCAGAGCCGGGCAAGTCCGGCACACTGGTCATCAACGATTATGCCTTTGCCAAACGCCTGTTGACCGCCGGCGCGACGGGCATGGGCGAGGCCTATATGGACGGCATGTGGGATTCCCCCGACCTCGCCACTTTCCTTGAGGTCGTCGCCACCAATTCCGAACACATGCGGCAATATTTTCATGGCAAGGGCTGGGCGCGCTGGGTCAGCCGCGCGATGCATTTGCTCAACCGCAATTCGAAAACCGGTTCGAAGAAGAACATCGAATATCATTACGATCTGGGGAACGCCTTCTACAAACAATGGCTCGACCCGACGATGACCTATTCGTCGGCGCGCTTTACCGATCCCAACCAACCGCTTTCCGAAGCGCAGGGGAACAAGTACCTCTCGCTGATTCAGGAAGCCGAAATTCGCCCCGAACATTCGGTGCTCGAGATCGGCTGCGGCTGGGGCGGGTTTGCGGAATATGCCGCAAAGGAGATCGGTTGCAAGATCACGGGCATCACCATCTCCAAGGAACAATTGGAATTCGCGCAAAAGCGCATGTTCGAGAACGGCCTCAATGACAAGGTTGATATTCGCTACGTGGACTACCGCGATGTGGAAGGTCAATACGACCGCGTTGCCTCTATCGAAATGTTTGAAGCGGTGGGCGAAGAATATTGGCCGTCATTCTTTGGCAAGGTGCGCGATGTGCTGAAAACCGGCGGGCAAGCGGGTTTGCAGATCATCACGATCGCCGATGAGTTATTCGACGACTATCGCAAGAGCGCCGATTTCATCCAGCGCTATATCTTTCCGGGCGGCATGTTGCCCTCACCCAGCGTCCTGGCCGATCAGGTGAAGAACGCAAGCCTTGAGTGGAAACATAACATTACGTTCGGCAGGGACTATGCGCATACGCTGCACATCTGGCGCGACCGCTTCATTGAAGCCTGGCCGACGATTCAGCCGCTGGGGTTTGATGAACGTTTCCGCCGCATGTGGAACCTTTATCTCGGTTACTGCGAGGCGGGGTTCAACGCAGGGACGATCGACGTCACGCAAGTGGCCCTGCGGCGCCCATAGAGCCGCGCCCATACCGATTTGACAAAGGGGTCCTATGCGGGGCCCCTTTTCATTTGGATTCTTTGAAAGGTTTGTCATGACGAAGCGTTTGACCGTCACCCCCGCGACCACACCTTATAACGTGATCGAGGATCGCGAGGCCTATCGCGGTTACGCGAAGGTACATGAGTATCACCTGACCCATCAGCGCTATGACGGTGCGACCTCGGAACAGATGACGCGGGAGGTCTTCAGTTCCGGCGATGCGGTGGTGGTTCTGCTTTATGATGCCAAGCGCGACGAGATCCTTCTGACCGAACAATTTCGCCCCGGCCCCCTTCCCCGAGGCGACAACCCCTGGGTCATCGAAGCGGTCGCGGGCCGTATCGACACGGACGAAACACCGGAGGAAGTTGCCCGCCGCGAATGCGTTGAGGAAGCCGGCGTGACCGTAGGCGAGCTCATCAAGGTGGCAGAGATGTACAACTCCCCCGGCATATTTTCCGAATACGTCTATCTCTATGTGGGGCAGGCAGACCTGACAGGCGCGGGCGGGTTCCACGGCGTCGATCATGAGCATGAAGACATCAAGGCCATGGTCTGTTCCCTCGACGAGGCCATTGAGGCGCTCAGCGACGGTCGCCTGCGCTCCGCCCCCAGTTTTGTGCTGATTCAGTGGCTCGCCATGAACCGGGAAGTTCTACAGAAGAAATGGGGATAAATTAGAAAGATTGCAAAGAACGTTGTGTCCTCTTAGATTAACACTCAAATGGAGGACGATCCATGTATCTACAATGCTCCGATGTAAAACAATTCGTTGAGCGCGATGTTACCCACGCTATCGGCAATACGCCCCTGATCCGTCTGAACCGGGTGTCCGACGCCACGGGTTGCGAGATCTTTGGGAAGGCGGAGTTCATGAACCCCGGCCAGTCCGTGAAAGACCGCGCTGCCCTCTTCATCGTTCAAGATGCCATCGACCGCGGCGAATTGCGCCCCGGCGGCACCATTGTCGAAGGGACGGCCGGGAACACCGGCATTGGCCTCGCCCTCGTAGGCAGCGCCATGGGCTTCAAGACCGTCATTGTCATGCCGGACACCCAGAGCCAGGAAAAGAAAGACATGGTGCGCATCGCTGGCGCAGAGCTGATCGAAGTGCCCGCCGTCCCCTACAAAAACCCCAACAACTACGTGAAATATTCGGGCCGCCTGGCCGCGGAGCTCAGGGCCGTGACCCCCTCGGGCGTCCTCTGGGCAAACCAGTTCGACAATGTGGCGAACAAGCGGGCGCATGCGGAAACCACGGGCCCAGAGATCTGGCATCAGACCGGCGGCGAGATTGACGGCTTCATCTGCGCCGTGGGCTCGGGTGGCACGCTGGGCGGCATTGCCGAGGCGCTCAGAGCCCGCAAGCCGGATGTGAAGATCGGCCTTGCCGACCCCGAAGGGGCGGCGCTTTACAACTACTACGCCCATGGGGAGCTGAAATCGGAAGGCTCTTCCATTACGGAAGGCATCGGCCAGGGCCGCATCACCGCTAATCTAGAGGGGCTCAGCGTCGATATGCCCTACCAGATCCCGGACGCCGAAGCCCTTCCCTACCTCTATGATCTCATTGAACACGAGGGCCTTTGCCTTGGCACGTCCTCCGGCATCAACATTGCGGGTGCGGTGCGCATGGCGCGCGATCTCGGGCCCGGGCACACGATCGTCACGGTTCTTTGTGATTATGGCACTCGCTACCAAAGCAAGCTGTTCAATCCGGCATTTTTGCGCGAAAAAGGACTGCCGGTCCCGCGCTGGCTCGATGAACCGACAGCAAGCAAGCGAGTAATACCGAATGTCTTTGAGTGAGGCTTTTCCCCTCGTATCCGTCAAATGGCTAGCCGATCACCTTGATGCGCCCGATGTGCGCGTCGTTGATGCGAGCTGGCACATGCCCGCCGAGAACCGCGACCCTTTTGAAGAATATCGATCCGCCCATATTCCGGGTGCGGTCTTTTTCCCCATCGAAGAGATCTGCGACACCGAATGCGGCCTGCCGCACATGCTGCCCAGCCCGACGATGTTTTCCTCGCGCGCGCGCAAACTCGGCCTCGGCTCGGGCAACAAGATCGTTGTCTATGATTCAAAGGGACTGTTTTCCGCCGCGCGGGTGTGGTGGATGTTTCGCGTGATGGGCCATCAGGATGTCTGTGTGCTCGACGGCGGCCTGCCCAAGTGGCGCGCCGAAGGCTATTCCATCGAAGACCTACCACCCCGGCCGCGCGAACGGCACTTCATTGCCCGGGTCAATCGCGAGCTCGTGCGCGATATGGATCAGGTGAAGCTGGCTTGCAAAGGCGATCAGGAACAGATTTTTGACGCCCGCGGCCCCGGTCGGTTCAAAGGTGAAGAGCCCGAACCACGCGAAGGCATGCGCTCAGGTCATATTCCCGGCGCGAAGAACGTGCCCTTCCCCTCGCTGCTCAATGAAGACGGCACCATGAAACCGCAAGACGAGGTGCGCGAGATCTTCGTGAATGCGGGCCTCGATCTCGACAAGCCGGTCATCACGTCCTGCGGGTCGGGCGTGACGGCGTGCATCCTGACGCTGGCGCTAGAGACCATCGGCAAGACGGACGTCGCCGTCTACGACGGGTCGTGGTCGGAATGGGGTTGCTGCCCGGACGTGGATGTTGCCACCGGCGCTGCCTAGTGGTGATTCAGGATCTGGCTGAGAAAGAGCTTCGTCCGCTCGCTCTTGGGGTTCTCGAAAAATTCTGACGGCGGCGCCTGCTCGATAATCTCGCCGCCATCCATGAAGATGATGCGGTCGGCCACCTGTTTCGCAAAGCCCATTTCGTGCGTGACGACCAGCATGGTCATGCCGCTCTCCGCCAAATCCACCATAGCGTCGAGCACCTCGGCAATCATTTCCGGGTCGAGCGCGGATGTAGGCTCATCGAACAACATTAGCCGCGGCTGCATGGCGAGGGCGCGAGCAATGGCAACGCGCTGCTGCTGACCGCCGGAAAGTTGCCCGGGATATTTGTTCGCCTGTTCGGGAATACGCACCTTTTCAAGATACTCCATGCCGATGCGGTCGGCCTCGGCTTTGGGCATCTTGCGCACGCGGGTCAGCGCAAGCGTGCAGTTTTCCAACACCGTCAGATGCGGAAACAGATTGAAGTGCTGAAACACCATGCCTACTTCGCGGCGAATGGCGTTGATGCGCTTCACGTCTTCGGTCAGCTCCACACCTTCGACGAAGATGTGGCCCTGCTGGTGCGTCTCAAGCCGGTTGATGCAGCGGATGAGCGTTGACTTGCCCGACCCGGAGGGGCCGCAAATCACGATGCGCTCCGCCGGTTCAACCTCAAGATTGATGTCCTTCAGGACATGGAACTGGCCGTACCACTTGTGCATGCCTTCCATCTTGACGGCGGGAACGGTTGAAGCCTGTTTGTTCGTCTGCTCGGTCATACTCATCTCGATTGTCCCGTGCCGGCGCCCAGGCGCCCCTCCAGCCACAGCGAGTAACGGGACATGGAAAAACACACTACCCAATAAACCAGCGCGGCAAAGACATAAACCTCGATGGAAAGCCCCTGCCAGTCCGGGTCTGTCACAATGGCCTTCGCCATGTTCAACAAATCAAAGAGCCCAATGATCGCGACAAGCGATGTGTCTTTGAAGAGCGCGATGAAGTTGTTGACGATCCCCGGGATCACGGTGCGCAGCGCCTGCGGCAGAATGATGAAGCGCATGCTCTGCCAATAAGTGAGGCCCATGGCCTGCGCCGCCTCGTATTGGCCTTTCGGGATCGCTTGCAGCCCGCCCCGCACCACCTCCGCCATATAGGCGCTGGAAAACAGCGTCACGGCGATCAGCGCGCGCATAAGGAGGTCAAACGTCACCCCGTTTGGCAGGAACAGGTTAAGCATGTTCGACGCCATGAAGAGGAACATAATCAGGGGCACGCCGCGCACGGTCTCGATAAAGCCGACGCAGAGCATGCTGATCACGGGCAAAGTCGACTGCCGCCCGAGCGCGAGCAGAATGCCGAGCGGCAGGGACGCGACGATCCCCGTCACGCCAATCACCAATGTCAAAGTGAAGCCGCCCCACTGCCCCGTGTAGACCGGTGTGAGACCCATACCGCCCGCAAGCAGCCACCACGCGATGAAAGGATAGGCAAGCGAGAACCAAACAGTCGCGCGCCGGAACGGCATGTTCGGAACAAGCCATGGCGTCGCGGCAATCAGCAGCCCCACGAATGCGATGTTAAGCCGCCAGGTTTCTGCTGTGGGATAAAGGCCATAGAAAAACTGCGGCAGGCGCGCGGTCACGACGGCCCAGCAGGCCCCTGTCGCCTCGGCGCAGGCCTGACGACTGTCGCCTGAAAAGACCGCATCGAAAAATGCCCAGTTGAAGAGCGGCGGGATGACCATGGCAAGCAGCGCGATGCTCGCTATCGTCAGTGCGGCATTGATCCAGGAACTGAAGAGGTTTTGCCGCACCCATGCGACGGGCCCCACGAGCCCTGAGGGCGGCGGCAGATCGGGATGTTGTCCCGGCGTGTAGCTGGTGTCGGTCATCGCTTAGCGCTCCACCAGTTTGGTTGCGCGGTTGTACCAGTTCATCAAAAGCGAGATGGAAAGGCTCACCACGAGATAGAAGAGCATCGAAAGCGCGATAATCTCAATCGCCTGCCCCGTCTGATTGAGCGATGTCCCTGCAAAGACCGCGACGATATCGGGATAGCCGATGAAGACCGCGAGGGATGAGTTCTTAGTAAGGTTCAGGAACTGGCTCGTCGTCGGCGGAATGATCACGCGCACCGCCTGCGGCAGGATGATCAGGTTCATAGTCTGGTTGGCGGTCAGCCCCACGGCAAGGGCCGCTTCGCGCTGTCCTTTTGAGACCGACTGAATACCGGCGCGCACAATCTCTGCAATGAAGGCGCCCGTATAAACAACAAGCCCAAGCCAAAGCGCGACCAGCGTGTCGGGGATCTGCATGCCCCCAGAAAAATTAAATCGGCCCGCCTCTGGGATATCGAAGGTCCATGGAATGCCCGTGGCAAAGATCGCAGCGAGGGGCACGCCGATAAGGACAAGCGGCCCCAGCCAGGCAAAGGGCGCCCTGCCCGTAACCGTGTGCCGCACCTTGCGCCAGCGGTGAACGAGATAAGCCGCGATGATGCCAATGAGAAGCGCCACCACTACGATCCCAATCCCGCTTTCAAAGATGGGCTTGGGCAGATAGAGCGCGCGCTTGTTAAGAAAGATGGCGTTGCCGATGGCGATGGAGTCGCGCACCGGCGGCAGGGTCCAGATCACCGCTTGCCAGAAAAAAATCTGAAGGAGCAAAGGCACATTGCGCACGATCTCGATATAAACGCCGATGAGCCGCGTCACGAGCCAGTTGTCCGAGAGCCGCAAGATCCCCATCACAAGACCCAGCACCATCGCCGCCGGGATGCCCAGCGCCGCGACGAACAACGTGTTGAGCATCCCCACCACAAAGACCCGCATGTGGGTGTCGGTGGGTTCGAACGGGATCAGGCTGAAAGAGATATCAAAGCCCGCAGGCTGGTTCAGGAACTGAAAGCCCGTATTGACGCCTAGCTCGCGCAGGTTGGAGACGGCATTCGATCCGATGAACCAAACGAGCGCGGCAAAGGCGAACGCAGCGAGGATCTGAAACAGAATACCCCGCACGCGCGGCTCGCGCAGACGCGCGGCGAGCCCCGTGGCTTGGTCAACAGCAATCGTTTGGGGTGCGCCGCTCATCGGCCTCCCGGCGGTTAAACTGAAGTGTTAGTGCGTCTTATCGCAAAGGCGGGGCGTAGAGGATACCCCCGTCGTACCACTGCGCATTGAGCCCGCGTTCCAGGTCGAGGGACGACCCCGCACCGATATTGCGGTCAAAGCTTTCGCCGTAATTGCCCACATTGTGGATGATCCGGTAGGCCCAATCGGCCTCCAGCCCGAGCTGGCTGCCGAGATCGCCCTCGGTGCCGAGCAGGCGCGCAATATTCGGATTGTCGGTACTCGCGCGGTACTCGTCCACATTGTCAGACGTTACACCCAACTCCTCAGCCGTGATCATGGCGTTGAGTACCCAGCGGCCAAGGTCGGTCCATTGCTGGTCGCCTTGACGCACCACGGGGCCGAGCGGTTCTTTTGAAATCACTTCCGGCAGGATGATATTGCCGCTTGGGTCCGGCAGTGTGGCACGCACGGCGGCAAGGCCGGAAATGTCGGTCGTGTAGGCGTCACACGCCTCGGCGAGATAATTGCGCCGCGCCTCTTCCGCCGTCTGGATGACGATGGTGTCGAACGTCATGTCGTTGGTGCGGAAATAGTCAGCGAGGTTCAGCTCGGTGGTCGTACCGGTCTGCACGCAAATACGTGCGCCATCAAGATCAAGCGCGCTTTCAACACCAAGGGCGGCGGGCACCATAAAGCCCTGACCATCGTAGTAATTCACACCAATGAAATCCACGCCCACGGAAACATCGCGGGTGAAGGTCCAGGTGGTATTGCGCGACAGGACGTCAATCTCGCCTGACTGAAGCGCGGTGAACCGTTCCTGGCTGGTCAGCGCACGGAAGCGCACGGCGGCGGGGTCATCGAAAATGGCAGCGGCGAGAGCGCGGCAATAATCCACGTCAAAGCCTTCCCAGTCACCGGCCTCATTCGGGGTGGCAAAGCCCGCCAGCCCCGTATTCACTCCGCAGTTGACGTATCCCCGTTCCCGCACTTCATCGAGGGTCTGCGCGGTCGCGGCCCCTGTCATAAGAATAGTCGCAATGAGTACTGCACCGAATGCTCGCATCGGATTGAGATCCTCGTGTCGTTTCGCGTCAGCCCCAAAAAGGACCCCCGTGCCGCCTTTCGGCTCCGGGGGCCCGCCTTAAGCCAAAGCTTGCACCATCCGCCGCGCTGGCACAATGTTGCGCCCATGGCGAAGAAAACGGCAAATTTCCGGGACGAAACGCGGGTTACCACCCTTGGGCGGGATCCGGATGCCAATTTCGGCGTGGTCAATCCGCCCGTCTATCACGCCTCCACGATTCTCTATCCCACCTACGAATCCTTGAAGGCCTACGACTACCCGGCGACCCCCTATGGGCGCATGGGCACCCCCAGCACATTGGCGCTGGAAGCCGCATTCAGCGAATTGGAAGGCGCGCATAGCTGCAAGCTCTGCCCCTCCGGCCAGGCGGCAATCGCTATCGCCCTTCTGTCAGTTCTTGCGCCGGGTGACCACCTGCTGATCGTCGATAGCGTCTATGAGCCCGTGCGGATGTTCGCCAATTCAACCCTCAAGCGGCTGGGGGTCGATATCGCCTATTATGACCCCACCATTGGCGCCGGTATCGAAGATTTGATGACGGACAAGACTACCGTCGTCTTTGCCGAATCCCCCGGCAGCCTGACCTTCGAGGTCATGGATATTCCCGCCATTGCCGAGGTGGCGCATCGGCGCGGGGCCCTTGTCCTCTTCGACAACACCTGGGGGACACCGCTGCACTTTCGCGCCTTCGACCACGGGGTGGATGTATCGATCCACGCCATGACGAAATATGTGGGCGGTCACGCCGACTGCATGATGGGGGCGATCAACTACACAAAAGAGGTCGCCCCGCGTATCGAGAAAACCTATCGCAGCATGGGCATCTGTGTAGGTCCCGACGATGCCTACCTCACCCAACGCGGTCTGCGCACAATGTCAGTGCGGCTCAAACAACATGAAGCCGCAGGACTTGAGGTCTCCAAATGGCTGCAAAGGCGCGACGAGATTGCGCGTGTTCTGAACCCCGCTCTGCCGGATGATCCGGGTCACGCGCTGTGGAAGCGCGACTTTGCCGGCGCGAACGGATTGTTCGGCATTGAGTTCAAGGAAGGGACAGAGGCGCAGCTCGCCGCCTTCTGCAACGCGCTTGAACTGTTCGGCATGGGATTTTCCTGGGGCGGCTATGAAAGCCTGATCGTTCCCGCAGACCTTTCAACCTCGCGCACGGCAACGAAGGATCTGCCCAGGGGGCCACTGTTCCGCATTCACGTGGGGCTCGAAGCGCCGGAAGATTTGATCTCCGATTTGGAACGCGGTTTTGCCGCCTATCACAAGGCAGGCGGATCATGACCCCTGAAATTGTTAACGACGCCATCGCGCAAATCAAATTCAACGATCAAGGCCTCGTCCCCGCCATTGCGCAAGAAGTTAAGACCGGCGCGGTCCTGATGATGGCGTGGATGAACGCCGATGCGGTCCGCATGACCCTCGAAACCGGGGATGTGACCTATTGGTCCCGCTCCCGGGGCGAGCTTTGGCGCAAGGGCGCGACATCGGGTAACCTTCAGAAAATGATCGCCTTTCGGATCGACTGCGATGGCGATACCCTGCTCCTGGAAGTGGAGCAGCAAGGGCCCGCCTGCCATACGGGGGAGCGGACCTGCTTTTTCCAGGCGGTGACGGATGAGGGGCTCGTCCATCTGCCGCCCGAACAACAAGGACCAAAGTGATGCGTCTCTCAATTGTATTGAGTGTGATCGGTCTCAGCCTCGGGCTTGCCGGCCAATCTCTAGCTGACACTGTCAACATCTATGCGGCGGCGAGCACCTCTGACGCGATCGAGGAAATCATCGACGCCTATACGCCCCCCATCGGCACAAGCGTTGGCGGTATCTATGCGGCAAGCTCCACCCTCGCCCAGCAGATCGAGGCGGGCGCCCCGGCCGATATCTATCTCTCCGCCAATGAAGCCTGGATGGACGACCTCGCCTCTCGCGAACGCATCGCGGCGGGCAGCCGGGTGGACCTCCTGACAAATGACCTTGTCCTCGTCGCGCCGCGCATGCTGCCACTTGATTATACGCCGGGGAGTGAGCGCTCCCTCGCTGAAGTTTTGGACGACGGCCTCCTCGCCATTGGCGATCCGGACACCGTTCCCGCTGGCATCTATGCGCGCGAAGCGCTGACCAATCTTGGCGAATGGGATGCGCTGTCCGACAATCTCATCCCCGGCGACTCTGTGCGCACAGCATTGACGTGGGCAGCCCGCGCCGAAGTGCGTGCCGCCATCGTCTATGGCAGCGACACCTATTCCACCATGAGCGTTTCGCGTGTCGCGACGTTCCCGGCGGAAAGCCATTCGCCTATCGTCTATCCCATGGGCATGATCGCGGGCAGCGAAGACCGCCCCGCCGTTCTGGCCTTCTATGAATACTTGCGCGGGCCGGAGGCGGCAGAGATTTTCGAGGCCTACGGCTTCGGTCTAGCAGACGAATGATGACCAACGAGGTTTAATGTTCGACGCGCCAAGCCCCGCGGAATGGTCCGCGGTCCTTCTCTCCCTGCAGGTGGGCTTGGCCGCAACGGCGGGAGCGTTTCCTTTTGGGCTACTGACCGCATGGGCCCTCGCCCGCTGGAGTTTTCCCGGCAAGGCGCTCCTCAGCGCTATCGTCACCCTTCCTCTTGTCATTCCGCCTGTGGTGGTGGGCTACGGCCTTCTGATCCTCTTCGGTCGCAATGGGGTCTTCGGTGAAGCGCTCGCTGCCGTCGGCTTGCGGCTGCCGTTCACCTGGGGCGGCGCGGTGCTGGCCGCCGCGATCATGGGCTTTCCGCTCATGGTACGTGCCATGCGGCTTTCGCTTGAGAATGTCTCACCTGAATACGAAGAAGCCGCCGCGACCTTGGGGGCCTCTCCCCTGCGCCGCTTGCTCACGGTCACGCTGCCGCTCGCCGCGCCGGGGCTGATCACCGGCGCGCTTCTGGCTTTTGCGCGGGCGCTCGGAGAATTCGGCGCGACTATCACATTCGCGGGCAATATCCCCGGCGCAACACGCACCGTCCCCCTCGCCATCTATACATTGCTTCAAACACCAGGCGGCGATGTTGCCGTTGCGCGGCTGGCAATCCTTTCAGTGATCATCGCGCTCGCGGCGGTCCTGATCGGTGAGGGCCTCGCGCGACGCACCGCGCCCCGGCGGCGGGAGCGTTCCTCATGACCCAGCCGCTCCTTTCCGTATCCATCACCCATCAACTGCCGCGCCTGACGATCGACACTCAGTTTGAATCAAGCACGGGACGGCTCGCCCTCTTCGGCCCTTCGGGCGCGGGCAAGACGACTATTCTCAAGATCATTGCGGGGCTCGTGCGCGCCGACACATCCGCCATCACCCTACGCGGCGAAGAATGGGATAGCACTGAGAAGCGCGTCCCGGCCCATCTTCGTGGTGCCGGACTGGTTTTCCAAGATGACCGCCTGTTTCCGCACTTGTCCGTCGAAGGCAACCTGAACTTCGGCGCAGGCGAAGGCCGGGCGGCTGCCTTGTCCCGCCTCATTGAGTTGACGGGCATTGATGCCTTGCTTGATCGGTCGGTTCACACGCTTTCCGGAGGCGAGCGCAAGCGCGTCGCCATCGCCCGCGCACTCGCGGCTGCGCCCAAGCTCCTCCTTCTTGATGAGCCCTACGTGGGCCTTGATCGCGCTACCGCGAACCGCCTGCGCCGTGACCTGCGCGCGCTCCTGACGGAACTCGATGTCCCCCACATCATTGTCAGCCACCACCTCGAGGACGTGCTCGCCCATGCCGATGAAGTGGCCCTGATCGAAGATGGTAAGCTGGCAGGCTTCGGCCCGCCGGAAGATGCCTTCGGGTCCGACGCGGGGCAGCGCCTTATCGGCGCGGCGGACGAAACCGCCCCCGCTGGTCCGGTCACCATCCTCAAGGCCGCGCGGGCCAAAAGCTCCTCCTTTGAGGACATCGAGATCTGGCAGCTCAAGAATGGGCGGCACCTACTGCTCGCAGGCGACGGCGCGCCGACGGGCGCCAGCTATATCCGCATTCGCGGGGCCGATGTGAGCCTTGCCCTCAGCCCGCCCGGCGAAACCAGCGTGCTGAATGTCCTGCCCGGGACGATTGCGGATCTCACCGCCCGGGGCGGCTTTGTGGATGCGCGCCTTGACCTTGGGTCAGGGGTTTTCCTGACCGCGCGGATCACGTCATACTCCGCGGCGAACCTCAAACTCGCGCCCGGCATGGCAGTTCATGCGATGATTAAATCAGCAGCGCTAACAGACTGAAAATACGCGGAGAAACGGGAATGGCAAACAGGATCGAAGTGGTCTCCGACGTGGCAGGCAAGGTCTGGAAGATCGAGACCAAAGTGGGCGACGCCCTCGCCGCCGAAGACACGATCATGATCCTGGAATCCATGAAGATGGAAATCCCCGTGGAAACTGAACAGGCGGGCAAGCTGGTGGAGTTGCTGGTTGCCGAAGGCGACCCGGTGGACGAGGGCCAGCCCGTCGCCGTGATTGAGGCCTAGCCTCCGAAAATCGTACGCAAGTGCGTGTTGAGCATCTTGCCCTCCGGGTCCAGCCGCCGCCGCACTTCCTGAAAATCAGTCCAGTTGGGGTACCACTCCGCAAAGTCGGGTTCCGCCGCACGGTGCAGCTTGCCCCAGTGGGGCCGTCCCTCATACGCGCGGAAGACAGTCTCGCAACAGTCGAAAAATTCTTTGTAGGGCTGCTTGTGATACTGGTGCACGGCAATGGTCACGCTATCACGGCAATTGAAGGGGCTCAGCCACACATCATCCCCTGCCACAAAGCGGTATTCGATCGGGAAAGCGACACGCACCCCCTTTTGCCGCATGAAGGCGACGATCTCGCGCAAGGCATCGGGCCCCGCCTCGGCCGGTAGCGCCCATTCCATCTCGTTGAACTGAATATTGCGCGGTGATGGGAAGGCATCATGGCTCCACCGCACTTTCTCTCCGGTCCCGGCATGGCGCTGCATTGAGCCCTTGCGTGCTGCGCGAGTCATGTAGCGCGTCACCGGCGCGGAAAGATACGGCAAGGCGGCGGTGAGATTGAAGATGCGGCGCACCTGCGCTTCTTCGGCAAGCGCGCGCGACGACTGCCCTTCCCCGCGCGGCACCAAGGCTTCCTCGTCCGTTTCGTCTAAGGACTTGCAGATCACGTGGTCGGCAAAGGGAAACCAGAAAAATTCAAAGTGCCGCGTCGCCACCGACTGGATATTGAGGGACCTGAGGCAATCCTCCGCGGGCGCGGTCCAGCCCTTTTCCTTGAGCTTGTAGGCGGGCCGCACCTCAAGCAGGACCTGCGTGATGACTCCCAGCGCACCGAGGGAAAGCCGACCGGCTTCAAAGACCTCAGGGTTCTCATCGCGGTTTGCGTCGATCATGTCACCGGACGGGGTGATGAGCCGCAATGCCTTCACCATGGTCGGAAAGGCGCCAAGGGTCGGGCCCGTGCCGTGGGTGCCCGTGGAAATTGCGCCCGCAATGGTTTGCCGATCGATGTCGCCTTGATTGATGAGCGCCGCGCCTGCCTCGAACAGCTCCCGGCCCAATTGGTGGATGGGTGTGCCCGCCCAGACGAGGGCCTCGGTCTTGTCGTCACTGACCGAAATCACACCTGAAAGATTGCCAATCTCGATCAGCGTGCCGTCGGTCTGTGCGAGCGCCGTGAAGGAATGGCCCGTGCCCACGACGCGGATCTCGCCCGGCGCGTTGCGCATCACCGCGGCAAGTTCGTCCTCGGTTTTGGGCTTGGCGATTGTCGCGGGCGCGGCCTTCACCCAGCCGGACCAGTTCTTCCATTCGGGCATGCGTGTGGCCCCTCCTCCCCGTCAGCATGGCAAGGGTTGCCCCATAAGAAAAGGCCCCGGCGTTAACCGGGGCCCTTCCAATGCGATGCCGTTTGATTGGCTTAGCGGATACCGCCGCGCCGCAGGGCGTCGGGGTTGAAGTCCGATTCGTCAAACGTGCCTTCGAAGTCGATTTGCGGTTCCTGATTGGTCAGGCCCTGCACCGAGTAGCGACCGTTCTGCAGGTCATAGCTCACCTCGCCAATGGTGAAACAGAGCGGCACATCATAGAAGTTGATCATGTAGGCTTCCATGACCCGCCACAGCTCACCCCGGCTGTCGTAAAGCATCTCGCCGACGATCTGATAGGTGTCTTCGTCGTGGTAGTTCACACGGCGGCTGTAGATATGCCGCGCGTCGGCATTTAACCGCCCTTCCGACACCCACACCCGGTGGCGTTCATACCGGATCAGATCCTGGTTCAAGTGACCCGTTTGCGCGATGTCGGTGTATTGGTGCTCGGGGCTCGCCAACTCATAGTCGTTGTACGGAATGTAGTATTCCTCTTTGCCCAGGTTCACCCAGTCATAGCGGTCCGGCGCGCCGTTATACATGTCGAGCTGGTCAGCGGTGGACAGACCGTCGGAATAACTTTGCGGGTTGTCATAGGCGATGGTCGGGGCCCGGCGCACGCGGCGCATGCCGGGATTGTAGGTCCAGGCCTGACGTGGCCCTGCGCCTTGGTTGATGGTCTCGTGCACCAAAATGATATCTCCCGACCGACGCGGCGGCGCGATGACCGTCTGCAAATACTTGAGCGAGATGTTGTTGAGATCATCCTGGGATTCCAGATTGGGATTGGAATAAAGGAAGATCGCCTGATCCTGTACGATCACCGGCGTAAAATCGCCACCATTGGACGGCGCCAGGGATGCGAACTGCCGCACGGTGCGGAACCCGCGATAGCGAAGAGTGTGGTTCCACACCAACTCTTGGCCCTCAACCGGGAACGGGAACGGCGTTGCCATGGTAGCCCCGCTCACGCCGTTGCCGTCGGACACGAGGTTCGCGTTCGTGGCATTGGCGCGAATGTCGTCATAAACGAATTGCGGAAGCGCGCAGGACCGCCGCGACTGATAGATGTTCATGAAATAGGACGGATGCCGCTCGAACAGCGCCACGCTGCTCGGCATCAAGTCGTCGATGTGATCCTGATAGTTTTCGGACGTAATGGTGAGAAGCACCTCGTCGTCGGCATACGGATTGGGTCGCACCAAATCCTCGCCAACAGTGATGCCTTCGGGCGGGCCTTGCAGGCCGCCGGTCCATTCGGGGATGGACCCATCCGCGTTGCCCGCGCGTTCCGCGCCCATGGGCGTCAGGTCGCCGTCGAGACGCGCGGCCTCTTCGGCTGTTACACCCGCAAAAGCACTGGCTGAGATACTCAGTGTAAAGATGAATGCATTTGCGGCAATGGCTGTTCTTAGGGCCATTAAGCTCTCCTATGGTCGTGTAAATCGCTCCCCGCGTATGGACCCCAATTGACCCAAACATTGTGACCATGTCACGACAAAAAGGGCCCACTGGACAGAAGGCCGCAGAGGTTTACGCAGGCGTAAAGGGCAGTTACTCGACGGGCGTCCAATCGGCCAAAATGGCTTCCGCCCCGGCGATTTGCTCGTCGGTCATGATCCCCCGCAAGCGGTCGCGCGGGTCGCTGAATGTGGCTTCCCCGCTTTCCTCGTCCTGCACGAAATTCACGCGGAATCCCTGCTCAATCGCGAGAGAATAATAGACATAGGCCTGGATCAGGTCCTGTGGCAGGCCCACGCCATCCTCGTACATGGTCGCGACATTATGCTGCGACGGTGGATAGCCGCGCTCGGCTGACGCGAGATACCATCTCGCGGCTTCGGCGACGTTCGGCTCAACCCCAATTCCATCTTCATAATATGTGGCGAGATCGAACATGCCCGCGGCGCTGCCAAGGTCGGCGGCGAGTTGTTGATAGCGGGCAGCCATTTCCAGGTCCTGCGGCACGATCTGCCCGTCGCGATATTCCACGCCCAAGCGGTAGGCGGCATAGGCGTCTCCGGCTTCGGCGTCCGCCTGCCACTGATCAATGGCTTCGGGATAAAATCCGCGCTGATAAAGGTCCTCGCCGGTGTCTTCGCCGTCATGGCTCATGGCAGACGTGGGGCTTTGCACCACCGTCTCTTGGACCGTGTCTTCGTCGGCGTCTTGGGTCGCCATTTCGGATTCTTCAGCAGCGATATCGGCTATCTCGTCCGCGCCGCCGTCTTCAACGACATCGTCGAACAGGGCCGCGGCGACTTGATCCTCGCTCGTCTGGTCCTCGTCACCGGGGCCGCAGGCGGTAAGGCCCACAAGGCCGAGCGACAAAACAGACGCAGTGAGCAGACGGGCGGAAACGGGAAAACGCATGGAAACCTCCTGAGACGAAGTGTGCGGCAGCGCCAAGATAAGCTGCTGACGGCCAATTGCAAATCGCATGATGCCGCAGGATTTGGGGCAAAATCAGGGTCGGCCAGCCCCATTTGACCTTCCCCTCACTGGAAGGTCTAGAAAGACGGCATGACCCAAGACTCAAGCCATTGCATCCATTGCCACGACGACGCGGCTGGCGGCCCCCGACCGGCCAGCAACGCCGCCTTTATTTGCCCCATGTGCCCGGGCGTCGAGAGCGACGTGCCCGCCGCCTGCCCCAAATGCGGTATGGCGCTGGAAGCCAATGCGCCTCAGCCCACGCGCGCCGTCAAATACACCTGCCCCATGCACCCGGAAATCATTCGCGATGAGCCTGGGGCCTGCCCCATTTGCGGCATGGCGTTGGAGCCCATGACCATCAGCCTCGAGCCCCAGGAAAACCCGGAACTCAAGGACATGACCCGGCGGTTCTGGATCTCGCTCGTCTTCAGCCTGCCCCTTCTGGTGCTAGCCATGGGGGCGATGGTGCCGGGTCTTGGCTCAATCCTGCACGGCACGTGGAAGCCATGGACCGAACTGGCGCTCGCAAGCCCTGTCGTGCTTTGGGCGGGTCTTCCTTTTTTCCAAAGGGGTTGGCAGTCCATTCTGACCTGGAACCTCAACATGTTCACGTTGATCGCCATCGGCACAGGTGCGGCCTATCTCTATAGTCTGGTGGCGGTGCTCGCCCCCGGCGTTTTCCCCGCGGGCTTCCGCATGATGGACGGCTCCGTCGGGCTCTATTTCGAAGCCGCCGCCGTCATCATCACCCTCGTGCTGATGGGACAGGTGCTGGAGCTCCGCGCGCGGGAGCGGACGGGCAATGCCTTGCGCGCCCTGCTCGACCTCGCCCCCGCCACGGCCCGCAAGGTGACCTGCCACGGGGAGGAGAAAGAAGTTCCCGTGGAACTCCTGAAGGTGGGCGACAAAGTTCGCATTCGCCCCGGCGAAAGCATTCCCGTCGACGGCACAGTGGCGGAGGGTCACAGCACCGTCGACGAATCCATGGTCACGGGCGAACCCGTCCCTATCGAGAAAGGTGAAGGCGACGCGCTCATCGGCGGCACCATCAACGGCACCGGATCCTTACTCATGACGGCGGACAAGGTGGGCAGCGACACCATGCTCGCCCGCATCGCGCAGATGGTGGCGGAGGCGCAGCGTAGCCGCGCGCCCATTCAGGGTCTCGCCGACAAAGTGGCTGGCATTTTCGTTCCCGCCGTAGTGCTGACCGCTGTTGCGGCCTTCATCGCGTGGTCGGTCTTTGGTCCCTCGCCCGCGCTTGCCTATGGCCTGGTCGCAGCGGTGTCGGTGCTGATCATCGCCTGCCCATGCGCGCTAGGACTTGCCACGCCCATGTCCATCATGGTGGGCGTCGGGCGCGGCGCGAGCGTGGGCGTGCTCATCAAATCCGCGGAGGCCCTGGAGCGGCTTGAGAAAGTCACTGCCATTGTTGTGGACAAGACCGGCACCCTCACCGAAGGCAAACCCAAACTCACAGCGGTGGAGGCCATCGGCGACTGGAAGGAAGACGATGTGCTGCGCCTTGCCGCGAGCCTTGAACGGGCAAGCGAACACCCCTTGGGTGAGGCCATTGCCAAGGGCGCCGAGGACCGCGGGCTCACGCTCACCTCCCCAAGCGATTTCCAATCCACAACCGGCCAGGGCGTCGCGGGGCATGTCGAGGCGCGCGCGGTTCGTGTGGGCAGCGCCGCCTTTGTTGACGGTGTCCACACTCTCTCCTCGCGCGCCGATGAATTGCGCGGCACCGGTGCGACCGTGGTCTTTGTGGGGATCGATGGAGCGGCGGCAGGCCTCATCGCCGTTGCGGACCCCATCAAGGGCTCGACCCCGCAGGCGGTGAAGGACTTGCACCAAGCCGGTCTGAAAGTCGTCATGCTGACGGGTGACAATGAACGCACGGCAAAAGCAGTCGCCTCACAGCTCGGCATCGACGAGGTGCACGCGGATGTCCTGCCCGATCAGAAACTTGCTATCGTGAAGCGGCTGCAGGACGAAGGGTACATCGTTGCCATGGCGGGCGATGGGGTGAATGATGCCCCCGCCCTCGCCGCCGCCGACGTCGGCATCGCCATGGGCACGGGCACCGATGTCGCCATCGAAAGCGCTGGAGTGACTTTGGTGAAGGGCGATTTGCGCGGTGTGGCGCGCGCCATCACCCTCAGCCGCGCAACCATGCGCAACATCCGCCAGAACCTTGTCTTTGCCTTTGGCTATAACGCGCTGGGCGTGCCGGTCGCCGCCGGGGTGCTCTATCCCGTCTTCGGGATATTGCTCTCCCCCATGATCGCCGCCGCCGCCATGAGCTTCAGTTCCGTCTCGGTGATTACCAATGCCCTGCGCCTGCGCGGCACAAAGGTCTAACTGCCCGATACCAGTGCATCGAGAATGGCGCAGTCCGCGCTTTCATCACCGGAGCAGGCATCCGACAGCTCGGCAAGCTGTTTCCTGAGCGCGCGAAGCTCTTTCAGTTTCTGATCGAGATCGGCGATGTGGCGTTCGGTGAGGCTCTTAACATCGGCGCTCTTGCGACGCGGATTGCCGAGCAGCCCGAGCAGGTCGCGGCATTCCTCGATGGAAAAATCAAACGCCCGCGCTCGGCGCAGGAACCGCAGCCGCTCGATATCCGATGGCCCATAAATTCGATAACCGTTGGTATCGCGCCTGGCCGGCGGGATGAGCCCGCTTTCCTCGTAATAGCGGATGGTCTTGGCGGGCACGCCCGCCTTGGTCGCCAGTTCACCGATGTTCATCGTTCCCTAGCTCCCATTGTCCTTGTTGTTCCCGTTTGTCTTTGCAAAGTCGCGGCGTTTTTCCGCAAAGGACTGAACCCGCGCGCGGACCCGCGTTTCGATCTCGGCGGCGTCAAGTCCGGTCAACAGGGAAAGCGCTTCTTCAATCGTGCTGATCGCATGAATGTGGAACGTGCCTGCTTTCACCGCATCGACCACATCCTGCCGCAGCATGAGGTGCTGGACATTCGACGCGGGGATCAGGACCCCCTGTCCGCCAGTGAGCCCGCGCGTATTGCAGATATCGAAAAAGCCTTCGATCTTGTGGTTGACCCCGCCAATGGCCTGCACCTGGCCGAGCTGATTGATCGACCCGGTGATCGCAAAGGATTGCTTGATGGGCACATCCGCCAAGGCTGAGAGGAGCGTGACGAGTTCCGCAGTCGAGGCGCTGTCCCCATCAACCCCGGCATAGCTTTGTTCCATCACGATGCTGGCCGAGAGGGCCAGCGGCAAGTCGGTGGCATATTTCGCGGCGAGATAGCCTGAGATAATGAGCACGCCCTTGGAATGCAACGGACCGCCGAGATCGGTCTCCCGCTCGATGTCCAAAACTTTACCTGCGCCCATGGCAACGCGCGCCGTGATGCGGCTGGGGCGCGCAAAGGCAAAATCGCCCACTTGCATGACGGCAAGGCCATTGATCTGCCCCACCGCTTCGCCGCTCGTGGCGATCAGGATGGTCTCATCCAGCACCGCTTCCTGCATGCGGTCCCGGATACGGCTCGCGCGGTGGATGCGTTTGTCGATGGCGCGCTGAATGTCATGGGCGTCAACTTTCCCGTCGGCGTCTTTTTCCGCCCAGAAATTTGCCTCGCGCATGATGTCAGCGGCGCGGCGAACCTGGGCCGACAATTTGCCGGAATGTTCGGCGTGCCGAGAGCTTTCCTCCACCAGTCGCGCGGCACCGGACGGGTCGAGCGGCAGCAAGCCTTCGCTGCGCGCGATGGTGCCAAGAAGCTGTGCGAACATCAGGTTGTTCGCCTCGTCCCGCGTCATGCGGTCATCGAAATCGGCGGCGACCTTGAAGTGTTCACCGAACTCGGGATCAAGCGCTTCAAGCTGATAATAGGTGGAACGGTCACCGATCAGAATGACCTTGAGCTCGAGCGGAATGGGTTCGGGCTCCAGCGACGCCGTAGGCATCATCCCCATCGACTTGCCGAGAGATTCAATCCGCACCTCGCCCGCGCGCAGGGCTTGTTTCAATCCTTGCCAGGCGTAGGGCTCGGACAGCACCTTCAGGGCGTCGAGAATGAGATAGCCTCCGTTCGCCTGGTGCAAGGCGCCCGCATGGATCAGCGTGAAGTTGGTTTCCAGCGCGCCCATGTTGGCGAGGTATTCCACCTCCCCCACCAGATTGGGATAGCTGGGATGGTTCTCAGCCACCACAGGGCGGCCGTGATTGCCGCTGTGGTCCACGATCAGGTTTGCGCAATACCGCCGTTTGGCCGGCGCTTCCTTGGGCTGCTGAATCAAAAGCTGGCGCGGCCCGCCCTCGCCCATCTCCCCCTGCATTTCGGGTGTCATGAGGAAGAGCATGAAGTTTTCAATGAGGTCCGTCTGCATGCGGCGTAGAAACTCGGCGACCTTCGGCAGGTCCTTGTAGCAGGCCAGCATCTCGTCAATCAGGCTGCCGCCCGACAGCATTGCCACCTGCCGGTCAAGCTCGTGAATGCGTTCACGGACCTCGCGCACCAAGGTTGGCATTTCCTGCATGGCTTCGGCGACTTCCGCGCCCAGTTCCTCGCTGGTCTTGGCGAGCTTTTCTTTCTCGTCCTGCGGCAAGGCCTGAATTTCTTTTGGCGGCATGGGCCGGCCATCCTTGAGCGGTGCGAAGGCTATGCCTTGCTCTGTCCGGATGATGGCAATGCCGCGTTCCGCCGCGCGCTTTTGCATCTCCTGAAAGCGCTTGGCCTGTTCGGCGCCAAACTCTCTCTCAATGACCTGCCGCCGGTCGCGATAATCTTCGCTCTCAAAAGCCGAAGGAATTGCCGTATAGGCCTCATCCACCAGCCGCTCTAGATCAGAACAAAACTGCCGCCCCCGCCCCGCCGGAAGCTCAAGGGCGATAGGCTCACGCGGCTTGTCAAAATTGTTGACGTAGCACCAGTCGGTCGGCGCCGATTCATCTTTCGCCTTTGCTGACAGGTAACGTTTGACAAAACTGTGCCGACCGGTGCCGGGCGGGCCGAGCACGAAAAGATTGTAGCCGGGCTGGTTCATGCCAATGCCGAACTCAACCGCATCAATGGCCCGGGCTTGGCCCACCATATCGGTCAGGTCAGGCAAATCGTTGGTGGTCTTGAATTTGAATTGCGCGGGGTCGCACGGAACGCGAAGGCGGTCGATCGGAACGACAGTGTCGGAAGCCATGCGGAACTCTCTCCTGCGGGAACGAATAGACTGACCAGAGGCTATCAGGACTGCCCCACGGGTTAAAAGCCCTTTCCCTGTGTTAGGGTGGCCCCAGGTCCGCCGCAACCCAAGGAACGCCCATGCCCCGCACCGTCCACGAACTTGCCGAGGAAATGAAAAAACTCCAGGACGAAATGGAAGAGACGCTGGAAGGGATCCGCGACAAGGCCCATTTCACGATCCAGAACCGCCGCATCGTTTTTGAGGAAAAATTTAAGGCGCTCCACCTGGCCCATCGGCGCAGTGCCTGGCTCCAAATTGTAAAAGCGCGCTTTCTGGTGCTGATCACCGCGCCGGTGATATATTCGGTGGTGATCCCCTTCGCTCTGCTCGACCTTTTTGTCAGCATCTATCAATCCATCTGCTTCCCTGTTTACGGTATTGAGAAGGTCAAGCGCAGCGAATACATGATCTTTGACCGCCGGTATCTCGCCTATCTCAATTGGATTGAAAAACTGAACTGTGCCTATTGCGCCTATGCGACGGGGGTCGTCGCCTATACCCAGGAAGTCACCTCACAGACGGAACAATATTGGTGCCCCATCAAACACGCGCGGCGCATCTACAGCACCCACGCCCGCTACATGGACTTTTTCGAATATGGCGATGCAGATAGCTATAGCCAGCGGCGCAAGGAATTGCGCGAAGCCCTGAAGCCCGCGCCCGCAGATCGCGATACCTCAGCTTGAGGCAGCAACGTCAAAAAACCGGCCCGGGATCGGATCAACCAAAAGGTCGTCGATGATCGCAAGGGCCGCAGGGTCGGCGCCTTCCCGGCTGCGCTGTTGCCAATCGTCGTAGCGCTCCGGCGCGGACCACGTGGCCACAACGTAATAGACCGACGGCTCTGAAGTAGAGCGCAGTAGCTTGCCCTCAAAGGCGGGATCGATGGCCTTGGGCCGGGACAACATCCCGGAGTCAACGAAGGCCTTTTCAAACGCTTCGTTCGCGCCCGGCTGGATTTCAAGGCGGATAATACTGTGCGGCATCAGGCGACCTCGCGGGCAACGGGTACGCCGCCCATGAGCACATGGGTTATGGTTTGCTTGGGCGCAGCCAGTGCCGTGATATCATCCAGCGGATTGGTTTTGGCGACCACCACATCACCGAAGGCCCCCGGCGCCAAAACGCCCGCCTTCCCGCCCATGCGGCACAGATCGGCGTTCACCCGGTACATGGCGTGCAAAATCTCTTTTGCGCTTTCCACTTCGGCGCGGATGGCAAACTCGCGGTTTTGCCGCCCTTGCGTTTCGCCAATCAGATCCGTGCCATACCCCAAGGTCACGCCCGCCCCCTTGGCGAGTTCCAGTGAGGCAAGGCCCGCTTCATAGACCACCGTGTTCTTGCGCAAATTCGCTTCGGGCAGGCCGAGCTTCTGTCCCACGTCGTGCATCGCCTCGTAGGTGGATAGCGTGGGCACCAGTATCGCGTCGCGCTTGGCCATCAGCTTCGCCACGTCTTTGTCGAGCAGATTGCCGTGCTCGATGGTCTTCACGCCGTTTTCCACGGCCAGCCTGATGGCTTCCGGCGTGTAGGCATGCGCGGCCACATAAGTATGCCGGTTCGCCGCTTCCTGGGTGGCGGCGCGCACTTCGTCCACCGTGTATTGAACCGAGTCGAGCGGGTCCGAGGGGCTTGCCACGCCACCGGAGACATGAATCTTCAGAAAATCAGAACCGTCGCGCAAATTGTGCCGCGCGGCCTTGCGCACCGCATCGGCCCCATCGGCGATGATGCTGAAGGCCGTGTGCGGCATCTGGCAAGCGCAATCGGGGACCGGACGGTCAGCACCATCCGCATCGCCGTGGCCGCCGGTCTGGGTCAGCATCCGGCCCGCATGAAAGATGCGCGGCCCCTGCGCCTGTCCCGCCTTGATGCCGCGCATGAGGCCCGAGACTTCACCGCCGAGATCCCGCACCGTGGTAAAGCCTCTTGCCAAGGTCTCCCGCGCGAGCCGGGCCATGACAATGCCGAACTCCACTTCGGTCCATTGCGCGATGCGGCGAAAATCCATGGTGGCGAGGCGAAAGTGGACATGGGCGTCGATAAAGCCAGGCAACACAAATGCGCCGCCCGCATCAATGCTTACATCCGCGTCCCCCGCAGGCTCCTCCCCCAGGCTTGCCACCACGCCGTCTTCGATCACCACAGTCTGTTCGCCCACAATGCTCATGGCGCCCGTATCGAGCAGATTGCCGTTGCGGATGACAGTTCTCATGGCGTTGGTTCCCCGGCCCTTGGATCGAGGAAGCACTATGCCAGTTATGAAGGATGTTTCAACGGCCCTCGCCGGTCACGCGCGGCGGCGGCTAACTGCCCCAGCGCGCGGGGTAGCCGCGTTCGTCCACATGGACAAAGGGACCGTGCGCGGCGGTTGAGCCGTATTGACCGATGCCGCCTTGCATATTCTGCCACTCAGGTTGGTTCGACAGATCGTCGATGAAACCATAGAGCCAAGCGGCATCGCCTTCATCAAGACGACCATCGTCGTTCAGGTCATCCATGATCCCGTCCCGGGGCGCCACGTCGATATAGATGTCCGCCGCCCCGCCATAGACATGGCGCGAGTGCGGCACATTGCCGATGGCGTGGTTGTAGTGCGGCGTGCGGTAGCCACTCATCACGACAAAGCTGTCGGTTTCGATGCCTGCGTTATTCACGGCTTCCAGAACGCGCTCGAGCTTGATGACCAATTGTTCGCGCACGCGCACGAATTTGGGCCATTCCGATTCCTGCTTGCAGAGGAATTGTCCAATGGTGAAGTGCGGAGAGATATGCACGTCGCGCATGTCCGCGGTCACTTCCACAAAACCTTCCGGCGCGCGATAGACATCAAGCCCGCGCAGGGGTTCTTCGGGGTATGCGCCGATGCGATAGTCATCAAGATGTTCGTCTTCGATCTCACTCGCCGGGCGCATAACGAACAGATTGATCCGCATCCGCGTGCCATTGGGCGTGGTAAGGTCGATGGGATAAAGCCCGGGCGCGTCGGGCGCCTGCCATTCGACGTCATTGCCGCTGGTGCGGAACGCAATGTCCGCCTCCGCGCGTGGGGTGACGCGTTCCGACGCCTCAACGGTCATGAGCTGGCCGGGAAGCGAAAAAAGGGCAAAGACATCGTAGTCGACGCGCAACCCCTCACCTGTCGTCAGGTAGAGGTGCGACCGGCCATTATCGAACCCCGGATGGGGGTTCACCGCCGAGGCAGGCTCAGTGCGATAAAGGGGCGACGGCGTGTCATCGGCCCAGGCCATTCCCGCCCATGCCGCCGCAAGAACCGCAAATCGTGCGACTCGTATCATTCGCTGCCTTCTGCCTCGCCTGTCGTTTCGCCCGGGGGCACATTCAGTGCCGCAAGAACCGCCGCATCCCGCCCGTAGATATCGTGCAGGAAGCGGAAGCCGACGTCCTCATCGGCCACTACCGTAAAGTACAAGATGTGGACGGGAATTAGACTATTCAAGTCGATGCGCGTTTCTGTCCCACTTTCGACAGTGTTTCCCAGGGTTTCCGCGGGCCAATCCTCGCGGCCTGCCAGCACCCATTTCGCCAGTTCGAATGGTTGCGCCACCCGAATACAACCGGAAGAAAAATCCCGCTGGCCGCTTTCAAACAGCTCGCGGCTGGGCGTGTCGTGAATGTAAACATTGTGCACATTGGGAAACATGAACTTGATCCGCCCCAGGGCATTCTCCGGCCCCGGCCGCTGTCGAATACGGTAAGGGAAACGCGATGCCGAAACCCCATTCCAATTGATGGTAGCGGGATCGACCATCTCGTCATTGCGGTCGAGGATCACATAGCCCCGCTCGGCAATGACGCCCGGGTCGCGACGGAACTGAGGCAGCTTGTCCTGCACCGCGATGCTGGGGGGCACCTCCCACCAGGGATTGACGATCAGGTAACGCATATTTGCGGAAAACACCGGCGTCTGCCGATAGGTCCGCCCCACGATGGTGTCGTGCACCTGAACTCTTTGACCGCCCTCCCATGCCTCCAACTGAAACCCCGCAATATTCACCCGCAGGTGCCGCGTCCCCAGATCGCGCGGCAACCAGCGCCAGCGTTCCAGCGTCACGCGGAGCTGGTCGATACGGTCTTCCGGGCTGCGATTGAGCTGAGCCAAAGTTTCAGCCCCCACCACGCCATCTGCATTTAGTCCTACACGGCGCTGGAACCGTTCAACCGCCGCCGCCAGTGTTGGGGAAAGGAACTCGCGGTCCAGGTCCACGATGGGCAGATCACCCGTCGCCTCCAGCCGGGCGCGCAGTTGGGCGACACGTGGGGCGCGATCGCCGGGGTGGAGCGTTTCACCGGCACCGATAGAAGGCCAGCCCCCTTCGCTTGCGATGGCGCGATAAAGCGCGAGCCCTTCGCGCAGTCTTTGGTATTCCTCGTGATGGGGCGAAAGATCGGCAAGGCTCTCAGCCACGCGCCCCTCGGCCAGCGCAGCGGCCATATAATCCGGCCCGTGCAAACCGTCTGGTTCAAAATTCCAGGTGGTTTCGATGGTATTGGGATCAACCTTGCCATGGGCGAGATGGGCCGCAAGCGTCAGATAGACATCGCTGATGAACCAATCCGCATAGAGGTCAGCCGGCCCGCCCCGCGCCCGTTCCAATATCCACAAGTGATAGTGCTGGGGCGTCAGCCCGTCGCGTTCCGACAGGCGCACGGCGCGAATGAGTTGCCGCAGGTTTTCTGCGTTGCTCGCGCCGGTCCAGACCACTGTGTTGCCGTTCGCTGCATAGAATGCGGCAACCTCATTGGGGTGATGGATCGTCTCCACCGCGATGTCCGCCGTCAAACCCTGTGCGTAAGGCACCTCCGCGCTCGCGCAGGCGGCGAGCCCAACCGTGGCGGCCACAAGCCAGACCTGAAGAAACAAAAGTCGAAACAAACGTTCGGGTCCTTTCCCATCTTTCGCCCATTCTACACGGATGTCCGCGTTGTCACGTGTGGCAAAACTGATCAGGAAAACTGGCGATCCCGGCAGGACTCGAACCTGCAACCGGCTGCTTAGAAGGCAGCTGCTCTATCCAGTTGAGCTACGGGACCATCTTGCGGCCCCGCTTATATCAAACGACTCGGGGCCGGGACGTTAATGCGTCCAGGTTTCGATACGGTCGAATCTGAAGTTGTCGGTATAGGTCTTGCCTGTCCGGGGGGCGGCCTCTTCGGCCTCTTCCACCTCGTGGGGGATCTTGTGCTTGTTGGCAAAGGCCACCGCCCGTTCCTTGCTTTCAAAGAACATGCGGACCTGGCTGTTCATATCCGCAGAGGACGTCCAGCCCATGAGGGGGTCGATATCGCGCGCGAGTTCGGGCGCGAATTCCAGCACCCAGCGTTTGGTTTTGGCCTCGCCGGACTGCATGGCGGTCTTGGCGGGCTTATAGATACGCGCAAGCATTTGCCTCTTCCCTCAGATTTGACCCGCAATTCCTAGCGCCTCCGCCCCGGAATGCAAGCCCGCTATTTGCTGCCCTTGTCCAGCGAGGCATAGAGCGTCTGCTCAAACCCGTGGAGTTTGGCGGCCCCCGCCGCGTCCTCGCCCGTATAGGCATCGGCCATTTCCCCATAGGTGGCCCCGGCGGCCCCCAGAAGATCGAAGGGGCTTTGGATGGTCACCGCCGCGATTCGGCCAGGGGTCACATGGACCGTGGCCGTGCCGGTGACCCGGGCTTGGGAGCTCTTGAGAAACGCCTTGATGTCTTTGAGCAGGGGCTCAAAGACTTTCGCCTCGTGGATCAACCGGCCCATCTCCTCCGCCAGAGGTTTTTTCGCGCCAATCTGGGCTTGGGTCAGGACATGCTTTTCAAGAGTGCGGTGCGCCTCGTAGATCAGATCCGCCGCGGGGCTTTCATAGGCGAGCCGCCCCTTCTTGCCCGGGATAGAGGTACCCACATGATAGTGTCGGCCGAGGCCGTGAGCGTTCCCGATTTCTGTCAGCCTACGGATGATCGCAACGGGATCGCTGAGTGTCTCACCGCCAACCTTGAGCCCCGTCAGCTCACCTTGCGCAAATGAAATCTCTATGGTCGTGGGCGTCGCGGCCGCATCCGGCTGGCTGTACCACACCTCATCGGGGATCAACCCCTCGGAGGTGAGTGTTTCCTTGCCGCCAATAGAAACGCCCCAGAGGCCGACATTGTAGGAATAGTTCGTGTTCTTGGCGTGGACCTCAATGCCATGGTCCTTCAGGAACTTGGTCGAGAATTCCCGCGTGATGCCGTGTTCCCGCACGGGCGCGATGCATTCAATCGCCTTGTTGCGGCCATCGCCGCTGCCCTGCCCCAGGACCTGCGCGGCGACGTCAAACCGATATTGGTCGTTCCCCGCACCGGTCGAGCCGTGGAAAAAAGCGTCGGCGTTCTTTGCACGCGCGACCTCAAGGCATTTTTGCGCCTGCACTAACCGCTCCGCACCCACGCAAAGCGGGTAACCGTCGCGGCTGACATTGCCGTAGGTCAGAAACTTGATGATCTGGTCGTAGTAATCCGGCGCGGCTTCGATCAACACATGATCGTCCGCGCCCACTTCTTTTGACCGCGCCGCGATGCGCGCCTTTTCCGCATCGTCAAAGCCGCCCGTGTCGACCGCGCAAGTGACGATGCGATCCATGCCATATTCTTTGCGCGCGAAGGGCACGAGGAACGAGGTATCAAGCCCTCCAGAAAAGGCGATCAGGCCGGTCTTCACGTGGATGTCTCCTCGGCGATGGGAAGTTTGACGGATTGTCCCTGTCTAACCTGAAAGGGCGGCAGGATGAAATACCGCTGCCCTGCGGCAATTCCATCTTCCAGGCGCGTGATGGAGCCGGCATCGGCGGCATCAACCCAAAAGTCAGGTGTCTTGTCCGTGGCAGGGGCCGCATTCAGATCGGCGGGATCGAATTCAATGTGCATGCCATAGACAAGCGACACGTCCCCTTGGGCATGGAGCGGCACGCGCGCCGAGACGACCTCGACCGATTTGCCAAAGCGCCCATGCATGGCGAGTGCAGGATTGTCGTATTGGGTGATCCCAAGGAAACGATCAAAGCTCCGCGCCTTATAGACCTCAAGTGCCATCGCCTTGGTGGCGAGACCCAGGGCCGGCAGTTCCGGCCAATAGCTGCGCAAGGAAAAGAGCGAAAACCCGACCAGCGTTTTTCCGTCGATGGCGGGGGATGCTGTCTGCCCCGAGATGGGCAACCAATCGAGCGCTTCGGCATGGGGGCTGAATTCTTTAAGGAGGCTCGCGGGCACCATGTCCTTTGGTGCGGCAAAGCCCACCACCGCGGTCTGCATCAGCACGCAGTCGATATAGACCCACCCCGGCATGGTGAGATCGCGCGCGCCAAATGCGAGCGCGTTCGCCACGTTATAGGCACGGTGGAAGGGCTTGGCCCCTTTGTCCTCCAGACAGACCACAAGCGGGTCCGGCCCCGCCGCGCCCAAATCGAGCGCAGGCAGCTGATGCCGCGCCGTCGCCACATAGGGGCGGAGGCCAAAGTCCAGAAGCTGTTGAAACCAGGGCTGTGTCATGGCCTCGTGAGTAGCACCCTCCCCGTCATCTGCAAAGATGGGCGCGCGTTTTGCCCCAGGGTGCGCCGCTGGACAGCACGGGGCTGACTCACCCACACTTCCCCTATGCTTGGCCGTAAGACAAAAAACCACCGCTCTCTCGCCCGCAAGCGGGGTAAGCCCCTGGGCCTGCTCGAACTGGTCGCCATTGCCCTGGGCGGCATGGTGGGCGGCGGGATATTCACGATCCTCGGCATTTCCGTATCGCTCATCGGCGTCTATACGCCCGTGGCAATCGCCATCGGCGGGTTCATCGCGGCGCTGGCCGCCTATTCCTATATTCAGCTAGCGCGCTATTACGAAGACGAGGGGGCGACTTATTCCTTTTTCAAAAAGACCTTTCCAAAATCCCATTTCGCCGCGTCCCTAATCGGGTGGTGCATCACCTTTGGGTACATCACCACGATCGCCCTTTATGCCTACACTTTTGCGTCCTATGCCATCAGCGGCTCGGCCTATGCCGATGACGTTCTGGTTCGCAAACTTGTTGCATGCGGGATCATTACGGTTTTTGCGCTCATCAATATCTGGAGCGTTATCGGCATGGGAAAGATCGAAGACCTGATGGTCTACACAAAACTCGTCATCCTCGTGGTGATTTCATTCGTGCTGATCAATAACAGCGGCACGACAATACCCACGCTGATTTCAGACACGGGACCTGTTTCCATATACGCAATTCTGATTGCGGCCTCTTTGACGTTTGTGGCTTACGAAGGCTTTCAGCTCGTTATCCATGCCACCAACGAAATGGAAGATCCGCAGAAAAACATTCCGCGCGCCATTTACATTGCTATCGGTCTCGCCATTGCGATCTATGTGATCATTGCCTTCGGCGCCCTGCTCGCCATTCCCTTTGGCGACATCATCGAGAACCAGGAGTACGCCCTTGCTTCAGGTGCGGGAAACATCCTCGGTCATTGGGGAACGGATCTCGTGATCCTGGGCGCCGTGCTTGCGACCTGTAGCGCCATCAGCGGCACTCTGTTTGGCGCGTCACGCTTGATGGCTGTGATCGCAACAGACGGATATTTACCCACCCCGCTCGCCATGAGGCGCAATCACATACCTGTCGCCGCCATTATCGCCATGTCTGTCACGGCCATGTTGCTTATCGCCGTGGGGAACCTACGCGTGATCCTGGAATTCGGCAGCATGACCTTCATGCTCGTGTCGTTTCTGATGGCAGTCGCAAACTTTCGTATCCGCGACAAAACAAAGTCATCAACGGCGGCAACGGTGCTCGCCCTCATCTTTCTCGCGGGCGGCGGCGTCCTAATCGCTGCTTATGAGTTCTCATTCCAGCCCGAACAGATTCTTTTCATGGCCGGGCTATACGTTGCGCTAATGGTGGGGTCCTTTGCCTATGCCCGGTTGGAACGGCGGCGCGCCACCTAAAGGTAGTCGGCGAGGTTTTCTTTGAGATCGCCGAGGTGAGTTTCAAACCTTTTCCAGCGCCCGATAGACGAGGTGCCAATGCCCTTGCGCACTTGCGCGGCGCTGGCGGTCCGAACCGCGCGATCCCGGTACTGAAAGGCAAGGCACGCTGGGTCCCAGGGCAGTCCGCAGGCTTCAATCAGCCGCCGGGCCTGGGGCTCGAAATCATGTGCCAGATCCTCGTATCGCGCCTCGATCACTCGTCCTGGAAGCACGTCATCCCAATGGGCCATCAGCTCCCGATACTGGCGGTAGTAATGGGCCATATCGCTGGTCCGATTGGCCCATGCATGCCCCCCTGCGAACCGCAAAGAAAGACAAGACACACAGGTGTCGAGAGGGTCGCGCACCGTATGCAGGATCGTCGCATTGGGAAACAGCACATGGATAAATCCAATGTGCATGAAATTATGCAGCCCCTTGTCGACAATGCGCGTCGCGGCATCTTCGGTTCGCGCCGCCGTGAGAGCCAGATAGCGTTGGCCTATGTCCTGCCAGGGGATCGCCTCGATGGGCAGGCTACGCTCAACCCAAGGATCGCAGAGCTTTGCGAGTTCGAGCAGTTCGCCCAAGGCGGTCACTTGAGGGTGACCGGCCAGCACCTGCTCCGTCAGGGTCGAGCCCGACCGCGGCATGCCGACAATGAAGACGGGGCGCGCGTCGGGGTCACCGAGCCCCGAAAGCTTCGCGAGATTCTCTCTTGAAAAGAGCGCTTTCAGTCGTGCGAGTTTTTGTTCGGTTTCAATGCGGCGATAGCGCTCTGCCTTTGCCTGCCTTGCGCCACCTTTGACATAAGCCGCCCAGGCGTCGTCATAGCGCCCAAGGTCTTCAAACGCCTTGCCCATTCCGAATTGCCAAAAACTCGCCACTTGATCATCGGCAGTGCGCAGCAAGATTTCCAGCTGATCGAACTTTGCCACAAGCGGTTCATCGTCCGTCACGCGGCCGCTCCGCATATAGGAATAGAACGACCAGGGATGAAACGGTTGCTCTGCCATGGCGTTCTGAAACGCCTGCCGCGCTTCGGGCACCTGCCCTGCCGCGAGCAACGATATCCCGCGCATGTAGTGACCGTCCGGGTCATGGGGGGCCAATTCCACATAGCGGCTGAGAGCGGCGATCGCGTCGTCCAATCGATCGCACGCACGTAGTGCCGTGCCATAGATCAGCAGCAATGCGGGGGTCTCATCACCGCTTGCTATCCCGGCTTCACAAAGCGCGATGGCATGCACCGCATCACCGTGTTCAAAACGCGCTTCAGCGAGCGCGAGACGCAAGGCCCCATTGTCCGGTTGCGCGGCCAACAAATCGCCCAGGTGTTCAAACACTTGTTCCAGGCCGTTCATGCGCGCATAGACCTGCCCATAGGCGCGAATGACATGGGGCTCGGCGACGCCCCCTGCGATGGCACCGGCAAGAAGCGGTGTAGCCTCACGAGGTTTGTTCTGCCGCGCTTGGACGAGACCGAGCGCCGCCATGGCCGCTGGGTCTTGAGGGTCGGTGCTGAGTGCATCTCGCGCCAAGCGCGCGGCTTCGGCCAATTGGCCTTCAAGGGCGGCGGCAAGAGCCCGATTGGCGAGATCACGCGTTTCGGGCATGGGGGGCCGTCCTCCCGGTTGTGCCTTTCAAGATGGTCGGGGCGGCAGGATTCGAACCTGCGACCCCCTGCTCCCAAAGCAGGTGCGCTACCAGACTGCGCCACGCCCCGACAGGCGGCGCACTAAACCCCAAGTGCCCCGCTCTCGCAAGGGCTTAGCGAAACCCGCCCTGCAGCTTGAAAACCCCGGTGGCGGCCAGCACCTTGCGGCGGCCGGAAAAAACCTCCGCCTCCACAAAAGCCACCGACCGGGCGGCGCGTACCACGCGGGCGGTCCCCTCGACCCACTCCCCGGGCCGCACCATGTCGAGCAGGTCGGAGGTCATGCGCATGGTCACGGCGCGGGTCTTGGTCTCGCGCCATACGGCCGTGCCCATGAGCCCGTCGGCAAAGGCCATCAAAAGCCCACCATGGACAATCCCGTGGCCGTTCAGATGATGCTTGTGAGCACGAAAGCCGTGCCAGAACCCCTCGTCCGTGACCTTGTGAAAAAAGGGGCCGTTGTGTGAGGTGAAAGGCCCGCGCGCATCGGAAAAGACATAGCCCTCCGGCGGATTGTCCGTTTCATCGGGCGCCCGGCCCTCGCCGTCGCCTTTCCATTCCCGCGCCATCTAGCGCCCCGCCAGGTCGGCAAAGAAAGGATGGATCACTTCGTCTCCGTCACGAATACCCAGCCGGTCGCTCAGCCCGCCATTAATTTCCAGCACGGCGATGGCCGGGGCATAGGACGGCAGTGACGTGTCATCAAGCGGATTGGCATCGCGCTGGATCGACACGATCCGCCCTTCCGCATTGATGTAGATGATGTCGAGGGGGATGTAGGTATTTCGCATCCAGTAGCTCTGCGGCTCTTCCTCCTCATAGAGAAAGAGCATCCCCGCATCCTCGGCCATCTCGCGGCGGAACATCAGCCCGCGGCGCTGTTCCTCCGGCGTATCGGCGATTTCGACGGTGAAGCCGTGGGTGCCGCTGGCGGTCACAACGTCAACATGAAACCAGTCCGCGCTCCCCTCAGCGCCATTGGATGAAGGCGCACAGGCGGCCAGAAACAGAAGGGCAATGAAGGCAGGTAGAATACGCATGGAAACCAGATTGGCGTTTGCGCCGCCGATGGGCAAGCTCAGCCGAGGGTCAAAATTTCGTTGATGGCGATGACCATCAGCCCTTTGGGGCCCGGACCATAGGAGACCTTGAGCTTCGCGCCCGGCATCAGTTCCTTCAGCCCCTTTTCACGCAGGGTCTCCATATGAATGAAGATGTCCGGCGTGCCCACGCCGCGAGTGACAAAGCCAAAGCCCTTGGCCCGGTTGAACCATTTGACCTCGACGTCAGCGCTTTCTTCTTCGGCTTCGACCTGATTGCGGACGTTTTTGGCAGCAGTGGTGGGATTGTCGGCGTGGACGACAGCCGTGCTCAAGTCGAGCTCAAGCACCTTGATCGCCTGAAGGCCCTTGGGCCGCTCCACCGCCTCACAGACGATAGTGGCGCCTTCGGGGGCGGTTTCGTGCCCGGCCTCGCGCAAATGGGTCTGATGGACAAGGATGTCCCCCGACCCGTCATCGGGGACAATGAACCCGAACCCCTTCTTGGGGTCGAACCACTTCACCGTACCCGCAACTTTGCGAGCATTTTCTTCCAGGCCCGCAGGGGCCTCGCTTACGCTTTCACTCATCAAATCTCGCCCCGTCTCTGGCAAGGGTACTCAAATTAACACAGCCCGCCGCCGCTCGCGATTAACCATTCGGTCGGCTGGCGTGTTCTGAGCTTCATGGTGCTCTGAGGTCACGCAGATTAACCATATTTTAAAGGTATTGCGACGAAGGGATTCCCGTCAAGGGCGAAGGCCCAATTGTGTTTTCCCGGACGGGGCTACAGTGGCCTCAAAACAGCTTCACAACCCTTGCGGACAAGGGGGCAAACTCTGAACCGCCTTTGCCGAACCCCGGCGACAGTTCAGCGATCAATTCGCCCTCCGCGTGGGGCACGTCCGATCCATCCCCCGTCAAAGCAAGATTGAATGCACAATCAAGGCATTCATTGCCAAGCCGCCGCTTGAACCTGAGAATAGTTCCAATGCACTCAATCTCTTCAATAGAACCGAGAGTTAGCGGTGGAAACGCATGTCGTGCCTCAAGGGCTGATTTGGCGAAAGCGAGAACACTATCCGCGGCACCCTCCTGGACACTCACCGCAAGAGGTCCGTGAGCCGGGCTCGCCTTCAGCCAGGGCGTTCCGCTTGAGAAACCAAACGTTGCGCCTTCCGCCGTCCAGGGCATGGGGGTGCGCGCCCCGTCGCGGCCCTTGAAGAAGGGAAAATAGAGATCGCCCATGGGGTCCTTTATTTCGGCCCGTGTGGCGACATCCCCCTCATCAAGGCCCAGTTCCTCGCCCTGATAGAACAGCACCGTCCCCTTGAGGCAAAGCAGCAGGCTGATCGCGAGCTTGGCGAGGGCCGGGTTGCCACCTGCCCCCGCAGGCACACCGCCATAGCGGGTTACGGTGCGGACGCTGTCGTGGTTCGAGAATGTTACGCAGGGCCAAATGTGGGGGTGCTGAGCGAGAAAATCGAAGTAGCATTTGAAGACCTCCGGCGAGAAGGTCTTGTCGTCCAGAAAATCGAACGTATAGCCCGAATGGAGGACATCCTCCCCAACGAATTTGGGCAGCAGATCCGGTTCCTCGGAAAACTCCCCAAAGACAAAAGCGCCCGGATAGTCATTCGCGATCACGCGGATCTCGCGCAGCACGTCGGCATTCTCTTCGCGATTGGCATCGTTGATGTGGTGCTGCATGCGCGGCGGGTGAGACCATTCAAAGCCTGTGCGCTCAGCCGGCGGGATTGCCGGATTGTCGCTGAGGGTCGCGTCATGAAGATAGGTATTCGCCACATCGAGGCGGAAGCCATCCACGCCCCGATCAAGCCAGAACCGCAGCACATCAAGCGCCGCCTTGCGCGTGTCGGGATTGTGCAGATTGAGTTTGGGCTGCTCGCGATAGAATTTGTGGTGATAGTGCTGCCGCCGCGCAGGGTGATAGGCCCAGGCCGGACCACCAAAGGCGCTGAGCCAATTGTTGGGCGCCGTGCCGTCTTCCCGAGGCTCGGCCCAGACGTACCAGTCTTTCTTCTCGCCCCCCAACATGGAGTCGATGAACCAGGGGTGTTCGTCCGATGTATGGCTGAGCACCTGATCGAGGATCAGCTTCATGCCCCGTCCATGGACATCGGCGAGCAGCGCGTCAAATTCTTCCAGTGTCCCAAACCGCGGGTCCACGTCGCAGTAATCAGCGACGTCATAACCAAAGTCACGGTCGGGCGTGGGATAGATGGGCGAGAGCCAAATGGCATCGACCCCGAGGGATTGAATGTAGTCGAGCTTGGCGCGAATGCCGGCGAGATCGCCGATCCCGTCTCCATTCGTATCGAGATAGCTGCGCGGATAGATCTGATAGATCACCGCCCCTTTCCACCAAGGCTCCATGCCGTCCTCCCCTTCATTTCCTTCAGACATGCCATAAATGAGGACGCCGCAAAATGACAAAGCGGCAGAACCCTGCCCCATCAACGCCCTTTTTGCGCCGGAATTCGTGGCCTAGAGTGTGTCCACTGCAAACCGTACCCGAAGGGGGACCCATGCCGCGCCCGATAATCCGCACCGCCTTGAACCTTGCCGTTCTCATTTCGGCCGCTGTCGCTCTTTCCGCCTGCTTCCAGGTCGAAAACGGTCCCGCCTTTGCCGGAGGCGATGAAGTACCCGGCTTTGACACGACGCTCTACACCGTGGGCAGGATCAGCCCCTCCGAAGGTGAAGGGGTCATGCCCCCCAATCCCGGCGACGCTAGCACCTGGCACATTCGCCGCGCGCTCAATGGCAGTTACTTCATCGAACAGGCCGCCGAGGAAGAAGACGACATGATCGTCAGCCCGCGCCGCATTCGCCGCGGCGAATACGTTATCGAATACAGCACGGCGCAAGATGAGTATTGGCTCGGCATTCTCGATATCGAAGGGCAAGACGACGACCGGCGTTACAATTTTTGCATCCATCTGAATTGGGATGAAGAGGACATCATCGCCCGCGCGCCGTCTCACGACGTGCGCGCCGACAACGAAAGCTACACAGGCGTCACCCTTGATGCGGACAATCCCGATCAACTTTTCATTTTCATGTCGGCGCTCTGGCGCGATTCCGAATTGAATGAATGGGACTGCACGGTCATGGGCGCAACGCCCCCGGCGGGCATGCCCGTCCCCGACAGTGACAGCAAGGTACCCGGCAAATAAGGAGCAAACCCATGGCAAGCGCAATTGAAGAAGCCCGCGATTTTGTTCGTGATTCCCTGGCAAAAGGCCAGTCGCGCGAGTCCATTGAAAAGGCTCTGCTTGATGCCGGATGGCCCCCCGCACAAGTAAAACGCGCTCTGGGGTCCTATGCAGATACGGGGTTTGCCATTCCCGTACCGCGGCCGCACACGCAGCTCTCTGCGCGGCATGCCTTTGTCTATTTGCTTCTATTCAGTGTGCTGCTGGTGGTCGCCGTGCAACTAGGGAACCTTTTATTCCAGCTCATCGACATCGGCTTTAGCGATCCACTCGATAACCAGTACGCCTTCAGTGGGCGGCAGTCCGCCATCCGTTGGGCCGTTGCCTCGCTGGTGGTTGCTTTTCCGCTCTTCCTGTTTCTCAGCAACGCCGTGGGGCGCGAGATCAAGCGCAACCCCGCCATGCGGCTCTCGGGCGTGCGGCGCTGGCTGACCTATATTGCGCTGTTCGTTGCGGCGACGATCCTGATGGGCGATCTCATCAGCCTGATCTTTCGTTTTCTCGAAGGCGATCTTTCCACGCGCTTCGTGCTCAAGAGCCTCACGGTTGGCATGATTGCGGGCGGCATCTTTGGCTATTACTTCCTCGGGCTTAATCGCGAAGAACGCAGCACGGAGGGCGAATAATGTCCACTGAACGTCTGCTCGCCATTGCCGCAACAGTCGTGATTGTTGCCGCCGTCATCGCCGGAGTTGTTCTGACCGAAGGGCCCGGCACCGCGCGCGCCGAACGGTTCGATCGGGAGCGCCTGGACAATCTCAACTCATTGGCCCAGTTGATTGATGGTCACTACAATACTCATGAGACGTTGCCCGATAGTACCGCTGTTTTTGACAGCGATGCCAACTACGAACGGTTCAGCACGGACCCCCGCACCGGCACGCCCTATCGCTATGACATTCTTTCCGACGCGAGCTATCGTCTTTGCGCGACCTTCGAAACGGAAGGGCCGCATGAGTTCGCGCTCTACAGTCGCATCGCCTGGGACTTCGGCACAGATCCGCGCACCGTTGAACCCCGGACCATTGAAGGCGTGGGTGAAAAGTGTTTCGTGATTTCGATCTCGAAGTCGTAGGTCTAGAGCGCCGCCATCAACGCCGCCCATGGCGCGCCGACGAGACAAAGCCCGCCGAACACAAGTTCGAAGCAGACGTTGAACAGGTTCTGCCGGTCAACGGTCTTGTCGAGGGCAAAGGAGACGAGCCGGCCCAAGGCCGTGCCGAGCCAGACCATCCCGACAAAAGCAAAGGCAAGCGGTTCCATGGTCAGGAACGGCACCGCGCCCAGAGCCACCCAAAGCCCGCCAAAGCTTGCCCGAAACTCGGACCGGCCCGACGTGGTTTCAGCCTTGAGGCCGACAATCTTTGCCGCCGTTCCCGGCGAGATGAGGCCCGTAAGGCCCAGCGCCAGGGTTCCAAAGGCACCGATGTAGTTCAGCCATTCCATGGGAACTTTCTCCTTTAGCTCAGCAGTTCACGATCGACCGGCACGAATGAGCCCGCAACGGCTGCATCACCACTTGCGTCCCAAAAGTCCGGCGCGACATCGCGATCAATGCGCACGCACGCCATCCCCGCCGCCAATGCCGCTTCGACTTCCCTGGGGTTGTCGGTGAGGAACAGGATTTCATTTGCGGGGAGCCCGGTTGCATCGGCAATCGCGGTGTAAGAGCCCGTCTCCACCTTCGCGCCGACGCGCGTATCGAAGTATCCCTCAAAGAGCGGCGTAAGATCACCTTGATCCGAGTAACCGAAGATCAACCGTTGCGCCTCTTCCGATCCGGAGGAATAGACGAACAGGCGCAGCCCCCGCGCCGCCCATGTACGAAGTAGCTCCGCCACGTCCGCGTAGACCGGGCCGTTGAGCGTTCCCGCCTCATAGCCTTCGCGCCAGATCAGCCCTTGCAGAAATTTCAGGGGGCCGGCTTTGCGGTCCTCGGCAATCCACTCCAACAAAATGTTTGCGGTGTCAGCATTGGACGCATCCTCACGCCCCGCCATTGCGCGCGCCTCAGCCAGCGCGGCAGCCACTTCAGGGTCGCGCCCATGGGCGTCGACGAAGCCGCGCAACCGTTCGGCGGCAAAGGGAACCAATTTTTCATGCACAAAACTGATGGGGGTCGTGGTGCCTTCTATATCCACCACCACGGCTTTGATGGCGCTCATGCGACTTTTCCTTCAAAGCCGGGAAAACGCGTGGCGATGTCATCGCCGGTAAAATGCCCCACCCAACCGTCGGCGGAAGTAAAGATGCGGATGGCACAAAAATGCGGGTCCGGGCCGCAGTCGAACCAATGAGTGGTATTGGCGGGCACACTGATTAGGTCATTGCGTTCGCAGACCACGCGATAGACCTTGCCGCGTTCACGAATATAGAAGGCGCCCGCCCCTTCCACAAAGAAACGCACTTCGTCTTCACTGTGGGTGTGTTCGCTGAGAAACTTGGCGCGCAGCTCCGCCGCGTTGGGATTGCCCGGCATCACGCGGATGACGTCGCAGCTCTGATAGCCGCCGTCCGCCATCAACCGCTTGATGTCGGTGTCATAGGCGGCCAGCACTTCGTCCTGTCCCGCCTCATCGGCAAGTTCCGCGCTCGCGTCCCAACGTTCAAAGTCCACACCGATGTCGCCGAGAGCGCGGATAATCTCGTCTCCGTCGCGCGTGTCGAGAAAAACCTTGCTCGCATCCACGTCAGAATAAATGGTCAGCTGCGTCATTTGAGGCTCTCCTCATAAAGCTTGGCGGTCAGCAGATGGTCAAAGGCTTCCATGTGGCGCTTCACCGCGGCCAGATTGCGGCCCCAAGTATATAGGCCATGGCCGGCAATGAGGTAGCCCGGGGCGCTCGCCGTCTTGGGCAGGCGCTCCTCGACTAGATTGGCGAGGCGCTCGGTGTCCTGATCGTTCGGCACGACAAGCACCTCGAGCGCGCGATCGTGGGTGGTTTCGCCCGCGAAGGCCTTTTGCAACTCCCACCCTTCCAGGATGATCTTTCCCGCCTTCTCATACCGACGCGACAGAACAACCGCCGCCAGCGGGTGGCAATGGGCGATGGCGCCGATCTCTGGCGCAGCGCCGTAGCGATGTAGATGAAGCGGCCCCTCGGCGGAGGCGCGAGGGTGCTTCGGCCCTTCGATCTCAACCTCAATGACGCCAGACACGTCGAGCTGGCCCTTGTCGCCGCCACTGGCCGTGAGCGCGGCGCGGGTTTCGTCCATGCGCACGGAAAAGTTTCCAGCCGTCGCCGGCACCCAGCCCCGCGCCCCAGCGAAGCGCGCCATGTCCACCACTTGCGCGGCGGCGGTTTCGAATGTGAGAGGGGAACTGGTCATTCGGGGCCTCGAAACGATGTATCAAGCACCTGTCAGCGCGCGACGGCGCGCCGGGCGGTCAGCCCGCCTGTCGGAGCGGTGAGCGTAGCGAATTCGCGTGAGACAAGAAATGGCGCTCCCTAGGGGAATCGAACCCCTCTTTCAAGGTTGAAAACCTTGCGTCCTAACCGATAGACGAAGGGAGCGCAGACTGGGCCCTTCAGGTCCAGAGCGGCGTTCTATAGCTAAGCTCAGCCTGGAGTGCAAGCCCCCTGCTTTTGTCAATTTTTCGGCTCTCTGGCTGGGCCCTAGGCGGGGGAAGCATCCTCGATCTGGAGCTGGACCTGCCGCCGCCCGTTCCAGGTGTCATCCTTGATTCTACCCGCAAGGTGCAGAGGGCGCCCCTCGCCCTCCATAAGTGCCGCCCCCAGGGGGTTATCGGCGACCCGGAAGGCGATGCCCTTGAGCCGCCGTCCGCTGGAATCACAGATTTGAGCCCGCACGTGGTCGGCCCCCACCCGGTCGGCAAAGGCAATCGTCACCTGGGGCACCACCACCATGGGCTCGGGGTTGCCCGCGCCGTAGGGCCCGGCGAGGCCAATGGCGTCCGACAGGGCCTCATCGATGGAACCAAGCCCCACCATGCCGTCCACTTCCAGTGCCGCGGCGGCGATGGCCACCTCGATATCGTCTCGCAAGGTGCGGTCGAGCCAGGCGCCAAAGGAGCCAATCTCGCTTTCCGCAATGGTCATGCCCGCCGCCATGCCATGCCCGCCCCCCTTGATCAGGAGCCCGGCGTCCACGGCCTTGAGGATCGCGCCGCCCAGATCGACCCCACTTAGAGACCGGCCTGAACCCTTGGCCAGGCCGTTCTCGCCGATGGACAGAACCACCGCCGGGCGGCCGAAGCGGTCTTTCAGGCGCCCGGCCACAATGCCCACGACGCCTTCGTGCCAGTTCCGCCCCGCGACAACGACAACGCGGGCGCCCGTGGCGACACATTTTTCAGCCTCAAGGATTGCGGCGTCGAGCACATCCCGTTCAACATCGCGGCGTTGGGCGTTGAGCGCATCAAGTTCCCGCGCCATACGTTGTGCGGCGACTGGGTCATCGCAAGTGAGAAGCTTCAGCGCGAGCCCCGGGGGGCCAAGCCGCCCGCCCGCGTTGATGCGCGGGCCGAACATGAAACCGAGATGATAGGTGCTTGCCGCGCCATTCACTTTCGCAACATCGGCGAGCGCGGCGAGGCCGGGATTGCCGCGACCTTCGAGAACGCGCAGACCTTGATTGACGAAGGCGCGGTTGACACCCTTCAGCGGCACCACATCGCAAACGGTGCCCAGCGCCACGAGATCAAGCATCTGCCGGAGGTCAGGCTCCTCCCGCGTCTCGAAAAACCCCGCGTCCCGCAGCGTGCGGTTCAGCGCAACCGTCAGCAGAAAGGAAACGCCCGCGGCGCTCAAATAATCGAGCCCGCTTTGGTCGTTGATGTTCTTGGGATTGATCAGCGCAAAGGCGGGGTTGGTTGCCTCCCCCGGCATATGGTGATCCACCACGATCGTATCGAGCCCCGCGCCCCCCGCCCATTCCAGTGGCTCATAGGACGTGGTCCCGCAATCGATCGTCACAATCAGTTTTGCACCCGCATCCGCTAATTTCTTGAAGGCATCAACGCTCGGGCCATAGCCCTCGGTCCGGCGATCGGGAATGTGAGTGACAACCGTTCCGCCAAGCCCGCGCAGATATTTGGTCAGGATCGCACTGCCGGTGCCGCCGTCCACGTCATAGTCACCGAAGATTCCGACGGCCTCGCCTGCGCCCACCGCATTGGCGAGCCGCTTCGCCGCCTTGTCGCAGCCCGCGAGAGTGGATGGATCAGGCAAATGCCGCCGCAATGTGGTGTCGAGATAATCTTCAACGCCTGCGTCATCAACGCCGCGCCCCGAAAGGATGCGGCCCACGATTTCTGGCGCGCGAAGGCGCTGGGAGATCTTTTTGACTTCCACTTCATCAACGGCGCGCGCGCGCCAAGCCTGCCCCAGAACCGATTGTTGAACCTCAAAGGGCAATGCCATGAGCGGTGACTAGTCTCCGAAGGTTGAAAGCGGGTGACGGCCGCGGATCCAGCGCATGTCATGATACTTGGACGACAGCAGCAACGTATCGATATGCGCCTGCCCGCCCTTCACATGCACACCGCCCAGCAGCGAGCCATCGGTCACGCCGCTGGCGATGAACAGGACGTCGCTTTTGGCAAGCTCATGCAGCTCGTATTTCTTGTCGAAGTCGGTAATGCCGATCCGGCTCGCCCGGCCGCGCTCATCGTCATTGCGGAAAACGAGCCGGGCCTGCATCTGACCACCGATGGCGCGCAGGGCCGCCGCGGCCAGCACCCCTTCGGGCGCGCCGCCCACACCCATATAGATGTCGACGCCCGTTGAGCGGTCCGTGGTATTGATCACACCCGCCACGTCGCCGTCACTGATCAGCATCACCCGCGCGCCGGTGGCGCGCACCTTGCCGATGGCTTCCTCGTGACGAGGACGGTCGAGGATACAGGCGCAAATCTCTGATGTATCGACACCTTTCGCCTTAGCAAGCGCGCGGATGTTGTCGCCCGCGTCGGCGTCGAGATCGACGATCCCCGCCGGATAGCCGCCGCCGATGGCGATCTTTTCCATATAGGTATCAGGGGCGTTCAGGAGCCCGCCCTTTTCCGCGACCGCGATCACGGCCAGGGCGTTTGCGGCGCCCTTGGCGGTCAGGGTCGTGCCTTCCAGCGGATCGAGCGCAATGTCCACGGCGGGGCCTTTGCCCGTGCCGACCTTTTCACCGATGTAGAGCATGGGCGCTTCGTCGCGTTCGCCTTCGCCGATGACGATCTCGCCCGCCATATCCATGGCGTTCATGGCGGTGCGCATGGCATCCACGGCGACCTGATCGGCGCCCTTCTGGTCGCCCCTTCCGGCCATCTTGGACGCCGCATAGGCCGCCGCCTCGGTCGCCCGCACAAAGCCGAGGCCCAGGCCGTCCAGCACGCCGTTGTCATTGCTCATGGATGTCTCCCACCGATGTCTTTTTGATTCTTGAGGTTCGGGGGCGCTTTAAACAGCTTCGATGCGGATGAGGCAAGGCCTTTCCACCACGGCGTCCAGGGCCTCAATCTGCCGAATCACCTTTCCCATGACGGATTCTCGCACTTCGTGGCTCTGAATGACCACGGTAACGGGCTCGCCTGGATGTCTGCCGCGCTGCAGCAAACTTTCGATGGAAACCCCGGCATCCCCCATGATCTTGGAAATGGCGGCAATCACCCCGGGCCGGTCGATGACCGTGAGCCGCAGATAGTAGGTGCCGGAGAGCTCGGCAAAGGGCACAAGGCCGCCCTGATCCAGGTCCCTGGCGGGCGTCAGATAGACGTTCTGATTTAGTCCCCGGGCGATGTCGGCGATATCGGCGACGACGGCGGAGGCTGTGGGGCCCTCGCCCGCGCCGGGGCCTTCAAAGACCGTGGTGCCGACGGGCACGCCTTCCACCGTGACCCCGTTCATCACGCCCGAGACCTCGGCAATAGGCGCCTCATGAGGCACGAGGCAGGGGTGCACCCGCGCCGCGACACCGCCCGCTTCTCGCGAAGCAAGGCCCAACAGTTTGATGCGATAGCCGAGCTCGGAGGCGTATTGAATGTCTTCCGCCGTGATGTGCTCAATCCCTTCGACAAAGACATCGTCGAACGGCACCGCCGCGCCAAAGGCGAGGCAGGCGAGGATTGTGAGCTTGTGGGCTGTGTCCGTGCCGCCGATGTCGAAGGCAGGGTCGGCTTCCGCATAGCCGAGGTCTTGCGCTTCTTTCAGCACATCGGCAAAGGCGCGGCCCGACTGTTCCATATCCGTCAGGATGTAATTACAGGTGCCGTTCAGTATGCCATAGAGCCGCGTGATCTCGTTCGCGATCAGCCCTTCGCGCAAAGCCTTGACGATCGGGATGCCTCCCGCGACCGCGGCCTCATAGGCGACGGTGACGCCCTTGGCCTCCGCCGCTTTCGCAATAGCGGGGCCGTGATGGGCGATCAGCGCCTTGTTAGCAGTGACAACATGCTTGCCGTTGGCGATAGCCTCGTTCACCAGATCGAGGGCCACCCCGTCCGATCCGCCGATGAGCTCCACCACCAGATCAATCTCGTCGAGCCGTGCAAGCTCAAGCGGATCATCCGCCCAGACAAAGCGCGAGGCATCGAAACCGCGATCCTTGGATTTGTCGCGCGCGCTGACGGCCCGCACCTCGACCTCGCGTCCGCAGCGCACGGCAAGCGCCGGGCCCGCCGTGTCGATTAATTTGACAACGCCGCCGCCCACGGTGCCCAGGCCCGCGATACCGATGCGCAATGGATTACTCACTCTGACTATCCCCTACCGTTCCTGTGTCCTCGTTCCCTGCCTCATCGCCTACCACATCGGAGGCGTCTTCGTCGCTTGCCGGGTCCGCCGGGCGGCCTTCGGTCGCATAGCGAACCGCATCTTCCCGCACCTGGCGCAACTCCTCCTCCAGCGCCTCGCGCCGTTCCGCCGACAGATCCGCCTCGGGCCGTTCGGGCACCGCCGTGACGTCGGGATAGGTCTCCGTGTCCTTGCCCCCGCAGGACACGCACAAAAGCAGCGCTGGCACGATCAGCAAAGCGGTTGGTTTCACTGGACAATCTCCCTGCTACTGGCCTCATCCGGGGCCTATCGTGTATAGATCGTCATAGAAGCGCAATGCCCGGCGGCTAATAGGACCCATGACGACAAAAGACCCTCAGAACGAAACCGACCACGAACACATCCCCGATCCGGTGGAGTTCGGGCGGAACATGGTGCGCGTGGCGGCCGAAAGCCAAAAGATCCTCGCCGAGTTTCTGGAGCACAGCCAGGACGATCCCAATGCCGTCCCCGACCCCCTGAACCTGGGGTCCGCCTTTAACGAGGTGCTGCGCTATTGGACCAGCGACCCGGCCAAGCTGATCGACGCCCAGTTTGAGCTGTGGAAGGCGCAGGCCAATCTCGCCATGACCACCTGGCGGCGTTTTCTGGGTGAGGATGTTGACCCCGTCATCGCGCCCGAACGCGGCGACAAAAGGTTCCGCGATACGGCCTGGGCCGAAAATACCGTCTTTGACTTTATCAAGCAGTCCTATCTCCTCACCGCCAACTGGATGCAGGAGACCGCGGCGGAGACCGAAGGCCTGGATGAAGACGCCAAGCGCAAGGTGAGGTTTTATACCAAGCAGCTGGCCGATGCGATTTCGCCCACCAACTTCGTGATGACCAACCCGGAGGTCCTGCGCGCTACGTTCAACTCGAACGGCGAGAACCTGGTGAAGGGGCTCGACAACCTGCTGCGCGATCTGGAACGCGGCAAGGGTCAGCTGAATATCTCTCAAACAGATATGTCCAAGTTCACCATCGGGGAAAATATCGCGACGACCCCGGGCAAGGTGGTGTTTCGCAACGACCTGATCGAGCTGCTGCAATACACGCCCACGACCACGGAAGTTTATGAGCGCCCGCTGCTGATCTTCCCGCCGTGGATCAACAAGTTTTATATTCTCGACCTGAAGGCCGAGAACTCCTTTATCAAATGGGCGACGGAACAGGGCTACACCGTCTTTGTCGTGTCCTGGGTCAATCCGGACCCCAAGCTCGCACGCAAGACCTTTGAAGATTACATGCGCGAAGGCGTCATCGGTGCGCTGGACGCCGTGGAAGCGGCCACCGGCGTCGCCGAGGTGAACGCCATCGGCTATTGCATCGGGGGGACGCTGCTCACCGCCTCGCTCGCCTATATGGCGGCGACCGGGGATGAGCGCATCAAGTCCGCCACATTTTTTGCGGCGCAAGCCGATTTCACCGAAGCGGGCGACCTGCAAGTCTTTGTCGATGACCATCAGCTCGAAGCGCTGGACCACCAGATGGAGGCGGCGGGCGGCGTGCTCGAAGGCTCCAAGATGGCGACGACCTTCAATATGCTGCGCGCGAACGATCTCATCTGGTCCTTCGTGATCAACAATTACATGCTGGGGAAGGACCCCTTTCCCTTCGACCTTCTGTATTGGAATGCGGACACGACCCGCATGCCCCGCGCGACGCATCTGTTTTACTTGCGGGAGTTTTATCGCAAGAACGATTTTGCCGAGGGCCGCATGGAATTTGGCGGTGTGAAGCTCGACCCCAAACAGATCAAGATCCCCGTCTATCTGCAAAGCTCGCGCGACGATCACATCGCGCCTTATCAGTCGGTCTATAAAACAACGAAGCTGCTCGGCGGCAAGGTCAAGTTCATGATGGCCGGTTCGGGCCATATTGCCGGCGTGATCAACCACCCTGACGCACACAAATATCAATACTGGACCAATTCTGCCCAACCCGACGACGTGGACGACTGGATCGCCGGCGCGACGGAGCACCCCGGCTCCTGGTGGCCCGATTGGGACAAGTGGCTGTCGAAAAAGTCAGGCAAAAAGGTTCCGGCACGCACCCCCGGTGACGGCAAACTGAAAGTGCTCGGCGACGCGCCGGGGACTTATGTCACGGTGAAGAGTTAGCGAGTGGCGGTCACTGATCAAATGGGTCGGAATGGCGATTGAAAATACAAACGAGCCAGAAATAGAGGCCTATGATGGGCCGGAGATGGAGCTCGAGCGCGTTCTCAGGAGAACTTCGAATTCCGATCTTCTTGAACTCTGGAACAAGTCGCTCAAGCGGCTGTCAGAAGACCCAAATGGTGCAATTACCTCTGCTAAGACATTCGTCGAACAAGTGTGTAAGAAAATTGCGCACACCGCTGACCACCCAATCGACGGAACCGAGGATCTGCCCAAGTTGTTTGGGTTGGCTTTGACTGCACTGGTCCTCGATTCGGACAACAAGCAGGTTCAGGCGGATAAGGCAGTGGCGCGGAGCCTATTTAGCATAATCAACACCGTCGCAACCAAACGAAATGTATATGGTGATGCACATGCACGCCTACAGCCTGATATTGACAGTTCCCTCCGAACACAAGCCGAGCTTGTTGTGGCGCTTGCGACGGCTGTTTCTCTCTATTTGCTTCGACATTTGGACATCTTTGTCTACCAAAAACATCGATTAAATGAGATTGGACTTCCTTCATTGAAGTTCGACAAAACAACAGTGTGGCGACTCGTCGACCACGCGAGAAATATGAAGAAACATTGGCGGTACCTCGACGAGGAGCCCGCTCCCTCTCTTATGCTCGTCGGCGATTCTGGCATCTACCTCATGAGTAACGGTGTGCCAAAGCTTGGCGATTCTGGACTATTGGTTGAAGGAAAGTCCGACAAAGCCGCACACAGCCTAGTTGTTCATGCCGAGGGATGTAATCCGGGAGCTGACGAATTCGAACACTGGTGGCAACTGCATGGCCTTGTTGCCGAAGGAAGCGACTTTTGCTACCCGATCGAAGTCGAGTACTTTCTAAAACCGCTGCAGGAATGCAGGTCGCACATCGTTATTAGCTTTCGTGAAGAGGTTCTAGAAATTGAGTCCGATATGGAGTTTGAAAAAACACAGTTCTAGGACGACCTCAACTAAAACAACTCCCCCCCTTCATCCAGCCCCAGCATCGAGTTGAGGCTTTGCATCGCCTACCCCTCCTCCAACCGTTCGCGATAGCGGCGGCTGCCCGGCACGGTTTCGCCCGTTTTGAGCTTTAGCGTCACATCGCCCTCGCCCGTTGGCGCGATCTCCGCAATGGCGGCGCGATTGACGAGCCACGATCGATGCACACGCACCGCATCGACACCGGCTTCACGTAACAGCCCCTCCAATCCCGTCAGTGTGGTACGGGCGAGATGTTCGTGATCGCCGAAACGGGCTTCCACGTAATTGCCCGCCGCCTGAGCCGCGCGGAATGCCTCGGCGTCGGGAAAGAGCGTCCGCCCCCCGCTATGAAGCGTAATGCGATGGCGTGACCGGGCCTCACGCCGCGCGGCGCGGTTCTCAAGTCGTAAGTATTCAAGCGCCCGGGTTGTCGCCAGGATGACTTGGAAGCCGGCGTAGCTAAGCAACTGCTTCCGCCCTTCATAAATGGCAACTTCTACCCAAGTTCCGGTAAAGCCGTAATCCCGACCGTAAAGTGCCGGCCAGACCTCGTGCCGAAAGAGCGCCATGAGAGAAATCTGTATGGCTGCGAAGAGGAGCCCGCCAACAATGTGGACAGGCAAGGCAATGCGCCAACGGCCCAGCTCCGGCGGGACCCGGTGGCCCAACCACAGGGCAAAGGGCAATCCGATAAACATGGCGAGGATGGCAGTCCCTTCGAGTACCCAAGGCAGGCTCACCGGATAGTCGTAGCCTGACCACCGGTACTCGGTTGAGACCGAGAGAGAATTCACCACGTAGAACGTCAGGATCAACCCGGCGCAGGCGAGCGCCGTATTGCGCAAGGCCGTGCGCTCGGCCCTCAGCTCATCGGCGCGGGCCTGATCATCGCCAGAGGGCGCGGCGGGGTTTGGAGAAGATTCGGTGCTCGACATGCCGCGAGTATGCCTGAAGAGCCCGGCGTGCCTCCAGCGGCATTCATCCCGGCACACCGCCGCTCGTCCCAAGGGGGCCGCCAATCGTCCCAAATGCCCGGAAATCGGCCCTTTCCGCTGGCAAGGCCGCCCGCCCCTCGCCATCTTCAGTCTGCCAACGACAGGAGACGACAATGAGCGCCAGTGGACCCGAAGTGAACCCGAACGCGGCATTTCCCCGCCGCTATGACCTCGACTGGCTGCGGATCATCGCCTTCGGCCTCCTGATCCTCTACCACACGGGCATGTTCTTCGTGACGTGGGATTGGCACGTCAAAAGCCCCCACGCCAACACTGGCCCCGAATACGCCATGTCGCTGCTGAGCCCCTGGCGGCTCGCGCTCCTCTTTTTCATTTCCGGGGTCGCCATCCGTTTTCTGGCGGACAAACTGGGCACGCGCCGATTCATGGGCGACCGGGTGGTGCGCCTGCTGCCCGTCATCGTCTTCGGCATGATCGTCGTGGTGATGCCCCAAACCTGGGCACAGCTGCGTCAAACGGGGATCATCGACAGCAACATCCTTCAGTTCTGGCCCCAGTATATGACGTCGGGCTCCATCAACGAGGTCATTGTGCCGACCTGGAACCACCTTTGGTACGTGGTCTATCTGCTGGTCTATTGCCTATTGCTCGCGCCATTCCTGCCGCTCTTGCGCTGGATCGCCGACGGGCCGTTTGATCGCCTGATGCAGCGGATGGAACGGCTCGGGCCCCTCGCCCTGCCCGTGCTGTTGCTGGTGCCGGCGATTCCCTTCTTTGCATACCGCATCTGGGTCGACCCGCATTTTCCCACCACGCACAATCTGGTCTGGGACTGGGCGAACCATGCGCACCGTCTCACCATCCTGCTCTATGGCTACATGGTGGCAAAATCGCCCAGCTTTTGGCGCGTTATTGACCGTGCCTTGCCGCTCGCACTCTTGTTCGCTGTCTTCTATGGTTGGGCGTACGGTTGGGCGATCGCGCGACCCGTGGAAGATTGGGCCGGACAAGACGCCCTGCTTTGGGCTTTCCGATTGGGACGCATTGTCTATGCCTGGGCGGCGATCCTGACGCTCTTTGGTCTGGCGCGGCGGTTCCTGACCCACGATGGGCCCGTGCGGCGCTATCTGACCGAAGCGATCTTTCCCTTCTACATCCTGCACCAAACGATCATCGTCATGGTCGGGTTCTATCTCGCGCCGATGCGGATCGGCGCCTGGCCCGAGTTCTGGATCATTATCACGGCAACGATCATCGGCTGCACGCTGGGATTTGAAATCGTGCGGCGAGTTCAGATCCTGCGGCCCGTGTTTGGACTAAAATGGAACGCGGGACCTAGTTCAGCCCCGTCGCTTCGTCCCGCCCCAGCATCAGATTGAGGCATTGGACGGCTTGGCCACTTGCACCTTTGCCAAGATTGTCGAGCTGCGCGACGAGCAACGCGTGCTTCGCGTCACCGAAAACGGAAAGCGCAAGACCATTCGTCTCATTCAGCGCCTCGGGGCCGATGGCTTCCGGGGCGCTGGCGTCCGACACCGTTATAAAGCGTTCGCCCGCATAGTGCATCTTCAGGCAATCGCGCAGCTTGTCCGCGCTCGTGCCAATGGTCTCAAGATCAAGTCCGATCTCGACCATCATGCCGCGATAGTAATTCGCGCGATGGGGGGCAAAGACAGGAGCATGCGCAAGGCCGCCGTATTTGGTGATCTCCGGCAAGTGCTTGTGACCAAGGCCGAGCGCGTAAAGCTGTACCGCGTCGGTGATGGCATCATCGCGGGATTGATCCTCGAACCGGGCGATCAGCCCCTTCCCGCCACCGGAATAGCCCGATACACCAAAGATGCTGACCGGATAATCGGCGGGCAGCAGACCCACTGAGGTCAGCGGATGGAGCAGCGCCACGGAGGAAACCGCATAGCAGCCGGGGTTCGTCACCTTGTCGGCCTTGGCGATCTTTGCGCGCTGATCCTTGTCCCATTCCGGAAAGCCATAGGTCCAACCCTCCGCCACCCGGTGCGCGGTGCTGGCGTCAATCACACGGCAGTTCGCCTCCGCCGCCCAAGCGGCTGCTTCACGCGCCGCATCGTCCGGCAAACAAAGAATACCCACGTCCGCCGCGGCAAAGGCATCGCGCCGCGCACCCTCATCCTTGCGCACGGCATCATCCAACTGGACGAGTTCGACGTCATCGCGCGGCTGAAGGCGACCTAGGATCTCAAGCCCCGTCGTGCCCGCCTCGCCGTCGATAAAGACCTTCGCCTTCGTGCTCATTCCGCAGTCTCCAGATAAAGCTTCATGCCTTCGTGGCTCGCTTCAAAGCCGAGCCGTTCGTAAAACCTTAGCGCATCGGCGCGCGCCTTGTTTGTGGTGAGTTGCACCATCCCCGCGCCCGCGTCACGCGCGCAGTCGATCAGAAAATGGATCAGCGCCTCGCCCGTGCCCTGCCCGCGCTGGCTGGAGGCGACGCGCACCCCCTCGATTTGTGCGCGCAAGGTCCCGCTGATCGACAGGTTCGGGATCAGCGTCAGCTGCGCGGTTGCAACCACCGCCCCGTCCGCTTCGCCCACATAGACGTCATTGCCCGGTTGCGCCGCAATCGCGTCAAAAGCCGCCAGGTAGACGTCATCGACAAGGCCAGATTCGCGCCCTTGGCCCAGCACATCATCGGCCAGCATGGCGACGACGGCGGGCAAGTCTTCGCGTCTGGCAATACGAAAGGTAACGGTGCTCAACATTCAGCTCCCAAAAGAAAACGGCGGGCTTCCAGATAGAAGCCCGCCGCTGGTCTGACCCAATGTCCCCGAAGATTTAGCGCTTCGAGAACTGGAAGCTGCGGCGAGCTTTCGCCCGGCCATATTTCTTACGTTCCACAACGCGGCTGTCGCGTGTGAGGAAGCCGCCGGCTTTCAGTACGCCGCGCAGTTCGGGTTCGAAATACGTCAGCGCCTTGGACACGCCGTGGCGCACCGCACCAGCTTGACCGGAAAGACCGCCGCCCTTCACCGTGCAAACCACGTCGAATTCGTTCAGGCGATTGGTCGCATCCAGCGGCTGACGGATGATCATTTGCAGCACCGGGCGTGCGAAGAACTGCGAATAGTCCTTGCCGTTCACGGTGATAACGCCGGTGCCCGGCTTGATCCAGACGCGCGCAATGGCGTTCTTCCGCTTGCCCGTGGCGTAGGAACGGCCAAGGGCGTCCTTGATCGGCTCACGCGGGGCTTCGGTTTGCGGCACCACATCGGTGGCGCGCGCTTCCGCGCCGCCCGCGGCTTCCGTGCCCTTCAGTTCGCTCAGGTCGTTGAGGGTAGTTTCGTCGGACATTATTGATCCCTCGCGGTGTTTTTGACGTTCATGCTCGCAACATCGAGCACTTCAGGCTTTTGCGCCTCATGCGGATGCTGAGCGCCAGCATAGACACGCAGATTGGACAGTTGCTCACGGGCCAGCGGTCCGTCGGGCATCATGCGGCGCACGGCGGCTTCGATCACGCGCTCGGGATACTTGCCTTCGAGCAGTTGATCGGCGGTGCGTTGCTTGATGCCGCCCGGATAACCGGTGTGCCAGTAATAGATCTTCTTGGAGGACTTCTCGTTGCCTTTGAGAAGCACCTTGTCCGCATTGATGATCACGACGTTGTCGCCGGTATCAATGTGCGGGGTGTACATGGGCTTGTGCTTACCGCGCAGGCGCGTCGCGACGACGGTCGCGAGACGACCGAGGACGAGGCCCTCGGCGTCGATCAGCAGCCATTTTTTCTCCACGTCGGAGGGCTTGGCCGAATAGGTTTTCATCTGTCTTTGACCTGATGTTCAGATTAGTGTTCGAAGGCGCGCTATGTAGAGGGGTGAAATGACTCTGTCAACCGGAATGAAGCTGAAAAACCGAGAAAAACCAATACCCTATCTTTGCGGTATTCAGTTACCGCTAAATTGGGGCCCTGCCCGGGGGGCCGCCCGATGAGCGCGGATTCCCTTGTTCTGGACGATGGTGGTGCCCCCGTCCGCACCCTCAGGCTCAACCGGCCCGGGGCGCGGAATGCCCTCTCCCTGGGCCTTATGCAGGCCCTGGAAGAAGCTGTGAGGGCCATAGACAGCGCCGAGGGGGTGCGGGTGATCATCCTCGCCGCCGAGGGACCCGCCTTCTGCGCCGGCCACGATTTGCGGGAAATGGCAGCCTTGCGCGACGGCCCTGACGGGGGTGAGGCCGCCTACCGAGAAACCTTCGCGGGGTGCGTCTCCCTCATGACAGCCATCATGACCTGCCCCGTCCCTGTCATTGCCAGGGTTCATGGCATGGCCACCGCGGCGGGGTGCCAGCTTGTCGCCACCTGCGATTTAGCCGTGGCGTCGACCGAAGCACGGTTTGCGACGCCGGGGGTCAATATCGGCCTTTTCTGTTCAACGCCCATGGTGGCGCTCAGCCGGAACATCGCGCGCAAGCAGGCGATGGAGATGCTGCTTACCGGCGAGGCCATTTCCGCCGAGGAGGCACACCGGATCGGGCTCATCAACCGCGTGGTTGCGTCGGAGGAGTTGGACGGCGCGGTGAGCGTGCTCGCTGAGAAGATTGCCTCAAAGCCGGGACGCATTTTGCGCATAGGGAAAGAGGCCTTCTACCGCCAGCTCGAAATGGGCGTGTCTGATGCTTACCGCTACACGGCGGAGGTGATGACTCAGAACATGATGGAAGCGGACGCGAAGGAAGGCATTGGCGCCTTCATGGAAAAGCGCGATCCCAATTGGACTGACCACTAAACAGGTTTCGCGTAGAGCCGGTGCAGCAGATAGATCGCCGCTGAAAGCGTCAGCACTGCCCCGCCCTGGTGGATCAGCCCAAGCGGCAATGGCACGACAGCGAGCAGCGTCCAGATGCCGAGCGCCACTTGCAGCAGCACCATGGCCAGCAACATGTTCGATGCTCTCGCCACGCGCGTACCTACATGCACGCGCCGCCCAACGAGCCAGAGCGCGGCGGTTGCGATCACCACAAGATAGGCCACCACCCTGTGCTGGAATTGCACGGTCAGGCGGTTTTCGAAGAAATTCGAAATCCAGGGCGTCTCATGAAACAGCCCCGCCGGAATGAGAGAGCCGTCCATCAGCGGCCAAGTGTTGTAGATGAAGCCGGCGTCGAGCCCGGCAACAAATGCGCCGAGGATAATCTGCAGATAAATCAGCGCCGTTAGCGCGATCGCCCAGCGCCCGAAGCCGCGTTGCGCGGGCGCGGTCACTCCCCATGTGCCGCGCAGGTAATCAAGCGCAGTCCATAACAGCGCCGCATAGATGATGAACGCCACGCCCAAGTGCGCGGCAAGACGGTACTGACTCACGTCGAGCCGTTCGGTCAGCCCGCTCATCACCATGAACCAGCCGAGCGCGCCCTGCATGCCGCCCAGCACAAAGAGGCCGAGCAGACGCGGCACGCGGGTCCGTTCGACCTTCCGTGTAAGGAGGAAAAAGAGGAAGGGCACAAAGAAGGCAATGCCGATGAGCCGCCCGAGCAAGCGGTGCCCCCACTCCCAATAATAGATGGCCTTGAATTCCTCGAGGCTCATGCCTCGGTTCTGCAGTTGGTACTCAGGGATCTGGCGATACTTGTCGAGTTCCGCTTCCCAGGCTTCCTGGCTCAGGGGCGGGATCGCGCCCGTCACCGGTTTCCATTCGGTGATGGAAAGCCCCGAATCGGTGAGCCGCGTCGCCCCGCCCACGATCACCATGGCGAAGACGAGCCCCGCCACCACCAATAGCCAGATCGCGATGGCGCGGTGTGATTTCGTCGCAGCTGTGCTAGGGGTCCCAGTCATGGGGGGATGACTTAGCGGGGCGCCCCGCCCCGGGCAAGAGCACAAGAGGTCGCAAAAGATGACAGGACGAGGCCGCAAACTGGTCGGGATGCTTGTACTTATCCTCGGGCTGTTCGCCTATATCGCGCTGGTCGTGACGGTGGCGACGAGCTGGCTGCCCGGTCACTGGGCCGTGCAACTGGCCTTTTACGCCGTTGCCGGGGTTGCCTGGGCGATCCCTCTGAAGCCCTTCATGGCCTGGATGAACCAGAGCGACGAAGAGTAATCCCCGCGACATCCCCGCCTCTTGAAACGGCCTTAGGCTTGCGCCATAACACGGACCAACCCAAGGAGTTTCCCATGTCTGCACTTTATGCCATCGGCGCTGTCGTCTTCCTGTTCGGGCTGTTCAACCTGCTCGACAATGGTCGCCTCGACTAAGCTGCCGATCATGCGGCGCTGCCCCTGGCTCTGACCGCGCTCCAAAAGACTGCTGCCCAAGCCATCGTCCAGATCTTCGAAACGGGATCCGTGTTAGGGGACTATGGCGCGGTCACAGTGCTTTCCGGCGACACAGGGCACCTGACCTATGGCAAGGCGCAAACCACCCTTGCCTCAGGCAATCTGTTCCACCTCATTCGCGACTATTGCGATACGCCCGGCGCAGCGCACGGCTCTGCCTTGCGCGCCTTCCTGCCGCGCCTTGAGGCCTGCGATACGTCCCTCGATCACGACGCAGGTCTGCGCGTTCACTTACGCGCCGCCGGGAATGATCTGGTGATGCGCGCCGTGCAGGACGCATTTTTCGATCAGCGCTATTGGCAACCCGCATTGCGAAGCGCCGCCTACATCGGCGCGGAAACAGCGCTCGGCGTCGCTATCGTCTATGACAGCCGCATTCATGGATCATGGCATCGCAAGCGGGACGAGGTGGTCGCGGCGCATGGGCGGCTGGCGGACATAGGCGAGCGGTCCTGGATGCGCGCCTATGTGGACCACCGCCGCCGCTGGCTTGCCGGGCACCCCAACCCGGTGCTGCACCCCACGGTCTATCGCATGGAAGCATTCCAGCAGCTGATGGACGAAGGGAGCTGGGCCCTTGCCCTGCCCCTGACCGTGCGGGGACGGGAAATCGACGAATTATCCCTCGGCCTTGCGCAAGCGGCCTGACCCCCTTACCCCTGTTTTTTCTCAAAAGGGGGAACCACCATGCGCATCGCACCTTGGCTTGCCTTTCTGCACAAATGGATCGGCGTCATCATAGGCATCCAGATTGTACTGTGGATGACGGGCGGGCTCGTCATGAGCGTCTTTCCCATCGAGCACGTCCGCGGCGAACACAATATCCGCGAGCAGGCCCCGGTGACGCTGATGGCGGAGAACTTTCCCGTCTCGCTTCAGACAATCATTGCGGAACACGCGCCAGACGGCGTGCGCAACGTGACAGCGAAAACAATCCTCGGGCGCCCGGTTCTGGATCTTGAGCGCGCAACCGGAGGGCATCGGCTGATTGACGCGGCGACCGGTGATGAACTCACCATCGACGAAGGCGTGGTCCGTGCCCTTGCCCGCGCTGATTTTGCTGGCGACGCGCCTATCGCCGAGATCGGACTGATCAGTGAGACCAATCTTGAGTATCGCGGTCCCGTTCCGGTGTGGCGCGTGCAATTCTCCGACGATGAAGACACGCGGCTTTACTTTCTGCCTGAAACAGGGCGGCTGGTTGCGCGGCGTAACGAGACCTGGCGGCTCTATGACTTTTTCTGGATGCTGCACATCATGGATTACGAGGACCGCGAGAATTTCAACAATCCGCTGGTGATCACGGCAGCCAGTTTTGCGTTGTTCACAGTGCTCATGGGGGTCGGCCTGATGTTCTTCCGCCTGCGGTTCAAGGATTGGCGCGTGATGTTTGCGCGGAAGCCAAAGAAGTAAGTTCCGCGACCAACTCATCCACATCAGGATCGTTCCGCACAAAGACGACCGGCGTTTGATGCCGCGCGGCGCGCTCCAGAATATGCGGCCAGGCGTTGCGGCGATAATTCCAGATGTAGCGCAAAAACCCCCAATCGACTTTTTCGGGGCATCCCTCGCCCATGTCGGGGCGTGTGCGCCCGTGATGCATGACCACCCGCTTGATGACCCGCCACAGGCAGAGCCAGTGGGAGCGGTCGAACAGGATCAGCGCATCAACGCGGGTGTAGCGCAGCTCCTCCGGGTCGGCCTTGCTATAGCCGCCGTCGACGATCCAGCTCTCGCCCGCAAGGATCTGCTGCACCTGCGGGGCGAAAGTAACGTAGTCACCCTCGACCCAACCCGGTTGCCAATAGAGCGCGTCGAGGTGATGGACCGGCAGCCCGAGCCGTTCCCCCAGCTTGCGCGCGAGAGTCGACTTGCCAGAACCTGAACAGCCCATAATGGCGATGCGTTTCATGGGAATTCTCGTCGTCGGTCCATTAACCAGATAAAGACGCCAGGATTTCGGCCAGCTTTGCGCGAAACGCCCTGGGCAGTTATACTGAAGGCCGTTCAATTTACGGGGGTGATGTTATGCGTGGGTTTATTTTTGGGTTGGTCGTTGGTGCGGCAGTTACCGTTGGCGGGCTTTGGTACCTCGGGTATCTCGCACTTTAAAGCGCGACACCGTTTGCCGCCTGCCATTACCGCGGCACTGAAATCATTGAAATGAGCTGGTCACAAGTCACTGCGGTACTTGGTACTTGAGGTGTGCTTGTGGCCAGACGCTTGATTGGGTCGACGCGACAAGACATTGCGGCGTGGCGGAGCCAATGCCATTCCCCCGTGTGATTGGTCGGAGCGGCCGGATTCGAACCGACGACCCCTTGTCCCCCAGACAAGTGCGCTACCAGGCTGCGCTACGCTCCGGACCTTTCACAAGGCGGCGGACTATATAGGCGGCCCCCCTGCGGTACAAGGCCAATAAATTCGTGAAACTGCGGCCCTTTGGTCGTTTGCGAGATGGTCAGGCGCGCTTGAGCAGCGGCTCGTGCCGAGCCTCGGTTTCGATGCTGGATTCGGCGGCCTTGATGAGCCCCGCGCGGGCGCCATCCAGGCTGAATTTCATTTCCAGCAGCTCTTCGAGGATTAGCTCCAGCCCCGCGCGCTGATCCTCAGAGATTGATGGTGCGGCCTTCGTGACAATGGGCTGTTCAGAAATCTCGACCTCTTGGGCCTCGAACAGATCCTCCGCGACCACTGAGGTTGTTTCAGGGGCGATTTCGGGCTCGGCGCGTTTGACCGGAAGCGCGCGATCGTCCTGGCCCACCATGCGGCCCGTCTCAATCACATAGCGCAGGCCCCGCTCCCGCAGCACCTTTTTCACACCCTTGATGGTGAACCCGTCCGTATAGAGCAGCGTCTTGATGCCCAGCAGAAGGTTCACATCGTCGGGGCGGTAATAACGCCGCCCCCCGGCACGCTTCATGGGTTTGATCTGGCTGAACTTGGTTTCCCAGAAGCGGAGCACGTGCTGGGGCACGTCGAGCTCGATCGCGACTTCACTGATGGTTCGAAAGGCTTCCGGCGATTTCGATGCGGTCCGCACTCTTCAGGCCCCCTATCGGCGTTACACTCGGTCGCGGGCTACTCCGCCGCGCCGGCCGATTGGGCGTTGTTGATCCGGTCCTTGAGCACGTGGCTGGCGCGGAACACCAGCACACGCCGCGGCGCGATGGGAACTTCTTCCCCCGTTTTGGGGTTCCGGCCCACGCGACCACCCTTTTCCCGAACCTGAAAAGACCCGAAGGAAGAGAGCTTTACGGTCTCACCTTTCACCAACGTATCGGCAATCTCATTGAGCACTGATTCCACCAGTTGTGACGACTCACTACGTGAGAGTCCGACCTCCTGATAGACGGCTTCGGACAGGTCGGCACGGGTCAAAGTGCGGTCAGACATGGATTTTGGCCCCCTCAGGCGTTGTTTTCTTGGCGCTCACGTTAAAAGCGCCCCGCGTGGAGGTCAATAGTCGTTTTAAATCAATGAGATGTGGGTCAAACCCGCAACAGGGCTGAACCCCAGGTGAAGCCGCCGCCCATGGCTTCCATCAAAACAAGGTCCCCGGCCTTGATCCGGCCGTCCTTGCGGGCAACGTCAAAGGCTAGCGGAACGGAGGCCGCTGAGGTATTGCCGTGGCTCGCAACGGTGCTGATCACCCGCTCGTTGCCGATGTGGAGCCGCTTGGCGGTGCCGTCGAGGATTCGCTGATTCGCCTGGTGCGGCACGAACCAGTCGATGTCGTCCGCCGTCAGGCCCGCCTGGGTCAGCGCATCCTGGATCGCCTCGGCGATGTTCACCACGGCATGGCGAAACACTTCCTTGCCGTTCATGCGCAGCTTGCCAACGGTCTGGGTCGAGGACGGGCCCCCATCCACATAGAGCAAATCGCCATAGCGCCCGTCGGAATGGAGCTTGCTGGTCAGGATGCCCTTGTCATCCGACGTGCCGGTGCCTTCGCGCGCTTCGAGCACCATGGCGCCCGCCCCGTCGCCGAACAGGACGCAGGTCCCCCGGTCTTCCCAATCAAGAATGCGAGAAAAAACTTCCGCGCCGATGACGAGCACGCGTTTCGCCTGCCCGGCCTTGATAAAGTTGTCCGCGGTCGCGAGGGCATAGATGAAACCGCTGCAGACGGCCTGCAAATCAAACGCGGCGCCGTGCATCATGCCCAAAGCGGCTTGCACACGCGTTGCCGTCGCCGGAAAGGTTTGATCCGGTGTTGCGGTCGCAAGCACAATCATGTCGAGGTCGTTGCCGGTGAGGCCCGCCTCGGCCAGGGCGATCTCCGATGCCTTGATGGCAAGGTCGGAAGTCATCTCGCCTTCCGCCGCGATATGGCGCTGCTTGATGCCCGTGCGCGCGGTGATCCATTCGTCGGAGGTATCGACCATCTTCGCCAGATCGGCGTTGGACATGATGTGTTCGGGCAGATACGCACCCGCCCCGATCAGTACAGATCTTGTTACGCTCACTGTGCCGCCGCTTCCTTCTTGGCCGCCTTCTCGCCCTTCAGGGCTTCGTCGGCTGCCGTGACTTTATCCTGCACCTTCTCAAGGGCGCTTGTGATGTGATCGCCAAAGTCGCTGCCTGCGAGATCGATGGCAAGGTCGAGCGCACTTGCAAAGCCCAGCGCATCAGTGCCGCCATGGCTTTTGACGACGAGGCCGTTGAGGCCAAGGAACACGCCGCCATTGGCAGAGCGCGGATCCATTTTTTCTTTCAGCGCCTTGAGGCCGCCCGATGCGAGCAGTGCACCGAACTTGGACAAGGGCGAGCTTGTCAGTGCGGCGCGCAGATAATGCGCAACCAGCTTGGCGGTGCCTTCAGCGGTCTTCAGCGCGATGTTACCGGTGAACCCATCGGTCACGACAACGTCGACTGCGCCTTGCGAGATGTCATCGCCTTCGACGTAACCCACATAGTCCATGGGCAAGTCAGCCGCGCGCAGCAGTGCATCGACGGCTTTCACGACCTCGTTGCCCTTCACATCTTCGGAGCCAATGTTAAGCAGCCCCACTTTGGGTCGAGACTGATGCAGCACCGTACGCGCAAAGGCCTCACCCAGAATGGCAAAGTCGGTAAGCTGTTTGATATCGCTGTCCACATTGGCACCCACGTCGAGCACCAGCGTCTCGCCGCGAATGGTGGGCCAGATGGCGGCAATCGCCGGGCGCCCCACCCCAGGGAACGTGCGCAGTTGGATCTTTGACATGGCCATCAGCGCACCCGTGCTACCGGCAGAGATGACGGCCTGGGCGCGCTTTACTTTGACGGCAGTGATCGCCATGGCCATAGAGGACTTGCGGCCCTGGCGCACGGCCTGCGCGGGCTTGGCGTCCATGGGAACGGCATCGGGGGTGTGGTGAACCTCGGAGGCAGCAGCAAGGGCCGCGTGCTTTGCCAGCAGCGGCGCAATCTTGGCTTCATCGCCAAAGAGCAGAAAACGCGTGTCGGGATGCCGCTCGAGCGAGAGAGCGCAGCCGTCAATAACGATACCGGGGGCATGATCACCCCCCATGGCATCTACAGCAATGTTGACGGTTTGGCTCACGTATTGCCCCGAGCGAGCCTAAAGCCCCTTAAACGGAGCCTTCGGCCTCAATCACTTCACGGCCGTCATAATAACCGCATGAGGCGCAAATGTGATGCGGGCGTTTGATCTCGCCGCAGTTCGGGCATTCGTTCACCGCATTCGCCTTCAGCGAGTCGTGCGAACGACGCATGTTCCGCTTGGAGGGCGTGGTTTTTCTTTTAGGTACAGCCATCGATCTATCTCACAGAATTCCTTAGCCCGGCCGGGACACTGAAGCAGCGTCGGCGCCCCCCGGGCGGTACAGGCCGCGGAACATACAGTTTTTGCCGCCGATTACAACACCTGAGCGCGACAGAGCCATTATCCCTTGTTTTCCGGGTCTTTAGGGCCCTCTTTCAGGCTCGAAAGTACGGCAAAAGGCGAGGTTTTCTCAGGGGTTTCCTTTACCTCGTCAAATGCGGCCCCGGGCTTGCGCGGGTAAGGGTCGAGCCCCAGAACCAGCTGCTGGACCACCGCCTCCCCGGCATCCAGGGCCCCGCGATCGAGAATCTCCGGCGGCTCCTCCCCCTCGGGGTCCAAGACCATCTCCCCTTCGGTGGGGAACATGGCGATATTGTCGGAAGGATCGGCGAAGCGGACCTCGAAATGCTCCTCGATGGGAACCACGAAGTCCTCCAGCGTGACCACACAGCGCCGGGTCATGGACCCGGTCACGGCGGCGATCAGCCGTGCGCCGGTGCGGCGCCAGCGTTTGACCGTGACCTCGGCTTTCAGCGCCTTAATGCCGAGAACGCCCAGACGTTTGGCAATCGCGGCCCGTTCGGCCTCATCGGCCTCAATGGTCAGCTCTAGCCCGGCCTTGCTGATCTCGTTGGCGCGAATGGGCCGGGACAGTTCGGGTTTGGGGAGGGGGTCAGTCACTGGACCGCCCCAAACGCGGGCGCGGCAAAGCGCAGCGCACCCTTTTCCCAATCCCCATGGTCCATCAGCGCCAGAGTGCCCAGGCTGCCGATCAGATAGCGCGCCATGGCCGTTGCCGTGCCCTCGCCCCCTGCCTCACCGCGATAGAGGTTCCGCGTCAGCGCCTCTTCAAGCCCCTGGAGGCCCCCCTCGCTCAGCGCCTTCTCATAAGCGCTGAGGCGGCCATAAAAAGCCTCGGCGGCCTGCTTCATCTTGCGCGGGATGCCCGGGTCGCTGATACCTGCCTCGCGGTAGGAAGAATCAATCAACGCAAACAGCCCGTCGAGAAAGGCCTGGTTGATGTCGGCAAGTCCTTTGTCATGCCGTGCCGCGCGCATCACGAGGAAGGCATGCACCGCCAACAGGTCGAAGCGACCGGTGACCGTATCGGCCACCCCGCCCCGTTCATAGAAGACGGGCTGACGCGCCTGGGCGATGACCGCCTTCAGGATACGGTCGCCGCTCTTCCGCGCTGCGCGGTGACTTTTTGAGAAAATCCGCAAGAATCCAGCCATGGGCTTGACACATCTCCACTCGGGATGGGCAATTAGCGCGCTTGAACTAGGCGGGAAGCCGCGCTACGTCAACGCCCTTGAGTTTTCAAATGGAGTAGATGGCATGCGGAACTGGTCGCAAAAGGGGATTAATCTGGCGCTGGCCGCCGTGCTCGCGGGCACGATGGGGTTGGCGGGTTGCTCCACTATCGAGCGCAGCCGGGGATATGTGCCTGATGCCTCCGATCTGGCCGAGATCGCCATTGGTACCGATAACAAGCTAAGCGTTCAGGAAAGCCTGGGCTCGCCCTCCACGGTCGGCACCTTCGATGACGACGCCTGGTACTACATCCGTTCCCGTCACGAGCGCATGGCCTTCTTTGCCGAAGAAGTGGTGGGCCGCGAAGTGGTCGCCATCTATTTCGACGACGAAGACCGCGTTGAAGACATCGGTCACTACGGCCTCGAAGACGGTGAAGTGGTCAGCTACTCCAGCCGCAAGACGCCGACCCGGGGCCGCGAGATGACGATCCTGGAACAGCTGCTCGGCAACGTGGGTCGCGCGTCCATCCCGACACCGAACTAAGCTTTCATACCTTCGGAATCAAAAAGGCCGCGGAGAGCAATCTCCGCGGCCTTTGCATTTTTAAGAGGCCGCTTACTGACCGGCGAGAACCGCCAGCAGCAGCAGCGCCACGATGTTCGTGATCTTGATCATCGGGTTCACGGCCGGGCCAGCAGTATCCTTGTAGGGATCGCCAACCGTATCACCGGTCACCGCGGCCTTGTGAGCTTCGGAGCCCTTGCCGCCGAAGTTGCCATCTTCGATGTACTTCTTGGCGTTATCCCATGCACCGCCACCAGCGGTCATGGAGATCGCGACGAACAGACCCGTCACGATCACACCCAGCAGCATGGCGCCAAGAGCGGACACCGCAGCCGACTTGTCGGCCACCGCTTGCACGACGAAGAAGAGAACGATCGGCGACAGCACCGGAAGCATGGACGGCACGACCATTTCCTTGATCGCTGCTTTGGTCAGCATGTCCACAGCGCGGGCATAGTCAGGACGGTCGGTGCCTTCCATGATGCCCGGCTTTTCCTTGAACTGACGACGCACTTCAACGACCACTGCTTGAGCGGCGCGGCCCACGGACTGCATGCTCATGGCGCTGAAGAGGTACGGCAGAAGGCCGCCAATGAAGAGGCCCACGACAACCCAGGGATTGGTCAGCGAGAAGTTCGGCACAACGCCGAGGAAGTAGCTGAACTGATCCGCCGAGGCGTGACCCGCAAAGTGGCTGAGGTCTTCGGTGAAGGCCGCGAAGAGCACCAGGGCACCAAGACCGGCGGAGCCAATGGCATAGCCCTTGGTCACGGCTTTGGTCGTGTTGCCCACGGCGTCGAGCGCGTCGGTGGTTTTGCGCACTGACTCGTCGAGGTTCGCGCCTTCGGCGATGCCGCCTGCGTTGTCCGTCACCGGACCGAACGCATCAAGCGCCACAACCATGCCCGCCAGTGCCAGCATCGTGGTCACGGCAATCGCAATACCAAAGAGGCCCGCGAGGCTGTGGGTCACGATGATGCCGACCACGATCACGATCGCCGGCATGGCGGTCGCTTCCATGGAAATGGCAAGGCCCTGAATCACGTTCGTGCCGTGGCCGGAAACCGACGCTTCGGCAATTGACTTCACCGGGCGGAAGTTCGTGCCCGTGTAGTACTCGGTGATCCAGATGATGAGGCCCGTCACAGCGAGACCGACAATGCCGCAGATGTAAAGGCTCATGCCGGTGAAGGTGCCGCCATTCGCCATCGGGAACTCGGAGTCCATACCGACAACCCAGCTCATGACCGGATAGAGCGCCAGCAGCGACAGAACCGCACTTGCGATGAAACCCTTGTAGAGCGCCATCATGATGTTCTGGCTCTTGCCCAGACGGACGAAGAACGTGCCGATGATCGAGGTCAGGATGCAGACCCCGCCAATGGCGAGAGGCAGAAGCATCAGCGAAGACCCGCTGAAGAAGATGGACGCGAGCACCATGGTCGCGACGATGGTCACGGCATAGGTCTCAAAGAGGTCAGCGGCCATCCCGGCGCAGTCACCCACGTTGTCGCCCACGTTGTCGGCGATGGCAGCAGGGTTGCGGGGATCATCTTCCGGCAGACCGGCTTCAATCTTGCCCACCATGTCGCCGCCCACGTCAGCACCCTTGGTAAAGATGCCGCCGCCAAGACGCGCGAAGATGGAGATGAGCGAGGCGCCAAAGCCCAGAGCGACGAGCGCGTCCACCAGGGTACGTTCACCCTGTTGAATGCCCATGACGCCGGTCAGGAACGCGTAGTACCCGGCAACGCCCAGAAGCGCGAGGCCCGCCACCAGCATGCCCGTCACCGCGCCCGAACGGAACGCAATGGAAAGGCCCGCGGCAAGGCTCGTGCGCGCTGCTTCGGTCGTGCGCACATTCGCGCGCACAGAAACCAGCATGCCGATATAACCGGCCGCGCCCGAAAGAACGGCACCGATCAGGAAGCCGAAGCCTTCGTAAAAGCCGAGCTGCCAACACACGATGGCAAAGACGACCGCGCCCACCAGGGCAATCGTCGTATACTGCCGATTGAGGTAGGCGCCTGCCCCCTCTTGAATCGCGCCGGCGATTTCCTGCATGCGCTCGTTGCCAGGGCTGGCGGCGAGAATGCTGCGCGCGGTGAAAAGCCCGTAAAGAATGGCCGCGATCCCCGACAGGATTGCAAGCAATAGAACCGGGTTCATTGCGTAGTCCTTTTATCTTGTTTGGAAGGCGAAAATTGACGTGGCTCGTTCCCGGCCCGCCCTCAGTAGAATCCGGAACGAAAGCGGCGGGAACATGCCAAATGTCCCCCTCAATAGCAACAGGTGGAGGCAATAAGCCGAATCAAGGGTTTGGGCCGCTCAGAAGTGGCTGAAGCCCCCGCCAGCCCTACCTTTAGGGAAGCTCAAGGGCGCGCCGTTCCGGCTGACCCGAACCCCCGCGCCCGCCGTCACCTCGCCGATCGCGGTGACAGGCACGTCAGCGGTAAGTTTTTCTACCTCTCCAGCCCGGGCAACAGGAGCCGTGAACAGAAGCTCATAGTCGTCTCCACCGGACAGCAGTTCTTCCAGTGTGGTCAGACCCTTGGCAAGCACTCTTCGCGCAGCGTCCGAGAGCGGAACGGCCTCCGCCTCGATCATGAGGCAGGCGCTAGAAGCCTCCGCCACGTGGGCCCCGTCGGCCGCGAGCCCGTCGGAAATGTCGATGGCCGCCGAGGCGAACCCGCGCAAAGCCCGGCCCAGGGCGAGGCGCGGTGTAGGACATTCAAGACGGCCCAAGAGATAGTTCCGGTCCACCCCATCAAGGTCCGGCAAATCACCCTTGGCCGCGCGCAGGCCGAGAACGCCGTCTCCGATGGCACCACTGACATAGATCTTGTCTCCCGGCCTAGCCCCGCTGCGTTTGAGAGCCGCGCCCATAGGCACCGTGCCCAGGGCGGTGAGCGACAGGGCGATGGGCCCGGGGGTCGCGACCGTATCCCCGCCCATCAGGGAAACACCGAAAGTGGCCTGGTCCGCCTTGAGACCCTCCACGAATGTCGCCAGCCAATCGTGGGCGCCTTCTTTGCGCAGCTGCACACCCAGCCAATAGCCCTTTGGGTCAGCGCCCATGGCGGCGAGGTCTGACAGGTTCACGCGGAGAAGTTTTTGCGCGACGCGGGCCGGATCGGTTTCAGGCAGAAAGTGCACGCCCTCAACCATCACATCCTTGGTGATAACGGCCTCGACGCCCTTGGGAAGGGAAAAAACGCTAGCATCATCGGTGAGGCCCAGCGCGCCGGGGTCGGTAGCAAGCGGGGCGAACAGCTCATGGATCAGCTCAAACTCGCCCATCATCCGTCTCCCTTAGCGCCCTACCCGCTCAGTTCCGCCGCACGATGCACATGCGCCAGCTTGTCGAGCACCCCGTTGACGAAGCCCACTTCGTCCCCTTCGAAAAAGCTTTCGGCCATGCGCACATATTCGGCGATGGTCACCTTGGGCGGCACGTCGGTGCGGTAGATGATCTCGTAGGCGCCGGCGCGCAGGATGGCGCGCACGGTGGCGTCGAGGCGGGTCAGCTTCCAGCCCTCGGCCAGAATGTCTTTGACCGCCGGGTCGATCTGGTCTTGGTGATCCACGATGCCGCGCAGGAGATCAGCAAAGAACGCCTCATCTCCCAGGGGCAAGTTGACACCCTCAACTTCGGTGCCGAAACGATGGTGCACAAATTCCTCGATCACCGCGTCCACGGGTGTCGAAGCCGCCTCCATCTGGTAAAGCGCCTGCACGGCGCCGAGCCGCGCGGCGCTGCGGCTCTCGGGTTCGTATCGGGTTTTGCCGGTCATTTGCCGCCCGCGAGGCCGAACTTGCGCTGAACGTCGATCATGGTGAGGCAGGCGGCCGCCGCATCGCGACCCTTGTTCTTGCCGGTACGGGCGGCACGCACTTCGGCCTGCGCACGTTTGTCAGTGGTCAGGATGCCGTTCCCTGCCGCAATGCGGTGCTCGACAGTGAGGTCCATGAGTGCGCGGCCCGATTCCCCCGCCACTACATCGTAGTGGGAGGTTTCGCCCCGGATGACACAACCGAGCGCCACGAAGCCGTCAAAGGATTTGCCGCCCTTGTCTTTGCGCTTGCGGCCCATTTCAATGGCAGCAGGGATCTCATAGACCCCCGGCACCTGCACGCGCTCAAAGGTCGCGTTCGCGGCGTCGAGCGTCGCCTTCGCGCCCTCGAAAAGCTCGTCGGCGATGTCGTCATAGAAGCGCGCTTCGACGATTAGAATGTGGGGGCCATTGGCCATCTCGATACTCTCTTACTAAGCTTTAATCGGCCGGTGTCCTACGACGGAAAGGCCATAGCCCTCAAGCCCCACGATTTGGGTGGGGGTATTGGACAGAAGCTCCATCTTGGTGATCCCGAGGTCGAGCAGAATTTGCGCGCCCACGCCAAACTCGCGCAGGCGGCGCGGCTCGTCATTTGGGGCCGCGCCCTGCCCGCGCAACATGTCGGAGACCACGGTCGAGCGCGTGTCGCGGATCAGCACGATCACACCGCGCCCTTCCTGATCAATCTGGCGCATGGCATCACGCAATTGATGGCTGCGGTCGCCCTTTTTGCCCAGCACATCCTCAAAAACATTCATGGCATGCATGCGGACCAGAACAGGTTCGTCAGTTGAGATGTCGCCCTTCACGAGCGCGATGTGCTCGGCGTACTCGATCTTGTTGATGTAAACCTTCATGTCGAAGGTGCCCGCGTCCGCTGTATCAAAGGCGGTCTCTATGGCGCGATGCAGAAAGTGGTCGTGCTTGCGGCGATAGGCAATCAGGTCGGCAATCGTGCCGACCTTGAGGCCATGCAGTTGCGCGAATTTCACGAGGTCCGGCAGCCGCGCCATGGTGCCGTCGTCATTCATGATCTCGCAGATCACACCAGACGGATTGAGCCCCGCGAGCCGCGCCACATCCACCGCCGCTTCTGTGTGGCCGGTGCGCACCAGCACACCACCGTCGCGCGCCACCAATGGAAAGACGTGTCCGGGCGTCACAATATCCGCCGCATCCTTGGTCGGGTCGATGGCCGTGGCTATGGTCAACGCCCGGTCATGAGCGGAAATGCCGGTGGAGACACCTTCCTTGGCTTCGATGGAAACCGTGAAGGCCGTTTCGTGCCGCGTCTGGTTATTGCGCGACATAAGCTCAAGGTTCAGCGCCTTGGCGCGATCCTGGCTCACGGCTAGGCAGATGAGCCCGCGCCCGTAACGCGCCATGAAGTTCACGGCCTCCGGTGTTGCCATTTGCGCGGGGATAATGAGGTCGCCCTCGTTTTCGCGGTCTTCCGCATCAACAAGAATGAACATGCGCCCGTTGCGCGCGTCTTCGATAATTTCCTCGGGGGTCGCGAGAAAATCGCGATAGGTGGTCATGCCGCTGCCTCCTGCAAGCGCGCCACATAGCGCGCCAACACGTCGATTTCGAGATTGATTTTTTGCCCCACCTTGGCGGTGCCGAAGGTGGTGACCTCTTGTGTATGGGGGATGAGGTTTACGCCGAAGGTGTCACCCTTCACTTCGTTCACGGTGAGCGAGACGCCATTCAAGGTAATTGAGCCCTTGGGCGCGATAAATTTGGCAAGCTCGCTCGGCGCCTTGAAAGTAAAACGCACAGAGCCTTTTTCCGGTGTCATGCCTTCGATGATGGCGACGCCGTCCACATGGCCGAGGACAAGATGCCCGCCGAGCTCGTCCCCAAGCCGGAGCGAACGTTCGAGGTTCACTGGGCCGCCGACTTGCCAATCGCCGAGGCAGGTCTTGTTGAGCGTTTCTTCAGACACGTCCGCGGCGAACCAATTGCCTTTGTCGTCATGGCCCTTTTCGACCACGGTCAGGCAACACCCCGAACAAGCAATGGACGCGCCCACGTCGATCTTGTCCGCCGGGAAAGCGGTCTCGATCACGACGCGCGTGTCGCCTTTTTTTTCGATGGACCGGATGCGGCCCTTGTCCGTCACGATGCCTGTAAACATGGGTTCACCTTAGCGCATTTTGATCGAAGGTCGCGGTCTCAATTGCATATGTTTCCGCAACGTCCTTGCCGTAGTCTTCCGTCCCCAGCAATTTTAACTTCACCCCTTCCGCAACGGTATCGATGCCGAGGGCCTGGAGCGCGGGCAACCCATCGCCGCCCAGCACCACGGGCGCGCGGAACCAAACGATCCTGTCCACCAATCTGGCGCGCAGAAGCGAGGCGGCAAGGTGCGAGCCCCCCTCGACCAGCAGGCGCGTAATGCCCCGCGCGGCGAAGGCCTCCATGGCTTTCGCCAGGTCGAGCCCCGCCTCAGGCGATTCAGGCACATCGATCAGCGTAACCCCCACATCGGCGAAGGCCTTGTGGCGGTCCTTGGCAGCGCGGGCGTTGGTCACGACCCAGGTGGGCGTCTCCCTCGCCGTCGCCACGAGGTGTGAGGTCAGCGGCAGACGCAAGCGCCCATCGGCAACGATGCGTACCGGGCTGCGATCCTCGAGCCCCGTAAGGCGGCACGTGAGTTCCGGATTGTCGATGAGCGCGGTATTGGACCCGACCATGATGGCGTCATGTTCGGCGCGCAGGAGGTGCGCCCCCTCCCGCGCCTCCGGCCCCGTAATCCACTGGCTGTTACCATTGTGGGTCGCCATACGCCCGTCGAGGGACGTGGCGAGCTTCAGCGTCACCGTGGGCCGCTTGCGGATGACCTTTGAAAAGAACCCGAGATTGAGTTCCAAGGCCTCTTCCTGGCAGACACCTTCGGTCACGCTGATGTTTTCGTCTTGCAGCGCTTGCACGCCCTTCCCGGCCGTACGCGGGTCAGGGTCACGAATGGCGATGACGGCGCGGGCGATGCCAGCTTTGGCAAGCTCTTTCGCGCAGGACGGGGTTTCCCCTTCGTGCGCACAGGGCTCCAGCGTCACATAGGCTGTGGCGCCTTTGGCCGCATTGCCGGCACGGGCAAGCGCATCCATCTCTGCATGAGGGCGCCCGCCGACTTGCGTCCAGCCGCGCGCGATGATGCGGCCCGAATTGCCGTCCACGAGCACACAGCCCACGGTCGGGTTCGGCGCGGTCGCACCGAGGTTTCGCCGGGCAAGGCCCAGCGCGATTTTCATGAATTGAATGTCGTTTGCCGAATGGGTCACGGAGCCGTCCTATTCGTCGGCTTCGTCTCCGCGCAGCTCGCCCAGCACTTGCTCGAAATCGCTCGCCTCGCGAAAATTCTTATAGACCGACGCAAATCGAACATAGGCCACCGCATCCAGTGAGGCGAGCCCTTCCATCACCATCTGACCGATAACATCCGAAGGAATTTCGCTTTCGCCGGTGGATTCCAGCCGCCGCACGATACCGCTCACCATGCGTTCAATCCGTTCGGGCTCCACAGGCCGCTTGCGCAGGGCAATTTGCACCGAACGCATCAGCTTGTCCCGATCGAAGGGCGCGCGGCGGCCGTTCTTCTTGACCACCGTCAGCTCACGCAGCTGCACCCGCTCATAGGTCGTGTAGCGGGCCCCGCATGCGGTGCAATAGCGGCGGCGGCGGATGGCCGCGCCATCCTCGGCAGGGCGCGAGTCTTTAACTTGCGTATCGTCGTTTTGACAGAAGGGACAGCGCATCAGTATTCCGTGTTCGGATAAATCGGGAACCGTTTGCAGAGCGCGGTGACTTTCGTCTTCACCGCAGCTTCCACTTCCCCGTTGTTGTCAGGGCCGTTGGCGACAAGTCCGTCGAGCACTTCGACGATCAGGCGGCCAACCTCGGCAAACTCCGCGCCGCCCAGGCCGCGCGTTGTGAGCGCCGGCGATCCAAGCCGAATGCCGGACGTCACCATCGGTTTTTCAGGGTCAAACGGAATGCCGTTCTTGTTGCAGGTGATGTTGGCGCGTTCCAGCGCGTGTTCCACCACATTGCCGGTCAGGCCCTTGGGCCGCAGATCAACCAGCATCAAATGCGTATCGGTGCCGCCCGAAACGATGTTGAGGCCGCCGTCCTGCAGCGTTGAAGCAAGCACACGGGCGTTGTCGGCCACGGCCTTCGCATAGAGTTTGAATTCGGGTTTCAGCGCCTCACCAAAGGCAACCGCCTTCGCCGCGATGACATGCATCAGCGGGCCGCCCTGAAGGCCGGGGAACATGGCGGAATTGATCTTCTTACCCAGCGCTTCGTCATTCGAAAGGATCATCCCGCCGCGGGGCCCGCGCAGGGTTTTGTGCGTCGTGGTCGTCACCACATGGGCATGAGGCAAAGGACTGGGGTGCACCCCACCCGCAACAAGGCCCGCAAAGTGCGCCATGTCGACCATCAGGTAGGCACCAACCTTGTCCGCAATTGCGCGGAACTTCGCAAAGTCGATCACACGCGGATAGGCAGACCCGCCCGCGATAATCATCGCCGGCTTGTGTTCCAACGCCAGCGCTTCAACTTCATCAAAGTCGATCTGGTCATCATCCTTGCGCACACCGTATTGCACGGCGTTGAACCACTTGCCGGACATGTTCGGCGGCGCGCCGTGGGTCAGGTGACCGCCGGCGGCAAGGCTCATGCCGAGGATCGTGTCACCCGGCTTGATCAGTGCGAGCATCGCACCCTGGTTCGCCTGGCTGCCCGAGTGGGGCTGCACATTCACATAGGCGCAATCGAACAATTTCTTCGCGCGCGCGATGGCGAGCTCTTCGGCCTTGTCCACAAATTCACAGCCGCCGTAATAGCGCCGGTGCGGATACCCTTCCGCATATTTGTTGGTAAGGACCGAGCCTTGCGCCTCGAGCACCGCCTGACTGACGATGTTTTCCGACGCGATGAGCTCGAGCTGGTTTTGCTGCCGCTCAAGTTCTTCGGCAAGCGCTTTCGCAAGATCGGGGTCAGAAGCACCCACTGAGCCGGTAAAAAATTCACTGCCGGGCGCGACTTGCCCGGTGGCATGGGTGGCGGTCATCCGTCCATTTCCCCCGATCTAGAAGTGTAAAAGGCGCCGCCCCCGTGCCCTATTGGGGCCCCAACGGCGGGTTACTCGTGAAGCGGCGTCCTACCATATTTGGCGGCCCGCCAACAAGCGCCCCCAAGGGGTTCCGCCCTGAGGCCAATTGACCGCCGCCGACCACGCTCGAATTTGAAGGTGATTCTGGCGCAAATCAGGTATTCATTCAGTCAAACTAGTTAATGAGGCTGATCTTGACTGAAAAACCACCCTCTTCCCGCCCCTCGTCCAGCGACATGCTGCACCATACGGCCATCATCGTGGCGGGCTATACCTCCGGCCACGAGGTCGCGCAGGAGGACCTGCCGGAGCTGATCCGGCTGGTGCATGAGACCGTCACGGAATTGGGGGCTGTGCCCGACCGCGCCCTGCCCCCCGCGGGCGAACCTGCCGTACCCATCGAGGACTCGGTTACCGGTGATTTCATCATCTGCCTGGAGGACGGCAAGGAGCTGAAAATGCTCAAGCGCTATTTGCGCACGCACTATGACCTGTCGCCCGAGGAATATCGCGAACGATGGGACCTGCCCGACGACTATCCCATGGTCGCGCCCAATTACGCGGCCATGCGGTCTCAAGTGGCAAAGGATATGGGGCTGGGCGAAACCCCCGACAAGCGGGGCAAGCGCGGTCCGAAAAAGAAAGCTTAGGCGCGGCCGAGTTTCAGATCGTCCCAGATCGTGTTCAGCGCATCGACGAGTTCGGCAATCATCTCGTCCGAATGGTGCGGTCCGGGGGTGAGGCGCAAGCGCTCCGTTCCCTTCGGCACGGTCGGATAGTTGATCGGCTGAACGTAGATGCCAAAGTCCTCGAGCAAGCGGTCGGTGACTTCCTTGCAGAGCACAGGGTCGCCCACGAGGACCGGCACAATGTGGCTGGGTGAGGTCATCACCGGCAGATGCGCATCTTCCAAGGCCTGTTTAAGGGCCTGGGCTCGTTCCTGGATCTTATCCCGGTCTTCGCCGTGCTCCTTAAGATGGCGCACACTCGCCAGAATACCGGCAGCCAGAACCGGTGACAGGGAGGTGGTGAAGATAAAGCCCGAGGCATAGGACCGGATCACGTCCACAAGGTTTTTGCTGGAGGCGATGTAGCCGCCCATAACGCCGAAGGCTTTGGCAAGCGTGCCTTCGATAATATCCACGCGCTGCATCATGCCATCGCGTTCGCCAAGCCCGCCGCCGTGGGGCCCATAAAGACCCACGCCGTGCACTTCGTCCATATAGGTGAGCGCGTTATGCCGTTCGGCAAGATCGCAAATCTCCGCAATCGGCGCGAAGTCACCGTCCATGGAATAGACACTCTCGAACAAGATCAGCTTGGGTTGTTCCAGCGGATACTTGGCGAGCAATTCATCCAGGTGGTCGAGATCGTTGTGGCGGAATATTTCTTTTTTGCTGCCGCCGCGGCGGATGCCGTCGATCATCGACGCGTGGTTCATGGAATCCGAAAACATCACGATGTCGGGCATGACCTTCGCGAGCGTCGAAATCGTCGCGTCGTTCGAGATAAAGCCCGAAGTGAACAGCAGCGCCGATTCCTTGTGGTGGAGCGAGGCAAGCTCTGCTTCCAATTCCACATGGTAGTGCGTCGTGCCGGAAATGTTGCGCGTGCCGCCCGAGCCCGCGCCAACCTGATCGAGGGCATTGTGCATGGCTTCGATCACCACCGGGTGCTGCCCCATGCAAAGATAATCGTTCGAACACCAGACCTTGATGTCCTGCACTTTCCCATCGGCATAGCGGCAGGCATTGGGGAAATCGCCCTTCTTGCGGGCGATGTCGGCGAAGACGCGATAACGGCCCTCGTCTTTGACTTCCCTCAGAGCATCAACGATGGCGTCTTCATAAAGCGCCTTGAAGGGCACCATATTGTGGTCACGCGGGGGGACGGCTTTCGCGTCCTCATGATCCACCGGACAGCCCACGGCCTCGCCCTTCGTACTCTCGCCCATCTGGCAAACTCCTGTCTGCTATCCTGCAAGACTCGCAGGAAAGCTCGAATTTCCTAATACATATCGGGAAATAGCAAACAATTACCACACCCAAATTGTCGCAAATCAATTCGAATCCGGCTGATTTCCCCAGAGATTCCGCCCTTTGAGAACGTCTATCAACTGGGTCGGCCGATCCGTCATGATTCCTTGAACGTTCTGGTCGAGCAGATATTCCATCTCGCCCGGCTCATCGATGGTCCAGACATGGATCGGTTTGCCCGCCTCTTGCGCGCGATCCCGCTGGCGCTGGGTCAAAAAAGGCAAGCCATGAGACCGTGGGGGAACCTGAAAGCAATCAGCAGCCGTAGGACCGGGTTTGAGCCCCACCAGTGCGGCAAGGAAAAACCGGACCGTCTCGCCCGTGGCCGCCGGAGTGCAGAGCCCCGCCCCCATCTCCGCCCGGATAAAAGCAATACGTTTGTCATTGTCGGACGCCAGACACAGACGATCGAGATTATCGCCCCGGGCAATCGCGCAAAGCGGCGCGGCCACATCGTCTGTCTTGGCGTCTATATTGAAGCGCATCTCCGGCCAGGCGCGGAGCGCATCTTCCAGCCGGGGAATCTTTCCCGCCCCGTGGACGCTCGTTTGCGAAAGCTCAGCCCAGGTACGGTCCGCCACCCGGCCCGCCAGGTCCGTCAGCCGGTCCAGCACATCGTCGTGAAAAATGACCACCACGCCGTCGGACGTCAGCTGAACATCTGTCTCGATGTAGCGATACCCGAGCCCCGCCGCATGGGCGAAGGCTTCCATCGTATTCTCGGCAGCTTCCAACGCACCGCCGCGATGAGCAAAGGCAGCGAAGGAGGCGTCTTCAAGAAAAGGATGCATAGAAAAACCGGGGCCTCTTTACGGGACCCCGGTTCTAGCACACCCCACAGTGCAATCCCAGACTTACAGGCGGTAGCGGATCTGGTCGCCCCAAAAACGTTCCAGACGCTGCAGCACCAAGTTCATCTGAGCAAAATCATTAGCCGTCACCCCACCGACCGGTTCGATCGATTCAAGGTGATGCTCATAGAGCGCCGAAATCGTATCGCGAATTTCGCGACCGGTTTGCGTCAGGCTCACACGCACCGAACGACGGTCCACATCGGACCGTTCGTGGTGAATGTAGCCCGCTTCCACCAGCTTCTTCAGATTGTACGACACGTTCGAGCCCAGATAGTGCCCCCGCGAGCGCAACTCGCCCGCCGTCAATTCCTGATCCCCAATATTGAAGATAAGAAGCGCCTGCACCGAATTGATGTCGCTCTGGCCGCGGCGATCAAGTTCGTCCTTGATCACGTCCAACAGCTGACGGTGAAGACGCTCCACCAGCGTCAGCGCCCGCAAATATTCAGTTTGCAGATCGCCTGCTTCTTCTTCGACGCCGAGCGGCACCGTTTGTCCAACGGATCCCATACTCATGTCCTCGCAAGTTTGCCCAACACGTGGAGCGCAGCATAGGACGCGGGGCTTTCAACCCAGTTAATTTGAGCGTCCATGAAAAGATTTTGTGTGAGATCAAGGCAAGGTTTGATTAACCACGCGCCCAGAACGCCGCAAATTTGATGTCAATCAAGGCCCTAAACCCTCTCAAGCGGCATATACTTACTTAAAACTGACAAAAAACTGTCGTGGGGAAGAAGAACATGGATGACCGTACAACCGTCGAAAAAGTGAACGGAAAAGGGAAACCGCGCGCGCAAGAGCGCCTGCACGAGCTGGCGAAGATGCGCCACGACCCCGAGGCGATCCGGCAAGCCTTTGAAACAGGCGCATATCCCTACAAATCCAAAATCCGCCGCGCGGCCTATGAAGCACATAAAGCGGAACTGCAGGTAGAGCTTTTGAAGGTTCAACGCTGGGTGGAAGACACGGGCCAGAAGATCGTGATCCTTTACGAAGGTCGCGACGCCGCCGGCAAGGGCGGCACCATCAAGCGCTTTATGGAGCACCTGAATCCACGCACCGCACGCGTGGTCGCCCTGCCCAAACCTGGCGAGCGGCAACGCGGTGAATGGTTCTTCCAACGCTACATCGAACACCTGCCCACAAAGGGCGAGATCGTTCACTTCGACCGGTCCTGGTACAACCGCGCGGGCGTCGAGCGCGTCATGGGCTTTTGCACACCGAACGAATACCTCGACTTCATGCGCCAGACCCCTGAGCTCGAACGCATGTTCGTGCAAAGCAGTATCCGGCTCTACAAGTACTGGTTCTCTGTCACTCAGGAAGAACAACATCGCCGCTTCGAAGCGCGCAAATCTGATCCGTTGAAACAATGGAAGCTTTCGCCCATCGACATGGCGTCTCTTGATCGCTGGGATGATTATACCGAAGCGAAAGAAGCCATGTTCTTTTATACGGACACGGCAGATGCGCCCTGGACGGTCATCAAGTCAGACGACAAAAAGCGCGCGCGGCTCAACTGCATGCAGCACTTTCTCGCCTCACTGCCCTATCCCGACAAAAACACCCATGTGGTCCGTGGACCCGATCCGCTTATTGTCGGCGCTGGCAACCATGTGATCAGTCGCAATGATCATATCCTGGGTAAGAGCTTGCACCCTGACATGCGCCGCACGAGCGACAAAGGCTAATTGCTCGCCGTAACCTGCAACTTCAGGAGTTCCACGAGGATCAGCGGGTTGATTTGCGTGGCAAGCACCAACTGCTGCACCGGCACCGGATCGTCCGGCGCAATGGTCATGGTTAGCGTCCCGGGTGTCTCAAAAAAGGTGATCAACGCATCAATGGTCTGAACCGCCGTCTCCGATGAGGCGACTTCAGCGCGCCGCGCGCGCAACCCTTCGATGGCTGTTTGCACATATTCCTCACGGGTTTGACCCGCCTGTCCCGCATTGGAGACTACTAAGCGGTCGTAAAGACCAAAATCGGTGAAGGACAAGGTGCCCGCCTCCAGGGCGGCCTGTTCCAACAGGGCCGTGATGAAATCATCCTGCAAAAGCGCCTCGGAGCTGCGGTCCACCATCTCCTCGGTAAAGGGCACGCCGCCCACCCGGAACTGCAAGTGCAACTCGCCCATGTCCTCGATACCGACGGCCATGCCGGAAAGATCAAACTCTTGCGTGTCAAAATCAAAGACCGCGCGATAATCGAAATTGAGAACCAGTTCGTCATAGCCGAGGTTCCTGAGGCTCGCGGTTTCCTCGGGCCCCATGAAGTCGCCCACGAGCGGAAGGCGCAGAGCCGAAACGGACAGCGCCGTGTCGGTGGGCATGGCGGCCTGGAACTCATTATTGGTGATCGACACCGCCCCGATGACCAACGGATCACCGCGTTCCGGCTGCATGGAAATATTGTCCGCCGTGAAAGCATCATAGAGCGGCACGTTGCTTTGTCGGTCAAAGCCCACGTCTTCGCCTCGCGCGATACGGCCAAGCGGCACACGGGCATCAAGCCCCTCAAGTGTCATGTGCCCCATGTCGAGGCGCACTGTGTCGCCAACGGTTCCCATTTGCCCGTTGTCCCAAAGCGACAGGCCGGACGCTCGAATGCCCCCGATGGTTCCGGCTTGCATGTCATCGATGAAAAGTTCCGCAAGGCGCATGCCCGTCGGCCCTTCGGACGGCGATGAGAACCCGCTGAGGCGCACCTCCCCCGCATGAAGTAGAAGCGCGAGCCGCGCGACCTCCTCTCGCCGTGTCAGTTGTGTGCCCTCCGCTTCGGGCTCAAAGGCGTCGGCGCTGACCAAAGACACGTCGTCCGCGGTGAAGCGCTCGATCGTGATGGCCTGCCCGCTTTCGGTCAGGGTGATGCCGGTGGCGGTAAGTGTTGAAAATATGGTTTGCGTCCGTCCGCCGGAAAGTACGTCGCTCAGGTTAAAGCGCGCGAGGCCGCTTGCATCCAGATGATCAATTTCAACGAGGTCGAGGGGTTCAGCTTCCGGGTCGGTCAGATAGTTGTGGAGCACCAGCCCATCGACGACGAGGCGCCCATCTTCTGTGTCGAAGGTGGCGCTTTCATAGGTGCCGTCATAAGCATTCACAACGCGGTCGAACTGCGCCAGCGCAAAATCGTCACCGCCCGCCCGGAGCCCGAAATAGGCGCCAAAGGCCAAGAATGCGACAACGAGCGCGGCAACGCCGCCGATGATCAGATTACGCTGCATAAACCCGGGTCCTCCGCCGACATCCTTCAGCGGAACCTTGCACGGCGGGCCCGCGCGGGTCCAGTGCGCGCGGGCTGCCTAAAGATCACCCCGGATCAACTTGATGATACCCGAGAAATCGAGGCCCTCGTGGCCGCCCGACTCCATCAGGCTGTAAAGCTGCGCGGCTTCCGCGCCCAGGGGCGTCGCCGCCTTCACGCTTTGCGCGGCTTCCTGGGACAGGCGCAGGTCCTTCAGCATCATGGCTGCGGCAAAGCCCGGCTTGTAGTCGCGGTTGGACGGCGCCGCGGGCACCGGGCCCGGCACCGGACAATAGGACGTAAGCGACCAGCATTGGCCCGAGGCCGTCGAGGAAATCTCAAACAGCTTTTGTGCGTCGAGCCCCAGCTTCTCAGCGAGCACAAAAGCCTCGCAAGTCCCGATCATCGAGATGGCAAGCAGCATATTGTTGCAGATCTTTGCCGCCTGACCGTTCCCCGCGCCGCCAGCGTGGAAAATATTCTTGCCCATGTTGTCGAGGATGGGTTTCGCCGCGGCAAACCCCCGGTCCGAGCCGCCCACCATGAAGGTCAGCGTGCCCGCCTCGGCCGCCATGACGCCGCCCGAGACCGGCGCGTCGACCATGGTCAGCCCCTTGGCCACGGCGGCTTCACCCACGGCGCGCGCCGTATCAACGTCGATGGTGGAGGAGTCGATAAACAGCGTTCCCGCGTCAGCCACATCGAGTATCTTGTCACCATCCAGATAGACAGCGCGCACATGGGCGCCAGCAGGCAGCATGGACACCACGACCTCAACGCCCTTCGCCGCATCGGCAGCGCTCGTAGCGATAGTCGCGCCCGCACCTTGCGCCTTGGCCAAGGCGTCCTTCGACAGATCAAAGGCTTTGACCTCGTGGCCCGCCTTCAAAAGGTTCTGGGCCATCGGCCCACCCATGTTGCCAAGGCCGATAAATCCGATCTTTGCCATTTTCATTCCTCCCGCTGACCTATGCTGTTATCTGTGGATAGAGATCGCGCCATTCCGGGTTTTCGCGTTCTATCAAGTTGATTTTCCACTCGCGTTTCCATTATTTGAGGCGCTTCTCGCGGTGAATTGCCGGTTCCACATCCCCAAATATCTCAAAGTGCACTAAACGCACGACCCCGTAACGCTTTGTGAACCCGGGGGTGTGCTTCTCCCGATGTTCATAGACACGGCGTACCAGATCGTTTGTCACGCCCACATACAGGGTCCCGCGCAGCTCGCTTGTTAGGATGTAAACATAGTACTGGCCGGGCGCTTTCACAGCCGTTCCTGCTCTCCCACATTAGTTGGTGTCATTGCCCGGCTCGTCCGTGCAATCCCTCTCTCAACGCACTCTCGGGCCGAAACAGGGCTCACCCGGATAAACCGGGTGATGACACCCTGGGATTGTCGCACCTACAAAAATTCCAACTCCATCTCTTTGATATCCGCAAAATGCACCTGAACGTCTTCATTTGAAATGTCCGCCAGCGCCGCAGGATTCCATTGCGGCGCGTTGTCTTTGTCGACGATGACCGCCCGCACACCTTCATAAAAATCGAGACCATCACGAATGTGCATCACGCAGCGCAGCTCCTGCCGCATGCCGTCGCGAAATTCGAGGGCCTTGCCGCGGCGCAACTGTTCGAACGTGACCAGAACCGAGGTCGGCGATTTGGCGCGGATAGTTTTGGCCATCTTGGTGGCCCACTCCCCGCCATCGGCATCGAGGCCGCCAAGGATGCCCGCAACGCTGTCGCCCGCGAATAGCCGATCAACATCCGCTTCAATGGCGGTATAGGGTGCCTCCGCCGGATGTTCCGCGAAACGGCTCAGTACCGCATCCACATCATCACCCGCATCCGCCAATGCGGCGATCAGCTCAGGCAGTTTGCCCTCGGAAACGAAATGCGTGCCCACACCCACATGCAAGCTATCGGCACCCTTCATGCGTTCGCCGGTGAGCCCCAGGTACATTCCTGCTTCGCCTTTCAGGCGCGGCAGAAAATAAGAGCCCCCCACGTCGGGGATGAGGCCGATGCCCGTTTCCGGCATGGCAAAGACCGTGCGGTCGCTCACCACGCGATGACTGCCGTTAACCGATACGCCCACACCGCCGCCCATGGTGATGCCGTTCATGATCGCGATGTAGGGCTTGGGAAATTCCTTGATCAACGTGTTGAGGCGATACTCATTGGAATAGAACTCGTACCAATAGTCCGTGCCCGCCTTGCCGCTTTCATAAAGCGCACGAATATCGCCCCCAGCGCAAAATCCCTTTTCGCCCGCGCCCTCGATCACCACGGCCTTCACCGCGTCGTCGGTCGCCCAGGCCTGAAGCTGGCGCGTCATTTCCAAGACCATCTCAAGGGTCAGGGCGTTCAACGCCTTGCGGCGGTTGAGCAGGATATGCCCGAGCGATCCGCGCCGCTCAAAAACGACTTCCGCTTCCTCACTCATACTGGGCTCCTACTGCCGCAGGAGATCGCGGGAGATGATGACCCGCATAATCTGGTTGGTGCCTTCAAGGATTTGGTGCACGCGCAAATCACGTACCCAGCGTTCAAACGGCAGGTCTTTCGTATAGCCATAGCCGCCATGCAGTTGCAGCGCGTCGTTGACCACCTTGAAACAGGTATCGGTCGCAAAGCGTTTCGCCATGGCGGATTTGGACGAGGTTCCCGGCAGCTTGTTATCGAGCGCATGGGCCGCGCGATAGATCATCAATTGCGCGGCTTCGTGTTCGGTCGCCATATCGGCCAGCATGAATTGCAATCCCTGGAACGCGGCGAGGGGCTTGCCGAACTGTTTGCGCTCTTTCAAATATTCGCGGGTGAGTTCAATGGATTTGCCCGAGGGGCCGAGCGAACAGGCGCCGATATTGATACGGCCACCGTCGAGGCCCTGCATGGCGATCTTGAAACCGTCCCCCTCCGCGCCGATACGGTTCGCCACTGGCACGCGGGCATTGTCGAAGATCACCTGGCCCGTGGGTTGGGACTTCCAGCCCATCTTCTTTTCCAATTTGCCGAAGGAGACGCCAGGCGCGTCTTTTGGGATGATGAGGCAGGAAATGCCGTTGGGTGAATCGTCGCCCGTGCGCACCATGGTGACATAGACATCGGACATGCCCGCGCCGGAGATGAACTGCTTCGCGCCGTTCAGCACATACTCGTCGCCGTCACGCACCGCCTTGGTGGCGAGCGCCGCCGCATCCGAGCCCGACCCCGGTTCGGTCAGGCAATAACTGGCAATCTTTTCCATGGTCACGAGCTTGGGCAACCATTCGGCGCGTTGTTCCTCGCTACCAAAGCGGTCGATCATCCAGGTCGCCATATTGTGGATCGAGAGCATGGAGGCAACGGACACGTCCCCGGCAGAGAGCGCCTCAAAAATCAGCGCGGCTTCCATGCGGCCAAGGCCCGAGCCACCCATATCGTCGCGGATGTAGATTGCGGCAAACCCGAGCTCCGCCGCCTTTTTCATGGTCTCAAGCGGAAACTCTTCCGTCTCGTCCCACTCTGCCGCGAAGGGGGCAAGGTGTTCCTCGGCAAAGCGCTGGGCCATGTCCTGAATGGCGCGCTGGTCTTCGTTGAGTTCGAAATCCATGGGTCGTTCCCTCAAGCAGGTCTTTTCGGGCGTGATAGGCCGGGGCCCGGGCACTGTCAATCGAAGGGATATTGTTGCGGGACGAGTGCGCCCCTGATCGAATCGGCAGCTCAAGGCCCCTCCGGCGTACTGCAAATGTCGTAAACGGGCCCGGTGGGGTCAGCAAAATACTGCCTTACGATCTCTTGCGCGCACGCCATAAAGCGGCTCGGGCCATGCCCGCCCCCCTCAATCTCCAAAAATCCGGCATTGGGGAATCGTTCGCGGAGCGGGTCGGCAAGCGCTAGCGGTGTGATCGGATCAAACTCACCGGAAAGGACCAAAGCCCGTCCGTTGAAGCTGACGGGATCATTTGCCCCTGGTGAGCCGGGGCCGAGCTCGCTGGCATTACAGAGTTCATGCTGAAGCCCCATCTGCATGGCATCAAACAGAAATGCAGCCTCATCGCGAAGAAGCTCTATCGATTCACCGTCTAACGAAGGTCCCCGGCAATTGACGGCGTAATGCATTCCGAAACTAAACCCCGGGACCGCCAGTCGCTGATAGTGAGCCCGCAGAAATGATGATGATTCCCGTTCGAGTAAACTCAGGACCCTATCAATGGCCGCATAGGAAGCCTGCTCATAGAGTAACGAGTACACAATGCCGGCAGCATCCACGCCAGTAACATAAACAAAGTTCACTACTATAGAAGGCTCAGGGGAGAACCCGAGCATTCTGAGCGGTCGATGATTGTATGCTGGAACGATCTCTTCCAGACGATCCATAAAACTCGCACCCGTGGCATCGCATACGCGATCGGCAATACATTCTTGCCACCGCTCGCTAAGGACGCGACGAAAGTTTGCGGCAAAATCGCGCTCGAGAGGATGGTCAATGGGAACTGTCGCATCGAAAACCAGCGCGCCAATGTGCTCCGCTTCCAATCGCATGTAAGCTTGCGCCAGGATGGTGCCATAAGACACGGCCCAAAGATTCATTCGCTCAAAGCCAAAAGCCGCGCGCAAATCAGCAACATCGGCGGCATTCTCTTCGGTCGTGTAAGCATCAATATCACGACCTTGCCGTCGCACATCATCAAAGCAGCTACGGATAAGGCCGACAAACTGGCGGCGGCGGCGATCGTTGCCCCGGGTTGAGGCCACACGGCGATAGTAGTTACGCCGTACCGAAGGACATAGTTCCCCCGACGCCCCTACCCCGCGCTGTTCGAGAATGATGATGGGGCGGTCATCGCGCACGGGATGGCGCAGCAGCAGATCAACATAATATGCCCCGCCCACGCCGGGACCGCCGGCAAGATAAACCACTGGTTCGCCGTCTGCTCCGTTCCGGCCTATAAGCTCATAGACCGCAAGGTCGAGATGAGCCGTCCCCGGATCACTCCGATTTTCTGGAACCTGCATCCGATAACAATTCACCTGCCCCTGCCACGCCTGGACTGTACTTCCAAACTCGCAGCTCGCTGGCTCAAGATCTTGGGCAAGAGCGGCGGCAGGACCAACCAAAAGTCCAAACCCAATCACCAAGAAAAGCAGAAGATCTCGCATACAGGTCACCGATGCCCCTTCCCGCGCCAATATTGCCGGAACTTGCGATCTTACCCGGAAAAGGCCAATTTGCGCGGGCGCCGGGTTCACATTCCCGCCAATGCCTTCAGGAGTTGAGAATGCCCACCTTTCCGCCCGCCAAGTTTCCCGCCACCCGCATGCGCCGGGGCCGTAGCGCCGGTTGGTCGCGCCGCCTGATGGCCGAAAACGTGCTGACGGTGAACGATCTGATCTGGCCAATTTTTATCATGGACGGCAAACGCCACCGCGAACCCGTTCCGAGCATGCCCGGTGTTGAGCGCATGTCGGTGGACGAAGCGGCAGCGGCGGCGCTGGAAGCCCGTGACCTCGGCATCCCCGTGGTGGCGCTCTTTCCCTATACCGACCCCGCCAGGCGCAGCGACAATGGCGCGGAGGCCATGAACCCCGAAAATCTCGTCTGCACCGCGACGCGGCTGATTAAAGAGATGGCGCCGGATATCGGCGTGTTGTGCGATGTCGCGCTCGACCCTTACACCACGCACGGCCATGACGGACTGATCGATGACAGCGGCTATGTGCTCAATGACGCGACGGTCAAAACCCTCGCCAAGCAAGCGCTGATCCAGGCTCAAGCGGGCTGCGATATCATCGCCCCATCAGACATGATGGACGGACGCATCGGCGTCATCCGTGACGTGCTCGAACAATCCCGCCTGCCCAATGTGCAGATCATGTCTTATGCGGCGAAATATGCCTCTGGCTTCTATGGCCCGTTCCGCGATGCGGTGGGGTCCAGCACCACTTTGATCGGCGACAAAAAAACCTATCAGATGGACCCGGCAAACGGCGATGAAGCCTTGCGCGAAGTGGCCCTTGATATTGCTGAGGGGGCGGATAGCGTGATGGTCAAGCCCGGCATGCCCTATCTCGACATCGTCACGCGCGTGAAAGAAACCTTCCGTGTGCCGACGTTCGTCTATCAGGTGTCGGGTGAATACGCGATGCTGAAAGCCGCCGCGCAAAACGGTTGGCTCGATGGCGACAAGGTGATGATGGAAAGCCTGCTTTGCTTCAAGCGCGCGGGCGTCGATGGCGTGCTCACCTACTTCGCGATTGAAGCGGCAAAAAAACTCAAGGCCGGTTAGAGGTTTACCCCTTCTAGTTCACGCACCAGCGACCGCAACACGATCTCTGCGCGGGAGGTGATCGCGCCTTTGCCGCCCCCCATGTCGACGACGCCCTCAATCAAAAGCCAGGCGAGCCCATGCATGGCGGACCAGAGGCCCAAGCCCAGGGCCGGATTGGGCAACATCCGCCCGATGGCGTTGCTCAACTCTTCGGTCACGTTGTCGAGGGCTTCGTATTTGTGGCGATCAAGAATGTCCCGCCCAAACATCAGCCGAAAACGCGCGGGCTGGTCCGTGGCAAAATGAATATAGGCCGCCCCCATGGCGGTGATGGCCTCCGCCGGATCATCCTCATAGGGCACTGACGCGGACTTGATGTCTTCCAGCAACATCTGGAACCCGTCGCCCGCGACCGCCGCCAGCAACGCCTGCTTGTCCTTGAAGTGCCGATAGGGCGCGGTCTGCGACACCCCGGCCCGGCGCGCCGCCTCCCGCAGCGACAGCGCTTCAACGCAGTGGTTTTCCAAAACGATCAGCGCGCCGTCAATTAGCGCCGCACGCAGGTTCCCATGGTGATATTGCCCCTTGGGTTTTTTGAGCGCGGGTACCTTGGGCGCTGCGGTTTTTTGGGCAGCGGCTTTGGGCTTGGGCGCGGCCCGCTTTGCTGAGCCCTTTGACTTCGATACCTTTTTCGGTGCCGCGGATTTCACCGTTTTCTTGACGGTTTTTTTGGTGACCTTTTTTGCAGCCTTCTTGGCGGTCTTTTTCGTCGATTTTTTCGCCGCCTTCTTGGGCGGCGCTTTTCCCGGACGCCCCGGGAACTTGATCACCTTGGCCTGGGGCATCAGTCCCGCGCCCCGTTCTTGGCATTCCGGAGCCGTGCGATCAGGGAAGATGTGTCCCACCGCGCGCCGCCCATGGCTTGCACTTCGGAATAGAATTGATCGACCAATGCCGCGACAGGAAGGTGCGATCCGTTGCGCCGCGCCTCATCAAGACAGATGCCAAGGTCTTTGCGCATCCAGTCCACCGCGAAACCATAATCAAACTTGCCGTCGATCATGGTCTCAAAGCGGTTTTCCATTTGCCAGCTTTGCGCCGCACCCTTGGAAATCACATCCACCACCGCGCGCCCGTCGAGACCCGCCGCCTCCGCAAAGGCGAGCCCTTCGGAAAGGCCCTGCACGACACCCGCGATACAAATCTGATTGACCATTTTCGTGAGCTGCCCGGCGCCCGCGGGGCCCAGCAACTTGCACATCTTGGCGTAGGCATCGATCACCGGCGCGGCGCGGTCAAAACTCGCCTGGTCGCCGCCCACCATCACGGTCAGCGCGCCATTTTCCGCCCCCGCCTGTCCGCCGGACACGGGCGCATCGAGAAAGCCGAACCCCCGCGCCTTGGCTTGCGTGTCGAGATCCCGCGCCAGATCCGCCGAAGCGGTGGTGTGGTCAACGAAGATAGCGCCTTTGTCCATGCCCTCAAACGCGCCGCCCTCGCCGGTCGCAATGGCGCGCACGTCCTGATCGTTGCCGACACAGGCAAAGACAATAGAAGCGCCCTTGGCGGCCTCGGCAGGCGTTTTGGCAAGCGCCCCGCCGTAGGTCTCAACCCAATCGACAGCGCGGGATGTGGTGCGATTGTAAACGGTGACGTCATGGCCGGCGCGCTGCAGGTGCCCCGCCATGGGAAAGCCCATGACCCCCAAACCGATAAAGGCAAGCTTCTCACTCATGGGGCGGGACCTCCTCGTAGAAAAGGACGCCGCGCGTCCTCAGAGGAGTCTTGACGGCGTCAACTTAGTGGTGAGGACCTATACCACGATACCGCCCGCGATAGTAAAGCAGGGGCTCCCCATCGCGGGAGCGCATGCCCGTCACCCGGCCCACAAAGATGGTGTGATCACCGCCTTCGTGCCGGGCGGCCACATCACATTCAAAGACCGCCAGGGCATCGGGCAGGACCGGCGCGCCATTGCCGCCGTCCTGATAGCGGATGCCCGTAAAATCATGTTGTCCAGATTCGGAAAACCGCACCGAAAGGGCCTGTTGCGCCCGGGCGAGAACATTCACCGCAAAGACGCCGCAGCTTTGGAAGGTTTCGCCGCGATAGGATTTGTTGTCGAGGCACCAAAGAATCAACGGCGGCTCCAGCGACAGGGAGGAGAAGGAATTGACCGTCACCCCGACGGGGCCGCCCTCGCCCCCCGGACAGGTCACAATGGCAACGCCGGTGGCAAAGCGCCCCAGCGCCTCGCGGAATTGTGCCGGATTGAATTCTGCCATTGCCTCAATTTCACTCATGGGGACCCGTCAAAGCCATTTTGCCTAAAATAGACATGGGTTTCGGGGAAAGAAAACCCATCTCGCCAAATGGTCTTTCCAAGGCAGATTGTACGGAAATTTTCAATCTTGTTTGGCCGCACCAATACAGCGAGAATTGCCGTCCCTGAACAAAGACGCCTCACCGGGAGGGCGCGCATTTATGGATTTTGCGGCAATCGAGGTAGCGACCACCTGGCAAACCTGGGTCGTGCTGATCGGCATTGCGGTGATCGTCGCGCTCTATGCGACTGAACGCTTTTCGATTGAGCTCACTTCGCTCTTCGCCCTTTCCGGGCTCCTCGTCTTTTTCAATTTTTTCCCCGTGGTCGACAACGCCGGCCATTCGATCCTCAATGCGGCCGTGCTGCTCGAAGGCTTTGCCAACCCGGCGCTTCTGTCAATCATCGCGCTACTGGTGGTGGGGCAAGGGCTTTTGCACTCCGGCGCCTTTGACACCACGACAACGCGCTTGATCGAGTTGGGACAGAACCGCCCCAAGCTGATTCTGATTGTCGCCTTCATCGCCGTGATGCTGATCAGCGCGGTCATGAACAACACGCCGGTGACGGTTCTGTTCATCCCCATCGTCGCGGCGGTTGCGGCCAAGACCAATATCCCTGTCAGCAAGGTGATGATCCCGATCAGCTTCATGAGCATTCTGGGCGGCACGACCACCCTGATCGGGACCTCGACCAACCTGCTGGTTGCGGAATCCGCGCGGCAAATGGGCAGTCTTCACATCGGCTTTTTCGACATCACCGCCCTGGGGATCCTGTTTGCCGCCATCGGCGCGATCTATGTGCTGTTCATCATGCCGCGGCTGTTGCCGGGGCACCGCTCCCTTGCCGGGACGGTTGCGGGCAGCGGTGAAAAATTCATCGCCCAGCTTTACGTGAGCCCTGATCACCCCATCGTCGGCGAAACCATCGAGGGGACCACCCTGCCCGGCACGACGGGCATGACCATCCGCATGATCCAGCGGGGCGAACACCCTTTGCTGCCGCCCTTCAAGGATATTGCCGTGCGCAGCGGGGACGTCATCATCATCGCTGCCCTGCGGGATGAATTTTCCGACCTACTGAAAAGCCAGCCCGATTTTTTCAAGGGCTTTATCGGTGAAACGGGCCTGGGCCCTGTCCAATCCGGGCCGCAGGCGGGGCGTCAGCCCTCTGACCTGATGCTCACCGAAGCGATCGTGCCGCCGGGTTCACGCATGATCGGCTACACCTCGGAACAGATCGGTTTTCGCCACCGCACGAACACGATCCTGCTCGGCATCCAGCGGCGGAACCGCATGATCCGCTCTCACATGGAAGACATACGCCTTGAAGCCGGTGATGTGCTGCTGCTCTTTGGCAGCCGCGCGGACAAGAAGGCACTGCGCTCGAACCGCGACCTCATCCTGTTCGAAGGGGAAAGCATTGACGTGCCGAACCTGCAGCATGCAGGGCGCGGGCGTTTGATTTTCGGTGCGATGATTGTTTTGGCAGCGACAGGGATTCTGCCCATCGTTACCGCGGCAACGCTGGGCGCGGTCGGCATGATCGCAGCGGGCTGCCTGAATGTGCGGCAGGCCGCGCGCGCCATCGACCGGCGCATTTTCATTCTTGTGGGCACGGCGCTTGCTCTCGGCCTCTCGCTACAGGCGACCGGCGGGGCCGAACTGCTGGCCCAGATGATCGCGACCCTCCTTGCCGGGCAACCTGCCTGGATGCTGCTGAGCGCCTTCTTCCTTCTGGTCGCCGTGATGACCAACCTGCTCAGCAACAACGCGACGGCGGTTCTGTTCACGCCCATTGCCGTCAGCCTCGCCAATAGCGTGGGCGTCGACCCCACGCCCTTTATCTTTGCTGTGATTTTTGGCGCCAACTGTTCCTTCGCCACGCCCATGGGCTATCAGACGAACCTGCTTGTCATGGGCCCGGGGCAATACAACTTCTCAGATTATTTGCGTTCCGGAACACCATTGGTCATCATCCTGTGGATTGCCTTTACAATTGTCGCGCCGATTTACTTCGGCCTTTAGGGCGATGTTTAGGCTTGCCGTTGAACGTGAAGGGCTATGACCGAACACCCGGGACGACGCATACCAACGCTTTACCTGACCGCGCCGGGGCCCTGCCCCTATCTGCCCGGTCGGCGTGAGCGCAAGGTCTTCACCCACTTGCTGGGCGAAGACGCGGTCCCCTTGAACGATGCCCTCAGCGAAGCGGGCTTTCGCCGCAGTCAGACCATCGCCTATCGCCCCGCCTGTGAGGATTGCAACGCCTGTGTCTCCGTCCGCATTCGGGTGACGGACTTCGAGCCCTCGCGCAATTTTCGCCGGGTCATTGCACAGAATGAAGACCTGCACCGCGAGGTCACAAACGGCAAGGCGACACGGGAACAGTTCAGCCTGCTGCGCGCCTATCTCGACGCGCGGCACGACGAAGGCGGCATGGCCGACATGACCGCTCTCGATTATGTTTCCATGACCGAAGACACCACCGTCCAGACAGAAGTGGTGGAATATCGCGCCGACCCGGGCGAGGCCGCGCGGGGAGCCCTCACCGCCGTTGCGCTGACCGATGTGCTCACCGATGGGCTCTCCATGGTTTATACGTTCTACGACGTGACCCAGCGCACGCGGAGCCTTGGCACCTATTTGATTCTCGACCACATTCGTGAGGCCAAGGCCCGGGACCTGCCTTATGTCTATCTGGGCTATTGGATCGGCGGTTGCCGCAAGATGTCCTACAAGGCGCGGTTCCAGCCCCTTGAGGCCCTTTCCAAGGACGGATGGCGTCCTTTTGAAGACATCAGCGCACAATAAACCCCCTATTTCCGGGGCTAATTCTTGCGTGGCTGCCCCGCCCCCCTATACTCCCCCTCTGTTGGCGAGGGCACATTTCGGGAGGCAAAACCCATGGACCGTCGGAGCGTAATTACCGGGGGCGCAGCTGTTGGCGCGGCCGCGGCCGCATCAACCCTTTCATCACCCGCGATTGCCCAGGGGCGGCGGCGGCTCAAGATGGTCACCACCTGGCCGCCGAATTTTCCAGGGCTTGGCACCGCCGCCAACAATGCGGCCCAATTCATCACCGAAGCCACCGACGGCCAGCTGGAAGTACGCGTCTATGCGGCGGGCGAGTTGGTCCCCGCCTTTGAAAGCTTCGATGCTGTCTCCACCGGCGCGGCGGACATGTATCACGGCGCCGATTATTACTGGCAGGGCAAGCACCCCGCCTTTGCCTTTTTCACTGCGGTGCCCTTTGGCTTGAATGCCGCGGAGACAACAGCCTGGATCTACTATCAGGGCGGTCAGGAGCTGTGGGACGAACTTGCCGCCAGCTTCAATGTGAAGCCGTTTCCTTGCGGCAATACCGGCGTTCAGATGGGCGGCTGGTTCAATCGCGAAATCAACAGCGTCGATGATTTTTCGGGCCTGCGTATTCGCATGCCGGGCCTTGGCGGCGAAGTCATGCGGCGGCTGGGGGCGGCAGCCGTAGCGCTTCCCGGCGGCGAGATTTTCCAATCCCTCCAGACCGGCGCCATCGACGCCACCGAATGGGTGGGCCCCTGGAACGACCTCGCCTTCGGCTTTTATCGCGTGGCGCAATATTACTACGGCCCCGGCTTTCACGAACCTGGCGCACAGCTCGCCCTGGGCATGAACCTTGAAGTTTGGGAGAGCCTTACACCGGCGCAGCAGCGCATCGTTTCCATGGCCTGCACCACGGCAAATGAGCGCAGCCTCGCTGAATTCAACGCGCGCAATGCAGGCGCAATGCGCGAGCTTGTGGACGAGCACGGCGTGCAAATGCGCAAGTTCCCCGATGACGTGATGCGCGAGATTGGCCGCGTTTCCGGCGAGGTCGTGCGCGAGGTTGCGGAGACTGATCACCTAAGCCGCCGCATCTACGAGAGCTTTATCGAAGCGCGGCGCAACGGCATGGCCTGGGGCGAATGGTCCGACGAAGGATATGCCGCCTATCGCCGTCTCGATTTTCAGTTCGAATAGGCGCACCCGTGCCCGCAACACTCTGGTACCCGCTCCTTGGCCTTACCGCGCTCCTGACCCTGCCTGTTCTGGCGTTGGGGCTTGTGGGCGCACGGGCGGGCGCGTTTGCCGGATGGGTGCGGGTCCAGAGCCGCGTCATTTCCTGGATCAGCCATACAGTGGGCATCACCGTCGCCTGGGGCACGCTCTTCATGGTGCTGGCGCAGTTTTCCGTGGTGGTGATGCGCTATGTCTTTGGTTTCAATTCCATCGCGCTCCAGGAAAGCGTGATCTATGCCCATGGCATCATGTTCATGCTGGCGTCGGCTTACACGCTGCTCGTGGGCGGACATGTGCGCGTCGATATTTTTTATCACAATATGTCCGAGCGCATGAAAGCACGGGTAGATCTTGCCGGCACCGTTCTGCTGCTCATCCCTGTGATGCTGCTGATCCTGAACTTCACCTGGCCATATGTTGAGAACGCCTGGCGCATTCATGAAGGCAGCCGTGAATCGAGCGGCCTGCCTTACGTCTATCTCCTCAAGTCGGTGATGATTGGTTTCGCGGGGCTCCTGCTCGCGCAAGGCATCGCGGTCGCGGGCCGCGCGGCGTTAGTTCTGTCCGGCCATGAAAGCACCGTGACCCCGCAGGAGGTGCCATGAACATCGCCGAGATGCTCGACATCCTCCTTTTTCTCTTTGTCGTGGGCGCGCTTCTTTCGGGCTATCAAGTCGCCTTCGCCCTTGCGGGCAGCGCACTGATCTTTGCCGTCATCGGCCAGGCCTTCGACGTCTTTGACCTCAGTTTCCTTGCCCTTTTCCCGAGCCGCATTTACGGGACCATGACGAACGAGACGCTGATCGCCGTCCCGCTCTTTGTGTTTATGGGGGTGATGCTGGAGCGCTCCAAAGTCGCCGAGGACTTGCTCGACACCATGGGGCAGTTGTTCGGCTCCCTGCGCGGCGGGCTCGGCATTTCCGTTGTCATTGTGGGCGCCTTGCTTGCCGCCTCAACGGGTATCGTCGGCGCGACGGTCGTGACTATGGGGCTCTTATCCCTGCCGACCATGCTCAAGCGCGGCTACTCGCCTGAGATCGCCACGGGCACCATCGCCGCCTCGGGCACGCTGGGGCAGATCATTCCGCCCTCCATCGTGCTCATCCTTCTGGGGGACGTGATTTCCTCCGAGTACCAGAACGTTCAGTTTCAAGTGGCGGACTATATCCCCCTTTCCGTAGGGGACCTGTTTGCGGGCGCGCTGATCCCCGGGTTGATGCTGGTGGCGCTCTACATCCTCTACCTGATCGTCATGGCGATCCTGCGCCCGGCCAGCTTGCCCGCCATTCCCCCCGAGGATCGCGCGAAAGACATTGCCGGATTGCTCAGCCGCGTGCTGCGCGTGCTGTTGCCGCCCATCATTCTGATCGTTGCTGTCCTTGGCTCAATCCTCACCGGTATTGCGACCGCAACAGAGGCCTCGGCCGTCGGCGCGGTGGGTGCGACCTTGCTCGCGGGCTATCGCATGCGGCGGCATCGGCGTGAGAATTTCGTTTCCGCCCTTCTCACCGGCGCGATCCCCATTGCTGCCGCGGGCTTTGCCATTCTGGGGCTCTTTGCCCTGACCGCGCAGTTCGACTTACGCCTGACCCGCGCCGAAATTCCCGCGACCGATCAACTCGCCATCAAGGTCGCCATTGTCCTTTGCGGCCTCATCGCCTGGGGCACCCTCGCCGCCCTGTGGCGGGTTTGGCGCGAAGGCATCCTGACCTATACCGCGCGGCAAACGACACAAATCACCGCCATGGTCTTTCTCATCCTCTTGGGCGCGGCGCTCTTTTCCCTCGTCTTCCGGGGGCTTGGTGGCGACGAGACGGTGGAGAACCTGCTGACCGCTGTGCCGGGCGGTGCGACCGGCGCCCTTATCGCAGTCATGCTGACCATGTTCGTGCTCGGCTTTTTTCTCGATTTTATCGAGATCACTTTTGTGGTGGTGCCCATCGTCGCGCCCATCCTGCTGGTCATGGGAGTTGATCCGGTGTGGCTCGGCGTCATGATGGCAATCAACCTTCAGACCTCTTTCCTCACCCCGCCTTTCGGGTTTGCGCTCTTTTACCTCCGCGGCGTTGCCCCGCCTGAAGTGACAACAGGCGCGATCTATCGCGGGGCCATCCCCTTTGTGCTGTTGCAACTCATTGGCCTAGCGCTGGTGGCCGCCCTGCCGCTGCTCGCGACGGCCCTGCCCAATGCCTTGCGATAGCGCCAAACCTGTGAGCTAAATTCCCCCATGATGACCCGCCAAGAATTGCTCCAGCGCCTGCGCCCCACCTTTATGTTCGTCCTGCCGTTGATCCTGATCGTCGGCGTCGCGCTGGTTCTGCGCGTGCGCGAACAGAGCCGCCCTGTCGCTTTCACCATCGATTTTCCGGCGGTCGTTGAAATTGACCCCAATGAGCCCATGGCGCTGGTCGAGATCACGCTCAATCTGGAAAACCGTCGGCGCGATAATATCGACCTGATTGTCGAAAATGACTGTCAGATTTTTCGCTGGTTCCTGCTCGACAACGCCGGCAGCTTCATTCAGGCGCAATACCAGGACGCCTGCGGCGAGAATGCCGTGGCGGAAGTCCTGCGTGGGCGCGGCACCTTGGTGCGCACAACAACGATCGCTCTCGACACAAGCCGTCTCGACCCGGGCCAACGGTATCGTCTGGCGGTAGAGTTCTGGGGATACCAGTCCGTGGTGCGATTTCGCGCACGCGAGGCGGACTAGGCTCTAGATAATCTCGTCTTCATCAAACAGCGGGTCGGCATCGAGCTGCGCGGTCAGGTGATCGATCGTCGCGCCCGCATCCTCGCTCTGCTTGATCTTGGCAATATGGAAGAGCGCGTCGCCCTCGTTCACCACCGGCAGGTTCGTGCGGCTTATCAGTAACCCCGCCTGCTCCGCGTTGATCTCATGCTCCACCTCACCAAAGGGGTCAGAGATAATGCCCAGGGTTTCACCCGCCTGCACTTCGTCGCCAATGGACCGGAAGGTGCGCAACAGCCCGCCCGCCGGGGCGCGCATCCAGGCGCTGGTAGTTGACTTGATTGAGGGCACACGCGCGCGCCCCACACCACGCCCCGTGATCATCTCAAGCTTGTGCATCACGCGCAAAATACCGGAGACACCCACGCGCGCGGCAAATTCGTCAAAGCGCAGGCTTTCGCCGCCTTCGAAGATCAACACATCAATGCCGTTGTCCCGCGCTGCCTCGCGCAAGGACCCCGGCCGTATCTTGGACGTCAGGATTAACGGCGCACCAAAGGCCTCGGCCAACTCCATTGTGTCTTCCCGTGAAGGCGACACGCGGATTTGCGGCAAGTTCGTGCGATGCACCGCCGCCGAATGGAGGTCAACTCCAACATCCGATCGCAGTACCACTTCCTGCAGAAACAGGTCGGCGAGCCGCGAGGCCAGCGACCCTTCGGGACTGCCCGGAAAGCTGCGGTTGAGGTCGCGCCGATCCGGCAGATAGCGCGAGTGATTCACAAAACCGTAGGAGTTCACAATGGGAACGGCGAGCAAGGTGCCGCGCAAACCGGAAAGGCTCGCCCGCTTCAAGAGCCGCCGGACGATCTCAACGCCGATAATCTCGTCCCCGTGAACCGCCGCGCTGACAAACAGGGTCGGCCCCGGCCGCCGCCCATGCACCACATGCACCGGCATCGCGACGGGGGTGTGATCGGAGAGAACGCTGACCGGAAAACGGATCGTCTGGCGCGACCCCGGGGCAATCGTCTGACCGCCAATTTCAAACGGCGGCACGCCCGTCATTAGCCTTTGCCCTTGGTTTTGGTTTTACCGGGGACCGCTTCCTTCTCCAGGAATTCGATCACCATGCCGGCAATATCCTTGCCCGTTGCGCCTTCAATGCCTTCGAGCCCCGGGGAGGAATTGACCTCCATTACCACCGGCCCGTGGTTCGAGCGCAACATATCCACGCCGCAGACATTCAGCCCCAGAATTTTGGCCGCGCGAATGGCGGTGGAGCGTTCCTCAGGTGAAATTTTGACAGTTTCCGAACTGCCGCCCCGGTGAAGGTTCGAGCGGAACTCCCCCTTCGCCCCCGTGCGCTGCATGGCGGCAACCACTTTGCCGCCGATGACAAAGGCGCGGATGTCGGACCCGCCCGCTTCCTTGATGAATTCCTGCACCATGATATTGACGCCCGCGCCGCGGAACGCCTCGATCACAGACTTGGCGGACCGGTCGGTGTCGGCAAGAACAACCCCGATGCCTTGGGTGCCTTCCAGCAGTTTGATCACCAGCGGCGCCCCGCCCGCCAAGCGCAATACTTCCTCGGTTTGTTTGGGGTCATGGGCAAAGGTCGTGACCGGAAGACCAATCCCCGCGCGCGCCAGAAGCTGCATGGACCGCAGTTTGTCGCGCGACCGGCCAATGGCAACGGATTCATTCAAGGGATAGACGCCCATCATCTCAAACTGGCGCAACACGGCGAGGCCGTAAAAGGTCACCGACGCGCCAATGCGCGGAATGACCGCATCAAAGCCTTGGAGGCTTTCGCCGTTGTAGTAAACCTCCGGCCGCCGCGAGGCGATGTTCATGTAACAGCGCAGGGTGTTGATGATCTGCAGCGTGTGGCCGCGCTGTTCGGCCGCTTCCTTCAATCGCTTGTGCGAGTAAAGGTTTTCATTGCGCGCCATCATTACAAATTTCATGTGTGTCTCCTGACAATCGACGCGACGCAAACAACCCGGGGGCCCCGGGGGCGCGCATCCTTAAATCGGTTTCTAGTCCCTGCCCGCTTTTTCCTCGTCGGGTTCGTTCACTGGTGAAGTGAGATAAGAGCGTCGCGGATCGATCAGATACCCGCGCCGCCGAATGGCCGTACGCCCGAGGATCAGATCGAATTCCATCTTTTCCCGGTCGGCCAATGACACTTCGATTTCCCATTCCTTTTGCCCCAGGTGCAGGCGCGTCTTGATGATCAAACGCTCTTCCGGGACACCACTGGTATTCTTGATCTTGCGACGGTCGGCGATGGGCGCCTCGCAGCGCGCCTTATGCGGTGTTCCGGGAATGGGAACATGAAATGAAACCCACGATACACCGTCCCGCTCAATAATCTGCTGTTTGAGCGCATGAAGGGCGGAGGTGCGTGCGCCGGAATCGATCTTGGCCCTGATCGCGGATATCCCCAAGTCTGGTAGGGACACTGTCTCGCGCCAGCCAATCACTTTTTCAGGCGATATGGGTTTTTTGCCCTTCGGCTTTTTCAAGGAGCACCTTCGTTATCCAGATCCGGGCGGCAAGCCGCCTCAGCGCCCTATATCAGAGCTTCTGGGTGCGGGGAAACCCCTTGGGCGGCAGGCGGCCAGCGTTGGCGCGGTTGCCCATCCAGTCCCGCAGGTCCGTGAAGGTGTGAGTGCGGTTTGATTTGTCATCCACCGCAAGACCCTCTTTGAGGGTAAAGACCTTGGCATCCTGCAGGCCGCCATCCTTGTAGCGTTGCAAAAGGACCCCTTTGCCGCGCGCCATTTGCGGAATTTGATCGAGAGAAAAGATCAGGAGCTTGCGGTTCTCGCCCAGCACCGCCACATGATCGCCATCCACAGGGACACAGACTTGCGCCTCGGCGGGGGGCTTCACGTTCAGCACGCGCTTGCCGCCCTTGGTGGAAGCGACGACTTCCGCCTCAGGAACGATGAACCCGTGACCGGTGGTCGACGCGACCAGCAACGTCCGCTCCGGATCGTGCACCATCAGTTGCACCAGATCCTCGTCATTGCCCAGATCAATCATCAGCCGGATCGGCTCACCATGGCCGCGCCCACCGGGCAGCTTGTCACAGCCGATCATGTAGAACCGGCCATTGGTGCCAAAGGCGATCAGCTTGTCAGTTGTTTGCGCATGGAAGACAAAGCGCGGCTTATCCCCCTCGCGATATTTGATGTCGGCGCCGGGTTCCAGGTGCCCCTTCATGGCGCGGATCCAGCCCTTGTCGGAACAGACAACGGTAACGGGTTCGCGCTCGACCAGAATTTCTTCCAGCTCGAGGTCGATATCGGGCGCTTCGGAAAATGTCGTGCGGCGTTTGCCGAGTGCGGTCTTTTGCCCGAACTTATCCTTCGTCGCCTTGATCTCGTCCGCAATGGCTTTCCATTGCTTGTCTTTGGATTTCAGCAAGGCGCGGAGGCCCTTTGCCTCGGCGGTGAGGGATTTGTGCTCGGTACGGATTTCCATCTCTTCAAGCTTTCGCAAGGAGCGCAGGCGCATGTTCAGGATGGCATCGGCCTGAACCTCGGTCAGCTTGAAGGTTTTCATCAAGACAGGGCGCGGCTCGTCTTCTTCCCGGACGATGCGGATCACCTCATCAAGATTGAGATAGACAACGAGATAGCCTTCGAGGATTTCGAGGCGGTGCTCGATCTTCGCCAGGCGATGCTTTGAGCGCCGCACCAGCACATCTTGCTGGTGATCAAGAAAGGCGCGCAGCACTTCGGGCAGGCTCATGACCCGAGGCACGACGCCGCGGTCGAGCACATTCATGTTGAGAGAAATGCGGTTTTCAAGTTCGGTCATCTTGAAAAGCGATTCCATCAGCATGGTCTCGTCGACCTTGCCGGAGCGGGGCTCAAGCACCAGGCGAATGTCCTCTGCGCTTTCATCGCGCACGTCGGCGAGCAGCGGCAGTTTTTTCGCGTGGATAAGTTCCGCGAGTTTTTCGATCAGTTTCGATTTCTGAACCTGATAGGGAACTTCGGTCACGACCACGACATAGGTGCCGCGCGCGCCGTCTTCGCGATGCCAACGGGCGCGCACGCGAAAACCCCCTCGCCCGGTTTTGTAGGCCTCGGCCATTTCCTCGGCCGTGTCGACCACAACACCGCCGGTGGGAAAGTCCGGGCCCTTCACATATTTCATCAGCCCTTTGGCGGTGGCGTTCGGCGTCTTGATCAGATGCAGCGCCGCATCGCACAGCTCGCCCGCATTGTGCGGGGGGATTGAGGTCGCCATGCCGACGGCGATGCCCGTCGACCCATTGGCCAGAAGGTTCGGGAAGGCGGCGGGCAGAACGATCGGTTCCTGATCCTCGCCATCATAGGTGGCGCGGAAATCGACTGTATCTTCGTCAATGCCGTCGAGCAGCGCCTGCGCGACTTCCGTCAGGCGGCTTTCGGTATAGCGCATGGCGGCGGCGTTATCGCCGTCCACATTGCCGAAGTTGCCCTGCCCGTCGATGAGCGGATAGCGCACGGCAAAATCCTGGGCAAGGCGCACCAGCGCGTCATAGATCGCCTGGTCCCCGTGCGGGTGAAAACGGCCGATAACCTCACCTACAACGCGGGCGGATTTTTTGAAGCCCTGGCTGGGATCAAGCTTCAGCTGCCGCATGGCGAACATGAGACGGCGGTGCACCGGCTTCAGCCCGTCACGCACATCCGGCAGGGCCCGGTCCATAATGGTCGACAGCGCATAGGCCAGATACCGCTCCGAAAGGGCTTCGGCGAGCGGCGCGGGCAGAATATCGTCGTGGGGCGGCGTGACCTTTTTACTCATGGGCTTTGGTTAGACGATTCGGCGGCGCTCAGTCTGTGTCTAAACTGCCGCCACGGGCCGCAAAACGATTGAGCCGCGCGATCAGCCGCTCCCGCGCGTCGGGCATTTGCCGTTCATGGGGCCGAAGCAGGCGTCGCTCGATGAAATGCCCGGTCAGGGCGAGCCCATCCACCACATCGGCGAGTGTCGGTGTGGCGCGGCGATCATCCGTCAAAAACCCCGGCAAGGGCAGCAATTTGCCCGCATAGGGCGCGGCCTCCGCCGCCGTGACTGCCCGGCCCGATTTTGGCGACACATGGGTCAGGCCCTCCGTCTCCCCCGACACGGCGCAGGATTCGATTTCGAGCCCATAGCCGAGTTCCTTGAGCAGACCCACTTCCCATTTCACCAGCACCATGGGCCAGACCTCGCGGTCATCGAGACTGTCCAGGAAAACAAGCAATCCCTCATAGAGCGCGGAGTGTGCCTCCCGTTCCGGCAGGACCGTTTCGGCAAGGGCGCAAATGCTCGACAGGGCGGCAAGTTCCAGCGGCTCGTTGAGCACTGTGTGAACGTGGATTTTTTTCGCCTCAATCGTGTAGGTGCCGAGATGTTCGTTCAGCCGCGCCCGCCATTTGGCTTCAACGAGGCTGCCGGGCTGAAGCGACGGCGCACGGGACTTTGACCGCGCCCCGCGGACGAGCCCCAGATGCCGCCCATGGGTCTTGGTCAGCAGCGTGACAATGGCGCTGTTTTCCCCGTGGGCGCGGGCACCCAGCGTGATGGCTTGATCGGTCCAGTCCATGGCTCAGCCTAGGCTCACCGTTTGGGGAGCTCCAGCCCCATCAGGCGGAAGCGTTCGGGGTCTTCCGCCCAGCGTTCGCGCACTTTGACGAACAGGAACAGGTGCACCTTGCGGTCCATCATCTGTTCAAGTTCTTCACGAGCGTCCTTGCCTATCTCTTTGATTGTTTTGCCACCTTTGCCGAGCACGATGGGCTTTTGACTGTCCCGTTCGACGAAGATGACTTGCTCGATCCGGACGCTGCCGTCGCGCAGATCCTTCCAGGTTTCGGTCTCAACCGTGGTCGCATAGGGCAGCTCGTCATGAAGCCGCAGGATCAGCTTTTCGCGGGTCACCTCGGATGCGAGCGCCCGCTGTGTGACATCCGCGGGCTGGTCCTCGGGATAGAGCCAAGGGCCATCCGGCATCTTTGCCGCGAGCCAGGTTTCCAGCTCTTCCACCCCCTCGCCGGTTAGGGCAGAGATCAGAAAAGTTTCCTTGAAGACGCCCGTGTCGTTGAATGTGGCGATCATCTCCAGCAGGTCTTCGCGCTTCATCTCGTCGATCTTGTTCAGCACGAGCACCGCCTGCCGCCCACGGGCCTTCAGCCCTTCGATGATGCGATCCGTATCCTTGCCGGCCTTGCCGCCGCCGTCCTTTTCCGCATGACGGGGCGCGTCCACCAGAAGCAAGACCTCGTCGGCGTCATCGGCACCGCCCCAGGCGGCTTCCACCATGGCTTCGTCCAACTTGCGGCGCGGCGCGAAAATGCCGGGCGTATCCACCAGCACGATCTGGCTATCGCCCACCTGGAAAATGCCGCGCAGGCGTGCCCGCGTGGTTTGCACCTTGTGCGTCACGATGGCGACCTTCGTTCCCACCATCTGATTGGTGAGCGTGGATTTGCCCGCATTAGGGGCGCCCACCACCGCAACAACGCCGCAGCGCCGGTTTTCCTGATCAGTCATTCGCGCCTTCCGCTTTCAGCATGGTCTCTGCCGCCGCTTGTTCCGCCTCGCGCTTGGACGCGCCCTTGGCGCGGCGCGACTTGAGCCCCTCGACGCGCACTTCGATGGTGAAGGTCGGCGCGTGGTCAGGCCCCGCGCGCGACACCTGCGCATAGGTGGGCGTGCCGTGCCCAGCCCCTTGCGCCCATTCCTGCAGCCGGGTCTTTGCGTCGCGCGGCACCTCGGTGACCGTGCTCAGTCGTTCTTTCCAATTGGCATCGAAAAACCGCTTCGCCGCGCGCATGCCGCCATCGCGATAGAGTGCGGCAAACAGAGCTTCGCAGGCATCGGCAAGCAGTGCAGGCTTGTCACGCCCCCCGGCTTGATCTTCCCCCGGACCCAGGACAAGGCATTTGCCCAAACCGATTTCCAGCGCGACTTCGGCCAAAGTCTCCCGCCGCACGAGCGCATTAAGCCGTGTGGCGAGATCGCCTTCGTTTGCGTCCGGATAGAGCTTGGTCAGGGCATCAGCGGTGAGCAGGCCCAGAATGCGGTCGCCAAGAAATTCGAGCCGCTCGTTGTCGGGCAGGCCCACGGCGCGGGTCTCCGCGCTCGCGTGGGTCATCGCGGCGGTCAGGATGCTGTTATCTTTGAAAGTATAGGCGAGCCTCTTCTGCAACGCCTTGTGGGCGGCGGCGGGAACCTGCGGGCGCTTCCTTTGCCGGGAAGCCCCGCCTTGCCCGCGCCTACTCAATGCCTTGCAGCATGCGGCCCCAACGGGTCGCGCTCGGCCAGCGCCAGAATTCCCAAATCGCGGCACTGCCGTCGGTGGAGAAGAATTTGATCTCTGCCCGGCCCACGACGTTTTCGATAGGGACAAAGCCCACGGCGCTTGGCTCGCGGCTGTCGGCGGAGTTGTCGCGGTTATCGCCCATCATGAACAGATGGCCCTCGGGCACCGTATAGACGCCCGTGTTGTCTTCCGGGCCCTCAGGCATGGAATCGAGGGTCAGATACTGCACCCCGTTTGGCAGGGTCTCGCGATACTGCGGCACATAGACCACGCGGCCATCGGGCAGGCGGTACTCAAAGTCCTCCACCCGGTCGCGGGGCACCATCTGATCGTTGATGTAGAGCACGCCGTCCGTCACCTGAATGCGGTCACCGGGAAGGCCGATCACGCGTTTGATGTAGTCGGTGCGGTTGTCGCTCGGCAGCTTGAACACCACCACGTCGCCGCGTTCCGGCGCGCGGCCCATGATGCGGCCATTAAAAGGAATGATTCCAAAGGGTAAGGAGTATCTGCTGTAGCCATAGGTGAACTTGGATACGAACAGATAGTCGCCCACAAGCAGCGTCCCCATCATCGACCCCGACGGGATGTTGAAGGGCTGGAAGAGGAAGGAGCGGATCACCAAGGCGATCAACAGGGCGATGCCAATGGTCTTGGCATTGTCCCAAATTGCTTCGCCGGTTCCCGATTTTGCGCTCGACGCCATACTCATGCTTTCTGTCCGCTCGCCTGCTACTGGGGGCTGATTCGCCCAGAATGTAAGGGGGCCGGCCCCATTATGCCAGCCCCAGACGAACCCAATATGAACGGATCACGAGGGTTCCGCTCAGGGGGTCCCGAAGACCCTGCCCCAGCGGATGGCCCCCGGCCAACGCCAGACCTGCCACAGGGCGGCGCTGCCGTCGGTGGAGAAAAACCGCACTTCCGCTCGGCCCACGAGGTTCTCATAAGGCACAAACCCCACATCGGCCAGGAAGCGGCTATCGAGGGAATTGTCCCGATTATCGCCCATCATGAAGAAATGGCCCTCGGGGACCACATATTCCTGGGTGTTGTCCCCCGGGCCAAAGGGGGTCATGTCCAGGGTCAGATAGCTGATCCCGTTGGGCAAGGTTTCCCGGAACTGGGGCACATGGCGAACATCGCCGGGGCGGACCTCGATATCGAAGGTCCCTTCCCGAACGCGCGGGATCGCCGCGCTGTTGAGATAGAGAACGCCATCGCGGACCTGAATACGGTCGCCGGGCAACCCAATAACCCGCTTAATGTAGTCGGTTTCGTTATCGCTGGGCAGCTTGAAGACCACGACTTCGCCGCGTTCGGGCATGGCGCCGAAGATGCGCCCTTCCTCCGGCCACCAATGGACCGGAGAGGAAAAGCGGCTGAAGCCATAGGAGAATTTGGAAACGTAGTAGTAATCGCCAACCAGCAGCGTCCCCATCATGGAACCGGAGACAACTCGGTAAGGAAGCACGACAAAGGACCGGAACAGGACGGCGACGATCAACAAGAGCGCCAGGAACTTGAAGTGTTCCCAGATGGTGATCATGCCGTGGGGACGGAAAAAGCGGATCACGCCGCTCACCGCGCCGCGCCCTGCCAAGCCCATGATTGCACCCACCCGTTCGATCATGGCCCAATCTACGACACGCCGGACGCAGGCACCAAGTGGCCCTGCCCGCCAGCCCCATCACATCGGGGTTATTGCAGCTTTTCGGCCATTTCCGGGGTCACCGCGGTGATAATGACAAAGGCTTGGGCTTGGGGAAAATCATCCGTGATGGTGAGGTCAATCTTGGCAACGAACCCCGCAGGTGTAAGCCGCGCGAGGTGATCGGCCGCCCCGCCGGTCAGCGCCATGGTTGGCTTGCCCGATGGCAGGTTTACGACCCCAAGATCACGCCAATAGGTGCCGCGCCGAAAACCGGTGCCGAGCGCCTTGGAACAAGCTTCCTTTGCAGCGAACCGTTTGGCGTAGGAGGCGGCGCGCAGACGGCGGCGGTCGGATTTTTTCTGTTCGATCTCGGTAAAGCAACGCTGCACAAAGCGGTCGCCATACCGGTCGAGCGTCTTCTCGATACGGCGGATATCGATGATGTCGTTGCCGATGCCGATGATCATAGGCGCGCCTCATCCATCAACTCACGCATACGCGTGATCGCGCCCTCGAGGCCGATAAAAATCGCCTCGCCAATCAGAAAATGGCCGATGTTGAGTTCCACCGCTTCACGAATGGCGGCAACGGGTTTGACCGTGTCAAAGGTGAGGCCGTGGCCGTAGTGCACCTCAAGCCCCATCTCGTGGGCGATGCGGCCACCCTCCACCAGTTTCGCAAGCTCCCGATCGCGCGTGGTGGCCTCCCCCGCGTGGTGGGCATCGGCATAGGCGCCGGTGTGAAACTCAACAATATCGGAGCCGAGAGCATGGGCGACCGCGATTTGCACGGGGTTCGCCTCAATAAATAGCGACACGCGAATGCCCTTGTCCGACAGGCTGCCAACATACTTTGTAAGGTGATTGTGCTGGGCTGCCACATCAAGGCCGCCCTCCGTCGTACGCTCTTCACGCTTCTCAGGAACGATGCAGCAGGCGTGCGGTTTGTGCCGCAAGGCAATGGCAAGCATCTCATCCGTTGCCGCCATTTCAAGATTAAGCGGCAGGTCAATCTCTTCCATCAAGCGATCAACATCGGCATCGGATATATGACGGCGGTCTTCGCGCAAGTGCGCCGTAATCCCGTCCGCCCCCGCATCCGCCGCGATGCGTGCCGCGCGCAAAGGATCGGGATGATCGCCGCCCCGCGCATTGCGGATCGTCGCCACGTGATCGATATTCACGCCGAGCCGCAAGCGCCCGAGAAAGTCTTTCGTGCCGTTGCCCAAAGTCAGCTCGCCTTCTTTGACAGGTCCCGGCTGCCGGGCTTGATCGCGGGAAGTTTTGCAAGTTCCGCCGGAAGTTCGCTTTCCTTGAACGCGGGAAAATCCACTTGCGCGAGAGAGATGAGCGGAACGCCGAGATCCGCACGCCCGCCGGAGCGGTCGACGATGCAAGCCTCCGCAATCACGTTGCCGCCTTGTGCCTTGATCGCGTCGATACATTCGCGGCTCGACAGACCCGTCGTCACGATGTCCTCAACCACCAGCACCTTTGTGCCGGGCGCAAGTTCAAACCCACGCCGCAGGCGGAACTCGCCATCTTCGCGTTCGGTGAACATGGCCGGCACGCCGAGCCAGCGCGAGGTCTCATATCCCGGAATAATGCCGCCAACGGCGGGGGAGATAATGACGTCCGGCAGCTGATCAAGTTCGGCCTTCACTTTTTCCGCAAGCGCTTTGCAAAGGCGTTCCGTGCGGTCCGCAAATTGAAAGACCTTCGCCTTCTGCAGAAAGACCGGGCTGTGCAGGCCAGAGGAAAGAATGAAATGCCCTTCGAGCAGGGCCCCTGCCCCGCGAAACTCGTTCAAGACCGCTTCGGTATCCATCATTCCTCCGTTTCGTCTTCCGAGACCCAACCGCGCGCCCGCTCTGCCGACTGAACCGGCAAGGCGGCGCGCAGGGCCGCAATAATTTGTGTGAGGTGTTTCAAGTCCTCCACCTCTACATCCACAATAATCTCAAAGAGCAGCGCCCCTCGATCCTCAATCTTGAAGTTCGAGATATTGCCGCCATTGTCTGCAATCACAGTCGTAATCGTACCCAACGTACCGCGCTGGTTCAGCACCGACAGCTTGATACGGCCCACCGGGACAATGTTGCTCTTTTTGCGTTCGTCCCAGGAAAGATCGAGCCAACCATCTGGGTCATCCTGCACCCGCTGAAGGGTTTCGCAATCGATAGTGTGAACCTTCACCCCGTGGCCAGGTTCCACAATGCCGACGATGCGGTCGCCCGGAATGGGATGGCAACACTGGCCCAGATGCACCGCAATGCCGGGCGTGAGGCCGCGAATAGGGATCGGCTTTTTCTCATTCCCGCGTTGTTTCTTCGGCGCCTTCTTTTTCGACTTGGGCATGCCTTCGGCTTCGGCATCGAAGTCGAGCCCCGGGAATGCGGCTTCCAGCACCCGGCGCGGACGAAGCTCGCCCCGCCCCAAGGCCTCGTAAACTTCATCATCGGAACTGAGTTCAAGACGTTTCAACGCCTGCTTGATCGCCTTCTTGGTGAACTTTTGTCCGTGTTCAGCGAAAGCGCGTTCGGCAAGGCTTTGACCGAGCTGCACGAACTCCTCAACCTCCGAGGCGCGAATGAATTTGCGGATGGTGTAGCGCGCCTTGCCCGTGACGACGAAGTTTTCCCATTCGGGGTTGGGGCGTTCCACAGTGGATGTCAGAATTTCCACGATGTCGCCGTTCTTGAGTTCCGATTTCAGGGGGCGGATGCGCCCATGAATTTTCGCGCCCACGCAGCGGTTGCCGATGTTGGAGTGCACCGCATAGGCAAAATCCACCGGCGTCGCCCCGCGCGGCAGGGCGATGAGGTGTCCCTTGGGCGTGAAGCAAAAGACCTGATCCTGAAAGAGCTCAAGCTTGGTGTTATCGAGAAATTCTTCCGGCGTCGCGCCCTGTTCCAGCAAGTCCGTCATCTCGCGCAGGCGGCGCGTCGCCTTGCTTTCTTCAAGGTCTGGGCGCCAGTCAAAATCGCCGCCCGTTCCGGTCTTGTATTTCCAATGCGCGGCGATCCCTTCTTCGGCCACTTCATCCATTTCGCGGGTGCGGATTTGAAGCTCCACGCGTTGTCCTTGCGGACCCACCACCGTTGTATGGATCGAACGATAGTCGTTACGCTTGGGCGTCGAGATGTAATCCTTGAACCGTTCGGGCACCACCGACCAGCGCCGATGGATAATCCCCAGCGCCTTGTAGCAATCGTCCGTTGTTTCCACGATGACGCGGAAGCCGTAGACATCTGAAAGCTGTTCAAAGGAAATCGCCTTGCGTTCCATTTTCCGCCAGATGGAATAGGGCCGCTTTTCCCGGCCATAGACCCGCGCGTGAACACCGTTGTCCTCAAGCGACTTTGTCACCTGCGTACTAATGCGCTCAATCAGGTCGCCCTGATTGTAGTCAAGGTTTCTGAGCCGCGCGATGACCGAGGCCCGCGCATCGGGATTGAGAATATCGAAAGAGAGATCGTCCAGTTCTTCACGGATATGCTGCATGCCGATGAGGCCCGCGAGCGGTGCGTAGATCTCCATTGTCTCCAGCGCGATGCGGCGGCGCTTTTCATCATGCAACGACCCAAGCGTGCGCATGTTATGCATGCGGTCGGCGAGCTTGACGAGCAGCACACGAATGTCTTTGGAAATCGCCAGCAGCAGTTTGCGAAAGTTTTCCGCCTGCTTGGTGTCTTCGGACGAAAGCTCAAGCTGGGTCAGTTTGGTAACGCCGTCCACAAGGTCAGCGATCTCGCGCCCGAAAGCCTTGCTTACCTCGTCCAGCGTTAGGGTAGTGTCTTCCACAGTGTCATGGAGGATGGCCGTCACCAGACTCGCCGTATCGAGCCCCAGGTCGGCAAGGATGGTCGCCACCGCCATTGGATGAGTGATGTAGGGCTCGCCGCTCTTGCGGGTCTGGCCATGGTGCGCGGCATCGGCCATTTCATAGGCACGAGCGAGCGCTGCCGGGTCCGCATGGTTCCCGTGGCTCTCCACCTCCGCCAGGAGGTCCGCCATCAGGCGTGTGCCCTCGATCGTTGCGCTCATAACCTCAAATTCATTCCCGGCCCGGCCTTCCGGGCCCCAGAGACAAAAAAGCCGGGTGCGGCACCCTTTGCCCCACCCGGCTCAATTCTGCCGAAGCGAATTCTATCATAAAACTCCTAGAAGCGGTCGTAACCTTCCGCCTGGGCTTCATTTTCCGTGCGCAGCGCGCGAAGCAGATCTTCCTCGGTCAGCGTTACCGGCTGATCCTCGGAAGGGCCAGTCAGCTGAGGCGCATCCACTTCGGGCTCATCAACTTCCACATGCCGCTGCATGCTGGCGATGAGCTGCTCGGTCAGGTCCTCGGACCCGACGGATTTTTCGGCAATTTCCCGCAGCGAGACGACGGGGTTTTTATCCCGGTCGCGTTCCACCGTAAGGGGTTCACCCGCAGAGATCCCGCGCGCCCGTTGGGCGGCAAGCAGGACCAGATCAAATCTGTTCGTGACGACTTCTACGCAGTCTTCAACTGTGACACGCGCCATGTGCGTCCTCCTAATGAATGAGAGCGAGGGTAGATATAGGGGAATCGAGGGATTTGCAAGGCTTAAGGGCCAGATCAGTCGAGCATTTCCACCACATCGGCGTCGTTCAACCCAGCTAGCAGGTCCCTCGCCCGCTCCCCCAGCGCGGGATGGACCCAATCCGGCGCAATCTCAGCTAGCGGAACAAGGACAAATCGTCGCTGATGCAACCGTGGGTGTGGGATTTGAATGGACTGCCCGTCTTTTTGGAGTTCTTCTAATATTAGTTTGTCGTTATAGGCGAGCAGATCGAGATCGAGGACCCGCGCCTCCCATTTCTGGGCCCGGGTCCGGCCCAGCACCGCTTCAATTTGGTGAAGCGCCGCCAGGAGGTCATGAGGCCCGAGCCCCGTTCGGACCGCGATGACCCCGTTCACGAAGTCGGGCTGGTCTGACGCGGGAACAGGGCTGGTGCGATACCAGTGGGACCGCGCCACCACCTCGATCCCCTGCTCGCCCATACGGCGGACCGCCGCCTCCAGCGTATCGCGGGGGCCGCCGATTTTACTTTGAAGATTTGCCCCGAGGGCGATGAGGATCATGTCTCTCTCAGGCGAATGCGATTGTCAGTGTTGAATATAAGGATAGTAGCTCGTGAGTACCATTGATCTGGGGTTCTACCCCGAAGACAAATTTGCGGTTTTCATTGACGGCGCCAATCTCTATGGCGCGACCAAGGCGCTGGAATTCGACGTGGATTACAAGCGCCTGCTTGAGTTCCTTAAGGATCAAGGCACGCTCATCCGCGCTGTCTATTACACCGCCATTGTTGAGGACCAGGAATATTCACCCCTCCGGCCCCTGGTCGATTGGCTCGACTACAATGGCTACACGATCATCACCAAACCCACCAAGGAATTCACCGATGCGAGCGGTCGCCGCCGCATTAAAGGCAATATGGATATCGAGATCGCCGTGGACGTGATGGAAATGGCGAACCACGTTGATCACATCCTGCTCTTTTCCGGCGATGGCGATTTCCGCCGCCTGATTGAATCGGTTCAGCGCAAGGGCGTGCGGGTGAGCGTTGTCTCCACCATCAAATCTCAGCCCCCCATGCTGGCCGATGAGTTGCGCCGCCAGGCCGACACGTTCGTGGAACTTGCCGAGCTTGCGAAAATCATTGGCCGCCCGCAGCGGGAACGCCCGGCACCTGACACTTCGACCAATGACAGCTATGATGACGACTTCGAAGATGAAGACGACATTGAAGCTGTTTCGTGAGCCCACCGAGCACCGTTCCGCCAGAACCACCCTTTGATTGCCGCGATTGCCCGCGCCTTGCCGCCTATATCGACGAGGTACGGGGGCGCGAGCCCAAATGGTTCAATGGCCCAGTGCCGTCTTTCGGCTCCGAGGATGCAGAGCTCCTGATCGTCGGCCTTGCCCCGGGCGTGACCGGAGCCAACCGCACGGGCCGCCCCTTTACCGGCGATTATGCGGGCGATCTCCTCTATGGGACTTTGCTGAAGTTTGGTTGGGCCAGCGGCACCTATGACGCTGATCCGCACGACGGATTAAAGCTCACCCGCGCCATGATCACCAATGCCGTGCGCTGCGTGCCACCAGAAAACAAACCGGTGGGAGCTGAGATCAACGAGTGCCGCAAGTTTCTCGTTTCCCGTATCGACGCATTGCCCCGCCTGCGCGTTATCCTTGCGCTGGGAAAGATCGCCCATGATTCAACCGTGCGGGCACTGGGCGGCAAATTGAGTGCCTACAAGTTCGGCCACGGCTCACACTACGAGTTCGATGATGTCGCACTTATTTCGAGCTACCACTGCTCCCGCTACAACACGAACACAGGGCGGCTGACGACAGAAATGTTCGAAAACGTTTTTAGCCTGATCGACCAGCAATTGGGCCGCGCCTGATCCGGGTTATTTGCGATCCCTGAACCGCGGCCGAGGTGGTGGCGGCAACGATTTTTGCCACATATCAATATCGCCATAGTAAGCGCGCGCAGCGGCCAGTACCGCCTGCCGCCGGGCGAAGTTTGCCGCTTCTTCGTTGGTGAACTCCTTGCCGTCCCAGACATAGGTGTGACTGCCGTCCTTCTCGCGAAAGCAATCAATTGGCGGCATTTCCTGATCATACTTGGCGATGGTCAGATAAAAGTGCCCCTGTTGCGAGGTCTGAGCAAAGCGTTGCAGGTCTTGCTCGGCGCGAAAATCTCGTGTCAGCCGATCCCACAATCGCAGCAGAGGTTTCTGAAAAATCAGCCCCAACAAGACACCGACGGCGACAGCAAAAAGAACCCAGAGTGCGGAAATGGACATGCCCTACCCGTCGCGTAACAGCTGGGCTTTGCGACGTTCCCAATCGCGGTTCTTTTGGGTCTCACGCTTGTCATGCATTTTTTTGCCCTTGCCGATGCCGAGCTCGACTTTCACGATGCCCTTTTCATTGAAATAAAGCTTGAGCGGCACCAGCGTAACGCCCTTGGTCTGCACCGCTTGCGCCAGCCGCATCATCTCACGCTTGTGCAAAAGGAGCTTCCGCTTGCGACGCGCTTCGTGATTATACCGATTGGCCGCCTGATATTCCGGGATATAGGCATTTACGAGATAAATCGCGCCTTCCTCAGGCGAGGCATAGCTATCCTGAATACTAGCCTTGCCTTCGCGCAGCCCTTTAACCTCGGTGCCGGCAAGCATGATGCCCGCCTCGACCGTGTCGGTGATTTCAAAATTGAATCTCGCGCGGCGGTTATCGGCGAGGACTTTCCGCTTGGGATCTGACTTTGCCATGGCCCTAACCCTCAATCAGGCCGGCGGCTTGCATCGCCTTGCGCACACGCACCCGCGTCATCTCTGTGGCTGGAACCAAGGGCAAGCGCAATTGTTCATCGCATTTGCCCAGAACGGACATGGCGTACTTCGTTGGCGAGGGGCTCGTTTCCAGAAACAGCGCCACATGCAGGTCGATCAATTTATCCTGCAACGCCAGCGCCTCGGCCTTATCCCCGCGCAAGGTCGCTTCCTGCAATTTGGCGCACAGCTTGGGCGCCACATTGGCGGTCACTGAAATGCACCCCACGCCGCCTGCTCCGTTGAAGGCCAGCGCAGTCGCATCTTCGCCCGAAAGCTGAATGAAATCTTCGCTGCAAGCTGCACGGTGGTGTGTCACCCGGGCAAGGTCGGCGGTGGCATCTTTAATTCCAACGATGTTGGGGATTTCAGAGAGCCGTGCGACTGTCTCAACCGAAATGTCGGTCACTGTACGGCCCGGTACATTGTAGAGAATGATCGGCAGGCCCGTAGACCCGGCAATGGCCTTGAAGTGCTGATAGAGCCCTTCTTGCGTCGGCTTGTTGTAATAGGGCGCGACGAGTAGTGCCGCATCCGCGCCAGCCTTTTCGGCCTTGCGGGTCCGCTCAATGGCGGCGGCGGTTGAATTGCTGCCAGTTCCGGCGATGACAGGAACCCTGCCCCCGGCCGTTTCGATGCAGGTCCGGATCACTTCGTCATGCTCGTCGAGGCTGAGGGTCGGCGCCTCCCCCGTGGTGCCGCAAGGCACAAGCCCGTGGGTCCCTTCGGCAATATGCCATTCCACAAGGTCCGCAAAGGCACGCGTGTCCACCGCCCCATCGGTAAACGGGGTGACGAGGGCGCAGATCGAGCCACGAATATGTTCAGGTCCAAGGTTCGGCATGACTTAAAGAATTGATTACCAATTTGGCGATGTTGAGACCATCCTTACCCAATTCCGCGCGCCGAGGGTAGCGTCCTTAACATTTGCCATTTAGGCTTTGGCGTCAGGAGGATGTCCCGGGAACGCTCCCGGAACCTACGGGGTGGGGCAAAGGATCGAAAATGGCGGCAGGACGCCAAAAGTTCAAGTGGCGGGGCTGGGTTTTCGGCGCGCTGGCTCTTGGAGCCGCGGCACTGCCTGCCCATGCGAGCATCGAACTCGGTAGCACCCATCCCATTCTTCGCCCGCCGCCCCCACCGCCTTCGCCTTATATGTCCGAAGAGGACTATGCGACCCTCAACGACGCCTTCGAGGCTGTGCGCGCAAACAATTGGCAGCGGGCCCTCGATCTCGCCAACCAATCAAGTGATATTGTCGGCCGCGACCTGGTCCGTTGGCTCTGGGTGCAGGACCGCGACGCGGATGCACCCTTTGAAGCGGTCGTCCAGTTTCTCAATGAACATCCCGATTGGCCGCGCCAGGGCACGCTGCTCCGCCGCGCCGAGGAAGCCCTGCCCGATGATATGCCGCCCGCGCAGGTCATCGCCTGGTTCGCAGGCAATGCGCCGGTCACGAGCGATGGCAAGCTTCGCCTCGCTGATGCCTATATGGCGCAAGGCAATGAAAGTTTTGCCGCCCATTGGGTGCGCGATGCCTGGGTGAACGATGATTTTTCCCGCAGCGATGAAGTGCGCCTGACCGCACGCTATGGCGATTACCTGCGCGAGGAAGATCAAATCGCGCGCGCGGAACGCCTTCTTTGGGAACATGATTACAACGCTGCTGACCGGATGCGGTCGCGCGTGCCCTATAATTTCCGCCTATTGATGGATGCCTGGATGGCGCTGATTGCGCTCGACAGCAATGCCAGTGCGCGGGTCGCGGGCGTGCCGGAGGAATATCAGAACCATCCCGGTCTGCTGTACGAACGCGTCCGCTGGCGCCGCCGCCAAAACCGCGACGAAGAAACCTGGCCCATGATTGCCGCCGCGCCGACAACGGCGGAGGAGCTGGGCAATCCCGAACGTTGGTGGACCGAGCGCCACATTCAGGCGCGCAACGCCATTCGCGAGGGCGAACATCAGGCGGCCTATGACATGGTTGCTGGTCACGGCATGAGCGAGGGCGGTGATTTTGCCGAGGCCGAATGGCTCGCCGGTTGGATCGCCTTGCGGTATCTGGATGAGCCGCAAACGGCGCTCGATCACTTCACGCGCCTTCGCGACGGGGTGTCCTATCCCATCAGTCTGGCGCGCGCGTGGTATTGGATGGGCCGTGCGAACGAAGTTCTGGGGAACGATGGTGAGGCCCATCAGGATTATGTGGCCGCCGCGGCCAACCCCACCACATATTACGGCCAGCTCGCCATGGAACGGTTGGGCGAAGGCTTTGACCGCCTTCATCTGCCCCGTCCGCCGGAGGTCAACTCCACCCGTCAGACGCAGCTGCGGCAGGAACCCCTTGTCCATGCCGCGGAACTGCTGAGCGACCTCGCCACCGAGCGCTTGCAGTTTTCATGGTTCCTGCATTTGGGTGAGGTCTATTCCAATCCACAGGATATGCAGATTATCGCCAACCTCGCGCGGGAGATTGACCAGTGGCACATGGCCGTGCGCGTGGGCAAGCTCGCCATGTTCCAGCACATCTATCTGACGGAAACGACCTATCCGCTGGTGAACTACGAAGATTTTCATTCCGACATCCCCTTGCCCGAGATGGCATTGGTACTGGGCCTGTCGCGGCAGGAAAGCGAGTTCAACCCCGCCGCCCGGTCAAGCGCAGGCGCGCGCGGGTTGATGCAGCTGATGCCCGCGACGGCACGCACCACCGCGCGGCATCTGGGCATTTCCTATGACTCCAATTGGCTGACTGAACGGCCCACCTACAACACCCAGCTTGGGCGCTATCACTTGGGCGAAATGCTGCAACGCTTCGATGGTTCCTACATCATGGCGATTGCCGCCTATAACGCTGGGCCCCATCGCGTTGACCGCTGGATTCAGTCCTATGGCGACCCGCGTACCGATGAAGTCGATCCCATCGACTGGGTCGAGCTGATCCCCTTCCGCGAGACGCGAAACTATGTGCAGCGCGTTCTGGAAAACATGACCGTCTATCGCAACCGGCTGACCGGGGCGGACCTGGAGGTCACGCTGGAACAGGACCTAGCGCGCGGCGATGGGCAACTGCCGGTGATGTTCGCCTCCCTGCCGCCGTCCATGCTCGATGGGCCTTTTGGGCTGGACGCGGAAACCTATCGCGGCAGCCAACCCACCGAAGAAATCGCCGTGGATAACGCCATCGTTCCAGAACTGAAACCCGCGAACGATATGTCCAACGCCAATGATTATCCTCAAGAAGGGGAACGCGTTGTCATCGCCATAGAGGGCAATGAGGCCACACCGCTCGCCCCGCCCCTGATCCCGCGTGAAACCTTGCGGGCGCCGGAAGTGCGTGTCTGGGCGCCGCAGGAAAACTGTTCCGCCCTTGCCCCGCAATCCCAGGGGGATGCGGAAGGCAGCTGCGAAGACCGGCAGCTGCGCGGCAACCCCATCACCGAATAATCCCTTCGCCCAAATGAAAAGGGCCAGCGCATGCACCGGCCCTTTCGCATTCTGTGTCAGGTGCCTTACGGCAGATAACGGATCGACGAGATGCGATCGTTCCAATTCAGCGGCACCAGCGTCGGCTCATCCGTCGTGAATATCTGACAGCGACCGCCAAATGACGCGTGCTCGCAAATCTCCCAGCGGCCCGGGCCGGAGATGCGAAAACTTGAAATCGCATCGTTCCAACCATCGGGTCCAAGGTTCGATACGGTGCTGGCGTAGGTCCGGCTGCGGCCACCGTAGTTCGTATGCTCGAACACTTCGATTTCAGCCGTCGGCCATTGACCGCCACCGCCCGGCCAACCACCACCAATGCGACGCATCGAGGTAATACGATCGTTCAGGCCCAGCGGCACAACGTTGCTAACATCATCATTGAAGGTCCAGCAGCGGCCTTGGTAATTGGCATGTTCACAAAGTTCCCACCGACCCTGGTCGACCCGGAAGCTCGACAGAGCGTCGTTGAAGTTGAACTGCGTGAGATTGGGAACATCATTGTCAAAGTCGAGGCTACGGCCACCAAAGTTGGTGTGCTCATAGATCGTGATGCCACGATCCGCGTGCGGACCGCCGTGCCCACCGGGACCACCCGGCAGATTGTCCGCCCGGCGCACCGATGAAATCCGATCATTGAATCCCAAGGGCGCGAGATTTGACTCATTGGCATCAAAGATCCGGCACCGGCCACGATAGTTGATGTCTTCACAAACCTGCCAGCTGCCGCGGCGTACGCGCATGCTGGACGCAACATCGTTGAAGCCGCGGGCCCGCAAGTCCGGCACGTCCTCGCGAATGCGTTCCCGGTCACCGCGGAAATTCACGTCCTCAAACAGGATCAAGGCCGAGTCGCCCGTATTCGCCGCAATCGGACGCATGGACGAGATGCGATCGTTCCAGCCTGTCGGCACGAGGTTGTCCTCGTCGAAGCGGAAGATTTCACATTCACCACCGAAGTTGACGTGCTCGCAGACCTGCCAACGCCCTTCCAACCGGAACGACGAAATACGATCGTTGAAGCCCATGCGGGTCATGTCGGGTACCGCGCCGTTGAAGTCACGACTTTGGCCACGGTAGTCCACATGTTCATAGACGGTGGCGCGGCTTTGCGAGTCATTGTCCCAACGGTCCCAGCGGTCGTCACGATCATGCGACCACCAGTCGTCCCAGCCGCCCGGCGCATTTCCGCCGCCGATCCGGCGCACGGAAGAGACCGTGTCGTTCATATTGAGCTGCGCGAGGCTCGTAACGTCCCCGTCAACGATGATGCAGCGACCGTTGTAACCACCATCCTGGCAGATTTCCCACGTGCCACCATCAATCCGCACGCTGGAGGCGCGGTCATTGAAGTTGTATTGGCCGAGATTGGAAACGTCCTGATCGATCTCAAGCTGGCGGCCCCGATAGTTGGAGTCCTCATAAAGCGTAATACCGTTGCCGTAAGACCCTTGGCCCCATCCCCCACCGCCGCCTTCAAGGCGGATCGAGGAAATGCGGTCGTTGAGGCCCGTCGAATCCAGATTGGAAATGTCGCCACTGACGTCCTGACAACGACCGTAGTAGGAGGCGTCCGTACACACAGTCCATATCCCGCTCACAACGCGGATGGACGAAATGCGGTCGTTAAAGCCTTCGTTCGCGAGGTCGCGCACATCGCCAGTGAAGTGGCGGCTCGCGCCGGAATAATACGCATCGGCATAAACGATGATTTCGGCCGCCTGCGCCGTTACCGGCGTGGCGAGACCAGCCATCATCAAAAGCGCACCGAAACCCAGTTGCGCTGAAATCTTCTTAGTTGCCGTCATCTCATTTCCCCATTTCTGGTGCCGGTGGCATTCCGGCGTGTCATTCGGACTATGCCATGTCAAACCTATGGTGGCGACTTTGAACCTTGGCTGAATAGACTAGTCAGCCCTTGTGACGCTTTGATTTCCGGCAATCTGCCACGGGTTTTGCGGATTTTTTGCAGGGCGCAATGCTTTGACCCCGCAGGGCGTCAGCCCACCAGCACCAGCCGGGAAATGGTCCAGAAGACCCCAAGTCCAAAGAGCCCGGCCGCAATCGGAACGCGGTAGGACCCGACGTCCCCTGTCATCAGGCGGCCAAACGCCGTGACGCCCAGGAGAATCACCACAACCGCAAAAAGCTGCCCAAGCTCGACCCCGACGTTGAACCCGAAGAGCGACCAGAGCAGCCCCGGGCCGTGCAGGTCGTATTCGAGCAAGGCCCCGGCAAACCCCGCCCCGTGGGCAAGACCAAAAAGACCGGCAAGCGCCGGCGCCCGCCAGGACCAGCCTTGTCCGCCGCCAGCGCCGCGCATAGGGGCCTGACTGGCCACGAACCAACTGGCTGCAAGAACGGCCAGAACCGGCGGCCAGATCTGCCCCAGACACAAGGCGAGCAACGCCGCACAAGCACCAAAGAGGGCGACCCCCACCCAAAGATAGATCCTGTCGCGATGGAAGAGCCCGCGCGCGCCCGCTTCCATCGCCGCATAGGCGATGGAAAAGCCGATCAGGACTTCCACCGCGATGCCATAGGGCCGCAGCACCCCCAGCGCCACCAGCGCCATGGTCAGACTGTGGCCCACCGTGAACCCGGTGATCGTGACAATGATGGGCTTTAAACGCCCGGCAAGAAGAAGCAGCGCGGCAAGAAAGGCGAGATGATCCCACCCCGACAGAACGTGAATGACCCCAGTGCGCACAAAGCTGTAAAGCCGCTGCCCGCCGCTGACCAAAACCTCCGCCCCGCCAAGGTGAATTTGATGGCCAACACCGCTCAAGACCTGTTCGAGGATCAGGCCCTCACCACTCCGCACACGGATGATGTGCAGGTGCGCCGCCGACAGGTCGAAGAATGCGCCCATGTTCATATCCGCGCCACCCTCCAGAATATCCCCCGGGCAGGTGAAGGCGAGATGGACACGCAGATAGCCCGCCGCCGCCGCTTGTGGCACGGGCGCGCCGTCGGGCGCACAAGTGGCGCCTTCTTGGGAAATCTCGACGGATTGGCTGAGGTGATCGACAAGCGCGGCTTCGAGATCGACGCCCTCTTCATCGTTCAAGCCATAGAGCAAGGTCGCCCGGCGCGCGTCGATGGAAAAAGACCCGGAAAGATGCGCGCCCTCGACCGTCCAGTCCGAAGCTGACTGGCTGCGCGTATGCGCGGCGGCGCTTCCCGCAAGGAAGACACTCATCGCCAAGACGATCAGCGCCCGCATCATTCCTGAAGCGCCTCTATTTCGATGGATGACCGCGCGCGGAGCCGCGCCACATAGTCACTGACGGCGCGATCCTCCGCCCGGCGGCGCCATTCGTCCTCAAGCTGGTCGCGCAACTCTTCGAAAGTGGCACGCTCGGTATCCTCCCGTTGCACCACCCAGATAAAATTCGCTGTGTCGCCGCTCATCAGCGGCCCCATGACCGTGCCCTCCCCCGCAGCAAGGGCAAGATCGGTCAGGCCGCCGCCAAGATATTGGCTCAGGTCCTCGGCCCGGATCATGCGGTCCGGCACGGGACGGCTGCTCACATCTGGAAAGCGCATATGGATATCGCCAAAGCTCGCGTCATCTCGCAGGGCCTGGGCAATGGCGGCGATGTCATCCTCATGCGTTGCATCGATTTCCAGATGCCGCACCCAGATGCGCGAGGGATAAGTAAAGAGCGCAGGATTGTCGTCATAGAACTGACGCATTTCTTCGTCTGTCGGCTCCGTCGACGTGAGGTCGGAAAGGATCAGCCGCATCACGCCACGCACAGCGGCGGAACGCACTTCGCGGTCCGTGCTGACGAGATCGAGGCGCACGGCTTCCTGCGCGAGCAATTCTTCGTCAATCAGTGTGCCCAGAACACGGGCGGCCTCGTCCGGGCCCAAGACATTGCGCCGGTCGTTCTGCACCGCCTGCGCGGCGCGTTCAAATTCAAGCATGGTGATGGGAACGCCGTTCACCCGGGCGGCCACGCCCCCGTCCCCGGGCAGGTACGCTTGCATCGCCTCATGGGGCGCCAGCGTTACCCAAAGGGCCGCGACGAGACCAATAAGCCCTGTCGCGGAAAAAACCCAGAGACCCCAGTGACGGGGCTCACCGGATGACGGATCATTCATCCTCTTCCGGCACGGCCTCTTCTTGCGGCAGATCGTTCTCGATCATGTCGTCCGCCGGGATGCTGCCGCCGCCGGTCAAATCGAGCGTCGCAGGCGTCACATAGGACAGATAGATCGGCGAGGCCCAGGCACGGTGTTCGGTGGCGGCGAGACAATTGTCATCGCGGCTCACACGATAATCACCCCAGCACGGCATGACCTCGATGCAATTGCCTTCGGAGTCATATTCGCACCGCAAGTTCTCCGCGTTGATCGCCAGAGTGGGTTCCTGAATGGCCCGCGCGTAGTAGAGCGTATCGCGACGGCCCGCGACATAGTCAGGGTCGGTGAATTCCACCGCACAACCGGCTTCGTCATCGGGGCAGTCCAGCACCAGGAAGGGATCTTCAATCAGCATCTCGACCTCTTCGCCTTCGGTCACCTGAGGCCGAATGCGGATGATTTCGATGCGCGTGATCTTGTGGCGCTCGTCCGACGGGTTGTAGCACTCGCCCGAACAGATGCGCTCAATCCGGTCAGCATCCATGCCCGCTTCTTCGAATTCCGGGCAGCCTTCGTTCTGTTTGAACGAACCCACCGCCCGTACGCGGAACATGGGATCGTGGTCCATGTCGAGCGCGGCGCCCATGGGATACTCGCCCTCGCCGTCATTGGCATTGATGAGATCAAACCACATGAGAATACGCGGGCCGGATGTCGCATAGGTTTCGCGCCGTTCCAGCGCGTCCCAAATCTCGGCGCGGCTGCGGCCTTCGGTATGAACCGCGGCAAGCCCGCCCGTAAGCCAGAACGAGCCCTGCCGCTCCATTTCCGTGAGCTGGAAACCCGCGACGCGGATCATTTCATCCCGCGGGATAAGATGCGAGACGGGCGAAGCTTCTTCCATCGGCACGAAGGTACGGCGCCAATGTTCGTTCACTGGACCACCAGCCTCGGTGTTCAGCAGACGATCCACTTCCTTGTAGCCCGTACCGGGACGCGCCCGGTGATTGTCGGAACTGCCAATGAAGCCCCACTGGAAGCGCGTGGGATCGTCCATGCCATTGTCGAAATTCGAGATCGCCATGGCGTATTGCACAGATGTTCCGGGCCGGTGATTGAAGGCCGGTTGGAAACAATCCTGGCACTGGCCGGAGATCAACCAGTCTTCTGTCGCCTCCCCCCACACGGCCAAATGGCCGGCAACGCCCATGTTGGCGTAGTCAGACCGCGCCTGCGCGGCGGCCGCATCGCATTCTGCCTGTTCCATCCCGGCTTCGATGCACCGTTCCATGATGATGTTGCCCGCCTGCCAGCAGCTCGGCAGATAGTCTTCACTCGGCTCCGGGCACGTCGCCGTTTGCGTCGCGGGGTCGTAATTGACCGCGCGCCAGGGGCGATACTCCTCGGAGTTGCCGTGACCCGAGTAAACCTCAATCAGGCTGAATTCTTCGGGGCGCATTTCCGGAACAAGCTGTTTGTCCCAGGTGGTTCCGGGCGGGGTGTAAAAACCCCAGCTGGTGCCGTGAGGAATAACGAGGGGGTCGAGCCCCTGATCCTCAAGCCGCGCAAACAGGTCCGCGGGCGTTGCCGCGCTTTCGAAACAGTTTTCGGGAAGCTCACTCGACGGCGTGTCCGCATCACATTCAGGAACCGCGCGCGCCTCAGCCAGGAAGGCATTGAAATCCATGTAGGGGCCGGTTTGCAGCCCTTCACGCAGCACGATTGTCGCGGGCCAGGCTGGCATTTGATAACGCAGCACGTCGGACGTCACGCCCGCCGCCGCAATGGGGCGCGGCGTAATGGCTTCGTCGTTGAGATCGCGGAAGATGACGTTCTTGTGCCCATAGTGGTCTTCCGGCGTACGGCCCACTTGCGTCCACTCAAAGCCCACGAATGAAACAAGATCGGGATTTTCCGGATCGCCTGAAACCGCCTGACACTGGTTCACGGAGTCGCGGATCTCGCGCCAGATGCGCGGGCTGATCGCCTCGGCGTGATCGGTCGACGCCCAGAAGTCGAGCCCTGAGCAATAGCGCGCGAAATCGCACGCCTCGCCAATGGGATGCATGCCCGTGCCGCCCAGCATGGGTAGCGACCAGAGGAAGGCATCCGTCGAATAAGTGGTGTGAACGTGGAGATCGCCGAACAGAATCTCGTCGCTGGGTTGGAAGCCGAGATTTTCCGCTGCCGCCGTCTGCGCATCGCGCCGGCCAAGGATCACCTCCGCCGGAATGGCCGCCCCCTCAATGGTTCCCGGTCCACCGGGATTGCCAAAAAGGTTCATATGAAAGCCGACAAGATAACCGCCCACCACAACAACGAGCAGCACCACAACGCCTAGCAAGCCACGCAGAATCGATCCCATTTCAGCCCCTCCGCGAATGAGTTATCAGGTCAAACTACTATGATCCGTTTGCCCTGTCTAATGCCTTTCATTAATTTTTAGGCGGGGGCGTTCATTGGGATCAACCGGCTGTCCGCCAGAGCCGCCGTCCGATGATGGGTGCAGGCCTGATAATCGGGGTCGGCGACCATGCCGAGAAAGGCTTGTCGGCTGGGATAGCGGATCAGCGCCACCACATCCCATTCCCCTTCAGGACCGATGAGGGCGGCATGGGCCGGGCTCATGAAAAACAGCCCTCCCCCCACTTCCTGCACCTTGCGCATGGCCGTTTCGGAATAGACACCATAGGCCTCCGCGCCCGTGCGCTCGGGCTCTCCCGCATCGGCGTCATAGGAGGCCTTGTCCCGGAACTTGAGCAAGTTGAGCATCACGATGGGACCATCGGGTCCCTTATCCATGAAGTGTTTCAGTTGTTCGCCGGTCGGATTGACGTAGGACATGGGCGCTCCCTTCAAAAGAATGAGCGTCCAGTCTGACTACTCCGCCGCGCGCTTGGCAAGGACGCTGGGCATGGCGACCAAAGCTGACGTGGCGGCGACAGCCGTCCGAATGAAGGGCTCAAGAGCGAGGGCGTCCTGTTCCGTCGCATCCCAAAGCGATACGGCGCTGACCGCTGCGCTGATAATCATGCGCTTGCGCAAGGGCACTTCTTCGGTCTCCAGATGGGCAAGCTTCCGGTCCATCCGTTTGGACAGATCACTCATCGCGGGGTATCGCCCGCTTTCGAGCGTCTCGAGAAGATCGTTCTGCGGGCGATGCACCGATTGCGCGACGAATTGCACATAGGCCGAGCCCTGTTCGTCTTCGAGCACCACTTCCGTCAGGGGGCGGATGAAGGCCTCCATCAGATCCTCAACGCTTTCTTCCCCCGCTGGCGGCAGCTTGGCCAGCATGGCGGCCCGGCGCGCCTCGATCTTCACAAGCCGCGCATCCAGCACGGCCCAGACGAGGCCCGCACGGTCCTTGAAATGATATTGCAACGCCGACTGATTTTTCTGCCCCGCGAGCTCAAGAATCTCCCGCGTTGCAACACGGTCGATGCCCTTTGTGCCGAACAGCTGCTCGGCGGCGGCAATCAAGGCGGCCCGGGTTGATTCGGGTCTCGGTTTTGTCATGGACGGATCGTCCCTCCCTAAGAGGTCCTAAGGAGATAGCAAACCCCCTTCCCCCTGTCACCCGCGCCAAAAGACGCAAGGGCGGGCCTCGCTTTTCGGACTTCAGGGCCGCGTTCAGGCACGGTTCAGATTCAGATTTCTAGGGTCAGGTACGAATGCGCTGCGATGTAGGCGGGGTCAGCGCGAGATGTGTGAACCAAGCTCTTCGGCCCAGTGCGAGGGACCGGAGCAAGGGAGAACGATATGCATTCTCGTAAGACCCACCCGCGGGTCGGCCTTGGGACAGTGGTCCTGGCCGCGGGCTTTATCTCATTTGGCCTTACCTTCACTGGCGCGGCACAGGCCTCACCCCTTCAAACTTCAGCTCCAGTTGTTGACAGCGGCGCGGACGCCAATCTGATTCAAGTCACCACGCGGGAAGAACGCCGCGAGGCCCGCGAGCGTGAACGCGAAGAACGGCGCGCGGAGCGACGGTCGGAGCGGCGCGAAAGCCGAGACGGCGCCTCCAATCAGCCCCAACCGCAAGCCACGCGCCGAACGGAAACGCGGGATGAAGGCCGGCGTGGCGGCGGACGCGATGCACGGACGGATCGCAACGGTCGCGACCGCGATCAGCGCGATGCGCGCCGAGACGACAGTAACGAACGCACTACCACGCGGACTGAACGGGTTGAGCGGACAGATACAAACCGCACCCGCCCCGGGGATACGCGGACGCAGCGGACCGATTCGACGACCTGGCGGAACCGTGATCGTGACCGGGACCGTGATCAGAGCCATACCCGCGATGGCGACCGTCGTGATGGACGCAATGGACGTGATGGCGACCGCGATCATGCAGACTGGAACGATCGCGACGGACGCCACGATCGCGACGGACGTCATGATCGCGACGGACGCCATGACCGGGATGGTCGCCACGACCGTGATCGGGATCATAACCGCGACGGAACCCACGACAGGGATCGTGACCGCGATCATAACCGCCACGGCCGTCACTACACCCACAATGACCGCCACCAGCAAGACTATACCCGTTGGCATGACCGGGACCGGCGCTGTCGCAGCAACTCTCGCACCAGCGAGTGTGGCTATGACCGGCATCGGTGGAACTATAACCGGCACGACCATCACCACATTCACCTCTACTTCTCCCATGAATCATGGTGTGGCTGGAACTGGTATAGCAGCCACTGTCACTTTGGCGGTCGCTGGCCGAGCAACTACAATCGGTATGAACGTGCGGACATCGTTTTCTTCGATCATGCCGGCTTTATTGGTTATTCCTTCGGCGTGCACGATGTGATCCGCAACTTCCACAGCTACGGCTTCAATGACCGGGCAACGTCGGTTCGGATTGACCGCGGCACCTGGGAGCTGTGCGAGCACGCGGGCTTTGGCGGCTACTGCATCATCGCTGATCGGGACATCTGGGATCTGCGAGATTATGGCTTCAACAACCAGATCTCGTCTGTCAGGCGCGTACCGGACAGCTATCGCTATCGCGACGGATACTATTCGTCGGGCTATTACGACGAGCACTATCGCGAGTCCGGTTACGGCGTGGGCGTCTATGCGAGCTCAGGCTATAGCGGCGACTATTTTGAAGTCGGTGTCGATATCGAGGACTTTCAACTTTACGCCGCCGGTTACAACGGCAGCCTGGAGGTGCTCGGCGGCCGCTGGGAGGCGTGCGACCAATCTCACTACCGGGGCCGCTGCACGGTGGTTGAAGGGCGCTATGACGACCTTGGCCGCATCGGCCTTGCCGCGATCGGCTCCATCCGATTGGTCAACTGACCCCACCCACACCACGGGGGACCCTCGCAAGAGGGAACAAAGGGTCGGCGATTTTTCTCGCCGGCCCTTTTTCTATTTCTCGAGTCCCAGCGCGCGATCAAGCGACCAGGCCCCGGGGCCTCGGGCGATCAGGATAAAGAGCACGGCCATCCACCAAGCATGTGTCGGCCACCAGGCATCCTGAAAGACAAAGATCTGAATGACCGCCGTCATGGCAAGAAGCCCGAGCGCGCCAAAGCGCGTGAGCAATCCAAAGGTCAGCAGGATTGGCAGGGTCAGCTCGCCAATTGCCGAAAGAACCGCCGCCGTGTCGGTGAACCACTCTGGCTTACCGGGGAAAAAGACATTTCCAAACAGAAAGAACGTGCCGTTGTCCATCATCGGCGTCGGCAGGCGCAGGCCCAGCACCTCGATGGTTTGCACCTTGCCCAGACCCGAGAGCCAAAACACGCGGGCGACCAACAGACGCGCGAGCAACAGTGCAAGCGGTTCGAGATGGCTCAACAGAGAGCCTGCCGACTGATAGATCGATTTTGCGCGCGCAACAGCAGCGGTCATGATTTGAAATCCTCTACTTGATGAAGATGCCGCGCGTCAGCGCTTCGGAAAAGAAGGCGAGTACGGCAGGCTCGTTCTGTTCCGGGGCGGCACTGGCAAGCGCCTCGCCCAGCGGCGCACCCTTGCCGATCAGCTCAAGAAACTTTTGCTCATTTGCCGTCAGGTGCCGGTCCTGCATCCCGTTTGGTGACCACCACACCATGGCGGCGCTCGGCATTGGGCGATACGCCACGTTGGGGCTTTTCCCCTCCGTTCGGTTCGCCTTCCAGATTTCAAAAGCGTTGCAGCTCGCGGCCACGATCCGCAATGACGGATGAAGCTGAAGAACCAGCTCCGCCATTTCATCATCGCCACGGCCCGAAAGATCGCCCGGGCCAAGCGCCGACGCGTTCGCCGCGAAATAACTTTCCGTCCAGGCGCGGTCGAACCGAGCCACGTCGGCGAGATACGGCAGGCGCGCGGCGGATGAAAAGCCTTCAATGAAGGTGGGGAACGCGTTCCCATAGAGCGACAGTACCGGGCTCTGCGGCGGGTGCGCGCGAACAAAATCCGCTGCCATACCGCGCATGAACTCTGCGCCCACCAACCGCTCCACGGTGGGATAGTTTTTCAAAACCGCGTCCGCCCAGGCCGTGACCATGTTGTTGCGATAGACACGCAGGCGATCGGCATGGGCAGAATCGGCCAACCAAGGCGTCACCGCGTCATCGTCACCGCCCAGCATCTGCAAAAATCGTTCGTGGTAGGAGCTGCGGTCAAGCATCGGCCAACTCCGCAGCTCGCGCCGCCATGCGCTCCATAATTGTGTTTGCGGATCGCACTTCGGCGGCGAGTTCCGCAAAGGTCGGAATGTTTGTGTCGCGTTCAATCAGCGTGGGCTTGGCCCCCACCCGCGCGATAAGGCGCTCATAAAGCGCCCAAACCTCGGGCGCGACTGGGGCGCCGTGATCATCGATCAAAAGCGTCTTGCCCATCACCGCGTCGGGCGCGTGTCCGGCAAGATGTACCTCGCCGATCAAGTCGCCGGGGATCGCGTCAATATAGTCTTCGGCGCTGAGGCCAATATTGTTGGCACTGACGAAGACATTGTTCACGTCGAGCAGAAGCCCGCAGCCCGTACGTTGGCACGCTTCGGTTAGAAACTCCGGCTCACCCATGTCACCTTTCAGCGCCACGTAAAGCGAGGGATTTTCAATCAGGATTGTACGGCCCAACGCATTCTGCATGCGATCGATGTTCGCGGTCAGGCGGCTGAGCGCTTCATGCGTTGCGGGCGTTGGCAGAAGGTCGGCGAAGTAGATCCCCTCGCCCACTGACCACGCCACGTGTTCAGAGATCTGCGCAGGCTCAAAGCGCGCAATGAGTTCCCGCCAACGCGCGAGGTGATCTGTGTCCAGCGCCTCGCCGCCCGCAAGCGACAGCCCCACTCCATGCAGCGACACCGCATGTTTCCCGCGAATGGCGTCGAGCCAGGCGCGACGCGGGCCACCGTCAGTCATATAGTTTTCCGGATGAACCTCGACCCACAGGCCCGCCCCATCGGGGGTATTCATGACGTCCCGGTAGTGTTCGGGCTTTAGCCCGACACCGGCGCTGGAGGGAAGAGCGTGGGTCGTCATGTGGGAAGAGCCTTTGGATCGAGGTCAAACCGAAATTGAAAGCCGCTTACATGGCTTCCAGGGTGCCGTTGCCTTCCGGCGTTTCGATGCTTTCGCACGTGCCAGCGGGGACCAGCATCCAGGCATTGCCTTGATAGTCACTGGTGGAGGTGCCTTGGCACGAGGTGCCCGCGCCCGCCGCGCAGTCGTTGTGACCGGCCAGCGATACGCCGTAGCATTGTTCGAACTCGCCATCGTAGCTGCCGCCAGTCCAGGCGGTGTAGGCGGCTTGCGCATCGGCAGACGCGCCTTCCGCAAGGGAGAGACCCGCGTGCGGGCCGGCTTGGGCGCCGGCACTGATGGCTATGGCAACCGCGGCGGCAAGGCCGGTGGCGGCGATTTTCGTCGATTTCATAATGAGTGCTCCTCGTAAGGGTTCCGTACAGCAAAGGCGTATTCTTTCCGCCTTCGCCCCTTACGATGCGCCTCTGATGCCGCCGTTACGGCGCATGTTCAGAAATTACGATGGACCCTCTCACATTCCCGTGAGACGCCCCGCCCCAATCACGCGGAATTCGCCATGAAGGCCTCAATGAGTTCCTTCATCTTGCCATGCATCATATTGAGCGCCTTGAGCGGGCGGACCATGACTTTGAACTCGGTGATCTTTTCATCGTCATTCCAGGAGATGATATCAACACCGTTCACCGTGAGCCCGTCCACCACCGCTTGAAATTCTAGGATCGCGCAATGGTCGCCGCGCGTTTCCTTCAGATACTCGAAAGTCCCGTTGAACAGAAGATGGCTCGCGCCGGTGAGATACATCATCACCAGATCGCGCCCCTGTTGCGGCGTATGCACGATGGGGGAACAGAAAACCGCATCATCGGCCAGCAACGCCGGAAGCGCGGCAAGGTCCTGCGCCTCAACAATCCGGTGCCATTCTTCAATCGCACTCATAGGATCCTCCAAAAAAAACGCCCGCCCGAGGATGCCTCAGGCGGGCGTGAATGCCAAACACGGAAGGTCGCGATTATTCGCCGCCTTCGTGATGCTCGCCGTGACCTTCATCGTCGTCGTCTTCATCGACATGCCCACCAAGGCCTGCCAGAAAGGCAAGCACATTCATGCGCTGCGCTTCGTTGCGCAATCCGGCAAAGCTCATAGCGTTGCCCGGGCGCGCAGCGCGCGGGTTTTCCAGATACGCGTTCAGATTCTCAAGAGTCCAGAATTCATCCGATCCGGCAAGCGCGCGGGAATAACGATACCCATCGACCGACCCGATTTGCCGACCCACAACACCATAAAGGTTCGGGCCCACGCGATTGGCGGCGCCTTCTTCTGAAGTGTGACAGGCCATGCATTGGCGGAACTGTTGGGCGCCCGCGGTCGCATCGGCCGTCGCCACGGCGTCTTCAAGCTCATCCGCCAGGACCGGCGCACCAAACCCAATGCTGAACAGAACCAGCGCGGCGGCAACCCCTGCGCCACGCAGAATTTTGCTGATTTTCATGACGTATCTCCTCTGTGCCGCCCCATTTGCCCGGGGACTTGCCCCGAGTCATTTACCTAGCGATCACTGTGGATTTATACCTCTCAGCCTATGGCCTCAATGTGACAAAAACGCAGTTATCCGGGGCTAAATTGTCGCAAGGGCGTCGCTTAATGCGGCTTCAAGCAGGTCCAGATCGGCCGGGGTCCCAACGCTCACCCGGATACAGCGGGTCTGGGGCGCAACCCAAGGCATGCGCACAAAAATGTCGCGTTCGAGCAGCCCCGCAAGCACGGCCTTCGCCCGGGCCTCCTCCCCGCCGCAGTCGAGGGCAACAAAGTTTGTGGCCGAGGGGAGCGATGTCAGGCCGTTTTCAACCGCAATGGTCGCTATGCGTTGGCGCGCCTCTGCCACTTGCCGCACCACATTGCGGAGATAGTCTTGATCCCCCAGCGCGGCGAGCGCCCCAGCCTGCGCAATGCGATTGATCCCGAAATGGTTCCGCACTTTGTCGAAAGCTTTGATGAGGCCCGCCTCGCCAATCACAAAACCGATGCGCGCACCGGCCATGCCATAGGCTTTTGAGAATGTGCGGAAGCGAAGCACCTGGCGGTTTGCGAGATCGAGAGCGGGCGCCGTACCTTCCGGCGCAAAGTCGATATAGGCCTCATCGAGACAGAGCACACAGCCCTCTGGCAGCGCGTCGATCATGTTTTGAACCGCGGCGGCATCCCACCATGTGCCCATGGGATTGTCGGGGTTCGCCACATAGACAAGCCGTGCACCCACCTCGCGCGCCTTTGCCGCAAGACCCTGCAAGTCCTCCTGATCATCGGCAAAGGGCACCGTGTGCAGCGTGCCGCCCTGTCCCGCGATCTGATAGTTGAATGTGGGATAGCCGCCCAGGGAGGTGACCACGGGGGTTCCCTCCTCAATGAACATCTGCGCGACCGTATGAAAGAGGCCGTCTATCCCCTCGCCCACGCAAATGTTTTCCGGCGTGGTATCGTGATGGGCCGCCAGCGCGGCGCGAAGGTCATGGTTTTCAGGATCGCCATACATCCAAACATCGGACGCTGCCTGCTCCATGGCCGCGATGGCCTTGGGCGATGGGCCGAAGACATTCTCATTGGCCCCGAGCCGCGCCTTGAAGGCCCGCCCCCGCGCGCGCTCCTGCGCCTCGGGCCCCACAAAGGGCACGGTCGCAGGCAGCTTCTGAATCAGGGGCGTAAAGGGATAGTCGTTCATGGAAAGCCTCATCTGTTCTTCAGAACCCATACCCCAGCTTTGCCGTCCTGTGTAGCGGGCGCGGGAAATCCCCCCTATGATCCCCTCCAAACATCGGAGGGACCCCATGGACATCAAAGGTAAAACAATCGTCGTCACTGGCGCGGGCAGCGGCATTGGCCGCGCACTCGTCGCTCGCTTTCTCGCCGAGGGCGCAAAATATGTGATGGCCGCCGACCTGAACCTTGACGGCGCGGAGGCGACGGCCACCGAATATGGCTGTGCCGCCATGCGCACGGACGTCTCAAACGAAGACGACATCAAGGCCCTTATCGACCATGTGGAAGAACACGCAGGACCCATCGATCTTTTCTGTTCCAACGCTGGGATCGGCATGGGACGCGACCTCTCCGCTCCCAACGAAGAATGGCAAAAAAGCTGGGACGTGAATGTCATGGCCCATGTCTATGCCGCGCGCCATCTGGTCCCGCTCTATGTGAAACGCGGCGGCGGTTATTTCATGAACACGGCATCGGCGGCCGGGCTTCTGAACCAGATCGCGGGCGCGGCCTATGGCGTGACCAAACATGCGGCGGTCGGCTTTGGCGAATGGCTGGCGCTCACCTACGCGCACAAGGGCATCAAGGTTTCCATGCTGTGCCCGCAAGCAGTGCGCACAGCGATGACGGCGCAAGGCAATGCCTCAACGCAAGCCGCCGCGGTGGACGGCATGATGGAGCCTGAAACCCTCGCCGATGCGGTGATGGAGGGCCTCGCGAAGGAAAGCTTTCTCATCCTTCCCCATCCCGAAGTGCTCGATTACATGCGGCGGAAGGCGAACGACTATGACCGCTGGATCGGCGGCATGAACCGGCTGCAACTGAAACTGCTGGGCGACTAAGCGAGCTTCGCGAGCACGTCAGCAGCAAACTCTGACAACGTATCGTCCCGTGCGCCCATGATGACAATGCGGTCGCCGGGGCGCGCGAGATCGTGAAGCCATGCGCCGCATTCGTCTCGCGTGGCCAGTGCGGTCGCATTACGTCCCTTGGCCGTGATCCCCAAAGCAATGTCGTCACTCGATACCGATTTGTCCGTGGTACCGCCGTAGTAAACGGGTTCGGGCATCAACAGCACGTCTTCTTCGCCAAGGTTTTCTGCAAAGCAGTCAATGAACTGACCGCGCATCAGGCGCAGCGGGCCGAATCCGTGGGGCTGGAACATCACGAGCAGGCGCCCTGGAAACTCGTGCAAGGTTGAAAGGGTCGCCGTGATCTTGTCCGGGTTATGGGCAAAGTCATCAATGACGGTGATCTCGTTCGCCTTGCCCACCAGTTCCATGCGCCGTTTGACGCCCGAGAACGTGCCTAGCGCTTCCGCCGCCTGTTCAGGGTCAACGCCTACTGCAATGCAGGCCGCCATGGCCGCCAGCGCATTCGCCACATTGTGGCGGCCCGGCACCTTGAGATCGACAGGTAAAATATTGCCGTCCGCCTTTACGCCCGCGACAAAGGAAATGCCATCGGGCCGGGGGCGAATGCGATCGGCAAAGACATCAGCGCCGCGATCGGACAGGCTGAAAGTCATGGCTTGATCTGGCCCTACGCGTTTCGCGAGCGCCATGGTTTCCGCGTCATCCGCATTCAACACGCAGCGTTTCGCCTGCCCCAAAAAGGTAGCGAAGATCTCGCGCAACTCTTCCATGGTCTTGTGATCAAAGGCGATGTTGTTAATGACCGCGATCGTGGCGTGGAAATCGACGATGGAGCCGTCACTTTCGTCCACTTCGGAGATGAACACATCGCCCTTGCCGCCCACCGCGCTCAAGTAGGGCGCGTCGGGCCGCGCGAAATTGTTCATCACCGCGCCGTTCATGATGGTGGGCGCGAGCCCCGCGTGTGTCGCTATCCACCCTGCCATGCCGGTGGTGGTGGATTTGCCCGATGTTCCGCCGATGGCGATGCTGCGCGGCGCGGCGTTGAACAGCTCGGCGAGCAATTGTGCGCGGGTCAGGCGGGTCGCGCCCACCTCGCGCGTCTTTGCCATGTCGGGAACGGTGTCTTCCACCGCTGCGGAGGCGACGACGATCTGATCAGCGCTTGTGATCCCGCTGCCGTCTTGCGGAAAGAGCGTGATGCCCTGCCCCTCAAGCCAGGCGAATTTGTCCGGCGTGCGCCCCTGATCCCGCGCGCGGTCAGACCCCGCAACGACGCAGCCCTGCTCGCGCAACAGGATCGCGAGGGACAACATGCCGCTGCCCCCGATCCCGCTCAGAAAATACTGTTTTGTTTGGCTCATCGGGCGCGGAGCCTATAGCGCGTCGCGCCTTCGGGCAATTCCGCCTAACCGCCTGTAATACTGAGCAGATAGAGAGAACCGATGAAGTCTTGCAGCAGCAGGTCATCCGGCCCCAGAGGCGAATTGACCAGAACCACCAGCTCCATGTCCTCGGGCAGGACCATCACAAAGGCCTGTTCAGCCTGATTGTCCGCGGGCCCATTCCACCAATGGCCCATCTTGTAATAGAAGCGCCCTGTGGCAGCGGGAAAACCATCGGGCGGGCTGTTCAGCCCATAGGACGCGTTCATCAGTTCCCGTGCGCGCTGGGGCGAAACAATCCCGCCGCCGCGACGAAATTCCCCCACCACATCCAGAATCTCATCGGCCGACAGGTGCCAGCCCGCGCCGCCGGATTCGCTCAACAGAAGCCCGGAATCCCAACCCTGCCCCGTATCGTTCCAGGCATAGGCCCGCGCGCCGTCCGGCGCATTCGCCAGCACCGCGCCCGTCACCCCCGCCGGCGCGAATACATTCTCATCGATGTAGTCGGCATAGGCGGCGATGGCGATCCAGTCCCAGATTACATCCGTATAGGCGCCGAAGGTTGCGTCCGTGTCGATGTAGCCGCCCAGGGTCGCCATCAGGACACGGCACAGGCCGAAGTTCATGTTCTCATAATCGGCCGTCGCCCAATTGCCCACGTCATTTGCGGGAACCCCTTGCCCCACCCGTGCGCGCATGGAGATGAAGTTCGACGAGCCTGACCCGTCCCCATGAAAACCTGAGATGTGGTTCATCAGATCGGCAAAGGTGATGTCCTCGATATTCGGGCCCGTCGCCCAATAATCCGGCAAATAACCGACGATCGGCGTGTCAAAGTTGATGCCTTGCGCGTCCAGCATATGCGCAAGGCCCATGGCGGTAATGAATTTGGAAATGCTCGCCACATGTTGCCGTCGCTGCGGGTTCCAACCAAGCCCCGCGTCCTCGGGACGTTGCGCCCAATTGTATTGCAGGGTGTAGATCGTCTGGCCGTGCTGGCGGATCCGCAGCACATATCCATTGACGTTATTGTTGAAGAGCTCGTGCAGGGTGGAACCGAAAAGTTCCACATCAAAGTGGGGACGGTCCGGAGCATCGGCCTCCACCCGTTCGGCACGCAAGGGCTCTATGGCGCGCGAAGGTTGCTCCTCCGGGCTGTCCGGCGCGGCGCGACGCGGCGCGGGACGTGCGCCACGTGCGCTGTAGGATCGCAAAGTGCCCTCGGACAATGCTCGCAAGGGCGCGAGCGCATCAGCGTCCCGGCTTGCGCGCGGCGGTTGGTTGCCACTGGTCGCGTCATATTCAGGAAAGGCGCGTGAGGTATCGATCCCGTGCACATACTCCCTCAGGGCCGCCTGTACTGCCTCATCGCCCAAGGCGTCCTGCAAGGTGGGCTCGCTTGCCGATTGCGCGCGCAATTGTACGCGCGGCGCAGACGTATCCCGTGCCGATTGTGCCAAAGCCGCGCCGGCCCCAAGGGCCACCGCGATGCTCAAGATAAAAAGTCTGAAACCCTGCCGCATGACATCCTGCCTCCCCGAAAGGAATAAAGCCCCGGCCGCCTAAGCCGGGACTCTAGGTCATGCCGCACTGCGTCCGCAACTAGGCGGCTTGAAGGTCCAGCACTTCGATTTCGAAGGTCAGGTCCTGGCCCGCGAGCGGATGATTGGCGTCAACCTTCACGCTGGCATCGCTCACTTCGATGATGGTGAGCAACATGGGCTGGCCCTGCTGATTCTGGCTTTGCAGCTGCATGCCGACGGCGGGTTCCTGACCCTGAGGCAGTTGCGCGCGGTCGATGTCGAACTGCGCTTCCGGATTGCGCGGACCAAAGGCTTTGTCCGAGGGCACTTCCGCGGTCTTGGTTTCACCGACGGCCATGCCGACGATTTGTTCTTCCAGAGCCGGGAACATTGTGCCCGCGCCGATGACGAGGGTTTCGCCTTGCCCCTCGTGCGTTGCCGCAACGGTCTGCCCATCACCGAGTTTCACGGTAAAGCCAATGGTGACCGTATCTCCGGTCTTTGCCTGAGTCATAAGATGTCCTTCCAGATATCGGGTATTTTTATTCGGCGAAGGGCTAACACAAACTGCGCGCGGGGCCAAATGCGGCCAAAATGCTGGCATTCCGGCCCGTCAGGAGATATCGATCACGGCCGCGCTCAGCCGCTCAGAGAGGGGCGCCAACTCCTGTTCATAGCGTCGCCACAGCTGAACCGAGCTCGAATAGACCGGCTCGCGCACCTGCGCGGCACTGGCCGTTGCGGATGCGGACTTGGTCTTGTGGAACTCCAGAACCGCGTCCTGCCAAGGCAGGCCCGCCGCATCGAGCAAGCGCCGGGACTGCGCCTCCTGATCCGCCACCAAGTCCTCGTAATGTACCGTTGTGATTTGCCCAGGGAACATGGCGTGCCAATGATCCATCAGCTTGCGATAGGCAATGTAATAGGCGGCCAGATCTTCGAGATCGTAGGACGCGGGATAGATACGATTGAACAAGGTCTTGTACATGGCATAGCAAGCATCCATGGGATGGCGCTTCAGCTCGACAATCGCGGCGTTGGGCAACGCGCGACGAATGAACCCGACATAGAGAAAGTTCGCCGGCAGCTTGTCGACGAAATGCGGCACCTGCTTGTAACGACCAGGAATGCTGCGCAGGTAAGCCTCGCCCAGCTCCTTGGGGTCCAGCGCCACGGCGAGTTCGATGAATTTACTGTCCGGTGCACCCGGATTTGCCGCGCGAACAAGACGCTTCATCTGGGCCAGAAAATTAGGCAGCTCGCCCGCGCTTACAACATCACTGTGGCTGGCAAAAATGCGCTCAACCAGCGTGGTCCCTGTGCGCGGCAAACCGAGCACAAAAATCGGCGCGTTCGTATCCGCGCCCCGCTTCACATCAGCACAGACGTCCTGCGTGAACCGTTCGACCAGCGATGCCATTTGATCGGTGTCGGAGCTGACGTCATACCCGATCGTCTTGCGATAGGTGTCGTTGCCTTCCTTCAGGGCGGCGAAGGATTTGGCAAACTCGCCCAGATCCTCGTATTCCTTGGCCAAGGCGGAACAGATGGCCGCTTGCTCAATCGGCAATTTGCCCGGCGCGGCACGCACCCGTTCCAACTCCTCAACATGATTGCGGTCCGCCGTCTGTTTGCGCAGGCGCGATCGCACGAGCTGGGCTTCAAAAAGCTTGGAGTCCAACTTCAGCGCTCCGTCGCAGCTTTGTTCGGCCCCTTCCAGGTCGCCAAGAAACTGCTGCACAGCGGCGAGATTGTAATGGTCCTGTGCATTATTGGGATTGAGCTGCAGCGCCTTCTCAAAAAGGTCCCGCGCCGTTTCGTTTTCATCGAGCCGTGACAGCATGGTCGCCACATGGCTCAGCACCATGGGATTGTCGGGCATCAGCTCCGCGGCGCGCTTGGCACTCACCACCGCATCATCCTCATGATCGGCGCGCGCCTGACAGACAGACAGGTGCAAATAGCCGCCTGCATCGTGGGGCACGGCCCGGACCGCTTGCTCAGCCAGTTCTAGCGCCCGCTCATGATCTCCGCTAGCGGAATAGGCTTCGCTCGCCGCGCGCAGGATTAGGGGATGATTGGGAGATGCCGCCAGTGCACCCTTCGCCGCCTCGAGTGCACGCGACAACTCGTCCTGCCGAACGAATTGGATGATCGACCGCGCCAGCGCCATGGGGTCAGGAGTGCGGTTCGTCATTTGGCCACTTCAGAGAGGAATGCTGCTGTCATCGCATCGTTTGAGCATTTTCGGGGCAGCGCTGGCAAGCGGTGAGCCTTAACGCCTACAGCCCCGCCCAGGTCGCTAAGTGGAACGTCGCCCCCGCCGCCACATAGGCAAGGGCAAAGAGATAGACAAACATGAACGTGGTCCAGCCCCAGGAGTTCAGCTCCCGCCGCGCCGTCGCCAGCGTCGCAAAACATTGGGGCGCGAAGACGTACCAAGCGAGAAATGCCAGCGCGGTCGGCAGAGACCAGGCGTTCTGTAAGGTCGCGGCTAGGCCTTCAACATTTTCTTCCCCGCCTTGCACGGCATAAACGGTGCCGAGCGCGCCCACCGCCACTTCGCGCGCCGCCATGCCGGGCACGAGGGCAATAGCAATCTCAAGATTGAACCCGATGGGCGCAAGCAGCTTTTGCAGCACCGAGCCGATTTGCCCCGCGAAACTTTCCCGCAAGGTGGTGGCGGAGGCGGGATAGCTGGTCAGGAACCAGAGCACGATGGAGGTGCCGAGAATGATCGTCCCTGCACGCTTCAGGAACGCCACGACACGCATCCAAAGGCTGAGGAGAAAATCCTGAGCGTTGGGCAGCTTGTAGGTCGGCAACTCCAGGATCAGCGATTGGGTCTTACCCTGCATCAGGGTGCGCTTGAGCACAAAGGCGATGATCACCGCGCTGACAACACCTGCAATATAGAGCCCGAACATGACGAGGCCCTGAAGATTAAAGATCCCGCCCACCCGCGTCGGCGGAATGAAGGCCGCGATGATCAGCGTATAGACCGGCAGGCGCGCGGAACAGGTCATCAGCGGCGCAACCAGGATTGTTGTGAGGCGGTCCCGCTCATTAGCGATGGTGCGCGCGGACATCATGCCGGGGATCGCGCAGGCAAAACTCGACAGAAGCGGAATGAAGGCGCGGCCGTTCAGCCCCACGCGCAGCATCAGCTCGTCCATAAGGACCGCCGCGCGCGCCATATACCCCGTGGCCTCGAGCAGCAGGATAAAGATGAACAGAATAATGATCTGCGGCAGGAACACGATCACGCTGCCGACCCCGGCAATGATGCCGTCCACCAGCAGATCATGGAACCAGCCCGGCGGCACAACGGCGCCAACGCCCGCGCCGAGCAACGCTACGCCCCCTTCGATCAAATCCATGAAGGGACCCGCCCAGGAATAGACCGCCTGGAAAATCAGAAACAGAACCGCAGCAAGGACAAACGGCCCAATCACCGGGTGAAGGACCACGCTGTCGACCGCGCGCGTGGCGCGGTTCATCACGGGCTCCGCCGTAATGACTTCATTCGCCATTTCGCGCGCCGTTTGCTGAATACCTTTGAGGTCAAGCTCTGGCGCGCGCGTGCGCGGGTGATTGACCCAGGCGTCCACTTGCGCGTCGAGCCGTTCAAGCAGCCCGGCGCGGCCCGCCTTGCGCGGCGCGCAGGTTCCGACCACGGGAATACCGAGCCGTTCTTCAAGCTTCGGCACATCGATCTTCAGCCCATCCCGTTCGGCGAGATCGATCATGTTCAGCGCCACGATCATGGGCAGACCCAGAGAACGGATTTGAAGAACCGTATGAAGGTGCGTGCGCAGGTGCGCGGCGTCGATCAGAACGATCAACCCATCGGGCGTTCCTTCCTGATCCACTTCGCCGCGCATGACCGAAAGCGCGACCCGCTCATCGGTGGAACGCGCGTTGAGACCATAGATGCCGGGAAGGTCCACTAGATCCACTTCATGGCCAGCGGGCGTCGAAAAGCGCCCCTCCCGCGTTTCCACGGTCACACCGGGATAATTCGCCACTTTTGCGCGACCGCCGGTCAGCCCGTTAAAGAGCGTGGACTTGCCGCAGTTGGGGGCGCCCACCAGCGCTAGACGGAGATTATGCACCATGAGGTTCCACCAGAATGTGAGCGGCTTCGACCCGGCGCAAGGCGATCAGCGTGCGGTTGAGGCGATAGCAAAGCGGGCCCGCGCCGAAGGGGCCGGTATGCATCAGCTCCACTTCGTCGGATTCGGCAAAGCCGATCTCGCGCAGCAGATTAACCAGCTGGTCGTTGCCAGAGGCAAATCCCAGCACCCTGCCCACCTGGTGGCGCTTTAGCTCATCGAGGGTCATGTGACGTCGTTCCTCGCGCCCACCGGAGAGGGCGCCTGCTGCAGATGACAATTATTCTCAACAAATCGGGTTGGAGATTTAGAGCAAAGCGGAGCGAAAATCACCCCCCAATTTTGAGGCATTCCGCCGCGCCGCGCGGGCCGGTCCCGGCATTTCTACGCAAAAGCGCCCGAATGGACCTTGTCCATAAAGCCCAGCACCTCATCGGCGGTTTCCTTGGGCTTTTCCATCATGGGGACGTGGCCGGTCTCCTCGAAAATCACACAATGGGCGCGCGGCAGCCCCTCGCGCAGGACGTCGGCGCAGGTCACATGCAAGAGCCGGTCATGGGTGCCCCAGATGATCAGGGTCGGCGTGTGGATGAGGTGAAGCTTGTCGTTGTAGGAGTCTTCCAGGGCCTCGACCGCCAGTTCCTCGAAAAATATCTGGTTGTGCAGATCCTCGTGGGCCTTTGCTTTCTCGAACATCACCTTCTTGAAGGGCGCTGGCACGGCGAGCGGTTCGTGCGCCAGAAAGGTGAGCAACCGATCAATATCGTCCGGCACAGAGACCGAAAGGAGGTTCTTGCCTTCCTCAAGGCCAATCTGAAGTTCGGTCTTGGCTTCGGTCACGATCCCTGCGTTGTTCAAAAGCGTCATCGAAAGAAGGTCGTCCGGAAAGGCTTCGGCGTAACGCAGCGCGATCATGCCACCCATGGAATTGCCGGCGATGTGAAACTTTTCAACGCCGATGGCATGCAGGAAGGCGTGCAGGCGCTCAGCCTGCTTTGCCGTGTGGTAGGACATCTCCCTGCCCTTCGCGCCGCTTTCGCCAAACCCCGGCAGGTCGGGAATGATCACATGATGAGTTTTGGTCAGGTGACCCGCCATCTGCGTCCACTGATCCTTTTCCCCGCCAAAGCCATGGACCAGCACCACCGTGTCGCCATCGCTCGGCCCGCCTTCGAGATAGGGCCATTCGATGCTGTCAACCGTTGCAGACTTCAGCGCCACACCGCTCGACCGGCGCAGCATGCCCTGCATCACGGAAACAAACAGATGCGGAAAGACGAACCAGGCGAGGAGCCCGGCAATGATTATGGCGGCAATGATGAAAAGCGCGATGTACATGGGCAGGTCCTCAGGCGGGGCAAATCAAAGGCTTAACCCGTTTAGCACCCTGGAGCCCCGCTATGAAGGGCCCCGACGCCCCAATCCGTCCGTCCACTTGTCTCCTGACTGCCACATATCGACGCTAGTTTTCTGTTGCGGAGGGCAGTGACGGGCTGCCCGCCCAACCAGCGAGGGGGGTGCGCAATGCCACAGGCACTTCAATGGATCGGCAATCTCTACAGCCAGATTGTCGGCATTTTTGTAGACGGCAATGCTCTGTCTGGCATCTCGGATGATGTGCTGCTCGAGCTGATTGCGTTGATCGTCGGCACGTTGATCGCATTTGCCATCGGCTTCCTGGCGCAGCTCGCAAACAACAAGCGCCTGCTTCGCCGGTTCCTCGCTCGCGACCTGGAATTCAGTTTTCAGGAATTGCGCCGTTTCGGGGATGCCGACCCGCTACATCGTCAGTCCATTCGCGAAGACGCGGTCTCAAAACTCCGCCGGGATTTTGGCGATGCCAAGGCGCAGCAAATCCTCTCAAAACGAGCCGACAAGGAAGTGACTGTTTTTGAGCTTCAACTCGAAGAGTTCATGTCGAACTATCATGAGGGCACAAACATCACGAAGGCCATGCGAGATGCATGGGCCGCCCTTACCGATCAGTTCGTCAAAACACTTGATGCAATCGACTCCCGACGCAAGGCCTCACATGCCGCGCGCGGAAAGGTGTGGCGCAACTTGCGGGGCAATGGCAACGCCAGCGACGGCGGCGCCCCCGCCGCCTGAGGTCAGAAGCCGCCCATATCGTTCTGGTTCGGCAGGTTTCGGTGCGGGTCGTGATGCTTACTCGGCTTGCGGTCCTTGCCATGGCCGGTGACCAGCATCACCACCACGAACAGACCGATGAACAGAATACCGCCCCCGAAAAAGAGGCCGATAAATAGCATTGGATCCATAATTTGTCCCCCTCACGTCGTAATGGGGCAACCTTAGCACAAACCCCACGACAAAGGTTCCCCGGTTCAGGGGAGGCGCGCCTAGACCGCCTGCCCCGCGGCAAACCCTGACGACCACGCCCATTGGAAATTATGGCCGCCCAGATAGCCCGTCACATCGACAGCCTCGCCAATGAAATAGAGACCCGGCACCTTTACAGCCTCCATCGTTTTTGACGACAGCTCCTTGGTGTCGACACCGCCGAGCGTAACTTCAGCAATGCGATAGCCCTCGGTGCCGATGGGTTTGACGCGCCAGCGGTTCACCGCATCGGCGAGCAGACCAAGATGTTTGTCCGATGCGTCGGCGAGCCGCACGACGGGCTTGAGCGTTTTCCAATCCACCGTCTCGACCAATGTGTCGGCAAGCCGTTTGGGCAGGATCGTTGCCAGCGGCGTCGCGAGCCCCTGTTTGGGATGGTCGCGGCGGGCGTTCTTCAACACGTCAAGCGCATCGGCATCCGGCGCGAGATTGACTTCAATCTCCTGCCCCTCCCGCCAATAGGATGAGATTTGCAGGATCGAGGGCCCGCTCAGCCCCTTGTGGGTGAAGAGCAGCCCCTCGCGGAACTGCGCCTTGCCACAGGAAACAATCGCATCCACCGACACCCCGGCCAGCGGTTTGAACCGCGCGCGCAAGTCATCGGCAAAGACAAGCGGCACGAGCCCCGGGCGCGGCTCGATGATGCCGAGCCCAAACTGTTTCGCGATCTCATAGCCAAACCCGGTCGCTCCCATCTTGGGGATGGACTTGCCGCCCGTGGCGATGACCAGCGATGCACAAGTGAATGTGCCCTTATCCGATGATACGCGAAACTCATCGTCCGTCTTTTCAATGCCCTTGATTTGTGTGCCGAGGCGAATTTCCGCCGCACGGCATTCGTCGAGCAGCATCTGCGTGATCTGATTGGCGCTCTCGTCGCAAAATAGCTGGCCCAGCGTCTTTTCATGGAAGGCAATGCCGTACCGTTCCACCATGGCGATGAAATCATTTTGCGTATAGCCGCGCAGCGCCGAAATACAGAAGCGCGGGTTATCGGACAGAAAGTTCCCAGGGCCGCAGTGCAGGTTGGTGAAATTGCAGCGCCCACCGCCGGAGATGCGGATCTTTTCCCCTGGCGCCTTGGCATGATCCAGAACCAGCACGCGCCGCCCGCGCTGAGCCGCCACACCCGCACACATCAGGCCCGCCCCGCCTGCACCGATAATGATCACGTCCCAGATATTCCCACTCATTGGCGGGTTTCTATCACAATTCGCGAATTCTCACCTATTTGAGGCCCAAGAGCGTAGGTTAGCCAAATCTGCACAGCCGGGGGCAGGTCATCCGTTCAAGCACGAGCCATAGCTCACAGAGCCCGGACAAGGAAAATTCATGACCAAGCTAACCTTGGGGGTCATTGGGACCTCCAGGAAAGAGAGCGAGCAGCGCGTTCCCCTTCACCCCGATCACCTGAACCGCTTGCCCGAAGAGTATCGCAAGCAGTTGATCTTTGAGGAAGGCTATGGCGCCCCGTTCGACATTTCCGATGCGGAAATGGTGGCACAAAGCGGCGGCGTTGCCCCACGGCACGAACTCCTCGCCGGCCTTGGCAATGTGATTTTGACAAAACCAACGCTTGCAGATCTAGAAGAACTTCGCGAAGGCGGCATCCTGTGGGGTTACCCCCATTGCGCCCAACAGCGCGCCATCACCCAGGCCGCCATTGACCGCAAGCAAACCCTGATCGCTTTTGAGGACATGTTTGTCTGGGGGCCATCAGGGCAGATGGGGCGCCACACATTCTACAAAAACAATGAAATGGCAGGTTATTGCGCCGTCATCCACGCGTTACGCCTGAAGGGCATCGATGGACACTATGGCAACCAGCGCAAGACCATCATCCTTGGCTTTGGGGCGGTCAGTCGCGGAGCGATCTATGCGTTGAAGGCCCACGGGTTCCGGGACGTAACCATTTGCATTCAACGACCCGACCACGAAGTGCGTGAAGAAGTTCTTGATTGTCACTATGTCCGCATTCGCATGGGCGAGCCCGGCGAGCCACGCATGATCGTGATCCAACATGACGGCAGCGAAAGCCCCTTGTCGGACCTCATCGCGGGATCCGACATTATCATCAACGGAACGCTGCAAGACCCAGATCATCCCTTTGACTTTGTAACCGAAGCGGAAAAGTCATGCCTGAAACCGGGGAGCCTGATCATAGACGTCAGCTGCGACGAAGGCATGGGGTTTTACTTCGCGAAGCCGACGTCCTTCAAAGCACCGATGTTCCGGGTGGAGAAAACCGACTATTACGCTGTCGATCACACACCCAGTTATCTTTGGGAAAGCGCGACACGCTCTATCTCCGCGGCGCTTGTCGTGCATCTGCCGACCGTGGTGGACGGTCGCGAATCCTGGCAACGGAACGAAACCATTCGCCGCGCACTGAACATCGACGAAGGTACCGTTGTGAAACCGACGATCCTGTCGTTTCAGAAACGTGAAGCCCACTACCCTCACGTCGCTCTGAACTGATTTTGCCAGAGCCTGGCACAGCACCGTAATAGGGAACCGTCAGTTACCTTCGATGGTAATCCCGTCGTCATTGACTTCGATGCCAATGCGGGTCTTCTGGCTGTCCTGATAGTAAAGGTAGCCGACAATAATGAGGGCGGCGGCCAACAGACCAACCACCAAATAGAGCGTGTTGCGATTCATAATAAGCGACCTCTTTCTTGCGCCGCGAACCCGCGGGGCTACCCCTGGAAGACCGGCGCAATTGTAATATGGATCCACCCGTGCCGGTTCCACGCCACCCTATAGCATTCATGGCCAACCAATAGGGAATTCGCCGGGGCCGCCTTTGCCATGCAAAAAAGGCCCCATGCGGGGCCCGTTGTAATGGCGGAGAGGAAGGGATTCGAACCCTCGATACGCTTTTGACGTATACTCCCTTAGCAGGGGAGCGCCTTCGACCACTCGGCCACCTCTCCGCCGCCGGGTTTACGGCAAAGCGGGGGCCAAATGCAACCCGGCTCTTGTCCGATTTGTCCGGGCTTGCGAGGTTAACGCGAACCGCCTATACCGCGCGCCGGAGGAGCGGCCTCCGAGAGCACCGAGGGACCCATATCATGTCAGATCAACAGCAAGCCCAGGAACCCGCACTGGTGGGGGATGTCCTGCCCAACATCATCCTGCCCGACGCGAACGGCAATGGCGTGGGCATGGCCCAGCAGACCCGTGCGGGGCGCTGGCTGGTGCTGTCATTCCTCGAGCCCGACATGTTGGCTGCCCAGAGCGACGCCCTTGCGGCGGCGCGGGTCCGCCTCGAAAAATCCGAGAGCGCGCTCTATACGGTGCTGTTCAGCGAGCCCAACCCCACCGTTGTGGGCGTGGATCTGTTCGATCAATCCAAGGGCGGCGCGGGCTTTTTGCTCGGTGACCAAAAGCCGGGCATCGCCATCATCGCCCCCGACGGGCAACTGGCCGCGACCTTCAGCGCCGATGAGCTGGATCAGGCTGTCGCCTTTTGCGAAAGCGCCTTTGCCGCAGACGAGCCCGGCACCCTTTCCATCGCCGCGCCGGTTCTGATCATTCCCCATGTTCTAGAACCCGAGTTGTGCAAGCAGGTTATCGATTTCTGGCGCTCGGCCGAAAAACAGACCGACCAGGTCGCCAGCGAGCATCAGGGCAATGCCGCCGCTTACTCTTCCATCAAACGCCGCACCGACGCGGTCGTTCACGATGGGGATCTGTTTTCGAACCTTCGCCGCCGCATCACCCGGCGCGTTCTGCCCATGATCGACCGCGCCTTCCGCATGCAGGTCGCCTCTATGGAAGCGCCGCGCATCGGGCAATATTCCGCCGAGAATGAAGGGGCCTTTGGCCGCCACCGGGATAACACGACCCAGCACACGGCGCATCGCCGGCTTGCCATGACGCTCAATCTGAATACGAGTGAGTATGAAGGGGGTGAGCTGCGCTTCCCCGAGTTCGGGCGGAAGGTCTATGCCCCCGCTGCGGGCAGCGCCGCAATTTTTTCATGCTCGCTGCTGCACGAAGCCCTGCCCGTGACCAAGGGCGAACGCTTCGGCATGTTCACGTTCTTCACCGACACGGCCGGCCTGGAACAAGAAAAGAAAGCGGCCCGTGCCCGGGAACAGCAACAGCAATCCCCGCAGGCCGTACCGCAATCGTAAGACGTCAGGCCACGTCGTCGTTTGACGGCGCTTTATCCGTGTGGAGCCAGGCGCGAGCCTGTTTCTGCGCTTCGGCCACTTCTGTCTGGTTCATTTCCGCCGCCAGCTGGCCGCGCCACTGACGCGCCTCGCCATTGCCCATCATGGCCGCAAGGTTGAACCACTTGTGCGCCTGAACGTAATCCAGCGGCACGCCCTGCCCCGTGGAATACATGATCCCCAGACTGTACATCGCATCCGCCACCCGGTCTTCGCGGGCGAGACGCCGCAGTTCAGGTTCCCCCATATCGAGACACGCCATTTTCTGACCTCCAAAGGCTTTATCCCCAGAGGCTGACTTCACCTTATTTGCGTCAGCCCCGCTGGTGATCCCCATCACCAACAAGGCGAGCATGGCCAGCCCATGCTAAACGCGGAGTTAATGGCAAACAGGTTTTTCGTAAACGCGCGTTAAGACTGATTACGGCGCGTTTACTCTGTATACGGAGTGTTTCGGCGGCTTTTGCGACCTACTGCTCTTCCTTGACGTGGTGGTGGCGCTCTTTCTGTTTTTGCCCAAACAGATTCTTTGCGCTCTCTTCCGCGTCTACTTTGGCAGCGTCCCGTTCGGCCTTCAGCGCCTCATACCCTGCCTGCACCTTCGGGCGGGCACGCAAGGTTTCGAACCAACGGTTCACATTCGGAAATTCGGCGAAGTCGATATCTTGCAGCTTGTGCGGAATGGCCCAGGGATAAATCGCAAAGTCGGCAATGGACAAATCATCGCCCGCGACAAATTCATAGTCGCTCAATTGATCATCAAGCACGCCATAGAGCCGCCGCGCTTCAGTGCGATAACGGTTCTGCCCATAGTCCAGCGCACCTTCGCGTTTTTCGATGGTGGGGGCATAGAGCAGAAAGTGGTGCGTCTGGCCGAGCATGGGGCCAAAGTTTGCCATCTGCCACATGAGCCATTCATCGGTCTTTGCCCGCTTGCGCTCATCGGCCGAATAGAACTTACCGGTCTTGCGGCCGAGGTATTGCAGGATGGCCCCGCTTTCGAACAGGGACAGCGGTTTGCCGCCCGGCCCGTCCTGATCGATGATCGCGGGGATACGGTTGTTGGGGCTGATCTTGAGAAACTCTTCCTTGAACTGCTCGCCCTTGCCGATGTTGACCCCGTGCGCGGCGTATTCCAGCCCGCACTCCTCCAGCATGATGCCGATCTTCCAACCGTTCGGCGTCCACCAGGAATAAAAGTCAATCATTGGCCTGCTCCTTCATCTCTGACTGAGATGAAGGATAGCGCGGCGACGTTACGCGTCGAGTTTTTTCTTGAGCAGCTCGTTGACGACTTTCGGGTTAGCTTTCCCCTGCGTCGCCTGCATGACCTGACCGACGAACCAGCCCAGCGCCTTTGGCTTGGTTTTCACCTCTTCGGCCTTGTCGGGGTTCCCGGCGATGATCTCGTCAACGATCGCTTCAATCGCGCCGGTGTCGGTAACCTGCTTCAGGCCCTTCTCCTCGACGATTTTCGCCGGGGCCTGCCCTGTCTCCAGCATGATCTCAAAGACTTGCTTGGCGATCTTGCCTGAGATCGTGTCGTCGGTGATGAGGTCAATGAGCTGCCCCAGTTCCTCCGCCTTCACCGGGCTTTCGGAAATATCGAGGCCCATCTTGTTGAGCGCCCCAAACAGTTCCGACGTCACCCAGTTGGACGCCAATTTCGCGTCCCGGCCTTCCGCCACGCCCTCGAAATAGGCCGCGCGGTCACGGTCGGCCACCAGAACGGAGGCGTCATAGGGCGACAGACCGAAGTCATTGATGAAACGCTTTTTCTTGTCGTCCGGCAGTTCCGGCAGCGTCGCCTTGATCTCGTCCACCCAGGACTGCTCGAATTCCAGAGGCAGCAGATCCGGGTCGGGAAAATAGCGATAGTCGTGCGCTTCTTCCTTGGACCGCATGGAACGCGTCACGCCATTGACCGTATCGAACAGCAAGGTTTCCTGATCGATGGTGCCGCCTTCTTCGAGCAGGTCAATTTGACGGCGGGCTTCGTATTCGATGGCGGCGCGAATGAAGCGGACCGAGTTCATGTTCTTGATCTCGCAGCGCGTGCCCAGCGGCTCACCGGGACGGCGCACGGAAACGTTCACATCCGCGCGCATGGAGCCCTGCTCCATATTGCCGTCGCAGGTGCCGAGATAGCGCAGGATCGAGCGCAGCTTGGTCACATAAAGACCGGCTTCCTCGCTCGACCGCATATCGGGCTTGGAGACAATTTCCATCAGCGCGACGCCTGAGCGGTTCAGGTCCACGTATGACATTTTAGGGTGCAGGTCGTGGATAGACTTACCCGCGTCCTGTTCCAGGTGAAGCCGTTCAACGCCCACTTCGACAGTGGAGCCGTCGGGCATGTCCACTTCCACAATGCCCTCACCCACAATGGGTTGTTTGAACTGCGAGATTTGGTAGCCCTGCGGCAGATCGGGATAGAAATAGTTTTTCCGGTCAAAGACGGAATAGAGATTGATCTGCGCATTGAGGCCGAGGCCGGTGCGGATCGCCTGTTCCACGCAATACTTGTTAATCACGGGCAGCATGCCGGGCATGGCCGCATCAACCAGACTGACGTTGGAGTTGGGCTCGGACCCAAATTCCGTCGAGGCGCCGGAAAACAGTTTGGCGTTGGATGTGACCTGCGCATGGACCTCGAGGCCGATCACCATTTCCCAGGGGCCCGTGGCGCCCTGAATGATCTTTTGCCCTTTGGCTTGTTCGGGAGCTTTGGTGGTCATCACGCTTACCTCCACCAGACGTCAGGCTGGGCCGTAAAGCTCGCCGCGTTTTCAATCACCCCGCCAACGCGGAGCACGGTTTCTTCGTCCAGCGCCTTGCCAATCACTTGCAGGCCGAGCGGCAAGCCATCTTCGCTGAGCCCCGCAGGAACCGAAATGCCGGGAAGCCCCGCCATGTTCGCGGTCACCGTAAAGATGTCGTTCAAATACATTTCCAGCGGGTCGGCGGACTTTTCACCAATCGCAAACGCCGGACCGGGCGTCGTGGGCGTCAGGATCGCATCGACCTTTTCCCAGGCTTGTTCGAAGTCGCGCTTGATAAGCGTGCGGACCTTCTGCGCCTTCAGGTAATAGGCGTCGTAATAGCCCGCCGACAGCACATAGGTGCCAATCATCACGCGGCGCTGCACCTCGGCCCCGAAACCGGCGGAACGAGTGCTTTCATACATTTCCTGAATGTCTTTGCCCTCGACACGTTGGCCAAAGCGCACACCGTCATAGCGCGCGAGGTTGGAAGATGCCTCCGCCGGCGCGACGATGTAATAGGCCGGCAAGGCATATTTCGTGTGCGGCAGGCTGATCTCTACAATCTCCGCGCCAGCCGCCTTGAGCCATTCGATCCCCTGCTGCCACAGCTTTTCGATCGCTTCAGGCATACCGTCCACGCGGTATTCCTTAGGCACGCCGATGCGCAGGCCCTTCACGTCGCCGGTCAGCGCCGCCTCAAAGTCGGGCAGCTCCACATTCAGCGAGGTTGAGTCTTTCGGGTCATGGCCCGCCATGCTTTGCAGCATGATGGCAGCGTCGCGCACCGTGCGCGTCATCGGCCCGGCCTGATCAAGGCTTGAGGCAAAGGCCACAACGCCCCAGCGCGAGCAACGCCCATAGGTGGGCTTGATGCCGACAATGCCGGTCACGGCGGCGGGCTGACGGATGGAGCCGCCCGTATCGGTACCGGTCGCCCCAGGCACGAGCTTCGCCGCAACGGACGCAGCGGACCCGCCGCTTGAGCCGCCCGGCACGAGGTCGGCATTGGAGCCGGGACGCCGCCAGGGATTTTTCACCGGGCCGAAAAAGCTCGTCTCATTCGACGAGCCCATAGCGAACTCGTCCATGTTGAGCTTGCCCATCATGATGGCGCCGTCGTGCCACAGATTATGGGTGACGGTGCTCTCATAGACCGGCTCGAACCCTTCGAGGATGTGACTGCCCGCGGTCGCCTGAACGCCCTTGGTGCAAAACAGGTCCTTGATGCCGAGGGGAATGCCTTCGAGCGGGCGTGCGGTCCCGGCGGCAAGATGCTTGTCGCTTTCTTCCGCCATGCCCAGCGCCTTGTCGGGCGTTTCCACGACGAAGGCATTCAGCATGCGCGCGCCTTCGATGGCGTCGATATGCGCCTGGGTCAGTTCCTTGGCGCTGAAATCTTTGGCGCGTAGGCCGTCGCGCATTTGTGCGATGGTGAGATCGGTCAGTTTGCTCATTGCTCAGCCACCCCTATTCCACGACCTTTGGCACGACGAAAAAATTGTCCTCCGTGCCAGGAGCGTTTTTCACAATGTCCTTGGGATAGCCGCCGTCGGTGACCTTGTCCTCGCGCAAGGGCAGCTTCGCATCGACCACGGAGGTCATGGGCGGCACACCGTCGGTGTCCACCTCACTCAGCTGTTCCACCCAGGCGAGGATGCCATTGAGCTCGCCCATCATGGGCTCTACCTGTTCGTCACGGATGGCGATGCGCGACAGGTGCGCAATTCGCCGGACCGTCTTCTGATCGACCGACATTCCGATTTCCTTGGATCAAGTGTCCGGATTCCGGGGGAGACGTAGCAATCCCGGGGCCAAGGCGCAAGCGGGTCCCTGTATCCGTCATCCCGGGGCGGATAGACAATCCGAACCCGGGATCTCTGGCTATCTCCGAGAGGTCCCGGGTTCAGCCCCAAATGCGCTTTCGCGCAAAGCGCTGCCCCGGGACGACCACTAAAGTGGGGGTGAACCCTGGCCACAACCAGTATATAACCGCCCCCATGAGCTTCACCGTCCACGCCATTGACCATATTCAGGTCACCTGCCCGCCTTCAAAAGAGGCAGATTGCATCGCCTTTTATAGGGATGTGCTGGCCCTGCCCGAGATCGAAAAGCCGGAAGACCTCAAGAAGAACGGCGGCGCCTGGTTCCAGGTGGGCACGCTCCAGCTTCACCTCGGGGTGGACCCTGAACAAGAGACACCCAAATCGAAGCGCCATGTCTGCTTCCTCGTGGATAACCTCGCCGCCGCCGAACAGGCCCTAGCGGGCGCAGGCTACGAGATTGAGCCCCAACCCATCGACGCCTTTGGCCTCCGCCGTTTTTTCGTGCGTGACCCCGCGGGCACCCGGGTGGAGATCGGCGCGCGATGAGAGCCGCACTCCTTTGTCTGCTTGCTCCCGCACTCACCGGATGCGCCGCGCTGAGTGTGCCGCCCGTGTCGGAGCCCGTTGAAGGCGACAGTTTCCAGTTCTGCCCTGTCAGGGATGAAGTGCGGGCCCGAAACTTCCTCGGCATGGGCGACAGGCTCACATGGACTGAAGATGAAATGCGCGCCACCTTGCGCGGACTCGGCATCTATTTCGAACAGGAAGAAACGGTCATCCACGAAATCTGCGATGAAAATTGGGATTCCGACGATCACACAATCTACCACGTGTATGGGTCCTATCCGGGGCGGCGACAGATACGTAACAGGTGGATGGACTACTTCATTCTGATCGATGACAACGGGTTCGTTCATCAAATCAAATCATCATTCGTTTTCTCTACATCCTGAGGGCAAAGCAATTGACCACCCTCCCCACCACCGGCGCGCTCATCGGCCTCGACCTCGGCACCAAGACCATTGGTGTAGCGATCAGTGACGGCACGCAGATGATCGCGAGCCCTGTCGAGACCATCGCGCGGAAAAAATTCAAACTGGATGCCGAACGCCTGCTCGCCCTGATCGCGGAATACAATGTGGTCGGTATCGTGCTGGGCCTGCCCCGCAACATGGACGGTAGCGAGGGGCCGCGCTGCCAGTCGACCCGCGCCTTTGCCAAGAACGTGGAAGCCCTGACGGACGCGCCCATCACCTTCTGGGACGAGCGGCTCAGCACCGCCGCCGTCGACCGCATGCTGATCGAGGCCGACGCCACCCGCAAACGGCGCGGGGAGGTCATCGACAAAATGGCCGCGACCTATATCCTGCAAGGGTTTCTCGACAGCCGCCGGTAATTCAGCAATCTCGATCAAGACGGCCCCGCACCGCCGCGCCTACTTTGCCTCTCGAAAGGAACGGGTATGCAAAGGCTTCTCAAAGGCATTTCCTACATCGAAGCGCGCCTGGGCGAGGCGTTGACCCTCGACCAGATCGCGGCGGCGGCGCATCTGTCGCCCCACCACTTCGCGCGCAGCTTTCGCGCCACCTCGGGCGATACCGTCATGGGCTATGTGCGCAAGCGGCGGATTTCGATCGCCGCGGAGCGGCTGGCCCGCAACGAAGGCGCCATTATCGATATCGCCTTCGACGCAGGCTTTGACAGTCAGGAAGCCTTCACCCGTGCCTTCAAACGGCAGTTCGGCATCACGCCCGCCGCCTTCCGCGAGAAGCAGAAAGCGGATTGGGTGCGCTACCGCCCGGCCATCACCGGCGACACGCTCGCGCAACTGAAGGACATCACGCGCATGGACCCCATCATCAAAACCTATCCCGCGATCAAGGCCATCGGCTTTGCGCAAACCTTTGACCAGGACACCCGCCACGGCATTCCGGCCCTGTGGGACAAGCTCATCCCGCAAATGGGCGCGGTGCCCAACATGACCGACGGCACCACCTATGGCCTGTGCAAGGGCACGGATGGAGAAGGCTCCTTCACCTATATGGCCGGGGTCGAAGTCACGAGCCTCGACGATGTGCCGGACGGCATGGAGGGTTGGGAGATCCCCGAACGAAAATATGCGGTCTTCACTCACACGCTCGGTTCGGAAAACATTCACGAGGAAATCCAGCCCACGGTGCAATACATCTGGGGCTCCTGGGCGGAGACATCGGGCCACACAATCGCCAATGCACCGGACTTCGAGCGCTACGGCGCTGATTTTCGCCCCGGCAAGGGTCAGGTGATCGAGTTCTTCATCCCCATCGAGTGATTGACAAAGGCACGGCGACCTAATTTCTGCAGGGCTTCTTGGATAGTCGGCGACAGATCCCGCCCCTTCCAGTCTTGTAGACATGTTCCCACCTTCCTACCTGTAACAACAGGCAGTTTTGTGGGAGGGGTACATGCCGGACCGAATTGACAAATCACTATTCTTGCTAGGGCTAGGCGTGTTCACGGCGGGCCAGGTCATGTTGCGCTTTTTTGACTCCGCCGCGCGGAGCGCGATGCCCTTCGATGTCACCCACTGGCTGTTGCTCATTGGTGTCCTGCTGCTAATCCCCTATGCGGCTCGCCTGCCGCGCGAAGGATTTAACCGGATCGTCGGTCCAGTTTTGCTGCTTGGCATCGTTGCAACCATCGGGATGAACATCCTCGACTTTGTCTTCTGGGCGCTACCGGCGGGTCTCGACGGCGATGTCTTTCAGGTCCTCCGCACGGAGCCTTCCATTTGGCAGCCCTTCATGCGCCTGGGGCCTAATGAGTTTTTTGTAACCGCGCTCGTCTTGCCGAGCTTGATGCTATTCAAAGTCTCACGCATAGGAACGGCGCTTGTGGTGGCTGGCGCTGTTACAATGGCGGTGGGGACAGAATGGTTCAACGTTGCAGGTTATGTCCTGATGATTGGCGGATACTTCTTTAATTTCGATTCTTTGCGTTCAACGCGGGCGAACGAAGAGTAGATCCTCTGGTCAAGCCAGAGGATGACGACTAAAGAAAGTACATGACCCAAGTCATCTTCGCTCTTGTTCCCGTCTTCGGCGCTATCGCGCTCGGCAATGTGCTGCGGCGGCTTTCATTCCTGCCGGACGAGGGCTGGGCGGCATTCGATCGGGTCAATTATTTCATCTTCTTCCCCGCGCTGATCATTCACGCCATCGGTACAGCGAGTTTTGAAGGCGCGATGGTTCTGCGCATGGGGGGCGTCCTGCTGGCCGCCATCGCCGTGGTCGCGGGCGGGCTTCTTTTCTTCCGCCCCACTTTGCGCATTGCCGCACCGGCCTTCACCTCGCTCTTTCAATGCTCAATCCGCTGGAACGGATTTGTGGCGCTCGCCGCCTCGCTCACCCTGTTCGGGCCGGAGGGGCTCTCTCTCGTCGCCATCGGCATGGCGGTGGTGGTCCCTACAGTGAACGTCCTTTCGGTTCTCGTACTCACCCATTCGAGCGGCACATTGACGAGCGTGCGGCGGATCGGCCGCCTGCTCGGCACCAACCCGCTGATCATTGCCTGCGCCGTCGGTATCTTTCTGAATGTGACGGGGATTGGCCTGCCCGGCCCCACCGCCGACTTTGCCCAGATTCTGGGCCGCGCCGCCCTGGCGCTCGGCCTCCTGTCCGTGGGCGCGGGGCTCGACCTTTCCCTCGCCCGCAGCGCCAAGGGGACGGTAGCCCTCGGCACAGGGCTCAAACTGCTGGTCATGCCCGCGCTGGTGCTGATCTTTGCCGTACTGATCGGTCTTGAGGGGCTACCGCTCCAGGTGGTGATGCTCATCGCCACGGTGCCCACGGCCACCTCCGGCTACGTCCTCGCCCGGCAGCTCGGGGGGGATGCGCCGCTTATGGCGGGCCTCGTGACCTCCACCAGCCTCCTTGCCATCCTGACCATGCCCATCTGGCTGGCCCTTGTTAGCTAAGACGCACGGCACGGACTTGCGGCAAAAGGGCGAACTCCCTATAGAGTGCGCTTCAGCATGAGCACTGAACATCCCTCTGGCGCTTTCGCGCACCGCCACCTTCTGAAGATACGGGATCTGACGCCCGCCGACGTGACGTTCCTATTGGATCTCGCGGAGGAATACGTCGCCCAAAACCGGCAGGTGGACAAGAAGTCGTCGCTCCTTCGCGGGCGGACGCTGATCAATCTGTTTTTCGAGCCCTCCACCCGGACGCAAAGCTCCTTCGAGCTCGCGGGCAAGCGCCTGGGCGCGGACACGGTGAACATGTCCGTGCGCACGTCCTCGGTCAGCAAGGGCGAGACCCTACTCGATACGGCCACGACGCTGAACGCCATGCGCCCCGATATGCTGGTGGTGCGGCACTCCGCCTCCGGCGCGCCGCAACTGCTGGCGCAGAAGGTGGACTGCTCCGTCATCAACGCGGGCGACGGCACGAACGAGCACCCGAGCCAGGCCCTGCTCGATGCGCTGACCATCCGGCGGCATCTCAAGAACTTCGAAGGCCTGACAGTGGCGATTTGTGGCGACATCGCCCACAGCCGCGTTGCCATGTCAAATATCTATCTGCTCAGTATGATGGGCGCGCGGGTGCGCCTGATCGCGCCGCCAACGCTTCTGCCCCCTGCCGCCGACCGGTTGGGCGTCGAAATTTTTCACAACATGGAAGCGGGCCTTGCAGGCGCGGACGTGGTGATGATGCTGCGGCTCCAGCAGGAACGCATGAGCGGCACCCTGCTCCCCTCCACCCGCGAATACTTTCGCTTCTATGGCCTCGACCATGAAAAGCTGGCGCACGCCAAGCCCGGCGCGCTGGTGATGCACCCCGGTCCCATGAACCGGGGCGTTGAGATCGACAGCCGCGTCGCCGATGACCCGGACGTGAGCCTGATCCACGAACAGGTTGAAATGGGTGTTGCCATGCGCATGGCGATCCTCGATGCGGTCAGCCGCTATCGCCGCAACGACGGGGGGCGCAGCCAATGACCGTCACGGCCTTCATCAATGCCCGCCTCATCGACCCGGCAACGGGGCTGGATGAAATCGGGCGCCTGATCACCGAGGGCGGCCGTATCGCCGCCGTGGAACCGGGCGCCGGCGCGGATGGCATCGGCGAGCATGCGCAAGTGATCGACTGCAGCGGGCATGTGCTCAGCCCCGGCCTGATCGACATGCGCGTCTTTACCGGCGAGCCCGGCGCGGAACACAAAGAAACACTTGGGTCGGCCAGCGACGCGGCGGCGGCGGGCGGCGTCACCACCATCGTGATGATGCCCAACACCAACCCCGTCATCGACGATGTGGCGCTGGTGGACTTTCTGAACCGCCGCGCACGCGACACGGCGCAAGTACACATTCGCCCCATGGCGGCGATCACCAAGGGCTTTGACGGCAAACACATGACGGAGATCGGGCTTCTTAGCGAAGCCGGTGCCGTGGCCTTTACCGACGGCGACCGGCCGGTGAGCGACAGCCTCGTCATGCGCCGCGTCCTCGGTTATGCCAAAAACTTCGATGCGCTGATTGTTCAGCACGCGGAAGACCGCGCCCTTACCGGTTCCGGCGTCATGAACGAAGGCGAATACGCCCTGCGCCTCGGCCTGCAAGGGGTGCCGGAAGAAGCCGAAAGCATAATGGTCGAGCGCGACCTCCAACTCGTGGCTCTTACGGGCGGGCGCTATCACCTCGCCCAAGTGAGCGCGAAAAAATCACTCGAGGCGCTTCATCGCGCCAAGGCCGCGGGGCTGAAGGTCACCTGCGCCGCCTCCGTGCATCATCTTGTTCTCAATGAAATGGATGTCGCGGACTATCGCACCTTCGCGCGCCTGAACCCGCCGTTGCGCAACGAGGAAACGCGGCTTGCGCTCATCGAAGCGGTGGCGAGCGGCCTGATCGACGTGATTGTTTCAAGCCATCGCCCCGAAGCGCCCGAAGACAAACGCCTGCCCTTTGCCGAAGCGAAGGAAGGGTCCGTCGGGCTGGAAACCCTGCTTCCCGCCGCCTTGCAACTGGTGCACGAAGATCAGGTTCCCTTGCACAAGGTCCTCGCGACCATGACATCGAACCCAGCGCAAATCCTGGGGTTTGACAGCGGCCGCCTTCAGGTGGGCGCCCCCGCCGACCTCGCCTTGATCGATCTGGGCTTTCCCTTCAAGGTTGACCCAGCGACCTTGCGATCACGGTCGCGCAACACGGTCTTTGAAGGGCGCACCCTTCAGGGCCGCGTGCTGCGCACCATGGTTGCCGGTCACATGGTGTTCGAGGCGGAGGACGTTTAATGCCCGATGTGATTTCGTGGGAGCAGCTGCCCTACTTCGCGGTCAGCCTGATCGTCGGCTATCTCATGGGCTCAATCCCCTTTGGCGTAATCTTCACGCGGCTCGCGGGCCTGGGGGATGTGCGCAACATCGGATCGGGCAACATCGGCGCGACCAATGTGCTCCGGACCGGGAACAAAGGACTGGCCGCCGCCACGCTGATTACTGACGGCGCGAAGGGCGGGCTTGCGGTCCTTCTGTTCTGGCATTTCTGGGGCGTTGATCACGCGGTGGTCGCGGGCGCGGCAGCCTTCCTGGGTCACGTCTTTCCAATATGGCTCGGGTTCAAGGGCGGCAAGGGCGTCGCCACCTTCTGGGGCATCACCCTCGCGCTTCATTGGCCCGCCGGGATCATCTTTGCCGCCGTCTGGCTTTTCACCGCCGTGATCAGCCGCATTTCGTCACTCGCGGCGCTGGTCGCGAGTTTCGTCACGGTGATCTTTCTGTGGTGGCAGTCCTGGTATCAGTTCGCCGAGGTCACGGCTTTCCTGACCGTCCTTATCTGGTGGGCGCATCGCGCGAACATCCGCCGCCTGATCCGGGGCGAGGAACCCCAGATCGGCGCGAAGAAAGACTGAATGTCAGGATTAACTGGCGGGGCCTATTTTTTGGGGCCCGGCGCGTAGATCGACATGATGAAAAGCACGACCGCAAAAGCACCCATAATGGTCGTCGCGCCAATCAGATAGTACCATTCCATATCCATGAACGTGTCTCCCTCAATCGATTCCAATGGCGGCATCGTGCTGAGGGGTGCGGGCGCCCTCATTGCGCTGGATCAATTGGCGGGCTCTACCAATCAGCGATAAGTATCTTTTTGCGGGTTGAGATGGCAAAATGCCCCCTATGAGAGAGTGGAGCGCCCCGAAAACTGTTAAGGAAAAGCTGGCCTGGCTGCGCCTGTTCCGCAGCGAGAATGTGGGGCCCGCGACCTTTGGCACCCTGATGGCGCGCTTTTCGTCCCCCGAGGCTGCCTTGCGCGCGCTGCCTGATCTCGCCAAGCGAGGCGGCATGAAGCGGCAGATCAAGCTCGCGCCAGAAGCCACCGCCGAAAAGGAATTTGAGGCCGCGACCAAAGCAGGCGCGCAATTCATTTTTCGCGGTGACGGCACCTACTCCCCGCTCCTCGCCGCAACAGAGCAAGCGCCACCTTTCCTCACGATACGGGGGCGCGGCGAGCTCCTGACCCAGTCCTGTATCGCCATGGTGGGCGCGCGCAATGCCTCCGCCGCCGGGCGCAAGATCGCGCGGGAACTGGGCGCGGAACTTGGGACGCGTGGTCACGTCATTGTCTCCGGCCTTGCGCGCGGCATCGACACCGCCGCTCACGAAGGGGCATTGGCGACCGGCACCATCGCCGTCATGGCCGGGGGCGCCGATCATGTATATCCGCCGCAGAACGAAGGGCTCTATGCCCGGATCTGTGAGAGCGGCTGCGTCATTTCCGAAATGCCGTGGGGTGTCTCACCCCAGGCGCGACATTTCCCGCGCCGAAACCGGATCGTCTCCGGCCTTTCCGCGGGGGTCGTGGTGGTGGAAGCCGCCGCGCGATCAGGATCGCTGATTACCGCGCGCTATGCAGCGGAGCAGAACCGCGACGTCTTTGCCGTGCCGGGCTCCCCCCTCGATCCGCGCAGCGAAGGCTCCAACCGCTTAATCCAGGATGGCGCGCGGCTGGTGCTTGGCGCCGACGACATTGTCGATCACCTGGCCCAATTTCCCCTCCGCGCCGTGCCACAATTTACCGACACGCCGAGCTTCACCTTCGAGGAGCCGGACGACATTCCCGACGACCTGCGCACCAATGTGGCGGACCTTTTGGGCGGGGCGCCCATCGCGTTGGATGATCTGGTGCGGGAGACGGGCGAGCCCGCCGGGGTCATCGCAGGAATTCTGCTTGAGCTGGAATTGGCGGGCACCGTGACGCGAGAAACCGGCGCCACCTATCGGCGGATCACTTAAGCTTCTCGCCCACCCGAACCCTGGGGTGATCGGCATGGCCGCTGGCGCAGGAAAGCGCCACCATTTCCAAAAGATAGGCAAGAAACCGCAGGTTCTGCGACCGCGCCAGTTCGGCCAAACCGGTGCTCATGTCAAAAATATAGGCTATGGCCTGGTCGCGGTCTTGAGGCGGCGGCGTTGGTTTTTCCACGTACGATGTTCCTGACGAATCTACTGTCGAACTTCTTGAGCAGCCGCATCCGCCTCGGAGATCACGATTCGCGCAGAATCTGTGCCATCGGGGAGCTTCAACCGGACAGGTGTTTATCCGTTTCCCGTATGCAGCGAAACAAATCGCAACGTGCAATTCTAGAATGAATTGTAATTTGCTACCCAAACATCGCATAACGCGAATATTGGGCGCTCTTAAGCCCGGAAACTGTGGCTTTTCCGCTTCCCATTGACACTTGCCCGGCTTTTTCCCAATTGTTGCGCCCCGAACCGCCCTGCCCTAGGGGCCGGTCCCGAGCAAAGGCGTCAGGTAACCGCATGCATCTAGTCATCGTAGAATCTCCGGCAAAGGCCAAGTCCATCAACAAGTACCTGGGCCCGGGGTTCAAGGTTCTGGCGAGCTATGGCCACGTGCGCGATCTGCCCTCCAAGGACGGCTCGGTCGACCCGGACCATGACTTCGCCATGACCTGGGAGGCGGACGCCAAATCCGCCAAGCGGCTGAACGAGATCGCCGCCGCCGTGAAAACCGCCGACAAACTGATCCTCGCCACTGACCCCGACCGCGAAGGGGAAGCCATTTCCTGGCACGTGCTTGAGGTCCTGAAGAAAAAGAAAGCCCTGAAGGGCATTCCGGTAGAGCGCGTGGTCTTCAATGCGATCACCAAAAAGAATGTGCTCGAGGCGATGGATCATCCGCGCGGGCTGGATGAGGAACTGATCGACGCCTATCTCGCCCGCCGCGCACTTGATTATCTCGTGGGCTTTACACTGTCGCCCGTACTGTGGCGCAAGCTACCGGGCTCGCGCTCCGCGGGCCGCGTACAATCCGTTGCCTTGCGCATTATCTGCGACCGCGAACTCGAAATCGAAAAATTCGTCGCGCAGGAATACTGGTCCGTTGAAGCGGTGCTGAAAAACGCAGGCGCCGACGTCGTCAATGCGCGGCTCTTTGCCTTGGATGGCAAAAAGCTCGACAAATTCGCGCTTGCCAATGAGGCAGATGCCAAGGCCGCCGTTGCGGCCATCGAGACCGGCGGCATCAAGGTCGCGACTGTTGAAAGCAAGCCGACGCGCCGCAATCCGCCCCCACCATTCACGACCTCCACGCTGCAACAGGAAGCCGCGCGCAAGCTGGGCTTTACCGCCAAGAACACCATGGCGACCGCGCAGCGGCTTTATGAAGGTGTGGATACGGGCGGCGATTCCGGCGGGCTCATCACTTACATGCGGACCGATGGCGTCGACATTATTCCCGAAGCCATCAGCGACATCCGCAATGTGATCGGCAGCGAGCACGGCAAGTCCTATGTGCCGGGCTCCCCGCGCGCCTATCAGACCAAGGCAAAGAATGCGCAAGAAGCGCACGAAGCCATACGCCCGACGGACCCTTCGCGCCTGCCCAAGGATGTGGCGCGCTATCTTTCCGAAGATCAGGCGAAACTCTATGAGCTGATCTGGAAACGCACAGTGGCGAGCCAGATGGAAAGCGCGCGTCTGGAACAAACCACCGTCGACATGAAAACCGCCGATGGCCGCGCCACCTTGCGCGCGTCCGGTCAGGTCATCTTGTTTGACGGCTTTCTGAAACTTTATCAGGAAGGCCGCGACGACGAAGAAGACGAAGACGGCGGCAACCGCCTTCCCAAGCTTGCCAATGGCGATGCGCTGAACCTCGAAAAAGTCACGCCGAACCAGCACTTCACCCAGCCCCCGCCCCGCTATACCGAGGCGTCGCTGGTCAAAAAACTTGAGGAGCTCGGCATCGGGCGTCCGTCGACCTATGCCTCAACCCTTTCGGTCCTGCGCGACCGCCAGTATGTGCAGATGGACCGCAACCGGTTCGTGCCGGAGGATAAAGGCCGGCTGGTCACCGCGTTCCTTGAAAGCTTTTTCAATCGTTACGTCCAATACGATTTTACCGCCAAGCTGGAAGAACAGCTGGATGAGATTTCGGCAGGCAAGCTGGAATGGAAGGTGTTCCTGCGTGATTTCTGGACCCACTTCACCGGCAAGGTCGAGGAAATCAAAGACCTGCGCATTACCGCAGTACTGGATGCGCTGAACGAACTGCTCGGGCCCCATGTCTTTCCGCCCAAAGAAGACGGCAGCGACGCACGCGCCTGCCCGTCTTGCGACAACGGCCAGCTGTCGTTGAAAGTCGGCAAGTTCGGTGCCTTTGTGGGCTGCTCGAACTATCCCGATTGCAACTTCACGCGCCAACTTGCGCAAAGCGACGAGGACGCCCAAGCCAGCGGCGACAAGCTGCTTGGGATTGATCCGGAAACAGACAAAGAAGTCTTTCTCAAATCCGGTCGCTTCGGCCCTTACGTGGAACGCGAAGCCACCGAAGAGGAAGGCAGCGACAAGCCCAAGCGCAGCTCCATCCCGCGCACCTATGCGATTGAGGATGTGGACCTTGAGCTTGCATTGAAGCTTCTGTCCCTGCCCCGGCTGGTGGGTCATCACCCCGAAGACGGCGAAGAAATTCGCGCGGGCATCGGCCGGTACGGCCCCTTCGTTCTGCACAACGGAAAATACGCGAACCTGGAAAGCCCCGAAGAGGTTTTCACGGTCGGTCTCAATCGCGCGGTAACGGTGCTGGCGGAAAAGAAGACCCGCGCGCGCGGCGGCAAGACGGTTTTGAAAGAGCTCGGCAATCACCCGGGTCTTGAAGCGCCCATGCAGGTGATGGACGGGCGCTATGGGCCTTATGTGACTTGCAACAAGATCAATGCGACCCTTCCCCGCGGCGTAAAACCCGAAGAAGTGACCGTGGAACAGGCGGTCGAGCTGATCGACGCCAAGGCCGCCAAGGGCCCTTCCAAGAAGAAAGCAGCAAAGAAAAAAGCGACCAAGAAGAAAGCCGCGAAAAAGAAAGCTGCGAAAAAAACCGCCAAAAAGACCACGAAGAAAAAGGCGGCGAAGAAGACGGCAAAGAAGGCCGCCAAGAAAGCCACCAAGGATAAAGAGGACGCCTCCCCGGATCAGGCGGCGGAATAGGCGGTGGCCCGGCGCTCCCCTTTTCCCAATGTCACGATCCTCGACGTCTTTGACCGCGACACGGACGGCGAGCTGATTGCCCGCCCCGTGAACTGGGACGGGGATGAGCCCCCGCCGCCGATCACTCTCGCCCCCGACCGCAAGAAAAAGTTCGCCGGCCCCGCCATTGGCGTTGGCGACCGGGTGTTGGCGCGCGTCTACCGCCAAAAAGACGGCACCTTCGAGGCCAGTGTGATGAAGCGCGTCGGCGCGAGCATCCACAAAATTCTGGGCGTTGTGAAAATGGAAGGCGGCGGCATCCGCGTTCACCCGGTGGATCGGCGCGTCAAACGCGACCTGCTCATCTCCAAGGGCGAAGTGAACGGCGCCAAGGAGAACGAGCTTGTGCTCGCCGAGTTGTTGCCGTCCAAGGGCTATGGCCCGCGCGTGGGCCGCATCGTGGAACGCCTGTGCAATGTGGACGAGCCGCGCGCGGTCAGCCTGATCGCGATTCACGCCCACGACATTCCGCTCGATTTTCCCACCGGCACCATTGAGGCCGCGGAACAGGCAAAGCCCGCACAGCTCGGCAATCGCACGGACCTGCGCGCTATCCCCTTTGTCACCATCGACCCGGCGGATGCGCGCGACCACGACGATGCGGTACATGCGGAACGGGACACCAGTGAAGATAATCAGGGCGGCTTCATCGTGCGGGTCGCCATCGCCGACGTTGCCCACTATGTGCGCACGGGCAATGCCATGGATACCGAGGCGCTGCGGCGCGGCAACTCTGTCTATTTTCCTGACCGCGTCGTGCCGATGTTACCGGAACGCATTTCGAACGATCTGTGTTCCCTGCGCGAGAAAGAAGACCGCGCCTGCCTCGCCGTTGAGATGACCTTTGACCGGCAGGGCCGCAAGAAAAAGCACAAGTTTGTGCGGGGGCTCATGCGCTCCGCCGCGAAGCTATCCTATGAGGAAGCGCAAGCCGCAGCTGATGGCACCCCCACCCCGCGCGTTGAGCCCTTTATGGATGAGGTGATCAAGCCGCTGTATGAGGCCTATGCCGCACTCGCCAAGGCACGGGATGCGCGCGCCCCCCTGGACCTCGACCTGCCCGAACGGCGCGTCGAGATATCCGAAGACGGCAAGGTGAAAGGCATTACTCAACGCGTGCGGCTGGAGGCCCACCGCCTGATTGAGGAATGCATGATCCTGGCGAATGTCTGCGCGGCGGAAACGCTGGAGAACAAGCACACGCCGTTGATCTATCGCGTGCACGACGCGCCGTCGGAAGAAAAGATCGACGGCCTGACGGAGTTTCTCAAAACCCTCGATATCAGTTTCGCGCGCGGCCAGACCCTAAAGCCCATGCAGTTCAATCAGATACTGCACGGGGCAAAAGGCACCGAGTATGTGAACCTCATCAATGATGTTGTGCTGCGCAGTCAAAGCCAGGCCGTTTACAGCCCCGAGAACCTTGGCCACTTCGGCCTGAACTTGCGCCGCTATGCCCACTTCACCTCCCCCATCCGGCGTTATGCGGACCTGATCGTGCACCGCGCGTTGATCCGCGCGCATGGTTGGGGGGACGATGGCCTCACCGATGGGCAGATCAAAAATCTCGACGAGATTGCCGAGCAAATCTCCAACTATGAGCGCCGCGCCATGGCGGCGGAACGTGACAGCGTCGACCGCTATCTTGCTTCCTACATGCAGGAACGGCTGGGCGCGGAATTCGAAGGCCGTATTTCCGGCGTCACGCGCTTTGGGCTTTTCGTCAGCCTTGCCGGAAGTGGCGCCGACGGGCTGGTGCCCATCTCCTCGCTCGGTAATGAGTACTATTTTCATGACGAAGCCGCCCACGCCCTTGTGGGGGAACGCACAAAGCTCGGCTATCGCCTGGGGGACGTTGTCCGCGTCCGCGTGATGGAGGCCGCGCCCATCACCGGCGGCCTGCGTTTCGAAATGATGACCGAACCCGCTAAGGTTCCCACGTCGAATACGCAAAAGGGTGCGTCCTCCAAAAAACATCGCGCCCATGAAAGCGCGGGGCGGCGCAGGGGCGGCAAAGCTGCCAAAGGCCCTCGCAGCAAGAAAGGCAAGTCCGGCAAGAAGGGTAAAGGCAGACGATGAAAGTTGTGGCGCGCGAAGACGGCGAAACCATTGTGCCGGGACCCAGCGTCCGGCCGCGCGATGCGTCGAGCCTTGTCCTGCTACGTCGCGACCAGGGCGAGGTGCGCGTGTTGATGGGCAAGCGCCATGGCGGTCACGCGTTCATGCCCAACAAGTTCGTGTTTCCCGGCGGCCGTGTTGACCCCGGCGATGCGCGCATTGTGGCGGCGGATGAGCTCGCCCCCCTTGCCATGGAAAAACTGCTCAAGGGCAGGATCAGCATCTCGCGCGCGAAGGGCCTCGCCATGGCGGCGGTGCGCGAAACCTTCGAGGAAGCAGGCGTGATCATTGGCAAGCCCACTGCAACCCCGCCCCGCTCAAAGTCGCCCCATTGGAAGCCCTTTTTCGAGACAGGTCACCTGCCCGAGCTTGGCCCCTTGCGTTACGTCTTTCGTGCCATCACCCCGCCCGCGCGCACGCGCCGGTTCGACACGCGCTTTTTCATGATGTTCGAGGACGAAACCAAAGCCCTGACGCCGGAACAATTTCTGGGTTCGGGCGAGCTGACGGAACTCGCCTGGATCCCCCTTTCCTGCACGGGCGACTATGACCTGCCGTCGATCACCGAGGCGGTGCTGGAGGAAGTGCGCGCCCGCGTCAAAGACCCGGACCCCGCCCGCCCCGTTCCCTTTGTGCGCTTTACCCACGGCAAGCCCATGTTCGGCACGCACTAAGCTCGCCAATCCCGGCGCGGGCCTTTATAGCTATCTGGTTCTTTCAAAGGAGCCGGTCCCTTGCGCGACCCCGAAACCCTGAGCCCGTCCGACCGGATGAAAAGCCTCGCCGCCATCATGACGGCGATCGGCGTTGCCGGCATGGGAATGGGGCTGACGGGCCCCCTCTTTTCCTATGCCTTCGATGCAGGCGGTTATTCCCGCACGCTTACGGGGCTCAACTTTGCGGTCTTCGCCCTCGCCATCGTGATCTTCGCGCCGGTGGTGCCCAGCCTGATGCGCCGCATCGGCACCACAAATGTTCTGTGGATCGCGCAATTCACCGCAGTCATCTGCCTCCTGCTCTTTCGCCTGACGGACAACGTGGTCATGTGGTTTGCGGTTCGCTTTGTCATGGGGCTCGCCATGACTGCGCTGTTTGTGGCGACAGAGATCTGGATCAACCTGATCGCCCATGAAAACGCCCGGGGCCGCGTGCTAGGCATCTATACGGTCTTCCTGTCCGGAGGGTTCGCGGCGGGGATCGCCATTCTTTATGTGGTGGGCAGCACGGGGTGGGAGCCGGTTTGGATCACCGCCGCCCTTTTCGCCCTTGCGGGCCTGCCCATCTTCATTGCCCGGCACCTTGCGCCCCCAGACCCCTCAACGGAGCAGCGGGGACCGATTCTACCCTTCCTCAAGGCCGCGCCCTCGGCCCTGCTCGCCGCCATGGTCTTTGGCGCGGTGGAAATGGGCATCCTGAACCTTCTCAATATCTATGGGCTCCGGTCAGGGCTGCCGGAACAGGGGGCGACCCTGATGCTGCTTTCCACCTCTGCCGGGAACCTGGTGGGGCCGGTCATCGTGGGCATTCTGGCCGACCGCATGGACCGCCGGGTCCTGTTGGCGGGCTGCGCCGCCGTGGGGGCCGCGAGCGCACTCCTGATCCCCGCGAACATTCATAACCTGTTGTTCTTACACTTGTTTCTGTTCATCAACGGGGGCATTGTTGTGGGCCTCTACACCGTGGGGCTCACCCGGATCGGGGAAAAATTCAAGGGGCACGACCTCGCCGGCGCCAATGCCGCTTTCATCACCATGTACGGGATCGGGGCCCTCGCCGGCCCCTTCCTGGGCGGGGTCGCCATGGATATCTGGGACCCCAACGGCCTGATGGTGGTGTTCTTTGGCCTCTGCGCGGGCTACGGGCTGATGGTCTTTGCCCGCATCCGGAAATCCACAAGCTTGACAGGGGGCGCGGCATGAGTAGATTGCGCCGCTCTGACGCGATTTGAAGGCTGCTCCCAGGGTCCGGTGAGCGCCAGTACTGAGGAGCCCCGAGGGCCATGGCAAAACCGACAACGATCAAAATTCGGCTGAATTCCACCGAATCCGGCTTCTTTTATGTGACCAAGAAGAACACCCGGAACATCACCGAAAAGATGAAAGTGCGGAAGTACGACCCGGTCGTCCGCCGCCACGTGGAATTCGTGGAAGGCAAAATCAAGTAAATCTGCCCCACCCGAGATTCAAAAAGGGCCGGCGCTCCATGTGAGCCCGGCCCTTTTCTTTGCCCCCCCGAGCAACGCCCGAAATCCCCTCAGGTGTCGCCGGTTCCCTCGCTGTCAGTTCTTATGCGGCTTTCTCGGTCTCCCAGGCTTCCACCCGGTTGCGGCCCCCATTCTTGGCCCGATAGAGCGCCTCATCGGCTTGCTTTAGCAAACCTTCGGCTTCTTTCGTATCCGTCTTGCTGGAGGCAATGCCGATAGAGATTGTCACGTCCAGCGGCCCCGCATCGGTCTCAAAAGGATGCAATGCCACATCCTCGCGCAGACGCTCAGCCACAAACAGAGCAGACTCCGGATCGGTCTCCGGCATCACCACCACAAATTCTTCCCCGCCATAGCGGCACGCAAGGTCGAGCCCGCGCACATTGCGCTGCAGGCGGCGCGCAAACTCAATCAACACCTGATCGCCCACCACGTGGCCGTGGGTGTCGTTCACGCGCTTGAAGTGGTCCATGTCCATCATCAGAAGCGACAGGCACTTGGACTGCCGCTGCGCCCGCAGGACGAGCCCATCAAGGTGGGTCTGCATATAGCGGCGGTTATAAAGCCCCGTCAGCTGATCGGTGATGGCCATCTCGAACGAAAGCTGGATGTTTGCCTTCAGCTTGTCCTGATACTTTTTGCGTTTGAGCAGCGTTTTGACGCGCGCATTCAGTTCATGCTGATCCACGGGGCGCGAGACATAGTCATTCACGCCCAGCTCCAGCGCCCGCAACAGGCGCTTCATTTCGCTATCGTCTGACACCGCAAGGATTGGCGTTTGCCGCGTCGCGTCGATGGCGCGCAGCTGGGAACACAGGCGCAGCCCGTCGGCGCCCTGAAGATCAAGGCTAACGATGATCAGGTCGAAGTCATCACTCCGCACGCGGATCAGCGCTTCCTCGGGGTTGAGTTCGGTCTCCACCGTATTGCCATCGGCCAAGGTATGGGCAATCTGCTGCGCGGCAAGCTGGCGATCCTCGATCACCAGGATGCGGCCTGACACATCTTGCGGCAGGCCCATGTTTTCGTCCTGAACGAGGCCCATCTTTTCGCCCGTGGACTGACGCATCATCAGCTCGTCCGTCATCATTTTCAGACGCACAAGGCTTTTGACCCGCGCATAAAGCGCCGTGTCGTTTACAGGCTTTGTCAGAAAGTCGTCGGCCCCTGCTTCAAGACCCGTCACCCGATCTTCGGTCTGATCGAGCGCGGTGACCATGACGACCGGAATATGCGCGGTTTGTTTGTCGCTGCGAATACGGCGGCACACCTCGAACCCATCCATGCCGGGCATCATCACATCCAGCAGCACAATGTCTGGCGAGGACTCATGGATGACCTTCAGCGCTTCCTCGCCGTCCATGGCGGTAAGCACTTCGTAGTATTCGGCCTTCAGTTTTGCTTCCAGCAGTTTGACGTTGGCTTTGATGTCGTCGACGACAAGAATTCTAGCGCTCATTGATCAAGCCTCCGCCGCTGCGCGTCCGATAAAGCGCTGCACCATTTCAACGAAGTGCGCGACGGAAATCGGCTTTGCGATATAGGCTTCACATCCACCTTCACGAATTTTCTGCTCATCGCCCTTCATGGCGAAAGCGGTAACGGCGATGACCGGGATGCTTTTCAGCTCCTCGTCGTCTTTCAGCCATTTGGTGATCTCGAGGCCGGAAACCTCCGGCAATTGAATATCCATCAGGATCAGGTCGGGGCGATGCTCACGCGCCAGGTCGAGCGCCTGAAGCCCCTCGCGGGTCTGCACAGTCGCATAGCCATGGGCCTCAAGAAGATCGCGGAAGAGCTTCATATTGAGCTCGTTATCCTCCACAATCAGGACTGTCTTGGGCATGTTGGCCTTTTTTTCTGCGAGCACGCAGATCTCCCTTCCCGACACAAAATCCACGGGGGGTTATTCCCTCCACTAGCCTGCTATTCTGACCGCAATATCCTTAATCAATTGTTGCGGATAGGATGATGAAAACGCCCCTTTTTTTGGACCCTCTGTTATGAATTTGGAAACCGCTGAGATTCTTGCGCTCAATGCCCTCGCCTTTGTGGTGGCGGACGAAAAGGCATTGCGCACCTTTCTGACGCAAACCGGTTTGACCGCCGAGGAAATGCGCGCCGCCGCAGGAACTCGCGCGTTTCAGGCCGGTGTACTGGACTTTTTGACACGTCACGAGGATGTGCTGATTTCCTTTTGCGAATCGGAAGGAATCGACCCCGCCTTGCCCGCGCGCGGCCTGCGAAGGTTAAGCGAAGATGAAAGGGAATCGAATCGATGACCGAACTCAGCGATTCGATTCGCACACAGATCGATTCTCTGCGACTCGATTCGGCCAAGCCGCTGTTGCTCTGCGACGCCGACGAAGTGTTGTTTCAATTTCTGCGCGGGCTTGAGCGACACATCGAGGATGAAGGCTATCATCTCGATCTCGTGAGCTTTTCCCTATTCGGCAATATCAAACATACCGAGACAGGTGAGGCCGCGGCGCGCGAGCAAGTGGCCGAATTGCTCAAAGGATTTTTCGCGAACCGTCTGCATGAACTCGATCCTGTGCCAGGCGCGGCGGAGGCGCTGGCCAGCCTGTCCCGCGACGCGCAGATCGTGGTGCTGACCAACACGCCCCCACCGCAACGGGCGGCCCGCGCGGCGGCCCTCAAGGCGGGCGGCATGCCCTATCCCGTCATCGCCAACGAAGGGCCCAAGGGCGCGGCGGCAGGTGCCCTCGCCGGGGCCCATAAGGCGCCGGTCGTCTTTGTCGACGACATTCCGCACAACATCGATTCGGTGCTTGAAGCGATTGCCCATGCGCAAGGCATCCATTTCGTGGCAGACGAGCGCTTGCGCCCCCTGATTCCCAAAGCGCCCAAGGCGCTTCACCGGGTGGATGAATGGCCCGAGGCCGAACCCCTCATCCGCGCGGCGCTTCTGGGATAGGATGGGGCCATGCGCATTGGCATTGATCTGGGCGGTACGAAAATCGAAGGCGTGGTCCTAGGCCCCGGCGGGCAAGAACTTGCGCGGCGGCGGCTCAAGACCCCGCGCGGCGATTATCAGGACACGGTGGATTGCGTGGCGGAGATCGTGCGCGAACTGGAAGCAGAGGTCGCGGTGCCCTGCACCGTCGGGGTCGCCATGCCCGGCGCCCTTTCCCCCGCCACGGGGCTCATCAAGAACGCCAACTCCACCTGGCTAAACGGCCAACCCCTCGATAAGGACCTGAGTCTCGTCCTGGACCGCGAGGTACGCCTTGCCAATGACGCCAATTGCTTTGCCCTGTCCGAAGCAGTGGACGGCGCGGGCGCGGGCCACCGCGTGGTCTTTGGTGTGATCGTGGGCACCGGCTGCGGCAGCGGCATCGTGATTGACGGAAACGTTCTGACCGGCGGCCATGCCATCGCGGGCGAATGGGGCCACAACCCGCTCCCCTGGCCCGATAAGGAAGAAATCAAGGCCGCGCCCAAGTGCTATTGCGGCAAGCGCGGCTGCATCGAAACCTGGATCTCCGGTCCCGCCATCGCCGCCGACCACAAGCGCGAGACAGGCAAGACCTTGAGCACCGAAGAAATCGCCGAAGCCGCCGCGAACGGGGATAAGAAAGCGCGCGCCACCCTTGGCCGTTTGACCGACCGCATGGCGCGGAGTCTCGCTACGGTAATCAATGTGATTGATCCCGACGTCATCGTTCTGGGCGGGGGCGTTTCTAACATCACGGCGCTCTATGACCTTCTGCCCGCCGTCCTGCCGGAATATGTGTTCTCCGACCACCTCCGGGTCAATGTGGTTCCTAATGTACATGGGGATTCCAGCGGCGTGCGCGGGGCGGCATGGCTGTGGCCGGGGATTGATGGATGACCACCACCCTCTGCCGCGACTGTTTTGCCTGGCTCGATGCGCCTGCCACCACTTGTCCCAAGTGCGGCAGTCATCGCGTGCTAAGCCATCCCGAACTCCGCGACCTGACCATTGCGCATATGGACTGCGACGCGTTTTACGCCTCCGTTGAAAAACGCGACGACCCATCGATCCGCGACAAGCCTGTCATTGTCGGTGGCGGCAAGCGCGGCGTTGTTTCCGCCGCGTGCTACATCGCGCGCCTGTCCGGCGTGCATTCCGCCATGCCCATGTTCAAGGCGCTGAAGGCCTGCCCCAATGCGGTGGTCATCAAACCCAATATGGAAAAATACGTGGCCGTCTCTCGCGAGATTAAAGAGCGGATGCGGGCGCTCACACCGCTTGTTGAGCCACTATCGCTGGACGAAGCTTTTCTTGACCTCACCGGCACCGAACGTCTGCACAAAATGCCCCCGGCCGAACAGATGGCGCGTCTCGCCGCGCGTGTTGAGAATGATCTTGGCATTACGGTGTCGGTAGGTTTCAGCTACAACAAGTTCCTTGCCAAGATCGCTTCCGACCTCGACAAGCCGCGCGGATTTTCCGTCATCGGTCGGGCCGAGGCATTGACGTTTCTCGCCGCGCAATCTGTCAACGTCATTTGGGGCGTGGGCAAAGCGTTCGAGCAAAAGCTCAAGCGCGACGGCATTACCCGCGTGAGCCAATTGCAGAAGATGGAGGAAGCGGACCTCATCCGCCGCTATGGCCAGATGGGGCAGCACATCTGGCGCCTTGCCCGCGCGCAGGACAGCCGCCGCGTGCACATGGGAGCCGAACGCAAGAGCATCTCGAACGAGACGACCTTTTTCGACGACATTTCAGATGGCGCGGAACTGGAACGCATTCTGTGGCGGCTATCGGAAAGCGTCGCGGCCACAGCAAAGAAAACGGAAACCAGCGGACGCACCGTCACGCTGAAACTGCGCACCAGCGATTTCAAGATCAGAACCCGCAGCCGCACGCTGGAAGACCCGACCATGCTGGCGGATGTGATTTTTTCCGTGGGGCGTGAATTGCTCACCCCCGAGGTGGACGGCACACCCTTCCGCCTGATCGGCATCGGGATCAGCGCGCTGGACGATGCCGCGCGTGCCGACCCGCCGGACCTTATCGATACGGACCGCGCGCGCCGCGCGGCGGCGGAACGCGCCATGGATCAGGTGCGTGGCAAATACGGAAAAGATGTGATTGGCAAAGGCCGGGGCCTTAAGCGTCAGCAGGACGGCTGATCAAGGAACTCAAGCTGCACCAGCCGCGCATCGAAGGCATAGTCGCCATAGTCCATGTGAAGCTCGTCAATGATACCGTTGGAGAACATGCGGTAGGACACTTCATAGGTCGGCGCACCAAGCTCGTCCCCAAGATCATAATAGCTGAGCGAGACAAACCACGACTGCAAGGGCGACAGGCGGTTCGCCCCCTCGGATTCCGGATGCGGCAGGTAGAGACTATCGGTCGCGTCTATGCGCGCCACTGTGTCGTAGATCTCTGTCTCGTCCCCGCCATCAAAGACGCGACTTTCGAGGAATTGTTGGCCGGCAATGGCGCTGGAAACCAGCCGCGCTGATTGCTGAGTGGGAAAGATCGTGCCTTCGGGCAGGTCTACGCGCTGATAGGTCGGCTGGGTAAAATGCACCTCGCCCTCGCCTGCCGTGCCGACCACATGGTCGACCTCCTGCCCGTTTACGCTATCGGCGAGATCGAAGGTGAAACTGGAGCCGTCAATGGCTTCCTCAGCGGCAAAGACCACGTCGGACTCAGAGGCAATGCCGTCGGACGTGATGAAGCGCGTGAAAAAGCGCTGACTGGTCACATAGCTCTGGCAGGAGGCGCGCCATTCAAACCCGATCAGGCCGCTGGCATCCGCAATGGCGGTAGAATCGCCGGGGTTCGCCAGCTCCACGCGATAGAGCGCGCGATGGGGCTGTAGGGCCTGGGCCGAGGCGGCGGTGCTGAAGGCGATGGTCGGCAGAAGCGCCAAGACGCCCAGAACATATGGGAATATCCGTTTCATGAGGGTAGCTTAGCCGAAGTCCGTCACCAGATTAAGGCATTCACGCGATGGTTCAGCGCCTTGTGATCTCCCGCCGCCTGCCTCCGCAGGTCGAGGCCCGCGCCCGGGACACCTATGATGCGGTACTGAACGCCGATGACCGGCCCCTCTCGCCGGACGACATGGTTAAACTCTGCGCGGGCGCCGATGCGTTTCTGCCTTGCGTCGCGGACCCGCTGGGAGCTGATTTAATCAAGGCCCTGCCGGAAAGCATCCGCATCATCGCGAACTTCGGTGTGGGGACAGACCACATCGACCTTTCCGCTGCCGCGGCGCAAGGCATGGTCGTCACCAACACCCCCGGCGTACTGACGGACGCGACGGCGGACCTCACCCTGCTCCTCATCCTCGGGGCCGTGCGCCGCGCGGCAGAGGGCATGGCCCAACTGCGCGAAGGGACCTGGCCGGGGTGGAGCCCGATGCACCTGCTCGGCCAAAGCCTCCAGGGCAAACGGCTCGGCATTGTCGGCATGGGCCGCATCGGCCAGGCGGTTGCCACACGGGCGCGGGCCTTTGGCATGGAGGTGCATTATCACAACCGCCGCCAGCTGGAACAAACTTGCGAAGGCGGCGCGACCTATCATGACACGTTGGAAGGCCTGCTTGCTGTTTCCGATGTTCTTTCGCTCCATTGCGCCGCAACCGCTGAGACGCGCGGCCTGATCGATGCGGCGGCTCTCGCCGCCCTTCCCAAAGAGGCCGTACTCATCAATGCGGCGCGCGGAGATGTGGTGGAAGACGATGCAGCAATTGCCGCCTTAACCGAAGGGCGCCTGTCGGCGGCGGGGCTTGATGTCTTTCGCGGGGAGCCCAGGCTCGACCCGCGCTACCTCACCCTTCCCAATGCGTTTCTTTTGCCTCACCTGGGCAGCGCCACCGTCGAGGCCCGTACGGCCATGGGGATGAAGGCCCTCGACAATCTCGATACCTTCTTCCGGGGGGAGACGCCGCCTGATACAGTCGCCCTCCCACCCCAGTAAAGGAGTACCCCTGATGACCGGAGCCATCGACGCGCGCCTGAAAGACCTTGGTATCGAACTGCCCGCCGCCGCGCCGCCCGCCGCCAACTATGTGCCCTATGTGGTGTCACGCGGGCAGGTGTTTGTGTCTGGCCAGGTTCCCGTCGGATCTGACGGCAAGCTGCACTTTCAGGGCAAGGTGGGGAAAAAGTTCTCCGTCGAGGAAGGGCAAGAAGCCGCCGCCCTCTGCGCCCTCAACATCCTCGCCCAAGCCAAAGCCGCCTGTGATGGCGACCTCGACCGTGTGGTGCGCTGTGTAAAGCTCGGTGGCTTTGTGAACTGCACAAAAAAGTTCGACCAGCACCCGGCAGTGATCAACGGCGCCTCGGACATGATGGTCGCCGTGCTCGGTGAAAAGGGCCGCCACGCCCGTTTTGCGGTGGGCGCGTCGAACCTGCCCTTTAATGTCGCGGTGGAAATCGACGCGGTGTTCGAAATCGCCTAAGGCCCTATACTCCCCCCATGGACTGGCTCCGCACCCAACCTGTTGCCCATCGCGGCCTGCATGATGCCGCCAAGGGTGTTATCGAGAACTCGCCCAGCGCCTTTGAGGCGGCGGCGCGGGCGGGCTATGCCATTGAGCTCGACGTGCACTGTTCCTCCGATGGTGAGGTGATCGTCTTCCACGACAAGGATCTGGACCGCGTGACGCGAGAGAGCGGCCTCGTCAAGGAACGTACAGCCCATGAGCTGACGCAGATCCTGCTCGACGGTAGCGCCGACACGATCCCCACCCTGCGCGATGTCTTGGGCCAGGTCGGGGGGCGCGTGCCGCTGCTCATCGAGATCAAGAACACGGGACGCATGGTGGGCGGGCTTGAAAGCCGCGTTGCGGAGCTGCTTGCCACCTACAACGGCGCGGCGGCGGTGCAATCGTTTAATCCCTATTCCATGGGCTGGTTTGCGAAACACGCACCACAGATCCTGCGGGGGCAAATCTCCGAAGGCTATCGCGATGCCAAGGAAGTGCGCCTGTCACCCCATGAACGTTTCGCCCTGCGCCACCTTTTGCTCACGCCGATCAGCCGCCCGAACTTTGTCGCCTATGATTGCAACGCCCTGCCCGCACCGGGCGTGAGCGTCGCCAAGGCAATGGGTCTACCCGTCCTCAGCTGGACCGTGCGCAGTGCCGAGATATGGGATCGCGTCAAACCCTATGTGGACAACATCATCTTCGAAGGGTTCCGGCCCGAGCTGACCCCGGCCCCCGAGAGCAATGGCTGAGACGAGTTTTACGGCCCGCACCCTCTCGTCCCTCGCCGGTGTGCCGCCTGCGGAATGGGACGCGCTCGCCAATCCGCCAGAAAGCGATGGGGGCCAGCCTTACAATCCTTTTGTCAGCCACGCATTCCTGAACGCCCTCGAAGAAAGCGGTTCCGCCACGCCTGAAACCGGCTGGGCGCCCGCGCACATGTTGCTGGAACAGAACGGCAAGCTGGTGGGCGCCGCGCCGGCCTACCTTAAATCCCACAGCCAGGGCGAATATGTTTTTGACCACGGCTGGGCCGATGCCTTTGAGCGCGCGGGCGGGCATTACTTTCCCAAGCTGCAATGCGCCGTGCCCTTCACCCCTGCCACCGGACCCCGCCTGCTAATCGCGCCCAGCGAAGACGCGAGCCTGCATCGCACGGCGCTAGCCTCGGCTCTGGTGCAGATGCTGGAGCAGCATAACCTGTCATCGCTCCACATCACGTTCCTGCCTGAAGCGGACTGGAAAGCGCTCGGCGAGATCGGATTTCTGCAACGCACGGACCAACAATTTCATTGGCTAAACAAGGGCTACCGCACCTTTGATGATTTTCTGGGTGAGCTGTCTTCCGCCAAACGCAAGAACCTGCGCAAGGAACGCGCACGCGCGCTTGAGGCTGGGCTTGAGGTGGAATGGCTGACGGGCAGTGAGATCACCGAAGCCCACTGGGATGCCTTCTGGGTTTTTTATCAGGACACAGGTTCTCGCAAATGGGGGCGGCCCTACCTGACCCGAGAGTTCTTCTCCCTCGTGGGCGAGAGAATGGGCGATGACATTCTACTGATCTTTGCCAAGCGCGACGGGCACCCGATCGCAGGCGCACTCAACTTCATCGGCGGCGACACCCTCTTCGGGCGCTACTGGGGCTGCACCGAATTTCACAAGTTCCTGCACTTTGAGCTCTCCTACTACCAGGCCATCGACTTCGCGATTGAGCGCGGCCTTGCCCGCGTCGAGGCCGGCGCGCAAGGGGGCCACAAGCTGGTGCGCGGCTACGCGCCCGTGACCACCTATTCCGCCCATTGGATTACCGACCCGGGCTTCCGCGCGGCGGTGGAGGAGTATCTGACCCGCGAGCGGGAATATGTGGCCGAGGACATGGAAGCCATGCGCCGCCACACGCCTTTCAAAAAGGGTTAATTTGCGCACCGGTTGCGCCGCAAAAAACTGTCACATGAATCAATTACACAGCGCGGCATGGAATGGTTGCGCACAGTCCCGATCGCCCACCGTGGCCTCCACAACGCCGCGGGCGGAAAGATTGAAAACGCCCCCTCCGCTTTCGAAGCGGCGGCCCGGGCGGGCTATGCCATTGAGCTGGACGTACACAGCTCCAGCGACGGGGAAGCCATTGTCTTTCACGACCGCACGCTGGAACGGCTCACCGGCACGCGCGGGCGCGTCGCGGGCCGCACGGCGAAGGAGCTGACCGGGCTCAACCTGCTCGGCGGCCACGAGACCATCCCTACCCTGGGCGATGTGCTGGACCAGGTGGCAGGGCGCGTCCCCCTGCTTATCGAAATCAAAAGCCGCCAGCGCCGCGTCGGCAAACTCGAATCGCGCGTCGCCAGTCTTTTGGATAGCTACGCAGGCGAAGCGGCGGTGCAATCCTTCAACCCCTATTCCATGGGCTGGTTCGTGGAGCACGCGCCCCATATCGCACGCGGGCAATTGGCGCTCGACTACCGAAAGCTCGCCAAGCTGACCCCGCGCCGGGTGCCCGCCATGGCAAAGATCTGCCTGCGGCACATGCTGCTCAATTACATCTCGAAACCCAACTTCGTGTCCTATGAATGGGGCGCGCTGCCGAGCTGGGCCGCCAAGCGCGTCCGCATGTTCGGCCTGCCGGTGATCGCCTGGACCGTGGACAGCCCCCATATCGCCTCTCAAATCGCCCGTCACACGGACAACATCATCTTCGAAGGGTTCCAGCCGCTGGTGAACGGGCGTCTCGCCCTGCCCGCACGCCTCGCTGCTTGACGTCTGAAGCCTCTCGCGAGACTCTCCCACCGGAGGAGTGACGCACATGGCCTATGATCCGGAAAACATTTTTGCGAAGATCCTGCGCGGCGAGCTGCCCGCCCATAAGGTGTATGAAGACGCGGACGTCTTTTCCTTCATGGACATTTTCCCTCAGGCCCATGGGCACACATTGGTCATCCCCAAATATGCGGCGGAAAATTTTTTCGATCTGCCCCCCGAATGGGCCGCGAAGCTGATACAGAAGACGCAGATGGTGGCCCATGCGGTGAAAGCGGCCATCGAACCCGACGGGATGCTGATAGCTCAATTCAACGGTGCACCCGCGGGCCAAACCGTGTTTCACATCCACTATCACATCATACCGCGCTGGGAAGACGATACGCTTCCTGGTCATGGCCACACCGGCCGCGCGGATGATGCGGAACTGGCGAAACTCGCAGAAGCGATCAAGGCCAAGCTATAAATGCTTGCGTGCATTGTGCTTTCCAGCCCCGCCCCCTAGGGTCCCCCAACGCAAAATTTGGGAGGGGCTTACATGACGCAGTCACTATTCGAACGGCTTGGCGGCGAAGACGGCATTCGCCAGCTCGCGAGCGATCTCGTTGACCTGCATATGGCCAATCCCGCCATCAGCCATCGCTATCTCGATACCGATGCCGACGAGGCCAAGAACGGCGCGGCGACGTTTTTCATCACCGGCACCGGCGGGCCGAATGTCTACAAGGGCAAGGATATGGTCGCCACGCACCGGGGCATGAACATCTCGAACGATGAATTCATGGCCGTCATGGACGATGTGATGAAGGCGCTGGAGATGAACAAGCTCGGTCAGCGCGAACGGGAAGAGGTCGTCTTCACCTTCATGAGCATGAAAAATGAGGTCGTGGCGCAGTGAGTTTGGCTTCCACGTTACAAGTTCGTAAGGCGGGCTAGCCCTGCTCTGTCTTTATGATATCTTGCCTCTAGTCGAGCGATCGGGTGCGTCAGATTGCTACCTTGAGGTGAGAAATCAAATCAATGAGACCACAGAAAATGCGCGCCTCCGGTCGCGCAGCCTTGTTGTGTTGTGTGATTGCGCTCTCAGCATGCTCCCCCCCCAACACCGCAGAAGAACATGCGCCGATTATCGATGGCGCGTCCGGCGAAGCCATGCACGAGGTTTTGCTTTCGCATATGGAAGAGAGCGGCTTCAGCGGCGCAGTGATCTATCAGCGCCAAGGGCGAGCCCTTCTCGTAGCCAGCTATGGCTTGGCAGACCGAGAACAACAAGTCCCCTTCACGTTGGAAACCGTGGCCCAAATCGGGTCGATCACCAAACAATTCACGGCGACAGCTGCCTTGCTGCTCGTTGACGATGGCGTTTTAGATCTCAATACGCCTATTTCCGAATACATTCCTGAAGCGCCGCTCCCGGGTGGAAACGCTACACTTCACCAGCTAATGACGCACTCCTCCGGCCTGGCGCCTTACTGCGGCACGGGTGACTTCGAGGTGATGCGGATCACCGGTCTAATTGGGGATTGCCTGGCTCGCCCTCTCGCCTTTGAACCAGGTTCCATGTCCGAATACTCGAACATGGGGTATTCCGTTGTTGCGGCAGTCATCGAACGCGTAACCGGCCAAACGCTCGAAGACGTCTTGAGTGAACGTATCTTCCGCCCCAACGGAATGATGCACACTGATTACCTTTTCGACGAAGGACAAGCGCTTGCGGTTGGCTATCTCAATGACGAAAACCGCGGGGTCATTTCGGACCGCATCGCCGAAATCGCGCCGGATTACTGGAACCTCAAGGGGAACGGCGGCATTCAATCACCTGCCTCGGACATGCGGCGCTGGTACGAGGTCCTTATGGGGGATGGAAACCTGCCTCTGTCGGTAAGGGAGGCGCTTCTCACACCCCGCATTCAATCGGATAGCACCCAATGGGTCGGCTATGGCTGGTATCTCCGGCAAGACGATGAAGGAACACTATTCGAGATCGCCCACTCTGGATCAGACGGCGTATTCTTCTCGTATTTCTGGGCGGACCCCACGACCGATACTTTCTTCTATATCGTCGGCAACGCAGGCGAAGAGGTCACCTTGTCGGCCCTGCGCGAAATTCTTCCGATCTTTCGTACAAGACGCGGCTAGGTGGCAGTCTTCTATTGAACGGGCTCGGCCTTTTTCTTGCGCCCGCCCTTTTTGCGGGGACGGCGTTCGGGCGTTGGCTCGATATCAAAACCGATCTTGTCCGCGCCCTCATCGTCCTTTTGAACGATCACGCGCACATTGCCGCCCTTGGCGAGATCGCCAAACAGGATTTCCTCGGCAAGGGGCCGTTTGACGTTTTCCTCGATGACGCGGGCCAATGGCCGCGCCCCCATGGTTTCGTCATAGCCCTTTTTGGCGAGCCACGCGGTCGCATCATCGGAAAGCTCGAACGTGATGTTGCGGTCGGCGAGTTGCGCCTCAAGCTGCATGACGAACTTTTCGACGACCTTGTGCACCACATCTTCGGGCAGGTTGGCGAAAGGAATAATCCCATCCAGCCGGTTGCGGAATTCGGGGCTGAACAGCTTGTTGATCGCTTCCTTGTCGTCCCCTTCCCGCTTGGCGCGGCCAAAGCCGATGGCCGACTTGGCCAGGTCCTGCGCGCCCGCATTCGTGGTCATGATCAGGATGACATTGCGGAAATCGATCTTTTTGCCGTTGTGGTCGGTCAGCTTGCCGTGGTCCATCACCTGCAGAAGGATGTTGAACAGATCCGGGTGCGCCTTCTCGATTTCGTCGAGCAGCAACACGCAGTGCGGATGCTGGTCCACTCCGTCGGTCAGAAGCCCGCCCTGATCAAAACCCACATAGCCCGGAGGCGCGCCGATCAGGCGGCTGACCGTGTGACGTTCCATATATTCGGACATATCGAAGCGCAGCAGCTCGATGCCCATGATATCGGCGAGTTGGCGCGCGACTTCCGTTTTGCCAACGCCCGTGGGGCCAGAGAAGAGGAAAGAGCCGATGGGCTTTTCCGCCTCGCGGAGCCCCGCGCGGCTGAGCTTCATGGCGGAGGACAGGCGCTCAATGGCGTCGTCCTGACCAAACACCATCCGCTTGAGATTGGTATCGAGATCCTTCAGCGCTTCGGTATCGGTTTTGGACACGGTCTTCGGCGGGATGCGGGCCATCTTGGACAGCACCACTTCCACGTCTTTCACGCCGACGGTCTTTTTGCGTTTGGATTCGGGCAGCAGCATCTGGCTGGCGCCCACTTCGTCAATTACATCAATTGCCTTGTCCGGCAACTTGCGATCGTTGAGATATTTTTCGCTGAGCTCCACCGCCGCTTTGATGGCGTCATTGGTGTAGCGCACCTTGTGGTGCTCTTCGAAATAGGGCTTCAGCCCCTGAAGGATCTTGATCGCATCGTCGATGGTCGGCTCCGACACGTCGATCTTCTGGAACCGGCGCACCAGCGCGCGGTCCTTTTCAAAGTGCTGGCGATATTCCTTGTAGGTCGTCGAGCCCATGCAGCGGATCGCGCCGGACTGCAGAGCGGGCTTAAGCAAGTTCGAGGCATCCATAGCCCCGCCGGAGGTTGCGCCCGCGCCGATCACCGTATGAATCTCATCGATGAACATGATGGCGCCGTCGTAATCCTCAAGTTCCTTGATCACGGCCTTGAGCCGTTCCTCGAAGTCACCGCGATAGCGCGTGCCCGCGAGCAGCGTCCCCATGTCGAGGGAGAAGATAGTCGAATCTTTCAGGACGTCCGGCACCTCGCCATTGACGATGAGGCGCGCAAGGCCCTCGGCAATCGCGGTCTTGCCCACACCCGGGTCGCCCACAAAGAGCGGGTTGTTCTTTTGCCGGCGACAAAGGATCTGAATGGCGCGCTCGATCTCCGCGTCGCGGCCAATCAGCGGATCGATCTTGCCCGATTTCGCTTTTTCATTGAGGTTCACGCAATAGGCTTCGAGCGCGTCGTTGCCCTTTTTGACCACCTCTTCGCCGGTCTCTTCTTCTTCCGCGCCGCGGATGGGCCGGCTTTCCGAACGGCCCGCTGACTTCGCAACGCCGTGGCTGATGAAGTTAACCGCGTCGAAGCGGGTCATGTCTTGTTCTTCGAGCATGGCATAGGCCGGGCTCTCGCGCTCGCTCATCAGCGCCACAAGAACGTTCGCGCCCGTAACCTGGTCGCGTCCCGACGATTGCACATGTATGGCGGCGCGTTTGATCACGCGCTGGAACCCGATGGTGGGCGATGGCTCTTGCAGGCCCGGCACCACAAGGTTCGAAAGATCATTGTCGATGTATTGAATGAGTTCCTGACGCAGCATATCCACATCGAGATCGCAGGCATCCATGACGCCCAGCGCGTCTTCATCTTCGGTCAGGGCCAACAGAAGGTGCTCAAGCGTGGCGTGTTCATGATTGCGCTCGGCCGCGTACTGCAGCGAGCGATGAAACGCCTGTTCAAAACTTTCCGAGAAGGTTGGCACCTGGGCTTACTCCCTTTCCATCGTGCACTTGAGCGGGTGTTGATGACGTTGCGCGAATTCGGTGACGGCGGCAACCTTTGTTTCCGCTACCTCATACGTGTAGACGCCACACAGACCCACTCCGTTTCGGTGCACGTGCAACATGACTTTAGTCGCTTCCTCCCGGCTCCGGTTAAAGAACCGCTCAAGAACGTGAACGACGAATTCCATCGGCGTGTAATCGTCGTTCAACAACAACACTTTGTAGAGCGGCGGACGTTTCGTCTTTGGCTTCGTCTTCGTGACGATACCTGACTCGAACTCGTCATCCGGCGTCTTCGGCGTTTTATCCGACATTGACCACCTGACCTGACCAGCGCGCGTTCACCCCCCAACAGGGTTAACTGTCGCGCTTCCAGACTAATTAAATATGAAATCGGGAGCCGATTGGAAGGCTCAGAGGAAAAAAGAAATTTCCAAAAGAAAAAGGGCTCCGGCGGGAGGGATGCCGGAGCCCTTATGCGTTCACCTCAGGGGGGTGAGGTGAGGAGGAAGTTACTGAGCCGCGGAGGCCTTCTGAGCGGCTTCCACCGTGGCGTTGACGCGGGCGCTAAGCGGCGCGGAGGCGTCTTTCGCGGCAGAGGTCCAGAGCTCGCCAATTTTCGTGGCGGCGCCGAGGTAGGCGTCAAACGCCGACTTCGTGTAGGCGGTGTTCAGCTCGATCAGCTCTTGCATGGTTTTGGCGGCAAACGCGGCTTTCGCGGCGGTGACGCTTTCTTCCATCGCGGCCTTGGAATAGGTCAGCGCTTCGGTGTTGATCGCTTCGAGGCCCTTTTGCGAAGCGGTCATCGCTTCGACGAAGGCGTCGACGTTTTCTTGGGAGGCGGCGGCCAGTTCGTCATAGCCTTTCAGAGCCTTGTCGAAGCCGTCTTTCATTGCTTCGGTGCTGGCGGTGATCGCTTCTTCGACCGTTTCCGTCGCGCCGTTGGTCTTTGCTTTGGTAGCCATGGGGGTCTGCCCTCTTTCTAAGTCTTTGTAAATTCTAGTGTAATTGACGCTGCTCTACTCATCGTCGCTACTATGGTGCGGTGCAGCATCCTTACGCAGGGGTAGAGATACGTTCGCAGGTGCAATATGTCAAGAGGATATTTTGTGCGCTGCACCATTTTGACCGGACGCCGGGTGCCGCACCCCTGGCCACCCCTCTGATACCTCAAGGAAATTGCGCCCCCGTGACGCTTTCTTAACCAAACCTTTACACGCAGAATTCAATCCTGACCCAGCTTTCGTCCGGAGAAGAAAGCTGTAGGATATTCCAGCTACGGTGACTCGGCGGCCCAGCCCCTTTCGGGCCGCACCGGTAGCTATTTGTGGGGAAAGAGATGGCGTCGCGAGCCTTGACCTTGCTTGGGGCAGCAACAACCAGACATTTTCAGGCGTTGGCGAGCTTGCTGGCCGCCACGATCCTTATGCTCGCCCTCACGACACCGGCCACAGCGTCTTCCAATCCCCGCTATGCCGCCCTGGTCATGAATGCCGACAGCGGCGACGTGATCTATTCGCGCAGCGCGGACCAGCGACGCTACCCCGCCTCCCTGACGAAACTGATGACCCTCTACTTGCTGTTCGAGGCCATCGAGGATGGCCGCCTTGAGATGGATGACGAGCTTGCCGTCTCCACCCGGGCCGCGGGCCAGCCCCCTTCGAAGCTGGGGGTCGAAGCCGGCTCCACCATTAGCGTTGAGGACGCCATTCAGGCCCTCGTCGTCCGCTCAGCCAACGATGTGGCCGTCGTGGTGGCCGAAGCGTTGGCTGATTCCGAATGGGAATTTGCGCGCGCCATGACGGCTCGCGCGCATGAAATGGGCATGGACAACACACGATTTGAAAATGCCTCGGGCCTGCCCCATCAGCGCCAACAAACCACGGCGCGGGATCTTTCGATCCTCGCCCTGCGCGTCGTGAATGATTTTCCCGAGCACATGCATTTCTTCAGCCAGCCCAGCTTCACCTACAATGGGCGTACCTGGAACGCGCACAATCATCTACTGGAAGATTACGAAGGCACCACAGGCCTCAAGACCGGTTATACGCGCGCTTCGGGCTTTAACCTCATCGCGACCGTCGAACGCGGCGACATCAGCCTGATCGGCATTGTCATGGGCGGGCGCACGGCGGCGCGGCGCGATGCGGAAATGGAACGCATTCTCGATCTCAACTTTGGCCGCCTGCGGACCAACCCGTTCTTTGGCAGCCGGATCATGACCTCCAACATACGGCCTGAACCTCGCCCGGGCACCGAGCCCGACCCCGAGGCCCTCATGATGGCTCTTGCGCCGGAGGCCGCACCGGAACTACGACCGGCTGAATTGGCGGCGAACATGCCGGACCCTGTGCCTGATCCCCGCAGCGGCACCCGTGCACGGACCAACGACATTGCCGCGCTGATTGCCGATAGCACCGATCTCGACCCCACGCTGATGCCGGGCGGTGATCGCCAACGCATCGGCGACCCCGAAGCACGCATAGAACTTGCCTCGAACGATGCGACCGTTCCGTCGGGCGACAGCGATCCGACCGCGGGCCCTAACGCCTACCCTTCCGGCATTTCCACCGCCGCGGGATGGGGCATCGACCTGGGCGAATTCCTTCAGCCCGAACTTGCCGACCGTCGCTTGCAAAGTGTGGCCGCGTCCATCCCCACACAGCTGACCTGGGGCATGGCCGCCCTGTTCCCCTCCGAGGGTGACGAGGGCCGTACCTTTGACGCAGGCTTCGGGCCGATGACCGAGACGCAAGCCGTCGCCATTTGTTCGTCGCTTGCCCAGCAAGGCATCGATTGCCAGCCGGTCGATTCCGTCGACTGGGAAATGGCCATCCGCCGCTAGTGGAAACATTCCGTATCGATACCGCCGTCATTGGCGCAGGCGTCGTGGGGCTTGCCATTGCGCGGGCGCTTAGCCTCAAAGGCCGCGAGGTGATGATCTTTGAAGCACGCGGTGCCTTTGGCGAAATGTCGTCGGCGCGGAACAGCGAGGTTATCCACGCTGGCATGTACTACACACCCGGCTCACTCCGGGCGCGGCTCTGTGTGCGCGGCAAGCATCAGCTCTATGACTATTGCGCCGCGCGCGGCGTCGGGCACAGGCGCATTGGCAAGCTGATCGTGGCGAGCGACGACAGCGAGGTGGAGGCGCTTTCCCCCATTTTGGAGCGTGGCGCGACGAACGGCGTCGATGATCTCGACCTCATCGATGGCGCGGAAGCCATGCGGCTTGAGCCGGAGCTGAAAGCCGTGGCCGCCATCTGGTCGCCCTCCACGGGGATCATCGACAGCCACGGGTTGATGCTTTCGATCCTTGGGGAAGCCGAAGCCGCCGGGGCGCAGTTGGTCTGTCATTCACCCCTCACCGGCGGCACGCTTTTGCCCGATGGCACAACGGAGCTGCGCTTCAATCAGGGCGGCGAGACGGTGCGCATCATCACCCGACAGGTGATCAACTCAGCGGGGCTCGGCGCGCAGGAGGCGGCGCTGGCCATTGAAGGGTTCCCCGCCGCGCATGTGCCCCAGCGCTTTATGTCCAAGGGGCAATACTTTGCCATGACCGGCAAGTCGCCCTTCAAGACACTGATCTATCCTACGCCCCATTCGGCGGCGCTTGGCATTCACCTGACGCTGGACCTTGCGGGCCAGGCGCGCTTCGGCCCGGACCATCAATGGGTTGAAGATGAAAACTATGACGTGAATCCTGATGACGTCGCGCAGATCTACGACGTGGTCCGGCGCTACTATCCGGGGCTGAAGGATGGCACCTTGCACGCCGACTACGCAGGCATTCGCTGCAAGACCCAAGGGCCCGACGACCCGCCGCAGGATTGGAAAATTTTTGGGCCGGAGGTGCACGGCATCGCAAACCACGTGCATCTCTTTGGCATGGAAAGCCCGGCGCTCACCTCGTGCCTCGCCATCGCGGACTACGTCGCGGACCAGCTTGACTAAAATTGGAAGCCGTCGGGCTTGGCGAAGAGCCGGAATGGCACGACGTGTTTGAACCCCATCTTCTGGTAAAGACCAATGGCCATGGGCGTTGAATGCAAAACACCGAGCATCCCTCGTCCGCGATCGGTTTCGCGCAACGCGCGCAAACAGACCGCACGCCCAAGCCCCATCCCCCGCGCCTCGGGCCGCGTCGCCACTGCGTAAAGGCCGATGGCGCCATCCGTCTCCATTGTAAAGGCTTTCGCCACGGGCTTGCCATCCTTCCACGCCATCCAGCAGCGCACAGGTGTGCCCGCGTCACCCAGGCGGAACGCATCGCGCATTCCCCGCACATAGGCATTGCCGTACTCCGGCACTTGCCAGCGCCACATGACAAAATCAATCAACCCATCCACGTCGTCGTGATCCTTCACCTCACGAATCTCAGTGCCGGCGGGGTCTTCTCCATCTGGCGCGATCTCATTTAGCGGCGCGACCATGCCCTCAATCCGTTCGATCTCGTCGAAACCCCGCGTGCGCAGACGGACGTCCAATTCAGCGGGCGTCGCGGTGGGATGGAGGAGCCAGAAGAACGGTTTCTTCTTTTCCGCAAAGTGATTGAAGTGCCGGTCGAGCACAGCTTCGATGTCGTCCGTCGCCCGCATGCGCAGAACGCCATTATAGGGAAGCGCGGCGATGGGCGTTTCGAACCACATTTCTTCCGGCGTATTGGTCAGCTTGCCACCCTCCGGCTTGCCGAAGTGCGCCCAAAAAGCCCAGAGGCTTTCTTCCAATTGTTTGATCGCGTCGGTCATATAGGCAATTTCTAGATCACGTCGCCCGGACCGACAATCTCATCATCCTCCATGGTCATGAGCGAGGTATTGCCGCCCGAGGCCGTGGTGTCCTCGCTAATGGAAACTTCCCGCGCCATGCGGTGGAGATAGTGCGGGCCGCCCGCCTTGGGGCCGGTGCCCGAGAGCCCCTCGCCGCCAAAGGGCTGCACGCCCACCACCGCACCAATCTGGTTGCGGTTCACATAGACGTTGCCCGCATGAATGCGCTCGCGAATGTACTGCGTTGTTTCGCGGATACGGCTGTGCACCCCGACGGTCAGGCCATAGCCCGTCGAGTTGATGGCGTCGCACACGGCATCCAGCTTGTCGGCCTTGTAGCGCACCACATGGAGCACGGGCCCGAAGACCTCACGCTTGAGGGCGTGGATGCTTTCGATCTCGAAGGCATGGGGGGCAACGAAGGTGCCCTTCTCGCAATCCTTGGAAAGCTCGACCGCGCGCAGCAGCTTTGCTTCCTGGGTCATACGCGCGATGTGGGCGTCGAGCCCCGCTTTTGCTTCCGCATCAATGACGGGGCCAATGTCAGTGGCAAAGTCTGCGGGGTCGCCAACGGTCAACTCATCCATGGCGCCTGTAATCATCCGAACGATGCGGTCCGCCACATCATCCTGCACATAGAGAACGCGCAAGGCGGAACAGCGCTGCCCCGCGCTGTCAAAGGCGGAGGCGAGCACATCAACGGTCACTTGTTCGGCAAGGGCGGTTGAATCCACCACCATGCAGTTCTGCCCGCCTGTTTCGGCGATAAGCGGCAGGATAGCGCCGTCCCGCGCAGCAAGGCCGCGCTGAAGGATCTTCGCAACTTCCGTTGAGCCCGTGAAAACGACACCGCCAAGTCGCGGCGAGCCCATCAGCGCACCGCCAATGGTTGCCCCATCACCCGGCGCAAAATGGAGCACGTCGCCCGGCACACCCGCCTGATGCAACAGCTTAACGGCGGCGGCGGCGGTCAGCGGTGTTTGTTCCGCTGGCTTCGCGACAACTGCGTTCCCGGCGGCGAGCGCCGCGCCCACCTGGCCCGTGAAAATCGCAATGGGAAAGTTCCATGGCGCAATACAGGCAAAGGTGCCCCGCCCGCGCAGCACATAGTCGTTCCGTTCCCCGGTCGGTCCGGGCATGACCTGCGGTGCGGCGAATTCCATGCGCGCGCGTTCCGCGTAGTAGCGCAGGAAGTCGATCGCTTCGCGGACATCGGCAAGGCCATTGGCCCAGGTCTTGCCCGCTTCTTTAACGCACAGCGCCACAAGGCGCGGCAGCTCTTGCTCATATAGGTCCGCCGCCCGATCAAGAACGTCAGCGCGCGCCGCGCCGCCCTGCCGGTCCCACTGAATTTGCGCGGGCGCAGAGAGCTCCAATGCGCGCGTCACCATCTCGGGTGTTGCTTCGTTGACCCGGCCCACGGTGTGGCTGTTGTCGGCCGGATTTTTCAGCAGGCGTTCGGGCCCCGACGTTTCCGCCGCGCCGCCGATGATGGCGCTTTCGGTAATCGTGTCCTTCACCGCCACAAGGCCCGCCTCAATGAGAGGATCGCGCACGGTCTTTTCCGTCAGCACAACACCCATCGAGTTCTCGCGCGTGGTGAACAAGTTACGCGGCAAGGGAATGCGCGGATGCGGCTTGGACGCGAGGCCAGCCATCCTGTCCATAGGATCGGCGATGATGTCTTCAATCGGTGCATCGTCATCGGCAAGGCGGTTCACAAATGATGTATTCGCGCCATTCTCCAACAAGCGCCGCACCAGATAAGCAAGCAAGTCTTCGTGGGTGCCCACCGGCGCATAAATGCGCAGGGGCATGGCCGCATTATTCTTGGGCCCATCGGGGTTGAGGCCGTTCTCCAGCACTTCGTCATAGAGCGCCTCGCCCATGCCGTGGAGCCGTTGCATCTCGTACTCAGCGCCGGGGGCCGCAATGGCCCGCACCGCCGCCACCGTATGGGCATTATGCGTCGCGAACTGGGGATAGAAGCAATCGGCGGCGGCGAGCAACTGCCGCGCACAGGCAATGTACGAGACATCCGTCATCGCCTTGCGCGTAAAGACGGGATAGCCCTCCAGCCCGCCGAGCTGGGCGTGTTTAATCTCCGTATCCCAATAGGCCCCTTTAACAAGCCGCACGGGAATGCGCTTGCCCGCACTTCGCGCCATCGCGGCCAGCGCATCGATCACCCCGGTCGCGCGCTTTTGATAGGCCTGCACCGCCAGGCCGAACCCATTCCAACCCGCAAGGCGTTCGTCATTCAGCACCGCCTCGATAATCTCAAGTGAGATTTCAAGCCGCTCAGTTTCTTCCGCATCGACGGTGAGGCCGAGGTTCTGCTCCCGCGCCTCGACGGCCAATTGTGCAAGACGCGGCACGAGCTCTTCCATGACCCGTTCGCGTTTGGCCTCCTCATAGCGCGGGTGAATGGCCGAGAGCTTTACCGAGATCGACGGCCGCGCGAATATATTGTCATCCGATGTACCGGGACGCGCCGTGCCGAGTTCCGCCACGGCTTTGCGATAGGCTTCGAAGTAGCGTTGCGCGTCCGCTTCCGTATGCGCGCCCTCGCCCAGCATGTCGAAGGAAAAACGCACGCCGCGCGTTTCTTCTTCGCGGCCTTCCTTGAGCGCTTCCTTCATGGTGCGGCCCAGCACGAACTGCTTGCCCATGATGCGCATGCCCTGGACCATCGAGCGGCGGATCACCGGCTCGCCCGAACGGTTCACGAGATTTTCGAGATAGCCGACAACGTTCTGGATCGCTTCCTTGCGGAGCTTGACCACACGCCCCGTGAGCATCAGCCCCCAGGTGGACGCGTTCACAAAAAGCGAGTCCGACTGACCCACGTGCTTCTTCCAATCGGCGGACCCGATCTTGTCGCGGATCAGCTTGTCGGCGGTGGCGGCATCGGGGATACGCAAGAGCGCCTCGGCCAGGCACATAAGCACTACGCCCTCTTCGCTGGAAAGCGAGTACTCCTGAAGGAAGGCATCGATGGTGCCTTCCTTTGTCCGCCCCGAACGCAAGGCCTCGGTCAGGCGGCGCGCCAAGCGGTCCGTCTTGTCTTTCTCCTGCGGAGAAAGGCGAGCGGCCTCGATCAGCCGTTCAACGATGCTGGTCTCGTCTTCGAGATAAAGCGCGGCACGGGCTGCGCGGGCGGTCAGGGCGGTATCAGGTGCGATGGTCATGGGCGGGACTTTGCTCAAACCGCGCGGGGCTGGCAAGCGGATTTGGCGGGCTGGGAAAAGCTGAAATATCCGCGTCAAAAGGGCCCTGTTGCCGCATAATTTGTGCGTGAGTAAGCTCCCCGCCGAAATTGATTGGAGCCCCGCCGATGCCGCTCGACACCACCTCCTATGCCCTACCCGTCGCCCGCACCATTACGGACCTGCGGGAACAGGTCGCCGCCTGGCGGGCTGAGGGCCGGCGTATCGGCTATGTGCCCACAATGGGCGCGCTCCACGAGGGGCATTTGAGCCTGGTGGACCTCGCCGCAAATCACGCCGACAAGGTGGTGGTTTCGATCTTCGTGAACCCGACCCAGTTCGCCCCGCACGAGGATTTGGACGCCTATCCCCGTACCGAAGGCGCCGACGCGGAAAAGCTGGCCCAGCATCCGACGCATTTGATCTTTGCGCCCAATGCAAAGGAACTGTACCCGGAGGGCTATGACCTCGCCGTCCACGTGGGTGGGCCGTCGGAGGGGCTCGAGAGTGATGCGCGTCCGCATTTTTTCGGCGGCGTCGCGACCGTGGTGACGAAACTCTTTGTCGCCGTCGCGCCCGACATCGCCGTCTTTGGGGAAAAGGACTATCAGCAGCTTCAGGTGATCAAAAAACTGGTGCGCGACATGGGGCTGCCCATTGAGATCGTACCCGGCGCGACAGGCCGCGAATGGGACGGGCTCGCCATGTCCTCGCGCAATGCCTATCTCAGCGAAGACGAGCGCAAGCGCGCAAGCCAGCTCTATGCCGCGCTCAATGAAGTGGCGCATCAAGTGAAGGGCGGCACAGCCATCGACGCGGCGCGCGAGGCCGGTCTCGCTATCTTGCGCGAAGCGGGCTTTGGTCCCATTGATTATCTGGAAGTGCGGGATGCAACATCCCTTGCGCCGATCAACGCTGTCACAGCGCCCGCACGCATTCTCGCGGCGGCGAAGCTCGGCACCACGCGATTGATCGACAATATTGCGTTGGAAATTTAGGGAAGCACTTCTTCCGGTGCGGTACAGCCTTCGGCCTGCGCGACGCCATAGGTGGGGGCACAAGCAAGCGCGCTGGTCTGAAGCCCCTCATCCGTCATGACGGACCGAATGCCGAAGAACCAGATGATAGCGGCGACAAGACCGCAGACCAGAAGCCCCACCCAACCGGCCATGAACTGATCCATGTCGCGCTTGTCGGCGGCGGCAGTTACGCTTTCAGTGCTCACGCTGTACCCCTCAAATGGGCTGGCCAAAAGTGTGCAATGGCCCAGCCCGAAAATTACAAAAGCCCCAGTTCCCTGAGTTCAGCACGTAAATGAGGCGGCAATTCGCCCTTCGCGCGCTTGGCGCCGTATTTGCCGATATCAACCGGCGCTTCCTCACCCTTGAGGTAGCGCCAGCCCTGAAAGGCCCGGTGACGGCGCGGCTCCACTAACATGAGTTGTTTGTGGAGCACCAGATGACAACGGGAGATTCCTTCATCATCGGTAAATTGTTCGACGTCCTCGAGCGCCTGACGCACCAGGATATGTCCCTTGATCACCCAATAGAGCGAGCCGCCCTTCAGCAGTTCGTCCCGCCGCCTGGGCGTCATGCGCGTGGTGTGCCAGACCCGGCCCTTGCCATCCATTCCCCCCTTTTTGCGCCAGCCGTCTTGCCAGGCGGCAAGCTCGTCGACCTTTTCGACGCCGACGCAAAGCTTGAGGAGGTTGAGGGTCATTGGCTCTCTGAAAAATATCCCGGACAGGTGCTTGGGCCGCAGGATATGGCAATGCCATCATCGGTCATAGGGACAAAGTCGCTAAAGACTTCCTGCCGCCCTTGATTGAAGCTTCGAAAGAGCGCGCGGCCTTCGATTTCCTGACTGAACGAGGTCATGAGGGGCAGCCCCGTCATCGGTTCCGGCGCGAAATTCATTTCCTGCTCGAATCGGTCGATGCGCGCGACCACCATGTGGTGGAACCGTTCGGGCGCGTAAAGCCGGATGCGCGAGATGTATTCGCCATCCTTTTCAACCGTCACTTCGGCGCGCATGTGTTCCAGGATCGGCGCTTCGTCTTCCTCGATGTCATCCCAGGGCTGGGGCGCGAAGGCATAGACGACATGCGTGTCAGTTTCCTCGATCACTTCGGGCACTTGATCGCCCAGGGCGCTGCGCGCCTGCTCATAGGTCAGGTCACCATCGGGATCGGGGTCCCCTTCCACATTCGTGAAATGCTGAAGGGCTTCCGTGCCGTTCTCGTCAAGATCGGACTCGCTGGGGCTGAGCAACTGCCAGATACCTGAGGCGCCCTGCGGCTCAAACCGCAACGTCAGATCCACGTTCCGGTTGGTAACGCGCTGGGTAAAGCTCCAGCGCACGGCGTCCGCCGCCTCGCCCTTGGCGACGGCCGATTCCAGCAAGGGGGGAAGCTCCGTGGCATGAGCCGCAACGGAGATGAAACACGCGGTTGAGCACACAACAAGATGACGCAAGAGGGTCATGGGGATCCTCACCTCTAACAAATGTCCAAATATGATCGTTCCCGCCTAAGGCGGATTTAGGGCGGATCGCACGGCTTGCCAAGGGGAAAGCCGGATCAGGAAATCAGGCTGATACGAAAGTGACCACGGCAGTGCCCTCGGTCACCTGATCCCCCGCGGCGACGTTCACGGCCTCGATCTCGGAATCGGCGGGGGCCGCCAGCGTGTGTTCCATTTTCATGGCTTCGAGCACAATGAGGGCTTGGCCGCGCTTGACCTTTTCCCCTGCTTTCGCGAGCACCGAGATAATTTTTCCCGGCATAGGTGCGGCGAGCCCGCCCGCGCCCGTGTCCTCGGCAAACTCCGCCGCGAGCGGGTCCTCATAAGGCAGCTCGAAGGTTTTTCCTGCGTGCATCAGCACCAGCCGGTCCGCCATCCATAGGATGCCTGCGCTGTGATGCGTGCCGTCGATCACGGCAGAAAGCCCCTCGTCTGAAAGCTCGCCTTCTACGTCCAAGGTTTGGTCGCCCACGGTCAGGACTACGTCCCCCTCCGCATAAGTGACGCCCACTTCGAACCCATGATCGCCGGCAAAGGCGATGCGTTCCGCACTGACCCCGCCCACACGGAACCCGTCGAGCGCGTCCCAGGGGCAGGCAGGTTCGGTGCTGGCAAGCGCGCGATCTTCGGCTTCGCCCTGCCGACGACATAGAACGGCGATGGCAGCAAGCGCCTGATCGATTGCGCCCGGCGCCGCGTCTTGCGGCACGAGATCGCTCATGTGCTTTTCGATAAAGCCCGTGTCCACATCGCCCGCGCGGAAAGATGCATGATCCACACATTCGGCAAGAAACGCGGCATTGGTGGTGACGCCCGCGACCTGAAGTTTTCTAAGCGCGCTTTCCATCCGATTGATGGCGCGGGTCCGCGTTTGGTCCCACGCAATCACTTTCGCAATCATCGGGTCATAGTAGATGGAGATGGCATCGCCTTCGGCAACGCCTGTCTCAATCCGGATGTGACCGTCTTCGGACGGAAATAACAGCCGGTTCAGGGTGCCGGTCGAAGGCAGAAACTTTTTCGCCGGATTTTCCGCATAGAGACGAACCTCGATGGCGTGGCCTTCGATGAAGAGCTCATGTTGCTCAAGCGGAAGCTCCTCTCCCGCAGCCACCTTGAACTGCCATTCCACCAGGTCCTGCCCGGTGATTTCTTCCGTGACAGGGTGTTCCACCTGCAGTCGTGTGTTCATTTCCATGAACCAGAAGCCGTCCGTGCACAGCCCTTTCGATCCATCGGCAATGAATTCCACCGTCCCCGCGCCGCGATAGTCGACGGCCTTTGCCGCCGCCACCGCCGCCGCGCCCATGGCGGCGCGCACCTCCTCCGGCATATCCGGTGCGGGCGCTTCTTCCACCACTTTCTGGTGACGGCGCTGTAGCGAACAATCCCGTTCGAACAGATGCACCGCATTGCCGTGACTATCTGCAAAAACCTGAATTTCGATATGGCGCGGCTTTTCGATGTATTTCTCAATGAGAACGCGCGCATCGCCAAAGCTCTTGTCGCCTTCGCGCATGGCGCCTTCGAGCGCGGACTGAAAGTCCTTCGCATCATCCACGCGGCGCATGCCCTTGCCGCCGCCGCCCGCGACCGCCTTGATCAAAACCGGGTAGCCGATCTTGACTGCTTCTTTGCCAAGGAACTCCGCATCCTGATTGTCGCCGTGATAGCCGGGCACGACAGGCACGCCCGCCTCTTCCATCAGGCGCTTGGCGGCGTCCTTGAGCCCCATTGCACGGATCGACGCGGCGGAGGGGCCGACGAAGGTGATGCCCGCCTTCTCGCAGGCTTCGGCAAAGCCCGCGTTTTCCGACAGGAAGCCATAGCCCGGGTGGATGCACTCAGCGCCTGCCTGTTTCGCGATCTCGAGGATCTTGTCGCCCTTGAGATAGCTTTCATTCGCGGGCGCGGGGCCGAGCAGAAAAGCCTGGTCGGCTTCGGCCACATGCAGCGCGTCCGCGTCCGCTTCGGAATAAACGGCAATGGTGCGCATGCCGAGCGCTTTCGCGGTCTGCATCACGCGGCGGGCAATTTCGCCCCGATTGGCAATAAGGACAGATCTGAACATGGGGCGCCTTTTACCCTACCCCTGCCTTAAAGGAAATACTGGCCAAGCATCCGCGCGGAGATCAGAACCGCAAAGATGATCGAGGCGGCGACGGTGAGCCAATAGGCGACGCCAAAACGCGCGAACCGGCCGCTGATCATGGCATAGCCCAGTTCCATCATCTCCTCCGGGTCGTCCAGTTGAAGCGGGGCAAAGGAAATTGTGCGGACGCAAGACAGGAACAGGAACGCGGCGATGAAGACAATGAAGAACTCCAGCGCCACGAGCACGCCGAAGATGCCGCGTCCGACGCTCGCCTCTCCGCCCCCGACGATCAGAATGGAAACGCCCGCGAGCAGAATGGCGAGATAGGTAAGCATGGACGATGATTTCTGGTCGAGCATTCCGCCGACGCGCAGAAGCTGCCCGTACTGCGCGCCATACTTCTCCGTCAGCATGACGTTGTTCGTCATCGTCCTTTGAAAGACGTCCGGCGGGATGCGCGTGATCCAGTCCATGGTGCGCGTTATTCCTGCCAGCTTGGCTTGCGCTTGTTGAGGAAGGCGTCGAGGCCCTCTTTGCCTTCGGCGGAGGAGCGGCGGTCGGCAATGCGTTTCGAGGTGAGATGCTGCATGTGCTTGTCGATCTCGCGGAACTTCACATCCTCAACCAGCTGCTTGGCGGCATGGATCGCCCCCGGCGCGCCCTTGAAGATGAGCTTGACCAGATGTTCTTCCATCTCGGCCAGCTCGTCCTGATCCTCCACCGTGTAATGCACCAGCCCCATCTTTTCGCCATAAGACGCATCAAATCGTTCGCCGGTCACAAACAGCGCGCGCGCCATGCGCGGGCCAACGGCCTCGATCACATAAGGCGAGATGGTCGCGGGCGTCAGCCCCAGGTGCACTTCGGAAAGGCCGAACATGGCCTTCTTGGTCGCGACCACAATGTCACACGCGGCGACCAGGCCCATGCCGCCCGCGATGGCGGGGCCATGCACAAGCGCGATGGTCGGCTGAGGCAGATTGCGGATGCGGCTCAGCATCTCCGCCATGCCGCCCGCGTCTTGTTCGTTATCGTCGTGGGTCCAGTCCCCGGCGGAGCGCATCCATTTGAGGTCCGCCCCGGCGGAAAAGCTTTTCCCTGCGCCTTTCAGCAGCACGACGCGGATATGCTCCTGCCCGCGCAGCTCCTCGAGCAGCGTGTTGAGATGCTCAATCACCTCCGGGTTGAAGGCGTTGTGCAGCTCCGGGCGGTTTAGGGTGATGACCCCCACCCCTGCACGGGTGGCGTCGAATAGAACCGGGGTTTCGTCAGACATAGGCGGGGCTCCTGAGGATGGACGGATTTGGGGGGAGACTACAGGCCCCGCGCGCGGCGGGCAAATGGGGGTTTAGGCGTTCCGCCTGGCGTTGGCGATGAGAAAATGGACCTCGACGCCATCTCGCCCGCGTCCGGGCTTGCGGGCGAATTCCAGGATCTCGAATCCGTTTTCAGTGAGTTGAGATTTCAACAGGTCCGCATTCATGCCCCCGTAGAAGCGGCCCAATCCATCCACCATATCGGCTTCGAGTTCCTTGAAGCTTGCGTGGAGAACGCCGCCTTTCTCGAGCGCGCGATGCACCTTCGGCCAGATCGACGGCAATTCCTTTTGCGGTACGTGGAGGAGCGAGGCCGACGCCCAAATGCCGTCGAACGCCTCTTCATAGTCGAGCTCGTCGAAACTCAAGACGCCGACCGGCTGGCTTGTCAGCTTTTCCGCTTCGGCGGCAAGCCCCGCCGAGCCGTCAACCATGGTGACGTCATACCCGTGGTCGATGAGCCACTTGGAGGCGTGCCCGCCCCCACTTCCAAGGTCGAGCACCTTGCCGCCGGTGGGCAGCAGCGCGGCGAAATTTTCGAGCACCGCGATCTGCTTCTCGCTCATGCCCTTTGCAGCGTATTCCGGCGCGTGCTTGTCGTAGTAGTCGAGGGTGGTCACTTCCAGAGCCCACTCAACAATCGGTAGACCGACGTAATCGGCCAAAGCAAAACATCGAGAATACGATCCTCAAACCCCTTCGGAATGGCCAGAGCCAACCGCAAGATCGGAAACGCGACTGTCGCAATGAGAAGTGCGGGTAGGTTTACAGACAACAGCGCAACTGCAAATTCGCCACTCGCCACACCACACCCGAGTGCAATGTTTACATTTGGCATCAGAAGGGAATATAGAATTCCCAAGCCTAGACAGGAAGAAAAGACATACAAAGTCCACTTGAGCTCTCGTACACGCGTAGATGAGAACGCAGCAACAGCTGCCCAAACAAGCGCAGAGAGCATTGAAAATTGAAAGGTGGTCACTAGACCAGCCGGTATCGGCAAAACATCGGGCGGAACATCGCATTGCCAAGCCCGGACAAATGAGATGTACATGGCGCCGAATTGCTCTTGCGCGAATTCGAGACCACCCACTCTCATCGCTGCGAGAAACCAACCTCCAAACAACACGCCTAGCTCGACCACCAACAAGCCAAGTTGAGCGACCCAGTAAAGTTGGGCCCTGGAGAGGCGAGCTTTCATTGTTCACTCACATCCTGAAGACGCCGAATTTGGTTTCTTCGACCGGCGCGTTGAGGGCGGCGGAAAGTGAGAGCGCGAGGACGCGCCGCGTGTCGGCGGGGGTGATGATGCCGTCATCCCAGAGCCGCGCGGTGGCGAAGTATGGCGAGCCCTCTTTATCGTAAGCCTCACGCACGGGGGCCTTGAAGGCTTCTTCGTCCTTGGCGGACCATTTTTCGCCGCGCGCTTCCATGCCTTCGCGCTTTACCGTGGCGAGCACTGATGCCGCCTGCTCCCCACCCATGACGGAGATGCGAGAATTGGGCCAAGAGAAAAGGAAGCGCGGGGAATACGCCCGCCCGCACATACCATAGTTCCCGGCCCCGAAGGACCCGCCGATGAGAACCGTCAGCTTGGGCACCTTGGCGCAGGCGACGGCGGTGACCATTTTCGCGCCGTCCTTGGCGATGCCGCCGCTTTCGTATTTGCGACCGACCATGAAGCCGGAAATGTTTTGCAGGAAGAGCAGCGGAATGCCGCGCTGGGAACACAGCTCCACAAAATGCGCGACCTTGAGCGCGCTTTCCGAAAACAAGATGCCGTTGTTCGCGACAATGCCCACGGGATAGCCCCAGATGTGCGCAAAGCCCGTGACGACAGTGGTGCCATAATTCTTTTTGAACTCGTCGAGGCGCGAGCCATCCACCAGCCGCGCGATCACCTCGCGCACGTCGTATTGAGTGGAGAGCGACGGCGGCACGACGCCGCTCAGTTCCTCCGGGTCGTAGAGCGGGTCTTCCGGTTCCGCCATTTTGACTTGCGCAAATTTTTCGCGATTGAGGTTCGATACGATCTGCCGCACCAGCGCGAGCGCATGCGGATCATCCTGCGCCAGGTGATCGGCGACGCCCGAAATTTTCGCGTGCACATCACCCCCGCCGAGATCCTCGGCGCTGACCACCTCCCCTGTTGCTGCTTTGACCAGCGGCGGGCCGCCAAGAAAGATCGTGCCTTGGTTCCGCACGATCACGGTCTCATCCGACATGGCGGGCACATAGGCGCCGCCCGCGGTGCAACTGCCCATCACGGCGGCGATTTGCGGAATGCCCGCGGCGGACATGTTCGCCTGATTGAAAAAGATGCGGCCAAAATGGTCGCGGTCGGGAAAAATATCCGCTTGGTTGGGCAGGTTCGCCCCGCCGCTATCGACGAGATAAACGCAGGGCAGATTGTTTTCGCGGGCGACCTCTTGCGCGCGCAGGTGTTTTTTCACCGTCTCGGGATAGTAGGTGCCCCCCTTGATGGTGGCGTCGTTGCAGACCACCACACATTCGGTGCCCGAGACCCGGCCAATGCCGGTGATGATGCCCGCGCCGTTGATTTCACCCCCATGCATGCCGAAGGCGGCGAGCGGCGAGAGCTCCAGAAACGGTGTGCCCGGGTCGAGCAAGCGCTGGACCCTTTCACGGGGAAGCAGCTTGCCGCGCCCCACGTGGCGCTCGCGAGACTTCTCGTTGCCGCCCAGGGCCGCCGTGGCGAGGCGGTCCTTCAGCTCGGCGTTCAGGGCCTCCATGGCCTCTTTATTGGCCTTGAAGCTTTCCGAGCGGGTGTTGACGGCGGATTGGATGACGGACATGGACGCTTTCCCCCGAGGTTCTTTTGAGGGGCGGAATAGCACGGTTCGGGGCACCGCCCAAGCGGGCTCAGATGAGGCCGAAGGCCCCCGCCACGCCCTCAAAACTCGCGATCAGGCTGACCGCGCCATAGAGCAGCATGAGAAGCAGAAGGTTCCGCGTCCGCATCCAGACATAGCCGAAGGTAATGCCCGTCACCGACCCGGTCAGAATGGCAGTGGCGATGATGTGGCCGGGGGTCAGCGCCCCACCACTTTGATGGATGATCTGGGCCGGAACCTGGATGAGCGCGCCTACAGCCGCGGCGAGGAACATGCCCGCCCAGGCGTTACCCGTGAGCATGGCGATGCGTTCCTGGAGCACACCCCGGAAAAAGAAGGCGTGGGCCAGCCCGCCCGCAAGCACGAGCCAGACATAAACCAGTGGCAGTGCGACAAGCAGCTGCTCTTGGCTGTAGTTGCCGACACGCAGGTTCATGCCGATCGGCGTTCCAGAAAACTGCACCGCCGCCATGCCGCCACCCAGCACCAACAGCACCACAATGTGCCGTGGGTTGAACATGCGCCAGAACGGCGACTGCCAACCAAAGGAACTGATCGGGTGCCGGATCAGAAGGCTCATAAAGACAAAGGGCAGAACCACATAGAAGACAATGTTCACAAGTGCCGCGAAGACCAGCCGCGCACTTTCCGACCCCGGCGCCACGGCCTCGGCCAGGGTGCGGGGCAGTTCGCTGCCGATGACAAAAAATACGGCGGCGAAGAGAACGAGCAGTGCGAGCGCGATGGGCTCAAGCCAGCTGACTTCTTCCGTCGTGGGGAACGGTGTGGTGCCGATCATCAGAACATGGACCACAAGCGGCAGGCCGATGCCGAAAATGCCGAGCGCCAACAGCGGACCCCTCGGGTCCATCTCCGCCACGCCGACGGCATAGGCCAACGCCCCGCCCCAAATCAGCAGATAGATGATGGTCGGCCACAGAAAATGCCGCATGTCCGAACCTGCCCCCCCAAGTTTCAGAGGGGCAGGATGACGGTTGGACTTGCCACAATCAAGCAGGATCGGCAGGGCGTGCCCGCTAAGCCCTTGAATTAACCATGAAATTCTTGTGTCGCGAGCATTCCCCGCCGCGCGTTAACTCGCCAGGGCCTTAAGCGCCCGGTCAATGGCAAACGTGGCGCGGTCAAATACGGCAGATTTCCACTCGTCGGTTTCCGTATAAAAGCAGGCGCGGGTGTTGGCGACGATCTGCTGCCCCAACTCGCTATCCCGGTCGCCGTGGATGTAGAGCCAGTTGTCCTGACGCAGGCCATCGAGCACCGTGATCACATCGAGCGTGCCGTATTCCAGCGCGATGCCGGTGTTCCACTTGCCTTCGAACTGACCCAGAAAGTGTTCGCCCATGTCGCCGCGCACCAGCGCCGAGGTGGAGCTGCCGTCCGTCATGTCGGTGACATTGTCATCTCCCCAGACGGACCGCCCGCGCGCAATGCCGTCCTTGCCGCCCAGGCCGATCATCTCGCCATAGCCCGACGGGCCGAGCCCCGTGTGAAAGTCGATGAAGATTGCCTTGTCCGCCCCTTCCCCGTGTTTGGCGAGAACGCCCTTCCACATTTTATTCGACCATGCGGGCGCCGTGCCGCCATAGAACAGGCCGTCCGGGTGGGAGTACTGACCGGAGGAAATCGCCTCCTGCATCGCGGGCAGGCCCATCTCCTCAAGCAGCGCGAATACTTTCGCGTCCGCCGCCTCCTTGTTGGTCATCAGGTCGGGCGGACAAACGACGGCATGGACTTTTTCATATTTGGAATCGTCCGGGCGCGCGCCGTCGTGATCCACACAATTGCGGTTGAGGTCGATGTTGTTTTCGTTCACTCGGCGGCCCCAGCAAAAACCATAAGGGTTCACCGCGTGCGTTAAGACGACAGCGAGCCCGTTGGGCAACTCCGCCAACTTGTCCTCGCGCAGCGCGCCAATCTGGCAACCCGAACCGCAATAGCCTTCGATGCCATGGGTGGCGGAGTTGAGGAACAAAACCGCGCGCGCCTTCCCCGGCGCCGGGCCAAGCCGCGCCACATCGGTATAGAGCGGCTCACCGCGCGGGCCGTTGGCATCGGTGTTCTGAAGACTTTCAATCTCCGCGCCCGCCTCGCGCGCCGCATCGAGAAACTTTTTCCGTGCCTCGCCATAGGTGGCTGAAAAGTGCCGTTCCGGTCCGTTGCTCACACGCATGTCCTTTCGCGGGGGGTGGGTCAGTTCGGGCGGAATTCAATCAATTCGCCCGCCCCAAGGCAATGGGCAAGGACAAGATGTCCCGCCGGTTTTGTCTCATGTCACCCACGGGCGGCACAGAAAAGACATCATTGCGGCCCCATATCTAAGGTGCCGGCTGTTACACACAGGGAGTCGCAGATATGTGGATTCTGCTTTTAATGCTCGTCCTGTTCATCGGCGGCATCGTGGTGGTCGCCATCGCTTCGGAAAGCTCCAGCGGGATGGACGACCTGCCCTTCGACTGAAGGGGCCACAATTTGATCAGGACATGCGCTCAATAGCGATGGCGGTGGCTTCGCCGCCGCCAATGCAAAGGCTCGCGACACCCTTGCTGCCGCCACGCTTTTCCAGCGCGTTGAGCAACGTCACGATAATGCGTGCACCGGACGCGCCGATGGGGTGACCAATGGCGCAGGCACCGCCGTTCACATTGACCTGCGCGTGGTCGAGGCTGAGGTCTTTCATCGCCGCCATGGTAACGACAGCGAAGGCTTCGTTGATTTCGAAGAGATCGATATCAGACTTTGACCAACCGGTTTTCTCAAACAGTTTTTCCATCGCGCCCACGGGGGCCGTGGTGAACCACGCGGGCTCCTGCGCATGGGACGTGTGCCCCACGATGCGGGCACGCGGCGTAAGCCCGCGCTTTTCCGCTTCGGACGCGCGCATCAGAACCAGCGCTGCCGCACCGTCGGAAATGGAGGATGAGTTCGCCGCTGTCACTGTGCCATCCACCGCGAAGGCCGGGCGCAAGGTGGGGATCTTCGCCGTATTGGCGCTGCGCGGTTGTTCGTCCGCGACGACGACGTTTTCGCCCTTGCGCGTCTTGACCGTCACCGGCGTGATTTCATCGGCGAAAGCATCGGAGGCCTGCGCCGCTTGCGCCCGCTCAGTCGAAGCGATGGCATAGGCGTCCTGCGCCTCACGCGTGAACTGGTAATGCTGCGCCGTGGCCTCCGCATAGGTGCCCATCAGACGGTGCTCATAGGCGTCTTCCAGGCCGTCGAGGAACATATGGTCCTTCACCTCGCCGTGGCCGAGGCGCATGCCGCCCCGCGCCTTGGGCAGCAGGTACGGTGAATTCGTCATGCTTTCCATGCCGCCCGCGACGATGATGTTCGCACCGCCCAGCGCAATCTGATCGTGGCCCAACATCACGGCCTTCATGCCCGACCCGCAAACCTTGCTGATGGTCGTGCAGGGCACGGACTTGGGAAGCCCCGCGCCCAGTGCCGCTTGCCGTGCGGGCGCCTGACCCAGCCCGGCAGGGAGCACGTTGCCCATCAGCGCCTCATCCACATCGTCACCGGAAACCCCTGCCCCTTCGAGCGCGGCCTTCACCGCAATGGAGCCGAGCTCCGGCGCCGTGAGGCCGGCAAGCTCGCCCTGAAAGCCGCCAAGGGCCGTGCGCGATGCGCCAACAATTACGATGGGGTCCGTGCTCATGATGGTATCTCCGGATTCATTTTGTTTCTTCGAACAGTTCGCGGCCGATCAACATGCGGCGGATTTCCGATGTCCCCGCGCCGATCTCGTAAAGCTTTGCGTCCCGCAGCAGACGCGCCGCCGGGTATTCATTGATGTAGCCATTGCCGCCCAAAATCTGGATGGCGTCGAGCGCCAGTTGCGTTGCCGATTCTCCGGCATAAAGGATCGCGCCCGCCGCATCCTTGCGCGTGGTCTTGCCTGCGTCGCAAGCTTGCGCCACCGCATAGACATAAGCGCGGCTTGCATTCATGCGCGTGTACATATCGGCCAGCTTGCCCTGAATCAGCTGGAAGGTCCCGATGGGCTGGCCGAACTGTTTGCGCTCATGCACGTAAGGCACCACAAGGTCCATGCAGGCCTGCATAATGCCGAGCGGCCCTGCCGCCAGAACGGCACGCTCATAATCAAGGCCGCTCATCAGTACGCGCACGCCGTTGCCGATGCCGCCCATGACGTTTTCTTCCGGCACTTCGCAATCCTGAAACACCAGCTCGCACGTGTCCGACCCGCGCATGCCCATCTTGTCGAGCTTTTGCGCGGTGGAAAAACCTTTCATTCCTCTCTCAATGAGAAAGGCCGTGATGCCCTTTGATCCGGCGGCGGGGTCGGTCTTGGCATAGACCACCAGAACATCCGCATGCGGACCATTGGTGATCCACATCTTGTTGCCGTTGAGGATGTAGCGGTCGCCCTTTTTCTCGGCCTTCAACTTCATCGAGACAACGTCGGAGCCCGCGCCCGGTTCGGACATGGCAAGCGCGCCCACATGTTCGCCGGTCATGAGCTTGTCGAGATAGCGCGCCTTTTGATCGTCATTGCCGTGGCGGCGGATCTGATTGACGCACAAATTTGAATGCGCGCCGTAGGAAAGTCCCACCGAAGCGGAACCGCGGCTGATCTCTTCCATGGCGATGCAATGCTCAAGATACCCAAGGCCCGAGCCGCCCAGTTCTTCCTCGACCGTAATGCCGAGCAGGCCCAGTTCCCCCAGCTGTGGCCAGAGGTCACGAGGAAACTCATTCTTCTCGTCGATCTCGGCGGCGCGCGGCGCGATCTTGTCGGCGGTAAAGCTGCGCACCGTGTCGCGGATCATGTCCGCGGTTTCGCCCAAATGGAAATCGAGCCCCGGCAGGTCGTTGGGGATCATGATGGCACTCCTCAGGAAATATTCTTTTGAGGCGTCTTACTCGCTTCCCGACGGGTCGTAAACCTCGAGGGAATCGGCCTCCGTAAACTCGGTGAAAAGCCCCGCGCCAGCGCCGCCGCCCACCACGTACCATTTATCCCCCACTGCCGCGGAGGCAAGGCTGTGACGCGGGCTGCGCAGCGCCTCGACCGTATGCCAGCGGTCCGAAGCCGGGTCATAAGTGAAATGGTCGGCATAGGTCTGAAAAACGTTCCCGGCGATGCCGCCCGCCACATGGATCAAACCATCGACGACATCGGCGGTATGTTCGGCCCGCGCGCCGGGCATGGCGGAGGCGCGAGACCACTCCCCCGTTGCCGGGTCAAAGACGTCGACGCGGGAGGTAACCTCTCCGCTTTCACGCCGCCCGCCGAGGATATAGATCTTGCCGTCCATTGCCGCGATCGCCATGTCGGCGAGCGGTTCAGGCATGCGGGATGAAAGCTCGCGCCAGCCCGCGCCCGCGCCGCTGAGTACAAAGATGCGGTCGCTTGCCGTGCCGCCTTCTTCAACGCCGCCGAAGACATAGATCGACCCATTCACACCAACCGCGGCGTGGCGGGCCAGTGCGATGGGCATGTCGGGCCCTTCGCGCCAGCTTGAAACCGAATGGGTATAGATCCAAACACCGCTTTGCGGTGCGGCGCGCCCTTCCTCACCAAAGCCGCCGATGACATAGGCTTCACCGCCGAGCGCCGTCAGCGTGAATTGCTCCCGCGCTTCGGGCATGTTGGGCAAGGGCCGCCAGTAGTCGTAATTGGAATCGTAGACCTCGAAAGTGCTGAGCGGCGCGAGCAAGCCGCTACCCCCGGCAACGAGAATGTCATTGCCCACTGCAGCCGCGGCGAGGTGCGACCGCCCCCGCTCCATCGACGCAAGAGAGCTCCACTCCCCCGCCCATACCGGAAGGGGCAGGACGAAGGCCGCAAGAAACGCGCAAACAAGAGAAGTTTTTGTCATGGTAGGGATTTTCAGCCGAGCAGGAGCCAGGTGGCAAGCCCCAAGATGGAGGAAAAGCCGACGACATCGGTCACCGTGGTCACAAATACGGCAGAAGAGACCGCCGGGTCCGCCCCCACCCTTTGCAGCCACAGGGGGATCAGGATGCCCGCAAGCCCCCCTGCGAGCAACGTGAGCACCATTGCGGCGCCAATCACGGCCGCAAGACCAACACTGTGGAACCAAAAGACGGCAATCAACCCCATCACAAGGGCGAAGAGTAAACCATTGATCCAGCCCACCAGCGCCTCGCGCAAAATGATCCGGCCGGCGTTGGTGGGGGTCAGGTCTTTCGTTGCCAGGGCGCGCACAGCAATGGTCAGCGTTTGCGTGCCCGCATTGCCGCCCATGCTCGCCACGATGGGCATCAGCACGGCTAGAGCGACCACCTGCTCAATGGAGGTCTGGAAAACCGCAATGACGAGCGATGCGATGATCGCCGTCAGCAAATTGACAAAGAGCCAGGAAAAGCGACGCGTCGTGGTGGTCATGACGGTGTCAGAGAGGCCCTCGTCCCCCACACCACCCAGGGCGAGAATGTCTTCCTCGGCTTCTTCCTGAATAACGTCGAGAATATCATCGATGGTGATCATGCCGACGAGCCGCCCGCCTTCGTCCACCACCGGAGCGGAGACAAGGTCGTATTGTTCGAACGCGTAGGCCGCTTCTTCCTGCTCCAGGTCGGCAGGAATGATGTGGAGGTCTTCCTCCATCAAGTCTTCGATGCGCACGCCGCGCTTGGTCCGCAGCACACGGCTCAAGTGCACCGCGCCCACGGGGTGATAGCTCGGGTCCACTACATAGATTTCGAAGAAATCATCCGGCAAGTCGTCGGACTCGCGCATGAAGTCGATCGCCTCGCCCACCGTCCAATAGGGCGGCAGCGCCACGAAACCGCGCGTCATCAAGCGACCGGCAGTTTCTTCCGGGTACAGAAGACCCATCTCGACCGCCGTCCGGTCAGCCTCGGGCAGCTGGTTCAGAATCTCGCGCTGTTGCGCCTCGGGAAGATCTTCGAGCACGAAGACCGCGTCATCGCTGTCGAGGCTTTCAATGGCCTGGGCAAGCACGATGGGATCGAGATATTCCAGCACCTGCCCCCGCACGTCGGGTTCAAGCTCGGACAGCACCTCGGGGTCGAGGCTTTCGCCCATCATGTCGATCAGCTCGCGCCGTTCGCGCGGCGAGACAAGCCCCACAAGGTCGGCCACGTCAGCGGCGTGGAGGGGCTTCAGAAGCTCCTTCACCTCCTCGGCATGGCCCAGATCAAGCGCGTCCAGCACCCGCTGAATGAAGCTCGGCGAGAGCACAAAATCCTCGTCTAGGGCGTCGGTGCCCTCGGTGGGATCGATTTCGGGCTCTGTGACGGTCTCACTCAAAGGGGGCGGCTCCTGAGGTCTGTGGGCTTGGGATGCGCGAAATGGGTCTCGCGCACAGGGATAACCCGCGCGCAAGGCCCAATTGCGGCGATTTTCGCCGGATTCGGGGGGAAAGTCAGGGATATTCGGGAGAAAGAATGGTGCGGCCGAGAAGACTCGAACTTCCACGGGTTTTACCCCACAGCGACCTCAACGCTGCGCGTCTACCAGTTCCGCCACGGCCGCACTATTGCCTGTCAGGGCCGCCCATGGGTGTTCCCAAGGGCTTAGGTAGAGGGGCGCGGGTGTAGCAGAAGCCCCGGGGCTTGTGAAGCCCTTCTGTGCCCCGCGGAAAGACCCATTTTTCCCCCTTGCGGTGGGGCCCGGCAGCCTTACCTTTGCCCCCTCAGGAAACCAGGACGATCCATGCCCGCAACCATTGAAAAACTGCGCCTTGAGGCCCCTGCCACCGGCCCCGTGGAATGGCGCATCAGCGACCGGCCGGTTCCCTATGAGGAGGCAGTTGCCGAAATGCAGGCCCGCGCGGCGGCCATCGTGGCAGGCGAGGCGCCGGAGCTCGTTTGGCTCTTGGAGCACCCGCCCCTCTATACAGCGGGCACAAGCGCCGATGCCGCCGACCTGACTCAGCCAGACCGCTTTCCCGTCTACAAGACCGGACGCGGCGGTCAATACACCTATCACGGCCCCGGCCAGCGCGTGGCCTATGTCATGTTGAGCGTGAAGGATCGCGGCGCGGATGTGCGCTGTTTTGTGCGCGGGCTTGAACGCTGGGTCATCGACACCCTCGACGCCTTCAATGTGAAGGGCGAACGGCGCGAGGGGCGCGTCGGCGTATGGGTGCAACGGGGCCTGAAGGAAGACAAGATCGCCGCGCTTGGCATTCGGGTCTCGCGCGGCGTCAGCTATCACGGCATCAGCCTGAACGTGGACCCGGACCTTTCCCACTACGAAGGGATCGTGCCTTGCGGCATCACGGCCCACGGGGTCACCTCCCTCACCGATCTCGGCCTGCCGGTCACCTTGCCCGATGCGGACATGGCCCTGCGCGCTGCCTTTGAAAAGATTTTTGGGCCGACGGTCACGGAACAGTCATAGGACTACGTTCCCGTTGCGCGCGCGCGCATTTGGTGGTCCCATCCGCTTCCGAATTTTCATCTCCACAAAGGATGTTCTCATGATTGGATACGTAATGGTTGGCACCAACGACTACGATGGTGCCGTTAAATTCTATGACGATCTTTTTTCCACCATCGGCGGCAAGCGTGCCATGGAGTTCCCGAGCGCCATGGTTTGGGCGACGGGAACCGAAGGGGGCATGTTCTCGGTCTGCAAACCCTTTGACGGCAAAGCCGCCACCGCGGGCAACGGCACCATGGTCGCCATTCAGGTGGACGCAAAGGACAAGGTCGACGCGCTTCACAAAAAGGCGCTGGAGCTGGGCGGCAAGGATGAAGGCCCCGTTGGTGCGCGCGGCGACAACTTCTATGCCGGGTACTTCCGCGATCTCGACGGCAACAAGCTGAACGTTTTCACCATGTCTTGAGGCCAGGTGCATTTTGGCGCATCATCCCCCCGGATTTGATTTCCGGGGGGATTTTTTATGATCGTCGTTCGCAAATTTCTCGCCAGTATCGGCTGGTTCATTGTGCTTTATCTCATTGTGTCTCTTATCGGCGGCGGCATTGTCGGCGGCATCGCTGGCGCCAACGACCCTGAAAACGCCGTCGAGGCAGGCCGCATCGCAGGCGAAGAATTCGGCATGACCTATGGTGTCTATATGTTGGGCGGATCGTTTGCCCTGGCGGTCATCGGTTCGATCTTCGGCATCCTGCCCTTTTCGCGTCACCACAAGAAGGGCGCGAGCACTACCGAAGAGTAATCAGGCAAACTCGATAATCACGTCGTCCACGGCGAGAGAATCGCCCGCCTTGGCGAGGATCTTTTTGACAACGCCCTTCACCTCGGACGTCAGGACGTTTTCCATCTTCATGGCTTCGACCACGGCGAGGTTCTGACCGAGCTGAACCTCCTCGCCCTCTTCAACGTTGATGGAAATGACGACGCCCGGCATGGGGCATTTCAGTTCCTTGTCGTCGGCGACCTTTTCCTTACGCGGCATGTGCTTGAGCAGTTCCGCCGTGCGCGGATGGACCACGTGGATGGGCAAGGTCTTGCCCGCGTGGGTAATGTTCCAGCCGATACCAAAGCTCTGCAGCTGCGCGCTAACAATCCGGCCGTTCACTTCCCCGCGAAACACTTGTTCCCCCGGCATCCAGTCGCCCTGGAAATCGATGGGGCCCGTCGGCACAGGGTGGTCACCCGCGCAAACGCTGACCACCACCTCATCGCCTTCGTCGGTGATGATTATGGGCACCGGCGTCAGACCCAACATGAAGGTCCATTCGCCATCCACGGGCTGCATGTCATAAGACAGCTGCCCATCAATAAGCCGATTGCGTTCGGTCACCCGCGCGTGGGCCAAGGCGGCCACCGCCACGAACGCCGTGAAATCTTCAGGTGCCAGCTCCGCCCCATGGAACCCGTCAGGATATTCCTCGGCAATAAAGTTGGTGGTGATGTTGCCCGACCGGAACCGTTCGTGACGGATCACCGCCTGCAGGAACGGCACATTGTGCTGAATGCCCGCCACGTGAAATTCATCCAGCGCCTCGGCCATGCGCCCGATGGCAAGGTCCCGCGACGGCCCGAAGGTACAGAGCTTGGCGATCATCGGATCGTAGTAGAGTGAAATTTCCGATCCCTCGGTCACGCCCGTATCGTTGCGCACCAAGGTGCCGTCATCGGCTTCCATCTCTTCGGGCGGCTGATAGCGTTTCAGGCGGCCGATCGAGGGCAGAAAGTTGCGGTAGGGATCTTCCGCATAGATGCGGGATTCAATGGCCCAACCGTTCAGCTTCACATCCTTTTGGCCGATCTTGAGCTTTTCGCCAGCGGCTGAGAGCAACATTTGCTCCACAAGGTCGATACCCGTGACAAGTTCGGTCACCGGGTGTTCCACCTGAAGGCGGGTGTTCATCTCAAGGAAATAGAAATTGCGGTTGGCGTCGACGATGAATTCCACCGTCCCCGCGCTGTCATAGTTCACGGCCTTGGCCAGCGCGACCGCCTGCGCCCCCATGGCATCGCGCATTTTCTGATCCACAAAGGGGCTCGGCGCTTCTTCAATCACCTTCTGATGGCGCCGTTGGATCGAACATTCCCGTTCACCCAGATAGATGACGTTGCCGTGCTTGTCCCCCAGCACCTGTATCTCAATATGCCGCGGCTCTTCGACAAATTTTTCGATAAAGACCCGGTCATCGCCAAAACTGGAGCGCGCCTCGTTTTGCGCGCTGATGATGCCCTGCTCCACCTCATCTTCGGAATGGGCGATGCGCATACCCTTCCCGCCCCCGCCGGCGGAGGCCTTCAGCATCACCGGAAAGCCGATGTCCTTGGCAATTTTTACCGCCGCCTTGGGATCCTCGATAATGCCCATATAGCCGGGCACCGTGGAAACGCCCGCCTCGGCGGCGAGTTTTTTCGAGGTGATCTTGTCGCCCATCGCCTCGATGGCGTGAGGGTTCGGACCCACGAAGGCGATGCCTTCCTTTTCAAGTCGCTGCGCGAAGCCTGCGTTCTCCGACAGGAAGCCGTAGCCGGGGTGGATTGCCTCCGCCCCTGTCTGTTTCGCCGCCGCGATGATCTTGTCGGCAATCAGATAGCTTTCCGACGCGGGCGCCGGGCCGATGTGCACGCGCTCATCCGCCATCAGGGAAAAAACCGCATCCGCGTCAGCGTCGGAATAAACCGCCACCGTTTTGATGCCGAGCCGTTGGCAGGTCTTCATCACCCGCACGGCAATCTCACCCCGATTGGCAATCAGAACTTTTTTGAACACGTGAACCGCCTCTTACTCTTGTGGCCGCCTGCGCGGCACATTCTAGTTTTCGCTTGCTTCGCTCATGCGGGCATAGGTGGGCCAGCGCTCAGAACGCGTTTTGGTGAACACGCCGCCATAGGCCTGCCGATAGCTAAAGCGTGCCGTCGCCGGCGCGGAATAGATCGCAATGGAAACGTTGTTCACGTTTTCCTGTTGCGCCAGGGACCGCACAACTTCGTCCCACAGCATTTCCATGACCCGGGGGCCGTTGATGTCGTCGACCACAAAGAAAGGATAGACCGCGCGAAAGTTCATTTCGCGCCGCGCCGGATCGTTCTCAAACAGGATCGTCACCGGCTCGATTTCAAGCTCTTCCCCGCTTGATAAAGTCACGGCCGCCGTCGGCATGGGCGGAAAGAGCGGGCTTTCCAGCACCGGCACTTCGGTGAAATTGACGCGCTCCCACTGTTCCCCGTCATAGGTCTCATACCGCACGTCGGCTGTAACCTCGGGCAGCTGTCCATCTTCAGGCGCGCCGGGCGGGCTGAAACGCGCTACGGCGGCGTTAAGGTCATTTTCCGCCGCAAAGTGGATCAACTGCTCTTCAAAAAAGATATCGGCGAGATTGACCACATCGTTCAGGGTCTGGCCTTCGGTATCGTAAAAGAGGCCCATGATCGCGAACTGGTCATCCGCATTGCGCACGGGCTGCATCATATAGACGTCATAGGTACTACCGTTCGCACTCTCCCAATCGCGCGCCTGCGCGGCGGTGAGCATAAGAACGGTCGTCAGAAACGCGACTACTAACTGTTTCATTTTCTTCTCCGGCGAGCCCCGCCTAGGACAAATTTCTAGCTAATACCTACATCTTTGTTCGATCTGAAGAGCATCACCGAGCGGTGTGTCTGCATAATGCAGATTTCCGGTAAAATGCCCAATCTCCAATTCAATCGGAACGTCGCTTGTTACGGGCCACACACCGGTGGCATCTCGGTTGACTTCAACACGCACACCACAAGGGAACTCGAAACGATCCTGACGTGGAGACGTGCGCGCATAAATGCGAACGCGATTGACCTCTTCTACTTCCGGCAATTGGCTCACAACTTCACGCCACAACATCAGACTATTGTCGATTTGTTGTCGGTGGTTCTGCTCATCAGTCTCGGCCTCGTATCGAACCTCTACGATTGGGTTTCGCGCGCCAATGGGGACAAACTCACGCGAGGGATGAAGCCTGACCGCCACACCATTCGAGAGAGTGACCTCCTCTACCGCATCAAGCCATGCGAGCGGGCTTTCTGAAGGCTCAATGCCGCGAGCTGTAACGCGACGCCAGACGCCATTTCTTCGCCGATTGTATGTAACTTGATTGCCGGTTTCATCCCAGTTGCCATCCGCAGTCTCGCGCATGAAAGCAATCACCAGCCGCCCCCCATCCGGCGACTCTTTTTGCGGCCCTAGCTTTTCCTCAAAGATGCTGTCGGCAAAGCGAATAACCGCTTCGTCCCCTTCCACCTCATCAGGCAAAAGAACCACCATCTCCCAATATGCGCCGGCCCGGTTAGATCTCATCATTGGCGGAAAATAGGTGACTGTTTCACCCGTTGACAAAAACCCTGTCCGTATGAGGTCTGCCATAGTTGTGGTTTCGGCATGCGCGGTTCCAAACAAGGCGAGCGCGGCCATCAACGTGACGCCGAACAGAACCGAGAAGAACGCCGCAATTGCCTTTGTCATTTGACTCTCCGTTTGGCCCCGCCAGAGGTCTCTACAGCGGAATATTATCGTGCTTTTTCCACGGATTTTCGACCGCCTTGTCACGCAGCATTCGTAAAGCTTTTGCGACACGCACGCGGGTCGAGCGCGGCATGATCACCTCGTCGATAAAGCCGCGCTGGGCCGCGATAAAGGGGTTCGCGAAACGGCTCTCATATTCCTTGGTTCGGGCGGCGATTTTGTCCGCATCGCCGATTTCGGAACGGAAGATAATTTCCACCGCGCCTTTCGCGCCCATCACGGCAATCTCCGCGCGCGGCCAGGCGTAGTTGATGTCGCCGCGGATGTGTTTCGACGCCATGACATCATAGGCGCCGCCATAGGCCTTGCGCGTAATGACAGTGACCTTCGGCACCGTCGCCTCCGTATAGGCGAACAGCAGCTTCGCGCCCTGTTTGATCAGCCCGCCATATTCCTGCGCCGTGCCGGGAAGAAACCCGGGCACATCCACCAGCGTCACGATGGGAATGTTGAAGCAGTCGCAGAAGCGCACAAAGCGCGCGCCCTTGCGGCTCGCGTCAATGTCGAGACAGCCAGCCAGCACCATGGGCTGGTTCGCGACAATGCCCACGGTGGACCCTTCGACCCGCGCAAACCCTGTGATGATGTTCTTGGCAAAGTCCTTTTGGATTTCGAAAAAATCGCCCTCATCCGCGATCTTTTCAATCGCTTCATGCATGTCATAGGGCTTGTTAGGATTGTCCGGCACCAGCGTATCGAGAGAAGGTTCCACCCGATCCGGATCATCGAAGCTCGGCCGCATGGGCGGGGCTTCCTTGTTGTTAAGCGGCAGAAAGTCATAGAGCCGCCGCATCTGGAGCAGGGTTTCCACGTCGTTCTCGAAGCTGCCATCGGCAACGGAGCTTTTTGACGTGTGCGTTTTCGCCCCGCCCAATTGTTCCTGCGTCACCTGTTCGCCGGTCACGGTTTTCACCACGTCCGGGCCGGTAACGAACATATACGACGTGTCCTTCACCATGAAGATGAAGTCCGTCATGGCGGGGGAGTAGACCGCCCCACCCGCGCAAGGGCCCATGATGACGCTGATCTGCGGAATCACGCCGGAAGCCAAGACGTTCCGGGTAAAGACTTCCGCGTAACCGGCGAGGCTGTCGACGCCTTCCTGAATGCGCGCGCCGCCGGAATCGTTGATGCCGATCACGGGCGCGCCCACCTTCATGGCCATGTCCATGATCTTGGCGATTTTTTCCGCATGAGTTTCGGAAAGCGAGCCGCCAAAGACTGTGAAGTCCTGGCTGAACAGAAAAACCTTGCGCCCGTTGATCGTGCCCCAGCCAGTGACGACACCGTCGCCGGGCACCTTCTGGTCGGCCATGCCGAATTCGGTGTTGCGGTGCTCGACGAACATGTCGAACTCCTCGAAGCTGCCTTCGTCGAGCAAGATTTCAATGCGTTCCCGCGCGGTCAGTTTGCCGCGAGCGTGTTGCGACTCGATGCGCTTCTCACCGCCGCCCAGGCGGGCGCGCGCGCGGCGCTCTTCCAGCTGCTCGAGAATTTCTTTCATTTAGGCTTCCCCGAAGATTTTGCGGACCAGACACGTCCAATACGAACAAACGTGCATAGCATTAGGCCAAGCCCCGCGCAATGCGGTGCACACGCGTGATTGGTGCCGTTAGGGAAGCAAAATCAAGGGGTTAAGAGGGTGCATTCAAGGCCAAAGGGTAAAGAGAGACAGGACGGCCTTAAGGGCCGGTGCGTCCTTGAATCGCCAGATGAGCGCGGTCACCACGCCGCCCGCGCCAAGACCCGCCCCCCAGGCGAGGATCAATTGCCCGATCACGGCAAAGACCCACACACCTAGGATCGCGCCAGTCAGAATTCCGATCGTTAGGGCAACGAAAAACTTTCCCGCATCTTCCATGTCAGCAAGCCCTTTGAATGGTTGCGGTTCCTAGTCTAGCACACCCAACAGCCGCAGAGCGTGGACAGCATCAAGGAACGCGGCGCGACGCATCTCATGCCGGGCGCGCGCCTCTTCATCCTCACCCCACTCCTCGATCTGAAAGGCTTCGTCCACATGGGCCGCATCCCAGGCCGTGGCCGGGTCAACGGCGCCCCTCGCGGTCGCAACCGCCAGGACCACCGACCCGGTGAGGGACGTCATCTCATGAAGGGCCGCAAGCGCGAAAGGGTCGAAGGCAGCAATCTCTTCTTTCAGGCGCGCGAGGGCCGCCTCGTCCTGCTCAACCGCCACGATGCCCTGAGCGATCTTGAAGCGGGCATAACGTTCCCGCGCCCACCAATCGAGCACCGGTTGCCACTGTTCCGCCTGTCGCGCCACAAGTTTTTCAGGCGCCGCCGCCCAATGGCAAAGATGGTCCGTTTCCCCATAGGCGCAAAGGTTCGCGCGCACCTCTTCCGCATTAGTCACGACGCCTTCGATCACCGTATTGGCGAGGCGGGTGAGCGGCATGGTGCGGGGGTCGATCTCTTCTTCTTGCGCGCGCCACTCGTCGGCAACGGCCTCGGCAAAGGCACCGTCCGGCAGCAGCAAGAGCTTTTTGCCCGGCGTTTTGACCGGCCGCCCGTCGAGCAAAAGGCGCGTTCCGCCCTCACCCGCCTCAAGAGTCACATCCTTATAGAAGCGCTTCATTCGCCCGCTCCTTCGTCCGCTGGCGGCACGTCCTCGCCCGTCAGCGCTGCAATGCAAGGGTTGGCGCTCTCATCATCGCCCCCAACGCCCAGCAAGGGCAAAAGCGCCGCCGCCCCGCCGGTCAGCGCCAGACTGCCCAGAGTCGTTGCCACCCCGCGGATCAGCCCGCCCGCCTCTGGCGTGAAGGTCGGATTCATGATCGGCCCCTCAACCCGGTAGTCGGCGGCGAGGCTCAGCAGCGTCGGGTCCTTCGGGCGCGGCGCGAGGCGGAAATTGACGTTGTTCTGCGCCAGGTCCACATGCCCTTGCCCGGTAATGGTGATCAGGTTTGTATCCATCAGGAAGGCGCGGCTGGTGCCCCTACCGTCTTCAAAATCGATCCGGTTGATGAGGCAAACAAGCGGCGTGGTGCTTTGCCCGGTTTCGGAAAAAAACGCGCGCAGCAGATCGGCGGCGAGAAAATCAATGCCGCCCCGTTCCACGCGACCCCGCCCCAGCATCAGGTTCGACTGGCCGGTAAAGCTCTGCATTACCTCGCCCACGGTCGCGCCATGGCCGCGCCCCTGCACGGCAACTTGCGCCGGCCCATAAATGAAGGACTCGCCGCCCAGTTCCTCGATCAGTGTGCCAAGCTGAACGTCATCCGCATCGCCATTGAGCTCCACGGACTGATCGCCCGCGTCGACCGTCAGGTTCAGCCTCAAGGGCCGCCCGCCATAGGAGGCCGTTGCCCCCTCAACGCGAAAGATCCCTTGTTGATCGGACAGGGGCAGGACGACATCTTCATAGGTCGCCTCGCGAAACCGAAACCGGCTCACCTGCAGGTGGAAACTGCCGCCAAAACGTTGAAGGTCATGATACGGAATGCGCCATTCGGCAAAGGGCAATCCTGTGCCCATGGGGGTTTCGATTACGCGCGCCACGGTGCGGCGGATAAGCCCTTCCGGCGCGGCGAGCAGTGGATCCACAAGCACCAGGTCCGACGCAATATTGCCCGTCACCGTGAAGCGATTACCCTCATCCCGAACCACGGTCACCTCGCCGCTCGCGGGGCCAAAGGCGAGCGCCGGTGCCTCCCCATTCGCGCCATTGTGGTCAATCTCAAGTCGGGAAAGAGTCAGCTCCGCGCGCCGTTCCACCAGCCGCAGATGCCCTGTCATGCGTGCCGCCCCAGCCCCGGGCACCTCGCCACCCAGAAGCTCGGCCAGCCGCGCCACGTTTTGCGCCTCGCCCGTCAGGTCGAGGTCCGCCTCAAAAGGCCAGACCTTGGTAAGGGTTCCCTGCCCCTCCACCTGATTGGCGCCAATGCTCGCCCGGATGGTCGCGGGGCTGCCCTGAAAATTGAGAAAGCCTTCAAGGTCGGCGATCACCCCGTCCACGTCATAGGGCGTGCCTTCGATATCGCCCACGAAGGCGGCGTGAAGCCCCTCGCCCTCGGGCGCGATGATCAGGCTGTCGATCTCCGCCGTTTGGGGTTCCGCATTATTCCGCATACGGATCAGCGTCAGATTATCGAGCGTAACCCGATGCAGGCGATTGAGGGTGCGGAAAATGTATTCAGGATCACGATCCGAGGGCTGCGCCGCCAGCGCCGCTTCATCGGGAACCGGCAGTGTGATCCGCGCTTCGCGCAGCAAGAGCCCGCGTAATTCCGCCCGCCCGCTCAGAAGCGCACGAAGGTCGAGCGCCACACCGGCGCGTTCGGCAAAGACAGATGCTTCCAGCGCGCTTGTCTCTTCGCCCAAGTTGGTTGTGATGCTGTCGGCAAAGACCTGCACCTCATCCCAATTGACGAAGAATCCCACGCGCCCTTCGACCGAAACAGGGTGGCCGATCTCCGCCGACAGGCGTGTCTCGATGGGGTCCTTCAAGGCCCAGGAAAAATCACGGCCCTGCGCCCAGCTGACCACCAGCACGGCAATGAAAAAGCCAAAAATGAAGACCGACAGAATGCGGCGCGCCAGCACGCCGAGCGTCGCTTTCCGTTTGATCATCCGCTACGACCCAATCAGCTCGTCAATCAGCCTTGGCAGCTCAGTAAAGTCCTGCGCCACCGCCTTCGCCCCCGTTTGCAAAAGCAGCTCCGGCGCGTGATAGCCCCAGCCGACGCCCAGCGCCGCCACCCCTGCGTTCGCGGCGGTTATCATATCGGTCTCCGTGTCCCCCACAAAGACCGTGTGCCGCGCCTCGGCGCCGGTTTTGGCGAGAACATCAAGGATCGCGTCCGGATGGGGCTTTGCCGGGCCATCGTGGGCCGAGCGGATCGCCACGAAATGCCCGCCGATGTCGTGCAACTTCAGAACATGTTCGACGCCCGGGCGGCCCTTGTTGGTGGCGATCCCCAGCAGATGCCCCGCATCGTCGAGCGCCTTCAGAGCCTCTTTCGTTCCGGGAAAGAGCGGGTCTTGCTCTTCCCCCGCCGCGCGACTGGCGAGAAAATAGTCGCGATAGGTCTCGGTCAGTTTTTGGATCATTGCCTCGTCGGCGTCGGGCACAAGCCTTTGCCACGCGGCGGCAAGCCCCAGGCCAATGCCGCCAAGCACGAACTCGTACGTCACCGGGGGAAGATCATGATGGGCGAGGGATTTTGAAATGCAGCGGTGAATGCCGCCGGCACTGTCCACGAGAGTTCCGTCCAAATCAAAGATGACAAGGCGCAAAGGCTCGGATCGCGGGTCGCTCATCGCGGCAGCTCCGCGAAGGGGTCCCCGTCGTTGTCGAGATCAAAGCCGAAAAAGTCCCATCCCTTTTTCATATGCCCGGTCAGGGGCGCGGTGATCATCATGCCGCCAGGCAGGATTAGCCGCCGCGCATGGAGGTGCAATTTCTTCGATACATTGCCGCCGATGAAGGCGCGTTCGCCGCCGTATTTGCCGTCGCCCACGACGGGCGTGCCAATGGCGGCAAGGTGCGCGCGGATCTGGTGCGTGCGCCCGGTGACCGGCATCACGGCGAGCCATGCAACCTTGGTACCCATGCTTTCGACCACCGCATAATGGGTGATCGCCTTTTGCGCATCGTCATCGCCCCGTTTGGCGGGCACCATCTGTTCGCCGCCCTGCCCCGCGTCGCGCTTGGCCAGTGGCAGGTCGATGGTGCCTTGCAAGGGATGCGGCACCCCGGCGGTCAGGCACCAGTAAATCTTTTCAATATCACGGCCCTGAAAGGCCTTGGCGAGCTTCGCCGCTGACTTGGCGGATTTCGCCAGCACCAGAACGCCGCTTGTGTCCTTGTCCAGGCGGTGGACCAGCTTGGGCCGTTCTCCATCCTTTTCGCGCAGCCCTTCGAGCATGCCGTCGATATGACGCGTCGTCTTGGTGCCGCCCTGCACGGCGAGGCCCGGCGGCTTGTTAAGGGCAATGATCTCCTTGTTCTGAAACAGAACCAGTGACTGGATAAAGTCGCGATCCTCATCAGAGATCAGCGACTGGGGTCGGCGCGCCTGCGTATCCTCATCATCGAGGGGCGGCACGCGCACCGACTGGCCCGCCTCCAGCCGCGCATTGGCTTTCACGCGGCCCCCGTCGACGCGGATCTGCCCTTTTCGCAACAGCTTTTCCAGCCGCCCGTGCTTCAGCGCCGGATAATGCCGCTTGAACCAGCGGTCGAGGCGAATGCCGTCGTCGGCTTCCGCGACTTCGATGTTTTGAACATTGCTCATTTGATTGACCTATCCCCAGACCGTGCGGCCGATGGTCAACCCGGCAAACAGGGCGGCAACCGACAGGATGACAGACACCAGCACATAGGTCATGGCGGTCCCCATGGCGCCCCGTTCCATAAGGTTCGCGGTGTCGAGGGAAAAGGCGCTGAAGGTGGTAAAGCCGCCCAGAAATCCGGTGACCAGCATGACCCGCACTTCGGGCGAGACGGAGAACTTGAGCGCAAGCCCCTCCACCAAAAGGCCCATGGCGAGGGATCCGACCACATTCACCGTCAGCGTCCCCCAGGGAAACCCGGGGCCCAAGAGGCGCAGCATGAGCGCGGCAATGCCATAACGGGCCGAGGCGCCAAAGGCGCCGCCGAGGGCCACTGAAAGCCACATGGTGAGGGAGGAATGCATCGCCGGAACCTAGGGGCCTTCACTGCCCGGTTCAAGCCCCGCGGGACCCGCCCGCAGCCGGGCCCAATAGGCGAGACGCTTCTGGATCTCGCGCTCGAAACCGCGCTCAACGGGGCGGTAATAGGTCTGCCGTCCACCCATTTCCTCGGGGAAATAGTCCTGCCCCGAAAAACCCTCCGCCGTGTCGGGGTCGTAGACATAGCCTTTGCCATAGCCTTGCTCGCCCATGAGCTTGGTGGGGGCATTCAGGATATGCTTGGGCGGCAGGAGCGAGCCCGTCTCCCGCGCCGCCTTCTGTGCGCTCTTCATAGCCGCATAGGCAGCGTTCGATTTGGGCGCGGTGGCGAGATAGATCGTCGCTTGCGCCAGAGCCAATTCACCCTCGGGCGATCCCATAAAGTCGTAAGCGTCTTTGGCAGCAAGAGCCTGGGTGGCGGCCTGGGGGTCGGCGAGGCCGATATCCTCATACGCCATGCGCACCAGACGGCGGGCGATAAAGAGCGGGTCCTCGCCCCCCGCCAACATGCGCGCGAGATAATAGAGCGCGGCGTCTGGATCGGACCCGCGCACGGATTTATGCAGCGCACTGATGAGATTGTAGTGCCCCTCTTGCGCCTTGTCATAGACCGGCGCGCGGCGCTGAACGGTTTCAACGAGCGCTTTGGGGTCGAGAGGCGAGTCCACTTCCAGCTCAAACAGCTCTTCGGTCAGTGAAAGCAAAAAGCGCCCGTCGCCATCGGCCATGGCCTTCAGCGTTTCACGTGAATCATCCGTCAGCGGAAGGTGTTTGCCCTCGTGCTCCTCCGCACGGGTAAGGAGCTTTTCAAGCGCCCCCTCGTCCAGCCGGTGCAGCACCAGGACTTGCGCGCGGGAAAGGACAGCAGCGTTCAGCTCGAACGACGGGTTCTCGGTTGTCGCCCCCACAAGGATGATGGTTCCGTCTTCCATGTGCGGCAGAAAACTGTCTTGCTGCGCGCGGTTGAAACGGTGGATCTCGTCGACGAACAACAAGGTGCCCTGCCCGGCGAGCCGTCGCGCCTTTGCCGCTTCAAACACTTTGCGCAAATCCGCGACGCCGGAAAAGATTGCCGAGATCTGCTCAAAGTGCAGTCCCGCATGACCGGCCAGAAGCCGCGCGATAGTGGTCTTGCCCGTGCCGGGTGGCCCCCAAAGAATGATCGACGACAGCCGCCCCTTGGCGATCATGCGGCCCAGCGGCGCGTCAGGACCGATAATGTGATCCTGCCCTACCACGTCTTCGAGCTTTGCCGGGCGCAACTTGTCGGCCAGCGGGCGCGGTGCGCCCTCGTCCATGCCGGCCGCCTCGAAGAGTGAGGTCATGTCGCTCCTGTCCTATCCCCGTACGGAGAATGTGTACTGCCGCCCCGCCCGTTCAAAAACAATGTCCCAGCGGCCCTGGCGACCCGTGGTTACGCGGGTGAGGTCCTCGACACTATCAATGGAGTCGCCATTGATCTCGCGGATGATATCGCCCGCCTGCAGCCGCATGCGCCAGGCGGTGGAACCGCGCTGGATGCCCATCACCACCACGCCCTGCTGGAAGGGGTCGAGCCCGTTCTCGTTGTTGAAGGCCGGTGAAAGGTTGGCCACCGTCGCGCCACTGAAGGGGTTTGGGCCGTCGATGGCGGTTTGATTGCGGGCCGGGGTTTCCGGCGGCACCTCGAGCGCGATCGATGTCGTGCGGCGCTGACCGTCGCGGGTATATTCCACCGCCATCTCATCGCCGGGGCGACCGACGCCCACGCGATACCGCAGGGCGCTGGGGTCACTGATGTCATGGCCACCAAGGGAGGTGATGATATCGCCGGACTTCAGACCCGCCCGATCCGCGGGGCCGCCGTCATAGACATTGTTCACCAGCGCACCAGACAGGCGGCTGAGGCTCATGGTCTCAGCGATGTCATTGGTGATTTCTTGTGTGCCAAGGCCCAACCAGGCGCGCGTGATGGGCGTGCCTTCAATGGCGCTTTCCACCACGCGGCGCACCATATTCGAGGGGATGGCAAAGCCAATGCCGATGCTGCCGCCGGAGCGGGAAAAGATCGCTGTGTTAATGCCGACGAGCCCGCCGTCCAGCGTAACAAGCGCACCACCGGAATTACCGGGGTTCACTGCCGCGTCGGTCTGAATAAAGAACTGATAATCGGAAACGCCGATCTGAGTCCGAGCCAATGCGGATACGATGCCGCTCGTCACCGTCTGTCCCACGCCGAAGGGATTACCAAGGGCGAGGACGAGATCACCCACCTGAAGATCATCTGAATTGCGGAAGGCGACGGTGGGCAGCTCTTCGCTGCCTGGGTCGATGCGGAGGACAGCGAGGTCCGTGCGTTCATCGGCAAGGATCACCTCCGCGCGGAACTCGCGGCGGTCGGCGAGCGCGACGGTGACTTCCTCGCTGCCTTCAATCACATGGTTGTTGGTGACAATGATGCCGTCCGCACTAACGATGACGCCGGAACCGAGCGAATGCTGCTCCTGCTCCCGCGCGCCACCTCCGCCAAAGAAGCGGTCAAAGAACGGGTCAGCCGCAAAGGGGCTGCGGAACTGCTGCACCACGCGGGTGGAATAGACGTTCACCACTGCCGGTGAGACCTCTCGCACCACGGGCGCATAGGACAGCTGCACCTCTGCATGATCTTCGGGCAATTCCCGAATGCCAGATTGCGCTCTTGCCGGGGTGGGCAAGGAGGTCACGACGGCCCAGATACAAATCGCCACCAGGCCGAGCCAGAACGCCAGGCCGGAATACTCTCTCGTCATGTCCAACACCAAATCCATTTCGCCAACATGCCCCACGCATGATCGCCACTTTAGCACGCTGATTTTGGCCGCAAAATGAACAAGCGGTAAGGGGTTAAGTACAAAGCTCCTTCAGCCCCCACAAAGAAAAAGGGGCGGCCATTGGCCACCCCTTCATTGTCCTGAGCCTTTTGGCCCTGAGGATCAATCTTCGTCTTCGTGGTCCGCCACTTCAACTGGACCGGAATCCTGGCCCTTGGCATCCTCGTCGCGATCGACAAGCTCGATCACGGCCATGGGCGCCGCGTCGCCATAGCGGAAGCCCGCTTTCAGCACCCGCGTGTACCCGCCCGAGCGCTCGCCGTAGCGACCGGCCAGCGTGTCAAACAGTTTGGACACCATGGCGTCGTCTTGCAGCGTGGTCGCGGCCTGACGGCGGGCATGAAGGTCCCCGCGCTTGCCCAGAGTGATGAGCTTTTCCACATAGGGCTTCAGCTCTTTCGCCTTGGGCAAGGTCGTCTTGATTTGCTCGTGCTTGATCAGCGCATTCGCCATATTGGAAAGCATGGCCTTCCGGTGCGAGTGCGTTCTGTTCAGCTTACGGCCTGAAAGTCCGTGCCGCATTATACTCTCCCTTTATCGGGTGTCCTTCTCGGACCGCCGATCAGTAATGATCCTCAAACCGCTTGGCCAGCTCTTCGATATTTTCCGGCGGCCAATTGGGAACTTCCATACCGAGGTGCAGGCCCATGGAGGCGAGCACTTCCTTGATTTCGTTCAGCGACTTGCGGCCGAAGTTCGGGGTACGGAGCATTTCCGCCTCGGTCTTCTGGATCAGGTCGCCGATGTAGACGATGTTGTCGTTCTTCAGGCAGTTCGCCGAACGCACGCTGAGTTCGAGCTCGTCCACCTTCTTGAGCAGGGCCGGATTGAATTCCAGCTCCGGCTGCACTTCTTCTTCGACGCGCTCTTTCGGCTCTTCGAAGTTCACGAAGATCTGCAGCTGGTCCTGAAGGATGCGCGCGGCAAAGGCCACGGAATCATCAGGCGTCACCGTGCCGTCGGTTTCGATGTCGAGGGTCAGCTTGTCATAGTCGAGGATCTGCCCTTCGCGGGTGTTCTCGACCTTGTAGCTCACGCGCTTCACCGGGCTATAGAGCGAGTCCACCGGGATCAGGCCGATGGGTGCATCTTCGGGCCGGTTACGGTCGGCGGGAACATAGCCCTTGCCGTTCGCAACGGTGAATTCCATGTGGATCGAGGCGCCCTCGTCCAAGGTGCAGAGCACGAGATCCTTGTTCAGGATTTCGACATCCGCCGTCTCGCCGATTTGACCCGCCGTCACTTCGCCGGGGCCAGTGGCCGACAGCGTAATGCGCTTGGGGCCTTCCGCATGAAGGTTCAGCGCAATCTGTTTGATATTCAGCACGATGTCGGTCACGTCTTCACGCACACCAGCAATCGAGGAGAACTCGTGCAGCACGCCGTCGATCTGAACGCTCGTCACCGCCGAGCCTTGCAGGCTGGACAGCAGCACGCGCCGCAGCGCGTTGCCGAGCGTCAGGCCAAAGCCCCGCTCAAGCGGTTCAGCAACAACGGTACCGAGACGCGCGGGGTCGTGGCCCGGCTTCGTTTCGAGCTTCGTCGGCTTAATCAGTTCCTGCCAGTTTTTTTGGATCACGTCCAAGTCCTCACTGGTTGTGGCGCGGCATTTGGGGGCGCGCCAAGTTCAAAATGCCGGGGCGGTCAGCCGCCCCTGCAAAATCCACTAAACGCGGCGACGCTTGGGCGGGCGGCAACCGTTGTGCGGGATCGGCGTCACGTCGCGGATCGACGTGATGGTGAACCCGGCAGCCTGCAGCGCGCGAAGGGCGCTTTCACGTCCCGAACCAGGGCCGGAGACGTTTACTTCGAGCGTCTTCATGCCGTGTTCGGCAGCTTTCTTCGCCGCATCTTCCGCCGCCATCTGTGCGGCATAGGGGGTCGACTTCCGCGACCCCTTGAACCCCATGGTGCCCGAGGACGACCAGGAAATCGCATTCCCTTGCGCGTCGGTGATGGTCACCATGGTGTTGTTGAAGCTCGCGTTCACATGCGCCACGCCGGACGAAATGTTTTTACGCTCTTTGCGGCGGGGACGCGCCGGTGCTTTAGCCATACCTAAATCCTCGCCTTACTTCTTCTTGCCTGCGATGGGCTTCGCCGGGCCCTTACGCGTGCGTGCATTGGTGTGCGTCCGCTGACCGCGCACAGGCAGGCCGCGACGATGCCGCAGACCACGATAGCAACCCAGATCCATCAGGCGTTTGATGTTCATCGCCGTATCACGGCGCAGATCACCTTCCACCTGATAATTCGCGTCGATGGTTTCGCGAATCTGGATCACTTCCGCGTCGGTCAGTTCCTGAACGCGGCGTTCCGAGGCGATCCCAACGGTCTCGCAAATTTCCTTGGCCTTGGCTTGGCCGATCCCATGAATGTAAGTCAGCGCCACAAGGACGCGCTTGTTCGTCGGGATATTTACGCCTGCAATACGTGCCATGGGCACGAACTCCTTCATGTCCGCCGCGCGGGGAACTTAAGTCCCGGGTTGTCACGAGAGGGGCGGAATATACCCCCCTTTCGCGCCCGGTCAACCCGCACGGATTGCCTTTTCTTACTCTTCTAACCCGCTGAGAACCTTATCGATTCCAGCGCCTACGTCTTCGATGGTGGCCATACCGTCCACCGCTTTCAGCTTCCCTTGCGCCTCATAATAGGGCAGCAAAGGTGCCGTATCCTGATTGTAGCGGCCCAGCCGCACTTTGAAGCTCTCCGGATTGTCGTCCGCCCGGCCTTCTTCCTTGAACCGTTTTTCGACCCGCGCGATGAGCTTGGCCTCGTCAACCTCGAGACGGATCACCGCATTGATCGCCACTCCATGCCGTTTCATCAGCGCGTCCAGCGCTTCGGCCTGGGCCACGGTGCGCGGAAAGCCATCAAAGATGTAGCTCTTGTCCGCACCGTTCTTTTCAATTTGCTCCTCGATCAGGGCAATGACGATCTCGTCGGACACGAGGTCGCCACGGTCCATGATCCCCGCAACTTTGTTACCCAGTTCGGTTCCGGAGGCGCGCGCCGCGCGCAGCATGTCACCGGTCGAAAGCTGGATCATCTTATAGGTGTCCACCAGGCGTTTGGCCTGGGTGCCCTTCCCCGCGGCGGGAGGGCCGAACAGAATGATATTCATCGCCGCGCTCCCCGCAGGCGAGACTTTTTGATCAGGCCTTCGTATTGGTGCGCCAGCAGGTGGCTTTGGATCTGCGCCACTGTGTCCATGGTCACGGTCACCACAATCAGCAGCGACGTGCCGCCAAAGGCGAGGCTGATGTTGTAAGCGCCGTACAGGAATTCAGGGATCAAGCACACGCCCACCAGATAGAGGCCACCGATCACCGTGATCCGGGTCAGGACAAAGTCGATATATTCCGCGGTCCGCTTACCCGGGCGAATGCCGGGAATGAAGCCGCCATACTTCTTCAGGTTATCGGCCGTGTCTTCGGGGTTGAAAACAATGGCCGTATAGAAGAAAGCAAAGAAAATAATCATGGCGGCATAGAGCCCCATGTAGAGCGGTTGCCCGCGCCCCAGGAAGGTCGCGATATTGGAAAGCCATTCGGGGCCCGAGCCCTGCCCCATAAAACTGATCACCGTCAATGGCATTAGCAGCAAGGACGAGGCAAAGATCGGCGGGATCACGCCAGCCGTGTTGATCTTCAGCGGCAGGTGAGAAGTTTCACCGCCCATCATCCGGTTGCCGGACTGACGCTTGGGGTATTGCACGATCAGGCGGCGCTGCGCGCGTTCCATGAAAACGATGAAGGCCAGCGTGCCAAGCAGCAGCAAAGCAATGGCGAAGATAATAAAGCCCGGCAGCGCGCCCACACGGCCCAGCTCAAAGAACTGTGCGATGGTGCGCGGAATTTCCGCGACGATACCGGCCATGATGATCAGCGACACACCCTGCCCCACACCGCGCGACGTGATCTGTTCCCCCAGCCAGAGCAGGAACATGGTTCCGCCAACAAGGGTGATCACAACCGACGCCACAAAGAACGGTCCGGGATGAATGGCAAAGCCCTGGATCCCGTTAGCGATGGCATAGGCCTGCACCGTTGCCAGCAGCACGGTCAGATAGCGCGTGTACTGGTTGATCTGCTTACGGCCTGCTTCGCCTTCTTTCTTGAGCTTTTCAAGATTTGGGCTGACGGTGGTCATTAGCTGCATGATAATCGACGCCGAAATGTACGGCATGATGGACAGCGCAAAGATGGCCATCCGTTCCACCGCACCACCGGCGAACATATTGATCAGTCCGCCAATCCCTTGGCCGAACCCGGCCTGGAAGGCTTGCGCATATTGATCAATGTTGATGCCCGGCAGCGGAATATAGGTCCCCAGGCGATAAATGATCAGCGCGCCAAGGGTGAACAACAAACGCTTCTTCAGCTCTTCCGCCTTCATGAAGGAGGAAAAGTTGATATTCGCGGCAAGTTGTTCGGCGGCTGATGCCATGGATCAGGGTTCCTTGGTTCGCTTACTCGGCTGAGGGGTCGGCTTTGGGCTTGGCGGCCTTGATGACCACTTTACCGCCAGCCTTTTCGATGGCTTCGATGGCGCCTTTGGAGCCGCCCGCCACTTCGATCGTCACCTTGGACTTCAGCTCGCCCTTGGCCAGAACGCGCACGCCGTCTTTCTCACGCCGGATAAGGCCCGCAGCAATCAGCGCTTTCGCATCAACGGTCTTGGAGGCATCCAGCTTGCCCGCGTCAATCGCGGTTTGCAGGCGACCCAGGTTCACTTCGGCATAGTCGTTGTCCACGCGGCTGTTAAAGCCCCGCTTCGGCATGCGCATGTGAAGCGGCATCTGACCGCCTTCAAAACCCTTGATGGCGACGCCAGAGCGCGAGGTTTGACCCTTCACGCCGCGCCCGCCGGTTTTGCCCTTGCCCGAGCCGATCCCGCGGCCGATGCGCGTGCGGCCCTTGCGGGCGCCATTGTTATCGGAAAGCTCGTTCAGCTTCATTGTCTCTATCCCTTACTCGGCGTCTTCGACGACGCGCACAAGGTGGCTCACCTTGTTGATCATGCCGCGCACCGACGGCGTATCTTCCAACGTCCGGCGCTGATGACGGCGGCGCAGGCCAAGGCCGATAAGCGTCGCACGTTGGTCTTGCGGCTGGCGAATGGGGCTTCCCGTTTGCTCAACCGTAACGGTCTTGCCGGTGGGGGCCTTCTTCTCAGCCTTCTTGGGCGCAGCCTTTTTCGTCGCGGCCTTTTTGGCAGCAGGCTTTTTAGCAGCCGTCTTCGGCGCAGCGGTTTTGGCGGCGGCTTTTTTGGCCGTCGTCTTTTTCGCAGCGGTCTTTTTCGTCGCGGTTTTCTTTGCCGCGGCCTTTTTCGCCGCAGGCTTTTTCGCCGCTTTCTTTTCTTCTTCAGCCATCGTCACTTATTCCTTGCTGCCGGACTTACTCGGTCGCGGCCATGGGATCGGAGACCCCGTCATTACGGCGCCCAACGATATCGCCCACCTTCTTGCCGCGCTTGGCAGCAACCTGACGAGGCGAGGTCTCGCGCTTCAGTGCATCGAACGTGGCACGCACCATGTTGTAGGGGTTCGAGGTGCCAACGGACTTCGCGACCACGTCGTGAATGCCGAGGGTTTCGAACACGGCGCGCATCGGGCCACCGGCGATGATGCCCGTTCCCGGAGGCGCCGCACGCAGGACCACGCGGCCCGCGCCATGACGGCCCTTCACATCGTGATGAAGCGTCCGGCCTTCGCGAAGCGGCACGCGGATCATGTCGCGCTTGGCTGCTTCCGTTGCCTTGCGGATCGCTTCAGGCACTTCACGGGCCTTGCCCTTACCAAAGCCCACACGGCCTTTTTGGTCACCCACCACGACGAGCGCGGCGAAGCCAAAACGACGGCCGCCCTTCACCACTTTGGCGACGCGGTTGATGTGCACCAGGCGATCGACAAACTCGCTGTCGCGTTCGTCCCGGTTATTATGCTGCGGTCTTGCCATAGTGCTTGTCCTTAGAATTTCAAACCAGCTTCACGCGCGCCATCGGCGAGCGCCTTCACCCGGCCGTGATAGAGAAAACCGCCACGATCGAAGACAACTTCTTCGATGCCGGCCTTTTTCGCCCGCTCCCCAAGCAGCTTGCCCACCGCGGCTGCCGCCTCGGTGTTGCCGCCCGTTTTGGCGCGCAGATCTTTTTCCAGCGTCGAGGCGGCAACGAGCGTCTTGCCCGCCGCGTCATCAATCACCTGGGCATAGATGTTGTTGGCCGAGCGGTGCACGGAAAGCCGAAGCTTGCCTTTGCTGACTTTGCGAAGAGACGTCCGGACGCGGTCGCGGCGGCGCTCAAATAGGGTCTTACCTTTGCTCATGGCCTTACTTCTTCTTGCCTTCTTTGCGGTAGATGAATTCATCCGCGTATTTCACGCCTTTGCCCTTATAGGGCTCCGGCGGGCGGTAGCCACGGATCTTCGCCGCGACCTGACCTACCTGTTGCTTGTCGATGCCCTTGACCTCAATCTCGGTCGGCTTCGGCGTCGTCACCTCAATCCCTTCCGGAATCGGGAACACCACTTCGTGGCTGAAGCCGAGCTGCATCTTCAACTCTTTGCCTTGCGCCTGGGCACGATACCCAACCCCATTGATCTCAAGGTTCTTCTGAAAGCCCTCAGAAACGCCCTGCACCATATTGGCGACGATTGTGCGGCTCATGCCCCACATCGCACGCCCGCGTTGGGTTTCTTCCCGCGGCTTAACCGTCAGGCCCTCATCGCCCTGGGCGATGGTGACATCTTCAACAAGAGTGGCTTCAAGCTCACCCTTCTTGCCTTTGACCTTTACCGCTTGCCCGTCGATCGTCACGGTGACGCCGTCGGGGAGCGTGATCGGTGCTTTACCAATTCGCGACATCGTTCTTCCCTTCCCCGGCCTAGTACACGCGGGCGAGAACTTCGCCGCCGACGTTTTCGGCGCGGGCTTTCTCGTCCGACATGACGCCCTTGGGCGTGGAGACAATCGAAATACCAAGGCCGTTCTGCACCAGCGGCAGATCCCTCACCGCGGAATAGACGCGGCGGCCCGGCTTGGACACACGCTTGATCTCGGAGATCACCGGCGTGCCATCGAAATATTTCAGTTCGACTTCCACCTGCGGATGCTCGCCGGCCTTTTCGACCACCCGATAGCCGCGGATATAGCCTTCGTCCTTGAGCACTTCGAGCACCGCAAGACGCAGCTTGGAAGACGGTGAGCTGACCAAATCCCGCTTGCGCATTTGCGCATTGCGGATACGGGTCAGGAGATCGCCGATCGGATCACTGAATGACATCTGACGTTCCCCCTACCAGCTCGACTTGACCATGCCGGGGACTTGTCCCTCGGAGGCCAGTTTTCTGAGCGAAATACGTGACATTTTCAGCTTGCGGTAAAAAGCGCGCGGACGGCCCGTCACTTCGCACCGATTACGGATGCGGGTCGGGTTCGAATTGCGCGGCAATTCCGCCAGCTTCAGCCGCGCGGCGAAGCGTTCTTCCACCGGCAGTTCTTGATTGTTTGCAATTGCCTTGAGACGCTCACGCTTGCCCGCGAATTTTTTCGCAAGCTTGGCGCGGCGGTTGTTCTTCTCGATGGCACTCTTTTTCGCCATGGTTCTCTCCGGTCTGCTCGTTTCGCCTCAATGCCCGTTGGTCTTGGCCAGTTATTCCTGGAACGGGAAATTGAAGTGACGCAGCAGCTCCTTTGCTTCTTCGTCGGTTTCGGCAGAGGTACAGACAATGATGTCCATGCCCCAAATGGTATCGACCTTGTCATAGTCGATTTCGGGGAACACGATGTGTTCCTTCAGGCCCATGGCGAAGTTGCCACGGCCATCAAAGCTCTTGCCATTCACGCCCCGGAAGTCACGCACGCGCGGCAGTGCCACGGTGATCAGACGATCCAGGAATTCGTACATGCGTTCGCGGCGCAGCGTAACCTTGCAACCCAGCGGCATGCCGTCCCGCACCTTGAAGCCCGCGATGGACTTCTTGGCTTTAGTCACGACCGGCTGCTGACCGGAAATCAGGGTCATCGCCTCGACGGCGCTTTTCACCTTCTTGGTGTCGCCGACGGCCTCGCCCACACCCATGTTGAGCACGACCTTTTCAAGCCGCGGCGCCATCATGGGGTTCGCATAGGCAAACTTTTCAATCAGCGCGCTGCGCACCACATCGTCGTAATGCGTCTTAAGGCGCGGTGTATAATCCTTTACCTCAGGCATCAATCACTTCTCCCGAGTCCTTAGCAAAGCGGACGCGGCGTCCGTCTTCGAGGGTTTTGATTCCGACGCGCGTCGCTTCGCCCGTCTTGGGGTCCACAAGCGCGATGTTCGAAATGTGAATCGACGCTTCCTTTTCAATGATCCCGCCAGCTTGGGTCTGGCTTTGGCGCTGATGGCGCTTGACCACGTTGACACCTTGCACCAGCGCGCGGGCTTCAGTCGGGATCATCTTCAGGATGGTGCCCTTCTTGCCCTTGTCGCGGCCAGTCAGAACGATCACTTGATCGCCCTTGCGGAATTTCTTGCTCACATTGTCCATTTCAGTCGCCATGGTTAGATCACCTCCGGCGCGAGCGAGACGATCTTCATGAAGTTCTTCGCCCGAAGCTCGCGGGTCACGGGGCCAAAAATCCGGGTGCCGATAGGCTCCATGTTGTTGTTCACCAGCACCGCGGCGTTGGTGTCGAAACGAATGGCGCTCCCGTCAGCGCGGCGGATTTCCTTCGCCGTCCGCACCACGATGGCCTTCATCACATCGCCCTTCTTCACGCGGCCGCGCGGAATGGCTTCCTTCACGCTGACGACAATGATGTCACCAACAGAAGCGTACTTCCGCTTTGAGCCGCCCAAGACCTTGATGCACTGCACACGGCGTGCGCCGGAATTGTCGGCCACTTCCAAGTTGGTTTGCATCTGGATCATCGGTCCAAACCTTTCAATCGTTCAGACGGAACCGCTTCCTTAGGAAGCGTCCGCAATAATTTCCCAGCTCTTCAGCTTTGAAACGGGTTTGCATTCCTGAATGCGCACCAGCTCGCCAACTTGAGCCACGTTGTTCTCATCATGCGCGTGGTACTTTTTCGACCGGCGCATGGTCTTTTTCAGAACCGGGTGCGTAATGCGGCGTTCCACCAGAACAACGGCGGTCTTATCGCCCTTGTTGCTCACCACGCGGCCGGTAAGAATTCTTTTCGGCATCTCTTTATTCCCCTATCGGCCTTAAGCGGCGCTCTCGGCGGCCAGCTTCTGGCGCAGGATGGTTTGTACGCGAGCCACATCGCGGCGCACGTCGCGCATACGAGTGGTATTTTCCAGCTGACCGGAGGCTTTCTGAAAGCGCAGGTTAAACTGCTCTTTCTTTAGGCCAGCGAGCTTGTCGCGCAGCTGATCAACCGTCAGGTCTCTTACTTCTTCGGCTTTCATCGCCTTCTTCCTTCTTCGCGTCGTCGCTTAGTGCGCTTCGAGGCGCTGAATGAACTTGCAAGAAATCGGCAGCTTGGAGGCCCCGAGCGCCAGCGCTTCCCGCGCCGTCGCCTCGTCGACACCGTCGATCTCGAACACCACACGACCGGGCTTCACGCGGGCCGCCCAAAACTCAGGCGTCCCCTTACCCTTACCCATCCGCACTTCGGTCGGCTTCTTTGACACAGGCACATCCGGAAAAATACGGATCCACACCCGGCCTTGCCGCTTCATGTGACGCGTGATCGCGCGGCGGGCCGCCTCGATCTGACGCGCGGTCACACGCGCGGGCTCCTGGGCCTTGAGACCAAAGGCCCCAAAGTTCAGCGCCGTGCCGCCCTTGGCATTGCCGTGGATACGGCCTTTGTGCGCCTTGCGGAATTTAGTTCGCTTCGGTTGCAGCATAACTCGTCTGCCTTCTCTCTAACTCTTGCCTTAGCCGCGACGGTCGCGACGATCGTCGCGCCGGTCACCGCGTCCGCCACGGCCGCCATCGGGGCCGCCCGCTTCGGCGCTGCGTTTTTCCTGAGCCATCGGATCGTGTTCCAGGATCTCGCCTTTAAAGATCCAGACCTTGATGCCGATGATGCCGTAGGCGGTCTTCGCTTCGGCCGTGCCGTAGTCGATGTGCGCGCGCAGCGTATGAAGCGGCACACGCCCTTCGCGGTACCATTCGGTCCGCGCGATTTCCGCGCCACCCAGACGGCCACCACAATTGATCCGGATACCTTCGGCGCCCAGGCGTTCGGCATTTTGCACCGCACGCTTCATGGCGCGACGGAATGCAATGCGGCGCTCTAGCTGCTGGGCGATGTTTTCGGCGACCAGCTTGGCGTCAATTTCCGGCTTGCGCACTTCCACGATGTTCAGGTGAACTTCGCTGTCGGTGAACTCACCCAACTTACGGCGCAGGGCTTCGATGTCCGCGCCCTTCTTGCCGATGATCAGACCCGGACGCGCGGAATGAAGCGTCACGCGGCACTTTTTGTGCGGGCGTTCGATCACGACGCGGCTGATGCCGGCTTGCTTCAGGCGATCCTGCAAATAGTTGCGGATCTTGATGTCTTCCTGCAGCAGCATCCCGTATTCACCGGTCTTCGCGAACCAACGCGAATCCCAGGTCCGGTTGATGCCCAAACGAAGGCCGATCGGATTGACTTTCTGACCCATCTTAACTTCCTTCCGCTTCGCGGACGACGATTGTGATTTCGCTGAACGGCTTTTCGATGCGGCCAACCCGGCCCCGCGCCCGCGGACGGAAACGCTTCATCACCAGGTTCTTGCCAACCCAGGCCTCAGCCACGACGAGGCTATCCACGTCGAGGTCATGATTGTTTTCCGCATTCGCGATGGCGGATTGCAGCACCTTGCGCACTAGGCCCGACACCCGCTTCGGCGAAAACGCCAGCTGGTTCAGGGCGCGCTCAACGGGAAGACCCCGGATCTGCTGCGCCACCAGATTCAGCTTCTGCGGGCTGGTGCGGATGAGGCGGCCTTTGGCCATGGCCTCGGTCTCACCAAGGCTGCGTTCTCTCGACGGCTTGCCCATTACTTCCTCTTTGCTTTCTTGTCTGCACCATGACCGTAGTAGGTCCGCGTGGGCGCAAACTCACCCAGCTTATGGCCAACCATGTCTTCATTAATCGACACGGGAATAAACTTCTGGCCGTTGTGCACACCAAAGGTGAGCCCAACAAAGTGCGGCAGGACCGTCGAACGACGCGACCAGGTCTTGATGACCTCTTTGCGTCCCGACGCCGCCGACGTTTCGGCCTTCTTCAACAAATATCCGTCGACGAACGGACCTTTCCAAATGGAACGTGCCACTGTTTCTGCTCCTATCGTCCCTTGCGCGCATGCCGGCTGCGGACGATGTACTTGTCCGTGGCCTTGTTGCTGCGGGTTCTCTTGCCTTTGGTCGGCTTGCCCCAAGGCGACACCGGATGGCGCCCGCCCGAGGTCCGGCCTTCACCACCACCGTGCGGGTGATCAACCGGGTTCATGGCCACACCACGCACCGACGGCTTTTTACCCAGCCAGCGCTTGCGGCCGGCCTTCGCCAGTTTGGTGTTGGAATGGTCCGGGTTCGACACCGCGCCGACGGTCGCCATACAGGCGCCCAGTACCTTGCGCTGCTCACCAGAGTTGAGGCGCAGGATGGCGTAGTTCATGTCGCGGCCCACGAGCTGGACATAGGTGCCAGCCGAACGGGCGATCTGACCACCCTTCCCCGGCTTCATTTCCACGTTGTGCACAATGGTGCCGACGGGAATGGCCGACAGCGGCATCGCGTTGCCCGGCTTCACATCCACTTTCGCGCCGGCGATAACCTTGTCGCCTTCGGCCAGACGTTGCGGCGCGAGGATATAGCTCTTCTCGCCATCTTCGTACTTGATCAGCGCAATGAACGCGGTCCGGTTGGGATCGTATTCCAGACGCTCGACCGTCGCGGACATTTCCATCTTGTTGCGCTTGAAATCCACCTTGCGGTAGGTGCGCTTGTGACCGCCGCCGATCCGACGCGCCGTGATCCGGCCCGTATTGTTCCGACCGCCATTCTTCGTCAGACCTTCGGACAGGCTCTTTTCCGGCTTGCCCTTGTAGAGGGCCGACCGATCCACCTGGACGAGGCCGCGTTGGGCCGCCGTGCTCGGTTTGTAGTGCTTCAGTGCCATAACTAAACCGTCTCGCTAACTCTTAAAGGCCGGATGTCACGTCGATGGAATGACCTTCCACCAGCGTCACAATCGCTTTTTTCGTGTCACTCCGACGATAGGGCCGTCCACGGAATTTCTTGGACTTGCCTTTCGTCAGAATGGTGTTCACCGCCTTCACCTTGACCTTGAAGAGCTCTTCAATCGCGCTCTTGATCTCGGGCTTGGTGGCATTGGTCGCAACCTCGAAGATCACCTGATTATGCTCCGACGCCATGGTCGACTTTTCGGTGATGATCGGCTTGCGAATGATGTCGTACGACTTGAGGTCGGTCATTTCAGGCGCGCCTCCAGCTGCTCAACCGCCTGACGGGTCAGCACCAGGGTCTCATGACCCAGGATGTCCCGCACATTGGCGCCCTGCGCCGGAAGAACATCCACATGAGGAATGTTCATCGCCGCGAGGAAGAAATTGTTGTCCACTTCGGCCCCATCGATTACCAGCGCGCTTTTCACGCCCAGCTTTTCGAAAACGGCCTTCAGGTCTTTCGTCTTGGGCGCGCCCAGTTTGGCGTCGTCCAGAACGATCAGTGTCTTCGCACCCGCCTTGGACGACAGCGCATGGCGCAGGCCCAGCTTGCGAATCTTTTTCGGCAGGTCCGTATCGTGGCTGCGCACCACCGGCCCGTGGGCCTTGGCACCGCCACGGAAGATGTTCGACTTGCGATCGCCGTGACGCGCACCGCCGCCGCCCTTCTGGCGACCGAACTTTTGACCCGTGCGCGCAATCTCGCTGCGCGTTTTAATCTTGCGCGTGCCAGAGCGCGCCTTGTTCGCCTGCCAGGTCACAACCCGGTGCAGGATGTCGGCGCGCGGCTCAAGGCCATAGATGGTGTCATCGAGTTCGATGTCGCCCGCCTTGCTCGCGTCGAGTTTGAGGACGTCGAGTTTCATTACGCGTCATCCTTCTTGTCATCAGTGGCTTCGTCAGCGCCGGCATCTTGCGCGGGCGCTTCCTCAGCCGCCGGAGCGTCGGCCGCGGCATCCGCATCGACTTCTTCTTCGGCCGGCGTTTCCGCCTTGGTTTCTTCCTTCACAGCGCCCGCGTCGTCGGCGGTGCGGAACGCACCCGGCAGCGGCGCCCCTTCAGGCAGGCCTTTCTTGATCGCATCGCGGATCATGACCCAGCCACCCTTGGAGCCCGGCACCGCACCCTTCACGAGGATCAGACCCCGGTCGATATCGATACGCACGACTTCCAGGTTCTGGGTCGTGACGTTGGCGGCACCCATGTGACCGGCCATCTTCTTGCCCTTGAAGACCTTGCCCGGATCCTGGCACTGGCCCGTCGAGCCATGGCTACGGTGCGAGATCGACACACCGTGTGTCGCGCGCAGGCCGCCGAAGTTATGCCGCTTCATAGCGCCGGCAAAACCCTTACCGATCGAGCTGCCCGACACGTCAACCTTTTGACCCGCCACGAAATGGTCGGCGGTAATCTCCGCGCCCACGTCGATGAGGTTGTCCTGGCTCACGCGGAACTCAGCAACCTTCCGCTTGGGCTCGACCTTCGCCACGGCAAAGTGGCCGCGCATGGCACGGGTCGTGTTTTTCGTTTTCGCGAGACCAGAACCGAGCTGAAGCGCGGTATAGCCGTCCCGTTCATTCGTGCGTTGAGCCACAACCTGACACTTGTCCAGCTTGAGGACCGTCACGGGCACGTGACGACCATCCTCATTGAACACGCGGGTCATGCCCACCTTCTGTGCGATAACTCCTGAGCGCATAGCGCGGATCGCCTCCTACTTTCCCTTAAGCCCGCTTAGAGCTTGATCTGAACGTCCACACCGGCGGCAAGGTCGAGCTTCATCAGCGCGTCCACCGTTTGCGGCGTGGGGTCGACAATGTCCAAGACGCGCTTGTGAGTCCGAATCTCGAACTGCTCGCGGCTTTTCTTGTCGATGTGCGGGCTCCGAAGAACCGTGAATTTTTCAAGCCGGGTCGGCAGCGGGATGGGCCCGCGCACCTGTGCGCCGGTCCGCTTCGCCGTGTTGACGATCTCGCGCGTCGAATTGTCGAGCACGCGGTGATCGAACGCCTTAAGCCGGATGCGAATGTTTTGTCCTTGCGCGGCCATTTTAGTTTTCCTGCCTAACCCAATTCCAATTGAAGACCCGGACCGAAGAAATTCCGATCCGGGTTCTATTCATTACTCAATAATTTTCGAGACGACGCCGGCACCGACGGTGCGGCCACCTTCGCGGATGGCGAAGCGCAGCTTCTCTTCCATCGCGATCGGCACGATCAGCTCGACATTCATTTCGACGTTGTCGCCGGGCATCACCATTTCGGTGCCCTCTTTCAGCGTCA